>Ga0326728_10000006_pt1 | contig 1218573 bp, 1082 predicted proteins | sample MB3enrmetagenome_FD_207602 | JGI IMG/M metagenome (GOLD analysis project Ga0326728, IMG submission 207602) | Lab enriched peat soil microbial communities from McLean, Ithaca, NY, United States - MB31MN | ecosystem: Environmental > Terrestrial > Soil > Wetlands > Peat | place: USA: New York...
GCGCGGAAGTGCCGCTCCACGGCAGTAAGGGCAAAGCCGAGGATGATGGCTTCGACGAGCAGAGAGTATTCGACCCACCGAAAGAGAGTGGGATTGAAGTCGAAGAGTGGGACAGAATCGTAGAGGAACCGGTTCACAACGCTAAGTGAGCTGTACACCGGCCCGGTTGAGATGAAGACGGCAAGGATGCCCGATGCGTAGAAAAGCTGTAACAATCGGCGGTTTGAGAGGAGCACGTACGCCCCAGCCATACACGGGATTAGCAGGAAGTAAGCTCCAGTCCTGCCAAAGTCGAGAGCGTAGTTGTTAGAGTTCAGAAAGAAGCGTGTAAATGAGTTATCCGCCACAAATCCAACGAACGATGGCCAGAGGGTTTGACCGGCAGTCGACTCGAAGCCTACGTGGGTGCTCGTAATCGAGGTCGTGTACTGTGGGTTCAGTCCCCCCAAGTAACCTCCAATCCAGGGGAGCAGGCCGACTAGGAGGATTCCGCCTGTCCATGCGATGGTGAGTAGTTCTCGACCTCGATAGCGGGCGTGCAGGCTTCGTGTGGCGATGACGATTAGCGCCATCGGGATTGCGAAGAATCCGAAGATGTAGGTCACTCCGAGATCGCCTGATGTTAGGAGGAGGAATGAGGTCAGGGCGAGAGCGATTCCGCGTAGTGCGGTTGGCTGCCGGAAGAACGTGAAGGTGAAGTAGAAGAGGAAGGGTGCAAGAGCGATAGAGACCATCGCTTGGACGTGGCCATCGAAGAACTGAGAGGTCTGGGCCATCATGGTGTAAAAGAAGCCAGCGGTCACGGACGCTGGGAACGTGCAGCTCACTTTGCGGAGGACCCAGTAAAGCGCGAACCCAGCACCTGCGAACGAGGCGAATTCTATCATCCGGACCAGAGCTGTGAGGCCGAAGGGATTGACGAGGGCCACGCCGGTGAGGAGATCGATGCCCGGGTAGCCCGGCAGAGGTTGACCCCAATCCGTGTAGGGGAAGAGCCAGGAACTCAAGGGGAAGTGGCTTCGAAAGGACGCTAGGGTGTAGAAGTTGAGTGCGTTGGTCCCCTGAGGGTAGCCGGAGCTGTCGATTCCGAGATTGCCGCGAAATATGACAAGCGCGACACTAACGAAGAAGGCGACGGCTATGATGTCCACCCGATAACGGTTGAGTACCGCGGTGAGATGGGGAAGAGAGGGTTTGGCACCGGCTCGCATCCGTGATCACACCCGGTTGCAGAGGTTAACGGCTGGCGCCGGCCGCCAAACTCTGACCTTCATGCCACCGACAAAAGCCGTTTCGTCCTTCAACATAGCCCGGCGCACGTCGACACAGGCCAGGTTGCGATGATGGCTGGCCATCGCGATGTAGGGTGAGTTGAAGCTACCGACGCCAGCATCGGCTATACCGGACGCCGAGCTCGACACCATCTTGTTAGTGGCCATTGTCGACGGGGTTAACATGGACCTTCCAGAGCGGTTCTCCAAGTCGTAACCAAAGGCACCACAGGAAGCGGGCGCCGGAAACGAGCCCGTGACCGATAGACGGTAACTGACAGCGGTAGCAGATGCCGAACCCCACATTTGCGGAGCGCTGAGTCGTACACAGTACCGGCGCAGTTCGAGACTGAGCTGAACTGGAACTAGTTTCAAGCTTGATTGCAGCTCGTCGGAGCAGAGAGTCTCGGCGTTGCCCGACATCGATTTTCTCTTCCATTGCGCCAGTCTACTCATTCCAGGACAAGTCTTCAGTCTGCTGTGGTCGGCGGGACCGCCATCCCGGAGATTCGCGGCAACGGAGACCTACTCGCACGTTACGTGGTCTCACTGGTTGCCGGGCGGACCAATGAGCTCCGGGACATTAGAGGACAGCGAGAATCGGTGGGCGTCGCGGAATTGGTCTACCATCAGCAAGAGGGATCCTCCCCCGAAAAGGATGAGGGCGTATCCGGCGAAAGTGCCGGCCAGGGCAGGATTTCCCACGGCGTCTGCGACTGCAGCGCCAACCAGGAGTGATAGGGCCGCTGCAATCGGATAGCGAGAATCAAGACCCGACCACGCAGATGAAATGAGGTAAGCACCGAGGAGGACGAAGAAGATTAGGACAAGTGGTATTGTCATCGCCAGCTTGCCCGACAGAGAAGCATGGTAAAAGCCTGCCCGCCAACCCGATTCGAGGGAGAGTCCGTCAATACTGCCACCATGGCCTGAGGTGGCTTGTCACGCTGTCAGGCAAACCGGGTGCGCTACAAGGACGGATGCCCGGTCGCACTGAGTGTGTCACTACCACGCACGACTTGGATTGTGCCTTTTCTCTCCCTGTCGACGTTCCGAGATCGACTGTGTTCAACCGGAGTTGCACATAACCGAGGAATCGGGAGCGGGGGGTATAAGTTCTTATCAGGGGAGTACCCCTGCGGTGTCAGATGGCCGTTAGCAGATCCACTCACCGCCCTGACGTGACCCTCGGGACCACGGAGATCGTGATGTCTCTGCTCCAAGAGGCAGGGGATCCTGTCAGCCGAAACTGGTTATTGGATCGACTGAAGGAATCCGGCCACACGACAAGTCGAGCTCGCCTCAACCGGGCTCTGGAGTTCTGCATCGACCACGCTCTGGCCGTCGACGGGTCCAAGGGCATTCAGTGGACTCACACGACGAGTCCAAGCCTTCTCCGGACCCTGGCTACGGGAAGACGGGTCTGAGAGCCGGCGATGCCGTTCCGACCTGAGGAGATCATCGTCCACGAAGACGTCGACGGCGCCTACCAATCGTGGAAGACCCTTGCCTCCCAGCAAAGGAGGCCCGCCCAAGCGGTTTGGAGCAGCCTATAGGTCGCGATAGCGCGCTTGAGGTCAGACGCGCAGTCGGGTGACGTGATCCGGCAAGCGTTCATCCCCTCGTACTTTCGGGCGAAGTACGGGGTATCAAACCTGTACTGCCTGGATCTCGCCGCGTTCCATCGCTGCTTCTACACCATCGTGAACCGGACCGTGGTCCTGCTCGATATCGTAGACCATCCGACCTACGATAGGTGGTTTCCCGGTCGGCGCAGTCGGTAGGGTCGCTCTGGCTTGAGTCAGTCGATTCCGGCAAGTTGCACCTGACGCCTCGAGAAGACTAGGGTGCGTGCGACCGGAGTCGAAGCCAACCCGAGCAGCGCCCCGTCCCCCGGTCAGGGGTGCCACCTGGAAGAGCCCACGAGGGAGCGAGCCGGGGGCTCATCCCGCCGAGGCGGGGTTGACCTGAATACCCCCGTCAGGGAGCGTCCAGACGAGGGTCGGCTCAGAACGCACGAGGGGGTCGAGGAGGGCTGCCCACCGCCCTCCGTCGACGGCGCAGCAGGAACGAAGCGGCCGTCCCGAGGACCGGAGCGGCCACAATCCCGCCGATTACCGCTTAGCCCTCGAGCGCGGGGAGCCCGAGAACCGAGGGTCCCCCGGGAGATCCCCCCGGCGTAGCCGGTGAGAACACGACGGGCTTCACCATCCCCGGCCCTCGTAGCGAGAGCGACCCACCGGACGCTGTCAGCCCCTTCATTCAGGCCGGGTACAGTCGCGCTTGAGCCCCCGCGCACGAACCCGGTAGCGAAGGGGTACCTTGACTATGGGCTAGTCGAAGTCAGTCGCCAAGCCGAAGGGCATCAGATCCGCTTCAGATCCAGGGATGTAAGGCCACGCCAAGCGCACTTCGCGTTGTCCAGGGGCACCTGCCCCTCGAGATTGGTCGATATCTTTCATCGCAGAACGTAATTCAGAATATGTCAGAAACATCTAATAACGTGGAGCCGATACCCCGCCATGGCCGAATGGCAGTCGAAAGGTCTGGGAGCTAAGATCGCTGGACTCTGCGGGGTCATCGGTGTCGTCGTTCTGCTCGGACTCTCGGCTCTAGGGAGTCCCGGACTGGCGTCGGAGTTTCGGGTAGGTGCGCCTACCGCGCCAGCGAGTCACGCCATGACCTCCCTAGGCAGCGTGCCTTCGCACGGCCCAGGCGTGACTCCCGAAGTAACCGAGGCTCCCGCATTCGATGCGGCAGGAGTGGCTCCAGGGTACGTAGCACCGGCGTCCGACCCTCTCGGAGCGGTGAACGGCTCCTTGCCGGTCTATCTTCCTCATGTGTCGCCCGCCCTCCGGAGCAACGTAGTCGTCCTGTCGAACCAGACCTCAAAGCTGCTTACGAGCCAGCATGGATCCGAGTACGTCTTCCCGAGCAGCGCAACTCAGCTCGCCTCGGTGAAGGCCGGGGACATTCTCGCCTCGCCGTTCATCAATCCCTTCCTCATCGGCGTTACCTCCATCAGCTCAGGCTCCGGTAGTTACGTTGTTTACGGGAACAACACTTCGCTGTCGTCCGCATTTGTCCCAGGCAATTACACCCTTGTCAACATCGACCCTCTGAACCAGGTGAGCCTGAGCAACGATTGGTGGTCTGGGTCCGTACAGATCGCCGTTTCCGGCAGCGTGTCCATCAGTTCCTCCGTAGGAGTTTCGGCCTCGTTCTGTTGGTGGTACGTTTCACCGGGCGTTTGCTTCTCTTTCTCGAACTCCTTTAGCCTCAGCACCACCCTGTCGATCACCGTTACCGGGGCGACGGCTTTTCAGGCGAAAGCAACCCTAGCGGAGATCCCTCTGGGTTGCATCGATGTCGTGATCGGCTGCATCATACCGACTCTCGAGGTGGACGTTGGGGTTCAGATTCAGGCCCAAAACCAGTACACTGCCTCCGTCACCTTCTCCACATCCGAGGGGTCCACGGTCTCGTCGTCCAGTTGTTTCCTCTGTCTTCCCAGCTGGCACCAGTCCTCTTCGTACGCCCAGAGCTCCCTTTCCTTCTCTCAGCCCAACCTGCAACGTTCCGTAAGCATCGAGGCATTCGCTGACGTCCCCAATCTCGGCTTCTTCTTTGATTACATCGCAGGACCGTACGTTGAGGTCCAACCTGGCCTCCAGTTCACCACGACGTTCTCCTCGTCGATCACCTGGACTCTCGCGCTCACGCTGGTCCTGAACGTCGGCGTTGAGACTGCTTCGTGGCTGGGCGGGACCAGCCTGAGTGTCAGCCTCGGACCGTACAGTTGGACGCTGGCCTCCGGCACCTTAGCGAGCTATCAGGTTCAGTTCTCGGAGAGCGGGCTGCCGTCGGGAGTCGCGTGGGGTGTGACAATCGACGGATCACAGACATTCACGACCACAGGCACTTCGGAGACCTTTGCCGTTCCAGCCGGCACCAACACCTACACTGTATCGGGTTACTCCATCGTCTACCCATATGCCATCTACGTGTACTACCCGTCGCCGGCCAGCGGAACCTTGAGCGGGTCCGTTTCCATTTCCGTGACGTACACTCTCCACGTCACTCCCATCTGCCAGGGTGTCCGTGCCAACTGTATAATCTAGTGAGCGCCCAGGTTCGAGGGGCGTCAGGCTCCGGCGGCGCGCCGTGACCGGTGGTCCTGGAAACCCGCGCCCCTCGGGAGGGGTGGGTTCAATGACTCCTGAACCTCCCAGAACGGTTTCAGGTCGAGGCACAAGCAGAGCTGAACCAAGCGCCCACGGATAGGGCGGCCCGGCCATCCCGCCGGGGCGAGGATCGTGGTCATCTTCGAATCCGTGCGGCAGGGCCGTACCAGCGACAAATACTCCGAACGCGTGAGCCCCCCGTGGTTGACGGATTTCTCCGGGTGGATTCCGTAACCAAACGCTTCGGGAACATTGAGGCTCTCTCGAACCTATCGGTCGAGCTGAGCCCGGGAACCATCGGCCTGGTAGGACCCAACGGATCCGGCAAGACCACCCTGCTGCGACTCCTGATGGGACTCCTGGTGCCCGATTCCGGAACCCTCAGTGTCCTCGGGCTCGACTCCCAGCGAGCAGCCTTGCGGATCCGGGAGCTCGTGGGGTACATGCCCGAGCACGATTGCCTGATGCCCGATCTGACCGGGGTGGGGTTCGTCGCCTTCATGGCCCAGGTGAGCGGCCTTCCCCGAGAGGCGGCGATGAGCCGGGCGCACGACGTGCTGCAGTTCGTGGGTCTCCGTGAGGAACGCTACCGGAAGATCGGGGAGTACTCGACCGGGATGCGGCAGCGGATCAAGCTCGCCCAGGCGATCGTCCACGATCCGCCGCTCTGCTTCTTGGACGAGCCGACCTCCGGGCTCGATCCCGCGGGACGGGAGGAGATGCTCGGGCTGATCCGATCGCTCGCGAAGCTCGGGGGCCACAGCTTCGTGCTGTCGACCCACCTGCTCCCTGACGCCGAGGGACTGTGCGACCAGGTTCTCATGTTGAACGCGGGCCGACGGCTCGCGGCGGGTCCGGTGGCGCAGCTGCTCGCCGACCGGGAGGCCCGGACCGTCGTCCGCGTCAAGGGGGATGTCGCTCGCTTCGTCTCGGCGCTCTCGGCGAAGGGGCTTTCCCCTCGGCTCAACGGCGAGGACATCCTCGTCTCGTTGCCCGGGGGGGACACCCGCCCGGTCTTTCAGGCAGCGGTCGAGGCGGGATCCCAGGTGCGCCATCTCGGGCGCTCGGTCGGGACCATCGAGGACCTGTTCCTCTCCCGCCTTCAGGAGCCTTCCCCGGGGGAATCCACGTGAGCATCAGTGCCCCGCGGTACGCCTCGGTCCCGGTGCCCCACGAGGGACGCGGGTATCGGATCCGGGCGGTGATGGCCCGGGAGTTCGTCCACCGGGCCGGATGGAGCACCTTGCTCCCGCTGAGCCTCCTCTTCACGGTCGTCGTGGCCACGATCATGGTCGAGGGGTTCTTCACCACCTTCGTCGGCGGCCTGACCCGGGCCGGGCTCGAATCGGCGTTGGAATCCCCTCCTTGGCCCTTCCTCGTCCTGATCGTGGCGACCTCGGCAGGCGCCGGCACACTGGCCGAGGACATCGGAAACCGCTCGATCGCGCTCTATCTGTCCCGGCCGCTCCATCTCGGCGACTACCTCCTGGCCAAGGCCGCGGCGTGCGGGGGGTGGCTCCTCCTCGCGACGGCCGGACCCGGGCTGGCCGGTGTCCTGATCGTCGGCCTGCTGGGCTATACCTCCCTCGTCACGGCCCTCGAGGCCGCGGCCGGATTCCTCGCCGTAGGGCTCGTGGCCAGCGTGTTTCTCACCGGTCTCGCGTTGGCCCTCTCGTCCCTCACCAGCCGAAGCCTGAACGCCGGCGTGGCCATCTTCGGGCTGGTGCTCTCGCTGTACATCGGGGTCTCGGTCGTCTCGGCGACCACCGGGAACCCCTACGTCCTGTACGCGAGCCCGCTCACCGACCTCCACAGCGTGGCCTTGGGGTCGTTCGGAGTAGTCGGCGCGCCCACCGACCCCATCGGTTCGGCGGTCGGCCTCCTCGCCGCGGGCGTGCTTCTTGCGCTCCTGGCCGAGTGGCGGATGAGCCGGATCGAGGTGGTGGGCGAATGAGCGCCGTGGTCGCGGCGCAGAGCCTGACCAAGCGGTACGGGGAGGTCCTGGGCCTCAACGGGTTCACCGCGACCTTCGGCCCCGGGATCACCGGCCTCGTCGGCCCCAACGGGGCCGGAAAGTCCACGCTCTTCCGCCTGTTGGCAGGCCAGCTCAAGGCCGATGCGGGGACGCTGACGCTCCTGGGCCGGTCGGCCTGGGGCGAGGGGGAGTTCCGACGACGCGTGGGATACTGCCCCGAGCCCGCGGCCCTCTTCGAGTGGATGACCGGGCAGGACTTCGTCACCACCCTGCTCCGGGTCGACGGATTCACCCGGGCGGAGGCCGGGCAGCGTGCGGACCGCGCGCTGGAGGCCGTGGGCCTTCAGCAAGCTCGTCACCGGAGGCTCCGGGCCTACAGCAAAGGAATGCGGCAGCGCGTGAAGCTCGCCCAGAGCATCGCCCACGATCCCGAGCTCATCCTGCTGGACGAGCCGTTGAACGGAGTGGACCCGGTCGGACGCGTGACCCTGATCTCGCTCCTGCAGAAGCTCCAGGGATCCGGCCGCCACATCATCGTGAGCTCGCACGTCCTCTACGAGATCGAACGGCTCACCGACCAGATCGTGATGATCTCGAACGGTCGCGCCATCGCCGAGGGGGACCTCCATCGGATCCGCGACCTGATCGATGCCCACCCCCACGTGATCGATCTCGAGACCTCTGATCCCCGGGGTCTCGCCCGGTTCCTCGGGTCCTGGGAGGACGTCGTCTCCATCGAGTTCCCCGGTCCGCAGCGCCTGCGCGTGCGCTCGACGTCCCCGGAGCGATTCTATCAGGCGCTCCCCGAGCTGGTGGTACGCGAGAAGCTGGCGGTCCGGGGGGTTCGCAGCGCGGACGACAACCTCGACGCGGTGTTCCGCTACCTGTCGGAAGGAGGCCGATGAGCCGGGAGTTGGCTCGCCTGGCCGCCATCACGACCTTCTCGGTGCGCGGGAGCCTCGGGGGGTTCCGGGCGCTGGGGCTCGCGGCGTTCGCGGCGATCCCTAGCCTGGTAGCCTTCGCCGTCGTTTCGGCCCACCCCGCGCCCCACGCCCTCTCCGACGCGGTCGAGGGGCTCGTGTCGAGTCTCACGCTACCGATCGTGGTGATGGTGATCGTGCTCGTGATCGCCGTGGGCCAGTTCCGGAACGAGATCGACGCCGAGACGTTGGTCTACCTCTCGGATCGGTCGATCGCTCGTTCCACGCTCGTCGCCGGAAAGTACCTCGGCGCGGTGATCGTGAGCCTCCTGTTCGTCCTCCCGGCCGCGCTCGTGCCCCTCGCGATCGCGGTGGGGGGCGGCGGGACCCCGTACCCGTTCGCGGTCCCGGTCGCCGTGGCAGCGGCGACCGCCCTGGCCGTGGCGGTCTACGTCGGGTTCTTCCTCTTGCTGGGCCTCGTGAGCCGATATGCGCTCCTCATCGGCCTCCTCTTCGGGTTCGTGTGGGAGGAACTGGTCCCCTTCCTACCGGGCGACGCTCCTCGCTTGACCGTCGTCTACTATCTGCGAAGCTTCCTCGCGGGCGTGCTCTCGAACGGACCGCTCAGCGGGTACGCGCACGCCGTCCCCGCGATCGCCGCCGCCGTCACTCTCCTGCTGGTGACGCTGGTGCTGGTCGCGGCGGCCGCGGTCTTCTTCCGGACGATCGAGACGGCGCCCGAGCGCGAATCCGCGTGAGGGAGCCCGCGAGCCCGGCGGCGTCGGCGAGGGATCGTCAGCTCAGATCGTCACCGGATGGGCTCGCCGACGCGGATTGGGAATCCATGGGTCGACGAGGTTCCTTGGGTATCGCAAACGACGCGCCGGCGGGCGACTTCGGTCCAACTGAGCTGAACCCTTGGCGAGTACCGATCCGGCCGCACCGGTGTGAGCTCAACCTGGTTGAGCGTTCCGGGGTCGGACCCGGTTCATCGTACCGCGGGGAGTGCGATACGGGCACGATAGGACCAGGCCCGGTGGTGTATGTTCCTTGTCTGCCCTAAGAGACCTCGAGCGGTCCCGCGAGGGATGCCACCCACCCAGCTTGGGTTGTGAAGGAGCCTAGGCTGGGTCAGGCGGTCCAAGAGACCCACCGGAACCGTCAGCTCGCTGGGGGGCGAGGCCGCGTTACCGTTCAGAAGCTTCTCGTGCCCCGCAGAGGCGTCACTTTCGAGACTCAAACTGCTGGTATACGGTCGCCCGATCTCCAAAGATGTGGAAGCGGATGGCCTGGCCGTCGAAGTGATAGACGGCCCGCCATGAGCCCACGGTCAAACGCCAGAATCCAGGGTGACCTCTCATCTGCTTGATCAGCAGCTGGGCTGAGGGCCGGGTCGGGGTGCGATCGAGGAGGCCAAACGCGAACAGGAGCCGCAGCTGGGGTTCGCGGGGAAGGCGTTCGAGGTCCCGTACCGCTTCCCGCTTGAACCGGACCGGGTACGTCTCGTCAGAGACCTAGTCTGCGCCGTACCTCTGCGAGCGGGATGTCGGGCCCCTTCGACCTTCGCTCGATCTCCTTCCAGAAGCTGGCCGGAGGGTTCGACTCGATGAAATCGAGGATGATCTCGTCGTAACTCTTGCCCCCCATCCGATAAGCCTGGAGGGCCTGGAGGGTGGACGGTCGGACGGGAACGGTGGTATACCTTGACGCGGCAGCCACGTTCATCCATGAGTAATTTGTGTAATGAGTCCTCCCACGCCCCTGGATGAGCTAGATTCGCCACCTCTCCGGAGCGGAGCATCTGAGGACGAGCGGCACGCTCCGCCAACCCATGGCTCCTGATCACTTTCGCGCGTGTTCAGCTAACGCCTGTCTCGACTCGGGCGTAAGTCAACAGAATGTCCTTAACGCAGGGCGCCGATTCTGATTTGGGTTGAGCTCCCGAGTCGGGTGCACGGGGACTTGAACTGGTCGTGGTGGTTGGGCTCAATGGATTGAGCGTTGCGAATGGCTTGTTCTGCCTCGAGGAAAAGATGCCTCGGAGCGACCGACCCTCGCATCCCCCGAGGGCGGTTCTGTGCCCGGTCGAAACCAACGTATAGGTATCGCCGTTCTCCGCCGCGGCGAGATCTGCCCATGGTACGAAAGCATCTTCCTAGGAGGTCGGTCCCTGAAGCCCGTGTCGTTCCCAAGGTCCGAGCCAGCTACGCCGCGGTCGTCGTAGGGTTGACCATCGTGGCGAGCGTGGTAGGAGGGATCCATCTCTCCGGCCAAGCCTCGGCTCGCGGCGTCAGCGCCTTCCTCGGAAGCTCAGGCCCGAAGGTGGTGGCCAACATCACCGTCGGGAGCGAACCGAACGGTGTGGCCTACGATAGCCGGACGGGGGAGGTCTTCGTCGCGAACACTGGCTCGGGCAATGTGAGCGTGGTGTGCGACGGGGGTCCCTACTGCGGCGCCGACATGAAGAACAAGGTCGTGGGGACGATCGCGGTCGGGTCGAACCCGTACGGGGCGACCTACGACAGTGCCAAGGGCGAGATCTTCGTGACACACTACAACAGCGCAGGCTCGGTGGCCGTGATCTCCGACTCGACCGACAAGGTCCTGACCACCGTGCCGGTCGGGGACGCTCCTGCGGCCGACCTCTACGACCCCGGAGCGGGCGAGGTCTTCGCGTCTAATTTCGGGTCGGGCAACGTCAGCGTCATCTCCGACGCCACCAACAAGGTGGTGGCGAACGTCGGCGTCGGCGATGGCCCGTACCAGATGGCCTACGACAGCGCCAAGGGCGAGATCTTCGTTCCCAGCGAAGACTCGAGCAACGTGAGCGTGATCTGCGACGGGAGCTCCGCCTGCGGAGGCGCGGCCGACCTGAACAAGGTCGTGGCGGTCGTCGCCCTTCCCACGGGCTCGATCCCCTCGGGCGCGGGGTACGACGGCGCGCGCGGTGAGGTCTTCGTGGCCTGTGATGTGGGGCATGGGAACGTGAGCGTCATCTCGGACGCTACGAACGCGGTGGTCGCCACCGTGCCGGTCGGGTCGGGCTCCTCGACTGCGGTGTACGATTCCATGGGGGAAGTGTACGCCCCCAACTACGATTCCGCCGCCGTCTCCGTGATTTCCGCCGCCAGCAACTCGGTGGTGGCTACGATCGGTGTCGGGATGGAACCCGCGTTCGCGGCCTACGACCCCTCTCAGAGCGAGGTCTTCGTCTCCAACTACGGCTCGGGCAATGTGACCGTGATCTGGGACGGGAGCACCCCGTCGACCCCGGGTTCGTCGAGCTCCGGGAGCTTCCTCGGCCTGTCCGCTAGCGAAGGATTCGCGGTGGGGGCGCTCCTGGGCGTGGTCGTGGGCCTCGCGGTGGGGGTAGGCGTTGGCCGCCTGCTTCTCGGCAAGCAGCGTCCCGCGCAGGGAGCGTCGGCCGGGGGTCCGCCGGCCCCTCCCCCGGGAGCCTCGCCCTAAGGTCGACGGGCCGGCCCCGGTACGGGTCTCCCTGGCGCCCGGGGCCTGTTGCCCTGAGGCCACCCCGTCGCCCTAGGCTATCGGAGCGACGCCGTCGGACGTACCGTGCTTCTCTGGGGTGGAGGCGCGCACCGAGAAGCGGAACTGCGCACCGCGCTCGGTCGAACGGCAGGGAAAGCTGGTCCGTCCGAGAGGGAAGGGGTGCGTCCCTCTTCCGACGAACCCTTTTCTACTCACACGCGCATTCCCGCATGGGCCACCGATGGCCTTCCGCGACTTCCCTGGCTCGCGCCTTCCCGTCGTTTGCGTGGCTGTATTCCTCGTGCTCTCCGCGGGCCTCGCCTTCGCCGGTTCGCCAGCTAAGAGCTCACTTCCTCGAGCGGGCGAGGACGCTGCTGCTCTGAGCCTTCCGACCGCCCCGGCCCGGGATTCCGCCGCGACCGCCCCATCTCCTTCGGGATCGCCCGATCTGGGCTCGGTACCGACCGTAGGTGGGCCGGCCACCGCCCAGACCCCCGCGCTCAGCAGAACCCCTCCCTTCGGCGAAGGTGCGTCGCGGGCGTTCATCACGAGCTCCACGTCGGTCCTCCTCAACGGCACGGACGTTCCCGGCAACTTCCTCGCCAGCCCTGACCTGGATGCGTCTAACCTCGTGGTCGACCCGGGCCGGGGGCTCCTGTTCGGCGTCGGCAACGGGGATGGTAACGTCAGCGTCATCAGCGAGAGCACGAACGAGGTCGTGGGGAGCATCCCGGTCCTCAACCCCACGGCCTCGGCCTTCGCCTACGATCCGGCGCAGCACGAGGTCTGGGTGGGGGAGAGCTACTGCAGCTTCCCGTTCATGGGGTATTGCTTCGCCTACGGGGGGATCCTCGTCGCGCTGAACGAATCCAACAACAGCACCGCGGGCAGGCTTTACGTCGATGCCCCACCTTGGGGGCTGGCGTACGACGCCGCCAAGGGAGAGCTCTTCGCGAGCCTCCCGGACCTCAACGAGGTCGCCGTGGTCAACGACACGACCGATTCCTTGGTGACCGAGATCCCCGTGGGAACGAGTCCCTATGGGATCGCCTACGACCCGCAGCTCGGCGAGCTGTTCGTCGCCAACGCGGGTTCCAACAACATCTCGGTGATCGACGACACGACCAATCATGTGGTGGCCGACGTCCCCGTGGGGACCCAGCCGGGCCCGGTCGCCTTCGACCCGACCTCGGACGAGGTCTTCGCGGTCAACCAGGGGACGAATAACGTCAGCGTCATCGCGGGCTCTGCGGACCGCGTCGTGGGCGACATCGACGTGGGGATCGCCCCGGACGGCGCGGCGTACGACCCGGCCACGAGCCAGCTGTTCGTCTCCAATGCGAACTACACCTGCGATAACGTGAGCGTGATCAACGCGAGGACGGACCAGGTCAGCGGGTCCGTGGAGGTCGGCTACGACCCGGTCGGCGTGGTCGTGGACCCCGCCCGCGGCGTGGTCTACGTCGCGAACTGGTACTCGGCTAACCTGACCGTGATCTCGACGGCCACCGACACCGCCTTCGCAAACGTCACGCTGGACACGGAGCCCGATGCCGTGACCTACGATTCGGCCAAGGGCGAGGTCTTCGTCGGGGATTGGTACCAAGGTGTCGTCGACGTGCTCTCCGAGACGACCCATCGGCTGCTCACGACCATTCCCGTGAGCGGCGTGCCGTGGGACTTGGCCTACGACCCGGCTCAGGGGGAGGTCTTCGTCTCGAGCGACTATCCCCCGACGGTCTTCGTGATCAACGATACCACCGACACCGTGGTCGCCAACATCTCGGTCTACAACGGGAACCTATGGGACTACGGACTGACGGGACTGGCGTACGACCCCGGGCACGGCGAGCTGTTCGTGGGGAACGGCACGGGCCCCGGCACCAGCGTGGCGATCATCAGCACGAGGACCGACCAGGTCGTGACGAACGTCCAGGTCGGAGAGCAACCGGCCGCGCTGGCCTACGACCGGGCCAAGGGCGAGGTCTTTGTGGCGAACAGCGGCTCGAGCAACGTCAGCGTGATCAACGACACCACCGACCGCGTGGTGCGGAACATCACCACGGAGGGGGGCTGGGGGACCCCCGACGGGATCCTCTACGACCCGCTGAAGGGCGAAATCTTCGTGGCCGACGAGTACACCGCGAACGTCACCGTGATCAACGATTCGACGGACCGCGTCGTGGCGAACATCGACGTCGGGACGCCCTCCATGTTCATGGCGTTCGACCCGGCGGACCGGGCCGTCGTGGTCACCCACCCCGGCGACAGCAACGTCAGCATTGTCTCGGACCTGACCGACCGGGTCGTCCAAACGGTCGCTGTCGGATACGACTCCACGGATGCCGCTTACGATGCCCGGACCAGCTCGATCTTCGTCACGAACGAGTACCAGGGGACCGTTTCCGTCCTCACGCCGGTGGACGTGGAGTTCCGGGCAGCGGGCCTCCCGGCCGGGTCGAACTGGTCGGTGTCGGTCGGCTCGCCCTCGTGGACCCAGGAGAACACCACGGGGCAGCTCACCGGGGTCCTCCTGTTCTCCGTCCCCTTCGGTAAGCTCAGCTACTCCATCGCCGCGCCCCAGGGCTACGGCGTGAGCCAGGTGACGGGGCCGGGCGCGCCCAACCTCACGGCGGACAGGATCCTGGGTTCTACGGTCCTGACGATCCACTTCGCGCCGCTGGAGAGGGTCGACTTCTTCGAGTTCGGGCTTTCTTCCGGGACCTGGACCGTGACGATCGACGGACAGACGGGCACGAGCCCGGCTCCGTTCGCCATCTTCTTCGTGCTGCCGAGCGGCGTCTACTCGTTCCACGTGGGGACGGAGGTGGGCTACAAGACGTTCGCAAGCCCGTGGCGAGTGGCGCTCCATACGACCGTGGTCGTGGTGATGGTGAAGTTCGTCCCTTACCATCACCACGTCACGCTTTACTCGCCGACGGCGCCGAACCCTAGCGAGCCGACGGCGGCCCGCGGGGACCTGGCCGTCGGGTGGCCGCCGTCGTAACGGCCCCCGCTGCTGCTCGTGCCGGCGTTCTCGATGTGACGAGACCCGTGGTGCTCAAAGGGGTTGAACCTGCGAGTTTGGGTAGTATCCACGGCATCCCCATCCAATCGACCATCGAAGGTTCAGAGTGAATTGGGCACGGGAGTCTGGGCGCAGTGCCCATTTCACTAGAGTTCACCGACAGCCTCTATTGACTACTCGGGATCCGTTATTGACTGTCCTGCCGGGTCAGGCTGAACCAAATCTAAGGCCCCGAGAGACGGGTCTATCATTGGGCGACGATGTCTGGACATGCCATGCAAGGACGACCTTTACGGTAGAAGAAAGGCAAATCCGGCTATGCGCGAGATTCCTAGCGTACGGCTTCTAGAAAGGTCCTAACGGTTTGATACGCCCGGACCGCTCTACGCTCATGGGCTTCACCCTGCTCAGCCGTAAAGAAGTTTGCGACCGATCGCGGTCCCTCCGCACGTGGCGTCTCGAACTTCTCCTGCAGGATCAGAAGACCCTCCGAGAGAAGTGGCTCGGCTGCGAATGGTCGGAAGGCGGTCGCGACCTCGCGGGGCCCGCTCCCGTAGTTCTCCAAGACCGCATACACGTCGTAAGCGTCTTTCTCCTTCTGCCGGGCGTTCAGAACCAATGACTTCATCCCCACACACCCTACGACGTCGGCCATTGCAACCGACGAACGAGTCGCGCCACCGTCGTCGGGCAGAAAGCCAGCGAGTTCTACTCGGGTCCTGTGTCGCATCGCAACCGGTATCTCGTCGCTCACGCGTGCTCTGAAATCTCCCTGAATCCGTCTATGTCGATGGTCCCCATCCGCCGATTCCGGCGAAATCAGAAAATCAACAGCTATGTCCTTGGGGCTCTCGTCCCTCGTGCGCCGAATCATCTTATGGTAACGATAGAGGACTCCCTCCTGCCTAACCAATTCCCAACCCCGCTCGAGGATTAGTCTCTGTATTGTCGCGTACTCGGACTCCGGAACCCTTGCAGGGTCGATGGCGAGATCAATGTCAACCGACCCGACATGGTGGAACTCCCCTGAAGCCGGAGGGTGATCTCGCAGAAGCAAGTAGGGAACCCAACCACCGACGAGAACCATGACGTCCCGATAGCTTTGGAGGCACCGGACTAGCTCTAGAAGCCCGGAATGCGAGGCGGCCACCACATCAGGCGGATAGTTCGTGTCAACTGACCTCGGCATGACCGACCCCTGTTAGTACCGAATCAGCGTCTCTCGGAGATGATCCGCCTGTTCCCGCCCTCGCGCCGGGTAGTTGTAGAGATCAACGTACAGCTGGGGAGTACTAACTACGGTTACACCATCAACATTCCTCGCGCCGTAGTAGACCCCCTTGTCGTACGGAGCCAAGAGGACCAGGTTTGCTCCAGAGTCGGTTGATTTCAAGTCAAGAGCCGTCTCCCAGTCACTGTTTGGAGCGTCGGTGTAAATCCACACGTCGTCGTACCGGACGAAGGGATCGATCAAAGATGCACCGGCCATCAACGTCGCGGCGTATTGAAGTCCGAACTCGCGTGACGCTTCGGCGACCTTCTTCAGTATCGAGTCGGGCGACTTCTCGAGCGTGAAGAATAGGGACTTGGCATTGCGTTCAACACTCCATGCTGTCGCCCAGTCGGTAAGTAACCTCCCGGAATCAATCACCTTCACTCTCCGCAATGTGTCCCTTTCCACGTATCCTCGCAGTTCCAACCCTTCCACGACGCGGAATGCACCCGCTGGACTGAGCCCACACTCGCGAGCAAGGTTCGTGATGGATACATTCGCGCCCTCATTCACTAACAGATACCTAGCGATCCGTGTTCCCTTTGGAGTAAACACACCCAGTAGGCCCGTGCTGGATGCACGCTTTGGAGTCGGTACCGTTCGGTCGATAAGAACGGGACCGAACTCTAAGAATGCGTTCCCGAGGAGGTCCAGATACCCCACGCCTGCCTTCTGGCACACGGTTCGACTTACCTCCCCGATGAAGGGGGCAACGAACACGGGATAGACACCGGGCGTGTTGCCGACCCACTCCCGGAGGAGCGACACAGTCCCTCTCGCGATCCGCGGTTCGCCGCTCGACTTGACCTCAAAGGCGATGTACGTCCGGTAGTTCTTGAATCGAGCTGAGACCAGTAGATCGACACGCCCACCGTTCGGGAGCTTCGCCTGGTCCCGTTCGTCCGATAGTTGGAGGTTGGGTAACAGGACCGGTAGCTTCGCGCGTAGCTCGGCAAGTATCTGACTCTCGCCCCGCGCGCTCAACATGGTACGTTCACCATACGGTGAATGTATATCAATTAGATAAATACGTCGTCCACTTCGCTAACTTAGTGGTTAGAACAAAGAAACAACAAAATGACGGCTTGTACCATCGGGCTGACGCAGTCATTTAGTCTTAACTCTGCTACATCGTCTTTCGCTACAAACAACGGAAGAGTTATCTACTTCGCGCACATATCGGTTGTCGGAGGGTGAGGGAGGTGGGGGACGGGGAAGGTCCAGAGCCAGACGGAGCTGAGGAGCAGAGGAGCCAGTCCAAGTCGAGAGTCTTCTCAAAGTACCCGCTACCCTCCGACCGGCACCCCTTCACTGTCCACTTCGAGATCCTCCGGAGGTTCGTCACCTACGGGCGAACTCAGCCTGTAAGTGCCGAGAGGGTGGAAGGGGAGGGCGTCCCAATCCAGGCCGCCTCAATGAATGTTCGATTCATGGCATCCGTCGGGCTCCTCAAGTTCGAGTCCAAGGGGTTGTACTCTCCCACGCCGGACACGATTCGGTTCGTCAACGCACGCTCGGTTTCGGACGACAGAGCGCGGCCGATCATGAAGGGGATCATCGGTGGGTCGTGGTTCGCCCAGTCCGCTTCAGATTTGCTCCGGTCGCACCCGATTGTGACCGAAGACCAACTGGTCGGAGAACTCGCCCTCGCATCCGAGACTGACAAGTCGAAGAAGGGGCCCGCCCTGGCCATCCTGGTTGATTACCTCGTGTACAGTGGGATTGTCGTGCGCGGAGACAAGGGGCTCGCTTTGGGCGATTCGCTCTCGGGCCAAGTCCCCTGGGAGCCAGGCACTGGAAGTGCGCCGGACATTGACTCGCGAGATGTCGCCCGTGTCGACGTAGCCGGCTTATCGCCCCGCTCTGGCGCAGCAACTGACGCGGCCGGCTGGCTTGTAGTCCAAACCGAGGATTTCTACCTGAAGGTGCGATCTGACCTCTCCGCACTAGAGTATGTTGAGGATCAGCTCAGCCTCCTGAGGAAGAAGTTATCGAGGCGCAGCCAAGGTACTGAGGGGCTCGCAACTCCGAGCGCAGGCCCGTCGACCTAGCCGACGGTAGTCCCCTGGTAGCCGGCCCGCGTCAACTCCCCAACAATCGGATAACACGACGAGAAGCGCCCCCTAGCCACCTCACCGCAGCATCAATCGATCTCGCCGATCTCGGCCTTGAGACGAATGGAACAAGATTCTTACAGCGTGCCACACTGACGACGTCTTCTTCCGGCGGGTTCGGGAGTACGCCAAGTCTGTTGCGGCAAACGTGGAGACCTCTCCAGAAGCACACAATCAATCCATTGACGCTGGCTGCTCTTGGAGTTCAGGGGTAGGAATTATTCCGTTTACCCTGTGGAGACCTGGCCCAGAGTGTTAAGCTCCCGTCCGAACGTGACTTGGGGATAGCCAGCTGTCCTGGGCGAGGCCTTCCTAGGAAGACCTTGGGCGCAACGTGTGCTCGATAGGATTGTGCCTCTACGTCGGTTCGCACAAGTTAATTACGCGTGCATATGTAGAGGCATCTATGGCAGTCCTGCGAACCGTGCACCGCGGAGGGCACACGTACTACTACGTGGTCCAGACTTATCGATGGGAGGGGATGGTTCGAAGGAAAGAGCGCTATCTTGGAACAACCCGACCCCGCGACGCGGGGCAGCAGAAAGAGTTGCTCGAGCGGGAAGTCTGGGGAGATACCTGGTTTCGCGCCTTCGAGAGCATCCGCTCAGCATACCAGAAGCGCCAACGAGCGTTGCCCCTGTCAATCCGGGAGAAGGAGCGAGAGGACTTCGTCGTCGATTTCACCTACGATACGAACCGGATCGAAGGGTCCACGCTCACCTACGAGGAGACATCGAATCTACTGACGCACGGTATTAGTCCGGCGTCGAAACCGATGCGTGACATTCGGGAGATGCAACTTCACGCCTCTCTCGCGCGGCAACTGATGGCGAGCCCAGAACCGGTAGATTTGCCCCACGTCCTCTCCTGGCACAGGCGGGTGTTTGGTGAGACGAAGCCGGACATCGCTGGGCGGATGCGCGATTCCGAGGTAGGGATACGTGGGAGTCAACACATTCCTCCCACCCCGCTTGAAGCCCGGCCGAGGCTGATCGAGCTGCTTCGTTGGACGGACCGGCAAGCCGACGCCTTGAACCCGGTAGAACGCGCCGCCTCCTTTCACTTCAAGTTCGAGAACATTCACCCCTTCGGCGATGGAAACGGGCGGATCGGTCGCTTGGCCATGAACATGATACTGTTCCGCTCCGGCCTTCCGATGCTGAACATTCGTTACGGGAAGCGGCGCGGCTATTACCGAGCCCTGGAGAAGGCCAGCGTGACAAGTAGCCCGAGACCGTTCCTGCTGTGGTTCTTCCACCGATACCATAGGGACCAGCAGATCTGGTTGCGGCTGGCCCCAAAGGAGTAGCCATCGTTCCCCGGCGACAGAGGTCACCTCGTGTCTAGGGCAGAGGCACCCGCCGTGAGAGTTCCGATGGGCCATGCGGAATCATACAAGTCCGCACTGTACACACTCAACCGGTAGCGCGTTCAGGGCCCGTCGGCAGCCATGCGCGGAGGTGCCCTAGGGTGAGGCGACGGGCTCGGGCCACGCTCAGCTTCGTTTCGAGGAAGGCCGGCGGAGCCCTCGCTCGACCGGATCCAGGTCCCTTTCGACGACCTTCGAGATTGCTCTGACACAGGCTACCCCCCGCATAGCCTCTCCAGGCTTCAGGGTCCGATCATAACTCTTCTCTCGGACGAACCAACCTTCTCTGATGAGAAACCGACGGGTACAAGTTCGGTTAGGGAAACATGATGGGAGGGCCCTGCTACTAGTGGGCCGGTCTGCTGCGAGGGGCCAAGTGCACGACACATCACCGGTCTCTGAGCGAGACCTCTTCTGGCAATGGGCTAGGGCGGAATCCGACAGCGAACGGTACGGCGCCAGCTTTCTCGGGAGCCTGAGCGGCCGGCTGATTGCCCGATTAGATTCGAATACCTGGGAAGGACTCGACGACGCAGACTGGACCGATATCGAACGTGCAGTTCTAGCAATCAGAGGACAGTACCTTTCGAGCCTCCTTGAGCTCGGGGTCAAGTGGTACTCTGGCAAGTTCATGACCTCCGATCTGCAAGATGTTCGACTGATTCAATACGCGCCGTTTCTGCATGTGGCTCCGTCTCGCATGATGTCTGAGTTCGTGGCCGAGCTCGACGGGGGGAATGATCCGCCGGGCGATCCCTTCGGCCCGCACTACCGTAAGGTGCGTTCGAGATTTGAGCCGAACAGAATGCGGGGGTCCCCGATCCTAGCCTCCGAGACAAGAACCGGTCCATATCTGGAGGTTGAAGGTCTGATGCGGATGGCGATTCTCTTGTCCCGGCTGAAGCGCGGGGAGCCGGTCCCTCCAAGAATCACTGTAATGGTCGGGGTCTGCCCCCGGCTCCCCGAGTGGCGTTGGTTCTAGGTGAGCGCCCTCTCGGGCGAACGGCGGTTTACTGACGTGAAACCGGGCTCCCTACGACGCGAAAGGGGGTCTTTCCTCAGCGGGAATAGGGCCGAACAGGTCAATATCGTCTGAGAAGTCGAGGGGTGGGGGAAAACCCCGTGGCCCATCACCGCCGGATCGCCTGGATACCTATCGTGACGGGAGTGGCAGTTGGGGTCGTGCTCTCGATCACGGGGCTTTCTGGGAACTGGAACCCGCTCGAACATACAGTGTGCGTGAACGGGGTGTTAGTGGCCCACGAGACGAATCGGTGGCTTCCGGTTGTCCTCGTCAACTCACCTTACAGTGGCAGAGCCTATGGCCAGAGCGAAGGCGTGGGCGTTACAGTCAGCAACGGTACCGCCGGAGCGGCCTTTGTGGAAGCAATCAATGCGAGCTTGTATTCGCTCCATAACTCGAGCGCCTGGGGCCCCGGGGTCAACCACCCCTGCAATCGGCCCTCCGCTGTGGACCTACAATTCCACCTATACGGGGTAGCGAGTGTTACACTTTCCACCATATCTAACCTGACGGATGCGGGGGAAACGAGCAACATCTCGGTCTTCAACACCCCCTCCAATCTGTCCACCGTGGCGTTCTTCAACAATAGCTTCACGGCCGCAAATGCGGGGGAAGTCTCCACATTCGGAGAGGTTGCTCTGGTCCTACCCTTCCAGTCTAACTATCTCACAATCGGGATTCCATTCGAAGTGGACAATCGGACGGTGACCGTTCCCTACGTCATCCCGTTCGCAGAAGATTTCACCTACACGTTTCCCGCGAACTTCGGAACTTGGGCTATCGACAACTTGTCTGCCCAGGGAGGTCCTGGTGGTGGGTGGGCGTTCGACTTCCTCCGTCCCTGTCCCTAAGGTGGCTCGCACCCCCTCTCGGACGAACGGCGGTTTATTGAGGTGAAACCGGGCTTGGAACGGCCCGGGAGGGGGTTCTTCCTCGAGGATAGGCGCGCTAACACTCAACTTGGATTGTGCCTTCGCCCTCGCGATCAACGTAACTAGATCGGCTGTGCTCAACCGAAGTTGAACCCACGCTGAGTGCCGACCCGGGAGCACCGGCCTGGGCTCAATATAGACACGAATGATCCCGCACGGCCTGACGGAGGTCTCACCGTGGGCGCCGCCTCTCTCTCTCGGAGGCGCCCATGGCGGCGGGCACCTACTTAGGGTTAGACCTCCACCGAAAGTCGATCCTCGCCGGGAGGACCGGCGTCAGACGGTTCACGAACGAGTTGGGTTCAAGCGGTGCTGTAACAACTCGGGTCTTCTGGAACGGTCGGCCCGAGGGCACCCGGCAGTCGAAGCCCCGAGAACGTTACAGAGTCGGTTCAAGCAAACGCAGATATACCGGGCTGCGCCGCCTTCGCCATGCAGCCGAGTGCGGCTTCGTCTGGAGCCCCGACGACGACCTCGCTCCCGCCCCCGCCCAAGCGTAAGGGCGGCTCAGGTGGAAGCCTCGCCACCTTGCTGGCGGCGATCGCGCTCGCCCTCGCCATCGTCGCGGTTGGAGTGAGCTTCGTCGTCCCGGGTCCCAAAGGTCCGGAAGGGGGCCCCGGGACCGGGCCCGCGAACGCGACGTACTTCGCCGTTGTGGGGTCCAACGGGGCGCTGGCGCGGGGGTCGAACGTGAGTTCGAGCTCCCAGACGGGAACCGGGCTGTATCAAGTCTTCTTCACGGTCTATCTCTACGGTTGCACGTTCAACGCGGCTCTCGGTTCGACCGGGGTCGGTTTTCCGCCGGCCGGTTCGGTCGAGGCGGTCGCGCTCACCACCTCCCCCTGGGGCGTGGGGGTCTTCACTTTCAACGCCACCGGCGTGCCGACCGACGAGCCGTTCCACGTCGTGGCGACCTGCCCTGGAGGGCTTTCCGCGGTCGTCAACGCCCTCGGCAGCTTCGTGAGCGGCGCGGGAGTCGTAGCCACCGAGTCCAGGGGCACGGGGGCCTACCAGGTCCTCTTCGACCAGGACGTGGCCGGCTGCGCGTACCTCGCAGGCCTCGGGGCGTCCACCACCGGCAGCCCGCCGCCCGGCTCGGCGACGGCCGCCCAGCTAGGTGGCCACGGGAACGGCGTCTGGATCAACACCTACAACTCCGCAGGAGCGCTCGAGAATGCCACGTTCCATCTCGAGGTCCACTGTTAGAAGTCGGGGCGCGAACGTGGTCCCAACCCCTTCCTCCACCCCTCTCGGCGACACCGTGCCGGGAGAGCTCCTACGGCAGCACCCGAGACGACCGCGTGGTGTTACGGTCCAACGAGTCTGGCGGCTTCGGCGTCTTCAGGCCAGGATCGCGCGGCGAGCTCCGGGTCGCCCGTCACCCTGGCCTGACCCTCAGGGGACCCCTACGGCACGGCCGTCGGATGCTGGGTGAGCTGCTCCGGGCCACCGGGTCCGATCAGGTAGGTGTCCTCAATCTTGAACGAGCCCGCGCCCGGGATGGCGAGCGGGGCATGCATCGCCGCGATCACCATGCCTGCCCGGAGCGCCATGCGCCGATGCGGGATCAGGATCGTGGTGATCGGATCCTCCTCCACGAGCAGCCCGACCCCGTGGGCGCAGCCCTTCACGTAGTGGTCGGCGTAGCCTCCCGCGGTCAGAGCGGTCCCGATCTCCTCCTCCACGGATTCCAGCACCGTCCCCGGCCGAAGCTTCGGGGTTATCGTCTGGTAGACCGACCGCAGGACCTCGAAGGCTCGCTTCTTCTCGGCCGAAGCGGACGCGGGAACGTAGGTCCTGGTCTCGTTGCAGTAGTAGTTCTCGGAGTCGCCCCCGATGACCACGGTCACGACGTCACCGGCGCCGATCCGAGCGCTCGCGCGGGGTTCCGCATGGATCCTGGCCACGGGACCGGCGTTGACGTAGACGTGAGGGCGTTCGGACCCGTCCTTCATCATGGCGTAGACGGCGTCTGCCGCGACGTCCAGCTCGCTCGCCCCAGGCTCGACCCGCTTCATCGCCGCCTCCATCCCCCTGTCCGTGACCCGGGCCGCGTGGCGGATCCGCTCGATCTCCGAGGCATCCTTGACCATCCGCAGCTCCATGATCAGGGCGTGGACATCGACGATCTCGGCCTTCGGGTTCATCTTCGTGAACATGTTCCCGAACAGCTCGAAGGCGTCCCTCTCGACGCTCATGTCCATCCCGACCTTGTGGAACCCGCCTTCCCGGATCACGCGGGTGACCCCCGGCATGAGCTCATCGATCCCGTGGTAGGGGACCACGTTCCGGATGCAGGAGCGCTCCAAGAACGCCTCCACCTCGTTCGTCGCGATGAACGCCACCGGCTCCCCCTCGGCCGGGATGACCAGGCCCGGTCGTAGCCACATCACGTCGGCGAAGTAGGTGAACGAGGAGGCCGTCTTGATCATGGCGGCATCGATCCCCTTGGCCTTCATCCGTGCCTGAAAGTCGGCGATCCGCTTCCGAGTCATGGCCCGTTCCGCCTTCTCGCCAATCGGAGCGGATTCAAGATGATGTCTCCATGATCGATGCGACTGTCCTTGGCCAGACCTGGTGCACCGGCCGGCCGCTCGGAGGCGACCGGGCCCGGCGGCTCATGAACAGAAAGGTTTGAGAGAGGGGGAGTCCGACACCCGTCAATGGCCCCTGAGGCCCCGCCCCGGGCTTCGGCCGACACGACGGCGTCCCGAGGGGGTTTCGCCATCCTCCCTCATCTCGTGAAGTTCCTTGGCGAACCGCCCCCTCTGACGCTCCTGATCACCGGGGCCTCGGGCACGGGCAAGAGCATCCTCCTTCGGACCCTCCTGGTCCAACTTACGGGTCCACGGGCCTATGTCGCCTACAGGGCGGAGGCTGGCGGGTCGGCGGGAGAGCATGCCTCCCCGGACGCGCGCCCTGCCCTCTCGCTGCTCCTCGTCGATCCCGGAGCCCCCCGCCACGAGGAGCCTAACCCGGCCTCCGGGGAGCCGACCCCGCCTGAGCCACCCGCCCCAGCCGCTCCCCTGAAGGCAGAGACCCTCCCCCCACCGCTCGTCGAGGCCGTCTCGCGCCTGGCGACCGACGGCGGAGGCTGCCTCGTCGTCGATTCGTGGGACCCGACCTCCGAGAAGGAGTTCCGGTCCCAAGCCGCCGGCCCGGAGTCGATCCACGAGCTCTCCGCGCCCGCCGCTCTCCTGCGCGAGAAGCTCCGGCGGCTACCCCTGCGCGTGATCCTCGTGGCCTCCTCGGCCACGGATCCCGGCCTCGTCTCGAGCGCCGACGGAACGGTCGAGCTGGGATGGGAGGAGGTCGAGGGCTTCCGCCTCCGGGTCGTGTCGATCCCCAAGCTGCGCTCCACGCCGCCGCCGGAGAGCCGCTACCTCTACGCTCTCGAGGGCGGGCGCTTCTACTGCCCGCCGCAGTTCCCTCCGGGGTTCCGACCCCCCATCGGCCCGCCGCACCCCGACCCCGCGCCCCAGGAGGATTCGCTGTTCCCCGGCTCCCAGCCGTTCGCCGACGCCTTCGGACGGCTCCGCTTCCATGGGTTTACCGGCCTGGAGGTTCCGCCCCGGTTCCCCAGCCTCGTGGCCGATGTCTTCCTCTACCCGCTGGTCGCCCATACGATAGCGATCGGCGGTCGCGTCCTCTGGATTCCTTCGCCCTCGAGCAGTCCGCAGCAGATCACCTCCCAGCTCTCCCACTTCCTTCCCCCGGACTTCCTGCGCGAACGGCTTCGGGTGGTCTCTCCCCAGGCGTCCGACCCGGGGATGGGCGAAATGCGGTCCGTGGCCCTCCCGGCGCGCCGGATGCCCAGCGAGAACGAGCCGACCTCGAAGGCCATCGCCTCCCCGTCAGGTCCGATGTTCCCGGAGGCGTACCGCTTCCTGAATGGAACCCTGGAGGGGCGGCCCTCGCTCTACGTGATCTACCTGGACGGTCTCCACGCGCTCGCGACCATCGCGGGGATCCCCCTGACCGTGGAGACGTTCCCGCTCGTCATGGCCGGTTACTCCCGCCTCCCGCGATTCCATGGGATCGGGTTCGGAAGGGCCGACGACCCTCTGAGCAAGGCCGTCCTGGCCGGTGTCGATACGCACATTCGTCTGATCGAGAAGTACGGTCGCAGCGTCCTCCTCGGGGTACGTCCGAGAACGTGTCCCTACATCCTGGACTGGACCGACGAGGGAGGCCGCTACGCCTTGGTCCCCATCAAGTGAGGTCGGGTCCTCGACGCGGTCCCACCGCTTCGTAGCCGAGACGTGTCCGCGGCGTGGACCCTTAGGCGCCTTCCCCGAACAAAGTGGTAACTAGGGAAACGGCCTCCGCGCGAGGGCGATCCTTGGACGTTCCTCCTCACCTCGTGTTCGACCGCCACGACGAGGTTGGTGACGAGAATGTGGAGGAGGATGCGCGGGACGAGGAGGCCGCCTGGGCTCCCGACGCCGCCCAACAGGCTAGCCTTGCCAACGTTCTTCGGGAACAGTTCGGAGCCGTGGCCGTGTTCGGCGGCCTTCTGATCGTGGCGGGTACCGTCCTCCAGCTTTCGTCCTCGTGGTCCCGCAATACTGTCGTCGGCCTCGACCTCGTCCTCCTCTTCGCGTGCCTCTTCCTGCTCGCCGTAGGCACATCCACCGGCATCATGCCGATCTTCTGGGCCGGCCTCGCGGTGCTGGTCGGGCTCGTGGTGCAGCTCTTGTTCTGGCCCGGCAGCCCGCCGCTTTGGTCGACCGTTGCCCTTCAGACGACCGGGGCTGGGACCTTGATCCTGGGAACGGTGGTGGCCTGGAGGGCCTCCTCCCGCGATTCTGGGGAGTGAACCGGCGGGTCCCGTGGCGGCCGAGGTTCCTCGCGTGGGGCCTAGGCCGCGCGGCGGTCACCGGGGCGAGAGTTGCAGGTCGCGCCGGCCGGACCCCCGCGGCTGACGGTGGGCCGGTCTTCAGGCTGGCCCGCGTCCCGCAGCCTATCCGACGCAATTCCAGACTGTGGTAGTATTCGAGCCGGCGCCCGCCACGCCCATCGCCCAGACCGTCACCGTGTAGGGCCCGCAACCCGGGAAGATGTGCTCCACGCTCTGTCCGAAGGCGGGAGCGGACCCATCCCCGAAGCTCCAGAGGTAGACGTAGGGTGGGGTCCCGCCGGTGGCGGAGACCGCGAGAATCCAGGTGATCCCGACCCCGCAGGCCGTGGAGCCGGACCCCAGATCGGCGACCGGAAGGCACAGGGGATGTCGGGTGACCTCGACCGACGTCCCGGAGATGACGCCGGAGGAAGGCGCCGACCCTCCTTTCGAAGGGACCGCCGCCAGCAATCCTGCGAGCAGCACGATCGGGACGAGCACGAGGATGGCGAGGGGCAGGGCCGGGCCGGCGAGGGCTCGGTCCGAACGGCGGAATCGGACCCGTGGTCGAGCCTGAGGCGTCACGCCCGACCGTAACCCTTGGAGTCTCATCACTCCTTCCGGCGCGACTGTTCCTGGTCGCGGGTCGTCGGGTCGACCGTTTCTAAGCCCAAGTTCCCGGCCTGTAGGTGGTCCGACGGGTTCCGCTGCAGGTGGGGCACCCTGCACGCGTCTTGTCGCTGGAGCCCCCCAGGGGCGTGCCCTTCCGTGTCACCGCCGCGGCTAGGGGATGACGTTGCAGGCCCGGACGATCGTGGCGTTCGAGCCGGCGCCCGCCACGCCCATCGCCCAGACCGTCACCGTGTAGAACCCGCAACCCGCCGGGAACGTGTGGTCAAGGCTCTGCCCGTAGCCGGGGCTGGACCCATCCCCGAAGCTCCAGAGGTAGACGTAGGGAGGGATCCCGCCGGTCGCGACCGCCGAGAAGTGCCAGGTGAGAACGACCGGGCAGATCATGACGTGAGACTCCTGAGGAGGCCCAGGACTGCACAGGTCCCACCCGGTGATCGTGACCGAGGTGCCGGAGAAACCGCCGGAGGACGGTGCGGACCCTCCCTTCGAAGGGACCGCGGCGACCAATCCTGCGACCAGCACGATCGGGACGAGCACGAGGACGGCGAGAGGGAGGACCGGGCCGGCGAACGCTCGGTCTGAACGGCGGAATCCGGTTCCTGGTCGAGCGTGAAGCCCCATGCTTGCTCCCACCCTGCCTATACGGGGGTGCACCCCCGCAGGGCGGTGGTGTTCGAACCGGCGCCCGCCGGGTCGAGGACCCAGACCGTCACCGTGTAGAGCTGGCAGCCCGACACGGTGTGGTTCGGGAAGATGTGGTCCACGCTCTGTCCGACGGCGGGGGCGGACCCATCCCCGAAGCTCCAGAGGTAGACGTAGGGAGGAATCCCGCCGGTCGTGGTGGCCGAGAAATGCCACCCAACACCGGACGGGCAAGGCACGAGGATGGACACTGAACCGGCTGTGGGAACGCACACGACCCGTACGGAGATGCTGACCGAGGTCCCGGAGACCCCGCCGGAGGACGGTGCGGACCCTCCTTTCGAAGGGACCGCCGCGACCAATCCTGCGACGAGCACGACCGGGACGAGCACGAGGATGGCGAGAGGGAGGGCCGCGCCCGCGAGAGCTCGGTCCGAACGGCGGAATCGCACCCGTGGTCGAGGCTGAGGCATCACGGCCGACCCCAACCCTTGGAGTCTCATCAGTCCTTCCCGCGAGACCCTTCCTGGTCAGGGGCGGTCGCCGTCACCATCGAGTCCTCAGAGGTACGCCGGACTCCAGACGCTCTCGGAACCGGTCGAGTGGGCCAGCGGCAAGCAGGGTTCGCGGTCCGAACGGCCCGCCGCGGCCGGCGGCCGGTGCGCGACCACGTCACCGCTTCTCGGTCCGCGGAGGGTCGGCGCGCCGAAAGACGGCTCGGGCTGCCCTTTGTCTGAAGGTTCTTTAACCCCTGAGTTATACGCCACGGGCCATGACAGCACGGCGCGCAGTTTTGGTCTTAGCGATAGCGGCGGTAACAGTGGCGTCCCTCAGCCTCGGGATCCTCGGAGCCCATCCCGTCGGCTCGGCTTCGGCGTCGGCTCCTGCACCGGCGAACTCCCTGAACGAGGCACGGACCACCGTGACCTCCGCACCCTCGATCTCTTCGCGTATGGCGCTCGAGCAGAATATCTTGGCCACGGCCAAGGCCGACCACATCCCCCTGGCCGCGGTGTCTCTGCCTAACCTTCTCGGGCAGTCCAAGATCGTGAATGGCGTCGTGTCGCCGCTCACCCCCGTGGCGCCCGCCCCGATGGGCATCGGCACCTGGGGGGTCATGAACACGACCGGCACGGCCACACCGTACACCATCGTGTCCTCGAGCTGGGAAGGCTCGATCACGCTCAACAGCGCCAACACGTTCTGGCTGGACAACGACGGGGCCGTCTCCACCACGGGCACCAGCAACACCTTCGGCGTGCAGCTCAACACCGTCACTACCAACACGACGGTGGCCGGCCAGAGCACCTACTCGTTCTGGACGCAGAACGTGTTGTACTGGAACCTCATCCCCGGCTACGTCACCTTCCTCGACAACGTCTGGAACTTCTCCTCTCCGGCCGTCTCGCTCACCCAGGGAACGATCTACTCCGGGAACGGGACGCCGGTCTACCCTGAGTACTACTACGACTTCGGCCCGTCGTTCCCCGTCAGCCTACCGGCGACGGTCAACCTGTACATCAACTCGAGCACCACGAACCTCGTCAGCACGGGCTACGGCTACTCGACGATCCGGTTTGGCTACGACATCGTGAACGCGACCACCGGGCTCAGCGAGGAGTCCGGCGTCTACGACACCGTGCTGTTCAACTCGACCATCCCGATCGGCTCCGTTCCTGCCTCGCCGTTCCTTGTGGACGGCTCCCAGGTCACGCCCACCGGCTATCTGCTCTACGACGCCGAGATCATGATCGGCGGGCCCGGCGGCGGGACCACGACCTCCATCTACGGGATTAGCGGCTCGGAGAGCCTGAAGTACCTCGACAGCACCCTCGGAACGTACGTCAACCCGCCCTCCGCGTGGAACGTCGGAACCGACACCGGCGAGAGCTCCGAAGGGATCGCGGAGACCTACACGACGCCCGGCACGGTCCAGCTCAGTGCGGGACCGTCGATCCCGGTGCCGCTGTGGGGCGCCACTCCCGGAGGGAACATCGGCCAGGCTACGTTCTCCGGCCCGCTCTCCCCGTCCAACGCGTTCGTCTTCTTCACGCCGGGAACGAGCTTCAACTCGAGCTACGCCGCGTGGGCGCCGACCCAGACCGCGACCAGCGTAGACTACGTCCTCCCGCCGGGCACCTACACGATCGACGCGATGCTGAGCGACTACACGCCGATCCAGACGACGGTCACGGTCCACAACGGAGGTCTTGCGGCCCTTCACCTCGGCCTCTCTCCCAACGCCCGGGAAGGGGTCTATACTCCGCTGGACGCTTGGAACAACGCCCAGTTGGCCGCCATCTCTTTCTGGGGGCGCGGGACCGCCGCCGACCCGTACGTTCTCTTCAACAACCCGGCCCGAGGCGGGCTCAATCCGGTGTTCGCAGAGGCCAACGACTACCTCTACCCGGTCTTCCCGGGAGTGTTCCTCGCCGGCACGACGGCCCACGTCGACCTGAACAGCCCGTCGCTGTTGAGCGTGACCTACCCGTCGAGCTACTGGCCGGGGCTTGAGCGCTTGGGCCTGCCCCTCACGAACAACCTCCAGTTCGAGATCTTCGACGCGTCGTACGTTTCGATCTGGCACGCCCAAGGGATCACCGGGTGGTTCTTCTACGAAGATTACGGCCCCACGGGTCTGGTCCCCCTCGCGAACGTCGTCATCTGGGGCGGCACGCACGACCTCGTGGGGGACAGCACGTTCGTAAGCCAGGGAAGCTCCCTCCTGCTGGCCGGCCTCGACCCCGCCGCCCCGACCGGCAACGTCGTCTGGCACGACACGTTCGTTAACAGCACCGTGCTCACCCCGACGATGTACCCTGGCGACGGCGTGAGCAACGGGCCCCCCATTGCGATCTTCGCGTTCGAGAGCGGGGACCTGATCTACAACAACTACGTCGCCACGTCGATCACCGCCTACGCCCCGAACGAGAATTTCTTCTACGGCAGCCCGCAGCTCAACCAGGAGAGCTGGAACCTCCCGATGGTGGAGCCCCACGGGTACAGCATGTCGTTCAACGGCTACACGCTCGGGGGCACGATCGTGCGCTCCGCCTGGCAAGGCGGAAACTACTGGGCGGACTACGTGGCGGGGAGCGCCCTCCCGTACGACGAGTACGGGTTCATCGCGACCGGAGGGGACTACTTCCCGTACCCGATCACGGCGTTCTCGGTGACGTTCACCCTGAGCGAGCGAGGCTTCGTGACCTGGTCGGTGACCGTCAACGGGGTCACCGAGACGACCACGTCCCACACCCTCGTCTTCTACGAGACCCCGGGAACGTACAGCTTCACCGATGCGGTGGTCGCCGGCGCGGGCTCCATCTCGCCCTCGAGCGGCACCTTCACGGTGGTCAACCACAATCTCAACGTCGGGCTGACGCTCGTCCGTTGAGGTGCGTGCGGGGTCAGTAGGCAAAAGGTGGGCCGGGCCGGGGGAGGAGGGGCGGCGGGTCGCTCCGCCGGAACCTCCTCTTCCGGCCCGAGGGACGCGGCCCGAGGTCACGTGCTCACGAGCCCGGTCGGCCAAGGCCGGCCGCACAGGGGCGGGATGGCTTGCCGGCCGTTCAGCGTAAAGGCCCCGGGGCGGGGTGGCCAGTCCCCGGCTGGACTAGAGTGCGGTAGAGTGCGGCGTGGCGGCCGCCCCTCCGATCGCTACGAGTTGGCCACGGTCTGCGAGGAGCCCGTGCGAGTAGCCCCGGACCGTGGGTACGTCTACGGTGTGACGATACCCCCGCTCGCCCCCGAAGCCTCTACTTGCTTCGCGCGCCCGCCCCCCCCAAGAACTCCACGGGGGCCCGGGCGAGGAGGTCGTCCAAGAGGGCGGGAATGTCCCTCCGGACGGGAACGCCATGCCCGGGAAGCAGCAGCTCGACCTCGAGCTTGCGCAGGACCTGGAGGGAGCGCACCGCCTGAGGGAGGTCCGCGGCGAACCGCGCGGCGGGCAGGGTCAGCAACCCCTTCCGCTCGACGACCGAGTCCCCCGAGAGGAGGATCCTGCGCTCCGGGTGGTAGAACGCGACCTCTCCTACCGTGTGCCCGGGCACGAAGACCACCCGGAACGGCCCGACCATGTCACCATCGTTCAGCGGCCGGCCCACCGCGACCGGTCGTGGTTGGAAGAAGAGTCGGAAGAAGAGGGACGTCTTCGGAACGATGCGCCCCTCCACGAACGGGGCGTCGGCCGTATGGCAGGTGACGAGGGCCCGGCTGTCCCGCTGGAGCCGGGCCGCTCCTCGCACGTGATCGACGTGCTGATGGGTCAGCAGGATCGTCCCCACCTTGTCGAGGCCCACGTTGGCCCGCGCGAACGCCTTGCGGATGGGCTTGCCGCTCCTAGACATCGTCGTGTCGACCAGGTAGGTCCCGGACGGGTCCTGGAATACGTAGGCGTTGACGAAGCCGCCGTCGACCCGACCCACCCCGTCGTCCACAGGAACGCCGATCATCGATCCGCCCGGCCCTCGGGAGCGCCACCGATTAGTTGAACTCGCGGGTCCGGGCGGTTCCCGGCCCCGGGGGTCCCGGGCGAGGCCGTCGTGGACGGGGACCTGGGCCCCGACGGAGCCCCGCGCAGGTCCTACGGGTGGGCCCCGTTGCCCAGATTCTCGCGGTAGAACTCGAGGACCTGCTGCCAGGCGTCGCGAGCCGCCTCCGGTTGGTACATCGGCCGGGTGTCGTTGAAGAAGGCGTGCCGGGCCCCCGGATAGACATGGTACCGGAACGACCTCCCCGCCTTCTTCATCGCCTCGGCGAACAGCGGGACCTGCCCGGTGATGCCGGTATCCTCCTCCCCGTAGAGCCCGAGCACGGCGGCCCGGACCTGGGGAACGCTCTCTAGGGGCGGGTTCTGGCCGTAGAAGATGACGGCCGCCCTGAGGTCCGGGTCCACCGTGGCGAGGCGAGCGGACATCGCCCCACCGAAGCAGAACCCGACCGAACCCGTGCGCCGGGGGTCGACGCGGGGATGCGCGCGAAGGTGGCGCGCGACGGCGAGCAGGTCCCTCGCGAACCCCGCCTGCACCGGAGGGCTCGAGACCTTGCCCAAGGCTCCGAGCACGGGACGTCGTGCGGGCGGCTGGGAGGCGGTGAACTCGGCGAACTTGCTGGGGTCCCGCCGCAGGCCGGCGGGCGCCTCGGCCAGCGCCTTCAACCCGAGGGCCACGCTCTCCGGGGTGAGAACGCCCTGAATCTCGCCCGTGAACAGGTTGGGCGCGAGCGCCACGTACCCCTCCCGGGCGAACCGTCCGGTGACGTCCTGGATGTGGGCGTCGGGTCCGAAGATCTCGTGGATGACGATCACCGCCGGTCGGCGTCCGATAGGCTCGTTCGGCACGGCCAGCCACGCCTCGAGCTCCCGACCGTCTCCGGGGACCGTCACCTTCCGAGCTTCCGCCATCGTCCTCCGTTAGGAAGGCGCCCCCTTCAAGAACGTTGCGTGAGAGCACGACGGCGCGGAAGGAGCGGAAACGCGATCGCGGGGTAACCCTGCTCGGCCACGCCGCGGGCCACCCGCGAACCCCGCGAAACGTCACGGTACTGGCGCCGGGGGGAACTAATATGGAGTTGGACCATCGACACACGCACCACCCGCGTGGGGCGGTCGTTTCCAGGGGCCGAAAGAGCATGGCACCCGAGCACGCCTACCGCACCAAGATCGAGGTGCTCCGAGACTTCCTGCGCGCGGCCCGGGAACCTGCCCCCAAGACCCGCATCATCGGCGCCGCGAACCTGAACCCGTCCTCCTTCCAGCGGTACCTGCGCCTCTGCACGGAGAACCACCTCGTCACGACCACCTCGGGAGGCTACGTCGTGACCCCCCGCGCGCTTCGCATCCTCGAGGCGATCGAAGGGGTGATCTCGAAGACCTCCGAGCTCGAGGGCGCCGTGCATTACTTCGAGCACAGTGCGCAAGGGCGTCCGGCCCCTGACGGGCACTACGGCTCCGCCCTACGCTACGCCTCCCGTGAGGCTTGGGGCGGGATCATCCTGGGGTCCGCCGGCAAGCGGAAGGACCCCGGGGAGGGTGGATATCTGAAGGCCCTGTCGGTCGACCCCGATGCTCGCCGACCTCGGGGTCGATCCCGTACCCTACGGCCAGGTCCCGCGAAGGCGAGCGCCCGCCCCGCGCCTCGACGCGCCCGCCCGAAGGCTCGCCGGGCCGGGAAGGCACGTCGCCTGGCGTCGTCGCGATCCCGATCGGGTCGCTGACGCTCCCCGAGCCGGTCGGCTCCCGAGGGCCCGAGATTGGCCTCCCGGCTCGGCCGTGAACCCCGGCCGCGGTTCCTTGCCGACGCACCCGGCACGCGGGTCGGTCCGCCGCCCGGTACGATCGGCTCCCTCCGTGGCGCCCCTCGTGCGGGGCCGGTCGAGAACATTCCGCGCGTTGGTACCGACGAGAGCTCGCTATCGTCCGTACGAACGCCAAGTATGTCGGTCATAGGATTATCTCCCCAGCCTCCGTAAGGAAGAGTGAGGAGCCGAAACCGTCCTGGGGGGAATCAAGGGCGGAAGATGGCTCGTCGGTCCATTCGGAGCGGTTGCCGATATCTTCCACGACGTCGTGGAGGCTCTCTCCGAGCCGGACGAGCCGCGGCCCGGCCCTCTAGGAAGGGAACCTTGGTTTCGCGTTCTGGGGGACGACCCCCCAGCCGTAGACCTCTCGTCTGCCGGTCGAGAAGGTGCGCGGCCCGAACGCGCGCGCGTGGCGAACTTCGATATGACGGGGGCGTCCTTGACGTGGGGAAGACCCGCGTACTCCCACCCGGTGCCCACCACCTCACGGGAGCCGATGCACTGAGAGGGCGCCCCCTCCTCCCCGACCTCCTCAGGGTGAGGGTCGCTTCGCCGGGCTGACGAGGACCGCGCCGGGAGCGCCCGCGGGACGCGGTCGGGACCTAAGGAGGGGTACGTCGGGGGCCGCTCGGCAGCGCGAAGACCCCGAGCCGCTCCCCGAGCTCCTTCTTCAGATCGTGGCGTCGCACATCCGCGTTCAGGGCGAGCTCGAACGGGCTGAGGTCCCGGAGGAAGCGGAACCGCAGGGCGGCCTCGGCCGCCTCATGGTTCCAGCTGCGCCGGCGCGCTCGGCCGATCAGTCGGTCCAGGTCCGGCCACTCCTTTCGGCCCTGGGAGAGGATGGTGAGGATCCGGTCCGGGTCGAACGGCTCCCGCTCGCTCCATAGCTTGGCGACCGCGAGGAGGCGCACGAGGGTGGCGTCGAACCCCTTGTGGGCATAGCGGATCGCGTCGTACAGGTCGCGTTCGGTCGCCCGCTGCTGGATGGCCCTGAGCTTCTCGGCCAGCGCCTCCTCCACCCGGAGGCAGGGGATCTCGGGGGGGACGAACGGGAGGGCGGCGAAGTACGGCTGGGCTAGGGGGGCCCACCGGCGGGGTGGGAGCAACGGGCTCTCCCGGTAGCTGATCTCGAGCCGGAACTGCCCTTCGTCCCAGGCGTGGCGATAGCGGACCTGGCAGGCCCAGTTGCGGCGCGCGGTCCGGTACGGGTCGACGAGGCGGAACGCCACGCCGTGGAAGCCGGGGGCGAACGCCGCCCGGAGCTCCTCCTCGGGGTCCTCCGGAAGGCCTTGGTTCGTGAAGTCGAGGTCCTCGCTCAGGCGACCGACGTCCCCGGTGACCATCGTCCGCAGGTACGTCCCGCCCTTGAACACGAGCCGGTCGAGGACCCCGTGCTCGGCGAGCGCGCCCAGGGCGTAGACCAGGACGATCTCCTGCTGCGCGAGATGGAGGTCGACCCCCATCACGTTCGCGAACCGGTTGGCGACGTTACGCGGGATCAACGGGTCTCCGCCTCCGCGAACAGCTCCAAGAGCTCTCTCTCAGGGACGTTGAGGATGAGGTGCCAGCGAGCCTCGCGAGGGCCGGTCCGGCCGTACGTCCTGGGCGGGCCGAGGGGAACCCAAGGGTCCTCGGGTCGAGGAAGGAGCCGGCTCGTCCACCGGCTCGGCGGGAGGATCGAGGGTCGGACCCGTTCGGCCAGGAACCCGAGCCGCAGGCCTAGGCTCCGCTGGCCGAGCCTCGCCAGGTGCGAGCCGAGCCGCGTCCAGGAGAGCCGCGGCTTCGCTCGGGCGAGGACCTGGGTCGCGCCGGCCATCCCCCCGGAGAACTCGGGACGAGCGAGGCAGTCGAGGACGGTCCGCTCGGGGTCGCTCACGGCGAGGGTCAGCCCCCGGCGCTGGAGTCCGGCGGAGCCGAAGAACCTTCTCGGGGCGACGCGGACGATGCGGAACCGCGCGGGCCCGGCGACGTGGACGGTCGTCCGGGTCGGGGTGACGAGATAGTACGTGCGGCCGGGCTGGAGCAGCAGCCCCCAGAGCTCGGCCGCGGTGGCGAAGCCGAAATAGTACGGTTGGACGAGGTGGCTCCCCACCCTCAACGGGTCGGTCTCCGGCCCCGCGTCGGGGCCATAGCCGCTCGGGTTCAGGAGGTAACGGCCCCTTCCGACCCGCTGGAGCCAACCCTTGCCGACCAGCTCATGCGCGAGCTTGCGCGCGAACCCCCGGCGGACCCTCGCGAACTCCTGGATCGCGTCGAGCGAGAGCTCCTCCCGTCCCCGTTCCTCGAGCGAGAGGACGACGCGGGCCTCCACCCCGGAGAGGGAGCGAGCTCGCATGGCGGCGAGATGTGCTGCGTATACTATAACGTTACTCTTTCAGTAACGATGGCGTATACCTACGATACCCCTCCTCCGCCGACGGACCACGCTCGGGCTCTCGACCGCGCCGGGCCCTCGGAACGGTCACGTTAGTCGTGCCGAGGAATACCTAAATACTACGGTCGCGGCTGACCGGCCGATGTCGTCGCATACTTCTTCGACCATGGGCCGGTGGCGTGCCCGTCTCACCCCTCCTCAGCCGGACACGCGGGAGGGGTTTGTCCTCGCCGTCGCGAGCGCGTTCGCCCTCGTGTACATCGTGGTGCTCGTGTCGCAGTACGATGCGATGACCTCGCTCGCCTTCTCGGTCACGACGTTCTCGCTGCTCGCGAGCCTCATCCCCGCGTTCGTCCTCGCCGCGATGCTGGGATCGGACATCTCGGCGTACCAGCGCCTTGAGCTCGAACTCGCCCGGACCGTCCTCGCCTACGTCGCCTCGGGGACCCCGCCGGGGTCCACCGCGCCCCTCGCGGGAGTCTGGCGAGCCCACATCGCCGGCGCGGAGGAATCGCGTCGCATGGCCCGCGCGCACGCCTACGCCCTCGGACTGTTCGGCACGGCGGCCGTCTTTGCGCTCGGAGCGACCCTCCTGGCCGGGCTCGGCGCGGTGACCGGGGTTCAGAACGTTCTGGGCCTGGGCATGTTCGTCGAGTGGTTCGCCTTCGCCTTCCTCGCCGCCGGAGCGGGCTCGGTCCTCGCCTCCGCGGGCTACGCCTCCTCGGTCCCGATCTACGAGCTCCTCGCGCCAAGGCGCTGGCGCCGGAACGCCGGCCGCCAGGGGGCGATCGACGGCGCCGTGGCGGAGGTTTCCTGGCTGTCCGAGTACTGGCGCGGAGCGCGGGGGTCCAGGGTCAGCCCGTCCGGCCCCTCGATGATCCCGAGCTGGCGCGAGTAGCCGCTATCGACCGCGAGCCTCGGAGACCTCCCTCGAGGAGAGGACGCCCCTCCGGCACCGTAGGGAGGGGCCGGCGCCGGGCGGCGGTCAGCCTCCCGAGAGCCTCCCCTTCGCACAAACATCTATGTGGCGGTTCCGCGTAAAAACAGTGGGCGAACCGGTGCGCTTCTCTCTCCTTGCGCGGGCGACCCTCGTCGTCGCGCTGGTGATTGTCGTCGTTCCCGGCGGCGTGCTCGGCGGCGCGATCGCCCCACCGGACCGAAGTTTGCCCCCGTCCCCCGCCTTGGCCTCGACCTCCTCGCACCCTGCCGCGGTCCCCCCCACCCCCGCGGCCGCGGCGAACCCCAACGCGCTCCAGCGGCTCCGTGCCCTCGAGGACACCCTTCTCGCCCGCGGCGTCCCGGCCCGGGACATCCATCCGCCGGACTACGCGGCCGCGGCTCCCGGCCGGGTCGGGAAGGTCCAGCCCGGGTACGACCAGGGTCCCGCCCCGATGGGGATTTCCGACCTCGGGCTTCGGAACAGCTCGGGGGTCCTCGTCCCGTACGTCTACAACACCTCCAGCGTCTGGGGGTCGATCACCCTCACGCGAGCCCAGTCGGCGTACGTCGACGGCGACGGCCCGGACACGTTCGGCGTCCAGCTGAACGCCGTCGCGACGAACGTCACGCTGTTCGGGGTCCCGGGCTACGAGTTCTGGGCCCAGGACTTCTTCAGCTACACCTCGAGCACGCACACGCTGACGTTCGGGGACAACGTCTGGAACTTCTCGTCGGTCTCCGGCGCGATGCTGGCGAACGTCTTCGCCTCCTACGGCCGGAACGGCACGCCGGAGCCCCCGGACTACTACTACGCCGTCGGCCCGACGGTCAACGTGTCGTACCCGTTCACGGCCAACCTGTACCTCAACGCCTCGCTCCTAGGGGGCCTCCCCGCGATCTACTTCAACTACTCCGTGGCGAACGGCTCCGGCGAGATCGCCGGCGGCACGTTCGACTACGTCGCGTTCAACTCCAGTGGAGGGCCGTCGGGGACGACCGTGCCCGGGCCCGCGTTCCAGGTCAACGGAACCGGGAACGACCCCACCGGCCTCCCGAACGACTTCGAGCTGGTGCTCGTCGGGAACGGCGACGGCGACACGACGACGTTCTTCACGCTCAGCGCGACGATGGCGCTGCGTCAGTGGAACAGCACGGCGGGCGCCTACACCGTCGTGCCGGCGGCGTTCAACGCGGGGAGCGACACGGGAGAGACGAGCAACGGCGTTCTACCGGTCTACCGAACGCCGGCGCACGGTGGGCCCCCGACCGTCTCGCTCCTGACCGGGCCGTCGTTCGTGGAGGGTCTCTGGAACGTCTCGACCGCCGTGGACGGGTCCCGCCAGTTCCATCTGAACCAGGTGCCCCAGAACGCCTTCCTGTTCATCAGCCCGGGGTCGACCTTCAACACGTCCGAAGCGCAATGGGTGCCGACGCTCCGGTTCGGGGCGGGAACCTCGGGGCTCTCGATCCCGAACACGGGCGCTTACGCGTTCGAGTGGATGCTGAGCGACTGGACCCCGATGAGCTACACGGCGAGTGCGCTCGCCCCTGCTCCGAACTCCAGCACCACGCTGGTCGTGCACCCCACGGTGAGTGCCGCAGCGGGCGTCTACACGCCGTTGCTCGCCTGGGGGAACGGCGAGCTTGCCGCGATCAGCGAGAGCGGCAATGGCACGGCCGGAAACCCGTACGTCCTGATCCAACGCCCCGCCGTCCTGCTCGATCCGGTCTTCGGCCAGCTCAACGTCTGGGGCTTCCCGGTCTTCGCGGGCGTGCTCCTCATCAACACGACGAGCTACGTGGACGTCGTCCAGCCGTCCCTCGCGATCGATTACGGGAGCTGGATGGCCCCGCAGCTCTCGGGCCTCGGCCTCCCCTCCACCAACGCGCTCCAGCTCGAGTTCTGGAACGTCAGCAACGTCTCCGTCAGGGACTCGAGCGACCTGAGCGGCTGGGTCTCGGCGAACTTCGTCCCCTACCCGGCCGCCGAGGTCCTGTTCTGGGGTTCCCACGGGAACCTCGTGGCGGGCAACACGTTCCACGACCAGGGCGTGGCCCTCGCGCTCTACGGGGGCGAGAACAACACGGTCTGGGGCAACACGATCGTCCCCTCGTCCCAGATGCCCTCGTTCCTCGACGACGACGACAACACCACCGGCATCCTCGAGTGGGAGTCGGGCGACCTGATCTACAACAACTACGTCGCGGTGCTGAACCCGGCCGTCACGCCGACGTTCGATGCGTTCTCCTGCCAGAACGTCTGCGAGCCGACGACCTACGACGACACGTGGAACGTCTCGCTGCAGCCGGCGAACGCGAGCCTGATGGTCCTCGGGGAGAACCTCACCGGGAGCATCCTCGGCACCTGGTACCAGGGCGGGAACTACTGGTCGAACTACGGAACGCCCGCCGACCCGTTCGGCGTTCTCCCGTACGACGACCACGGACTGATCACCCACGGCGGCGACTACGTCCCGCTCGTGATCTCGACGGTCTACTCGGTGACGTTCGTGGAAAGCGGGCTGGTTCCGGGGGCTCCTTGGAACGTGACGCTGCTCGGCGTCACCGTGAACTCGACCTCCACCCAGCTCGTCCTCTACGCCCCGAACGGCACGTACAACGCCTCGGTCGGGACCCCCCTCGGCTACGCCGGCCCGCCGACCGTCTACGTGGACGTCAACGGGACGAACCTGATGGTGCCGGTCAATTTCACGGAGGTGTTCCAAGTGACCATCCACGAGAACGGGCTGGTGGCCGGCTGGCTCTGGAACGCGTCGTGCCTTGGGACCTCGGCCGGTGCGTCGTCCGGGGCGTTCAATTCGACCGCTTCGTCCGGGGCGATCAACCTGACGAACGGGACCTACACCTGCACGTTCTCCACCTACGGATACTCAGTCGCCTCAGGGCCCGCGGAGCTGACCGTCAACGGACACGCCTTCTCGCACCACATCGTCTTCACGCCCCTCCCGATCCTCTCCGTGACGGCCTCCGGCCTCGCGCCCGGGACGCCCTGGACCGTCACGGTCACGCAGGGACACTCCCACGTGAACGAGACCGGCCTCGGCGACGGGACGCTCTTCTTCACCGTCCTCCAGATCAACCCGGGAGGGTTCGCCTGGAACGTCACGGTCTCCGGCTATTCGGCGACCCCGTCGGCCGGAGCGGGCACGGCCTCCCGGCCCGGAAGCCCGCCCACCCTGACGACCGCCAGCGTGGCGTTCGTCGCGAACCCCGCTCCCGCCCCTGGGTTCGACTGGACCTGGGCGGTGATCGTCGCGCTGGTGGCCCTGGCGGCGCTCGGGTTCGCCCTGTTCGCCCTCGAGCGCCACCGGAGGGGACGACGACCGCCCAAGCCGATCGTCCCGGCCGCCGCGGTCGCCGCCGCCCCGCAGGCCACCGCCTGGGACGAGACGCCCGGCACCAAGGAGAACGCCCCTTCGAGCCCCCCGTGGGCCGAGGAACCGAGCGACAGGGAACGGCCTGAGCCGTACCAGCGGAAGGCGTGAGGGGGGTCGCGGGCGCCGGTGCCGCCCTCCCGAGGGTCGTGGAGACCTCCGGGACCGTGCTTTCGCGCGATGTTTACTAGGCGGGCGGCTCTCCCCACGGGATGACCGAGACCGGAGGAAGCTCCCCGCGACCGGTCCGCCACGCCCCCCTCCTGCCGCCGGCCACCTTCTCCCACCGGATCCTTCGGCTGAGCAGCGCGTCCGCCGGGGTCGGCGTGCTCCTGATCGCCCTCGGCGTCATCTCCGGGACGTACCCTCCCCCCGTCCTGTACCACGATGCGTTCTCCGGCTACGACCCACCGTTCGCGGTCGTGGCCGGGATCCTCCTCATCCTCCTCGCGCCGCGCGTCCGTGAGCGGGCCGCCTTCGGCTGGTTGTTCTCGCTGCTCGCGCCGGTCCTCACCTGGCTGGCGGCCCTCGGAAGCCCGAACGTCTACTCGCTCGCGAGCGCGGTCGCCGCGTCGGTGTTCGTCGGCGCGGTCTACCCCTACCGGAGCGGGTTCTACCGGGGGGTTCCGGGCGGCTCCGGGACGATCGAGCTCACCGTGGTCATCACCGCGCTGATGTCCTTATTGTTCGGCACGGTCACGGCCCGCTGGCTCGGCGACGACTTCACGCCGCCGGTCCGGGGTTGGGCGCAGGCGCTCTACTTCACCGTCACGACGATTTCGACCAACGGCTCGACGATCTCCCCGACGACGAACGTGACCCGCCTCTTCGTGGTCGCGCTGGTCCTCCTCGGCGTGGGAACGTTCTTATCCGCCGTCGTCGTCCTCTTCATCCCGTTCCTCGAGAGGAGGCTGAGCGGGCTCACCGCTCGCCTGGAGCGGTCGCAAATGCAGGAGCTCGAGCAGCACGTCCTCATCTGCGGAGCGTCGCCGGAGGCGGTCGCGACGGCGAAGGCGCTCCGGGCCGCGGGGGCGCGCACGGTCATCATCTCCTCCGATTCCCAGGCGCTCGAGCTGCTCCGCTCGGAGGGGTTCCGCACCCACCTCGGCGACCCTTCGGTCGAGGACGACCTGCGGTCCGTCGGGATCGACCGGGCGAAGGCGCTCGTCGTCGCCCAGGCGTCGGACGCCGAGAACCTGCTCACCGTGATCACCGCGCGGGCGCTGCAGCCCGGCCTGCGGATCGTCGCGATCGCCTCCTCCGACAGCAGCCTCCCGAAGTTGCGGCGGGCCGGAGCGAACGAGGCGGTGAGCGTCGTCAGCGTCGCGGCCCAGCTGATGAGCTCCGCCGCGCTCGAGACCGGCACGCCGAACGATTCTCCCTCCCGGACGGCCTCGGGCTGAGGTGAGGCGGACGGCGAGGGAACGCCGGGGACCGGGCCGCGCGCGGCGTCCGGGCCCTTCCGCGAGCACCCTGAGCGTGCAGGACGTGGGAGGGTGAGGCCGACATGAGGGGATCCTCGAAGGGCCGCTCCCGAGGTCGGTCCGGGCCGGCCGACGGGGCGGTGCGCATCGAGCTCGACCTCCCGCACGAGCTGCTCCGGCCGTCGATCGTCCCGGTGATCCGCCAGATCGAGGCGTTCCTTCGGGAGCAGGAGGTCGAGGAGCAGGAAGACCTCCTCGTCCGCGTCGGCGAGCTCCTCGACGAGCTCGGAGGGCTCGGCTATTCGAGGGTCGACCACTGGGAGGTCGAGCCGGGCGGCTGGCTCCCGCTGCCCGAGGCGACCCACGCCGGGCGGTTCGAGCCGGTCGGCCATCTCCTCAGGGCCCTGAAGAGCCCGGCGTGGTGGCCGGTCGCGCAAGCCCGGGGGTTCGGGGTCCGCCTGACCTCCCCGGACGGCCAGCGCGCGGACGCGCGCGTCCTCCACTGGCACCGCGAGCGGGAGCACTCGGTCACCGTCGACCTCTGGGGGCCGCCGACGCCGGCCGAGCTCCACCGCGTCGTCGCGGCGCTGCGCCGTCGCCTTTCCCCGCTCGAGGTGAGGATCCGCCGATGACGCCCTTCCGACCTCGGGCCTCCGAAAGGCCGTGGAGGCGGGCCCGGAGATGATCGGGGTCGAGTTCGGGGCGCTGATCGTCGCGTTCGTCGTCACGGTCCTCGAGTTGACCGAGGTCGTGGCGCTCGTCTTCGCGCTGAGCGCGGACGCGGCGACGGTGCGCCACGGGGCGCTCGGAGCGACCGCGGGCGTAGCCGCCGTCGCGCTGGTCGCCCTGGGCACCGGGGCCGCCATCCTCGCGGTGCCCCACGCCCTCCTCCTGTGGGCGTCCGCGGTCGTCCTCGCCGCCTTCGGCGTCTTCCTCTTCCGCAGCACGCTGAAGACCTACCGCCGAGCCCGCGCGGCCGTGGGGGGTTCGCCTTCCCCGGCGCCGTCGCGGGGCGCGCTCCAGTTCGCCGGAGGGTTCACGGTCGGGGCCGTGGAATCGACCGAGGTGGTCGTCGTCCTCCTCGCCCTGACGGCCGCCGGCGAGGGGGCCTCGGCGATTCTCGGCTCGGTCGCCGGCGGGATCTGCCTGGTCGCGGCGGCCGCGCTCGTCCACGACCGCATCCGCCGGATCAAGACCGCCTGGCTGAAGCTGGGCGCGACCGCGATGGTCCTCACGTTCGCCGTCTTCTGGGTCGGGGAGGCCGCGGGCATCCGTTGGCCGGGGGCGGACCTCGTGCTCATCCCCCTGTTCGTGGCCACCCTCCTGGCCGTGCGGGGCGCGCTCGAGCTGCGGTTGCGGGCCGACCGGCCCACCCCACATCCCGGGGGACCTACCTAGGCCGCCGCCTCGGCCGGGTGTAGCACCGGGGACTGCTCGGGACCTGGCGCCACGTCCTGCCCGCGCTCCGGCTGGCGACCAGCTGGCCCGTGGGGTTGCTGACGGAGCATCCGGCGGGGTCGAGCCCCTCCGGTCGGTCGCCGAACTCCCTCTGCATCGGGCCCGGACGGCCGTCACCGCCCGGCGAGTCCAGGATCAGCCCGCCGCTGGGCCCATGGACCGCTTCCCACCACGGATCCCGGCCGACACTCGGCGCCGGGAGGAAGGAAGAAGAAGGGAAGGAAGGGGTTGGCTCGGTTGCCAGTGCCTACCTAGGTCGGGAGGACCTTCTTGGAGTAGCTGTGGTTGGTGAGGTCGGCCGTCCCGAGGTACCACGCGATCAGGCCGGTGGCGATCCACACCCCGCCGACCGCCCACTTCTCGCTCGAGGAGATACTGTTAGCGGCGCCGCCCTGCCAGAACTCGATGACCAGCAGGATCATCCCGACGAAAAGGAACAGGAAGAGGAAGAACGTCCCCCACCCGTGCTTCATCGAGCTGATCAGGAAGGTCAGGGTGAACAGGAGCCAGACGAACGCGATCCCGGCCGCTCCGTAGGCATGGGCGCCTGTGCTCACGAACGCCCAGGAGCCCCAGAACGCTCCCCAGCCTAGGAACGCGCTTCCCCAGAACGTGTGGTTCTTGTACAGCGCGATGAGCCCCGCGAGGAGCAACACGAGCCCGCCTAGGATGAGCTCGGTGTAGGGAACCCCTCCGTAGCCCACGAATCCGTTCCCGTAGGGCTTCGGCAGGTTGCTCAGCCCGTAGAGCATCGTGGTCATGCCAAAGGCCAAGAGCCCGATGATCGAAGGGCTGGCCCATCCGTTCGTCGCCTTGCTCCCCGGTCCGCCGGATGAGCTGTCCGACCCTCCCGAGGAGGTCCCCATCGCCGTATCGTCCGCCGGCATGTTGGCGGTACCTCGGGCTCCAAGTACATAAAACCCGTATTTCACGCGCTTTGGGGCCATGTCCTGCCCTCGAACCGGCCCCCCCCACAAGGTCCTGCTTTCTGACGCCTTCTTTCACCTCCACCGTGCCCCTTCCGGCCCCCCGGCCTTAAGGGGCGGAGCACCTGCGGGTGGCGGGTCGATCGTGCAGGACCGGGAGGAACTCCGCCGCGTCGTCCTCGGGGAGACCCGGGTCGTCCTGACCCGGGACCTTTCCGTCATGAACCCGAACCTGGTCGCCGGCTCGCAGGGGCTGGTCGTCGGTAAGCTCGCGACCTACACCCTCAAGGTCGCCTTTCCCAGGGTGACGGTCGGGGTCAACTGGCAGGATTGCGACCTCGTCGCCGGGAAGACCGGCATGCCGACGGAGGCCGAGCAGCCGAAGGTGGTCCCCAAGCCTCGCCAGATGGGCGAGGAGTGAGCCGCCGGCCCGCTACAGGATCGTTCGGAGGACCCCGGGCAACTCGGGCCAGCTGCCTACGCGGTAGGCCGCCGTCGGCTCCGACCACCCCGGGGGGAGGAACAGCTCCCGATACTTGCGGCCATAGTGCTGGAGGCCCGTATAGAGGACCCCCGCCCGGAGCTGGGCGCGACGGGCGCCCTCGATGTCGACCCAGCCGTCGCCGACGTGGACGGTGCGGAGGCGGTCGGCCCCGAGCAGGTCCAGCGCCTCGCGGAAAATCTCCGGGGCCGGCTTGGTCCAGGGGTGCTCGTCGCTGAAGACGAACGCGTCGACCAACGTCTCGAACCCCATCCGGCGCAGCACCGGGCGAAGCGCCTCGCCCGGCTCCCCGATGGTGTTGGAGACGACCGCGGTCGCCCACCCGTCGTCCCGGAGCCCGCGGAGCACCGCGACCGCGTCGGGGGCCGGCTGGAACGGGGTTCGGGTGACGAGCTCGCACAGACCGTCCACGTACTTCCTGGGATCCGGGACCCGTCCGGTCCGGGCCCCGGCGTCCGCGATCTGGGCGGAGGGAGGGACGCTCCGTCCCTCCTGCGAGGCGGCGACCGCCCCCGCGTAGACCGCCTCGAAGGCGGTCCGGAGGCCGTCCGGGGCGGCAGGGGTCGTCCCCACCGCGAGGCGGGCGTTCGAAAGGACCGACACGGCGAGGTCGACCTGAGCGCGCATGTAGGTCTCCTCCGCCTCCGGGTCCAGGTAGACCAGGGTATGCCAGAGGTCGAGCGAGAGAAGCCGGGGGCCGTCGTTCGGGTCGATGGGGCTCATCGTCCCCCCTGCGCGACGAACTCGAGACGGTGGCCGAACGCGTCCTCGGTGGAGGACCTCCGGCCGGCCAGGGTCGGCGGCTTGGGGCCCTCCTCCAACGAGAGGACGCTGGCGTGGAGCCGTCGGGCCGTTCCCTCCGAACCGGCCGGCGCGGTCGGCCGGACGAGGCGCACGCGGTACGGCATCAGGCCTGGTCCAGGGCCCCCACTCGGTCAAAACGCTGACCGGGCAGGGCGTCGACCAGATGAGGGGACCCGGAGTGGCTTTGCCATGACGCCGGCCGGCCCTCGATTGCTCCTCGTCCTGAAGGAGACCCCCGCGACCCGGGACCTGGTCCAAAGGCGCCTGCCCGACGTGCCGTTCGCGTTCCTTGCGGAGGCCGACGCCTCGGCCCGGTCGACGGTCGAGGCGGTCCTGCTGAGGTCGATGACCAGGGACGCCGCGGACTGGGATCCCGCATCGTTCCCGCGCCTCCGCTTCGTCCAGCGCTTCTTCGTCGGGGTCGACGACCTCCCGTTCGACCGGATCCCTGCGAGGGTCGAGGTCGCGGGGAACGTGGGGGGCATGGCCCCGTTCGTCGCGGAGCACGCGGTCGCGCTCGCGCTCGCCTCGGCCCGGTGCGTCCTGGAGGGGAGCGCCGCGGTGGCGGCGGGCCGCGCGCGCCCTACGCCCGAGCTGCGGACGCTCTACGGGAAGACCGTCGTGATCCTCGGCTTCGGGGCGATCGGCCGGGCCCTGGCCGATCGGTTGCGTCCGTTCGGCGCCCGGGTGGTCGGCCTCAACCGCACGGGCGCCCCGGCCCCGGGATGCGAGGCGATGCTCCCGGCGGACCGCCTCCGCGAGGCGGTCGCCCTCGGCTCGTTCGTCTTCGATGCCCGGCCGCTCACCGCCCGCACGTTCGCGAGCCTCGGGGCCGCGGAGTTCGCCGCGATGCGCGAGGACGCCACGTTCGTGAACGTCGGGCGGGCCGCGACGGTCGACGAGGAGGCGCTCTACCGCCGCCTGCTCTCGCATCCCAGGTTCCGCGCCGCGCTGGACGTCTGGTGGGAGGAGGACCTCGCCGGGGGCCGGATCCGAAGCCGGTTCCCGTTCGTGTCCCTCCCCAACTTCGTCGGCTCGCCCCACTGGGCCGGGTTCTCTCCAGGGGTGCAGGAGTTCGCCCTCGGGGTGGCGCTCGACAACGTCGCCCGGTTCTTCGCCGGGGAGCGACCACTCCACGTCGTCGACCGCTCGGAGTACGTCGGGGTACCGCGCAGCCTGGTCTAGCGGATCCGCTCGAGCGCGAACGAGCCGACGATCAGGTTCCGGCTCGTCGCCCGCACCTCGACCCACTCGCGGGTCGCGACATCGCCGAAGCCCTTGACCGAGAGGAACGTCCGGTCCCGCTCCTGGCGGAAGACGATCGCGCCGTCCATCCTCCCGAGGAGCGACTCGACCTGCGCCTCGCTCAGGGCGCCGGCCTCGAGCGCGTACATCGCGAGGGCGTTGCGCGGCTTGAGGATCCCGACGATGTTCTGCAGGAACGAGAAGCTCGCCCGCTCGTCCGCGTGGGCTAAGAGCGCGGACAACCCGAAGAACCCGACGCGGAACGTCCCGCCCTTCGCCGCCGCCTCGGCCTGCTTCGCCGCCTGGACCAGGGAGGTGAGGATCCCGGCCCGGTCGTCCGAGCCCTTCGCGAGCAGGACGTTCGGCCCGGTCGCTGTGCCGGTCCCGGAGGCGTCGATCCACGTCACGCTCCGCATCTGCTCGTACTCGCGGAACTGCGGGAGCACCACGCCCAGGCTCTCGGAGATCTCGACGGAGGACCGGGCGGCGGTCACGAGGAGCGCCGGCTCGCCGCGTTTCAGGCCCTCGGCGACGAACGCGTAGAGGGCGATCTCCTTGCCCGAGAACGCATCCCCGACGAGGACGACGTGGCTCCGGGGGGGGAGCCCCCCGAGGAGCAGGTCGTCGAGCCTCGGGGTTCCGGTCGGAAGGCGGTCCGGGTGCTTGCGGCCCGCGGGCGCGGCGAGCGTGTCCGAGTCCGGGGTCACGTCAGGGGCCGGGGCGCCGAGCGGACCGCGCCGCCCGCCGGCGAAGCGGGAGGTGGACGCGCGGGCGTCCGCCTCGGCCCGATCGGCCGCCGCGAACGCCAGCAGGCCGGCGAACGGGAGGTCGCCTTCCCGCGCTATCTCCTGGCGGCGCAGGCTCACCTCCGCCTCGTCCGCGTCGACCGACCGCTCGCGCAGGACGACCGTCCCCTCGCGACGGTCGAGCTCCGCGGAGGCGGCTCGGAGGCGGGCCTCACGCTCCCCCACCGCCTTCTCGCGCTGGGCGAGCGACTGGAGGTTCCGGTCGATGTCCGCCCCCTTCTGGGCGGCGGTGATCTGCAGGAGGCCGACCTCGTCGAGCCGCTGGGTGTAGTCCCGGAGCGCGGTCTCGAACTGGAGCCGACGCTCGTCGGCGACCTTGAGGTGCTCCTCGAGGTCCCCCTCGCGCTGGGCGAGCGCGGTCTCGCGCGAGGCGAGGTGGGCCTGGCGCTCGACGATCTGGCGGAGCTTCGTCTCCGCGGCCTGCGCCTGCTCGGAGACCTCCTTCGCCCGACGGCCGAGCTGAACGTTCTGCTCGTCGAGGAGGGTCTTGAGATGCTGGGCGCGCGCCTCGCGCGCGGCGAGGTCCTGGGCGGGCGACACGGCCCGCGTCGCGCCGGCCCCGGGGGCCGACGTCCGCTCCCGGGCGGCGACCTCTCCCTCCCGGCGCAGCAGCTCGGCGGTCTTCAGGTCGATCTCCTTGCGTCGGGCCACCACGCGATTCTCTCCCTCGGTGATCGTCGACTGCCGGCGGTCGAGGTCCTGGGCGCGATGCTGGAGCTCGACGTCCCGTCGGGCCAGTTCGCCCTCCTGCCGGGCGAGCCGCTGCTCGCGGGCGGCGAGCTCGGGGGACTGGCGACCGAGCTCCTGATTGCGACGCGCGACCTCCTTGGCGCGCTCGTCGACCCCCTTGGCCTTGACCTCGAGCGCCGCCTCCCGGCCTGCGATGTCCCGCTCGCGCCCGGCGAGGGAGTCGGCCAAGCTGCGGCAACCCACCTCGAGCTGCTCGATGTGGCTCTCCCGTTCCCGCTGCGCCTCGCGGTTGCGGCGCAGCACCGCTTCCGTGCTCTCGGTGTCCGCCTCCCGCTTGACGAGCGCGGCCTCGCGGAAGCGGATCGCCTCCTCGCGCTGTTGCACCTCGCTCGCCAGCAAGACGATGCGGTTCTGGCCGGAGAGCACGACCGCCTCCTCGTGCGCGCCGGTTCCCGACGAAACGAGATGGAGGAACGAGCCGCTGGTCTGGTACAGGATCGCCGACAGGAGGAGCGAGACGGCCAGCGCCTCGGACGGGCCCTTCGGAGCGGCGGACGGAACGAAGATCAGAGCTGCCGTCGCGACCGGGGCGACCGCGGTCACGGCGCTGATCCACTGTCGTGCTCCCCACGGCCGCCAGGTCTCCACGACGCCGAGGAGGGCCACGGAGGTCCCGGCCAGGATCAGGGGAACGAGCGCAGGGTAGAGCGCGGCGTGGCCGGTCGGTCCGTACGCGGCGACGCGGAGGGCATAGAGCACGACGGCGAGCACCATGAGGGCGAACCCGCCCACGCTGGTCGCGAAGTGGGCCTCCCACGGCCAGAACTGGAACGACTCCCATTTCGAGGCGAGTCCGACCGCCGCGACGGTGATCCCGCCGGCAATCGGCAGGATCAGGTAGAACGAGTGCGCGAAGGCGACCCAGCCCCGGTCCGACCCGGCGAGGGTGGGGAGCGTCGGGAACAGGAACAGCAGGAGGATGGCGTCCAGCGCGAGGGCGGCCGAGACGAGGACGGCCGAGAAGTGCGCGGAGCGCCCGATCTTGAGCTGGAGCAGGGCGTCCCTTTTCGCGGTCTCGAGGTCCTCGGGCCGGACCGGAGACGCCGGCGGCAGGGGCCGCTCGGCGGCAGGGCGCGACGGTCTTTTCACCATCTTACGCACGAGGCGAGGGCGCGTCCCGCACAAAACCGTTTGTTTGGACTCCGCCAGGCCCCGGCCCTTCGAGCCCCACGACTCACGCCTTAGCCGAGATCGCCCGAATCCTCCGCCCGCGCGAACCCCTCACGGCCGTCGGTTCCTCCACCGAACGACCTGAGCCCTGAGAACCCGGGCCTGGCACCTGAAGTCACCCCGGCGGAGGGAAGTTCCGGGAATGGCGCAAGCGGGGTCACCCATGGCCGGCCCCGCACGTTCGACCTCGTCCTAGTCCCTATCGCGCTCGAACGGCGTGAGCGAACGGGGCGGCACGGTCAACTCCGCCCACCTCCAGCCTCGGCGCTCGCCGCTTGGGAAGGGGGTTCCAACTTCAACATACGAACCAAACATCCCGGCGACCCTAGGAAGGTCGATGGTACCACTGCCGCTTGCGCGCGTGAAATCGATCCCAATCCACCCGGGAAGGGGTAATGGGTGAGGTCCGTCTCTGCGGTGCGGTGCGCAACCTCATCCCGGTCCGCGACCTGGGAATCGGCCTGGCGTTCATCGGCGGCCTCGTTCTGGTCATGCGCCTTATGTGGTCTATGATGTGCAACGGCGGCTTCATCGGTCCGTGCATCGACCAGCCCTATCCGGGTCGTCAGGGCTACCTCGAACTTGTCGGAGGCGGTCTGCTCGTCGTCGGTCTAGTACTGGTGCTCGTCGGTAGTCGAACCGCCGCGCCAAGCCGACGGGCGCCCCGGGGGAGCGTAGGCCGGCTGCCGCCGTAGAGAGGATGGGTTCCTGCTTCAACGCACGATCGGACTCTGCTAGGGAATCGGCCGGCGAGCCGGGGAGTAAGGGGTCCCCCGTGCGAGCCGGGTGCCGTCTCGACTAGCTAGCGTGGAAGAAGGACCACCACGCGCCTTCAGAAGACACTCCCTCCGCCCTGCGTTCTGTGCGCTTTCGGGATGTTCCGGGAGCTGACACGGAGTTCCCAACCAACTATCAATGGGAGTTCGATACCCCGCACATGTCCGCCAAGTCGTCCGAAGGAGACCCTAGTCCGAACAACCAAACGCCTGCCCAACCGAACGTTGGGCACAAGGCCGCGACGGGGATGGCTCAGGTTGCCCTGATTCTAGGCGTCGTCGCGTTGGTCCTTGGCGGCTCAGCTGTCGGGATTGCCCTTACGCACGCCGGGCCCACCGGGGCCACGGGCGCCACCGGCCGGCAAGGAGTCCAAGGAGCCCCCGGCCCCGGAGCGGTGGTCAAGCAGAGCTTCAATGATGGGACAACTACCCTGGCCGGTTGCGGGTACTACCCGGGGTCCAACATCACCTTCATGGTCGGTAGCCCGGGAACGTTTGCCGTCACTGCATCCGTTTCGCTCCTCATACACCACACTTTGGGAAACTTCACGTTCTACACGCTTAGCCTCGCAAACGCATCGGTTCCTTGCAGCGTAAGCATCAACAACTTCGTTGAGGGCTCCTTGTCCGGCAACCTCCCTTCAGGCAACTACTGGCCGGACTACAGTCTGGTCCAGGATTTCCAAGTTGGAGCCGCGGGCACCTACACCTTCGGCATCATCGGCAGCCAAACTGGCGGGACGGATGCGACGGAGTTCTACTTCGCCAGCATGGTGGGGATGTTCTATCCGTCGTAGATTCGCACTCCGACGTTAGGTGCCGGGCTACCCCGCCAAACCCATTCCCTTTCCTTTCCGGCACCGGGGGCAAGGGGCCCCCGAGCGAGCCGGGCGGCACCGTGAACGGGAGAAGAGGGCCGACGCCCGATTGGAGAAACAGTCCGTAGTCAAAGTCGCCGAAGAGCCCGGTGGGGTCGGGGTGGCGGGCCGGGACTGACTCTGGCCATGAGCGCCGCAATGAGTTCGGGGAAATCTTCAGGCTTCAATCCTCCCGGGGGCGGCGGCTCGAGCCCTATCCGGGTGTAGAGTCTCTCCTGAGAGCCGAGTCCTTCAGTTATGGACCGGACGATCTCGCTCCCATCCTCAAGGAACTCTCGGAGCTTGCGGTACTCCGGTGGGTAAACGCGGGAGGAGTGACGACTTTGCCGTCCTGCAGGTCAATGTAGAGCGCTTCACGGCGGCGTGCCTCAAGCTTCATCGCCCGCTCGACGAGAAGACGACCGTTCTTGGCTGGCTCCCAAACCTTGGCGGCAAGCCGTCCCTCTCTGGTGCGTCGAATCGCTCGCCCGGGTCCGTCATCAGGAATCGATTCAAGCAGGCGCGAGAACACCCCGAAGTCGATTCGACCTGCGACCCCCTCTCTTCGGACTTCGAGGAGTGTCACTATGGTGGGGAGCAGAGAGGCAACGACGGCGAGAATCTCGGCCTAAGTGTGGTGGGAATCGGGAGCCTTGGGGTCGATGTAGTAACCATCGTCATCAAACCACACCTCGCAATCCCTGGAGCCTCGAAGGGGCGCATCGCAGTCAAGCCGAGGACGATGAACACCGATCCCAAGATTGCAAGAAAGACTCCGAAGATCGCAACTCCAACGAGGATGGCCATCATGACCCCCCCGTCAAACCGTTTCGGTCGGGGTCTAGGCCATGTGAAAAGGGCGGCGCTCCGAGGCGAGCTACACCAAACCGTTTGTTTGCAAGGCGGGTCGTTCGACGGCGAGGAGGACCGCCGCGGCGTTCGGCCACCGAGCCGGCTCGCGGCCCAGCTCCTCCTCCAGCTCCAGGAGCCGGGCCCAGGCCCGCGGGTCCCTCGCGACCTCCGAGAGCCGACCGGCGTCCGGGCCGAGGGCCGGAGCGACCGCCATCGCCTCTCGGACGCGCCAGCCGACAGACCGCCAGCGCTCGAGGAGCTCGTCCGCTGTCCAACGGCGGAAGGCGGACGTTCGATGCCGGCTCGGCTCCGTGGCGAACCCTTCGCGCCGCACGCGCGGGAGGACGGCGGCCGGAGGCGCCGCGAGGAGCCTTCGGACGGCCCCGGGCGGGAGCCGGGCCAGGTACCGTGCGTGCTCGCCGGGCCCGGGAGCGACCTCCACCAGGAGGAAGCCACCGGCATTGACCAGCCCCTCGACCGTCTGCAGCAGAGCGTCGCCGGAGCCGGCCTCGAAGCCGAGGGCGTTGCCGACCAGGGCGACCTCGTCGAACGTCGCCGGCGGGAGCGGCGGCTGGAGGGCGTCGCCCCGCACGCGTTCGACCCGCGGAGCCTCCGGTCCGGCCACGGTCGAAGAGATCTCCCGCCCCACGGCCAGCATCGCCAAGGACAGGTCGAGCGCGACGCACGTCCGACCGCCCGCACCCACGTGCCGCGCGAACCGGCCCGGGCCCGAGCCGACGTCCAGCGCCCACCGCCCGGAGCGCGCGTTCCGAATTAGGAACCGCTCCCGTAGCTGGCGGAAGAGCTCCCGCTGGGCGGTCCCCTCGTAGCGCATCCATTCCCGCCTCGCGCGGTCGCGGTCGAGCCGGAGGAACCGGTCGTGCGCGGCGGAGGCGGTCGCGCGACCCGGGGGCAGGCGGGATTCACGGGCAGGGGTCCGAGGCTCTGGCGCGCGCCGTCCCTGGTTTCGTTCGGTCAACGCGCTCCGGGGGGCGGGTCCGCTAGATGCCCGCGGCGGTACAGGCGGGGCCGATTTATAGGGCGGCCCCGTTCGCCCGGGAGGATAACGATGCCGTACTACGAGTGCCCGAAGTGCGGTGGCGGCTACGTGATCGACGTACCCCCGAGCGCACGGCCGATCTGCGACCGGGACGGCGCGCGGCTCAAGCGGGCCAGCGACGCCTCCTACGAGCGGAACGCTCGAGAGGATTGAGCTCCGGCTCCGATGGTCTCGCCGGAGCCGCGGTACGGGCCGCTGGTCCACCGTTCGGTCCACCACGGCTCGGCGCTCTGGTTCGCCGCGGCGCTCCAGTTCGTCGTCGCGATGGTCGTCGTCCAGCTGTCGTGGAGCGGCGCCCACCCCTACAGCCTGACGCAGAACTACATCAGCGACCTCGGCAACACCGGCTGCGGCGACTGGCCGAGCGGCTCGACCCACTACATCTGCTCGCCGTGGTTTCTCGTCTTCGACGCTTCGTCGGTCGTCCTCGGGCTCCTCGTCGTGCTCGGAGCCTTCCTGCTCAGGACCGGGTTCCCGATGCGGCGGAGCTCCACGGTGGGCCTCGGCCTGGTCGTGATCGCCGGCCTGGGGTCGATCGGCGTCGGGTCCGCTCCGGAGAACGTCAACCTCGCCGTCCACTTGTCCTCGGCGGGATTGATCTTCATCGGGGGAAACCTTGCCCTGGTCGTCCTCGCGTTCGCGATGTTCCGCGACACGCGCTGGGACGGCTACCGGGCCTACACGCTCTTCTCGGGGCTCGTCGGGCTGATTGCGTTCGCCCTCCTCGAATCCGGCCACGAGCTGGGCCTCGGCGTGGGGGGCATGGAGCGCCTCGCCGCTGCGCCCTTGCTTCTCTGGCTGATCCTCGTTTCGGCCCACCTGTTAGGGTTCCCTCAGTTCGCTCCGCACGCCGTCCCCTCCTCGTAGGGGCCGGCCGTCCCCGCGCCCGAGCGGGATCCTCGGCCTCGCGTCGACCGCGGGGTCGCCCGACCCGCGGCTCAGGAGGAGGCCCGGACCGTGTCCAGGGGGTGGGAAGAACGGTCGGAATCGGGGGGAGCCCGCCCAAGAAGGCGGTCGAATCGGGGATCCGGGTTTCCGCAAAAGCGCTTAATGGCCCCCCTGGTTCCCGAGCCTCCGGAGCCTCATGCCCGGAACGGGCGCGTCGCCCGAACGAGCCGAGAAGACCGTCCACCTGAGGATCGACCCTAATGACGAGACGACGACCCTCGAGGACGTCCTCAGCCGCATCTCGGAGCTCCAGCGCAAGCACCCGGACCGGGAGGTCTTCTTCGATGGTGACGAGTATGCGATCTGCTCCCGGCCCAAGCGACCCAAGGCGACCGCCACCCACTGAGCGGCTCCCGCTCGGCTCGCCGCTGTTCGTCCTCAATCTGAAGACGTTCCCTCCCGCCCTTGGCCCCGGCGCCCTCGCGATCGCCGCCGACCTGGCGCGAGCGGGCCGGAGCGCGGGCGTCGCGGTGGCGATCGCCCCGGCGATGACGGACCTGGCCGCGGTGGCCGGGTCGGTGGCCATCCCGGTGCTTGCCCAGCACGTCGACCCGATCGACCCCGGTCCCACGACCGGGTTCGTGCCCGTCCCGGCGATCGTCGCCGCCGGGGCGAGAGGGAGCCTGGTGAACCACGCGGAGCACCCGCTGTCGGGCCGTGCCATCGCGGCCACCACCCATCGGCTGGGGGAGGCGGGCCTCGCCGCGGTCGTCTGTGCCCGGGACTCGCGGGTCGCGGGCCGGCTCGCCGCGTTCCGGCCGCCCTACCTCGCCATCGAGCCGCCGGAGCTCATTGGGGGTGATCGCGCGGTGTCCACGGCCAAGCCCGGGGTGCTGGTCGCCGGGGTCTCGGCCGTCCACGCGGTCTCGCCCTCGACCCGGGTCCTCTGCGGAGCTGGGGTCCGCGGGCGCGGAGATGTTCGTCGGGCCCTTGAGCTCGGGACCGAGGGGATCCTCGTGGCCAGCGCCGTGGCCCTCGCCCGCCGTCCTCGCGCGGCGATCGACGAGCTGCTCGCCGGCTTCTGAACGGGTCGGGGCCACCGGATCCGCGGTGCGGTCCGCTCCGTTCCTCGACGAGCTTCCTAGGGACGGCCGTAGCCGCGCCCCGCCGGGGGCGGATCACCAGAACACGAGGTTGACGATTCCGGTGTAGGCGGCGTCGGGAAGCGAGAGCGTGAGGTTGATCGTTCCGTTCCCGAGCTCGCCGACCGTGTCGGGGACCTGGATGTCCGACACGCCGAAGCCGGAAGTGTTCGTGGTCACGTTATGGACGGTGCACGGACCGGTCGTGTTGAAGTTCTCGAGCTGGAGCTCGAGGGCCTGGTGCGTCCCCGCGGACGCGTTGAACCCGTAGTAGCCGATGGGGTACGAGTTCAGGCCGCAGGCGTTGTACGGCGCGTAGACGTTGAGCCCCTGCACATCGACGTTCGGGGGCACCGCGAGGAAGTAGAGCCCGATCGCGGCGATGACCACGATGACCACCACGACGATCGCGATGACGAGCCATAGGCGCGAGCGGCGTCTCGGCGGCGGGGGAGCGTACGACGGGAACGGTGGGACGGTCGGCCCAGCGCTCGACCCGAGCGGGGTTCCGAAGGCCGGCGGGGCGGGCGTCGACGCGGCGGGAGCTGCCGTCCTGCCGCAGTACGAGCAGAACTGCGCGCCCGGCGCGAGAGGCGCGCCGCAGCCTACACAGAACGAACTTCCCACGATCGGTCGGAGACCCCGGTAGTATTTCCCCCCTCACGGTGGAAGGCCTGCCCGTGCGAGAGGCTCGCCCGGTGCGATGGCGGCGCCTGCCACGCGGACGAGGACCCGTGGATCGTCGGGCCGCCCTCACCGGCCGAGGCCCGTCGCGTTCCTAGAGGAACGGCCCGGCAAGCTGCGAGCACGCCTCGTAGAGGCGGAGCGCCCCGGCCATGTCCCGCGACTGCGGAGAGCCCGGGCGGACCGAGCGGCGCGCGAGGTACTCGCCGGTCACCTTGTCCAGGCTCGGGTCGGCCGCCACGAAGACGATGTCCTTGGCCGCCGTGCGGACGTCACGGCCGAAGAGGCGGGCGACGAGGCCGATGCCGAACCCGACGGCCCCGCCGTTGTTACGCCCGAATCCCGACGCGACGAATCCCGGGTGCACCGCGTTGATCGTGACCGGAGCGTCGTGCCCGCGACGGGCGAACTCGCGGGTGAGGAGGATCAGCTCGAGCTTCGAGCGGCCGTACGCGCGGAACCCCCGGTACTTCCCGGCCGACTGGAGGTCCTCGAAATCGACGGTATGGCCCCGGTGCGCCTCGGACGCGATCATCACGATCCGCGCAGGCGCGCTCTGGACGAGCCTCGGCAGGAGGCGTGAGGTCAGCAGGAAGGGCGCGAGAACGTTCAGGGCGAACGTCCGTTCGAGGCCCTCGGAGGTGACCTCTCGCCGATGGAAATACCCCCCAGCGTTGTTCACCAGGAGGTCGATCCGCGGGTACCGCTCGAGGAGCGTGGCGGCGAGACGGGCGACCTCGGGACGCAGCGCGAGGTCCGTCACGGGCAGCGGGTGGACGTCCGGGTTCTGCGTCTGAGAGGAGATCTCGCGGGCGATCGCGATGGTCCGGGGCTCGGAACGCCCGACGACCACCGTGGTCGCGCCATGCGCCGCCAGACCTTCGGCCACCCAGCGACCCAGGCCGGACGTTGCGCCGGTGACGACCGCCACCTTCCCCTTCAGGTTCTCCATCCCGCAAGGCCCCCTCGGGCAGTTCGGGGGGCCTACAAGAGTCCGTCCCCCCGCGGCCCGGGAGGTCACCTGTCGCCGCCGCAGGACCGCCGCGCACGGACCCGTAGAAGGCGTCACGCCTCGGGCCCGGTCCCACGATCCCCGCGGCGACCCCCTCCGTGAGGAACGATCCCGCGCGGCCCCGCTTGCCGGTCCGACCGCGTCCGGGTGCTGGCCGGCTCGCCAGAGCCTAAATCGCCCGCAGGCGTGACGGTCGAGCGTGCCGGCGATCGCCGTGCCCTCTTCCAGGAACCGTCGGGACGGACGACGGTTCGTCCTCGAGCTCGACCGCCGCCTCGAACCTCTGGACCGGGCCATCCTCGTCGAGGATTGGAACCTCAACGCCGGGCGTTCCACCCGGGGCCCGGGGCCATGGCAGCTGAAGCGGGCCGAGCTGCTCTCCGATCCGCGGCTCCTTCCCTGGGTCCGCGCCGCCCTGCAGGAGAGCTGGCCCCGGCTCCTGCGCCGGAGGCTCGAGCTGCTCGAGCGCATCCTCCTCGACACGTACGTCGAGCAGGATCCGGAGGTCGTCCGTCTCCGGGAGGAGCTCCAGCGCACGATCGTGCAGTTCCGGCCGGTGTGGAACGGCCGGCGGGTCAACCGCGCGGTGATCGGTCAGATTCTGCGGCGGGACCGAGATCCCTCGCACCGCCGCAAGGCGTTCTACGCGTTCGAGCCCCTCTACCGGCCGCTCGAGGAGCCGTTCCTCCGCCTCGTCCGCCTCCGCAACGAGAGGGCGAGGGCCCAGGGGTTCGCCACGTTCGCCGAGATGCGCCTCGGCTTCCAGGGGTTCAGCTCCGGGCGGGTCGTGGAGCTCGCGGAGACGGCGGTCCAAGGGGTCCGGGCTCGGGCGATGGCCCTTCGGGACCAGCTCTCCTCCAAGGACACGGCGGGGGGCTGGCACCCATGGGACCTCCCCTACGCCCGCGAGCGGCTCGCGAGCGTTCCCGACCGAGCGTTCCCGCAGCGAGCGATGCTCCCTCGGGTCCTTCGAGGGGTCGCGAAGTGGGGGTTCCCGACCTCTCGGATGAGGTTCCGAGTCGTCTTCCACGACCTTCCTGCGGGCGGGCTGACGCTGGCTCCCGACCCTCCTTCCGACGTCCGGATCCTCGTGCACCCGAAGGGTGGCTGGGGGGCCTATCAGGCCATGTTCCACGAGGTCGGCCACGCCGTGCACTCGGCCTCGATCCGGTCCCCCCGGCACCTGCTCCGATGGCACGAGAACGTCCCGGGTTTCGGCGGACTGCACGAAGGGATCGGCGGCCTCTTCGAGGACATCGCTCGGGAGCGCGTCTGGCTCGTGGGAGAGGCCGGGATCTCCCCGCCCGCCGCCGAGCGGTTCGCGGAGGCCCGGCGGGACACGGACCTGATCAGCACGGCCTGGATCAGTTCCTGGATTATGCCGGAGCTGAACCTCTATCGCCACCCGGGCCGGGACCCCATGGCCTCCGCCCAGCGGTTCGCGCGGCGGACGTTCGGGTACGATACGTTCGCCCCGACCTCGTTCGTCGATTCGTTCTATGTCGTCGACCCGCTCTACACCGCTAACTACCTTCTCGCGGCGATGTTCCACTATCAGCTCGCCGCCTCGATCCGCGCCCAATTCGGCGAGCCGCTGTGGCCGAACGCCAAGGTCGGACCCTGGCTCATCCGGGAGTGGTTCGCGCCCGGCTCGTTGATCGACTGGGTCTCCCACCTCAAGGAGGTCACCGGGCGGCCGTTCGGGGCGACGGCGTTCGGCGAGTATTTCCGGCGCACGTAGGCCTCGGGCCGACGCCCGGCGGAGGGGATCGGGTCGGCGCGACCCGATCCCTCAGACCCCCGTGCGGAGCGGGGTCATTCGTGCCCTCAGAGCATGAGGTGGACCGCCGGCGGTCCCCGTCCCGTCAGGAGAGGGTCTCCACGACATCGTCGGTGGCGTTCGAAACGACCGGGGCCGGGATCCCGGCCCTGCGGAGGTCCTGGAGGATGTCTTCCCACTCAGGAAGAGGGCGGAGCCTCCGGTCCGGGGAGGCCCACGAGGCGAGGTCCCTTAGGCCAGGATGTCGATCTTGCCGGAGCGGCCCATCGAGATCTGGAGCTTCCCGCGGAAGTCCTTGACCCAGCCGTCGGTGATCTTCACCTTCTGGCCGACCGAATAGCGGCCGGCGTCGTCGCCCCACAGCGTCAGGGTGATCGTCCCCGTCTCATCCTGGAGCGTGGCATCCGCGACCCGGGCGGGCCCGCGGGCCGTGCTCACATCCCGAACGGGGGAGATCGCGGTGATGGTCGCTTCGATGGTGGCGTTCGAGTTGGCGCGTAGGGTCGAGATCCCCGGCATGGCGCGCCCCGAGCTGGGCCCGGTTTATCCCACTTGCGGAGGCGCGAGGACCGGAGCGCAGTTCCCCGCGAGGCTCCGGAGCCGGAACGAGCCCTCGCGCCGGCGTCAGTTTATATCGAGGTCGTGGCTCGCCGCGCCGTGCCTGGCGAGCGCCCCCGCGTCGTGGTGATCGGACTCGACTCCGCCTCGCCGTGGACGGCGTTCGAGCGGTTCCTTCCGTTCACGCCTCGGCTCAAGGCCCTCTTCGAAAGGTCCAAGCGAGGCACCCTCCGCACGATCGACCCGCCGATCACGGTCCCGGCCTGGGCCGTGATGTTCTCGGGGATGGACCCGGGGACGCTCGGCATCTACGGCTTCCGCCACCGACGACCGGGCACCTACTTCGACCAGTACGTCCCGTCCTCGCGCACCCTGCTCCAGCCGATGGTCTGGGACCGGCTCTCCCGCTTGGGCCGGCGCGTCTGCGTCATCGGGATGCCCCCGGGCTACCCTCCGCCGGCGGTCAACGGCGTCTACATCTCCGACTTCCTCACCCCGGACGGCGCCCAGGACTTCGTCTCCCCCGTCTCCCTGCGCAGCGAGATCCAGGCCGCCGGCGGCGGCTACACGTTCGACGTGACGTTCCGCGCCGACGACCGGGACCGCATCGGCCGCGAGCTCCTCGAGATGACCCGCCAGCACATCGCCGTCGCCCGGCACCTGTGGAAGAAGGAGAGGTGGGACTTCTTCGCGCTCCACGAGATCGGGCCGGACCGGGTCCACCACACGTTCTGGAAGTTCTTCGACCCCGCCCATCCGCGCTACGAGGAGAACCGCAAGTTCCGCGAGTTCGCCGAGGAGTACTACCGGCGCCTCGACGCGGAGCTCGGCGCCTGGCTGGACGAGATCCCGGACGACGTGCGCGTGCTGGTCGTCTCCGACCACGGGAGCCAGGCGATGCAGGGCTGCTTCTGCATCAACGAGTGGCTGATCCAGAACGGCTACCTCGCGCTCCGCGGCGGGCGCCCTCGCGCCGGCACGCCGCTCGAGGAGGCCCAGGTCGACTGGGACAAGACGCGGGCCTGGGGCGCCGGCGGCTACTACGCGCGGATCTTCTACAACGTCAAGGGACGGGAGCCCCAGGGCACCCTCGCGGCCCGGGACCTCCCCGGCTTCGAGGCGGAGCTCACCGCCAGGTTGAAGGGGATCCCGGGGCCGAACGGCGCCCCCCTCGGGGTCGACGTTCGGGTGCCGAAGTCGATCTACCGCCAGGTCCGGGGCGACAGCCCCGACCTGATGGTCTACTTCGCCAACGCCGCCTGGCGCTCCGCCGGCACGCTCGGCTACGACACCCTCTACCTGGCCGAGAACGACACCGGACCGGACGACTCCGTCCATTCGTTCGACGGGATCTACTCGATCAGCGATCCCGCTACGGGCCGTGGCACCGTCGGACCCACGGAGCGGCTGATCGACATCGGGCCGACGATCCTGGACCTCCTAGGAGTACCGATCCCGCCCGAGCTCCAGGGCAAGCCTATCGCCAGCTTTCGCTGACCCCCCTTCCCGCGACCGGCTCGATCCGGGCTCCGCCGGCGTCCGGCAGGCTGACCTGGAGGAGGGCCTGGAGCTGGAGCACGGTGTTCCAGTTGCGTCCGGTCCCGCGGACGCCAAGCTTCCGTTCGAGGAGGGCGGCGGTGAGCTTGGAGCGGCCGATCCCGTCGGGGTAGACGACGTAGGCGCACCGCTCCCCCGGGGCGACCCTCTCGCGCCCGGAGATCGAACCCCGCAGCTCGCTCCACGCGGCGCGCTCGGGAGAGGACTTCAGCGCCGTGACGAGCAGATGGGCCGGATCGTGGACCGCCTCCCGGGGGAACGGGTTGCCCCGGACGATGCGATCCCATTCCCTCCCGTCCCGCGCGAAGGCGTCCGTGGCAGGTCCGCCGGTCCGAACTAGGGCGTCCTCGACCAGCTTCTCGAGATGTCCGGCCCGAACGCCGGGGCCGGCTTCGACCACGGCATTCCCGGTCGATCCCATGGTCCTTGCCGGCAGGCCCAGGGTGGCCAGCGCCTCCCTCCACAGCTCCGAGGAGAGCCCGCGTCCCCCGACGTTCACTGCACGGAGGAGCACCAGGTACCTCGTCACGGACGGCGTCTCTCCCGCCGCGACCGGAGGACCGGGCCTAGGTACGAGAACGGCGGTCCCCCCAGGGTCCGGGCCGTCAATCGTTCTCGGGGGCGAACCTCGCGGTGAAGTGCCGGAGGTGCTCCGGGGCCTCGACCATCCGCATCCCCCGGACCGCGGCCCGCCGGTTCCAGACCCGACGGACGGTCCCGGCGACGTAGCGCAGATGGCTCTCCGTGTACACGCGCCGCGGGATCGCGAGCCGCACCAGCTCGAGGGGGAAAGCGGCGCCGTCCTGTCCGTCCTCGAACATGATCGCGCCGACCTCAACCGTGCGGACCGCGCCCTCCCGATAGAGCTCGACGACCAGCGCCTGGCCGGGGAGCCGGGCAGGGGCCAGGTGCGGCAAGAAGCGCGGGACGTCGAGGTAGATCCCGTGCCCCCCGGGCGGCTGCATCATGGGGATGCCGTGCGCGTCCAGGAGCTCGGCGAGGAAGCGGACCTGGCCGATCCGGTGCTCCAGGAACCGCTCGTCCGCACCCTCCTGGAGGCCCACCGAGATCGCCTCGAGGTCCCGGCGGGCGAGCCCGCCGTACGTCGGGAACCCCTCGAAGATGATCAGCTGCTCCTTGAGGCGGGTCGCGAGCGCGGGGTCCCGGACGGCGACGAAGCCGCCCATGTTGACCAGGCCGTCCTTCTTGGCGCTCATCGTCGCGCCGTCCGCAAGGTCGAAGATCTCCCGCCCGATCTCGCGCACGGAGCGGCCGGCCTGGCCGGCCTCCCGGGTGCGGATGAAGTAGGCGTTCTCGGCCCAGCGGCACATGTCGAGGTAGAGCGGCTTGCCGTGCTGGTGGCAGATGCGGGAGACCTCGCGGAGGTTGGCCAGCGAGACGGGCTGTCCGCCGCCGGTGTTGTTCGTGAGGGTGACCATGACGAACGGGACCGACCTGGCCGAGGGGCCGTTCAGGAGCGTCGTGAGCTTCTGGAGGTCGACGTTGCCCTTGAACGGGAGACGGCTCTCGCAGTCGTACGCCTCCGGCACCGCGAGGTCGAGCGGCTTCGCCCCCACGCGGAGCACGTGCGCCCGCGTGGTGTCGAAGTGCATGTTGTTGGGCACGATCTCGCCGGGGTGGGCGAGCTGGCCGATCAGCAGGTGCTCGGCCGCGCGGCCCTGGTGGGTCGGCAGGATGTGGGGGAAGCCGGTGAGCTCCCGGACCGTCGCCTCGAAGTGGACGAAGTTCCGGCTGCCGGCATAGGCCTCGTCGCCGATCATCAACCCGGCCCACTGCCGGTCGCTCATCGCAGCGGTGCCCGAGTCGGTCAGCAGGTCGATGTAGACCTCCTCCGAGAGCAGGTTGAACAGGTTGTAGCCAGCGCGGCGCAGCGCCTTCTCCCTCGCCTCCGGGGACGGGAGGGCGATCGCCTCGACGACCTTGATGCGGTACGGTTCGACGGGCGGCCCGTCGACGGGCGAAGGGCGTGCCACGGCCGGCGTGGACCGGGACCGCACATTAGCCCTTCGTGCGGGGCCCTCCCCTGTCCGTTCGACCCCGCCCCGGGAGGAGGGGGGATCACTCGAGCGAGACGTCGGACCGGAGGTAGGCCCGCGTGGCGAGGAACAGGAACACGACCGTCTCGGCGGCGAGGACCAGCATCTCGAGGCCGTTCGTGGCCGTGAGGGCTCCCTGGTAGCCGTTCCGGGCGGTGTCGGCGATGTAGGTCAGCGGGTTGATCACGAACATGACCCGCAGGGCGTAGGGAAGGGCCGAGCTGTACGGGTAGAAGACCGTCGACGCGAAGTTCACCAAGAAGATGACGAGGATCTGGATGCTGTTGTAGGCCGTGTTCGACTTGAGGTAGGCGGCGAGCAGCAGCATCACCGAGCCGAAGAAGATCGATCCCAGCGCGATGGCCCCGAAGATTGCGAGCCCGCCGGCAATACTGGCCGTGGACCAGCCGACCAGCACCGCCGCGATCGCGAGCATCACGGCCGCACCCCCCAGCCCCCAGAGCAGTGAGGTGAACATGATCCCGAACAGGTACTCGAGCCGGGTGAACGGGCCCACCAGCAACTGGCCGAGCATCCCCCAGCGACGGTCCGCCCACAGCATGCTGCCCCCGACGGTGCCGGCCATGACGGCCTGGAACGACATGATCCCGGGCGCGAGGAACGTCAGGTAGCGCGTTCCGCCTCCCGAGGAGGCGGCGAGCGACTGGAACCCGAACCCGAAGAACACCAGGTACATCGCCGGCAGCCCGAGCAGGATGATCAGGCTCCCCGGGTCCGTGTTGACCCGGGTGTTGCGGTAGATGAGCCGGAGGAGGTTAGGCGTCGCCAGAGGCACCCCTCCCGAGATCGATGGAGCGGAGGAAGACGTCCTCGAGGGTGTTCTGGCGGACCGTGAGCCACTCCAGCTGGACGCCGAGGCGCTGGACGAGCTCCACGATGGTGGCCAGCGCTCCCCTGGGGTCGCTGACGAGGAGGATCGCGGCGTTCCCGCGGATCGTGATGTCGGCCCCGTCCCCGAGCGCCTGGGCCAGGGCCGCGAAGAAGTGGGAGGCGTCCGAGGCCCCGACCGTGAGGTCGATCGTCCGCTTGCCGCTGTAGAGGCGCTTCAGGCTCTCGACAGTGTCCATGGCTAGAATCTTCCCTTCCTCGATGACCGCGACCCGGTCGCACAGGTAGTCGGCCTCCTCGAGGTTGTGCGTGGTGAAGATCACGGTGAGCCCGCGCCGGGCCTCTGCCCGTATCGAATCAAGGAGGACGCGCCGCATCAGCACGTCCAGGCCGACCGTCGGCTCGTCCAGGAAGAGGATGTCCATGTCGTGCATGAACTCCCGCGCGACCTGGGTCCGTCGCTTCTGGCCGCCGGAGATGTCGAACGACCGCCGGCGACGGATGTCGCCGAGCCCGAAGCGCTCCAGGAGCACCTCCATCCGCCGCTTCCGCTCGGCCTTCGGGACGCGCCAGAGGTAGCCGTAGAGGTCGAGGTTCCCCTCGACCGTGGTGAACTCGAACGACTCCCCCTGTTGCACGACGCCGATCCGCTCCCGGATGCGGCCGCCCTCGTGCCGGGGGTCGTGGCCTAGGATGCGCAACTTCCCCGAGGTCGGCTGGATCAGGGTGGTCATCGCCTTGATGAGGGTGGACTTGCCCGCCCCGTTCCGCCCGAGCAGGCCGAAGATCTCCCCTCGACCGACCGCGAAGTTCACGTCATCGAGGGCGAACTGGCGCCCGTTGTAGGAATGCCGCACGTGCTCGGCGACGATGACCGGCTGGCCGTCCGGGGCCCGGGCCGAGTTGAGCATGTGGTGGCTTCGCCGCCGTGGGGGGTCTTACGAGGGGCACCGCGCCCCGCGCTCGAGGGACCTTGGACCCCTACCCGGCCGCACGACCTCCGTGCGAGGAAAGAGGTCAGGTCTTCTAAAAGAATGCTCACACCGGGTGAGTCGCAGAGCTTCACCATCGGCTCGTGAGCCCCCCTCGGCGTTCCGGGGGTCTCCGCGCGGTCTACACCTCGAGAACGCCCCCGCAGGCTCCCTCCCGAAGGCCGGCCCTGGCTGATCCACCGGCTCAGGAGACACCCCCAAGACCCTCCCCGTCAGGATAGCGGGGTAACCCTGTCCGACCCGGGGCTCGAACCACGGAACGGCCACCCGCCTCTCCTCTCAGTGACCTCCTGGCCGCCGTCCTCGCTTCGGCCCAGAGTAGCCTCCGCGCATGGTCCCCGTTTGCGAACGCGATCGGCCGAGGGATAATATATGCCTATGCATATGTGGTAGCATGCCCTCTCGGAACATCGCCGTGCAGCGGACCGTGTACGACGCCCTGGAGCGGGAGAAGCGGTCCGGCGAGAGCTTCACCTCGGTCCTGCGCCGTCTCCTCGAGCAGCGGCGAGGCCTCGAGGACGTCTGGGGAAGCTGGGGTGCCCGGGGGCGTAAGGTGGACCGTGCGCGTCTCCGCAAGCTGCGATCGGGAGGCACGCGAGGATGAAGGCCCTCGATACCGGCATCCTTCTTGCCCTGCTCGAAGGCTCTGCCAAGGCCCGCGAGCACCTGAGAAAGCTCAGGGGGACCGAGATCGCGACCACCGAGGCGAACCTCCTGGAGCTCGCCTACCTCGCCGCGACAGCCCCACCGAAGGCCCGCGCTGCTCGGCTCGCGGCCCTCGAGAGACTGCGTCAGAGGGTCACGGTCCTCCCGATCGAGGCGAGGTCCGTTCGTGAGGCGTCATCGAGGATCGCGCGAGCTGCCGACAAGCTCGCCCCCACGGTAGTGTCGATGCTGGGTGCCCTCCAGGCCGCAGGATGCGAGGAGCTCCTGACGGACGACCCGCGCCCCGTGGTCGGCGATTGGGGCTTTCGGGTTCGTGTTGTGGCGTTGTAGGTCCCAAGTTGCCTTTTATGCGTATTTAGCGCATCTACACCATTTGTTTTCCATTCATACCATGGGAGGTGTGGCTGCGGGCGGCCGTCCGGGCGCTGATCAGGGCCCTCCGAGCACGCAAACCCCACCCCTTTGGAACCAAACTCCATCTTGAATGCACTATGGGCTCCGTGGAATCGTCCTTACCGTAACAAGCGAGCCTGCGTATGGCGTAAACGCAGGCGTGGCGCACGGCTGCACCCGAGCCGACTCCATCTTCTCCCTCGAGACGGCGTATAACTGGAGTTATACGCACCCGCCGACCCCCCGTTGACCACGGACGACCGAGGCCCTCCGGCCCTGCCAGCCACCTGGTCGGGGGTCCGTGCGGCGATCGTCAGAGGTTCGGCTCAATACAACGGCTCCCAGGTAATCGATGTTGCGCCTATGGCGTTACCTGGTATACTATCCTGCACGACAGTCCAATTGAGGCGCCCTGAGGTGCTCGCGCTGAGGGAACTGGTCAATTCCCCTCCGCCACGGCGGCCGGGGCCTCTGCGGCGGGGACGCCGCCTGATCGACCTGGACCACCGGTGCGCGAGCTCGGCGACCCCCGCCGTGCGACCAGGTCCTTCTCCGTGTCGCCGCAGCTCGGCGGAAATCCCCACTCGTACCCGTTGCTGGCCGAGCCCTGACGTCGGCGATGGTCACGAGACCTGGGTCGCACCGGACTCGATGGCGGGTGCGGACCATACCACATATGCATCTACATATGTGGGCGTGATCGCGAGCGGGATCCGAACGCGGAGCCGGAGCCACCGGATCCGTACCGTTCCGGGGGTTGCGGCCCCGTACGTGCGTGCGGTGCTGTCGCCCCCGGAGACGGGGGGCTTCCGGCGGGAGGACCGGGGCGATGGGGGGGTGACGGTACGGGGCGGTTCGCCGGTAGCTGAGCGAGGGGGATGTGCGGGAACGCGGGTTGGGGAAAAGCTGGGAGGCACGATCCCCGCCTACCGACCCGGCGACAGCCCCGACGGTGGGGGCCGTTCGCCGGGAGGTGGCGCCGAACGCCGGAACGAGGGGTGACCCGACAGCTCCTCACCTTGGTGGCCATTGTGTCAGAATGGAATGATGCATGTGGCCGTACGCACAGACATGCGTGCACCAAGTGGGCGGGCGGTCGTTCCACCTCGCGATAGCGCTTTTAGCGTAGGTACCCTATCTCGGTACGGCGGCGTCCGGACGGGCGTCGAGAAGGGAACGGACAATGATGGCCACGGAGGGGAAGAAGGTCTGGATGGACGGACGTATGGTCGACCTTGGCGACGCCCGGGTCCATGTGCTCAGCCACACGCTCCACTACGGGGTCGGCGTCTTCGAGGGGATCCGGGCCTACCCGACCCCGTCCGGGCCGGCGGTCTTCCGTCTGCCGGAGCACGTTCGGCGTCTCGTGACGAGCGCGCGGATCTACCACATGCCGATTCCCTGGGACGAGGAGGCGATCGCGAAGGCGGTCCTGGAGACGGTCGCGGCGAACGGGATCGTCCCGGCGTACATCCGCCCGTTGGTCTACCGTGGCGAGCCGGCGCTGGGCGTGAAGAACACCACCGGCAAGGTCTCTCTCGCGATCGCGGTGATCCCAGCCTCGAAGTACCTGGGAGAGGGCTCCGAGCAGGGGGTACGGGCCAGGATCGCCCCGTTCCGGAAGCCCCGTTCGGATGCGATGCCGTCGTACGCGAAGGCGTGCGGCAACTACCTCACGAGCTACCTCGCCGGGATTGACGCGCAGCAGGACGGCTATGACGAGGCGATCCTCCTGGACGCCAACGGCTACGTCGCCGAGGGGACCGGCGAGAACCTCTTCCTCGTCCGCGGCCAGACGCTCTACACGCCGGGCCTCGAGTCGGACATCCTCCTCGGGATCACGCGCGATTCGGTGATCCAGATCGCGAGCGACCTCGGCTACACGGTGGTGCAGAAGCTGATCTCGGTCAACGAGCTCCTGACCGCGGACGAGGCGTTCTTCTCCGGGACCTTCGCCGAGCTCGCGCCGATCCGCGAGGTCGGACACCACCCTATCGGCCCGGCGGTCCCCGGACCCGTGACCAAGGCGGTGATGAGGGTCTTCGCGAAGGCGGTGCGCGGGGAGGACCCGAAGTACTCCGGCTGGCTCACCCGGGTCCCCGGGATTGCCGCCGCGGTCGTGCGCCCGCCGCGGGCCGTGCGACGCTAGGCCGGTCTACGCCTCGTCGTCCTCGTCGTCGGCCGGCGGCAGGACCGGCCTCGGATGAGCACAGATATGGATGTGGGGGTCCGGGCGCCAGACGAGCTCCAGGGAGAGACCTTCCGGGCCCCGCAGGAAGAGGGAGCGTGAGTCCTCCCGCTCCTTCTCCCCGGTGATCGTCACGCGGGCCCGCCCGACACGGCTGCGCAGCCCGGTCCACTCGCTGACGCGAAGGGCCAGGTGGTGGACCCCGGTGGGCCCGCCGCCGTCCGGGGCATCGTGCAGCCCGAGGACCTGGTCGCCCGTGAGCAGGTAGGTGTGGTCGGTATCCTCCCCGATCACCTCCATACCGAGCTGCTCGACGAAGAAGCGCCGTGCCCGGTCCCGGTCCTTGACGTTCAGGTCCACGTGGTCGATTCCGACCAACCCGAAATCTCGCGACGGGGTCTTCGTCGGCACGAGGCGGCAGAGTCGCCCGTTGCTAAAACGGCTCCCCGGCAGGGTCGCCGGCGCCGAGCCGAGGGGTCTCGGGAGCCGCGGAGGGGGGCCGTCGGGGTTATGAAGGAGGAATCTTCGGCGGTCCGTTGACGACCGTCGCGGACCACGAGGGGAACCTCGGCCGGGCGTTGCAGCGCCTCGGCCGCAGGACCCGGTTCGCCGAGCTCATGGCGGAGAGCGTCGCGGGCGAGCAGGTGATGGTCGACACGAGGTCGACCACGCTTACGTCCGAGCCGCGGCTCCGCGGGGTCGTCTTCCGCGTTTGGACGGGCCGGCGGTGGGCGGAGGCGGCGATCTCCGAGTTCGGCACGGCGGAGCTGGACGCCACCGTCTCCCGGCTCGAGAGCGCGGCCGAGCGCGCCGGGGGGAACGCCCCACCGCCTGGCGAGTCGGCGACGACCCGAGGGAGCTGGAGTGCCACGGCGAAGAGGTCCCTGCGGGAGCTGGGCTCCGAGGGGACGATCGCCCTCGCCAAGGACCTCCGGGGCTGGGCGGCCTCCGTTCCCGGGGTCGTCGAGGTCCACGTCGTGCTCAGCTGGGAGGATGCGGAGCGGCTGTACCTAAACTCCGCGGGGGCTCGGTGCCACCAGAGCGTCGAGAAGACCCACGTGACCGTCGTGCCGATCGCGATCGAGAACGGCCGGGCCGAGTTTGATCGCTGGAGCCGTGGTGGGATCGGGGGGCTCGAGCTCATGCCCGAGCTGGCCGAGCCGGCGATCCGCGCGGCGGCGGAGGGGTCCAAGGAGCTGTTGCGCGCGAAGGCTCCTCCGGCCGGAGAGACCGACGTCCTTCTCGACCCCGGCGTCACCGGTACGTTCGCCCATGAGTCGTTCGGCCACGGGACGGAGGCCGATCAGTTCGTCCGCGACCGCTCCTACCTCAAGCCGATCCTCGGGCAGGTCGTCGGCCCCGAGTTCCTCTCCATCGTGGACGACGGTACGTTCCCCGGGGCCTGGGGGTCGATCTTTTGCGATGACGAGGGCCACCTCGCGCACAAGACCCCGCTGATCGACCGGGGCCGGTTCGTCGGGGCGTTGCACGACCGGGAGACCGCCGTCGTGCTCGGGGCGAAGGCGACGGCCAACACTCGCAGGTCCGACTTCCGGAGCCGGGCCTTCGTCCGGATGACGAACACCTACGTCGCGCCCGGCGACCGGACGCTGGAGGAGCTCGTCGCCGACGTCCAGGACGGGGTGCTCCTGGAGCACTGGACCAGCGGCATCGAGGACCCTCTCGGCGGCCAGATGCAGCTGAAGGTCAAGAAGGGCCACCGGATCGAGCACGGGCGCCTCACCGACCTGGTCGGGGCGATGGCGCTCTCGGGCAAGGTCCTCGACTTCCTGAAGGCGATCCGCGGGGTCGGCCGAGCGGACCGCATCGTCATCGAACCCGGTTATTGCGGCAAGGGCCACTCGGACTACCTGCCGGTCGGCAGCGGCGGGGCCCACCTCCTCTCCCGAGCGATCGTGGGGCCGGCGTGAGCGCGAAAGCCGCGCCGTCCGACCTCGCCTACCGGGTCGCCGACCGGCTCAAGACCGACGGGCCGTGGGACGTCATCGGAGAGCGGTCGACGCGGTTCGAGGTCCACCTGCAGGGAACGACCGTCGAGCTCGAGCGCGGGCCGATCACGATCGAGGGGTACGGGGTCCGTCTCTTCCGCCGCCACGGCGACGGGCTGGGGACCGGCTTCCAGGCGTCGACCGACCTTTCCCCGGAGGGGATCCGCGCGGTGGTCGAGGACGCCGAGACGACGGCACGTCACTCCGAGTTCCCGGCCCGGTCGGTCGAGCTGCCGTCCGGCGGCAAGCCTCCGGCGGAGGTCCTGGTCGTCGACCCGAGGCTCTGGGCCGATCCGGCGGGAGCCGTGGGCGCGTACGTCGACGCTCTCCTTCGCCCCTTCGAGGGAAGGAAGGGCGTCGTCCCGAGCTTCGGCTCGGTCAAGGCGACGCTCACCGAACTGTCGTTCGCCAACTCCGCCGGGCTGAAGGTCTCCTTCCCGTTGACGAGCGCCGAGCTCGAGCTCGGCGTGAAGGCGTTCGGGGGCCCCGAGGGGGCGCCGCCCGGGGAGTTCTGGGTCACCCGCTCGACCCGGCGCCTCGAGCCAGAGACCGCGGCCCGGTCGGTCGACGCCTGGTGTCGGTACGCCGCCGACGTCCGTCACGCGGTCACCCCCCCCAATGGGGACCAGGCGGTCATCGTCCCGCCCGACGTCCTGTCCGGCATCCTTCCTCAGGTGCTGGGGTTCCGGTTCACCGGCGCAGCCCGCCTCCGCAAGATCGCCCCGGAGGTCGGGGCGGTGGTGGCCGCGGGCCGGGTCACGATCCGGGACGACGGGTGCTACCCGTGGGGGCCCCGGTCGGCCCCGTACGACGACGAGGGGTCCCCCCGGGAAACGTGCGCCCTCATCGAGCGGGGGTCGGTCGCCAACCTGCTGTACGACGCCCTCTACGCCTCCGCGTTCGCCACGCGCTCCACCGGAAGTGGGGTCCGCACGACCGTGGGCCCTACTGCGGACCTGCGCTTCGCGCACCGCCCGTCCCCAGGGGGGTCGACCCTGGTCGTCGCCCCGGGAGACGGGGGAACGACCGACGAGCTCGTCGAGGCCGCCGGGGAGGGGATCCTCGTGACCCAGCTAGGGTGGGCGAACCCGAACCCGATCTCGGGCGCGTTCGGGGGGGAGATCCGGATCGGCTACCGCATTCGGGGGGGGAAGCTCGCCGAACCCGTTCGGGGCGGTACCGTGGGAGGGGTCGTCCTCGCGCCCCCGGGATCGCCTTCGATGCTCGCCAACGCGGAGGCGATCGGACGCGAGTTGGAACTCTCCGACCACCTGGCGGCCCCGGCGGTCCTCGTGCGACCGCTGAGCGTCGCGGGCTCGTCCGCCTAGGCCGGCTACTTGGCCTTCGGCAGCTTGAGAAGCACCGTCCCGCAGCTCGCGCAGCGGGTCCCCGGAAGGTTGGCGGAGAACGTCCCGCCGAACGCCGTTCCTACCAGGACCTCCAGCCCCTTCGGCCGGAACCGGGCGCGCGGGGCGTCGTGGGCCCAGAACAGCCCAGAACCGTTCGAGGTCGCCAGGTAGCCTGCCTCCGTCGGTCCTCCGCAGACCGTGCACTTTGCCGCGTCCATTCGGTCTCTCCACCGCCGGAGCGGTTCCGGGTATCTCTCGTTTGCCCCGGCCCGAGGCCTCACCGAAAGGACTCTGGAACCTGGGCCCCGAGAAAAATAAACGGCCCTCGCGGAGCCGGGAACTCCGCGAGGGCCCAAATCATCGTGAGGCTACAGTGCGACGTCCATGTTCACCGGTAATGCTCCAAGGCTCGGTGGGGGGAACGGTGCCCCTCCGCCTTGTAGGCGGGAGGCGCCAGCCAGTGCGGCCAGCCCCAGCGCGAGGGGTCGCCGAGGCGAGGAGGGGAGGCGAACGCGATCAGGACCCGCGAGGAGGCGCCGGGATCGTGGCCGGCGGGGCGAGGTCCCTCCGAGGTACCCGTGTGCAGCATCAGAGCACCTCCCCGAGGTCCGGCGGGTGGAGCCAGGGGATGGCGAGCCCGCGCGCAGCGCCCTGTCCCGAGGGGATAGGGTCGAGAGCGTCGATCGTCTCGAACATGCTCGCGCGGCGCGCCCTGGGCGTCGGGGTCTCGAAGTCGTGGATCTTGCGAGCCGCGGGGACCGGGGGAACTTCGTCGTCCTCACCCGCCCGCTCGGGCTCCGGCAGCGCCGCGAAGACCGCAGGGCGACAGCGGTTCCTGGAGAGATGCTGGGCCGCGGCGGAAGGGCTGTCGGAGAGGCGCTGGCCGCAGCGCGGGCAGATGTGAGCGACCTCGAGCATCAGGCCGATGCCCCCGAGGTAGGCCGTGCGTGCGGCGCGCGTCATCGCCTCTACGTTGGCCGGAATTGATACTTAAACCCACCACGATAGTTTGTACAAACTAATTCTAAGTAGGGGGACCACCATTGTTCCCTTGTGGGACTCCAGACGCACCTCCCCGTGGAGATCCTCGACTACGTCCAGACCCACGAGCCCCTGGAGGAGGTCTATGGGATCAGCCAGAGGGAGCTCGCCAAGGCGCTCGGCTACCACCCGTGCTCGATGTCGAGGCCCCTGGGGGAGCTGGTCGGCTCGGGGTTCCTCACCTGCCGTAGGGGTCTCGTCCGGGACGGGCGGAGGCGACAGCTCACCTACCGGCTGACCCCCTCGGGTCAGACTCGCCTGAAGCAGGAGACGCACGACGTTCCCCTCCTTTCGGGCGAGCTCCCGCCTCCCCCGAACCCGTTCTACGGCCGGAAGGAGGAGCTCGAGCAACTTGCGGCGTTCTCGGCCGGAGGCGCTTCGGTCACCGTGATCGACGGCCCGGCAGGGATGGGGAAGACCGCCTTGGTGAGCCGCTTCCTCCGCCGATCCCCGGCCGGGCGGGTCTCGTTCTGGTACACGACCCGGGCGGCGAGTTCCCCCCGCCAGTTCGTGACCACGCTGGCCCACGCCTTATCGTTCCTCGGGAAGCCCCAACTGACCTACTACGCGCAACTGCCGCGGCCCCCCCTACCCCGCGAGTGCGCGGACCTCGCCACGAGGGCGTTGGAAGGCCGGACGCTCGCGACGGTCGTGGACGATTTCCACCTGGCGGGAAGCGACCTTCGGGGGTTCCTCACCGAGTTCGCCTCGGCCCTGGCGGGCCGCGGGGACCACTGCTTCTACCTGGTCGGCCAAGGGTCGATCGAACTCGACCTGAGAGGCCTGAAGGTCTACCACCTCACCGTCGGCGGGCTCGACCGGCCTGCGGCGTACGACCTTACGAACCGCCAGGGCGGCCTCTCCGACCGGTTCGAGTCGGTCTACCAGGCGACGCTCGGTTCTCCCCTCTTCCTGAAGCTCGCCGTCGCTCGGCCTGACGCGGTCGCCGCGACCCTCGACCTCCCGTCCGTCGTGGTGGGCCAGCTCAAGCCGGCCGAGCTCCGCGCCATCGTCCCCGCGGCGGTCGCCAACGAGCCGCTCCCTTCCACCTTCCTCCTGGAGGACCGAGCTTTGACGCCGGAACGGCTGAAGCAGCTTGCCAAGATCGGCATCCTCCAGGTCGGACTGCACGACAGCGTCGAGGTGCTCCAAACGATCAAGAACGCGGTCCTGGCCAAAGTCGAACCGGGCGATGAGCGCGCGGCGCACCAACGCTTGGCGCAGTTCTACGGGAGAAGCCACCGGCCCGAGACGCTCCGGGAGCGGTTCCTCCATCTCGTCGCGGGGGAACAGTGGAAGGTCGCGGTCGACCTTCTACGGAGCCATGAGCGGGAGTTGCTGCGCCTCGGGTACTCCGACGTCCTCCGAGGAGCGATCCGGACGCTCGTGACCGCGCTTCCCGCGGGCCCGGTGAAGGTGCGGGCCTACCTTACGGAAGCGACCATGCTACGCCAGCACGCCGACTACAACGACGCGATCCTCTCCCTCCGGCGTGCCATCACACATGCCCCGAACGATGATCGCGTCGTTCGAGAAGCGCTGCTGGGCATTGTCGAGCTGGAGCTCCGACTCGGGGAGCTAGGCCTCGCCGAGCAGGAGTTCGCCCGCTCCGAGCAGATCCCGGCTACCTCCCGCGGACTCGAAGCGTACGTGACCCTGACGAAGGCCCGCCTCGCGGAGGCTCACGGGGATCAGGAAGCAGCGGCTTCGGGGTATCAACGGGCCTTCGAGATGGCGCGAAAGGCCCGCAGTCAGGACATCGCCTTCGAGAGCATCGCCTCCTGGTCGAAGTTCGCCGAGCTGATGAGCGGCCCCCAGGTCGCCCTCGAAGTGGTCCAAGCGGCGCTCCCGGGCGCGCGGCAATCGGGCCGGATGGACCTTGCCTTCAACCTCCGGCTCGTGCGCGCGAGGGCCTACTCCGATCTCGGTCGTCAGGACCTGGCGGAGGCAGAGATCGAAGCCACCCGGACGGAAGCCGAATCCCTAGGATACCTAACCCAGCTCACGTACGCCCTCAGCGGTCTCGCCGCCGTGGCCAACGAGCGCTCGCAGTGGACGAACAGCGCCACCTACGCCCGGCAAGCCAGCGACCTTGCCGAACGGCTCGGCAACAACCTCGTCCTCGGGCACACGCTCGCCCTGCTTTGCGCCTCAGAGTTCCGCCAGGCAGACCAAGGGGGGAACGTGCAGTTGCTGCACGAAGCCGCCGAACATGGCCGTCGGAGCGTCGAGGTTCTCGAGAGGATCCCTCCCTCCGATTCCCTTGTCTTTGCTCACGCGTACCTCACCGAAGTCTACCTGCTGATGAAGCGGCCCGCCGACGCCGTCGAACATTACGAACTGACCCAGAAACTCGCCAAGGAGCTGGGGCTCCGGGCGATCGGCGATCGCATCGCCGAAGAACTCGACGCCAAGATTCAGCCGTTGAGGCAATCGGTCGAACCCGCCAGCTGAGCCCTGATTCACGACCGGCCCGCGAACGTCACGGGCCGTTGGCAATGGCGGGGGGAGGGCCGCCAGCCCTCCCCGTCCCGTCGAGCGACTCTAAAGCTGCTCGCGGGGCATCGGGGGAACGCAGGGGACGTACATCGGCCGGAACACCTCCGGGGGGTCCCCGGAATACAGGTATTTAAGACAGGGGACAGCCGTGCCGGCCGGGCGGCGGGATATACCGTCCGCATAGGTGTGGGCCCATGCGCATCCACATTAGATTCCTCTGCCGGTGGCAGCCTCCCCGCGGGAAGCTGGACGCGGGTCGTACTACAGCTTAAAACCTCGCCCGACGGACGGAAACCCGGTCCCCGTCCCACGCGAATCGCAGCCGCGGCCGGGGTTTCCAGACGTTCCGGCGGTCCCACAACGCCCCCACCAGGAGCGGCAGGCCGATGGACGCCTCGACGTGGGCCATCGCCCGCGTGGCGGTCTTGGCGATTTTGCCCCAGGATTGGGCCTCGTCGAGCGTGCTCCCGGAGAGGCCGCCCCAGTCCGGCACGTCGGTGGTGATCTGGAGCGCGTAGTAGTGGCCCTCGCCCTCCCGGCCGAAGGCGTAGTTCGCCATCACGATCCCGTCGTTGATCCAGTTCTTGGGGGTCCCGCCGCCGATGTAGACGACCGCCGTCCGGGGCGAGGCGGCGAGGATCTGGACGAGCTCGAAGTTGTCCCGGACCGCGTCCAGGATGAACCGTTCCTTCCGCCCGCGGTTCGCCTGATAGTGGAGCGTGAGACCGATGCCGATCGAGCTGTCGATGAGCGCCGGGGAGAAGACCGGCACGCCCCGGCGCGCGGCCGTCGCAAGGATCGACTCCGAGGACGGGAACCGCTGGCCGAGGAAGCCGAGGTACTCCCGAGAGGACGCCGGGCGGGCCGGGAACTCGTCGGTCACCCGGCCGATCGCCCGGTCGGTCTCCTCGAACTTGAGCTCGTCGACGTACGTGTCGTAGATCCGGTCGAGGTAGAGCTCGCGGAGCTGGACGTCGTCCGCGGTCGGCGAGCCCATCCAGTGGCACCCCCCGATCGTCTGGTAGAGGTCCTGGTAGAGGACCGCCCCCGTGGAGACGACGACGTCCACCAGCCCCCAGTCGACCAGGTCCCGGATGACCTTGCGCAGGCCCGCGGCGATGAGCGGACCGGCCAGACCCAGGAAGATCGTCGGCCGCTTCCGGTCGGTGAGGGCGTTCTCCCAGACCTCGAGGCATCGCCCAAGGTTGCGCGCCTGGATCGAAGCTCCCTGGAACTGCTCGAGGAGCCCGCCGAGGCCCCGCACCCGGGTGACGTCCACGGCGCGGACGGCCTTACGGAGCAACGGCCGTCGCCGGGCCGCGAGCGAACGAGGCACGGGGCGCCCAGCGCCGTGCGGTTCTTAGCGGTTGGCGGGCCCGGAGGGGGGCTCGGGCGGGCCCCCCCGTATTAAATGCGTCGGCGGGGCTTTCCCCGGACGGGTGAGGGCGTGGCTTCGACCGAGCCGGCGATCCTTCGGGCGTTGGAGGGGCTGGCGGAGCGCTCCGGCCGGACCCTCGTCGTCCTCGGCCCGCCGGGAAGCGGCAAGTCGGCCATCTTGGCGCTACTGCAGACCGGTGTCGAGGCGTCCGGAGGGAGGGCCATCGCCCTGCGGGGGACCTACCGCGATCGCGCGGTGCCGTTCGGCGTCCTCGAAGGCCTCGATCGACGCACGGACGTGGGCGAGGAGGGCGACGGGTCGGGCGAGACCCTGGCCGACGCGTCCTCCGGGGACGACGGCGTCTACGCGCCGATGGCGCCGGTGGCGATCGACCCCGAGGCGATCACCGGCTCGCGACGGCGCGACGGACGGGTCCGGACCACCTTCTTCGGAGGACCGAGCCGGGGCCGGGGGCCGCCGTCCCGGGACGCGCGCGACTTCTGGAAGCAGCTCCTTCCGGAGTTCCAGGGAGAGGGGGCCCACGCGGTCGGGTTGTTGCTCGACGACGCGGTGTTCTCCGACGCGGAGAGCCGCGAGTTCGTGGTCGACCTGAGCCGTCGGGTCCGGCTCCGTCCCCTGCTCGTGGCGGTCGCCCTGGACTCCACGTCGTCCGTGGCCGGGGTCTGGGAGGAGGCGCTCCTGGGGCGGACGGACGTCGACTGGGTCCGCCTTCAACGGCTCGCGCCGGACCCGAGGGAGGTCCACCGGCTGCGCGGGCTGACGGACGGCCTTCCTCCGCCGGCGAAGCGCATGGTCGGCTACGTCACGCTGTTGGGCGGGGAAGCGACCGCGGTCGCGCTCGCCCGGATCGCCAAGATCAGCCTGCGCAAGCTGCCCGAGGCGCTCCGGCCCGCGGTCGAGGCCGGCCTCCTCAAGGTGCGGGAGCACACGGTCTTCGTCGCGGACCGCGCCGCGCTGCCGATCCTCGAGGGCCTCCTGCCGGAGACCGACCGGGGCCGCTGGCACCTCGACGTCGCCGAAGGACTCCAGGCCCTCTGGTCGGAGCCACCCCCGTCGCGTCGCATCGAGATCGCCCGGCACTACCTCGCCTCGGCCCCGGACGCCGTCGCCATGGCGCGCCTGTTCGAGGCCGCCGAGGTCAGCCTCGGCTTCCTCGAGTTCGACGAGGCGAGCCGGCTCCTCGCGGACGCCATCCGGTGCCTGGGGTCGATCCCTCCGGCCGACCGCGCGGCGATCGAGCCCGAGATGCACTTCATGAACGCCCGGGCGCTGTTCCACTCCGGCTGCCCCGCCGAGGCCGAGAGCGCCTTGCGCGAAGGGGTGCAGGGGGCCCTGCTCGCCGGCACGAGCGCCGCGGAGCTGGCCAGCTGGATCGAGCCGCTCCTCCCCGCCCTCGAGGTCATCGGTCCCCGCCGGCAGCTCATCACGCTCGTCGTCGAGCTGGCCGACCGCCTCCACGAGGCGGGCCTCATCGAGCCGGAGGTGCTCCTCGAGACCCTCTTGCCGGCGTACAACATGGAGCGGAACCTGCTCGAGCGCTCGCGCGCGGACGCCCTCCGGGCCGCGCAGAACGCCCACCGCCTCCGGGAGCGCCACTTCCAGGCCCTGGGGCTGTTCGCGATGGGGGTCTCCCGGGTCGTCGGCTCCGAGCGGGAGATGGCGCAGGCCGAGCGGTTCCTGCGGGCCGCGCGGTACCTCCTGCGCGACACGCGACGCTGGGAGCTCGACTACCTTGCGTCGGAGTTCGAGTGCCGGCTGCTCGAGTCCCGAGGCTCGGTCGACCAGGCGCTCGCCGTGCGGCAGCAGAGCGTCACGGCCCTCGAGCGCGCGCGGCTGCCCTCGGTCGAGCTGCTCCACGAGCTCGCGATCGCGCAGGTCTACCTGGACCGTGGCAATCTCACCGTCGCCGACGGGCCGCTGGACCGAGCGATCCGGCTCACCGACAGCCTGCACCTGTTCCCGCCGTCCCCCGGCCTGCTCAAGGCCTGGCTCCTGGACGGGCGGCGCTATGCGTTCGCGGGGTCGATCGACGCCGCCCGGGACCGCTGGTCGGCGCTGGCCGACCTGCCGCCGACGCTGAGCCTGCCCCGCCTCCGCGCGGAGGGGCTCCTGCGGCTCGCCCTCCTCGAGCAGGCGGCCGGGAGCTCCGACGAGGTGGAGCGGCTCACGGCCGCGCTGGAGGCCCCGGAGGTCGTCGCGGCGCTCCCGACGCAATGGCAGGCGTGGTCGAAGGAGCTCTCGACCCATGCGCCCTCGAGCCACCACGGCGGGGGCGGCCTGCCGCCCACGCCCCCGGCCCCGGATCCCGGGCTAGGGCGTCGGGAACGCCGACGGCACTAGACCGTAGACGGCCGTCGCGATCCCGACGGCGAACAGGATTCCCGCCACGACCTTGCGGACCGTCTCCGGGGCGAGGCGCATCCCGAGCCGCCCCCCCAGCCAGACATCCCACGCCGCGACCGTGACCAGGGCGAGGGAACCCCCGGCCAGGACCGCCAGCCAGCCGAACGTCGGGACGAAAACGATCTCGAAGACCATCGTCGTGTCGCCCAGCTCGAGGAGGAGGATCGTCGTGAAGGCGGCCGCGAACGCGCTACTCAGGCTGGGCCGGGTCGTCGGCTCCGCCGAGCGGGGACCGAGGAGGATCCAGGCGGCGTAGCCGATCAGGAAGAGGCCGCCGCCGAATCGCAGCCACCCGACGCGGCCGGGGCCGAGGACCCCCTCCAGGGTGGTGCCCACGACGACCGCCAGGACCGTGGTCGAGACGAACGCCGAGGCCCCCCCCAGCCAGGCCCCGAGCGGCCGGGCGCGCGCGGCCACGCCGATCAGGGCGAAGCTCGTCCGGTCGATCAGTTCGAGGCCGCCGATCACCGCGAGGACGGTGACGAAGCCCGCGAACGCGAACCCCGGCATTCCGGCGGGGGTCAGGCGAGGTGGCGAAGGAAGTCGTCCACCCGCCGCTCACAGAACGCGCACCGGAGGACCGTCGGCCGGCGCGACGTGACCTCGAACTCGCTTTCCAGCGGCTCGGGCTGGTTCGAGATGCAGTTCGGGTTCGGGCAGCGAAGGACGCCGATGACCCTCGGCGGGAGGTCGACGGTCCGCTTCTCGCGGACCCGGTACTCCCGGATGATCGAGATCGTCGCCGTCGGCGCGATCAGGGCGATCGCGTTGACCGCCCGGTGGGTGAGCTCGATGTCCTCGACCTTGACGATGTCCTTCCAGCCGAGCTTCCCGGAGCGGACGTGGAGGGCGACGCTGACGGTCGCGTCCTTGTGGAGGTCCCGGAGCCCCAGGATCCTCAGGACCTCGAGTGCGAGGCCGCTCCCGATGTGGTCGATGACCGTGCCGTTGCGGATCGGGGTGATCTTGAGCTCGCGCATCGACTACCCCCGGCGGCGCGCGGGACCGAGGATCGCCTGGAGCAGCGCCATCCGGACCGGCACCGCGAGGAACGCCTGGCGGAAGTACACCGCATGGGGCGTGGCGTCGACGTCCGAGGCGATCTCCCCGGCCCTCGGCAGCGGGTGCATGACGATCAGCTGGGGCTTCGCCTCGCGCAGCGTGTGCGCATCGATCCGGTACGAGCCGACCACGGCCCGGTACTCCGACTCGTCCGCAAAGCGCTCCTTCTGGATGCGGGTGACGTAAAGGACGTCGGCCTGCCGGACCGCCTTGTCGAGGTCCGGCTCGTCGCGGAGCTTCGCTCCGAGGCGCTTGAGGTCCTCGCGGTGCTCCTCCGGCAGCTTGAGCGCCTCCGGGCTCGCGAGGATGATCTCCGAGCCGAACTCCGCCAGCGCGTAGGCGAGCGAGTGGACCGTCCGGCCGTACTTCAGGTCGCCGAGGAGGACGACCTTGAGCCCCGCGAGGGTCCCGAACCGCTCGCGGATCGTCGCGAGGTCGAGGAGCGTCTGCGTCGGATGCTGGCCCGCCCCGTCCCCGGCGTTGATCACCGGCCGGTCGGAGGCGCGCGCGGCGAGGCGCGCCGCGCCCTCGTGGGGGTGGCGGAGCACGATCGCGTCCGCGTAGGAGCTCAGCATGCGGATCGTGTCGTAGAGGCTCTCGCCCTTGCGAAGGGAGGTGGCCCCCGCGTCCGCGATCGTCAGGCAGCTCCCTCCGAGCCGGTGGACCGCCGACTCGAACGACAGGCGGGTCCGGGTGGACGGTTCGAAGAACGCCATCGCGACGATCTTGCCCTCGAGCGCCACCGACGGTCGGTTCCCTTCGGCGAGGGGGACCATCTTGCGGGCACTGTCGAGCACGGAGACGATCTCCTCGCGGGAGAGGTCCCGGATGGAGACGAGGTCGCGGCCGCGGAGCGACATTCGGCGCGGCGCAAGGTCCTCCTCCATATGAGCGTCCCGGGGAGCCCAGGCCCTTCGGGGGTCGGCGGGGGAAGCCGCGGCGGGGCGCAACGCCTATCGAAGGTCAGCGAACCTGCGGCGTGTGCCTTCGCGCCGGTGGGGGGCTGGCTCGTCGACGCTCTTCGCGTTGATGGTCCTCGCCTGGGCAGGGAACTACCTGTTCGTCAGGATCGGGGAGGGGTACGTCGCGCCGCTTTGGCTGGCGACCCTCCGGGCAGGGGTGGGCGCGGCGGGCATCGGCGCGTTCCTCGCGGTGCGTCCGCGCGCCGGCGCGTTCTCGTGGACCGACCGCCGCGATGCCCTCCTCCTCGGGATCCCGAACACGGCCGTCTTTCTCGGCCTATGGTTCGCCGCCGCCCCGGCGATCCCGCCGGGCCAGACCGCGGTCGTCGTGTACACGTTCCCCCTCTGGGTCGCCTTGTTCTCCCCCACCGTCCTCGGCGGCCGCCTCGGACACCGGCAGTGGGGGGCGGTCGCCGTCGGTTTCGCGGGGGTCGTTCTGGTCTCTCAACCCTGGGCCTCCGGGGCCGCCCGACCGCCGATCGTCCCGCTGGGCGAGCTCCTGCTCGCGGCGGTCTGCTGGGCCGGCGCCACGGTCGCGTTCCAGCGGCGCTTCGCGCCCTCGGCGCTGGCGCAGGCGAACGGCTACCAGCTTCTCGGAGGCGCCGTGGCCCTGATCGCCGCCTCAGTAGTGGTCCGTTCGGCCGTCGTTCCGCCCGCCGCTCCGGCCCTCTGGGTATCCGTCGCGTGGCTCGGCCTCTTCGGCACCGCGTTCGCCTACGGGGTCTGGTTCTTCCTGCTGGGGAGGGTCCACGCCTCGGTGCTGAGCACCTACTCGTTCCTCGTGCCCCTCACCGCGCTCGTCCTATCTATCGTCTTCGAGGGCGAGCGGCTCGGGGCGATCCAAGTCGTCGGGGTCGCCTTGGTGCTGCTCGGCATCTACCTGGTGGGCCGCAATCCTCTCTCTCACCCCGCGGGGTCGGTCCCTCCGGCCGCGCGTAGCTGAACGAGCCTCGTCGAGGTCCGCCCCGACGGCCGGAGCGCGGCAGCTCGCCGGAGCTACTGACCCACGGAGGAGGCGGAGCGCGCCACCGTGAGCGTAACGCACCGGCGGCGGACCGCCGGTGCGGCCAGGTCGTGGCCGTAAGCCCCTTTTGGTTCGAGGCAGCATTCGACTGCGCGCTCACCTTGGCGGTCAGGGAGACACCTCACCCCGCCGTTCGGAGCTTGCTCCCGGGGAGGCGGCCGTTTCACCAGATCCCAGCGGATCCTCCGGGGCGACCCCATCACGGTGCCGCCGGGCTGTGTCGTTGCTGCTCCGGAGCTCGGACTCTCGCCCGTCGGGCCTCCGCCCGACCCCGCGTCTCCCGGAGAGGGGACTTTCCTCAGCGGCTGGTCGTTGCCGAGCCTAGCCACCGTCAGCTGCCCACCACCTCCTGGCGGTGACGGACCGGCGGGGGAGCCGAAAAGCCCTGCGGCGGCGCTCGCCCCGCCTTCGCGACGAGGCAAAGCCCGAAATCCTTGGGGACCGTGGAGGTTCCATGGCCGGCGACCCGCGGCGGGGCCCGAAGCCGCTCGCGTCGAGCCCTGGTCTCCCGAGCGCACCGTTGGTGCCATGCCTCATGCTTCAGCACGGAGAGGTCCAGCTTCCCTCGGCGGACGGCCCCGTGCCCGCCCGCACGCCGGAGGGTGGGAAGCTCGACCCGTTCGAGGTCATCGACCGGCTCTCGGCCGAGTACCCTCTCATCTACCTGGTGGACCTCGACGGGGTCGAGCGCGCCGAGCCCCAGCTCGATTTTCTCCAAGAGCTCTCGAGGGACGCCACGTTGTGGATCGACGGTGGGGTCCGAACGGCCGACCAAGCGATCGACATCCTCGTCACCGGGGCCCAGCGGGCGGTGCTCTCGAGCGCCACCCTCCGCGGACCAAGGGAGCTGCGGCGGGCCTGGCGCCTCTCCACGGAGCTCGTCTTCGAGGTCGAGCTCGACGCCCATGGAGTGGTAGCCCCCGGGGACTGGGGGACGACCGGGCCGGTCGATCTCGTCACGAGCGTCCGCGAGGTCGGCGTCGATCATGTGGTCGTCTCTCCCCGCGAGATCGACCCGGACTGGACGCTGGTCCGAACGATCGCCGCTGGAGGTCCAACGTGGGTCGACGGTTCGTTCGAGGCCTCGGAGCTGCCTCGGCTGCGGGATGCCGGCGCCCGAGGCGGGATCTTCCATCTGGACCGAATGCTTGGACCGATCGACCCTACCGTCTCGACCTCCGCCACCCTTCCGTCCCGACTCGCGCGCGATGATGAAACCTAGAACCGGCTGACCGGTGATGACTGATGGGCGAGCTGAGCGCACGACAGAGGAGCGACTCGGAAACATGGGTCTAAACACCCACCGGAAGGGGTACGACGGGGGGTTGGGCTAGGGCGTCGAGCGAGCGAACCGCCGGACGCAGGTCGTCGGCCTGGGTGGCCAAGCCCTCAGGCATCGAACCGCGTTCGCCACGCTCGTCTCGCTCCATTCCCGGCCTACTCGCGGGTCTGCTGCGTATCTAGCCGCGTTCCAGTTCCACCACCGCACCCTCTCGGGCACGGTGTCCCCCGAGAGACCGGGAGGGAGAGGATGGTATAGAACGTCGATTTCTGCGCCCTTATCAGTTCGGGCCGCGTGAGTTCGGCCGCCAAAAGCGGGCCGGATATGGCGGGCTTCATTGCCTTGGCTGAGGTGTTCGAGGCTTTTGGCCTGGTCTTCTCCGGGCTTACGATAGTGATGTTCATCCAGCGAGTCCTTGTCGAGGGACTTGTCCTCCTCGTCATGGCCGCGACTTGCTTCACGAGTGCAATTCTGATCGCCCGCCGCACCCGGGCCAGGCGTGCCTGTCAGCGATGCGTGGCGTGCGGGGGGAGACTGGAAGGTGACCCGCCAGCGTGTCCAAGGTGCGAGGTCCAGCGGTAAGCGAGGCCTAGAACTCACGGAAAAGGGTCGCTTCTTCCCTGTGCTTTAGATGGGGGGCTTAAGAGCGGGGCGCCGGTCCCGGGGTGGTGGCTGCGGGCCCCTCCAAGGCTCCTTTGGCCGCGACGGCAATGCGACCCGCGACGCTCGCGGGCACCAACCGCGGCCGGCTTCGAGGGTGGGGCCTCATCGGAGCTATTGGATTCGCTATTCTTGCCATCCTGTCGTGGCCGAGCCTCCTCAGTTTCGCGGTCTTTCTGGTTGCAGGGGCGGCCTGCATGGGAGCCGTCGCGTGGGTCCATTTCACGCTCCCCGAGGTTGAGACCGAGGAGTACCAGGAACAGGATTCTCCTGCCGGTGGCCAAGATTGATTGGAAGGCCTCCCCAATGGTCTCGGAAGCCGACGCGCACTGGACCCCCAAACCTTGGCCGATTAGGTGAAGGTGGGAACGGGTCCGTTCTGAAGGCGTTCCCTGCGCGACCGCACCTTGACCCGGCGGGGCCATGGATTGAAGGCGCAACGTGCGTTCCCGAGGTAGCGGGTTGGTGATCTTGCCCTAAACCGGTCGACTTGTCGTCCCGTCGTTCGTGACCGCATCTCTGCTGGCGGCTCTGGTCCTTGTGTTGCTGTCGTTCATCCTGCCTATGTACGCGGACCTCGCCGCCGGAGCTGGGTCGTTCCTTCTGTTCTTCTTCGTGGCCATGCTCGCGTACTCGGTCATGGAGTACGACAAGCCCGGTCAATAACGGGTAGAAATCCCCCACAACAATAGTCGGCGGAGCCGAAGGTTCCTGACTCGGTCGCCCGACTATGCCACCCTGAGCACCAAGAGCACGATAAGGAACAGCAACGTCACCCCGACAAACGCTAAAGCCGACAGCACGGCACAACGCAACACAAAGTCGTTACTCGGACTCGGCGATTGCAGGGATCGGGCCAGGAGATTCGCTGACAGAATCGTTACCAATGCAGCCAAGTAGAGGAATACGAGGCCGTACCCTTGGAATGGGTACTCGCAGCCGACTGAAGTCGAGAATGGCCCGACCGTGGTCACCGTCTGGCAGGTTGTGAGCAAGAGGACCCCAATCACCAGCAGCCCGACACTGAGGACGAGGAACGACATCCCTAGGACTCGTGACAGGGATAACGTATCGCCGGGACCGGGAAGGTCCGACATCGCAAAACGCTACGCAACGCGCGCATATGGGACTTGCCGATGTCGCCGTCGGAAACGGGTCGCTAGTCACTGACCTAGCTCCCCCCCACGGGCGGGTGGCCAATTTCCGGAGCAGAGTTTTCCACGGTGGACGGCCCCCTCTTGGGGAGCCAGGATGCCTTACGGCACGTTTCGGCGGGGAGATCGGCACGACGGGCCACGTCCTTCTACGGGAGACCCGTCCCCCGAAGCGCCGCGACCTTGGCGGCGATCTCCGGCGTAACTCGGCCGGGCCGGCCTCCCGAGCCTACGGAAGGCCTTGCGTAGGCCTCTCCCCACGGACGACGGTGAAGTGGCGCGGCACGGCGTCCTGGCGGCCGCAGAGCCGTCGTGCTCGGCGTGTCCGGAGACGCTTCCCTCGAACGCGCGCGAAGGGAGTCTCCTCCCAAGCGTAATACGGCTGGCCCCGGGTTCCGGATCGTCATGACGGTCGACCCTCCCTCCCCATCGGCACCCCCGCAGGCACCGGCCGCGCCGACCCTGCCCGGATCGACCCTCTTCCCGGCTTCCCAGGGCCACCCCGGGTCTCCTCCCTCGCTTCCCCCGCGGAACCGGCGGACCGCTGTCGGAGGGATGGCCCTCCTGTTCGGGATCTTCACGGTCGCCTTCTCGCCACTGATGGCGCTGACGGTGGGCCTCGGCGCCGGGTTGATCATGCTGGTCATCGGCCTGCTCCTGGGCGCCTTCGCCTGGATCCTGGGCGTCGGTCGAACCCGGGTCCGGCTGGTCGTCGGGTTCACGATGTTCCTGTTCGGATTCATCCTCCTGTTCAGCAGCCTGATGATCTCGCTCGACCTCTCCTTGGGGCTCGATCCGGGACTCCTGATCGGCGGCCTCGTCATCGCGCTGGTAGGAATCCTGCTCGTCTTCGTGCGGGGCGGCCCCTTGCCCTTGCTTGGGCCGACCTCCCCGCGGCTCGCCCCGGCTTCCGCCCCGTCGAGCGTGGTGTCGCCGGCGTCGGCGTCGGCAGCGCCGCCGCCCGGCGAGGGCTGGGAGAAGTACTGCTCGAGCTGTGGCACGGGAAACACGAAGGCGTCGGTCTACTGCACCGGCTGCGGCAAGGCCCTGCCACCGGCTTGCTGAACGTCGGGTTCCCACGGTAGTACCGAGGGGCGGCGCGCCTCCGCGGCCTGCGGTACGCCCCTGACCGCCAGCGTTTTCCTGCCCGCCGGGTCGAGGGGTGACGGGGTCGAATGGAAGGCGGACCCGACCAACGTGTGACTTTTCCGGACGGCCGGAAGGTCGACCCTCCGCACGAGGCCACCGCCGGGGAGCTTCTGCGCGAGTGGGCCCCCGACCGGGCGGGGAAGTTCCTCGCCGCGCTCTGGGACGGGCGGCCGGTCGACCTCTCCTTCCGACCGGCCACGGCGGGCACCCTCGCCCCGCTCACGTTCGAGGACCGGGCGGGCTGGGAGATCCTCCAGCACTCCTCGGCCCACCTCGTCGCCAAGGCGGTCGTGGAGACGATCCCGGAGGCGCTCCCGACCGTGGGCCCGCCGACGGACGACGGGTTCTACTACGACTTTGACGTCCGTCCTCTCACCCCTCCCGACCTCGACGCGATCGCGGCGGCGATGCTCCGGTCGGTCCAGGCCCGGGAGGCGTTCGTCCGCCACGAGCTCCCACGCGGCGACGCCGAACGCATGTTCGCTCGGAACGCGCACAAGCTCCGCTACATCGCCGAGATCCCCGCCGGCGAGCCGGTCTCGGTCTACGACACCGGTACGTTCACCGACCTCTGCCGGGGACCGCACGTCCCCGACACCCACTGGCTGGAGGGAGTCCACATCCTCGGCTTCTCCGCCGTCGACGCGGCCGAGGGGGGCACGCGGGCGCTGCAGCGGGTCCGGGGCGTCGGCTTCCCGACGCGCGCCGAACTGGACAAGTACCTGAAGCTCCGCGAAGAGGCGGCGGCGCGCGACCACCGCGTCATCGGTCAGCGCCAGGAGCTGTTCCTGTTCACCGAGCAGGCTCCGGGCTTCACCTTCTGGCTGCCGAACGGCATGGTGATCGTCCGCGAGCTCGAGAAGTTCGTCACGGAGCACCTTCACAAGGCGGGCTACTCGGAGATCCGGACCCCGCTCTTGTTCCACCGGTCGGTCTTCGAGACGAGCGGCCACTGGGACCATTACCGCGAGAACATCTTCGTGAGCGAGGTCGACAAGCAGGAGTTCGGCTGGAAGCCGATGAACTGCCCGGGGGCGATGCTGATCTTCGGCTCACGTCCCCGCAGCTACCGGGAGCTACCGATGCGGCTCGCGGAGTTCGCGCCGCTCCACCGGCTCGAGGCGAGCGGGACCCTCCACGGGCTCCTGAGGGTGCGCGAGTTCGTCCAGGACGACGCGCACATCTTCGTCACCGACGAGCAGGTCGAGCCCGAGATCCGGGTCCTCCTCGAATGGATCCGCGAGGCGTGCGCGACGTTCCGTCTGGGCTACTCCTACGAGCTCTCGACGCGGCCGGCGTCGTTCCTCGGCGACGCCGCCGACTGGGACAAGGCGGAGGCGACGCTGAAGCGTCTTCTCGAGGCCTCGGGGGTCGAGTTCCGCGTCTCCGCCGGCGAGGGGGCGTTCTACGCGCCGAAGATCGACATCCACTTCCGCGACAGCCTGGGGCGGCCCTGGCAGACCGGCACGATCCAGCTCGACTACCAGATGCCCCGTCGGTTCCACCTTCAGTACCAGGGGCCGGACGGGCAGCTCCACACCCCGGCGGTCGTGCACCGGACCATCCTCGGCACGTGGGAGCGCTTCCTCGGCATCTTTACCGAGCACGTCGGCGGCCGCTGGCCTCCGTGGCTCGCCCCGCTCCAGGTGCGGGTCCTCCCGGTGACCGACCGACAGGCGGAGGCGGCCCGCGCCGTGGTCGCCGAGCTGGCCTCGGCGGGGCTTCGGGCGGGCCTCGGCGCGAGCGACGCGACCCTCCCCAAGCGGGTCCGGGAAGCGGAGCTAGAACGGATCCCCTACGTCGTCGTCGTGGGGGACCGGGAGGTCGCCGACGGCTCGCTCTCGGTCCGGGTGCGCGGTACGAGGATGGCGAAGTCGATGTCCCGAGCGGAGTTCCTCGCCCACGTCACGGAGAACGTGCGTCGCCGGGAGTTCGACCCCTAGCCGGTACCGTCACGACCTTGCCGTGGGGCCGGACCGGTCACGCCCGGCCGCGACGGTTCCGACGGACGTCCATGAGCGCCGCGAGGTACGACGTCTCGACCACGGCCGAGTCGAGGTTGTGGCTGGAGCGCAAGTGCTCGCGCAGCCGGGCGATCTCGATCGAGACCCCGCAGTGCTTGCAAGCGACCCGCACCCGACGCGTACCGGAGTCGTGCAGCTCGGGGTAGTCGCCCACGGCCACGAGGGTCCGCATCCCTGGTGGCCATCATAAATCCTATGTCGGAGCGGCCGAGTCGGGCCGTCTCCTTCGGCGATGCCCCAGCAAAAGCTAATAGTTGGCCACCGTGGAACGGCGCCGTTCTGGGGGCATTCAGCATGGGATTGGCTACCGGACAGCTCGAGATCCTGATTCTTCTGAGCTCGGTGCTCGCCCTCGCCTATGCGGGCGTCCAGACCCTCCTCCTCCTTCGGGAGGACGAAGGGGACGAGAAGATGCGGTCGATCTCTGCCGCCATCCGGGAGGGGGCGATGGCGTTCCTTCGCCGCGAGTACACCGCGGTCTTCGCGGTGGCGGTCGTCCTCGCGGTGGTCATCGCGTTTGCCTTCGGGGTGACGGGGGACGGTCCCCGCCTCGCGATCGGGTTCTTGTTCGGCGCCGCGGGGAGCGCGCTCGCCGGGGCGGTCGGGATGCTCGTGAGCGTGCGGGCGAACGTCCGCACGGCCGCGAAGGCGCGCTCGGGCGACCTCCCGGCCACGATGAGCTACGCGTTCCGGGGCGGGAGCGTCACCGGGCTCTCGGTCGCGGGCCTCGCGCTGCTGGAGCTGGTCGGTTTCTACGTCGCGTTCCAAGGGAACGTCCTCCAGATGGTCGGGCTCCTCTTCGGCGCCTCCCTCATGAGCCTGTTCGCGCGGGTCGGCGGTGGGATCTACACCAAGGGTGCCGACGTCGGCGCGGACCTCGTCGGCAAGGTCGAGGCCGGGATCCCGGAGGACGACCCGCGCAACCCGGCGGTCATCGCCGACAACGTCGGCGACAACGTGGGCGACTGCGCCGGCATGGCCGCGGACCTGTTCGAGACGTACGTCGTGACCGCGGTGGGCACGATGCTGCTCGCCTACTTGATCGGGAACGGGAAGACCGGCTACCTCGGGAACTTCTTCGGGAGGTTCCCGAACGCGATCCTCTACCCGCTCGTGATCAGCGCCTGGGCGATCGTCGCGACGCTGGTCGGCGCCGCGTTCGTCCGGATGCGTCCGGGGGGGACGATCATGGGGGCCCTCTACCAGGGCCTCGCCGTGACGACCGGGGTCGGGATCGTCGGGCTCTACTTCCTCGACTACTACCTGATGAACGGCAGCACAGGGGTGTTCGTCGCGACCGTCGCGGGACTGCTCGTGATGGTCTTCATTGTCATGCTTACCGACTACTACACGAGCGCGAAGTACTCCCCCGTCCACCGGATCGCCGAGTCGGCCAAGGCCGGCGCGGGTCCGACGGTCATCACCGGCCTCTCGGTCGGGCTCCAGAGCGTGTTCGTCTCCGGCCTGGTGATCGTCACGGCGACGCTCGTCAGCTTCACCGCCGTCGGCTGGCAGGGCTGGTGGGTCTTCCCCAACAAGTTCCTCGGCCTCTACGGGATTGGCCTCGCCGCGGCGAGCATGCTCGCCGTCACGGGGATGATCATCTCGATCGACGCGTTCGGCCCGATCACCGACAACGCAGGCGGGATCGCGGAGATGGCGAACCTGCCCAAGGCGGCCAGGGACGTCACCGACCCTCTGGACGCCGTCGGGAACACGACCAAGGCCGTGACGAAGGGCTACGCGATCGGCTCGGCGGTCCTCGCCGCGCTGGCGCTGTTCGCGGCGTACACGTTCGCGGCCGCGAACAGCGCGAACACGTCCTGGCTCAGCTTCACGTCGAACCTCACGGTCGACAACCCGTTGGTCGTCGCCGGCCTGATCATCGGCGCCATCCTGCCGTTCTTCTTCACGTCGTTCCTGATGAACGCGGTCGGGATCGCGGCGCAGGCGATCGTCTTCGAGGTCCGCCGCCAGTTCAAGGAGATCCCCGGGATCCTCGAGGGGACGGGGAAGCCCGAGTACGGCCCCTGCGTCGACATCGTCACGGTCACCGCGCTCCGCCAGCTCGCCGTGCCGGCGATCATCGGCGTCGCGACGCCGCTGGCGGTCGGGTTCCTCCTCGGTCCCCTCGCCCTCGCCGGCCTCCTCCTCGGCGTGATCCTCTCCGGGTTCCCGCTCGCCATCATGATGACGGTCGGGGGCGGGGCCTGGGACAACGCGAAGAAGTACATCGAGGCCGGGAACTTCGGCGGCAAGCACTCGGACGCCCACAAGGCGGCGATCGTCGGCGACACCGTCGGGGACGCGACCAAGGACACCGCGGGGCCGGCGATCAACCCGCTCATCAAGGTCGTCAACACGATCTCGATCCTGTTCGTCGCGCTGATCGTGGCGCACTCGGTGATCCACTTCTAGCGACCCTGCGACGGCCCCCGGTCGACCTCGGGGCCATCCCCGGCCTTGGCGTCCGGGGCCGTCCCGCGCGTCGTCGATTAGATAAACCCGGGGCGGCTAGACCCGTCGAGGTGGCCCGATGTGCGACACCTGCGGTTGCAAGTCGAAGAAGAAGCCGTAGTCCGACGCGACGTGGATCCTTTACCGCCCTGCGGAGGCCCGCGTGGCTTCGCAGGGCGGCGGCCTTGGACTCGATGACCGACACGCCGTGATGGGCGTACGGCTCGGCGACGCTCCCCGAAGGGGGCCTGAGCCCGCCTACGCGTAATGCGGTAGGCTGGAACGATCCTTGCGGGCCGCCTCGCGCTGCTCGCCCCGTTCCTCGCGCTTGCGCTCCTTCTCGCACTCCTCTTCGGTCACCCAGAGGAAGTCCAGGTCCTCCGGATGCTCGTGGGTGATGAACGCCCCGGCTTCGAAGGCGCTCGACAGGAGCTCTTCGAGGTTCTCGGCCTCGTTCCCCTCGAGGCGGCCGGCCGCGCGCCAGTACCAGTCGGCCGTCTTGCCCGCCGCGTGCAGGTACTCGGTGATGAAGTCGAAGATCGAGCTCCGCTCGTCGGAGAGGCGGATGTGCAGGTGTCGGTCCTTGTCGTCCTCGTCCTTCGACGTAGCCTCGGGGCTGGGGTCCGGCATCGAGGCGCCCTGAGGGCACACGGAGCCTATAACGCCGAGGCGGCCCGGGATCGCGGGACGCAGCCTCGGCTCGCCGGAAGGGCCGACCCTCGGGTTGAAGAGGGGTCGTGGGGTGGCGGAGGGGATGGCCGGGATGGCACCCGAGGGCCCCGGTGAGGCTCCCCCGTCCGCGCCGCCCGGCGCGCCGGAGCACCAGCGTCAGGCGCGCTACCACTTCCTCCTCGGTCGCCTGCGCAGCCGCCAGATCACGATGGAGGAGGCGACCGAGCTGTTCGCCCTGATGGAGGCGATGCTCCGGGTGAGCGAGATCGCCCGTCGAGCCGCCATGGCGCCCCCGCCCAGGATGGGCGGTCCGCCCGCGCTCCCGCGCTCGGCGCCTTCCGCGGCCGCCCCGTCCTCGGCGCCCGACGACATGTTCCTGGTCGGACTGCTCGCCATGGGCGCGGGAGCGGGCCTGCTCGCCGCGATGTCCCGGCGTCTGGTCGACGCGGCGCCGCCCCGAGGCGAACCCGACAAGGACGCGGACGCACGACGCAGCAGCTAGGGATCGGCCGGCCGTGACGCGATGGGTCTTCGCCCACCTCGCCGACGCGCACGTCGGGGCCTGGCCGCGCTCGGCGGCGTTCCGCGGCGCCCTGCGGGCGAGCGTCCTTCGGGCGCTCGAGGTCGTCGAGGAGCGGGGGGCCGAGTTCCTCCTCATCTCCGGTGATCTCTTCCACACCCCCGTTCCCGACCCGACCGAGGTCGCGCCGGTCGCCTCCGCCCTGAAGCGCCTGATCGACCGGGGTCGACGGATCTACGTCATCTATGGCTCGCACGACTACGTCGCCCACCGCACGAGCTGGCTCGACGTCCTCGCGGCGGCGGGCGTCTTCGTCAAGGTGGCGCCGGAGGCGGTCCGGAGCGAGGGGACCCGGTGGACCCTCCCGTTCCTCGTGGACGCTCCGACCGGGGCGAGGATCGCGGGGATCTCCGGCCGGTCGCACGGCCTGGACCGCGAGTACTTCCGCGCGGTCGACGCGGAGGCGTTCCGCGCGGAGCCGGGGTTCAAGGTCTTCCAGTTCCACGCGGCGGTCGAGGAGTACCTCCCGCCGCATCTGCGCGAGCATATCCGCGGGGTGCGCCGGGACGACCTGCCTGCCGGCTGCGACTACTATGCCGGAGGCCACATCCACTACACCTACGTGGGGGAGGGGCCGGGCGGCGGCCTCCTCGTGAACCCCGGCGCGGTCTTCGGGACGAGCCGGACGGACCTCGAGAACGCCGCCGCCGGCCAGACCCACCAGGGGCTCGCCCTCGTGACGGTGGAGGACGGGGTCCCGACCGCCGAGCTCGTCGACACGGCGCCCGCCGGCTCGGTCCGCCTCGTCAACATCGACATCTCGGGGCGGACCCCCGAGGAGGCGCACGACGAGATCGCGCGGCAGGTGAAGGTCGCTGCGACCAGCGGGGCCCTCGTCTTCCCGCGCCTTCTCGGCGAGCTGGCGAGCGGCTCGGCCGCGGAGCTCGACCTTGCCGAGATCGCGCGGTCCGCCGGAGGTGCGGCGGCCGAGATCCTTTGGGAGACCCGAGAGCTCGTCGGCCCGAGCACCGCCGGCTCGGCCCTGGCGGAGGAGGCGGACGTCGAGGCTAGCGGGATCGCGGCGCTCCTCGAGGCGAGCCGGCCGTCCTCGCCGTGGCTCGAGGGCCCGGCGGGCGAGCGGGTCCTCAGGGAGCTCCTGCGCGAGCTCGGCCTCGCGAAGGCCGAGGGAGAGGCGCGCACCGACTACGAGACCGCGAGGATCGAGGCGGCCCGGCGGATCCTGGGCGTCCGCGGCGAGCGAGCCGGCTAGGAGGGTAGGCGGTGCAGCTGCGCCGGCTCGAGGTCTCCAACATCCGTAGCTTCGAGCTCGGCCGCCTGGACCTGGGACCCGGCACGACGCTGGTCGTCGGGGACGTCGGCGCGGGCAAATCGAGCCTGCTCTACGCCGTCGAGATGGCGCTGTTCGGGGTCGCCGAGGTGGACGCGGCGTTCCTCGTCCGGCATGGGACGACCCACGCCGAGGTCGCGGTGACCCTCGAGGATGACGATCACACCTACGCCGTGCGGCGACGGTTCCGCAAGGTCCACCGTCGGGGTCGGGAGACCTACGAGCCCGAGAAGCTCACCTTCGCCGAGGACGGTCGTCCGACCGCCTATTCGGCGACCGAGATCCGTCAGCGGGTCATCGAGCTGCTCGGCTTCCCCGACAACCCGAACCCCCACGCCCACTCGGACCTCTGGCGCTGGGCGATCTACGTCCCGCAGGAGCGGATGCGGGAGATCCTCGCCGCCGACCCGGAGGAACGGCTGGAGACCGTGCGTAAGGCCCTCGGGGTCGAGCGGTACCGGACCGCGGCCGAGAACGCCCAGGCGCTCTCCGCCGACCTCCGTCTCAGCGCGCGTCGTCGACGCGAGGAGGTCGCCAGGATGGCCCATTGGGACGTCGAGTTCGCTGACGCGACCCGGGAATCCGACCGCCTCCGGGTGGAGCGGAGCGCGCTCGTCGCGGCCGTCGCCGCGGAACAGGAGGCGTTCGACGCGGCGCGCCTCCGACGCCAGCAGGCCGACGAAGCCCTCGCCCGGATCGGGGCGGACCGACGCGAGCGCGACGGTCTCCGCCGGGAGGACCTGGACGACGCCCGGGCGCTCGCCGACGCGGCCCGTCGGCGGGAAACGTTGACCTCGGAGCTCGAGGCCTCCGGCAAGGAGGCGGAGACGCTAGGCGCGGCCGTCGAGGACCGACCGCGCCTGAGGGCGGCCCGCGCCGCCGCGGACGAGTCGGTCCGGACGCATCGCGAGGAGCTCGACCGCCATGCCGGCGAGCTCCGCGAGCTGGCCCGGGCCTCGGCCTCGGGGGAGGCCGCCGAACGGAGGGCGACCGACGCGGCCGCACGCACCGAACGGGTCCGGCACGATCGGGAGGAGGCGGCGCGGGCGCTGGAGGCGCTCGCCGAGCAGGCTCCGCTCCGGGAGCCTCCGTGCCCGACGAGCCGGACCCTGACCCAGCTCGAGCACGAACTTTCCGGGGCGCTCGCGGCCGAGCACGACGCGCTCGCCCTCCTCACCCGGGCGAGGGCGGACCGTGACCAAGCGGAGGAGCTGCTCACGGCCGGGGTCTGCCCGACCTGCCACCAGGCGGTGCGGTCCGAGCAGTTCGCTGCCCACCGCGACGAGGCCAGACAGGCCGTCGAGGCGGCGGAGGCGGCCCGCCTGGCGCGGTCCGCGAGCCGAGATCAGCTCGAGGAGGAGCGCAAGGCGAGGGAGCGCTACGAGCGCGCCCACGACCGCTGGACGGAGCTCGAGCGCCGCCGACAGGAGGTCCGCGAGGCCCTCGCCCGCCGGGACGCCGAGCTGGCCTCCTCCTTGGAGACGGCGGCCACGGCGCTCCGGGAGGCCGCCGAGGCGCGCCGGCTCGTCGAGCGGCTCCGGCCGGCGGAGGCCGAGGAGGCCCGTCGGAGGCAGGAGCTCGACCGCGCGGAGACTACCGCGCGGGAGCTCGTCGCCGCCGAGGAGCGGGCTGCCGCGGCCGAGGCACGCCTCCGGGCCGTCCAGGCGATCGCCGACCGATCCGCGGCCGAACGGCTGCGGCTCGGGTCCGAGGTGGCCGCCGGGGAGCGGCGGCGCGAAGAGCGGGCCCGGCGACTCGCCGTCCTGGAGGCCGCGCTCGAAAGGTCCGTGGCCGCCGCGGGCACCCTCGAGAGCGCGCGGTCGGACGAGGCGACGCTCGAACGCCGGCTCGCCGAGGCCCGCGGGGCGCTCGTCCGGGCGGACACGCGTCTGGACGGGCTGGTCGAACGGGTGGCGACCGCCGAACGGGGCCGCGCGGAGCGGGCGGCGCTCGTCACCGAGGCGCTGGACCTCGAGGCCAAGGCGGGGTGGGTCGGCGATCCGTTCCGCTTCGCCGTGCTCCGGATGGAGAAGGAGCTCCTCGCCCATGCCCAGGCTGTGTTCGACCGGTCGTTCGCCCGGTTCTTCGCCTCCCTCATCGACGACCCGACGCTCATCGCCCGCACCGACGTCAGCTTCACCCCGGAGGTCACGATCGCGGGGGAGGCGACCCCTGCCGAGGCCCTGAGCGGCGGGGAGCGGACGAGCCTCGCCCTCGCGTTCCGTCTCGCCCTCGCCTCGGTCGTCCGCTCGCTCGGGACGGTCCGGCTCCAGACGCTCCTGCTCGACGAGCCGACGGACGGATTCTCGACCGAGCAGGTCGTCCGGATGGGCGAGCTCCTCGAGGAGCTCGCGCTCCCCCAGGTCGTCCTCGTCTCCCACGAGAGCGAGCTCTCCGGCGTCGCCGACCGGACCGTGCGGGTCGTGAAGGTCGACGGACGTTCGTCGCTCGAACCGGACGGCTCGGCCCGCCCCCGGGACGACGGACCCCTCAGGCCCCCGGGCGACGAGCCCGCTACGCGGCGGCCGACGAGCTCCGCCCGTCCACGCACGCCGTGAACGTCGCCGCGTCCCAGGGGCGCCGCGCGGCGAGCTCCAGCCCCTCCACGACGTGCTCGGCCCGCTTCAGGCCCACGAGGGGGCCGATCGTCCCCGGCGCGGAGCGGGCGAACTGGAGCGCCGTCTGGGCCGAGGAGAGCCCGGCCCGCTTCGCTCCGCCTCGGGCCAGGCGACCCTGCGCGAGCGGAACGCTCGTGAAGCAACCGAGGCCGAGGCGCGTCGCCGCGACGATCGCCGGCAGGCGTTCTCCGCCGACCGGCTGCGTCCGAACGGTCCACGCCTCCCGCATCGCGAGGCTGAACGGGAACTGCACGAACCGGAACCCGTGCTGCTCGCCCCCCACCTTGCGGGCCAGCCGGACCGCGCTCTCCAGCGAGAAGTGCGTCGGGTCCCCGGGAGGCACCCGGAGGCATCCCCAGGTCGCCAGACCGTAGGAGACGAGGCGGCCCTCGTCCCGGAACCTCTCGTAGAGGGCGAACGCCTCCTCCAGGCGCGCGAGGAAGACGTCGCGGCCGACCCCGGGGAGCTGGGCGTCCGGGGCATTGTGAAGATAGAGCAGGTCGACGGTTTCGAGGCCGAGGTTCTCACGGCTCCGTGCGAACTGGTGGGCCAGGTACGACCGACTCATCGCGTGCGAGCCGTCCACGAGGTCCGCCGGGTCCAGTACGCCCGTGCGGAACAGTTGGTCCTCGACCCAGTGCTTCGTCGGAGGGCCCGCGATGTCGTCCGGGGCGAGGTAGCCGTTCTTCGTCGCGAGGAACACTTCGTCCCGGGCCACGGTCCCGCGCTCGACGGCCCGGGCGAGCGCCCGTCCCACGGACCTCTCCGCCCGTTGGTAGCGGTAGTTGATCGCGGTGTCGAGAACGTTGACGCGCCCGGAGGTGAGGCAGACGGTCGCCGCCTGCTCGACGGCGACGTCGGTCGGAGCGTCCGGGGGTCCGATGTACGTCCCGAGCCCGATCGACGAAAGGGACAGCCTCCCCGGGACCTCGCGGAAATGCTCGATCGGGATCGCGCGCTCGCTCACGGCCCGGTCGCGGAACCTCGCCGTGCCGCTCGCCGTGGCGCGCCCCGGCAGCGCCATCGCGCTCCTGACGGCACGCGAGCCTCAATACGTCCCCCGAAGGGGTCCCCCGCGCGCGGCCCAACGTCAGCCTCAAGAGGTTTTCTGGCGTCGTGGGCCGCGAGCGCGCATGCCCCGGCGGAAGTACGGCCACCTGCGGAAGCCGATCCCACCGGTGAAGCCGGAGAAGTGCCGGTTCTGCCGGCTGAAGCGGCCCTGTCCGGTCCACGGCCGGCTCGAGCGCAGCTAGCGGACCGACGGGGAAATGGCCCGGCCTTCGTCGGCCGACGCCCCACCGGCACCTTCCCAGGGTGCCGTGGGTCCATTAGCCGGCTTTGGACGCGTGGCGGCGGTGGCCGGTGAGGAGCGGGGCGGCGACGCGCCGGTGGAATCCATTGGCGGCGCGGCCGATCGCTCAGGCTCTACGGTGCCCCCGGCCCCGGATCGGTCGTCCCCCGGAGATCGCCCCCACCGGGCAATACGGAACGCACCATCCGCAGTCCGTGCAGTTCGAGTGCACTTCCAGGGCGAGGGGGGTGAGCTCGAGCGCGTTCGGCGGACAGACCCCCGTGCAGAGCCCGCAGAGGACGCAGGTGTCCGCGTCGACGACGATCACCCGGACCGCTCCCGGCCGGCCCCGGAGCCCGGCGATCCTTCCGCGACAGGGTCCGGGTCCGAGCCCGGGGCTCGCTCCTCGGCCCTCACGCGCTGGCGCTCTTGTCGGGCTCCGCGTGCAGCGCCTTCCCCAGGGCCGCGAACCCCGTGAGCGCGCACTTCACCCGGGCCGGCGAGAGCGGGATCCCGAGGCGCTTCAGCACGTCGTCCCTCTCGATTCGCTTCGCGTCCTCGAGGCGGAGACCGGTCACCGCCTCCGTGAGCATCGAGGCGCTGGCCATGCTGATCGCGCACCCGTCCCCCTCGAACTTGATCGCTTCGATCTTCTGGGAGGCCGGGTCGACCTTGACCCGCATGGTGATGTGGTCCCCACAGAGCGGGTTCGACTCCTCCCCCGAGAGCTGAGCGCCCTCGAGCGGCCCGAAGTTCTTCGGAGAGCGGTAGTGCTGGAGGATCGTCTCCTGGTACATGTCGTACATCATCAGGGCCCGGCCCGGAATCCGGCACCTATCCGACCGTAGCGGACGTACAAAACGCCTTCCGCGAGCTCGGGGAAGGCGCGGACCCTCGCCCTCCTGAGCCGAGCGAAGTCCGACCCCTCAGCGAGCCCGGTCACCCTCGGCTCGTTCCTAGCGACCGACGGGAGCGGTGCGCGGCATGATCCCTGCCTGCGCCCGGCGCGGCCGGTCAACGCCGGCCGCGCCGGGCTCCGTGTCCTCCCTCGTCGCAGCTCAGTTGGCCTCTCGGCCCCTACCGAGGCTCAGGGCGCATCCGAAAAGCGCGACGACCCCGGCCGCGAGAGTCGCCGCCTCCGGCAGCCCGGCCGAAGGTGCTACCGCCCTCCCGACCGCCGCCACCGCGAGGCGGCCCGTCGCGGTGGTACCCAAGGCGACCGGCACGCCTCCCCCTCCGCCGGTGGGAGTGAACGTCACGGTCTTCAACACCGCTGCGCCGACCACGGTGAACGTCCCACTCGGCCCGGAATACCCGCTCCTCGTCGTCGTCAGCGCGTAGGTGTAGGTCCCGTTCAGCTCGTGGAAGGTCATCTTCGAAGCCGTGGAGCAGTAGGTCCCGCCCGAGGTAACCACGACGCACCACCTAGCTCCGTGCGGGAGGCCGCCCTCCGTGAACGTGACGGGGTAGAGGATCGGGGCGAACGCCACCGTCTTCAGTGCCGGGGCCCCGGCCACGGTGAACGTCCCGCTCGGCTGGGAGTACCCGCTTCTCGTCGTCCTCAGCGTGAAGGCGTAGGTTCCGTTGGGATCCTTGAAGCTGACCGCCCTGCCCGTCGAGCAGTGGGTCGCTCCACCGGTGAGAACCACGCACCAGAAGCTCCCGGCCGGCAAGCCGCTCTCGATGACACTCACGGGGAAGACGACCAGGTGGAAGACCGCGCTGAACAAGCGCGGCGCGGTCAGGGCGACCGGCACCACGCTGAACGTCTGGCGCCCCGACGCGTAGCTCTTGTTCGCCGACGCGAACGTGTACGTGAACTTCCCGTTGCCCAAGTAAAGGGTGATGGCCGTGCCCGTAGAGTGGAACGACAGCCCGCTCGCGTACGCGCTGACCACGATCGTCAGATTGACCCACCACTCCGTTCCGGCCGGCAACCCCTTCTCGACGATCTTCATCGCGCGGACAGGCACGAACCTCACGCTCACGTGGACCGGTAGCCCGTTCACCGTGAACGCGCCCGAAGGGGCCGAGTAGTCCCTGGGCCAATGGTAGGTGATCCCGAAGGAAAAGTTGTAGCTCCCGTTCAACTCGGAGGACGAGATCGCGGTGGAGGACGTGCTGAACGCCTGGCCGGTCGAGAGATACAACCACCAGATCGAGCCGCGCGGCAGTCCGGTCTCCGTGACCGTGACCGAGAACTTCGCGTTCGAGAACACGATCGGTTCGGTGAGGGGCGTCCCGACGACCGGCAGGCCCCCGGAACTGGGGGTGGGCGAGTACCCCCCGGCCGACGGTGCGGTGAACGTGTAGGACCCGTTCTGGAAGTCGCCCACGACGGGGTTCGGCGCCGGGACCACACCGGTCAATCCGTCCGCCGTCACCGACCACATCGTGCCGGAGGGCAGGCCGCTCTCAGTGAACGTCACCAGCTCGCCCACGGACAGGGTCGACGGGGAGCCCGGCTCGAAGGACGTGCTCCAGTAGACGCTCGTGTCGAGGAACAGGTTCGCGCTGGCGAGAACAGTGTCGTCGCCCGAGGTCCAGAAGTCGGTCGCCTCGATCGAGGCCGTGTTGATGGAAGGGCCGCCTTCGCCCTGGACGGGGCCTTGGTCGCCGCTCGTGGAGGTCCCGATCAGCAGGTTGTTCGTGACGTCGAACGTCTGTCCGGAGAGCACCATCGCCGGTGCCCCGGTGAGGGTGTTGTTGAACGTGTTGTGGTCGATGGAGCTCGTCGGCGGGGCGCCCGCGGTCGGCCAGTTCCAGTCCATCTCCGTGAAGATGCCGTAGCCGGTGTTTTCGTTGATCGCGTTGTGGGTGATAGTGACCGGTCCGGTATCGTAGGCCGTCGAGAACGAGTAATTCGTCAGAAGGACGGCCACGCCAATCGTGTTGCCGACGATGGTGTTCGCTTGGACGAGACAGGCGGCGGCCGTGGACGTCGTGGGGCACCCGACGAGGACGCCCACCGATTGGGTCCCTTCCCACCAGTCGTTCCCGTTGGAGCCTGAGATCGCCGAGTAGCCGCTCACCCGGTTGTTCGCAATCGTCACCGACGCCCCCCCGGCCACGATACCGGTGCCTCCCGCCAGGGGCGAGTTGGCTCCTCCACCGGGGCCGGTCACGGTGTTCCCTGTGATCAGGAAGGTGCCCGAGTCCTGCGTGGTGGGATAAACGAAGTTGCCGGCCCAGATCCCCGTGACCGGTTCCCCGAGGGTGGCCGTGGAGGTGATGGTCGAGCCCTCGATCGTCGCCGACGTGACCGTCGGGTTTACATAGATCCCTAGCGCGAACCCCGTCACCTGGCAAGCGTTCACCATGGCCTGGGTTCCGTTGATCAGGATGCCGTCCCCCACGCCGGGAGAAGGCGCCGCCGTGTTGGCCGTGAAGCTGTCGCCACCGAGGGTGTAGGTTCCGACGCTGTTCGGATACATGCCGGGGGTGGCCTGATAGCTCGAGATGTTCCCGAGCAGCGCCCCGCTCACGTTCGTCACCGCCGTGACGTCGTCGATCGTGGTCGCGTACGACGAGCTGGCGTCGTCCGTCACCGCCTCGATCGAGACGTTCACGTTGCTCATCGACCCACCCGTGATCGTCACGTTGTCGTCGTAGCTGAGAATTCCCACATTGACGTTCTCGATCGAGTCGCCGGCCGCCGTGGACGCCCAGGTCGCGTCGGTGCTGTAGATGGGGTAGTTGTACAGGTAGGCCAGCGATGCGTTCAGGTCGAACGTGATCCCGTAGGAGTACCCTTGAACGATCGTGTTGTCCGATACCGTGGACGCGGGAGTCCCTTCGAGCGCGATGCCCAGGTCGTTCCCGCTGAGCTCGTTCCCCGTGATGTGGATCGTGTTCCCCCCATCGAACACCAGGATCCCGGTGGCGGTGTAGAGACCTCCGAAGTAGTTGACGTCGTTCGGCTGGCCGCCGGTCGGACCGAGGTAATGGTTGCCGGAGACCGCGTTGTCGGTGACGATGCCGCTGGCCCCGAAGCCGATCTGGATCCCGTTCTGGCCGTTCAGGGTGGTGGGTCCGATACCCGTGACGGTGTTGCCCGAGAGCGTGCAGGATTCGCCGAGGTCATCGCAGGTGATCCCGTTCTTCTGGTATCCCGTGATGGTGCTGTTCGACACCGTCACCGAGATGGCGGGGCTCGGGATCTCACCGGTGTAGTAGTAGGCGTTGTACGCGTACACCGCCCCGCTCACTTCCTGGCAACCGAACGCTGAGGTGGGCGCCGCGACGTTCGCGACCGTCGCGCCCGTCAGCGTCCCCGAGGAGTCCTGGAAGTCCACGCCGACGTAGTCGTCCCCGCAGGCGACGCTCGAGGAGGCGGAGGTTCCGTTCACCTCGAGGCCCTCGATCGTGACCCCGTTCGTCGCCGCCCAGCCGGTCGTGTTCTTCACGAGGATGATGGCGAACATGGGGACCGTCGGGGTGACGCCGACTCCGCTCGTGCTGTCCCAGTTGACCTGACCGTCGGACGCCACGGTGGCGGGCGCGATAATCGTGCTCGTATTGCCAGCCCCGAGGAGGTTGATTCCTGGCGTGGAAATGGTGAGCTGCTCCGGGTAGGTCCCCGCCCCGATGCAGATGGTGGCGCCCGGACCGGCCGCGGTGATGGCGGTCTGAAGCGCATTGTCTCCGCCGTTCTCCCCATTCACGCTCGTCGTGCAGGTCTGACTCGGACCGCCTAGCGGGGTCAGGGCACTGACCGGTCCCCGAATCGCAGAACCCGCTGACGATGCGGTCGTCGTGGCGACCGCCACGGTCGAACTGACCATCGCGAAAGCCACCGCCACGACCACGACAACAGCCCCGAACTCAACGACCCGAGCTTGTTTCCACTGCTTCATCACAACTCTCCCGGCAACGAATCGGCCGTCCCGGACGGCCGATGGCGTCCGACCACACCCGTCTATAATTAATCGTCGAGGCACGAGAGGTCAGCAGGTAACCCTGCGTGACCGTAGCAAACCTGCCGCCTTCTCGAGGGTCTGGCGACCCTCCTCTGGACCCTTGCTCGATATTCGTCTGGGGAGGCTCTGACCGCGCCTCCCGATCGGTCGCGACGTTGACCCCCGCGCTCCGGCTTCCCAGGCGTCGGGGTCCCGGGAAAGCAGCCTGTCGGTCGGGATTCGGCAGCCGGCATGGTCCAGGCCGGCTTGCCACATATCTGCACACGGCGAGCTGTCGGTCGACCACCATCCCGTGTCCCACGGGAGAAGCGAGCCGGGCTTGGCCTGACGTTCAACTAATAAGCACGAGTTGGTGTGTAAATCCAATGGCGACGGCGGTCGCTCGACCGGCGGATTGGGTATCCCCAGACCACGTCCGGGAGCTCTCCCGGTCGCTGGGCGAGTCCGGGGAGTCCCGTGAGAGGCGGGTCGACGCGTTCGAACGGTTCCTCCAGTTGCCGATCGAGCCGAACCCGCTCTACCGAGGCTACGGCTATTTCACGAACGTCGACCTGTCGGGGCTCGACGCGATCACAACCGGCCCGGCGGTGCCGCTTCCGGCGGCTCCTCGAGGGACCGTTCGCTGCGTCCACGACGTGGCGGGAACGCACGCGACCGTCCCGCCCGAGCTCAAGGAGGCGGGAGTCAAGCTCACCCCGCTCACCGACGTGCCCGGAGGTCCGGGGACCCACGACAACCTCGTCCCCGTCGGGGAACCGACCGACCGTCTCTCCGCGCTCTCCACCGCCCTGCTCAACCGGGGCTACACCCTCGAGGTTCCGGACGGTCTGAAGCTCCCGGTCCACGTGCAGGACCTTACGGTCCTTTCCCGTCCCCACGAGGCGCTCTCCGTCCGCAGGGCGATCCGCGCGGGCTCGGAGGCCCAGCTGATGGTCACCGAGGAGGTCTACAGCGGTCCGGAACCGGCGGGGGGGCAGAGGTTCTACGCCTCGAGCACGGAGCTGGACCTTCGGGACGGGGCGAAGGCCGTCTACCTGACGATGCACGCCCCGGACCTCCAGGCGGTCTCGGTCTACCAGCGAACTGCGACGACCGGGCCCCGCTCCCGCCTCGCGTGGCTCTGGGCCGGCCTGGGCGGGTTCCGCTCGAAGGCCCGGAACGACACCCGGCTGGTCGGCCAGGGATCGATGGTCGAGGACCTCCAGCTGTTCTACGGCTCCGGAGACCAGTCCTACGACAGTTCGATCCACCTCACCCACCTCGGGACCGACACCCACGGGCAATCGATCACGCGCGGCGTGTTCACCGACCGGGCCCGCGGGATGAGCCGCGGCCTCGTCCGCATCGAGAAGGACGCGAACAAGACGCTGAGCTTCATCTCCGAGCACGCGATGCTCCTCGCGCGGGGCGCGAGGTCCGACACCATCCCGATCCTCGAGATCCTCTGCCGCGACGTCAAGGCGACGCACTCGACGTCGGTCCACCCGGTCGACCCGGAGCAGGTCTTCTACCTGGAGTCCCGAGGGATCGCCGAGGCGGACGCGGTCCGGATGATCGGCGAGGGATTCCTCTCCTACGTCCTTGACCGCGCTCCGATCGCTTCACTGCGCGACCTTCTCTTTCCGTCGCTCGAGGCCCGATGGAACGGGAAGGAGCTCCCGTGGACCGCGGACGGCGCTCGCGCCCTTCCCGAGCTCCAGGTGACCGGCGCGGAAGGCTCCCCGGAGTGGCGGTTCGACACGAAACTACGGTAGGACGCGCGGTGCCGCTCGTTCTGGACCCGGAAAAGCTCCCCAGGGACGTCCTCGAGGAGCTGCGCCGCACGCTGCGCGAGGACCTCGCCGAGACGCTCGACGCCATCCTCTATCCCCCCGGTGCGGTTCGGGACCCGACGAGCCTGGAGACGGCCCAGGCTCTCGTGCAGGCCGCGATGGCCGTCCTCGACCGACCGGGAGCCCGCGACCCGAAGGCGCTCGCCGAGGAGGCCAACCTCGCCTACGCCACGATGCTCGCCGCGATCGACCTACTGAAGTCGCACACCGACGTGCCCCGGGTGCCTCCTCCTCGCGTTCGCCGCGACGCCAAGACGGCCTAGCTTGCCCGGACCGGCCCACCGGGCGCCGACCACCGGCAGCCTGCGTCCGGAACGCCGCGTGAACCCCGGAGCCGGAACGCACCGGTCGTTCGCCCGGGGGCCGTCCGTCGCGCCTAGCCGACGGCGCCGGTCATCTCGAGCTGGATCAGGCGGTTCAGCTCAAGGGCGTAGTCGACCGGGAGCTCCTTCGCGAACTCGGCGAGGAACCCCATCAGGATCAGGTGGATCGCGTCCGACTCGGAGAGGCCCCGGCTCATCAGGTAGAAGATCTGCTCCTCGCCGATCTTCCCGACGACCGCCTCGTGGGTGATCGTCGCGTCCTCCTCGTGGATCTCGTTGTACGGGTAGGTGTCCGACCGGCCGAGCAGGTCCGGCAGGAGCGCGTCGCACCGGACCGCCGCCTTCACCCCGGTCGCGCCGGGGGCGACGTGAAGGAGCCCGCGGTAGCTCGTCTGGCCCCCACGGATCGCGATCGACTTCGCGACGATCTTGCTGGACGTATCGGGCGCCGAGTGGACCGCCTTCGCGCCGGAGTCGATGATCTGGCCCTCGCTCGCGAACGCCACCGAGAGGATGTCCGCGCGAGCGCCGCGCCCCTTGAGGAAGACCGACGGATACTTCATCGTCACCTTCGAGCCCATGTTCCCGTCGACCCACTCGACCAGGGAGTCCTCGTAGGCGACCGCGCGCTTGGTCACGAGGTTGTAGACGTTCTTCGACCAGTTCTGCACGGTCGTGTAGCGGACCTTCGCGTGCGGCTCGGCGACGACCTCCACGACGGCGGCGTGCAGCGAGTCGGTGGAGTAGATCGGGGCCGTGCAGTTGTGCACGGAGAATCCCTTGACGAGGTAGGTGTTGTTCGCGCCCGCCACGTGGAAGTTGTAGACGTTACCACGGTAGGCGGTCCGAGAGATCTTCCGGACCGGCACGAGAAAGGCATCGCCCGATCGGCGGACCGCCTCGGCCCGCTTGCCGACCTGGTAGTAGACGGTGTACATCCTCCGATGGGAGATCCGCCGGCCGTTGGGCATCGTCTCCTCGAATGGCTCGCGGACGTTGATCGTGGCAAAGATCCCCTGGCGCGCCTGGAGTTCTTGGACCTGGAAGGCGAGCTGCCGCGAGACCGTCATCACCCGGTGGACGGTGCCGTACCGCTGGTAGACATTGCCGTCGCCGTTGTAGTAGGTCTCCAGGAGCTTCCGCTGCTTCGCCGGGGGGAGGTCCATGACCTCCTTGCTCAGGTGCTTGCCCTCGGCGTACTTGCCGGCGTGGCGCAGGCACAGCGCGTAGAGCTCCTTCGAGTACACTCCGACGACGGCCGCGTGCTTCTCGGGCTGTCGGTTCACCCAGGGCCTCTTGCCCGTGAGTTCACGGATGGCCCGGCTCAGCTCCTGCACGTAGCCCTTTTCGTCGAGGTGGATCGTGAAGGTCACCGCGTCGCAGCCGTTGATCTGCTGGACGCAGCCTTCCGCGAGGTAGTATCCCAGGACGGTCAGCGCGGCGTTCCCCAGCGCAGGGTCGTCGTGCACCGTCCGGTGGATGGGGTAGTGGATGAAGTCTCCCGGACGGAGCTCCCCCGCCGGAAGGAACTCCGGCGACGCTTCCCCCAGCTTCGTCAGGTCCACATCCGAAAGCGGCCGGCCGTGGCGCGGTCCCGCCTCCACCTTGTTCCTGGGGACGCAGAGCACCGGATGCTCCGGGGTCAGCTGGAAGGAGTTCCCGACGGAGACCGGAGTGATGTGGACGAGCTCCCCGTCGAACGGCCGGACCATGGTCTTCTCGACCGTCGTCTCCACGCCGTCGCTGTTGAGGACCGACCGGCCTTGCTCGACCGCCTCGATGGGCAAGAGTTGGTCGCCCGCGAGGACCTCTTCGCCCAACGGCAGGCAGCCCTCGATGTAGTGGACCTTCGCGCCCTTGTCGGCGATGATCAGCGTTCTCTCGAACTGTCCGACGTTCTGCGCGTTGATGCGGAAGTAGGCCTGGAGCGGGATGGCCGCGTCAACCCCGGGCGGAACGTAGACGAAACTGCCGCCGGACCAGACCGCGCTGTTGAGGGCCGCGAACTTGTTGTCGTTGTACGGAACCACCTTGCCGAAGTACTTGCGCACGATATCGGAGTGCTCCTTGATCGCCGTGTCGGTGTCGGTGAAAAGGACGCCCTTCGCGCTGAGGTCCTCGCGGATCTTGTGGTAGACCGTTCCGCTGTCGTACTGCGCCCCGACGCCGCCGAAGAACTCGCGCTCGGCCTTCGGGATCCCGAGGCGCTCGAAGGTGTTCTTGATGTCGGCCGGCAGGTCGTTCCAGCTCCGCTTCGGCCGGTCCTCGCCGAGGGGGTCGGCGTAGTACGTGTAGGAATCGAAATCGATGTCCGAGAGGCTGGGGCCCCAGTCGGGCATCGGTCGGTCGATGAAGTGGTCATAGGCCCGGAGCCGGTAGTCGAGCATCCATTCGGGCTCGTGCTTGATCCGGCTGATCCGACGCACGACCTCGCGCGAAAGTCCCTTGGGGATCCGGACCCGGTAGGTCTCAGGGTCCTTGAAGTCGTAGCGCGTGTAATCGAGCGGAGTGATCTCCTGGGCCGTCTGCGCCATGGGTAGCTCGGGGAATTCCAACACCACGGCGTATTTAAATTCAAGGTCGCCGTGGGCGCGACAGCCCCCGGGCGCCCGCCCGCAACGGACCACCGCCACCGGATGTAGCCGGTCGAGCTACAGGGCGGAGCAGCGGTCGAGGGTCGGGGCCGCGATCTCGGGTCGTGGGCGGCCCTGACGCTCAGGTCGACCCGGCGGGCCGTGATTTCGACCCCGAGAACAGGCGGACGACCTTCTCGAGCGCGTCGTAGAGCCGGTCGATCTCGCTCTCGGTGTTGTAGAGGTACGGGCTGGCGCGCGTGAGCGCGGGCACGCGGAGCCGGTCCATCAGGGGTTGGGCGCAGTGATGCCCGGCGCGTACGCAGACCCCGTCGGCGTCGAGCAGGCTCGCGACGTCGTGCGGATGGACCCCCTCCAGGGCGAACGAGACGACGGCCTCCCGGTCACGGGCGTCCGGCGGGCCGAAGATCCGCAGGCGCTCGCCGAGGCGCTCGCGCCCCTCGCGGAGCATCCTCGCCAGCAACCGCGCCTCATGGGCGCGCAGGTCCTCCCAACCGACCGACTCGAGGTAGTCGAACGCGGCTGCGAGCGCGATGGCGCCCCCGACGTTCGGCGTGCCGGCCTCGAACCGCGCGGGGGGGTCCGCGTAGCTGACGCGGTCGGTGTGGACCTCGCGGATCATCTCGCCCCCTCCCATGCACGGCGGCAGCGCTTCGAGCCTGTCGCGGCGTCCCCACAGGACGCCGATCCCCATCGGGGCGAGCATCTTGTGCCCGGAGAACGCGAGGAAGTCGACCCCCAGCTCTTCGACGTCCAGACGGCGATGGGGCGCGGACTGGGCCGCGTCCAGGACGGTGAGGGCGCCGTGATCGCGCGCCTTCTCGGCGATCTCCCGCACGGGATTCACCGTCCCGAGCACGTTCGAGACATGGGTGAGCGCGACGACCTTCGTGCGCCCGTCCCCGAGGAGCTGCTCGAGACGGTCGAGCCGGAGCCGGCCCGCATCGTCGACGTCTAGGAACTCGATCGCGACCCCCGCGTACTCCCGGAGCATGTGCCAGGGGACGATGTTCGAATGGTGCTCCATCACCGTGGCGACGACACGGTCCCCGCGGTGGAGGAGCGAGCGCCCCAGGCTCGTGGCGAGAAGGTTGATTGCCTCGGTCGTCCCGCGGACGAAGACGACCTCCTCGGGGTCGTGGGCATGGAGGAACCTCGCCGTCCGCGCGCGGGCCGTCTCGTAGGCGTCCGTCGCCTCGACGCTCAGCGCGTAGACCCCGCGGTGGACGTTGGCGTTGGACCTGCGGTAGAACTCCTCCTCCGCGGCGATCACCTGGTTCGGCCGCTGCGAGGTCGCCGCCGAGTCAAGGTAGACGAGCGGCCGCCCCCCGAACTCGCGGCCGAGGATCGGGAAGTCGCCCCGGAGCCGGTCGACGTCCATACGTCGCGGCCCCCTGGGTGGCCGGACTAGCCCGACGTGCCGGGAACCCCGACCCGGACCCAGTCGTATCCCTTGGCCTCGAGCTCCTCGGCGAGCTCCCGGCCTCCCGAGAGCGCGATGACCCCGTCGACCATCACATGGACGCGGTCCGGCTTCAGGTACTTGAGGATACGCTGGTAGTGCGTGATGACGAGGATCCCCGCGTCCGGGCGGTGGAGCTTCGCGACGGTCTCCCCGACCGCCTTCACCGCGTCGATGTCGAGTCCGGAGTCCGGCTCGTCCAGGATCGAGAAGACCGGCCTCAGCGTCGCCATCTGCAGGACCTCGACGCGCTTCTTCTCCCCACCGCTGAACCCCTCGTTCAGCGACCGCTTGAGGAGCGAGTCGTCCATCCCGAGGTAGCTGAGGTGGGTCCTCAGGTCGCGGTCGAAGCCGGCGGGATCGGCGTCCTGCGCGGTGCGCCGCTGCATGTACGCCGTCCAGAGGAACTTGGCGAGCGACAGGCCGGAGACCTCCTGCGGGTACTGGAAGCCGAGGAAGAGGCCGGCGCGGGACCGCTGCTCGACCGGCATCGCCAACAGGTCCTTGCCATCCAAGAAGGCCCGCCCCTGCGTGACCTTGTACTTCGGGTGGCCCATGAGGGCATAGGCGAGCGTGCTCTTGCCCGACCCGTTCGGGCCCATCAGGGCCGTCAGTTCGCCGCTCCTGAGCGTGAGGTTGATCCCCTTCAGGATCGGCTTTCCGGCGACCTCGACATGGAGGTTCTCGATGACGAGCGAGTGCGGGCTGGCTAGGGGTGTCGCCACCATTCGACCGGTCCGAGCCGATACCGTTATTTAAACATGGCGCGGTGAGTAAATCCCTAGCGAGGTCGAGGAATTGAGCGAGAAGCCGGGCTCGGCGGACGTGGACGCCCGCCAACTCGAGGGCACCCGCGGGAAGGTCCTCGAAGAGCTCGCGGGCGGGCCGAAGACCGCGCGCGACCTCGCCCGTCTCCTGGGGATCCAGGAGAGCGCCGCGCGAGGCCACCTCGACCGCCTCGAGGAGCGGGGCTGGGTCGTCCCATCGTTCCGGCGGGAGGGCGTCGGTCGGCCCCGGAAGCGGTACACCCTTACCGCCCTCGGCCAGGAACAGTTCCCGAAGAAGTACGACCTGATGGTCGACGCGATCGTCGACGGGCTCCTGGCCCATGAGGGGGAGGGGTACGTGAGCGCCGTGCTCGCCGAGGCCGGCGAGCGGGTCGCGCGGGACGTCGCCCGGGACCTCGCCCCGGGAAAGGACGCCGAGGAGAAGGCCCACAACCTGGTCACGCTGCTGAACCGGCTAGGGTTCCGTTCCCACGTCGAGCGCACGCCGGACGGGAAGCTCCGCATCCTGCGCTCGAACTGCGTCTTCCGCCACAGCGCCCTCTCCCACCCGTTCCTCCTCTGCGATGTCTTCGACAAGCACCTGACCGAAGCGCTGCTCGGCGAGGTCGGTGTCGACCTCGAGGATTCGATCGGCCGCGGAGGTCTACGGTGCTCGCACCTGATTTCACTGGGGTGAACGACGCCGTAGGTCCGCCATCTATCCCGTCCTGAGGTAGGTGTCGAGCCGCGCCTCGTCCTCGTCTTGGGTCACCGGGTCGACAGGCGTGTAGTACCTCTCGGTCGTGGCTTACGACGTATGCCCTAACCGCCGCTGTCGGAACTCGGACCGACAACCGACGCGCGTGGCGAACCCCGAGACGGAGCGACGCAGCTTGTGGGGCTCCGTGGGCGGAATCCCGGCGTCCTTTGACGCCTGGTCGAAGCGACACCACAGGTGGGCTGACTGATTTCCTCGGAAGATGAAGCCCAAGGGTTCCAGAGCCTCGGCGATATGGCGTTCAGCCTTTGAGGGCCCTTCTAAGGAGTCAAGATGGGCACGGTTCTTTGCGCGCCACACCGGATTCTCCGGCATCTTTCGATTCCGGGCGTCTTGTTTGGCTTGCCACTCGGGATTCTGCTTCATCTTCTCCCGTCCGGCCAAGAACTTTAGTCGGAATTCGGGGTCGGTCGCGCGCTTTCGAAGCGCTCGCGTGACATTCTGGTGCCACCCGAGATTGCCGGCCCGCCTCTGAGCCATGGAAAGCATGTCTCCTTTGTGAGCTGGGTCTTGAGCCCTCTTCAGCGCCGTCGCGGACATCTTCGCGCGCACCGCTGGGTCGCGCGTCATCTTGCAATCGAATTCTGTCATCGTAGCTAGCCACTTTGGGTCCGTTGCGAGACGGCGATTCAGTTCGACCCGTCGAGCAAGTTGCTCAGGCGTGAGATGCGACCCCTTCTTCATACTGAATCGAGGTCCGGCACTAGGCTGAGTCAAGCCCTAGTGGTTTCCATTTCGATAAGGTCGGCCCCGAGTTTCCTCTCACCCGGACCAACAGCACCCGGCTCGCTCGGGGCACCCTTGCTCCCCGGCGCTAGAAAGGGAACGGAAGGGGTTTGGAGCCGGACGAGAGAGTTGCCTACCGCTTCTCAGCAAAATACCTGTAGGTCGAATGATTCGTTCGTCGCAACTCCACCGCTATCGAAGGTTTCTACAAACACGGCGTCCACGGCGCCAGCGCGTGGGGCGACGAGAGTGAATGCCGCCGGGTAGCCTCCGGCATAGATGGTCGCAGCGTAGCTGCAGGCCGCGACGTTTCGGTTGAATCCCACCTGGTAAGAACCGGGGTAACCGCTGAGCCAATGTGTGGTCGACGCGTTGGCGTCCTTGTCATAGATAATGCTCCCGGTCGCGGAGATAATCGCCCAAAGGTCGGTGGCGTTCGTACCGGCGGGACCTGGGGTTCCTTGTTGGCCGGTGGCCCCCGCGGGCCCGGCGCGCGTAAGCGCGATCCCGACGGCTGAGCCGCCAAGGACTAACGCGACGACGCCCAGGATTAGGGCGACCTGGCCCATCCCCATCGCGGCCTTGGGCCCAAGGTTCGGTTGGGCAGGCGTTTGGCTGTTCGGACTAGTCCCGCCTTCTGGCGATACGGTGGACATGGGCCAGCCACGAGACCCGCCTTATAGCCTCACTGCCACGAAGAGCGAGCGGCTCGTCGGACGTCTCCGCGATACGACCACAGAGAGCACCCGGCTCGCACGTGGACCCCTTACTCCCCGGCTCGCCGGGATTGTTCGTTCGTTCGTTTGTTGAAGTAGGAACCCCCCTTCCCAGATTCTAGCTGACCGAACCCTTCAACTAGTAGGACGCGCTGGTGAAGTTGACCTACTTGTCGAATATTCTACTCTGTCCCGGTTGCGGCGCAGGGCTTGCGGCGCGAAGGGGCCTGCGCATGCATCTCCTGACCCACGGATACGATTGGGCCGGAACGTATCCCATCGCTGCTGTCGTCGGACGAACAAGGAGACTCTTGGCGTGGCAGTGCAAGTCCTGCCCACGGGTGTTCGACACAGTCCAAGGATTCTGTCACCATGGGAGGACCACGGGTCATGGAGGGTTTCCTCTCGTGCCGGTAGTTCCGATCCGACGTAAGCTGTGGCGCAGCGACTCGTACACGGTTCCCCGAGACGCGACGGAATTGACCGTGCCGTCGCTAGACGTTAGTACTTGAGAACAGGGCGCCCTTCCCACTCCCAGCAGCCGGCTCGCTCGGGGGCCCCTTACTCCCCGGCTCGCCGGCCTAGGCTTGAACTTGAGGGGAGGAGCGGGAACCCCCCTCCCCCTTAGGCAGGGCGGCAACGATCCGCGGTCTCACGCGGGCTGGCCTTCACCAGAACTTGAGTCCGAGGGCGCGAACCTCGGCCGACCCAACCCCGCTTTGCACGGTATCCGTGGTCGACCTACTAAGGTACCGAGATCTGTGATTGATGATAGAGGCAGTCGAACCGCCCCGGCGGTGTCTAGCGACCGTGGAAAACGCGCTACGAGCCATTCCCACAACCTCTGACCGAGGCAGGGGAGGGACGCACCGCGAGCCGAGGTGGAGCTCCGCGCCGCAGAGGGCGCACGCGGGTAAGGAGACCGAACCGTTTATCGGTCCGCAGCACCGTTCTCGGCCATGCCGAGGAAGCGCACTCCACGACGCGCGGTCCGAGGAGTACGAAGAGAATGGTTTGAGGAGCACGTCGCGTGCCCTCACTGTGGTGAGGAAATCTACATCACAGGGTACGTCGCAAGCGCCCGCCGGAAAGGGCACATCGTCCGCTCTGGCTAGCTCGATCGGGGCAACCGTTCGGTTAGGCACCGGCGCGGTCCCTTCCCGAGGAATCTGCCCTTTCCCCCGTTCTCGCGTTAACCACACCTACGGGGCGCCGTTTCGAAGCCCAGACAGCCCTGCGTATCGCCTCGGCCCTCAGATTGATGGCCTGGGCGATATCCGCCCAGCTACGCTTCATTCTCCATAGGGCCACGGCCCGCTCGACGGCCTCCGGGGTCACCTTGCGGGGCCGGCCGGGTGGCTTACCGGACCGGGTCTGCTTGGTCCCGGCTTTGATGGTCGCCATGGCCGCCCTGGTCCGGTCCCGGATGAGCTCGGCCTCGAACTCGGCCATCGCCGCTAGGATCGTTCGGGTGAGGTGCCCCACCGGGGTCCCGGTGTCGATGTCCTGAGTGGCAACGACCACCCGGACACCGTTCGCTTCGGCCTCGGCGAAGAACTCCAGGGCGTCCCGGACCGACCGGGCGATACGGTCGAGCTTGGTGACTAGGACAACGTCCACCGAGTGAGCCCGGACGGCCTCCCTGAGCTTGTCGAACTCCGGGCGGGGCTTCCGGCCGGTCCCGCTGACCGTCTCCCGGTAGGTCCCGACGATGGACCAACCATGAGCCTCGGCAAACGACCGGAGACCTAACTCCTGAGTATCTAGCTCCTGGCCACCGGTCGAACCCCGGATGTAGAGGGCGGCCCGAACGGTCATGGCCGTCCCCACCAAGGTCGGGAAAGAACGGGACCCCGGTCGCCCGGGGCCCCGGAAGGGGTTAGCTCCCCATCGGTGGCGGTCTGAACGGATGTCTCGTGGGCAATCGCAGCGACCTCGGAGAGGACCCCTTCCACGTCCGACAGCGTGAAGAGGGCCGGGCAGGTGGATTCTACGGCGTCCTCCCTGACGTAGGAACGAGGTGCTCGCATCTGATCCCGCTAGGCCAGGGAGCCTGTCGGTCTACCTCCACGAGGCCGACGTGCGCACCCTTCCGCACGGCGCGAGCCGGCTTGCCGGGGTCGACGTCGTCTCGATCATGCCGGCGATCGCGGGAGGGGCCCCCGCCGGCACGCACGCCGACCGGAGACCGAGCGCGCCGGTCGCGGGCGACCGGTCGACCGGCCCGTTCTCTCCCGAGGAGCTGCGCCGGTACAGTCGGCATCTCCTGCTGCCCGAGATCGGGGTCCGCGGCCAGCGGGCGCTCCGCCGGTCGAAGGTCCTCCTGGTCGGGGCCGGGGGGCTCGGGGCCCCCGCGGCCCTCTACCTCGCGGCCGCCGGCGTCGGCACGCTGGGGCTGGTCGACTTCGACTCGGTCGAGCTGTCGAACCTCCAGCGACAGGTCCTCTACACGACCGGTGACGTCGGCCGTCCGAAGCTCGACGCGGCGCGCGAGCGGCTCGAGCGGCTGAACCCCGGGACGACCGTCGTCCCCCACCCGGGCCCGCTCGACGCGTCGAACGCTCTCGAGGTGCTCCGCGGCTACGATGTCGTCCTCGACGGGACGGACAACTTCCCGACCCGCTACCTGGTCAACGACGCGTCGGTCCTTCTCGGCAAGCCGAACGTCTACGGCTCGGTCTACCGCTTCGAGGGCCAGGTCAGCGTCTTCGACGCGACGCGGGGGCCGTGCTACCGGTGCCTCTACCCCGAGCCCCCCCCGCCCGACCTCGCGCCGTCGTGCGCCGAGGCCGGGGTCCTCGGGGTCGTTCCCGGGGTCGTCGGCGCGCTCCAGGCGACCGAGGCCATCAAGCTCCTGGCCGGCGTCGGCGAACCGCTCATCGGCCGGCTCCTCCTCTACGACGCCAGCTCGATGACGTTCCGGCAGGTGCGCCTCGACAAGAACCCGGCGTGCGTCCTGTGCTCCCCGCACGCGACGCAGCGCGGGCTCGTCGACTACCCGGCGTTCTGCGGGGTGCCCGCGACCGGTCCGCGTCCCGGGATCCCTTCGGTGACCCCCGAGGAGCTGCGCGACGAGCTGGCGGGCGACGACCCGCCCGTCCTCGTCGACGTCCGAGAGCCCGCGGAGCTCGAGATCTCCTACCTGGACGGCGCGCTCGCGATCCCGAAGGGCGAGCTCCCCGAGCGGGTCGACGAGCTCACCCGGGCTCGGTCGGTCGTCGTCTTCTGCCGCAACGGCGGACGGTCCGCCGACGCGGTGCGTACCCTTCTCGAGCTGGGCTTCCAGAAGGTTCGCCACCTCCAGGGCGGGATCAACGCCTGGGCCCGGCGCGTCGACCCGGGCGTGCCCACCTACTGAGGGAGACCCCGAGCGGCAGCCCCCGCCGCGCGGGGCCGAACGGCCGAACTCCCGTTCCGGAGCTCGACGGCTACCCCTCGGGAGCCCCGACGTCCTTGGCCAGCGAGCCGGTGTACGACCGCACCCGACGCGACAGCTCGCGAGCGAATTCCTGGAGATGACGGGGCGAGATGTAGAGCGGGTACGCTCCCGCCGTCACGAGCAGTCCGGCGGACGCGTCGGTGTAGATCGAGTCGAACTCCCCGATCGTCACGCTGTGCATCCGGCCTCGCCATCCCCAGGAGCCCATCCCAAAGACCCCCCCGGTCGTGACGAGGTCGCGCAGGCTGGCGTACTCGATCGCCCGGACGTCCTCGAGGGGGATCCGGCGGCCCCCCAAGATCCTCCAGGCGACCAGGTGCGTGTCGTTCAGGGTGTAGGTCGTGGAGAAGTACCGCGCGAGGAAGAGGACCGTGAACCCGACCAGGAGGTACGGCACCCAGGCGTAGCGGCCCTCGCTCCTCGGGGCGACGACCAGGAGGATCAGGAGGGTGAGGACGACGTAAGCGCCGACGACGCCCGCCGACAGGCGACCTCCCATCCGGTAGCGTCCCTCCAGGTCCGGGGAAGGGGACTGGGGCTCAGGCGGCGGCGTCGTAGTAGTACTCCCCCTTCGCCCGCTGCTCGCGATCGAGCGCGGAGCCCTCGCGGTTGATCCTGGGCCTCAGGGTCTCGGCGTCGCGCCGGAACGTCACGTCGACCTCACGGAGCAGCCGGTTCATCCCTTCTCGCATCGGGAACGGCCCCTCGCCCAACCCCCGACCGTCATCGCCGTCCGGGTGGCGGAAGACCAGCAGCGCATCGCTGGCGAGGTCGAGGAAGTAGACGTCGTGGTCAACGACCAGGGCGCTCGCCGCCTGGCGCTCGACCTGCCGGCGCAGGAGCCGCGCCATCGCCATCCGCTCGTCCGCGTCCAGGTAGGCGGACGGCTCGTCCAAGAGGTAGAGCGTCGCCGGCCTCGCGAGCGCGAGGGCGACCGCCGCCCGCTGCAGCTCGCCGCCGGAGAGGTCCGTGAGCGCGACGTCCAGCACCTCGTCCAGGTGGAGGCCGGGCACGAGCTCGCGCTCGAACGTCCGGGCGTCGAACGTCGGGTCCCCCGCCAGCGCCACGGACCTCTCGCGCAGGCTCCAGGTCTGGGTCGCCTTGAGGTACTGCGGCTTGTAGCTGACCGTCACGCCCTCCGGGGGCGAGCCGCGGGTCGGGGCCTCGGCCCCGGCGAGCATTCGGACGAACGTCGTCTTGCCGGTCGCGTTCGGTCCGACGACCCCGATCGTCTCGCCTTTGGCGATCGAGCCCGGCTCGGTGGAGAGCGTGAACAACGGGAACTCCTTGCCGAGCGCGCCGAACCGTACGAGGGCGTCCGGGCGGGCCACGGGCCGCGGAGGGTGGGCGACGAACCGCACCGGCTCCGGTCGGAACCGGACGTTCTCGTCCTTCAGGTAGCCGGTGAGGTAGGTGTTGACGGCGGTCCGCATGGCGAGCGGGTGGGTGATCACGCCGAACGCCGCGGGCTCGCCGTAGATGAGATGCGCCTGGTCGGCGAGGTAGTCGAGCAGGGCGAGGTCGTGCTCGACGACGACCACGCTCTTCGTCTTGCCGAGCTCGCGGAGGATCCTCGCGACCTTCAGCCGGTGGACGATGTCCAGGTAGCTGGACGGCTCGTCGATCAGGTAGAGGTCGGCGTCGGTCGCCAGCGTCCGGGCCAGGGCGACCAGCTGGAGCTCGCCGCCGGAGATCTCGGTGAGGCGACGCGAGTGCTTCGCGCCGAGCCCGACCTTCTCCAAGGCCGACCGGGCCGCCGGCCCGTCGCCGACGTGGCCGAGGACGGTCGCATCCGTCTCGGCGAGAAGGTCGACGTACTGCGGCTTGAGCACGGTCCTCAGCTCCCCGCGCGCGACCCGCTCGAAGTGGGCGTGGAGCGCCGTCCCCCGGAACCGCGCGAGGACCTTGGCCCAGTCGGCCGGCTGGGCGTAGTCCCCGAGGTTCGGCACATCCGTGCCGGCGAGGACGCGGAGCGCGGTCGTCTTGCCCGTGCCGTTCGGTCCCAGCAGCCCGGTGATCCCCGTCGTCGGGGGTAGGGGAAGGCGGTAGAGCCGGAAGCCGTTGTAGCCGTACCGGTGGACGATCTCGGCCTCGTCCGCCTCGGGCGTGTTGAGGATCTTGATGGCGTCGAACGGGCACTTGTGGACGCAGATCCCGCAGCCGATGCACAGGGTCTCGCTGATCACCGGCTTGCCGAGGGGTCCCTCGACGATGCACTCCTGGCCCATCCGCACCGGCGGGCAGTAGGCCTGGCACTCCCACTGGCACTCCTTGGGGTGGCAGCGCTCGTTGAGCAGGATCGCGATCCGTGCCACGGTCTACGCCTCCTTCCGGTCGGCGACCAGGCGCCCGTCCCGCAGGGTGAGGTGACGCGACGCCCGCGCGGCGACCTCAGGGTTGTGCGTGACGAGGACGAGCGTCGCCGCCCGCTCGGCCCGAAGGCGGCCGAGGAGGTCGAGGACGACGCGTGCGCTCGTGCTGTCGAGCTCGCCGGTCGGCTCGTCCGCCAGCAGGAGCCCGGGATCGTTAGCGACCGCCCGGGCGATCGCGACCCGCTGCTCCTCGCCGCCCGAGAGCTGGTGGGGGTAGGCTCGGGCGCGTTCCTCCAGCCCGACCGCGCGGAGCAGCTGGACCGCGCGGGCCCGGCGCTCCGGCCGGGGGCGTCCCAGCGCTCGCATCGGTAGCTCGACGTTCTCAGCGGCGGTCAAGGTCGGGAGCAGGTAGAACCGCTGAAAGATGAACCCGACCGTCTCCAGACGCAGGCGCGAACGCTCGCGGTCGGTGCGGAGGCCGACCGGCCGGCCGTCCCAGCGGACCTCGCCGGAGGTCGGCGTGTCCAGGAGCCCGACCAGGTTGAGCAGCGTCGTCTTCCCGCACCCGCTCGGCCCCTCTACCGAAACGAACGCCCCGGCGGGGAGGGTGAGGTCGATCCCCCGGAGGGCCCGCACCTCCTCGGCCCCCCCCTCGGCGTACGTCCGCGCGACGCCCGCGAGCTCGACCAACGGCGCGGCGGAGGCGCTCATCGGAGCGCCTCGAGGAGGTCGACCCTCCAGGCGACGTGGACCGCGGCGGCGCTCGCGGCGACCGAGAGCGCGACCACGCCCACGACCAGCTCGCCCAGGAACGCCGGAGCGAAGATCGCGAGCTGGGCCGCCTCCTTCACCGTCGAGCTCGCCCAGGTCGCGAGCCCCTCGACCACGACGACCCCCGCGACGACCCCGACGGTGCCGCCGGCCGCCGCGAGGATCGCGCCGTCCTCGAGAATCGAGGCGGCGACCGACCGCTGGGGAAGCCCGATCGCACGGCGGATCCCGATGGACCTTCGGTCGCGCTCGACGCGACGGACCAGGACGAGCGCGAGGAACAGCAGGCCGACGGCGAGCCCGACGGACGAGAGGGCCAGGTAGAAGCCGGTGAGGATCCCGTCGGCGGACCTGAGCTCGGCCGCCTCGGAACTCACGCTCGTGACCGTGTACGACGGGAGGACCGCCTGGACCTCCCGCTCGACGCCCGCGAGGCCGGACGGGCTCTCCGCCGTCGAGGGAGCGACGACGACCTCGATCGTGTCGGCGCCGTCCGGGACGACCGTGTGCGACCCGCGGGCGTAGTCGGTGAGGACCTGGAGGTTCGACAGGAGGACGAGGGCCGCGAACGCCCCGGCCGGCTCGAAGAGCGACCCCTGCGGGCCGAAGAGGCCGGTGACGTTGTAGCGGACCCCCAGCGAGGCGTTGGTCGTCGGCGAGAGGACGACCGTGCTCCCGACCGTCACCTGGTTCATCTGAGCGTACGGTGCGGAGAGGAGGACGTCGTAGCTCGTCGGACCGTCGTAGGCCCCGTCGGCGTAGTGCTCCGTGTCGTTGGGGTCTCCGAGCGCGAGCGGCCAGGAGAAGAGGCCGCGCTCGGTCGGGCTCAGCGTGGCGCCGAACTGCGAGGGGACGATCCCTTCGGCGATCGCGGCCGAGACGTTGCCGGTCCGGTTGAAGAGGTCGATCGCGATGCTGAGGATCGGCTCGACCGCGACGACGTTCGGGAGGGCGAGCAGCTTCGCCGAGTCCTGGTGCGCCCCCTCGATCCCGTGGAGGCCCTGGGCGCTGACGACGACCTGGTAGCCGGTCTGCTCGAGGCTCGCGATCTCGTGCGCGTCGACCCCGCCGCCGACGCTCACGAGGATGACGGGAAGCGACACCGCCGAGGCGATCGCCGCGACCGCGAGCACGGACTGCCAGCGGGCGTGCCGCAGCGAGCGGGAGGTGGACGCGCGCCTCATGGGGCCCTCAGCTCCTCGGCGACCGGCAGCTGCATCGCGCGCACCGCGGGAACGGTCGACGCGACTAGGCCGACCGCCACGACCGCGGCGACCCCGGTGGCGATCACGCCCGGGTCAAACGAGACGAACGAGAAGCCGGACGGGAGCCCCCCGACCAGGCGGAGGAGGAGCCGGTTGATCGCCACCGCCCCGGCGTACGCCAGCGGCAGCCCGATCGCGAGCCCCAGCCCGCAGAGGACCAGGCCCTCCTCCACGACCTCGAGCCCGACGTCGGCGCGGCGGTGGCCGATCGCCCGGAGGAGCGCAAGCTCCCGGCTCCGATCGTCGACGGACATCTGGAGGACGGTCGTCGCGAACAGCGTCGCCACCACGAGCCCGATCGCGCCGATCAGCGCGCCGAACGTACGGTAGACGTTGACGACGTGCTGGAGCTCGCCGAGGATATCGGCGAGGGTGGTGACGGAGAGCTGGTGGAACGCGAGAGCGATCTTCGCCTCGTCGGCCGCCGGGTCGGAGGTGTCGTGGAGGTGGATCAGGATGAGGGTCGCGTAGTCGGTCGACGCGCTCGCCCCGCCGATCAGCTCCTGGAGTTCGGACAGGTAGAGGAAGCCGAGCTCCGCGGAGGGGACGAGCCAGAACGCGCTGGAGATCCCGGCGACGGTGAACTCGGTAGCGTTGGCGTACCATCCCGGGAGCGCCGCGTCCGACGGCGGGGCCACCGGGCTCGCCCAGACCGGCTCGCCGACGCGCACGCCCAGGACCCCGGCGAGCGATTGGTCGAGCACGATCTCGTGCGTCGCGGGGCCGGTGTACGTCCCGTTCGCGTAATGGGGGTCCCCGGCGGCGGTGAACCCCGACCCGTTGTAGAGCGTCGGGGTCTCGATCCCGGCGAGGTCGTCCGGGATCCAGCCGACCGTCCCCGAACCGGTGTAGGTCCATCCGGAGGGGACGGCACTGACGTTCGCCGCCGCCCAGAGCGAGGCGTTGCCGAAGACGAGGTCCCCGACGAGCCAGGGGCTCGCGACGACCGCGTTCGGATCGGCGTGGGGAATCTCCGTAGAGAGGGGGTGGGCGCCCGGGATCGGAGGCAGGGGACCGGCCAGGACCGGGCCGGAGCCCGCGGAGGCGCTCGTGGCGAGGAGGTCGACGCCACTCCCATAGGCCAGGGCCGTCGCGCTGGTGGTGACCCCGGCCGAGAGGGTCAGCAGCAGGACGACCAGCCCGGACGCCAGGCCGACCCCGAGCGCGGTCAAGAGCGACCGGCCGGGGCGCCGACGAAGCGCGTCCAGCGCGTAGCGCACCTGCCCCTCCCTGCGCCGGACGCCCCTACGGCTCGGCCTCGCGACGCAGCTCGCCGAGCGTGATCCGGTGCGACGCCTCGACGTTGTACTTGTGGATCGACTCCTCGCTCACCGTCGTCGCGCGCACGGCGACCGAATCCGGCACCGTCGGGAACCTCGCGGGCAGGCTCGCGAGCAGGTCGCGCAGCACATCCTCCACGAACTTCGGGTGGCGATGCGCGTTCAGGACGACCTGGCCCTCGTCCTCCCGCTTCAGGATCGCGTACGTCGGGCTCGACTGCGCCGCCTCGATCGCGGCGATCAGCTCCTCGGCCTCGACGTCCGCATCGCCGTCCAGCTCGAAGACGAGACGGGTCCGGTTGCGCTGGTTGTGCGTAATCATCGGCAGGCCGCGGAGGCGGGGGTCGGCGAGGAGCGGGAACTCCTGCGTGAGGCGCTCCCGGCACGTCTCCATGGCACACGGGCAGGCAGTCATCCCGACCGCCTCCGCCCCGACGGCGCGCTGGATCGTGACCGTGCCGTCGTCCTCCCGGGCGGCACGGGCCTCGGCGAGCAGCGTGTAGTCCTCGAAGCTGCGCTTCTCCTCCGAGACACCCTGCCGGAGGAAGTACTCCGCCGACGCCTCGACCGAGGCCTCGGTCGCGTAGGCGTGCCGGTGGAGCAGCTCGGCGGCGATCGCCGAGCAGGCGTTCTCGAGGCTTTCCACGGGCCGCGTGACCGTCTCGTCGACGATCTCGGCCAGGATCTCGGCGTCGCGGGAGAGGTCCGAGCCCTTCCGGTCCGACGGGAGATCGACCGCCACGTGGAACGTGACGGTGAGCGCGTGGGTCCGACCCCTCCGATGCACGTTGAGCGGCTTGCGGATCCCTGAGGCGCCGACCGACCTCAGTTTGAGCCGGCCGCGGGCAGGGGCCTCGGCGTGAATGTCCTTCAGCGGCGTCACCGCCCGTCCACCGGCGACGCGAATAAAGGCTCTCGTGCGAGAAGGCGTCCCGGGCGCGCTCCGAATCGCGTACCCTTATAGCGCCCAGCCCGCTCCGAAAGCCGATGACGGACGCGAGCGCCGCTCCTCCTGCCGCCCCGGCCGCCGCGGGCGGCGGCCCGTACGCCGAACGCGAGCGCCTCATCACCGAGGGCCTGAAACAGGTCTACGACCCCGAGATCCCGATGAACATCGTCGACCTCGGCCTGATCTACGGGTTCGAGTGGAGCGGGGACGACGTGAAGCTCAAGATGACCCTCACGGCCCCCGGCTGCCCGGTCGCCGAGATGCTCGCCGAGGAGGTCAAGCTGGTGGTCGAGAAGGTCCCGAAGGTCCACAGCGCGACGGTCGACCTCGTCTGGGAGCCCCCGTGGACCCCGGACCGGATGAGCGAGTTCGCGAGGCGTCAGTTCGGCTACATGTGAAGGGCAAGCCCGCTCGTCGACGCCGGCCTCGGACCCGCCGCCTCCGGGTGCGAGAGCTTCGATGGGGCGACTTCGACAACATCATCCGCATCTACTGGCGCCTGTACGACGAACGGGAGGCGGGCGAGCCCCACGGGATCACCCTGTTCGCCCAGAAGCCGACGCTTGCGGCGGAGGTCGACTGGTTCGCGTCCCTTTACCGCCGGCTCCTCGACGGCGATGCCGTCGCGGTGGTCGCCGAGCTCGGGGGCCGGGTCGTCGGCCAGTGTAGCGTCTCTCGGGTCGGCCGGGCGCCCGACGCCGAGAACGGACACGTCGGCGAGCTCGGCATCATGGTCGAGCGCGGCTACCGGGGGCGCGGGGTGGGCCACGCCTTGCTGAGGGCGGCGATCGCCCGCTCGCGGGGCCGGTTCGAGGTCCTCCGGCTCGGCGTGCACGCGAACAACGTCGGTGCGAGGCGCCTCTACGAGCGCGTCGGGTTCCGCCTCGTCGGGGCGATCCCGCGGGCGTTCCGGAGGTACGGTGCCTACGTCGATGAGCAGCTCATGGCCCTGGTCCTCGAAGGGGGCACGCGCCCTCGCGCGAAGCGTTAAACCGTGACCGAGCTCCCCGACCTCGATGCCCCGTCCCGATGCGTGGAGAAAGGAGCTCGACGCCGAGCGCTCGCTGAAGAACGAGTTCATGGCCGGGCACCCGGAGTCGCCGTTCGTCAGCGGCCGGGTCCCGTTCCATCCGCTCGTCTATTTCCCGCCAGACCCGGCCTACCGGATCCCCGCCACGCTCGAGCGGATCTCGCCCCCCGCGGAGGCGTACCTGCGGACGAACCGCGATAATCAGGCGGTGATGCGCTACCTCGGCGACCTCAAGTTCTCGCTCCACGGTCGGCGGCTCCGGCTGCGGCTGTACCACGCGGGCGAGGGCGTCGGGACGTCGGTCTTCGTCCCGTTCCGCGACGTGACCAGCGGCGAGGAGAGCTACGGCGCCGGCCGCTACCTCACCCTCGAGCTGAACGAGAGCGACGTCTACGAGCTCGACTTCAATCGCGCCTTCAACCCCTACTGCGCCTACACCGACGACTTCGAGTGCGGCTTCCCTCCCGCGGAGAACGACCTCCCGGTCCCCGTCCGAGCCGGCGAGAAGGCCTGGGCCGCCGAACGGAACCCGAGGAGCCCCTCGAGCGCGGTCCTCGCCCGGCGACCTCGCGGGGCGACGCCGGCCCCGGCCCGCTCGGGGCGACCGGCCGCCCGGACCCGGACCGCGCGCCCTACAGGTGGGGCCCCACGGCGGCGATCCCGTTCAGGACGAACTGCACGCCTAGGGCGGCCAGGATCAGGCCTAGGACGCGCGTCATCGCCATCACGCCCGGGCGCCCGAGCTTGTCCAGGATCGGGAGGCCGAGCCGCAGGATGATGAACGTCGCGGTGGCCGTCACGAGGATCGCGACGAACGTGGCGACGATGAGCCACGGGTCGCTCCCTGCACTGCCCTCGTAGATCATCACGGTCGAGATCGCCCCCGGACCCGCGAGCAGGGGGATCCCGAGCGGCACGATCGCGATCTCGTCGCGGCGGGCGGCCGCCGCCTCCCGGTCCTGCGGGTTGAACTTCGTCCGCGTCATCTCGCCCTGGAGCATGTCGAAGGCGACGACGAAGAGCAGGATCCCGCCGGCGATCTCGAACGCGCCGAGGGTGAAGCCAAAGGCCGCGAACAGGAACCGCCCCAGGAGGGCGAACAGCGCGAGGACGACCCCGAGGACGATCACCGCACGACGCAGGACGATGGCGCGGTCCTCCTTCGGCAGTCCCTCGGTCAGCGCGACGAAGAACGGGAGGGCGCCGACCGGGTCGACGATCGCGAAGACGCTGATGAAGACCGCGGCGTAGACCGCGACATCCGTCACTTCGCCGGCTCGCCTCCCGCCCGCGCGGAGCGCGGCTGCCCTTCAACCCTTCGGGCGGGCACGACGGAGACCTTCCCCCACCGGCGGTCCGACGACCTCGGCCCCCGCGGGCGCGGGGGTCGCGGCCGGGGTCAGGCGAATCCGCGGCCGGGCACTCGGCTCGGGCCGACGTCCTCGCGACAGCATGGGGGTCGGTCGTGGGCGGCGAGCTCGGGCGGGGCGGCGGAGGCCTCCGGTGGGGCGGACGCGGATCTGCAGGACCAGCGGGTCCTTCTGGGGGTTGGCCAGCATGAGGATCTGAGGCCGCGCATCGTTCGGCTCGAAGAGGACCCTCACCCTTCCGGTCAGGCGCATCCGCTGGACCAGCGGGCCACCTTGCGGCCCGACGAGCAGCAGGAACGAGCGGCCGGGCCGGGGGTTCTCGAGCTCGATGTCGACCTCGCCGGGCGGACGGCCGAGACGGAGCTCGAACCGGACGGTCGAGGTCGGCTCGAGCACGAGGTAGCGAGGAAGCCCCTCGAGCGGCAGCGTCACATCGGTTCTAGGGCCGGAGAGCGGAAAAACATGTCACTCCTCTCGAACTGTCGCTTCGCCCGACGGACCTTAAATCGCGCGCCGAACCTGCCACGAGCGTATGGCGGCAAGGCGCAGCGCGCAGGCGGTCTGGGACGACGACCTCGCCCACGGTCACGGGACCGTGAAGGGCACGAGCGGGGCGCTCGGGAGTGTCGCGGTCTCGTGGGCGTCGCGCACGGAGGCTCCGGGAGGCAAGTCGAGCCCCGAGGAGCTCCTGGCGGCGGCCGAGGCTTCGTGCTTCTCGATGGCCCTCTCCGCCGGCCTCGGCCGGGCCCAGAAGCCGCCGCGCCGACTCGAGGTGACCGCCACGGCGACGTTCGACAAGGTCGGCGACGCCTGGAAGGTCACGACGATGGAGCTCGACGTCGTCGGGACGGTGCCGGGGATCGCCGCGGCGGAGTTCGAGGCGGCCGCGAAGGCGGCGAGCGAGGGCTGCCCCATCTCGGGCGCCCTGAAGGGGAACGTCCTGGTCAGCGTCCGCGCGAGGCTCGCGTAGGCGCCCCCGTCGCGCCTGCCGTAGCCCCCTCGGCGGAAGGTCGACCTCGATGCACCCTTGGAAGCGGTTCCGGGTACGCCCGGGAGAGAAGGTCCGGCTCTCCCGGTGGGACCCGGACCAGCGGGACGAGGCGGCCCGCACCGACAGGGAGGCGAAGGGGACCCTCGAGGACCTCCTCCCGAGGATCGACCGACTGCAGGGGCTCCTCTGCGCGGAGCATCGCCACCGCATCCTCCTCGTGCTTCAGGGCTTGGACACCGCCGGCAAGGACGCGACGATCCGCCGGGTCTTCGAGGGGGTCAATCCGCAGGGCGTCCACGTCGCGCGCTTCGGTCCCCCGACGCCCGAGGAGCTCGCGCACGACTTCCTCTGGCGCGTCCATCCCCATGTCCCACGGGCCGGCGAGATCGCGATCTTCAACCGCAGCCACTATGAGGACGTTCTGCGCCCCCGGGTCCACGGCGAGATCTCGGACCCGGAGGTCGAGGTCCGGCTCCGCGCGATCCGCGACTTCGAGCGGTTCCTCGTCTCCGAGGGGGCGACCGTGCTCAAGTTCTACCTCCACATCGACCAGGCCGAGCAGGTCCGGCGTCTTCAGGCGCGCATCGACGACCCCACCAAGCGCTGGAAGTTCAGCGTCCACGACCTCGCCGAGCGTCCGCTGTGGCGGAAGTACTACCGGGCCTACGAGGCGTTGGTCGAGCGTACGACCACCAACGAGGCTCCGTGGTTCATCGTGCCGTCGAACCATCCTCTCTCGCGCGACGTGATCGTCGCGAGGGTCCTCCACCGTGCCCTGACCCGTCTAAGGATGAGCTACCCGCCGCTCGACCCTGCGGTCCGGGCGCAGCTCGGGAAGCTCGGGCTGGTAGGGACGGGCCGGCGCGTCCGCGACGTGGCCTGAGCCCCCCGGCGGGCCCCGCCCCGAGGGGAGCCGGCCCGGCGCGGGTCGTCGGGCCCTAGCCACGACCCTAATCGCCGAGCCGGCGCTGGACGGCCGGGCGGGTCGAGCCGCCGCGGGAGGCCCGAGGGCTGGCGTCGGCATCGGACCCAGCTCCCTCTTCCGCCGCCTCGGCCTCGTCGCCGTCCGCCGCCGGCAGGACCTCCCGGACCGCCGGGCTCCACGGCTCGACACCCAGGAGCGCAGCGACCTCCTCGGCCGAAAGGCCGAGCTCCGCGGCGAGCGCGCGGGCGACCGTCCTCGCCTCCCCGGCGCGGCGGCCGCGCCCGAACATGCCGAAGAGCGCCTCGACGAACGGCAGCGCCAACTCTCGGCTCTTGCGCCGGGAGATGTGCAGTCGCGAGCCGAGCTTGCCGACGACGGCGTCCCGGACCGCCCTCGAGGCCCGGGAGCGGCCCATCTCGATGAGGAACCTCGGGAACGCGGCGTGGCCGCGTCCGACCGCGGGCCGGTCCCGCACCACGAGGGAGACCCCGCCGGTGAGAAGCTCGGTCGCGTAGCTCCAGAGGCCGTAGGTCCTCCAGCGACGGGCGCGCGCGAGGAACAGCTCGGCGGTCGCGACGACCGCGAGGGCGGCGTCCAGGTGACGGTCGTCCGGGGCGAACCACGGGACGTTCTCCTCGACCCAGGGAAGGAGGTCGTCCGGCGGGGCGCCCAGACGGTCCCGCACCTCGACCGAGCGGTAGTACCGGGGCCGGCTGAGGAGCTCCTCCGTGAGGCCGGCGAAGTCGCTGGCCAGGTCCCTCGTTCCGAGCAGCTCCGGGGTCGGGGTGCCCGGGGGAAGGAGAGCGACCGCCTCGAGGTCGTTGAGGGCCGCGCGGAGGTCGCCGCGCGAGCGCGTGGCGATCCCCTCGAGCACGCCGGGGCCGAGCGCGATCCCCTCGGCACGGGCGACCGACCGGAGGCGGCCGGTGAGCTCCGCGAGGCCGATCGGCCCGAAGCGGATCGTCCTCACCGAGCCGCGGAAGACGGGCGAATACCGCTGAAGGGGGCTCTCGTCGTTCACCGTCAGGATCAGCGGTTGTCGGCTCGTGCGCACGAGCCGGGCGATGGCGCCCATCCCGCCCCGGTCCCCGGTCTCCTCCGCGCGACCGGCGTCCCGCCAGTCGTCGAGGTCCCGGCGGGCGGCCGGGAGCTTCCCCCAGGCCGCGTTCCCCGGACTCTTGGGGAGGGACGACCAGCTCTCGAACGGCCGCGCCTTGCTGTCGGGGGTCAGGCCCCAGGCCGTGTTGAGCGCCTTCACCGACCCGTAGCGTCCCTCGAGGAACGATCGCAGGCCGACCGGCTGCCGGGCGACCTTGCTCCCCTCCGTCGTCCTCCCGGCGGTAAGGCAATCGGCCTCGTCCAGGAGCACGAGGGTCCGGGACCGGCGCCCGGAGGGGCCGACGACCTCCAACGGGTGGGTGAGCGACGCGCGCCCGGCGACCCTCTCGATCGCCGACTGGTTGCGCGCCTCCGACGCGTTCATCTCGACCAGCGTCCAGCCGCGATCGGCGGCGAGGGCGACCGCCGCGCTGGTCTTGCCCACCCCGGGAGGACCGACCAGCATCACGGCGCGCCGGGCGGGAATGGCTCCGGTCGACCACGCGTTCGCCCACGAGGCCAGGTCCGCGACCGCCCTCGCGTTACCGACGAGGTCGGCGAGCCGGGTCGGCCTCCACCGCTCCGAGAACGGACGGCGGTCGCGCGCGGGCGTGGACGCCACGCCGATCCCATTCGACCCCCGCCGATAAGGCCGCCGAGGACGTGCCCCGAGCGCGCCGAACGGTTGATGGCCCTCCCCGGCTCTCCCGACAGCGATGGAGGTGGCGGCCGCGGCGGCCACGGGACGAAGGCCGCCGTACCCGGGAGCCCCGTTCGAGCTCTCGGTGTTGACGCTCACGGTGAACGCGACGAACGGTCCGGAGGACGGAGCGGGAACGGTCGGGCTCCTCCGTCGTGCGCGCGAGGCGGGTATCACGACGTTCGACACGGTCGACTCCCCCGACGACACGCTCGCGGAGGCGTGGATCGCCCGCGCCTTCCCGTGGGGGGACCCGTCGATCGTCGTGCTCGCCCGGGGCGGAGCGGAGGGAGCGAAGTCGGCCGCCTCCCGAGCGCTGGCCCGCGGGGCCCCGGTCGCGGCGTTTTCCGAGGCCGGCCCACCTCGGCGGGAGGGTGCGCCCTCGTACCGGTTCCGGCACCTCTACGAGGTCGACGCTTCCGACCCCGGCCCCACCGTTCCGCATCCCGTCGCCCAGGGTCCGCCGACGGGCGCCGGGCCGGCCGAGCCCGTCGTGCTGCGCTGCCGGTCCCTGGAGGAGATCGTCGAGGCGTCGCATCGGCCCCCTCCACGGGTCCTGTCGGGGTCGTATTCGCTTCTCGAGCAGGCGCTGGCGGCCACCGCGGAGGAGGTGATCGGGACCGGCGGCTTCGCCTGGGTCGCGCGCGACCCGCTGGCAGGCGGTCGGCTGGACGGCAGCCGGTTCGCCTCGGGATCGATGGGGGCGGGGGCTGCGGGGCCGCGGACCCTACGCGAGCTTGAGGTCGATTTCGAGGCCGTAGCGCGCCTGGGCTTCCTCGCGAAGCCCCGGCGCCGGACGCTCGCGCAGGCCGCGCTGCACTTCGTCCTGGGCCAGCCCTGGGTCGCGACGGCCTGCCTCCCGATCCCGACGGCCGAGCGATGGGCCGAGATCGTCGGTTTCGGCTCGTCACCCCCGCTCGACGAAGGCGAGCGGGCTCGGGTGGAGGCCCTTCCGGGGCGACCGACGGCGACCCCCGCGCACGGAGGTCCCCGTCGTTGAGCGCGACGGGACGGCGGACGCCGGTGCGTTCGGGCGATCTGCTCCCCGACTTCGCCGGGACGACGGCCTCCGGCGCGACGATCTCGCGCAGCGATCTCCGAGGTCGGCCGGCGGTGCTGTTCTTCTACCCCAGAGCGGGCAGCCCGGGCTGCTCGCTCGAGTCGCGCGAGTTCGCCCGCCTCCACGCCCGGTTCGAGGCCGCCGGGATCCGGGTCGTGGGGATCAGCGTGGACTCCCAGGAGGCCCAGCAACGGTTCCGCGACGACTGCCACTTGCCGTTCGACCTGCTCGCGGACCAAGGTCGCGAGATCAGTCGCCGTTTCGGGGTTCTCGGCGCCCTGGGAATGGCGCGGCGGACGACGTTCCTGGTCGACTCGGACGGAAAGGTCCTCGAGGTCATCCGCACCTGGAGACCTGGTCGGCACGCCGAGAACGCGCTCGAGCGCCTCACCGCAGAGCGCCCACCGGAGGCGGCCGCGCCTTCGAGGGGGTCCGAACGACCGTAGGTCGGGCGTATGGGGTCCGCACGCGGGGATCGGGTCCGGGGCCGGGGTCGTCGGCGGCGGGCCGCGGAGCCGGGTCCGGTCCGGAAGCCCCGGCCCGCGAGCACCTCCGCGGGGGCGGGCGCCCGCCTTCGGTCGGCCGCTGGACGGAAACTACTTGGCCACCGGGGCGGTCGATGCCCGACGAGGAACGGCCGGCCACGTCGAGCGCCCTCCGGGCTCGGGGTCGGCTCCGGCTGGGCCGGCCGACCTCCTCGCGAACGGCGATGACCGACAGCGACTCGCTCCGGAACGTTGGGCACGCTGGCCGGATCACACCGGGGCGGGCGAACGGAGGAAGCCCTTGACGGCCCGACGGCCATGGGTCCTGGGGGCCGTACGACGCCCCGCCTTCGCGCTGATCCTGAGCCTCGTTTCCGCCGGCGCCATGGCCGGCTTCGCCGGCTACTACCTCCGAGGGGCCTGGACCGGGTACGCGAATTGCCACTCCTCCGGGGGGCCAGGTTGTCCGGCCCACCCGTTCTGGGGGCTCTCGCCGGAGCTCTACCTGGCAGCGTGCCTCCTCGGGATCGGCGCGGGAGCGCTCATCGCCGTGGTCGGAGGGCTCGCCTACCTCGGCATGCTGGACCGGCGGCGGGCAGGATACGCCCTCGTCGCCCTCAGTGCCATCGGCGTGATCGCCTACGGAGGGCTAGGCGTCGGAACGGCCGCGGGCGTGGCGGCCGGCGCGATGATTCTGCGCGCCCGGAGCTCGCGCGCCGGTGCGCCGTCCGAATGGTCGGGGTCGCTCCCGACCGGGGTCCCGCCGGTCCTCGGCGGCCCCAAGCGGCCCCTCACGGACCGACCTCCGGTGACCGAGTGGGATGGGGTCTTCGCGACGGCCCTCGCGGGACCTCCCGGCAGAAGCCGGGGTCGTGTCTCCCTTCCGACCGCCGACCGCCTTTCCGCGGCGCTGGAGAAGGGCCGCACCGCGGGTTTGCTGCGGGCCAGCGTCGCACCGCCCTTGCCTCCCGCGGTCGTCGCGCTGCCGCCTCCGCCGACCGGGCTGCGGGGTTCGTTCCGGACAACGCCGGTGGCCGCAACGCCCGCGCCGCCTTCGATGCAGGGTCCCGGTCCGGGAATGCCCGGAGGGCCTGGACTCGGTGCGGGGCGCGCCCCGGTCGCCGGGACCTCCCCGTCGCGGTCGGATTGGGCCCACTCCCCGGATCGCTGGCAGCCGATCGCCTCGGAGCTCTCTCCCTGGATCAGCCCCGGAAGCGTCGGCTCGGGGGATGCCGAAAAGGCGGCTCCGCCCGTGGCGTCGCTCCCGCCCTCTCCAACCGGGGCTCCCGAGGTACCTCCTTACCGTCTGGGACCGCTTCGGGCCCCGCCTCCACGTCCAGCCTCTCCTCCGCCCCGCTCGCCCCGAGCTCCGGTAGCTCCCCCCACGTCGGTTCCGACCTCCACGACCCCACCCCTGTCGTTCTCCACCGCCGCCAGCCCAGCCGTCACGTCCGCGACCTTCGCCGCTCCACCTTCCCCGACCCCGGCTCATGAGCCGGCTATGCCGCTCGTGCCCCCGGAGCCGACGGTCACCGAAGGGAGCCGACCTCCCCACCCGACGGAGGCGATCGCCAAGGCGAGGACCCGCGCGTGGAGGTGTCCGAGTTGCAACCTGGTCAATGCCCCGTGGTCCTTGCGTTGCACGAAGTGCAAGACCGAGCCTCCCCCGATGGGGTCGTGAGGTCGAGGCTGCCCTGCCCACCAGGTCCCAGGACCGCTCGCCGCTCCCGAGGGGAGACGTCGACCGCGACCCGATCTAGGTCGGGGCCGTCGACTTCCAACGGAACTCGGAACTCGCCTTGGGCGATCCTCCCGAGGCGCGGAGGACCGCCTCTAGCTGGGAATCGTCCCCCACGACGGGGACGAAGATCCCGCGGCTCCCACTTCGGAGAAGCCCAGCGCGCCCGGCGTCCAAGACGGCGCCCGTCTCGCCTTCGGAGGGCCCGGCGGTGGATACGGGGAGGAGGAAGCCTGACTCTCCTTCGCGACCGGCCCAGTAGCGCAGGACCAGGGAGGGGGAGCCTGTCGGTCCCGCGGCCAGGGTCCCGTGAGGACCCCCCGCGCCGCGGCAGATCAGCTCGCAGGGGTGGACGAGCCCGCGGGGGAACTCCCGGCCAAGGCGCCCGGCCATGGCGGCGTGGGCCATCGCACGTTCCTTTCGGCCGGCCACGCGCACCGAGACCTCGCGGTTCCCGGGGGGCGTGGAGGGAAGCTCCCACCACCGGACGATCGGTCCCGCGCTCCAGCCGAGCTTCGCGTACAGGCGACGCGCCGGCTCATTCTCGGAATCCACCTCGAGGACCAGCCAGGTCTTGCGGGCCTTGCGCCCGATCTCCTCGGCGTGGCGGACCAGCGCTTGCGCGATCCCTTGCTTCCGCCGGTCCTCACGGACCCCCACGGCCGCCACGTAGGCCCAAGGCCCGAGAAGGAGCGTCACGGTCGTTCCCACCGGCGTGCCCCGCTCGTCGGCAACCAGCAACCGGACGGGGCTGCGCCCGAGAGCGTGGAGCAGCCCGAGAAGGACCCAGAGGCCCGGCCGGGACAGGGACCTGAGCTGTCGCTCGGCCCGGTCCCGCAGTCCCAGTCGGTCCTCGAGATCGCCCACGTTGGAAAGGGCCAGCGTCAGGAAATCGTCGAGCTCGCGACGCCGGAGCTCGTGGATGTTCGATGCCATCACCTACGAGCCCCCAAGGATCTCTGGACGAACGACAGCCCGGGCCATCATGAGAGTGCCGGGGGTCCTGCTCGCGCGCCATGTCCTCGGCAGCTCCGCCCCGGCGCGCGAGGAGGTCGGCGCTTCGGGGGTGCCAACCCAAGGTGCGTCCTTGGGAGGAGCCGTCCACGCAGTAGGGCCTCGGCGAGGGCCGGAGCTCCCCGGCGGCACCCCCTTACGATCGACCCGGTGGGGTGGCGAGCACGGGTCCCTTCGACCTCACGACGGGTCGCCCAGAATCCCCCCTACGAGCAGACCGGCCTCCCAGGCCTAGGGACCGACACAGTAAACCCTCGTTAGGTATGGGGGAGGGCGAGATCATGGCGCGCCCGACACGTCCACGGCGAGCTCGTCCGCCCCGATCGACCCGGCCCTCGCCCGTCCCCCCAGGGTACCCGACGATCGTCCCTTACCTCGCGGTCGAGGGTGGGATCGCCGCGCTCGAGTTCTACAAGAAGGCCTTCGGTGCCCGAGTGCTCGCCCGCGAGACGGCCCCGGACGGGAGGCTGATCAACGCGCGCCTCCGCATCGGAGACTCCATGATCATGCTCTCCGACGTCTTCCCGGGGGACGACTCCGTGGCTCCCTCGATGGTCGGAACGACCACGGTGACCCTCGAGTTCTACACGAAGGACGTCGACCGCGCCTGGGACAGGGCGGTCGAGGCGGGGGCGAAGGTGGTCGTGCCGCTCGCCGAGCAGTACTGGGGGGAGCGCCACGGGCACCTACTGGACCCGTTCGGTCACCACTGGTCCCTGGCGACCAGGGTGCCGATGACCCGCGCGGATATGGCTAAGAAGAAGGCCGAAGCGTACGCCGCGTTCACTCGCGGCGTGTACCACCACAGCCAGTCGGCGTACACCGACGCTTAGGCTGCCGCACCGCGGCCGGGCCGTGAAAACGGCGGCCGCCTCAGGTGGGCGGCGGCCCGACGCGGCCCGTCGGTGGGGCCTCATGGGAGGGGAGGCCGAGGCGACGGAGCTCCTCGGCCAGGCGGGCCGCGGCCGCTTCCGGCTCGAGCCGGACGACCTCCCGGCGGCGCCCGGGCTTGCGGACCTCCCGGAGCCCCGCGACGACCGTCGGCGACCCCTTGAGGCCGATCGCCGCCGGGTCGCCGCCGAGCGTGGCGGCGTCGACCACGCGCACCGCCGCCTCCTGGGCCATCGCCCAGCGGCCGTAGTCGAGGAAGCGGACCTCGTTCGCGCCCCCGAGGACCGACACCACGGCCGGGAGCGGGAGCTCGAGCGTCTCCGTCCCGTCCTCGAGGACGCGGCGGGCGCGCAGCGTCCCGGGGGCCGGCACCTCGAGCCGGTCGACGTAGGTCGCCTGGGCGTAGCCGAGCCACTCGGCGAGCCCGGGCGGGACCTGGCTCGTCCCGCCGTCCGAGGATTCGTCCCCGCACACGACCAGGTCCGCGCCGCCGAGGGAGCGGACCCCCTGGGCGAGGGTGTAGGACGTCGCGAGCGTGTCCGCGCCGCCGAACGCCCGGTCCGAGAGCAGCACGGCGTCGTCCGCCCCCACGGCGATCGCGACCCGGAGGTAGGGCACGAAGCCCGGGGGCCCCATGGAGAGCACGCTGACGCGGCCTCCGTAGCGGTCCCGGAGCGCGAGGGCGATCTCGAGCGCGTTCAGGTCGGCCGGGTTGATCACCGACCGCACCCCGGCCCGGTCGAGGGTCTTCGTCTCGAGGTCCACGCGGACCTCCTCGGGCCGCGGGACCACCTTGAGGCAGACGATGAGGCGCATCCTACGCCTCTCCGAGCTCCTTCACGAGGCGGTCCACGATCGGCGCCAGATCCCCGACAACGCCGAGGTCCGCGGCCTCGAAGATCGGGGCGTCCGGGTCGCGGTTCACCGCGATCACGAAGCCGGCCTTCTCGATCCCGACGGTGAACTGGACCGCCCCGCTCGCGCCGAGGACCACGGCGACCTTGGGATGGGTGACGACCCCGGTCTGGCCGATCATCCGCTCCCGGTCGATCCACCCCGCGTCCGTCGCGACGCGGGTCGCCCCGACCTCGCCCCCGAGGCGGCGGGCGAGCCGCTGGAGGAGGCCGAAGTCGCCGTCGGTGCCGCGGCCCCCGATGACCAGCACGTCCGAGCGGGTGAGGTCGACGCCGTCGCCCTTCGGCTCGAACGCCACGCGACGGCTCCCGAACGATTCCGCCTCGAGGGTCGGCCGCACCACGCGGACGCTTCCCCCGGCCGACCCGGGAGGGGGGAGGGGGAAGACGCCCGGGCGCACGGTGACGATCGCCGGCCGCCGGTCGGGGCAGAGGATGCCGGCCTCGATCCCGCCGCCGAACCCCGGCACCCAGCCCACGAGCTGGTGGTGCGGATCGACCTCGAGCGAGGTGACGTGCGCGGTGAGCCCCGTGCGGAGCCGGACCGCGAGGCGGCCGGCGAGGTCCTGGCCGTCCCGGGTCGCCCCCAGGAGGAGGACCGACGGCCCGCCCGCCCGCAGCTCCCGCTCGAGCAGCTCGGTGAACACGCGGGTATCGTACCGGACGAGGAGCGGATGCTCGATCGCGACGACCTCGTCGGCCCCGAACCGAGCGAGCTCCCGCGCGGGACCCTCCCCGGAACCCGCCGTGAGCGCGACCAGGCGTTCCCCCAGCGCGTGAGCGAGGTCCCGCGCTCGCCCCAGGATCTCGAGGCTGACCGGCCGGAACGAGGCTCCCCGGCGCTCGGCGTAGACCCAGACGCCGCCCGCGCCGCTCATCCGGGGACCCCGGCGGCGCGCGCGACGACCTCGGCGACGTCCACGACGTCCAGACGGCCGCCGGCCGGGGTCTCGCTACCGAGGAAGCAGGTGACGCAGAACGGGCACGCCGTGGCGAGCAGGGAGGCGCCGGTCTCCCTCGCCTCCGCGACGCGGGCGTCCGCGAGGCGGTCCTCCGCCTCCGACTCCCTCCACATGTTCCCGCCCCCGCCGCCGCAGCAGAGGGCCCAGCGGCGGGACCGGGGCATCTCCACGAGCTTCGCGCCGGCGGCCTCCAGGAGCCGGCGGGGCGGCTCGTAGATGCCGTGCTGGCGTCCCAGGTAGCAGGGGTCGTGGTAGGTGACGAGGCCGGGCCGGTCGCCCGCCAGCTTGAGCTCCCCCGAGGAGACGAGCTCGTCCAACAGCTCGCTGTAGTGGACGACCTCCACGTCCTTGGAGAGGCCGGCCCGCAGCGCGTCGTAGCAGTGCGGAGAGATCGCGACGACCCGGGACGCGCCGACGCGGGCGAGTTGCTCGGCATTGCGCGAGGAGAGGTCCCGGAAGAGCCCCTCGACGCCGAGCGCCCGCGGCGTCTCGCCGCAGCAGACCTCGCTCTCTCCGAGCAGGCGGAACGGCACTCCCGCGGCCGCGAGGAGCCTGGCCATCGCGCGGGCCGTGCGCTGGGCCCGCGGGTCGTAGCTCGCCGTGCAGCCCACGTAAAGGACGGTGCTCGCCCCGTCCGTGGCGCCGGCCGCGGGGCCCGAGAGACCCCGCGCCCAGGCCGCACGCTGCGACGGGGGGAGCCGGTAGGGGTTGCCGTCCTGGAACTCGGCCCAGAGGAGCGGGCGGAGCCCGGCCGGCACCTCGTTCCGGCGCCAGCCCCTCGCCCGCAGGTGCCGCACCACCTCGACGACGTCGACCCCGCGCGGGCAGCCGACGTTGCACTGCGCGCAGGTCGTGCAGGACCACAGGCCCGGGAGCTCGGCCTCGCCGGCCGGCGTCCCTAGCCCGAACCCGCCGAGCCGGATCAGCCGGCGGACGTTGAGCTTCCCCCGCTCCGCGAGCGGGCAGGTCGCCGTGCAGGAACCGCACTGGAAGCAGAGGGCCGCGTCGGTCTCGCGCGCGAGCTCCTCCCAGAGCTCGTCGTTCCAGAGGAGGGGCTTCGCCTCAGACCCCGGCATGCGTCACCCCCGCGGCGGCCGGCGTCGCGGCCGCGTGGTCCCGCAACACCGCGGCCATCTCCCGCATCTTCGCGGCGAACTCCTTCCCTTCGGCCGCCGAGATCCACTCGAGCTGGAAGCGGTCCGGGGCAATCCCCTTCCGCTCGAAGGTCTTCTTCCAGACCTCGAAGCGCTTCTCGGTCCACTGGTTCGCGTTGATGTAGTGGCAGTCCCCGGGGTGGCAGCCGGTCACCACGACGGCGCCGGCGCCCTTCTCGAAGGCGCGCTTGAGGAACCGGTCGGAGACGCGGCCCGAGCACATCGTCCGGATGATCCGCCCGTTGCTCGGGTACTGGATCTTCTCGATGCCGGCCTGGTCGGCCCCGGCGTACGAGCACCAGTTGCACGCGAACACGAGGACCTTCGAGCTGGGGGCCTCGGCGAGGGCCGCGTCGATCTGGGCCTCGACCTGCTCGTCGGTGAAGAACGGGGTGCGGATCGAGTCGCGGAAGCAGTCGGCGGCACACGTGCCGCAGCCCATGCAGGCCGCCGTGATCACCCGCACCTTCTTGCTCTTCCGCCCGCCCTCCTCGAGCACGTACGGCTCGAGCGCGTTGAACGGGCAGACCCGGACGCACCGGCCGCAGCCGTTGCAGGACGCCTCGTCGATGACGGCGCAGAGCGGCTCCTTCTCGATGGTGTCGCGGGCGAGGAGGGCCGCCGCCTTCGCCGCCGTGGCGAGCCCCTGGCGGATCGATTCGCCGAGGTCCTTCGGCCCCTGGGCCGTCCCGGCGAGGAAGATCCCGGCGCTGCCGGCCTCCACCGGCCCGAGCTTCGGGTGGCGCTCCAGAAGGAAGCCGTCCGAGCTCCTCGGGACCTTGAGCATCTTCGCGACGGAGGCCTCCTCGGGGACCAGACCGCAGACGAGCACGAGCAGGTCGGTCGCGAGCTCGACCTCGCGGTCGAGGAGGAGGTCGCGGAAGCGGACGGCGCCCGGCGCCAGGCGCACGACCGTCTCGGCGGGCGCGTCCGGGTACCGGAAGAACGCGACGCCGGCCTCGGCCGCGCTCCGGTAGAGCTCCTCCGAGCCCCGGGCGTAGGTCCTCAGGTCGCGGTAGAGGACGCGGACCTTCTTGCCCATCCGCCGGAGCCGGAGCGCCTGCCCGACCATCGCGCCGCAGCAGTACCGGGAGCATCCCCGCTCGTCGGCGCGCGCGCCGATGCACGAGACCAGGGTCACCGTCTCGCCCGGCACGTTCCCGGTCGACAGCATCTCCTCCAGCTGCTCGTTGGTCACGGTCCGGGGGCCCTCGGGGGAGCGGAGCGGGAAGTCGTCGGCAGGACGGGCCATGGCCGCCCCCATCGCGAGGACCATGACGCCCGCGTCGATCGTCTCGCCGTTGGAAAGACGCGCCCGGAAGTTGCCGACGTGGCCATCGATCTGGGCGATGTCGGTGCCCAGGTGGCGGTGGGCGCCCGATTCCTGGAGGTTCCGCGTCATCGCCTGCAAGAGCTCCGCCGCGTCGGCCCCCGAGGGCTCGATGCGCCGGAGGCGGCGGAGGCCGCCGCCGAATTCGGCCTCGCGCTCGACCAGATGGGTCTCGAACCCCTGCCGGGCGAGGCTCGTCGCCGCGGCCATGCCGGCCGGGCCTCCCCCGACGACGAGGGCGGCCTGCACCATCGGCTGCTCGTACGGTTCCAGCGGAGCCAGCCGGGCCGCCTTGTCGACGGCCATCCGGACCATGTCCCGGGCCTTCGCGGTCGCGGCTGCCCGGTCGGCCTTGTGGACCCAGGAGTCCTGGTTGCGGATGTTGGACATCTCGAGGAGGTACGGGTTGAGGCCGGCCCTCAGGCAGACCCGCTTGAACGTCCCCTCGTGGGTCTTCGGCGAGCAGGCGGCGACCACCAGCCGGTTGAGGTTCTTCTCGCGGATCCGCCGCGCCATGTCGAGCTGGGTGTTCCCGGCGCAGGCGAACCGGACCTCCTCCACGTGAGCCACGCCGGGAACGGTCCGGGCGTACTCCACGACCGAGGGGACGTCCACCACGCCGGCGATGTTGCTGCCGCAGTCGCACAGGAAGACACCGACGCGGGGCTCCCCGGAGACATCGAGGGGCTCGCCGCGTTCGGGCTCGGGCCAGCTCCGGTCGGGGGCCCGCTCCATCGCGCGGGCGGCCGCGGCGCCGGCTTCGGTCACGCTGTCCGGGATGTCCTTGGGTCCGGTCGCGGAGCCCGCGACGAACACCCCGTCCGGCGCGGCCTCGCCGTCCAGGAAGCCGTCCGGTCCGAGCGGGACCCCGAGCGCCCGGCCGAGCTCCCCCAGCCCCGCCGGGGGCTTGGCCCCCGTCGCCAGGACCACGAGGTCGGCGCTCACCTCTCCGGCGGCGCCGCGCAGGGTGTCCTCGAACCGCACCCGCAGGCCCTCCGGGCCGGCGAGGACCTGGCCGACCCGGCCGCGCACGAACTCCACGCCCTCGTCCCGGGCGCGCTGGTAGAAGCCGTCGAACCCCTTGCCGTAGGCGCGGATGTCCATGTAGAGGACCGTCACCGCCTCGACGCCGTGGTCCCTGGCCTGGACCGCCTCCTTGATCGAGTACATGCAGCAGAACCGGGAGCACTGGCTGAGCCGGCGCACGTCGCGCGAGCCGGCGCAGAGGACGAACGCCACCCGGCGCGCGTGGCGGCCGTCCGACGGACAGAGGATCTCGCCGCCCGTGGGTCCGGCCGAGGAGAGCAGCCGCTCGAACTCCATCGCCGTGACGATGTCCGGGTGGGTGCCGTAACCGTACTCCTCGAGCGAGAGGGGATCGTAGAGCTCGAAGCCGGTCGCCGCGATCACCGCCGCCACCTCGCGCTCGAGGACCTGCTCGAGGGGGCGGTCCCAGGAGATCGCCTTCGGAGGGCAGACGTCGAGGCAGCGCGAGCAGGGCAGGAGGATTGGCGGCTCGTTCACGCAGTCGGCGATCGACAGGAAGTACGGACCCGGAACGGCCTGGGGGAACGGTGTGTACACCGCCTTGCGGCTCGCCATGCCGGCGTCGAACTCGTTCGGCAGCACCACGGAGCAGGCTTCCGAGCAGAGGCCGCACCGGGTGCATTCGTCGCTGACGAGGTTGCCGTGGCGGGCCAGCTTCACCCGGAACGTCCCGCCGTCCGTGCGCTCGACCACGGTCACCTCGGCGTTCGACAGGACCTCGATGTTCCGGTTCTCGGCGACCTCGGAGAGCTTCGGGGCCTCGATGCAGATGCTGCAATCGAGCGTCGGGAAGTTCTTGTCGAGGGCGGCCATCTTGCCCCCGATCGAGGGGGTGCGCTCCACCAGGACGACGCGACGGCCCGCCTCGGCGAGGTCGAGCGCGGCCTGGACCCCGGCGATCCCTCCGCCGACGATCATCACGGGGAGGGAGGTCATGTTCCCGTCCCGGGGAGGGCCAGCCCCGCACGGAACGCCTTCAGGTTCAGCTCCACCGTCTTCGGGGGGACCGTGTGGCGGATCGCCTCCTCCATCGCGGCCTGCGGCACGAGGCTCGCCCGGGCGGTCAGGCAACCCAACATCACGATGTTGGCGACGATCCGGCGTCCGAGCGTGGTCGCCGTACGCGTGAACGGGGCCTGCTGGATCCCCGCCCGGTCGCCCTCGAGGTGCACGAGGTCCTCGTCGATGAGCACGAGCTTCGAGCCCGCGATCCATCCGGAGTTCATGCTCGCGGCCTCCTGGGAGAGGAGCACGAGCACGTCCGGCTGATCGAAGACGGGCACGGCGATCTCCCGGTCGTCCACGACGACGTCACAGCTGCAGGCGCCGCCGCGCGACTCCGGCCCGTAGTTCTGGGTCATCGCCGCGTTCTTCCCGGCGTGCAGGCAGGCCGCCCGTCCCAGGATGAACCCGGAGAGGACCACCCCCTGGCCGCCGAACCCCGCGAAACGGACCCGCGTCATGCGCCCTTCTTCTCGGCCCGCGTCTTCGCGATGACGGCCGCGTAGTTGTCGGAGAACGTCGGACGGGCGCGGTCCACGAACTTGCCGACGACGATCGGCCGGTGGAGGGAGATGTCGGTCCCGGTGAGGTCTCCGTTCCCGCGCCACTCGACCGGCGCCGGAAGCCCGCCCGCGGAGCCCCAGATGTGCTCCAGCCCGCGGTAGTAGTCCATTTCGTCCAGTCCGCTGCCGATGTCGTTGTTCTTCCCGAAGCTCACCGGACACGGGGCGAGGACCTCGATGAAGCGGAACCCCTGCTTGACCGCCGCCTCCGCGAAGCAGTCCCGGAGCCGACGGACATCGAGGGTGGTCCAGCGGGCCACGTACACCGCCCCGACGGCGGCCGCGAGCTGGGGGAGGTTGAACGGGACCTCGAAGTTCCCGTTCGGCGTCGTCGTCGTGCGGGCATCGTGCGGGGTCGTGGGGCCGGCCTGGCCGCCCGTCATCCCGTAGTTGAAGTTGTTGATGCAGACCACCAGGAGGTCCATGTTGCGGCGGGCGGCATGGATGAAGTGGTTGCCGCCGATCGCGAACAGGTCCCCGTCCCCCGCGAAGACGGTGACGTGGAGCGACGGGTTGGCGAGCTTGACGCCGGTCGCGAACGGTATCGCGCGCCCGTGCGTGGTGTGGTAGGCGTCGGTCTTGGCATAGTAGACCACGCGCGACGAGCACCCGATCCCACTGACGATGACCCGCTTCTCCTGAGGGATGCCCGCGCGCTCGAGCCCCTGCAGGAACGCGCCGAGGGCCACGCCGATGCCGCACCCCGGGCACCAGATGTGCGGTAGCGCGTCGGACCGGAGCACCGACTCCAGCGGATGCCGGCGGGGCGGTGCCCTCTCGGCCTCGACCGGTCGAGCTCCGTCGTCCACGGTGTCCGGGGTCATCGTCTCGCCGGCACCTCCCGGGCCCGGCCGCACGCCTCGAGGATCCGCTCTGGCGAGATGACCGTCCCCCCCGGACTGGTCACCCGGACGACCGAGCACTTCCCGGCGAGGAGTCGCTCCACCTCGAGCGCGACCTGCCCCATGTTGATCTCGGCGACGACGATGCGACGGGCCGACCGGGCGGCCCTCAGCAGCGCGTCGCCCGGGAACGGCCAGACGGTCTGGGGTCGGAACAGCCCTGCGCGCATGCCCTTGGCACGCGCCATCTCGACGGCCCCGATCGCGGCCCGACCCGTGATCCCGTAGGCGACCACGAGGACCTCGGCGTCCTCCACGTGCCGGACCTCGTAGCGCTCGTACACCGCCCGGTTCTCCAGGACCTTCCGGAGAAGCCGCGGGAGGAGGGCGGCCTGGGCCGTCGGGTTGGTGACCGCACGGCCGGACTCGTCGTGGGTCAGGCCGGTCATCCTCACGCTGAACCCGCCGCCGGCGAGCGCCATCTCCGGAACGAGGTCCTCGCCGACCCGGTACGGGCGGTACTCGCTCGGAGCCACCGAGGGAAGCCGGCGGGAGCTGATCGTCCGTTGTCCCTCCTGGGGGATGACGACCCGCTCGCGCATGTGGCCGACCACCTCGTCCATCATGACGAGGACCGGCGTGCGCAGCCGCTCCGCCGAGCCGAACGCCTCGAGCGTCAGGTCGAACGCTTCTTGGGGGGAGGAGGGCGAATAGGCGATGGAGGCGTAGTCCCCGTGGGAGCCGAACCGCGCCTGCATCATATCCTGCTGCCCCACGGACGTCGGAAGGCCGGTGCTCGGCCCTCCCCGCTGCACGTCGACCACGACGCACGGGACCTCCATCATGAACCCGAGGCCCAGGTTCTCCTGCATGAGCGAGAACCCCGGTCCGGAGGTGGCGGTCATCGCCCGGGCCCCGGCCACGCTCGCCCCGAGCACGGCGGCGATCGAGCCGATCTCGTCCTCCATCTGGATGTACTGTCCACCGATCCCGGGAAGCCGCTCCGCCATCCGCTCGGCGATCTCGGTCGCCGGCGTGATCGGGTACCCCGCGAAGAAGCGGCAGCCGGCGTAGATGGCGCCTTCCGCGCAGGCCTGGTCCCCGAGCATGAAGTGGGACCCCGTCAGCACGGTCCCCTTCTCGGCGCTCATTTCCCCGCCTCCTCGACGAAGATGGCGAACTCCGGACAGACGTCCTGGCAGAACCGGCAGGCGATGCACTCGTCCTTGCGGGCCTCCACGACCCGGACCGGACGGTAGCCTCGCGTGTTGTAGGTCGGGGAGATCTCGAGGACGTCCTTCGGGCAGTAGTGGACGCAGAACTCGCACTCCTTGCAGCGGTCGCCGAGCACGGTCACGATCCCTCGGGCCCGAATCGGGTGGTCGATCGGCCGCCGAACCGATACGATCACAGGTCCCGTGGGAGGCGGCGCATGGCTCAGGGTTGCGGTGTGAGCCACGACCGGCGTACTCGCCTCTCGGCCATTAGTGGCCAAGTCAGGACGATTTGACGAAGCGGCGGCCGCCCCCTGCGCGGCGAGGCATGATCTCGCCGACGCCCTCGGAAAGGAATCCGGGTCGGGGCCGACCTCTCCTCGAACGAGGCCGAGCTGACCTCCCGCGGATGGCCTCACGTGGCCTCCTGCCGGCGGATCTGCTCTCCCGAGAGCGCTTGTCGAAGCTCGCGCACGGCCGGCTCCGACGGGGATGAAGGACGCGGACCCCACGCCCCCCTCGAGGGGTGGGAGTCGCGTCCCTTCCACCGACCCCACGGACCGAAGCCGACAGCGTCATCCTTGGGCGGAGTTGCTCGGAGAACGGATGGTCCTTCCAGCTTGGTCGACGACCCTTATCGGTTCGATCGCGGCCATCTGCACGACGGGTGCGTTCGTCCCTCAGGTCCTCCGCGTGTGGCGCCTGAAGAGCGCCGGAGAGATCTCCCTGACGACGTTCCTCGTCTTCTCCGTCGGAACCGTGGCCTGGCTGAGCTACGGTCTCCTCATCCGCTCCGTCCCGGTGATCTTTGCCAATGGGGCGACGCTGGTCCTGTCCCTGACGATGGTGTCCTTGAAACTGAACTACGACAGGTCCTCGCGCCATTCCGTGGCGAAGGGCCCCTTGGTTCCGAGCAGGTGACCGGCTCCGCGCCTCCGCTCGGATCCTCGTGGAAGGGGGAGGCGCACCCCCGGTCGGAGGACCGTCGCGGAGGATCTCGCGGTGAACCGTCAGAGGACTGTGCCACGAGCCTTCGGAAACGGGCGTAAGCGAGCCCCTCCGGGGGACCGCAGGCGCATCAGGTCGAGCCTTCGGAACGGTCAAGCCTCCGGAGGCTCTGGCTGCGTCGCATGGCCGAGATGAACCGGATCTCTCGGTGGTTCGTCAATCACGTGAAGGGCCGCGCGAACTCCCGCCTCTACGCGTGGCTTCACGATCATCTCGTCCTTCCCCCGGCCTCGGTCTGCCTTGAGGTGGGGTGCGGCAACGGCAACATGGCGGTACGGATCATGGACGGCATGTCGCCCTCCCGTCTGGTCGCGACGGACCTGGACCTTCACCAGCTGGAGGCCGCCGGCCGGCTAATCCAACGACATTACCCGACCGGGGTTCCTTCGGGCCTCGAGCTGCGTCCGGCCGACATGCTGCAGCTACCCTTCCCGGACCGCGGGTTCGACGCCGTGTTCGCCTTCGCAAGCCTGCATCACGCGGCAACCCACCACCGGGACCCGAGTCGCCTCCCCCAGGCGCTCGCCGAGATCGACCGCGTGCTCCGACCCGAGGGCTGCCTGGCGTACGAGGAGTTCCTTCACAAGGATCGACTGCGCGAATGGCTGCTCGGCCACGGCTACCGTCTGTTGGCCCAGGACCGCCGCTGGCGGCGCGAGCGGGTCGTCGCACGAAAGCCCTCGATCCCGGGAGCCGCCCGGCCCGACGGCATTGCCTAGGCAGCTCGTCGGGGTGGGGTCTGGAGCCCGGCACCCCGGGCTCGTGCCGGCACCCACCGCCGGGTGTGGGATCCGCGCTAGCTCGAGCGAGGAGGCGACGCCGGACGAACCTCCACGATGAACGGACCGAGGTCGTAGGGCACGGGCCGGAAACCGGTCGCGGAGAAGCTGACCTCCACGGCGACCTTCCAGCGCCCGCCGGGCCAGCCCGTCGCCTTCGGCCAGAGCCGGACCTCCACCTCGGCGCGATCGTGAGGAGCAAGGTCGAAGATCATCGGATGGGGCTTCGCGGGCCGGACGGTCACCTCGGCCCTGTCGCAGACCTCCGACAGCGGGCGGAATCCGTCGACCATCCCGCCTCGCGGAGCAAGCCACGAAACATCGTCCGCGATGGCGAGCTGGATCGGTATCGTCCGACCCACCAGGTTGCCCAGCTTGAATCGAAGAAGGGCCGGGGCCGCGGGCTCGACCGGGTTGTGCTGGGCCACGAACTCGGGCCTGAGCACGTCGCCTGCCCACTCGCGCCGGCGCTCGATCCACCCGGGAGCGAGGTGAAGGAGGAACGCGACGAGGATCGCGACGGCCGCGGTGACCAGGCCGGCGATGCCGACGACCAGATCGAGGTCGACCATGCGACGCCCGGAGGGAATCCGGGCTGGCCAATCAGCCTATCGACACCTCGCGGCGACGAGCCCCGATCGGGCGAGGCCTCGACGTCGACCTTCGCGTGGGCCGGGTCGCCCAGCGCTTCGCTCGAGCCGTGGGGTCGGCGATCTGGGCCCCCTTCCCACGGTCAGCACGTCCGGGTACGGCAGCGCATCCACGGTGACCTGTGGGAGCACGAGGATGCCTCGTCCCCGGCGCGTTCGATCGGTCGGCTGCAGCCATCACAAAGGCCGGATGGGTTTCAGCCCAATGTACCATCCCGGGCCCCTAGAGGGCCGTGGATTGACCTTGGCCAACCCCCATCGGTCCTAACGATGCATTCGCACCGCGTTCCGGCGACAGAAAGACGTCCATGGTTCGAGTGGGGGTTCGCACGAGTCGGTAGGCCGGTTTCCGTGAACCGCAAAGGTCGGCAGGCTACCGGGGGTAGGCAACTTCCAAGACCATCATGGCCGACCTCGCAAGGGGGCGCCGAAGCCCCCGGTTTACACAAAGAACCTGATTTCCATGCCCATGTCTATCGCTAGGGTGGACGATGCAGAAAGCGCACCCCAATGTGACGCCGGGTCGTGCTCCATCCGACGCCACCGAAACGCCGGAATCCCCCTAATGGTGACCGGACGTGAAACGGCGGTCGATTCGGCTCCTCGGAGAGAACCATCGCAGCTGCATCGACCTAGGGACCCGGGAGAACCCGCGCTGAGTGCGTTCGTCCCCCGGTTGGGAGGTGACTGGAGCACGCGCCCAAGCTAAGGCGATGGACGCCTAACCCTAAATGCCCGCAAACCGGGGTCGGTCTCTGAGGTGTGCCGCCATAGCTCAGTTGGTAGAGCGGCTGATTTGTAATCAGCAGGTCGGGAGTTCAATCCTCTCTGGCGGCTGCCCGACCCGGTTCGACGTCCGTCCCGAATGGGGTGGGTTAACTAAGTCAAGCTCCGGCGCGAGACTCGGAACCCCAATCGAGGGCACTGGATCTCGGATGCCCAAGCTCGTGCCCTCCTGACGTATCCCTCTGGAAGGGCCGGGACAATGACCCCTCCCGTGATTGGGTTCCTGGACGGCGCGAGGCCCGCGACCTTGAATGTCCGAACCGAGGCTGTCGCTGGAAAAGCGTACCCTTCAAGAGAATAGGTCAACGGAGCTTGGGCCACGAGATGCCTCCCTAGCCAAGGTGAGGCCGCGGAATCTCTCCAGCGGTGCACCGGGGGGGACACGTCGTCTCCCGTAGGACCACCCCCAAAGAGTATACCCAAAGTCGGGTTGCCGTTCTTCGGGCGCGTCGATGCGCGCGACTTCCCATCGAGTCTTCGCTTGGCTTGCGATAATGGGGGTTGGGCTGGCCGTCTTCGCCATCCCCACCGCGGGTGTGTCGTCGGCGGCCTCCATACACCCTGCAGTTGCGCAACCTGCGGGTACCTGTATAGGTCCTCCGCAGAACGGGTCCCAGACCGTTCTTTTCATCGCCAACGGCACGAGCATCCCGGTTCCCGTTAGTGTCCTGGTCGGAATCCCCATTTGCGTCACGGAATCGGTAACGCTCGTGGGGGCATGGGTCGCTACCGAGCCTACGGCGACCGTGGTATTGATCCCGAACGCGACCCAGTTCGGGTGGCCATGCCTCGGGTGTTACTCTACCAGCGGCACGTACAACACAACACTATTCCCGGGTTCGTACGACCTGTACTTCGACTCGTACGCCAACGCAACCGTCACCGTCGTCCAACCGTTCTACCTCATTTTCGACCGCACGACGGTCATCCTCCAGCCGACGGGGCTGGTCAAGGTGAGTCCCTGGGCGAGCCTCTCCTGGCCGTTCGCTCTTCCGAACGCGTCGACTCGTATCCTGCTCTACTCCTATGAGTACATCAACGCCAACGCCAGTTTCTACGCCGGCGTCATGACCACCACCCAATGGGCCGCGTTCGAGGCGAACCCCTCGTCGTTCAGCTGGAGCACCCTTGCGTGGTGGGTGGGGGCGAACGGGGGCGGAAACGGACCTAGCCTCGCGACCGCCCAGTACGTGAACCTTCCTCCCGGCGACTATTTTTTCGTCTTCTATGACTGCTCCTCAGTCCCTACCACGATCCACTTCACGACGCCCCTGGAGCTCGCGTACACGATGGGAAGTTCTGCGTCTCCTGCGTACGCAGTTAGCTTCGCGGAGGTCGGACTCACCACTGGGATGGAGTGGTACGTGAACGTCACGGGTGGGCCATCCTTGACCGGAACGGGCGCCACGCTCAGCACGGTACTACACAATGGCAGCTACACCTACACGGTGGCCTCAGCGAACAAGGAGTATGCGGCGTCGGGCGGCTCTTTCTCGGTCACGGGCGCGACGGTCTCCCAGCCGGTGACGTTCAGCCTGGTCACGTACGCAGTGACCTTCATGGAGAACGGTCTTCCGAGCGGCACGGAGTGGTGGGTCAATGGGACCGTGCTCGGCTCCTACAACTCGACGACGGCCACGATGGTGGTGAACGAACCGAACGGGAGCTACGCCTACACGGTCGCTTCAGCGAACAAGGAGTATGCCGCGGTCGGTGGGTCGGTCACGGTGAACGGGGCGGCGGCACCGAAGTCGATGACGTTCAACCTGGTCACCTACGCGGTGACGTTCACGGAGACCGGCCTTCCAAGCGGCACGGAATGGTGGGTGAACGGGACGGTGCTCGGCTCCCAGAGCTCGACGACGGCCACGATCATGGTGAACGAGCCGAACGGGACGTACACCTACATGGTCGGCTCGGCAGACCCAAGCTGGGCAGCGCCGGGGGGTCCGTTCACGGTCGTCGGAGGGCCTGTTTCGAAACCAGTGACGTTCGGCTGGGCCATCTCCGTGACCTTCGTGGAATCCGGGTTGCTCCCTGGGGCGGAGTGGTTCGTGAACATCTCAGGTGAGCCCTCGCAGAATTCGACGACGACGACGATCACGACCGGTCTGTCGAACGGTAGCTATCTTTACACCTTCGGCTCGCCCGATTCCGACTACTCGCTCGCGGGTGGGGAGCTCCTCGTGGATGGCGCCCCCGTCTTGGAGCCGCTGACGTTCGGCCTTCCGACCTTCACCGTGACCGTCACCGAATCGGGCCTACCGTCGGGTACCGCATGGTCGGCGACCCTCTTTGTTTCTGTCTTCAACACCACCTATCATTTCTGGCAGGCTGGGCCCGGATTGAGGAAGAGCTCGACAACCTCAGAAATCGTGTTCGTGGAACCCAACGGGAGGTACATGTGCACCGCCGGGGGTGCCCGGGGCTACCGGGCATACATCCAAGGGTACCTAGGCTACTCCCTCGTCGTCAGCGGGACCAACCTGGTGGTTACAGCCACGTTCGTTCCGTACTCATATCCGGTCACCTTCACGGAAACGGGCCTTCCCGCGGGGAAGCTTTGGGGGGCGTTTGTGGACGGATACGGGGTTGCCACCGTCACGGTTGGTCCCAGAAGCTCCGTGACCGTAGGGGCACCGAACGGTACGGACTATTACGCCTTGGTCGGGGCGTCGGGATATCGGGTGTCGGGCCTCGCGGCAACGGGCAACCTCACGGTCAACGGAGCCGCGGTCACAGAATCGTTCATCTTCGTCAAGGGAACGACGTACTCCATCACGTTCACCGAAAGGGGCCTTCCCAAGGGAACGTCCTGGTGCACCACGCTCGTGGATTCGAAAGGCTGTCTGACGACGGGGAGTGGGACGCTGTCCGGCCTGTCTCCCGGGACCTACCCCTACACCATCCTGCCCTTGCCGGGCCAGACGATCACCGCGGGACTGGGTCGGGCGGCCATCCCGCTCTCGGGGTGGCTCACACTATCGGCAGCGAGCCTTACCGTGGTGGTGACCTACGTCTACCCGTACAGCGTGACGTTCTCGGAGACCGGCTTGCCAAACGCGACGAACTGGTGCGTGACGGTCAGCTCGAGTCGAGAGTGCTCAACGACCGGAGCCGTCGTCTTCCGCCTGGGGAATGGGTCCTACGTGTACCGACTCGGCCCCGTCGCAGGCTACCTGTACGCCGGAAGCCCTCTCACAAAGGCGAAAGTCGCCGGCGGCCCGACTACTGTGACAGTGAAGTTCGTGCATCGACATCGTGCACCGATTCTGTATGATCCCTCGGCACAACCCGTGGCCGCCCGCCTCTCGCCGGTCGGGCGCTTAGGATAGGCAGAGCGGCCAGTTGACCTATGCCGGACCGCAGAGCGAATCGACGAGCAGTTGTTCTCTCGTCTGCCCACGAATGGGTAGCCAATGTGATGAGATTACCACGAAAGGGGCACCCTCTGTGAAGTCAGGGTCGACTGTCGACTAGAACGTAGAATACCTCTGCCTTTCCGATGCACGGGGGGTCGCGCCGTCGGGGCGGGTTCGAGGGGCAGGGTTGTCGAGCCCGCAAGAGAAGGACAGGACGAATCAGGCGGTCGCTTCGATTACAGCGAAGGTCGAGTCTATCGTCAATCGCCCTCCGGAATAGTCCCCGAAGAGACGGCATGATGAGTATCCTGCTTCTCCAAGCTCGCGAACGACTTCGGTGATTGGGAGGACACGGGTTCGCGTCTCGGTTGTAACCTGCCTCAGAAACCGTCCCGACCGATCGACGACCAGGTGGTTGGTAATCCCCCGTACAATATCGGGCCGGACAAAGCGCTCCACAAGTGATCGAACGTACCATCGCCTTCCCTGGTCGAGGCGAAACACGTTGACGATCGGGGCTCCTACACGCGCCGACCGATAGGAACGGGGAGTGTCGATATGCACGAAGAGCTTCCCTGAGCGACCCAGGTGACGGTGCACGTTCCGGAGAGCTCGGACTCGCTCGCGCCGGCTCAGAATCAGCGGGAACGAATTGACTGGAATCACCGCGGCGTCGAATTCGAAGGGGAGTCGGAATCCGGCCAGGTCTCCTTGGTGGAATCGCACCCGCCTCCGGACCTTCAGGGGAATCGATCTCAACTTCGAGCGGGCGATCCTCAACATCCCCACCGACTGGTCCACCCCGTCCACCACCCAGCCGGCCTGCGCAAGGGCCAATGCAACCCTTCCGGTGCCACACATCAGGTCCAGGAAGTGACCCGGCCCTCCCACCCTCTTCTTGTAGAACTCGATGTCGTCTATCATCGAAGACCAGCAGAGATCGTAGAACTCAGCCTCGGCTCCGTAACCGGGGAACTCGGAACGTCGCGTCATCTGGTTCTACGACCTGACAGCCGGTCGGCAGGTAAGCAGTGCGGTACCCCACTGCACCGGCCGGGGTGAGCGAAGGCCAGGATTCGTGGGTCCGGGCTCTCTGTTCCCAAAGGCGTAGACATGGGGTCGTTTGTCAAACCACCCCTGTTGGCTCAGGTCTGATTGAAACAGGCCTGCGGAAACCTCTGTTCAGTCGATGTCGGCTGCACGCCTCCTGACTCGCGGGACTGATTCCTCTCTGTCCTGGTGCGTTCCAGAGCCGCATGCGGGAAATCCAGGATATCGTTATATTCTATAATTATTATATGAAATAACAATCGGGAACATGGTCGCCACCGCTTCCGTGAACCGGCGGGGACCCTCGCTCGCCGATGTCGACGAGCTCATCGCCTGCGTTCACGACGTCACGAAGTCGGTGCTACACCGCGTCCATCCTGCGCTCGAGTCTGAAGGGATCACGATGGCGCAGTTCTCGACCTTGCATCTCATCTCGATTCACCACCCGGCAACTGTGAGCAGTGTGGCACGACATCTCTCGACCGCCGCGCCGAACGTTTCGGTGGACGTCGGACGGCTGGTCGCCGCAGACTTGGTTACCCAACACCATTCCCAACGCGACCGTCGCACCGTCGAACTTTCGCTCACGCCAGAAGGTCGCAAGGTCGATGCCCGGGTCTGGGAGCAAATCGGACAGCTGGTGGCCCACGCAGCCAGGGACCTGCCACGGGAACGCGTGACGATGGCCATCCAAGTCCTCCGGGAACTGAACCAAAGGCTAGGACCGAGTGGCGTCCCGAACGGGGACGGCCCGTGAGCGCTGCAACGCCGGCCCTGACAGCCGCCGGTACACCGTACGATCCCGCCGCCGCGCGAGCGGTGATTATTGTTCTCGCGGGGACGGCGCTCATGGTCATGTACGTCGAGACAATGGTCCTCCCTGCGTTTCGAGCGTTCTTCTTCTTCTTCGACCATGCACCCACGTCGACGATTGTCTGGATTGTCTCAGCGTACCTGCTCGTCGGCACAGTGGCGACCCCTGTATTCGGGAAGCTCGGCGACAAGTTCGGCAAGAAGCGAATGCTCCTACTCGTGATGGCCCTCTACGCAGTCACGGTCGGCATCGCGGGCTTCACGCCCAACATCGGATCGACACTCGGGGTCGACCGCGCGAACCAGATCTACCTGTTGATCGCCATCCGGGCGTTCCAGGGACTAGGGATGGCCATGTTCCCGCTCGCGTTCGCCATGATGCCCGAGGTCCTGCCCAAAGCTAAGGTCGGCCTATCCCAGGGAATCATCTCCGGGATGTTTGCGGCCGGCGCTGCCCTCGGTCTCGTCGGTGGCGGCTACATGACCTACGAGTTCGGCTGGCAGCTCACGTACGATACTGTCACCCCAATCGCCGTACTGCTCCTGATCCTCGCCTACATCGTCCTCCGGGAGTCGCCGCACTTCTCCCCGGACCCGATCGACCTTCCCGGGGTCGGAAGCCTGGGCTTCGCGCTGGCGATGGCGATGTTCGGGCTAACCGAAGGAACCTACTGGGGTTGGGGGAACCTTTCCGCGGTCGCGGTGGCCGGCATCCCCTGGGGAGTCCCCCAGTTCTTCCTCCTCGCTCTCGCCGGTACGGCTTTCTTCCTGTACTGGGAGCCTCGCGCGCCGAAACCGGTTGTCTCTTTGAAGGGCCTCAAGGAGCGGAACACGTGGATTTCGAACGTGAACGCGGTAATCATCGGGGTCGGGCTGTTCCTGATCTTTGTCGCCCTCGTGATACTTATTGAAGACCCGTTTCCCCCGGGTTTCGACTACAGCGAACTCCAGATGGGACTGGCCGCGCTCCCGGCGGCGCTTGGAATGCTCATCTTTGCCCCACTTTGGGGACGCTGGGTGACCGCGAAGGGACCAAAGCCCGTGATGCTCACGGGCTTCGGGCTCATGGGCCTCGGCGCCCTCGGCCTCATCTTCTTTCACTCGACCGTTGTAGAGCTGGTAGTGTTCTCAGTCCCGACCGTTGTGGGGAACATCGCGGCGATGATTGCGATGCTGAACATCATCGTGCTCTCGGTCCCGACGGAGCAGCTCGGAATCCAGACGGGAATGAACCGAACGTTTCTGAACCTTGGGAGCGCGGTTGGACCCGTCCTCGCGGCGACGGTCACCGCGACTTTCACCACCGAGGTTCTAGTCGCACCCCCTCCGATTCCGCCTCAGAGCGTCCCGTCAATCACGGGGTTCGTGTTCCTGTTCGAGATCACGGCCGCCGTCGCCCTACTCGGTTTTCTCCTGTCGCTCGGCTTGCGAAACTACCGTTTCCCCGCCGACAGCAGCCGTTCGGGGGCTCCTTCCGAGACAGTCCCGCAGTTGTAGGCCCGAGCGGAGGTCTTGCAGTGTGGCGCGAGCCCTCGCACGCTCGGGCTCCGCGCCCGAATGAAGGGGGCGCGAGCGGTGGTGGCGACCACGTCGGGCCCATCCGAGACGCTCGCGCGCGACTGGCGCATGGCGGCGCGGCTCTACGCGCGGTTTGAGATTATGAGGGGGGGTTCCGGTATGGGGCACCTTTCGTGAGGTCCGGGTCGACCACCGGTTGGCACGCAGAGAACCCGTGTGTTGGCGATGGACGGGCTCCGTTCGCAGACCCCTCCCTACAGCGGGGCCACGGGGGTAGACGCGATTTCGCCCATGCAGTGCACGGCCCTCCGGCACCCGATCCGGAAGGGGCCCCCACTGCGTATATCCTGGATTACGATGCCCCCTTCGCGATGGACCGGCGGTCGGCGCCCCAGACCTTCCGCGGATTGCGGTCGGGAGGGGGAGTCGACGGGTCCCACCGTCGAGAACAGAAATGCAGCCGAAAAGTGCGTTGCTAATTGGAATCGTGGTTGCCATTGCCGCGGTCATGGTCGTTCCTGTTTCTGCCATGTCGTCTCCGTCAGTGTTCTCCTCGCCCGCCTCCGTGGGTCCCTCGGGCGCGGCGCCTACAACCTCTCCCCTCGGGACTGCTCCCGCGGCTGTAACGGCTCTCGCCCACGCGAGTGGCTGGGCGCCGGCTCAATCTTCGGCCGCGTTCGCCACTCCTGTTTCGCCCTCGGATATCGGGGTGGAGCGGAGCGGAACTGGGGCCCACCCCAACTCGACCGCGACCGTCTCGGCTGGCCACCAGACGCCGCTCGACCCCGGCGAGAACTTCGTCGTGATCGCGACGGTGGCAGTCGGGCTCAATCCCTTCGGCGTGGCCTACGACTCGGCGACGAACGAGGTTTTCGCCACGAACACTTGGTCGAACACCGTGAGCGTGGTTTGTGACGGGACCGCCTCCTGCGGGAGCCCGGATGACTTGCCCAATGTGGTGGCGACGGTGGCGGTCGGGACCCTTCCAGATGGTTTGGCCTACGACTCGGCCACGAACGAGGTCTTCGTCGCCAACGACGGCTCGGGGACCGTGAGCGTGATTTGCGACGGGTACGTCACGAATTCCCAAAACCCCGGCTATTGCGGCCCCCCGGACAAGGTGGTGACGACGGTGGTGATCCACGGCGAGGTCTCTACCGGACCCATTGGAGCGACCTACGATTCGACCACGAACGAAGTCTTCGTCACGAACGGGAACGCAAACAATGTGAGCGTGATCTGCGACGGGTACGTCACGAATTCCCAAAACCCCGACTATTGCGGCCCACCGGACAAGGTGGTGGCGACCGTAGGGACCGGAGGCTTTCCCTACGGAGCGGCCTACGATCCGGCGAAGGACGAGGTCTTTGTCGTGAATGATGCCACAGACAACGTCAGCGTGATTTGTGACGGGACCGCCTCCTGCGGCAGCACGAATGACCAGCCCGAGGTCGTGGCGACCGTGCCGGTCGGACTCGCGCCCGTCGCAGCGGCCTACGATCCGGCGATGCACGAGATCTTCGTCACGAACAGTGCCCCACCCTACATCGGGGACGACGTGAGCGTGATTTGTGACGGGACCGCCTCCTGCGGCAGCTCGGATGACCAGCCCGAGGTCGTGGCGACGGTGCCGGTCGGAACCAAGCCCATGGGCGCGGCCTACGATCCCTTGACGAACGAGGTCTTTGTCTCGAACGTGGCCTCGCGCGACGTGAGCGTGATTTGTGACGGGACCGCCTCCTGCGGCAGCTCGAATGACCAACCCGAGGTCGAGGCGACGGTGGCGGTCGAAGCCGGGCCGGTTGGCGTTGCCTACGATCCGACAATGAACGAGATCTTCGTCGCGAACGTTGGGTCGAACACCGTGAGCGTGATCTTCGCCTCACCCATCCCGACCTACACGGTGACGTTGACCGAGTCGGGGTTGCTGGCGGCGACCACCTGGTCGGTGACCCTTAACGGGAACAACCAGCTCACGGCCGGTGCGTCGATCTCGTTCGATGAGCCGGACGGCACCTACTCTCTGTCGATCACACCGCCGCCGTACTACGCATTCCTCTCGGCGAGTCCCTACCCGGGAGAGGTCACGGTGAACGGGGGAGACGTGACGGAGACGATCCTCTTCACTTTCCAGTTCCAGCCTACGATGGCGACCCCGGTGGGTACGAACCCCCAAGGGGTAGTCTTCGACCCGCCCGGCGGATCCGCATCCATTCCCTCCGATGGGTACATCTACGTGGCAAACGCCGGGTCGGGCAGTGACAGTCTCACCGTGTTGGATGCCACCACGGACGATCTTGTGTACACAGTCCCCCTCGGCGGTTTCGACGGAACCAACGATTTGAGCCCGGTGGCGCTGACGGTTGACTCGTACGGCGACGTCTGGGTCGCGGGCATGTCCTCGGTGGGCCCGGATGTCGCGGGCGTCGTCGAGGTCACGGGACTTAGCATGGTCCCGAACAGTGCGTTCAGTATCTCGGGCTTTGATTATGTCACGAGCATCGCGGTGACCGTGAGCGATCTCTACGTCGAAGGCAGCGAGAGCGGGACGACTGGGGTCGTCTCCGGGGTCGCCTACTGTGCCCTGTGGCAATGCACCACTTCTGGCGACGTCTACATGGTCACCTTGAATGCCGGTGCGCCGGGAGGCTTGGCCGTGGACGACTCGGACCATGTATGGGCAGCGCAAACGTCGTCGTCGTCCTCTGCTGGTGACCTGACGGGCCTTTCGACCTCGCAGTCCATCCCCTTGCCGGCCTTGAGCCTGGCCGCGAACATGACCTACGACCCATCCAACGGGAACCTCTACGTGGGTGGGATTTGCTCCGGCGTCACCGTCAGTCCTTACACGTGTAAGCCGGGTGATGCTGGGATCGACGTGGTGAACATCGCCCTAGCCAGTGAGGTCGCTCAGATCGACTCGGGCACCGGCGTCACGCCAAGCTCGACGGCCACGGGAATCGCCGGAATCGCCTACGATCCCTGGGCCTCCTACATCGACGCCGCCTACAGCGACGGCGTGAGCTCGTCGGGTCTTCTCGTAATCGACGACGCCAGCAACGGCATAGCCGGTGTGGTTCCCCTCACCGGACTACCGACCGGCGTCGTGGCGACCGCCTCTCCTGTCCCCGAGAGCGTGTTCGTGGCGCTCGATCCTCCCGCCTCGGGAAGCTTGCTGCTGATCTCGCACACGTACCCGGTGGTCTTCTCCGAGTCGGGATTGCCCTCGGGCCAAACGTTCGAGGTGACCTTGGACGGGGTGACCAAGTCTCTCACGACCGATGGAGGCATGGATGCTCTCACGTTCCTCCAAGCGGACAACAGCGTGACGGATACCCCCGACTACGCCTACACCATCACGGCCGTTGCCGGGTGGAGTATGACGGGGGGATACTCCGGCACGGTCACGGTGAACGGGGAGGGCCAGATCGTCGCTCGGACGTTCACTCAGGTGACGTACACGGTGACGTTCACGGAGAGCAAGATCCCGGCGAGCACGCTGGCGAAGTACGGCTGGACGGTAGTGCTGAACGGAGCAGTGAAGCACAGCACCGTGGCGACGGTCGGATTCACGCTGCCGAACGGTACGTATGTGGCCCTGATCACCGGGCCGTCGGGGCACCGGATGGCGGGCGGTGGCGGAGGGCTGGTGGCGGGGAGCACCCAGTCGGTGACGGTCTCGGGAGCGACCACCACGTTGACGCCCCTCTTCCTGAAGGGGCCGACGTTCACGCTGGCGTTCAGCGAGAAGGGGCTGCCGACGGGGCAGTCCTGGTGCGTGGAGGTCGACGCCTACGAGCAGTGCACCGCGAAGAGCAGCGTGAGCTATCTGAACCTCACGCCGGGCAGCCGCTTCACCTACGCGGTGGTGTCGCCGCTGGTCGGGCAGGAGATCACGGCGTCGGTAGGGAAGACGGCCTATCCGCTGTCGGGGGTGCTGACGCTGACGAAGACGGAAACGATGGGGTTGACGTTCGCGTATCCGTCCCCGGTGACGTTCACGGAGGTCGGCCTTCCGAGCGGGGCGAACTGGTGCGTGAAGCTCGGGAAGAACACGGAGTGTTCGTTCGGCGCGTCCATCGTCTTCAACCTGCAGAACGGTACGTATGGGTTCAAGGTCACGGCGGCGGGCTATTCGCTGACTCCGATGTCCGGCAAGGTCGTGGTGCGCGGGGCGGCAGTGCGAGTGGGTCTGAGCGCGTACACCGTGACGTTCCACGAATACAACCTGCCCAGCGGGACGAGCTGGTGCGTGAAGTTCGGGACGAACACGGAGTGTTCGACGAGCGGGTCGATCGTCTTCACCTATGGGAACGGGACGTATGCGTACAGCATCGGGGCGGTGAGCGGGTACACGGTCTATCCCTCGAAGGGCACGGTGACGGTCGCAGGGTCTTGGATGAGCGTGACGGTGGCCTATTTCTTCGCGAACCACGGGTCGGTCCCCGCGGTGGTGACGGGAGGGCTCTACGGGACGGGAAAGGTGGGCGCTGTTGGCGCATCAGATCCCCTCGACGTGGCGTTGCTGGGCACGACGGTGCTCGGGCTGCTGGGGGCGGCGTGGACGGTCGTACGGACGCGTCGCGAGGCATGACGTAGGGTAGGGAGCACGCCCGCACCAGCCTGGGGCGACCGGGGCGGGTCCACCAAGCGGCCGAGGCCATGACGTCCGCCACGACGTCGGTTGCCGTTGCCTCGACAGGGACCACGCGATCCACGACGCAGCTCTCGCGCAAGGGGGGAGGGAAGACTCCTCGGCGGAATCCCCAGGTTCGGCGTGGGGGATAGGAAACCCGCACTCTCTGTAAAGCAGGGGTCGACCTTCGATACGGGCGTAGACAACCTGTGACTTGCCTACACGGCCTAGTCGGAGGCCCCTTAACTGGCTAAGTCTACCGACCGCAAACATCTCTAATCCCGCGTAGCATCTGTTTTCTGGCGGGTGTCAACCTGCCGGCCTGACCCATGCCCAAGAAGGCTGCTGCCTATGGTGCTCGTGTAGCCAAGGGGCCGCTCGCACCTATGACCATCGAGCGACGCGACCCGGTATCTCATGACGTAGAGATTGAGATTCTCCACTGCGGGATCTGCCATAGCGATTTGCACAAGGTCAACGACGACTGGGGAAGCACGCACTTCCCGGTCGTCCCAGGCCACGAGATCGTTGGCAGAGTGGTATCGCGCGGCGCGAGCGCCTCCCGATTCCGCGAGGACGACCTAGTCGGCGTGGGCTGCATCGTCGATTCCTGTCGCGCGTGTCCCGAATGCCGCGCAGGTCACGAGATGTTCTGCACGCGGGGCGTTACTTTCTCGTTCGACAGCCTCGAGCGCGACGGAAAGACATGGACGCATGGAGGGTACTCCACGAGCATCGTCGTCGACGAGCGCTACGTGCTTCGCGTGCCGAAGGGTCTAGATCCCGCCAGCGCAGCCCCGCTGATGTGCGCCGGCATCACTACGTACTCCCCGTTGCGGCGCTTCGGGTGCAAGCCAGGCGACCAGGTCGGCATCGTGGGGCTGGGTGGGTTGGGCCACATGGCGGTGAAGCTTGCGGCGTCCATGGGTGCGGAAGCGACCGTGCTAAGCACGTCGCGCGAGAAGGAGAAGGATGCTACTCGACTCGGCGCCAAGCGTTTCGTCGTCACAATAGAAACCGGCGCCCTGGACGCCCTTGCAGGAAGGTTCGACCTGATCCTGGACACGGTGAGTTCCCCTCACGACCTCAACCAGGAGTTGGCCCTCTTGAGGAATCTCGGCACTCTGGTTCTCGTCGGATTGCCATCTGCCCCCATCCCCGTCAGTGTTGGCGGGCTCATCTTTGGGAACAAGTGCATCGCGGGCTCCAATATCGGAGGGATTCCCGAGACGCAGGAGATGCTCGACTACTGTGGCAAGCACGGGGTTGTCGCCGACGTGGAGGTCATCCCGGCGAACCAGATCAACGACGCCTACGCCCGCATGCAGCGTGGTGACGTCCGTTATCGTTTTGTCATCGACGCGGCAACCTTGCGTGCCGGCGCCACGTGACCGAGAAGGGGGGCATGCGCGTTGGCCTCCTCGAATCTGGATTGATGGTGTAGCAAAGGGTAGGTTACCGGAGGGACCGCGGCCCGGCTGGGACGGTAGTAGGCCTCGCGTGCTCCTCGCGGTCGGCCATCGAACGTTCCCGTCTCACGGGAGGGTCGCGAAGCGACTCTCGGAGGTTAACTTCTACGCGGTGCCTTCGACAAGCCAGATTCCGGCGCCTCAGTAGAACTACGCTTTCCCATGACTTCCCGAGCGAGTATTGCGGTCAATCCCACAACGACGAGTAGGGCTGTCGCAGTGTAGAAGCAATAGTGAAACGCGTCTCTCGTCGGAAGCGTCAGGGAATGGCCCGCCACTACGTAGGTCGACACGATGGTGCTGAGGATCGCTCCCGACAGCGGGGCCCCAAGGCTTTGGCCGATGTATCGGAATGCCGTGTTCAATGAGGTTCCGAGACCCATCTCGCCCTTCTCCAAGGAAAGCACTAGGAGGTTCTGGACCGACACTGACATGAGACCGCCCCCCACAGCGTACACCGTCAGGTAAGCCCCGACCTCTATCGGACTCGTGGCCCTAGAAAGTAGGAGGAAACCGACCCCCGCGAGAGCGGATCCGCAGTAGAGAAATGGCTTCACTCCATACCGTGGAATCACTACACCCACGGAGTAGGCGACCGGCAGGACGACGACGACCACGGGCAGCAAGGAGAGCGCAGTCTCGATGATATTGAGTCCAAATCCGCTCGGGGGCGGTAACTGCATGAGGTACGTGAACGCCTGAAACGCGATGTAGATCGACATCCCGAAAACGAGGATGATGACGTTGGAAATCAGGACGTTCCGTCGGCGCAATAGCTTGACATCTAGGACCGGTTCTGCCTGCCGACGTTCGTACAGCGCGAGCACCGGGATGGCCGCCAGGCCCCCGAGCAGAAGCGCGAGGACAGGAGCGGATACCCATCCCCAAGTCGCTCCCTCCGACAATCCGAGAACGATCGCGGTGAGGCAGACCCCGAGCCACGCAGCGCCAACATAGTCCAGGTGGACCCCGGGCTTCAGGTTCGGCGATTCGCGAACGAAGAAGACGGTTAGAACGGTTAGGAGAAGGATGATAGGCAGAACCAGGTAGTAGTTTCCCTGCCAGTGAAAATCGGAAGTGATTACCGCGCCCCCCAGGAGCCCAGCGGCCCCTCCTGAAAGCTGAATGGCGCTGATCAGTCCTTGGGCACGGGGAACCATGTCGCGCGGAAACTGCTCCCGGGCGAGACTGAAGGAGAGCGGGATGGCACCCAGCCCGATTCCCTGGAAGAATCTGGAAGCGGCGATGAGACCAAAGCTCGGAGCCAAGGACGTGGTCGTTGCGACCACTAGGTATGCTGAGAGAGTGTAGACCATCAACCGCTTCTTGCCGTAGATGTCGCCGAGCTTGCCGACGATCGGCATGATCGCGACCCCGAACACTGTGTAGAGCGAGATCAGCAGACTCGTCTGGGCGATGCTCACCCCGTACTCGGCCGAGATCGTCGGTAGCGCCGGGGTGAGCATGGTATCGACATAGATGATGAGCGCCGGGATCAGGGCGAGCAGCACCAGCGTTCGGTTTGCGTAGGATCGGTCAAAGCTCTGACCGCGTGCTCGGGCCTCATCGCCCGACCCACCCGGACTTTGTGCTAGTGATCGAGTCGCGTCCGTTTCTCCCATATAGGATACTGTGGTATCGTATGAGAGGGAAGGCTATATTAGAAACTATCGTATCCCGTCTTCTATGAATCGACGGCGGGGGTCTTGCCATCGAGGGACGGGTCGACCGTCCCCGATCGTCTCACGTCGGAGGGGAGTTGTTCTCGAGGATGCCATTCTCCAGGCGACGTGGGCCGAACTGGAGAGGACGGGCTATGACGGCCTCACGATCGACAGCGTCGCGGCACGAGCACACACGAGCAAGCCGGTGATCTACCGCCGGTGGAGAAACCGAGCCGAGCTCGTCTTGGCGGTTGTTCGGAGCCGGGTAGGAAGGACTGCCGACAATATTCCTGACACAGGAACCCTACGAGAGGATGTCCTCCAGCTGCTGCGCGGACAGAATAGACGGTTCCGGCGAATCCCCAAGGACGTCTTGCCAGGTCTCCTGGGAGACGTTCCCTCGTTGGAGAAGGCGGGCCATCCTGTGTTCGAGGTCGTGCCCGGTGTCATGGCCGTGATTCTACAGCGTGCCCGAGGCCGGGGCGAAGTTTCAGCGAACCGGATTTCGTCGCGAATAGCACGGTTGCCGTTCGACCTTTTTCGTCACGAACTGATCGTCACGCAAGAGGTGGTTCCCGATTCCGTTTTGGAAGAGATAGTGGACCATATCTTCCTCCCTCTCGTCCAAGGTTGAACCGAGAGGGCAACCGCGTCGGCGTACGGGTCTCGGCCCTCCTCGCGGTCGGTCGCGGGCCCGCGTGCTGATTGCGGTCAGGTCATCCGTCGCGCGCGTCCCACTCTAAACCCGGGGTTGCGCTTCGCGTGATCAGTTCCTGCGTCCGGAAGAGGGCGCCTTGACTGACCCCAGGTCCTTTCCTCTCGCTCCGACCCTTTTCTAAGGAAGGGGTTGAGTAACATCACCCCCCATTATGGGGTAGTTTCGTCCCGTAATATAGGGACAAAGTTAGTCAGAAGGGTCCCCGCACGCCCTGCCACGGAGAGCCCTCCGCGGCGTCGTCCCAAAGGGGTGGGGTGTGTAAGACCCCCTGCGGACCAACGCCCTTCAGGGGTGAATCGATCGAGCCCTGACGCCATTCGGTGCGTGCTGGGTCCCACCCTACGAGCGCACGCCACGAGCTGACGCCTTACAAGTGCTCAAGACTCATTACGCGCCCGGTGGGGGGCAAAGAGTACACAGCCTGCGTTAAGCCATCGATGACCGACTCAACGCTCCGCACTTCCGAGGCTTAGACGATACACGACTCACCTGACCTCAGTTTCGGGGGACGCAGCGGCGGTGCCGCCGCTGCGTCGAGTCTTTCGTCGAGAGAGTTCAAGGGGCTCCAACCGTCCACGAACCGTATGACCAGCTCGACGCTGCGGTCGCCGTGAACCAGATTGAAAAGCCCCATTGAGACGCGCCGTTCAATCCCGTCGTGGGGTTGAAGATCCTACTCCCGGACCTGCCTCCATCTTGGGCCTCATAGACGCAGAGTTGCCCGGTATGGGCGTAACCGGGTCCGGGGCAGCCCGTCGTGTACGAACCTCCCTCAGCGATGAACGTAACGTTACCTGCCGGAAGGTCGGCGCCGAGGGGAACGCGGTAGTTGACGGTGGACGCGAGGTACGAGCCGATCCCTCCGCCCCACGCGGAGTACTCGCCCGACTCATTCTGGCCGGGCAGGAGCGTCGTGTTGACGGTGAAGTTCCCGCCCGAGGGGCCCCGCGATCCGATCGCCCCGGTGGAACCGGTAGGTCCAGGCACCACGAAGCTCACGGCTAGGGCCACGATCGCTATCACGAGGGCGATCGCTCCGAGCGTTGTTCCGAGTTTCGAGCCGCTACCGCCTCCCAATGCTGAGGGCACCGGTGGCGGCGTCTGCGTTCCGGACGAAGGCTGTTGCTGCATCGGGAGGTGCATCGGCTTCTAGCGAAATACCTTTGGGTAGGCGAGTACCGTTGTGGATTCGCGGGGTTGGCGGGCTGCCTTCGTTGTGGAACCAGACCGGACCCCGCGAAGTGAAACAGCACCGCACCGACTCGTGGATTGGAACGAATAACGCCGTTCCAAATGGGGCAGTTTCTGTGAGGTCTGTGTCGACAGTCGACTAGAACGTAGAAAACCTGTGGCTTTCTAGAGCGAGGGTCAGTTCGGGTGGGCGTCGCGCCGTCGCGGGCCTGTTAAAGTCCAAGACCGACCTCCCGTCCGCCGAGGCTGCCGATGCCGTTCATCACTCGGGGCGGGGTCAGGATCCATTACGAGGTGCAGGGAGAGGGATTGCCTCTCCTTCTCCACGCCGGAGGCGCGGGCGACCTCGAGTCATGGCGGCTAGCAGGTTACGTTGATGCCCTCCAATCCGAACATCGGCTGATCCTCATGGATCACCGTGGTCATGGAAGGAGCGACAAGCCCCGTGATCCCAGGGCCCATCGAATCGAGGAGTACCGCGACGACGTGCGGGCGGTTCTCGACGCGGCGCAGTGCGACCGCGCGATCTTCGTCGGGTACTCCGATGGCTCGAAGGTGGGGGCCGCGCTCGCGGAGGGCGATCCCGGCCGCGTTTCCGCGCTCATCGATATCGACGGCCTCGAGCCTCGGGACCTGACCGACCCCATGAGCCGGGATCGACAGCAACGCCACGAGCTCGCCCAGCTTGTACGACAACGCGGATTGGCGGATGTTGTCCGGGCTGGGGCGAAGAAAGAAGGCTATCACGGCCCCGAATCGGTTCTCGAGAACATCGCGGCCACGGACCCAGAGATGTTTGCGTTGGAACTCGAACAATGGAGGCAGTGGGACGGGCCGGCCAGCGTTCTGCGGCGTCTGAGGGTCCCGGTACTCTTGCTGCAGGCCGAGCGAAGCTATTCCGAGGCGGATCGCGAGGAGATGAGGCGAATCAATCCGCGATCCAAGTCGCGGTTGCTCCCCGGGGTCGGCCACTTTGGTGCCTTCGCCGGCGTCGACCTCGTGATGCCGCCCCTGAGGAAGTTCGTCTCGACGCTATAGATCCTAGGTCCGGCGTCTCAGGATGGGCTAGGGCGTCCAGGATGTCGGGACCGTCCCGCGCGTTCGAAAGGCGTCCGTTTGTCTAGGCGAGCGTCTCCAGAACTTCCGGAGTGAAAGGGCGGAGTTCCCCTATTCGTCCGTCACGGACCTTCAAGGCCCACGCAGGGTCGGCGAGGAGCGCGCGGCCGATGGCCACAAGGTCGAAGTCGCCTCGCACGAGCATTTCCACGAGCCGGTCGAGATGCGCCACCTTGCCGGCGCCATTTCCGGAGGCACGGTCCGTCGCTCCGCGAAACGGCTCGACGAAATCGGTGTTCAGAGCGACGGAGCCCACCGTGATCGTCGGTTTCCCCGTGAGTTTCTTGGTCCAGCCCGCCAGATTGAGGTCGCTTCCGTCAAACTCCGGCTCCCAGAAGCGCCGTGTCGAGCAGTGGAACGCATCGACGCCAGCGTCGACGAGCGGCTGGAGGAACCGGGCGAGCTCCGTAGGGGTAGTGGCTAGACGCGCGGAGTAATCCTGCGATTTCCATTGCGAAAACCGTAGGACGAGGGGAAAATCGGGCCCCACTCGCCGACGGCATTGATGGATGATCTCGGCGGCGAATCGAGTGCGGTCGGCCAGGCCACCGCCGTACTGGTCCGTGCGGTGATTCGTGCCATCCCAGAAGAACTGATCGATGAGGTAACCGTGCGCACCGTGCAGCTCGACCGCGTCGAACCCGATACGTTGAGCCTCGGCGGCGCCTTGCGCGAACGCTTCGAGGACAGCGTCGATTTGGCCGTGGGTCATCGGCTCGCCGACCTTTGTTCCGGGTTTGAGCAACCCGGATGGGCTGACCGGAGACGCGGGGAGCTTCGAGGAGCCGCCCGAGTGTTGGACGGCGCCAACGTGCCAGAGCTGCACGCCGATATGCCCCCCGGCCGCATGCACGGCCGAGACCGCCTTCGCCCACCCTTGGATGGCCTTGGGCCCGTAGATGTGCGGGACCTTCGGAGCGTTCTGGGCCCCCGGGCACGGAGCGACTCCCTCCGTAAGGATCAGACCCACGCCCCCGTCGGCCCGGCGGCGATAGTAGGCCTCGACGTCGGTCCCCGGGACACCCCTCGGGGAATAGTTTCGCGTCATGGGGGCCATCACGATCCGGTTGGGAAGAGTGAGCCCGTTCAGCTGGAAGGGCCGAAATAACTCGGATGCGGACACAGCGCCACCTCATGCCTTCTCGGTTGAAGGGTTTGCGGGAACGACCAGCGCCATATCGTGCGCGAATCTCCGTAACCGCGTCCCCGGAGGTCGCCCCGCGCGCTCCTCGCGGTCGGTCATCGAACGCGCGCGCCGTCCATCAACCGGAAGTTTCTGTGAGGTCCGGGTCTACCGTCGACTAGGACGCAGAAGACCTGTCCCTTTCGAACGGGGGTCGCTCCCTGCGCCAGTCTCAGTCAGGTCAGGTGCATCCGCTTCAGCAACGCGCGAAACCGTGGGTCGTCTCGCAGGCTGTCGAACACGAAGTCTGAGACGATGCTCGGAAGGTACCCCGAGCGCTCTTCGTACGCCTTCTCGAGCCACTCGAAGGCTTTCTCCTTCTCACCCAAAACGGCGTAGACGCCCCCTAACTTCATGGGGTAGGCACGGCCCCCTTCGCTCGATTGGAGAAGCCCCGACAGGATCGCTCTGGCCTCCTCGGGCCTTCCCGCTTTGACGAAGGCATACGCAAGGTCCCGAGGGTAAGGGGAGTTCGACATCCCCGCGGCCCTCTGCACCTCCTCGAGCCCTTCGTCAATCCTGCCCTGACGTATGTGCGCGAGCCCGAGATTGTTCAGGTAGAACGAGTTCTTCGGGTCCAGTTCAATGGCGTCCATCAGAAGCTGGATGGCCCGGTCGTACTGCCCGTGGTAGAGGTACGAAGTGCCCGCGTCCCCTGCGGTTCGGACGGAGAGAGGGTCGAGCTCGAGTGCCTCTTCGATCTCCCGGAGAGCGTTGTCCCACCTACCCCTGAGGCTCCAACCGTCGGCCAGCAGTAAGTGGGCCTCGGCCGAGTTGGGGTTCAGTTCGAGGGCTCGTTCGAGCTCCGCGTCTCGGGCCGCGAAGTCGTACTTGTTCCACAGCGTGTACGCCCGGGAGACGTGCGCCTCCGCTAACGATTCGTCCAGTTCCAGTGCTCTAAGTGCATACTCCTCGGCCTTCGAATACGCCTCGTTCCGGTCGTCTACTTCGAGGAATCCAAGGATCGAGTACGCGCGGGCCAGACCTGCGTACGCGGCCGCGTAGCCCGGACTCTGATCGATGGCCTGTGCGAAGTATTCTATCGCACTGTCGGCCGAAGCCTTGTCCCAACGGTTGAGATAGAATCTCCCCTTCAGCAGAAGGGTGTACGCTTCCACGCTTGCCCTTCCGACCTTCTCGATTCGGCGCTTGTCCTCCTCAAGGAGCTGCCCCTTGAGCGAAGAGGCCACCTCCTCGGCGATCTCCTTCTGGACCGCGAAGATGTCGTCGAGCTCACGATCGTACGTGGTGGCCCAGACGTGGTCCTCGGATCCGACGTCAATCAACTGCGCCGTTACCCGGAGACGATTCCCGGCCTTGCGAACGCTCCCCTCTAGGATCGAGGAAACCCGCAGCTCCAAGCCGATCTGCGAGACCGGCTTAGGGACGGACTTGTACTGCATCACGGAGGTTCGCGCGATGACGCGAAGCCCCCTCAGCTGCGAGAGGACCGTGATCAGCTCCTCCGTCAGGCCGTCCGCGAAGTACTCGTCCTTCGGGTCCGGACTGATGTTCGAGAAGGGAAGGACGGCCAATCCGGCCAGCCCGGAATGGACGAAGGAAGGCTCCCGTACGGTCCAGGGCAGCACGACGCGGTAGATCTCCATCGGGAGCGGTAACCCCTTGAGCGCCGTCGGGGGAAGCTTCTCGAGTTTGTCGGCGATCTTGTTCCAGACTTGCTCACGGACCGCCCCCGACAGGCAGATACCCCCGGGTTCGGCGACCGGCTCGATACGAGCCGCGATGTTCACCGCGTCTCCGAGGATGTCGTTGCCGGTCTGCACCACGTCCCCGAGGTGGATTCCGATGCGAATCTGGATCGGAGTTACCGCCCCCTCCGCGTTCCGGTCGTGGATCCGGCGCTGGATGTCGACCGCGCAGTGGATCGCCTTGAGGGCGCTGTCGAACTCGACCAGGAGGCCGTCGCCGGTGGACTTGATCTCCCGACCCTGGTGCGCCGAGATCAGGGGTCGGAGAAGCGCTTCTTGTTCGCGGAGCGACTCCAGTGAGCGAGCCTCGTCGGTGTGGGTGGACGCCGTGTAACCGACGGTGTCGGTGAACATGACGGCAGCAAGCCGCCGGGTCGCGGCCACAACCCGAAAACCGCCTCCGTTAGATTAAGCCCCGGTCCAGGAGTTGTCAGCGCTTATGGGTTCGAAACGGGCGCTCTGCGTAGCCCCCAGCTACGCCGGCGGGCAACCTGACCCTCTTGTAACGAGGGGGTTCTCTAACGGCCCCTCTTGGCCGCTCGAACCCATCGCGAGAGAGCCCCGCGAAGGCCCTTCCAGTCGGGCGAATCCAAACCCTACGCGGCTTGGCGCCGACTGTACCCGCGGCCCCGAGCGGTAGTAAATCGAACTCTTCAGCAATCCTCTCTGGTGGCTGGCCGACCCGTTCAACTCCTCGGCCCGGAAGATGCGGCTGGGCTACCAGTCCGGTGCGGAGCCCCCCACTCTGTGTCACGAAGCGGGTCCCTTTTCAACCCTCTCGCTCTCGAATCGCGTCCCGGATTCCTTTCGGAATCGGGCGGCATCCGCAGTGCCGTGCGTGCTCGGTATGCCACCGGATTCGCTCCTGAATCGAAGGTTGCTTTGGCATCCGATGATCGCGATGCCACTTCGCATTCAGCGCCGAACCGGTCATCCCGGGATCCAACACGCGAAGTGAGAATAATGCTTACCCTCCGCAGACTCCGACAACGGGTCCATTTTCAAAGTCCACCGGGATGATCCTCGCAACTCACTTGCGAGCGCCGTCGTTCGTCCACATCGACGAAGGTAGTGGTGCCGTGCTGGTCTTCCGAGGACCCGCCGACGGGGTGGGGGCGTGGTGCGTCCTACATTACAACGACAATCTTTCCTCGAGCGTGTCCTTCCGCGAGATACCGAAAAGCGTCCGGGACCTGGTTCAAGGGGTAACGCCTGTCGATTACCGGGGTTACCTTGCCGGTCTCAAGGAGCTCCTTGAGGGCAACCAGTTCTCCTGTCTTGACCGACGCGAGGAAGAACTTCGTTCTGGGGCCGACAATGCGCGCCCCCAGCGTGGTCTTGAGCAGTCGGCCGACGATCCGAAATGCCGTACCTGGCCCTGCGCCGACAGCCAAGAGCAGTCCGTGGGGACTGAGGACACCCCGATAAGCTGCCAGGGAGTGGTTGAGTTGAGTGTCGAAGATGACGTCGTAGCGTTCGCCGCTCTTGCTGAAGTCCTCTCGCGAGTAATCGAAGATCCGATCGGCTCCGAGGGATCTGATCAATGCGATGTTACGGGTGCTGCAAACACAGCTGACCTCCGCGCCGAGCGACTTGGCGATCTGCACGGCGAAGGTGCCGACTCCACCCGACGCACCGTTGACTAGGACCCGTTGGCCCGGCCGGACCTGCGCCTTATCGCGGAGGCCCTGAAGGGCAGTGGTGGCTGCGATGGGTACGGCCGCGGCCTGATCGAACGTCAGCCGGGTCGGTTTCAGCACTACTTCGGTCTCGTCGGCGACAGCGTACTCAGCCAATGTGCCACGGCCCACACCGAAGACCTCGTCCCCAACGCGAAGCTCCTTTACGCTCTTGCCGACCGCCACGACTCGACCGGCCAGGTCGCGCCCGGGCCGTCCCATCTTCGGTCTGAGGAATCCCTGCCCTCTCCTGAAGATGAACGGCGGCTTCAGCATGTGCCGGTCGACAGGATTCACGGAGGCACCGTAGACTCGGACCAACACCTCGTGGTCGTCCCTGAACGCCGGGAGCGGGACCTCTCGAAGCTCCAGAACCTCCGGGGGACCGTAGCGGTCGTAGACCCACGCCTTCATCGTGCCCTGTGGACTGCCGGCGTGAGTTGACACTTCCTTCACCGTTCGGGGACGGGGGGAGATGTATTCGAGTTCTTCGACATCATGTTCAGCAACCTTCCGCGCGCTCGGACCGTCTTAAGGCCGAGGACTCACCCTCGGCGACCGGCACCCCGCGCAGGTCCCAAGGCCGTGACCGACCCCATTCGAGTACGAATCCATGGGGACCGGGGTCCTGTCATCTTTCTCTTGCACGGGGGCCCGGGAGCGGCGGGTTCGGTCTGGGACCTGGCCGAGGAGTTGAGCGACGAGTTCCAGGTTCACGAGGCGATTCAACGCCGCTCCGGAGCGCGCAGGTTGACCGTCTTCCGGCATGTGTCCGATCTGCGGGAACTCGTGGTAGCGCCAGCGGTAATGGTAGGACATTCCTGGGGGGCTATGCTGGGACTGTCCTTTGCGGCGCGCTACCCTGCTTCTCTGAGGGGCCTGGTCTTGATTGGATGCGGGACCTATGATTCGCGCTCGAGGGAAATCTACCGTGCGCGGATGCAGAAGAATCTCGGTTCGGCCGGTCGGCAGAGGGTCGAGGCGCTGAGCGAAGAGATCGGAGCATGCTCATCGGACCCTCGACGGGACCGTCTCTTCGCCAAGCTCGGCCAGATGGACTCACGGGCCCAGGCGTTCGATGAACTGAGGCTGAGAGCCGGATATAGGGCGATCCTCGATTTCGATTCCCGAGGGTTCGAAGAGACTTGGGACGACGCGGTTCGCCTCCAGCGAGTGGGGCGGGAACCGGCAGCCTTTCGGGCGATTTCGTGCCCGGTGCTCATGCTCCATGGTGACGACGACCCGCATCCTGGCGGTCGAATCGCGACCACGCTGCGACGATACATTCCACAACTGGAGTACCATTCGTTCCCCCGTTGCGGTCACGTTCCCTGGCGAGAGCGGCATGCACGGGAGCGATTTCTCCTCGATTTACGGACATGGATTCACGGACTCTGGCGATAGGAGGGGTTCCATCCGGGTGCCCGTAAGGTGCCGTTGCTGTGAAGTTAGGGTCGGCCGTCGACGAGAACGTAGAAGACCTGTGCGTCGTCCACTCACCACGAGATAGGCCGCGGGAAGGCGAATCCCCCCGCGGTGCCTCGCTCCTATCGAAGACCGTCAGGCGCGGCGAAAGCGATCATGAATGATGGCGAGGGAGCCGGCCCAAAGGGCCGGGGAAGCGGTTAGACATGGCCACCGGGTCCGAGACCCGGTCGAGTCTACCCTGCGGGCCTACTTCGCGAGGCCGAGCTGGAGGTAGAGTTCCGACGGGTTCCCGTACGCGCGAAGCGACTGGACCTTGCCGTGCTCGTTGAAGACGAGGCGGGTCACTAGGTCCTGGGAGATCTTCCGGTTCGTCGGGGCGATCGTGTACTTGCCGTTCTGGGAGGTGAGCGCCCCGGTCTGGGTTCCGCGGACCGAGTTTACGACAACGGTCGAGGTTCCCGAGACGAAGACCTCGGACGGCTCAATGGTCCAGTCCGGAAACGCGGCGAAGTTGCCCGTGTAGTAGGCACGGATGGCGTTCTTGCCATGGATCGGGCTGTCCATGCTGGGGACCTGGAACGTCGCGTTCTCTGCGTAGTGCTCTACGACCTTGTCGACGTTTCGGGTGTTGATGACGGCGATCATCTGGCGAGTCTCTTGCTCAGTTGTCTGTGTCATTTTCTGCTCCTCACCTATATAAGGGCCGCCGAAGATTATAAGTAGGGCTAGGTCCCGCCTTGACACGGGACACGGCTCGTGGGAACGAGCAGACCGAGGGCCTCGCGGCGGACGGGGCCCAGGGGCAGCCCAGACCCACGCGACCGAAGGTCTAGGTGCGGGCGAGCTCGATTTCTTATCCCAGGAGTTCTTGGCCAACAACAATCGGAGGGCCGAGTTGCGTTCTGAGCGGGGGCGCGTTCAGTTTCTGCCTGCAACCGCGCTCGCCGCGGCGGCCCTCGTCCTCGTCGGGCCCTTGATGGGCGCCGCGGGAGGATTCCCGAGCCCGACCCTCCGCGGCCCGGGCGAACTGCCGCTCGGCGTAGGCCCGTTTTCGGCGAGCGCAACTTGGAACGGGAACAGCCTCTCGTCGGCGGGAAGCCCGGCGACGGCGTTCTCGATCCAGAGAGGCGATACCGCGCTAGTTCGCTTCAACTACACGGGCCTGGGAGTTACCGAGGTCGCCAATGCGTCGCTGAAGGTCACGTACCTCGGGGTTGTCCTCACTACGTCGAAGGCGCTGGCCCACGTGACGGGTGGTCCCCCAGTCACCGGGGGCTCGCAGATCAACTGGTCGTTCGGCCCGTTGTATAACGCCCTCGAGGGGGTCTTCCAGCTTACGGCGAGCCTCCTGTACGTGAACGGCTCCACCGCGTGGAGCGAATCGTTCTACGTCTTCGTGAAGACGCCGTACAACTTGGAGTCCGGAGCGGTCATCGTTCTCCTGATCCTCACGGTGGCCGAGCTGTACTGGGGCATCTCGTCCATTCGGGAGGCTCGTCGCGGCCGAAAGCCGGGGCCGCCCGCGTCGTCTGCCTCCCCCGGTCCGGTTCCACCGGCTTCGGGGACCCCGCCCGCGACGGGCGGCCCAGGGTCGACGGGGTCCGCTGGGACTGCGGGAGGATCCACCGAGGTGCCCGCGCCGCCGGGCTCCGGCGGGGCTGGCGGCGGCGGAGGTCCGGCATGAGCGCAGCCTCCCGCGCCGCGAGCTCGGGGGCCGTCCTGGGGATCGTGCTCGTGTTCCTGATGCAACAGTTCGGGCTCCTCGCCCTGACCGGCATCGTGGCGAGCGTTCTCTACTTCGCGGTCGCCGCGATCCTCGGGGGCGTCGTGTTCGGCGTGGCTGCGTGGGCGGCCGGCCGCAGGCCGGTTCCCGTTCCCTGAGCCCCTCGAGCGCGGATCGGGCGCGGGGCTTGACAATCTTACATGCTCTCCGGGGGTCGCCCCGGCATGGCCCGTGCTTCCGAGGACCACAGGGTCGTCCGTGCTCCTCGTGGCCCCAAGCTCTCCTGTCGGGGCTGGGGTCAGGAGGCGGCGTTGCGCCTCCTGATGAACAATCTTGACCCCGAGGTCGCGCGAGACCCCCAGCACCTGATCGTCTACGGCGGCCGGGGGAAGGCGGCGCGCGACTGGCCCTCCTTCGACCGCATCGTCGAGACCCTTCACGACCTCGGCAACGACGAGACGCTCCTCGTCCAGTCGGGGAAGCCGGTCGGCGTCTTCCCGACGCACCCTGAGGCGCCCCGCGTCCTGATCTCGAACGCGGTGCTGGTTCCGCACTGGGCGACGGACGAGATCTTCTGGGACCTCGAGGCCCGGGGGCTCACGATGTACGGCCAGATGACGGCCGGTAGCTGGATCTACATCGGAACTCAGGGGATCCTGCAGGGGACCTACGAGACGCTCGCGGCGCTCGCGCGGACCGAGTTCGGTCGCCCGGACCTGGCCGGGCGCTGGATGCTGACGAGCGGCCTCGGCGAGATGGGCGGCGCCCAGCCCCTCGCGGTCACGATGCTCGGCGGGGTCGCGCTGATCGTGGACGTCGACCCTCGCGCGCTCGCCCGGCGTCGCGAGCTCCGCTACCTCGACGCGGTCGCGAACTCGCTCGACGAGGCGCTCGAGCTCGTCCGCGAGCACGTCGCGGCGAGGACCGCGCTGTCGATCGGCCTCTGTGCGAACGCCGCGGACGTCTACCCCGAGATCGCCCGGCGCGGGATCGTCCCCGACGTCCTGAGCGACCAGACCGCCGCCCACGACCTTCGGGTCGGCTACATCCCCCAGGGGCTGACCGTCGAGGATGCGGAACGGGAGCGGGCCAGGGACCTCCCGGGCTACCTGGCGAGGGTCCACGCCTCGCTGGCGACCGAGGCGCGAGCGATCCTCGACCTCCAGCGCCGAGGCGCGAAGGCGTTCGACTACGGCAACAGCTTCCGCGCCCGCGCCCGCGACGCCGGGGTCGCGGACGCGTTCGAGATCCCCGGGTACGTCCCGAGGTACATCCGGCCGTTGTTCGCGGTGGGGAGCGGACCGTTCCGGTGGCTGGCCCTCAGCGGCGAGGCGGACGATATTCGCCGGATCGACCGCGCGATCGTCTCCGAGTTCGCCTCCAACGAGCACCTCGTCCGATGGATCCGCATGGCCGGCGAGCGGGTGAAGTTCCAGGGGCTTCCGGCCCGGATCTGCTACATGGGCTACGGGGAGCGGGAGCGCCTCGGGCATGTCGTCAACGCGCTCGTCCACGATGGGGAGCTCGCGGCGCCCGTCGCGATCGGCCGGGACCACCACGACTCGGGGAGCGTCGCGAGCCCCTATCGCGAGACCGAGGCGATGCGGGACGGCTCGGACGCCATCGCCGACTGGCCGGTGCTGAACGCGCTGCTGAGCGTCGCCGGAGGCGCCACGTGGGTCTCCTTCCACCACGGCGGGGGCGTGGGGATCGGCAACTCGCTCCACGCCGGGCTCGTCGTCGTCGCCGACGGGACGGAGGAGGCCGACCGAAGGATCTCCCGGGTCCTCCACAACGACCCTGGGCTCGGCGTGGCCCGCCACGCGGACGCGGGCTACGAGGCCTCGGTCGAGCTCGCGGCGACGGCGAGGTTCCGCATCCCGGGCCTCCGCGCCGTCCGGCGGACCGACGGAAAACCGCCTTGAAGGGGCGTGCTATTCCGGCCGGCATGCCCAAGCCGAGCGTGGAGGAGGCCGACCGCCTGGCCCGCGGGGTGCTGCGCCAGCGCCTGCGGGTCCGACCGAAGGAGAACGTGATGATCGAGACGTACCCGTCGTCGCTCCCGTGGGCGACCGGGTTCGTGCGCGAGGCGCGCCGGCTCGGGGCCCGGCCCCTCCTCGTCTACGAGGACGAGCGGTCGTACTGGACCGCGGTGGGGGAGGGCCAGGCCGCGCTCGTCGGCTCCCCCGGGGAGCACGAGTGGGGCGCGCTCGAGGGCTCGGACGTCTACATCTACTTCTGGGGGCCCGAGGACATCGCGCGGCGCCGGCGCCTCCCCGAGAAGGAGGCGCGGAGGCTGTTCGCGTTCAACCCGAAGTGGTACCAAATCGCCCGCAAGGCCGGCGTCCGCGGGGCGCGGATGGGGATCGCCCGGGTGACGGAGGCGAACGCGCGGCTCTTCGGGGTGCCTCTCGGCACCTGGCGGGAGCAGGTCTACCGCTCGTCGATCCGGGACCCCGCGGCGGTTCGCCCGGTCGCGCAACGTCTCGCGCGGCGGCTCGAGCAGGGACGCTCGATCCGGATCCAGCACCCGAACGGGACGGACCTGACGCTCGGCCTCGCCGGGAGGAAGGCGACCGTCTCGATCGGCGAGGTCGCGCCCAAGGGGAGGAAGAGCACCTACGGGTCGATGGCGAGCGTCCCGGACGAGAACGTCTACGTCGCGGTCGACGAGAGCACCGCGGACGGGACGGTCGTCGCGAACCGACGGACGATAACCTCCATGAACGCTCCGCTCGAAGGCGGGCGGTTCACCTTCCGCGATGGCCGTCTGGTCGGGTCCGCGTTCGGCCGCGGCGGCTCGGCGTTCCGGGCCGCCTACCACGCCGCCGGGGCGGGCCGGGAGCGCCCGTCGTTCGTCGAGATCGGCCTCGACCCCTCGGTCGAGGGGACACCCCTCCTCGAGGAGTCGGAGCTCGGCGCCGTGACCGTCGGGGTGGGGGGGAACGCCGGCTTCGGGGGGAAGAACAAGGTGGAGTTCGTGGGCTACCTGACCCTCGCGGGGGCCAGGATCTCGATCGATAAGCGGCCGGTTGCCCGATGCGGCCGGCTCGTCGGGATCTGACCGGAGAGCGTGCTAAGGCCTAGCAACCCGTCCAAGCGGCCGACCGGCAGCTCGGGCCACCCCCTTATCTCCCGGTCGGCCGGAATCTTCTCTGACGGGAAGGAAGCCCGTCGGAAGAAAAATGCAGACGAACAGAACGAGGAGACGGATGCTGTCCATCGCGGCGGTGGCGCTTGTCGCGCTCGCGGTCGTCCCCCTGCTCGCCAGTGCGGCGAGCGCGGCGGCGGTCGCCCCGGGCACGCTCGCCCCCGCCGGAAAGTCCGCCCAGTGGGCGTACGGAGGGGAAGGCTGGGCCGGCGGAGGGATCTCGGCGGGCACGACGACCCTCAGCTGGAACGCCTCGGTCGGGGCGGTCGTGATCTTCAACGCGACGAACACGAGCGCGAACACGGTCGAGCTGACCGCGAGCCGGACCGTGGCGGTGACGATCTCGGCGACCTTCACGGGGCCGTACACGAGCTGGGCCTACCACCTCAAGGCGGTCGAGACCGACAAGGCGTACGTGAACCTCACGAACGCCTCGACCGTGACCCTCGCGAACTCTACGAAGGTCCCGGCGCTGGGGATCCTCAACGCCTCGGTGCAGGCGAACGCCTCGTTGAAGGCCTCGCTGGTCGGGGTCGTCGACAACCGGAGCGTGGGCGACTACCTCAACGTCTCGGGCTGGGCGTGGGCGAAGGTCGCCTTCGACCCGTCGCTCGGGCTAATCCCGCTCAACCTGTCGGGCGTGAGCAGCTGGCACTCGTCCTCGGACGCCTCGGGCAGCGCGGCGTGGAACCTCAGCTGGGCCTACACCGACTACCGGTGGAACGGCACGTCGGGGAGCTACAGCGGCGACGTCAACGGCACCTGGTCGACGACGACCGTGGTCTCCCTGGTCGGCCACGTCGCAGGGACGTACGCGAAGTGGGTCGACCACCGGCTTCGGACCGCGGTGGCCCTCGGGCTCAGCGGCCCGTTCGACCTCTACGCGGGGGTCCTGATCGTCCCGCACGCCTTTGACCTCTTCGGCGGCGGGGTCACCGCCTATGACGGGGCCGGCGTCGGGGCGACCGCGGTCACCTCCGAGTACCTGTTCGTCACCAACGGGCCCCGCTACCTCTGGGCCGGGTCCGTGACCGCGGCGAACATGACGGCCGGCACCTCCACCCCCGCGGCCCTTGCCTCGACCGCCGGGGGCGCGATGCCTGCGGTGACGCCGTCGGCCAGCGGGTCGGCGGATCCGACCGTCTGGGAGCAGCCCGAGAGCCTCTCCGCGGCTCAGAGCCAGGCCTACTGTCTCCAGTTCGGCTGCTCGGGCAGCTCCAACTCGCTCGGGGGCCTCGTGCTGCTGGGCGGAATCGTGGCGGCCGTGGCCGTGGTCGCGATCGCCTTGGTCCTCCGCCGACGCTCGCGCGGCCGCAGCGGCCAGCCGGCCGGCGCGCCCCTCTCGGCGCCACCCGTTGTCGGACCGACCCCTCCCACCGGGGTGGCTCCGCCCGGGTCGGTGCGCCCACCTCAATAGGCCGAAACGACGCTCAGCCTTCGGTGGGTCCGTTCCGGACCCACCGCAACCCCTTCCCCCACTTCCTTTCGTGCGAAGAATCCTAGCGCATCGAAGAGCCGCGCTGGCGGGCCCGTTCCAGGACGGTGCGGTCCGTATCGTACCACGCGATCTGGGTGGCTCGGTCGAACGACGCCCAGAGGAACCGGTCGAAGATCGCCTCGGGCGCCACCGACCCCACCCGCGAGGCCCCGAGGAAGTAGACGCTCGTCTTGTGGACGTTGACCCCCTGGGATTCGGAGTAGAAGCGATAGCTGACCTCCCCGAGCTCGCCGTCGAGGCGAACGTCCTCGAGCCCGGTCTCCTCGCGTACCTCCCGGAGCGCGGCGTCCTCGAGGGACTCTCCGGCGGCCACATGGCCCTTGGGTAGGCACCACCGGTCCTCGCGCGTCTCGTGCAGCAGCAGGACCTCCCCGCCGCGGACGACGACGGCGCCCGCCGCGAGCTCCGGGACGATTGGAAGGCCGGGACGGTACGGTCCGTTCCTTCCCGGCATCGGCGCTCGTAAGGAGCCCGGCCCAAGAGCGCTTCGGCCCGCGACCCCCACGGGTCCCGCGCACCGTTAAGGGGCCGGGACGCTCGCCCGGCCCATATGCTCGACCGCGGCGAGGAGTACCACGACCTCGCGACCCTCATCCGGAAGAAGGCGGTGAAGAACGGCTCGCGCGCCGCGCTCACGTTCGCCAGCCGGAGCTTCACCTACGACGAGCTCGACCGCGAGTCGGAGCGCGTGGCGGCCGGCCTGGCCAAGGCGGGTATCCGCCCCGGAGAGCGGGTGGCGGCCCTCCTGTTCAACACCCCCGAGTTCCCCTTGCTCTGGTTCGGCACGGCGAAGGCCCGAGCGGTCCTCGTGCCCGTGAACACCGGCCTGAAGGGAGAGATCCTGCGCTACGAGCTCGCCGACAGCGCCCCCCGGGCGATCGTCGTCGACCGGAGGCTCTGGCCGGCGTACGACCCGCTGCGGGAGGCGTTGCGGATCCCCCACGAGTTCGTCGTCCTGCCCAAGGGCGAGCCTTCGGACGTTCCCAAGGGCGTCACGCCGTTCGAGGATCTTCCGGCGGAGCCCGGCCCGACGCTTCCGGCCGCCCCGAACCCCTACGACCCCGCCTCGGTGATGTACACCAGCGGGACGACCGGCCCTCCGAAGGGGGCGATCATCCCCCACCAGAAGCTGATCACGACACCCGCCGACATCGGGCGGCGCAGCCGGCTCACGCCGACGAGCATCCTGTTCACCGGTCTGCCGCTCTTCCACTGCAACGCCCAGGAGATGACCACGCTGCCGGCGCTCCTCAACGACCTCACGGCGGCGTACGACGAGCGGTTCCACGCGAGCACGTACTGGGAGGCGGCGGCCCGCCTGCACGCGACGCACGTCTCCCTGCTGATCGCGATGATCACCATCCTGTTCAAGCAGCCCGAGAAGGCGACCGACCGGGGCCACGGGGTGGGGACGGCGCTCACCGCCGGGGCCACGCGGGCCCTCTGGCCCGACTTCGAGAAGCGGTTCGGCCTGAGGATCGTCGAGCTCTACGGCATGACGGAGTGCGGCTGCACGACGCTGATGAACCCGCCGGACGCGGTCCGCCTGGGGTCGGTGGGGACCCCGCTCGAGTTCGTCGAGGCCGACGTCGTCGACGACGACGACCGCCCGGTCGGGCCGAACACCCGAGGCGAGCTCGTCGTCCGCCCGCGCGCGCCGTTCACGATGTTCTCCGGCTACCTGAACCAGCCGGAGAAGACGGTCGAGTCGTGGAGGAACCTCTGGTTCCACACCGGCGACACGGTCACCCGCGACGAGGACGGCTACTACTACTTCGTCGACCGCAAGAAGGACATCATCCGGCGCCGTGGGGAGAACCTCGCCCCGTACGACGTCGAGTCGGTGATGAACCGGCACCCGGGGATCTTCGAGACGGTGGTCGTCGGCGTCCCGTCCCCGCTGGGGGAGGAGGACGTCAAGGCCTACGTGCTGCCGAAACCCGGGGTCCGGCTCGACGCCAAGGAGCTGTTCGAGTACTGCGTCGCGAACCTCCCGTTCTTCATGGTGCCGAAGTTCCTCGAGTTCGTCGACGAGATCCCGAAGACCGCGAACCAGAAGTCCCAGCGCTACCTGCTGCGGCAGCGGAAAGGAGGCACGGAGTACGACCGGGAGCAGCTCGGCGTCGTCGTCCGCGCCCCGTCGTAGGCCGAGCCCTCCGCCCCGGCGCGGCCGCCCGGTCCTCCTCGACACGAACGCGGCGTTCCTGCCGTTCCGGGAGAGGCTCGCCCTGGAGCAGGAGGTCGACCGCCTCCTCCCCGGCGCGGAGCTCGCGGTGCCGACCGCCGTCCGCGCCGAGCTCGACCTGTTGGTCGGGCGAGGTGCCGCGTGGGCCGCCGCGGCGAGGTCGTTCGCGGGGCGCCTCCGAACCGTGCGGACCACGGGCCGCGGGGACAGCGCGGTCGTCGAGGTGGCGGTTCGGCTCCGGGCCGCGGTCGTGACCGCGGACCGGGTCCTCGCCGAGCGGCTCCGGCGCGCCGGCGTCGCGGTCCTGGTCCCCCGGGACCGGACCCGCCTCGAGCTGAAGCTTCCCCGCGTCCCCGTCCGGGTGGGCGGACGCTCCCCGCGCCGACGCGCTCGCCCTAACCGTTAAGAATCGACCCCGGCTCGTGAGCCTCCGGCGAGCGATGAGGGACGACGACCGCCTTCTCGACCTCCCCGAGCCGGAGTTCGGCAGCGGGATTGTCGGGGTATGCGACGTCTGCGGCGAGCGGCAGGCGGTGGTCGTCCTGCTCAAGGAACGCTACCGGCTGTGCGTCCTGGATTTCCTGAACAAGGCCTGGATCAGGTCCGACCAGCGTCCGAGCGCCCCGACTCCCCTCTACCGCAGCGATCGGGTCTGGTTCCCCACCGACGCCGTGCCGGGCGGCCGCGCGCCGGCGATCGTCCTGTCGCCCACCAAGACGGTCCGCCACCCGGTCGTCCTGATCGCCCCGGACACCTACGGCATCACCACGACGCTCCTGGACGCGGCGATCCGCTTCGCCCGCGAGGGGTTCGAGGTCCTGCTCCCGGACGTCGGGAAGACCGACGGCCTGGGATTATCGCATCACCTGGCCCTGAGGGCCGGGCGGACGCTCCGCGGGGGCGTTCCGGTCTCCTCCTCCAAGGTCGCCGGCCTCGTCTCCCTCTACCGGGACGGCCTGCGGTACCTCCTCGGCCGGGAGATGGTCGACGCGAGCCGCTCCGCGGTGTTCGGGACCTCCTACGGCGGGGCGTTGGCGCTCGCGCTCGCCGCGGAGAGCACCTCGCTCACGGCGGTCGCCCTCGCCTACCCGGTGCCCCTCTCGCCGGCGGGCCTTCCGGGACTCGTCACCGCGCCCCTCTTCCTGGTCCGAGGGGACGCGGACCGGCTCGCCGAGCGGGCCGAGCGGCAGGTTCGTGCCACCGCCGCGGCGGGGAACTCGACGTTCGTCTCGGTCCCGGGCGCGCGCCACGACTTCCTCTCGCGCGACCTGGGCGCCTACGACGTGGCGCTCGCCGAGCCGGCGTGGGCCCAGATCGTGGCGTTCCTGAAGGCGCGGCTGATGCCGCCGCCGCCCACCCCGCCTCCGCCGCCGAGCCGGCTGGCGGCCGTGGGCTCCCTCCCCCGTTCGATCGCCCCGGCGGCTGCGGTCGCGCCTCCGACGTCGAAGGCTGGGGACGTCACGGTGCCGGCTCCCCGCGGCACGACGACCGCTCCCGCCCCCTAGGCGCGCTCCCACCGGGCGCGAGCCCGCTCGAGGCGGGCGGCCGACCCGCCGCCGGCTCAGCCGGGGTACTCGTAGAACCCGCGACCGGTCTTGCATCCGAGGTGGCCGGCGGAGACCATGCGCTTCAGGAGCGGCGCGGGCCGGTACTTCGGGTCGCCGAACTCGCGGAACATCGTCTCGATGGTGTCGAGCGCGACGTCGAGCCCGATCAGGTCCGCGAGCTCGAACGGCCCCATCGGCATCCCCGCGCCGGCCTTCATCGCGACGTCGATGTCGCGCGCCGTCGCGACGTGCTCGTCCAGCGCGAAGCAGGCCTCGTTGAGGATGGGGATCAGGAGGCGGTTCACAATGAAGGCCGGCGACTCCTTCGCCCGGATCGGGACGAGGGGGGAGCGGTGGTTCCGCAGTCCCTGGAGGAAGCCGACCGTCTCCTGCACGACGTCCTCGTGCGTGTCGACCCCGCCCGAGACCTCCACCAGCGGGAGCGTCGCCGGCGGATTGAAGAAGTGGATGACGACCACCCGTCGGGGATGGCGAAGCCCCCGGGCGAGCTTGGTCACCGAGAGCGACGAGGTGTTCGTGCCGATCACCACGGGCTCGGGCACGACCCGGTCGAGGGCCTCCAGCACCGGACGCTTCACGTCCTCCCGCTCGAAGACCGCCTCGATGACGAGATCGACGTGGGCGAACGCGTCGTAGTCGGCCACCGCCCGGACCCGCGCGACGATCTCGTCCCCGTGCTGCCGGGTGACCTTCGGCGCCAACGACGTCCGGACGCGGTCGCGCTGGGCCTCCGTCAGCTCGCCGGCCTCGCCGGTGATCCTCGTGAGCTCCTTCTCCGCCCGGGAAGCGTGGAAGGCGACCAGCTCGTCCACGAGGGTCCTGACCTTGGCGAGGCCCCGCTCGACGGTTGGCCGGTCCACGTCCTTCAGGACGACCTCGATCCCGTTGAACGCGAGGAGCTCGGCGATCGCTGCGCCCATCGTCCCCGCCCCCACGACCCCCGCTCGCACGACACGCATCGACCGGCCTCTTCGGCGGCGACCGACGGCGGCGTACTTAACCCGGGCGGCCGCGTCGGGCGGTACGATCGCTCACGCCGCGGAACCTGCCGTTCCCCGAGCCTGGGGAGCGGGGCCCCGCCCGACGGCAGGGAGCGGTCTCGTCCGCGGGCGGTGATCCGGGTGCCGCGGGTCGTGGGGAGGGCTCACTGGCACGGAACGACGGGGCCGCGTTCCGGGAAGCCCGAGCCGGCGGCGGTCCCCGTGGCGGAGGGCGGAGAGCCACGTAGGGTCGGACCTCGCGGCAGGGCCGCCTTCTCGGGGGCCACGCTTAAAGCCCGGACGGTCGCTGGACCGGGCAAGCGGGGATGGCCCAGCCCGGTAAGGCGCTGGATTGCTAATCCAGTGGTGGTTTCACCTCGGGGGTTCAAAAGGCGGCCGGGATGCCCCGGCCTCCGGAACGTCCCCCTCCCCGCGCTTCGCCCCTTCGTGCTCTAGGCTCTTCGCCCGGTAGAGGGCGCCGTCCGCCCTCACTTCCACGAGCGTCCCCTGCGGCGGCAACGGGGGGTCCGGGATGACCAGCAGGCGGACCCCGTCCTCCACCTCCACGAGCGCGAGAGGGTGCGGCCCCGACCAGCCCGGAGGCGGGACCTCGAGCGACGTCGAGGCGAGCACCGTGCCGACCCCCACTGAGGAGTACGCCTCGGTTGACCCCGAGCCGCATCTCGGGCAGGGCCCGTCGACCGGCACGAACCGGGCATGACAGGTGGCACACTTGCCGAGGCTCAGGCCCGGCGACTCGCCCTCGCTCATCGGGCGACCTCGCCGAGAATGGTGACGAAGTTCTGCACGCCGAGCCCCGCCATTGAGTGCGCGAGCCCGACCTTCGGCCGGCGCGCGATCGCATGGTGGCCGGCCTCTCCCCGAAGCTGGGCGGCGATCTCGGCGATCCCCGCGAGCCCGGACGCCGCGACCGGGTGGCCTCGCCCCAGGAGGCCACCGCCCGGGTTGACCGGAAGGCGTCCGTCCGCGCGGACCCAGCCGCGCTCGAACCAGCCGGGACCCTCCCCGGGCCCGCAGAACCCGAGGTCCTCGAGATGGACGAAGGCGAGCGGAGCGAACGCGTTGTGCAGCTCCACGACGTCGATGTTCTTGCGGGTCAGGTGGCTCTCCTCGTAGGCGTCCCGCGCCGCGAGGCGGCTCGCGACGAACGTCGTGAGGTCGGTCCGGTCGATGATCCGGAGGGAGTCGAACCCTTGCCCGAGCCCCAGGACGGTCGCCGGCCCGCGTCCCTTCTCCACCACGACCGCGGCGGCGCCGTCGGAGATCGGGGCGCAGTGAAGGAGCCTCAGGGGCAGCGCCACCGGCCGGCTCGCGTCGACCTCCGCCGGCGTGACGAGGGTCCGAAACTGGGCGTTGGGGTTCCGGGAGGCCATCGACCGGTCGTGGACGGTCGCGAGCGCGCAGACCGACGCGGGCAGCTGGTTCCGCTGGAGGTAGCGCTGGGAGACCAGGGCCGCGAGCCCGGGCATCGTGGCCCCGTGCGCCGCCTCGCTCTCATGGAGCGCCGCCGCGAGCTCGCCGGTGAGCGTCGTGGTCGGGCGGTCGGTCATCTTCTCGGCCGCGACGACGAGGGCGCGCGTCGCCCGGCCGGTCTCCACGGCCTGGACCGCGACGTGGAACGCCATCGCCCCGGTCGCGCTCGCCGCCTCGACGCGGAGGCCGTCGGCCGACTCGAGGCCGAGGCGTCCCGCGAGCCTGGGGAGGACGGCGAACGGCCCGTTCGGCCCGTGGCCGAGCATCGTCCCTACGACCAGGAGGTCGACCGGCTTGCGGCCGATCCCCTCGAGCGCGACGCCGGCGGCCTCGGCGGCGAGATCGACCAGGCCCTCCGTCCGCTTCCCGAAGCGGCCGACGCCGACGCTCGCGACGCGGACGCTCATCCGCCGAGCGGCTCCGGCCGGCTCGAGAGGTAGCGCAGGCGGCCGAGGAACCTAGAGAGCGGCATCCCACCCTCCCAGCGCAGGACCCCGTTCCCCTCGCGCGTCGACTCCACCGGGGGGAGCGCCCGGCACGCCGCGCCGAGAAGCCCGCGGGTCGGCGGGTTCCCGGCCGAGAAGACCTTCCACGCTTCCTCGCCCCGCAGCCCGAGCCGTCGGTAGGCGTAGAGCACCATCAACCCTGCGCGCGCCGCGACGCGTCGATGGGCCTCGAGCTGGGCGTTGGCTCGCCCGCCGGCCGCGGTGAACCGGATCACCGGGGCCGAGGACGCCTTCACCTCGATCGGGAGCGCGAACTCGCGGCGCAGGGCGACCAGGTCGAGGCCGAGCGAGCCGGCTCCGCGGACGACCAGGAACGGCTCGTCGATCAGCCGCTCGAACTCGACCCGCTCGGTCGGCGGGAGCGAGCGCGCGTAGGCGCGGACGGACGCCGGCTCTCCCGAGAGCAGGCTCCTCAGCTCCCGCTCGTACCCGTAGAACCCGTGGCCGACCACAGCACTACCCGTCGGGGTGCCGGTTCATTATAAGACGGTCGCCGGACTCGCGGTGGATGGTGGCCGCGCCGGTCGGGCTGGACGTCGCACCTTCGGAGGTCGCGGTCGCGCGCGCCGTCGTCGCGCTCGTGATCGACACGAGCCGACGACGGGCCGTGCGCGGCGTCCCCTCCTCCACGGCGAGCTTTCGCCTCTCCGAGCTCCGCTCGCGCTTGTTGAAGGAGCGGGTCTTCGAGGACCCGAGCCGGCTGCTCGGGAGGCTGAAGCGGCGAGGCCTCCTGCAGGAGGTGCCCGCGGGTTCGGGCGAGAAGCTCTACCAGGTCCCGTTCCCGGACGAGCTCCGGCAGCTCCTCCTGGGGGAGGTCGCGCGGACCGACGCGGTGGAGCTCGCGGGGGCGACGTTCGTCCCGGACGAGGAGGCGGAGATCCGGGCGATGGACGCGGAGTTCCTGGACCACCTGCGCACGGTCCTGGCCCGCCGCCTCGACGCGACGGTCGAGTTCGGCCGGTCGTTCAGCATCGACGGCCTCGCCCGCTACCTCAAGGGACTGTTCGGCGAGGAGCTCTACTTCGACTCGCTGATCTCCCTCCTGCAGCAGTACGCCCTCGCGGACGCCCCGCTGGTCGCCCCGACGGGCCGGGTCACTGGCGCGACCGGCTTCCACCTGGCGCTCTTCGGCCCGCCCGGCACGGGCAAGACGTTCTCGATCGACGACCTCGTCCGGGGCAACCCGCGCAGCGGAGTGCCGTCCCACGGACTCCCCGGGCGCAACCGCTACTGCGGCGGCATCACGCCGGCCCAGTTCCTGCGCGTCGGGGCGTCGTACTCCGGCCGCACGTTCAACTTCATCGTGCCGGAATTCAACGACTGGTTCAAGTACCGCGGGATGGTCGAGCCGCTCAAGCTCGTGATGGAGCAGCGCGAGGTCAAGTGGGAAACGACGTTCGGCACGATCGGGCCGTACACGTTCCATTCGTTCTTCTCCGTGAACTACAACGTCCGGACCGGAGGGGCCGACGACTACTGGACCACGATCGGCGACCCGAACTTCGCGGCGCTCGAGGACCGGATGCTCCTGCGGTTCCACCCCATGACGCCCACGCGCTTCCGGGCCGTGGAGGCGAGCGCGGAGCGGCTCGAGCTCGGCGAGCTCGACTTCGACCTCGCGGGGGCGATCCGGGACCACCTGACCCTGGTCTACGCCATCGAGACCGGCCATCCGCTGGTCGCCCGCACCTTCCGTCGGCGACCCGTCCGCCTCGAGCGGCCCCTCTACGACCGCCTCCGCGCGGTCTCGGAGAAGGGGCTGGAGCGCACGAACCTCCCGAAGTTCTCCCCGCGGCTCAAGAGCCGGGCCGTGAGGCTCGCCGCCGCGGCCGCGCTGCTGACCTACTTCGCCGACCCTGAGGAACCGAGCCTGGGCATCGGTTCCCGGGAGACCGAGCTCGCCTCGAGGTTCTACGCCGAGGAGATCCGTGCCCGAGAAGGACGCCGAGGCACCCTCGCGTCGTAGGCCCCGGCCCGCGGGCCGCTTCCGGCGACCCGCGGCCGAGCTCGTCGCGCGCGCGGCCCGTCGGGCCGTCCGGGGAGGCAAGGCGTCGTTCCCGTCGCTCGCCGCGTTCCGCGTCGCCGTGGTGGAGGCGCTCCGGCGCGAGGAGCCGCTCGCGGCGATCGGAGGGGCACGCCTCCGTCGCCTTCTGGTCACCGTTCCGGGAGTGAAGATTACGGTCCGCTACACGGAGAGGCCGGACGGGCCGCTGCCGGAGCTGTGCCCGGTCTGCGGCTCCCAGCTCGAGCCGATCCGCAACCGGACCCTCACCGGAGAGACGGTCGTGCTCGGACGTGAGTGCACGCGATGCGTCTACTGGACCCACGGCGCCCGAAGGGTGCCGGTGCGTTACACGGTCGCCGGTGGCGTGCCGCGGAGCACTCGACCGCGACGCGGATAGCTCAGCTGCGGCCGCGGAGGACCGGCGGGGGCGGGGGAACGTAGGGCGACGGGGGTCCCACGGGACCCGCCTTACGCGTGCGCTCGGCGATGAACAGGGCGACGGCCGCGACGGCCCCGCCGAGGATCAATCCCAGGATGAACGGCGGCCCGAACCCGCCCCCGAAGAGCGGCGCAGCTCTGGACGGGCCTGGCCCGACCGTGATGCCCGGGAAGGTCGAGTTCAGGTACGCCCCCGCGGCGTCGACCGCGGAGACCTCGACCTCGTAGGTTCCCGAGGCGGCGTACGCGTGCGTGACCTCGGCGCCCACCGCGGTCGAGTCATCACCGAAGGACCATTCGACCGTGTAAGCGCGCGTTCCGTTCTCGAGGGTTGCGTTGAAGTCGAAGGTTGTGCCGATGACCGGGTTGGAGGACAGCGGGGTGATCGAGAACTCGCCGGTAAGCTCCGGATCCACAAGGATGCTGAGGCTCGCCTTGGCCTGCTGCCCGAGGGCGTCGGTGAAGGTGTAATTCACGTCGTAAAGGCCGGCCGTCTGCCATGCGTGACCCACCTTCGTCGAGGAGGAGGAGCCTGTTCCGTCGCCAAACTGCCAGGCGCCTGACCCCGGGCCCGCTCCGCCGGTGACGGAGGCTGCGAGCTCCACCGTCAGGTTGACATCGGTCGTGACACCAGGCGTCGCGGAGAGGTGGACCGTCGGATCGGCCACGACGTCGACGAGCGTCTCATTGACGGTCCTGCCACCCCCTTGGTCAGTGACCGTGACGGCGACGATGAACTCCCCGGTCTCCTCGAAAGTGTGACTGACCGATGCACCCGAGGCGGTCGAGCCATCTCCGAAGTTCCAGGTGTACGTGTACTGGGGTGAGCCGCCGCTCGCCTCGGCACTCATGGTGACGGGCACCTTGAGGTCGACATCGTGCGAGGCGAGCGTGCCCACGGTCGCCGCGAGCGATAGCGCCGACGAAACCGTGATACTCGCCTCGGCCGACGCCGTCTCTCCGAACGCGTCGGTCACAGTCGTGAGAACGTCGAACATCCCCTCTGCGGTCGGGGTGCAGTCGACTGTGAACCCGGTAGGGGGAGAACATCCCGAAGGGAGGCCGGTGAAGTCGACCGACGATGTGGTCGCGCCGCCCGCCGCCGCGACGATGAGGCGCGAGGAGACGTTCTCATCGACCTTCGCGGGTTCGAATGCCGCATAGAGAATTTGGGGGGGAGATGCGACGACCGAAATCGTCCCCGATTCCGCGGCTGCGGTGAGTATCGTTCCTGAATCCGGGAGACTACCCGCCGACCCCTCCACCGTGACGATGGCCGACGGCTCGAAGCCGGTAGGTACGACCGTAAGCGAACTCGACGCGGCCGAGGGCGATGAGCCATTTACAACGGTCAGTGACCCCGAGTATGGGTTGTTCGTCCAGGTACCGACATAGATTGCTTCGCGCGATGCCTCGTAGGTAATCCCTCCGACATTGATGTGAGGCGCCAAAGGGGTCGAGGGGAGCACGATGGTCATCGTCGACGGATTGATTGCTGAAAGCTCATCTCCGGCAGCGTAAACCAGGCCATCCACCGGATCCCAAGCCAGGGCAGTGACGTTGGGTCCCACCGACACGGGAGATCCAATCCAGGCGCCGTCTGTGCCATTAAACTGGACGATCTGACCACTGCTGGAGTTCACCGCAAGAATCGAGTTGCTCCCAGCCTCGAAGACTAGGGATTCAGGATCACTAGAACTGACTTCCAGGCGGACAACCGGACCCACGCTCTCCAGAGACGTGGCGCTGAGAGCTTGCAGGTCGCCAGAAGCCGGTCGGCCGACCCACAAGAGTCCGCTTGTCAAGTCAACGGCAATTGGGGCGTTCGCTCCAGGGAGATGTGCATCCTGAGCATTCAACAATCCGGTGGAGACGTTGTATGCCATTACCTCGCCAGCCAAGGCGACGTAGAGCGTGCGGCTCCCTGCGTCCAAGGCGAGGGAGAGCGGAGGGCTCGGAAGCACGATTGGAGGTGCCTCAGTTGCCCCCGTGAATGGATTGAGGACCTCGATTCCTGGGAGCTCTTCGTCCCCCACGTACAACCGATTGAGAGGGGCATAGTACTCGAGGAGATTCGGTGCAGGCGCTAGCGTGGTGGTAGCGGACTTCACGCTTGCGAGACTGGACGCTATGACGGAGACGTTCCGGGTCCCGCTATTCCACACTAGAGTAGTTCCGATTGTCGGCACGGCCACGAGAGAGGTAGGACGTAAACCAACCTTGAGGTCCAGGGGCGAGACCGCGAACGTGGACGTGTTTACCAGGGCAATCGAATCTCCGGTGGAATTGGCGATAATGAACGTGGACCCATTCGGCGTCGTTGCCACCGCTGAGAAGCCGATGCCTATCCCGATGGTGGCCGTGTGGACTGCGCCGGTCTTACCAAATACCGCTGTAAGGTTGGAGGAGTCGTCTGTAGTTACCGCGAGGTAGTCCGATTTCGCAGAGAATGCCACGCCGCGGGCCGGTCCATATTGAAGGAGCGTGGTTGTCTCGAAATCGGTTGGGGACGAAACATCGAGCCGGGAGAGGAATGCGGACGCACCGTTACCGACGTACATCCAACCGTCGGGTCCGTCGTCAGCCAACGCAATCGGATCGTTTCCGACCGCTATGCTGGCCCAGGGTACCGTGCGGGTGAGTGGATTGATTACCGTGACGTTGTTGGAGCCGGCGTTAGCGACGAAAAGGTACCCTGTCGAGGAATCTAGCGCAATCGCCGACGGGGCCAAACCTACATGATACTCGGTCCCAGTGGGTACTCCGGTTAACGGATTGATTTCCTCGACGGTGTCGTTGATCGGGTCAGTCGCGAAGAGTGTCTTGGTCTCCGGGTCGTACGCGAATGCCGAAATGTTCGTAACCAACTGGTCGATTCCCACGAACGACTCGCTAGAGAGGTTGTAGAGAAGCGCAGGAGCGCTGGTGGGCGCGGGCGAGCCGTCGACCGAGACGGGCAGCTCCGGCCACCAGACGGTGCCGGTCGAGGGCACGACCGCCGGCGTGCCGACCTCCCAATCGTCCACGAGGGAGCGGAAGTTCCCGGGGAGCGACGCGTTGTAGTTGGGAAGGAGCGTGGCGACCGTCGTACCGGACCAAGAGGTCGGCGCCCCCGCCGCGGGCACCGCCGCTAGCGGAGTGGCGTCCGGTGCGACAGGGCTCGCGCCCACCCTGATCGCCGCGCCGTCTCCCGGCCCTGGGACCCGGTGGGAGCCGGCGGTCGTCGCTAGCAACCCGGAGAGGCTGACGCACAGGGCGACGGCGACCGTGACGCCGAGGTGGCGGATCGCAGGAGGACGGTTCGGCGGTCGCATCGGGAAACGAGGCAGGGCGACGGGCCGAGCCGGCCGCTCCCTCTTAAGGCGCTCGTCGCAGGCGAACGGTGCTCAGGCGACGGTTCGGATCACCCGAGAGGCGTTCCCGTCGACCAGGATCATCGACTTCTGGTCCTTGCGCTCGAGCGAGAAGTACCAGACCGGGACGTGGAGGAGCTCGCCGTCGGAGAGCTCGACCTTGGTCTCGAGCTTGGAGACCATGGAGTGCTTCTTGTGGGCCGCCTCGCTCTGCAGCTGCTCGACGTAGGCCTTCGCGGCGCCCCGCGCCGCGTCCTCGCCGAGGTCGCCGTTGAGGATCGGCGTGCCGTCCGGGACCGCCTTCTTGTCGAACAGCGAGCGGTCCGCGAGCTGGAACTGGTAGTCCTTCGGCTGGTAGGAGCTCATCGACTTCACGGCGATGACCGGGTACTCGTACTGCCCGCTGATCGTCTCCGAGCGGGTCGGGTTGACGACCGGCCCGGCCATGATCGGGATGACGGTGAACCCTCCGCCCCGCCGACCGCCGAGCGCCCCGCCGAGGAGCTCGGCGGCGGCCATCGTCCCGACGGTGCTTCCGATGCTCGCCGCCGCGGCCTGGTACTGGTAGGTCGTCGACGCCGAGGCCGGCAGGACCCAGAACGGGATGTAGGAGAGCTTCGCCTCGGAGACCTTCGACTCCTCGAACTCGTGGCGGTGGAAGAACCCCTGGTCCACCCAGGCCCGGACGGTCGCGAGCGCCGCGGCCTGGTCCTTCACCTTGAGCGGGAGCATCGTGTGCTTCTGGATCTCCTTCCAGCCGGCGCCGCCGAGGGTGACCGAGCCGCCGCAGTAGTCGCACGTGATCACCATCTCGCCGAAGACCGGCTTGATCGGGGCGCCGCACGTCGGGCACTTCATCTCCTGGACGCCCGCGGCGGCGATCGTCGGCCCGCCGGCCGGGGCCGCGGCCGGAGCGGCCGCCGGAGCGCCTCCGGCGGCGCCTACCGGCGTGCCGCACTTCGCGCAGAACCTTGCGTCGTCCGGCAGCGACGTGCCGCACTTCGTGCAGTAGATCATGGGGGCGGGGAAGGCGCCGGCTCACCCTCCGAGGGCGGCCCCGCAGTTCGGGCAGAACTTCGGGCTCCCCGCGTAGGAGGCGTTGCACTTCGGACAGCTCTTCGCCGGAGGCGGCGCGAGCGACCCGCCGCACGCCGGGCAGAACTTCGCCCCCGCGGCGGTCGGCTGGCCGCACTTCGGGCACGGCGGACCGCCGGCGGCCGTCGCCGGCCCCATCGGGGCGCCGCACGCCGGGCAGAAGCGGTTCCCCGAGGGGACCATCGCCCCGCACTTGGCGCACTGCAGCCCGGGACCCTGCGCGTAGACCCCCTGCATCTGGCCGCTCATCCCGTAGCCGATCCCGAGGCCCGCCCCGAGCCCGACGCCCGCGCTGGCGAGCGCGCCGGCCCCGCCGGACGGGTTCGCCGCGGCGGTCGTCATCGCCTGGCCGGCCTGGTACTGGAGATAGTTCACGCCCAGCACGCCCATCGTCGCGCGGGTGCTGACCGCCTTCTGGACCTCGTCCGGCAGGTTGATCGAGATCCCCTGGAGCTGGACGATATCCACCCCGAGAGGCCCGAAGTGCTGGGGGGAGTAACCGAGGACCGCCTGCTCGATCGTCTGGAGCGAGCCGGCCAGGTCGGTGACCTTCATCCCCTGGTCCTTCATCTTGCCGAGGCTGTTGTAGACGAGCAGGACCATCTGGTCGCGGAGGCGAGACTCGACGTCGGCGGTCGTCGCGGCGCCGAACGTCCCGACGAACTGGTTGATGAAGTTGTCCGGCGCGCCGACCCGCCAGCGGTACTCGCCGAAGACGCGCAGCGAGACCAAGCCGAAGTCCGGGTCCTTGAAGACGTATGGCTCGGCGCTCCCGAACTTCCCGTCGAAGATGCGCTTCTGCAGGTAGTAGACCTCCGCCTCCTGGCGGACGCCCGAGAGCTCCTTGACCAGGTTGCCGATGATCGGCGCGTTCAGGCTCGTGAGGGCGTAACGGTCCGGCCGGTCGAGGTAAGCGAGGACCTTACCGTCCCGGTAGAAGACGGCGACCTCGTCCTCGCGGACGACGATGTTGTCGTTCCAGCGGATGTTGCGCGGGACGCGCCACATCACGTTCGGGCCCTTGTAGGCGTCCTCCCAGTTGACGGTCGTGGCGCCGATCAGGCTGCCGCCCTTCGCCGGGATTGGGTTGTTGGTCACCATCGCTCGAACCTCGCGGATTCACCCCTCGTACTACGAGATCTGGATCCCCTCGACCGCGTTGAGGCGCGCCTTGAACGCCGTGTCCAGCTGGCTCAGCTCGGTCCGGGCGGTCGTCAGAACCCCCGGGACCGCCGAGGGGTTGGCCGACGGACCGGCGATCAGCGCGGGGAGGGTGGCGACGGTCCGGTTGAGCGTGTCGGCCGCCGCCGCGAAGCCGTAGTCGTACTCGTAGAGACGGTCGAGCTGCTGAGGGTTCACCCGCACCGCCGGGGTGAAGCCGGTGTACCCCTGCTGGGCGGCGCGGATCGACCCCTCGACGCGCAACAGGTCGGCGATGAGCGGGGAGAGGTCCATCAGGACGGCGAACTGGCCGGCGTTGGAGAGGGCGGCCCGCGCGTTCTCCATCGTGAGGCGGGCCGACTTCACCTTGTCGGCGACCTCGCGGCGGAGGATGCTGTCGGCGGCCCGGAGGTCCTCGCCCTCGCGGTAGCCGCGGAAGCCGGGGACCAGCAGCTGGAGGCGCTTCAGGAACCCGCGGTCGCCCTCGACCTTCTGTCGGATGTCGAGAGGCGGGCTCCCCGGGGGGCCGAGCGTTCCCGTCGAGCTGCCCCCCTGGACGACGAGCGACGAGCCGCACGCGTTGCAGAACCGGGCCCCCGAGGGGGCGGGGGCCCCGCACTTCGGGCAGACCGAGGCGGGCGCGGCGGGTGGGGCGGCCGCCATGTTACGGGCTCCTCGGCGGCGGGTTCTGGGTCGGCGGGGGGGTCACGACCGGCACGCTGGCCGAGGTCGCGGTGGAGTAGGAGAGCGCCGACGGCGTCGGCTCCTGGCGCCACGCCTCGCGCGGAGCCTCCCTCGCGGCGGTCCGGGCGACGGCGCGGACACGCCACATCATCAGCCCGACCGCGATGAACAGCGCGGCCAGGGTCACCACGAGGCCGACCAGCGAGCCCACCGTCGTGATCGTGCCGTACGTCGGGCCGAGGGCGATGGTGACGATCAGGATCGCGAACCCCATCCCGAAGAACCCCCAGGCGAGGGCCCGCTGGATCGTCGGCTCGCGCGACGCCGCCTCGGCGAGATAGCTGCCGAGCGAGAAGAACAGCGCGACGATCCCGATCGCGAGCAGGGCGTAGAAGTGATTGGACGACGGGAGCGTGTAGAAGATCGCGGCAAAGAGGAGCGCCGCGATCACCAGGAACAACGCGGCGAGAACCCAGGCTCCCCAGCCGGCCACCGTCGGGCGAGGTGCCGCTTGCACGGACGCCATCTCCTCGTTACCCCTCCAACAGAGCGCCGTCTCGTATATGAGAACGCGGCTCCCGAGCGCTTTCGCCGGGGGAGCGGCCCCCGGGACCAGCCCCCATCACGGACGGGGAACGGCGCCCCCGAGCCCCGCTACAGGCGGGGTTCGTCGTCGGTCTTGGGCGCTCGGGGCTTCGTCGTGGGAGCTTGGGAATCGGCCGTCGCGGGCTCCTCCGGCTCCTTGGCGTCCTCCGGAGGGGACTTCGGCGGGGGCGCCGGTGGAGGCGCGCCCGAGGCCGGGGGCTTCGTCGGCCCCGGGGCCTGGGCCTTCTTGGCGGGGGGAGCCGGTCCGCCGGCGGTCGGCGCGCCGGCGCCCTGCTTGGCCCTGGGCTCGTGGTCGGCCCGGTGGGGCACGGGGTGGCGAGGGGCGGCGCGGGGAACAGGGCTCGGGGCCGTCGGGGGTTCGGTGGCGTCCCGCGACGGGCGATGGAAGATCCCGCGCAACGTGCCGAGAGTACCGGCGCCGGCGGGGGCCGACGCGGGCGCGGCCGCGCGGCCGGGGACGGTCCCGGGGAGGGGTCGGATCAACCCCGGGGCGATCTTGACCCGGCACTTCGGGCACTTCGGGAACTGCGCGACGCACGACCGGCAGAGGGTGGCGCCGCAGACGTGGATCAGGGAGGCGAGGCCTCCGCATCCTAGGCAGCGGCTCCCGGCCCGGGCCGCCGGCGGTGAGGGCGCGGGACGGGGCGGCGCGGCCGGGCGGCCCGGTGGAGCCACCGCCCGGGCCGGCGGGGCTGCCGGCGCGACCGGGGGGACCGTCACGGCGGGCTTCGCCTCGACCGGCTCGGCCGCCGCCGCGGGCAGAGGGGCCTCCCCGGCCGGAGGCCGGAACTCGGGCGAGTAGGCCCCGAGGTCGAGGGCCGGGAGCCGCGTGCCGGTCGCCGCCCCGGCCTCCTCGACCGCCTTGATGAGGCGGGCCTTGTAGATGCCCACGCGCAGGGTGCGTACGAGCTGGAAGAGCGTGCGGCTCTCGGCGGGCAGGGTCAGGGCCTTGCGCGCGAGCTCCTCGACGTCGGGAGGGAGACTCAGCTGCTCGGGCCGGAGGTCGGCCTCGAGGACGGCGCGCAGGTAGCCGAACAGCTTCTGGACCTGCTCGAGCGAGGCGGTGCTCGGGGAGAGGACCGCGACGTCGGCGAGCGTGAACCCCCGGTGCTCGATCCCGGCGGGACGGTGCTCGAGGGCGGCGGAGATCAGGTGGTAGGAGGCGATGTCGAGATCCCGGGCCTCCGTCGGCTCGAGTCTGGCGAGGTCGACCTTCGGGGCCTGGCCGATCTCCCGCAGGACCGGCGCCAGGAACTCGTAGGGGACGTGGAGCGCGACGAAGAGGTCGTTCTTCGTCAGCGGGCGGTGGAGGCTCGCCTCCAGCAGGAGCGCGTCGCGTCCGTAGCGCTGGATCTCGGCGTCGCGGGTCTTCTGGCCGGCGAGCTTCTTGCCGTCCTTGGCCGGGGCGAAGTCCGAGTCGATGCTGAGCGCCCGGTCGAAGCTCGCCCCGGCCTCGACGGGCCGGCCGGTCGCCAGGAGCGCGAGGCCCCGGCTCGTCCAGGCCTGCTTCTGGTTCGGCTCCGCCTCGGTCGCCCTCTCGTAGAAGGCGAGCGCCTCGTTCGGGTGTCCGAGGCGCTCGGCGACGAAGCCGGCGCGCAAGAGCAGCTCGACCGAGCCGGGCGTCACCGCGAGCGCGTGGGCGAGCGCGTTCGCCGCCTCGGGCCACGCCTGGCGCGCGACGCCCACCTCCCCGAGCCGGCTCCACAGGGCGACCGACTTCGGGAGCGCCTCGAGCCCCCGGGTGAGGGCGTCGCGGGCCTTGTCGAGATGGCCGAGGCCGCTCTGGGCCTCGGCGAGGAGAAGGAACGGTCCGTCCTCCGCGGGGAGCTGGGGCAGCGCCTCGGCGAGGAAGGCGACGGCGTCCTCGTTCCGGCCCTCGGCGATCATCGACCGGGCAATCCCGGCGGCCGCGGTCGGCGACTTCGGCTCGCGCCGCCGGACCTCCTCGTAGGCCGTGCGGGCCTCGGCCGGGCGCTCGAGGGCCGAAAGGAGCTCGGCCCGGAGGAGGAGGGCGCCGACGTTCGGGGTCACCGAGGGCTCCGCCTTCGCGAGCGTCGCGTCGAGCACCTCGAGGGCGAGGTCGGGCCGCCCGGCGGAGAGGCGCAGGCGGGCGCGCCGGATCGCGATCTCGACGCGGTTCGCCGGGTCGATCGCCGCCGCCCGCTCGTAGGCGGCGTTCGCGGCGTCCGGCCGGCCCACGGCCGCGGCCAGGTCGCCGAGCTCGAGGTGGAGCGTCGCCTCCTTCGCTTCGGGCGCGCTGGTGCGCAGCAGGCGGTCGAGCGCCTCGTAGGCCTCCTTCAGCTCGCCCCGTTCGCGCCGGAGCCGGTACATCTCGAGCAGGGCGCTCCCGCTCTCGGGGTCGAGGAGGAGGATCGCCTCGAGCGAGTAGAGGACCTCCGACGAGCGGCCGAGCGCCCTCCAAGCGTCGGCCCTCGCCTTCCAGGCGGCGAGGTCGTTCGCGTTCTCCTTGAGGAGCGGGTCGACGAGCCCGAGGACGTCCGGGTACCTCCCCGCGAGGAGCAAGGTCTCGGCGAGCGCGAGGCGGCCGTACCGGTGCTTCGGGTCGACGTCGAGCCCCTTCTGGTAGTAGCCGATCGCGTCGGGGTACGCCCCCTGGGCGCGGAGCGCCTCGGCGACCTCGAAGTAGGCCTGCGGGTCGCGCTCGGAGCCGCCGACCGCCTGCTGGAGGATCCGCAGCGCCTCCTCGCGGCGCCCGACGCCGAGGAGGATCTGGCCCTTGCGCCGCAAGAAGGCCGGCTCGTTCGGCTCTCGGCGCAGCAGGACGTCCAGGAGCCTTAGCGCCGTGGCCGTCTCGCCGAGGCGGGCGTAGGCGTCGGCCGCGCCCCAGAGGAGGTCGGCGTCCTCGAGCCCCCCGTCGATCGCCCGCTCGTACTCCTCGACCGCCTCGCTGAGGCGACCGGCCTCCCGCAGCGTGTGGGCCCATTCCTTGTAGATGTCTAGGCGGCCCTGGTTCAGCTCGTGGGCCAGGAACTCCGCGTACGCCCCGAGGGCGCGCTCGTGGTCGTCGACCAGGCGCGACGCCCGGGCGATCCCGAGGAGGCTCGGGTCGGCCGCCTCGGGGTCGGAGGAGGCCCGTTCGTAGGACACGAGCGCGGCGCGCGCCGCCTGGCTCCGCTCGACCGAACCCTCGGCGAGGTCGTAGGCGCGCGCGAGGTAGAGGTTCCCGCGCTCCACGGCGATGTCGGTCCGCGTCGGGTCGAGCCGAAACAGCTCGTCGAGCACCGGCTGGAGCGCCGCCGGGTTGCGGGCCGAGGCGAGGAGCTCGCGCTTGGCGAGCAGCACGCCCACGTCGCCGGGATGGGCGGAGAGCAGCGCGTCGTACTCCTCGAGCGCGCCCGCGCTGTCGCCGGACGCGGCCAGGGCGTGCGCGAGCTCGGTCCGCGCCTCGGCGTCCGTCGGCTCGACCGCGAGGATCGTCTCGGCGAACTCGCGCACCTCCTGCGGCCGCGACGACGAGCGGGCGAGCGCGAGCGCCTTGCGCAGCTCGCCGACCGCGTGCGGGTGGCTCTTGGCGAGGTCCCGGTACGCCTCGAGCGCCTCGGCGGGGTGGCCGGCCGCGGCCTCGACCTCGGCGACCCCCCGCATCGCCTCCAGGTTCTCCGGGTTGGCCGCCAGGACGGCGCGGCAGGCGATCAGCGCGACGTCGTGCCGGCCGAGGCTCGCGGCCAGCAGGCGGAGGTCGAGGAGGTTCTGGACGTTGCGCGGGTCGACGGCGGCGAGCCGCTCCCGGGCCGCCAGGGCGAGCTCGGGTTCGGAGGTTCCGGCGGACTTCGCGATCTCCTCGAGGGCGCCGGGCTCGGGCGCCTCCTTCGCGTCGACGATCGACTGGGCGATCGGTAGCGCTTCCGCCGCGCGTCCGAGGTCAAAGAGGAGGCGCATCTCGAGCAGGCGCGCGGGGGAGGCGCCGTCGCGAGGGAGCTTGCGCACCGCCTCGAGCGCCGCGTCCCTCCGGCCGACCGAGGCGAGCAGCTCGGCCCGCGAGAGGAGCAGGTCGGCGTCGTCGGGGTTCTTGGCCAGCAGCTCCTCTGCCGCGCCGAGCGCGATGAGGTCCCCTCCCCGGGCGCGGGCGAGATCGACCCTGAGCCGCAACGCATGGGGGCGGTGCGGGGCGATCTTCAGGGCCCGGTCGACGTACTCGGTCGACGTGAGGTCCAGCTCCTGGGCACGGAGGTAGGCGTCGGCCGCGTCGTCCGGGCGCCCGAGCAGGCGGAGCGCGTCCCCCCGGGTCGCCCACAGTCCCCGGTCGTTCGGAGTCGCCTCCAGCGCCTCGTCGACGAGGCGGACGACCTCGGGGAGGTCGCGGTTCAGCGAGAGGAGGACGAGCGCCTTCTGGTGGAGCAGCGTCGCGGCGCCGGGGGCCAGCCGGAGCCCGAGGTCGACGGCGCGCTCGGCGAGCTCGGGGTCGGAGGCGCGGTAGAACGCCATCGCCGCCTCGCCGAGGAGCGGAGCGACCTCGGCCCCCTCGTCGGTGATCTCGTCCGCGTGGCGCTCCGCGGTGGCCAGGAACGCCTTGAGCGCCTCGACGTACCGGGCCCTGTCGTGCCCTGGCTCGGCGGCCTCGACCGCGCGGAACCGCTCGCGGACCTCGTCCAGGGCGTGGGCGTGCTGTCCCGCGTGGGCGCCGGCCGCCATGGGCGGCCTTCGAGCGACGCCGCGCGATATTCCTCTTTCGCTTCGAGAGGCAAGCGAGATCTTCGGGTCGACCGACGGACCTAAACGACCTCGGCGGCCGGGCGAGGTCGCGATGGCCGCTCCGCGGGCGGGCCGAGAGGGGAAGCACGCCCCAGCGTGCGGGGACGGGCCGGAGGTGAGCCGAGGGCCGCGGGAAGGGCAGGGCGGTCCGCCCCGGGACGGACGCGTTAAGCGGGACGGCGCGTCGGCGCGGACGTGCGGCCCCGGCACGGGACGGCGAGAACGACGGGAAAGTCGATCTTCGACCCGATCCACGGGCCGGTCCGGCTCGACGGCCCCGCGCTCGCCCTGATCGCCACGCCGGAGTTCCAGCGCCTGTGGGGGATCCGGCAGACCGGCTTCGCCCACCTCGTCTTCCCGGGGGCGAACCACACCCGCCTCGAGCACTCCCTCGGCACGTTCTGGGTCGCCGGCGAGATGGCGAGCCGGCTCGGCCTCGCGCCGGAGGTCGCCGAGCGCGTCACGGTCGGCGCCCTCCTGCACGACCTGGGCCACGGCCCGTTCTCGCACACGCTGGACGCTCCGCTCCGCGAGGTCACCGGAGAGCGCCATGAGCGCCTGTCGCGCCGACGGGTCGAAGGGACCGACCCGAGCTGGCCGTCCGAGAAGAGCGAGGTCCCCGCGACCCTCGAGCGGTTCGGCCTCGCGCCGCGCGAGGTCGCCGACCTGATCGACCCTCGCCGACCCTCCCCGCGGGCGCCGCTGCCCGGAAGCATCCTCCATGGCGCGATCGACGCCGACCGCGTCGACTACCTGCAACGCGATGCCCACTACACCGGCGTCGCCCACGGGGCGATCGACGCGGTCCGGCTGTTCGACACGCTCCGGGCGGACGACGGGCGCATCGTCTTCGCCGAGAAGGGCCGCAGCGCGGTCGAGGGGTTCGTCGTCGGTCGGGCGCTGATGTATTCGACCGTCTATTACCACAAGACCGTCCGCGCGGCCGAGATGATGGCGCAGGCCGCGGTGGAGCGGGCCCCGGGGTACCCCGAGGGCGCGCGCGAGCTGTTCCGCATGACCGACGGGGAGCTCCTCGCCACGCTCCGCTCGCCCCCCGGCGCCTCGTCGGCGCTGGTCGAGGGTCTCCTCGAGCGCCGGCTCTACAAGCGGGCCTACGGGCTGCCCGCCGTGCCCCGGTCCGAGAGGGCGCGGTGGAGGCGGCGGCTCGACCGTCCCCCGGAGCGTCGTGCGCTCGAGGACGAGATCGCCTCCGCGCTCGGCGGCCGCCCCGGGACCGCGCTCGTGGACCTCGCCGGCCTGGTCGCTCGCGGGGACCCGGCCGAGGACTGGGCGACGGTCGGGCTTCGGAACGGGGACCGGGTCGCCTACCCCTTCCGGGAGCCGGGCCCGTGGAGGGCGTTCGCCCTCCGGCCCGCCCTCGACTGGCAGCTCGCCGTCTACGTCGCCCCCCGCCTCCGCAAGGCGGGGGCCGAGCGGACGATCACGCGGACGATCGACCGGGCCTGAGCCGCCGCCCCGGCCGCGACGAACCTCGGCCCGAGTGGGACGGGGTCCGCTACCCGACGACGACGCCCTGCGGCGTGATCGCGAACGGCCGGCGCTCCGGGTCGTGGGCGCAGCCGCGGATGCGCACGATCTTGATCTGGCGGACCGAACGGTCCCCCACCCACTTGCGGGTGAGGAGGATCTCGCCCCGGGTGAGGACCTCCTCGGCGTTCAGGGTGCCGGGGTCCGACGGGGTGGTCGTGATCAGCGTCGTCGCCTGGCGCTCGGCGAGGAACCGCAGGAGCGACTGGATCTCGGTCCGCTCGGCCTGGGGGTCGGTCGAGGCCTTGACCGCGAAGCGGCGGATCGAGGTCATCGAGTCGACGACCACGCGCCGGAACGGCCGGCCGGACATCTGCTGGCGGAGCTTCAGGTGGATCGACTGGATCGTGATCGCGTCGGCGTCCGGGGAGGCATGCGCCGACTCGTCGGTGAGGTCCCCCATCGACTTCATGTCGGTCATCGAGCGGATCTCCTGGACCGCCACCATGCGCCGGAACGCCTTGCCGCCCGGGTTCGCGTCCAGCGTCTGGACCCGGGAGAGGTCCCAGCCGAACCCCCTCACGTTCTCGACGATCTCGGTCGGGGGCTCGTCCGCCGCGACGAGGAGGACCTCCTCTCCGAGCCGCAGGCCCTCCCGGAGGAAGCTGAGCGCGATGAGCGTCTTGCCGCTCCCGTTCCCGCCGATGATGAGGTACGGCCTCCCCGGCAGCAGTCCGCCGCTGAGCATCCTGTCGAGACCTGGGATGCCGGTCGAGACCCGAGGTATCTCGTCTTCCGGGGGCGTCGTCACGATTGCTCCGGGGAGCCGGTTCCCTCAGGAGGGGACGACGGCTCGGTCGCGCTCGAGGGTGGGGACGCCGCGGGCGCGGGCGTCGCGTCGGAGGGAGGCGGCTCGGCCGCCGCGGCGACGACCGGGGGGGCCTTCTTCCGACGAACCGGCCGCTTCCGGGTCTTCGGAACGGTCGGCGGCGCGGCACCCTCCACCGGTGCATGTGCCGCGGGGACCTTCGCGGTCGCCGTCCTTCGCCGGCGACGGGGGGCGGCTGCCGGGGGTGGCGCCGGGGCGCCGGCGACCCGAGCGGCGGAGGGGGCCTCGGAGGGGACCGGCGCGGGCGACCGGCCGGTCTCCGGCAAGCGGGTCGCCGTCCCGGAGGAAGGCATCGGGGGGACGGTCGGGAGGGGCGGGGGCTCGGGCAAGGGAGCCACCATGGCCCCCCTCGCCTTCCGACGTGGGGCGGACCGGGCCGCGGGAGACCTCGGCTCGCTTCCCGACGCGTTCAGGGCAGGAAGCGGCTCTTCCGCGGAAGCGGGCCGTTCCCCGGAAGGGGCCGCGGTCCGCGCCACCGGCGGGGGAGGGACGGGGACCTGCGGCGCGGTCCCGGCCGCGACGGCGGCGCGGCCAGGTCCGGTCCGCGGCGCCCCTCCGACCGGCGCGACGGCCGGCCCGGGAATCATCGAGAGGATCGTCCCGAGCTCCTGGGCCAGGACCGCCAACGGCGGGAGCTCGGTCGGAGGTTCTCCCTCGCGGCTCTGGTCGGCCCTCGCCGAGAGCCGATGGAAGGCGTCCTTCGCGGGGCCCGTGCCCGGGCTCCCCGAGAGGGTGCGGTTGGCCTCGAGCGGGGCGAGCGAGATCGCCATCGCCGAGATCCGGGCGAGCCTCGCCACCACCTCCTCCTGACGGGACGCACGGACCGCGTCCAGGGTCGCCTCGACCTCGCTCCGAAGGGGAGCGACGTCGACGCCGAGCGTGAGGAGGTCCCGGATCTGCTGCGACAGCGGCTCGGAGGACGACGCGACCGCCCGCGACGGAGACGCGACGGGGATGGCGACGGTGGCCGCCGGAAGAGGGGGCCCCTCGCCGCGGGCTCCGACCGCCAACGCCGGCTCCACGATCTGTCGGGTGTCGCGGGAGATCGTCTGCGCGAGCTGGATGTCGATCCCGCGCGAACCGATGCGGTACGGGTGGAGGCGGACGTCGTGCGAGCTCCCCCGGAACTTCTCCACCCCGATGGCCCGGACCGTGACGCCCTCAAGCTCCCAGCGGAACAGGTGGATCTCGCCCCGGGCGAGCATCCGCTCGGGGGTCTCGACGTCCTCGAGCGCGGCCTCGATGGTGAGGATCGTCGTGGTCCGGAGCTCGGTCAGGAACCGCAGGAACGTCTGGGCGCCGACGGTGGGGTCGAACCCTTTCATGCAGAAGTACTGGAGCGCGGTCAGCGAATCGATCACGAGCCGGGAGTACCCGTGCTTCTGGACCTCGGATCGGAGCATCTGCTCGAGCGCCGTCCCGGTCACCTCGACGCTCGTGAACTCCGGGGTCTGGCGGATCCTGTCGGGGACCGCGCCGAACGGAACGACCTGCCGGACCGACGAGATGTCCTTGAACGGCACCCGCTCGTAGCGCATCACGTCCGGGATCGCGTCGAAGACGTCGACCGAGTCGAGCTCCGGCCGGAGCGCGCGATGGTTCCAGCGGACCTCGTTCGGCGGGTCCTCGAGGGTGACGTAGAGGCTCCGCTCGCCGCGGCGGACGCCCTCGCACAGGAACTGCAGGGCGAGCGTCGTCTTGCCCGTGCCGGCCGGCCCGACGAGCAGGTACGGTCGGTGCGCCATCAGGCCGCCGTCCAGCATCTCGTCCAGCTCGCGGATACCGAGCGGGACGCGACTGGCGCTCGGGCGACGTTCGGGAACGGCCTCCGGCACCTCGGCCTCGTGACGCACGGGCGCATCGGGGGGCCCGTACACGCTAGGATGGCCGGGGCGGATTCAAGAACCTTCGCTCGCGCTGGTTTCGTGGACCGGCTGGACGATGCCTCTCCCGGAACGGTCGGTCGGGCACGCGCGGCCCTCGCCGAGCGTCCGGGGGCGCGGGCGCCCGAGGGGTGGTGGACGCCATCAGGATGGGCGAGAGATCGAGGCCGCGCTCCGAAGGCGAGGACCCCGGCCGGCCGACGGGTCCGGCATGGTCCCCGCCAGAAGGACCGGGACGTCTCCCGCGCCTTCCGCGAGCCGGGCGACAACGTTCTGGAGGTCCGTGCCGTCAGCCGGCGCGTCGGACCATGGAAGCGACCCCGCTCTACACCGGCCTCCGGGTCCGAAGCCTCGACCGCTCGATCCGGTTCTATCGGGCCCTCGGGTTCCGGCCGACGCTGCGCCGCCGGACCTCGATCGGCGAGTTCGTCCAGCTGGAGCATCCGGTCCACCGCTTCACGATCGAGCTGAACCGGTTCCGCAAGGGCAGCCGAGCCTGGGAGGTCTATCGTAACGGCTCCGAGATGGACCACTTCGGGTTCTGGGTCGACGATGTGGACCGCTGGGTCCGCCGGCTCCTCCGTGTCGGCGGGGCGGTCCGCTTTCCCGCCTTCAACGGAAGCATCGTGATCCCCCCTCGGCCCGCCTTCCCCGGCCGCGCCGCCTATGTCGCCGACCCGGACGGCATCTGGATCGAGCTGATGGGCCCCGAGACGCCGGGGCCGTCCCGTCGAGGCCGGACACGCCCCGCGACCGGCGACCGTCGAGCCGGCTAGAGCGAAGGCTCTTTCCCTGCGGAGGGCTCGGCCGGCCGCCGGGTCGCCCATCCCGGCAGGGGACACAGCGTCGAATGGTCGACGGACCGAGAGCGCGGAAGGTCCTAGCGAGGAGCAACTTCCCTCGATTCCTGAAGGCGATCCAGGACGCAGGATACCGCGTCGTGGGTCCGACCGTACGGGACGGGGCGATCGTCTACGGCGATATCCGGAAGGAATCGGACCTGCCGGTCGGCTGGACCGACCGCCAGGACGCCGGGACCTACCGTCTCGAGCGGAGGAGCGACGGCGCCCTGTTCGGCTACACCGTCGGGCCCCACAGCTGGAAGAAGTACCTCTACCCCTCGCACGAGAGGCTGTGGACCGCCCGCGCCGGCAAGGGGACGTTCACGGTGACGCCGGAACCGGTGACCGGGCCCCCGTTCGCGTTCCTCGGGATGCGGGCGTGCGAGCTCGCCGCCGTCGGCATCCAGGACCGCGTCTTCGACGGCGTCGTGCACGACGCGGGCTACCACGCCCGCCGGTCGACGGCGCTGCGCATCGCGGTCCAGTGCGGGCAGGCCGCGTCGACCTGCTTCTGCGTCTCGATGGGGACCGGCCCCGGGGTCACCGCCGGCTACGACCTCTCGCTCACCGAGCTCCTCGGCGCTGGGCGTCACGAGTTCCTGGTCGAGATCGGCTCGGAGAAGGGCGCCGCGATCCTCGAGCAGGTGCCGACGCGCGCGGCCACCCCCGCGGACGACGAGGCGGCCCACGCGATCGTCCAGCGAACGGCCTCCTCGATGGGCCGCCACATGGACACGACGACGATCCACGACCTCCTGCTCGGCAACCTGGAGCACCCGCGCTGGCAGAGCGTCGCCGAACGGTGCCTCGCCTGCACCAACTGCACGATGGCCTGCCCGACGTGCTTCTGCAGCTCGAACGAGGAGGTCCCGGACCTCACGGGGAAGACCGTCGAGCGGTGGCGCCGGTGGGACTCGTGCTTCAACTCGGCGTTCTCCGAGCTCCACCACGCGCCGGTGCGGAAGACGACGGCGTCCCGCTACCGCCAGTGGCTCACCCACAAGCTCGCGAGCTGGTACGACCAGTTCGACAGCTCCGGCTGCGTGGGATGCGGCCGCTGCATCACCTGGTGCCCGGTCGGGATCGACATCACCGAGGAGGTCGCCGTGATCCGCGCGACCCCGGGCAAGCCGGCCGCGCCGGAGGCTCGCCCATGAGCGCGGAAGGCCCCGAGGTGATCGCCCACCGCCTCGCCGCCCACGGGTTCTTCAAGGGCCTGCCGCAGGGCCTCTTGGAGGCGGCCGCGGCCGGCGCCAAGGTCCGCACCTACCGCGCGGGGGAGTTCCTCCTGCGCGAGGGCCGCGCGGCCGACGAGTTCTTTGTGATCCTCGAGGGCAAGGTCGCCCTCGAGGTCTTCGCGGCGGACCGCCGACGGATCACGATCCAGACCGTCGGCCCGGGCGAGGTCCTGGGGTGGTCCTGGCTCGCGCCCCCGCACCGCTGGTCGCTGGACGCGATCGCGGTCAAGGCAACGCACGCGATCACGGTCGACGTGGCCGCGCTCTGGGCGCGTTTCGCCGCCGAGCCGTCGGAAGGCTACGAGTTCCTCCTGCGCCTCGTCCCCGTGCTCTCCGGGCGGATCCAGGCTATGGAGATGCAGCTCCTGGAGGCCGATGCCCTCTAGCGCGGCGGCCCCCGCGTCCGTCTCGGGGGCGACCCCGGGCCTCTACGCGCCGATCCCGTACGTCGTGCGCTCACGCACCCAGGAGACGAGCGACATCGCGACGCTCGTCCTCGCGCCCGCCGACAGAACGACCCTGCGGCCGTTCGTCCCCGGCCAGTTCAACATGCTCCACGCCTGGGGCATCGGGGAGGCGGCGATCTCGATCTCGGGACCCCTGGGCCCTGCGGGCGAGCTCGTCCACACGGTGCAGTCGCTCGGCCCCACCAGCCGCGCGCTGTTCTCGGCGATGCCCGGCACCTGCATCGGGGTCCGTGGCCCGTACGGCAGCGGCTGGCCGCTGGAGGCCGCGGTCGGCAAGGACGTCCTCCTCGCCGCGGGCGGCCTCGGGCTGCCCCCGCTCCGGCCTCTGCTCTACCAGCTCCTCGCCGAGCGCGAGCGCTTCGGCCGGATCGAGGTCGTCTACGGCGCCCGGACGCCGAAGCACCTCGTGTTCTACGACGAGCTCCAGAGCTGGAGGGCGCGCAACGACCTGAGGTTCCAGGTCACGGTCGACACGGCCGGACGGGAGTGGTACGGCGACGTCGGCGTCGTCACGACCCGGATCCCCGATACGAGGTTCGAGCCGGCCCAGACGGTCGCGTTCGTCTGCGGCCCGGAGGTGATGATGCGCTTCACGGTCCAGGCGCTCCTGGCCCGCGGAATAGGGCCGGATTCGATCTACGTATCGATGGAAAGGAACATGAAGTGCGCGGTAGGCCTGTGCGGACACTGCCAGTTCGGCCCGGACTTCGTCTGCCGGAACGGCCCGGTCTTCGCCTACCGGCGCGTCGGACCGTACTTCACGGTCCGGGAGGTCTAGCGATGCCGCGCTCCCCCAAGCCCCGCGTCGCGGTCTTCAAGTTCGCGTCGTGCGACGGCTGCCAGCTCTCCCTGCTCGACTGCGAGGACGAGCTCCTCGCCGTCACGGGCGCGATCGAGATCGCCGACTTCAAGGAGGCGTCCAGCGCCGTCACCCCGGGCCCGTTCGACCTCGTCCTGGTCGAGGGGTCGATCACGACCGCCCACGACGTCGAGCTGATCAAGCAGGTGCGGTCCGAGGCGAAGTTCCTCCTGACGATCGGCGCCTGCGCGACCGCGGGAGGGATCCAGGCGCTCCGGAACTTCGCGGACGTCAAGGAGTTCACCCGCGCGGTCTACGCGCACCCGGAGTACATCTCCACCCTCGCGACGTCGACGCCGATCTCGGCGCACGTCCCGGTCGATTTCGAGCTCCGCGGCTGCCCGATCAGCAAGGCCCAGCTGGTCGAGGTCGTCTCCGCGTTCCTCGACGACCGGGCGCCGAACGTCCCGAACGAGTGCGTCTGCGTGCAGTGCAAGCGCCGGGGCACCGTCTGCGTCCTCGTCGCGGGCGGGACCCCGTGCCTCGGCCCGGTGACCCAGACCGGCTGCGGGGCGATCTGCCCGGCGTACACCCGCGGCTGCTACGGGTGCTTCGGGCCGCAGGACACCCCGAACGCGCCGTCGCTGGTCCACCGCTTCCGCGAGCTCGGGATGCCGCCCGGGGACGTCCTGCGGATCTTCCGCACCTTCAACGCCGGGGCCCCGGCGTTCCGTGAGGCCAGCGAGAAGGCGGAGGTGGCCGCCCCATGACCGAGAGGACGATCGCCGTCGACTACGTCACCCGGGTCGAGGGCGAGGGGGCGCTGAAGGTCCGCCTGGACGGCCGCAAGGTCACCGACCTCCAGCTCAGGATCTTCGAGCCGCCGCGGTTCTTCGAGGCGTTCCTGCGCGGTCGGGGCTACGCGGAGGCGCCGGACATCACCGCACGGATCTGCGGGATCTGCCCGGTCGCCTACCAGATGAGCGCGTGCGGCGCGATGGAGCGCGCGCTCGGGATCACGGTCGACGGCGCGCTCCGCGACCTTCGCCGGGTCCTCTATTGCGGCGAATGGATCGAGAGCCACGCGCTGCACATCTACCTGCTCCACGCCCCCGACTTTCTCGGCTACCCGGACGCGATCCGCCTCGCGAAGGACCACCCGGACCTCGTGAAGCAGGGGCTCGCGCTCAAGAAGATCGGCAACGAGGTGATGACGATCCTCGGAGGCCGGGAGATCCACCCGATCAACGTCCGGGTCGGCGGGTTCTATCGCCTTCCGACCGCCGAGGAGCTCGACCGGCTCAAGGCGATCCTCCGCGAGGCGGTCGACCTCGCCGAGGCGACGGTCCGCGTCACCGCCGGGCTCAAGTTCCCCGACCTGGAGGAGCCGTACGAGTTCGTCTCCCTCCGCCACCCCGAGGAGTACCCGATGATGGGGGGCAAGCTCGTCTCGAGCGCCGGGCTCTCCATCGACCCCGCGGAGTTCGAGTCCTCGTTCGAGGAGGTCCACGTCGCCTACGCGAACGCGCTCCACTCCCTCCGGCGCGGGGGCGGCTCCTACCTAGTCGGCCCGCTCGCCCGCTACAGCCTCAACTCCGACCGCCTGACCCCGCGCGCCGCCGCGGCGGCGCGCCAGGCCGGGCTGGGCCGGGAGGAGCGCAACCCGTACCGCTCGATCATCGTCCGCGCCGTCGAGGCCGTCTACGCGGCCGAGGAGGCGATCCGGCTCCTCGAGAGGTACCGGCCCCCCGACCGCGCCTGGATCGACGCGCCGACCGGATTCAAGGGAGGGACCGGGGCCGCGATCAGCGAGGCGCCCCGCGGGATCCTCTACCACCGCTACCGGCTCGGGCGCGACGGCCGCATCGAGGAGGCCAAGATCGTCCCGCCGACCTCGCAGAACCAGAAGCGGATCGAGGACGACCTGCGCGACGTCGTCGCCCGGTCGGTCGACCTGGACGACGCCCACATTGCGGACGCCTGCGAGAAGGCGATCCGCAACCACGACCCGTGCATCTCCTGCGCCACCCACTTCCTCCGCGTCGACGTCCAGCGCAGGTAGGCCGCCGCCGTGGCGAAGGGCCGGCCCGCCCCGGCCGCCGCCCGGACGGTCGTGGTCGGCGTCGGCGAGCCGTACCGGCGGGACGACGGCTGCGGACCGCGGGTCGTCCGCGCCCTGCGCGGCCGTCTCCGCCCTGGGATCGACCTGGTCGAGCGCGTCGCGGAGACGACCGCGCTGATCGACCTCTGGGACGGCGCCGGGCTCGTCGTCGTCGTCGACGCGATGCGCTCGGACGCCCCGGTCGGCTCGGTCGTCCGATGGGAGGGCGAGGAGCTCGCGCACGTGACGGCCGAGCGGACGACCTCTTCCCACGGGCTGTCCGTCCGGGACGCCTATGAGCTCGGGCGCGCGCTGGGGCGCGTGCCGCAGCGCCTCGTCCTGTACCTCATCGAGGCCGGCGAGCTCGGCCCGGGCGATACGCTCTCCCCGGCGGTGGCCGGCGCCGTCGCACGGACGGCCGAGGAGGTCACAGCCGAGGTGAACGCGGCCGGCGGAGGGGCCCCCGCGGGGAAGTGAGCCATGCACGAGGAGGCGCTGCTGCGCGAGCTGCGGGAGAAGGTCGACGAGCTCTCCCGGGCCCACGGGAACGCCCCGATCGTCCGGGCGCACGTCGCCGTCGGCGCCCTCTCCCACCTGGACGAGCCGCGGCTGCGCGAGCTCTGGGAGCGAGCGATGGCCGGCGGGCCGGCGGCGGGCGCCCGCCTGGAGGTCGAGCTCCTCCCGGGGACCGACGACCCCCGGGCCGCCTCGGTCGTGCTGAGGTCGGTGACGTTCGCCGAGCCGGAGGGGACCGGCGGTCTGGGGGGAAAGCGGGCCGGAGGGCGGCGGGGGCCGGAATGACCGGCCGCGACCGCGAGCCGCCGCGCGAGCGGCTGGAGATCCGCGTCCGGGGCACGGTGCAGGGTGTCGGCTTCCGGCCGTTCGTCTATCGCCTCGCGCGCGAGCTCGGCGCGGTCGGCTGGGTGCGGAACGACACGCAAGGGGTCCTCCTCCAGGTCGAGGGTCCCCGCGCGCTGCTGGAGCGGTTCGTAGCCCGTCTCGCCGCGGAGGCGCCTCCGCTCTCGTCGATCGATGGGATCGAGTCCCGAGCGGTGCCCCTCGGCTCCGACGAAGGGTTCCAGGTGCTCGGCAGCCCGCCGGCCGGCTCCCGTCGCACGGTCGTGCCCCCCGACGTGGCCACCTGCGCGGACTGCCGGACGGAGATGGGGGACCCGGCCGACCGACGGTACCGCTACCCGTTCCTGAACTGCACGAACTGCGGTCCCCGCTTCTCGATCATCGAGGACCTCCCGTACGACCGGCCCCGCACATCCATGCGACGGTTCCCAATGTGCCCCGCCTGCGACCGGGAGTACCACGATCCCGGCGACCGCCGTTTCCACGCCCAGCCCACCGCCTGTCCCCGCTGCGGTCCTACGGTCGCGTTCGAGGGGGCGGAGGGCATCGCCACGGCCTCCGGCGAGCCGGTGATCGAGGCCGCGGCCCGCGCCCTGGGCGAGGGACAGATCCTCGCCCTGAAAGGGATCGGAGGCTTCCAGCTCCTGGTCGACGCGACGAACGAGGAGGCGGTCGCCCGGCTTCGAGCTCGGAAGCGGCGAGGACGCAAGCCGTTCGCGGTGCTCTTCCCGGACCTCCGGTCGCTCGAGTCGGTCGCCCACGTGGACGGCCCGGAGAGGAGCGTCCTCGAGTCGCCCGCCAGCCCGATCGTGCTCCTGGACCGACGCGAGGACTCGGACGGCCTCACCCCCTCCGTGGCCCCGGGCAATCCGTTGGTCGGGGCCATGCTCCCGTACTCGCCGCTCCACCTTCTCCTGGCCCGCCGCTGGGGACGACCGCTCGTGGCGACCAGCGGCAACCGCTCGGACGAGCCGATCTGCATCGACAACCGGGAGGCCCATGAACGGCTCGCCACGCTCGCCGACGGGTTCGTCGTCCACGACCGGCCGATCGTCCGGCCGGTCGACGACTCGGTGACCCGCCTCCTCCGCGGCCGGCTCCAGATCCTGCGCCGGGCGCGCGGCTACGCCCCCCTGGCCGTTCCGACCGGTAAGGACCTGCCGGCCACGCTCGGGGTCGGCCCCCAGCTCAAGAACACGATCGCCGCCTCAGTGGGGGATCGGATCGTCGTCAGCCAGCACCTCGGGGACCTCGACAACGCCGAGACGTACGCGGCGTTCCGGAGGGCCGTGGACGACCTCCGACGTTTCTACGATTGGTCGCCGACCGTGGTCGCCCACGACGCGCATCCGGAGTACCTGTCGACCCGCTATGCGCGCGAGACGGGCTTGCCCACGATGGCCGTCCAGCACCATTACGCGCACGTCCTCTCCTGCCTGGTGGACGCCGACCTCGATCCCCCGGTGCTCGGGGTCGCCTGGGACGGGACCGGCTACGGCACCGACGGCACGATCTGGGGAGGCGAGTTCCTCCGGCTCGAGGGCGACGGCTTCGACCGCGTGGGGCACCTTCGGACGTTCCCGCTGGCCGGGGGGGACCTCGCCGTGCGGGAACCTCGCCGGTCCGCGGCGGGGCTCCTCTTCGAGCTCGGGGGAGAGCGGGCGCTCGCGGAGGGCGGTCCGGCGCTCGCCCCGTTCGGCGCCGTCGAGGGACCGGTCGTCCGAACGATGCTCAGCCGCTCCGTGCACGTGGTCCGTACCAGCAGCGCGGGTCGCCTCTTCGATGGGGCCGCGTCGCTCCTGGGGCTCGTCCACCGGAGCGACTTCGAGGGCGAGGCCGCCATGGCCCTCGAGTTCGCCGCGGCGGGCGCCCCTCCCGGCCTCGAGGCGCCGGCCTATCCCTATCGCATCGAGCGAGCGAGCGAGGCGTTCGTGCTCGACTGGGGTCCCATGATCGAGGCGCTCCTCTCCGAACGGCTCGACGTGGGTCGGGCCGCCGCCCGCTTCCACGCGACGCTCGCCACCGCCATCGTCGACCTGGCCCGGCGGATCGGCGAGCCCCGGGTGGTCCTGACCGGGGGCTGCTTCCAGAACCGCTTGCTGACGGAACTGACGTTGGACCGGCTCTCGGCCGCGGGATTGGAGCCCGTCTGGCATGCCCGGATCCCCCCGAACGACGGGGGGATCTCCGTGGGCCAGGTCGCCGCCGCCGCGGGCGTTAAGACCCTCCGCCGAATCTCTCGACCCTCGGCGGTGCCGGAGTAGGGGGGAGCGAACGATGTGCCTGGCAATCCCCGGACGCGTCGAGAGCATCGACCCTTCCGACCCGGACCTTCGGATGGCCCGGGTCCGCTTCGGGGGGATCATCAAGCAGGTGAGCCTCGCCTACACGCCCGAGGCGCGGGTGGGGGACTACGTCATCGTCCACGTCGGGTTCGCCATCAGCCGCCTCAACGAGGCGGAGGCGCAGCAGGTCTTCGAGTACGCCCGGCAGATTGGCGAGCTGGAGCAGCTGAAGGATGGTAGCACCGCCGGGGGCGCCCCCGCCCCATGAAGTACCTCGACGAGTACCGCGACGGGCCGACCGCGCGGAAGTACGCGGAGGCGATCGCCCGGGAGACGACGCGCCCCTGGACGATCATGGAGGTCTGCGGGGGCCAGACCCACGCGATCGTCCGGTTCGGGATCGACACCCTGCTCCCGCCCCAGATCTCGCTGCTCCACGGCCCGGGGTGCCCGGTCTGCGTCACCCCGCTCGAGGTGCTCGACCAGGCCGTCGCGATCGCCTCGCGGCCCGGGGTCATCTTCTGCTCCTTCGGCGACATGCTGCGCGTGCCAGGCTCCGAGAGCGACCTGTTCCAGGTCAAGTCGAACGGAGGCGACGTGCGGATCGTCTACTCCCCGATCGACGCCCTTCGGATCGCCCGGGAGAATCCGGACAAGGAGGTCGTCTTCCTGGCGGTCGGCTTCGAGACGACCGCCCCCGCCAACGCCATGGCGGTCCATCGCGCCAAGGAGGAGGGGATCGCGAACTTCTCGGTCCTGGTCTCGCACGTCCTCGTTCCGCCGGCGATGGAGGCGATCCTCGGCTCGCGCCAGAACCGGGTGCAGGGGTTCCTCGCCGCGGGGCACGTCTGCACGATCATGGGCTACACCGAGTACGAGCCGCTCGCCCGCAAGTACCACGTCCCGATCGTGGTGACCGGCTTCGAGCCGCTCGACATCCTCCAGGGGGTCTACCTCTGCGTCCGCCAGCTCGAGGAGGGCCGCGCGGAGGTGGAGAACCAGTACTCCCGCTCGGTCCGCCGTGAGGGTAACCGGCCGGCCCAGGAGCTGCTTGGCCGGGTGTTCACCGTCGTGCCGCGGAAGTGGCGCGGGATCGGGGAGATCCCCGCGAGCGGGCTGGGGCTGGCCCCTCCCTACGCGGCGTTCGATGCGGCGCGAAGGTTCCGGGTCGACGACCGCCACGCCGAGGAGAACCCCGAGTGCATCTCCGGGCTCGTGCTGCAGGGGATCAAGAAGCCCCGGGAGTGCGCCGCCTTCGGGACGAAGTGCACCCCGCTCCACCCGCTCGGGGCCACTATGGTCTCGTCGGAGGGGGCGTGCGCGGCCTACTACAAGTACCGCCGGCACGAGCCGGCGGGAGCCCCGCCCACCGGCGCGACCGCGGGAGGCGCTCCCTCGTGATCGACGAATTCGCCCTTCAATGCCCGATGCCGCTCACGGACAACCCGACGATCCAGATGGGCCACGGCGGCGGGGGGCGCATGACCCGGGACCTGGTGGAGAAGGTGTTCCTCCCCGTCTTCGGGAACGACCTCCTCGCGCCGCTCCACGACGGAGCGATCCTGCCCCCGCCCGGAGGGAGGCTCGCCTTCACGACGGATTCGTTCGTCGTGCGCCCGCTGTTCTTCCGGGGCGGGGACATCGGCACGCTCGCCGTCAACGGAACGGTCAACGACCTGGCGATGTGCGGGGCTCGTCCCCTCTACCTCAGCGCCGGCTTCCTGCTCGAGGAGGGACTTCCAATCAAGGACCTCTGGCGGGTCGTCCGGTCGATGGGCGCGGCGGCGGCCGCCGCCGGGGTCCGGATCGTCACCGGCGACACGAAGGTGGTCGACCGGGGGCATGGCGACGGCCTCTTCATCAACACGGCCGGGGTCGGGGTGATCGAGACCCCCCTCACCGTCGGGCCGAGGAGCGTCCGAGTCGGAGACTCGATCGTCCTCAACGGGGACCTCGGCCGGCACGGGATCGCCGTGATGGCCGAACGGGAGGGGCTCCAGTTCGAATCGGAGATCTCCAGCGACTGCGCGCCGTTGTACGGCCCGGTGCGGTCCCTTCTCGAGGGGGGGATCGAGGTCCACTGCCTGCGGGACCTGACGCGCGGGGGCCTCACGGCGGCCCTGGTGGAGATCAGCGAGTCCGCCCGGCTCCCGATGCGGGTCGAGGAGGAGGCCGTGGCCGTTCGGGACGAGGTCCGGGGGGCGTGCGAGATCCTCGGGCTCGAACCGTTCTCGGTCGCCAACGAAGGTCGGTTCGTCGCGTTCGTCCCGGCCCGGCAGGCCGAGGCCGCGCGCCGGCTCCTCGGACCGGAGGCGTCCGTGATCGGTTCCGTCGAACCTCCGGGCAGCTCCCCTCCGATGGTCGAGGTGCGGACCTCGCTCGGCACCACCCGCCTGCTCGATCTGCCCAGCGGCGAGCAGCTGCCCCGGATCTGCTGAACGGAGCGCCCTCCCCGGCGCGTCGGTGCCGGAGGGCGCCGCTGCCCCTCCGCCGTCCTCGAAGGTCCCCTCGACGATCGGGCGGGCGGCCGCTCGCTCGGTTCGGGAACCGAGCGTCCTTGCCGATCCTCGGGAAGTCCTGGGACGAGGCGCTCTCCGCGCTCGGCGTGGAGCTCGGGTCGGATCCGTACGGGGACGGGCCGCCTACTTCACGTAGGTGAGCCAGCTCTCCCGCCCGGGGAGGCGGCCCTCGGTCGCCGCCGCATAGCGGCGCTGGAGGCGCCGGGTGACCGGGTAGTCTCCGTTGCCGATCGGCCGGCCATCGATCTCGCGGATCGGGGTGATCCCGGCCGCGGTCCCGGTGTAGAACACCTCGTCCGAGGTGAACAGCTCCTCGCGGGTGAAGTCGGTGCGCCGGAAGACCAGGTGCTCGTCGGTGAGGAACTCGATCACGGAGTCGCGGGTGATCCCGCGCAGGATCCCGGAGCTCGCCGGCGGGGTGCTCACGACGTCCTTCTTGACGCGGAAGATGTTCTCGCCGGGTCCCTCCGCGACCATGCCGGCGGAGTTGAGGAGGATCGCCTCGTCGTAGCCCGCGGCGACCGCCTCCATCTTCGCGAGCGCCGAGTTGGCGTAGTTCGCCGCGCACTTCGCCTGGGGCGGGAGCATCCTCGAGTCGAGCCGGGTCCAGCTCGAGACGAGCGCCCGGACCCCGCGCGCCTGGCCCTCCTCGCCGAGGTAGGCCCCCCACGACCACATCGCCACCGCGACCTGGACCGGGGCCTTCGTCGGGTCGAGCCCCATCTCGCCGTAGCCGGAGAACGCGATCGGGCGAAGGTACGCCGCCGCGAGGCCGTTCGCGCGGACGAGGTCGACGCACGCCCGCTTGAGCTCCTCGAGGGAGTACGGGACCTTCATGCGGTAGATCTTGGCGCTGTTGAGCAAGCGGTCGAGGTGCTCGTCGAGCCGGAAGATCGCCGGCCCGCGCGGTGTCTCGTGGCAGCGGATCCCCTCGAAGACCGCGTAGCCGTAGTGGAGCGCGTGGGTCAGCACGTGGACCCGGGCGCTGTCCCAGTCGACCAGCCGACCGTCCAGCCAGATCTTCGCGAGGGGGCGGAGCGCGACCATCGAGCGACGGAGCGCGACGCGACCGATTAACGCTGTCCCCCACGAGGACGGTCAAGCGCGGTTCACGGGCGGTTTTTCTGTAGGCCGGCCGCAGCGCCGCCGACCCGTCCCTGAGGGTGGGCCGGGTGCCGATAGTGCTCCGCAGGGCGGTTTCCGTCAGGCGTCCGGCCCTCTTGAACCGCTTTGCGAACCCGCGGCCGGTTCCTCCACTGGCCGAGAACCAACCCCTTCCCTGTCCTCCGAATGGGGGCCGGGAGCACCCGTTTATCTCGTGAGAGCTACGGGCCAGGCATGGAGAGGGTCGTACTCGGTTGGATTGCACTTCCGGAGGCCACGGATTGCGAGGGATGCGGGGCTCAGATTCCCAGAGGCACTCGCGCGCTTTACGTCCAGATGCCAATCCCCAAGCCCCTCCCCGACAACGTCAGCGGATTTCGATTCCACTCGCGTGAACACCTAGTCCAATGGGCCAAGGACTGGGCCGGCACGCAGGGCAGACCGACGGATCAGAGAGAGGCGTTCGAGGAGTTGGCTCGCCGGGCGGCGCAGGTCCGGCCTCCCTACCTCCGCGCGGCGGGGGCAGTCAAGCCTCGCTGAACCGTCCATCGAGCCCCCGTTCGGCCCTTCACCGAACGGAGCTAACCCCCTTCGGCCCCCGGGATATTCGGGGCGGTTCCTATCTTCGAAGTGCTCGGATTCACTCTGAAGCCGAGAGGTCGATTTCGAGGTCGATTTCGAGGTTGCCGGTGTATCTACCGGATGGCATGACAACGGTGGCATTAACCACAAAGGTCGAGTTACTCGGCCCACTGTACCATGTGGCGGGGGTGTTGGTTGATGCTAGACCGAACCCCGGGGTCACGATGGAGACGTTACCCGTCGAACACGATTCGTTGAACCCAGGGACTGTCTCGCAGCTCAGGGGCCAGTAGACAGGGACCGCAGACCCGGTCGGAGCGGTGAAACCTGGGGCCAGCCCGAGAGGGATGCCGCCCTGCTCCCACTTCACTTCGAGGACATCGACCATCCCCGTGGCGGCGGGATTCAACGGCCCGCCCGGTTGATACCCATAGAACAGCACTCCTCCCACGATGGCACCCGACATGGCGACCGCGACAACGATTGCGGGCCACCGGTTACTCACGGGCTCCGACTGCTTCGGAGCGATAAGAGCTAGGCGAATCCCTGGCGTCGCATCCACCGTCAGAAAACACTCCTTCGAACGCGGCGGATTGTGCCCTTCGCGTGCGCGCGGTTATTCCGCTCCGCTCGTCCGGACCAACAGCACTCGGCTCGCTCGGGGACCCCTTACTCCCCGAATCGCCTAGCTCTTATCGAACCGGAAGGTCCGGGGGCATGGCCGCCGCCCCCTCGCCGCGGCAGACGACCCCATCCTATTGTTCGCGGTGTGGGAACCCGCTGTCGTGGGGTATTGGCTTCTGTCCTGGGTGCGGCGCTCCCGTGGCTGGCACCCTCCCGCGTGCCCCGCCCTCGGGTCCTGCCTCTCCGTACTCTTCCGCCCCAATCTACGCCCCCCCGCCTCCCAAGCGGTCGAAGTTTCCCGCTTGGGCCATCATTCTGATAATCGTGATCGCAGTGATTGCCGCGATCGCGGCGATTGCGGTGATAGAAACGGGCGTCTTCGTCGCCTCTCTGTCGCAGATCGACGCCGTCCACGTAACGGCCATCAACATAACTTCCGGAGACGATGCTTGCGGGCTGAATGGTCGCACTCTCTCCGCCGGGTTGTCCTCTAGCCCCGGAGCCACCTTTCAGGATACGTTGACCATCCCCAGTTTCAACTCCTCCACTTGTACCATCCACTTCGTGAATGCTGTGACCGCGGGCTTCAGAATCTCTGGTGCACAACACATGCCCCTCATCATTCCTGCCGAGGGCTCGCAGAGCCTTTCCTTTACCATCACGACTCCTAGCTCATTCGATGGAGTTCTGACCATCGACTTTGAGTGAGCCCCCCCTTGGGTCGCGATTCGGACGGCTGGGGTGAAGTTCACGTTCTCCCAACGCCCCTAGCGGCGCCCGGCTCGCACGGGGACCCCTTACACCTTGGCGCGACCCGATTCTCGTGGCATCAGAATCTGGAGTCGGTGGAGCAATCCTCATCGTGTTACCGACCCTACCGGGTCGCGCCAGATATACCCCCTCGATATGGGCCCCGACAAGACGCCTCGTAAGCCCCGGGGTACCGGGATTCGGACGTGGCTGCCAACCCTCGTGATCGTCGTTGTCCTCGGGGCGGGACTACTGGTTCTGGTGACCGTCGTTCCGGTCCCCCACCAAGTACCTGAGACGTTCCTCATCGGCGAATCCAATGGCTTTGGTTGCATTGGGAGCCCAAACATCACATCCCCCTATGACGGGAGCCTCAAGTTCTCCTGGACCACAAACGATAGCCGGCCGGTGACTGTGTATCTGGACAGGGGACCAACCGGACCCGGACCGGGCGAGACTCTGACGGTGTATTCAGGAACCGGAACGAACGGCTCGGGTGACGTCCAGATCCTCACCGACTACGTCTACGCATTCGAGATGTGCAACCCGCCCACGACCGTTCAGATTACGGGCACACTTTATTACGACGCGCCCCTCCTGTGACGCGAAGAGGACCGACCTGCCGCTTCGTCCACAGCCTGGCAGCACTCGGCTCGCTCGGGGACCCCTTACTCCCCGGCTCGCCGGCCTAGGCTTGAACTTGAGGGGCGGAGCGGGAACCCCCTCCCCCTTAGGCAGGGCGGCAACGATCCGCGGTCTCACGCGGGCTGGCCTTCACCAGAACTTGAGTGCGAGGGCACGAACCTCGGCCGACCCAACCCCGCTTTGCACGGTATCTGTGGTCGACCCACTAAGGCACCGAGACCGGTGAGAGAAACCGGAGCGAGGCGCGAGGGCCCTCCGGAAGAGTAGCTCGTTCCGCCGCCCCTCTGGGATTGGGTCCCTGCATGGTTCGCCCACGTGGATTTCTTGGCCGCAGAGGGCGCATGAAGGCCGCCAGACGGCCGCCGCCCAACCGCGACCCATCGTTTCTGCTCGGTCGGTGTGACCCCCGCCGGTATGTTCCAGCGGGGAACGCCCGAGGAACAGCGTGTGAGGGCTCGCCGGGGCCGGGTTGCGTTCATTGTTTCGGGAGCCATCATTCTGGCCGCGGGTTGCGACGCCCTCGTTGCGACGATCTTGTGGAATCCTTCGGGGTGGTTCTTCCCCGCATTCTACCTCGGGTTTGGGACTTTCCTGCTCGTGACCGGGTTGACCCAGTGGCTGTCCAAGAAACTCGTCCCTGCCGCATTCCGGTAGGGCGGGCGCATCCGTTTGGTTAGGCACGCCTAGTCCCCCTGCCGCCTCTTGCGGGCCTCGGAAGGTGCGTCCCCTAAGGTAGGACGGCGGGAGGGCTCCGGCGGGGTTTTCCCCACGTTTTTCCCACCGTCCCGGGCGGGTCCGAAAGAAGGGAAGGCCCCCGGCGAACCGGGGGCCGAAGGGGTTAGCTCCCTATCGGTGGAGGACCGAGCGGAGCGACGTAGTGCGGCAAAGTTCGCGTCAAGCCGGGCGAGGTCCCGGGAGGTCGGTGCCCGGAAAGGCTCAAGTTCACGGCATTTCCCTGACAGAGTGGGTGCTGAGGTAGCCTAGCTCGGCCAAGGCGCCAGATTCGAGATCTGGTGATGCGTATGCATCGCGGGAGTTCAAAAGGCGCGGGGGACGGTCGCCCTCCGCCGGAGCCTCTCCCCCTCAGCGCCTCCGCGACGATCCCGGTCGAGGTGGAGGTCGTCCGCGCCCGAGCGTCGGTGCTCCATCCCCGGCGCGTCGCCTCCGGCACCCTCGTCAGGGAGGTCGTCCGCTCGGTCGGTCAGGCCCCGGAGGGATCGGCGGTCCTGGTCGACGGGATCTCCGTGCCCCTCGACATGCCCATCGAGCGGCCGGTCCGGCTCGTCGTGGTGTCGACCTTCTCCGGCGGCTGAACCCCTCCGAAGACCGTAAGGCTCATGGTGAAGGTTCAAAGGCAGCGCTTTCGTGGGAGGCCGCGCGGGAAGGGTCGTGGAAGCCAGCTGTCCGGTCTGCAACACGCCGAGCTCCGGGCCGACGGAGCACTGCCCCAAGTGCGGGTTCCCGAGCGCGCTCGCGGGCCGGCTCGGCGGTCCCGTGCCGTCCCCGGCGGAGTTCGAGGACATGCCCAGCCCCGCCGCGGCGGGCCCTGCCGTCCGCGCCTCGGAGGCGGTCCGCCCTGAGGCGGAGGTGAACGCCTCCCTGGCGCGAGCCCTCGAGCAGCGGACAGAGCTCCTGCTCACGATCGACCAGGACGTGCCGGACGTCACCGGCGAGCTGTGCGAGGCGGCGCTGAACGAAGCGTCCGGCCGGGTCACCGAAGCCCAGCAGGTCCTCCGCTCCGCGCAGGGACGGCTCGAGCGCGAGACGGAAGAACTGCTCGGTCGTCATCTCGAGAACCTCGAGGCTCGGGGGCGCGCGCTGCAGGCCACCGGCCTTCGGCTCGCCCTCGAGGACGAGCTCGGGCACCTCGCCGAGAGCATCGTCGCCGGGGATCCGGCGGCGTCCGTCGCGGCGCTCGCCGCCGCCGAGCACCAGATGGACGCGCTCGAGGCCCGCTGGAGGGACCTCCAGGGCCTGATCGCCCAGGTGACGGGGCTGCGGGAGCAGGCCGTCGACCTCGGCATCCAGCTCGACGGGCTGCCGGACCGGCTCGCCGCCGCGCGAGCGACCCTCGCGGCGATGGTGGTGACCGAGCACGACCTCGACGCCGCTGCCCAAGCCGCTGCCGAGACGCTGATGCAGCTGCACGAGGCGATCCCCCCGGCGCTCGAGGCCGAGCTTCGGCGGCACGAGAGCACCCTCGAGTCGCACCGCGGCCGGCCGCCGAAGCTGCAGACCGCGCGACGCCGACATGCCGAGGCGGTCCAGCACCTGAAGAGCGGCCGCCTCGAGGACGCCGTCCGGAGCGTGCGCGAGCTGCGGGTCGCGATCGACGAGCTCGCGAAGCAGGTCGAGGAGGGCCCTGCCGTGGTCGCCCGGGCCGTCCCCGCCCCCCCGCCGGCCGGACCTCCCGCCGGGACGATCTCTCCGGGGTCGGCTCCGGAGCCGCCGGCCGTAGCGGCGGGGCCTGTGGGCGCCGAGCCGACTCGGCCGCTGGAGGAGACGGCGGCGAGCCCTCCGGACTCTGCGACCGTCGAGGTCCTGATGACGAAGGCGCGCCGTCTCGCCGGCCGGGTGCGCTCGCTGCCCGCCGACAGCGAGGAGGCGTTCACGGCGGCGCGGCAGATCCACGAGGCGACCGAGCTCCTTCGACAGCGGCGTTATGCCGAGGCCGACGCCGCCCTCTCGCGTCTTATGGGTGCTCTGGTTGACGTCGGTTCCCGGAGCTGAGCGATGCAGCCGAAACCGTCCCCGTTCCCCGACCTCCGCCGCCGTTTCGGCGAGGCCGAGGAGCGGGCGCAACGCTTCCAGGCCGAGGGTCTGCCGATCCCGACCGGCCAGCTCCTTACCGAGTTCGAACAGGCGGTGCGCGCCGGGGAGGTCGAGCGGGCGGAGGCCGTCGTCAAGCGCGCCGAGGCGCTCCTCGCTCGCGCGGACCAGGACTGGGGGTGGCTGGGCGAGCTGCTCCAGCGGGTCGACGGGCTCCGGGGGATCGCGGACACGGTCGGGCTCGACCTCGCCCGCATCGACGCGCGCGTCGGCAACCCCCGCGCGCAGCTGCTGGGCGCGCCGCTCACGCCGGCCTCGCTCGAGAAAGTCGCCGCCGGGGCGTCGTTCGCCCTCGCCGTCCTCAATGACGCGATCCCGAAGTACATCGTCGCCGAGGCGCAGGCGCTCGGCGTCTCGGTCCGACGAGCGCGGGACCGCGGGGAGGACGTCCGCGCGGCGGCGGTCGCGTTCACCGCCCTCGTACGCGCGCTCCAAGAGCCGGTCCTCGCGGTGACCGCGGAGCGGCTGGTCGAGGCCCGCCGTGCGGTCGCTCGGATCCCCCGGGCCCCGGCGGTCGCCGCCGTCTCGGAGGCGGAGGAGGACGAGATCCTCCGGGAGGCGCGCAACCTCGCCCGAAGGCTCCACCGGATCAAGACCAGGGCGCACGACGCGACCGACGCAGTGCGCCTCATCACGCAGGTCCGCCAGGCGCTCAGCGAGGACCGGCGGTACGCCTCCCCGGAGGAAGAGGTCGAGGCGCTCTGGGCCGAGGTCGACCGCCTGACGAAGGAGAAGCGCCTCGCGTCGGCGGGACCCCCCCTCGAAACGGAGGCGGCGGCAATCGATGACGAGGCGGAGGGCGCGCCGGAGGCGGCCGACGAGGAAGAGGAAACGACCGAGGGCGTCGCGGCCGCCATCCCAGGTTCGGGCCCCCCCAGGGCGGCCGAACCCCCTGGCCGTTCGTATGTCGCGTTCGCGCCGTCGACGACCCTGGCGCCCGCGGCGCCGCCGCCACGCCTGTCGCTTCTCCGTCGCCCTGCGCCGATGGTGCCCCCGGTGACGCCCCTCCCGGACGAGCGGGTCGGGGTGCCCCTGCCCCAGAGCCCGGACACTCTCGCCGAAGGCGCCGGTCCACGAGTTCCCCGGCCTACCCGGATCGCCTTCGCCGCGGCCTACGTCCCGCCCGACCTGACCGGCGTGCCGATGCCAGCGCCTCCCCCCGTTCCGATCGGGGCCGCGGCCCCGGCTCCCGTCCAGGTCCCGATCCGGCGTCCCGTCCAAGTCCCGGTCCCCGCCCCGTTCTCGGCGCCGCCCCCGACCCCGGCTCAGGTCCCGGCTCCCCCTCCGGCCCGTCCCCCGGTCGCCGTGGAGGTCGTGGCGCCCGCCCCGCTACCTCCCGTGACGACCCCGCCACCCACCCCGGCGGCGAGCCCGGAAGTGGAAGCCGGAGGGTCCCTCCTGCCTCCTCCGGCGTCGCACTCTCGCCGCAGCCGATCGCGCCACCGAGAGACGTAGAACGGCTCCTTGACGGACCCCCGGTGCCGGCGGGGCGAACGGTCCGCCGACCGGTGGTCCGGCCAGGGCTGCCGGCGACCGCACGCGGCCCGTGTGTTCGTCCGAGCGACGCGGTCTACGGCAAGCCTCTTATATCCTGCGAAAATCGTTTATATTACTTGGCGCGGAGTCCGGCCCGCGGCAGTCCGCAGGGGGTGGGCACCGTTGTCGCGTTCACCCCCTCGGGTTTCGTGACGATACGTTCCGGGACCAGCGAGTTCGCGGGGGAGGGGACGACCGTCCGTGACGCCCGGGGGCTCCTCGAGGGACGGATCGTCCGGGTCTTCGGCCCGGTCGCGCGCCCGTACCTGCTCCTGCGTCCCCGTCGCGCGCCGAGCCCCATCGATGGCGCCGCGCTCCTCGGCGCGGAGGTCTACCGGGCGTGAAGCCGGGCGCGGACGTTCCTACCGACGCGCGCGAGCCGCCGGCGAAGCCCGAGCCGTCCCGTCCCGTCGATGGGGCGAGCGTCAACCGCTGCACGAGCTGCGGGTCGAGCCACCTCACGCGCGACTACGAGCGCGGCGAGCTCGTCTGCGACGAGTGCGGCCTCGTCCTGGAGGAGGCGATGATCGACCAGGGCCCCGAGTGGCGCGCGTTCGACGCCGAGCAGGGCGAGAAGCGCTCGCGGACCGGCGCGCCCACGACCCTCACGATCCACGACAAGGGCCTTTCCACCGAGATCGGCTGGAAGAACCGCGACCCGTTCGGCAAGTCGATCCCGACGCGCAACCGGGCGCAGCTCTACCGGCTGCGCAAGTGGCAACGGCGGATCCGGGTCTCGAACGCGACCGAGAGGAACCTCGCGTTCGCCCTGGCCGAGCTCGACCGGATCGCCTCCGGGATGGCGCTCCCTCGGAACGTCCGCGAGACGGCCGCGATGATCTACCGTAAGGCGGTGGGGAAGAACCTGATCCGGGGCCGTTCGATCGAGGGAGTCGTCGCGGCGTCGCTCTACGGGAGCTGCCGGCAGTGCAACGTGCCGCGCACGCTCGACGAGATCGCCTCCAAGTCGCGGATCGGCCGCAAGGAGATCGGCCGGACCTACCGCTTCATGACCCGCGAACTGAAGCTGAGGCTCCTGCCGACACGCCCGCAGGACTACATCCAGCGGTTCTGCTCGGAGCTCAAGCTCAAGGGCGAGATCCAGTCCCGGGCGAACGAGATCCTCAAGCTGGCGACCGAGCGGGAGCTGACGAGCGGCCGCGGGCCGACGGGCGTCGCCGCGGCGGCGATCTACATCTCCACCGTCCAGTGCGGCGAGCGGCGCACGCAGCGCGAGGTCGCCGAGGTCGCGGGCGTCACCGAGGTCACGATCCGCAACCGCTACAAGGAGCTCACCGAGAAGCTCAGCCTCCACGTCATGCTGTAGCGGGGGACCGGCTCCGGCGACCGCCCGGGCGGGGGGGCGGCATCCGCCACTGTATTTTGCCCGGCGCGCGTCCGCGGGTCGTGACCCGCGTCCTGACCATCGGCGTCCTCGTCTCCGGGGAGGGGACGACCCTCGACGCGATCGCCGAGCTGGCGAGCGGCGGGCACCTACCGGTCCACATCGCCCTGGTCGTCGCGGACCGGCCCCACGCCCCGGCGATCGAGCGCGCGCGGCGTCGGGGCCTGGCGACGCTCGTCCTGCCGTCGCGCGGCGTGCCCCTGGACGCGTGGGCTCGCCGCCTGACCCGCGAGCTCCGCGAGCGCGGTGTCGAGCTGGTGGTCCTCGCCGGGTTCTTGACGATCCTCCCGCCGAGCTGGGTCGTCGACTGGCCGGGCCGGGCGATCAACCTCCATCCCGCGCTCCTTCCCCGCCACGGCGGGCCAGGGTTCTACGGGGCCCGGGTGCACGAGGCGGTCCTCGCCGCCGGCGAGCGGGAGACGGGCGCGACCGTGCACATCGTCACCGGCGAGGTCGACCGTGGCCCGACGATTGCCCAGGAACGCCTCGAGGTCCTCCCCGGGGACACCCCCGCCTCGCTCCGGGCGCGGCTCCATCCGGTCGAGGTCGAGCTGCTCGCGGCGACGCTACGTCGCTTCGCCGACGGCTCGCTGCCGCTCCCGTACCCCGAGGGCGACCGACCGTCGCCCGACCGACGCGAGCCGGCCGGCGAAGGCCGCTGACGGTCCCTCCGGGCCCCCGACAGCGGGAGGCCTCAGCACGGGCCGAGGTTCAGCCTCTTTGGAAGCTCGTCGAGCGTGACGAAAGGAGTCGGTCCCGGACCCTCAGGGGGCGAGCCGCACACCCTCCGAACGCCTCGGAGACGCCGGGGAGAACCCCGAAGGGCCGCCGGCCCGAGCTCAGGTCACTCTCGCCACCGGGGCCGGCCCTGCGGCCTTCTCGAACCCGGCTCCGCTAGCTCCACAGCGCCGCGAGCGACACCCGGCGCGGGGGCAGGTCCACGAGCACGCGGTGGCGCGTCGTCTTCGGCGGGAACGGGGGACCGTGATGGGCTCGGTGGACGACCTCCGACTTCAGGATCGGCGGGCCCGGGCTCCACCGCCCGAGGTCGACGTGCTCGCCGTCGTAGTCGAAGACCCAGGCGGGGATGCGCTTCATCCCGAGCTTCCGGAACGCCTCGACGCGGTGGTGGCCGTTGAGGATGACCCAGGTGTCCCGGGCGACCCAGATCGGGTTGATGAGCTCGCCGTCGCGCAGGAGCTCCTGAACGAGCTCGTCGACCCTCTCCGGTTGGTGCTCCTCGTGGCCGCGGAGAAGGGTCAGCGGGAGGAGCCGGAACACGGGCTTGGGGGCTACGAACCGACGCTCCGCTCGGCCGCCTCGAGCGCCCGCCGCACGGGGACCGCGGCCATCCTCTTGCGGTCGCCGGGAGGCGGGAACGCGTTGGGGACGAGGCGGACTCGGCACGCGACCTTCTCGCCGAGTTCGCGACGCCATCCCTCGGGGAGCCGCTCGCCGTCGAACGGCGGGGCCGAGCCGGCCCCGCCGCCGGCGAGACGCCGCCCGTCCACGCACCCGTCCTCCCACCATCAGCCCGTCACCGTCACCCCGAGCTCGGGGAAGTCGTACGCGGGCTGACGCTTAGCCTCACATAACGACCGCGCCGCCGCCCCCGGGAGCGGTCGGGAAGGCGGACGGCGACCTGCGGTTCGCCCGGAGCGAGGCGGATGGGTGGATTCCGTCGCCCGCGAGGCCGTGGCGCGAGCCGATCGGGATCGCCCTCCGTCCCGCCGTTATGGTGAGTTCGAGCTCCGCGTCCGAGGCGAAGAGCGCCGGGGCGAGGTCCCCGCTCCACGTCGGCTGGCAGGTCTCCTTAGGGGCAAGGACGTGGCTCGGTCGCCGTCGACCTTCAGGCAGATGCCGAGGCTGGCGCGCCAGAAGTGGCTAGGTTCGAAGAGGAAGCACCGGGTCTGCGCCCGCAGGTTCCCCGGACGGTGCCGACCGCCGAGCCGCCGTGCCCCACGACCCTCGTGGCTTCGAGCTTTCCCGGTACGGACCCCACCGCGCGGACGACGCTCACCGGTACGAACGGCCGGTGCTGGCCCGTCGGACGGAGGACCTCCTCCTCGGTCCGTCGGTCCGTCAGAGCGTCTCCCGCGCCATCCAGCCGGCCGTAGCGGCCTGGAACGCATCGAGCGTGTCGATGTTGGCGAGCACCCCGGGGTCCTCGACCGCGACCCGGCGTACCTGGGGGCCGAACTCGGGCAGGAGCGCGCGGAGCGGAGCGTCCGGCCTCAGGTCGAAGATGTCGTTGCGCACCGCCGGGCGCCAGAGGACCGGGTGGCCCCCGCGGCCCTGGAACGTCGGGATGAACCAGACCCCGAGGAGGTCGGTGTCGCGCGCGGAGAGGAGGGCGTCGACGGTCCGCGGCCGGACGAACGGGTGGTCGACGGGCCAGAAGAGAACGTCCCGATCCGGCGGGAGCGACGCGAGGCCGGCCTGGACCGAGGCGGTGCGACCCTCCGACCACTGCTCGGAGTCGACGAGCTCGACCTCGAGGCCCCTCAGCTCGTGGGCGACCGGCCCGCGGTGGGGTCCGACCACGACGGTCACCGGCCCGAAGCCCGCGCCGAGACAGATCTCCGCGATGCGGCGCACCCCGCTCCGGCCGTCGACCGGCAGGAGGGCCTTGGGCTGGCCCCCGAACCGGCTCGAGGCGCCCGTGCTGAGGATCAGGGCGGCGGTCGCTGGTGCCATCGCCGGGTGCGATCTCCCTCCTGCCTCGCACACCGTGCCGCGTAGATAAGGCGACGACCGGGCCTCGGTCGCCCGCCCGGCTTCCGGCGGTCGGTCTCGCTTTCCCGCTCCGCGCGTTTAAATAAGAGGGCCGAGTGGTCGCCCCGCCCGATGACCCATCCCACCGATGTGCCGGCGGCGACCCTGCTCCCTCGGCTCGCCGCCGAACTGAAGAGCCGCAACGCGGTCAGCCCGCCGCCCTGGGCGGCGTTCGTCAAGACGGGGGTCCACAAGCAACGCTCCCCGGTCGACCCCGAGTGGTGGTACCTCCGCAGCGCCTCGGTCCTGCGGAAGGTCTACCTGAAGCGAGCGATCGGCGTCACTCGATTGAGCGCCGAGTACGGCGGCAAGCGCGACCGCGGCAGCGCCCCGTACCACGCTCGGCCGGGGTCCCGCGCCATCGCGCGCGAGATCGTCCAGCAGCTCGAGAAGGCCGGTTTCCTTCAGCCGTACAAGGGCCGGGGGCGCCGGGTGACCGCCTCGGGCCAGAAGCTTCTCGACACGGTGAGCCGCGACCTCCTGAAGGCGCTCGTCGCGAGCCGCCCCGAACTCGCCAAGTACCTCTAGGGGCGCCAAGGGTTCGGAGGATCGAGCCGATGGCGGAGTCCGACGATAGCGAACTCACCGAGCTGCGCCGGCGCCGGGTCCAGCAGTTGCAGGACGTCCAGGCGTCCGACGCGGTGAACGCCCAGGCCTACGCCGCGCAGGAAGCGGAGATGCGCCGTCGCGACGCCGAGCGGTCGGAGATTCTCCGCAGGATCCTCACCCCGGACGCCCGCGAGCGGCTCGGACGGATCCGCCTCGCGAAGCCCGACGTCGCGGCGTCGATCGAGCAGCAGCTGATCGCCCTCGCCGCCAGCGGCCGCCTCCCGAGGGCGGTGGACGACGCCACGCTCCGTTCCCTCCTCGAACGCATCGCCCCGGACCGGCGGGAGATCCGCATCACGCGCCGCTAGAGCGAGGTATCCACGATGGCGAACCGACGCAAGAGCCACGCCCGCAAGCTCCGACTGTTCCGGGTGGTCAAGACCAACCGCCGGGTCCCGGCGTGGGTGATGCAGCGGACGAACCGCACGGTCACCCGCCACCCGAAGCGACACAGCTGGAAGCGCGGGCACCTGCACAAGTAGGAGGAAGGAACCGATGCCCGAGCCGGCCGCGAGCCACAAGAAGGAGGAGATCGAGCGCGAGTACGTCATCCCGCTCCGGGCGAGCCGCCACCAGCCTTCCCGTCGGCGACGCGCCGGGCACGCCCTCGAAACGGTCCGCCGGTTCGTCGTCCGGCACATGAAGGGGAAGCCGGAAGACGTCTGGATCGACCCACGACTGAACGAGCACATCTGGACCCGCGGGATCCAGACGATTCCCTCCCACGTCCGCGTCAAGGCGATCCGGTTCGAGGACGGCCTGATCGAGGTCGACCTCCTCGACACGGACTAGCTGCGCCGGGAGGTCCGATCGCGTGCCGGTCGGGCGCACGCTGGTCGGCGGAAGCCCCTACCTCGGCGTGTTCGTCCGGGCCGATGAGCGGTGCGCCATCGTCCCCCCCTCGCTCCCGGTCGCGCTGGAGCGCGAGCTCGACCGGGTCCTCGGGGTCGACGTCGTGCGCACGACGGTCGCCGACAGCGACGTGGTCGGCGCGCTCGTCGCGATCAACTCCCGGGGTGTCGTGGTGGGGGAAGGGCTCGACCCCGCCGAGCGACGTGCGCTCGAGCGCGTCGGCCCGGTCACCGCCCTTCGGCACCGCCAGAACGCGATCGGCAACAACGTCCTCGTCAACGACCTCGGGGCGCTCGTCCACCCGGAGTACTCGAACGACGCGGTCGAGGCGATCGGGCGCGCCCTCGGCGTGCGGATCGAGCGGGGGACCCTGGCGGGGCTCGCGACCGTCGGGATGGCCGGCGTCGCCACGAACCGCGGGGCGGTCGTCCATCCCAAGGCGACCGACCGGGAGCTCGCCCGGGCCGAGGAGGTCCTCGGCGTACCCGTCGCCCGCTCGACGGCGAACTTCGGGGTCCCGGTCGTCGGGGCGTGCGTGGTCGCCAACTCGCGGGGCGTCCTGGTCGGCCTTCCGACGACGCCGGTGGAGATCGTCCACCTCCAGGACGGTCTGCGGCTCGTGGTGTAGCCGCCGGCCGCCGGCGCGGCTGCGGTCTAGGTGCCGCGCTTGCGCTTCACGTACCGCGTGGCGTACCCCGCGATACGGTTCGCGAGCTTCTTGTAGACGACGGTCATCTTGCCGTCCACCATCACGCCGAGGTCGGTGAGCTCGAGGACCTTCTTCTTGTTCTCAGCAAAGCCGCCGCCGAAGTCGTTCGGGTAGTGGCGGATCAGCTCGATGGCGACCCGCTTGATGTACGTCTGGCGGATGTTGCCCATGCGACCGCGGCCCGACGGCCGGAGCATAATAACCGTTGCTTGGCTCGCGCGCGGGGGTGGAACGACGCCCGCGCGCGCGCCGGCGGCCCCCGCCGGAGCGACGGAAGCCACAAATACCTAGGTCTCGGTCTCAACCAACAATGCTCTCCAGCGGGTCCGTGTCGGCGAGGGCCCGGAGCTGAGATCGCGTGGCCGTTCGCTCGGAGCCTGAGGTGACGACGACCGGGGAGGAGACTCCCGGCGTGCCCGCCGGCCCGGACCTGCGCGACCGGAACGTCCTCCTCCTCGACCTCTCCAAGAGCATGCTCGCCCCGCTCCCCGAGCCGGACGGGACGTCGCGCGAGCGCCAGAAGATCGAGGTGGCCCGTACCGCGGTCTACCGCATCCTCCAGGACGCCGCCAAGAGCGGGACCCCCTTCGGCCTGGTGACGTTCACCGAGACCGTCCGCATCCCCGTGCCGCTGGGGACGATCCACCGCGACCACCTTCCGTTCATCGAGAACCTGATCTCGCTCCTCACCCCGAGCGGGCGCTCGGCGATCTGGGACGCGATCGGGACCGGCGCCGACGTCCTGCGCGCGGGGGAGCGGGGGGTGCTGGGGAACATTGTCCTCGTGACCGACGGCTGGGACAACGCCTCGACCCGCTACACGGCCCGCTCGCCCGACCCCTCCGCGCCGGGGCCGCGGCGCGCCGACCTCGTTTCGTACGTCCTCCCTCCCAACTCCCAGCTCAACGTGCGGGTCCTGGGGATCGGGAGCGGCTCGGAGCGCGACAAGGGGGTCGACGCCGGCGAGATGAACCTCCTCCTCGGGCGGCTCCGCCAGCGTGCCGCCGAGATCGGCTCGGCCTCGGCGTTCACCTTCCAGGAGGTGACGACCGGCTCGCAGCTGTTCGCCCAGATGGTCCAGGCGTTCCTGGACGTCGGGTACGGGGACGAGCAGCCGCCCACGGACGAGCTCCACCCGGAGGAGCTCGCCCGGACCGCGGCGACCGCCGCGAAGGCGCTCAAGGACCCCGGCGCCCACGAGACGGTCAGCCGGCTCCATGTCGGTCCGCTCCCCTCGGCCTCGCCCGCGAGCCCGGTCGTCGCCCCCGAGGTCGAGGTCGGCGTCGTCCCGACCAACGCGGGCTCCCCGGCGTACCTCAAGGACCGCTACGGCCCCCTCGGGGAGATCGTCGAGGCGTACCTCGCCGGGTCCTACGACGAGGCCGCGAACCTCCTCGCCCGGTCGGCCTCCGTCCTCCCCCCCGTCACGCGGTCGTACTGGGAGGCGCGGGTGCTCTTTGCCCAGCACAACGCTCCCGAGGCGGCTCGGGCCCTCCTCCAGGCCTGGGCCGAGGCCGAGAAGCTGCCGGCCGAGAGCCGGGCCCAAGTGCAGCGACGGCTCGCCCTGCTGCAGGCGAAGCTCCAGAACGACCCCTCGGTCGAGGCGCTGGTCCGGTTCCTCGACGACACGGAGCACCGCCTGGAGGGGACCAAGCCCGTGATCCGGGAGCGCCTGCGCTCCCTCCTCGGGGACCTGATGGAGCTGCGCGGGACCTACCAGCTGACCCGGCTGGCGGGGTCGGGGGACCTCCAGGACGCCGCGCTCAAGCACGAGGCGGCGGTCGAGCAGGTCTTCGGCCGGCTCCAGGACGCCCGGCTCGAGCTCGCGGGCACCGGCCCGGTCGTGGACGGCACGCTCGACTTCATCGAGATATGCCTCGCGGAGATGCGCTAGGAGGTCTCCCACCGTGCCGGAAGTAAAGGTCACGACCCGGACCCGACGGGCCCCGGGCTCGCGCCGGGAGACGAAGGCCAGCGAGGATTCCGAGCGGATCGCGGTCGTGGGGATCCCCGCCTCGGGGAAGACGACGTACTTCCGCTTCCTCAGCGGCCACTTCGGCCTCAACCTGCCAATCACCTACGTCCCGGCGCGCGAGGACGGCTGGTCGCTCCCGCTGTACGGCGACCTCGAGAGCGACGTCGCGCTCGAGGAGACGACCTACGAGACGACCGACCCGACCGACCCCGAAGGGAGCCTGGAGACCACGACCCGCTACTACGTCAACCGCCCGCTCGAGGACCGGCGGAAGCTCTGGGTCGAGCTGAGCGCCGGGCGGGAGGACCAAGGGATCCTCACCAAGTACCCTCTCCCGACGAAGTTCAACCAGTTCGTGGAGATGCGGATGCGGTTCCGCTACGGCGCGTCGGACGCCCCGGGGGGGTCGCGCGCCATGGAGCTCCTCACGGTCGACGAGGCCGGCGGGATCATCTCCGACTACTTCACCTACGACCGGCTCTGGCTCACCAGCGCGGAGGGCGAGGTCTCCGAGAAGAGCTGCCGGGTCATCCCCCACTTCGATTCGTGGCGTCCGGACCGGCAGGAGCTCTGGCGGCGCGGCCTCACGCTCCTCGGACGCTTCGTGGAGGGGGCGGACGCGGTCATCCTGCTCCTCTCCCCCGCCCTCGCCTCGCTCCGGGACCAGGCCCAGCAGGTCAACCTCGCGCGCGGGGTCTTCCGCTACATCAAGAGCCGCAACCTGCCGCTCGTGATGGCCATCTCGAAGGCGGACAAGCTCAAGGAGTTCTACGCCGAGATCGAGCGGTCGATCCGGGAGCGGAGCTACCGCAGCCACTTCGACACCGCCGACTTCCTCCTCCGCCGCGACGGCTCGGGCATGGGCACGATCCTCGTCGCCCAGGAGGGGCGTGCGATCTCCACCCGGGAGGACGTCTTCCTGATCTCGAGCGCGGTCTCGACCGGCGAGGGGCACCCGATGTTCCTCGGCGAGAGCGGGGAGCAGGCCCCCGAGGTCGGCTCGCCGACCCTCGGCGTGCCGGTGATGGTCAACACGACCCTCCCGCTCGCCCGGGCGTGCGAGCGGGTCCTCGCGAAGCGCGGGACGAAGGGAACGTGATGGCCGCCGGCGACCGCGTCTTCGCGAAGGCGGTCACCCCGATCGCCTCGGTCTGGTGCCGCCAGGTCGACAACGAGGCGGAGAGCCCCGGCTACACCGCGATCCCGGACGAGTTCACGGGACGGCGCGAGGCGCTCGAGACGATCCGGGTCGTCGGCAACCTGACGATCAACATCGCCGACACGCACGACTACTGGGACCCGGACCCGAGCCAGACCCTCTCCTTCTACCCGAACCTGTTCCTCTACCCCGCGGCCGGGGGCCGCTTCACCTGCGTCGGGAGGATGTTCCTCTCGACGGAGGACCGCCCGCGCCTCGGGATGAAGACCCTCGTCTTCACGACCGAGGAGCTCGTCGCGAGCGGCGACTTCGGCGGCGCCGTGCTCCGGGCCCACGCGACGATGGTGGGCCGTGCCGAGCCCCGGCGGCCGACCCTGGAGCCGGACGCCTCCGTCTACCAGGCGGTCGGCGAGGGGTTCCTGTTCCACCGGGGGACGACCGAGCCGGTCGTCGTGGTCGCGAGCGACCTGTGGGACCCGGTCTCCCAGGCGGTCGCCGAGCTCGTCCGGGCGATGCCGGTCGCGCTGGTCGCGCTCAGCGGCTTCCTCGTCTTCCCGTACTTCCTTCCGGCGGCGAAGGTGAACCTGAGGGAGTTCTCCGAGCAGATCCCGCTCGCGCTCGCCGTCATGCGCGTCCCCCGCGCCGAGGCGGAGGGCGACCGCCACGCCAAGCGGATGCAGAGCTGGCAGACGCAACCGGTCTCCCTCCGCGACCTTACCCGCCCTCCGACGTCCAAGGCGAAGGAGAGCCTCCCTCTCGTCCTCCAGTACGTCCGGGACCACGCCGAGGAGAAGACCACCGAGGTCGTGCGCCGCGTCGACCAGGTCGAGGCGGCCCGCCTCGCCTCGGCGCTCGCCGACCCCGAGGCGTCGACCGGCCGCGAGCGCCGCAAGGAGATGTGGCGGGTCGGGACGGCGATGGAAACGGCGGCGCTCCTCCTCTCGCGCCCCCGCGGACGGACCGTCACCGCGACCGGCGAGATGGCGAGACGCGCGAACGAGTACCTCGAGGCCCGCCCGGCCGAGAGCCCGCTCCTGGGCGCTCTCCCTCCCCAAGTCCCGGTCCCCCCGCCGGTCCCCGCCGCCCCGGTGGCCGAGGCGGCGGGTCCAAGCCCCCCCAGCCCGCCGCCCGCCCCGGCCTCCGCGGCGCCGGTCAAGGCGCCCGGGCCCCCGGCGGGCCCACCGGCGGCGGCCGGGGGCCCGACGCCCGGGCTCCCCCAGTGGCTCCGGGGCCCGCCCGAAGTCTCCCTGCCGTCGGGCGAGCCGGTGTCGGTCCCGGTCTCGACCTCGGACGACCCTTCCCTGTTGAAGGCGCCCGCTCCGGCGGGACTCGCCACCGCCCCCCCGTCCGCCCCCGGACGGCCGGTCCCCCCGGCCGGGGCCGTCCCCCCCGGCTCCGCGACGCTCGCCCCGCCCCCGATGCGGCCCGGCGAGAGGCTCTCGGAGGTCGTCCCGACGACCGTGGACCGGGGCGTCCTGGACGCTCGGCTCTCGCTCGCCGTCCGCGACCTCGAGCGCCGCTGGAACCTCTTGGTCGAGGCCCGGCTCAAGGAGTCGGCGGAGGCGGCCCGAAGCGCGGCGGACGCCGTGCGGACCGAGCTCGCCGGCCGGCTCCAGGCGCTCGAGGACCGTCCCACGATGACCGTCGCGACGCTCGCTCCGGAGGTCGAGGCGCAGGTCGCCTCCAAGGTCGACCCGAAGATCGCCGAGATCGACACCCGCGTCTCGGAGGCGATCCGTTCGACGGCGGAAGGTTGGGCCGAGCGGTTCCGTCGTGACCTCAAGGAGGCCTCCGAGGAGCTCGGGGCCCGGAGCGCGAAGTCCGAGGAGGACCTCCGCGCCGCCCTGGTCGCCCAGCTCGACCTCGAGCTCCTGGAGGCGAGGGAGCAACAGACCGCCCTGCGCGAGCAGGTCGAGGCCCGGGTCCGGGAGATCCTCGACAGCCGGATCGCCGACGGCGACGAGCGGCGGGCGAAGGAGGTCCGCGAGCTCGAGCAGCGGGTCGGGATCCTGGTCGACGGACGGGCCAAGGACCTCCAGGAGCAGCTCTCCGCGGCCCTCGCGAACGAGACCAAGCACCTTTCCGCCTCGACCGACGACCGTGTCGCGCACGTCGAACGGCGCCTCTCGGTCGAGCGCGACGCGCGCCTCTCGGAGATCAACGAGGCCCACCGCTCGGCGCTCGCCGGCCTGCAGGTGCGGATGCAGGCGTTCGTCGAGCAGATGGTCCGCGAGAACCAGACCGCCGAGCAGGAGAAGTACGTCGAGCTCCTCGCCCGGCTCAAGGCCGAGCTCGAGGGGACGATCTCCGGAACCCTCTCCTCCGCCGAGTTCGACGCCCGCCTCAAGGACCAGGTCGGCCCGCTGGTCGTGGACGCGCAGACCGTGCAGCGGACGTCGCTCGACCAGACGGTCGCCGACGCCGAGGCCCGGGTCCGCGTGGTGGCGGAAGAGGTGCTGGGCCGGCTCGCGGAGGTCGAGGGGCAGATCCACCAGCGCGAGGGAGACCTGGAGGCCGTCGAGGGCCGACTGCGCGAGCAGATCGCCGACCTCGACCGGCGCATGACGGTCATCAACGAGCGGGTCCTTCCGATCGTCCGTCAGACCTGGGTCAAGCTCACCGAGCACGAGGCGGCCGTCCGCGCGAAGACGTCGGAGGCCCAGCTCGCGGCCGTGCGCAAGGAGATGGCCGACGAGCTCCACAAGGCCGAGGAGGAGTTCGCCCGCCAGACCGCCGACCTCCGCGGCCGGCTCGAGACGTCCGTCCAGCGCTACGGACGCATCTGGCTCAACTTCCTTCGGACGTACTCCATGGTGGAGGGCCCCGCCGGCTTCCCCATGCCCGCCAGCGTGCCCGTGACCCACCGCGTGGCGAGGCGGGCACGCTCCGGGTCGCCGCCCGCGATTGTGCCCTCGATCGCCCCGGAGGAGCCGTCGCCCGACGCCTCGCCGTACGCCTCGGACCCGACCAACCCGATGGACCCGGAGCTCTCCGAGGCGGGCGAGCCGCGCGGACCGCGTCGCCGGCCGCCCCGCAAGGCCGCCTAGGCGGCCCGCCGTCCCTACCCTGATAAGCCGGGATGGGTCTCCGGGGGAACGGGCATGCCGACCGACGGCGACCACCGGCACTGCAAGGTCTGCGGGCGGGTCACGAAGCCGGACTCGGAGACGTGCAGCGCGGAGTGCGCCGCCGAGCGCGCGCGCCGCCTCAGCTCGGCCCGGAACTACCGCTACCTCCTCTACGGGACGATCGCGTTCCTCGTGATCCTCTTCCTCTCCTCCGTCCGCCTCTAGGAGCCCCGGTGCGCCGGTACGGCCGGGTCGCCCTCGGCGGCACGTTCGACCGCTTCCACGCCGGCCACGAGGCGCTCCTTAGGACGGCGTTCCAGATCGGCCGCACCGTCGCGATCGGGCTCACCAGCGAGGCGTTCCTCGCCGGCCACCCCAAGCCGCGCGGGAGGGCGATCGCGTCGCAGGCCTCCCGACGCCGGGCGCTCGTCCGTTGGCTCCGGCGCCACTACGGCTCGGCCCGCTGGACCGTCGTCCCGATCGACGACGCGTTCGGCGGGGCGGCCGAGGGCGACCTCGACGCGCTGGTCGTCTCGGCCGACTCGGTCGTGGGCGGACGAGCGTTGAACCGGGAGCGCGTCCGTCGTGGACGGCCGCCGGTGCCGCTCGTGGTCGTGCCGCTGGTCCTCGCCGAGGACCTCGAGCCGCTCCGCTCCCGCCGCATCCGCGCGGAGGAGGTCGACCGGCAGGGGCACTGCCGCGGTCCCCTGGCCGTCGGGCTGATCGTCGCGGACGAGGGCGACCGACCGGCGTCGGTCCGGGGCCTCCGGCGGGCCCTCCCGGGGGCGCGAGTAGGCCGCCCACGACGGCGCCTTCCTCGGGGATCCGGATCCTCCGCGTCGGCCGTCGGCCGCCTCGCCGGCCGCGCGAGGGGGACTCGCGCCCTGGGGGTGGCGGTCGGGCGTCGGGGCCCCACCGGCTGGCTCGTCTCGGTCCAGGGAAGGCACGCGAGGCTCGACCCTCGACGGATCGTGGGAAGCTCGCCTCGCGATCTCGAGGAGGGGCTGGCCCGGCTGCTCCGACCCTCGCCGTCGGGGGGACGCCGGCGGTAGGCCCCTCCCGGCACGGTCCGGACGCCGATCCCCGGGCCCCGACGAGGAGGAGCAAGGCGCACGACCACCGGCCGAAGGCTCGCTCGCACGACCGCCGCCCCCGGAGGCCGCGGTTCCCGAAGAGCGAAACGCCTTTGATGGTCCTCGCCGGTGTCGGGGCGATGGAGACCTACGTCCGCGTGACGTTCGACAGCGAGGGAGGCAAGCCCTCGGAGGTCGCGGACCGTCTCCTGACCGCCGGCTTCGCCCCGACCCACGGCAACTACGACTTCGTCTACGACTGGCACGGGTCGGCGCGCCGCGACCAGGTGCTCGAGCTCACCGACGCGGTGACCGAGCAGCTCCGGGGGTTCCAGGTCCTCTTCGAGATCGAGACCGTCTGAGGTCGCGCTCCTCGACCTCGCGCCGCGGCCCCGGTGTCCCCGGGAGACTTTTTACGGGGCTCCGTGTCGGACGAGCATCGTGCAGAGCTACCCGGTGCGCACGAGCCATCGCAAGAACCTCGACCCCGAGGCGATCGGAGCCATCGCGCGTCGGCATTTCGACAGCGTCCGCGTCGGCGGTACCGAGGTCGAGGCGTCGTACGGCGCCATCGAGCACCTGACCGCCCGGCCGGAGGGCCGCGCCCTGGGGATCGAGGTGCGGATGAACCCCCGGGTCGAGGAGACGGTCGCCCGGGAGACGATCGGTCGCTACAACCGCTTCCTCGAGGAGATCACCGGCTTCAGCGCGAGGGAGCGCGCTCGCCGCCTCCGCAAGCCCGCCGGCGCGTAAGACCGCCGACCGCGTCCGACGATGTCGAGCTCGGGTCCGATCCCGTCCGGCGCACGCTCGGAACTGGACCGGGTCCGCCAGGCGGTCGCCTCGCGCTTCCCGATCTACGAGACGAGGCTCGGACCCCAGTCGGTCCTCTTCGCCGTCCACGTCGACCCGGCCAGCCTGGAGGCGAAGTTCGACGCGCTCCGCCAGGAGCTCGGCGGGCTCGGCTACATCCCGATCCTCCGCCGGGAGACCGGCGAGGAGTTCGTCGAGGTCGTCCGGCGGCCGAGGGTCGGGCCCCGCCGCCCCTGGATCAACGTCGTCCTGCTCGCCGCGACCGTCGCCACGACCGTCTTCGCGGGATCGATGATCTGGCTCACGTACGCCGGCCGGCTCGTCCTCACCCCGTCGGACGTCCTCTACGGGGCCCTCTACTTCGCCCTCCCCCTCCTCGCGATCCTCGGCGTCCACGAATTGGCCCATTACCTGGTCGCGCGGCGGCGCCACCTGGACGCCTCGCTCCCGTACTTCATCCCGATCCCCCCGCCGTACATCCTCGGGACGTTCGGGGCGTTCGTCTCGATCCGCGAGCCGTTCCCGGATCGCAAGACGCTGTTCGACGTCGGCGCCGCGGGGCCGATCGCCGGCTTCGCCATGTCGATCCCGATCGCGCTCGCCGGCCTCTCGCTCTCCGCGCACGCGCCGGTCGTCCCCGCCAGCTACTGCGGGCCGTCGATCCTCGGGCAGAGCTACGGCAACCTGTTGATCGGGCCGTCGCTGTTCTGGGCCCTCCTGTCCGCGTTCTTCCCGAAGTCGATCATCTCGCTCCACCCCCTCGCCCTCGCGGGGTGGGTCGGCGTCCTGGTGACGGCCATCAACCTGCTTCCCGCGGGCTCGCTGGACGGCGGCCACATCTTCCGGGCGATCCTCGGGGACCGGTCGCGCTACGTCAGCTACGCCGCCGCCGCGGCGCTCTTCGGGCTCGGCTTCCTCTACGTCGGCTGGCTCCTGTTCGCCGTCATCGTCCTCCTCCTCGGGCTGCGCCACCCGCCGCCGCTCAACGACGCGACCCCGCTCGACGCGAAACGGTACGCGGTGGGAGCGTTCGTCGCCGCGATCCTGGTCAGCGGGTTCGTCATCGTGCCGCTGTCGACGCCGACCGGCTCGCTCGGCGTCACCACGGGGCTGCCCCAGGACGTGGTCCCCTCCGGGAACGCCTCGATCGCGGTGTACCTGAACGCGACGATCACCAACGACGACCCGGTCTCCCACGGGTACGTCTACGCGTACTCGGTCTCGAGCGTCTCGGCGGGCGGGGGGTACCTGACCGGCGCCCGTCTCGCCGCCTGGGAGGCGAACGGCTCCTGGACGTTCGTCCTGCCGAACGGCAGCCGGCTCGGCCCGTTCCCCGGGGGCTCGGCGTCGCTGCCGTCCGGAGTCTACCTCACCCTCGACGCCGGCGCCTCCGCCAACGCCACCGCCGAGTTCTCCGACACGGAGGCGGCGTCGATCGTCCTGTTCGGCTTCCAGGCCGGGCAGCTATGTCCCCCGGCCGGCGGCGGAAGCCGGTCAGCGACGTTCGTCCCGGCGTCGTTCCCCTAGGCCGCGCGACGGTAGCGGCGGAACTCCCGCGTCAGGCTCCGGTGGACCCGGACCGGCACGCGGCAGTCCTCGACCCACGGTTCGGCCAGCGAGGCCGGGCCCCCGGGGCTGAGGACGACGACCCGACCCGTGGGGCGCACCGAGCGCTGCCAGCGGGAGAGCACTTCGGGAACGAGGCGTGACGGCTCGGCGCCGACGCTCGCGGACGCGCGGCCGTACGGAGGGTCGGTGAGGATTGCATCGAACGTCGGCGCGACCCCGGGGAACTCCACCGCCCGGGCGTCCCCCTCCACGAACGCTTCGGCTCGGACCCCGAGGTGGGCGAAGTTCCTCAGCGCCCCCCGGACCATCGCCGGGTCCGCGTCCAGCCCGTAGACGCGGGCCCCGAGGAGGGCGGCCTCCGCGAGCAGCGCCCCGGTCCCGAGGAACGGGTCGAGGACGCGCTCCCCCGGGCGGATTGAGGCGAGATTGGCGGCCGCCCGCGCGAGGCGCGGAGGGAGGGAGACGGGTCGTCGGAACGGGAGACGCGGCATCGCCCGGAGGGCCGCCTGGGCCCGCTCGACCGCGGCCACCTCACGCAGGAGCGCCTCCGTCCCGTCGTCCTGCCGCGCGAGCCAGTACCTCCTCTCGGGAGCGTCGAGGTCGATCGACCCCCCGCCCAGGACGTAGGCCCGTCCGGCGGCGCGGACGGTTGCATCGGCGGCGGCGCCGGGCCGCCCGAGCCGGCGGAACGCGGCGCTCCGGCCCCCGGCCCCCTCGCCTCCGGCGGCGTCCAGCACCGATCCCGACCGGTCCACGAGGACCAGCGTCCGTCGCGCGAGGGCGAGCCGGGCGGCCAGGCTCGCGAGCGAGGCCTCGGCCGGCACGAGGACCTCGAGGAGCCCGGCCACGGCCGTCCCGGGCGCGCCGCCGGGGCGCCCGTCCAGGGCCTCCACGGCCCCGGCGACCTCGCGCCGCGCGAGCTCGGCGTCCTCGCCGGACGGCTCCACGTACCCCGCGATCACGGCCGGTCCCCTCGCTCCCAGGCGGCGATCCGCTCCCGGACCTTCGCCGTGTGGGAACCGTCCCAGTAGAGGTGCCCGCAGTCCCCGCACGCGAAGAGGGCCGCGCTCCCGCTCCGGACGGGCGGGGGGAGGCCGACGGCCGTGGACGGCGCGTCCCCGACCGCCAGCTCCCGGAGCCGCCCGTTGCAGAGCGTGCACCGGAGGAACGCCACCTCGGTCGGGATGGAGGGCCAGGCCGCCCGAACGGCGCGCCACTGCTCGGCGAGCACCGGGGTCTCGAGAAGGAACGCCGAGGGGCCTCGGCGGCTCAGCTGCCGGTCCCGCGTCAGGAGCACCCGCTGCTCCCGGGCCGCCCGGTCGAGGAGCTCGTCGTCCGACGCTCCCCGGACGTAGACCGTGTCGCATCCGACGAACCGAAGATACCGCGCCAGGCGCCCGAGCATCTCGTCGGCGAGCCAGCGGGGGGGCGGCACGGCCCACGACCGCGACGGCCGGCCAAAACCCTTCGGGTCGGCCTGGGCCGAGGGAAGGGGGCCGGGGTCCGGCGGTCCCGGCGGCCGCCTCATGCCCCTTATAGGAGTGCACCTTCGCGCGAGAACGTCCTTGACGCGTCTCTTCGGCACGAACGGGATCCGCGAGGTTGTCGGGAAGACGTTCACCCCGGCGTTCGTGACGCGGGTCGCCTCGGCGATCGCCACGGTGGCCCCCGCGGACCGGCCGGTCGTCCTTGGCTGGGATGGGAGGACGACGAGCCTCGACTTCGCGCGGATGGTCGGCGCGACGCTCGCCGTCGGGGGCCATCACGTCCTGGAGGTCGGCCTCCTCCCGACGCCGGCCATCCAGTACAACGTCCCCCGCCTCGCCGCCGGCTTCGGGGTGATCGTCACCGCGTCCCACAACCCGCCGGAGTTCAACGGCCTCAAGTGCATCGCCGACGACGGCCTCGAGGCGAGGCGCGAGGTCGAGGAGCGGATCGAGTCCGCCTTCGACGCGTCGGCCGCCCCCGCGGTCCCGTTCGACCGGGTGGGGCAGGTCGACCGGGACGCGCTCGGGGCGGAGCGGTACCTTCGCGGCGCCCTCGAGCAGGTCGACCGGCACCGCATCGCGGCCCGAAAGTTCCACGTCGTGCTCGACTGCGGCAACGGCGCCTCCGTCCCGACGAGCCCTCGGCTCCTCCAGAGGCTCGGCTGCCGGACCGTGACGCTCAACGGCCACGTCGACGGCACGTTCCCCGGCCGCCGGTCCGAGCCCACGGAGGCGAACGTCGGGGACCTGAAGCGCCTGGTCCCGGCCGTCGGCGCCGACCTGGGCGTCGCCCACGACGGCGACGCGGACCGCGCGGTGTTCGTCCAGTCGGAGGGGGCCTACGTCCCCTGCGAGACGATGCTCGCGCTCCTCGCCCGCGACGCGGTCGAGCGGGCCGGAGGAGGACTGGTCGTCGTGCCGGTCTCCACGTCGCTGGCCGTCGAGGAGGCGGTGCGCCCCTACGGCGGGCGCGTCGAGTACACCCGCGTCGGGTCCCCCGCGGTGACGCGCGCGATGCAGGAGCACGGCGCGGTCTTCGGCGGCGAGGACAACGGAGGGATGATCTTCCCGGCGTTCCAGCTCGCGCGCGACGGGGCGATGACCCTCACCGCGACCCTCGACCTGCTGGCCCGGCGCGGCGCGTCGCTCTCCGACCTCGTCAAGGACGTGCCGAAGTTCCACCTCCTGAAGGAGACGGTCGCCTGCCCGGTCGAGCTGCGGGCCCAGGTCCTGGCCCGCGTCGCCGAGCGCCTCGGGCGGGGCGGCGGGCGGCTGGAGACCCTGGACGGGGTGAAGGTCTACTCCCCCAAGGGCTGGATGCTCCTGCGGCCGTCCGGCACGGAGCCGATCTTCCGGGTCTCCGCCGAGGCCAAGGAGGCGGCCGACGCGCGGACGCTCGTCACCGACGGGTTGCGTACCGTCCGCGAGGCGCTGGCTGAGCTGGGCGAGACGTCGTGAACCCCCACCGGCCCGGTGAGGAACGGCTACCGGACCAGCGGTCCGACCACGAAGATGCCGACCAGCAGCACGGCGAAGACGGCCGTCGCGAGCACGCCCATCCGCCGCTCCCCGTGGCGGAAGAACGCGTACATGCCGGTCACGACACGGACGACCGGGGTGGCGACCAGCGCGTAAACCCCGAGGGTCAGGTACGCCTCGGGGGTCCCGGCCGCGAGGCCGGCCCCCAGCACCCTCGGGTCGAGGTACCGCACCAGAGGGTTCGTCGAGATCCATCCCTCCGACGACGACCACGGCGACCGGCCGATGAGGACGGCGATCGCCGCCGTCAGGATCCCGAGCGCGACCACGAGACCGACCCGGAGCACGTTGGCCATGAGGCGGTAGACGGAGGCCGGCAGGTCGCCGGGCGACACGGTCGGGCCCGCGCCGGAGGAGCTCGTCATGGCAACCCCAGTCCGCGCAAGATCACCTCGACGCCTAGGACCGCGAGGACGGGGACGAACAGCCAGCGCACGGTCCGGTTGCGCAGCGTGGGGAGGAGACGGCTCCCCCCGGCGGCTCCCAGAGCCGTGCCGAGCGCGAGCGGGGCGCCGAGGACCGGGTTGACGTACCCGGCGACCATGAGCACGCTGGCCCCGGCGGCGCCGGTCACCCCGATCATGAAGTTGCTGGTCGCGGTGGCGACCTTCATCGGGAGCCGAAGGTAACGCTCCAGCGCCAGGACCTTGAACACCCCTCCTCCGATCCCGAACATCCCGGACACCGCCCCGGCGACGAATCCCACGCCGAGGGCCGGCCGGGTCCTGGCCGCGGCGTAGGCGATCGGCTCCTTCCGGGCCTCGTCGTAGTAGGCCCCACGGAGTCCGAACTGGCGGGAGAGGTGGTCGGCCTCCGCCGGCACGGTGGAGGTCCTCTGGCGGTTGCGCGCGATCGTCCCCGGCACGAGAGCGAGCAGCACGGCGCCCAGGGCGATGAGGAGCGCGTCCTCGAGCCGCGCGTGGACGAGGAAGACGGTCCCGACGGCCCCCACCAGCGCGCCGGGGACTGTCGCGATCTCGAGGAACATGCCGATCCGAAGGTCGCTGAGGCGGTCGCGGACGTACGCCGCCCCGCTCGTCGACGACGTCGCGAGCACGGTGAGGAGACCGGCCCCCGCGGCTTCCGGGAACGGCACCCCGAAGGCGACGACCAGGACGGGGATCGCGACGACCGCCCCGCCGAGGCCCGTCAGCGACCCGACCAGGCCGGCGAAGATCCCGGTCAGGCCGAGGAGGAGCGCGAAGGCGAGCAGGTCCACGGACGCCGGTAGCCCGCGCCCTAGAAAAGAACGGCCCGGGCTACGGGCCGTGCCGCTCGACCTGGAGCCGGCGGGCCGAGACGGCGCAGCCTACCGCGAGCCTCGCGCCGGCGCACGCGGCGGGGGAACCGACGTCGTCCCAGGAGGCGAGCCCCCCCAGGACGAAGCTCCGACCGAGGGCCGCGGAGCACGAGATCGGGCTGGCCCGGGCGCTCGCCTGCCTCCAGGACGGGAACTGGGACGTCGTGAACCTCGACGAGCTCGCGAACCTGCGCGGCATGGTGATGAAGTCCGAAACGACCCCGGAGGTCGGCCCGTCGGGAGACGGGCGGCCCGGCCGGAGCCTATTCCGAGAGCGCGCGGTTCGTCTCGCGGAGACGTCGCGCCGTCTCTCGGAGCACGCCCTGGAGGACGTCCGGTTCGCCCTTCGCGAACCCCCAGAACTCCCAACGCGACAGGACCGCGCACTCCGACGGTTGCACGGCGATCACGTCCGCCGACCGGGGCTGCTCGTCGAGCAGCGTCATCTCGCCGAAGAACTGGCCGGGCCCGAGCCGGGCGAGCGTCCGGTCGCCCTGGCGGACCTCGGCCTGTCCGCTCAGCAGGATGTAGAGCCCGATCCCGGGTTCGCCCTCCTTCACCACCCGAGCGTTGGCAGGATAGGAGACGACCTTCGCGGTCTTCGCGAGCGAGCGGAGCTGGCGCTCCGTCAGGCCGGAGAAGATCGGCGCCTTGCCGAGCATCGCGGCGACGTCCGTGGGGGATCGGACCGGACTCACGGCCACGGACCCCCGCAGCCGGCGAGGCATAAAGACCTGTCCCGACCCCCGGGAGACCCTCCGACCCGACACGCGGAGCTCGACCCGGGCGAGAGAGAGCGGCGAAGCCCTCCCCCGAGCCACGGGGGGGTTCCCCGAGGCACGGGCGGCGGGCACGCCGTGCCGGTCCTCCGAGATTCCCGACAGGCCAAACCTTCTTGTGCTCGAGCTGAGAGGCGGCGCCATGCAGGGACAGGCCTCCAACGGAGGACCGACGACACAGAGGCCGTCGGGCAAGACCGGGTTGGGGACGATATTGGGCGCGATCGCCCTCGCGGTCGCGGTGGCCGCGGTGGCGATCAACTTCGTCGTTCCGGGACCCACGGGGGCTACCGGCTCTCAGGGCCCGACGGGGCCCCAGGGTCCGTCGGCCGAGGAGCTCTGGGCGGACGTCAACGTCTCCGGCACTCTCGTCCATGGGAGTCAAGCCAACGGGTCGTACCTGATCTCACCGGGGAGCTACCAGGTCAATTTCACGCAGGACGTCGCGTCGTGCGGATTCGTCGCCAGCGTGGTCGTCCAGAACAACGTCGCGGTTCCGCCGGCCGGAGGGGTCGCCGTCGCGGGCCGCGACGGAAACCCCGACGCGCTCTGGGTCGCGACCAACGATCCGACCGGAGTGGCCACCGACGAGGCGTTCGATGTCGTGATCGTCTGTTCGATCGGCCTGTGGGCCGTGATCAACTCGACCGGGAGCGTGGTCCGGGGCGTAGGCGTGGTTTCGGCCGCGTACAATGGAACCGGGAGGTACACCGTCGTGTTCGACCAGGATGTCGCAAACTGCGCCTTCCTCGGAACGCTCGGCACGGTCGGGTCGGACGGGGTGGCCGCTCCCGGGTACGTCAGCGTGCAGGGCGAATACGGAACCCCGAACGGTGTCTACGTCGCAACCTACAACGCTACCGGGGTACGCACGGACTCGTCGTTCCACCTGACAGCCGTCTGCACGTCGCCCGACTGGGCGGTGGTGAGCGCCAGCGGCGGCTATGTCCGCGGGAGCGTGGGGTCCCCCGGCGTCTCCGGTTCCGCCGGTGCCTACACGGTCACCTTCGCGCAGGACGTCATGTCCTGCGCGTACGTGGCCACGGCGGGCGGGACGGGCTCGACGGGAATCTACGGCGCCGCGTCGGTCACCATGGCTGGCGAGAGCGGCAACCAGGACGGCGTGTACGTCGCGACGTACGACGCCGCCGGGACCTCTACGGCGGAGTCGTTCCACCTCGGGGTATTCTGCTGAGCCGCGGCGCACCCCGGCGCCGCGCCCGCCGTGGGCGACTCGACCTCGGCGGCGGGCGCCAACCCCTTCCCTCCCCGGTTTCGGGCCGGTGCCGTCGACAACTCACGCGCGCTCCGGCCCACGGACCGTCGGCACAGCCGGCGGCTCCGCGGGGCCTAGCGAGACGGGGATCGCAGACTCGTCGTTCGGTCGGCCGACGCCGGGCTCAGCTGGGTCTCCGACGCGGGGACCCGCTCCGGCCATGACCCTCGGATTCGTCGGGGTCGTTCCGGGAGGTGGTCGCGCCCCGCCGGTCGCGGTGAACTCCCGCCGTGGCCGACGGCCACCGAGGAGCCGGCGGCGCGTCCCCCTCGAGCCAGCCCAAGGCGTGGACCGAAGCCCGCGCTCCGGCTCGGACCCCACTTCCGCTGCTCCGGGAGCAGGTCGGTGAAGACGAACCCCTCGCGCTCGACCGTCTCGCCGACATGCACGCGGACCGGCGCGCGGAACCCCGGGCCTTCGCTGACGAACGTATGGAACTCCCCCCGCTCGCCGCACGGGTCGACGCCGGACGGGAGGCTGGCGAGGAACTCGAGGTCGAACGCTCGGCCTGCGAGTTCTCGGGGCAGGTGCCGGGGATCGAGGCAGCAGACGCGGGCCCGAAGCCCGGCGCGGACCATCTCCTCGGCCAGAGGGCCGGTCGGTCGGCCCCAGAGCGGGAAGACGGCCTCGACGCCCAGCGGACGGAGCCTCTCCTCGCGGTAGGCGCGAACCTCCTCCAGGAAGAGGTCGCCGAAGACCATGTGCCGCACCCCCTCGGCCGCGGCACGGTCGAGGGCCCGTGCCATCTCGCGCTCGTAGGTCGCGTTCGGGCAGGGGTAGGGTATCCTGACCTTCTCGAGCGGCAGACCTACAGCGGCGGCTTGGGCGTCCAGGAGCTCCTCCCGAACGCCGTGCATCGAGACGCGGCCGAACGCGTCGGTGACGGTCGTCAGGAGGCGGACCACGTCGTAGGTGCCGGCGCGCCGGACCTCGGCGAGCGCGTACGCCGAGTCCTTGCCACTGCTCCACGAGAGCCACGCCTTAGGTCGGTCCTCCCGCGCTCGCGCCACGACCGCACAGTCCACGGCGGCGGACGCGGGAGGTGCGGATGAACTCCGCGCTGGCCCACCGTCCCGCGGGCGGCGGCCCCGGGAGCCGCCTCCCGGCGCCGGGGGCCGCTCAGGGCGCCACGGCGGCCGTGGTCCCGCGGCGGCTGATCCGAGCCCAGCTCCGGCGGGCGAGCCGATGGAGCTCGGTCCGGAAGAGCGCGTAGACCCACAGGATCCAGAGGTAGTAGTTCCAGTGCGAGTACAGGTCCGAAAGCGAACGCGTGACATTCGTCGCGCTGGAGCAACCTGGGCTGAGGCTGAACGTGAGGGCCTCGCACCAGATCCCCGTGGGATGCCATAGGACGAACGGCGCCGCGAAGACGAGCGTGAGCACCACGACCAGGACCGCGCGGGCCACGTCGCGGCGGGCGACGTAGTAGAGGAACCAGAACGCGTTCGCGAACTGCTTCATGGCGTACGTCGCGTACTCGGCCGCCTTCGACGGGGCACCGGTCGCGCCGCGGACCGACAAGGTGATCAGCAGGAGCACGGGAAGGTCCGTGAAGCCGTTCGCCGAGACGAGCGCGACGACCGGCGAGACGAGACACAGCGAGGCGAACCTGTCCCGGCGAACGAGGTAGACGACCCCCATCCAGCACGCTAGGCACATCGACTTGTAGCCGACCACACCGGTGCCGGGGACCTGGAAGAACAGCAGCAGGGGCAGGTACACGTAGTGGAACTGCGTCGAGACCGTCTCCGACCAGAGGTTCAGCGTATGGGCCGTGTAGGTGATGGACACGGCCGTCGTGTACGGGTCCTTGCCCCCCAGGAGCAATCCGAGGTAGCCGGCCATCGTGAACGGCTCGTCCGTCGCGTTGTTCCCGATCCCGGTGACGATGCTCACCACCCCAATCACCGCCGAGGCGACGAACAGGATCCGCAGCTCCTTCCGCCAATCCTCCCCCGATCGCCGGACGGCCGGCACGAGGGCGACGGAGGCGAGGGTGGCGACGCCCCAGATCACGGCGAACGCCCAGGTCACGTCCCCGCGCGAGAAGAACAGCGGAACCGAGATCGCTCCGGCCACGCCCACGAGGACCGCCGCGACGATCTCGGGGAGGAAGCTCTCGAGCCGGCTCGTCACCGCCGGGCGGTGAGCCATCGCCGTAGAAAGCCGCGACGCAACCGCTCGCGGGGCCGGCTCGGGGCCCGGGACGGTACCGCGCCAGTCCAGGCTCCGTGCGCGCGACACCGCCCTGCCGGGACGCGAAGGCCCGCCCAGCGTCGACCGACGCTCCGCGGCGGGGGGCGGGCCTGAGCCGGCCATCCCCGGAGAGGGGCACCGGTGCAAGGGAGCGAGGATGGTGCGCTCGGCGACCTCAGAAGACGTTGGACCGGTGGCCGCGTCCATCTCGGGCCTCCCCAGGGCGTCGGTCGGCCACCGTCGAACGGCGCGGGAGAGCGGTCCGACCTGGGGCGGGGCGTTCGAGCCGTGATCGGCCCGCGGGAAGGACCGACCCGGCCCGGGCTCCTGGACCACGGGCCCCACGGGGGCCCGGGACCTCTCCCCCACCCGTTCCACTCGACTAGCGGGTTTTATCGGGAGACCCCGGGAGTATCCGTAGCGGCACCGCTCCTTCCCAGCCACTGGGAGGGGAGGCCGACGATGAAGTCCATCATCCAGGAAGCGATAACAAAGCACCAGGAGAACCAGGCGCTGACCGCGGAGAAGCAACCCACGACACCGGCGTACGCGAACGCCGACGACGCCGAGTTGGCGAAGCTGGCGGAGACCCTTAGGGTCAACATCCGGATCGTGGGCTGCGGCGGCGGCGGGTCGAACACGATCAACCGCTGCGTCGACGAGGGGATCCAGGGCGCGGCGATGTGCGCCATCAACACCGACGCGAAGCACCTGCTGACGATCCACGCCCCGAGGAAGCTCCTGATCGGGCGCCGCGCGACCAAGGGCCTCGGCGCCGGGGCACGCCCGGAGGTAGGCGAGGAGGCGGCGCGCGAGAACGAGGAGGAGATCCGCCAGTTCCTCGCCGGTTCGCACATGGTGTTTGTCACCGGCGGGTTGGGCGGCGGGACCGGGACGGGTGCCGCTCCGTTGGTGGCCCGCCTCGCCAAGGAGGCGGGCGCCCTGACGATGGGCGTCGTCACGCTGCCGTTCTCGGCCGAGGGCGTGATGCGCATGGAGGTCGCCCGCGACGGGCTCGAGCGCCTCCGCCGCGTCTGCGACACCACGGTCGTCATCCAGAACGACAAGCTCCTCGAGCTCGTCCCCCGGATGCCGCTCGACTCGGCGTTCAAGCTCGCCGACGCCGTCCTGATGACCGCGATCAAGGGGATCACCGAGATCGTGACCCGGCCCGGGCTCGTGAACCTCGACTACTCCGACATCCTGACCGTCATGAAGGACGGCGGGGTCGCGCTCATCGGCCTCGGCGAGAGCGAGAGCGCGACCGACCGCGTCACCGAGGCGGTCACGGAGGCCCTCACCTCCCCGCTCCTCGGCTCGGTCGAGCTCAACGAGGCGACCGGCGCCCTCGTCCGCGTGATCGGCGGGCCGACGATGACCGTCAGCGAGGCCGAGAAGGCCGCCGCGTTGGTCGGCGGCAAGATCTCCAAGCGCGCCCGCATCATCTGGGGCTGCTCGGTCGAGAACTCCCCCGACATGGAGAACACCATCAAGGTGCTCCTGATCATCACCGGGGTCCGTGCGACCAGCCTCCTCGGCCAGAAGGGAGGCTATGCCACCGGCGAGTCCGAGGAAGTCATCGACCTCGTCCGGTAGGCCGGAGCGCCCGCGGGCCCGCTACCTCGGGGTCGAGGCAGCGGGCGAACCTGTTCCCTCCTCCTGCACGATTCTGCGCTACGGCAGGACGCGCTCCGGAAGAAGGGAGCGCCGACCGATGGCCGGAGGGGACCGGGTCGCCTCGCGATCCGTACGGATCCTGGGGGCGGCGAGCCGCGGCCCCTACGGGTCCTCCACGGCGGCGGTGACCGCGTCCATGAACAGGTCGCTGTGCCAGTACCTCAGCGAATCCGCAGGCAGGTACGACCTCACCGTCGCGGAAAAGTAGATCCCGACGATCTCGAACTTCGGGTCCGCCCAAAGGAAGGTCCCCCCGGCGCCCGAGTGTTCGAACGCCCCCGGGGAACAGAGCCCCCCGACGAACCCGGTCTTGGTCCCATGGATGCTCCAGCCCAGGCCCCAGCTCGCCTCCGGGAATACTTCGCTCAGGTACCTCGATCCGATCCCCGGGATCTGGTTGCGGGTCATCTCGCCGACCGACGGCGGGCTGAGCACGCGGGTCGCGCCGTAGGTCCCCTGGTTGAGGAACATCTGCGCGAACGCCGCGATGTCGTGGGCGGTCGAGTAGGCGGAGCCCGAGCCATAGGAGATGCGCTCCGTGTCGGCGGCGTCGTCGATCGCCTGCCCAAGGGGGTCCGGGATTCCCAGAGGGTCCGGGGGCGCAGGAGGGCCGCGGACCCGGCGCTTCGCAGGGACGTCCGCCCGGCAGTAGGTGGTGTCGACCATGCCGAGAGGTCGGAAGATCCTGGACGAGCCGATCTCCTCGAGCGCGCAGCCGGACACCCGTCGTACGATCTCCCCCACGAGCTCGAAATTGAAGTCCGCGTAGGACATCTCGACGCCCGGAGGCTTCCACAGGGGGGCGTCGTAGCGAAGCGCGTAGTACTGGTGCAACAACGGGTGGATCGTGGGGTCGGGGGGCCGGGCCGCCGGCGTGGCCGACCGACCGCGAGCGTACTTCTCGACGTCCTCCTCGCGAAGGCCGGAGGTATGGGTGAGGAGGTGCCGGACCAACACCGCATCCTTTCCTTCGCCGGTGAACTCCGGAAGGTACTGGGAGACCGGGCGATTCAGCCCGACCCGTCCCTCCTCCACGAGGGTCATGAGCGCGGTCGCCGTGAGGGGCTTGGTGATCGAGGCGACCGGGAAGATCGCCCCGAGCGGGGTGGGAGGAGCGTCCGCCGCGGTCGTCAATCGGCCGGCCACCTCGTGGAGGACGATCACGCCTCGCCGGGCCACGAGGACCTCGAGCGTCTGGGCGATTCCCTCGTCCACCCACTGACGGACTAGGTCGGCGACGTTCCGCAGCCGGGCCGCGGACATCCCCACCTTCGCGGCCGAACCCCGGCGAAGGGTCGGCGCCTTCGGCCGCGAGGCGGGGCTCATGCCGACGCCTCAAGGACGAAGGCCACCGACGGGCTCGCCAGGAACCTGGCCCTTACCTCCGGCTCCCGGATGGAGGCCCCGAGGCGTCGCACGATGTCGGCTGCGTCCCGGAACGCCTGTCGGGCGTCCTCCCCGAGGTCGAGCGCCCGAAGCGCCCGCCCCTTCAGCGAGAGGAGCTTCCACCTCACGGAGAGGACGCGGCGCTCGTCGGCCAGTCGAGCGCCTTCCTCCACCACCGCGAGGGCCTCGCGGGAGCGCCCGAGGTCGAGCAGGGCCCGGCTCTGGAGGGCGAGCGCCGCGAGCAGGTCCCCGGTGTGATCCCCGCGCCTCGCCTCGTCGCCGAGAGCGGCCGCCTCGCCCAGGGCGGCCTCGGGCTTCCCCGCGGCCAAGAGGACCTCCCCCCTCACCTCGGGAGGGGCGTGGGCGCTAATACGTTCGGCCTCCTCCTGAGCTTCACGGCGCGAGGGCGCGTCGACCCCGGCGCGTTGGGCGAGGGACCGCGCCAGGAGCCCCTCGGCCCAGCGGTTCATCCAGGTGCGCCGTAGCGCCGTCGCGCGTCGCTGAAGGTCTCGGCAGGCACCCGCGGCGCCGTCGAAATCCTCGAGCTCCCAACGGTACTGCGCGATGCCCAGCACCTGCATCGCTTGGCCGAACGGATGCGCCGGGTCGACGACCTCTCGCTCCAGGGACTCCCAGGCCTCTCCGAAGCGGCCTAGCGACATCAGCGCGAGCGCCCGAAGCGTGGGATACTGGACCGGGGGGAGGCCGAGCTCCTCGGCGAGGCGGATGGCCGTGTCGCACGTTTCGACCGTGCGCTCGTACTCGGCCCAGTCGAGTTGCGTCCACATCATCTGAAAGTAGAGCCGGTTGAGGCGGAGCAGGTCGTTGCGTTCCTTGAGCCGTTGGACGAGGCGAGCGCCTCGCGCCTCGGATTCGCTTCGGGAACCCTCGTTCCAGCCGGCAAGGTCGCTCTCGAGGACGAGATCGGGATCTCCGGTCTCCTGGCTCAGGGTCCGCGCCTCGCGGACGCTGTTCCGCCAGCGGTCACGGTAGTCCGGCCAGAAGTCGGAGAAGTGCTGGGTCCCGAGCAGCGCCCGGACCATGGACGGTCGGTCCCCCAGCTCGCGGGCGAGCTCGTAGGCGGACTCGCTCATCTCACGGCACCGCGAAATCGAATCGCCCGCGGTCTCGTCGAGCGCGATCACGTAGTAGGCGCCGACGAGCCCCAGACGAGCGACGAGCTCGAGGCGTCGGTCGCCCTCCTTCCGGCCGACCTCGAGGAGGTGCTCGTAGTCGCTCGCCGCCTCCTTTCCCTGGAAGGTGTCCAGGCGCAGCCGTGCGCGGCGGCCGAGGGCGGCGATCTCGCCCTCGTGGTTCCCCGCGGTCCGTGCGATGTCCCGCGCCACGCTGTACTGGCGTTCGGCCTCGCGGTAGGCGGACACCGAGGCCGCGTGGTCCCCCGCCGCCAGCGCGTACGGGCCCGCGCGCCCCTCTTGGCCGGCCTCTTGGAAGTGCCAGACGAGCTCGGAGCACAGCAACGAGCGGGCGCTCTCCGGGAGCCGTTCCAGCGCCTCCGCGGCCGCCAGGTGGAGCCGGATCCGCCGGCGCGTGGGGAGCTCGGCGTACAGGGCCTGCTGCGTGAGGGCGTGGTCGAAGGCGTACTGGTCGCGCTGCGTTTCGGCGACCAGGCCGGCCGCTCCGGCCACCTCGAGGGCGCGCTCGATCTCCGGCTCGGTGTGGCCCGGCAGAGCCGCGAGGGTGTCGAACCGGAACGTCTGGCCCAGCACCGACGCCTCCCGGAGGAGCTCCTGGGTCTTCTCGTCGAGCCGGGCCATCCGATGCTCGATGACCGACCGGATGCTCTCCGGGACCGCGACCACGCCCTTCGACCGCTGGACCCATCGACCGTCGGCCTTGTAGAGGTCGCCGCGTTCGACCAGGAACCGGACCAGCTGCTGCGTGAAGAAGGGGTTCCCCTCGGTCTGGCGGTGGACCAGCGCGACGATGTCGGAAGGGACGTTGGGGTCCCCCAAGGTGCTCCCGATCAGCTTGGACGTTCCCTCGGCCTCGAGTCGGTGCAGCGGGATCCTCTCCACCAGCTCCTCTCGGGCGAGGTCGCGCAGGGCCGCCTCCAGCGGGTGCTGGCGCCCGACCTCCACCTCGCGGTAGGTGCCCACGAGGAGGAGGCGATCCCCCCGGGAGTGTCGGGCGAGATGCTGAAGCAGCTCCAAGCTCGGTCCGTCGGCGGCGTGAAGGTCATCGAGGAAGATGGCGACCGGGACCTCGGTCGAGATCGCCTGCAGGAACCCTGCGACCGTGCGGAAGAGGCGTTGCTGCTCCTCCGGGGTGGTGGTCGTTGCCGCGGGGACCTCGGTCCCGAGGTCCGGGAGCAGGCGGGAGAGGTACGGCCAGCGGACGACCACAGCGGTCCGCAAGGCGACCGGGCACGAGGCATAGACGGTCGAGAGCACGTCGAGGAACGGACAGAACGGAACCGACTGCTGTTGCTCGTAGCATCGGCCCGTCGCGACGAGGAATCGGCGGTTGCGGACCGTCAGCATCGCCTCCTGGGCCAGTCGGGTCTTTCCCACCCCGGGCTCCCCGGAGACGAGGACCAGGCGCCCGCTCCCGGCCGCAGCCGCGTCGGCCGCAGCCAGCACGCGTTGCAGTTCTGCCTCCCGGGCGACCAGCTCCGTGGACGGCAACGCTCCCAGGAACCCGCCGATCGGGAGGGGGGCCGCGCTCGGTCCTTCCGGGGGCGCCCCCGGCGAGGGCGGCGCAGGGGCCGGGGCCAGGCGTCGGTCGACCACCTGGAAGACGTGGACCGGCTCTCGGAACCCCTTGAGCTGCGTGTAGCCACGCTCGGCGTAGACGAGGTCGTCGAGCTTGCCGGCGACGTGGATGACGCTCTCGCTGGCGAGCACCTCCTGCGGTCCTGCGAGCTTGCAGAGGCGCGCTGCCAGGTTCAGCGCCGCGCCCACGAACGTGTCCCCGGCGCGGAGGGCTTCGCCGGCGTCCAACCCGATCCCCACCTGGGGCAGCGTAGGGTCGGTTCGGGCCTCGTCGGCGAAGCTGGCTTGCAGTTCCACGGCGGCCCGGAGCGCCTCTCGGGCCGACCCAAAGACCGCGACCGCCTCGTCCCCGGCCTTCCCGATGATCTCCCCCTGGCGAGCCGTCAGCGCCTTTCGTGCCAGTCGGTCGAACTTCTCCACCAGCTGCGCCGCGGCCGCGTCCCCGTGCTCGACGATGAAGCGGGTGTAGCCCCGCATATCGACGAACAGAAAGGTCCGGACCGCGGCGACCGAGGGAGCCCCGGGAACCTGGCCCTCTTGCGTCGGGCTCACGGGTCCGACTAGGAAACGGCCTATTTACACACGTGGGAACGGCCGAACACGGCTCGAAACGTCGCCTCCGACCCGGGTTTCAAGACCCGTGGCGAGGTCCCACGCCAGATCGCGGAGGGGCACGCCACCTGAATCACCGCGACCGGCGAGGAGCCGATCTCTGCCGAGAGCGCATCCGCGCGCAACGGGATCGGACCGGGAGCACCTTCTGTGACCGGCGGGGTGGGTCTCGATGGAGAGCTCACGCCTGGGCTCGGCCATGGCCTGACGGCCCGGCCACGGACCTCGACGCGCCGCGCTCGCAGGTGCCGACCTCGCGGGGCCGGCTCACGAGGTCCCGGCGACCGGCGGGGCCGGACCCGGCGCGGGCCGCGGGATCCGGAGCTCGGCGCGGAGGAGTTCGATCATGAGCCCCAGGAGAAGGGCCGTGAGCAGCAGGTCGAGAGCGTAGGAGAACCTCGATGGGCCTCCCAGCCAATCCAGGGACCGCATCGCCAGCAGGTAGTTCGTGCTCGCGACCACTCCGATGGCCCACAGCCACCATCGTGCGCGGATCCCCACCAGGGCGACCGGCACCAAGAAGACCAGCTCGGTGAACGAGAGGAACTGGGCGAGCAGGACCGTTCCGGTCAGCACGATCGCGGCCGCCCCGAGAGCCGACCGGGCCCAGGCCCAGCAACCCCCCACGAGGGCGACGGTGACGATCGCCTGGACGATCGTAACGCTCGTGGAGGGCGTGAGCCAGCCTTCGCCCTGGAGAAATCCCCAGTAGTTCAGCGCAAGGTGGGACCGGCTGAACTGCGCCCAGAAGACCGGACCCGTGAATCGGCTCCCGTAGACGGCGAAGGTGGCGAGGGTCGCCGCCGCGAACGCCCCGAGGGCCCCTGCGAACGCGACCCACCGGCGGGATCCTGCCCTCCCGGACGCGCTCAGGACGGGAAACAGCGCCGGGAACCGCCCCGTCGCAAGGAACCCGCCCACCGCCGCCGCGCGAACCCACCCCCGCCGCGCGAGGTAAAGGACCAAGAGGACGGTCACCGGGACCAGCGCCAGACTGGCCCCATCGACCTGAACCGCCACGATCGGGAGATAGAGGAACGACGCTAGCAGGAAGACGGTCGCCTTACCTCCCTCGGTCCCTGCGAGGCTCCACAGGAGCGGGATGACCGCGACCGAGACGGACCCCCACACGAGGAGGACCCCGGCCGGCCCGGCTAAGGACCCCAACGCGTCGAGCAGGACCGAGGCGATGCCGGCGGGCACCGGATTCCCGATCCTCCCGCACGCGGCGATCCTGAACGGGTCGCCGCCGCTCAGGAACGCCCGGCCGGAGGCCACGAGGGTGGTGAGGTCCGAGGGACCCCCGCCGGTGCACCCGTACCCTCCGTAGCTCCACGTGACGAGGGCCCCCACGGAGAACGCGACGGCGGCCACGGCGGTGAGGAACGGTGCGTCGACCCAGGCGAGGTCTGCGCGGCCGGTCAGCCGGCGGGCCCACCGGCGAACTCGCGCCTGCCACGCCCCGTGGCGTGGAGAGTCGTACCAGAGCACGAGAAACCCGGCGACAGAGATGAGGGCGATGAACCCCCCAAGGGCGAAGGGGGCGCTGAAACCATCACCCGCGGTCATCGGAGATACCCCCACTCGGCACGGGCACGGGAGCCTCGCGTGGGGACGTCCCGGAGTTCGCTCATCCTCCCCCTCACCGCGACACCTCTCGCGCAGCCTCTCTTGCCGGTTCCTCGTCACCGGCCCGGGCCGGGGCTCCGTCCGGCGGCGACGGAATCCGCGGGATACCCCCTCAGAGGTAAAGGGTGACGCCCAGGACCCCGACGGCGACCACGAAGATGAGGCTCGCCCAGAACGCGCTCCTCCAGGCGCCTGTAGAGGTCTGGGACCCCATGACCGTTCGGTCCGTGACCAGCTTGCCGACCAGAACCCCCGGGACGATGAGGATGAAGACCATCGCGACCATCAGCGCGAGCACCAGCGTCACGAGCTGGGGAAAGAGGAGCGGCACGACGACGGCGGGGATGCTTTCGCCGGCGTAGATCCAGAGGGTGCTCTTCGGAGAGAGGCCGAGGGCCTCCCTCAGACCCCAAGCGCTCCCGAGCGAGACCACCACCAGAGCTAGGAACGCCGCCGCCACGAGGCCCACGCCGAGAAGGTAGGCCGAGTAGGGCCCCAGGGCCGAGACCAGGTCGGAGGAGAACCCCGAGCCGGTCGTGATGTCGATCGAGACGCCGATCCCGGCTCCGATGATGACGACCATGACCATGAGGGCCTCACTGACCCCCGCCCCGACGAGCGTGGACTGGCGAGAGATGGTGGCCGTGCTTCGCTTGGCCGCGGTCGCCGAGGACTGGAAGAACAGCATGAAGGGCATCACCACGGCCCCGGTGTTCGCCGCGAGGAGGAGGAAGAACGACGGATGCACGGAGACGCCGAAAGGGGAGTAGGGCAGGAGCCGCTGATGGAGGACCACGACCGCGAGGGCGACGATCACGCCGACGGAGATCCCGATGAGCACCCTCTCGACCCAGGCATATCTTCCCTGGGCGACCAGCGCGATGTGCGCCACGAAGGCCAGCGGGAGCGAAACGAACGGGGGTACTCCGAACAGGCCTAGGCCGAGAGCGATGCCGGCGTACTCGGCGACGTAGACCGCGATGTCGCCGACGGCCATGGACAGGGCCACGGTCGCGGCGATGGAGGAGCTGAAGCGCTCGCGAGCCAGCTCCCCCAGCCCCTTGGCGGTGACCGCGCCGATGCGTCCGGCGGCCTCCTGGATGAAGAACAGCGGGACGGTGAGGAGCACGAGGAACCAGACGAAATCGTAGCGGAAGCTCGCGCCCGACGCCAGCGCGGTCAGGATGCTCGCGGCGTCCACGTTGGCGATCATGACCAGCCAGGCGGGACCGCCGCGCCACCTCCGCGGAGCTTTGAGGTGGCGGAAGAGGGCAGGGAGGCTCAGCGGCCCGACCACGGAGCGTGACGGGTCGGGCACACGGTGGTCGTCACGCATGTCCGAGATGGCCGAGGGTACTTCCGCCATAAGCAGGTGGTTCGAGCTCCCCTCCTCGGCACCTTCTTGAGTCCCCCGCGCAGGCCCGATGGAATCGGGACGGCGGGGGATCCCCCGGCCCACCGCACCGCCGATCGAAGGGTGTCGATGCCACGCGGCGTCGAGCCGCACCGAATTCGACGAGGCTGGTTTCGGAGGAAACGGTTCGGTCTCACGGCGCGCCGAGGCGCAACGCCACCCTTCCCGCCGGCGACATCCCGAAGCCGACGAACCGGTGCCGGCGGCGGGAAAGCGCGAAGGCGTTCCTCGTTGCGAAGTCCCCGTCCTGACCACGATGCGACCGCCCGTAGGAGTCGTCGAACACGACGGCCGATCCGTCGTGCCTCCGACCGGCCCGATCGAAGGTTTCGAAGATGTGCTTGGTGGAGGCCCTGAAATCGGCGCCCGAGAAGAGGAGGGCGATCGGCTCGCGGAGTCGATCACCCACCTTGCCCCCGCGTGGGGTTCCCTCGAGGCGCCCGGCGCCGTGGGACCAAAGATCCCGTCAGGGTGGCCTGGCGAACGGGGAGGTCGCATCTCGTTCCGGAGTGAATCGACCAGCTCCAGGATCGGTTCCGGGGGACCCCACGGTCACGGACGTCGTTCCCCGCCGAACGTCGGTCCGGCCCAGGGTGACCCGGGCGTGCGGGAGGCACGATCTGCGAGCTCTGGCGAACGCCGGCCGAAGTCCTAGCGCGGGGATCATGGGTCACGGCAGGCCATGGACCCCACGGCGCGCGCGGACACGGAGCACCGACGCGACCTTGCCCATCGTTGGCGAGACGGAGATCTGCCAACCGCGCGGCCCTAGAACTCGCCCTTGATCCTCCCGACTTTGTATTCGATGGTCTCGGGCTTGTCCAGACGGTGGTCGACTCTTAGGTGAATGGCGATCCGCTTGGCGCCCATGTCCACCAAGGAGGCATGCGCCGTCCTCACCGCCTCGAGGATCGAACCCAGGTTGTCCGCCTCGATCACGGTGGACATCGCCGTAGGCACGAGCCGGATTCCTCGCACGCCCTGCATCGCCCTGAACGCCGCTCGCACATACTCACCCAGGCTGGTCCCCTCTCCGATAGGGTAGATGGAGATGTCCGCGAGGACATGGGGTCCCGGGCCTCCGGATTCTGCCATGGACCGCTGAGCGGCGCGTCAGTATTAATCAACGGACAAGACGCGGGCTCTGCGGTTCTGTCAAAGTTCGTGGCTTTCGGAACGGACGGGGGAGGGCGTTTCAAGCCGGGGCTTGGGGTGGCCCTCGAGAGAGGACCCGACGGTCCACGGCACCGGTCGTCTTGTCTCTCGGTCCAACGTCGACTTCGAGGATCAGGACGCTTCGGCCCTCGGCATCTTCGAAGGAAAGATGCGGTTCCCGCTCCCCTTCCCCGAATCGAGGTCGTCGATCGAGCGGAGGACCCTGATCGCACCCCTGCCTCGGGGCGTGAGCCGATAACGTTCCCCCGCCGCGTGCACCACCAGACCGCTTGCGGTCAGCTTGCGGAGGTGGAACGCGATCTTGGACGTGTCGTCCAGATGAGCCGCGTCCATCGCCTGCATGAAGCTGATCGGACCCGCGGCCAATCGGCGCAGGACGAGACGGCGGATCGGGTTCGACAGCGACTCGAGCGTCTCGTGGGCGTCCGCCGAGACGATTGACGCCAGGACCGCGAGCGCGCCGGTCGCGGTGATCTTGTCCGGGTCGTATGCCACGGCAAGAAGGTCCTAAAGCTGCGGCATCGAGGGCTTAAACCACGGTCCTGGGTTGGGGGCAGGGGGCCGCGGAGGGGACGATTGGCGGCACATCATCCGCCGGGTCGTAAAGTGGGACATCGCAACCGAGGGACTCGACTATGACGTTCTCCCTGATTGGCAGCGTTGCCGGCTTCATCACCACCGTTCTGACGACGGTCGGCCTGCCTGGCCTTTTCGCGCTGATGGTGGTCGAGAGCTTCGGTTTACCCCCCGTGCCCTCCGAGATCATCCTCCCGTTCACCGGCTTCCTGGTCGCAGAAGGGACGTTCTCGCTCGGGGGGTCGCTCGTGGCCGCTTTGGCAGGCGCGCTGGTGGGTTCCTTCGCGGCATACGCGGTCGGCCGCTTGTGGCGCGGGCGTATCACGGGTTTCGGCCTTGGACGGCTGCGGCTACAAGCTCGCCACCTCGAACGGATGGATCGATTCTTTGCACGTAGGGGTGAGCTCACGGTCGCCCTCGCACGCCTCGTACCCGTGGTGCGTGCCTACATCTCCTACCCTGCCGGAAACGCCGCGATGAAGCCGGTTCGCTTCGGGGTCTACACGTTGCTCGGTTCGATTCCCTTCACGCTCGCCCTTGTGTATGCCGGGATGGTACTTCGGTCGAACTGGGCGGCCGTCTCTTCGTACTTCCGCTACATCGATTACATCCTGGTCGCGACCGTGCTCTTCGTAGTCGCCTACATCCTGCTCCAGATCGCCGGCGTCTTCGCGCCTGGGTGGCCGCCCCGTCGGGCCACTCGCGCGCCCGCCAACCCGAGGACCTCCGAAGTCGAACGACCTTCGGGGTAAACGCCGCCGGCGGAGGGGTGTCCCGCGCCTGACACCCGCGATACTCTCGCGTCACCCGGTGTTCTCCTTCGTGCGGTCTTCGCGTCCCTCCTCGACAGGGCACGCCCGAATCCGGATGGCAACCCCGATTCCCTTAGAGCCGGTTCAGCGACTAGACTGAGTCCTCATCGGTTGGTTACTCAAAGCACCCGTTTCGAACCCCCTGGTCCCACCGTCCAGAGGGCAACGGACGGACGAGCGGCGGTCCGGCTTTCCGGTCGACCTAGAAGCTGTCCCCTGACATGCAGAGAAAGCGAGGGTCGTCCGTCGCGAACTGCGAAAGGGCCGCGCGCGCGCTCCAGTCTCGACCTATGGAGCTAGCCATCAGAACATTCCAGCCGGTCGGGACGAACGAGTACCCGTGGCCCCGGAACAGTTCGGGCGCGTCCCGGACGGGCGTGTGCCCGAACGCGAAGGGCGTGCGCTTCGCCCTCCGTCGGACCTCGGAAATCAGGGCCTGACGCGACTCACGGGACGTCACCACCAGTTCTCCGCAGATGGTCCGGTACGGGTTGGACTGCACGTAAGCGTACCCCTGGACTCGTCTCCCTGCGCGCTGCACGACAAGTTCCTTCGATGGATCGATATCCCCCGCGGCCGTCCAAACCCTCAGGTAGCCGTTCGGTTCCCGAAGAAAGCCGAGGCGGCCTTCGGCCTGCCGCGCATGCAGCCGCTCGAGGTCGTCCAACTCCTCCCGCCGGGCGGGTCGGATGCCCTTGGGTCTTCGGGGGACTGCACCGCACGGAGGCTTGACGGCCCAGGGGGACGAATAGACGTCCCGATACCCGAGCTTCTCGTAGAGCGCATGGGCTCCCCACGACCTGTTGGTCCACAGGATCGAAAACCGAACTCCCGCCTCTCGCTCACGGCGATGGACCTCCGTCAGGATGGCGCGCGCGACCCCCGCGCGCCCGCGGTCCGGCCGGGTCGCGACCGCGGCGACACCGGTCACGAGCTCCGTGCCCCGGGGAAAGGTGAACGGGATGCGAAGTGCGAACGCCTGTCCGAGCAGGTGATCGCGCTCCGCCGCGAACACGCCGACGTAGTCGGCGTACGTCTTCGTTCGGCGGCGCTCCAGCTCGATAGAGCGCGGGGCAAATGCCCCTCCGAACGAGGTGAGGTGGATGAGGGTCCGGTCCGCCTCCATCGAGGGAGTTAGCTCGTCGTAGGTTAGGAACCTCATACCGGCCTTCACCCTTCCAAGGGTGCGCGAGGCTTGGAGGTTTTGGGTGGTTTGCAGAACCCACGGGTTTCCCATCCCCCGAGCCGACCTCTTCCGTGGGTTCACGAATCCTACAGCTTCTCTACGTCACGAACGTAGGTCGAGCTAAACCTCAGAGAAGGTACAGGTTCTCTACGTCACGACCGTAGGCCGGCAGGGCTCGGTCATTCCTTGCTAGACCACCGGCTGAGGCGTACCGGAAGGGCCCGGCTACTCCGTCGACCGGACCGCTTCCGCCGGAGGTAGATGGGAGGCGCGGAGCGACGGGGCCGAGATGGCGACGAGGACCAGGAGATAGGCGATCGCAGCGACCTCGACGACGGTAAGCCACGGGACCAGGAATACTTGGAGCCCCTCCGAGGTCGCGCTCGGGCTGATCGTGACGTTGTAGATGGTGAGCATCCCGAGCCCGGTCCCGAGGGCGATCCCGAGAAGGGTCACGAAGGAGTACTCGAGCAAGAACGAGCGGAGCACCATTCCGCGAGTGAACCCCATTGCGCGGAGCATCCCGATCTGCCGACGACGCTCGACCACCGCCCGAAGGGCGAAGATCCCCATGGCCGCGATCCCGACACCAAGACCGAGGCCGACGAAGATCTCGAGCAGCCCGATGAATCCCTCTGTAGTTTGCACCGAGGTCGCGAGCAACGCCTCGATGTTGAAGAGGACGAGACCCTGGGGGAAGAAGGCCCGGAGGGCATCCTGCGAGGCGACCGTCACCGAGACTCCCGGCGCGACCGTCATGAGGTACCCGCTCTCGTTTTCGTATCCGAGCGCGAGGGCCGTCGAGGGATTGACCCAGACTCCCGAAAGGGCCGACTCGGAGAGGATCCCTACGACCGTGAGATTCGTCGGGTGCCCCCCGTCCCGGGTAGTAATCAGAATCCGGCTCCCGACGTTGAGCGTGGGATGCCCGCCGGAGCTCGTGGAGAACGGGTTCGCGAGGTGGGCGTAGCTCTCGTCCACAATCGCGTCCGAGGCGTTCGTCGCGATCTCGTGGAAGGCGGAGGCGGCGCTCATCCCGTGGAGCGTGGACTGGAAGGTGAAGTGGTTCGTCGAGTAGAAATCGGCGGGTCCGGTCGCGTTGGTCGGTGGTGCGTACAACGCGTCCGGGGTAGGGTTGGCGGCGTACCCCGAGACATTCACGTCGATCTCGCCGTACAGCAGCGGCACGGCGTTCGAGAAGCTCGGGGCGAGCGTCGCGTTGGCGGATATCTCGGACCAGAGGTCCGCCATCGGGAGCTTGGAGACGCCGAAGAAGGTGTAGCCGCCCGACTCCGTTTGGACCGTGTCGCTGAGACTTGCCTGCAGGCTCGCCCCGGCGGTCGCGGTCGCGATCATCGTGAAGACCACGAGGGCGAAGATCGTCAGGCTCACGGCCGTGCGCGTCGGCTGGCGCGCCGGATAATCGGTCCCGATGCGCACGACCGGGCTTGACTGCCCTCGGTTCCCCGCAAGGCGGCGAAGGCCCCGCGCGAGCAGGTCGGCGTTCATGAGAACGAGGAGGAGCACCCCACCGACGAGAAGGATTCCCTCTACGAACAGGTTGAAGATCGTGCCGGAGTGCGCCGAGCCGAAGAGAAAGGTGTGGAGAGGCTCCACCCCGGTCCACAGGGCAAGGGCGGCGCCCACCGCCGAGAACACATAGCGATTCTTCGCGAATCGGGCGGCCACGAGGCCCGCGCCGAAGATCACGATCCCGCCGGTGATGATCGGATAGGCGATGTCGTCGGTGCCCTGGTAGGTCGCACGGAAGCCGAGGAGCCCGACTACCACGAGGAACGCGCCCACGACCGCGAGGGCCGAGTAGGTTCGGACCTTCGGCGGGGGTTCCGGGATGCTGCGGATCGCCCTGACGATGTTCAGGCGGCTCGCCCGGGCACTCGCGGCCACGACCGTGATGAGGGTGAGGAAGAACCCCGCGACGTAGGCCTCGACGAGGCTCCGGCTCGTAATCGTGAAGGATTGCAGGATCGCGTTCTCGGGGATGCCGCTCGAGGAAAGGACGAACCCCGCAAGGTAGACGAGGAGTCCTCCCACCGCAACCCCGAGCACGACCCCGGCGAGGGCGCTTCCCACCGAGTACATGACCCCCTCGAAGTAGTAGGTATAGACTAGCTCCCGACGGCGTAGGCCGATCGCCCGGAGCAGCCCCATCTCGCCCTTGCGCTCTTCGGCGAGCATGACGAAGATCCCGATGATCAGCATCGCGCCGGCGAGAATCGAGAAGAGCCCCAGGGCGAGGAAGAGCGTCGAGAGATCGGTCGCACTGGTGCTGCCCGCCCGGATCGCGTTCTCGAGCGGAGTGCTGACCGTAAGGCCGTGGGCCGCCGGGATTGTCGCCAGGGTCGTGTTGAGGATGGCGCTCATGCTCGTCGACGCCCCGGCTCCCGCGGCCTCGCTGCCGGAATTCGTGACCACGAGGTAGTTGATCTCGGCCGGTACGTTCTCGATTGCCTGCGCCGTGGCTAGCGTGACGAAGAGGTTACCCGCGCTGAGTCCGGCCGTGATGAACGCCCCCCGGACGTTCTCCTGCACGATCGCTTCGACGGTGACGGGGACCGCCGTGACCCCGTAGATCACGAGCGGGTCGCCCACGGAAGCGTCGATCGCGGCGGCCATCTGGTCATCGAGTAGCACTTCTCCTGGGGCCGGGCCCGCAATCGAAGTGCCGTTGTCGGCGACGAAATCTCCCAGTGCGCCGCTTTGGTTCCAGTTCACCCCAATGAGGTTGAGGTCGGTGTCGGGAATCCCGCTCGCACGATCGTAGACGGAGGCCGAGGTGACGATCTCCGGTGTGAGGCCGGCGATCGACGGATCTCCGGCGAGCCGGCCGGCGATTTGGGTGTAGGTCGAGTACGGGTAGTAAGCGTGTCCTCCCGTGGGAGAGAGGAGCGTGATGGCCTCGTCGTCGAAGCCCGCGCCGATGTAATCGTAATGGTAGATGAGCTGGCCGACCGTGTCCCCGACGAGGAGGCTCCCCGTGACGATGACCGTGGCCACGAGAAGGCCCGCGATGAGCAGGACCGTCCGGCCCCTTCCCCTACGGACGTTTCGGAGGGCAATCCGGAAGGCGAGGCGGTGCCGAAGTGCGAGGACCAGCGTTCCTACGAGCACGAGGGCAAGGAGGAGCAGCACCACAACGATAGGATTCGCTCCGGCCATGGTGCGCGCTCGCTCAGGAGAGGAGTTGCCCGTCCCGCATGTGGAGCGTGCGGTCGCACGCGGCCGCGACATCGGAATCGTGCGTGACCACCACCATGGTTTGCTGATACTGGCGGTTGAGCTCGCGCAGGAGCCCGGTCACCTCGCGGGAGCCCTCCGCGTCCAGGTTCCCGGTCGGCTCGTCGGCCCAGACGATCGCGGGATGCGCGACCAGCGCGCGAGCGAGGGATACGCGCTGCTGCTGACCGCCGGAGAGCTCGGCCGGGCGGTGGGTCAGCCGATCCCCCAGCCCCATCCGCGAGAGGATCGCCCGGGCCTCCTGCCGGGCCTCCCGGGCCGGTCGACCGGAGATGAGGAGCGGCAACTCGACATTCTCCTCGGCCGAGAGGATGGGCAGGAGATTGTACGACTGAAAGACGAACCCGGTCCGTCGGGCCCGATGGGCGCTCTTCTGCGCGTCCGGCATCCTGTGGATGTTCGTGCCCTCGACCGTCACGACTCCCTTCGAGATATCGTCGAGACCGCTGAAGCAATTGAGAAAGGTCGTCTTGCCGCATCCCGAGGGTCCCATCACGGCGAGGATCTCCGCACGACGGATCTCGATGCTGACCCCGCGCAACGCCGACACGGCAGTCTCCCCGGTGCCGTACACCTTCCAGACGTCCTTGCCGACGACGACCGGCTCCATTACCGCGCCTCCGGGCGCCTCCAGGTCGAGAGGTAGCGAGTACCTGATTTCTTGTTCGGTCCAGAATTCGTGTCCGTCATCGCGATTGCCATGGTTTCACCTCAACCGACCCGGTAAGCGGAGACGCCCACCCAGTCGTGCTGCCTGCCTTAAGACCGGCGCATCCCCGCCCCGAGTACAGGATCCACGCTCGGGGCCGGGTCGTGCCCGCCCACCATCGGCAGGGTCCCTAACGTCCAGGCGACGTGCGTGCCGTCCAAGAGTCGGACACGCCATCTCCGCTCGCCGCGCGCCCTTGGAAACCCCGAACCGCCCTTCGCGGGAGCGGGAACGGGCCGGAGACGTTACGCAGAAAACGGACCCGATGTGTGAAGCTCTCGGCTGGTCGGGCGGTTTGACGCCCGGAGGTATTCGAGCAAGTACTTGTTCGAATCCAAACGGGCGCGGAGGGATTCGTTAGAGGACTCTAACGAGGTTGAGGAACAAGGGTCCGCTTGGACGATTTCGGAGGCTTGAGAGGTAGGTCGCGGGAGCCAGACATAATGGCTCTTACGTCTGGCGATTCGGGACTAGCGGGGTCCGCAGGTCCAGGTCGTCCAGCCCCCGGGACGCATTCCCGGGGCGGGTTCCCGGGCCCGACCCGGCCCCGGGATTCCCGGGCCCGGGGACTCGGGCCCACCGGAACCCCCCCTTTGCCTCGCTCCGGTCGGGCTTCCCGCCCGGGCTCGGGCGGGAGGCCGGCGCTGGGCGGGGAGCTGGGGGGGCCCCAGGGGCCGAGTCGCCCGGCCCTGCCACCGTAGTTGGAGGTCTAGGGTGGGACCCGATTCCCGGGGCCGGGTCCGGGGCCGGCCCCCGGGGCTGGGGCCGGCGCTGAAGCCGGGGCTGGAACCGGGGCCGGACTGGCCCCGGGGCGGAACCTCACGCGCATCGGGGCCTGCGGATTTCGGACTCGATGGGCCGAGCGAGATGACACGAGGTCGTTCACGGAGCGTCCCTAGCAGTGAATAGTGACCTCGTCAAGCGTTCAGCCAGTTCTCGGGCGAACAATCACTGAGGGATGCACACCAGCTTCAGCGGGCAGGCGGAGAACGGCTTCGGCCGGCGCACCGACGAGCGAATCGCTCCAAGTTCGACTGAAGCCGTTCGGGGGGCGGGGTCGGGCAGGCACCAGGAATGTTCCGTGGTGACCCTTCCCGAGCCTCAGAATCGGGCAGTTCCCCACGTGGTGACTGTTCAGGGCCCTTCGCGCCTCCCCGCACCCCCTCACCTGCCAGTCGCAACGGGGGGTCGTTACGAAACCCCTTCGTTCGAAAAAGGTCGACAGGATGGGCGAGGAGCCCAGCAGCTACGCAAGCTGCTCGTTCTGAACGGGGCTAAACCCAGACCGGGCAACCTTTCCAAGCCTGATGCGAGCAGCGGGGGTACTCCACCGGCCACGACGGACGAGATGGAGACGAACGTGGGGCCCCTGATTCGCCGGTTGAGGCGAGGGTCGATCACGGCCTTCGCGGCCAAGATTCTTCTCATCGCGGTGATCCTGCTCGGGTGGCATTCAAGCTCAGGGCGCACGGGACCGACATCCGATGGAGTCCGGCGAATCTCTCGAGGTCATGGACCGGCTCGAGGAGAACTGCCAGCGCGGCGGCGTCAACCTACACGACCGCGAGTAGTGGCTGGGTGCCAGGGCTGCCTCACTGAACTCGAGTGAGCTCGACGTAGGCGGGATCCCTCCTGCGTCGACCGGGCGCACGAAGTCACGCCCGAGGAACCGTGGCTGCCTCCGTTCCTCCGCGAATAGACGTGTGTCGAGCGGTTCGGCAAGCCCCGAGAGGGCCAGTCGCCACGTTGCGTGAACTGCCACCGACGCCACGACCGCGAGATGGCCTACCTCCGACAGCGGAAGCAAGGCCGTTGGTCAGGTACATTGAGTCCCTTAGGACTTGAGTGGCAAGGGAGGTCACTCAGGCAGGTCAGGCCAAAACATCGTGACGTTTCTCCAAGGCGCGCGGTCCAATCTCCGTGACGCGTCTCCCTGCCGAACGCACCGCCTTCGGAGCGACTGCGCATCGTCTCTAGCGACGTAAACCGTGAGGTAACCCGTCCATAGCGCGGGGAGTAGTGGTCGCTATCCGCGTCGCCACTCACCATTGTGGTCGGCCTCTGGCGTCGTTTCCTATCAGCGTCGCTGCGGAGACTCAATCTGGTATACAACCGGGTTTCCGATTTCAGATAACGCTCTAACTCGGCCTTCTCGAACGAATAGGCCATGGCTTTTGGCGGCGGAGAGAGTCGCTTCGAAGGCGTCCCTCGTCAGCAAGGTCCGGCGATGATAAGGCCCGAACGCGGGCAACGTGCGCGTTCGCTCCATTCGGTAAGCACGATTCGCTTGAATCCAGAGTGGCTGATTGCTGAAATCGAATAAGGTGACCCGGATGTCTGGCTCAGACCACAGGAGGTCTTCCCGGCGCCCTCCGGGGTACTCAAGGTGGATACCGACTCTGTCGATAAACAGGCGACTTGCCCCAGGGAAGAATGGTACCGTGCTCACCGCGATGAGGTAGGCAATAACTCCCCAGCAGAGGTCGAATACACCCAGAGCCACTACTTTTAGGTCGACTGAGCCATGGAGGCTCCCAAGCTCGTTGAAGAAGATTGCAACATAATAGACCTCCAGCAAGCCAAACACGCAGGCCGCGCCGCCACGGATGTAACTGTGAAAGCCCTTCCACTTTCTATCGATTTCTCGGAACGCGGAGAGATCGAAGCTGGCCTCGGGCGTCGAGTCCCACGGAGAGGTTGGGTCATGCATCACAGTTGGTTCAAATCCTTAGCAACATCGTAGCCGGTCGGACCCAGGGCTGCGAACGATATAATTTCTGATATCTGACTTGCGGTCTCAAACCCCGGGACATCGGGGGTCATGTACGCGATGGCAGCCGCTACTGCGGACACTACGGCCGCGGTTATTGCCAAAGCTAGGAAGTGCGGTGCAGCCCATGCAATCGCGTCCAAGGCGATTGCTACGAAGTCGAGCGCCACCGAAATCGTGGGATACACAAGTTTCGAGGTGGGCGCCCCGGACTGAACGAGTTTCACACCCAGGTAGATATCCAATGGAGCCGAGCTAAGATCCAGTCCGTCGCCCCGCTGATCACCGTCACGTTGTCGGAGCCGTAACCGTTTTCGGCCACGTAGATGTAACCGTTCGCGTTGTCATACGCCGCGGCTGTAGGGTAGAAGCCAACAAAGATCGACCCGACCACCGCGCCCGTCGGCCCGTCCTGGGTCAGCCAGGTCGGACCCGCCGTGCTGCCGGGCAGGGTGTTCCCTGGAACGACTCTCCCGTCCAACCAGGCCGGGGCGTCACTCACTCGACCCATCGAGGAGACAGGCGAGTTCGTGGTCACTCCGACAGAACCGGGTGACGGCCATCGAGAGACAATCCCGAACACACTGGCGCTAGGTGGAGTAGGTGAATCCTGTTGCCCCCGATGGTTCGATAATGACGCCAGAGCGGCGAAGACCTCACGGCTGCCGTCCGATGCAGAACGCTGTGCCGCTCCGAAACCCGGGGTCACCGAGGCGCCCCCCACGAGCAAGACCAGGGTCACAACCCCAACCGTAAGCACACACGCAGCGGTCTGTGTCACCGACCTCACCGCCGGCCCGACCTCGGGAGAAGGACTGCCCCCTAGTCACCTATAGAGAGACGATCCCATCTTAAATCTCCTATCGGGGGAGTCGGTCCGCCTCGAGCTCTACCCTGGCACTCACTCCTGTCCAACACGATTCGTCGGCTTGGGTATGTCGACGTACTTGGAATCCGCAGGATGGCACGATTCTCAATCACGGGGCGTTCGTTTCTCGCCGGTAGCGAAGGGAAGAAGACTGGAGACGGGAAGCTGTTGCCGGTGCGCATCCGGGAGGGTACATGCGTATGGTATGCAACGGTAAGTCGACGTAGAGTGCGGCGAGAGACATTAAGAGCGCAATAGGTCACTTGCCGATATAGGTGCTGAAATGGTCCGTTCTTGTCAAGCAGAGCACCGCCGTGGTCGCCTTCAGGGCAGAACGGGGTCGATGAAACGAATCTTCGCGAGCGTGGGCGTTGCGGTGCTGTTGTTAGCATTTGGTGGATTCCAAGTCGCGGGCTCAGCGCGGGCTTCGCAAACTGATTCTTCGACATGTTCCTTGGCAGAAGTCTCGCAGGAGGAGGCCACGATTGGTAGTGGCGTCAACGTAAGCTTGGCCTATCAAACCGCCCTTGCATACGTCGCCGCCCATGGTCCCTCAGCTGCGTCGGCCCTGTCGTTTGGCAGCGCGATAACCTCCCTCACGCTCGACTCGAGAGACTGTTTGATGTCCGTCCAGACGGAGAGCGTGGTCCTCACCTCTCCGCAGTCTTCGGGGGGGTCCCAGCTTCTCATCACCGAGGATCCCGGTCTGACTACTGTTCTGAACGTCAGCCTGGAGCCCCGGTTTAGCCAATCTGCCCAAGGCGGTTATTGGGATGGATATGAGAACCACCAAGCTACTTCGAAACAGCTCATGGAACCTACTTTCGCAGCGTGGTATGTCCCTTCCATCACTGGTCCCAACCTCATTGGCCCCTCAGATTGCAGTGGGGGAGACGGGTACTGTGTCATGACGATATGGTCCGGGCTTACAAACTCCCCGAGAGCCGAGGGAGGGGGGCTTGCCCAAGCAGGAACTAGTCTGATACTATCGTGTAGTGGTACTTCCTGTACGAAGACGTACAAGAACTGGTTTGAGTTCCTCCCCAACCAGACCTCCTCAACGTTCATAAGTAACTATACCGTCTCGCGGAGGATCTCGTGGACGAACTAACGTACTACAATGCGACCATTGGCCGCTATTCGGTCCAGATCAACGATGTGACGCGGAACTCGTACGACTTCATATGGGGCCCGAAGGGAGAGATGGCTCCACCTAAGTACGGCGAGTTTGAGGCGGAGCAGCCCTACTTTTGCACCCCCAACGGCGGTTGGTGCGGGAACCCGCCAGTCCCTGACTTCAGTATGTTCACCACTAGCATTGCGGAGCCCCTGTTTCACACCTACGATTGTGGTTTAAACTGCCTCCTAGGATTGTTCCACAATGGGTCCATGTACAGGGTCATCGGTGGCACGAGTATCACCGACACCGCCCCCATCCGCGGGGTGGTCATTCCGCCGCCCGCGCCTGGAGAATCGTCTCCCAACTGCTTAGCCTATACTTGTTTCAACGCGAGTTACGATTCAGTGTAGTTCAACGTTCAGTCTCCTCAGAGGCCGGCGGCGGCCGCTCCGAACCGTCCGCGTCCGAGTGCCCGCAAGGTGCGCCTTAGGTAGCGACAGGGTCCGATGGTGGGCGGCTTGACCGATTTGTATCCTGAGGGTTTTGTAACAGGCCCCTGCGAACCCGGGAGACGACGTTGGCACACGTGCCTCTCGGGAGGCCGACGCGCTGTGCAATGACCCTGTACGTGCATCCTTGGGCCTTCAACTTCATTATCGCGGCGACCTTCTCGGGGGTCGCACGAATTGGTCGGCCGGGGAGCCTCCCGCTTCGGGTCTTCCGTCGCCCTTCCTTGATGTCCCGCATGGCCACTCGGACGCGCTCTGACCGACGCTTGGACTCGAAGCTCGCGATGACCGGGAGAAGCGCCAAGAGAACGTCTCGGCCGAGATTGGGCCTGCCGTCCTCGGGAGTGTCGAGCATCGGCTCTCTGTACGAGTGGAACTTGACTCCGAGCTTCTCAAGGTCGAGGATCGCCTCGGTCGCTTTCGTAAACGTCTCTTCTCGACTGAATCGGTCGAGGGCCCAGACCAAGAGATGGTCAAACGGTCGGTCGGGAGAACCCGCATCTCGGAGAAGTCGGTCGTATTCCCGTCGTTCGACCTTCCCGGTCCCGCTGACTTTCTCCGAGTAGATTCGGACGACCGACCATCCCCGGCGACTTGCCTCTTCCCGAAGGTCTCGTTCCTGCCCGTCGAGGTTCTGGTCGACCGTCGAGACGCGGAGGTAGAGGGTCGCCCGCTCGCCTGATGCCAGCCCTGCTCTACTCTGGAGTGCGGTGGAGGACGGCACATTGGAGGGGCTCTCGGGGTCGGTCACGGCTCCACCCTACCGCGTAGCTCCACGGACCGCTTCCCGGTCCGCGTCTTGCCAAACGAGGAGACGAACGATCAGGGGGGCCGCGGCGACAACTTCCTGCATACTTCGGGCTTTGAGGAGGACCTCGCGAGCAGGATCGCCTTGCGGAAGGCGTCGGGCCGCTTCGCGGAGCTGCTTGAGGAGGTCGAGAACGATGCTCGGTCTAGTACTCGTTCCCGACACCTGATTGAGTTGAAATGAACCGTTGGAATGACCGCGAGTGGAGGGCGAGGGGCTCGTACCCGACGTTCGCGAAGTCATGGTGAGGAACAGCCGGAGGTCGGGTCTATTAGCTGTCGAAATTCCGGGTCCGGAGATTCCCCACCCTCCGCCGCCGGCAAAAGCGCGAAGAACTAGGTTGAGGGGGCGACCATTGGCGGTCGCCGATCACGTCCGCGTCGAGCGAGGCGCGGTGTTGCTCAACGAGTTTCTAGGCCGACTGAGTCTCCGGCCCGGACCGAGGCGTCGGATTTCGTTCTCGACCTATCCCTTGCGAGAGGCCATGGTGTTTCGGGTGTGGTGGACCCTCGTCAGACTTGAGGGTGAACCTGTTCCCACACCGCGAAGACTGGCCCAAGTGCTCCGTGAACGCTTCCCTGGAGCCAGGGCAGTAATCGAGGGGTTCAGCGAGGACACGGTAGTCAGCGCGATATCTCGCACGCTGGCCCGGATGCGAGGGGCCCGCTTTCGCCAGCTTCTCGAAATGGTGGAGGGGAAAGCGGTCCCACCGACTGAGAAAGAACTCCGGAAGGCCGTAAACGAACTCGAGCGGATCGACCGACTCAATTCGGCCGACGCAGGACGACCCGGTCCGTCCCGAGGGATGCGACGTACTCGTACCCCTCCCCGAGCAGCCTCGGCACTTCAGCCACGGCGGCGACGGTCTGCCCGCGGTCGGCTCCGTTCGGCGGGTCGTCGGACTGCCGACCGAGGCCCACCGCAGCTCGAGACCCGCTCCGGTCCGTGATACGGGCGACGAGGTCCTCCTCGGAGGCGTTCCCGAGATCGATTCTATCGACCTCTTCTTTCGGGATTCCGGTCGCGAGCAGGACAAGCCTCAAGAGGCGTTCCCGCGCCTCCGCCTCGCCGGGCCGACCGCCGGGGAGCAGAAACTCCGATGCCCGGTCATAGGCCCTCCTCAGCTCTTCCACAGTCTCTGGCCCCAACCGCTTTGACAGGTGATACCTCCCAGCCGTTCCTAGATCGTGACCCAGAATCGCCTCGCGAACGTCCCGGGTAATCCTTCCGGCGTTCTCCGCGAAGAGAAACCGTGTGGAACAGAAGGAACGTAGTACGTAGGGCCGCCATGTTACATCTGAGGGGCATGTGGCCTTGAGCGCGCGGCGCAGCTCGAAGACGACGGCTTTGGTCGTGACGAATCCCCCAAGGCCCTGCCGGACGCGAAACCGGTTCGATCGTGCATGCGATTTGACGGCGACGAGAGGCGATTTGCCCTTCAGGTCCTCGCCCTTCTCCCGTCGCTCGGCCAAAGATGCGAGGATGGCGTCGGCCAGGTCGGCAGTTCCGAACGTGACGTACTCCCGGCGCGTCTTCGATAGCTCGGCCGGGACCCGAATTAGGAACGGGATCTCTGTAAACGTCGGAGTCTTCCCGAGAGAGAGTTCCGGGAGGTCGCTGAGTCGAAGCCCGTTTTCCGCTTGGTAGCTTCCGATGGCACCTGGCCGGACGCCCGCATGCGCCATGAGGAGGGCAATCACGCGACCCCGAGTGGAAAGCCCGCTCAGAATCCGACGAAGTTCCTCGGGCGTCGGCACGCGCTCGCTCCGGAGCGTGGTGCCCGAGACGCTGGACAACTTCGGGTAGCGCTTGAACTCGACCGAGTGGAATTCGAGCCAGCTCTGGAGACCCTGAAACGTTCTGGCCAGGTAGGCATCGGTTCGGCCCAGCTTCTTGAGCCGGGTCGCGTAGGAGACGAGGAGATCGCGGAGTCGGTCGGGATTCTCTTGGGCGAGAGCCACGGCACTGTGTGGAGTCAGACCAATCCGCTGTAGAAGGAGACCGAGTTTCCGTAGATCGGCATCGGCGGAGAGCGCCGAGCGAAGCCTCCGGCTCTCCCACCAGCTTCGGACCTTGGGATCCGTCAGCCAGTGCCGGTGCCGGGCCCGGTTGGAGTCAGTGACGTTCCGGCGATTGGGTACCACAGTTGCCTCACCAGCCGAGAACTCATAAGGTATTTGGAAACCCGTTAAAGAACTGAGACGGGCGCGGAGGGATTCGAACCCTCGACCCCCGGGTTAGGAACCCGGTGCCCTATCCAGGCTGAGCGACGCGCCCCAAGAACTTCCCCGTTCTACGCATATCAGGACTTCCCCCGAGGTGCTGCGGGTTCGATCAGGGTCAAGGCAGCGGCGAGACGACGCCTTCGCACGAAGGGCGCGATGTACTTTCGGGTCACCTCGAGGGAGGAATCGCCCAGTGCCTCGCTCACGTCCTCCTCTCGAGCTCCGCGGTCGATCAGCAGGGTCGCGGCCCCACGACGGAAGGCGTGAGCGGGCCAGCGGCGCACACCTGCACGGTCTTCGGCCGTATCGAGAAGCCGGTCGACGTACTGGTACGACACACCCACCAGGCGCCCGCCGTCCCAGCGGCAGAGCAGATGCCCCGAGTCCGAAGCCGCCCGCGAGGCCCACATGGACCGTAGCGGCAGCCACCAATCGAGCTCCGCGAGCAACGACGGCGTGAGCAGGTAGTCGCGGTGGGTGACCTCCCCGCCCCCGCCCTTCGCCCGGAAGTCGTACGTCGGCGGCTGCCGGTCGAGGTGGAAGTCCTCCACTCGGGCCCGGACAATCTCTACCCGTCGCCGTGCGACCCCGAGCAGAGCCGTGACGATGCGCTCGGGTCCCTGCGCCCGAGCGAGTACGAGGTCGCGGTCCTCGGCCGTTATCACCGGCGTGTTGAGCGCTCGGTTCGGGAAGGTTGCCTTGATCCCGGACCGCTGTACGACCCAGTTCCCCCGCCAAGAGAGGAAGCTCCCCAGAATGGAGAGGTACGTCCGCTTCGTCTTCGGCGCCGGCCCGAGGCGCTTGACGACCTCCCAGAGCTCGGGCTCCTCGACCTTGAGCGGGGTGACGCTCAGCCACTCGCCGCACTTCGTCAGGAACCGGAGGGCTTCGTACCCGTTCCGCCCCTGCCACTTCCCTCGCCCCTGCTTCTCGCTGAGCCACGCTCGTCCTTCTTCGATCCACCGCTCCGGTGTTGACGGCACGGTGGTTCTCCTCTGAATCGGTTGGTCTTTGGCGACCGAACCGTCGGGCGGCGGTGGGCCCGCCTCGGAGGTCTGGAGACCGTTGAGCTCGGGGGAGATTTCGGAGGCCGTGAGCATGGGTTGGAGGTCTGCGACCACCGCGGAGCCGGTCGACGGGATGGGGCGCGGGCTTGGCGCCGTGACGCGGCGGACGTGGGCGAGGACGCGGCACACGGCCCGGGCGTTCTTCCGGTCGAGCTCCTCGCAGGCGGCGAGGTACTCCTGGTCGGAGGAGCTTCCCGACGCCCACGACACCGCCGCGCGCAGGGCGGCGAGGGCGATCCTCAGGTCGATCTCCCGGCACCCCGGCCACCAACGAGGAGGCCGAAGAGCACTGAGCTCCTCGGCGCGGAGCCGTGCATCGGTGAGGGCCTCCACAACTGCGATGCGGCGGTTCGAGGAGAGGCGCGGGTCTAGGAGGACGCCTCGCGCCCTACTCTCGAGGCGACCGAACGCTCGCCTGAGACCAAGTGGCGGGCCGCCCCCGGCCCGAAGGCCGAGGGCGGGGAGCAGGGCCGTCCGGGACCCGAGAACACAGGAGAGAGGAACGGGTCTGGTCAACCTCGATCCTGATTCGCCCTGCCCATCGAGGTCCGCACGAGGAGAGGAACGGTGCGGGCCGTTCCCTCCCCTTGCGGACCTTCCCATAGGGAGAATCACGGGCGGAACTTGAACCTGCTCACCTGACCGGCCCGCACCGGTTCTGCCTCTCACGAGGGGAGCGCGCCGGGGTAGTTGAACATTCGCGCCGGATGGTGCCCCACTTATGGAACACGCTCGGTGTTGCCCTCTCTCTCGAGCGGGTTGACAAACTGTCCTGGAGGGGCCGCCACGCGGGAACAGCCCTCGAGCGGTCGTTTCACCTCGAGAAACAGGGCCCGGGAGCCAGCCCATGTTGTTCCGCCATGCCCCCCACCCCCCACCCCCATCCTATCCGATTCAGGAAGGACCGGGGACGCGCGGGGTCCGCCGCCGCGGCGGGCGACGCCGGGCCCGAGTGGCCTCGAGCGTTCGCGGATCCCGCGAGCTCCGGGAGAGCCACATTCGGCGTGCGACGCCGGCGTGGAATCGCTCGAGAATCTCTGGTGGGACCGGCAGGTTCCGCCGCTCGGCGTCGAAGACCGGCCAGATTGGGACCCGGGCCGTCGCTGCGATCCCGGCGACTGTCTCACCCCCCGGGCCCGTCAGCAACGACGCGAGAGCGAGGTCGACTCGCGCGAGGTGGTCTGGCCGCAGCCATCGACCTGGCCTCGAGAGATTGTAAAGCTCCCAGACCGGGATCCCTGCGCGACGGGCGACTTGGCGAAGGGTGGGCAGCGGGCGCGGCGCACCCCAGGGCTTCATCGTCGGTCCCGCGAGTCCGGACCCGAACCTTCCGCGCGTCGTCGGTCGGCTCGACCGAGGGGAACGAACAGGGTTCCCGCGATTACGCCCAGGACCACCACCAGTGCCCCGAACTCGATCACGGGGTTCGGGTAGCCCGAGAACCGGTCGATTGCTGAGGGGACCGCTGAAACGAACAGGGCGGCAATCAACGAGATCCCCCGGTTCTGTAACTCTTCGGGGCCTACAAGACCTCGCGACCGGCTCTGTGTCACAATCGCCTGATGGCCGTAACGGGGGTTGTATTGCGTCCGCAATACACGCGACGTGCGGCCGACCCACCTCGAAGAACACCGATGTTTACATTCGTGTACGGCCGGCCCCGGGGCCGCCGGCCGTTCATCGGCCGAATTGGAACAGCACCTTGGATTTCGGTACCAGGGGCAAGCCAGGAGAGGGGTTCGAGCCAAGGATTCGTAGCCGTTCACCCGGAGCGAAGTGCGGATATGGGCCCCCTATTGCGGGTTCAGGGGGACGGCGCAAACCCCGCAGTACCTCGCGCCTTCCGGCATCCGGCATCCGCAGTGCTGGCAGGTCGGGTCTAGGCGAACCGCGAACCCCCCAATCGGCACGCCGGACGCGCTGACACCGAAAGACGAGACACGGGTGGCCGGGCTCGCGAGAGTTCTCGCCCTCCTGCTTCTTCGATAGGTCACCAAAGCAATCGCTACGACGCATCCGCATGCGAGGGTCCCAATCAGCGCGAGGCCCGACGCAAGGGGGAGGCCAAGCAGCGTCTGCTCGACAGAGACCGTCATTGAGTACGAACCGAAACCTCCGTTCGAGTCGTGGACCGTCACGGAGATTGTGAACGAGCCAGCGCGGCTCGGCGTGCAGTTCAGCTCGGGCGTGATGGATGAGCCGCAGCCCGGCAGGCCGTCCCACTCGTAGGAGAAGCCGCCGGATCCTCCGGTCACCAAGGCGAACAGCGTGAGCGAGCTTCCCACCGACGCATGGCCCGAGAGAACCGTTAGCCGCACGGAAGGATCTGGGTCGACCACGTACGTCACCGACCCGGCGGCATAGTACCCGTGGCTGTCGGTTACAGTGACATCGACCAAGGAGACCCCTGCCGAGTTGGGCTCGCAGGTTAGCGTTGATTGATTTTGTGTGGAGCAGCCTGAGGGGAGCGACACCCAGTCAACGGTGTACGGGCCCATCCCGCCTTCGGCCCCGCTGTCGAACTCCACCTCTTGGCCGGCATCGCGCAAGCCGGACCCCGGGGTCGCCCTAAGGGAGAGTGTTAGTTCCGGCGCGACGACGACAGTGAGCGCGATTTGATCGTAACCGCCCGTTGGCGCTGTGGCGTTGATCTCAACCGAGTACGTTCCCGCGGATTCATTCGCCGGGATCGTGAAATAGACCTCTGAGGAGATGGGGGCGTCTCCATAGTTCGGGGAGCAGCTCACCGTCCACCCAGACGGTTCGCCATTCTCCTCCAGCGAGACCGGATCGCCGGCGGTGAACGATTGGACGGAGAATGCCCATCCGAACGTTTGCGCTTCCGAGTAGGCCTCGACGGACGTGGAGTCCATCGGCCCGGATGGGCTGGTCGGAAAAACGAGGTAGTAAGGCTCGTTCTCTATCGTCACTGAAGACCCGCTGATTCCCGTCGTAGCGCTCGGAGGGGAATCGGTCGAGCTCCAGGCGTTCCAAGAGGTGACCGCCGATCCAGACGCCTCGTTTGACGTGAACCAGAAATCATACGGGACGAGCGCCCCCGGGGAATCGTAGACCTCCTCGTAGTCGGTGTAATCGAAATTAGTCACCGAGTCGCAGCTGTAGTATCCCTGGACTTCGAACTGGGTCCCTCCCGTAGGAGCGTTCAGGCTCCAGACGACGGTCGAGTTCGTCGAGTAGCGTGCCGAGAAGGCGACGACACCGGACGCAATCTGCATCTCGAACAGGTACGTGAGCCCTGCCTGGAGGTTGAGGACGTCGGGGCTGTAGTAGTACTCGCCGGCGCACGGAGACGTCCATGAGTACGCGAGCCCCCAGGCCCCGTGGAAGTTCGCGAGTCCGATCTGGTCGTACGAACCGGCGTTGTCCCAGACGGAGAGGAGCACGTAGTAGAGGCTGTCTAGCTGACCAACGTCGTCCGGCACAGCGAGCTGGACCTGGAGATCCGTTGAAGTGGTCGACCCGCCACCGTAGACGGAGCCCACGTAGTAGTGCCCGGAGTAGTCCGGATTAGGCCCGTCCTGCGGCGCGAGCGGATGCGTGACTATCGGAAGAGCACGAGGAGCCTCAGGGGGCGGGTCGCTGCGCGCGTTCGATTCGTCCAGGATCGCACCGACCCGGCTCCCAGAGAAGCCGGCGCTAGCCGGGTAAGCCGAGAGCATCAGCATGGCGAGTACGACTGCGGTGACAACGAGCCGTGAGCCGAGGCAACTCATCGCGCTCTCAGAGGTGATGAATGCGTATAAGCACGCATCGGTGTCTTAAACATCACGGCGACGGGGAATGCCGGCTCTGTTCCACAATCGACTGATGGCCGTAACGGGGGTTGTACTGCGTCCGCAATACACGCGACGTGCGGCCGACCCACCTCGAAGAACATCGATGTTTACATTCGTGTACGTCGGGCCCCGGGGCCGCCGGCCGTTCATTAGCCGAATTGGAACAGTACCCAGCACCACCCGAGACCGTGAAACGGGGTCAGCCATGGCCGCGTCCCGGTCGGTTTACCCCGAGTTACGGCACGGGATTTCCGCGCAAGTCCCACGCCCGCACCATCAGTCTCCGCGGGAGAATCCGCCGTCGACCGACCCTCTATGAGGCCGTACCCTCGGGGGCGTCTCCCCTCTGCCCTCCTTCCGAGCGTCGGTTCTTCACGCGAGGCCTGGGGTTCGTCAAAATCCTCTCACTCGAGATCGATTGTCAGGACCCCGGTATAGGAGGAGCCGGGAGCCGTGACCGTGAAAGAGAGGCTCTCCGAGCCACCCGCAGGAATCGTAAGCGGCGTGTTCGCCCCCGATATGCTGAACCCCGACGTGTTCGCGGTCACCGACGTCACCGTACAGGAAAGCAAGATGTTGGAGTTTGTAATCGACAGCGTAATCGATTGCGTGCCTCCCGTACTAGTAGTGAATCCAGACATGGTGTTTCCCGCCATCCCACAGGCGTTGTCCGCTGAGGTAAAGTTGATGGCTGTCACGTCGACTTTGGTAGACCCGATATAGGCCAGTGCCGCAATCACCACGATTACGACCACGACTACGATACCAATCCCAATCCAGAGAAGTTTGCGACTCTTTCTTGGGGGCGGACCGCTCCCTTGCGCGGGTGGTGGCGGCGGTGCGGCTGTCGAACTTGGTTGAGCCATGATTCGAGGGTCGTTCACACACTATTTGCTGGTATCGTGGCATCGGAATCATGACACTATCGCAGAATGGTGACCCGCTGTGGACCGAGACGCCGCGAAGTGTTGCGGGACCGGGTGGTACTGTAACGTTGTCGGTGCCCTGACTGATGGGTGCCCTCAGGCCGACCGCTCCAGAAGACCCGACTTCTTACCGCACCATCGCAGTCCGACTTTCGGAGCGCTAAGGGTCGGGTCAGAGCACGGTCGAGCAGATCGTTCCGTTCAGGGTAGTGGTCTGCTCGCCATGGAGGGCGGGCGCAAAGACGAGATAGAACGGACCGGGGCCGCTAACTGAGAAGGTGCCCGAGGCAGCGCCAGGTGGCGACGCGTACAGCAGCTTCCCCGGGCCGGACAGGATTGCGCCCGGGGGGAACGGCGACCCGACCCCTATCGTTAGCAGGACTCCCCCGGTGACGTTGACCGTCCAATCTCCTGCGAATCGGGCGGATTGTGAGTTCCCGACCCGAACGTCGCTCTCGGGAGGGGTGCAGACGACACCCGGACCCGTGGGACAGGTGTCGGCGGTGCCCACCACTTCGGCAACTGGGTGGGAGAGCAGCGGGACCGTGCCAAGCACCGCGACGAGCAAGGCGCCAATCGCACAGGAGACGACGGCGACAAGGACACGTCTCAGGTGACTTACCCTGTATTCCGGGTCTGCCGTCGACAACCGGGCGCCGCTCGCCGCACCGACGTCCGCCACGCATACGCATAGGTGCGCACTCACTTCTTAAACGTCGCGGAACCGGGGAAGTGTAACCTAATCGGGACGTGGAGTCGGCCAGCCTCTCAGGTTGCGTCCCTCGATGCCCCGAAGAGTTACAGCACCCGGCGGGTGGCCACAGGAGGAAACCTATCTCCGGGGGGATGGGCGAAATGCGCCATGAGCGAATCCCGGTTCAAAGAGGCTCAAGCCACCGTGCCCCACTGCCGGCTTTGTCAGCAACCGCTTCCACCCCCCAGCTCCCGAGGTCAGCCTGACGGTCCGGTGGGAGGTGGAGGAGTCACCTGAGGGGCCTGCAGAGGTGGTTGTGGTGGAGATTGGCGGCCCTTTCGCCGACGCAGAAGCAAGACTCCAGTGACTGCCGCAACAATTGCGACCGCCGCGATCCCTCCGCCCACGACCTCGTAGCCCTCAACAGCTGGCAGGCCAACGAAGCTCGCACGTACGGTAACCGTGGCGGTTGAGCTCACAGAGAACCCGTTGGCGTCTGTCACAGTGATTCGTATGTTGAACGTCCCCGCCCCGGAGGGCGTGCACGAGAGTACCGGCGCGGTAGTGTTGCTACATCCAGGCGGAAGGTCCCACCAGGAGTAAGTGTAGGGACTCGCGCCGCCTGAAGCTGTCGCCGTCAGCGTCAATGATTGACCTTGGAGGACGGACGTCGAAACGGGCGCGACCGCGACACCTGGATCTGTGTCTACAGTCACGAGTATTGGCGTAGAGGATGTGTGCTCTCCACCAGAATCGGTTACCTGGACGGTGGCGGAGTAAGTCCCTGTGGCAGAGTAGGTATGTTCGAGCGAGGTTCCCTGACCTGTTTGCGTGTCACCGAAGGTCCAGTTGTACCAATCGTAGGTTCCGGTTCCGCCGCTAGCGGAAGCCGAGAACGATACGGTGAAAGGGACATCGCCCACGCGCGCGGTCACGGACGCAACGACCTGCAACGCAGGGGCCCAAAGGACAGCCTCCGTCCCCGGCCAGGGGATGGTGCTGCCAACGATAAACTCGTCCGAAGAGAGCGCCGAATCCTGGTGCTGGCCCTCGATTCCATAGGACGGGGCCGCACCGGATGAGTTGTAGCCGGTGGCGAGACCGACCTGGACCGACTGCCATGATCCACCTGAGTAGATCGAGAAGGCCACGGGAAAGGTGACCGATGGCATAGTCCAAAGCCCCTGTGACGGGTTATCGTCTACCTCCCACGCGTAGTTCGCCATCGCGTCCTCGTATGCCAGAGAGGAGTTCAACAGGAGTTCGCCGGTAACCGTGGGGCCGTCACATGATGCGATGGAACCCCAGCCAAAGGTGGTGCCCGCCATCGCGGATCCATCGACTGCAAACTCCCACTCGTTTGTCCCCGTCACGACAGCCGCCGAGAATTCATGCGGGCCCGTGGTCAATGCGCCCGGACCGCACACGACCTGCAGATAGTCCGTTGTGTTCACATAGAATGGGTACGGACCCCAGGTCGATACATCTCCGCGCACTTCAATGTAGCCGAACTCGAGCGTGTCGGCGCCGGTAGTCGTGGTGAAAACCCCGAAAGCGTCCCAAGCGTAGTAACCCAGTCCGGGCGAAGGAATCGTTGGGGTTGTAACGTCAATCGTAGTCGAAACCCCGGCGAAGGTTCCAGTTTCGTCAGCGTATGCGGCGACACCCTCATACGGACCAGTCGACGCGGCCTGTCGTGAACCCCAGGACGCGAGTCCCCGACTCACCGCTTCGACTGCCGAGGGGGTCGTCGGTTGCGCATGTGCGCCTACACCGTGGATCGCTGGAGCCCACGTCCCCGCTGACATAGCGACGATGGTCAGGATGACGGTTATTGTTAGGGCCCAGCATCCTACCCCTGACTCTTGCATCGGGTTGGTAATCGCACTCTGCTAGAAAGACTCTTGGAGTAGTCGGTTCCGGTCGGTCTTCGTGGACCCCAACGGTTTTCTGGGGAGGGTCCGTGAGCCCTCCTGATGGCGTGGGATTGGTTCGCCGCTTGGGGGGCCTTCGAGATCTGGTTCCTTCACAGCTACCTGTTCGGGGTGGCGTACCTAGTCGGAGTCGCATCCGGGGCCGTCGGGGTGTGGCAGGCTTTACGCCCTTGGTCGCGACGCCCCGGCTACGGCTGGGGCTTGTCAAGGTCCCTTTCGAGCTGAGAGGGGAATCCTACGCCGACGAGAAAGGCGCCCCTCACTTCGTCGAGGGTCTCGGCCACCCCACAGCTTGGTTGATTCGACTCTCGAGAGAGCCGAGCCGATTCAGGTCGCACGCCAAGTGCGAGGTCGTGCTTACAGGCGACTTCTTCTCGGACGTAGGAGCGAAGGTCCCGAAGGGCCCGCATCGGTTAGTCGTGTGGACTCCGCGTTTGGCGATTCAACTTCAGAAGGTCAAGCGCAGGGACGAGCCCTCAGCTTCCGAATGGTCTCAGTTGCTTAGGCACTTCAGTCAGAACGTCGGAGATGAGACGGTAGGGCGCCTTCCGGATGACGGGTCACCGCTAGACTTCCTGGCGTTCTTCGCGTCCGGGCGCGACAGTATTCCCGCACCACAGGGAGCCCTCGTCAGAGTGACGAGTACGGGCGAACCACTTTTCGCGATTGGCACGGGCCCGCCCGGTTCACCGATGTCCGTTGACATCGCCTGTCGCGTGGAGTACCTCGGGAAGGAGCGAGACCAAGACCGTTGGTCAACTCAGATCAGCTGGACGGAAGACGGGCAGTTTCGCTGTTCGGACCCCGTTCCGAAGTAAGGCGTGACGCCAGAGCTCGTAGAGACCAATGCCATCGAGCGGACCATCGTTTTTCGAGTAGGGTCACCCAAGACAGAACGGAACCGAAGTGGGATGACCCTTTAAGCGGTCGAATGGGCTAAGAGTGTCGCACCGTACGGCTGGCTCGTAATGCGCGCTGATGAAGGAAGCCCCTTCAGACGAATCAAAGCCCCCAGGGCTCCACCAACGGACATTGAAGGTCTCTTCAAGGAGCTCCGGGACCGGTCTCCGGAGATCAAATCATTGTACTCGCAGCAGGCGGACATCGTCAGGTCGTACTTCGAGAATCATCTCAGCTCCCCTGATGTAAGTCTCGAACTCCCAACAGGCTCAGGAAAGACGCTTGTCGGGCTTCTCATCGGCGAGTATCGCCGGCGATTCAATGGCGAGCGAATTCTCTATCTTTGCCCGACCAGACAGTTGGTATCCCAGGTGGTAAGGCATGCGAGAGAGTACGGCATCGACGCACGAGGTTTCGTCGGCTCGAAGCATGAGTACAATCCCGAGGATGTAACCGGCTTTCGGACCGCGCGGATAATCGCCGTCGCGACGTATAGCGGGTTGTTCAACTCGAGTCCCGGCCTTCACGACCCCCAAACAATCATTCTTGACGACGCCCATGACGCCGAGACATACATCGCGTCATTGTGGTCGCTCACCGTCAGCCGTGAGACGGATCCCGGCCTTTACTCGTCGATTGTCTCCACCTTCCGAGCCGAATTGCCCCCAGAGTTCGTTTCTACGCTCGAACAAGCGACTCGGCCATCGATGCCCCCGCGCCCCGAAATGGTCCCGTTCTTCGCGCTTACAAGGCACGTCGAGGCCTTGCGCGCGTTGCTAAATGCCCATGCTCCGGGTCCCGACGTTCCCGAAATCTACTTCAAGTGGGCCCAAATTCGAGATAGTTTGGCGGCATGCCACGTCTATCTGAATTGGGATGAGGTGCTGATTCGTCCTTACATACCGCCCACACAGACTCACTCGCCGTTCGCTCGCGCAAAACAGCGCGTGTACATGTCGGCGACTTTGGGACTAGGAGGAGAGCTCGAAAGGTCGTCCGGGATGCCGCGAATCGCACGCATTCCCACACCCAAGACTTACCAGTCCAGAGGTGTTGGCCGCAGGCTGTTCTTGTTCCCCGACTACGCGCACCGACCGTCAGAGTACGAGGGGTGGATTGCGAAGCGCCTCACATCTCCAGCGACTCCACGAACACTCGTGCTTTGTCCCACTCGACAGCACATCACAGCCTTTCGGAATCAGGTGCTAGCTCAGGTGCAAGGTTCGGTCAGGGAACTCAGCGCAGCCGACATCGAGGAGTCCCTCGAGCCGTTCGCGAAGGCAGATCGCGCGGCCTTGGTGCTTTCCAACAGATACGACGGATTAGACCTACCGCAGGAGGATTGTCGCCAGATCGTTCTCTACGGGCTTCCTACGGGCACGAACCTTCAGGAGGCCTTTCTCGATAAGACGCTTGGCCTGGAGGTGCTCCTCCGCGAACGCGTCAAGACCCGAATCACTCAGGGGACTGGTCGATGTACGCGGAGCGACACCGACTACGCCGCAGTAATCGTAGTGGGCAGGACCCTGCTGGACTTCTGCGTCCGGACCGAAAATCAGGTCTCGCTCCATCCGGAGCTTCGTGCCGAGATGCAGTTTGCAATAGAGCAGAAGGCCAGAGAGTTGGAGCACCTCGACGCGATGATGAACGCCTTGTTCTCGCGATCTGATGACTGGAGGGATGCCGAGGCTAACATCGCGGCACTGACGGCCGAGGAGGCTCCGGCCACTTCCCCCTCGGCCCAGAAGCTTGCAATCGTGGTCGCGAGAGAGGTCGAATTCGGGTACGCGCTGTGGCGCGGTGACTATTCTGCGGCGGTAGAGAAGGCGAGGTACATTGTTGACAGCTTGTCCGGGGATGAGCTTTCGGCTTACCGTGCTTTCTGGTGCTACATGGTCGCCTATGCAGCACACCTGGCCTCTGGCACGGATGCAAACTACTCCCGGGTCAGAGACGATTTCTTGAACCGTTCAGTTGCCGCCACGCGAACAATCGCGTGGTACATTCACGCACGACGCATCTCCACCGAACGTCCAACGGCGTCGGCCCAGGTCGACGACCTTCAGGTTGCGGCTACTGAGGGCATTCTCACGCTCATCGCCGACTGGGGAGAGGCTGGTCCGAACTTCCAGCAGCAACTCGACCAAATAGCGTCGGGCTTGGAGTCCGACGACCCGGACAAGTTCGACCCGGCCTTGACGAGCCTAGGGACCATGCTGGGGTACAATGCATGGAAGCCGCCCGGCAGAGGCGCCCCTGATTCTGTATGGAAGCTTGGAGAATCTGTGGTTTACCTCTTTGAAGCAAAATCCAATGAAACGCCCGATGACCCGGTCGCTCCAAGGGATTGCCTCCAAGCGAACGGGCATGTAAACTGGGCCGGAGCTCAGGTTGAGCTCGCTCACGTTCCTAGCCGCATCCCCATTCTGGTGACGCATCGGCAAACAATTGACCCGTTGGCCGTGCCGCAGGCGGAAGGGTTGTACTACGTCTCAATCGAGGAGGTACGGGAATTGTTCGCAACAGCTAGGACTATGCTCGAGGGTGCACGGGCGAGGCTGTCGAGAGGACACGACGCGGAATCGCGAACGCTGGTCGCTAACGCGCTGGACGTTGCCAAGCTGAACCACCAGGCAATCGCAACGATACTGACGCGAAGGCGAGTCGCAGATCTATCCGTCGCCTCTGCCAAACCGGACGGTTCTGGTTGAGGATTCAGCCCGGCAGGTTTGTAATGGATTGTCCGTCAATACTCTCAGCAGCCAAACCTCACTGATTGGGGGAGCTTGTCAGCTGAGCCATTCGTATCGACCCCCCAAAAGCTCGATGATTTCTCCGGCGATTTGTAGTCGATCTATGTAGCGTTCGAGGTCCATCCGGTCGTCGAAGAGGCCCTTTCCCGCAAGTTGGTCCCAGAGCTCGTCGACCGTTAATCCGGGGGTCGTCCTAAGCGCAGCCTCCATCACAATACGGCGGTCGCGCTCAGTCTTGGACAGGTCGAGGTCCGCAGCGATGGTCAGACGTCTCAAGTCCGAGGGACTCGCCTCGAGGGTGTACGTGGCCACACTATCAGAGAACGCTTTCGCCGCGGCGAGGAAGTCCTGTTGACCGAGCGCGGTCCGAGACCCGAGCCGAGCTCCACAAAGTGCTCCACGGAGGAGGCTCCCCGATATCGATGGGCCCGCACGAATGAGCCGGCGTGCAGCCTTCGTGTTCACTCCCGCCTGCTCGAGGAGGAGGACGGCGGACTCCTCCACCTCGCGTCGGGCCTCGCGGAGGCCGACGACGAACGTAGAATCGGGTGGCATGCGCGGATCCAGGACGTGTAGCCTCACCAAGACATCGATGGCCTCCACGAGGGCCTCGGGACGCGGCCGAACCAACGACAGGGCCTCGATTTCGTTGCGCGTCCGAAGGGCCGGGACGTCCCCCGCGAAGATCATGCCGAGGACCGTGTCCGGCTGTGCTCCCCCGTAAAGCAGAGCCGATGAGTCGGTTCCTGCCGGGTGCGTCAGCAGCGCCGGGCTGGCGTAGCGGTACTGGGCCACACCCACCGTGTAAGGAACGAAGACCGGGCCAGCGCGCGCCGATCCGCCCCAGAACCGTGAACGACTCGCCATCCAAGGCGGGAGGAACGACTCAAGCGTGGACGCAGCTCCCCTGAGAACGTCCGGCTCGACGGTAACAGCCCCGAATGTCGAACTGAGTCCTGCCCCCTCCCCAGGTTGCGCGGGAGCCCCCACGAATGGACCGACGACGGACCTAACGAGTGGTACGTCTGCATGGAGCTCGTCCTTGATGGCTCGCACGGCTGACTCCACGGCCGCCCGGTCCGGAGGAGCTCCTGGGAGAAGGTCGAAAAGGCTCGCATGGGTGAACTCTTCCACGTATAGCACCTCCTCGGCTTCGAGCCCTCGGAGAGCAAGTGCACGTCGTGTAGTCTGGGAGAGCACGTACGGTTGCCCGTCTTCAACGACGGCAGACGGATCCGTCAAGATGATAGGGGGTGACTCGACCGGGCGTCCGGGCAAGGGGTAGCCCGTGTACGCGTCCCTTCCGCCGAGGAGCCGCCTGACACGGGCGCCAAGGCGCGCTCGTCGGAGGAGCAAGGTGATATCACCGGGCACCCGCTCGCCGAATCTGGTATGCAACCGCCCATGGTCCCAAAGAGTATACCGACCTAACTGCTCCCGCTCCAGCGGAGTGAAGTTCTGGACGCGGAAACTGTCGTCGACCCCAGGGAACGGAGGGACCCATTGGTACGGTCGTCGCATGCCAGGGATGTTGCCGGGCGTGGCCATTGTAGGAGAGGGAAGTCAGCGCCGAGCCCCCTTATCGCCGCATCGATTGCAGTGGAAGGAGTGGTCCACCCAGCCACCCAAGCAATCCCGTCCGTTCCCGTGAGCCTCCGCCACGTCGTGTCGATTCACCCACGTCGCCAAAATAACCACAAACGCCGCATTTGAACGCGGGCGCCAATGAAGAGGAGGTGCGTCGCGAGTGGACCCGAGTGGAGGCCTCCGTCTATGGGCCGAGAGGACCGGGACCACCCCAGCGCGACCGACGCTAGCTTGAGACCCTGCGCGAGGAACTAGGTCGCGAGGACGCACTGGCCCCGCACGTCGGCGAGGCGACGAGACGCACCGAGGACTCACCATGAGCGACCTGGTGGCATTCGAGGCGAGGAGAGTCCGCGGAGCGGAGGGAATCCTGCGTAGCGAGCAAGCGGCGCGCCGAGCCGAGACCGTACCGAAGCGCCTGCTTACGGGGTTCGACCATAAACCTGGAGGACAGCGGCGTGTAACGGCGCTCTGGTCCCGGTGTCGGTCAGATAAGTGCGAAGGTGGTTCGGGGTCTCGATGCACGAATCCGCCGGTCCTGCCCGTCGAGCGAATGTCGTCGACCGCCTCAAGTCTGAGCTATCCTGGTGTAGCGGCGAGCTGGAAGTGGAGCGCGAAAAGCGCCGTGAGCTGGAACGAGCGAACACGGACCTTCGAGCCGAGCTCGCGGTCCGACCGCCGTCTTACCAACACTTCTACGAGTTGCTCATCCCATTCGGCCCGTTCATTCTCGGGACAGCCGCGTTGGTCGATATTGTAGGGAGTTGGTCGCTCGGCGAGTCACCCCGCTACGATCTGGACGCAATGTTTGAGGGTGTGGGACTACTCATCGCCTCTTGGGCGCTCTTGCATCAGTTCTGGCCCAGGCACCGAGAGGCCGGCTCCGACGTTGTCTTCGCCCTCTTGTTCGGGTGCGTCTTCGCTGGTGTTTGGGTGGGTTTCGCGTTGTTGGGCATATTCTTGTAGAGTCGTCCCGCCGGGCTCTGTATCATAGTCGGGGCTTCGACTGATGGCCCTCCTCGGGCTGACCGCTCGAGAAGCTCCGAAATGTTGCAGTACCCACGCGCGAGGGAGAGCCGCACGACCGCGTGACGCTGGCCCCTAACGCACCAATAGACCGCCGCGTCCCTCTCGGGGTGCCGGAGCTCGGGCGTGGGGATGTGCGAGTTGCCACGTGGAAAGTCGCGCACCGCAACCCCGCACCAGGGACCCCGCGTCACGCCCCGACCTCCGGGAAAGAGGCACGGGCGCTCCCGCTCGCGGTGGGGGCATCACTTGCGTACGGCCCCTCACTTCTCGGGCGGCCCGGTCTCCGCCGGCGGTCCCTCAGCGCCCGACCCAGGCCACGACCACCGCGGGGAGCCGTCGAACGCCGCGGTCCCCCACCGTCGGGCTGCGGATTTGTGCGCATGTATGAACGGGAGCGGCCACACGGCGCCCGCTGGCAGGGCCCATCCGGCGAGAAGGAGGCGCGCGATTTCCCACGGCGCGCGCAGCCGGTCTTTCCCGCATCGCTCACGCAGGACCGCGTCGGCCTCGAGACTCCCATCGTCCTCGGCCTCGACGTGAATGTCCCGCAGGACTCCGTAGAACCGGAGGCGGCGCGCGCCGACCGACTCGACCCGGTACTCTCCCAGGCACCCGTCATCGGTGACGCACTCGGACGGGTCGGGAGGACAGCCGCCGAGTTCCTTTCCCTGGCGGTCGAACTCCTGCCACGGCGCACGACGCCTGGTCGACTGGTGGCCGGGCGTCGAATGGGCGGCGCAGTACCACCGGACTCGAGTCGAGCCGCGGACGAACCGGGCGAGCTCGAGCCGCACGTCCTCCGGCCAGTCCTTCAGCTCGACCCTTGAGCCGTCCGAGGCGGTTGCAACGGGTTTGGCGACGTACTTCGAGAGCTCGACAGCGAAAGCGAGCGGGTCTCCCCGCACGTCAGCGGTCCGCACGTCGAGGACGGAGCCCTCGCCGCCGGTCGCGTGGATCCATTCATCCTTGAGGTTCGATTCGGGCTCGAACTCTCGGAGGTAAGCCGGCGCCCCGTCGGGGAACGCCCAGCGGTAGTACTCCGGAAGTCGGTCGAGGCTCGGCGGTCGTTTGAGGGGTGTCGTCCTCCGCACGAGCCTCGGTTCTTGGAATGGGCCGGGCGGGCGGTCAGGCAGGAACCTCCCAGCCTCGGCGATGTGGAGGTGGGCGTGCCAGCCCTCAGTCGGGGACCAGGTGAGCTCGACGCGCGCGATACAGCCGAAGACCCGGGAGCTCCAAAACCGGCAAGCGCGCAGCCGGGCGAACGAGTCGAGGAGGACACGCACGCGCTCGGCCAGGTCGGGACCGCTCCGAATGGTAAGCGTAACAAACCGAACGAGGGGCCGAACGCCGACAGCGCGGAGATCCACCGCTACACCGCGGAGATCCGGCCATCGACCGCCGTGCTCGTGTTCGGATCGCGCGCACGGCGGGGGAAGGGGAAAACGGGACTCCGCGAGCTTGAGGAACGACACCAGGGTCCGACCGACCTCCGGGAACGCGCGGGCGCCTTGCTTCCTCCAGCAAGGGAGGCAGAGCGCGCGGCCGCAGTGGTCAAGGTGGGTCACCGATTGGTCCCCGCAATTGTCGCACGTCCGCGTCGAGAACGGGTGGTTGGGGTCCTCGGTGATTACCTCCGGGGAAAGGTCGTAGAGCGGGAGCGCGGCCCGCCGCAGCCTGAGGTCTTCGTGGAGCCACGCGAGGTCAGCCGCCGACGGCGCGCACGATTCCTCGACCCCGACCACGCGCTCGAGGGGGAGGACCATCCAGGCCCGGAGCAGCTCGCCGTCGGCGTCCCGCGGATCGTCCCTGGTCACGCAGTCATGCTCGGGGTCGTTGACGGTGTGGGTTTCCTCCAGGAGCGCGAACGAGTCGCCGAGGAGTGGCGGGTCTACGTCGGCCAAGTCCTCGCCGGCCGTCTCCCGCTCCGTGACGGAGACCGCGCGCCGGTCTTCCCAGACCTCGTTCGGGACTGACTCCTCGAGCCACGCCCGATACGTCGCGGGCGCCTCCCGGAACCAGCGTGACGTGCGTTCGAATGAGCCGTCGACGACCTCGGCACCCGCGACCTCGAGAACCACGAGCTCAGCCCGACGATACGTCGGGTGCGTCCGCAACCGTGGGGGGACCGAGGCGAGAGAAAGGCCGCGGCTCGCGCGAGCTCCGACCTGGGCCTCGAGCTCCGCAGCGGCGGGGCTCACGCGCAGGGCTCCCCGCGGAGGATCTCCGCGATTACGCGGTCATGGGCGTTCCCGCAACGCGGGCAGATCTCGAGCCGAACCGGGCGGGAAAAACCGGCCCCCGAGACGCTGGGGGCCGGGGAAGGTGTTGGTCTACGCTGACGGATGGACCGAAGAAGGTCGTCGGTGTCTCGCTGCCAATCCGCGGGGCGCGGTGAACGGGGAAAGTCTCGGGGGTTGTTGCCCTGTCCAGGCTAGGCTACGCGCCCGCAGGACCGCGTGCGGTCGGGACCATATCACGACTTCGTCGTTCCCGCGGCCGGCGACTCGGGAAGGAGGCGGTCGTACCGGTGGTCGACCGAGGAGAAGAACCCGGTCGCGGGTTCCTGCAGGATCTCGATCCCCTCCAGGTACTCCCGCATCGTCGGCAGGACCGGCCTTCTTGCCGCATCGCCCTCGAACGCCCGGGAGGCCGCGCCACCCATCGCGCCGAACAACCAACGGTCCGAGCCCGTCACGAAGAGGAACGGATAGACCCTGGAGTCCCGACTGAGGGTCGAAAAAAGGACCTCGGGGCGGGCTCCGTCCTTCGGTGTCCCGGTAACCAGGACGACTTGGTCGGCCGCTCGCCCCTGGTAGGGAGGCAACCGTGCGGGATCGAGGATGGTCCGGTGCACCACCCAGCCCCGCTGGAGCAGCCGTCGCTGCGAGAACGGGAGGCCCAACGGGCCCACGAGGTGCGCGCCCCGGCCCCCCTCCGTTGTCGCGAAGGGGCGCCGAACGAGCTCGGAGGCCGCCCACCACTGGTGGGGAGAAAGCTGGTGCGGAGCCGTCTCCTCCGTTTCGGTCAGCATGCCCCCGCCGAGACCGTGAGGGTAGCCGAGGGTTCCGTCAAACCCCGCGACGTGGCACCAGAGCCCTTCGTAGTCGAAGTAGACGGGGATGCTCGGTCCCTCGGTCCGAACCGTGACCACGGTCGTCGGCGGGGCGAGATGGCCGGCGTCGATCCTGGCCGCGAGACGATCGGCCTCGGAGGTCTTCCGGTGGAAGACGACCGTGAGAACGACCTGGGTCCCGCGCCAGAGGACGACGGTCCCGGGGTGGTTGGCCATGGTGGTCTCGAGCTCGTCGAACCGGTCGGCGTAGGGCCGGGAGAGCAGGAACGTCACCAAGGGCCGGTCGAAGGCGACCGGGTGCGGAACGTACCGGTCCCTAAGCCATCCCTCCACGTACGCCCGGCGCCGAATCGCATGGTACGTGGAGCGCGGGATGGCGATCAGACGCAGCCGCTCGCGCTCCCGATCGGGCCGGGATGCGAGGAGCACCGCGATGACCCGTGCCTCGGCTTCGGTCAGCCCGCGCACCGGCGCCCCTCTCCTTCGTTGCGAAGGTCTAGCAAGGGGTCCAGCCACCACGAGCGGCCCCGAAACCTCGCTTTAAGAACAGTGCCCGTTCTCTCGGAGTTGGGGGTCGCTACCCTGAGAGCGATGAAGCCGCTGGCGAGCACCGGCGTCATCATCACCGCGGCATCAGTGGCGGTCTCCTTCTTGACGGTATGCTTGCCCGGCGCCGCCGCGGCGCAGCCGTCACCTTCGGCAGGCACCCCCGCGAGCGGCTCGGCCGCATGGGCCTACGGGGCGCTGGCGTCCAAGGGCTGGGCCGGCGCGGTGGGCACGTATCCCTACAAGGCATCGGAGACCGTCGGATTCGCGGTGGTCCTGAGCGAGTCGGCGGGACCCGGTGAGAATTACACCCTCCATGTGAACCGAACGATGGGCGTGCTCCTGTCGGTGGAGTTCTGCGCTCCGTCCTGCGCCCGCGCGGTAGACACCGCCACCGTGGACTTCCACGCGTGGGAGGTCGTTCACGCGGTCCTCGAACTCAATACCTCCGGACACGTGAATGTCTCCGGCGTCCCGACCCCCGCGCTCGCCCTCGTGTCGTCGAACGTTTCGATCAAGGTCGGCCTTCGGGAGTCGACCCAGGTCGTCGCGGACGGGAAGGTCGTACGCGGACACAACCTCTCCGTGGACCTCGGGGTCAATTCGTCCACGGCGTTCACTCCGGCGTTGGGCCTCTTCCCCCTCTCGATCGCGTCCGCAGGGGCCGAGACGTGGACGGCGACCAGCGTTTTCGCGGAGATCGGCTCGGGGAACTGGTCGGTCCGAGAGGAGAACGCATTGGGGGCCACGACGCTCGATTTGGACGGCAAGGTCACGTCCCTCGACACCACCGGCTCCGTCACGGTGAACGGCAGCTCCACGGCGAAGACCATCCGTCTCGGCGGGGCGAACTACGAGGTGGTCGGCCTCTCGGTCGTGGGCCCGTTCTCCCTACGCGAGGGGTTCCTGTTCCTCCCTATCGTCTCGGACCTCTTTGGGGGGACGGCTCCCTCCTGGCTCCCGACCGCGAGCATGAACACGTCCGGCTCGGCGACCGTGGCGCAGGCGAACGTCGACGTGGCGGGCTCGCCCGCGATCGGTAGTCACCTTGGGTTCGAGGGTTCGGACGTCATCTGGAACTCCGGGACGGCCAACCCGGCGGCGACCGTCCTGGGCGCGGACCTGTCCCCGGCGGTGGAGGAGCCCCAGGTCACGGGATCGAACGCGACCTCCTTGCAGGGAGGCCCGGAGTCGCTCGCCCAGGCGGCGACGGAGCAGAACTGTCTTGCGAGCGGCGTCGGCTGCCCCTCGGCCGGCCCTTCGCGTGGACTGCCCTGGGAGCTCATGGTCCTCGGCGGAGGGGCCGCCGCGGTCGTGCTGCTCGCCGTCGTGATCGCGGAGCGCCGGCGGCTTCCTCCGCCCGCGTACCCGAACTCGACCCTCTATCCCCCGGGCCCCGCCTCGGCCGGTGCCCCGGGAGGAGTGCGCCGCCCGGGAGCGCCTGCGCCTCCGCCGGACGACGACCCGCTCGGGCACCTCTGGTAGTCCCTTCGCCGCGCTATCGGCGACCCCGGGTGGGCAGGTCCCATGGGGATCGGGGTTCCCCGATCGGGTCCTCTGCGAAACTTGACCCGCGAGGCCGGACCTAGGCCGGAGGCGGGGTCGCGAGGAGCTCCACCTTGATCCAGGCGAGAAGGAGGAGGACTCCGACGACGACGAAGAAGATGATCCCCAGAACCGCCCAGATGAGCAGGTGGTCGCGGAGGGCAGCGTACTGTCGGGCCGCCGCGAGCTGTTCGAGGCGGGGCATCTCGCGCCAGATGACGAGGTTGACCGCCGCGGAAACGAGGCAATAGACCGCGGTGATGAGGTCGCCCGCGCCGCGGCCGAACACGACGTCCAGGACCGTGAACGCAAGGAAGATCAGGAACAGCAGACCGGCCAGCAGCGCGAGGACCAGCGCCAGGCTTCTCGAGGCCGACAGGAGGGCCCCGACCGATTCGTCCGACGCGGGAGCCGACCCAGCAACCCCCTCCGCCAGCGAGTGGGTCGTAGGAGGGTTCCCGGGGGTCGCCATGGCACCTGCGATGAAGTAGTCCCCACCCCTGCCTTAAACCCGCGGGCGCGGAGGCGTGGCGGGGACGGTGGCGACCGGGTAGCGCAGGATCGCCGCCACGCCTCCAAAGGCCCTCGCCAGGACCTCGCCCTCTTCGCTCTCGGTCGACACGAGGCGAGGCTGCCCACCAGCCTCGACCGCGCGCCGGAACAGGCTTTCGACGTAGTCCTCGCGGGCGGTCTCGGAGAGCGCGGTCGCCCCGCAGCCGGGGCACGAGAGCGTCTCCTCGTGCTCGAGCTCCTCGTCCGAGAGGCTCCGCGAGGACGTCAGCTGGCAGTTCGCGCAGCGGAACGAGACCAGGTGCCGCCGCAAGCCGTCCGAGACGAGGAGGATCTCGACCGCGCCGAGCTCGAGGGCGTGGGTGACGTCACGCTCGCCGTACGCCGCGAGGCCGGCCTCGGCCTTGCGGATCTCCCCGAGGAGCCTCTGGACGAGCCGCTTCTCCTCCGTGACCTCGAGGCCGTGGAGGGTCTGGGTCGCCTTCTCGACCAACTCCTTCAGGCCGTGCTCGTCGGTGTAGCCGGTATCGAACAGGGGGAGGACGACCTTCTGCTGCAGCTCGTAGTGCAGGAACCCCTCCGAGTAGAAGAACTCCTTCGTCCCACCCGGACCTCCGAGCAGGATCCCCTTGAGCTGGTCCTTCTTCGGAAGGAACAGCTCGGCCGACATCTCGGCGACCTTCACGAAGAACTCGTGGGCGGCGTGCTCGATCATCCGCTCGAACCGGTGGGCGGACTGGCCTCCCCGCCCGTGCTTGCTCGGGACGAGCGATTGCTTGTTCCGCAGCGCCTCGACGCGCTTGCCGCGCAGGAAGCCGAGCGTCACCTCGGCCCGGTCGACGACGATCAGCCCCCAGAGGTCCGGCTCGTGGACCATCGACTGGAGCGGATCGAGGAAGAACGTCGAGTCGCACCGGTAGAGGTAGGTGCCGAGCGGCTCGGGGGGCTCCACGATGAAGGTGACCGCCTCGGACTTGTCCGCGCCGACCGCCTTGCTACCGACGAAGAAGGCGACCCCGTGGGCCGGGGGCTCCTTGTAGGCCCGGACCCGCCCCATGAGCGACTCGATCGCCCACATCACGTTCTTGCGGGTCGTCCGGCTCTTGATGTTCGAGCTCTGCGCGTACTCGTTGCGCAGGTAGCCCATCACGTCGGAGATCTGCTTCCCCGGGGGCACGTAGAGGCTGATCAGCTCGGTCGCGCGTCCCCGGACCGAGGCGATCTCCGAGAGCTTGCGCTGGAAGGTGTACCGCGCGAGCTGCGGGTCGAGGGCCGGCTCGCTCACGGGTCGGTCCCCCCACCGGGGGGCTTCGCCGGGGGCCGCAGGTCGCGGCGCCCGTTCCCCGGGCCGCGGAGTCAGAGCAGGCGGCGAACGTGCTCGTCGATGACCTCTTCGGGGTAGGCCCCCACGATCCGGTCGACGAGCTTCCCCTGCTTGTAGAACAGCAGGGTCGGGATGCTCATGATCCCAAGGGCGCCGGCCTTCTCGCCGTTGTCGTCCGAGTTCATCTTCCCGAACGCGACCTTCTCCTTGTACTTCTCGCTCAGGCGGTCGACGATCGGGGACACGACGCGGCACGGTCCGCACCACGGGGCCCAGACGTCGACGACCACGGCCGAAGTGCCGGCGGTGAACTTGTCGAAGTCGGCGCTCGCAATCTCACGCACAGGCATGGGGACTCCTCGGTTGTTTCCAAGAGATTCTCCTATTAAAGGCGTCGATATCGTAGGCACCATCGGGAACCCGGGGGGGACGCTGCCGGGCGGTCCGCCCCGCGCTTCCCCTCCCGGCGAGGAGCGTACGATATCCGAGGCGAAGGGCTTCGTCGCTCGTGGATTCCCCTAGCCCCCCAGGTCGGACCTGGAACGGTCGGGGGCCCTCGACCTCCATCGCGAAAGGGGAAACGGTCCCCATCCTCAGCCCGGCCACCGTGCGACCCGGCCTCGTCTCTCCTGCGGCTCGGAAGGCGATCCGGCAGCGGATGCTGTTCCTGCGGTCCGCGTCGCTCGAGAAGCTCCGCGGCCTGACGGGGGTCTCGGAGGGCGAGCTCCAGGCGTATCGCCGGGAGCTGCGCGCCAGCGAGCTCCCCGACATCCTGCTGCGTCGCGGGGCGGGGCTCGCGTTCACCCGCGAGCTGCCGCAAGGAGCGCTCCTCTACCTCACCGTCCGGGCCTCGAGACCCGACCGGGTGGTCGAGACCGGCATCCGACCGGGGTACACGACGGCGTGGATCCTGGCCGCCCTGGAGGCGGCCGGCCGGGGGGAGCTGGTCTCGCTCGGACCCGGGCCGATCACCGGACGCGGGAGCGGCGTCCAGCACGTCTCGGTGGGCCAGTTCGTTCCTCCGTCGCTGCGGTCGCGCTGGACCCTAGCTCTCGGGAACTCCGAGGAGCGCCTCCGCGACATCCTCGCCGCCACGACCAAGGTCGACCTCTTCCTCTACGACAACGGGCCGGAGCCGGCCCGCGCCCGCTTCGAGCTTCGCGCCGCCTGGGACGTGCTCTCTCCCCGCGGGATCCTCCTCGCCCACCGCGTCGACGCGAGCCCGGCCTGGGCGGAGTTCTGCGGCCGGCAGGGCGTCCCGCTCCAGATCCTCGACCCGGGGCCCCCTCCGATGGGCGCCCTCGGGGTCCGCTCGACCGCCGGCTGAGGCGGACTACCGCTCGAGCTCCTCGACCAGGTGCACGGACGCGGGCAGGATCAGCCGCTCGAGGGCGGTCCGGACCGCCCGCTCGCTCCCCGGAAGGGCGAAGACCGGCTTCCCCTGGACGACGAAGAGGCCGGCCCGGCTGAGCATCGCGAGCGGCCCGACCTCCTGGAAGCTGAGGGCTCGGTAGATCTCCCCGAACCCGTCGAGCCGACGGCCTCCCATCGCCTCCAGGGCGTTCACGGTGAGGTCGCGCGAGCTCGCTCCCGTCCCCCCGATCGTGAGGGCGGCCTCGACCTTGGGGTCGGCGAGCCACGGCTCCAGCTGGTCGCGGACGTCAGCGACCGAGTTGGCGACCAGCGCCCGCCGGGCGACGTAGTGCCCGGCGGCCTCGATCAGCTGGCGGGCAAGGTCCCCGGATGGGTCGTCGTCCGCGGTGTGCGTGTCGGAAACGGAAAGCACCCCGAAGCCGAGGCGGCGGCCCCCGTCGGGCGGGTGGCGGCCGGGCGGCGGGGGGGCCTCCGAGGCTTCGCTCATCTCCGGCGTCCCGCCCCCTTCTCCTTCGTCACGACCCGGACCGGCCCGAGGCGGGTCCGGGGGTAGAGCCCTTGGGAATCCTTCTCGAGGTACTTGACCATGTCCCAGACCGCGAGGAGCGCGACGGTCGCCCCGACCAGCGCCTCCATCTCGACCCCCGTGCGGTCGACCGCCGCCGCCTCCGCCCGGACGCGCACGCCCCGCGACGAGACCGCGAGGTCGACGCGGCTGGAGGTGAGGCGGACGGGGTGGCAGTGAGGGATCAGCTCGCTCGTCCGCTTCATCGCGAGCAGGCCCGCGAGCTCGCCGGTCGCGATCGGGTCGCCCTTGTCGACGGCGCGCCGCCGGACGGCGTTGCGCGTCGTGGGTCCGAGGGTGAGGTCGCCGACGACGACCGCCCGGCGCGGGAGCTCCGGCTTCGCCCCGACGTCCACCTGGCGGACCAACAGCTCACCTCGGCCGGGTCGAGCCGAGCGCGACGTGCGCGAGCACCGCCTCCAGCTGGACCCGGTCAGACGCCCCCTGGGCGAGGCGGAAGTCGACCTCGCCGAGGTACTCGAGGAGGCGGATCTTGTCGCGCGCCGGGAGCACCGTCTCGGGGATCTCGGGAAGGTAGGCATGGATCGCCCGGAGGATCTCCTCCCCCGCGGCGCCCCGGTCGACGAACATCGCGTAGAGCCGGTCGCGGGCCTCGCCGAAGTTGCCGGCGAGCGCGGCGCCCAGCATCCCCTCGACCTCCCGGCGGAGCGGGGCGGTGGCATACTCCCGCAGGGTCTCGGCGGTGACCGACTCGACGTGCGTGCCGGCGAGCTGGAGGAGGTTCGTCGCGCGCCGCATGTCCCCGCCGCTCGCCGCCAGGATCGCGTCGTACGCGTCCTCCGAGACGGTCCGGCGCTCGGACCGCGCGATCCTCTCGAGCTGGCGGCGGATCGCCTCCGGTCGGTAGGCGCGGAAGCGGAAGACCGCGCACCGCGACTGGATCGGTTCGATGATCCTGGACGAGTAGTTGCACGAGAGGATGAACCGGCAAGACGAGGAGTAGCGCTCCATCATCCGGCGGAGCGAGGCCTGAGCCTCCGCGGTGAGGTTGTCCGCCTCGTCCAGGAACAGGATCTTGAAACCGACCTCTCCGAGGGGGGCCGTCCTCGCGTACTGCTTGATCGTCGTGCGCACGGTATCGATCCCCCGCTCGTCGGACGCGTTGAGCTCGAGGAAGTTCTGCCTCCACTCCGCGCCGAACAGGTCCCGCGCGAGCGCGAGGGCGGCGGTCGTCTTGCCGGTACCGGGCGGACCGGCGAACAGCAGGTGGGGTAAGGAGCGTTTCTCCGCGTAGGACCGCAGGAGGGGGACGATCGCCTCCTGCCCCTCCATGTCGCGGAGCGACGCCGGGCGATACTTCTCGACCCAGACCGCCTCGCTCGATCGCTCGGCCATCGGCTCGGGGAGCGTTCGGCGGGAGCCTAATTATCGCTTGCTCGCCCCGCGGGGGAGACGCGGGAGGTCGACCGGGAGACCGTGGGGGGCGCCGCCGCGAGCTCGTCGGCGCGGTGGGACTGGAGCGCCTCGGCGAGGATCCGACCGTAGGGACCAAGGGCCTGGCGGGGGCCGCCGTGATCGTCGCCCTCGAGGACCGCGAGCAGTCCACGGAGCGGCTCCCCCGAGGTACGGGACCGCTCGTGCTCGAGCGCCAGCCGGTCCACCGAGGCCGTGGCACCTTCCGTACCGGTCGACGTCCGCGGGCCGTCGTCCTCCGTCCGTCCCGGTGGCGTTCGACCACCGCGGCGAACCGTTCCACCGCCCGCCGGACCTTCTCCAGCGGCCACGGCTCCCGGCGAACGAGGGAGGCCGCGAACCTGTCGAAGCTCTCCAGCGCGGCCTCGATCGCGGCGTCGTCCCGGTCCGGAAAGGCCCCTGGCGGCATCGCTCGCCGGAGCGTGGTGGTCCCATGACACTGGCGTGGTACCGTACCGTCCCCGGACCGTTCCGGTCCGGGCCAATCCCTCATCTAGGGGAGGGAGCCGTCGCCCCGGCCCCGGTGAGGGCCAGGGCGCGTCGGTCCAGCGTCCGCCCCAGACGGTAGAGCAGGTAGGCAAACAGCGCGGCGACCGCGAGAATCCCCGGGATCGCGGGCTCGAGGATGGCGTCCCAGACGAACAGCGGGACGAGCATCCCTACGGCGAAGGCGAACTTCGAGCGGTCGAGGTCCTCGGAACCCGCGTGCCGAACGACGAGGGTGAGGGCCCCCCCATTGCCCAGGGCGATGATCCCCGCGGCCACCGCCGCCGGGATGCGCCCCCCGCCACTGACCGCGAGCACAGCGACCCACGCCAGCCATTCGAGGCTTCCGGCGACCCCGAGCCCCCCACGCCCGACCGTCCGTGGGCCAGGGTGCGAGCTCAGGAGCTTGCCCGGCGCGAGCGACCCCGCGAGGAGCAGGAGGGCCTCGATTGCCAGGAAGACGGCGAGCAGCGGCGGGGAAGGGCCGTGGCCTACCAGCCGCGCGAACACGGCGACGACCCCCAGGTAGACCGCCGCCACGACGACGAGCCCGCCCCGGTCGACCCAGCGCCGGTCCTTCACCTCGGGGAACCACAGGTAGGTGAGCAGGATCGGGAGCGCGATCGAGTACGTGGCATGGAAGATCGTCAGGCCGAGCGCCCAGAGCGCGTTGACCCCGTAGGCCGAACCGTAGGTCGTGAGGGCGCCGACCGGCGGACCCGAGCGCTCGAAGAACGTGTGGACCGCGAGGCCCTCCTCGGCGATCCCGTACGCGGCGCCCCACAGAAGGACCGAGGCCCAGCCCTTCCGAAGGAGGACCGAGCACTCCCGGACGAGGAACGCCCCCGTCCCGTAGAGCCCTACGTCGAAGAGGTAGCTCACCGCGAAGGCGATCGGGTCGGAGAGCAGCCTCGACACCGGCGTCGAACCGGTGAGAAGCTCCGGGATCGACGGCGCGAGGAGGAGGAGCGCGACGACCGGGAGCCTGGGCCGGATCAGGAGGCGCACGGTGTTACGGCGATGGCTCTCCCGGCTACTTCACGCACGCGCTCCACGGCCGGCGACGGGACGGCTATAACCGACCGAGACTCCCCGACCGCGGTCGACCGATGCGCAACATCCTGGTCCACGTCCCGTTCCGCGGCACGCTACGGGAGCGGTCGGTCGAGCCGTACGTTCGCCTGCTGCAAGGTCTCCGCGGACGGCGGCGAGTGAAGGGGGTCCTGTTCGACATCTCGAGCCCGGGCGGCGAGGTCGTCGCGTCGACGGACCTGTTCCTCGCGGTCAAGCGCCTGGACGCGAGCACGCCGGTCTTCGCGTCGATCGGCGGGGTCGGTGCGTCGGGAGGGTACCTCGCGGCAATCGGGGCCCGTAGGGTCTACGCGTACCCGGAGTCCCAGGTCGGCTCGATCGGCGTCGTCTACCCGCATGTGGCCGTGCAGGAGCTCCTCCGACGCCTCGGCGTCTCCGTCGAGCTATTGCACGTGGGCGAGCACAAGGACGCCTACTCCGGCTATCGGCCGCTGACCGACGTGGAGCGCGGCAAGATGCTCGCCGTCGCGCAGGACGACTACGACGCGTTCGTGCGGACGGTCGCGGAGGCGCGCCATCGGTCGCTGGAGGAGGTCCGTGCCCTCGCGACCGGCGAGGTCTGGTCGGGCCTGCGCGCCCAGTCCCTCGGCCTCGTCGACGCGCTCGGTGACCGCGAGGTCGCCCTCGAGGACCTCGCGAAGGCCGTCGGCGTGGCGTCCCGCCGAACGGTCCGCCTCACGCCGCCCCGGCCGTTCCTGGCGCGACTGTTCGACGGAGGGGGCGGGTTCTCCGCGGCGGTCTCCGACCGGCTCACCGAGATCGTGGAGGACCTGCTCGTGGACCTCGGCGGACCCGGGACCCGTCGCTAGCCCTTATCTACCGGCGCCCCAATGGAAGGACGATGCCCGAAAAGCGCCGCTCCGGGTTCTCGAGCGCCGCCGGCCTCATCCAGTACTACGACATGGAGGAGAGCCGCTCGCTCAAGATCAACCCCTACTTCGTGATGAGCATGGGGGTCGTCGCCGGGGTCCTGGTCGAGATCCTGAACTGGCGGCTGGTCTAGGCCGCGACGACGGAAAGCGGCGCGGGGGCGCGCCCCGGCAGGAACCTTTCGGTCGACGAGCGTCCGAGCAGGACGACCTTCGACTCGGGGGACTCGTCCAGGACCGCGTAGCCCATGCGCCGGGAGAGCCGGCGGGCGAACGCGGCGATTTCCTCGTGCTCGGGAACGTGGGCCCGCCCCAGGCGCTGGCGGGCCCGGCCCATGAAGACGTAGCCTTTCGGCTCGATGAAATCCGGGCGGGCGGACGAATCGAGCTCGGCATAGGCGTCAACCCAGCCGAGGTTCCAGCCTCGGACGAGGGTATGGCGGACGACCCGGCGCGTCCGGAGCCCCCGGACGACCTCGAGCGATTCCCGGAGGCGGGCCCAGGCGTCGTGCTGGGCGGGGCGGGTGAGGCGCTGGAAGACCTCCTCGTTCGGCGCGCTCACGGAGACGTACAGTTGGGTCGGGAGCGGTTCGAGGGCGCGGAGGGCGTCCGGGTGGGTCCCGTTGGTGACCAGGAACGTCGTGATCCCCTTCTCGTGGCAGAGCTCCAGGAACCTGTTCATCTTCGGGTAGAGGGTCGGTTCGCCCGTGAGCGAGATGGCGATGTGCCTCGGCGTCTGGGCCTCGGTCCAACGCTCGAGCGGGACCGTCGGGTCGCCCTTGAAGCCCGAGAGGATCCTGCGCTGCGCCTCGATCGACCGCTCGAGCAACGGCTCAGGGTCGTCGTACGCCTCCATCGTGGCGTCGTGCTCCCAGCCCTGGCTCCGCCAGCAGAACCGGCAGGTGAGGTTGCACGAGTCGATCGCCGGCGACATCTGCAGGCAGCGGTGGCTCTCGATGCCGTAGAAGCGGCCCTTGTAGCAGTCCCGTCCGCGCTCGAGCGACTCCCGGCTCCAGTAACAGAGCTTGACCGCGCTGTGCTTGCCGACGAGCTGGTAGCCCTGGTCCGCGAGGTCGGCGGAGAGGTCCTGGTCCCCCATCTCGGCCAAGCGACCCACCCAAGACCCGTAATATCCTCTCTCGCCCGACCGGGAAGCGCCGACCCCGGCAGGCCGCGGGCGCGATGGGCGGGAGAGGGCCCGGGGCTTCGAGGACGGAACGCGTGCGCGTGACGGACGAGGGACGATGGACCGCAACATCCGATGGCTCGCCTTCGGCGCGGTCGTCCGGGCGACCGGCCTCAGCCTGATCCTCCCGTTCGTCGCGCTCTACCTGCGCAACGTCCTCGGCCTGGGGTACGTCGAGATCGGCGTCCTGGTCGCCGTGCTCGGGGTCCTTCCGCTCATCGTCTACCCGTTCGGCGGGGCGATTGCGGACCGCCTCGGCCGGCGGAGCCTGTTCCTCGCCTCGCTCGTCCTCGAGGCGGCGGGCATCCTCGGCACGGGGGCGGCGATGCGCGTCCATCTCCTGCCCGGGGTCCTCGGATTCAGCGCCGCCGTCTCGTTCGCCGGGGCGCTCGGAGGGCCCGCGCTCTCCGCCTACGTCGCGGACCTGGCGACCGGCTCAGCCCGGACGGAGGGCTTCACCTGGTTCCGGATCGGCTGGAACGTCGGATTCACCATCGGGGTGCTTTCGGGCGGGGCCCTCATCGGGTTCCTGGGTTTCTCGACGGTGGGGTTCCTCGCCGGTGCGGTGCTGGTCGGGAGCACCGCCCTCCTGGCGTGGGGGCTGGAGCCGAGCCCGTACGACCGGGACCGCGCTCTCGGCCGTCCCCGGCCCCAGGCGTCGCCGAGGGGCGAGGCCTCGGGAAGGAGCACGTGGAAGGTAATCTCCTCCGACCGGCTCTTCCTGGCCGTCTGCGCGACGCTCTCCGTCGCGTACCTCTCGGTCGGCCAGTGGTCGACGACGTTCCCGCTCTACGCCAACACGGTGCTGGGGTTGCCGTACGCCGACATCGGGGTCGGCTTCGCGCTCAACGGCGTCCTCGTCGTCGTCGCGCAGGCGCCGACCACCCGCGCCGCGCTCGGCCACCGCCACACGAGCCTCGTGTTCCTCGGGGTCCTCCTGTACGTCGGCGGATTCCTCCTTTTCGGCTCCATCGCGCTCGTCCCGCGGCTCGTGCTTGCCGGCTTCCTGGCGTCGGTGGTCGTGCTGACGATGGGGGAGAACGTCCTTTCGATCCCGTACTCGACCCTCCCGTCGAACCTCGCGCCCGCCGGGGAGGTCGGAGCCTACAACGGCGCCTTCTTCGCGATCACCGGCGTCGGCCAGGTCCTCGCGACGACGTTCGGCGGGTTCATCCTCGCCCTCGGGGCCAGTGCCCCCGTGACGTGGGCGATCCTGATGGTCCCGGCGGTCCCGGCCCTTGCGGTCGGCTACCGTTGGGTGGCGCGCAGGGTCCCTGAGGTCCCGAACCGGGCCTAGAGCGCCACGCGGGTCGGACCGCGGGCTTCCCTCAGGTGAACTCCTCGTGCTCGAAGAGCCAGAGGCCGGCGGCGACCGTCTCGACCAGGTAGAGCAGCATGATCACAATCCCCTCCGCCACCCCGGCCGTGTAGGTGGTAACGCTCACGGACCGTCGTCCCACCACCTCGGAGACCACGCTCGCGTTGCCGTGCGTCCAGAGGATTCCCGGCGCGAAGACGTTGCCGATGGCGGAGCTCGCGTAGGAGATGATCATCCACGGCTCGACCTTGACGAGGTCGGCGAACAGCGCCTGCAGGAGGCTGAACCCGAAGAGGAACAGCAGCGCCGTGAGGACGAAGCCGTAGGCGCTCGTCTTGAACAGCGAGCTGAACAGGAACGTCGCCCCAAGGACGGCACTCAGGTAGACGACCGCGAGGAGGAGCGACAGGCCGAGCTGCCAGGGGAAGGCGTGCACACCGAAGTAGTACACCGCGTTCCCGAGGACGATCCCGAGGTAGAGGGCGACCATCGCCGTCGCCGCGAGGTAGGCGGCGATGAACTTCGCCGCGTAGACCGTGGTGCGCCGGACGGGGAGCCCCATCAGGAAGTAGCCGGTCTTGTTCTGGAACTCGCCGGCGATCGCGTCCCCGCCGAAGAAGACGACCGCGAGGACGATGACGTAGGGCACGCCGCCGCCCCAGAACGACCCGTAGAAGGAGAGTGTGTCCGACACTAGGCTCCCTCGATAGTAGCCGACGATCCCGGTGATGATCCCTCCGATAGCGACGACGATGATGGCCAACGCGACGAACCGCCTCGACCGCATGTACTCCCTCAGCTGGTAGCGGGCGAGCTTCGTGACCTGTTCGAACGAGCCGGGGACCGCCGGGGGCGGGGCGGAGGCCACGGCGGCCGACTCCACGGATCTAGTCCCCCCGGGAGATCTGGCTCAGGTAGACCTCCTCCAGTGCGCTCTCGGACTCGGAGAGGCTTACGATCCCGATGCGCAGCGCCACCAGCTCCTCCAAGAGGCGCTCCTGGGCCGCGATCCCGCCCGCGAAGCGGATCCTCAGGCGCTTCGGGTCGAGCTGGTCGCACCGTGCGACGCCGGGGAGCGCGGCGACCTTGGTCGCGACGAACGCCGGCTCGACCGGCCGGGCCAGGGCAACGTCGACCGAAGCGTGGCCGTCCGCGAAGCGGCTCGTCACGTTCTCGAGGGTGTCGTAGAACAACAGCCGGCCCCTGTCGATGAGGGCAACCTCGTCGCAGACGTCGACAACCTCGCTGAGGATATGGCTGCTCATGAAGATCAGGCGTCGGCTCTGCTTCAGGTTTCGCACGATGGAGCGGACCTCGGCCATCCCTCGAGGGTCGAGGCCGGTCGACGGTTCGTCCAGGAGCAGGACGGCCGGGTCGTGGACGAGCGCCGCGGCGATGTTGATGCGCTGCTTCATCCCCTTGGAGAACCGCCCGACCTTTTCGTCGGCCCACGCCTCCATCTTCACGTCGGCGAGGACGGCCCGAATGCGGTCGCGCCGCGCCGCCGCCGGGACCCCCCGCAGGTCGGCGACCATCTCGAGCGCCTCGTTCGGCGTCAGGGACGGGTAGATCTCCGGGCTCTCAATCAGCACGCCCGCGTCGGCGAGGGCCCGCTTGCGGTCGGCCTTGACCGAGACCCCGTTGAGCCAACAGCCGCCCCGGGTCGGGAAAATCATGTCCGCGAGGAGCTTCAGCGTGGTCGTCTTGCCGGCGCCGTTGGGCCCGAGGAAGCCGACGCACTTCGTCCCCTGGATCTTCAGGTTGAGCGAGTCGACGGCGGTGAAACGGCCGAACGACTTCGTCAGGTCTGCCGTCTCGATGGAAGGCCCGGTCATCGCTCAGCCTCTCCGGCAGGGGCGCCGGGGGTAGGTCTGCCCGGTGGCGCGGCCGGCGGAGCAGGCCACGACGGCGATGGGGCTCATGGAGTCGGGAGCGTGTGACAACACCCCTACTAAACGGCTTCCGGCCCAGCTGTCGTTCGGCGCCGCGCCGACGCACGCCGGGCGCGGCCCTCCGGGGGCGGGATCGCCCAGCGGAGCGTCAGCGAGTTGAGCAGCACTGTCGTGGAGGAGAGGCCCATTGCGACGGCCCCGAGGACCGGGAGGAAGCGATAGACCCCGAGGCCGAGAGCTGGCACGAGGGCACCCGCGGCCACCGGTAGGAGCACGGCATTGTACCCGATCGCCCAGAGGAGGTTCCCTCGCACCCTCCGGACGATCCGCCGGGCGAACCTGAGCGCACGCGGGATCCCCTCGAGGTCCGGCCGGACCAGGAGCACCTGGCCGGTCTCGCGAGCGACCTCCGACCCGCTCCCGATGGCGATCCCGAGGTCCGCCGCGGCGAGCGCCGCCGCATCGTTGACCCCGTCCCCTACGAACGCCACGTGTCGACCCTGCTCGCGGTACCTTCGGACGAGCTCGAGCTTCTCCTCCGGGGTCAGGCCCGCGTGCACGTCGGTGATGGACAGCCGGTCCGCCACCGCTCGGGCGGCCAGCTCATGGTCCCCCGTCACGAGGGCGACGGCGATACCGTCCGCGCGCAGCTGGGCGAGGGACGACTCGGCGCCGGGGGCCAGCGACGAGCGGAAGGCCACCGCGCCGACGGGGCGGCCGTCCTGAACGAGGAGCGACCACGAAGCCCCGCGGGCCTCCACGGACCCTATCCACGATCCCAGCGGGGCCAGGTCGACGCCCTCCTCGGCCGCCGCGTCGCCTCGGAGGAACGCGACCGCACGGTCCTGGGTCCGCCCGAGGACACCTCGACCGGGCGCGAGCGTGACCTGGTCGAAACGGGCGGGCCTCACGCCCCGGAGCGCCGCGGCGCGGGAGAGGGCGCCGGCGAGCGGGTGGTGGATCCCCGCCTCGAGGCCCGCCGCCATCTCGAGGACCTCCGCCTCGGTCGCGGGCGCCAGGGCGAGAACGGTGTCGACCTCGGGCTCGCTCGTGGTGATCGTCCCGGTCTTGTCCATCAGGACGGTGTCGATCCTGGCGGCCTGCTCGATCGAGTCGCCGCCGCGGAAGAGGATCCCTTCCTCGGCGGAGCGACCGGTGCCGACCAGGAGCGCCGCCGGGGTGGCCAGGCCGAAGGCGCACGGACACGCCGTCACGGCCACGGTGACGAAGACGAGGACCCCGACCGCGACGCTCGCGCCGGAGAGCGCGAACCAGAGGAGGCCGGCGCCGACCGCGAGGGTCAGCACGAACGGCACGAACACCGCCGCGAGTCGGTCGGCTTCCTGCTGGAGGGGTACCCGGGCAAGCTCGGCGCCCTGCAGCAGCTCGCCGACCTGCGCGACGAACGTGTCCGGCCCCGTGGACGAGACCTCGACCACCAGCGGCCCTTCAAGGTTCCAGGCCCCGGCGAGGACCCGGTCGCCGGGTCCCTTGCGGACCGACATCGACTCCCCGGTGAGCAGCGCCTCGTTGACCGCGCTCGTCCCCTGCCGGACGGTCCCATCGGCCGGGAACCGTTCGCCGGGAGGGACCCGGACGCGCTCGCCGACCCGCAGCTGGTCGACCCGGACGGACTGGGGCGTCCCGGCGTCGACGACGACCGCGGTCGTCGGCAGCATCTCGGCGAGACTCCGCAGGGCGGAACCCGCGCGGCGGCGGGTCAGGTGCTCGAGATAGTTGCCGGTGAGGATCACCGTCACGATCAGGGCCGACGCGTCGAAGTACGTCGCCGCCGGGAGGCGGCCAGGGAACAGCAGCACGGTCACGCTGTAGAGGAACGCCGCCGAGGTCCCGGCCGCGATTAGAAGGTCCATGTTGCCGACCCGCTGGCGGATCGCGTCGCGAGCCCCGAGGTAGAACCCCGCCCCGGCGTAGAACTGCACGACCCCGGCGAGGACGCCCGCCGCGATCGCTGCGCGAGGGATCGGAGGAGCCCAGGTGAGCAGGCCGATCGCGACCGAGAGCGGCCAGGCGACCGCGAGCCTCCGGCCGAGCCGCCGGCGCGATTCTTCCGGTGCCGCGAACGACCGGAGGCATTCGCCCGAGCAGAAGTAGTAGGTCCGGTTGTCGCGCCGCAGCCGCAGGGCCGTGGGGCCCTCCTCCACGGCCATGCCGCACACGGGGTCTGTCGCCATCGATCCCTCGCCGTCGTCGTCCCGGACGCCTGCAGAGGGGCGCCGCTCCCTTGGACGCGGACGATCGCGCCCCCTCTCGGGTCCCCGCGGCTTCACCCTTGGGGAGCTATTAGGAGCCCGGCTCCGTCCCCCGCGGAAACCCTAAGGAGACCTCGCGTACAGCTCGAGCGATGGTCGACGGATTGTCCCCGGCGGAGGTGGTGCAGCGCCTGCGCGCCGAGCCGGAGGGAACGCTGCTGCTCGACGTTCGGGAGCCGTTCGAGCGAGATCTCGCCCGGATCGATCCGTCGGTCCACATTCCCATGCAGGAGATCCCCGCGCGTCTCACCGAGATCCCCCGCGATCGACCGGTGATCGTCTACTGCCACACGGGAACCCGCTCGGCGATGGTCGCAGGGTTCCTGGAGCACGAGGGCTACCGACACGTGGCGAACCTCAACGGCGGGATAGACGCCTGGTCGCTCGATGTCGATCCGGCGGTCCCTCGGTACGGGTGAGCGCACGTTCCGCGGGGAGCAGGAACCGGGAGGGAGCCCTGAGGCGACCGCCTACCCGCGGGACCGCCTGCGCTCCACGGCCGTGCCGAGGATCTCCACGTAGGCCCGCATCTTCCAGTACGTGTCCAGGAACTCCTGCCCTCGCGGGGTGATGTCGTAGACCGGGCGGCCGTCCAGCTCCTCCGAGCGCAACAGGCCGAGCGCCAGGAGCCGCTCGAGGAGCGTCCTCAGGCGGTCGACGGGCATGCCGACGCCGTAGGAGACCCGCGTGATCCGGGCGCTGCCGTGGTAGCGCTTGACGACCTCCAGCACCGTCGCGTAGAGGTCGGTCGCCTCGCGGCGCCGTGACGAAGATCCGTTCCTGGGGTCCCCGACGGCCATCGACCGAGAGCCTCCCTCGGCCCTACAGAGGGAACGGATCGAGGCGTTCGACCTTCCGAGGAGGTATCCTCAGGTGGGTGCCGTGGCCGACCTCCACCGACCCGGAGTAGATGACCTCCTCCGCCGTCACGTCATCGCCCAGCCGGACCGCGGCCCCGTAGACCCGGTGGGCCTCGCTCCGGTCGCCGAGCCGGACGGTGTCGCCGTAGACATCCTCGACACGCGCTCGGCTGCCGATCTCGACCTCGCCGCCCACCAGGGGGCCGGAGGCGCGGGACCTCCGATCGAGGCGGATCCGGCGGGCCTTGAGGCCCTCGCGCGTCGTGACCGCGCCTCCGATGTCGGCCGTTCCCGAGAACACCGCACGTTTGGCTTCCAACTTGCCCCCGACCTCGAGGTCGGCCCCTTCCAGCTCCTCGCCGACGAAGATCGCCCCGCCTACGTCGACCTTCCCCTGGAGCCGGAGCGCGCCGCGCACGTCGAACTTCCCTCCGACCTCGACGGCCTCCCCGGCGCCGTTGCCGTCGATCGAGCCGATCCCGCCCACCTCGAGCCTCTCGAACGTCAGGTCTCCCCCCGACGAGAACCTGCCTCCGACTTCGACGCTCCGCCCCTTCGAACCGGAGGCGAGCTCCGCGAGGCCTCCGACCTCGAGGGAGCCGAACGTGAGCGGGGCGGTGGAACGGAACCTGCCCCCGACCTCGATCGACGCGCGCACCGCCCCGCCCTTGACCTCCGCCGACCCGCCGACCTCCAGTGATTCGAGGTCGACCTCGGCGACGTCGAGCCACCCTCCGGTCTCGACCTTGCGGGCCGTCAGCTTGCCGGAGAGCTTGAACCGACCCCCGACCGCGACGCGGTCGGCGTCCAGGGTCGAGTCGCCCTCCAGGCTCCCGCCGACCTCGAACTCCTCGGCGCGGGCCGCGCCGTGGACCTTGAGCCGACGGTCGACGTCCACGGTCTTCGCGGTCAGGCTCCCCTGCACGTCGATCGTGCTGTCGCGACCCTCGATCTCCTCATGGACGAGAAGGTCGCCGGCGAACGTGGCCTCGCCGTCCTCGACCCGGAGGGCACGACACTCCACGGGCCCGCCGAACGCGGCGTCGCCCCGGCACCGCACGCTGCCGGAGACGACCAGCCGGCCGTCGACCTCGACCCGGGCCTGCGGCTCCAGGTTCAGGTCGCCCTCCACCGCCCCCAGACGCACCGAGCTCCCTCGAGGCACACGTCGCCCGCTCACAGGGGGAGGAAACGTTCCGGGGCCTATAGGGGTGCGTCACTTCAGGTGAGCACCGGCCGTGGGGCCGGGGCGGGCCAACGCGATAAGCCCGAGGGCGACTCCCGCCGGGGTGGGCGACTCGTTCGAAGCGATCCGCCGAGAGGTCGTGGCCTGCCGGAGGTGTGCGCGGCTGGTCGCCTACCGCGAGCGGATCGCTCGCGAGCCGAAGCGCGAGTTCCGGGGGACTTCCTACTGGGCCCGGGGGGTCCCCGGGTTCGGGGACCCCCAGGCGAGGCTGGTCGCCGTCGGTCTCGCGCCCGCGGCCCACGGTTCCAACCGGACCGGGAGGGTCTTCACCGGCGACCGTTCGGCGGCGTTCCTCGTGCGGGCGTTCCACGCCGCGGGGTTCGCGAACCAACCGACCTCGACCGCCCGTGGGGACGGACTGTCCTACCGTGACCTGTACGTCACGGCCGCGGTCCGCTGCGCCCCTCCGGGCAACCAGCCCACCCCGGCCGAGACCGCGAACTGCGTGCCGTACCTCGAGCGCGAGCTGCGGCTCCTCGGCGACGCGCGGGCGGTCCTGGCCCTCGGCGGGTTCGCGTGGACCGCCGTGAAAGCGGCCGCGGCGCGCGCGTACGGGGTCGAGCCTCCCCGCACGCCGTTCGCCCACGGCGCCTGCGCTCCGCTCGGGCCCGGCCGCCCGATGCTCTGGGCGTCGTACCATCCCTCTCCCCAGAACACGAACACCGGTAAGCTGACCCAGGCGATGCTCGTCGGCCTCCTCACGAGGGTCCGCGCCTCCTTCGCCCCGGCGCCCGCGCCGGGCCGCGGGGCAGGGTAGCGGCGGTCCCGGACGGTCGGAACGATGGGAGAGTTCGAACTCCTCGCGCGGGACGGCCTGGCGCGCCTCGGCCGCCTCGAGACGCCGCACGGCCCGCTCGAGACGCCGGCGCTCCTGCCGGTCGTCCACCCGGACCCGGCCCGGCAGAGCTGCAGTCCGACGGAGATGGCCCGCCGATGGGGGGTCCGCGGAGTGATCACCTCGGCGTACATCACCTGGAGAACCCCACCCCTCCGGGAGGTCGCGGAGCGGGACGGCATCCACCGGCTCCTGGGGTTCGACGGGGTCGTCATGACCGACTCCGGCGCGTTCCAGCAGCACGCCTACGGCTCGGTCGAGGTCGGGGCGGAGGAGATCCTCGCCTTCCAGAACCGAATCGGCTCGGACATCGCCACGGTCCTCGACGTCTTCACCGAGCCGGACGCCTCCGAGGCGGAGGCGGCGGAGGCGGTCCGCCGGACCGCCGAGCGGGCCGTCGCCGCCCGGGCCGCTCGGCCCGGCCTCCTGGCCGTCCCGGTCCAGGGAGGTCCGTTCCCCCGGCTCCGGGCCGAGTCGGCGGCCGAGGCGAGCCGCCTCGGGGACGTCCTGGCGATCGGCGGGGTCGTGCCCCTCCTCGAGCGGTACCGCTTCGCCGAGCTCGCCCGCGCGATCGGAGCCGCCCGTCCGGCGCTCGCTCCGGGGGCGGCGGTCCATCTGTTCGGCACCGGCCACCCGATGACGTTCGCCTTCGCCGCGCTGTTCGGCGTGGACCTGTTCGACTCCTCGGCCTACCACAAGTTCGCGCGGCGAGGGAAGTTGCTCTTCCCCGACGGGACCGTCGACCTGGACGCGGTCCGCGAGGCGAGCTGCTTCTGCGCGCTCTGCGCCGAGCACCCGCTCTCGGAGGTCGCGCGCTGGCCGACCCAGCCGCGCGAGGCGCACGTCGCGCGGCACAACCTGCTCGTCTCGCTCGAGGAGGTGGGCCAAGTGCGCCAGGCGATCCGGGACGGGACCCTGTGGGAGCTCGCCGAGCGGCGCGCGGTGGCCCACCCGGCGCTGCGGGCCGGGCTCCTCGCCGCGACGGAGCGGGGCGAGCTGTTCTGGCCGACCGAGCCCGAGAGCCGCCGGGCGTTCCGCGAGACCGGTCCGTGGAGCGCGCGCCGTCCCGCGGTCGTCCGGTTCCTCGCCCGGCTCTCGGTCCACACGGCGGGGTGCCCCGCCGCCCGAGAGCTCCCGCGGATCCCGCTCCGCCCCGAGTTCCTCCGTCGGGTCCCGACCGAGGACCTCCGTGGCGCGCCGCTCGAGTGGGCGTGCCGGACGCCGTGGGGGCCCGTGCCCCTCGAGCTCACCGAGCTCTATCCGGTCGGACCGTACCTGGGCGTGGACGAGTTCGAGCGGCCGCGTCCCGCCCTCAGCCCCTCCGACCTTGCCCGCCAGCTCGCTCGCGACGCGGACGGCTTGGACCTCGAGCGGGACTGGGAGGACCGGTGGACCTCGCGCCAGGTCGAGCGGCTGCTCCGCTGGCAGTTCGGCCCCCGCGTGGCGGGCTCCCTCGCCGCGCGCCTCGCGCCCGAGCGCTCCCTGCGCACCGGCCGGCTGCGCCGCCTTCGGTACGGGAGCTCGACCGCGTTCGTCCTCGGGAACGACGCGCTCCCCCGACCCACGTTCCACGGGGCGCAGCTCCTGCTCGAGGAGCTCCCCCCGGGCCGAGCGAGGGTCGTCGTCGACCCGGACGCGGCGCCATTCGTCCGCGCGGGGAGGTCGCTCTTCTCGAAGTTCGTCGTCTCCGCCGACCCGGCGCTCGTGCCCGACGCGAGCGCGCTGCTGGTCGACGAGGACGACCGCCTTCTGGGGGTCGGCCGACTCCTCCTCGCGCCGTCCGAGATGGGGCGCCTCCGCCGCGGGATCGCCGCCTGGGTGACCTCGCATGCGGCCGACCCGACGCCGCGGGCAGAGGAGGAGCTCCCCGACGACGAGGACCTCCAGGATCCCCGCGTCGACCTCCCCTGAAGCGACGCCTCGGCCCGAGGGCCCGGACCGGCGTCCGACCACCCCAGCTCGAGATCTTGAGAACCCGCCGCCCAAGCGCAGTCTTTTTGCGGCTCGGACGAGCTAGACCGGCCGGGCTTCTCCCCGGACGACCGATGACCCAGACGTTCCTGCTCCTGCAGCTCAGCAGCGAGGGCTCCCCCTACTCGGAGGTCGCCGACATCCTCGAGAGCCTGGGCTTCCGTCCGGAGACCGACGGGCACGACTTCGTCTACGACTGGGGACGGGTGGTGACGGCCCGCGAGACGCTCGAGCTCGCCGACCGGATCCAGGCGGCGCTGAAGGGCTCGCGCGTGTCGTTCCGGATCGAGTCGACCGAGGAGTGACCCCGCGGTCGCGTCGCGGCCGCGCTATATCCTGCCGCCCCCGTCCGGGTCCGATGGTCGTCCTCGGGATCGAGTCGACGGCGCACACCGCGTCGGTCGGGATCGTGGACGACCGGGCCCGGGTCCTGGCCCTGGCCTCCTCGATGTACCGGCCGGAGCAGGGCGGAATCCACCCGAGAGAGGCGGCGAACCATCACGTCGACGTCCTCCCCGACCTGGTCCGCCGGGCGCTCGCGGACGGCTCGGTCCGGCCGTCCGAGGTCGACGCCGTCGCCTTCGCCCAGGGACCCGGCCTGGGACCGTGCCTCCGGGCGGGAGCCACCGTGGCGAGGATGCTCTCGATGGCCTGGGGGAGACCGCTCGTCCCCGTCAACCACTGCGTCGCCCACGTGGAGATCGCCCGCGTCCTGAGCGGGCTGGACGACCCGATCCTGCTCTACGCGAGCGGCGGCAACACGCAGGTGATCGCCCACGCGCGGGGACGCTACCGGGTCCTCGGCGAGACCCTCGACGTCGGGATCGGGAACTTCCTCGACAAGCTCTGGATCGAGTTCGGCGGGAAGTTCCCCGGGGGTCCGGACCTCGAGCGGGAGGCGCTCGAGGGGCGCGAGCTCTACCCGCTGCCGTACTCCGTGCACGGGATGGACGTCGCCTTCTCTGGCATGATGACCGCGGCGCTCGCGCTGTACGCGAGGGGGGTCCCGCGCCCTGACCTCGCCTACTCGGTCGAGGTCACGGCCTACGCGATGCTGACGGAGATCACCGAGCGGGCCCTCGCCCACCTCCGGGGGCAGGGCGTGGTCCTCGGGGGCGGGGTCGCCTGCAACGAGCGGCTCCGCGGGATGGTCCGGGCGATGGTCGAGGGCCGGGGCGGGACGATGTACGCCCCGCCCCGGAACCTCTGCGTCGACAACGGGGCGATGATCGCCTGGACCGGCCTCCTCGCCCACCGCGCGGGGGTCTCGGTGCGCGTCGACGCGTCCGCCGTCGAGCCTCGCCAGCGTACCGACCTGGTCCCCACGCCTTGGCGACCGACCGACGTTCCGGGATCGCTGATCGCCCCTCATGCCCCGCCGGTCGCGGTCGGCTAGATGCCCGGCAGCGGACCCGAACGGGTCGACGTCCTCGTCGTCGGCGCCGGGCCGGCCGGCTCGACCGTCGCCGGGCGGCTCGCCCAGGCGGGCCACCGCGTCCTGGTCGTGGAGGAGCACGCTCGCGTCGGCCGGCCGGTCCAGTGCGCGGGTCTCGTCTCGGCCCGGGTCCTCGAGCTCTCGGGCGCCTCCGGCACCGTCGTCCGGGAGGTGCGCGGAGCGACCGTCTTCGGACCGAGCCTGAGGTCCGTCGACTTCCGTGCTCCCGAGCCCCGGGCGTTCGTGATCGACCGGGCCGGGCTCGACGTCCATCTCGCCGACCGGGCGGCCAAGGCCGGGGCCGAGTTCCGGACGGGCACGAGGTTCGACGCCCGTGTCGGGCAGGAGGCCGACGGCGTCCGCGTCCGCCTGCGCGGGCCGGACGGGAGCGACCGGGAGGTCGTCGCCCGCCTCGTCGTCGGCGCGGACGGCGTGACGAGCGCGGTCGCCCGGGCGTTCCGGCTCCGCCGACCGGTCGAGATCCTGCCGGCGTTCGAGGCCGAGTACCCGACGAGCCCGGGCGACTCGGATACGGTCGAGGTCTACCTCGGGCGCTCGATCGCCCCCGGGCTCTTCGGCTGGTGGATCCCGGACGGCCACGGCGGCGCGCGGGTCGGCGTCGCGGCCGACGCCGACGGCACCCCCGCCCGGGTCTACTTCGAGCGGCTCCTCGCCGCGCTCGCGAGGCGGTTCGGCCGGCCGCTGGCGAACCCGACGGCCTTCGTCGCCTCCGGCATCCCGATCGGACGGCTCCCGAGGTACGTGGGGCCGCGGGTCCTCCTCGTCGGCGACGCGGCCGCGCAGGTGAAGCCCCTCTCCGGTGGGGGGATCTTCACGGGGATGCGGGCCGCCGAGCTCGCGGCGTCCGTCGCCCACGGGGCGCTAGAGCAGGACGACCTGGGAGAACGTCGCCTGGGGGAGTACCTCCGGCGGTTCGACGCCGAGCTGGGCGACGAGTTCCGCCGGGCGCTCTACCTTCGGCGGCTGTTCTGCCGCCTGACGGACCGTGAGCTCGACGCGCTGGTCGACGTCCTTCGGGCGGGGGACCTGGGGGGAACGATCGTCGCCTTCGGCGACATCGATTTCCCCACCCACGTCGCGCGTCAGCTGCTGCGCGAGTCGCCCGGGCTCCTGCGGCTCCTGCCCAAGGCGCTCGGGGCGTTCGTCGCGCCGGGGGCGGGGTCGTTCCCCGCGCCGGCCCTCGAGCCGGGCCCCTTGCGGAAGTAGAGCCACGCGCCGAGGCCGACGAGGATGAGCCCGGCGGCGACCAGCGCCCCGAGGGCGAGCGGCCAGCCGGACGGCGCGACGTAGACCGCGGTCTCCGGGACGATGCCGGAAACGCCGAGGCGGGAAGCGTTGACCGTGGCGGAGCCGCCGGCCCCCTCGGTGGCGTTCTCCCAGGCGCTCTCGGTGAACCAGCCGCGCGACTCGAACAGATAGCCGGAATGGTTCTCCACGAACGAGAGCGCGGTCCGCACCGCGTACGTCCCTGCGGGGGTCGCGGCCGAGGTGACGACCGCCACCGAGCCATCGTACGAGGCGCCGGGGGAAAGGGAGGAGAGCGAGACGTTCACGCTCCGGCCGGAAGCGCTCCCGTTCTCGAGGACCGGGGCGTCCGCGGCGGGGACGGGCCCGACGTCGGTTCCCGGGTAGCCGTTGAGCGCATAGACCTCGAGGCCGAGCACGACCTTCGCGAGCGCGCCGAAGTACGGAGGGTCGTAGAGGCGGAAGCTGACGGTCGACGATCCTCCCGGTCCGACCGAGGGGGCGCTGAGGTTCGAGAGGAACTCGCGGTCGAACGCGAGTGGGGGCGTCGGATAGGAGCTCGCCCGCCCGGAAGGCGCGCTCGCGACCAGGCCGAGGCCAACGACGACGACCGCGGCGACGAACGCTCGGGCGACCGCGGGACGTCGCCGGCTGCGCACCGACCTCATCCTCGGACCCGCCGCGCTCCGCGAGGACCCCGAGGCGGCGGAGCCTCGGCCGAAGGGGACCGCGGCTCGTGCTCGGCCGAGCGATCCATCGGTCCGGGCAACGTCAGCCGATCCCGAGCCTGCGACGGACCGCCTCCTCCTCGCCCGGGTTCAGCTTCGCGATCTCCTCGTTCAGGTGCACGACTCCGGCAGGGCCGAACATCGCCACCACGCCGCGAAGGATATTCCTGAGGTATTTCTGCTCCACCTCCGCGGGCCGGTAGAGGTACCTTTCTCCGCCCTGGCACGCCTGGCGCCGGCGGCGGACGAGGCCTTTCGTGTACAGGCGGGCCAGGATCGTCGCGACGGTCGTGTAGGCGAGCCGGATCCCGCGGCGCTCGAGCGCGGCGCGGACGTCCCGGGCCGGCGCCTCGGCGAGCTCGCGCAGGGCGAGCAGCACCTCGGTCTCCAGCGAGCCGAGCACGACGATCCTCTCGCCGCGATATGGAGGGGGCGCGCCTTAAATCGGACGTCAGACGAGAACGAACGAGTACATGTTCGTCCGAAATGGTACGGTCCGTGGCGCCCCCGGGAAGCCGTCCGTGGAGGCTTCCCCACGATACCGTTAACTCGCGGACTTCCGTTCGCGCCGCCCGTGGGCGCCCCCCCCGCGACGCCGCAGACCATCCTCGACCTGATCGGCCGGACCCCGGTCGTCCCGCTCCGGAAGGTGACGGACGGCGCGCCGTACCGGATCCTCGCGAAGCTCGAGTTCCTCAACCCCGGGGGGTCGGTCAAGGACCGCATCGGCCTGTCGATGATCTCCGAGGCGGAACGCGACGGGCGGCTCCGCCCGGGGGGAACGATCGTGGAGGCGACCAGCGGCAACACCGGCGTCGGGCTCGCGCTCGTCGCCGCGGTCCGCGGCTACCGCATGATCATCGTCATCCCCGACAAGATGAGCACCGAGAAGATCCGGCTCCTGCGCGCGTACGGCGCGCGTGTCATCGTCACCCCGAGCGGAGTCCCGCCGGAGCACCCGATGAGCCACTACTCCGTCGCCCAACGGATAGCCGCGGAGACCCCCGGAGCCGTCTACACCGACCAGTACTCCAACCCGGTGAATCCGGACACGCACTACCGCACGACCGCCCCGGAGATCGACCGGGAGCTGGGCCAAGGACCGGCGGCCGTGGTCGGAACGGTAGGGACGGGGGGCACGATGAGCGGCATCGGACGGTACTTCAAGGAGCATCGACCGGAGGTGCGGGTCGTGGCGGTCGACCCGGTCGGCTCGATCCTCGCGGCCGCCTACCGCACCGGGAAACCGTCCCCGGTGGCCCCGTACCTCGTCGAGGGGATCGGGGAGGACATGGTCCCGAAGACGATCGATTTCCGGATGCTCGACGAGTTCGTCGAGGTCAGCGACCTCGAGTCGTTCGTCATGGCCCGGCGGCTGGCCCGGGAGGAAGGTCTCCTGGTCGGCGGCTCGTCCGGCTCGGCCGTCGCCGGGGCGCTGAAGTGGCTGGCCCGGCGGCCCCTCCCGGAGGGGGCGACCGTCGTCGTCCTCCTGCCGGATTCGGGCGACCGCTACCTGTCGAAGTTCTACTCGGACGACTGGATGCGCGAGAAGGGGTTCGTGGATGCCGGCGCGACCGCGCGCGAGCTGCTCGAGCGGAAGGCGCCCACGCCCGCCCTGGTGGCGGTGGGCCCCACGACCGTCGTGCGCGAGGCCCTCGCCCGGCTCCGGGCGGCGTCGGTCTCCCTCCTGCCGGTCCTGCGGGGCTCGGAGAACGTCGGCACGGTCCACGAGGACGAGGTGCTCCGTCGAGGGCTCGAGGACGGGACCGTCCTCGACCGGTCGGTGACGTTCGTCCTCGGCCCGCCGCTCCCCGAGGTGACCTCGGACGCCCCGATCGGCGAGCTCCTCCAGGTCCTACGAGGCGAGCAGGCGGTCCTCGTCCGCGATCCCACCAACCGGGCCCCCGTCGGCGTCTTGACCCGACACGACCTGGTCGGCTTCCTGTCGGAGGGGGAGGGGAGCCGTGCGGTTTAACACGCGGCTGATCCACGACGCGCAGCCTCCGGACCCCCTCACCGGGGCGGTGAACCCGCCGATCTACCTCTCGAGCACGTTCCGCCAGGCGGCCCCGAACCGCAACCAGGGCTACGTCTACGGCCGCACCGGTAACCCGACGCGCGCCGTCCTCGAGGCGGCGCTCGCCGCCCTCGAGTCGGGCCGGGCCGGGCTCGCCTTCTCCTCGGGCCTCGGCGCCCTCACGACGCTCCTCGAGCAGTTCCCCACGGGAAGCCGCATCGTCGCGGGCGACGACCTCTACGGGGGAACGTGGCGCCTCCTCGACCACCACCGTCGGCAGTTCGGCGTCCGGCCGGAGTTCGTCGACCTGGGCTCCAGCGAGGTCGTCGAGCGCGTGCTGGAGGAGCCGGCCGACCTCGTGTACCTCGAGACCCCGTCGAACCCGCTGCTCAAGCTGGTCGACATCGCCTCGGTCGCCCGGCGGGCCCACCAGGCCGGGGCGGTCGTCGTCGTCGACAACACGTTCGCGACCCCCGCGTTGCAGCGGCCGATCGAGCTCGGCGCCGACATCGTGCTCCACTCGACGACGAAGTACCTCGGGGGCCACTCGGACATCATCGGCGGAGCGCTCGTCCTCAAGCAGCGCGCCGCCGCACGCCGGTTCGCCTGGCTCCAGAACGCGGTCGGTGCGGTACCCAGCCCGTTCGACAGCTACCTCGTCCTTCGCGGGCTCCGGACCCTGGGGGTGCGGATGCGCGCCCACGAAGAGTCCGCCCGGGCCGTCGCCGCCGCGCTCGCCCGCCACCCCAAGGTCCGTCGAGTGCACTACCCCGGTCTCGCCTCCCACCCGCAGCACGCGCTCGCGCGACGGCAGATGGCCGGCTACGGCGGGATCGTGAGCTTCGATCTGCGCGGGGGCCGCGCGAACGCGCTGCGGTTCCTCCGGCGGCTCCGGGTCTTCACCCTCGCGGAGAGCCTCGGCGGGGTGGAGTCGCTCGTCGACCATCCGGCGACGATGACGCACGCGAGCGTCCCCGAGGCCGACCGGATCGCCCACGGGGTGACCGACGGGCTCATCCGGCTGTCGTGCGGCATCGAGGATCCCGCCGACCTGGTCGACGATGTCCGCGTGGCGCTCCGGGGGGCCTAGGCGTGCGCCGGTTCACGATCTACGACACGCTCACGCGCGAGGTGCGGGTCTTCGCGCCGCTCCATCCGCCGCGGGTCGGGATGTTCGTCTGCGGCCTCACGCCGTACGCGCCCGCCCACGTCGGCCACGCCCGGACGTTCGTCTTCTTCGACGTCGTCGCGCGCGCGCTCCGCCGCTGGGGCTACCGGCTCTTCTACGTGCAGAACGTCACGAACCTGGACGACAAGCTGATCGCCCGCGCGGCGGAGGAAGGGGTCGACCCTCTCGCGCTCGCGGAGCGGCACTTTTTGGCGTACCGGATCGCGATGGAGCGCCTCGGCGTCCGGTCGGTGAACTACTACCCGTTCGCGACCGACTACCTCCCCGAGATCCTCGCCCAGGCCCGCACGCTCGTCGAGCGCGGGTTCGCTTACCGCGCCGACGACGGCTCGGTCTACTTCGCGGTCGCGAAGTTCGCGGACTACGGCCGGCTCTCCGGCCAGAACGTCGAGGCCCTGCGGCCCGGAGCCCACGTCGAGGTCGACCCCCACAAGCGGGCCCCGGAGGATTTCGCGATCTGGAAGGCGGCGACGCCCGGCGAGCCGTCCTGGGAGAGCCCGTGGGGGACGGGCCGTCCGGGCTGGCACATCGAGGACACGGCGATCACCGAGCGGCTGCTCGGGGCCCGCTACGACCTGCACGGCGCCGGGGTCGACCTCATCTTCCCCCATCACGAGGCGGAGGTCGCCCTCGCGGAGTCGGCGACCGGGCAGGCCCCGCTCGTCAACTACTGGATGCACGGGGGCCTGCTGCGCTTCTCCGGCGAGAAGATGAGCAAGTCGCTCGGCAATATCGTCGCGCTCTCGGACGTCCTCGACCGCTGGGGAGCCGGGCCGCTGCGGTTCTACTTCGTCAACGCCCAGTACCGTGGCCCGATCGAGTTCGACGTCGAGCGCAGCCTGGCGGAGGCGACCGAGGCGTACCGGCGGCTGCGCCAGCCGCTCGACCGCCTGGACGAGCTCCTCGCGCGCGACGGCCCGGACCGGGCGGGCGAGGACGGGCCCCCCGGGCTCGCGGACGACGCCGCGGCGCTCGTCGACCGGCTCGACACGACCCTTGCCAACGACTTCGACACGCGGGGCGCGATCGCCCTCCTGTTCGGCTGGAGCCGGCGCCTTTCCGAGCGGTCCGAGTTGCTCGACCACCTCTCGGGCGCCACGCTCGGACGGCTTCGGGCCCCGTACGACTGGGGGCGGGAGGTCCTCGGGCTGTTCGAGGACGGAACGCCGGCCCCGACCGGTGCCTGGCGAGAGGTCGTCGAGATCGCGCTAGCCGCCCGCGGCCGCGCGCGGGCGCGCGGCGACTTCGCCGAGGCCGACCGGATCCGGGACGAGCTCGCCCGCGCGGGGATCGTGCTGGAGGATGGGCCGGGCGGCACGCGATGGCGGGCCGGCGCCGGCTGAGCGCTCCTCAAATGCGCGGGTTCGGATTCGACGAGCACGGCGGGGCGGAACGGCTCCGCTACGTCGAGGTCCCGGAGCCTCAGCCCGGCCCGTCGGAGGTCCGGGTGCGGGTCCGTGCGGCGGCGTTCAACCGCCTCGACCGGTTCACCCTGGCGGGGATCCCCGGGCTCCAGGTCGTGCGGCCCCACGTGCTGGGCTCGGACGGCTCGGGCCTCGTCGACCAGATCGGGGAAGGCGTGGACGACCTTCGCTTAGGCTCGAGCGTGCTCCTCAACCCAGGGCTCTGGGACGGGAGCTGCGATGCCTGCCGGGCCGGCCAGGAGGCGCTCTGCCGCGAGTACCGGATCCTGGGGGAGCATACCCAGGGGGCCGCGACCCGGTTCGTCGTCGTCCCGCGGCGCAATGTGCACCCGCTCCCGTCGGGCTGGTCGTTCCCGCAAGGGGCGGCGGCCCCCCTGGTCTTCCTGACCGCCTGGCGCGCGCTGGTGACGGTCGCCGGCCTCCGCGCGGGGGAGCGCGTCGCGATCGTCGGGGCCGGTGGGGGCGTCGCGACCGCCGCGGCCCAGGTCGCGAAGCTGATGGGGGCCGAGGTGGCCGTCACGTCGCGCTCGGCGTCCAAGGAGGAGCGCGCGCGGCAGCTCGGCGTGGACGCGTTCTTCTGCACGGACGACGCGCACCCCCTCGACCGAGCGCTGTGGGCCTGGAGCGGCAAGCGCGGCGTCGACGTCATCCTCGACTCGGTCGGGGGCCCGACGCTCCCGCTCTCGGTCCGGGCGCTCGCCCGGGGGGGACGGGTCGTCGTGATCGGCGCGACCGCCGGGCCCACGGTCGAGCTCGACGTCCGGACCCTCTTCTGGCGCCAGGCCTCGATCCGCGGGAGCACGATGGCCGGTCGGAGGGAGTTCGACGCCGTCCTCGAGCACCTGGCGAAGGGGGAGCTCCGCCCGGTGGTCGATTCGACGTTCCCGTTCGACGAAGGCGTCCGGGCCTTCGCGAGGCTGGACGCCCCGGAGCTCTTCGGGAAGGTCGTCCTGCTCGGGCCGCCCGACTGACGGCGGCCCACCGGCGCCGGAAAATCCCTCCGGCGACTGGGGTGGCATTTAAATAGTCGAACCTCGACTGTTGAGCTACGTGAGCGCTTCCCGACACGTACCTCTCCTGCCGAGAGGCCCGGGCCGCACCTCGCGCCGATCGAGCCTTTGGGTCCTTGCGATCGTGGCGGTCGCCGCCGTCGAGCTCGTCGGGACCGTCGCGGCCCCCGCTTCCCAGGGGGGCACAGCGTCGGCCCCGGTGTCCGTGTCGGTGGGGACGCACGCCGCCGGGCCGGCCGTCGTCGACACCCACGGCGACCTCGTGGTCACCTCGGGCCAGAAGGTCTACCTTCCGAATTCGCGCCCCCCTCCGATCCCGACCACGTACTACCAGGGCGGCAACATCACCGTCGAGAGCGGCGGGACGCTCATCGTGCAGAACATCACGCTCTCGTTCGTCCAGTTCGTGGCGGACACGGGCATCCCCGCGGCGCGCCTGCACGTCTTCAAGTTCGTCGTCGACGCGGGCGGGGCGGTGGTCGTCTACAACTCGACGATCACGACCGACCCGTCCGTCCTGAACCCGTACGTCAAGCTCCAGATCGTGGACAACGGGGTCCTCACGTTCTGGCACTCGAGCGTGGAGACCGCCGGCGCGATCACCGTCGGCGCCACCGGGCGCCTGACGCTCAACGCCTCCTCGAGCCTCGGGCCGAACCTGGCCCTCGGCAACGACGTGTCGGCCTCGAAGCTCGTGCAGGGGGACGTGGTCTTCGCCCCGACCCTGAGCGTCACCGGCGGAGGCTCGGCGAACCTGTTCGCGAGCGCCTACCGTGGGCTGTACGCGGACAACTTCTCCGCGAACGGGGCTCCGAACCCGCTCCCCCTCAGCTCGCCCGGAACGGTAACGGTCGCCACCGGGACGAACTGGAGCTCCTTCACCACGCCGATCGACACCTTGAGCCTCACCCAAGATTACCTCTATCCGAGCGGGATCGGAGGCGGGAACCTCACGATCAACTACACCGACACCTCCGGCACGAGCACGGTCGCCGCGGTCACGGTCTGGTACGGCGGTACCGCCTTCCCGCTCGGGTCGGCGACGTTCTCCGCGGACGTGACCTCCTCGGCCTCGCTCCTGTTCTCCCCCGCGCTCACGGCGGCGATCAATGCCGGCGGGATGATGGGCTGGCTCAACCGGACCGGCGACTTCGGCCTCCCCTCAGGGATTTCGGTCGCCTTCCAGATCACGACGGGACCCAACGTCCCGGGCACGAGCCTTGCCTTCGGCCTTGCCGCGCCGGTCGCGTTCGGGCCGAGCGTCAGCGGGGCGGGCAGCACCCTCAGCACGGTCGACTCCTACCTCGGCCTCGACTTCACCGCGCACAGCGCCGCCCAAGGGCAGAAGCACCAGCTTAACCTCACCGACGGCGCGTCGGCCTACCTCGGCAACCTGAGCGTCGAGGGCACGCTGGCGAACGGGACGTCGCAGTACGCGAACAACGCGATCGTGGCGGACGCGACCAGCAACGCCTACCTGTTCCGCTGGGCCTATCTCGCCGTCGTCGGGAACAAGCCTGCCCTTCTCGTCGTGAACGCCACGGTCATGACGCCCTACGCCTACGGGGTGACCCAGCTCAACAACGCGACCGCCCAGGCGGCCAATGCGTTCCAAACCTCCGACCCCGCGATCTGGGGGTATCTCCAGTCCTGGGATGCCGCCCATGGCGTCGCCGCCTACCGTGAGTCCGCGACCGACGGGGTCGCCTCGGTCCTGCTCGCCTCGAACTGGATCAACGCTTCGAGCGCGCCCGACGGCAACTATCTCGGCGACTACCACGTCGTCGTGACCCCGCCGGCGGGAAGCGGATCGGCACAGTCGTTCAACGCGTCGGTCCCCCCGTACCCGCTCGCCGTCGCGAACGGCTCCGCCGGCTACGGCCTGCCGACGGCCTGGGGCCAGGTATCGTTCTCCGGCTACTACGCCTCCGTGGCCATCTCCCTGCACAACGGCGTGGTCGTCACGGCCGACACCACCGTGACCACGACGATCCCCATCGGGCAGATGCTGGGCGTAGCGGTCAACATCACGGACATCGGCACGGCGCCGATCACCAGCCTCAACGGCACGCTCTACTACAACTCGGCCAGCAAGATCGTGCTGGCGGCCGTCTCCAAGGCGGTCGACCTCAAGGTGCCCGGCCAGAACGCCACGCTCAAGCTGACGTGGCTGGTCAACGACACCGTCGTCGGGGTCCTGGGGAACCCTGTGAACGACACACTGTCGGTCTTCCTCGTCTGGAACGACAACGTCACGTCGAAGGGCGGGGGCACGCTCTCGACCAGCAAGCCCGTCCGCTTCGTGCCCAGCATGGCGATCTCCTCGACCAACGGCGTCATCGTCACGGCCGACGGCGCGAAGCAGACGACGATGCGCATCGGCCAGGTCCTCTCTCTGGCGATCAACCTCACGGACAACAGCTCGGTCCCGATCACCTACCTCCAGGGGACGCTCTACTACACCGTCGCCGCCAAGACCGTGCTCGCGAGCTTGGCCGAGACCGTGGACCTCGTCTCGCCGGGCCAGAACATCACGGTCCGGCTGAACTGGAAGGTCAACGACTCGGTGGTCGGGCTCGCGGGCGGCCCGGTCAACGACAACCTCTCCTTGTCCATCGTCTGGAACCAGGCCCTGGTCTCCGAGGACGGGGGTTTCCTCTCCACGATCCAGGCGGTCCGGTTCACCCCGAGCGAGCTCACGATCACCGACGTGAGCCCCCTGCCGACGCAGCTTTCCAGGTCCGACACCTACCTCACGAGCGGTTTCGTCACCTACAACGGCAGCCACGAGGTGCCCGTAACTCTCGTCGCGACCCCGGTCGGAGGGGGCAGCCCGGTCACGCTCGGCGTCCAGTACGTCGGCCCGGCGGGGGTCGAGGGGGCGAAGGTCTCCTTCGATATCAACTGGCCGGCGAGCGAGCTCTCCGCCGGTAAGTCCTACGTCCTCAACGTCACCGCGACGTACAACTCGGTCGTCGCGAGCTACCCCTACCCGGACCACTATTCCGTGCCCTCGCCCGCCCCGACGAGCTTCTTCACCGAGAAGTTCCTCGGCCTCGAGCTCTGGCTCTGGATCGTCATCGCCGCGGCGATCGTCGCGGCGGCGCTCGGCTTCCTCCTCTTCTCGCGGCGGCAGGCGGTCGGCAAGCTCGTCGAATGCGGCGAGTGCGGGAACCTCGTCCCCGAGGACGCGAAGGTCTGCCCGAAGTGCGGCGCCGAGTTCGAGTCGGACGTCGTCCGCTGCAGCCGGTGCTCGTCGACCATTCCGGCGAGCTCGAAGTTCTGCCCCGAGTGCGCAGCCCAGCTCCTAGGCAAGCCTGGCGAGGGCGGCCTCGACCCCGAGCGCCAAGCCTACGGCGACTTCACCGAGCGGTTCCGGGCCGAGGGCAAGAAGGACCTCGGCGACAACTACAGCGAGAGCGCGTTCTGGGACTGGTGGAAGCGCCAGCCGTCGTACACGCCGTTCAGCCAGTGGAAGATCCAACAGGGTCAGGGAACTCCGCGGGTCGGCACGACCGCCCCGCCGCCGCCGGGGTCGCCCCCGACCGGCGGAGCGCCTCCCGCAGCCCCGGCCCCGCGTCGAGCGGCGACCCCGCCCCCGGCCCGGCGCCCGCCGTCGTCCGCGGCCCCCGCGGCTCCCGTGGCCGCGCCCGCGCCGGCGCCCGTGCCCACGCCGGCCCCCGGGGCGCTGAAGCCGTGCCCGAACTGCCGCAAGGAGATCCCTCCGGAGTACCTCGTCTGCCCGTTCTGCGGGTCGGTCACGCAATAGGGCCCCGACCCCGGATCGCACGCTTCGCCTCGCGGCCGGGAGGCCCGGGCCGACCGCGCGGTCTGGGAGCCTTTATGGCACTCCGAGGATGGCCGACACGGACTGCCATGGTGGGTAACCTCGCTGTCGGCAAGCTGAAGGTCGACTGGGCCCGCGCGCACATGCCGGTCCTCGAGGCGATCCGCGCGCGCTTCGCCGACGACCGGCCGTTCGACGGGCTCACGATCTCCGCCGTCCTGCACGTCGAGGCGAAGACCTGCGCCCTCGCGCTCGCCCTCCAGGCCGGGGGCGCGACCGTGCGTCTCGCGGCGAGCAATCCGCTGACGACCGACGACGACGCCGTCGCGGCGGTGCGCGCCGCGGGCGTCGAGACCCATGCCGTGCGGGGCGAGTCGATCGAGGAGTACCGCGCCGGCCTTTCCACGCTGCTCGACCGCGAACCGGACGTCATCGTCGACGACGGGGCCGACCTGGTCGTCCTCGTCCACGAGCGCCGCCGGGACCGGGGCCGGCTCCGCGGCTCCACCGAGGAGACGACGACCGGCGTGACGCGCCTCCGGGCCCTCGAGAAGGCCGGTCGGCTGCTCTTCCCGGCGGTGAACGTCAACGACGCGATGATGAAGCACCTCTTCGACAACCGCTACGGGACGGGCCAGTCGACGGTCGAGGGGATCGTGAACGCGACCAACCTGCTCATCGCGGGGAAGGTCGCGGTCGTCGCGGGCTACGGCTGGTGCGGTCGGGGCGTCGCGTCGCGCCTGCGCGGCTTCGGCGCCGAGGTCATCGTGACCGAGGTCGATCCGGTGCGCGCGATCGAGGCGCGGATGGACGGCTTCGCGGTCCGCCCGATGCGCGAGGCGGCGCGGGTCGCCGACCTGATCGTCACCGTGACGGGCCGGCCGGGGGTGGTCCGCGCGGAGCACTTCGCCCTCCTCAAGGACGGCTGCCTCCTCGCGAACTCCGGTCACTTCGACGTCGAGGTCCTGAAGGTGGACCTCGAGAAGCTCGCGAGCTCGCACCGCACCGTCCGCCCGAACGTGGAGGAGTACCGCTTTGCGGACGGACGCCGCGCCTACCTGCTCGCCGAGGGCCGCCTCGTCAACCTCGCCGCGGCCCAGGGGCACCCGGTCGAGATCATGGACCTCTCGTTCGCGCTCCAGGCGCTCTGCGCCGAGCACCTCGCCCGGCACGGACTCGCGATGCCCGCGAAGGTCTACCCGGTCCCTCCCGAGGTCGACCGTGCGGTGGCCCTCGCGGCGCTCGCCCCGTTCGGGATCGGGCTGGACGAACCGACGGGAGAGCAGCTCAAGTACGCGGACGCTTGGCAGAGCGGGACCTGATGACCGCCGGCAAGATTCCTCCGGAGCTCCAGTACGCGAAGACCCACGAGTGGGTGAAGGTCGAAGGCAAGCGGGTGACCGTCGGCATCACCGATCATGCCCAGTCGGAGCTGACCGACATCGTCTTCGTCGACCTCCCCCCCGTCGGCAAGGCGGTGGAGGGCGGCAAGGCCGTCCTCTCCCTCGAATCGGTGAAGACCGTCTCGGACGTCTACGCGCCCGGCGCCGGCCGCGTCGTCGAGGTGAACGGGGAGCTGAAGGCCCATCCGGAGCTCGTCAACCAGGACCCGTACGGCCGGGGGTGGCTGTTCCGGCTCGAGCTCACCGGCGGGGTCGATCCGGCCCTGATGGACGCCGACGGCTATCGCCGTCTCGTCGGGGCGCCCGCGTAGTCGGGCTCGCGCCCCGCGGAAACCGGATCGCCGAGACGTTAGGGACCTCCGCATCCCCGCGGTCCAGCAGCACTCCGGCGACCGCCGGCCCCTGCCGCTCGCGTCGGCCCGCCGCAGGGGCCAGGGTGCCCTCGCCCCGTCGTGCCCGGGCGCGCCGCTCGGCTCGAGACCTCCTGCCTCGAGAGGAGGGAGACCCTCTAGGAGTAGCTCTCACCGTGCGGCACCGACCGACCCTCCGCGCCCACCTCGCGCGGCCTTGCCACGGCACGGCCTCGAGCTCGGGGAACGGACGAAGCCAGCCCAGCGCAGGATCAGCCCAAGGTCGTCCGGGGCACCAGTGGAAGCGACGCCACCAACCCAGGAGGAGGCTACTCGACCTTTATCAACCAAGCCGGCGGTGCCTCCGACCGATCGCCTCCGGCGGAGCCGTCTGCGGCCCCCCGGACGCGTCAGAGGAAACGGAGGAGGTCGGGCTCCATGGCAACGGGGACAACGAAGGCGACCAGGCCGAAGGTGGGCATCATCATCGGGAGCACGAGGCCCGGACGCCACGGCGAGGCCGTGGCCAAGTGGGTCTACGAGATCGCCCGAAAACGGAAGGACGCAGAGTTCGAGCTCGTCGACCTGAAGGACCATCCCCTCCCGCTCCTGGACGAGCCCATACCCGCCTCCGCGGGCCAGTACGCACAGGGGCACACGCGGACCTGGGCGGCCAAGATCGCGTCGCTCGACGCCTTCGTCTTCGTCACCCCGGAGTACAACCACAGCACGTCGGGCGTCCTCAAGAACGCGATCGACTACCTCTACGCGGAGTGGAACAACAAGGCGGCGGGCTTCGTGAGCTACGGGAGCGCCGGGGGCGTCCGGGCCGTCGAGCACCTCCGCCTCGTGATGGCCGAGGTCCAGGTCGCCACCGTCCGCGCCCAGGCGGCCCTCTACCTTGCGACGGACTTCGAGAACTACCGCACCTTCCGTCCCGACCCCGCGCGCGAGCAGGCGGTCCTCACGATGTTGGACCAGCTCATCGCCTGGGGGAACGCCCTCCGTTCCCTCCGAGCCGCGACGCCTTCTACGGCGTAGTTCCAGGGCGGCGCGGGCGGGGAGGACCGAGCGGATCCCCTCCGCTCCGGGGTCGCCCTCCGAGGCGGGGAGCCGGGCCCGCCGCGCGCCCCAGCTAGCTCGAGGCGCGGCCGCGGACCGCGGGGTCCGTCACGGCGAGGTCGAGTTGAAGTAAAGGATGTAGCCGGTGGGCCCGTCGTTCGGGATCGACGCGGCGATGGCGTAGGCCGCAAACCCGATGGTCGCGTCGGGCGCGAAGACGACCCTAGAGACCGTTTCGCCGTAGGACGTCCCGTGCGGGGAGTAGCAACATACGACGCTGACCAGCCCGAACAGGCTCGGCTCCGAACCTGAGGTCGCGAGCGTGAAGTTCGCCAGGTAGGCCAAGGTCGAGTCCACGTTCGTGACGTTGAAGTAGATCCAGAGGCCCGCGACCGGGGGATCGTAGGTCGGGTTCTCCTTCGGCGCGACCGGGCAGCCGAGGCAGAGGTTCGTGCCCGCCAGGCTGGGGAACGGCTGGGCGCTGCCCCCGTAGGCGATCGACGCCAGGACGGCGGTGATGTTCTCGTCGTACGGGTTGGGATTCGGTCCGGAGGGACCGGACGACGACCCCCCGCCGCGCTGGAGCAGCCCGGGGATCCCGAACCCGTCGGTCACCGCGCCGACCTCGATCACGACTGCGGCGATGCACGCGACCGCCACCCAGATGATCAGCCCGCGTCGTCGGCGGGTTCGCGGCCAACGCGCGGCCGGCGGGCCAGAGCCGGTCATCCTACAACAGGTAGACCGGGATCGTGAGCAGCACGACCGGGTAGCTCCAGTCGGTGTCGATCAGCTCGATCGAGCACGAGCCCGGAACGGTGAAGCACCACAGGGGCGCGCCATGGTAGTCGTCGAGGTCGCCGATGTTCCAGACCGACTGGGGCTCGAGCGGGTTGGGCGCTTCGATGATCGCATCCGGGGTGTTGACGTAGATGACGATCGACATCCCCGGCTCGAGCGCCGTGATCTGGGTGTTGAGGGGGTTGAAGAAGCCGAGGCGGTTGTAGTAGACGCTGTTCGCCCCGCTCCCCCTCGGGTCGTACGTCGCGCACGTGCCGAGGTAAGGCGCGTTGCTCGCGAGGGTCTGGTTCCCGCCGGGGACCCACTCCATGCCGTCGAGCGAGCCCTGGACCAGGTAGGTCGTCTCGGCGACAGGGGTCGTGTTGACGCAGATGAACTCGAACTCGATCGCCGAGAGCGGGATCGGCTGGGAGACGCTGTTGATGAGGATCTCCGTGGCGTTCATCAGGTTGTACGTTCCGCTGTCCCCGTACTCGCATTCGTCCCACCACGCGTTCATGTAGGTGTTGTAGAGGTTCTGGTCGGTCCTATTGCCGGTTCCGTTGCCGAGGTAGTACGACCAGCTGTAGGGAAGGATCGGGTAGCAGTCGGTCGGGTCCCCCCAAGCGGGGAACTTGACGGTGTTGACCGCGGTGTAGCTGACCGTCGGAGGGGGGTTGGGGAGAGGGAATCGAATCATGTAGATCACGACCAGCATGATGACGGTGATCGCCGTCAGGAGCGTCGCGGCCACGATGTTCGAGATCCCCCGGGACCTCGCCCGACGCCCGCGGCGCCAGCGCGCCCTCAACACGTTGACGATAGAGGCGGCCGCACGTCTATATACATTGGCCTTACGCTTCTCGCCCCGCGGGAGGCTCGCTCCGCCCGGGGAACCTCACGGCGCTAGGGGACCTGCGCCTTCCCGGCGCTCGCTCACCGCGCGCGGCGTGGACGGTCGTCGCCTTCCAAGGTGGGGCCCGCCGAGCGGAGGCCGTCGAGCTTCATCTTCTGCTCGATCGCCGCGATCGTCCGCGCCGTGGTGACGACCGTGTCGGCGTTGAGCGAAATCGAGTCGATCCCTTCCTGCACGAGGAACTCGGCGAACTCGGGGTAGACGCTCGGGCCCTGGCCGCAGATCCCCACGGTCGAGCCCTCGGCATGCGCCCCCTCGATCAGGAGGTGGATCGCCCGCAGGACGGCCGGGTCGCGCTCGTCGAAGTAGCCCATCCTCCCGAGCGTCTCCGAGTCGCGGTCGGCGCCGAGGACGAGCTGCGTCAGGTCGTTCGAGCCGATCGAGAAGCCGTCGCAGTGGTGGGCGAAATCGCGGGCGAGCAGGACCGTCGACGGGACCTCCGCCATCAGGTAGAGCTTGAAGTCCCGCGAGCGGCGGAGCCCCGCCGCGCGGAGCATCACGGCGATCTCCTCGAGCTCCCAGGTGTTCCGGACGAACGGGAGCATCACCATCGCGTTCTTCATCCCCAGGTCGGTCCGGACCCGATGGATCGCCTCGAGCTCGCACTCGAACGCGGGGCGGTAGACGCTCGAGATGTACCGGGAGCAGCCCCGCCAACCGATCATCGGGTTCTCCTCGGCGGGCTCGAACGGCTCGCCCCCGGGCATCCCGCGGTACTCGTTCGTCTTGAAGTCGCTCGTCCGGACGATCACCGGCCGCGGGTGGAACGCCTGGCAGACCTTCCCGATCCCGTCGACGAGGCGGCGGACGAGCTCGTCCTTGCGGCCCTTCTGGAGGAGCGCGAGAGGGTGCTCGCGCACGTGCGCGGTGAAGATGAACTCGGTCCGGAGCAGGCCGACCCCCGAGACGGGCAGGCGGGCGTACTCCTCGGCCTTCTCCGGGACGCCGACGTTCACCAGGATCTTCGTCGCCGTCACCGGCATGGCCTCGTGGGCGGCCGACGCCCCTCCGGCCCCGGTCGCGAGCGTCGCCTTCGCCCCGGTCCCGGCCCGCCGTCCCCGGTAGACGGCCCCGGTCTTCCCGTCGACCGTCACCTCGCTGCCGTCCGCGATCGTCCGCGTCGCCTCTCGGGTGCCGACGACGCACGGCACGCCGAGCTCGCGCGAGACGATGGCGGCATGGCACGTCATTCCCCCTTCGTCGGTGACGATCGCCCCCGCGCGGGACATCGCCGGGACCATGTCGGGGGTCGTCATCGTCGTCACGAGGACCTCCCCCGGCTTCAACCGCTCCATCTCCTCCGGCCCCTGCAGCAGCCGGGCGACCCCGGAGATCACCCCCGGGCTCGCCCCGAACCCCCGCACGAGCGGGGCTTCCTCTCCGGAGGACGGCGCGTCGGCCTTCGCCGGAGCCACGGTCGAGGTCGGGATCGTCGTCACCGGACGTGCCTGGACGATGTACAGGGCCTGGTCGTCCGCGCACCACTCGACGTCCATCGGCCGGCGGTACCGCGATTCGATGAGGCGGGCGAGCGAGACGAGCCGAAGGAGGCGGCTATCGGGCAGCTTCTGGACCGACCGCTCGGCCGCCGGCACGTCCTCGCGCCGGTTCCCGCCGCCCTCCGCTCGGACGTAGCGGATCCTCTGCTCGGCGATCTGTTTGTGGACGATCCTCTGCGTCGCCCCGTCGACGACGTAGTGGTCGGGGGTCACCTCGCCTCCGACGATCGGTTCGCCCAGGCCCCAGCCGGCCTCGACGATCATGTGGTTCTCACCGGTGTTCGGATCGCGTGTGAACAGGATTCCGCTCACGGTCGCGTCGACCATCTTCTGGACGAGCACCGCGAGCCGGACGCTGCCGTGGTCGAACCCCTTCCTCTGGCGGTAGACCAGCACGCGGGGGGTGAACAGCGAGCCCCAGCACCGCCGGACGGCGTTCAGCACGGGCTCGGCCCCGTGGATGTTGAGGTACGTCTCCTGGAGGCCGGCGAACGACGCCTCGGCGAGGTCCTCGGCCGTCGAGCTCGAACGGACGGCGCAGAAGCGCGCCGCGTGGTGGCGGACGAACGCCTCGTACGCGGTGGTGATCGCCGTCCGGAGCTCGGCGGGGAACTCGGTGGCCTCGAACGCCGAGCGGATCCGCTGGGACGCTTGGTCGATCGTGGCCTGTCGCGCTTCGTCGATCCCCGAGAGCGCCTCCTTCACGACCCCGGCGACCCCGGTCGCCTCAACGAACGCGCGATAGGCCTCGGTCGTGACCACGAAGCCGGGCGGCACGGGCAACCCTTCCTGGATGAGCTCCCCCAGCTTACCGGCCTTCCCCCCCACGAGGGCCAGGTCGGTGTCGGTCGCCTCCGAGAGGTCGATCACGAGACGCGGGGCCATACGGTCACGCTCCCGCACGACGCGCCGAGACGGCCACAAGGTCGCTGGACGGCGAGTAGGGGTGGACGACACGGACCCCCCGGACCGACCAGGCACCGAGGGTGGATAGGGAGCGCTCGACCACGGTTCCCCTGCGTGCGATCTCGTCCCGGGGAACGACCTCGTAGTAGTAGAGGGACCCGCCGGGCGCTACGAGCGGAGCTACCAGGGCGGCGTACTTAATTCCTTCGCGAGGGAGGTTCAGGATGATCCTGTCGGCGGGCGGCGCCGAGGGGACGAACTCCTCCACACGAGCGTCGCACGGGAGGACGGTGCCGCCGAACGGGTACCGCGCGAGCGTCCGCCTTAGGAGCGCGATCGCCTCCGGGTTGGAGTCCACGGCCACGATCGACCGGGCCCGACCGGCGCGCGCAATCGTCACCGCGAACGGCCCGACCCCGCAGCAGAGGTCGTAGACCCGCTCGCCCGGCCGGACCTCTGAGGCGAGGCGCGCGTGCTCGCCGGCGAGGCGAGGAGAGAAGTAAGCGCGTTCCAGGTCCACGTCGAACTCGAGGCCGTTCTCGCGGTGACGCGTGTGCCAGTCCCCCGAGCCGGCGATCCGCTCGACGGCCCGCCGCCGCTCGGGCCCGCGGACCCCGCGGTCGAGCCCGACCAGGCGGCTCCCGGGCACGAATCGCAGCAGGGCCTCGCCGACCTCGGATCGTCGGGGCTCCAGCTCCGGGGGAAGGCGGATGAGGACGATCTCCCCGACCACGTCGAACGACCGGGGGAGGAGCTCCCGCTGCGCCTGGGGCCAGTCGAGCAGGTCGCGGTACTCGGTGGTGCCCGCCGTCTCTCGCACGTCAAAATCCCGAACGGCGACCTCCCCCCACTCCGGGGGTACCGACGCCTCCGGCCGAAGGGGGAAGGCGAGGTGTTCACCCTCCCGTCGAATCACGAGGTCGGTGCGCATCGCGCCGGCCGCGACCAAGCTCTGTCGGGTCGCCTCGCCGAGGTGTCGCTCGACGACGAGAGCACGTTCCTTCATCGGCGCGGCGCGGCCGACGGTCGACCGAAGAGGCGGGGGAGGACCTCCGAGGCGGGGAAGGGGGCCGGACCCCGGGCCGTCCTCGGGCCCGCCGCGAACTTGGGGAGGTGGCCCCTCGGAACCACGGTCGACCGGCCGCCGGCGACGATCCAGGGTACCGGATCGTCGGAGTGACCGCGCAGGACGCACGGCGTGGCGTGGTCCGCGGTGACGGCGACCCGGACCCCTCGGAGGTCGAGGTCGGCGAGGAACGGACCGAAGAACCCGCGGTCGATCTCCTCGATGACCTCGCGCTTCCGGCGCGCGTCCCCATCGTGCCCGGGCTCGTCCGGCCCCTTGAGATGGACGTAGACGAACGGGAACGTGGCCAGGAGCTCCCGCGTGATGGCGGCTCGGGCCTGGTAACCGGCCTGTCGGTCGGCGCCCATCGGACCGACGAAGCGGTCCTCGAGCCCGAGGAGCCTCGCGATCCCGCGCTCCACCGGCATCTCGGTGACGGCGGCCCCACGCCTCCCGTACCGGTGGGCGAACGGTTCCGGGGGAGGGTCGGGGAGGGCACCGGCGTTGCGGACGAGGAGGCCAGTCGCCTCCCGCTCGCCTTTCCGGCCCCGCGCCGCGTTCACCGGGTGGCGGGCCAAGACCCCAGCCGCCCTCTCGAGGAAGAGGTTCAGGGCGCGGGCGGTGCGGGACGCCTCGGGGGTGGCGTCGAGCGGCTCCACGGCGAGCAGGCGTGGCTCGTTCGGATGGCGGGCCTGCCCCATGCCTCCGACCTTCTCGTAGAACGGGTCGGCGTTCGACACGTTGGGCGAGAGCTCCCCCCCGGACCTTCGGCGCAGCCAGAGGACCCCGCGATGCCCGACGGTCGCGCGGACCTCCGCGTGGATCCCGGCGTCCGCCAGGAGGTCGGCCTCGGTCACGGCCCGGGCAAGCTGGTGGGCCTCGGCCGTCGTGAGGGAGCGACCGACGCGCGCGTCGAGGACCCGGCCCCGCCGGTCGAGCGTGGCGAAGTTGAGCCGGAGCGCCACGTCGCCCCGGCGGAGGGGGATCTCCACCCCGATCGCCTCGAGGATCCCTCGACCCGGGGAGTCGCGTACGGGATCGTAGCCGAGGAGGGCCAGGACCCCCGCGTCCGATTCGGGCGCGACCCCGGGGCCAAGGATCGAGACCTCGCCGACCTCCCCCTGGGCCGCAAGTCGGTCGAGATGGGGGGTCTCGGCCGCCTCGACCGGGCTCCGCCCTTCGGTGTCCGGGCTCGGCCGGTCTCCGAGCCCGTCCAGGACGATGAGCGCGGACGGAAGGACGGCGGCCTGACCCGCGATTCCTCCTTTCGTCATGCCACCCTAATTAAGAGGACGGGGCGTAACCCCCCTTCCCATGAAGGCCGAGCCGTCCGGTGGCTTAAGGGGTTTCTTCCGGTCGAAGATCGGTCGGGTCGTCCTTCTCCTCCTGGTCATCGGGGTCGTCTTCGGCACGTTCACCTACGTCGCCGACGGAGCGGTCCTTGCGATCCCCCTGTTCCTCATCGTCGGGCTCTTCCTCCCGATCTGGGCGGGCCTGAAGCGGCCGCGCTACCTCGCGCTCACCGGGCTCGTCGTCCTGCTCGTCGTCGCCCCCCTGGCCAACGCCGTCATCACCCAGGAGATCCGCACCCCCGCCCCGCCCTCGAGCGCCGCCGCGTCGGTGCCCTCTGCCGCCGGACCCGTCGCCGTGGTGGTGAACGGCTCCACGGAGATCGCCTACGTGGCGGACTACGCGGCGGACAACGTCCTCGCCGTCAACGTGAGCACGGGCGCCGTCGTCGCCGAGGTCAAGGTGGGCGCTCTGCCCTTTGCCCTTGCGTCGTCCCCGTCCGGCCACCAGCTCTACGTCCTCGACCTCGGCGGCAACGAGGTGAGCGCGGTCAACCTCACGACCGACAAGGTCGCCGCCACGGTGTCGGTCGGGACCTCTCCCGATGCGATCGGCGTGGATGCGGCCGTGGGGCAGGTTTTCGTGGCCAACTTCGGCTCGTCGAACGTGAGCGTGGTGGCGACGTCGACCGACCAGCTCGCCACCACCGTCGCGGTCGGAGGCCAGCCGGACGCCGTCGCGGTCGACCCCGGGAACCACGAGGTCTACGTCGCGAATCGCGGCTCGGGTACCGTGACCGCCATCTTCGCGAGCAATGATTCGGTGGCGGCCACCGTACCTGTCGGCGCGGACCCTTCGGCCCTCGCGGTGAACCCCAACGGAAGCGTGCTCGTGGTCGCCAACGCGGGTTCCGGCACGGTCAGCCTCATCTCGACGGCGACCGACACCGTCTCCCGGACGGTCACCGTCGGGACCGACCCCGTCGCCGCCGCGATGGGGTCCGGCGGGACGGAGGCGTACGTCTCGAACTTCGGCTCGTCGAGCGTGAGCGTCGTCTCCCTCACCTCGGGAAGCCTGGCCCGGACCGTTCACCTCGGAGACCAGCCCGACGCGCTCGCCGTCGACGGCTCCACCGGCCAGCTCTACGTCGCCGAGGTCGAGAACGGCACCGTTGCCGTCGTGTCGACCTCCAACGGGACCGTGCTCGCGAACGTGAGCGTCGGGGGCGCACCGGCGGCGATCGCGCCCGACCCCGGAGCCGGGCTCGCGGTCGTGGCGGCGTACGGCGCCCAGAGCGTGGTCCTCCTCCGAACGTCGGACCATACCGTGCTCCACACGATTGCGGACGGCCTGAACGGCCCGCTCCTGCAGAACGCCTCGGTGACGCCGTACGTCGGGGGCGCGGGCACGACCTTCGGGTTCACGATGTCGCTCTACCCCGGGTTCGTCCCCTCGGGGAACGCCGAGATCCTCGGCGTCAACCTGTACCTGAGCACGTGCCCCGGCGCGACCACGGCCAACGATTCGGCGTGCGGCAGCGGCTACTCGTTCATCCCCAGGTCGCTCTTCTTCACGCAGCCGCTAACGGCCGTCACCAACATTTCGTTCGACGTCACGGGGCTGGGCAACGGGGTCTGGACCTGGACGGTGACGTTGGTCCTCTCGGGCCTCACGATCTTTCCCACGCTGTTGCCCACCAACAATTCGACGTACCTCTTCGTTCCGACCAACCTGGCGACCGCCGGGATCGAGGGTCCGGTCGTCGGTAGCTACGCCGTGACCTATGGGGAGATCCTCCCGGAGATCTACCTGACCGACCTGGTCTACCTCGGCATCCCGTTCTTCTTCGTCCTGGTGCTCTACATGTGGTTCAAGAGCCGCGAGGCGAGGCGCAAGGACGCGGTCCGCCGTGCGGCCAAGGCGATGGCCGAGTCCGCCAAGGAGGCCCCGGGAGGAGCGGCCGCCGCGGGCCCCACGACTCCGGGCCCGGTCCCAGCCGCCACCGCGTCCCTCGCCGCCTCGGAGCGTGCCTGCCCGAGCTGCGGAGCGGTGGTCTATCCTAACGAGACGAAGTGCTGGAAGTGCGGCGCGAGCCTCGGCGGGGGAAGCGGCTCGCCGCTCCCTTCCAAGAACTGAGCTGCGCCCGCGGACGCGCCGCTCAGCTCAGGTCACGGTCAGGGTGACCGACGTGTCGTACAGATAGCCGATGATCGGGGTCCCTGCGGTCGTGGACTTGACGGTGAGCCAGATGCGTAGCATGTAGGTTCCGGCCGAAGCGATCTGGCTCTCGCGGGTCGTGCCCCCGTTGAGGTTCAGGAAGAGCGCGGTGCCTTCCGTGACCGTGGTCGACGCGATCCCCGTATTCGGAATCTCGTAATCGTGTGTCGTGCCCGTCGTGGTGTTCGCCCACGCGAGCCCGCTGACCGTCACCGTGGTGGGTCCGGCGGTGAAATTGTCCCAGATCTCGGCGTAGATGTACGGACAGGTCGGGCTGCAGCTATGGCTGAAGTGGTTCTCTATTCCCGAGGTCGCCCCGCTGCTTGAGGTCGTGACGTAGACCATCACGGCCAGGAGGTTTTGGGTCGGGAACGAGATCGAGCCGGTGGCGGTGCCGACCCCGGATCCCAGCGTCACCGTGGCGGTGATCTGGACCGACGAGTTCAGGAGCCAGGTGTTGAAGTTGTACGAGGTCTGGCTATAGACGGTGAGCGAGGACGGGCCCGAGACCGTCAGCCCGGTCTGACCGGGGATGGTGGTGTTGGCGTACAGCGTGCTGGAGCGGCCTCCCGGGACCTGCGAGATCGTGAAGTTGACGTAGACCGGCACGTTCGCCTTGGAGCCGGGGTAGGTCACCGTCGCCCAGAAGTACGCCGACGGCGATTCCTGCGGGTAGGTCGGGGGCTGGGGCGACATGCCCACATCCACGGTGAGGCCCGAGCCCCCGCCGACCGCGCCGCTGCCCCCGATCGTCACCGAAACCGACCCGGCGATCGTCCCGACGCTGCTCGCACCCTGGATGAACGCAAGGTAGGTCCCGTTCGCGCTCGTGTATCCGGAAGGAACGGTGTACATCCACGCCCCCGCGGTGGCGTTGTACGCCATCAACGGCGTCCCGAGGACGGAGAGGCCGGGGATCTCGCTGAGGCTGACGTTGACGCTGAGGCCGGTAGTGTTGCCCGAGAGGACCGCGAAGATCTGGAAGCCTACCTTGAGCCCGGGATTCGAGGGGACCGTGTACGTGGCCGTCACGAGCGGAGGAACGTTCTGCGCGGTCCCCGGCACGACCCCCATGAACAAGAGCGTCGCCGCGGAGACGATGTAGACCGTGATGTTCGTCGGGACCTTGAGCGCCGGGCTGAACGTCGTCGTCCAGTACTGACCGGTGCTCCAGCCGTTCGAGCTGTTGCCGATCCCCCACGGCACCGGGATCCCCGACGGCTGCGAGAACTGCCAGTTGCCTATCGCGCGGGTGGACTGAAGGAAGATGTGATCGCCCGACGGGACCGTCGGCCCGCTTTCCTGGAGGATCTTCAGTTGGGTGATCCCCGAAGTGCTCTGGACGAGGCTCGCTTGGAACTGGTTGATGTTCTGGGCCGGGGGAGGGGGAAAGCGGGTGACGAACGCAAAGATCGAGCCGAACAGCGTGACGGTGAGCGCCAGCAGAAGGATCGTCGCCACGACGTCCGAAACGCCGCGACCTGAACGGCGGGCCCTCCACCGTCGGGTTCGGCGCTGACGGTGGCCTCCGCCGTTCCGCACGACCGCGAGCCGGCTCACTACCTCGATCGGCACCTTGCCGAGACCCTCCGCCGACAAAAGGCGGGAGCCCCGTATTTAGACCTTCGCGCGGGGGGCCTTGGGGGAGGGGTTCTACCAACCCGCGCAGGGTGACCTGTCACGTTATCGCGGCACGCCGCCCCGGGGCCGCCCGGGAGACCGCGCGGCGTGTTACGGACCCGCAGGGGGATACGCATTAATACGTATTCGTCAACGGTCGAAGTGGCGTTCGACAAGCACGGCACGTAGAACCGTTGGTTTGATATAGGAGCTGTCAGGCATACCGTCATCCGCGAGGTCGAAAGACCCATCGGAGGATTCGAGAGAATGAACGTGTTTGGCGAGAGAGCACGAGGGTGGAGAAAGAAGCGCCGGCGGGGGGTGTCGCCGATCATTGCGACCATCCTGCTGGTGGCGATCACCGTCGTGTTGGCTGCGGTATTGTACGTCCTAGTGTCCGGATTGACCAAAAGCGGAGCAAGCACACCGTACAGTTTGGGCATGACATCGAGTTCCCCAACGGGCACCGCTCCGAATATCTTTGAGGCGATTACGATGTCCCCGACGTCGGGGCTGACGACCGGCATGTTCGCCCTCAGCGTGACGGGTTCGGGTGGCGCTGTCGTGGCGGTGGCGACGGCCGCCCCAGGGGCCTGTGTGTTGACCGCCACGCCGACCACATTCACGACCACGATCTGCCCCGGCCCGACCTCGGGCTGGTACGCGGTCATCCTCACCTCAGGGAGCGGTATCCTCGCCATCTACGCGAACGGCGCCTGGGCGTATGCCACCGGTACCACGACGGTTGCCCTGTCAGCCTCGTACAGCCTGATACTGATTTCTACGGCCTCACTCGCCACGGATACACTGACGGCGTACTCGACCGGTTCGTCCAGCGTCTCGGGCTCGGTGACCCTATAGTCCGAGAGGCGGAAATCGGAAGCTGACCAAGTCGAACGAAGGTAGGAACAGAAGAAAATGAACGCAAGCGAGATTAGAGTCCGCCGATGGATGCGCCGAAAGACCAAGCGAGGGGTATCCCCGATCATCGCGACGATCCTCCTCGTGGCCATCACGGTCGTGCTGGCGGCCGTACTGTACGTATTGGTGTCGGGGCTGACAAAGTCCGGCGCCAGCGTTCCGTACGAGCTCGGGATGAGTGAGATCGGCAACGGTGGCAGCGGCCACAACTACACGCTCACGGTGTCTATCCAACCCACATCGGGCCTGTTGACCAGCGCCTTCGGTCTGAAGGTCTCCGTGCCCGGTGGTCTTACGACGTACCCCACCGTGGCGATCAGCGGCACTGGCTGCACTGTTGCGGCGGCCACCAATGTCGTGACGTCGTGCACGGGTACGTTGACGGGATGGTATGGCGTCGTGGTGAGCCTGAGCACGGGTTACATCGTCGCGATATACTCCGGCACTGCCCCAGCCTGGACCTACGTCACAGGAACGACGCTCGCTCTGACCGGCGGCTACCAGCTGTGGCTCGTCTCGTATGGCCCGCTCGCAGGCACCGGTGACACGCTGGCTGCGTTCCCCACCGGATCGTCCTCGGTGAGCGGCCAGACGTCGCTGTAGGAGGCCCACCCCTCACGCAGAGCAACCCCTCCCGTGGAAGCGGGTAGGGCCAGGCCTAACCATTTCCTTCTTCTTTCTCCAGGATGAGGAGCGACGCCCTTCTCGGTTGAGTCGGTCAGAGATCGCGGTCCTCGCCCCGACCTCCGTTCCCATCGTCTCCGGTGGCTCGGCGTTCACCGGGGTGGCTGGGACACCTGGGGCCACGTGACGCCCCGGGCCGGAACCTCCGGGCTGACGACGTTCGACGCGTCGAGCGAGGGAGCAAGCGAAGGGTAGTACCCCAGACCCGGGGTGTGAGGATGCCCACGGGCAAGGGAGTCGAGACACCCTTGCCCATCCGCCCCGGAGCGACCCCCGCCCCAGGTGACCCGAAATCTGCGCGCTCCCAACTGACGGGGGATCGTACCGCAGATCTCGCGCAGAATTCCACCCCACAGCCCCCGCGCTCACGTTCCGAACCCGCGGCACTTCTGCTCCGGTACTCCCGGGTCGTGCGCAGGTAGAGGGGCAGGTCGACCAGGTCGACCGGGCCAGCCTTGGCGCAATCGACAGTGGCGCAGCGCTGGTAGGCCGAGCGGTTCCGGACGCGGAGACGGAAGAAGTTCACCTTCGCGAACGGCACGCTCGGCGAGCCCCAGGGGCAGATGCCGGTCGACGCGACAACGTAGGCTGTCGAGGGCCGGCTCCCGAGGAAGTACCTCCCGACGCGCGAGCTCTGGCGGAACGCACGTATCTCGTGCACCGTGGGGCCCGGGTAGATCAGCGCCGCGCGGCACCTCATCGAACAGAAGGCCTTGCGCCCGAAGAGGACCGCGAGCACCCCCACCGTCGCGTCCATCGCCAGGACCGCGAGGAAGACCCCGGATTCGAACGGACCGCCGGACCGATGCCCGAAACCCCAGCCGATCACCGGAAGGCTCGCAAGGATACGGTGCTCGGCCTCTCGACCGTCGACGTCGCGGTGCGGAAGCGCTCGCCCGACTCGTCCGGGGGGGTAGTTATACAAGTCGCATCGTCGGTTTCCGCGCCGTTCGACGGCCGGACAAATTCGTTCGACACGTCAGCCGGGGCCGTACGAACGAGCAAGGACAGAGTTCTATCGGTGCGGCGTGACTTTGTTTAAGTATATGGAAGGCTCATGGTGTTGGTCGACCGTGTTCGACAACGTCCGGGAAGGGAAGGAGGACCGCGCAAGCGGGCCCGAGGCCTCCCGGCGAGACCGTGAGGACGCGCGCATCGCGCTGCGTTGTACCCTTGCAGAGCTTCGACTGGTCGACTCGTACGTCGCTTCGGGCGATTACGGGACCCGGTCCGAGCTCCTGAGGGCAGCGCTCCACGCGTTCCTGCGGTCGCGGGCGATGTCCAGCACGCCGACCCCACCGGTCGATGCGGACGGCCTCGTCGAGGTCGCCATCCGTTTGACGCCGGAGGAATGCGCCGCCGCCGAGGCGTACGCTCGCCACATGGGCAACCGCGCTGAGCTGAGGGACACCCTGGCTCTCATCTTCCGGTACGGAGAGGAGAAGCTCGAGGTCCACAAGCATGCCCAGCGCGGCCGCGAGCGGAACCGAGAGGCGGTGGAGGCCCGCGCCCGCTTCGGGGACCTCTCCGAAAGCGGGCGGGACCTCGAGCGTAGGGGGGTCGTCGGGCGGTAGGGTCGCCGTAGCGGGGTCGAAGGGCGGTCGGGGTGGTTGGTGATGACCGAAGGAACGGGCCGGCGTGACGCCGATCGGACGGGACACACAGGCGCCAACGGCGCGATAGAGGCCTCCGAGCTCTACGCGTCGACGTTGCGGCTCGGACAGGAGCTCCGCGTCGTCCTCGTGGCGGTCGGCGGAGGCGCGATCCGGATCACGCGGGAGATCGCCCGCCGGCACCTGCGTCACGTCGAGACCGTCGCGATCAACTGCGACCCGAGGGTCCAGGGGTTCGAGGAGTACGACCGCAGGGTCTACCTCGGACCGGAGACGGGCGAGGAGGGCGACACCGGCGGATCGCCGGTCGTCGGCGGCGTCCTTGCGAGGGCCGCCGAGCCGTCGCTCCGCAGCGTCTTCCATGGGGCGTCGTTCGTCGTCGTGGTCGGCAGCCTCGGAGGGGGAGCCGGCAGCGGCGCCCTGCCCCATCTCCTGGAGCTCGCGTCGCGCCACGCGGCCGTGGTGAGCGCGTTCGTCATCAAGCCGTTCCGTTGCGAAGGCGACCGGCGAGCGCTCGCCGAGCGGGCGATCGGCCGCCTCCGCCTGGTCGAGGCGTTCGCCGAGAAGCGCGAGCGCGGCTTCGCGACCCTCGAGATCCTCGACAACGAGCAGCTCGTGCCGACCTTCGGCGGCCGCGCGTTCGCCACGGTCGGCCAGCACTGGGCCGACGTCATCCAGCAACACCTCGAAGAGGCGATCCTCGTTCCCGCGGAGACGCTCCTCGCGAGCCTCCCGGTCGCCGCCCCCCCGCTCGCCCCCGAGGTGGCGGTGCCGCAGGTCGTCGTCGCGAACGGCCACCTGGCCCCCGAGAGGATACCGGCTCCGGCCCCGCAGGGGCCCGAGCTGACCCCCCCCATCCCGGCCGCGGCCCGAGGGGCCGAGGCCGAGCTCACGATTGAGGTCGTGAGCGGCCCTCGCGACGCGCCGGTCCCCTGACGATGCCGGGCGGAGGAAGCCCCCCTTCCTCCGCCCACCTCGCTTGATTACCGTTATCTGACCGACCGCTTGGCCGTCCGTGATGGACGGAAAGCTCGTCACGGGCGTAGGGCTCCTCGCGGTCCCCGCGGCCCTGATCGGCGTGACGGTGGCCTGGTTCTCGTCGAACCCGGTCACAATCTTCGCGATGATCGCGCTCATGCTCGTGGGCGCGTTCTACCTGATGACCTACCGCGAGACGTTCGGCTGACCGAACGTCCGCAGGCCTCGCGATTCCCGCGGGTCGTCGCCCGGAGGACGGAGCCCCCGGCTAGCCGTACATTCCCGTCGCGGACTGCTGGGCGGCCTCGGGCTCGGGCCCCGCCGGACGTGTCTTCATCGCGGCCCGGAGCATCCGCTCGATCTCCACCGCCTGCTTGCGCAACGGGCCGGTATCGATCTTCAGCTCCGGGAGGAGCCGGTCGAGGGTCTCGATCAGCACGGCCCCGGCGCGATGGTCGGGGATCCCCTCGGCTGCGCGGGTGCTGACGAGGACGACCGCGACAGGCACCTTGCGGCCCAGACCCTGGACGAGCATGGCGCCCGAAACGCCGCCGATCACGCCATCCTCGAGCGCGCGAGCCTGGGTCTGGCCGAACGCGGTCATGACCGAGGGGTCGTGCCGCGAGAAGGCGACCCAGACGTTCTCCGGGACGTCGGGGATGGGCGCGGTGGTCGTTCCCTCGGTGGTGTCGAGCTCGGGATGCGGAACGACCCCCTCGAGGCAGACCAGAAGGCGGGCCTGGAGCCGCTCGGCGGTGTCGAGGATCGTCCGCGCGATCGGGGTCAGGTGCGACGGCAGGGGAGGGAACTCGGAGAGGACGACCCCGAGCCCCGGTCGCCCGTAGACCCGGATCGTCGGGTTCACCTCGCCGCTCTGGACGACCGCGATCGGCGCGAGGTCGGGCGACTCGAACCGGCCGACCCGCGGCAGCTTGAGCGAGCGGACGATGTAGTGGCTCGCGACGGTCGTGGCGAGCCCCGCGCTCGGGAACGAGGAGACGATCACCGCGCCGTTCCCAGGTCCCTGACCATAGGGCGCCTCGTCGCGCCAGACGAACTCCATATGGACCTCGGGAGGGCGATACACACGAGATAATAGCGAGATTGGGTCGAAGGCCGCCGGCAGCTCGAGCGGACCTCCGCTTCTCGGTAACGACAAGTATTCTTCCCTGCTCGTAAGCGGTCGTGGGGCTTCCCCTTCGCCCGTTGGTCACCGCCCAGGAGCTCCCGTGGGAGGCGCTCGCCGGGCGCACCCTCGCGGTCGACGGATACAACGCCGTCTACCAGTTCCTCGCGACGATACGCCAGCGCGACGGGCAGCTGTTCTCCGACGCCGAAGGACGCGTCACCAGCCACCTCATGGGCACGTTCTACCGCACGACCTCCCTCCTCGAGCAGGGGGTCCTTCCCGTCTGGGTCTTTGACGGGAGGCCTCCTGAGCGCAAGGCCGGCACTATCCGTAAGCGCATCGAGGCGAAGGAGAGGGCGGAGGACGCCTGGCAGCAGGCGCTGGCGGCGGGCGACCTCGAGACCGCCCGGCGCAAGGCCGCCCAGACGTCCCGCCTGACCCCGCCGATGGTCGAAGAGCTCCACGCGCTCCTGCGGGGGCTGGGAGTTCCGGTCGTCCAGGCCCCGGGGGAGGGAGAGGCCCAGGCGGCGGCGCTCGCGGCCCGCGGGGCGACCTGGGCGACCGCCTCCGAGGACTACGATAGCCTCCTGTTCGGGACCCCGCGCCTCGTCCGGGGCCTCGCCGCGCGGTCCCACGCCGGCTCCGCGGCCGGGGCCCAGCTGATCGACCGCGCGGACCTCCTGGCGAGCCTCGGGATCGACGGGGACGAGCTGATCGCCCTTGGGATCGTGGTCGGGACGGACTTCAACGACGGCGCGCCGGGCTACGGGCCGAAGAAGGCGCTCAAGCTCGTCCGGGAGCATCTCGGCTTCGAGAGAACGATCGAGAAGGCCGGCCTCGAGCTCGAGGAGTCGCGGGCGGTCGCCGAGATCTTCCGCACCCCGAACGTCGCCGAGCCCGGGTCGCTCGCGTTCGGCCCGGTCGACGAGGTCGGACTCCGGCGGCTCCTCGTCGAGACCCACGGCTTCTCCGAATCGAGGTTCCGCGCGGCGGTCGCGCGGGCCCGCTCGCGGCCTCCCCCGGCGACCTCCCCGCAGGAGGCCCGCGGACACCAGACGCTCCTCGAAACGTTCGGGGGGGGGTCGGAATGACACCGTTCGAATGCGTGCCGAATTTCTCGGAGGGCAGGGATGCCGCCAAGGTCGCGGCCATCGTGGACGCTGGCCGGGCCGTCGTCGGGGTGACGGTCCTGGACGTCGAGAGCTCCCCCGACCACCATCGGAGCGTGGTCACGCTCTACGGGGAGGCCGAGCCGCTGCTCGACGCCGTCTACCGGATGATGGAGGCCGCGACGCGCTCGATCGACCTGACGAAGCACCATGGAGAGCATCCGAGGATGGGAGCGACCGACGTCGTGCCGTTCGTCCCTCTGGGCGCCTCGACGATGGCGGAGGCGGTGCGGCTCGCCGAGCGGCTCGGCGAGCGGGTCGGGCGCGATCTGGCGATCCCGGTCTACCTCTACGCCGGCGCGGCCCGGCGGCCGGAGCGTGCCGACCTCGCGAAGGTCCGCGAGGGACAGTTCGAGGGGATCCGCGAGTCGATCGCCTCGGACCCGGCTCGGGCGCCGGACTTCGGTCCTGCGCGGGTGCACCCCACGGCGGGGGCCGTCGCGATCGGCGCCCGGCCGGTCCTCATCGCCTACAACGTCGTCCTCACGACGCCGGACGTCGCGGTCGCGAAGACGATTGCGAAGAGCGTCCGTGGACGGGACGGAGGCCTTCCCGAGGTGAAGGCGCTCGGCTTCGAGCTCGCCGAGCGTGACCGGGCGCAGGTCTCCATGAACCTTACCGACTACCGCGTGACGTCGATCGCCCGCGCCTTCGAGGCCGTCCGCTCGGCGGCGGAGAAGCTCGGGACCGGGATCGAGGACTCGGAGGTCGTCGGCCTCGTCCCGGAGGACGCGATGTTCGACGCCGCGGAGGTCGCGCTCTGCCTGAAGGGGTTCGACCGCGGTCTCGTCCTCGAGCGCAAGGTCCGGGCGGCGGAGGCGGCGCGCCCCGGGGGCGAGTCGATTGTCTCGTACGCCTCCCGGCTCGCCGCCAGGACCCCGACGCCCGGCGGCGGGAGCGCCGCGGGGGTCGTCGGCGCGCTGGCGGCGGCGCTCGCACAGATGGTCCTCGCCTACTCGTTCGGCCCGAAGAAGCCGGACGCCGAGCTCGCCGCCCTGCACGCGACGTTCGGAGACGCTCGCGAGAGGTTCCTCCGCCTCGCGGAGGACGACGCACGCTCCTACGACAGCGTCCGCGCCGCGCTGCGCCGCAAGAAGGAGACCCCCGACGACCCGACCGCCGCGGCGGCGGTCGTCGCGGCCCTCCGGGGGGCCGTGGCGGTGCCGCTCGAGACCGCACGACGTTCCCGCGAGCTCGCCGCCTCGCTCGCGGCGGTCCGCGTCCGGACGAACGCCCAGCTCGTCAGCGACCTCGTCACGTCGCTCGCGTTGTTCCGGTCGGCGACCGAGGGGGCGCTCGCGAACGTCGGGATCAACCTGGACGACCTGAAGAAGGCCGGGGAGCCCGTCGGCGAGATCGAGGCCGAGGTCGCGCGGCTCCGCCAGGGACCCTGACGTGGCGGCGAGGGTCGACGCCGGCCCGGCGGCGGACCGACCGACCGTCTGGCTGAACTGCGCCGTCTCCCTGGACGGGCGCCTCGCCTTCGCCGGCGGGCTCCGCGCCCGCCTTTCGTCCCCCGAGGACCTCGAACGCGTCCAGCGGCTCCGGGCCGACGTCGACGGGATCGTCGTCGGGGTCGGCACCGTGGTCCTGGACGACCCGTCGCTGCGGGTCCACTGGGAGCTCCTCCACCGACCGCCGGGGCCGGCGCCCCACAGGATCGTGGTGGATGGGAGCGGGCGCACCCCCGAACATGCCCGGGTGCTGGACGGGTCGGCGCCCACGATCGTCGCGACGGCCGAGCGCAACCGCAGGTCGTTCCCGCCCCATGTGCGCACGGTCGTCGCGGGGGCCGAGCGGGTCGACCTCAAGCGGCTGTTCTCCGAGCTCCGCCGCCTCGGCCTACGCCGCCTGCTCGTCGAAGGAGGCGCCGCCGTCCTCGCGTCCGTGGTCCGGGAGCGGCTCTTCGACCGGTGGACGGTCTACTACGCCCCGGTCGCCATCGGCGGCTCGAGCGCCCCACCGCTCCTCACCGGCCCGGAGACCCATGGCTTCGAGGAGGCGGTCGCGGTCGTGCTCGCGGGGGTGGAGCGGATGGGGGAGGGGTTCGTCGCCACCTATCTGCCACGGCCGTACCCCCGGCCCTAGGTGCGTAGCCCTCGGGGTTCCTCTCGTTCGGCACGCTCATATCCCATGGGCACTGTCGTGGGGTCCGGACCGAACACGGTCAGGTAAGAACGATGAGCTCCACGCAATCCACGCAAGGTTCGTTCCCGGCGACCTCGACCCTTCCGCCCCCCGCGCCCCCGCCGCGAAGGTCGCTTCCGATCGGCGTCGCCATCCTCTCGGTCCTCGTCGGCCTCTACGGGTTCGTCCTGTTCGTCCTGGGTCTCCTCCGGTTCGCCAAGATCGGGGTGTCCCAGTACCTGGGGGTCCCCGCCCTAGGCCTTGCCGGCTACGAGCTCGCCGCGCTGGTGACGATCGTCGGGCTGGTAATCCTCGGGATCGGGGTCGCCCTGTGGAGGCTCCGCCTCTGGGCGCTCGTCCTCGGGCTCCTGTTCCTCCTCTACGAAATCGTGTCCTACGCCTATGCGGGAAAGTACGAGACGTTCGGCTTCGTCTTCGCGCTCGTGATCTTTCTCTACCTGATCGCGGTCAACCGTCACTTCCGCTAGCGGGCCGGCAGGGAGGCCACGGATCGCCCCTTCGGCGAGGGGTCCCGGCCTCGCCCCTGAGGCTGTAGGGGCCCCACCCGAGGCGAGGGCCGTTTCCCCTCGCGTCTCGCGGCGGGGCGATCCGTAACCCGTCCGTCGGATTTGTGGAGGCGCCCTGCGGAAACGGGGGCCCATGGAGCCCGAGGCCGGCGCCCGGGCGGCCTTCGCCGTAGCGCTGATCGTGGCCGTCGCCGCTCCGCTGCAGGGGTCCATCCCGTCGCAAAGGGGACCGCTCGCGCCCTCCCCACAGGGTCCCGCGGGCCCGCCGGGGACGGGCTGACGGGGAGCCCGCGCGCTCCCTCGCACCGGACCCGTTATGAACGACCGAGCGTCGCCCGCCGGTCGGGACGCCGACCGATGAAGCTCGTCCACTTCACCCTCCAGGACCAGTTCCACTTCGGCATGATCACCGACGCGAACGAGTACGTCGACCTCGACACGGCCTGCCGGGACTACTTCGGGGTCAACCCCGTCAGGGGGGCCGACCCAAGCCGCTTCCGCGACATGGTGGCGTTCTTTGCGGGGGGCGCCGACTCGGTCGCCCTGACGAAGAAGATCCTCGACTACGTTGACCGGCGGAGGGCGATGGGCTGGACCCCCCGCGCCGCGACCGGCGCGCGGTACCTCTTCAAGCCCGAGGAGGGCGCCAAGCTCCTGGCCCCGGTCGTCCACGGCCGGAAGGTCTACTGCCTCGCCCAGAACACGAGGAGCCACCTCGCCGAGCAGGGCAAGCCGGCCCCTCCGCGGCCGTACGTCTTCACGCGGTTCTTCAACTCGATCGTCGGGCCGAGCGAGGCGCTCGTCCTGAACCCGACCGGCACGTTCCCGGACGTCGAGCTCGAGCTCGCGTGCGTCATCGGCCAGCGGGGGAAGCGGATCCCCGCGGCCCGGGCGATGGAGCACGTCGCCGGCTACACGATCGCGCTCGACATGGGCTACCGCGACCTTCAGTTCCCGCCCGAGGGCGTGGTCGACTGGGTGATGGGCAAGGGGTTCGACGCGACGATGGCCCTCGGGCCGTGGATCGTCCCGAAGGAGGAGGTCGGGGAGCCGTACCCGCTCGCGATGGAGCTCAAGGTCGGCGGCGTGACGCGCCAGAAGGGCGACAGCTCCGACTACGTCTTCCGGATCCCGGAGATCCTCGCGCACCTCTCCCAGGGGATCACGTTCGAGCCCGGCGACCTCCTCTCGCTGGGGAGCCTGGGCGGCGTCGCGGGGTTCGAGTTCGGGAAGGAGAGCCGTCGTCTGAAGCCGGGCGACCAGATCGAGGCGTCGATCGACAAGATCGGCCGCCTCATCCTCCCGGTGAAGGCCGAAGCGACGCCTCCCCCCGCAGGACCAGGAAGAGCGCCTGCGCCGTAGGGAGCTCGCCGGTCGCGCCCGCGACCCCGTGGAGCCCGCCGTCCGGGAACGGGTAGCGGACCTCCTGGAGGAACGTCACGCCGGTCGACCGTTCCTCCCCTCTCCCGTCGATCACGGCGTCGTGGAACGGGTCGAACCGGTCGACCTCGTCCCGGGAGAGAGGGACCACGCGGAGGCCGGTCCCGCCGTGGAGCGAGCCGGGAAGTCTGATCAACCGATGGATGTCCGTCGTGACCGGCGCGTCGGTCTCGGCCTGTACGTTGACCGCGACCCGGTGAATGACGTGCTCCAGGAAATCGTCCGGGGACTCCTTTCCGAAGACGTCCAGCGTCCGGGTCGAGCGTATCCGTTCGGCCCATCCTCCCTCGACGAGGTGCTTGGCCCACCTTCGAGCGCGTTCGGGCGCGATCCCGGCCTCCGTCATCTCCCGGGCGGCCGTCTTCCACCCTCGCGTCTCCCATTCGTCCAGGGCCTTGAAGACCGCCCGGGTCGTCCGTCCTCGCCAACCGGGCGCTTCCGGGGCGGCGAGCTGGACCGTATGCGCGGGTCCCCCCCGGGGCCTTCGGACCTCGCCGTCGTCCGCCGGCCCGACGGTGCGTCCGGCGCTCACGTCCTCCGCGCGCCGCTCCACCGTGGCGCGAGGGCTGACGCCGATGCCGAGGACGTAGTCGACGATCTCGCGCCGCTCGGGGCTCGTCAGGGAGAGGAACTTCTCGTCGCGGACGTGGACGTGGTAGCCCCGTCCGCCAGAGAAGACGAACGAGGTCGTCGCGCTGTCGACCCCGAAGTCCCGGACGAGGAAGTCGTCGACGAGGTCGAGGAGGCGGCTCTTGACGAGCTCGAGCTGGCCGGCGTAGTCGAGCTCCGAGGCCCCGCGGAGATGGTCGGAGTCGAGGTCGAAGATGAGGTCCGCCCCGAGCCACCCCTTCGCGGCCATCGTCGGCTCGGCCGGAAGGCGGTAGTACGCGGACGAATAGTAGACATGGCGGGGGACGACCTCGCGGAGGTAGACGGCGAGTTCCGCCGGGGTCGGGAGCGTCGCGTGGCGGCGCATCACCGTGGCCTCGGCGAACGGGAACGCGGCGAACTCCCGTCGGGCGAGCCGGTCGGGGGGCGCGATCACCGCGGTGCGGTAGTACCGGGCGAACTCGGCGCGCGCCCACGCGAGCGCCGGGGCGTCCAGAGGGATCGTCTTCGCCATCGCCCTACGGCCCGTCCACCATGCCGTCCTGCGGCGACGTCGCCTCTTCGACCGCCGCGTCCCGGCGGAGGCGGGAGAGCATGTGGAAGACGGTCGAGTGCTCGCTGCCCCGGAGCAGGAGCTCGACCGCGCGGGTCGCGCGCTCGAGCTGGTCCTCCTGGCCGATCAGCGCCACCGTCGAGCCGTAGACGCTCATCCAGCAGCCGGAGAGCTCCTCGATCCGGGACCGGGCCCGCCCGGCGGAGCCGATGACCCGGGACCGGATCCGGCGGAGCGCGGTCTTCTCGCGGTGGCCCGTCGTGCGCTTGATGTCGACGATCCCGAGGTAGGTGTCCTCCTTGAGGAGGCGCAACGCCCGCTCGGGCGAGAAGCCGCGTCCGATCGCGAGCACGATGTCCCGGGCCTTCAGCACCGAGATCGGATCGGTCTCGGGCCCGGAGACGGTCACTTCCCCTTCCCCCGCATCAATGTCGACGCTCGTGCGCGTCGCCTCGGCGATCGAGCGCCTCGTCCTCCCCCCCGGCCCGATCAGGACCGCGACGCGGTCCTCGGGGATCCGCGCGAAGAGGACCGGCATCGCTACGCACCCTCCGCCGGGGAGCCGACCTGGTCCCCGCCGATCGACGCGAGGAACTCGGCCGGCTCGACCTCGTAGCCGAGGCGGCCGAGGAAGCGGCTGAAGTTCAGGATGTCCCGCTCGAGGAGCCGTCGCGCGTCCGGGTGGTCGGAGCGGATCGATTGCGCGACGTCGATGACCACCACGCGGCCGTCGTGGTAGAGGGTGTTGTAGGGGGAGAGGTCCCCGTGGACGAGCTTCGCGACGCGGATCATGCGCCCGAACTCCCGGACCAGCTCCTCGTAGAGGCCGGCCGGGTCGTCGATCGGAACGTCCTTGAGCCGAGGGGCCGCGCCCTCCTCGTTGCCGATGAACTCCATCACCAGCACGTTGCGGTAGTGGCCGTACGGCTTCGGAGCGCGGACCCCGGCCTCGTTCAGCCGCCCGAGGATCGTGTGCTCGCGTCGGGTCCAGGCGAAGATCAGCCCGCCGTAGTTGCGGGCGCTCGCCTCCCGGCGCAGCTCCTCGACCGCATAGGCGGGAAGCCGGCGGAACATCGTGTTCGAGATCCGGTAGATCTTCACGGCCCGGAGCTCCGTCCCCTTGGAGGCCCGGAACACCCCGCCTTCCTTTCCCGAGGAGATCGGATGGTCCAGCACATCGAACAGGCCCTGGTTGACGAGGCGCGAGACCGCGAGCAGGGTGCCGTGGTCGAAGAACTCGTCTAGGAGCTTGCGCTGGCCGGCGTCCTTGCGGCGGTCCTCCACCCGCTCGCGGCGGGGGAAGACGACATCGACCGAGCGCGGCATGGGCCGGTATCACCCGCCGGGCGCTCATAGTCTCTCGCGGGCGCTCAGCTCGCCGTCCCTCCCCGCGCCGGCCCCGTGGCGTCGCCGTAACTGGGGGTTTATCCGTGGAGGACGGCGTAGCATGGGCATGCGTGGGTTCGGCCTCCCCTCCCGTGCGCGACCGACGGTAGGCCCCGGCGCGCCGGGCGGCCCACGGGCGGGCCTCCCCTCCTTCGAGATCGGCCACCGGCTCGAACGCCCGGCGGACTACGCCACCGTCTACCGCGTCGTCCGGGCCGCCGTCCGGCAGGTCCTCGGCACCGAGCGACCGGGGCTCGGCCTCGCGCTCTCCAACCTCCCTCCGCAACTGGGAGCGTACTGGCAGGTCACCGGGAACCTCATCGTCCTGAACGAGGGCCTCGTCCAGGCGATGCGGGCCAACGCGACCTCGCCGCTCGAGCTGAACTCCTTCGTCTTCGTGATCCTGGCCCACGAGTACCTGCACGCGCTCGGCTACCTGGACGAGGACGCGGTCCGCCGCGTCACCGCGCAGGTCGCCCGGGAGGCGTTCGGTCCGGACCACCTCGTGAGCCGGATGGCGTCGGGGAACCTCTGGCAGATGTACCCCTTCCTGGCCTACGCGCCGCGCGGGGACGGCCAGCGGCTCACGATCGTCCGCGACTTCGACCTCGCGAGCTCCCAGAGCTACATCCGATAGACGGAGGGGCCCCGCCCGGGCCTTTATCTCTCAGCCCGGAGTTCCGCGCGCGATGGTCCTGGTCGACGTGGTCGCCGGCTCGGCGGTCCTGCTGGTCGGGGCGGGGCTCTTCGTCATCGAGCTGTTCCACCCGGGCGCGCTCCTCCTCATCCCGGCGACGATCATGATCGTCGGGGGGATCATGTACCTCCTCATCCCGAACGTCCTGCTCGACAGCATCTACGGCCCCGTCGCGATCGCGGTGGCGGCGGTCATGGCCACGGGCATCACCATCCTGTACTATCGCTGGATCGCGGGGACCCACGTTCCGCTCAGCACCACCTCCGGAGGTCTCGTCGGCGAGGAGGCGGTCGTCCTCACCGCCGTCGTCCCGAACACCCTTCGCGGCAAGGTCCGGGTCCGTTCCGAGGTCTGGTCGGCGAAGGCGTCGGCCCCGATCCCGGTGGGAACGAAGGTCCGGGTCGTCGCGGGCGAGGGCGTCTCCGTCACCGTGGAACCGATCCCTGGCGAGACGCCCCCGTGACGGCGCCCTGGGGCCAAGAAGGACCTTATCTGCCTGTCCGCAACTGCCGTGGGTAGGTTCGACCGATGGCGGATTACACGATCTACTACGTCATCTCCGCGTTCATCGCGGTCGTCGTCATCTTCCTGCTCATCCGAGGAATCCACTTCATCCAGCCGTACCAGCAGGGGATCGTCATCCTGTTCGGGGCGTACCGGCGCGTGCTGAACTCGGGCTTCAACTGGGTCATCCCGTTCGCGAGCGTCCTGACCATCGACCTCCGTACCCAGGTCCTGGAGGTCCCCCGCCAGGAAGTGATCACCAAGGACAACTCGCCGACGAACGTGGACGCCATCATCTACACGAAGGTCGTCGACCCCCCGAAGGCGATCTTCCAGGTCCAGGACTACCACGTCGCCACCGTCGCCCTCGCGCAGACCACGCTACGGTCGGTCATCGGCGACATGGAGCTGGACGAGATCCTGTTCAACCGCGAGCGGATCAACACCCGCCTGCGGGACATCCTGGACGAGGCGACCGACAAGTGGGGCGTCCGCGTCGACGCGGTCGAGATCAAGGAGGTCGACCCGGTCGGCCCGGTCAAGGCCGCTATGGAGGAGCAGACGGCGGCCGAGCGCCAGCGGCGCGCGGCGGTCCTCCGGGCGGACGGGGAGAAGCGAAGCGCGATCCTGGTCGCCGAGGGCCAGAAGCGCGCCCGAATCCTCCAGGCGGAGGGGGTCCGTCAGTCCCAGATCCTTGAGGCGGAAGGGGCCCGGGTCGCGACGATCCTCTCGGCGCAGGGGGAGAGCCAGCGCCTCCGGATCCTCTCGCTCGGGGCGGGCGTCCTGGATGCGAAGGCCCTCACCGTCCTTTCGCTCGATACGGTCGCCAAGGTCGGCGACGGCCAGGCCACGAAGATCCTGTTCCCCTTCGAGTTCTCCCGCCTGATGGAGGGCGCGAGCGAGTACCTCGGCACGAGCCGGCAGGTCCCGGACCGCTCGCTCAACACCCTGGAGGACCTCGAGAAGCGCGTCGGCTCGATGAACGATATCCTCGGCCCGATCCCGAGGCAGGAGGATCTGATGACCGACATCAAGTCAATCGAGGAAGAGCTCAAGGCCGAGGCCGGCGACTCGGCGGGGATCCCGGTGCCGCGAGGCGTTCGGGTCGGCGCCACCCCCACCTCGCTCCCGGCGCCGGACCAGATCGCTCCACCCCCTCCCGAGGCGGCCGGCCGGACCCGGGGCTTCTCCGTCGCGCCGCCGGTCCACCGGCCCGCCGAGCCTCACGGTGAGCCCCCTGCGTTCGACTCCCCGGACGAGAACCCTCCCCCGAAGGGCCGGCGTCCCCCACCGGCCTCGGACCCGTAGGGTCCGCCGGCGGTCCGGCTCGGCCCGGTGGCTATTTGGACCCGAACCCCTCTCGACCCGGGCCGATGCCCACCCTCCGCGCCGAGCAGGACGGCTCCGTCCTGACCCTCACGATCGACCGGCCGGACCGACTCAACGCTCTGGACGTCCCCACGCTGCGGTCGCTGCGCGAGGCGCTCGAGGGGGCCGCCCGCGAGCCGACGGTCCGGGCGCTCCTCCTCCGCGGCGAGGGCAGCGCGTTCTGCGCCGGAGGGGATGTCGCGACGATGGACGAGCACCGGCGCCGAGGCGACCTTCCCCGATTGTTCCACGAGCTCACCGGCGAGCAGGAGCTCGCCGTGCGGGCCATCGTTGGGATGCGCAAGCCGGTCCTCGCCTCCCTCGCGGGGGTCGCCGCCGGCGGGGGGCTCGCCCTCGCGCTCGCCTGCGACTGGCGGATCGCCTCGGAGGACGCCGTGCTCGTCCCCGCGTTCTCTCGGCTAGGAGCGGTGCCGGACGGGGGACTGACGTACTTCCTGCCGCATTACCTGGGCCTCGGCCTCGCCCAGGAGCTCCTCTTCACGGATGCCCGCCTGCCCGCCGCGCGCGCCCGGGAGCTTGGCCTCCTCCACGAGGTCGTCCCTGCCGCCGAGCTCCCCGGGCGAAGCCGGTCCCGTGTCCGAGAGCTCGCGGACGGTCCGACGTTCGCCTACGGCTGGACGAAGCAGTTGCTCCTGAGCGCCTTTCATGAGAGCCTGGACGCGCAGATGGTGCACGAGCGGCGCGGGGCCGTCGAGGCGGCGCAGGGCCGGGAGCTTCCGGAGGGGATCGTGGCGTTCCGAGAGAAACGCCGCCCGAGGTTCCCCTCGTCCGACCCGGGACCCGACGCCGCGGCGCCAGGGCGCTAGGCGCGCCCTGGGGATGGACGCGTCCGCGTTCGAAGGACGCAAAAGGGGTCCGGGCTCCTCGAGAGGACGGCGTTCCGGGGTGGCGTTAAATAACGACGGGAAGTCCTTCGCCTGCTCCCAGCGGAGGGAGGCACAACGGTGGAAGCCGGCGTCACGACGTTCGTGGTCTTCGCCATCGTGGCCGCGGCGTTCGGGGTCGGCTCGCTGTGGCTCAACCGCGTCATGGGGGCGAAGCGCCGTCGCTCGTACCTGCAGGCGACCACGTACGAGTGCGGCGAGGAGGCGGAGGGCGAGGCGCAGATCGACTTCCCGACCCAGCACTACACGTTCGCCATCGTCTTCGTCGCGGTCGACGTCCTCGGCTTCCTCCTCGCGCTCTGGGCCCTCACCTTCCGCTCGGTGAACTCGGCCCTCGTCCCGGTCCTGGTCGCCACGGCGTTCACGGCGCTCGCGATCACGGGGATCTACTACGCCCTCAGCGGGGAGAAGAGGTGGGTCGTCTGAGCGGCGCCGCCGCGCCCCCGCCCAAGCCCGCCCCGGTCGAGGCCGAGGCCCCCGTGACCCGCGGGGCCGAGCTCCCCGTGGTGCACGAGCCGGCGGTGCCGTTCCTCGAGATCGAGGCGGTGCGCGCCAAGGAGTTCGTCCCGGCCGCGAAGGAGGCGCTGACGGCCCTCCTCGCCGAGCAGGGTCAGCAGAAGCTCGTGCGCCCGGTGTTCAACTGGGCCGGCCGGAACTCGCTCTATCCGCTCCATTGGGGGCTCGCCTGCTGCGCGATCGAGTTCGCGGCGGCCTTCGGCGCGCGCTGGGACGCCGAGAGGTTCGGGGTCCTGCCTCGGTCCACGCCCCGCCAGTGCGACCTCATGATCGTCAACGGGACGGTCACCTGGAAGGTCGCGCACAAGCTGATCACGCTCTACGAGCAGATCCCCGAGCCGAAGTGGGTGATCGCGATGGGCAACTGCGCGACCGGCGGCGGGCCGTTCCGCACGGCGTATTCGGTCGTGCCCGGGGTCGACAAGCTCGTGCCGGTCGACGTCTACATCGCCGGTTGCCCTCCGCGCCCGGAGGCGATGCTCGACGGGATCCTCCAGCTCGAGAAGCTGATCCGCGAACGCAAGGAGTGACGGAGCCCTAGGCTGGTCCGGCGTGGGCTCAGGGGCGAAGGATGCAACCGGAAGACGTCAAGCGGGTGCTCGCGCCCAAGCTCGCCGAGCGGCTCCTCCGGATCGAACCGTTCGCCGGGACGCTCGGCAAGGTCCACTTCGACCGCTCGGCGGCGCTCGAGACGTTCCGCGCGATGCGCGACGACCTCGGCTTCTCGCATCTCTCCATGGTCGGAGGGATCGATTGGGTCGACCACCGGGAGGTCCTCTACGTCCTGTGGTCGGATGCCGCGAAGCAGTACGTCCTGCTCTCGACGGTCGTCCCCGCGGACGACGCGCACGTCGAGACCGCGAGCTCGGTCTGGCCGAGCGCGAACTGGCATGAGCGGGAGGCGTGGGAATTGGTCGACATCACGTTCGACCACCACCCGGACCTGCGGCACCTCCTGACGCCGGACGGCTACGCGTTCCACCCGCTCCTGAGGTCGTTCAAGCTCCACGAGCCCGAGGATCTCGAGGTGAAGGTGCGCCATGTCTGAGATGTGGATCAACATGGGGCCACAGCACCCCATGACCCACGGCCTCTGGAACCTCCGCGTGCAGATCGACGGGGAGCTGGTCCGCGCCGTCGACCCCGAGATGGGCTACCTCCACCGCGGGATCGAGAAGATCAGCGAGGACCGGCACTACAACGAGGTGATCACGCTGATGGACCGCACCTGCTACGTCGCCGGGCTGGCCTGGGAGCACCTCTACCTCCTCGCGGCGGAGGGGGCGCTGCACGTCACGCCCCCGGAGCGTGCGCTGTACCTCCGTGTCCTGTGCGACGAGTTCCAGCGGATCGGCTCCCACATCATGTGGTACGCCGCCTTCGTCCAGGACATCGGCCTGATGACCCCGTTCCTGTACGGAATGCGGGACCGCGACCTCATCCTCGACCTCTTCCAGAGCTACACCGGGGCCCGGCTGACCTACGAGTACATGCGGGTCGGCGGGGTCCGCAACGACCTCCCCCTCGGCTTCACCGACCGCGCGCGGAAGGTCCTGGACTGGCTTCTCCTCCGCTTTCGGGAGTACGACCAGCTCTGCCTCGGCTCGACGATCTTCCACAAGCGGTGCGACGGGCTGGGCGTCCTGAAAGGCCCCGAGGCGATCGCCCATGGGGTCACCGGGCCGATGCTCCGGGCGGCCGGGGTCCGCCGCGACCTGCGCAAGGACCGTCCCTACGCGGTCTACGACCGGCTCGACTTCGACATGGCCCTCGCGGACGCGGCGGATGTGACGGCCCGTTACCTCGTCCGGATGGAGGAGATGCGCCAGTCGGTGCGGATCCTCCGCCAGGTCCTCGACTGGCTCGACCACCACCCCGGGCCCGTGATCGCCGAGCGGCTCCCCCGCTGGCTCGGCGCGCCGTACGCCCCGGTCGGCGCCGAAGGCTACGTGCTGAGGCGCAACTACCCGAAGGGCGTCGGCTTCGCCGCGGTCGAGGAACCGCACGGCGAGGCGCTCTCCTACGTCGTCAACGAGGGCGGAGAGCATCCGTACCGGGTCAAGTTCCGCTCGCCGGTCTTCGCGAACCTGAGCGCGGCGAGCACCTACCTGGTCGGCTGCCACGTCGCCGACATTCCGCCCATCATGGGGAGCGTCGACGTCTGCGTCGGGGAGGTCGACCGGTAGGTCCGCCCGTCCATGTCGAACGCGACGCTGTACTCGGTCTCCTACGCCGTCTCCCACGACCTTCTCTTCGCCCTCGGGTCGGGGGTCGGAGGGACCTGGGGCCGGGCGATCGAGGCCGGCGGGGTCGTCACCGGCCTTGCCGTGCTGATCTTCGCCGCGCTCGTCCTCGTGGCGACGATGCTCAACACGATCGTCCTGATCTGGTACGAGCGCAAGCTCCTCGGCCGGTTCATGGACCGTCGTGGGGCGATGCACGTCGGCTACGCCGGCCTTCTGCAGAACTTTGCGGACGGGTTCAAGCTGTTCCGCAAGCACACGGCCCGGCCGCGCGAGGCGGACGAGGTCGGGTTCTTCTTCGGCCCCACCGCCTACGTCATCACGTCGCTGATGATCTTCGGGGTCCTGCCGATCTCGAGCGGGTGGAACTCGGGCGCGCTCCCGCTGACCTTGCTCCTCGCGCTTGCGATCTTCTCGTTCGCCCCGCTGTTCATCTTCATCAGCGCCTGGTCGAGCAACAACAAGTACTCGCTGATGGGCGGCCTCCGTTCCGCCGCCCAGATGATCGCCTACGAGGTCCCGCTCCTCCTCGCGGTCGTCTCGGTCGTCGTCGTCGCGGGGAGCTTCGACCTCTCGACGATCGTCTACGAGCAACAGAACTACTGGTTCTGGGGGCCGCTCGTCGTCGCGCTGATCGTCTTCGTGGCGGCGATGCTCGCCGAGATGGAGCGGATCCCGTTCGACCTGCCGGAGGCCGAGGCCGAGCTGGTCGAGGGGTGGAACACGGAGTTCGGCGGGATGCTGTTCGCCTTCTTCATGCTCGCCGACTATCTCCGGGCCCTGGTCGGGAGCGTCCTGGTCGTCCTTTTGTTCCTCGGCGGATGGACGCTCCCGAGCTGGGTCCCCGCCGGGGCGACGTCGTTCCCCCTCGCCGGGATCTTCTGGTTCATGGTGAAGACCTACCTCGTCTTCGGCCTGTTTGTCTGGGTCCGGGCCTCGCTCCCGCGGGTGCGGACCGACCAGCTGCTCCGCGTCGGCTGGAACCGGATGATCCCGCTCGCGCTGCTCTCGGTCTTCCTCGCGGCGGCGCTCGTCACCGTGCGCTGCGTGCCCGTCTTCGGCTGCGTGCCGTCCCCGGGGGGATGAGCGGAGGGAGAGGGTCGCACGATGCCCGGGAGCGAATCCGCTGGGGCGGCCGAGAAGCCGGAGCACCCGGTGCTCTACGTCGCCCGGCCCATGGCGACGGCGGCGCGCCAGTTCGTCAAGAGCCTGGTCCACCCGTCCACGATCATCTATCCGTTCGAGCGGCTCGAGGACCCGAAGTTCCGCGACCAGGTGGCGGTCGAGTCCGGCCGCCCGATCGGCGTCGGCCAGGTCTGGGACAACTACCGTGGCGTCCACGCCCTGAACATCGCGACATGCATCAGCTGCAACCTCTGCGCGTTTAGTTGCCCGGACCTCTGCATCGAGATGGTGACGGTCCCGGGGGGCGACCCCAAGCATCCGAAGAAGTGCCCGGAGATCGACTACGGCAAGTGCAGCTACTGCGGGTTCTGCTCGGACGCGTGCCCGGAGGGATGCCTCACGATGACGACGCGCTACGAGCTCTCCACGCCGAGGCGCGCGGAGATGGTCTACTCGCCCCAGAAGCTCCAGGAGGTCTTCCGCTCGAAGCTGCCGATGAACCCGATCCGGCTGGCGCTCCCCGAGAACGAGGACGCGATCCTGCTCGACCCGCCGCTGTGCATCGGGTGCAACGCGTGCGCCCGCGACTGCCCGACCGAATGCATCACGATGATCGACATCCCGAAGCCGGAGGCTAAGCCCGGCGCCAAGCCCTCGCGGCGGATCTGGAAGGAGCCGGTCGTCAACGACTCCGACTGCGTCCGGTGCGGGACCTGCATCAGCGTCTGCCCGAAGGAGTGCCTGTTCTGGGGGAGTCGCCGTTGAGCCTTACCGAAGCGGCGTTCCTTCTCCTCGCGTTCGTCGCCATCCTGACCGCGGTCGCGTCGCTCCTCGCCCGCGAGCTGGTCCACACGATCCTGTGGATCGCGGTGTTCTTCGTCGACCTCGCGATGGTCTACTTCCTTCTGGACGCGCCGTTCCTCGGGGTCCTCCAGCTCGGCGTCTACGCCGGGGCGGTGACCGTCCTCCTCCTGTTCGGTATCATGGTCACGCGCAAGCGGATCTTCTCCCGCGAGGCGGCGACCGGTCTCGGACCGGTCCCGGTCGCGCTCGCCTTGCTCACGTTCGTCTTCGTCGTCACCGCGGTCGGAGAGCTCCCGACCGGGGAGGTAAGCCCCCGGACCTACCCGCCCGCCGCGCTCAGCGCGGCGCTCTTCTCCGGGTACGGCGCGTGGGTGCTGCTCCTCGGGATCATCATGCTGACGAGCGTCAGCGGCGCGATCTACCTCGTTCGGGAGGGCCGGGGATGAGCGGGCTCAGCGAGGTAGGCCTCCTCGCCCTCTCGGGGGCGCTCCTCGCCGTCGGGCTGTTCGGGATCCTGACGCGGAGGAACTTCATCCTGATCTTGGTCGCGATCGAGATTGCGATGAACGCCGCGATCCTGAACTTCGTGTACTTCGCCGCGTACGCCCCGACGACCACCTCCGGTCTCTCCGGCCAGGCGATCGCCGTCGTGCTGGTCGGGTTTGCGGCGACCGAGGTCGCGGTGGGCCTCGCCATCGTCCTGGCCCTCAACCGCGCGAAGGGCACGATCAACGTCGCCGAGGCGACCGAGCTGAGGCTGTAGGGGGGAGGCCACGACGGAGACGCTCGTCGGACTGTTCGGTTGGGCGTTCCTCGTCCCCCTGTGCTACGTCATCGCCTTCGTCGTCGTCGGGCTCGTCGGCACGCGCCTCGCCCGCCTCGAGTGGGGGGGTTGGATTGCGGTCGGGGCGTCCGGCGTCGCGATGGTCCTCGGGACGCTGATCGGGATCGGGGAGGCGATCTCGCCCGGCACGATGACCAACCGGCAGGTCCTCTGGCTCCACCTCCCGGCGGCGGGGCCGTTCCCCCAGGGGTTCTCGCTCGTCATGGGCACCCTGGTCGACCCGCTCTCGGCGCTGATGCTGATCGTGGTCACGGTCGTCGGATTCCTCGTCATGCTCTACTCGATCGGCTACATGCACCAGGACCGCGGCCTGCCGCGCTACTACGCCGAGCTCTCGCTGTTCCTCGCCGCGATGAGCGCGCTCGTCCTCGCGAACAACCTGCTCGAGTTCTTCCTGTTCTGGGAGCTCGTCGGCCTCTGCTCGTACTTCCTCATCGGCTTCTACTACGACAAGCCGAGCGCGGCGAGCGCCGCGAAGGAGGCGTTCCTCGTCACGCGGGTCGGGGACGTCATGTTCCTCCTCGGGATCTTCATCTTCTTCGACCTGTACGCCGGCTCCGGGCCCGGCGGCTGGGCCGCCAACGGGTTCGTCTTCGTCCACAACGGGACCCCGTTCATCCCCATGGGGACGGGCAACGAGACGCTCCGCACCGTCGCGGGCCTCATGATGCTCGGCGGAGCCGCCGGGAAGAGCGCCCAGTTCCCGCTCCACGTCTGGCTGCCGGACGCGATGGAGGGGCCGACGACCGTCTCGGCGCTCATCCACGCCGCGACGATGGTCGCGGCCGGGGTCTATCTCCTCGCCGTCACGAGCGTCTTCCTGGGGTTCACGTCGCTGGACGACCTGGTGATCGTGGCGATCGGCGGGTTCACCGCCTTCTTCGCCGCGACGATGGCCGTCGTCCACCCGGACATCAAGCGGGTGATCGCCTATTCGACGATCAGCCAGCTCGGGTTCATGGTCCTGGCCATCGGGGCCGGCTTCACGACGGTCGGCCTCTTCCACCTGTTCACTCACGCGTTCTTCAAGGCCCTATTGTTCCTGGCCGCCGGCGCGGTCATCCACGCCGTCGGCACGCAGGACCTGTTCAAGATGGGCGGGCTCCGCAAGACGATGCCGCTGACGGGCGTCGCGTTCGCGATCGGCGGCCTCGCGCTGGCCGGCGTCCCGCCGTTCGCCGGCTTCTGGAGCAAGGACGACATCCTCGGGTCGGTCTACTCCGTCCTCGGGGCCCACCCGGCGTACTGGCCGTTCTTCGTCCTCGCGTTCGCCTCGGTCTTCCTCACCGCCTACTACATCTTCCGGGTCTGGTTCCTGGTGTTCTCCGGCGACCGGGCTCGCGACCCGACCCTCGGGCACGGCCACGAGGGCCCGTGGACGATGCAGGTGCCGGTGGTGGTCCTCTCGGCGCTCGCCGTCGTTGCCGGCGTGCTCGTCTACTCCCCCGGGCTGCAGAACCTTCTCGAGCACGGCGCGGGGATCCCCCCCTCCTTTGGTCTCCAGGACCTCGTGCTCTCGACGGTGAGCGTGGCGCTCGCCGCCGGCGGGATCCTCCTAGCCTGGAGGCTCTGGGGGAACGGGCGGGTGTTCGAGCTCGCCCCCACGAGCTCCGCGCAGCCGGTCCGCCATCTCCTCCTCCAGCGCTACTACCTGAAGGCGGCCTACGACTGGATCGGGGCGAAGGGCGTTTACACGGTCGCCCGGGCGGCCGACCTCTTCGACCGCTACGTCATCGACGGGGCGGTCCACGGCTTCGAGAGCGCCTTCGCGTCGCTCTCCAACCGCCTGCGCCGGATGCAGACCGGCGTCGTGAGCGACTACGCCTCCTACGTCGTCGTCGGCCTGCTCGTGGTGTTCGCGCTCCTCCTGCTCGTCGCCCCGTTCGTCCTCGACCGGCTCGGAGGCGGGTAGATGCTTCCGCTGATCTCGATCGTCCTCGTCACCCTCGCCGCCGGGACGGGGCTCACGTTCCTCGCGGGGAGCCGGGCCCGCTGGGTCGCCCTTGCGACCTCCGCGGCGTTCGTCGGGGAGGTCGCCCTCCTGTTCCTCGACTACCCCGGCTGGCCCGGCTACTCCGGTAGCCCCTTGGTGCCCGGGTTCGCCGAGGCGGAGCAGCACGCCTGGATCCATCTCTCCTGGCTCCAGGTGAACTACACGGTCGGCGTCGACGGGATCTCGCTCGTCCTGATCCTGCTCACCGCGATCCTCCAGATCGCGACCGTCCTGTACTCCTGGGAGGAGCGCAAGCGCCCGGGGGCGTACTTCGGGCTCGTGCTGCTCACGTGCCTCGGCTCGTTCGGCGTCTTCGTCGCGCTGGACGTGCTGCTGTTCTTCCTCTTCTGGGAGGCGGTCCTCGTCCCGATGTTCTTCCTCATCGGCCTCTGGGGAGGGCCCCGGCGGCGCTACGCCGCGCTGAAGTTCTTCGTCTACACGCACGTCGCCTCCATCGTCATGCTCGTCGGCCTGCTCGCGACCGTCTTCTACTCCGGCGCGACCTCCCTGGATTTCTCGGCGGTCGACGCGAGCGCCCGCACGCTCTCGTCGGTCGACCAGTCGTTCCTCTTCCTCGCCCTCTTCTTCGGTTTCGGGGTCAAGTTCCCGATCGTCCCGTTCCACAGCTGGCTTCCGGACGCGCACGTCGAGGCGCCGACGGGCGGCTCGGTCCTCCTCGCCGGCCTCCTGCTGAAGCTCGGGGGCTACGGGCTGATCCGGTGGGCGGTCGAGGTCCTCCCCACGGGCTTCGCGAACGACCGGCCGATCCTCTTCGTGGTCGCGTTCGCCTCGATCATCTGGGGGTCGGTCGTCTCCCTCGCGCAACGGGACCTCAAGCGCCTGGTCGCGTTCTCGTCGATCAGCCACATGGGAATCGTGCTGCTCGCGATCGCCCTCAACTCGTCGCTCGGGCTCCTGGCGGCGGTCCTGATGATGTTCGCCCACGGGATCGTGAGCGCCCTACTGTTCATGACCGCCGGAACGGTCCACCACACCTACGGGACGCGCGACATCCCGACGCTCGGAGGGATCACGCCGACGAGCCCGGCCCTCTCGACGATGATCATGACCGGCTCGCTCGCCTCGCTGGGGCTCCCGGCGCTCATCGGCTTCCCGGCGGAGTTCGCGGCGCTGCTGGCGACGTGGTACGGGCTCGGCTACTGGGTCCTCGTTCCGTTGGCGGTCCTGGTCGTCACGGCGGCGTTCTATCTCTGGATGATGCAGCGGATGCTCTTCGGCCCGCCCCGGGGCGTCCCGGCCCAGGCGCACGACGTCCCGTGGTACGAGGGGGCCAGCATGGGGCTCCTGGTCGCCCTCACCGTGCTGTTCGGCATCCTCCCCGGGCTCCTCGTGAACGTGATCACCAGCTCGCCCGTCCACGGGTTCCCCGGAACGTGAGCGAGGGAGGGAGGTCGTCCGGTCGATGAGCGACGTGCTCTCGGTCGCCAGCACGTTCGCCCCCGAGATCGTCGTCCTGGCGAGCGCGCTCCTCGTCTTCCTCCTCGACGTCCTCGGGGTCCGGCGCCTCGAGGCGGTCGGCGCGGTCAGCGTCGCGGGGAGCGCGCTCGCCCTCCTCTTCGTCCTCGCCGACCTCGGGTTCGCCCCGCTCGCGCTGTTGAGGACGGTCGGGGCGGGGGCCGTCGACGCGGCGCCGGCCGTCGGGAGCGCTCCGCTCTACTTCATCAGCTCGTTCGGGCTCGTCTTCCAGGCGGTATTCCTTACCGCGGCGCTCCTGGTCGGCCTCGCCTCGCTCAGCCGCGAGTCGCGCGAGCCCGGGGCTCCGATCTTCTTCGGGCTCCTCTCGCTCGCCACGCTGGGGATGCTCCTGGCCGCGCTCGCCTCCGACCTCATCTTCCTCCTCCTCGCGATCGAGATCACGAGCATCTCGACCTACCTCCTGGTCGGCTACACGCGTCGGGGGATCCGCCCGCTCGAGGCGGCGATGAAGTTCTACGTCATCGGCGCGGTGAGCTCGACCCTCGCGTTCTTCGGGGCGTCCCTGGTCTACGGCGCTTACGGCACGACGAACCTCTTCCTCATCCGCGGGGTCGCAGGGGCCGTCGGCTACCCGGTCCTCGCCCTCCTCGGCTACGGCTTCCTGGTCGCCGGGCTCGCGTTCAAGACCACCCTGGTCCCGTTCCACGCCTGGGCGGTGGACGTCTACGACGGGGCGCCGACCGACGTCAGCGCGTTCCTCGCCGGCGGGTCGAAGAAGGTCGGCGTCTTCGCCTTCTTCCTCGTCTTCCTCGGACCGGTGCTGTTCGTCCATCCGGGGGCGCCCGGCAACCCGTTCTCGGGGTCGCCGTTCGCCATCGGCCCGATCGTCCAGGTGACGCTCGGCGTGCTCGCGGTCCTGACGATGACGGTCGGGAACGTCCTCGCGCTCCTCCAGCGGGAGATGAAGCGGCTCCTCGCCTACTCGTCGATCAGCCAGGCCGGCTACATGCTCCTCGGGATCGCGGTCGGCACCCCGGCCGCCCTGACCGGCGCGACGTTCCAGGTCCTCGCGCACGTCCTGATGAAGGGCGGGGCCTTCCTGGTCGTCGCCGGCGTCGCCGGGCTCGGTGTCGGGCCCCTGGTCGACGACTGGAGGGGGCTCGGCCAGCGGCGCCCGCTCACGTCGGTCGCGTTCGCGCTCATGCTCCTCTCCCTTGCGGGGGTCCCGCTCACGATCGGGTTCGTGTCGAAGTTCGTCCTGTTCAGCGCGGCGGTCGACGCTCAGGGCTACTTCGTGTGGCTCGCGGTCGCCGGCTTGCTCAACAGCGCGCTCTCGGTCTTCTACTACGCGAGGGTCCTGAAGACCGTCTATTTCGAGGCCCCCGAGCCGGCCGCGCTCCCTCAGGGGGCGGTCGTCGGCGCGGCCGGCCCGCCGGCATTGCCCTGCGGAGGGCTGGGGTACGGCCGCGCGGCGGCGATCGCCGTCGCGACGATCGCGATCGTCGCGCTCGGGATCTACCCCCAGGTGGTCCTCGGCCCGATCCAGGCAGCCGCCTCGCACTTCGTGGCGCTCGGGGCATAGGATGCCCGAGCGGTTCGACGTCGTCGTCGTGGGAGCCGGCCCCGCAGGATCCCTGGCCGCGAGGGCGGCCGCCGGGCTCGGGGCTCGCACCCTCCTGGTCGACCACCGTCCCGAGCTCGGCCAGCCGGTCCAGTGCGGGGAGTTCCTCCCGTCCCCTTCGGAGCTGGTCGACCTCTTCGGGAACGCCCCGCTCGTCCGCGAGGCCTACGACATCCCGGGATCGACCGTCCTCCACGAGACGCACTGGATCGACTGCATCAGCCCGACCGGCCGGCGCTATCGCTTCGCGCTCAGCGGGATGACCGTCTCGCGCCGCGCGTTCGACAAGGCCCTCGCCTTCCGTGCTGAGGGCGAGGGCGCCGAGCTCCGCTACCCGCTCGGCGTGACCAGGGTCCGCGACCACGAGGTGCGCTGTGCCGACGGCTCCGAGCTCGAGGCGAGCGTGGTCGTCGGCGCGGACGGACCGACCTCGACCGTCGCCTCCTCGGTCGGGTTCCGGCCGGCCCGGAGGATGTTTCGGATGATCACGGCGACCGTGGATGGGCCCCTGGGAGAGGCGATCGAGCTCCACTTCGGCCGCGAGGCGCCGCGGGGTTACGCCTGGCGTTTTCCCCGCGCGCACGACTTGAACGTCGGGCTCGGGGTCCCCGCCCTTCCGGCGGGGTCGAGCCTTCCCGGGCTCCTCGACCGCTTCCTCGCGCGCCTCGGGTGCGGTCCCGCGCGCGAGAGGACCGCCTGGTGGGTCCCGATCGGGCCTCCGCCGGCGAGCCTCGTCGTCGGCCGCACGGTCTTCGCGGGGGACGCCGCGAACCTCGTCATGGCGACCAACGGCGGGGGGATCCCGACGGCGATGCTGAGCGGTCACCTCGCCGGCCGCGCCGCCGCGCGGGCGGCGCGGGGCGATGCCCCCCTCGCCGAGTACGACCGGGCCTGGAGGGAGGCGCTCCTCGTGCCCCTCGAGCGGGCGGCGCGGATCCAGCGGTTCAGCGACCGCATCGCCGGCTCGGACGCCCTCCTCTCGCTGGGGATGCGCTATATCGGGGCCCGTGGTCTTGATGCCATGATGCGGCTGCGGTGGCCTTCCCGGCTCGGGGGAGCCTCGTGACGAGCCCGGCCGCCGACTCGCTCGAATCGTCGCTCCAGAGCTTGGTCGCCCGGTCGCTCGGGCAGGAGGCGTCGGCGGAGCTGCTCACCCTCCTGCCGGACCTCGTGCGCGACCTCGAGGCGGTCGACTGGAGACTCCAGGAGGTCCTCGGATCGTCGTTCGCCCGCCTCTCCGAGGCCGCCCGCTACGCCTGCTCCACCGGCGGGAAACGGGTCCGCCCGCTCCTCATGGCGGCCGCCGGCCGTGCCCTCGGGGCGGAATCGTGCGGACCGATCGTCTCGCTCGCCGCCGCCTTCCAGCTGATTCACACGGCGACGCTCGTGCACGACGACGTGATCGACCACGCCGAGACCCGGCGGGGCCGGCCGTCGATCCCGAGGGCGTTCGGGCTGCCGCTCGCGATCGTCTCGGGCGACTACCTGTTCGTCCGGGCGTTCGAGCTGGCCGCGGAGTACCCGAAGTCGATCATCCTGCGTTGTGGGGAGGCGTGCGCCGACCTGGTCGAGGGCGAGGTCCTCCAGGAGAGCTCGAAGTTCGACCTCTCGGGCGGGCGCGAGCACTACCTCCGGATCGTCGAGCGGAAGACCGCCGCGATCATCGCGGCGGCGCTGGCCTCCGTCGGGGAGATCTTCGAGGCCCCGGCCCCCTGCGTCGACGCCCTCTCGACCTACGGCCACCGGCTCGGCGTCGCCTTCCAGATCCGCGACGACCTGCTCGACGTCATCGGCGACCCCGACCTCCTCGGCAAGCCGCTGTTCAACGACTATCGCGAAGGGAACCCGACGCTCATCTCGCTCGAGGCCTACCAGCGGCTCGACCCGCGCCGCCAGGCGGAGTTCGAGACCCTCTTCCAGCTCCGCCGCAAGCGCACGAAGCACCTGCTCCGGCTGCGCGAGCTGAGCGAGGAGGTCGGGGCCCCGGCGGCGATCGCCCGCGAGGCGGCGGGTTGGGCCGAGAAGGCGGTCTCCGCGCTCGAGCCGCTCCCGCCCGGACCGTACCGCCGTCTGCTCGAGCGCCTCGCCCGCGGGGCGGCCGAGCGGACGTTCTAGCGCGCGGGACGCGGCGAGGGCCCGGCCGCTTCCTCGCGGCGAGCCACCGCGTAGAACGAAAGCTACTTTTGCGGCCACCGGGCTCGCCGGGGGGCGAGCGATGTCCGGCGGAGCTACGGCGGACGTTTCCGGGCCGGGCGGGACGGGCGAGGTCGATCACCTGCCGCCCCCGTGGGCGCCGACGCCGGTCCGGCCGAGGCTTCCGATCGGGGTCGCCTTCGTCTCGGTCCTGATCGGGCTCGCGGGCTTCGTGATGGTCCTCACGGCGGTCCTGTTCGTCCTGAACCAGATCGTCGGCGCGTCCGTCCCCACGAGTCTGGAGATCTTCTCGGCGGTCGACATCTTCGGGGCGATGATCCTCATCGTCGTCGGAGCCGCCCTCCTCTCCGTCGCGACGTCGCTCTGGCGGCAGGAGACGTGGGCGCTCTGGACCACCATCGTGCTCGTCTTCGCGATGACCGCCTACCTGTTCTTCACCGGGTTCATCACGGTCCTCTTCGTCCTGTTCGTCGTCCTCCTCGTCTACCTGCTCGCGGTCCGAAGGTACTTCTACTGATGCGCGTCGCCCTCGCGGAGCTCTCCCCTCGCCCGGCGGACGTGCGCGCCAACCTCGAGAAGCTCGACCGCGTCGTCCGGGCCGCCCGGAGCGAGCTGGTCGCCTTTCCCGAACTGTTCCTCTCCGGCTACCACGTCGGCGACCGCCTCCGGACGCTCGCGGTACGACCCGGTGACGGGACGCTCGACGCGCTCGCCCGGCTCGCCCGGGAGGTGTCGTGCACGATCGTGGTCGGCGCGCCGGTCGCCTCGGCCGAGCGGGCCGGGGAGGTCGAGAACGTCGCGCTGGTCACCGACCGCAGCGGGGCGTCCCACCGGCCGTCGAAGCGCTACCTTCCGACGTTCGGCCCTTTCGAGGAGGGGATCGTCTTCACCCCCGCGGAACGCGCCGTCCCCGTCCTGGCGGACGGGGTCCGCCTCGGCATCGAGATCTGTTACGACGTCTTCTTCCCGGAAGTGGCCCGCGAACTCTCGGTCGGGGGAGCCGATCTCCTGCTCAACATCTCCGCGTCCCCGGTCACCAGCCGTCGGCTGTTCGAGAAGCTTCTTCCCGCGCGCGCGGTGGAGAACGGCCTCCCGGTCGTCTACGTCAACCGCGTCGGGGTCGAGGACGGCCTGGTCTTCGGCGGGGGGAGCGGGGGGTGGGACGCCCGCGGGGAGCCCCTGGCCCTCACCCCCGTTCGGCTCGGCGGCCTTGAGGCGGACGAACGCCTCGTGGTGGCCGAGGTCGACCTCCGCGAGGTCGCCCGGTGGAGACCGTTCCGCCCGGTCCTGCGCGACGTCGTCGCGCGGCCGGCCCCATTCTTGCCGCCCCCGCGGTAGGCACCGTTCCGTTCGAACGCCGAGATTATAGCGGCCCCTGCCCCCGTAGCGGCCGTGGCCCCGACCCTGACGATCGCCCAGCAGCTCGCGGCGAAGCAGCGGGAGATCTCGGTCGCGGAGTTCTTCGAACGGAACCGCCAGATCCTCGGCTTCGACAACCTGGCCCGCGCCCTTCTCACGACCGTCAAAGAGGGCGTGGACAACGGGATCGATGCCTGTGAGGAGGCGCGGATCCTCCCGGACATCTCGGTGGCGATCGCCAAGGAGAACGACGACCGCTACCGGGTCACGGTCGCCGACAACGGCCCCGGGATCCTGCGGCGCGAGATCCCGAACGTCTTCGCTCGACTCCTCTACGGCTCGCGCTTCCACGCGAACCGGCAGGCGCGAGGCCAGCAAGGGATCGGCATCTCGGCGGCGGTACTCTATGCGAACCTCACCACGGCGCGGCCGGCCAAGGTGATCTCCAAGGTCGAGGAGGAAGACGCGGCGCACGTCCTCGAGCTCGTCCTCGACACGCAGAAGAACCAACCGCGAATCGTCTCGGAGGACGTCGTCCTGTGGGACCGGCCCCACGGCACCTCCGTCGAGCTCGTCGTGAAGGCCCGCTACCAGCGTGGCCGCCAGTCGCCGCTGGAGTACCTCCGCGGGACGGCGATCGTCAACCCGCATGCCCGCCTCGTGCTGACCGAGCCGGACGGCAGTCGCGTGACGTTCGAGCGGGCGACCTCGGAGCTGCCTCCGCTCGCGAAGGAGACCGCCCCGCACCCGTACGGGCTCGAGCTGGGCGAGCTCGCCTACCTCCTCAAGGCGACGCGCCGGCCGTCGCTCGGGGAGTTCCTGACCGGCGACCTCCAGGGGGTGAGCTTTCGGGCCGCGAAGGAGGTGCTCGCGCGCGCCGGGCTCGCCGCGGGCGAGAAGCCGGCCTCGGTCCTGGGAAGCGAGCTGGAGCGTCTCCTCGCCGCCCTCCACGAGGTCCCGCTCATCAGCCCCAGCGCGGACTGCCTCTCGCCGATCGGCGGGATGCTGATCAAGCGGGGGCTGCGCAACGTGCTGGGGGAACTCCGGCCGGAGTTCTTCGCGCCTCCCGTGAGCCGGCCTCCGAAGGTGCGGGGGGGCTTTCCGTTCATGGTCGAGGTCGGCCTTGTCTACGGGGGCGCGCTCCCGGCGGAGGAGCCGATGCAGATCCTCCGCTTCGCCAACCGTGTCCCGCTCCTCTTCCAGCAGGGCGCCTGCGCCATCACGAACGCGATCGCCCAGGTCGATTGGCGGCGCTACGGGCTCGAGCAGAAGGGGGGCGCGGGGGTCCCCGTCGGGCCCGCGCTCGTTCTCGTCCACGTCGCGTCGACCAAGGTCCCCTTCACGAGCGAAGCGAAGGAGGCGGTCGCCGAGGACCCCGAGATCGACCGCGAGCTCACCCTCGCGCTCCAAGCGGCGGCCCGCCACCTCCGGGCCCACCTCTCGAGGAAGAGCCGCCGCGACTTCGCCAGTGAGAAGTTCGCGATCATCCAGAAGATCCTGCCGAAGCTCGCCGAGAAGACGAGCGGCCTGGTCGGGAAGCCCGTCCCCGACCTCACCCCGGTCGTGACGAAGATCATGGACGTCGTGAACGTCGAGACCCGGCTCGAGGCTACCTCCAAGGAGCTCGTCGGGAACGTCGAGGTGACGAACTACACGCCGCGGACCCGGATCCTCGAGCTGTTCCTCGAGGTCGCTCCCGAGCTGTTTCGGGTCCTGTCGTGCTCCCCGGCCCCGGACGGGAGCGAGCCGGACCTCGGCAGGGCCTGGTGGACCCTGCCGAAGCTCGTCCCGAACGGCCGGACCCAACTCAAGGTCTCGTTCCCGAAAGGGACCGAGGTGGAGGCGAACGACCTCGACTGGTACGTCGCCGGGATCGACGAGGGCCGCCTCCTCGGGGCCGACCCGCTCCCCGGCGACTGGGACGTCCGGCTCCCGCGGACGGTCGTCGAGGCCGCCGAGGCGGCGGCCGAGGAGGCCGACCGCCCCCATCCCCCCGAGGAAGCGGAGGTGGACTACGATGCCGCCGAGGCGAGCGCGGCCGTCCGTGACGAAGACTGACGCCGACGCGCCGAAGGTGCGGGCGGACGCCCTCGCTCCGACCCTCGGGCTCGCGGGCGACATCTACGCCCAGCTCGCCCGGGGGGAGATCCCCCGGATGCGCCTTCCGCTCCGGACGAAGCAGAACCTCGCCTTCCAGATGCGCGAGGGGGTCTGGAAGCTCGGGCGCGCGATGGGGACCCGTAGCGCCCGCAAGCTCGACGGGGCGCTCATGCTCCTGAGGACGTTCTACCTGGTCGACTTCATCGGCGAGATGGCCAAGGACGCCAAGACGTCGACCCTGCGGGAGCTCTACTACATCAGCGAGGGCTGGGAGGAGGCGAAGTTCCACAGCGAGGACGAGTCGAACCTCCTGATCGAGGACCTCGAGGTCCTCTGCGACCGTCTGCGCGAGGACTTCCGCCTGCATCCGGAGGAGAACGGGGCGAGCGTGATCGGCGACCTCACGATCAAGGAGCGCAACCGCAAAGGCGTCGTCAAGGAGATCAACTGCCGGGACGACGTCGGCGACGGAGGCTACGCGCTCCCGTTCAACGTCGAGAAGGAGAAGATCGAGTTCGTCGGGACGGGCGCGAAGTTCGTCATCGCCATCGAGTGCGGAGGGATGGTCGACCGCCTCGCCGAGAACGGGTTCGACGAGAAGCACGATGCGATCCTGCTCCACCTCAAGGGCCAGCCCGCCCGCTCGACCCGCCGCTTCCTCCGTCGCCTCTCGGACGAGCTGAGCCTGCCCGTGGTCGTCTTCACGGACGGGGACCCCTGGTCGTTCCGGATCTTCGCGAGCGTGGCGTACGGCGCGATCAAGACGGCGCACCTCTCCAGCTACCTGGCGACGCCGAACGCCGAGTTCCTCGGGGTCACCGCGTCCGACATCGAGAACTACGACCTCCCCTCCGACAAGCTCTCGGAGCAGGACGTCCGGGCTCTCGAGGCCGAGCGGACGGACCCGCGGTTCGGCACCGCCGACTGGCGCGCGGAGATCGAGCTGATGCTCAAGAACGGGAAGAAGGCCGAGCAGCAGTCGCTGGCGAAGTACGGCCTCAACTACGTCACGGACCACTACCTGCCGGAGAAGCTCAGCGCGATGGGCGTCGGCTGAACGCCCGACGCGGCGGGGGAGGGGCCCCCGGGGGGGCGAGACGAGGACGACGTCCTCCGGGGGTTCGCGCTCCTAGGTCGGGGCCCCGCCGGCGATGGGCCGCCCTCGCGGACCGACCGAAGGACCTCCGGGGAAGCGTTTAAGGGGCGGTCGGATGCAGGAGATGGCATGCCGTGGTCGGCCGGCCAGAGGTACCTCGCGGAGTTCCTCGGGACGTTCGGGCTGCTCGTGTCCGTCTCAGGGGCCGCCCTGCTCTCCCTCAACCAGGGCCTGGGAACCGTCCCCGACGCGCGCGTCCTGCTCATCAGCCTCTCGCTCGCGTTCGGCGTCCTCGGGATGATCTACGCGTTCGGGGACATCTCCGGCGGCCACTTCAACCCCGCCGTGACGGTCGCGATGTGGCTCACCGGCCGGACGAAACCGAAGGATGCGGCCGCCTACATCCTCGCGCAGGTCGCCGGCGGGATCGTCGGGGTCGCCACGGTCGCCGGGGTGGCGCACGGCTCCGCGTACCTCTGGAACCTGGTGACCTCGCCCACGGCCGCGCTCGCGTCGCAAGGCTATGCGGGCAACGGCTCGCCGTACACCGTCGCGGCCGGCTCGGTGTTCCTCCTCGAGGTGGCCCTCACGTTCCTCCTGGTATTGGTGATCCTCGTGGCGACGCGGGCCGACGGTTTCGCCAAGAACCTCGCGCCGGTGGGGATCGCGCTCACGCTCGCGATGACCAACCTCATCGGGATCCCGATCGACGGCGCCTCGGTGAACCCGGCCCGCAGCTTCGCGCCCGCCCTGCTGTCCGCGGGCTTCTCCGGGGACGGGTGGGCCCTGCGGCAGGACTGGATGTTCTGGGTCGCCCCGATCGTCGGGGGCGCGATCGCGGCGCTGGTCGAGTACGCCCTGCGGCCCAAGCCGTAGGCCCCGCTCAGCTGAGCCCGAGCTCCGCGAGCCCTTCCGGCGAGAGGAGCTGGCGCGCGAACTCGGCCGGGGCGTAGACATAGCCCGCCGACCCGGCCAGGGCACGCTTCCATCGGACCCCGCCCTCCTCGAACTCCGGCGGTTCCGCCGCGACCTCGACCGCGAGCTCCTCGTCCGAGCGTCGGGCGGGCCCCTTCGGGGCGAGGTGGAGGGCGTCCGCGGCCTCGTCGAAGACCACCCAGCCGAGCGGGACGACGACCGTGAGGCGGACGAGCCTGGGGCGAAGCTGGCGCTCGGACTCGGTCTCGGTCCGGCAGAAGACCGCGTGCGGGCCGCCCGCGAGCTCGACCAGGCGGTCGAACTGGAACGACCGGTGGCGGAAGTCAAAGACGTTCATCGCGAGGTCCGCGACCGTCAGCACGGTCCTTCGACCGCCTCGCCGCAGATAAGCCGACGGCCGTCCGGTCGGCGGGAGAGAGCAGGCCTTTTAAGCGCCGTCCGGTCCGCCGCCCTATCGGCCGATGGTGGAATGAAACGCTCATCCCGGGTCTGGAAGAAGCGCGGCCACATGCGCTGGAAGTGGCGCAAGAAGCGGATGCGCCGCCGCATGCGGGCCCAGAGAATGCGCAAGCAGTAGGCCCGTCGGGAGCGGGGGGCGCGGGCCGCGTCGGTCACCGACCGAGGCGGTCGAGCCGGCGACGATCCCTCGTCGCCTTCTTCCACGCACGGTAGTGCTCGCGGCAGAGCGGGGCGCGGCGCCCCTTCTCGGGAAGGTCGTCGAACGCGAGCCGGGCCTCGGCGAGCGCGAGGTGGCGCACGGCCCCTCCGCCGCACCCGGGGACGATGCAGGCGTCGGCCGTCCTCGGCGCGTCGCCCGGGGTCATCGGCGCGACGCGCCGCGGGCGAGCTCGGCGACGATCTCGCTCACCTCATAGGGGAGCCGCGCGACGCGCGCTCCCGCGCGCTCGAGCGCCTCGACCTTGGAGGCCGCCGTTCCCCGCCCCCGAGAGATGATCGCCCCGGCGTGGCCCATGCGCTTCCCGGGCGGGGCGCTGCGTCCGGCGATGTAGGCGACGACCGGCTTCGAGAAGCTCTTCCGTATCAACTCGGCGGCGTCCTCCTCAGCCGTCCCGCCGATCTCTCCGACGAGGACCATGAGGTCGGTGTCGGGGTCCGCCTCGAACAGCGGGAGGGCGTCCACGAACGACGTCCCGACGATCGGGTCACCTCCGAGGCCGATGCACGTCGACTGGCCGAGGCCCTGCTCCTTGATCCCGTTCACGATCTCGTAGGTGAGGGTGCCGCTCCGCGAGATCACCCCGACGCGGCCCGGGCGGAAGACGACGTTCGGGATGATCCCGACCTTGGCCCGGCCGGGGGAGGCGATCCCGGGGCAGTTCGGCCCGATGATGCGCGTTCCCTGCGAGCGGGCGTAGTGGTACATGACGAGCATGTCGTGGAACGGGATGTGCTCGGTGACGAGGACGCACAGCTTCAGGCCGGCGTCGACCGCTTCGAGCAGGGCGTCCTTGGCGAAAGGCGCGGGGACGAAGACGCACGACGCGTTCGCGCCGGTCGCCGAGACCGCCTCCCGGACGGAGTCGAAGACCGGCACGCCCTCGACCGACGTGCCTCCCTTGCCGGGCGTGACCCCCGCGACGACCTGCGTGCCGAACTCGCGCATCCCTTGGGTGTGGACCATGCCCTGGTGGCCGGTGATCCCCTGGACGACCACGCGGGTGGAGGTGTCCACCAGGACCGTCATCGGGCCTCCTTCGCGGCGGCGACGACGGCCTGGGCCGACGCCCGGAGGTCCGGCACGCTCGTGACACCCGCCGCACGGAGGATGGCGATCCCCTCGGCCTCGTTGTGGCCGCGGATTCTCGCGACGAGCGGGAACCGTTCGGCCGGCGGCACCGAGCCGAGCGCCGTGACCAGCCCGCTCGCGACCGTGTCGCACCGGGTGACCCCGCCGAAGATGTTCAGGAAGACCGCCCGCGGCTTCGCCTTCGCCATCAGGAGGAACGCCTCGGTGACCTTCTTCGGGTCGTCGGTCCCCCCGAGGTCCAGGAAGACCCCAGGGGCGCCGCCGAACTCCTTCAGGACGTCCAGCGTCGCCATCGTGAGGCCGGCGCCGTTCGCGATCACGCCGATGTCGCCGTCCAGCTGGACGAAGGCGATATCCTTCTCCCGAGCGAGCTCCTCGAGCGGAGTACGGTCGTCGCGGATCGAAGCGTATTCCGGGTGCCGGAACGCCGCGTCGTCCTCGATGGTCACCTTCGCGTCGAGCGCAAGCAGACGGTCCCCGACCACGGCGAGGGGGTTGACCTCGGCCAGCTCGGCGTCCTCCCGGTCGAAGAGCCGGTAGAGCCCGACGAGGAAGCGGTCGAGCTCGGCGGCCAGCGGTCCTCGGAGGCCGAGCACCACCGCGGCCCGGCGCCGCTCGTAGGCGGCCAGCCCCGGGAACGGCTCGATCGGCTGTCGGTCGATCTCGACGTCCCCGACCGACTCGATCTCGACGCCGCCCCGGGCACTGGCCATCAGGACCGGAAGCCGCAGGCTGCGGTCGAGCGCAAACGAGACGTACAGCTCCCGGGCAATCGAGACCTTCTCCTCTAAGAGGACCTCGCGGACCGTCTCTCCCTGGAACACGCTGCCGAGGATCGCCGCGGCCGCGGCCCGGGCTTCTTCGGGCGTGGAGGCAAACCTCACCGCGCCTCCCTTCCCCCGCCCTCCCGACAGCACCTGGGCCTTCACGACGCAGGGCGAAGGGACCTTCCCGGTCCGGACCGCCTGCTCGGCGTCCTCCGGCGAACTCACCGTGAGACCGTTCGGCACCGGGATCCCGTACTTTCGGAACAGCTCCTTGCCTCGGCCTTCCGTCAGCTTGACCATAATCGATCGGACGGCGCGAGCCAGGCCTCCATCTTAAGCGGCGCGAGGGCCGGACCCGCCGCCCGCGCGCGCCGGCCGGGGGCCTCCGAGGTCGGTTCGCGGGCTGCTCCCCGCCCGTGCGCGTCCGCCGACGGCCGTTATCTGGGGACCGGCTCACCGTTTGCGGGTCAGCGATGGACCGGTTCGTCGAGCTCGTGGGGCTCTCCGCCGCGATGGGCCTCGCGATCTACCTTTCCCTGCCGGTCGTGCTCCGGAAGAAGACCGGCTCCAGGTCGGTGACGTTCCTGAACGCCGCGGCGATCGGGATCCTGGTGTTCCTGGTCGCGGACGTCTTCTCGGACGTGGCGACGCTCATCTATACGAACCCCGCGAACCCGTACGTCGCGACCTCGGCCGACGTCGCGTACTTCGTCGCCGCGGTCGGCGGCAGCTTCCTGCTGCTCTACGTCCTCGAGCATCGCTCCCGGGAGGTGCTCAGCCCGGCGAAGATGGCGCTCATCATCGCCACCGCGATCGGCTTCCAGAACCTGACGGAAGGCCTGGTCTTCGGGGAGTTCTGGGCCGCCGGCACCGTCGGCCTCTCGACCGTCGTCTTTGTCGGGTTCTTCCTGCAGAACGTCACCGAGGGGTTCCCGATCACCTCCCCGTTCCTCGCCCGGAGCGACTTCCGGCTCGCGTCGGTCGCGCTGATCTTCCTCGTGGGCGGCCTCCCGACGATCGTGGGCGGCATCGGCGGATTCTTCTACACCAGTCCGACGATCGAGCTCGTCTTCGATTCGCTGGCCATAGGCTCGATCCTCTACGCGCTCCTCCCGATGCTGAGGCTGGCGATGCGCCCGGCGGTACCGCCCGAGACGACGTTCGTCCGGCAGCGCCTGCTCTACCTGGGGCTGCTCACCGGCTTCTTGGTCGGCTTCCTCGTGAACGCGGTCTAGGGGTCTTCGCGACCGACCCGACCGCCGCCCCCGGCCGTCGAGCCGAGCGAAGCTCGTTCGCGAGCTCCCGGCCCAGGTCGTCCAGCAACTTTCCGGCGACGTCGGCCTTCGGCCCGCGGAGCCACCTCCGCACCTCGCCCCGGGGCAGCACCAGGACGTTCGATTCGGCCGCCCCGACCGTCTCCACGTCGTTCGCGACGACCCAATCGGCCCCGCTCTCCTCCCCAAGGCTCCGCCCCTCCCGCTCGAGGGCCTCGGGCCCTTCCCCCGCGAGGAGCTTGAACGCGATGAGCTTCGTAGGGGCGGGCGCGAGCCTTCGGAGCGCGGGCAGGACCCTGGGCGTCGAGGCGAGCGTGAGGCGCAGCGTGGGGTGCTGGCGGGAGGAGATCTTCCCGGCCACGGGCTCCACGGTATAGTCGCCCAGCGCCGCGGGCACGAACACCGCCGACGCGCCGGAGAGGTCGGCCCGACACTCCCTCGCGAGGTGGAGGAGATCGCCCACCGACCTCCAACGCCGGACCGCGATCCAGGACGGGATCGGCAGGCCGACCGAGCCGACCCACAGTTCGACGTCGGCGCCCCGGTAGTACGCCTGGTTGGCCAACGCGAGCGCGGTCGCCCCGGAGCTCTCGTTCGTGATCGAGCGGACCGCGTCGATCGCCTCGCGGGAGGCGCCTCCGAGAACGATGACGCGGCGTCCGGCCCATGGGCCTCGACCGAGCCGGTGCAGGACCGCCGCCGCGATCTCCTCGGGCGAGGCGATCTTCGCCTCCCCCTCCGTCGCGGCGCCGAAGAGCACGTCCACGCCCCAACTGCGGAGCTTGGCGAGGCTCTCGCGGACCGCCGGATTCTCCGCCATGAACCCGTGCATCGCCGGAACGACGAGGATCGGTACGTGGCCCCCGAGGGCGACGGACGCGCAGGAGGTGACCGGCGTGTCGTCGATACCGTGGGCGATCTTCGCGATCGTGTTCGCGGTCGCGGGAGCGATCAGGTAGAGGTCGGCCTGGTCCTCGCCCGGCCCGAGGAACGTCACGTGCTCGACGTTCCCGGTGAGCTGGACCACCGGCGGATGACCGGTGGCGAACTCGACCGCCTCCGGGGTGATGAGCCGGGTCGCCTCCGGGCTCATCACCGCCCTGACCTCGGCGCCATGACGGAGGAGCTCGCGGACGATCTTGGGAACCTCGACGACGGCGATCGAGCCCGAGAGTCCGAGGAGGACACGACGGCCCTCGAGCAGGTGGGTCGTCCTCCCCCGGATCGCCCGACTGGGATGCATCGGCGCGTGGACTCCTTCGGGCCGACGGGACCTGGCGCCCCTCGGGCCGGCGCCAGCTGTACGGACCGGAGCGTTAAAACCGAGTCGGCCTCCCGCCCCCGATGGGTCGCCGGGGCGAACCTGCCGTCATCCGCGCCGGCTCATCCCCGGCCGAGCCGCCTCGCGAGCTGCCGGTCCTCCCCGTGGCAGGACCGGTGGTGGGCTCCACGGCCGTGCGTCCCCCCCGCGCGCCTCCGCCTCCCCCGGTGGTCGGGCGTGGCGTCGTCCTCTTCGACCTGGACGGAACGCTGCTGGACGACCTGGCCCTGATCGCCGACGTGGCGGCCGATGTGATGCACAGGACGTTCGGGACGCCTCCGGACGAGGCGCGCATCCACTACCTCGCGACGACCGGGATGCCGTTCGAGGCGCAGCTCGCGCAGCTCTACCCGGAAGCGCCTCCTGGGCTGCGCTCGACGGCCTCGAGGACGTTCCACCAGCGCAAGGTCACCGAGGCGTATGCCCGCGCCAAGCCCTATCCCGAGGTGCCCAAGCTCCTCAAGACCCTCGTGTCGGCCCGGTGGAACCTCGCGGTGACGACCGGCACGGAGACCGAGATGGCCGAGCTCCTGCTCGAGCGGGAGGGGATTCGCTACTGGTTCGACGACGTCTTGGGCTCGGCCGAGGGGACGAAGCGAGAGCACCTTGCCGAGTACCGCCGACGCTACGGGAACGTCCCGATGTTCCTCGTGGGGGACTCGCGCTTCGACATGGAGGCGGCTCGGACCGCGTCGGGCGTTACGGCGCTGGGGCGCGCGAGCTCCTTCGGAGGGTGGACGCTCACCCCGCACGACCTGAAGCGGTGGGGCGCGGTCTGGGCGGCGTTCTCCCTCGTGGGGCTCCCCCTGGCGCTCGAGAAGCTCGCCCGCCCCGCGGCCCGACCCTCCTCGAAGCGCCGCGCGCCGTCGCGGAGCAGGTAGCGTGGGGCCGGGACCGAGAGTTTCCCGGCGCGGGGCATCCCGCGCCGATTTGAACCCGGGTCGAGGGATCCACAGTCCCCCAGGATAACCAAGCTACCCCATCCCGGCCACGCTCCCGGACCGGGCCTCGGAAGAAAAGGTTGCCGCGGGGCAGGAGGACCGGTCGCCGGGGCCGGGGCGCTCGGCAGGCGGGCCGTCGGGAAGGGGCGCCCGGCCCCCTGACGTCCCGGAGCCACTGACGGCGGAAGGCGCGGGCCGCCCGACCGACGCGGAGGACGAACGCGCCCGGCCCGACCGCGAACCCCGCCGAAAGCCGCGCGCTCCCGCAGGCGAACCAGGTGTCGCCGAACGAGAGCCCGACCCCGAGAACGAGCCCGAGGGCGATCACCCCACGCCGCCGACGAAGAATGCTGCCTCGCGAAGCTGGCCCCTTCGGCCACCCCTCCGGCGGAACCCTCTGGCGACTTCCGGGTCGACGGGTCGCCTCGGGGAGGCGACGGCCCACGGGGGCCGGCCGGCGGCCGAGGGATGACCCGTCCTCTTATGAGGGGCCCGTCGGTGGCACGTTGTGGCGCTCGTCCCCTTCGCCTCGGTCGACCCGTCGGCCCTCCGATGGATCCGGACCCAGGAGAGCCCGGTGGCGTTCTCGTTGCGCGCGGGCGACGCCGAGGTCGCCACGCTGACCTGGGATCGCCCCGGAGGCTCCCTCGCCACCGCCAGGACCATGGACACGGTCTGGACGCTCAAGCGGGCCGGGTTCCTCCAGCCCACCGTCCTCGTGCGGGAGGGGGGGTCCGTCGAGCCGATCGCGCGCCTCTCCGCCCACCTAGCACGCCACGAGATTACGGTCGGCCGCGAGCCGGCCTATCGTCTGCGTCACGTGAGCCACCTCCTCCCTTCCTGGCGCCTCACGACCGCGCGAGGCGAGGAGGTCCTGTACATCGAACCGGTCCCGGAACACCGTTCTCTCCAGGCGGGCGCGGTGGCCGTCTCGTCGACCACCGGGAGGCCGTCGACCTTGCTGCTCGTCGTCCTGACGTGGTACTTCATCGTCCTGACCTGGTTCGAGGATGAGGCGATCGAGGCCCTCGCGCCGTTCGAGGGACCCGACCCGCCGCTCGCCCGCGGCGGAGCGGACTAGAACGCCATCACGCGCGCTGCAGCGCCGTCTTCCACACCGCGTCGAAGCACCCCGAGCAGAGGTTGTGCAGCTGGGGCCAGCCCTCCTCGGGCACTTGGGCGATCTTGGTGATGGTCTTCTGGCACCCGTCGCAGACGATCATCCCGTCGCGAATCACCGCCGACCCCCCGACCCGGGACAGTCACCGCCGCCGCCCAAAAGGTCGACCCATCGCTCCCTGAACCTGCGCGATCGACCGGGTCCCGGCCTTACCTTCGCCGGGCCCACGTGTCCCCGCCGAAGCCGGACGGGGGCCGCGGATCCCACCGGGGGCGAGGGGGTCCTCGTGCGCCGTCCCCTGCGGACGAGGGCGACGAGCCCGGCGGCTCTCCGGAGGGGGAAATACCCGGCCCTTCTCCGTGGGCCTCACTCCGCCGGGCCCGGAAGGTCCGCGGGGGGGACGACGATGGACGGCTCGCTCGAGAGGATCGGGGTCGAGGCCTTCGATGGCGACCGTCTGAAACGGCCGGGGATCGTCGCCGTCGCGTTCCTGGCCGACTGGTGCCCGTTCTGCCGGGCCTTCGGGCCGGAGTTCGCACGTCTTGGTCGACCCGGTCGGTCGACGCTGCTCGTCGCGGATGTCACCTCCGAGGAAAGTCCCCTTTGGGAGCGGTTCCGTATCGAGGCGGTGCCGACGGTGTTCGTCTTCCGCGACGGCCGGCCGATCTTTCGGGTGGACGGGGTTCCCGGACAGGGTCTGGTCCGAGACGACCTCGCGGCGATCGAGGGCGCGACGCGCGCGGCCTCCCGCTCGTCGCCCCGACACGACCGGGCCCGGGGCCGTTCACGGTAGGGTCCGGTCGGGGCGGCCCCAAAGCCCGGTCTCGCGCTTCCCCACGGATGCTGGGCTAGGACGGGTCCGGATCGGAGGGTCGGCGAACCCCCCCGCGCAGCGGCCCTCGGCCTCCTCACCGCCGGGGGAACCGGCCTCGGCAAGGTGATCGCGAGCGCGGGGCGCTTCCTCGTGAGCCCGGCCGCGGCGTGCGTCACCGAGGAGATGCTCGCGGTCGACGGCGGCCAGGTGTTGGGCCGAGACGTCCTGCCGCGGCTCGAGGAGACCGGGCGCGACCGCTCCCCCTAGGTCGTGGGAACGTTCCGCTCGAGCAGGAACGACCCCAGGACCCCGACGAGCAGGTCCGGGTCGGTGCGGTGCACCAGGTGACCGGTGTCACGGAGGGAGAGCGCCGTGGCGTTCGGCAGCTCGGCCACGAGCCGCTCGTGGATCTGGGAGGCGAACCGGGGGCTCAGGTCCCCGGCCGTGGCGAGGACCGGCACGGCAATCCCACGGAGCTCCTCGGCCAACGGCCGGACCGCCTCGGGATCGCCCATCTCCTCGGCCCACGCAAGGGCGTTCCCCAGGAACGATCTCCGAGTCCTTTCGTCGAGCTCCGGCCACTGCTCTCCGGAGGACGCGAACAGGCCGAGGTATCGGCATGCGGCGACCTCGGTGGTGCCGCCGAGGGCGAGCTCGCGGGCCTGTCGCAGGCGGTGTTCCACGGAGGGTCCACCGGCAGGGCCGGGAGCACCGGCCCCGAGGAGCTCCACGAACGGGACCTCGTGAAGAGCGATGCTCCGTACGAGCTCGGGACGGTCGACGGCGAGCCGCAGCGCCACCGCCCCGCCGTACCCGTGGGCCACCAGGTGCGCCGGGAACAGCTCCGTCGATTCGAGCAGTCGGGCGAGGTCGAAGGCATCGTCGCGCACCGGTCGTCCCCGAGGTGGCCCCGAGCTCTCCCCGTGGGCGCGACGGTCGTAGACGAGAACCTGGAGGGCGGCCGCGAGCCCGGGGACGACCAGGTCCCACGCCCTTCCGTCTTCCCAGCCGCCGTGGATGAGGGCGACCGGGTCGCCGTAGCCACCGGACCGCTCGAACGCCAGATGGACGGCCTCCTCGTCCAAGTGTTCCGCCACCACGTCGCCTCCCGAAGGCCGGTCGCCCGGCCGGGAGCGGCGAAGAGACGAGCGGGGGGATAGCTGCCGCGGTCGACCCGACGCCCGTTGGGGACGGCGTGCGCTACGGTCCGAGGGATGGCGCGCGGAACGTGAGGTCGGGGGCGCGACGAACGCAATCCTCCGGCCGCCATGGTGCGGCACGGGATAGACCTACGACCTCTCGCTCCCGTCGGCGGAGCTCGCGGCGTTCGACGGCCTCGCCGGTGGCGGACGCGTCGGAGCGACCGACCCGACCACGGTACCCTGAGGGGACCCTGGGAGGCTGGCCCCCGGGCAGATGGCGATTTCGTGCGGCGGGACCAACTCAGTTGATATATATTTTCGGCGAACGTGGAGGACGGTCGTTACCTATGGTCACGGTCGAAGTCGCCCACGAGAAGTGCACCGGTTGCACCCACTGCCGCGACGTCTGCCCCGTCACCGTCTTCGAGATGCAACCCAGGGAGAACTGGCCGAACGTCATCGATGACCCCGCGGTCGCGGCGAAGTTCCAGTTCCGGGCCGAGAGGTCCGCCGTGATCCACGGCCCCGACTGCATCATGTGCGAGGCGTGCCTGTTCGAGTGCGAGGGCGAGTGCATCACGATCGTCGACGACGAAGGCACCGTCCACAAGTCGACGTACAAGTGACCGGCTAGCCTCGAGCCCTCCCTTCCGCCCCTTTCCCGGGTCGCAGTCGTCAAGTTCCCCGTCGGGGTAGGGAGCTCATGCCGCAGGGACCCACGTCGCCCTCTCGCGCGGGGTTCCTCGGCCTCGGCACGATGGGAGGGCCGATGGCCGGGCGCCTCCTCTCGGGCGGCATCCCCCTGGTCGTGTACAACCGCGACCGCGCGAAGGCGGAACCGTTCCTGGCGGCGGGGGCCGAGTGGGCCGACTCGCCCAAGGCGGTCGGCCGGGCCGCGAGCGGCGGGCTCGTCTTCGTCATGGTCACCGACGTGCGCGCCGTGCGCGCCGTCCTCTTCGGACCGAAGGGGGCCGCGGCGGGGGCGGGCCCCGGGACGTTGATCGTCAACCTGAGCACGATCGCGCCGGAGGAGAGCCGGGCCGTGGCCGAACGTCTGGGGCGGCGCGGGATCCACTACCTCGAGGCCCCGGTCGCCGGAAGTCTGGACGCCGCGAAGCGCGGGGAGCTGATCATCTTCGCGGGGGGTGAGGCGGCCGACCTCGTCAAGGCCCGGCCGTGCCTCGAGCGGTTCGCCCGCTCGGTCGAGCACCTTGGGCCGGTGGGCGCCGGCGCGTCGATGAAGCTGGTCAACAACCTCGTCATGGTCGCGACGCTCGCGGCCGATGCCGAGGCGATCGTGCTCGCCGAGGCCTTCGGGCTCAACCCGACCCGCGTCGTCGACCTCCTCCTCGCCGGCGGGGGAGCGTCGAAGGCCCTCGAGAACAAGCGGGACGCGTTCCTCCGGCGCGACTACGCCGTGAAGTTCAAGCTCGCCCTTGCCGACAAGGACCTTCGGCTGGTCGGCCGCGCCGCGCGCGGGGTCGGGGCCCGCACGCCGATCGCCCGCGAGGCGAAGCGGCTCGCGGACGAGGCGATGCGCGCCGGCTTCGCCGACCGGGACCTTTCGGCGATGCTCGAGGCTGCGCGGGGACGGCGACGCGGCGACCGGCCGCCCGGCGAGGGACCTCTCGCCCCGGCGGCGGAGCCGCCACCGACCTCGAACGGGGCCTCGGCTCCGCGCTAGCCGGGCCGCAGGCTCGGGCGGTAGAACGCCCGGTGGACCGTCGCCGGGCCCCCGTCCGGCGGGAAGCGGACGCGGACGCCGGCGGACCGGCCGAAGAAGGTGAACTCGAGCGAGTACCAGACGGCGGTCCACGCGCCCGCGACGTCGCGGAACGCCTCCCCGAAATGGTACGTCGCCTCGAGCATCCCGCTCGCCTTCCGTGCGAGAGGGTACGACCAGGCGAGCGCCTCCGCCTCCCCGGAGGGGACGCGGGTCGGCTCCGGCGCCTCCAGGAGCCCCTCGACGGTGTACGGCCCGCGGACCACGCCGCGCCCGAGGACGTACCGTGCCCAGGTCGTCCGGTGCCGGCCGTCGCCGTCACGCTCGGAGAGGATGAGCCAGGCGAACGGGTTGGTCGTCGGGGAGACGACGTCGTAGGGGCCCAGCGAGCGAAGCCGGCGTCCGACCTGGATCCGCCCCGCGAGGCGGACGGCGAAGTACCCCGCGAAGAACACCATCAGGGCGTAGATGGTGATCAGGTAGTCGGCGAACGGCCACCGGTTCCGCTCGACGCCGAGCAGGAGGTAGAACGACGCGACCGAGACGATGAGGGTGACGAAGTTGATCGCTCGGTCCGCGTCCAGCTCGAGGCGCCGCGCGGAGAACGGCAGGAGCGGAGGGACCGAGAAGTGCGTGAACCCGTCCTGGGCGATGTGGCAGAGCCCTCCGACCTCGAGGACCAGGAAGTAGACGAGCGCGCTCCCGGGGGCGAGGAGCGGGGCGACGAGCGCCCCGGCCCCGGCGACGAGGCTCACGCCGAAGATCGAGTGCGTGATCCCGTGGTGGCGCAGGACGGGGAACCGCCTCGCGATCGGGAAGAACAGCGCGTCGGCGTCCGGGAGCCCGCCGCCGAGCGCGCCCGCCGCGAGGTACGCCGGCTTGAAGCCGACGATCCCGAACGTGACGAGGTAGGCGACCAGGACGTGGGTGAACAGGTCCACCGGCCGCGCGCGGACCCGCTACAGCAGGCCCTCCTCCATCACCTCGACCGACTCGATCTCCGGGAGCTTCGCGAGCGCGTGCTCCGTCGAATCGAGGACCCCACCGGTGTCGTCCATGACGACCGACACCAGGAGCGATTTCAGGCCGTAGGCGATGTCGCGGACCTGGCTGCCGCGGACCGTGACGCCGGCCGGCACCGCCCCGGGGATCGCCCGTTGGACGGCCTTGAGGTCGGTATCGACCCCGCGGGGCATCAGGCGGAACAGGACGGCGACCTTCCCCATCGATCCCCGGACGCCGCTACGGCCCCTCGAACGAGCACTTCGGGCAGCGGTAGGTCACGCTCTGGTCGCGGCAGCGCGCGCACCGGCCGATCGGCCCCTCCCCGCAGTTCGGGCAGAGGAACTGGGTCGCTCCCGCCCCGCGCAGGCCTCGGCCGCAGGACGAGCACTTGAGGTCGACCCGGACGCCGAGCACCGTTGTTCCCTCCGAACCCACCTGAGCCGTGGTCGGCCACCTAACGCCGCGCCGTGCCCCGACGGCGCGCGGCGACCCGGGTGGCGTATATAAAGAGAACCCCGAAGAACGCGACGATCCCGACGACGTACCACACCGTGTAGCTCGGGGGGGGCGGAGCGACGTAGAACGTCGTCGACTCCACCGTCAGTCCGTTCGAGAACGTCACGAGACCATGGGCGTCCAGGATGGAGAGGGAGAACGTGTGTTCGCCGCTCGGAAGACCGTTCGACGGGTAGCGGTAGCTCAGCTGGTAGGTCGCGTTCGGCTGGAGCTGCGGCACCTCGACCACCCCGACGGGGGTCCCGTCCAGCGCGACCGCGACGCGGAACGGGAGGACGAGCGCGTCCGGTCCCGCGACCAGCGTCGCGTGGACGATGTAGGGGACGACGACGCGGAACGCTTTCGTCAGGTTCGTCGTCGCGTTGGTCGTCGGGGAGGCGCTCGTCACCTGGACGACCAGGGTGAGCGGTTCGACGATGGCGCCGATCGAGACGCCGATCTTCACCGGAACGACCGTCGCGTTGGTGATGTTGCCGCGCGGGGTCGAGACGGAGGAGCCGGTGAGGTTCGCCCCGGCGAGGCTCGCGCTCCAACGAATCGTCCCGGTGAACTTTCCGTCGACGTACGCCGGCCCGCCGCTCGCGTTCAGGTAGAACGTCACGTTCGTCGAGGTCGCGACGATCCCCGGCCCGCTCACGTTCCCCGCGATCGGAAGAACGGTGGACGCGGCGGGGGAGGCGGCGAGGGCGGCCGGCACGACCGCCGACGACGTAAGGGCGGCCAGGACGAGCGCGACCGCGATCGCGAGCGAGCCCGGCCTCACCGGCGCGTCCACCTCCTCGTCCTCCACCAGCGGTAGGTCAGGACCCCCAGGACGAGCAGGAGCGCCGGGACGAACGCGACGAGCGGGATGAACCAGTCCGGGACCGACGAGGGGCCGGCCTGGACGCTCGGCCCGGTGACGACAAGCGTCCCGGACGAGACGGCGACGCCGGGGCGAGGGACGGCGAGCACGACGCTCGAGGTGATCGACCCCTTCGGGCTCGTCACGGAGACCTGCACGGTCACCGATCCCGGAGGGAGCTGCACCGACGCGGTCGCGGCGCTGAGGTTGAGCGAGACCGAGAGGTTCTGCCCCGCGCTGAGGCTGAACAAGCCGGGGTGGGGCTGGGCGGAGGTGCTGGTGAAGCTCGTGGTCCACCCGTAGGAGGCGAGGCGCGCGGCGTCGACGACCGAGAGCTGGACCGTCTCCGCCGTGTTGCCGCTGTCGACGACGTAGAACGGCAGGATGGCCTGGTCGCTGCCGACCTCCGGCGGAGAGCCGGAGCTGGTGCCGGCGGAGAGCCCGTAGTAGGCGAGGACGTTGACGACCGGCGCCGGGCTGACGGCACCGGCCTCGGTGCCGTTCGCAAGGTCGAACACGATGTTGACCGGGGCGTGGTCGACGGCGGTCCCGGCGGGGACGGTGACCCGGACCTCGCCGGAGAGGTTCGCCCCGGGCGTGAGCGTGACGTTCCCGAAGGAGAACGCGAAGTCCCAGCCCGACGGCGATCCCACGGGATAGAACGTCACCGGCACGTTACCGGAAGCGTGGACCTGGAAGTCGAACGTCACCGGCCGGCCGGCCGCGACGCTCACCGAGCCGGGGCCGGCCAACGTGGCGGAGACGGTCGCCGCGAGGGGGACCGACAGGTCGAGCTCCGTGACGGCGTTGCCCGCGGCCATCGAGACCGTCACGGAGCCGCTCGCCGTGCCGGGGACCCCGTTGCGCGACCCCGAGGCGTCCGCCGACATCCCATAGGTCCCGGGGGGCAACGCGAGGTCGAGCACGGTCCCCACGCTCAGGTCGGTGAACCTCGTGACGTCGCCGAAGACGTCCCGCACGCTGACGTTCGCCGGGCCGACGGTCACGCCGCTCGAGCCCTCCACGGTCAGGTGGAGGGCGTCCGTCCAGGTCGCTCCGAGAGGGATCGTGACGGTCTGGACGGTCGTCGGGAGCGCGAGGAGCTTGCCGAGCGCGGCGAGATACGGGGTAGCGGTGGAGACGGCGTAGAGGTCGTAGGCCCCGGGAGAAAGCGCCACCGAGAACGTTCCGTCCACCGCCGGGACGACCGTGACGTTGGTCGAGGGGTACGGCCCGACGAGCTGGACCGTCCCGGCGACCGGCGATCTCCCGCCCGCCGGCACGAGGGCGCCTCGCACGTCGACCACGACCGGGGTTCCGACCATCGTCACCGAGCAGAGGGACGTCGTCGTGGTGAACGTGCACGTGGCCGAAGGGCTGGTCGTCCAGTCGGTGAAGTACGTGCCGTTGCGGCCGCTGGTCAGGGTCGTGAAGTTCGCCTCAACCCCGTACGTTCCGAGCGGAACGGTCGCCGAGACCGAGCCGGCGATCGACGACTCGACGATCGTGAGGCCGCCGGGCGTCACCAGGGTCACGGTCGTGTTGACGCTGAGCAACGAGCCGGAGGGGGCGAGGAGGTCGACCGTCGCACTGAGCCCCTGCTGCGCAAGGACCAGGGGCGGCTCGACGGTGCCGTTCGCGTTGAGGGTCACGCGGGTCACGCTCGCGTAGGTCGTCCTGTCCTCCGTGGCCGTGACGGTCGCCGTGTACACCCCCGGGGTGGCGCGGAACAGCTTCGTGTAGGCGGTCCCACCGACCGTGAGGTTCAGGATCGGCGACGCGAGCGAGACCGTCGCGTCCGCGACGGTGAGCCCGGCGGGAACCGTGAGCTTGCCGGAAGCGTTGATCTCCGGCACCACCACGAGCGTGAGGTTCGAGTACGTCGCGCCGAGAGGGATCGTCGTGTTGAGGAGGGACGCCGGCAGGTAGACGGTCGTCCCGTGGCCGATCTCGGCCCTCGCGCCGACCCCGTAGGTCCCGGGAGGGAGGGCGAACGTGAAGCTGGGGCCTCCGGTGAGCGTGAGGTCGACAGCCCCGACGGTCTCCCCGGTGACGTTGACGGTCACGCTCGTCTTCGCCGGGAGTCCGACCACCTGGAGCGACACGGGGACCGGGTTGACCGCGAGGTCGAACGTGCTCAGGTTCGCGAGCTCGCTCAAGGAGAGGCCGCACGTCGTCGCCGAGGCGAAGCCGAAGGCGCTCGCGCCCAGGCAGTAACCGCCCGCAGCGCCCAAGAGCCCGGAGGGAAGGAGGAAACCGACCGCTCCGGCCGCGTCCGCGGTGGCACGGAGCACCGGACCGCCCGGGCCGGCCGAGAGGACCACCGTGGCGTTCCCCGCGGGGAAGACCTTGCCACCGGCGGCAGGCGTCCCGACGGTGAAACGGACTCCGACCGAGGCTCCGACGGGGACCGAGAGCGTCCGCGGGCCCGTGAGGTTCGCCACGGCCAGCCCCGCGGTGGATGCCGCACCGGCCGTCAGCACGCCCCGTACGGCGAGGAAGCTGTACGACCCGTCCGGAAGCTCGAAGACCGCCGAGTCGTTCGCCCCGGCCCATCCGAACACCTCCGGGCCGCCGGCCGCGTAGGCGAGGACCGCGGTCCGGGTCTGGGTAGTGACGAGCCCGGGGACGTAGACGCTCACGGTGCGGGCCGGCGTGAGGTTGAGGAGCAGCGTCACGGTCGCGCCCGGGCCGGTGACGTTGACGGTACCGAGCGCGGTGTACAGGACCGCGGCGACCCGCGCCGTCGCGGCGACGGTGTAGATCCCGACCGGGAGCGTGACCGCCCCCACCCCGAAGGAGTTGGTGCTCGCGAACGTCGTATTGGTCGCCGCGGCCACGAGCGAACCCACGGGGGAGAGCGACGTGCTCGCGAGCCAAGGGACCGGGGTGAAGGTTATCGTCGCGTTCGGGAGCGCGACCCCCCGGGCCTCGACCGCGACCTCGGCCGTGCCGCAGACCGCGAGCGTCAGGTTCACCTCCGCCGTGCCCCCGGTGGAGGGTATGGAGACCTGGAGCTGAGGCGAGCTGATCGCCGGGTCGAGACCGACAGCCGAGACCCGGTACGTCCCCGGGGGGAGGCCGGTGAAGTTGAAGTCGCCAGTGGCATTGGTCATGGCGACGATCCCCGCGCCGCTCGCGCTCGTGAGGGTCACGGTGGCGTCAGCGTATCCCGAGCCCGAGGCCAGGACCTTCCCCTTCACCGTTCCGGGCGATAGGGAGACGGAGAGGCTGGTTCGCCCTCCGGAGGAAACGTTGGCCGAGCCCCCGCTGTAGGTCTGGCCCTTGAACCCGACCGTCACGTTGTAGATCCCGGGAGGGACCGAGGGAAGCAGGAACGTGCCGCTCGGGTCGGTGGTCGCCGAGAGCGTCGAACCCCCGACCGTGTCCGTGAGGACGACCTGTGCCCCGCGCACGACCGAGTCCGCGGACGGGTCGTACGTCGCGTTCCCCGTGACGTTCCAGTAGACCAATCCCGAAACGGTCCCGTTCCGGACGGGGAACGTCTGCGCCATCGAGGGGGTACTCGTATCGAACCCGAGGGCGCTCGAAACCGGGATCTTGACCGACTGGATGACGGTCGTGTCCGACTGCGTGAGCGGATTCAGGGTCCCGTAGCTGAACCGCAGCGTGTCGTTCCCCGGGGGGAGGACGAGCGAGAACGCCCCGTTCGCGCTCGTGACGTTGGTCATGTGCGGGATCCCCCAACCGTCGTAGACGGTCACGCGGACGCCGGGGACCGGCTGCCCGGCCGGGGACGCCAGCCGACCATAGAGGGTCACGCCCGGGTAGTAGGCGAGCATCGACTCGCCCCCTTCGAAGTAGCTGATGGACGAGAGGTCGGCCGTCCCGTTTGTTCGGTTCGCGATAGCGTTGGCCGAAGCGCGGTTCGTCGCGACCATGCAGGCGGACCCGGCCGAGGCGTTCTTCACCCCAGGGCAGACGAAGGCGGTCCGGTACTCGACCTCGAAGTGCTGGAGCATCCAACCCGGCTCGACCGGGTCACCGGCCGCCTCCCCGGACAGCCCCGGGATGCCGCTAGTCTGGCCGACCTCGGTGCCGTTGTAGCCGATGTAGATCCGGTAGATCATGGAGTTGTAGAACGGCGCCAGATAGTTGATGTTGTACTGGACGGCGCCGATCCCCGCGGGCAGCGGCCCGAGCGGGTAGGTATTGCCGTCCGACCCGAGGATGGTGACGTTGAAGAATGAGGTCGGCGTTCCCTCGGCGCTGATCACCCGGCCGGTGAGGTCCGCCGGGGCGTAGAAGATCCCCGTGTCCGACCCGCTGAACGGGAACAGTCGGTTGTCGGTCATCGCGTAGCGGATAGTCCAACCGGTGTACGCCTCGAGGTCGTCGTAGACCTGCGCGACCCCACTAAGCGAAAGGTGGTCGGCAAGGTAGTAGGACGTCGCGAGGTACATCGCGTTGTCGTCGGTGATCGTCGACGGGTCGACCGGAAGGTACGTCTGGGGGTTCCGGACGACGACGGAGTAGTCGGCGGCCAAGTTGGTGAGGAGATCGTGGAGCTCCGGGACGTCCACCCCGTCCCGCGCGAGGACCGAGTTGAGCGCCGCGGGCAGCGTCGGATTGTGGTGCAGCAGCATCTCGCCCTCGAGGAGAGTCACCGCGAGGACGGAGATCGCCAGCGACTCGTTCTGGGCGAGGAGGAACTGGCCCGCCGGGTCGATCCCGTTCTGGAAGTTGTCCGCGACGCTCGGATGCTGGCCTTGGTCGATCGCCTGGAAGCCGTAGTCCCACCAGCTGACGAAGGCCGGTCGCTGCGGTTCGGGAAGGTTCGCGTCCTGCGTGGCCAACCAATTGTACGCGGCGCTGTCGTACTGGTTCGACGTGTCCATCCCGGTGCCCGCCGCTCCGAGGTAGTTGCTCGCGGGGGCCGAGCCGTTGAGCTTGAGCCAGGACGGGATCGTCTGGTTGATCTGGATGCCCACCTGGGTCTTCGTGTTGCTCGGGATCCCCGCGTCGATTGCAATCCAGACGTTCGGCAAGAGGATCCCGACGGCGAGGGCGAGGACGAGGACGTGGCGGGCCTTGAACGACTTGCGGAACGCCGACAGGCGTCCCGTGCGGTCGGTCAGGGAGGCGACCGACCTCCTCAGCTGGGGATAGCCTCCGACGTCCAGCAGGCGGTGGATCCCCTCCGCGGAGAGCAGGGCGAACGCCGGTGAGGCGACGAGGAAGAACTTCGCGGCGGAGATCGGCAGTACGATCGAAACGATGACGAAGATCAGGATGGCGATGTGGTAGCGCTTGAACCGCTGGCGGGCGAGTTGGTAGCCGAACAGCGCAAGCCCGGCGAACGCCAGGAAGAACGTCACGACGCCGTAGGCCACGATCAGCGCGTTGATCGAGGGGGCCTGGGCCTCCGCGACGGTCGTGTAGATCAGCGTCTTGGTGAAGTAGCCGTTGCCGGTGATCGCGCCTGCGAACAACCCCGGCTCGAGGAGTCGGAAGCCGAGGAGGGCGACCCCGACGATGGCGACGAGCGTGGGGATCGAGAAGACCCACGGCACCTCCCGCATCAGGAGGAACGGGAGCAGGAGGGCGAGCGTGCCGAAGAACAGGATGATCGGCAGCAGAAGGAAGAGATAGATCTCGCCCTGGACGAGGTAGTACGGCGCCAGCATGGGGAAGGCGACCAGTCCCACGATCCACGTGGAGACGTAGAGACCGAACGAATCGACGCGTCGGATCCGTTCGATCAGCATCGCGATTAGGATGGTGAAGGCGATGACGACGATCGCGTAGGTGTACCCCTGCCAGGTCAGGCCGAAGGCCCCCAACGCCACCCCGGTGAAGACCGACCATTTGACCGCGGTCCTCTCCGTTCTCAGGAACCCGCGCACGGCCGGCAGGAACTGCCGGGGGTGGCGGTAACTTTCGACCCATCGGCGATGGCCGATCGCCTTGAGCATTCTCAGGAACGAGTAGATGACGACGAGCAGGAAGAACGTGTAGAACGAGAGGTAGTCGGCGTAGCCGAACGTCGACGAGTCGATGCTGGCGCTGAAGAACGGATAGACGAGCGCGGCGATCAGACCGGTCCGGCGACCGCTGGCCTCCCGACCGATCAGGTAGATGGGGAAGACCGCGAGCGCGGCCCAAAGAGGCGACTCCAAGTCGAGGAACCAAGCGCCCGCGTTGACGGCGTTGCCGCCAAAGAACGGGGCGAAGACGATCCCGAGGACCGCGTTCATCCAGTCGAACAGCGGTTCGCGAGGGTTGATCGCCCCGACCGGGAACTTGAGCATCGGGTCGAAGACTAGGTTCCGGTGGGTCTGGATGATGTAGGTCATCACCCGCGAGTGGTAGTACGAGTCGGACCCGCCCGCGTAGGTGTAGAGGGCGCCGTACTGTTGGATGACCGGGTACTGCCAGATCGTCCGGAGACCGAATGCGATTCCGAAGGCGACCAGGAGCAGGCCGATGGTCCAACCGTGCCGACGCCACCACTCAGCGGTCGCGGAATCCATGGACGGCCGGCCTCCCTCGGGCCGGCGGCGCGCGAGACCGAGGGGCCGTATAAATAGCCTCGCACAACGAGGGCACTTTGCCACGACTAGTTCGGGCCTCGGGCCTTAGAAAGAGCTGCCAGCTTTCCGATGCGCTTGCGAATGCGACAGGGTTCGCGCATCGACAGGATTGGTCGAGGATCGTTGCGGGTTTCGCCCAGCGGAAGCTCCGGGCGGTGACCGCGCTGATGCCCGCTTCGCCCCTTTCCTCACGGTGATTGGGGCGGGTGGATTCCCACCGCGTCCGCGAGAAGCCAAAACTCCTCGTCGGACAGGCCGGGGCGCTCGAAGCGGGCTCGGTACGCCTCCAGGAAGCGGCGGGTCTCCTCCTTCGACCGCGACTCCGCCCCCTCCTTGAGGCGTGCGAGCAGGTCGACGATGCTGGCGTCCGGTGCCGTGATCCCGCGCTCGCGCAGCTTCTCTACGACGGTGGCGCGGCCCGTGTGCTTTCCCAGGATCATCGCCCGCTGCCGGCCAACCGTCTCCGGCTGGAGCGGTTCGTAGGTAAGGGTATGGGCGAGAATCCCGTGGGTGTGGATCCCGGCTTCGTGGGAGAACGCGTTGTACCCGACCAGCGCCTTGTTCGGGGCGACCGGTACCCCGGAGCACTCCTCGACCAGGCGGGAGAGCTCGAAGAGACCCTCCGTGCGGATCCCCGTCCGATAGTGGTAGAGGGTCTCGAGCGCGAGGACGACCTCCTCGAGGGACGCGTTGCCGGCGCGCTCGCCGAGACCGTTGACGCAGACATGCGGCGCGACCGCGCCGGCCTCGAGCGCGGTGAGCGTGTTCGCGGTCGCCAGACCGAAGTCGTTGTGGCAGTGGACCGAAAGCTCCCGGGGCCGGACGCGACGCTGGAACTCGTCCAGGTACCAGCGAAAGGTCAGTGGGGTCATGACCCCGACCGTGTCGGCGACGACGAGCCGGTCGGCTCCGGCCTCTTGGACGGCGCGATAGAGCCGCTCGATGAAGTCGAACGGGGCCCGGACGGTATCTTCGGTGATGAACGCCACGTGGAGGCCGGCGTCCTTCGCCCGCCGGACGGAGGCGAGCGACGCACGCAGGACCTCCTCCTGGGTCATCTTCAACTTGAACTTGAGGTGGACCTGGCTGGCCGCGACGAACACCGCGATGTGGGTCGCTCCGGAGTTGATGACCGCCTCCACGTCGCGGGGGACCGTTCGCGCGGCAGCCAGGATCTTCGCGGAGAAGCCGGCCTCGGCGATGAGCCGGACCGCCCGGGCCTCCTCGGGCGAGACGACCGGGATCCCCGCGCTGATCACCGAGACCCCGACGTCGGAGAGCATCTCCGCGATGCGGAACTTCTCCTCCGGGTAGAACCCGACCCCGGGCGACTGTTCGCCGTCGCGCAGCGTTTCGTCCCAGAGGACGAGCTTCTGGGGCAGGTGCCTCTCCCGCTCGGTCTCGGGGTGAAAATCCTCCACGAGCCCGGCGTGGTCCACGGGCGTCCGAGGACCGGGTCGGTCTAAAAAGCTAACGAACGGCCAAGCTCTCCGACGCGGTGCGAAGGTCCCGCCGCCCCGCGCCGAAGACCCTGAGCGGTCGCCCGACGCGGGTATCTGGTCTCCCGGTCCACCTCCGTCAATTCGTTGTCGGGCCGTCCGTTAAATATGGTGCGCACCTCGAACTAGTGGTGCGCGTCGTGGACGCGTGCCGACCCCATCGATGACCACATCCGCGACGCGAACCGCCCCGATGTCGGGCGAGGCAACCCCCGAGGCGCGCCCCCGTCCTCTCGAGCTCGCCGACCTCTCCGTCATGATCGGTGGCCAAGGCGGCGACGGGACGCTGACGGTCAGCGACCTCCTCGGGCGCTACTTCCGTAGCCGCGGCCTGTACGTCTACACCTCCCGGAACGTCCTGTCGCGCATCCGAGGCGGGCACGCGGACGCGTCGATCCGGGCGAGCCGTGACCCGATCGCGGCGGTGAAGGCGCAGGTCGACGTCCTGGTGGCGTTCGACCAGCAGGCGATCGACCTCGGGCGGTCGGAGCTCGCCCCCCACGGCCTCGTCCTCTACGATTCGACGTCGTTCCGGTCCGACCTCCCGAACTCGGTGGGATTCCCTTTCGCGACGCTCGTCGGCGGCCCTCTCGGGCAGCCGATCTACAAGAACACCGCCGCCTACGGGGCCCTTTCGGTCATCTTCGGCTTCGACGCGACCTACGCCCGCGCGGTGATTGAAGAGCGGTTCCGTCGCCGCGGGGGCGAGGCGCTCGAGAAGAACCTGAAGGCGCTGGAGATCGGACGGAAGACCGCGCTGGCGGCGACCGGCGTAGCCAACCGGTTCTCGGTCGTCGACGGGGACGCGCACGACCTCATCCTCACGACCGGCAACCAAGCGGTCGCCCTCGGCTTCGTGGTCGGGGGCGGCCGGTTCTTCGCCGGCTACCCGATCACCCCCGCGACGGAGATCATGGAGTACCTCCAGCGGTACCTTCCTCCGCTCGGCGGAGTCGCGCGGCAGGCGGAGGACGAGCTGGCGGCCATCAACATGGTCATCGGTGCCTCGTACGCCGGGGCGCGAGCGATGACGAGCACGAGCGGCCCCGGGCTCGACCTCATGACCGAGGGGATCGGCCACGCCGGCATCGCCGAGATCCCGGTGCTGATCGCCGACTCCCAGCGCGTCGGACCATCGACCGGCGAGCCGACCCGCCACGAGCAGTCCGACCTTTCGCATCTCGCGCACATGGGGCACGGCGAGTTCCCGAGGTTCATCCTCGCCCCCGCGGACCCGGTCGATGCGTACGACCTTACGGTCCAGGCGCTGAACCTCATGGAGCGCTGGCGCCTGCCCGTGATCCTCCTCCTCGACCAGGCGCTCTCCCAGAACACCGCGACGAGCCGTCGGTTCGACCTCAGCGGTGTCGTGGTCGACCGCGGGCCGCGCCTCCCCGCCGAGAAGGTCGCCTCCCTGGACGAGTACAAGATCTACGGGGTCACCGAGGACGGGGTGAGCACCTGGGCATTCCCCGGCACGCCGGGGGTCTGGTCGGAAGTGACCGGCAACGAGCACGACGAGTGGGGGCACGTCTCGGTCGACCCGGTCAACCGTCGCCGGATGATGCGAAAGCGGATGGAGAAGATGGTGCGGGCGCGGGACGAGCTTCCGGTCGGCCGGCTGTTCGGCCCGGCGGACGCGAGGGTCGGGCTCGTCGGCTTCGGCAGCACCTCGGGGCCGATCCTGGAGGCCCAACGCCTGCTGGAGGCGCGCGGGCTCCCGACGCGCTACTACCAGGCGCGCACGGTCTACCCGGTGCCGGCGCACGAGCTCGACCCGTTCCTGGCCTCCGTCGACACGGCGTACGTGGTGGAGCACAACTACACCGGTCAGCTCGCCCGGCTGATCCGCGAGACGCTCCCCTGGCACCACGCGAAGCTCCGTTCCATCCTCAAGTACGACGGGTCGACCTTCCGGGCGCCGGAGATCGTCGCCGGGATCCAGGAGGCGGGTCCCCCATGACCGCGCGGTCGGCGAAACCGGTCCAACCGATCTGGTGTCCCGGCTGCGGGGACTTCGGGGTGCTCGCGGCCGTGAAGCGCGCCGCGGCGAACCTGAAGATCCCGATGCACGAGATGGTCCTCGTGGGCGGAATCGGATGCTCCGGCTCGATCCACAACTTCCTCGAGATCAACGGGGTCCACTCGCTCCACGGCCGCCTGCTCGCCCAGGCGATCGGCGTAAAGCTCGCGAATCCCGAGCTCACCGTCGTGGCCGCCGGGGGCGATGGCGACGGCTACGCGATCGGGATGGGCCACTTCCTTCATGCGTTCAAGAAGAACGCGTCGATCCTCTACCTCGTGATGAACAACGAGACCTACGGCCTCACCAAGGGCCAGCCGTCCCCGACGAGCGAGATCGGCTTCGAGGGGAACATCGAGCCGCCGTTCCACGCGATCCTGACAGCCCTCTCCATCCCGGCCCCGAACTTCATCGCCCGGACGTTCTCGGGCGACCCGAAGGGGATGACCGCCATCCTGGAGGAGGCGCTGCGGTTCAACCGCGAGGGGCGAGGGTACGCGTTCGTCGAGGACCTCTCGCCGTGCGTGACCTACAACGACACCTACAAGATCTGGCGGGAAAAGGTCGTGGACGTCCAGACGCTTCCCGGCTACGACCCGACCGACCGACGCAAGATGTTCACGCTCTGTCTCGACCAGATCGACCAGGGTCGTCTGCCGGTCGGCGTCCTCCACCGCCCCGCGGCCGTGGAGCGGGAGGGGCTGGAGGTCAAGCTCCTCGGCAACCGGCCGGGGCCCGGACGCGCGGCGATCGACCTCGCGTCCAACCGGACGCAGTACGAAAAGCTCCTCTCGGCGCTCGCGTAGGCGGCCCCGGCGGCCTTGGCCGCCGGGAAGCAGGCTCCTGTGCGCCTCGGGATCGACGACACCGACAGCCCTCGCGGGGGTTGCACGACCTGGGTGCTGACCGAGCTCGTGCGGGTCGCCCGGGACCATGGCCTCGACCTGCTTGGGGAGCCGCGACTCGTGCGCCTGAACCCGAACATCCCCTGGAAGACCCGGGGGAACGCCGCCCTGTCGATGCGCGTCGGGCGAGGCTTGGGTCGGCCCACCACCGTCGGCGAGATCGACGGCCGGCCGGTCCTGGCCTACCCGCGCGGGCGCGAGGCGGGTCCGGCGGAGCTCGAGCGCTTCCTCGAGGACGCCTGGCGCACGGTCCGCGCGTCCTCGCGTCACGAGCGAGGGACCGACCCCGCGCTCGTCGCCGTCGGCGGGCGCCTTCCCGCGAGGCTGTACTGGAACGCGGTACGCGAGGTGGTCGCGGTCCGCGACACCGAGCGCGCCCTGCGGGCCGTGGGAGCCACGGTCAAGGTCCGGTCCGGCCGCCGGGGGCTCGTCGGGGCGACCGCGGCGATCGCCTGGCCCGCGCGGCATGCGACCTGGGAGCTGATCGCCTACCGTCGGCCGGGGCGGATCGGGACGCCCCGGAACGTCGACCGCGAGAGCGTGATCGCGGCCCAGCGGGCGAGGCCGGAGCTCTTCCTGTGCCACGACCCGACGACCCGGCGCCTGATGGTCACCCCGCACACCGGGTGCCCGATCCTCTTCGGCCTCCGGGGAACGATCCCCTCGGCTCCGCTCGCGGCCCGCCGCGCGGTCCGTTCCGAACCGGTCGAACGCTGGATGCTCTTCCGAACGAACCAGGCGACCGGCGACCACCTCGTGACGAGGACCGCCGCCGAGCTTCGAGGCTACCGCAGCGCGATCGTGGCGGGGACGGTCGACGGGCCGGTGCAGGTCCTGGAGGGCGGGCACGTCCGCTTCGACCTGCGGGACCGCGCGGGCGCGCGGCTCCCCTGCATCGCCTTCGAGCCCACCAAGACCCTCCCCGACGTCGCCCGCGACCTCCTCCCCGGCGACCGTCTCAGGGTGTGGGGAAGTCGAGGGGCCTCGGGGGCGGTGCATCTCGAGGGCATCGAGGTCCTCGCTCTCGCCGGCCACGGCCGCTGGAGGGCTCCCTCGTGCCGTCGGTGCCATCGACGGGCCCGGTCGCTGGGGACGGGACGGGGCTGGCGATGCGATCGCTGCCACCTCCGCCTGCCCCCGGAGGCGGCGAGATGGGTGGAGGACCGCCGCGCGCTCGCCCCGGGCGTCTACCACCCCACCCCCTCGGCCCGCCGGCACCTCGCCCCGCTCGCGCCGTAGCGAACTCGTCTCGAGGAGACCTTTTACGGGGTCCGCCGGTAACTTTGGACGGAGGAGCGGATGGCCAGTCCCTCGGCGAGGACCGCAGCACTGTTCGCGGCCGTCCTCGCCGTGTTCGTCGTGGTCGGGGGCCTGGTCGGGGAGTACGTCTTTGGCTCCTGGCTCGCAGGGCTCGTGGTCGCCCTCGGCCTCTCCCTCGTCCTGAACGCGGTCGCCTACTTCGCGAGCGACCGCATCGTGCTCTGGTCGACCCACGCGAAGATCGTCTCGGCCGCCGAGGCGCCTCGGCTCGCCCGTGCGGTCGACGAGCTCGCCCCGAGGTTCGGTCTGGTCGCGCCCCGGATCGCCATCGTCCCCAGCCCCACCCCGAACGCGTTCGCGACCGGGCGCGACGAGCGCCACGCGGTCGTCGCGGCGACCGAGGGGATCCTGCACCTCCTGGACGACCGTGAGCTCCGGGGCGTGCTCGCCCACGAGCTCGCGCACGTCCGCGACCGCGACGTCCTCGTGATGACGATCGCGGCGACCCTCGCCGGGGCGATCTCCTTCGCCGCCCAGACCCTCATCTTCTCCTCGCTCCTCGGCGGCGGCCGCGGCCGCGGGGTCAACCCTCTGGTCCTGGTCGTCGCGGCGATCACCGCGCCGATCGCGGCGATGCTCCTGAGGCTCGCCATCTCGCGTACGCGGGAGTACCGTGCGGACGAGGTCGGCGCGAGGACCGTCGGCGACCCCGAGGCGCTCGCGTCCGCCCTCGGGAAGCTCGAGACGGCCAATTCGAGACGCCCGCTCACCGTCGGTTCTCCCTCCCAGGCGAGCCTCTACATCGTCAACCCGCTTCGGGGAGGCAGGCTGGCCGGCCTCTTCTCGACCCACCCCCCCATCGCCGAGAGGATCCGGAGGCTTCGGGCGATCCGGCCGGACCTGAGCTATCGCCCGAGCCTCCGGGTCACGACCGCGGGGCCGGCGCACCCGAGCCGGGGTTGAGCTAGGCCCATGGCGGTCTGTCCCGCGTGCAGCGCGGAGGTCCCCGCGGGTCGGACCGACTGTCCCAACTGCCACTTGGCGACCAGCCTGTTCGACGCCGTCCTCGAGGCCGCCGGAACGAGCGGCGGCGCCGACCCCGCCTACCTCCGCACCATCGCCGACCTGCTGCGTTCGGTCGACCTCGACACCCCCGCGGAGCCCAGCACGCCCCCGCCCCTGCGCCCGTCGGCCGGCGCGCCCAGCCTCGGGAGCCTCGAGCTGCCGAAGAGCGAGCCGTCCCTTCGGCCGGAGCCTCTGCTTCCCCTCGGGGGGATGCCCCCGCTCCCCCCGGCCGCGCACGGGGAGCCCCTCCACCATCGGGCCAGCGAGTACCTACGGCTCGGGCGCCGCCTGGGCCTCGACCTCACCAGCCTCTCGGCCCGGGTCGGCTCGGCGGAGCTGACGGCGGACGAACGAGCGCTCGACGCCGCGGTCCGGGAGCTCTTCGTGAACATCGCGAGCGCCCTCGCGGTCGAGTTCGAGGAGGAGCTCGCGCGCCGCAACGAGATCGCGCAGCTCGTTCCCACGCCGAGCGCCGACGTCGAACTGAACGCCCTCCGCATCTCGCTCACCGCCGGGGACCTGCTCGGAGCGGACCGGCGTCTCGGGCACCTCCGGGACGAGCTCGGCCGGCTGGAGGACATCTGGGCGACCGGCCGAATCCTGATCGCCAGCTGTGACCTCCTCGGGGAGACGATCACCGAGCTCGGAGGCGACCCGTCGCCTGCGCTCGGGCCGACGCTCGAAGGCCGGCGGCTCCTCGCCGAGGGCCACCGCGACCTCGGCGAGCGTCTCCTGGCCCGGGGAACCCTCGCGCTCTGGGCGGTCCTCGAGCCCAGGTTCTTCGACGAGCTGCGGCGCCTGCGCGACCGCCTCCTCGAGCTGCGGAACTCCGGCGCCGAGCTCGGGCCGGCGCTCGCCGACCTGCGGGTCGTCTCGACCGAGCTCCGGCGGAGGAACTTCGTGGGCACGATCGTCGCCTTCCGAGGGCTCCGCGGGTTCGTCGGCCCGGCCGAGCCGGGCGAGATGGTCGCCGGCCCGACGCCCGAGCCGGGACCTGAGCGCTCGTCGCCTCCCACGTAGGCTAATGAGGCACGGACGGGTATCGGCTCCGTGAGTCCGGGGCCGCTGAGGGGGTTCCGCGACTACCCGCCGCCGGACGCGGGGGCCCGCTCGGAGCTGCGGCGCCGGATGCGCGCCGCCGCCCGGCGCGCCGGCTTCTCCGAGCTCGAGCTCCCGTGCGTCGAGAGCTTCGAGCTCTACCAGCGCAAGAGCGGCGAAGGGATCTCGGCCGAGACCTGGCACTTCGTCGACAAGGGCGACCGGCCGGTCGCGCTCGTGCCGGAGCAGACGCCGTCGCTCGCCCGGTACTTCGTGGAGCGAGGGAAGTCCGAACCGCTCCCCGTGAAGTGGTTCACGGTCTCGAAGTGCTGGAGGTACGAGGAGCCGCAGGCCGGACGCACGCGCGAGTTCCTGCAGTTCAACCTCGACATCCTCGGGGCCCCCGGCCTCGAGGCGGAGGTCGACCTGCTCACGACGGCATCGCTCCTCCTCGACGAGGTCGGTGCCGCCGGCCTCTACGCGTTCCGCATCAACGACCGCGCGATCGCCGAGGGGCTCGGCCGGCTCTACGGCGCCTCGGACCCGGCGCGGTTCTTCCGCGCGGTCGACCGGTTCCGCAAGACCGCTCCTCGGGAGTTCGCCGGGGAGGTCGAGGCGGCGGGCGTCCCCGCGGAGCGGACCGGCGAGGTCGCCCAGGTCCTCCGCAGCGCCGGGGCCGGGATCGCGCCGGCTCAGGCCGGCGCGTTCCTCGCCGACCTCGCCTCCCGGGGGTTCGACGCGGGCGCGAGGGAAGGGGTGGCGCGGGTCGAACGGCTCCTCGGACTGCTCGACCGGGTCGGGCTCGCGGACCGGTTCGTCTACGACCCGACGGTCGTCCGGGGCCTCGCCTACTACACGTCGACGGTCTTCGAGGCGTTCGCGCGCCAGGGCGACGGTCGGTCGGTCTTCGGGGGAGGTCGCTACGACCACCTGATCGAGCTGTTCGGGGGCGCCCCGATGGCGGCGGCGGGCCTCGCGATCGGCGACCAGACGCTCGAGGCCCTTCTTCGCGACGCCGGCCGCTGGCCGGAAGGCGAGCCAGCGCTCGACACCTACGTCGTGGCCGCCAAGCCCGAGTTCGTCGCGGAAGGCCTCGCGCTCGTCGAGCGGCTTCGGCGCCGCGGGGTCTCCGCCGACGGCGATCTTCTGGGTCGGTCGCTCTCCCGCCAGCTCAGGGAGGCGGCTCGTCGAAGGAGCCGGAGGGCCCTGATCGTGGGGCTTCGTGAGGCGGCGCCGGGTGCGGTGGTCGAGCGTGATCTCGCGACGGGTGCCCAGCGTGAGCTCGCGCCGGGCTCTCTTTGACGACCGGCGTGATCCCCTCGAACGTCTCGCCGTCCCAGAGCAGGATCCCGGGCGGGCTCTCGGCCCCGTCGACGTAGCCGTACCAGTACACCACGGCGCCCTCGCCGAAGATCTCGGTGTACGGACCGAGCTGGCGCCTCAGGTTCTTGCGGAGCTCGACGTCGTCGCCGAAGTTCGCCTTCGACTCGATCCAGGTGAGCTTCTGGCCGAAGAAGACGATCGGCTCGTCCAGGAGCGCGTCCGGGGTCTTCTGGTACTTCCCGCGGAGGTCCTTCTCCGTGCGGAAGCCGATCCCGTGCTTGGTCAGCCACCGGTGCATCCGTTCCTCGCCCTTGCGCCCGCGCTCCCTCTGGAGCTCGAGCCCCTTCGGCGAGTAGATCATGTCGTGCGCGATGAGGGCCTCGACCTCACGCCGAAGGCGGACGTCCGGAGCCGCTTCGGGGTGGAGGAACGCCTGCCAGACCTTCTTGCGCGGAACGCCGAGCTCCCCGAGCATCAGCTGCCCCATGAGCACGGGCGGGAACTTCCACTCCCTCGCGATCTCGAGCATCGTCCGACCCCGCTTCCACTGGCCCACCAGGTGGGGGACCTGGCGCTTGACGACGTAGAACCGGCGGGTAGCATCCCGCGTCACGCGGTGGGTGTGGATGACGAACAGGAGGTCCTCATCGCGGTGCTCGTCGTGGGCGATGCGGTGGACGTCCTCGTACGACACGAGGGCGTCGTACAGCCGTTGGTAGGTCGCGCGGTCCATGGCGGAGGCCCGGTTTCGGTGGGAGGCGCGAGTCCTGGGGAGGGATAACTCCTCGCCGACCCCCGAGGCGCTACTCTCGCCAGTCGAGCCCTATGGTGCGGATCCCGAGCTTGGCGACCGGGGGCAACCGCCGCTTGTGGCGGTAGCGTTCGACGCGCTCGACGATCGAGCGGACGGCCGCCGGGTCCAGCCCGGTCTCGCGGGCGATCTCCTCCTCCCGCTCGAGGAGCTCGATCCGCCGGAGGACGCGGTCGACGTCGTGGTACGACGCGCCGAGCTCAGCCTCGTCGGTCTGGCCGGGCCACAGCCCCGCGCTCGGCGGCCGCTCCCGGATCTCCCGGGGGAGGCCGAGCTCTTCGGCGAGCGCCCAGACGTCGGTCTTGTAGAGGTCGCCGATCGGGAGGAGGTCGGTCCCGCCGTCGCCGTACTTCGTGAAGTAGCCGAGGAGGAGCTCGGACTTGTTGCCGGTCCCGGCCACCAGGCGTCGGGTCTCCCTCGCGAGGGCGTAGAGGACCGTCATCCGGATGCGCGCGGTGGTGTTCCCGAGCGTCACCCGGTCGTCGACCTCGGGCAGGGTGGCCCGGAACGCCCCCTCGAGGGGGTCGATCCGGATCGTGCGGTGCGCGATCCCGAGCTCCTCGGCGTAGCGCTCGGTCTCGACGACCAGCTCGGCCGGGACGTTCGCGTCGGGTAGGAGGACGCCGAGGACGTGCTCCGGCCCGAGGGCGTCGCGCCCGAGGCGGGCGACCAGCGCGCTGTCGATCCCTCCGGAGAGCCCGACGACGATCCCATCCAAACCGCCGCCGAGCGCGTGCGCCCGCAGGAACGCACCGATCGTTTCGGCCGCGTGGGGGGGAACGCGGGCACGCGCCGGGCCGCTCACGCCTCCACTCCGGCCGGCTCGAGCCGGCACGCCGCCTGCCAGGCTTGCCGGCAGGCGCAGTCGAGTCCGTCCAGCTCCTCGAACCGCTGACCGAGGGACGCCTCCTCGATCGCGGCCAGGACCTTTCGGTCGCAGGAACCGCAGTTGTGCGGCCCGCGCGCGACGCCCCCGGCGGTGGGGAACGAGACGAGCCGGGCCGAGCCGCGCTGCCGGGCGCCGGCGCGCAAGGCCTCGACGACCGACCAAAGCCACGGCGGCCGGTAGCGGCCCCGGCGGAACAGCCACTCGACGACCGTCCCCCCCTGGATGTGGACCGGGTTCACCGAGAGGCTGTCGAACCTCGGCGCCGCGTCGCCGACCGACCGGACGACGTCGTCGATCGCCTCCGCTTCGGCGAGGTAGGGGGGCTTGAGGAGGAGGTACGCCTTGGTGCGCGCGCCGAGCCCGCGGAGCCGCGCGGCAGCGGCGAAGTAATCGGACGGGGGGGCGTTCTTGTGGACGAATCGGGAGAGGACGACCGGGTCGGTCGATTCGAGCCCCAGCGCGACCTCGACCTCGCCGGAGAACGCCTCCCGAAGCGGGGCGACCGCGTCGGGGGTCACGAACTCGGGGAGCGTCTCGAAGAGGAGCCGGCGCGCACGGCCGGAGAACGCCCGCGCCACCGCCTCGCGGCTCGAAGGGTCGACCTCGCGGTCGTCCAAGAAGCTGCCGGACGTGTAGACCTTGACGTACGGCTCGCCGCGGTAGCGGACGAGCGCGCGGCGGAGCTGCTCGGCGAGCTCCGGCCCGGTCGCCGACCGCCCGAGCGTGTCCCGGGCGTAGCCGCACATCGAGCAGCCCTTCAGGTCCGCCCAGTAGCACCCGCGGGTCCTCAGGATCAGGACGAACGCCTTCACGCGCTCGCCCCCGAGCGCCTCGGCCTCGACCCACGCGCTCACGAACCGGGACGCGTCCGAGCCGTCGGCCGGCTCGGGCCGTCGGTCGCGAGCGACGGCGCGGGCGAGCGACTCGGAGTTCATCGCTCCTCGAGATGCGCCTTCACCGGGTCGCCGTCCTTGAGGTGGAGCCGCGTGCGGAGTCGCTCGGGAGCGACGAACTCGATCACGTCCTGGTAGTGGGAGCGGTCCGGCCGGATCAGGTGGCTCCGCCGTCCGTTCAGCTGGGCGAGGTAGCACGTGGCCCCCCCGAACGTCCTTCCGCCGGCCTCGAACCCGTCGATCCTCACGCCGTTCCAGTCGCGCACCACGGCGAGGCGACGGGCCTCGCTCGGCCGAAGGCGAACGTTGAGCGTTCCGGGGAACGGCGCGTAGCCGAGGCGCTCCGTGAACTGCAGGACGTACCCCGGCTGGCAGAGGTAGTAGCGCCCCTCCCCGAGGCCGGAGACGACCTCCCCCGAGATCGTCGTGCGCCCGGGTCCCTCGAAGATCCGGCGATAGCCCCGGTACTCCGCGCGGAGGAGCTCCATCGCTGGAGGGGTCAGGTGGAGCCGCTGTCGGCGGCTCGCGAGGGTGCGCACGACCAGCTCACGCCGCTCCAGGTCGACCAGATAGCGCGCGGCGGCCTGCTGGCTGACCCCGAGCCGCTCCCCGAGCTCGCGCGACGTCAGGACGACCGGCGTGTGGTCAGCCCCAGCGTGGGCGAGGAGCCGCAATACCTCGAGGACCTCGCCCCGTGCGCGGGGCCGGCCCAGCCCGTCTGCGCCCGCGCGCCCGGCTGCGGTCAATGGCCCCGCGGGCGCGGGCTGGTGGGAGCGAAGAGCGCGACGATGTTCGAGCCGCGGACGACCACGCGGCCGAGGTGCCGGCTGATCGCGGGGGCCGTTTCGTTCGCATCGTCGAGCACGACGTTCATGTGCTCGTCGAGCCCGAGGAGCTTCCCTTCGATCTCGCTCGCGTCCCTGAGCCGGAGCGCGACCCGTTGGTCGACTAGCTTCTCGACGACGGCCAGCGGCCCCTCCGGCATCGTCGGTGTGACCGGTGTCCGACCTATAGGGTTTCGCGGGCCTCCTCGCGGGGGCCTCCACGGGGTGAGGCTGCCTCGGCCTCCTGACGATCACGACGAGGTGGGAGGCCGCACCCAAGCCGGCCCGGCTCGAGCTCGCCGAGACGGTCGAGCGCGTGGGGCTCGCCGCGCCACGTACCGGCCCTCCAGGCACGAGGTCTTCGCGAGCGTCGAGTCCTGTAGCGCGGTCGTCCTCGAGGCGATCGGCCTCGCGCCGGAGCTGTTCACGCCGACGTGCGCCCTCGCACGGACGGTCGGATGGACGGCGCACGCGCTCGAGCAGGCGAGCGACAACCGCCTGATCCGCCCGGAGGTCGAGGAGGTCGGCCCCCCGAAGGGGCGCGGTGGCCATGCCCGCGCCCGGCGATCTGAGCTGAGCCCGACGACGGAACGTCTCGCGCGGCTCAGGACGAGTCTTTCTCGCCGTCGTCGTGGACGACCTTGAAGTCGGCGTCGACCGGTCCGGGGCCGGAGCCCCCGCCGGCGGGCGGCGGAGGGGGGCCCGGCTCGGAGGACGACGGACCCTCCCCCGCGGAGGACGGCGGAGGACGGTAGAGCTTCTGGGCGACCGCGTGCAGCGCCCGGGTCAGCTCGTCGGTCTTCTCCTTGATCCGCGCCGCGGTCACGTCCTTCTCCTGGACTGTGGCGCGAAGCTCCTTCGCCTTCTCGCGGACCATCTCGGCGTCGGACGCCTCGAGCTTGTCCTTGGAGTCGACGAGCAGGCGGTCGGCCTCGTAGGCGAGCGACTCGGCCTGGTTCTTGGCCTCGATCAGCTCGGCACGCTCGCGGTCCTTCGAGGCGAACTCCTCGGCCTGGCGGACCATCCGCTGGACCTCGTCCTTCGAGAGCTTGTTGGAGGCGGCGATCGTGATCCCCTGCTTGCGCCCGCTCGCGAGGTCCTTCGCCGAGACGTTCAGGATCCCGTTCGCGTCGATGTCGAAGCTGACCTCGACTTGCGGGACTCCGCGAGGCGCCGGCGGGATCCCGGTGAGGAGGAAGCTCCCGAGGGCGACGTTGTCCGAGGCGATTGGACGCTCCCCTTGGGAGACCTTGATCTCGACGGTCGACTGGTTATCGGACGCCGTGGTGAACGTCTGGCTCTTGCGCGTCGGGATCGTCGTGTTGCGCTCGATCAGGTGCGTGAACACCCCTCCGAGGGTCTCGAGGCCGAGCGAGAGCGGGGTCACGTCCAGGAGGAGGACGTCCTTGACCTCCCCGGCGAGGACGCCCCCCTGGATCGCCGCGCCCAGCGCGACGCACTCCATCGGATCGACCCCGCGCTCGATCGGCCGCCCGACCGCCTGCTCGAGGAACTTGTGCACGATCGGCATCCGGGTCGGGCCCCCGACCAGGACGACACGCGCGATCTCGTCCTTGGTGATCTTCGCGTCCCGGATCGCCTGATCGACCGGCGCCCGGCAGCGGTCGACGATCGGCCGGACGAGCTCCTCCAGCTTCGCCCGCGTCACCTGCAGGGCGAGGTGCTTCGGGCCGTCCTGGGTCGCGGTAAGGAACGGGAGATTGAGCTGGGTGTCGATGGTCGACGAGAGCTCGATCTTCGCCTTCTCGGCGGCGTCGCGCACCCGCTGCATCGCCATCTTGTCGGAGCGGACGTTGACGCCGGAGTCCTTCTGGAACTCCGAGACGACCCAGTCGGTGATCGCGTTGTCCATGTCGGTCCCGCCGAGCTGGGTGTCGCCGCTGGTCGCAAGGACCTCGAAGACCCCGTCCCCGAACTCCATCAACGTGACATCGAGCGTCCCGCCGCCGAGGTCGAAGACGAGGATCTTCTGGTTCTTGCCGGCCTTGTCGAGCCCGTAGGCGAGCGAGGCGGCCGTCGGCTCGTTGATGATCCGGACGACCTCGAGGCCCGCGATGGCCCCGGCGTCCTTGGTCGCCTGGCGCTGGTTGTCGTTGAAGTACGCCGGGACGGTGATGACCGCCTTCTCCACCTTCTCGCCGAGGAACGCCTCGGCATCCCGCTTGATCTTCTGAAGGAGGAACGCGGAGAGCTGCTGGGGGGTGTACGACTTGCCGTGCAGGGTGTACTTGTACTCGGTCCCCATCTTCCGCTTGAACGCGGTGACCGTCCCCTCCGGGTTCGAGATCGCCTGGCGGCGCGCGGGCTCGCCGACGATCAGCTGGCCGTCCTTCGTGAACGCCACGTACGACGGGAACGCCTTCCCGCCGCCGACCGTCGTGCCCTCCGCGCTCGGGACAATCTGGGGCCGGCCGCCCTCGAGGACGGCGGCGGCGGAGTTGCTCGTACCGAGGTCGATGCCCAAAATCTTCGCCATCGTGTTACCTGCCTGAGGCACGCTACCGGAAGAGCTCCCTCCGTCGGCGGCCTGCCTGAGTGATAAGAAAGCACTCCTATAAAAGCACCGCACCTCGCCACCCTCGTGGCCGACGCCGCGCTCCTCGACGCGGGGAAACGGTATGCGCTCGGCGACGCTCCCGCGGACCGTGCCCGCCCGCCCAGGACCCGGGAGGGAGCCGGTCGAGGTCGTCCTGCTCGACATGGACGACACGATCTTCGATCATTCGCTCACCTGCCGTGCGGCGATCGCCTCGCTTCGCTCGTCGAGGCCGTTCCTGCGGCGGCGTCCGCTCGACGAACTCTGGAGGAACTACCTCCAGCTCCTGGACGACGTAACGCCGTACGCCGGGGGCGGAGGGACGACCCCGGACGAGGCGCGCAAGGAGCGCTGGCGTCGGATCGCGCTGCGGTGCGGGCAGGAGCTGGGTCCCGCAGAGGTCGCCGACCTCTCCCAGGACTACCGCGCCCGGTACCAGAAGCTGCGTCGCGCGGTTCCCGGCGCCCGAGAGCTCCTGGAACGACTGCACAACCGCGTCCAGGTCGTCGTCGTGACGAACAACGAGGTGGCGGAACAGGAGGAGAAGGTCCGCTTCCTGGGCGTCGGTCCCCTCCTCGACGGTCTGGTCGTGTCCGAGGCGGTCGGGACGGCCAAACCGGACCGCCAGATCTTTGAGGTGGCGCTGGCGACCGTCGGGGTCCGGGCCGAGCAGGCCACGATGCTCGGCGACTCGTGGACGAGCGACGTTCTCGGGGCGGAGGGGGCTGGGGTGCGCCCGGTCTGGTTCAACCGCTTCGGCCTCCCGAGGCCAGGCGCCCGCCCGATCGACGAGCTTCGTTCGCTCCGCCCGCTACGGCCTGCGCAAGAGCTCCTGCTCGGCGGACCCCTACCTTCGAGCGGCGGGCGCCGCTTCCCGGCCCCGAGCGCGTTATAGCGGAGGAGCCGGTCGCTCGGTAGTGTCGGAGGCCCCGGTGGCGTGGAGCTCCGCGGCGCGGCGTGCGCTCCCCGCGATGCGGGCGTGGCGCGCGGCGTTCCATCAGGAGCCCGAGCTCTCCGGAGAGGAGGCCCGGACCCGCGAGAAGATCGTGCAGGCGCTCGAGGAACTGGGGATCCCTGCGACGACGTACGACGACCTCCGTGGGGTCGTCGGGCTCCTCGAAGGAGGCCGGACCGGCCCGGTCGTCGCGTTGCGGGCCGACATGGACGCCCTCCCGCTCACGGAGGCGACGGGCCTCCCGTTCCGTTCCCGACGGGCCGGCACGATGCACGCGTGCGGCCACGACGTGCACATGGCGTCGGTGCTCGGGGCCGCGCTCCTCCTGAGCCGCCAGCCCGCAGCCCTCGGCGGGCCGGTGAAGCTCTTGTTCCAGCCCTCGGAGGAGGAGGGGACGGTCGGCGGAGCGCTCCCGATGATCGAGCGGGGGTGCCTGGAGCGCCCCCACGTCGACTTCGTGGTCGGCCAACACGTCGACCCCGGCCTTCCGCTCGGGACGGTCGGGTGGGGGATCGGTCCGTTCATGGCCGCGGCCGACTTCTTCCGCATCACCGTTCGCGGCAGGGGGGGCCACGCCTCGACCCCGCACCAGGGTCCGGACGCCATCCTGGTCGCCGCCGAGATCGTCACCGGGCTTCAGGCGCTCGCGAGCCGGGTCCGCGACCCGGTCGACCCGGTCGTCGTAAGCGTTGGGTCGGTCCACGGGGGGACCCGACACAACATCCTACCGGAAGAGGTCGTCCTCGAGGGGACGGTCCGCACGATTCGCGCCCCGACTCGCGACCTCCTCGAGCACGCCCTCAAGCGCAGGGTCCGCGCCCTCGCCGCGAGCCTGGGGGCCCGCGCCACGATCGTCTACCGGCGCGGGTACCCGGCCCTCGTCAACCCCCCCGAGGCGACCGCGAAGGTCGTTCGGGCGCTCGAGGTGGAGCTCGGACGCCGGGCGCTGATCGAGGCCCACGAGCCGCTGATGGGCGCGGAGGATTTCGCGCGGTACCTCGAGCGGGTCCCCGGAACGTTCCTGAGGCTCGGGGTCGGCGGCTCCGGCCCGCCGGCGAGCCTGCACAGCGCGACCTTCGCGCCCGACGAGCGGGCGATGGTCGTCGGCGCCGCCACGTTGGCCGCCGCGGCGGTCGGGCTTCAGCACGGGACCCGATGAACGTCGCGCGGGTGCGCTCGCGGTTCCCGGCGCTCCGGCCCTCGGACGGCTCGACGCCCGTGGTCTACCTCGACTCGGCGTGTCTTTCGCTGGTCCCTCGCGACGTCCTCGGGGCCATGGAGGAGTACTACACGCGGTACCCAGGCTGCGCGGGCCGCAGCCTCCATCGCTTCTCGGAAGAGGTCTCGCGTCGCTACGAGGAGGCGCGCGAGGCGTTCGCCGGCTTCTTCGGGAAGGCCGACCCCCGAGGCGTCGTCTTCCTGCGGAACGCGACCGAGGCGATCAACCTCGTGGCGCAGGGCCTCCGGTGGAAGCGTGGGGACCGGGTCCTCGTGAGCGACCGGGAGCACAACTCGAACCTGGTCGTCTGGCAGCGGCTCGAGCGGGAGCGCGGCGTCCGGCTGGACACCTTTCCGCTCCCGGACCAGGGATCGTTCGAGAGCGAGGCGTTCGAAGCGGCCCTCGCACGGCGTCCACGCCTCGTGAGCCTCTTCCACACCTCGAACCTCGACGGCCGGACCCTGCCGATCGAGGAGGTCGTCGAACGGGCCCACGATCGCGGGGCCCGCGTGATGCTCGACGGCTGCCAGGCCGCCCCGCACCGGCGGGTCGCGCTCGACCGGCTCGGGGTCGACGCCTACGCGGTCTCGTCGCACAAGATGCTCGGTCCGACAGGGGTCGGCGCGCTCCTGGCGACGCCGGAGCTGCTCGGGAGCCTCCGCCCGCTCCTCCTCGGAGGCGAGACGGTCGAGTGGACGACGCTCGACGACCACGCGCTCCGGCCCCCGCCGCACCGCTTCGAGGCCGGGCTGCAGAACTACGCAGGGGTCCTCGGGGCCCGGGCCGGCCTGCGCTTCCTCGAGCGTGTCGGCCTCGACGAGGTCGAGGGCCAGCAGCTCGCGCTCAATCGCCTGGTCGACCGCGGGCTCGCCGGGGAGCCAAGGATTCATCTCCTGGGCCCGTCGGAGCCGGCGGAGCGCCCGAGCATCTTCGCGTTCACCCTGGACGGGGTCGACCCGCACGACGCCGCGGTCTACCTCGACGAGGGCCACGGGGTCCTCGTCCGCTCGGGGATGCACTGCGTGCACTCGTTCTACGCGGCCCGGGGCCTCTCCGGCAACGTCCGGGCGTCGTTCTACCTCTACAACGACCGACGGGACGCCGAGACGCTGGTCGCCGGCGTCCGGGAGCTTCTCGAGCTCGTCCCGATGCGTCCGACTACCGGTACATCGGCTGGGACGACGGCGCCGTCGCCTCGGGGCGCGCGCGCTCCGCGGCCCGGCGCTGGATCTGGAGCAGCTGCTGCTCGATCCGCTCGGCCTCGGCGTAGAGCGGGACCGGGTCGAGCGGAGTGTGGAGGAGGATCCGGTTGATCGTCTCGATCACCTTCGCCGCGGCGCGCGCGTCCGGGTAGTCGGCCTGGGCTTCCGCGAGGAACGTGAGGACATCGAACCCCCGGCGGCGGCCTTCGTTGAGGAGGACCCCGGCGATCCCGGTGATCACGCCTTCGGTGAACGGGATCGTGTTCGGGTCGATGTACAGGTCCCTCGCCTTCCGCGTGCTCGCGATCCCGAAGACCTTCACGTCGTCGAGGCCGGCGCGGTGCCGACGCGGCGGACCGGTCGGCGTCTCGACCAGAAGCCCCTCGGGCGAGACGAGGAGCGAGCACCGCTGCTCCTGAGCCCAGTCGAGGATGGCCGTCGCGAGCGGGACGATGATCGAAGGGGCCGGATGGAACTCGGAGACGAACGCGACGATCTTGTCGGCGCCGGGGCCGGCGCGGTCGGACTTCGGCCGGCCCGCGTAGATCCTCACAGGGTGCTGGGGGATCCCGTTCCGTACGAGGGAGACGGTCGGGAACGCCGCCGACTCCACGATGCCGATCTGCTCCATCTGGAGGGTGTCGACCAAGTAGTTCGCGACGATCGAGCTCACGAGCCCCACCGAGGGGAAGCCGTCGATGACGATCGCGCCCTCGACGTCGACGCGCTTGATCTCGTAGATGCGAACCGAATCGGGCCCGTGAGCCATCGGCTATAGCGACCTCTCGACGATCTGCCCGAGTTCCTTCGAGACCAGGTCGACCAGGTTCTTCGTCAGCTCCCGGCGTACCTCGGTCGGGAGAGCCGCGAGGCCGAGGCGCGCGGTCGCCGTCCCTACCCTTAGGAGCGCGGCGTACTCCGACGCGCGGGCCGCGAGGAGGTCGCGGACCGCGTCGCGGAGGTCCTGCTGGAGCTTGGGGTCCTCGCGAAGGGTCTTCTCGAGGTGCTTGCGGATCTCGTCCTTCACGATGTCGTGGGTGACCTCGCGGACGAGCTCCTCCGGACGCAGAAGCTCGCGCGAGCTCCTCACGAGCACGTCGATCGGCTCGCCGGACGACCCGTCCCCGTCCATCGGGCAGGGGACCGGGCGAGGGAGGATAAGAGTTCGCTCCGAGCGGAGCTGTCGGCGAGCCCGGCCTTCGGCCGGCTCCACGACGCGAAGGAGTTATCGCTCGGGGCTCTTCGCCGCCTCCGGTGGGCCGGTAGATCAGCGGAAGATCGCTACCTTGGCAAGGTAGAGGTCGCGAGTTCAAAGGGCGTGGCGGTCGGACCGCGGCGCCGGAACCTCTCGCCCGGTCCACTCCGCCGCCCCCGGCAGTATCGGCACCTGTCGAAAGGCTGGAACGACAAGAAGGTCATCGATTTATAGCGCGGTGGGCTCGTCTTGGTCCGTGCAACCGGAGGTCCGCGAGAAGATCGCCGGTGAGGTCGTCCTTTCCCCCCATCCGGGGCGTACGCTACGTAAGTGGAGGGAGGACTTCAAGGTCTCCCAGCGCGACCTCGCCCGCCAGCTGGAGACGGTACCGTCCGTGGTCAGTGACTACGAGAGCGAGCGCCGCGCGAGCCCGGGCGCCGGCTTCATCCGGCGCTATGTCGACGCCCTCCTCGCGCTCGACGGGCAGCGAGGAGGGCGGCCCGGCCCGCCGAACGCCTCCGGGGGCCATTCGGACGGGATCCTCGGCTTGAAGGAGTTCGCGGTCGCGATGCCGCTGAAGACTTTCGCGGATCGTCTGGATGCCCGGGCGGTCAGCCGGGTCGACCTGCACCGCGACGTCCACGGCTTCACCGTCGTGGACGCGCCGCGAGCGATCCTCTCGATGGACGCGACGCGCTTCGCCGAGGTCTACGGCTGGACGACCCAGCGTGCGATCGTCTTCGCGAACGTCAAGTACGGCCGCTCCCCGATGGTCGCGGTCCGCGCCCACCCGCTGAAGCCGGCCGCGGTCGTCTTCGCGAACCCCGGTCGCGTCGACGCGCTCGCGATCCGCCTCTCGGAGGTGGAGAACATCCCGCTCCTCACGACGGGCCTCTCGGCGCCGCAGGTGCTGGAGCGACTCGAGGAGCTGTAGGAGGAGGAGCGGCGATGGAGGCGGGAATCGTGAGCTACGGGGCCTACGTGCCGCGCTACCGGATCACCCCGAAGGAGATCGGTAGCGTCTGGGGCACGGACGGGGAGAGCGTCGGTCTGGGGCTGAACGTCCTGCGCAAGAGCGTCCCGGCTCCGGACGAGGACACGATCACGATCTCGACCGAGGCGCTCCGCCTCGCCCTCGCCCGCGGGGGGATCGACCCGCAGCAGATCGGTGCGCTCTACGTCGGGTCGGAGTCCCACCCCTACGCCGTCAAGCCGACGGCGACGGTCGTCGCCCAGGCGGTCGGCGCGACGCCGCACCTCACGGCCGCGGACTTCGAGTTTGCCTGCAAGGCCGGGACCGCGGCGATCCAGGCCTGCCTCGGGCTCGTCGGCGCCGGGATGGTCCGCTACGGGGTCGCGATCGGGACCGACACCTCGCAGGGGGCCCCGGGGGACGCGCTCGAGTACTCCGCGAGCGCCGGCGGGGCCGCGTTCGTCATCGGTCGCGAGAAGGTGATCTGCCGGGTCCGGAAGACCCTGTCCTACACGACCGACACGCCGGACTTCTGGCGGCGCGAGGGGCAGCGGTATCCGACCCACGGCGGCCGGTTCACCGGCGAGCCGGCGTACTTCCGCCACATCACCGAGTGCGCCCGGGCGATGTTCGAGGCGACGGGGACGTCCCCGAAGGAGTACACCCACGTCGTCTTCCACCAGCCGAACGGGAAGTTCCCGCAGCGCGTGGGCAAGCAGCTCGGCTTCTCGGACGAACAGCTACGCTACGGCCTCGTGACGCCGTACCTGGGCAACACCTACTCCGGGGCCGCGCTGATCGGGCTCGCGAACGTCCTCGACTACGCCAAACCCGGGGAGAAGATCCTGGTCGTCGGCTACGGTTCGGGCGCGGGCTCGGACGCCTTCGACCTCGAGACGACGGACGAGCTGGCCGCGTTCGACCACCACCAGGGCCGCCCCGTCCAGTACTACCTGGACCACGGGGTCGAGATCCCCTACGCCGTCTACGCGAAGTTCCGCGGCAAGATCCGCATGGCGGGGGGCTAGGCGATGCGCGAGGTCGCGGTCGTGGGCGTCGGCCAGACGAAGTTCGGCGAGCTTTGGGACCGGTCGTTCCGCGAGATCGGCATCGAGGCCGGGCTCGAGGCGCTGGTCGACGCGAAGCTCTCGTCGGCCGACCTCGGCGCGCTGTTCCTCGGCAACATGGCCAGCGGGAGCTTGATCAACCAGGAGCACATCGCGCCGCTGATCTTGGACTACGCCGGCCTCGCCGGCCGCCACCTTCCGGGGGTGAGGGTCGAGGGCGGGGGCGCTTCCGGCGCGCTCGCCCTCCACCAGGGCTATCTCGCGGTCGCGAGCGGGCTCTACGATTACGTGGTCGTCGGGGGGGCCGAGAAGCTCACCGACGTGCCGGACGAGCGCGCGACGCAGATCACCGCGTCGACCGCCGACCACGAGTGGGAGGTCGTCTTCGGCGCGACGCTCCCAGCGCTCTGGGGACTGGTCGCCCGGCGGCACATGCACCTCTACGGAACGACGCGCGAGCAGCTGGCGCGCGTGTCGGTGCACGCCCACGAGATGGGCGCGAAGAACCCGAACGCGCACTTCCGCAACCGCCTGACGGTCGAGCAGGTCGTCGCCGCCCCTCCGATCGCGGAGCCTCTGGGCGTCCTCGACTGCGCCCCGTTCTCGGACGGCGCCGCCGCGGTCGTGCTGGGTCCGCTCGAGGAGGCGCGGCGCCACACCGACACGCCGGTCCGCATCGCCGCGAGCCAGGTCGCCTGCGACACGATGGCGCTCCAGCACCGGAGCGAGATCACGCGTGTCGGGGCGACGGTCGAGGCGGCCCGGTTCGCGTTCGGTCGGGCCCGCCGCGCACCCGCGGACGTCCACGTCGCCGAGGTCCACGATGCCTACTCGATCTGCCCGCTGATCGGCCTGGAGGACCTCGGGTTCGTCGAGCGAGGCCGCTCCGGCCCCGAGTTCGCGAGCGGCCGGTTCGGCATGGGGGGGAATCCGACGGTGAATCCGTCCGGGGGGACGAAGGCCCAGGGACGTCCTTTCGGGGCGGTCGGGGTCGCGCAGGTCGTCGAGCTCGTCCGACAGCTGCGCGGGGAGGCGAAGGACCGCCAGGTCGCCGGGGCGACGATCGGCCTCGCGCACGACCTCGGGGGGACCGGCGCGACGTCGGTCGTCCACCTCCTCGAGAGGGTGAACTAGGGGGATCCATGTCGATCGCCCGCTTCTGGCGCGAGACCCCCCGCCGCTACAACCTCGGTGGCTCGAAGTGCACATCGTGCCAGACCGTCTACTTCCCGCCCCGCCCGGTCTGCCCGTCGTGCACGCGACACCGCCAATCGATCGAGAAGATGGTGCCGTTCCAGCTCTCGGGCGCCGGTGAGGTCTACTCCTACACGGTCGTCCACGAGGCGGCCGAGGGGTTCGAGATGCAGGTCCCGTACGTCCTCGCCCTGGTGAAGACAGACGAGGGCCCGGTGCTCACCGGCCAGGTCGTCGACGTCGAGCCGGACGGCGTGCGGATCGGCTTGCGGGTCCACGCGACGTTCCGCAAGCTCCGCGAGGAGGGGGCGGCCGGCGTGATCCATTACGGCTACAAGTTCGCGCCGGAGGAGGACGCGGAGCCGCGGCCGCGGTCGGGCCCCTCGAGAGAGCCGGGCGCGTCCCGCGGTTCGGCGACGGACCGGGCCCGGGCGTGACCGCCTCCGAGCGCCCCTCCGAGCCCGAGGAGCCGCCGGCCGATGAAGGGTACGCCCGGACCTACGCCGCCGGCTACGAGGAAGGCCTCCGGACCGCGCTCCGCGAGGTCCTGGCCCACGCTTCGCGCGGGCGAACGAACCAGGAGCTGCGCGCCCTGATCCAGAGCCGGCTCGCCCAGCTCGCCGAGGAGGTCGACCTGAAGCGGCGCAGCCTCCTCGGCCCCCCGCGCACCCGGCCGTTCGGCGACCTCGTGCGCGGACCACGTTCGACCGGCCCCGGGGCCGGGACGGCCCCAGGGCCTGGCGGCCTCCGGGGCCCCCTCGGACCGAAGGAGACGGTGCTGGTGCGGGAGGCCCGCCCCGAGCGTGCCGTCGAGCTCCTGCGCGTCTCCCGGGCAAGGTTCCCCCGGCTCGCCCTCGTTTCGCTTCGGCCCCCCGCTCTCGGCGAGCCGAACGTGGAGACGGTCGTCGTCTCGGTCCGGGACCCCGGTGGCTCGTCGGCCGGCCACCTCTCGCCGGGCGAGGTCGCCGGCCGTCTTCGGGCCCCGCTCGAGGCCGCCGGCGGGGCGCTCGTCTACGTCGATGCCCTCGAGTTCTTCGTCGGGGAGGAGGGCCCAGAGGTCACGCTGCGGTTCGCCCGCTGGCTCGTCGAGGAGGTCCAGGCCTCCGGCTCCGCGCTGATCGTCTCCTACGACCCGAGGGCGCTCGCAGGGACGGACGGGAGCCGGCTCGAACGGCTGTTCGGCGAGGTGGTGGACCGGTCGGAGGCGGTCCGACCGCCGCCCTCCTAGGACCCGGACGCCGAGGTCCGCCCGACCCACGCGGATGGAGATCGTCTACTTCTCCGATTCCTACCCCCCGATGCGCGACGGGGTCGCCCAGGTGACGAGCGGCCTCGCGCGGACGGTCGCGGCGCAGGGGCACACGGTCCGGGTCTACGCGCCGCGGACCTCCGCAGCGTCCGCCCCCCGCGAGGAGACGGACGACGGCGTCGAGGTCCGGAGGCTTCGCTCGCTCCCCGTGCCGCTCTACGGCGAGTACCGGTGGGCGGTCTTCCCGTTCCGCGTCGTCGGCCAGGCCGCGCGGGGGGCCGACGTGGTCCATCTCCACACCCCGGGTCTCCTGGGGACCACCGGCTTCCTGTCAGCGCGCCATGCCGGCCGTCCGCTGGTCGGGACGTTCCACACGGACCTCGATGCGATGCGACATAGCGTGCCGCAGAAGTTCCTCGTCCCGCTGTTCTTCCGTGTCGCCTGGTGGTGGAACCTGGGAACGTACTACCGGTGCGACGTCGCGACCGCGCCCTCCGAGGCGGCGCGGACCACGCTCGAGCAGGGCTCGCGCAAGCGGTTCCGCCGGCCCGTGGAGGTCGTCCCGAACGGGATCGACGTGGACCGGTTCCGTCCCGGAGCCTCGGTGCCGGATTGGCGGAGCCGCTGCGGGCTCGCGTCCGCGCCGCTCGTGACGTACCTCGGCCGCCTGACGACGGACAAGGGCGTGCACCGGTTCCTGGACGCCTTCGCCCGGGCTGCGGCGGAGGCGGATCTGGTCGGGATCGTCGGAGGGAGCGGCCCGGAGGAGGCGGCCGTGCGGGCGCGGATCGCCGCCGATCCCGCCCTGGCCTCCCGAGTGCGGTACGTCGGTCCGGTCGCCGAGGAGGAAAAGGCCGCCCTCCTCGGCCAGACGGACGTCTTCGTCCTCCCGTCCACGAGCGACACCTCGAGCGTGGCGCTCCTCGAGGCGATGGCGTGCGGCTCGGCGGTCGTCGCGCCGGCGGTGGGAGGGGCCGCGGAGGTCGTGGCGAGCGGGCGGACGGGCCGGGTCGTCGACCCGAGGTCGGCGGAGCTCCTCGGGAAGGCGATCGCCGAGCTGGCGCGCGACGACGAAGCGCGGCGGCGGCTGGGGAGCGCGGCCGCGCGCTGGGTCCGCGAGCAGCGCTCGCTCGAGGCGATGGCTCGGCGCTTTATCTCCCTCTACCGGTACCTCCTCGAGGAGAAGGGTCAGCGTGACCACGGTCTCGTCGGTTGAGCTCGAGGAGATTACCGGTCGGCTCGCCCGGGAGCGCTTCGACGATTACGCGGCCCGGGGCCTGACTCGGGCGTACGAGGAGTACGTCGGTCGCCGGCGACGGACGGTCGGGCCTCTCGCCGTCTCCGTCAACGGCCGCGCCTACCCGTCGCTCTACGCGGTGATCGCCGACCCCCAGGCCAAGTTCACGAGCGGGGAGCTCCGGCTCGAGGGTCCGGTCGCTCCCTCCGGCGAAGGCGAGTTCCTCACCCCGTTCGAGAGGATTGTCCTCAACGGGGACGGCTCGGCCGAGCTCCACCCACCGGACGGCGCCGCCCCTCGCCGAGCGATCGCGAGGGTCCTGTTGCGCGAGCATTACCTCGTACGCTCGCGAGCGGACGACGCACCCCGGTCGCGCGGCGCCCCGTTCAGGATCCCGAGCCTCATCGGCACGGTCGAGCAGGGGATCACGCTGTGCCGCGCCGCGCCGCTGGTTCCCTTCGAGGTCGCCCTCCTCCTCTACCTGGCGGAGGAGCGGGCCAGGTTCGAGGTGGACCTCGTCCACACGAGCTTGCTCGGCGACCCCCGCGCCGGCCGTCTCGCCGCCGCCCGCCGCGTCCGGCGGCCGTCCCGCATCGCCTGGGGACTCGACCGCAAGATCGGCCGGGGCCATCTGTCGCTCCTCGCGGCTCGGTGTCTCGAGGTCCTGGTCGAGTCGAACGGGCTCAGCAGCATCGACCTCGCGCACGTCTTCGGGGGCGTCCGCGAGCTCGTCGACTCGGCGCTGCAGGCGCTCGTCGAGCAGAGGTACGCCGCCTTCGACCCTCGCATGGGGACCTACCGGGCGCGCCTCGAGGCGTTCCTCCCCCGGACGGAGCCGTCCGCTCCCACGCCCGCGAGCCCGGTCCGGCCGGAGCTTCGGACGAGCGTCCAGGAGCTGATCGATGCCGCGGACGCCCGGGCGGCCTGCCCCCTCTGCGGAAAGCCGCTACCGGAGGGCCCCCGCGCGCTCCTCTGCGACGACTGCGCGACGAAGGTCGGGCTTCCCTGACGAAGCGGGCCTGTCGGTATTCGTTCCCCCCGGGGATACGAATCCTATGAAATCGGACCCCCTGCGCGATCTTCGAAACTTCTCAAGTGAGCAAGCGGTTCGACGCCACTAGATGGGCTTGACCTGAGGGTTCAGAACCGCCGGTCCCAACGGTGACCTTCTTCGAACCCCCTCGAGTTTGGAAACGGGTCCTTTTCGAACGGTCCGGTCTGGATCGAGCCCCTGCCTAATCCTCCCTGAGCTCTCCCGGCAGCAGCCCGAAGGTCCACTCGTCTACCCACCGATCTGATAGGCGGCCGGCCAGTCGGCTCTGTCCTTCCAACCGAAACCCGACCTTTTCCAACACCCGTCGGGACCCTAGGTTCCCCGAGACCACGGTGGCTTCGATTCGCCGCAGGGACATTTTGCCAAAACCGAATCGACAGACGAGTCGGAGCGCCTCGGTCCCGAGGCCTCTGTCCCAGAATCGCCGCCGGAGCCAGTAACCGACCTCGGCCGTCCGATCGGACCGGGACCAGTCAACGAACCGAATCTGCCCGACGACTTCGTTCGATCCAACAGGCAAGATAGCGTATGCGGGACCGCCGTCCCTCTTCCGCTCTGCCAGGACCCGGCTTACGAACTGTATCCCGCTTTCGTGACGAACCCTGGGGGGCAAGAATCGGGCAACCCGACGGTCCCGCAGAATGGCGGTCAGCACATGCGCGTCGGATAAACGAAGGGGGCGAAGGGTCACTAGGCTGCCGCGGAGCCAGCCGGAAGGCATGAGGCGTCCCGCCGTACGCCTCCCATGAGTATTGTCCTTCTAACACTTCTGAATGGAGCTCGTTCCCTGACGAGAGGTCCTGTAGTCGACCGCTCGAGCCGATTTCTAACGGGGGGGTTATGTAATGGGGGGTCTCCCACAGGATTCGACAAAGGAGCGATACCGGAGTGGTTCGACGCTCGTCCCGGTTGGTCACGAGCCGCGATGAGCGGAGGGCCGGGGCCACAGACGTTTACGGCGAGTACGAGGCAGTCAGGAGCACCACTCGTCGCTCAAGAACTCCCAATGCTCCAGTCACGACTCCTGGCACGGTCTGAGCAAGATCTCGAAGTAGTCGCTGCTGTCGGGATTCCATCCCCCTGGGGGTACGAATCCTATCTCAAGAGGACGACCCCTTGGGGAGGTCGCGGTAGCTCCTCTTGGGGTTCGAGCGCGAACGAGGAACCCCCGCGTCACGGCCAGACGACCACTCCGAGTCGACCTCAAGCGGGGGGGTGCGCGGTCGAGACCTTCGCGAACCGGGCGGGGGCTACCTGAGCCTTGCTCCGCACGCCGTGCAGAACGCGACCCGGCCCGAGCGATTGAGCTGACCGCAGTTCGGACAGGCCTTCATGCCCGGTGGGGGGCGTGCCGGGGAGGCGGGAGCCCCTCCGTACGGGGGCGGCGCCGCGGCGGGGGGATACCGATCGGGCGGAGGCGGTTGGACCGTCGGTGGAGGATAGAGGGGGGTCCCGTAGGGCTCCGGCGAAGCCGCGACCAGGGGCGGAGCCGCGAGCGGAGGTGGGGGAAACTCTGGCGCCGGAACGGGGTCCGGAAACAACGGGGCTGCGACGCCCGGCACGGGTGGAACGACGGACCACAGGCCGGGGGCTCTCGGTGGGAGGCCCAGGGCGGTGGCCACCGCCGGGGTGAGCACCCAAGGCGGAGCGAATCGGCTCGAGAGGATCGCCTTGGCCTGGTCCATCGTCGTGGAGAAGCCACGGATCGCCACGGACTTACCGGGCATGATGTACCGGAACCAGAACCATCCCCGTCGCGGCGGCAGGACGCCGGGCTGAAGTTGCGACCACGGAACCCGGAGCTCTCCGAGCCTGCGGCTCAGAATGACCCCGGACCTCACGATCCCAATGGCCCGGACCGTCTGGCCGATGACGACCCACGTCATGAAGGCGATCAGGACGGCGAACATCGGCACCAGTACGACGGCCAGAAGGAGGGCCGCGGCCAGACCTCCCGTGGAGAACGATATCGCAAGGAACGGCACGAGGACCGCGAGCAAGATGGCCATCGGGAGGACCTGCTGGACGTACCTCGAGCGAAAGGCTGGCCCGGTCGGGACCCAGGTCGGCGTCTCCCCCGGTGGGAGCACGAAACCCTCTCCGAGCAGACGCTCCTGCTTTCGGCGGAGGCGGTTCCCGACCGCCCAGGCGATCCCCACGATCACCGCGACCACGGCCAAGGTCACGAGGGCGACCCCCAGCGGCGTGAGGCTCGAATAGGTGGGATTGATCAGGAGCGTCCAATTCCCGTTCGAGTACACCAGCGTGGACGTCAGGATCCCCTCGGCGTCGAAGCCGGAGAAATAGAGCACGTAGCGGTCCACCGGGTCGTACACCAGGATTCCGCCGAAGGTCGGCACCGGGCCGCCCCGGTGCACCAGGCGGGCCCAGCTACCCTGAGCGAACGACCATTCGTCCCCGAGGTAGGTGGTGTTGTAGCCGTTGACGAGCATCAGGTAGCCGTCCGCCCCGTCGTACGCGATCATCGCCAGGCGTCGGGGGCTCGGCTGAGGAACGGTCGCGGACGTGAGATTGGTCCAGTTGCCGTTCTGGTACGACCACGTGTCCCCCAGCGAGCCCGACGCCGAGAACCCCCCGAAGAGGATCGTCGAGGAGGTGGCCGGATCGTCGGCCATCATCCCTCCGGCTCGGGCCGCCGGCCGCGGGGAGGAGAGGTTCCCCACCGCCGCCCAGTGGCCTCCGGCGAAGGCCCACTCGTCGTTGAGGTAGGCCCCCCCGAGGCCGTCGCCTCCGAACAGGAGCACGTAGCTATCGTGGGTGTCGTAGGTCATCATCGTGCGGCCCCGGGCCGGCGGTGTCGTGCTCTGATGGGTGGAGAGATTCGTCCATCGGTCCTGAGCGTAGACCCAGGTGTCGTTGGAGACCGAGGTGCAAGAAACGTCGAGGCAGCCGCCGAAGAGGACGAGGTAGTGGGCCGAGGGGTCGTAGGCGAGTCCCTCTCCCCAACGCGCGGAAGGGCCGGCCCCTATGGCCGAGGTGAGGTTGGTCCAGTTGTTGTGAACGAACGACCAAGTCCACGGGACGACCGCGCCGGCGGCGTCGACCCCACCGAACATGAGGACGTACCCGTCCGCGACGTCGAACGCGGCGACGGCCCCGGCCGTCGGGGGCGGGGAGACCCCGCTCGTCGAGAGACCGGTGGCCGGTCGGGCTCCGGCCCGAAGGACCGGGCCCGTGAACGACCCGCCCGCGAGGCCGGCGGTCGACACCAGGACCGCCATCACGACCAGAAGGCCTGCCGATCGAGGCGAACCCATCGCGCGTCGGTTCCGCCGCCGGTGGGCGGGCTCTCGGTCGGCCGGGTTCGACGGGGCCGCGGGCGAGCCCGCGGGCCGTACTTGGGCGGATGGGGGTACGGCCGGACGGGCCGCGGCCGACGGCGGCGCGGGCGGGCGCACCTCCGAGGGAGGTGCCGCCGTCGGGCGGAACGGCGCTCTGACGGGCCCGGGCGAAGGGAACACGAAGGGAGCTGGGGCGACCGGCACGACCGGCATGGGCGAGGGCGCCGGGGAGCCGGGCGGCTCGACCCGCGCCTGCACCGCGGCACGCAGGACCTCCACTGGGACGAAGGGAGCACCGCAACTCGGACACTTGGGATGGAGGGGGTCTAGCGACCCGACATCGATCAGGGTACCACAGTAATCGCACGGGATCTTGTTCTCGGCGATCCGCGCGACGAGGTCCGCACGGAGCGCGTCTCGGGAGCCCTGGGCTGCCAGAATCGCGAAGGCCTGCTGGACGAACTCGTAGGTCCTGCTGGCCAGGGGTAGCGCCTTCCAATAGATTGTCTTGGCATACTTGCGGCCCCCCAGGAACGTGGTCGGCGCGTCGGGAGGGGTCGCGTCGAACTTGATGCCGCCGGAGAACCCGGGCTCCAGCCGCAGGTTCCGAACCTGGTCGAACAGGGCGTCCAGGAGGGTCGGCTGGCGCAACCCGCTCACGCTCAGGACTCGGCGATGGGTCAGGGCGTACGCCGTGGAACGCCATTTCAGGACGTAGTAGGCGATGACCAGGGCGAAGAGGGCGCAGAAGAACCCTCCCAGCGGATTCGTCGGCAATCCGATGGTGACGTCCACGAACAGCAATTCCAGCAGGATGAGCACGGTAAGGCGCCCCCAGTAGAGGCCTGCCAAGCTCGGTCTCGTCTCGAAGAGGACTCGCTCGCCAGGTGACAGCAGGTCGCGAGGGAAAACCCCCGGCCGATTCGAACGCGGCAGTATCGAGAGGAGGTCGGCCTCCGTCTGGGGGCCGGCCGACGTGTCCATCATCGGACGATTTGGGAAGCCCTCGGCCAATATAATCCTCCCAGCGGCCGAGCCCCACGACCCAGCGTGGGCCGAAATCGATGCCCAGCCCGCGACCCCGTGGATCTCAGGTGCCGGTTGTCAAGTCTTGCGTTCTCTGCGGGGACCACCCGCGATTCATGCGTGATCCGTACCTCGCTCCTTGCCCGACCTGCGGGTCGCCGCATGGTCGACATTGCCACAACTCGTTGCCCACGATCAAGGTCGATGTGATCCGCCGAGAGCCGCAGTGCCCCGCTGTGCGCAGGCATCGGCCGCTGGGCGAGCGCCATTTGCCCCATATCAGGTGCAACCTCTTTCTCCCGCCCCACCGCCACCTGCTCCCCCGACAGGCCTCATCGTTCACGCCCCGCCCGTGGCACCGCGGATTTCCCGCGTCACCGAGATGGTCGGGACTCTCCGCCCCAGGCGTAGCGGGCCTGTCGGGACTCTCCGCCCCGGGCGCCTCGCCCGGGGCCTTTGAACCCGAGACTGCTGGCTTAGAAGGCCAGTACTTTGTCCAGGCTAAGCTACAGGCCCGCGGCCGGCGCGAGGGCGAACGGCCCCTATGACGGTGGCGAGCCCCGCCGGGGGCAGGACCCTGGCGGCCCCGGCACGCCCCCCGGCGAGCCCGGCGGGCGCGGGGCGACCTAGGCCGGGCCGCCTCCGAGGATCGCCTGCGTGATGAAGAGCGTCATCGGCTCGATGAGGCGCTCGTGGACCATCGAGGGGTTCCCCCAGGAGAAGAGCGACGGCTCGAGGTAGCAGCTGAGGGCGCACTTGTTGCAGCGCTCCCACTCGCTCCAATCGAACGAGTTCCAGAGCTCGGGGATATCGACGTCCCAGACCGGGCGGGTGCCGCTGTACTCGCCGACGACGTAGCACGGCATCACGATCCGACCCTGGGGGTCGATGTTGATCGAGAGCCACGGCTTGCAGTGCCAGCTCTGGCCGTGGAACCACGAGGCCAGGATCGCCTCGAAGTACTCCGGCGACTGCATGATCGGGGCACCGTCCCGCTTCAGCTCGAGAAGGCGCTCGAGCGTCGCCTTTAGCTCCGCGCGCAGAGGGGACTGCGCCTCGGCCGTCGAGTAGTCGTACGCCACCTGGAACGTCACCTTCACCCGGAGCTTCTCGGCGAGCTCGACGATCGATTCGGCCTGCGCCAGGTTCGCCCTCGTGAGCGTGCTGCAAATCGAGGTCGGTAGCTGCTTGCTCGCGAGGGAGATCCCCTCGACCGCACGGTCGTAGGAGCCGGGGACCCCGCGGAGGAGGTCGTGGCTCGGCCCGATCCCGTCGAGCGACACGAACACGTGCTCGAGGTACGGCCGAACGTCGGCGAGGCGGTTTCGCAACAGCCAGCCGTTGGTGACGAGCGACGTATGGAACCGGTCGTGCGACGCGCGCAGGATCGGCACGAGGTCCTTGCGGAGCAGCGGCTCCCCCCCCTCGAAGCCCATGAACGACACCCCGCTCTCGGCAAGGCTGTCGAGCATGCGGACCTCGTCGTCCACGCTCAGGAGCGCCTCATCCTCCCGACGCCAGAACGGGCACATCCCGCATTCGAGGTTGCACCGGTAGAGCAGCTTGTGGCCCGCGATGAGGGGCAGCTTCCGACCTCCCAGCCTCCGCGCCGAGCGTCCGAGGCCGCGGATCACCACCGGTCGGACGAGTGCCATGCTCGACCCACGGCCGGGGTCCATAAGTAGGATTGGGAGGAGCGAGGCCCCCTCGACCTCGCCGGGCGGGGCTCCGGCCGACTCCCCGTCCGGGTCCCCGACGGGCGGCGACCACGGTCTCCACCCGAGGAGCCCCGAGGCCGCGGCCGAGGTCCCGAGCTCCCTGCCGAATCTGCGCTCGCCCCCGCGGCGAGGTCGCGCCGAACGACGTGACACGCACGTCGAGGCGCTCGGAGCCGTGCGCGTCGGCTTCACGAGCGAGCATGTCGACCGGACCGGCGAGGTGGAGCGAGCGATCCGTCGGGGTCACAGGCTTGGCTTCACCGAGGAGGCACAGCCCCGGGGCCGGGGGATCCTGGACGGGGCGCCCGTCGACGGGATCCTGATGGCGCTTTGAATCCAGGACCCTCCCCCGGCAGTCGCCTCGGGGGACGCGCGCGCGGTCGCGGAGCCCGGGCCGCGGAGGCGACCAGGTGTGCGACGCGCAATGGCTCGGGCCAGTAACCGTGGACCGCGCTCCTCCGCACGAGCCAAGCGGCGTCCGCGGAAGTGCATCCGGCGGTCGCCGCGAGGATCGGTTCCCCGCCGGTCGGTACCGGGGTCAGCCGATGTCTCCTCAGCAGCGCGAGGCGACGCGCCGCGGTGCGCGGGAACCATCGCCGTAGCGCGAGGGCGATCCGTGCGAAGTCGGGCGGGCGCCGGGTGACCGCCACGACGGGGACCCTGGTGGCCCGGTGGATCGCGTCCAGATCGAGGACGTTGAAACCCCCTACCACGGCGCCGTCCACGAGCACCGCGCGGATTCCCTCGAGTGGCCCGAGGGACCGGAGGAGGGCGACGACCCGGGAAGTGCCGTCCGTCCCGTCGACCCGGACCGTTCCGACGCGGGCGGCCTCAAGGTGTTCGGGGAGGGAGACAATCACCGCGGCGATCGGGGCGGACCGGTCGTCCCGCGCAAAGGCGCCGTCGTCGACGGCCGCGACGCGAGGATGGGCCTTTCCCAGGGCCCGACGTAACGCTAAGACCCCCGAGCCGGTCGGGGGATGTCCATGGGTTCGCCCACGGTCACGATGCGCTGCCCGTCGTGCGGCCAGGAGCTCCAAGCGGTCCTTGCTCCGGCTCCGCCGACCCAGTGGTTTCCGTGCCCCAGTTGCCACGTTCCCGTGCCGGTCGTCGTTCCCCGAGACCTGCCTCCGTTGTACTCTTGGGAGGTCCTCCCGGGCCTTTACCCCCATCTTCCGCCCCCCCGCCCTCCGCGTTGGCGATCGACGCGGGTCGCGTCGATCGCCCTGGTGATTGCCGCGACGCTGGCCGCCATCTCCGCCGGCCTCCTCGGTTACGAGGGGTTCGTCGCCTCCCAGCCCGAGCAGTTCGTCGTGTCCGGTACGGTCTACGAGGACACGCACGGCCTGCTCGTGCCGACCGGGGGCGCGAGCGTCGTCCTGAGCGTCGACGGAAGCATGGTCGACTCGACCGTGACCGGCCCGAGCGGTACCTTCGACTTCCCGGGCGTCCCGGCCGGCGGGATCGAGCTGAACGTCACGGCGCCCGGCTGCGGGCCGACCGTGGTCTACACCTTCGCCTCGAAGTCGTACTCGACCCAGACGCGAGGCCTGGAGATCACGCTCGAGCCAGGAGGACCGAGCAATTCGAGCGTTAACGCCCTCACGCCGTTCGGGGACCTGGAGACCCTGCTGGCCTACGTGGGGGGAGCCGCCGTCCTCCTCGGAAGCGCGGCCGTCGTCGCCGGCGCCGCGTCGATCGCCGTCCGCCGTCCGAACGGCGGGGTCCCCGGGGTGATCGGCGCGGGGGCGGCGGTGGCGGTCCCGGCCGTCCTGATCTTCCTCTACCTCGGGACCGCGTTCCAGGACGTGACGGTCGTGGCCGGTGTGATCGGGGGCGCGGGAGCGTTCGCGCTCGTCCTTGCGACCGCCGACATCGCGAGCCGCGGGAGTGGTTCCGAACCGAGCTAGGGTCCGGTCAGAGGGAGCCGCGTGCGTCGGTCGGCATCGACCGACGCCGGGATGGAAGGGGCCGCCGACCGGCGAACCCTCCCTCCAGGGCGTGGTAGTGGCCGACCTCGGGCTCGTCGACCCTCCAGCAGAGCAGCACGAGCTCGCCGTCCAGCAGGCCGTAGAAGTCGACCAGCCCGCGCTCGAGCTGCTTCACCTCGATTCCCTCCGCTCTCAGGGCGGAAACGCATTCGTCCAGGCGCCGGGTCAGGTTCCGCGATTCCGCCTCAAGACGCCCGCTTAGCCCATGGTCGGGGTGGTCGCGCGCGTCGAGCTCGTCCCCCCAGAACCGGGCGAGGCGGTCGAGCTCAGCGCGCACCTCGACAAGCCGCGTCGCCCACCCTCGAAGGCGGGGAAGGAGCTCACGAAGGCCCGCGAGCCGTGCGTTCGCCTCGTCGACGGTCCACAGCCGTGGGGGAGGGGATCTAGGGCCCGGGTGAGCGCTCGGCCCTCCATCCCCGGCCATGTCTTGCGCATTCATGACGGCGCCCCTATTTACGCGCGCGATGGGCCTGAGGTAACCGGCGCGCGGCCCTGGCCCGCCGGGCGCCGTCGTGGTGGGGCCGAGTGCGTCGACCGTGCCGTGAGTCCCGAGGGAACCCTCGGCGAGCGGCTCGCCGGGGGCCCATCTCCCCGTAAACCTCTAACGGCTCTCGGCAGCTCCGTCTCCGTCCGGATCGCATGAACGCGACGTGTCGTGCCCAAGGGGAGCGGCCTGCCTTCCGTGACGTCGGCGACCCCCGGAGGGACGAACGTTGAGCCCGGACGGTCCCCGAAGACCGGACGTGGTCGTCGTCGTGATGGACTGCGCCCGGGCCGATGTCTTCCGCCACGAGGTCGACGTAGGGCGTCGCACCCCGTTCCTCCGGGAGCTGCGTCAAGAGTCGGTCGACTTCTCGGGCGCGGTCAGCCCCGGCAGCTGGACCATTCCCTCGCACGCCAGCCTGTTCACCGGCCTCTATCCGTGGGATCACGACGCCCACTACAGGTCGGGGACGACCCTCCCTCAGGAACACGACACCCTCGCCAGCTACCTCGGCCGGTCGGGCTACGCGACGGCGAGCTTCTCGGCGAACGGCTACATCCAGCCGGCGGCTGGCCTCACGCGCGGGTTCGAGGAATCGTGTTGGGGAGGGGACCAAGAGTTCTTCCTGAGGTTCCTCTCCAAGGCGGCGCCGACGAATCCTGACCTTGGGGGGCGAGAGGCCGCGGCGTTCGGTCGTCTCCCCGACAGTCCGAAGCCCTCGCCGTTCTGGAACACCGCCATTGCCCTGCTCTCCAGGTATACCTCCCTATGGGACGGACTGAACCGTGTCGGAGCGCGCTTTCTCGGGCACCCGACCTCCGACCTGCCGCTCGTCGCGCCGTGGATCGAACCGAGGATGGAGTCCTGGCTCACGCGCCTCCCGCCGGAACGCCCGGCCTTCGTTTTCGTGAACCTCCTCGAGGCTCACGAGCCGTACCTCGTGGACGCCGGCCAACCGGTGTCGCTGCGGCGATGGCTCACCTACCTGCGCGACGTCCAGGGGGAGTACGTCTGGGTCCAGGGCCGCTGGGTGCCCTCCGAAGTCGAGGTCGCGAGGTCCCGCCAGCGGTACGCGTGCTCGTTCCAGGCAATCGACGAGCGGATCCGGAGGATCGTCGGGGTTCTTCGGCGCGTTGGCCGCTGGGAGAACACGTTCTTCTTCCTGACCAGCGACCATGGCCAGGCGTTCCTCGAGCACGACACCTTCTACCATCGGTTCCGGGTCGACGAGGAGCTCACCCGCGTCCCGCTCTGGGTCCGGGGCCCCGGCGTGGGCCGTCCCGGCCAGTCGGTCGACCGCTGGGTGAGCTTGATCGACATCCCCCGCACGGTGGTCGGGCTCGTGGGCGGGGAGGGGTTCGGGGACCCGAGCGCGCGCTCTCTTCTCGAGCGCGACGCCCACCTCGAGGATCGGGTGGTCTACTCGATGACGGAGGGGATGGGGCCGACCGAGGCGAACGAGCTGCCGGCCGCCCGTCGGGCCCTCCTCGACCGGTTCGAGCTCGCGGCCTACCGCGGGCCGTTCAAGGCGGTCGCGAAGGGTCCTGGGACGCCGACGGTCGTCCATGCCTCCTCCGGCGACCCGACGGCCCCGCTCGGGCCCGCCGCCGACGACGACGGCGCCCGGGCCGTCGCCGAGCTCGCCCGCGAGATGTTCGAGCGGGCCGAGGCGAGGATCGCCTCCGCCCCGGCGCGCGGTTCGGTCTTGAAGCGCCTCGCCGGCTGGGGCTACTGAGCGCTCTTCCGGGGCGTCCCGGTGTGGGTCGGCGGACTCCGGGGGCTCCTCGGACCCGGCACCGGCGGGTTCCCGTCGGACGTCACAGGGCTGCGAACAGGTCGAGCAGGAGATTCCCCGCGAGGAGCCCCGCGAACGCTCCCGCCGCCATGAGCACCAGGAACGGCAGCTGGGGCGTCACCCACACACGCGTGACCCCCCGGTCGCGGAGCTGGGCGGCGATCTCGGTCCGCCGGCGCGTATCGTCGGCGGACGTCTCCGCGTCGTGGACGAGGGTGTCCTCGCCGAGCGTGCTGTCGCGGACCCAGACGAAGCGGCGGGGGAGCTCCTCGACCGACAGCGTGTATCCGGTGAACCCCCGAGGGAAGGAGAACTCCCCTCGTGCGACATTGCGGACGGCGATCGCGAGGGGGATCACGACCGAGAAGAGCGCCGCGTTCGTCAGGAGCGTGACCGAGAACGGCAGGAGGGCGAGCACCGCCGACGTCGTGGCCGGAGCAAAGACGAGAGGCGCGGCGAAGATCGGCACGAGGATGCCCGCGACGATCAGCGCCTTCGCGTCCGCTCCCCCGTACAGGACCCCGGCTTCGAACAGGACCCGGGCGAGGACCACGGTCGCGACCGCCGCGATCACCTCGAGCGGGACGGTCGAGGATCCGATCCCCCAGCGGTACGCCGCCCCCGAGACCAGGGCGATCACCCCCGCGTAGACGGCGAGCTCGATCGCCGGGACCTTCGCCGCGTGGCGCTCGCCGAGAGCTTCGTCCCAGGGCAGGAGGTGCTCGAGCGCGAACGCCCCGACGACGACCCAGAGCAGAAGCGGAAGCGCCCCGCCAGGAGCGACCGCGAGCGCGCCCAGGACGACCGCGACCGCGCCGAGGAGCTGCCAGAGGGCATCGGAGACCTCCCGGGATCGCAGGTCCGCCCTCGCGGCGTAGGCAAATCCCCCGGCGAGCACGACCGCTCGAGCCGCGTCGAGGATCTCACCTGCCCCGCTCACGCTCCACCTCCCTGGCTCGCGCGACGCGGGCCCTGCCTCATAAGAGCGCGTCGAGGGCCGGGTCCGTTGGGGGGAGAGGATCCGCGGAACAAACCGGACGGCCCACGCCGGAAGGACGTGATCGGCCCCCCGAGGACACTTCGGTGGTACCCCGCCGTTCGCAAAGGCTTTTACATCCGCCCGGCTCGCGCGGCTTCGCCTTCCTACCGAGCATGGTGGAGTACAAGCTCGTCATCTCCGAAGGGGAACGGTCGATCGCCCGGACCGTTTCCGACCCGCAGTCGGCCGGCTTCCTCGGGAAGCGCATCGGAGAGGTGGTCGGAGGCGAGCTCCTCGGAGCGGGCGGCTACACGTTCCGGGTGACCGGTGGGACGGACAAGAGCGGCTTCCCGTTGCGCCCGGACCTCCCGGGGGCGCGGCAGGTGCGCCTCTACGTCGGCGAGGGATTCGGCTTCCACGCCCCCCGCCGGGGGATGCGCAGGCGTCGGACGTTCCGCGGTTACACCATCAGCGAGGACACGGTCCAGATCAACCTCGTAGTGGACCAGAAGGGACCGAAGCCGCTCGCGGAACTGTTCGCCGCGTCATGAAGGTCCCCCGCCAGCCGGAGGTCAGCATCGGGTTGGTCGGCCACGTCGACCACGGCAAGACCACGCTCACCCAGGCGCTCACCGGGGAATGGACCGACCGCCACTCCGAGGAGCTGAAGCGAGGGATCTCGATCAAGCTCGGGTACGCCGACACCGCGTTCTACGTCTGCCCCAACTGCCCGAAGCCGACCGGCTACTCCGTGACGCCGGTCTGCCCGTCGTGCGGAGGCGAGGCGAAGTTCCTTCGCGCCGTTTCGTTCGTCGACGCCCCGGGGCACGAGACCCTGATGGAGACCATGCTCTCCGGGGCCGCGATCATGGACGGGGCCCTCCTCCTCGTCGCCGCGAACGAGCACGTTCCGCAACCCCAGACGCGGGAGCACCTCTACGCCCTCGACATCATCGGCGTCCGCAAGGTGATCGTCGTGCAGAACAAGGTCGACCTCGTCTCCGAGGAGGAGGCGGTCGCCAACCAGAAGGAGATCGTCGAGTTCCTCCACGGATCGCCGATCGCCGACGCGCCGATCGTGCCGATCAGCGCCAACCACAAGGCCGGCCTTGACGCCCTGATCGGAACGGTGGAGGAGACGATCCCCACTCCGAAGCGCGACACGACGAAGCCACCGCTCATGTACGTCGCCCGGTCGTTCGACGTGAACCGGCCCGGCACACGGCCGTCCGAGCTGCGAGGCGGCGTCCTCGGCGGCTCGCTCCTGCAGGGCCGGCTCGTCGCCGGCGAGGAGATCGAGATCCGCCCGGGGGTCCCGGGCGGGTCCAACGGTCGGGCCGAGGCGCTAACGACCAAGATCACCTCGATCGTCTCCGGAGGGGAGACGCGAAGCGAGCTCCGCCCCGGCGGCCTCGCGGCGATCGGCACGAGCCTCGATCCGTCGCTCACCAAGGGCGACGGCCTCACCGGCCGGCTCATCGGCACGGCCGGCACGCTCCCGGCGGTCAGCCAGAGGATCCGCCTCAAGGCGACCCTTCTCGACCGCGTCCTGGGCGCGCAGCGGGAGATCAAGGTGGAGAAGATCCGGACGAGCGAGCTGCTCGCCGTGACGGTCGGGACGACGATCGCCTCCGGCAAGGTGACGAGCGCGCGGGGGGACGACATCGAGCTCGCCCTGACCCGGCCCGTGACGGTCTTCCCGGGAACCCGCGTCGCGATCTCGCGCAAGCTGAACGCCTGGCGCCTGATCGGCTACGGGATCGTCGAGGGACCGGGGAGATGAGACCCGACCTTCTGGAGATCCTCCGCTGTCCCGTCTGCAAGGGGGAACTCACGCTCACCGTCCTCGCCCAGGAGGGCGACGAGATCCTCCGCGGGTCGCTCGCCTGCCGGCGGTGCCGCGTCGACTACCCGATCGACGACGGCATACCGGATCTCCTGCCCCCGGAAGAGCGCGACTAGTTCGACCGTCTCACCGTCCTCGGCTGGACCGGGGGGGAAGAGGCAGGCCCCCGCATCCCTTGCCCCTGCCGGAACGGTCGCGGGCGATCCCGAACTCGGGGCTCGCCGGGCTCCTGGCCGGCCTCCTTCCCTCGAAGGTTCAGGCTCCCTGAGCAGCCGCACCGGCAGGGCTGGGTCGGGACGGAGCGCGGCGAGGGCGCGGGAGCCCCGCGTGGAACCTCTCGATCCCAGGGCCTCGTGCCCTCTACGCAGAGCGCAGGACCGCTCGCGCCGGTCCGCCATCGCCGTCCCGGATGCGGAGCGGAAGACAGCTAAGCTCGTAGCCGCCGGGTCCGACCTCCCCGAGCAAGAGACCTTCGAGAATCGCCACGCCCCGGCCGAGGAGCTCCCGATGGACGGGGAACCTGTTCGACGGATCGGTCTCGACCGAGAGCGCGTCGATCCCGACCAGGCGCACCCCCTGCTCGACGAGGCGGCGGGCTCCGTCGAGGCTCAGGCCGACGTAGTCCTCGAAGAACTCCAGCTTCCGGGCCCACCGGGCCGAATTGGCGGTTCGCAGGAGGATCCGCGTCGTTCCCCGCGGAACGTTCGCGAGCTCCTCCGCCTCCACGGCCCGGAGGTCCGAGCCCCCTTCGACGACCCGACACGGCCCGTTGAGCATCTCGAGGTCGAGACGGTCGGCCGAGACCCCGCCCGGGAAGAAGTGGCTGGGAGGGTCGAGATGGGTGCCGGTGTGCGAACCGAGCACGAGGCGCGAGAGGTCGTACGGATCCCCCCGACCCACCCGGGCGAGCGGCTCGAGGACGAAGGGCGGGTCCCCGGGGAACGACGGCATTCCCTCGAACAGCGGCATCGACACGTCGATTGCGCGCAACGTCCGGGCCCGGCCGTGCCGGCTTCCCGCGGTCGGGGATAACGGTTGGGTCGGGCCGACCGACGGGCCCCGCGCGACATTCGACACTAAGGGTTATGCAGGAGCGGGAGGCACTGGGCGGCGATGGCTCCCTCCGCGAGCGCCGAGGAGGACGACGACCTGGACGAGGTGCTCGACCTCGAGCCCCGTTCGGGATCGGGCCGCCGCCGAGGGCGCCGGGAGCGCACGCCCGGCTCCGAGGGCCGGGAGCCGGTACGTCGCTGGCGGAGCTCGGAGGAATCCGAGGAACCCTGGGACGAGGTCGTGGACCGCGGCCGGGCGGGCCGCCGGCGGGAGAAGCCCTCGGTCTTCTGGCGCGCGCGGGACTCCCTTTACTTCGAGCCGCTCGTCGCGCTCGCGATCATCGTCCTCCTCCTGGTCTCGTTGTTCGCCTACACATCGAACTGGCCGCCGGTCTATGTCGTCGAATCGAACAGCATGCAGCACGGCTCGGGAGACCAGCTCGGCGACCTCAACGCCGGGGATATCGTCCTCGCCCAGAAGGCGAGCCTCTCCTCGATCGTCACTTGGGTGGTGGGGCTCACCACCGGGTCCTCGACGTACGGCTCGTTCGGTGATGTGCTCATCTACTACCCGAACGGGTCGACCGGCGCCACGCCGATCATCCACCGCGCGATCATCTACCTTCAGTATGACGCCTGGGACGGCACGTACAACGCGACCGGCCTGACCACGGCCGAGTGCCCCTCCGTCTACGACACGCCGCATACGGCCGGCAATTGCGGGACGACCGGGCTCACCAGTATGGACACCCTGAACCTGTTCGACGTTGGGGGACGCACGGTGACGGTATCCTTCTCCTGCCCGACCGAGCTGGGCGAGCACTCCGGCTTCCTCACCTTGGGGGACAACAACAGCGGGCCCGACGAATCCGGGGGATGCGGGATGATCAATCCGCTGAGCACGCTGGTCCAGCCGGGCTGGGTGATCGGGGTCGCCCGAGGGATGATCCCGTGGTTCGGGGCCCTCAAGCTCCTGCTCGACGGCAACGCCGGAAGGGTCCCGACCGCCTCCTGGGAGTTCCTCGGCCTCACCGTCTCGGGGGTGATCTTCGCCGGGGCCGGCATCCACATCCTCCTTCGGCGGCGACGGGCCAGGTGGAAGGAAGCCCGCCGACGGGACGACGAGGAAGACGAGGAGGAGCCTCTCCCGAAAGGGCCACGCGGTGTCGGCGCCGTGCGACCGTGGAAGGCGACCGCCGAGCCGCCAGGCCCGGCGGAGAAGCGCGAGCCCCCTTCTTCGGGACGCATGTCCCACGAACAACGCCGCCGGTCCCACTTCGTCTCCTCGCGGGAGAAGCGACCGGCCCGCCGACCCGACAAGGAGCGCAAGCCCTCCGAGGAGGACGACCGCTCCGAGTCCGCGGCGTCCGACGGCGGGCGAAGCCGTCTTTAACCGTCCGGCGGCTCCCGCGGACCGCCGGGCGATGCACGTTATTGGGGGAAGCGCCTCGACGGCGCTCGCGGAACGGATCTCGAGGGAACTCGGCAACGCCCCGTTCGGGATCCCGTTCACCAAGCGGTTCCCGGACGGCGAGATCTACCTTCGCGTCGGAGGTCGCCTGGAGGGGGACGACGTGGTCGTCGTCCAATCGACCCGGAGCGATCAGGACCTGCTCGAGCTCCTGCTGCTCGAAGATGCCGTCCGTGAGGCCGGAGCCCGCCGCACGTTCGTCGTCGTGCCCTATTTCGGCTACGCCCGCCAGGACCGCAGGTTCTTTCCGGGCGAGCCGGTCAGCGCGAGGGCCCTGTGCCGCCACGTCGAGCTCGACGCGGACGCGGTGATCACCGTCGACCTGCACTCGTCCCAGACGCTCAATCACTTCACCAAGCCCGCGTTCGAGGCGAGCGGCATTCCCGCCCTCGGACGCCTGCTGCGGGAGCGTCCGGTGGACCTCTTGGTCTCGCCGGACAAAGGGGGGATCGACCGGGCGAAGCGGATGGCCCAGCTGCTCGACCGGCCGTGGTTCGCGCTCGAGAAGAAGCGAATCGATAGCGACAAGGTCGAGTTGAACCTCCCGGCGGTGCCGACGCCGGCGCTCGCCGGCAAACACGTGGTGCTGCTGGACGACGTCATCTCGACCGGCGGGACGATCGTCGAGGCGGCTCGCCTGCTCAAGCGCCACGGGGTGGGAGCCGTCACCGCGGCCTGCACGCACGGCCTGTTCCTGCGCGACGCCTTCGAGAGGATCAAGGCGGTCACCGACGAGGTCCTCTCGACCGACACCCTCGTCAACCCGGCCGAGAAGGGCTCGGTCGCTCCCGACGTCGCCCAGATCCTGCTTCGCGAGTTCTCCTCGTGACCGGCCCTTCCGAGGGAGACGACCCGCGGCCGGCCGCGGGGGCGCCGCGGTGGGAGCTGGAGGAACTGCTCCAGCAGGTCCGGCGTGCCCTCGCCGCGCGGGACGAGGATCCGACCGGGACGTGGGTCGAGGAGTCCGCGACCGACCTCGCGAGCGGGACGAAGTCGGGATGGTATCTCCCCGGGCCCGAGGGGGGCATCGTCTTCTACGCGCGCCGCGGACCGGCCACGTTCGGGCACCTGCACGCGGTCGGCGGCCGGGCCGTCGCCCGTCGGCTCGCCGGCACGCTCCTCGCGAACCTACCGGTCGACGTGGCGTCGCTCGACCTCGGGTTCACGGGGCTCGCCCCCCTCGACGAGCGCGCGCTGGCCGACGGCCTGGCGGCGGCACCGGGCTCGACGGTGATCGAGCGGCAGGCGATGGAGCGGCCGCTCACGGCGGCGGACGGACGCTTCCCTCCGGATCCCCCGGCCGGGGTCGACCGGCTCCCGGTGAGCGCGGTGACGGTCGAGGCCCTCGTCGAGCTCGACCGGCTCGCCTTCCGCGGGTCGACCGACGCCCTGCTCCTTGGGAACGAGCCCGGGGCGTACCGCCGCGCCCTCGAGGCGATGCTCGAGAGCCGCCTCGGCCGGTTTCTCGGGGAAGCGTCTGCGGCGCTCCTCGAACCGGAGCCGACCCGCCTGGTCGGGGCCGTCCTCACCGCCGAACGATCGTCCCGCCGGGCGATCGTCCTCGACCTGGTGGTCGACCCAGAGCGGAGACGGAGGGGCCTGGGACGGTTCCTGCTCGGTTGGACCCTGCGAGCCGTCTGGGCGCTGGGGTACGAGAGCGCGCGCCTGTGGGTCTCCGTGCGTAACGAAGCGGCGGTCGAGCTCTACCGCACCTTCGGCTTTCGTACCACGCTCGAGGCGACGATCTACCGTTGGGACCGGGCCGCGTCGGTGGCGCAGCCGCAGACGTCGCGGTAGGGACAGCTGGTCGCCATCCACGCCGGGCAGCCCGGCAACTCGGCCGGGGCGCCGCGGCGGACCGCTCCGTCCAGGGCGGCGCGCCGCGCGCGCCCCGCCGTGGCGAACGGTGCCCCGCCACCGGTAAGCTCCACGCGGAAGACCTGGACCGCCAGTTCGCCCGGTGTCGCGGGTTCGTACCCGACGACGATCGTGCCCTCGGTGGTGCCGGTCGCGGCGCAGCGGAAGCCGAGGTCGACCAGATACTGGGGAAACCGCCCCTTGACATCGTCCGCGGTCAACCGGGGGCGCACGCGCGACGACCGGACCAGACAGGGGGAGCCTCGCCAGGCGAGGACCTCCTCCTCGGGGGCCTCCGCGTCGGCGGCGAGCCGATGGACCTCCCCGATCGGCCCCCGCTCGAGGGCGGCGAGCGTGCGCTCATAGACGTCGATGGGAGCCGAGGGAGGCCGCGAGGGGAACGCTGCGGGCGGGCGCCCCGTAGTCCGGTCGAAGTAGGCCCGCCGCGGGTTCAGCAGGTCGCGGAAGTGGGCCGGGGGGCGGCTCGTCGGGATCGATCGCGCGCCCAGGGCCTCCGCCCAGCGTGCGGCGAGCTCCGGCCGAGGGGTCCGCCGTTCGAGGCGGCTGGCGATCGACGACCGCTCTCGCGTCTCATCGCCGCGGCAGGTGCAGACTCCGGCCGCGCGGTACTCGCAGCCCAGATCGAACCATCGGCAGCGTGCGAGCCGGTCCGGCCGCCCGGTCGCCAGGGCGGAACGAAGCTCCTCCTGTCTCGACACGACCTCGGCCCCCACCGCATCGAGGCCCCGGAACCGCAGGTCGCCGACGGAGAGGGTGGGGGGACCGTCCTCGTGAAGCTCCAGGTGGGCGAGGCGGCCGACCGACGAGCCGACGAGGACGCAATAGATCGCCAGCTGCTCGACCTGATCCGGCCAATCCTCGGGCGGCCGTCCGTCCGGCGGGGACGCGCCGGTCTTGATCTCGACCGGCACGTCCGCCAGGAGATCGATCCTCGCCGAAAGCCCGTCCCGGCGGACCCGGACCTCGAGGGTGCCGTCCGAGGCGATGGCGTCGCCCAGCTGACGGTGCCAGGCGCGGCCTCGCTCGAGCTGCACCTGGCGGTCGAGCGGGACCGGGGCCGGGCCGCGGAGCCGGCGCCAGAACGCGCGCCGTGGGGCGAGGAGGTCGCTCACGCTGACCGCTCGGGGTTCGGAGGGGGAGGGGAGCCGGTCCGAGAGCTCGCTCGCCCGCGCCGGGTCGTCCGTGAGGCGAATCCCGCCAAGGAGCGCCGGAACATTCCACGGGTTGCGGGAGTCGGACATGATGGTCAGGAGGATCGGGCGGAGATGAGGAAGGGACCGAACCCCTATGAGCCGCTCGCGCTCCCTCCGGCATGCCCGAGCGCGCCCAGCGGCCGCTGATCGTCGGCAGCGGGATCGCCGGCCTGTACGTTGCGCTCCGCTGCGCCGAGCTGGGCCTCCACCCGACGATCGTCACGAAGGCCCGCCTCGAGGAGTCGAACACACGCTACGCCCAGGGTGGGATCGCCGCGGCGATCGGGCCAGGGGACTCGCCGGCTCGTCATCTCGCCGACACCGTGCGGGCGGGGGCGGGTCTCGTCGACCTGCCTGCCGCCAAGGTCCTGACGAACGAGGCCCCGGCGAGGATCGCCGACCTGGTCCGGTACGGCGTGCCGTTCGACACGATCGAAGGTCACATCGCCCTCGGCCGCGAGGCGGCGCATTCGAGACCGCGCCTCCTTCACGCCGGGGGGGACGCGACCGGTTACTCCATCGAGGAGACCCTCAAGCGCAAGGTCCTGGAGGCCGGTGTCGAGGCGCGCGAGCGGACCGCGTTGAGGGCGCTGCGCCCGGGAAACCGCGACGGGCCGGTCGCCGTCCTCTCGGCGGCGAACGGCACGTCGGTGGAGGTCGGGTCCCCGCGGCCGGTCGTCCTCGCCACGGGAGGGGTCGGGAGCCTCTACCGGCAGAGCACGAACCCGTCGGTCACCACCGGCGAGGGGATGGCGATCGCGTTCCGGGCGGGAGCGGTCGTCAGCGACATGGAGTTCGTCCAGTTCCACCCCACGGCCTTCGCCCGGGAAGGGGCCCCCAGGTTCCTGATCACCGAAGCGATGCGTGGGGAGGGCGCCGTCCTCCGCAACGAGGGCGGGGAGCGGTTCATGGTCGGCCGGCACCCCGACGCGGAGCTCGCACCGCGCGACGTCGTGGCCCGCGCGATCCAGGAGGAGATCGCCCGTTCCGCCCACCGCAGGGTCTATCTCGACGCGACGGGCCTCCCTCGGGACCTCCTGTTCGCCCGGTTCCCCTCCGTCTCGAACTTCCTCCTCGCGCAGGGCCTCGACCCCTCGCGGGAGATGATCCCGGTGGCCCCGGTCGCCCACTACATGATCGGTGGGGTGACGACCGACCTGGAGGCCCGCTCGTCGATCCCGGGCCTCCTGGCGGTCGGCGAGGTCGCCGCGACCGGCGTGCACGGAGCGAACCGCCTGGGGAGCAACTCGCTGGTCGAGGGGTTGGTCTTCGGCGAGCGCGCGGCCCGGCAGCTGCACCGGCGCACCCCGGGAGGTCCGACAAGCCCCGCGCAGACGCTCACCGTCGTGCCCACCCGCGGCGAGGGCGCTCCGCAGGAGCGGGCGGTCTTCGAGGAGATCCGCTCGCGCCTGTGGGAGGACGTCGGGATCGTCCGGACGGGGACGGCGCTCGCGAGCGCGCTCGCGCGGTTCGAGGAGATCGGCCGGCGGACCGAGCCGCAGGACGCCGAAGGTCTCCCCGGTCCGGTAGCGAACGCCGCCCTCACGGCGGCCCTGGTCGCCCGGGGAGCGCTCGTACGGACCGAGAGCCGCGGCGTGCACTACCGCAGCGACTTCCCCCACACGCGGGCCGCCTGGCAGCACCACATCGGACTGCGCCGGGCGGCACGGGCCGCCGGGCGGCGCTGACCCGGGGAGGGTCATCGTTATCCTCGCCGGCCGGTCGGCCGGCGCGTGCCGCTCGTCCTCTCGGACGACGAGGTCGCGCTACGGGACGCCACCCGGGGGATCGTCCGTCGGGAGGTCGTCCCGGTCGCCGAACGCATGGACCGGGAGGACTACTTCCCGCGGGACGTCTTCGCCCGGCTCGGAGAGCACGGGCTCCTCGCCCCGACGCTCCCGACGGAGGTCGGCGGACTCGGTCTTTCCTACCGCGCTCAGGCGATCATCCTCGAGGAGATCGCCCGCGCGAGCCCGGCGCTCGCCTTGACCGTCGGGGCGCATTCGAACCTGTTCGCCGACAACGTCGCCCGGAACGGCACCCCGGAGCAGCGGCAAGCGTTCCTGCCGGACGTGGCGGCTGGACGAGCGATCGGCGCGCTGGCCCTGACGGAACCGGACGCCGGCTCGGACGCCGTCGCGATACGGACCCGCGCGGAGCGGCACGGGGACGAGTACGTCCTGAACGGCTCCAAGCAGTTCATCACCAACGGCCCGGTCGCGTCGGTCCTGCTCGTCTACGCGAAGACGGCCCCCGAGCGGGGGAGCCGGGGGATCTCGGCGTTCCTCGTCCGCGCCGACGCCCCGGGGTTCACCGTGTCGCGCTCGCTCGAGAAGATGGGGATGCGGGGCTCGCCGACCGGCGAGCTCGCCTTCCAGGACGTCCGGGTCCCGGTCGCCGACCGGCTCGGCGAGGAGAACGCCGGGGTGCGCATCATGATGAGCGGCCTGAACGTCGAGCGCGCGGTCCTGACGGCCATTCCGGTCGGGATCCTCGAGGAGTGCCTCCAGCGCTCGGTCGCCCACGCGCGCGAACGGGTCCAGTTCGGACACCCGATCGGCAGATTCGAGCTCGTCCAGGCGAAGCTCGCCAACATGTACACCGACCTCACCGCGTCCCGGCTCCTGCTGTACGCCGCGCTCGACGAGGTCGTGAGGGAGCCGGATCGGCGGACCGCGAGCGCGGCCGCGCTGACGTTCGCGTCGGAGGCGTCCACGCGGGCGGCGCTCGAGGCGATCCAGATCTTCGGCGGCTACGGCTACATGAAGGACCTGCCGGTCGAGCGCCTCGCCCGCGACGCGAAGCTCCTCGAGATCGGCGCGGGCACGTCGGAGATCCGACGCCTCCTCATCGCCCGGGAGCTTCTCGGCCCGGGGTTCGAGGCGACCGGGATCGCGCGCGACCGCGCGCGGAGCTGACCGACGACGGTCAGGGCGCGCGCGGCTTGCGGAGCCCCAGGCCCTGCTCGATGTAGAGAGCGGCCTGGGTCGACGCCGAACGTCGGTCCTCTTCGGCCGCGTCCTTGAGCTTGCGCAGGATCCACGGCTCGAGGTACACCGCCACTCCGACTCGTCGCTTCGCTTTGCTCTTCGCAGGTCGCGGCATGTGCGCCTACCCTCTTCGGATGGTTCGGGCCCGCGCGCCGTTCCCGGCGGCGCCACGGCGTCCTTCGTCCGCTAGTACGGAAGAGGCCTCATATAAAGCGGGCGTTCACACAGGTAGAGCCGTTCGTCGCCGGCCCATCCTTTCGGGGGCGCGAGCGGGAGGGGAGAGCACCCCTACCGCGGCGGTCACAACGGCTCAGCTGGGGTCCCCGAAGTCGTCGTAGTCAAGGACGGGCGACCGCCCTGAGCACGGTCCTACCGTGGTCGTGGGCACCCGCCCGGCCCCGCGGCGGCCCCGCGCCGGTCGGGCGGCGTCAGGGCTCCCGCAACCTGGTCGACGCCGCGCGTGGGCCGAGGAACCCGGAATTCCGGGCGCCTGCGCGAAACGGCCAACGTATATAGGTGACGGTGGCCCATCCGCCGTCGATGGCTGGTCAGCCCTCGACGAGCCCCGGGGCCGGCTCGACGCTCCGTGTCGAGATTCTCAAGGAGCTGCAGGCGATGGTCGACGACCGGGAGGTCCGCGACCGCGTCGACCGCGGGCCGCTGGCCGAGGCGAAGGGTCGGGAGCACTGGGTCCTGCACCTGCTCCTCCGGGCGCAGGAGCTTAGCCAGGCGAGCCTCACGACCCTGGTGCACACGGCCTACGCGAACGTCACCGGAAGGCTCCAGAGCCTCGAGGAGCGGGTTCAGCGGGTCGAAGGGAGCCAGCGGAGCCTCTCGGACGAGATCAAGACCGAGCTGGGAGGCCTAGAGGCGGCCGTCCGAGGGACGGTCGAGCAGTCGGTCGACCACGGCATGACCGAGGGACGGGAGCGGATCGGGACGGCCCTGCTCACCGACCTCGACGTCAAGTGGAAGCCGATCGGAGAGTCCGTCGAAACGTTCGCCCGCTCCTCGCACCAGCTCAGCAAGGACCTCTCCGACACCTACCGGGTCTCGACGCAGACCCGACTCCTCCTGAACGAGAACGCCCGCCGGATGATCGATATCGGACGCGACCTCGTGGCCCTCGAAGAGACCCTGAAGCTGACCCTCGCCAAGACCCTCGAGGAGGGCCTCCGCCCCCTCGAGGAGCGGATCGCGGCCCTGGAGGGCCGGCTCGGGAGCACGGAGGCGGTCGCGGACCCACCCCAGAGACCCGAGCCGCCGGCCCCCTGAGCCGCGGTCGACCCGATGCGCCTTTCCCGGCGTCACCCGCGCTACGCGAGCCTGCTCGTCCGCGCTCGCTTGGCGAAGTCGATGCGGGATGGTCTGGTCGTTCCCGAGGGGCTCATCGCCCAGGGACGCGGGGAGGCGTTCGACTACCTGCTCGGGGAGAGGACGACCCGCCCGGCCCGCCGGGCGTCCCGCGCGGCGGCGCGGTGGCTCCTCGCCGCGCGCCGGCCGGTGCTGAGCGTGAACGGCAACGTCGCCGCCCTCGCCTCGAGGGAGATCGCGGCGCTCCAGCGCACCGTCCCCGGTCTCGACGTGGAGGTCAACCTGTTCCATCGGACCCCCGCGCGGGCGAGGGCGGTCGCACGAGAGCTCCGACGGGCCGGGGTGCGGGGCGTCCTCGGGGTCCGTCCGACGGCGCGGGTCGCCCACCTCCCCTCGGACCGCGCCCAGGTCGACGCCCGCGGGATCGCCCAGGCGGACCTCTGCCTCATCCCGCTGGAGGACGGGGACCGCGCGGAAGCGCTGAAGCGCGCGGGGAAGCGCGTGATCTCCATCGACCTTAACCCCCTCTCGCGGACGAGCCGGGCGGCCGACGTGCCGGTCGTCGACGAGCTCGTCCGGGCGCTGCGGACGATCGCTGCGGAGGCGCGGGCGCTCCGCCCCCGGGCGCGCCGCGGGACGTTCCCTCGGTTCGATGGTCCTGGAGCGCTCGCCGAGGCGCTCCGAACGATCGACCGACGCCTCACGCGGGCGGCCCGCCGGCCGCGGCGACGACGCAGGCGCTGAGGCGGGCGGCGACCTCCTCCAGCAGGGTCCGGTCGGTCGCGTCGAACCCGGCGGTCCGGTCGCTGTCGATGTCGATCTCGCCGACCACGCGTCCTTCCCCGAAGACCGGGACGACGATCTCCGAACGGGTCGATAGGAAGCAAGCGAGGTATTCCGGTGAGGCGCGCACGTCCTCGACGATCACCGTGACACCGTCGCGGGCCGCGCGGCCGCAGAGGCCGCGGTCGAGGGGGATTCGGGTGTGTTCGGTCGCCGCGGGGCCGGCGTAGGCTTCGAGGACGAGCTCGCGACCGTCGAGCCGGTAGACCCCGACCCAACCGTAGTGCGGGAACGACGCCTCGAGGAACCGGCAGACCTCGACGAGGGCGGCGCGACCGGAGAGCCTCCGGACGAGCGCGTCGACCTGGAGGAGCGCCGCCGTCGCGGCGGCCCGCGCGACCGTCACCGGTTCACCGGGGGACGGGGGACGCGTCCGCGCCCGGAGAGGGAAGCGCCGAGGGGGAGAATCTCCGTCGGGGCGGTAGGGCCGCCCCCGGCGTTTGAACTCCCGAGGCGAAATTCGCCACGAGCTTTCCAGGCTCGCGCCGTACCGGTCTGAGCCACCTCGGCACGCCCGGCAGGTACCGACCGGAGCCGGTCGATAAGCTTGGCGCCGGCGCTAGTCCCGGGCCGGGAACCAGCGGCACTCCGGGCACCCGAGCGCGCGCTCTTCGCCGGGGATCGTCGACCCGCACTGCGGGCACGATGCCGCCGGTGGGACGGCGAGGGCCAGGCAGTCGAAGCACGCCCCCCGGCGGCGGTCGTCGGGGAGGAGGACGATCTCCCGACCGCAGTAGAGACAGCGAGAGAATCGCTCCTCGGCGGTGGGAAAGCTCCGCAGGTCAGAGAACAGAAGCATCAGAGGGCCCTCCACGCGGAGCTCGGTACATAACTCCTCGCGCCTCGCAACGCGGTCACGGCTCCTTCCAGCGCGCCTTGAACGCCGCGACCGCGAACAGGGCCGCGGTGACCGCCCCGAGGACCGCCCAGTCGAGCTCTCCCGAGGCCAGGGTGAGCGGAGCGAGCCCGACCGACCCCTGGACGAGGGCGGCCGCGTAGGTCGTCGGCGAGAACCTGGCCACGACCTGGGCCCAGGCGGGAAGGTACTGGAGCGGGTAGTAGACCGGCGGGAGGACCGTCAGCACGAGGGAGATCAGCGGACTGAACATGAACGTCTCGCGGACGTCTTGGAAGTACGTCGCGAGGGTGAACGCGAGCGCCGTCCCGAAGCCCCAGACGAGGAGGATGACCCCGAGGAGCGTCGAGACGCTCAGGGGCGTGGCGAGCCCCTCGACGACGAACAGGACGACGAACACCGCGATCCCGGGGATCGAGTAGACGAGCTCGCTCAGCGCCATCCCGAGGACGTAGACCGGCGCCTCGACCGGCGATGCGACGACGATGTCCTGGAACTTGAGGTCGTGACGGTAGTGCGTCAGGTCCGACTGGAGGCCCGTGCCGGCCGAGAGCATGGTCAGGATCAGCCCGCCGGTGATCCCGTAGCGGAGGAGGGCCCCGTGCGACACGACCGTCAGAAAGAACAAGAACGAGAGCGGCGAGGCCAGTAGGTTGACGAGGTAGAGCGGCTGGCTCCGGATCGGGATCAGCCCGTTCAGGACGACGAGCGTCCCCAGCGAGCGGAGGCGGTGGCGCTCCGTCACGACGCCTCCTCTTCCTCGTCCTCGTCCGCGAGCGGCGTGTCCTCGTCGATCGACTTGCCGACCACCTCGAGGAAGATGTCCTCGAGGCTCACCGGTCCCATCGAGAGCTTGAGGCCTCGCTCGAGGGCCCAACGAGAGAGCTCGTGCGCCTCCCGCTCGCCGGCGAAGACGAGGAAACCGCCCTCAATCGCCGAGACCCGTCCGTAGGGGTCGAGCTCCTCTCGGGGGACCGCGCCCCACACGGTGACGCGGTAGGGGTAGCGGACTCGGGCCCGAAGCTCCGAGGGGGTCCCCTCCAGCTTCCGGCGCCCCTCTTCGATGAGGGCGAGCCTCGCCGAGAGCGCCTCGGCCTCGTCCAGGTAGTGGGTCGTCAGGACGATGGTGCGGTGCTCGCGGCTGACGCGGCGGACCGCCTGCCAGACCTCGCGCCGGGCGATCGGGTCGAGGCCGGTCGTCGGCTCGTCCAGGAACATCACGTCGGCGTCGGAGGCGAGGACCATCGCGCACATGACGCGCCGACGCAGTCCCCCCGAAAGCCGGCTGACGAGCCGGCGGCGGTGCTCGACCAGCGACAGCTCCTCGAGCGCCTCGTTCGTCCGCCGTCGCGCGTCGGGCGTGGGGAGCCCGCGCATCTTGAGGTAGAGGTAGACGACCTCCTCGGCCCTCAGGAAGTAGAGCGGGCGCGACTCCTGGGGAACGCAGGCGATTCTCGCCCGGATCGCCCGCTCCTCGGTGGCCGCGTCGTACCCGAGGACGGTGAGCGAACCCCCGGTCGCCGCGAGCTGGGTGGCGGCGATCCGGATGAACGTGGTCTTGCCGGCGCCGTTGCGTCCGATGAGGCCGTAGACCCCGCCGCTCGGGACCTCGAGGGAGAGGTCGTCGAGCGCCGGGACCCCAGAGCGCGAGCCGGGGTAGACCTTGGTGATGCCCTGCGCGACGATGGCCGAGGCCATGGAGGACGGGACCTGTAGAACGCCCCGCTCTTAACGGGGTCCCGGAAGACTAGCTCAGGACCTCGCTCAAACGGCCGGCGGCGCGGGCCCTCACGATCTCCTGGGCGATCCGCCGCCCCGTGGAGAGCCCCGGCTCGATCAGGTCCGAGTAGGGGCTCCCCGAGATGAAGAGGTTCGTCCCGGCGACGATCCGGGTCGAGATCTCGAAGACCTTGAACTGGAGCTCCTCCGTCATGATCCCCTCGACGCAGAACGGGCCGACCATCCCTCCGAACAGCTCGATCGACCGCTCGACGACGCGGGCCGCGACCTCGAACGCCTTCTCGAGGAGCGACTCCCGCAGGACGACCGGCACGTTCCCCGTCACGACGAACGTGGGGCGGATCCCGGCCTTGAGCAGCTCCTCCTGGGCCCCGAGCTTGTAGAGCTCGTCGATGTTCGCCTCGTCGCGGCGGTCCATCCCCAAGAGCTCGATCGAGCCGTGCCCGACTCGGTAGCCGCGGTCGGAGATCGGGGAGTAGAAGAAGTGCAGATAGTAGCGCGTTCCGAGGACGTACTCCTGGATGACGTACGGGCCGGTGGGGCGGAAGTCGGCGAGCCCCTCGCGGTTCTTCGCGAGGAAGAACCCCTTGCCGCCCTTCGCCCCGTAGTACTTCACGATCACCGGCCCGTCGACCTCGCTCGCGTCCTCGAACCGCCGCGGCATCTCGACGCCGGCGCTCTCGAGCCAGTCCCGCTCCTTGCGCCGGTCCGACTCCCAGGCGAGGACCTGGCGGTTGCCGAAGACCGGCACGTCGATACGGCCGAACGCCTCAGCGCCGAGGTATTCGACGAACGAGCCGTGCGGTATGAGCACCGCGCCGGCCTCGCGCAGGTGCTCGGCGAGCTCCGGCACGTTGCTGTGTCGGTCGACCGAGATGAAACGGTCCGGTCGCGCCCGGGGGAACGCGTCGTAGAACCGCGGGGGCCGGCCGATCGCGATCCCGATGGTCGGAAGCCCCTCGGCGCGGGCGCCGTGGAAGATCTGGAGCGAGGAGTGCGAGCAGACCGTGGTCACGGTCGGCGCGCGGCCCTCGAGCGAGGCGAGACGCGCGTCCGAGGCGAGCCGAACCCCCATATGGGGGAGTATCGGGGGGGCGTCAAAGCGTTTGCTCGCGCGGAGGGGCTACCGGGCCTGGCCGTCCGTCTCCTCGAGCTCCCAGAACCAGCGGACCTGACGCGAGCCGGTCTCGGCGACCTTGCGTCGCAGCTCGCTGGGCACCTCCGGGTCGCGCAGGAGCCGACGTACATCGTCCACGGACTCGGCCGAAAGCCGAGGGAGCGCTCCCGAGCGTTCGAGAATCGGCCGGACGACCTCGAGAGGATACTGCCAGGCGACCTCGCGATGACGAACGGCGACCGCCCTCGAGCCCGGGACCCGGTGGAGGCCGAGCTCCTCGGCCGCCCGATGGAGCTCCGCGGCGGTGCGGGCGAGCTCGTGCTCGAGCCGCCGCTCGTCGGCGCGCAACGCGTCGAACCGGTCGACCAGCGCGGCGAGACGCGGGCCCTCGGCGGCCGGCATCGGCCGGAACTCCGGACAGACCGCACGGAAGTCGCACCGGGCGCAGGGCGCGCCGGGCGTCGGTTCGAACGCCTCCTCCCGGATCCCGTCCGCGACCTCGCCCATCCGCTGGTGGAGCGGTTCGAGGGCGCGGGGCCCGCGAGGGGGCGTTCGGAGCGGAGTGAGGGACCGCAGATGCAGTAGCGTCAGCCGCTCGACCGGGGCGCGGTAGTTGCGCTCGACCAGGACCTGGTAGACGCTGAGCTGGTCGGACGACACGGCGTCCTCGGCGGAGAGCTCGCGGCTCGTTTTGTAGTCGACGACCTCGAGACCCCCGTCCGGGGTCCGGTCGATCCGGTCGACGTAGCCGTGGACGGGAAGTCCGTCCCAGCGCGCCTCGAGGTGCTCCTCGACCGCCACCGGCGACGGGGGCTCGAGCTCGAGGCGGTCTCGGTACCGCAGGAGCAGCTCACGGCCGAGGGACCGGTAGCGTTCCTCCTCGTCCCGCGAGGCGTACCCTTCGTTGGTCCAGAGGTGGTCGTAGAGGGCGAGCAGATCCTCCGCGCCCATCGGAGGCCGGCCGCCGGCCGCCAGGGGGGCGTCGCCCTGGTCGGACCAGTCCCGGAGCGTCGTCTGGCTCTCCCCGCCCTCCCTCCGGCGGGCCGAGGGGAGGACGAGCGGGCGGACGACCTCCTCGAGGACGGAGTGGATGACCCGTCCGAAGGTGAAGTAGCCTCGGGGCGTTTCGGGCCGGCGCTCGACGTAGAGGTACTTCCAGCGGAGCGGGCACTCGAGGTACGTGCGGTAGGACGAGTAGCTCAGCGCCGGCGAGACCACCACAGCGGACGACCGCCCCGGGGGTTCATCTCCCTTCCGGGGCGCAGGGGTCACCGTCGGGGGGCGACCCGGTGGCCACGAGGTGAGGAACGCGGCCCGCGAGGGCGTCGATGCCCGTCAGTGCGCCGCGGCCGCCGGGGTCGGCTGGAGCCTCTCACCGTTCTCGACCGCCGTCGGCGCGAGCCCGCGGGCCTGGGGGTTCGCGAGGTTCTTCGGCAGGCCGAGGAGGTCGAGGAGCTCCTTGTAGTGATTGCGGATCGTCACCGGCGTCACGTTCGCGACCGCCGCGATCCGGTCCTGGCTGCGCGGCTCGCCCATCAGGTTCGAGGCGATGTAGATGATCGTCGCGAGGATCCCGTTCGGGAGCACCCCGCTCGTCGAGTAGACCTGCTCGACCTGCTCGAGGAGCTGCAGGACCTTCTGGCGGACCTCCTTGGAGAGGTTCAGGTCCTGCGTGAACCGGACGAGGTAGTCGCGCGGCTCGACCGGCTTCAGCCCGAGCTTGAGCTCGCGGGCGAGGAGCGTGTACGCCCGGCCGACCTCGATCTTCGTCGCCTTCGAGTGCGCGATGATCTCCTTCATCGTTCGCGGGACGTGGCACTGGCGACACGCCGCGTAGACGCTCGCCGCGACCAGAGCAACGATCTTCTTGCCGCGGGTCGCCTTGTGCTCGAGGGCGCGGCGGTAGATGTAGGTCGCCGACTCTTTCACCTCGCGCGAGAGCCCGAGGACCCCGGCGAGGCGGTTGAGCTCCCCGAGGGCAACGACGAGGTTCCGCTGGTGCGTACGAGCCGCGCGCAGGCGATGGTTCAGCTTGCGGAGGTGGTAGAACTTGAGCGACGTGTTGCGGGAGAGGGAGTTCCCCTGAAAGTCCCGCGTCGGCACGCCGATCTCGCTGAACAGGCCCTTGTCCGGCATGAGCGGAGAGATCACGGGCCCCCAGCCGCGCGCCTCCCGGCCGGTGTCCTCCTTCGAGCCCCGCTGGCCGCGGTCGCTCACGAGCGCGCTCTGGTCGACGACGAGACCGCAGTCCGCGCAGACAATCTCACCGCGAATCTCGTCCCGGATGAGGTGCGTCGACCCGCAGTTGGGGCACGCCTCCGAGGACGGGGAGACGGCGACCGGAGCGGCGCCCAACGTCGGGGAAACCGTCGGCTTCGAACTCGAACGCGGGCGCGAGGCGACCGAAGCGCGCGAAGAGGGCGTCATGTTCTTGTACGGGTCCGTACCGGAAGCGTCTATTTATACATTCATACCGGCGGTGTCTCGTTTGTAATTACACATGCTACACCATACCGTGGTCCACCTCGGCTTTGACACGGAATTGCCCTGCTGGGCTCGGCTTGAAACCGTATCGAAATGGCTTGATCCTTACGCCTGGGAGAGAACCACCTCGCGGTCCTCGGGCCCGCCGCGCGCCCGTCGCATCCCCACTAGGTCGGGCCCGGCCAGGCTCCGTAGGTCCTCTGACCTCGGGCGGGCGCCACCTCACAGGGAACCAGAATCCGTTCGGGGACCGTAGATCGCTCTCGTGTTGCCGGAAAACCTTATCCAAAGGGCTCTCTCGGCGGGACGGATGGCCCCGAAGGAGACCGCGGACGGCGCCGTGACCGGCGCCGGGGAGCTCGTCCGGCTCGACTTCGACCTCTGGGCGGAGCTCGCCGGCAAGACGGAACTGGTCGACACAACGCACGAGGAGGTCGCCCAGGCGGCCGGCGCCAAGGCGCCCCCGGGGACGACGTGGGGACCCCGACCGCACGAGATTGGCGGGGAGGTCTTCCCCGCCGGGGTGGAGCAGGCGCTCGTCGGCCTGTCGATCGGCGCGGAGGTCGAGCGTGAGTTCACGCCGGGCGAGGCGTTCGGAGAGCGGGACCCCAACCTGATCGAGCTGTTCACGATGCATGAGATCGAGCGTTTGCCCGAGATGCGGCGCGAGGACGCCCATCTCGACATCGGCACGACACTGACGATCAACGGCCGGCGGGGGCGGGTGGTCACCCTGACCGCGGCGCGCGTACGTGTCGACTTCAATCCGCCGTTCGCCGGGAGGAAGCTGCGTGGGAAGTTCCGCGTGGTCGAGAAGATCTCCGAGCCGGCGGAGCAGGTTCGCGCGCTGGTCGAACTCCTGTATGGTCACGGGGGCGATTTCCACGTGGAGGTCCGGGAGAAGGCGGTCACGCTGCGCGTGCCGGACCGCACGAAGTTCGACCCGTACTGGGTCGCGGCGAAGGCGCGCATCGTCGAGAAGCTGAGAAGCCAGCTCCATCCCGAGACGATCCGGTTCGTTGAGGAATGGGCGACCCCACCCGCCGAGGGTAAGGCGACCGAGGGGAAGGAGAAGAAGGGCGCCCACCACCCGGGGAGCGCCGGCGCCGAGACAACGCCCGCCGAGCCGGCGAAACCGTCCGCGGGGAAGAAGACCGGTTCCGAGCCGGCCCAGGGGACGAAGCCGCCGCCCGGCCGCGCGCCGCCGCACGAACCGTGAGCCCTTGAGCCCGGGAGGGATTCCCGCGCCTAGACGCCCGCCTCCCCGGTCCCCTCACTCCCGATCCGATTCGTCGTCGTGACGTTTGTCGCCGCCCCGGCCGTCGGCGTCGCCGCCCTCCCCTTCGGTCCCCACGAGCAACTCGGCGCCTCGATCCCGTAGGGCCCGGTCGGACCGTACGAGACGAGCCGAAGGAGGCCGCCACGCGGGTCCGGCCGTCATGTTGGCGAGAGGTCGTGCCCCCGAGGAGGCCGCCGGCGCCAACGCCGGTCGGTTCGCCGGGGCGCTCGGCATCCTCGTCGTGCCGGTGGTCGGCGGGACCTTCTGGTTCCTAGACCCCCCGTGGGGTCGGGCGCACGGGAGGGCCGGCGCGAGCGTCCGGCCAGCGATAGAGGTAGACGTCGGTGGCCGGGTCACGCGCGGTGGCGGTCCAGCCGGGGACCGGATGGCAGTGGCTGACGACCCGGGCCCCGTCCTGGAGCTCGGCCTCGAGCTTCGGGCGGAGCCGCGCCATCGCCCCCGGCCAGAGGAACGTGGCGACGACCGTGGCCTCCGAGAAGTTGAGGTCGAACAGGTTCCCCCAACGGATCGTTATGCGGTCCGGGTCGCGACCGAACCGCCGACGGAGGCGAAGGATCAGGACGCGGATCGGCTCGACCTCCACCCCGACGACGCGGGCATGGTAGATCCGAGCCGCCCGGAAGACGAGCGCCCCCGTCCCCGCTCCGAGGTCATAGAGGGTGTCCTGGGGCGAGAGCTCGGCGTACCGCAGCATCGCCATCGCCGCCGAGCGAGGGGTGGGCTGGTACCCCGCCCCGAACCAGAACGACGCGAAGACGAAGTAGGCCAGGGCGATGGTCGCGAGGGCGAGCGCGAGGCCGACGAGGTACAGCTCCTCGACCATGACCGCGACCTAAGGTCGGCCCAAGGGGAGGAGCCGGTCCGCCGCGGTCCTCGGGTCGAGCTCCCGCGCGACCACCTTGTCGACCAAGCGGCGGAGCGACGGGTCGGTCTCCAGGCGCTCGGCGATCTCGCGGGCGAGCACGTCGCGCACCCGGCCGACGATCTCCTCGGACAGGCGCCGGCGCAGCTCGTTCGGACGATCCGGCGAGTCGGCGACGAACTTCTCGTGAGCCTCGACGGCGGCCCACAGCTCGGGGATCCCGGACGGGAGCACGGTCGACGTCCGGACGATCCTGGACCGCCAGCCGTCCGGGGCGGGCCCGAGCGACGCCAGCTCCGAGAGATGGCGCTCGGCCGTCTCGGCCCCCGGCAGGTCCGACTTGTTGACGCAGAAGATGTCGGAGATCTCGAAGAGACCGGCCTTCAGGGTCTGGACCTCGTCGCCGAGGTGCGGGACGACCACGACGATGCGCGTCGTGGCGACCTCGCGTATCGCGACGTCGACCTGGCCGCTCCCCACGGTCTCCACGATCACGACGTCGAAGCCGGCCGCCTCGAGCAGCCGTGCGACGTCCCGGGTCGAGGCCGCGACCCCTCCGGACGCCCCGCGGCTCGCCATCGAGCGGAAGAAGACCCCGTCGTCGTCCGGTCGGCGCTCGAGCCGGATCCGGTCGCCGAGGACCGAGCCGCCGGAGAACGGACTGGACGGGTCGACCGCGACGATGCCCACGCTCCTCCCTTGGGCCCGGAGATGGGCGACCAGCAGGTTGACCAAGCTCGACTTGCCGACGCCCAGGGGCCCGGTCAGGCCCACGATCGGGATGCGGCCTGTCCGCGGGAAGATCGCGCGCAGCAGCGGATCGGCCGAGGCGTCGCCCGACTCGACCGCGGTGATCGCCCGTGCGAGGGCCCGCCGGTCGCCCGCGACGATCGCTGCCGCGAGGCTCCGGAGCCGCGGGCGGGTCATGCCGCGCCGCGCGCGAGTCGTTCGGCAGCGCGGACGATATCCGCGAGCGGGGCGCCGGGGCCGAAGATCTCCCGGACCCCGAGCCGGCGGAGCCGGCGCGCGTCCTCGTCCGGGATGATTCCGCCGGCGAAGACGGGAATGCTCGAGGCCTTCTCCTTCTTGAGGAGACGCAGGACCTTGGGGAAGAGCGCCATGTGGGCCCCCGACAGGATCGACAGGCCGATCAGGTCGACGTCCTCTTCGAGGGCGGCGCGGACGATGTCCTCCGGGGTCTGGCGCAGGCCGGCGTAGATCACCTCCATGCCCGCGTCGCGTAGGGCCCGCGCGACGATCTTGGCCCCCCGGTCATGGCCGTCCAGGCCGGGTTTGGCGATTAACACACGGACCGGCGGCCGGCGTCGCTTTGCCGTCAAGGGGACCCCCGGGCCATCGACCGATGCCCGAGAGAAAAGGTTTGGGTATTTCGGGCGTCACGACGCCGACGGCCCGCCCGGCCTAGAGTCCGCCAGAACCTGACCCGCCCCCTCACGAGGGTCCGGACCGGGGCCGCCAGGGGGGTCGGTGCCCGTGCCGCGCGGTTCGGGCCAGCCTTGGGCCGACGTTAGGGGCTAGCCTCCGGTTCCGTCCCCCGGCGGGCCCGGGGTCCCCCGACCGACCACCCGGGGGTCTCGTTCGACGGCCGTGGGCGAAGGCGTCAGGCACGCGGGGGGGTCCGGGCGGCTTTCGTCCAGCGGAGGCGGGCGTGGACGAGCGCGACCGGCTTCATCATCGTCTCGACGTAGTACAGCGGGTGCGGCACCGGCCGGCGATGCTCGTGCCAGCGATCGGAGAGCTTGCCGTTCTTCAACAGGGAAACGGCCATCTGGACCTGCCAGGCGTATCGCTTGCGCGCCCAGCGGAGGTAACTCGTCTCGTAGCTCTTGTCGTGGTAGACCCACGCCTCCGGGACGAAGATCCCCCGGTGGCCGGCGGCCAGCACCCTCGCCTCGAGGTCATGGTCCTCGGCCGTCACGCGGGCGTCGAAGCCGAACTGCTTCAGCACGTCGGTCCTCCAGGCGCTGTTGCCGAGCGGAAGGTACCCGATGTTCTGACGGACGACATCGTCGTAGAGCGACTTCTCGAGGAGCTCCATGTACCTCTGGATCGAGTTCGCGGCGGCCTGCAGCGGGCGGGTCGGCCCCCCGCTGAACACGGCGGTACCCTCCTCGATGGGGGCGACCAGCCTCTCGAGCCACTCGGGAGGCGCGACCTCGTCCGAGTCGAGGAAGATGGTCGTCGGCTCCGAGAGACGACCCATCGCCTCCACCCGCGCGTCGACCGGCCCTCCGGGAAAGCGCACCAGCTCGACTCGGAGCGACGGCTGTCGGCTCGTCGCCGCGGACGCGAGGCCGTCCGGCGTGAAGGGGGACGCGGCGATCAGGACCCGATCCGGGCGACGTCGCTGGGCGGCGAGCGAGTCGATCGCCGCGAGCAGCCTGGGGTCGTCCTTCACGGCGATCTCGACGCACACCGCCCCGCGGCCTCGCGTCGCAGGAGGCTCCGGAGCGGCCGCCCCGACCGGTCGACTTGGCTGCTCGGGCATCGCCTCGCCTAGCTCGGGGCCGCGACGGCGCGCCGGCGCTCGAGGAGCTCGGCGATCGTCTGGTCGATCGCCCCCGCGCTCGACAGCGACGGCTTCCAGCCGATCCCGCGGACCTTCTCGATCGAGAGCAGTTGCTGGGGCACGTCGCCGATCCATCCGCGGTCGCCGCGGCCGTAGGAGATCTTGGCCGTGCCCCCGTGGGCGCGGACGACCTTCTCCGCAATCTCGCGGACCGAGATCCGGTCCTCGGAGCCGAGGTTGTAGATGTTGACGGTCGCCGAGGCGGCGCGCGAGGCGACGAGCATCCCCTCGATGCAGTCCTGGGTGCGGAGGTAGCTCTTCGCCTGACGGCCGTCCCCGAGGACTTCGAGCTGCTTCGGGTCGGCGCGGAGCTTCGCGAAGAAGTCGGTGAGGATGCCGTGGGTCATCCGGCCGTCAATGATGTTCGCGAACCGGAAGATGTACGCCTTCAGTCCGTAGGAGTGCGCGTAGGCCGAGACGAGGCCCTCCGCGGCGAGCTTCGCCGCTCCGTAGAGCGACTGGGGCTCCAGCGGTCCGTACGACTCGGGTGTCGGAAAGACCGAGGCGAGCCCGTAGACGACGCTCGACGAGGAGAAGATGATGCGACGGACGTCGGACCGCCGGGCCCGCTCGAGGACCTGGAACGTCGCGACCGTCCCGTTCGTCAGGTCGATCCGCGGGTCGGTCACCCCGACGCGGACGTCCGCGTTCGCGGCCAGGTGCCAGACCTCGCTCGCCCCGCGGAACGCCGCCTCCGGCGGCTCTTCCGTGCCGAGGTTGCACTTCCGGACGGAGAGCCGCTCCGCTCCCACGCCCGTCGGCAACAGCTCCCGCCGACCGCTGGAGAAATTGTCGAGGACCTCGACCGAATGCCCTTCGCGGAGAAGCCGTGCGACCAGCATCGAGCCGATCCCCCCGGCGCCGCCCGTGACGACCAACGGTCCCTCCGACCTCGGATCGGGCATCGTGGGCGCCCGCGAACTTCAAGAAGCATATATACCCGAAGGGCCCACTCCGGCCCCGCGTGGCTGTCCTGAGCGTGAACGGATGCGAACGTACGTTCGAATGACCTTCCACTCGGAGGGGGCCAGCCCTCTCCGCGTGCTCGAGATGATGCGCTCGCTCGGGTTCGAAGAAGCGATGGGGATTCACGACTTTGTCTACAAGTGGAAGGACCGGACCACGATCGACGACGTGATCCGTTTGACCACCGACATGCATGAGCGGCTGAAGGGACTGGACGTAAGCTACGAGATCACCACGATCTCCTAGGCGGGAGGTTCTCTCGTGCCACCTGCAGAGCTCGACCGCGTCGAGCGGATGTTGCTGCTCCACCTCCTGGACCATCACGGCCAGCAGGTCCGGTTCGAGGCATCCCAGTGGGTGACAGAGTTCGGCATAGTCCGGCAGTTCCCTGGGGAACCGCCCGAGGCGATCCGGCGGGCGCTGCATACGCTCGAGATGGGTCGGTTCGTCTACCAACGCACGCAGTACGTCATCGGCTACTCGGAGCCGAAGCCGGTCTACTTCCTGACCCCGAGCGGTCATCGCAAGGCGCTCGAGGTCCGAGAGGCGACGCCGGGCGAGCCCCGTCCCCCGGCGGCGCTCCCCGCGCCCAACGAGCCGACCCCTCCGCCGCGCACGCTCGAGGAGGGCCACCCGCCCGAGCCCTCCGGAAGCACCGAGCCGACCGTCTGACGGCCGATGCCGGTCCTGGACGGCCGAGCGGTCCGCCTTCGCCCCCCGGAGCCCCGGGACCTCGAGAGGATCTTCGCCTGGTACAACGACCCGGAGATCGTCGCGCCGTTCGACCGATTCTCCGTCGATGCGTTCGAAGAGTTCGCCCGGTCGGTCGAGGCCGCCCCGAAGGACCCGGTCTCCCTAGCCCCTCGCTTCGTGGTGGAGACGAAGGTTCCCGAGGAGCTCGTGGGGGTGGTCGGCCATTACCGGCCCCACCCGGTCCTCCAGTTCGTGGACGTCTGGTACGTCCTGGGGAGACGCGAGGCGCGAGGCCGGGGGCTGGGACACGAGGCCGTCGGCCTGCTGGTCGACCACCTCTTCGAGACCGAGCCGGTGGAGAGGCTCGGGGCGACCTGCGACCTGGAGAACGTGCCGTCGGCCCGCCTGCTCGAGGGGCTAGGGTTCCGGCGGGAGGGAACCCTCCGATCCGCCCTGTTCCACCACGGACGCTGGCACGACGTCCACGTCTACGGCCTCACCCGGGCCGAACGCCGCCCGGGGCCGCCGCCAGGCTGAAGGTCAGGCGGCTGCCTCCGTCCGCGAGCGGAAGGGGCCTTTCGATCACGACCGAGCCGATCTCCCCGGTCGAGCGGAGGTGGGTCCCTCCGCAGGGGCAGAGGTCGAAGCCGTCGATCTCGACGACCCGGACCGGGTCGACCTGCGGGGGGAGAGGGACGAGCCCGGACCGCTCCGCGAGGGGGTGCCGGTCCCACTCGACCCGGGGAACGTTTCGTATCGATACCGTTCGGGGGGAGGCGACCACGGCCCGCACGTCGTCGGCGAGGAGGGCGACGACCCCGTCGTCCAGCGTCCCGTCGAGCTCGAGGACCGCCCGCGTCCCCGAGAAGTTCGCCCGTCGGGTCCGGCGTCCGGTGCGGGTGAAGAGGCGACCGCTGAGGAAGTGCTGGGCGGTGTGCATCCGCATGTGACGGTGACGCCGATCCCAGTCGATCGCACCTTCGACCTCGTCGCCGAGTTGGAAGTCGGGGCGGCCGCCGCTCCCGCCCTTGAGCCGGTGGACGACCGATGCCCCGGACTTCGTGACGTCCACGACCTCCGACCGGCCCCCGCCCTGCGCGACGAGCGTTCCCCGGTCGCTCGGCTGCCCCCCTCCGGTGGGATAGAAGTACGTTCGGTCCAGCACGACGCCTCCGGGAGGGAGCGCGACGACCCGCGCCCGGAACTCGCGCACGTAGGCGTCATCGGCCGTGGGGAGGTAGGCAAGCTCGGTCGTGGAAGGGAGAGAACCGCCGGCGGGAAAACGGGTACCTCTCGCCGAGCGTCCAAGCAAGCTATTTAGAGGGGACCGTCGTGAGTCGCCGAGGTCCCTCGGTGTTCAAACTCCGCGTGAAGATGGAGGTCCTCCGCGAGCTCGTGGAGGTCGTCTCGACGCTCGTCAGCGAGGTCAAGCTCTCCGTGTCGAAGGACGGACTGGAGGCGAAGGCGGTCGACCCGTCGCACGTCGCGATGCTGGTTCTCAAGCTCCAGAAGTCCGCCTTCGAGGAGTTCACCGGAGAGCCGACCGAGATCGCGGTCGACGTCGAGAAGCTCAAGGAGGTCCTGAGGCTCTCGAAACCTGGGGACGTCCTCGAGATCCAGTACGACGGGAAGAACCGTCTGGTCGCGAGCGTGGGCCGGGTGACCCGCCAGATGGCGGTGGTCGACCCGGCGAGCATCACCGACCCGAAGGTACCGAACGTGAGCCCCCCCGCGTCCGTAGTCGTCAAGACCGAGGACCTGCGCCAGGGGATCCGCGGGAGCGAGAGCTTCACCGACCACGTCACGCTCACGCTCGAACCGGAGGCGTTCACGATGCACTCGGAGGGGGACACCGACCGGCTCGACCTCAGAATCCCGAAGGAGACGCTCCCTCGCATCGAGGTCAAGGAGCCGGTCAAGAGCATGTATCCCCTCGATTTCTTCTCGGCGATGGTGAAGGCGATCTCCTCCGACGAGGCGACCCTGCACATCGGCAACGAGTACCCGCTCAAGATCGAGTTCACGATGGGGATGGGCCGCGGCGAGGGCCGCTACCTCCTCGCGCCCCGCGTCGAGGAAGACTAGGCTCCGCCGTCCGGGACCCGTGCGCCGGTGCGCGGGCGTGAACGTTTTGTCCGCGCGCCGGCGTCGGCGCCGCATGGTGGATCGCGCACACCCTAGGGTCGCAGTACTTTCCGGCGTCCGAACGCCCATCGGCAAGTACGGGGGGTCGTTGCGAGGCTACCGGGCCCCCGAGCTCGGCGCCGTCGCGGCCCGGGCCGCCCTCGAACGAGCCGGGATCGCTCCACGCGAGATCGAGGAGGTCGTCTTCGGCCACTGCATCCAGGCCGGGGTCGGCCAGGGCCCCGCCCGCCAGGTCCTCCGTGCCGCTGGGATCCCGGACGAGGTCGGGGCCGTCACGGTCAACATGGTCTGCGGCTCCGGGATGAAGGCGATCCACATCGGCGCGGCCTACATCCGCGCCGGCGATTTCGACCGGGTCCTCGTCGGCGGGATGGAGAGCATGTCGAACGCGCCGTTCCTCGTGGACGGCGGCGTCCGATGGGGCGTCCGCCCCGGAGCCCGCCCCCTGGAGGACGCGATGCAATGGGATTCCCTGGTCGATGCGTACGACGAGCACGAGCTGATGGGCTTCACCGGGGAGCGGATCGCCGGGAAGCTGTCGCTCACGAGGGCGGACGTCGACCAGTTCGGCCTGCGGAGCCACCTCCGCGCGGCGAAGGCGGTCGCCAGCGGCCTCTTCGATGCGGAGATCGTGCCGGTCCCGCCGGACCCGGCGCGGGGGGCCCCCGGGCTCGTCCGGGACGAAGCGCCGAGGGCCGACACGACCCTGGAGGGCCTGTCGAAGCTCAAGCCGGCGTTCACGCCCAAGGGCGTGCTGACGGCCGGCAACTCGTCGAGGCTCGCCGACGGAGCGGCCGCGCTCGTCCTCGCGAGCGAGCGCGAGGTCGAGCGGCGAAAGGCCCGTCCCCTCGCGTGGATCCACTCGACCGGGGAAGGTGGCGTTCACCCCAGGGACGTGATGGAGGCCCCGATCCCGACGGTTCGCAAGCACCTCGAGCGGACGGGACTCCGACCGGGCGACTTCGATCGGGTCGAGCACAACGAGGCGTACTCCTCCGCGTCGATCGCGGTCCAACGCGCCTTCGGCTTCGCCGACGACCGATTCAACGTGAACGGCGGGTCGATCGCCCTCGGTCATCCGATCGGGGGGAGCGGGGCGCGGATCACGGTGACGCTCGCCTACGAGCTCGCCCGAGCGAACGGCCACCTCGGCCTCGCGACCCTCTGCATGGGCGGGGGCAACGGCCTCAGCCTGGTCCTCGAGAGGGACAAGACCTAGGCGAGCGCGATCCCGAGCCGGCGCTCGACCTCGCGCAGGGACGCCTTCGCCGCCGGCCGCTCACCCCGCGGGACCCCACCGGTCGACGCCGCGATCTCTCCGGCGAACGTCCGGAGCTCGGCCACGACCTTCTCGGTCGCCAGACCGTCCAGGAGCGACGACCGGACGGCGTGGGCGAGGACAGCGACGCGCGCCGCGCCGACCCGGCCCCCCCGCGTCGGCCGGAGCCACGCGCGCACCGTGCAACGAAGGAGGTCGAGCTCCGCCCGGGCGGCCTGCGAGGCCGCAGGGTCCCACGCGAACCGGTCCCGATAGGGCCGGCCCAGAAGGTACCAGCGGAGGGCCGCCGGGCCCAGGGTGGCGAGCGCGGACCGCAGGGGGACGAGGTTCCCGACCGACTTCGACATCTTCGAGCCGTCCTGCAGGACCAGGCCCGTGTGCAGGAACACCGGGGTGAACGGCGTGCCGCGCAGGGCGATCGAGATCTCGTTCTCGGCGAAGTGGTGAGGGTACACGAGGTCCCGGCCCCCCCCGTGCAGATCGACCGGCACGCCGACCAGGCGCGAGGCCATCGCGAAGCATTGGAGGTGCCAGCCGGGGGCCCCGCGTCCCCACGGGCTCGGCCAGGAAGGGAGGGGCGGGGACAGCAGCTTCCAGACGACGAACGAACGCTCCCCGTCGGACGGCACGCCGAACGGGTGGCCCGGCTCCTCGACCGCGTGCCGGGCGAGGTCCGCCGTGGTGGCGAAGTTCTCCCCTGGCCGGCGCTCCGGGGCCTCGTAGCGCCATTCAGCACCGACACGGTGGACCTGTCCGGTGCGCTCGAGCGCCCGCGCGACACGGATGATCTCGGGAACGAACTCGCTCGCCCGGGGACGGAACGTCGGCGGAAGGTTCCCGAAGGCGGCGAGGTCCCGGAAGAACGCCCGCTCCTCGGCCCGCGCCAGCGCCTTGGACGTGATCCCCAACGAGGCGGCCCGGACGTCGATCTTGTCCTCGAGGTCGGTGACGTTCATCGCATGGCGGACCCGGTAGCCCTCGGCCTCGAGGGCGCGACGGGCGACGTCGAAGAACAGGTAGGTCCGGGCGTGACCGACGTGCGCGGCGTCGTAGACGGTGGGGCCGCAGACGTACATGCCCACGGTGCGGCCCGTGGGGGGCCCGACGAGCCTCCGGCGCCCCGAAAGCGAGTCCACCAGCCGGAGCCTCATCGTCGGCGACCCGGGCGGGCTCCCTCCTTAACCGTTGCTCAGGTCCCGGGAGCCCCTGGAGGGGGTCGATGGGCCCTCGGCGGGCCAGGGGACGGCGGTCCGGAACGAGCCGGGGCGGCGGAACGCCCGGTCGTCAACTTGAAAAGCGGTGTCCCGGTCGCCGCGTGACCCGATGGAGACGATCTACCTCCTCTGCGAGACCGACGTGGGCAAGCTCGACGACGTCATTCGGCGGCTGAGGACGGTCGCGGGCGTGACCGAGGTCGAGGCGGTCACCGGCCCGTTCGACCTGATCGTCAAGGTCCAGGCTCCTCACGTCAACCAAGCGCTGGACATCGTCGTCCACAAGATCCGCAAGATCCCCGGGATCAAGGCGACCGAGACCCTGGTGACCGTCGCGACCGGCTGAGCCGGGGGCGCGTTCCCCGCTAAATACCCCCGCGCGGGTGGGAACCCATGGTCGTCGCCGGAGAGGTCGCGCCCGAGTTCGAAGCGCCCGATCAGGACGGGGTTCCGTTCCGCCTCTCGTCCCTTCGCGGCTCGCCGGTCGTGCTCTACTTCTACCCGAAGGCCGACACGCCCGGCTGTACGATCGAGTCGAAGGGGTTCCAGGAACACCTCGGCGAGTTCGCCGCACGCGGCGTCCGGGTCGTGGGCGTCAGCGTCGACGACTGCCCCGCCCAGAAGGCGTTCGCGGGAAAGTACGGCCTCCGGTTCACCCTTATCGCCGACGCGAAGAAGGAGGTCGCCGGGCGTTACGGGGTCCTTGGCCCCCGAGGCGTGGCGCGCCGAGTGACGTTCCTGATCGACCGGGCCGGCAAGGTCGTGGAGGTCGTCGACACCTCCTCCCCCGACCCCCACGTCGCGAAGGCCCGGGCCCGCTTCCTCGCTACGTAGGTCCGCCGGCGCTCTCGGACGCGGTCGCCGGGGGGGAGGCCGGGAGGGCGCTCGACCGTCCCGGACGGCGCCCCAAGAGGACCCAGACCCTCTCGCCGAGGAGCTGGAGGGACGCCGGCACGAAGTAGGTCCGCACGATCATCGCGTCCATCACGACCGCGATGGCGACGGAGAAGCCGATTGCGCGGATCAGCGTGAACTCCCCGACCAGGAGCGCGCCGAAGGCGCTGGCGAGGATCACCGCGGCGGCGGTGATGATCCCCCCCGTCCGGCCGACCGCCTCGACCGTCGCCGCTCGGGTCGAGCGGCCCTTGATCCGCTCCTCGCGGACCCGGGTCAGCAAAAAGATGTTGTAGTCGATCCCGAGCCCGAGGACGAGCATGATCAATAGCGTCCGGACGTAGAAGAAGATCGGGATGCCGGACGCCTTCTGGAGGACGAGGTCGCTGAGCGCCCACGCCCAACTGATCGACAGGCCGATCGTCGCGACGCCCATCAGGGCGATGATCCAGGAACGCAGGACGACCAGGAGGACTAAGACCAGGCCGACCGTGACCGCGATGAGCATCACTTCGGTCGCGAGCGCCGTCTCCTGCGCGAGGTCGCCGATCACCGGTGCGCCGCCCCCGAACGCCAGCCCCGTGATCTCCGGATGGCTCGAGGCGTAGCCGTCGAACGCGCTCTGGACCTGGTCGACCGCGGTGACGGCCCCGTAGGAGAGGCCGGTGTCGTTCGTCTGCAGCTGGAGGAGGACGGTCCGCCCATCGGTGCCCACGTAGGGCCCCAGGGTCGCGAGGAGGTTCGTTCTCTCGGCCTCCGGCTCGGACGCGAGCGCCAGCCACGACGTGAGGTCCGCCCCGTACGGCCCGACCGGGGAGCGGGCCGCGGCGATGCCGGAGGTCGTGGACGCCAGGAGGCCGAGCTCGGCGAGGTCGGTGAACTCGGTCGCATTGGTCGTGTTGCCGACGAGGAGCGGCGAGGAGAACGTCACGAGCGCGTACGACGGGACGGCGTACCCCGGGCCGAAGTCCTGGCCGAGCTGGGCGAGGCCGTTGCTCGCGTCGTGGCCGCTCGGGAGCTGGCCGTAGAAGTCGTAGGAGACCGGCGCCTGGAGCGCGACGGCGACCAGCGGGACCGAGACGAGGACGATGGCGCCGACGACCCAGCCGGGGCGACGCTCGCTGGCGCGGGCCGCGCGGTAGAAGTAGGTGGCCCCCCGCGAGGTCCGCTCGTTGCTCTTCCGGGCGGCGCGCACGAACCTCGCGCCGGTCATCGGCCAGAAGACGCGCGGGCCGAGGAGCTTGAGGAGCGCGGGCAGGAGCGTCAGCGAGGCCAGCATCGCGATCAGGATCGCGACCGAGAGGACCATCCCCCACTGGGAGAGGAGGGCGACCCCGCTGAACGCGAGGGCCACGGTCACGATGATCGCGGTCGACCCGCTGGTCGCCACCGACTGCCCGGCCCAGGTGACGGCCGTGACGATCGCCTCGTCGGAGGGGCGGCCCCGGACGAGCTCCTCGCGGTAGCGGGCGACCAGGAAGATCGAGTAATCGGTCCCGACGCCCAGGACGAACACCTCCTCCAGGGTGAGCGCGGTGGTGTCGATGTGGGTCACGATCGTACCGAGGAGCACGGTCGCGCCGAGGCCGAGGAGCAGGGCGATCGCCAGGCCCCCGAACGCCACCAGAGGCGCCACGGGGGAGCGGAAGTAGAGCATCGTGATCCCGAGGAGGAGCCCGACCGTCAGGGGCAGGACGAGTCCCAGCACGGAGTCGACCGCCTGGTTGGTCAGCTGGTCGAGGGGAGCGTCCCCGGTCTGGTAGTAGAGGATCGTCCCATGCGGGTCCGAGGTGGCGAGGACCCGCGCGACGTCGTGGTCGATCTCCCCCAGGTCGTGATTCACCGGGTCGCCGCCGGACGCATTGGTCGCGTCGTCCGCGACCGTGAACGACACGCTCACCAGGCTGGCCGTTCCGGCCGCGTTGACGAACTGGGACGCCAGCGCGAGAGGGACCGGCAACGGTTCGTCGGCCAGGGTCGTGGAGGCCACGGAGGCGTTCGCGTACGCCGCGGCGGAGCCCGGGGTCACCGGCAGGCCGTCGAACCTCGCCCAGACACGGACGATCCACGACGCCGGGAGGCCCGAGGCCTCCGCGAGGAGGTTCCCGGCGACGTTCCGCTGGGCCGAGGTGTTGGTCGAGTTCTCGATCCCGACCCCGGCGAGCACCACGCCGTCGACGCTGACGTTCGTCCCGGCGAGGTGCGGCAGGAGGGGCAGCACGTTCGTCCGCGCGCTCGAATCGGCGCATTGCACCACGGCGGCCTCGGAGGGGTACTCCGCCGCGCAGTCGGCCGCCGTCCCGTTGAACCCGGTCGCGGAGCCGTTGTATCCGCCGTAGAACATGGAGAGGATCTCGAGGCCCTCGGTCGAGCTTGCGAGCTCGAGGGCCGTCTCGTTGTAGGCGGGTTCGTTCGAGGCGTTGGGCGCGTTGCTCGAGTTGTGCACGAGGGCCACCCAGTTCTCGACGAACCGCGTCGGGGGGCCCCAGAGGAGCACCGCCGTTTCGTTGATCGCCACCGTGACGTTCGGGGACCCGGCCTGCGCGGCCGCCACGACACCGGCGGCGAGCTGCGTCTCGCCGGCGAGGTACGCCGCGTAGTCCGTGTAGACGCTGTCGACCGACGCGACGTCCACGAGGCTGCGGTCCGCGCGGAGGGCGGCGGTGACGTTCAGGACGAGGTCCTGGCCGGTCGGCCCGACGACGTTGGGCCCGTAGAACAGGAGGGTCGACGACGACCCGACCGTGGCGTTCGGGAACAGCTGGGCGAGCTTCGCGTCCGCGATCGCGCTGGGAGCGTTCGAGGGGAGCGTCTCGGTCGAGTTGGTCGTCACCGCCCCCAGGTGAGAGAGGAACGGGGCCGCCACCGCGAGCAGGACCAGCCACGCCGCGATCGGCACGAACGGCCGTCGGACGATCGACCGCGCGAGCCGGGAGAACGCGGCCGCGCCCCGAGGAGTGCCGTTCGCGCCGACCATGGGCTGCGGTACTTGACCTGACCCGGGGCCAGAATAACCTTACTTCTCGCCGGCGACCCCGCCCGGGCCGGAGCGGCCGGTCCCGCGCTTCCACAACGGCGGGAACCGGCGGGGGTCGGCGAAGACCTTCGTCGACCCGACGATCCAGCCCCCGTGCTCGCCGCGGGGCTCGGTCGCGGAACGCAGCGCGATCCCGGTCGCGACCAGCTCGTGGTTCCGGCTGAGGAGCACGACCCGGTCGCCGCGGGCGAACGCGCGGGAGGCCGACGCCACCCCTCCGGGCGCCAGCGAGGCCCCGTGGGCGACCGCGCTGGCCGCCGCGTCCTTGAGCACCAGGGTCGGGAACTCGCGCCAGACCTCCTCGACCGGGTGGAGCAGGCGCAGCAGCTCGGTCGGGTCGCCGGCCCTCGAGGCCGAGCGGGCATCGGCGACGGCGGAAAGCGAGACGGCGTCGCGTTCGTCGAACGGCCCGGTCGCGGTGCGGCGGAGCTCCTCGAGATGCGCCCCGACGCCGAGCGCGTCGCCGAGGTCGACCGCGAGCGTCCGCACGTACGTCCCCGAGTCGGCGACGACCGACATCAGAACCCGGGTGTCGTCGCGCTCGAGGAGGTCGATCCGGTGGACCGTACGGACCCGTCGCTCGCGCTTGACCGCCGAGCGGACCGGCGGGGTCTGGTAGACCGGACCGACGAACTCGGCGACGACCTCCTGGAGCCTTGCCGGGGTGACCTCCCCGTGGAGGACGACGACCCCCACGTAGGTCTTGGGGAACTCCAGGACGAGCGGGATGAGCCGAAGCGCGGGCCCCAGGCCGACCCACAGCACCCCCGAGACGTTCGGGTCGAGCGTGCCCGCGTGACCGGCGGTCGCGACCCCGAGAAGGTCCCGCGCCCACGCGGTGACCTGGTGGGAACTCGGTCCCCGAGGCTTGTCCACCAGGACGAACGCCCCGGAGGCGATCCGATCGGCGACCGGGTCCACGAGCGCGGCCGCGGTCATCTCGCCTCACCGTTCCCTCGTCCCTTCAGGAACGCGACGATCGTCGCGACGACCTCCTCGGGGCCCCGCGACGTCGAGTCGACGACGAGGTCGGCGGGCTCGTGGTCGACGTCGATCCCGTAGGACCGCAGGTAGCGAGAGCGCTCGCTCGCCTCCCGGACCGCGATCGCCCGGGTGGCTGCCTCGACGCTCAGGTGGTCGCGCCCGGCGAGCCGGCGGGCCCGCTCGGCCGCCGAGGCCGTGATGACGATCGCCACGACCGGGACCCCTCGTCGCCGGCAGAGCGCCCCCTGGATGCGCCCCTCCAGCAGGACGCCCGGACGGGCGAGGGCCTCCATCGCGCGGTCGAGCTCGGCGTCGACCTCCGGGTGCTCCTCGGCGTAGCGGCCGAACGCCTCGAGATCGAACCCTCGGGCCTTCGCCTCCGCCCGGAACACCTCACCGGCCGAGCGGTAGTCGAGGCCCAGCTCCTGGGCGAGCCGGCGGCCCGCGGTCGACTTCCCGCTTCCCGGCGGTCCCCCGACGGTGACGACCGACCGGATCACGCCGGACCCCCGGTCGCCCCCGCGGAGGGGGCGCCGGACGCCGGCGGGTGCGTTGCGAGGTATCGGCGGAGCCACCAGTGCTTCAGGAGGCGACGGAACACCATCGAGAACGGGATCGTGTAGACGCTGAAGATCAGGAACCACCACGGGACCGGGATCGAGGAGAGGACCGGCCGGGTGAGATGGAGCGTCGAGCCCCCGAGGGCGATCACCTGCGAGGACGACGGGGCCTTCCCGATGACGAGCCCGACCCAGGTGTAGATGAGGATCAGGAGGAAGTAGGTGACCGCCATCCCCTTGAACTGCCCGATCGACACCTCGCCCGAGAGGCGCGCGAGGCGCTCCTGGTGGGGCCGGAGCGCGTCGATGCGGTCCTTCTTCCCCGAGCGGATCGCCGCCATCTGCACCTTGCGGAACGCCGAGCTCCACTTCTGGACCTTCGCGGCCTTGATCCAGTCGGTCGTATAGTTGTAGGCGACCGAGGTGATGAGCATCTCGATCGCCCCGGCGAGCGCCATCGTCAGCAGAAGGTAGCTCGAGCCGAACCCGATCGCATCGTAGAGCGGCCCGGGGCTGCCCGCGCTGACCCCGAGCAACCCGGCGATCTGGTTGCGGGCGGCCGAGTCGATTAGCATCCAGAACCCGAGCATCCCGAGAAAGATGTAGACGAACGCCGCCGTGGAGAAGCGGAACGTCGGAGCGGGCGGACGCGGCGGGGGCCTCGCGGGTCCCGGTTCCTCCTCGTCGTCCTCGTCGTCCTCCTCGGCCCGTAGCGGGGCGGGCTGCGGCTCCGGTACGCTCGGAAGCGGAAGGCCCTGGGCGTCCTCCATCAACCCTCGCCGCCGAGGAACCTTCTCAGGAGGGGGTTCATCTCCATCAGCTGCTCGCGGCCCATCGCTTCGTACAGATTGATGATGATCCCCACCGTCAGCAGCACACCGGTGCCGCTAGCGTTGCCCAGGGTCCCGATCATGTCCGCCCCCGCCGCGAGGGCCCCGACCGACGCCCCGGAGATGACCGTGATGACCGGGATGTAGCGCTCGAGCACCCGGCGCAAGACCCTCGGCTCTCTACGGAAGCCGGGGATCTGCATGCCGGTCGCCTCGATCTGGCGTGCGACGGCCTCCGGCCCCATGTTCGTCGTCTGGATCCAGAACTTCGCGAAGAGGATCGACCCTCCGACCATCGCCCCGAGGTAGACCAGCACGTGCACGATTCCCTGCAGCTCCGAATGGCCGTAGAGGTACGCGCTGTACGCCTGGAAGTTGAAGATCGGGAGCAGCCAGGCCTCGAGCCCGTTCGGCGTCGAGAGATAGTACGCCCCTCCGGAGATCGGCTGCGTCGCGCTGATGCCCTTCGTGGACGCCACGCTGCTCGAGAGGTACGACCCTACCCACCACTGATGGCCGAGGAGCGGAAAGTGCGAGAGCGTCGGGTTCGACCAGAGCAGGATCGCCACCATGGACACGTTCGCGAGCAGGGCGCTCATCAGGATGACCGGGATGTTCGACGCGTAGATCAGCCGCAGCGGGTAGCGGCCTCGGGCCCCTCGCGCCTCGGCGTGCGAGAGCGGGAGCTCGATGCGGGTCGACTCCGTCCACGCGACCAGGAAGAAGATCGCCGCGGTGCCGACGAGCGCCACGATGGGGTTGGGCTGGCGCAGGAGGACCTGCTCCCAGCCGCTGCCGGCCATCTGGGAGGCGCTGTAGTGGGTCACGAACCAGAGGGTCTTCGGGATCGTGCCGCTGGGCGGGTTCGTCGCGGAGATCGCGGTCGACGGGTTCTCCGGGACCCAGTTGAGCGTCCCCTGGATGATCTGCTGGGAGACGCCCGCGGCGATGAACAACGAGATCCCGCTGCCGATCCCCCACTTCGAAACGACCTCGTCCATCAGGAAGACGAGGTAGCTGCCGAAGACGAGCTGGGCGATGATGATGGTCTCCGCGAGGAGCATCCCGTTGCCGGGCACCGCGGTGCCGAGCCCCTTGACGATCGTCGCGGAGGGGGTCAGGTAGCCGAAGACCTGGGGGACCGCCTCGACGAAGATCATCGCCACGACGAGGACCTTCTGGGTCCCTTGGTACGTCCCCTTGTCCTCGTCGTCGGTGAGGTCGAGGTTGATGATCTTCGCCCCGGTGAACAGCTGCATGATGATCGAGCCGGTGACGATCGGCCCAATCCCGAGGTGCATGAGCGTCCCTTGGGCCCCCGCGAGGATCGCGCGGTAGCTCGCGAACAGGTCGATGACCGTCGCCTGGTCGACGCCGTAGATGTAGATGTTCGCGAGGAGGTAGTAGAGGAGCAGGACGCCGATCGTCCAGAACAGCTTGGTCCGGAAGTGCACGTGGCCCTTCGGCTGGGAGACCGCCGGCATCCGGCTCGTGATCGGCTTCAGTCCGTAGAGACGCGACTTCGGCCCGCTGTACGACAGGCCGAGGTAGACCAGGCCGAGCAGGATGAACATCGCCGCCGAAATGAGGACGAGCGCCAAGATCGTCGGTCGGGCCCAGAACCAGACGAGGGCGACCACCAGGAAGCCGAGGATCGCCAGAGGAACGGCCCACCGCGGGTCGCGCGGAATCTCCTCGTCCACCATCGGGCGAGCGGCCAGCCGGAGGACGCATTATATAGTCTTTGGAGGGCCGAGCCCGCCTCGCGACCGGGGTCCGTTCCTGGGCCTCCGGGTGGCCCCGAACGGCGCGGCCCTCCCCCCGCAGTCGATAAGCCGACCGACCCATGGGCCGGGGTGCGGGTCCGCCCGCGGTAGGGAAGCGATGCCGGACGATACGCTCGAAGCAGCGCTCGGAGAAGCGAAGAAGGCGGCCCAGGAGCTCGCTCGGGCGAGCGCGAGGCTCACCCGGCGACTTCTCGGCGGGGCCGAACGCGCCGCCCAGAATCCCCGTGACTCGGTCGAGCGCGCTGCACGGCGCGCCGCGAAGGAGCTGGAGGCCGCGGCCCGGGAGATCGACGAGCTCCTGAAGAAGATCTGAGCGCCCGCGGACGGGCGGCGACCGCCCGGAGTCCTACCCGGGGGCCGGGGGGGCGCGGGCGCTCGCCTCGACCGGGACCACGGTCACCTTCTCTCGGGCGTGGCGCGAGGCGTAGGCGACCTTGACCTTCCACGGCCGCTCGGTCCTCCCCCCGCCGAGCAGGCGGTCGACCCCGGCCTTGGTGAGGTCGGCGACGAACGCCTCGCCCTCGCGGGCGAGCGCGCCGGCCGCCTCGAGGATCGGGACGAACGCGTCGAGCTCGCCGACATTGAGCGCGGTCGGCCGTTCGGTGACCGCGTCCGGGCGGACGAAGCCGTGCCGACCGAAGTGGTCCGGGGCGTAGATCAGCATCGACTTGAACTTGTACTTGTGGAGCCCGGCGTTCCCGCGTCCCCCCTGCTTGCCGGCTCCGCGGCCGGCCTTGATCCCGCGGCCATGCGTGCGGAGCCCTCGGAACTTCTTCGTACGCGACGGCATCCAGACCCCCCCTACAGCATCTTCCGGACGAGATCGTTGATCGCCCGGCCGCGGTAGCCGAGCGCCCCTCCGAGGGTGTACGGCTTCTTGGTCGACCTCCAGCCGCCCTTCGGGGCGCGGAGCCGGAACAGCGGGCGGACCCCCGGAACGCGTGGGAGCCCGTCCGCGACGACCGCCCGCGCCAGCGCGGACACGTCCGCCGGCGGAGCGGGTGCCGTCCCCGGTTCGCCGGTGAGCGGCCGGCCCTCGGGGCTCCTTCCCCGGGAGGTGAGCAGGAGCCCGACCGTCTCCTCGTCGGCCTCGCCCCAGGTCACGTAGCCCTGGACGCGGGTGAGCATCCCGCGGAACGACGTCTCCTCCGGAACGACCGTGGCGTGGTTCGGGCGAGTAAGGTGCAGGAACCTGAGCGTCGCGCCAATCTCCCGCTTCGCGTGGATCGACCCGCGGACGCGCACGACCATCCAGGCCATCGACCGACTCACCGCCCCCGGCCGCCGGCCGGCGGCGGCCCACGTCCCGGTCCCGTCGGCGGCCCACGACCCGGCCCGCGCCGGGGCGGAGGCCCTCCGCGTCGGCGCCCGCCGCGCGTCGGCCGGGGCGGCATCTCCTCCTTCGGGGGAAGGATCGACGTCCCGGTCGGGCCGCGTACGATCTTGAGCCGGGCGACGTCCTCGCTCGGGACCTTCAGCTCCGCGAGCCGGACGAGCGCCCCGAACGCCGCCTGGGCGTAGTTGACCGTCGTCTTCGTGTGGCCCTCGGTGAACCCCCAGGCGTCGGTGATGCCGGCGAACCGGAGGATCGGTTTGGCGACGTCGCCGACCGCGAGCCCCACGCCCCGGGGCGCGGGCTTGAACGTGACGTCGACCGAGCCGCTACGTCCCTCGGTGACGAACGGGAGGGTGTGCGCGCGGCCGCACCCGCACTCCCAGCTCCCGCAGCCGCGCTGGACCTCGACCACCTCGAGCTTCGCGCGGTCGATCGCGCGGCGGATCGTCGGGCCGACCTCGCGGCCCTTCGCGCGCCCGAGGCCGACGAACCCGTCGCCGTTGCCGACGACGACCGTGACGGCGAACTTGAACCGGCGCCCGGAGTCGGTCATCCGCTGGACCATGTTCACGTCGAGCACCTCGTCGTGGAGCCCGGGAAGGAGCTTATCGACGATCGGCGCCTCGCGCAGCGGTAGCCCGGTCGCGAGCGCGTCGCTCATCGTCGTGACCTCCCCCGAGGCGACGCGGCGACCGAGCTCGGTCTTCGGCACCCACGGGGGCGCCGCCAAGGCCGAGGCGGCCCCCTCCGGTCCCGAACGGATCGGCGGGCCGCGCGGGGGGCCGCTCACGGGGAGGCCTCCTTCGGGGCGACCAGCGACGGGAGCTTCAACTTGTACGCCTCGAGGGGCTCGGGGAGCCGCTTCGGCAGGTGCGAGCCGCCCAGGCGGTCCGCGCTCGGGAACTTCTCGCCGCCATGCGGGATCTCGAGCCCGGCGTCCAGGAGCCCCTTGAGCGCCGCAGCCAAGCGGCCGCCGGAGGTCGCGTGCTGGAGGCCCACGTCCAGGATCGCCCCGTCCGCGCCCCGCGACTTCGCGCGGAGGCCGGCAAGATAGCCGGTGAGGTAGGCCGCCGGGGTCGACGCGAGGCTCACCGGTGGGAACGCGATCCGGCCGAGTTCGGAGCTGTCGGCGCTCGCGAGGACACGGTCGCCGCGCGGGTCGAAATCGACCAGCGCGACCCGTACCCTGCGCCCCGAGCAGCGGACGACGGCCCGCGACCGCCCCGACGCGAGCAGCCTCAGGCGGACCCGGTAGTCGGTCCGCCCCTCGCGTCGACGGCGGAAGTGGACGCGGTAGCGCGGTCCGGTGCTCACGGGGACCCCTCCTTGAGATGGCCGGCGAGGCGGAGGTTGACGAGCAGGTGCGAACGGCTGCGGAACATCCCGCCCTTCGCGCGGCGGTAGAACTCGCGGTAGACCGAGGGGGGGATCTTCTTTGAGGCCCGGAGCTCGTGCAGGAGGTCGCGTTGCGCCCGGATCCGGTTCATCCAGCGCTCCTTCCTCGGGACGCGGGAGCTCGGGGTCCCCCGGCGCGAGCCGGGACCGGCGTGACGGCCCTTCGCGACCTCGGCGGCCCGGCGGCGGGCGCGGCCCCGGGACGTGCCGCGGATCGCCTTGCGGCGGATGACACCCGCCTTGATCGCGCTGCGGATGTCGCCGCGGGTCACGGCGTCCTCGAGCTCCTCCTGGCTCGCCGGGTCGATCCAGACCCGGCCCTCCCCGCACTTCAGGAGGGCCGCGGCCAGCCTCCGCTGGTTCGCGAGGTCGGGCATCGATCTAGCGCTCCTCCTCGCCCGTCTCGATCGGGTTGAGGACGCGGATCCCGAGGCGCCGTGCCTCCTCTTCGAGGACGAGCCGCCGGCGGGTCCCGACCGGCCGCGCGATGACCGCAGCGTCGCGGTGGGCGTCCAGGCCGTCCAGCTCGTCGCGGGTGTGGACAAGGACCGGTCGGAAACCTCCGGGGGTGAGCCCTCGCACCCGCGCCGGAGAACGGTAGCCGACCCTCACGACCTTCGCGCGGTAGCCGTAGTGGCGCCGCTGCTTCGACTGCAGCCCCCGGGGCCTACGCCAGGCCCCGTCGCGCCCGATCCGCCAGTAGCGGTAGGCGGCCTGGCGCGTGAACAACGGGCGCTTGCGGTCGAGGAGCTTGCGGGTCGCGAGGAGGAGCTTGAGCTCGGGAGGGAGCGTGGCCCGACGGGGCGACTTCGGCTGGTCGCGCGCCTCCTTCGTCTCCGGGATGGTCGGGGCCGGCGCCGGAGAGGGGGTGGACGCGGCGTTCGCGGGCGACTTGGCCGGGGCCGCGCGACGGCGGCGCCTCGGTGCGGGGGAGGTCGCCTCGGCGGTCGTGGAGGGGGGCGTCCCGACGTCGGGCATCGCTAGCTGGCCTCCTCCTTGAGGTGCGCGCGCTCGGTCAGGTAGATCCCGTCCTGGAAGACCCGCGGGTCGTACTCGCGGATCCGCGTCGTCCGCTCGATCGAGGCGGCGCTCTGGCCGACAAGCTCGAGGTCGAACCCCTCGACGGTGACGAACTCGCCGTCGACGCGGGCGGTCGTCCCTTCGACCAGGCGGACCGACCGCGGGTACTTCTCGCCCAGGAAGTTCTCGACGAGCAGCTCGTTGCCCTTCACGGAGACCTTCATCGGGAAGTGCGCCGCGACGATCTTGAGGCGTGCCTCGACGCCCCGGCTGAGGCCGCCGCCGATGTTCTGGAGGTGGGCGACCCAGGTGCGGAGGAGGGCCCGCGAGCGCTTGCGATGCGTCGGAAGGCCGAGCTCGACCGTCAGTTGGTTGCCGTGGACCGTGACGTACAGGACGTCCGACGGAAACGGGCGCACGACGCGCCCCTTCGGGCCCTGGGCGGTCAGCTTGCGCCCGGAGATCTCGACCTTCACCCCGTTCGGCAGGGTGACCTCGGCCCGGGCAGCGTCCTCAGTAGACATAGGCGAGCAGCCGACCTCCGATCTTCATCTCGCGCGCCTCGGCCTGGCCGACGACCCCGCGGTTGGTCGACAGGACGAGGAGGCCGAAGTCCTGGGCCGGGAGGAAGCGCGACTCGAATCGCTCGAGCTCGTCGTACCGCACGGCGAGGCGCGGCTTGACGACGCCGCACGAATTGATTCGGCGCGAGAGGCTCACCTCGTACTTGCCGCCCCGCCCGGTCGGGACGAAGGCGAACTCCTCGAGGTAACCATGCGAGCGGAACAGCCGAAGGACCTCGCCGATCAGCTTGGAGGTCGGGGCGATCTCGACGCGGGGACGGCCGTCCCGGTCGGCGTGCCGCAGGGCGACCAGGGCATCGTTGAGCAGGTCTCGTGTCATCGTCCCTCCCTCCTACTGGTACTTGCGGAAGCCGAGGTCGAAGGCGACCTCGCGGAAGCACTGGCGGCACAGGTGCAGCCCGTAGCGGCGGACGATCCCGCGCTTGCGGTCGCACCGAAGGCAGCCGTCCTTCCTCCCGAAGTGATGTTTCGGCTTCACCGCTGGTCCCTCCGCTCACTCCACAACCGTGACGCCGAACTTCTGGTGCAGGAACTCGCGCGTCTCCGCCCCGGTCGAGCGGAGTCGGCGCGGGAGCGAGCGCGGGCGGGCCCGGCGGTCCCTCACGCGGAAGCCGCACCGGCCGACCTCGACCGCGACGTCCATGCCGTGGATGCCGATCGCCGGGTCGTACTTCATGCCCGCAAAGTCGGTGTAGTCGGCGACCCCGAACGAGAAGTTCCCGTTGCGGTCGATCGAATCGCCGTCCAGCTGCTTGTCGCGCGCGTCGAACGCGCGCCCGAGGAATTCGACCGCCGCGCCCCCCCGGAGGGTCACCTTCGCGCCGATCGCCTGCCCCTTGCGGATCCCGAAGTCGCGGTTGGTCGTGCGCGCGCGCGTCGCCACCGGCTTCTGGCCGGTGACCATCTGGAGGACCTTCTCGGCCTTCGTGAGCGGCTCGCCCGACTCTCCGACGCCGACGTTGACGACCGCCTTCACCACGCGCAGGGCGCGGTGAGGGTTGTCGACCGGACGCTCGGGCCGGCTCGCGGGAGGAGGGATCGCGGCGGGGACGCTCATCGGTCCACCCCTTCGCCGAGGGTGACCCCGGGCGCCTGGTCGCCGACCACGAAGACATACTCCTTGATCGTCGAGAACCCCTCCTTGAAGTGGACGAGGTTCGGCTGCGGGGAGTTGCGGACCTCGATCCGCTCCACCCGGGCGAGCTCGCCGACATGCGAGCCGCCGGCGAGGTAGGCGAGCACGCCGGGCTTCAGCGAGAAGTGCTCGAGGACCTTCTGGGCCGGAAGCTCGATCTTGAGTGAGTCGCCGACGCGGTACGGCGTCGACGCGGGGAGGAGCAGGTTGCGCCCGTCGTGGAGCGTCAGCTCGACCTTGCCGCCCTTCGCCGCGTGCTTCGCGCGGACCCGGCCGATCTTGAGGGCCGCCTCGGTCGAGGGGATCGACGCGAGGACGAGCTTCCCCCGGCGGTCGGTGACCAGGCGGAAGTGCCGGTCGAGCGGCGCCGCGAGCGAAACGGTGTCCATGAGGCCCACGCCGCGCGCGAGGTCCGAGGCGACCTTCGCGTCCACACGGACGGCCCCGCTGCGGACGAGCAGGCGCGCCTCGCGCGCGCTGACGACGACGCGCTGGAGGTCCCTCAGGACCAAGAGCAGCGGGATCGACTGGTCCTGCGGGTGGGGGCCGGGCCGGGGCCGCAGGATCCACTTCGTCCCCTTGCGCGGGACCGTCCAGCTCCTCGGCGCGGCACGGCGCTTCAGGCGGAACGTCATGGGACCTCCCCGTGCGACCCGCCGCGGCGACCCTTGGCCCCAGGTCCCGCGGGCGACGGCGCAACCTCGGCCTCGTCCTCGGGCGACGCGTCCGCCTCGGGCGCCTCCGTCGGGCTCGGCGCGGGGGGCGGCGCGCCTTCCGGTGCCGTAGGGAGGGCCGCCTCCGCCTCGAGGGCCTCGCCCCGCTCCTCGGGCGTGACCTCCTCCTCCTTGAGCCGCAGCGCGCGCCGGCGCCACGGGTCCGCCAGGTTCAGGCGCGTGATGACCAGGTGCGAGGTGCGGAGGGCGAGCGGCTTCAGCTTCTCCTCCGCGGTCTTCAGCGTGACGTTGTCGAGGGTCACGGAGTAGTCCCGGCGGGAGATCCGCGCGACGCGCTCCTCGCGACCGGCGAAGCTTCCCGAGAGGACGCGGACGGTGTCCCCCTTGCGGACCGGCACGTTCCGGCGCCGGAAGCGGCGGCGGAGCTCGCGCGAGAGCGGGACGGTCATCCGCCGCCGGCGCTCGGAGGTCGGGGCGCGGTAGAGCGCCCGTCTTTGGCGGCGAGGGGAGTGAGGGGAAACGCGCACGATGACGGCCCTCCTAGACGATCATCGACGACGCGGCGGCGATCCGGGGCCAGCGTTCCGCGGCCTCCTTCGCCACCGGGCCCTTGATCTGCGAGCCCTTGATCTCGCCGGTCTCGGTCGTGATGACCGCCGCGTTGTCCTCGAACTGGAGGCGGGTCCCGTCCGGCCGTCGCATCGGGGAGCGGGCGCGGACGATGACGGCGTGCAGCACCTGCCGGCGCATCTCGGGCGTCCCCTTCTTCACCGAGACGACAACAAGGTCGGCGATCCCGGCTCGCGGGTAGCGCCGGTGGGTGCCGTGCCAGTTCCGGACCGCGATGATCTCGACGACCTTCGCGCCGGTGTTGTCGACGCACTCCAACCGGGCCCCCTTCGGAAGGCCCCGACCGCGGCGGCCCGGGAGCCCCTTCATGGGGCCCCCGGCGCCGAGGGCGCCTCTTCCGGCGCGGCCGGGAGGACCGGCTCCTCGCCGCGGACGTGGCGGGCCGCCTCGCCGAGGTCGGCGACGATGCAGAACGCGACCAGCTTCGAGAGCGGGCGGGTCTCGGCGATGCGGACCCGGTGCCCGACCTCGACGTGGAGGCACGGGGGAGCGTGGGCGAGGTAGCGGCGGCGGCGCTTCTCGTAGCGCTCGAACTTCGGCACGTAGTGGAGGAGCGTACGCTCGACGACCGCGGTCCGCTGCATGGCGGCGGAGACGACGATCCCCTCGAGCGTCTGGCCGCGGACCGGCAGACGGCCGTGGAACGGGCAGTGGCGGTCGTCGCACCGGCCCTTCGGCGCCCGCACGTCCAGCCCGATGTCGTGGGCCCGGGGAGCGGGTGCGCTACGTGCGGGAGTCATCGGAACCTCCGAGGACCCCCGGCGAGCAGCCGCTTGGTCCGGTCCTCGGGTCGCACTCGAAGGAGGTCGCCTCTTAACGGTAACTCTCGCGCGGAGAGGCTGACCGTGCCGGTGAGTCCGACCTTGGGGAGGCGGACGAGACGCCGGTCGCCGGCCCGCCGCACGAGGAACGTTCCGAGCGTCTCGTCGACGATCGTCCCCGCGACGGCCCGCTCCCGCCCCGGACCGGCCGGGACGGAGAGCGACGCGCCGATCAGCTCTCCCGCGAGCGACGCGCGCTGGTCCGGGGAGAGTTCGCGAAGGTCGGCTCGTGTCGCGCGCACCGGCTCACCTCGGCCCCTCGGTACGGCGAGCGGGGTCGGACCCCGCGGCGGCGATCGACCGCTCGCTCAGGACGGTGAGGGCCCGGGCGACGTTCGTCCTCAGGGCGCGCATTCGGCCCGGGCTCGGCGGGGCGCCGCCCATCGCCGCGATGCCGCGCTCGCGCAGCAGATCGTTCTCCGTGTCGGCGATCTTGCGGCGGAGGTCGTCGTCCGACAACTCCCGCAGCTCGCGCATCCGGAGCAGGCTCATGTCGCCTCCGCGGCGTCGTCGCCCGCCGGGGGCGGCGGGCCGACGACGACCGGCGGCTCGGCCACCGGCTCCGCCGGCCGGGCCGCGACCCCTTTCACGACGATCTCGTCCGGCAGCTTCGCGGTCGGGCGCATGATCCAGACATTGACGCCGATGACGCCCGGCTTGAGGCGGGCCTGGTAGAACCCCTTGTCCATCCAGAGATGGACCGCCTCCCCGCAGTACTTGATCGTGCCGGCCTTGAACCGCTCGGTCCGGTGTCGCTCGCCGGTCAGCTTCCCGGAGAGGATCACCTGGCAGCCGCGAGCCCCGGCCTCCATGATCCGCCGCACGGTCGAGTGACCTGCCCGGCGGAAGTGCCAGCCGCGCTCGAGCGTCGAGGCGAGCTTGTCGCTCATCAGCTGGGCGTTCAGGCTCGGCTGGCGCTCCTCCTGGACCTCGATCTGCGGATTGTCGAGGGCGAAGCGCGCCTGGATATCCTCGGTGAGCCGCTTGATCAGCTCGCCGCGGTGGCCGATCAGGATGCCGGGGCGCTCGCAGATGAGGGTGACCCTCGTGCCCATCGGCGTCCGAACGATGTCGAGCCCGCCGAAGCCGGCGCGGGCGCTCTCCCGGACGAGATACTCCTTGAGCAGGACGCGGCGCATCCGATCCTGGATCACCTTGCGCTCGCTGCTCATGCCCCGACCTCACGTTCGGCGAGGACGATCTCGACGTTGGTCGTCTGCTCGTTCCACGGGTCCCCGTGGCCGTGGGCCCGCGGCATCATCGCGCTGAGGATCCTGCCCCGGGCGCTGGAGGCGACCTTGACGTACAACCGCTCGGCGTCCAGCCCGTCGTACTCGGCGTTCTGCTCCGCGTTGCGCAGGACGGCGAGGACGTTCTTGGCGACCTTCTTCGGGTACCGGCTGGGGCCGGTCCCGCGGTGGTGGGCCGTCTCCTGGTTGTAGCGCCGGAACGGCACCGCGCGCTTCAGCGCGACGACCTCCTCGAGGAAGTGGCGCGCGCGCTCGACCGGCAAGCCCCGGATCGCATTGAGAACCTCGTAGGTCTTCTTCGGGGAGATCGGGAGCTCGAGCCCCCGGGCGCGGGCCACGCTGACGCCGGACTCGCCCTGGTACGTGTACCCCCGCATCGACCTCGCTCCCCTCACTTGAGCGGCATGAACTTCGACGAGCGCGTCGCGCCGACCCCGGGGCCGGAGTGCTTCTCGAACCGGCGGGTGAGCGCGAACTCGCCGTAGTAGTGGCCGATCATCTCGGGGCGGACCTCGAGCTCCTTGAACTCCTTGCCGTTGTGGATGGCGACCTTCCGACCGACGTGTGCCGGAAGGACCAGGGCGTCACGGCAGTGGGTCCGCACGGTCTTCTCGGGCGGGGTCGCGCGCATCCGCTCGAAGAAGCGGCCGGTCTCGTCGTTGAAACCCCGGCGGATCGACCGACGCGCGCGCGCGCCGAGGACCTTCGCGAGCTCCTCGAGGCTCAGCGCCTTGAGCTCGTCCAGGCTCTTCCCGCGGAAACTGAACTCGCGCTTGCGACGGGCCTCGACCTTCTTGGCGCGCCTCGCCTTCGGCATCGGTCTACCTCTCCTTACGGCGCTTCTTGCGCGCCGCCCGCGACGCCGACCGCGAGAACCGTCCGACCTTTGCCCCGGGCCACGTACCGCTCTTCACGGTGCTCGGGCGGCCGACGTGCTGGTGGGACCCGCCGCCGAACGGATGGTTGACGGGGTTCATCGCGACCCCCCGGACCTTGAACGCCGGGCGGGCGAGCGACCGGACCGAGAGGACTCTCTTGCCGGCCTTGATGTACGGCCGCTCGTGGCGTCCTCCTCCGGCGACCGTGCCGACCTCGGCGCGGCAGGTGGCGAGGAACTGCTTGAACGAACCGCTCGGCAGCTGGACCGTCACCTCGGAGCCGGTGTGGGCGACGATCAGGGCGCTCGTCCCCGCGGCGCGGACCAGCCGGCCGCCGTCGAACGGCTTGACCTCGAGGTTCGACACGAGCGTGCCGTCCGGGATCCTCCCCAGGGGCAGGATCGATCCCCGGTCGACCCTCCCCTCCCCCAGGGCGACCGAGTCGCCGGTCGCGAGCCCGGCCGGGGCGAGGATCTCGATCCGGCCCCCGTCCGCGGTCGCGAGAGCTGCGACCGGGGCCGTCCGGCCCGGCGCCTGCTCGATCGAGAGCACCTTCGCCTCGCCGACGACGGTCGGTCCGGGGAGGTGGATCGCGCCGTGGTGGCGGTGGCTGGGCGAGCTGTAGGCGCCGGTCCCCGCGCCGCGCCGTCGGGAGCCGATGCGCTTTCCCATCAGAACACCCCGGCCCGGCTTCCGATATCCTCCGCCGAGAACCCCTTCGCGAACCTTACGGTCGCGATCTTCCCCGAAAGCACCGTCTTGGTCGTGACCTTCGCGACCTTGCACTGGTAGGTCTGCTCGACGGCGCGCCGGATCTCGGCGCGGTTCGCCCGTTGGTCGACGACGAACTCGAGCTTGTTCTGCCGCTCCATCTCGTCCATCGACTTCTCCGTCACGTAGGCGTGCAGGATGATCCGGTGGCGGAGTTCGCTCATGGCGCCACCTCCCCGAGCCGGGTCCTCAGCGACTCGACCGCGGCCTTCGAGAAGATCGTCAGCCGCCCCGCCACCCCGCCCGGGGCGAGGTCCTCGGTCGAGAGGCGCCCGACCGGCACGACGTCGACCCCCGCGAGGTTGCGGAACCCGAGCGCCTTCCCCGAGAGGCTCGTGACGACCAGGACGCTCCGCGGGGTCCGACGCACGCGGCCCCGGCGGCGGGCGCGACCGGAACCGTGCAGGTGCGTGCCGTCCTGGGCCCGACGCACGTCCGGCCAGAGCTTCAGGTGCTCGAGCAGGGATCGGGCGTCCTTGGCCGAGCGGAGCTCCTCGACCGGGTCGTCCAGGACGAACGGGAGCGCGACGCCGTGCGGGAGGAGATGGCCGCGTTCGGTCGCGAGCTTCGGCTCCCGGGTGGCGGCGAGCGCCGACGCGAACGCGAGCCTCCGCTCCACGCGGTTGACCTTCTTCTCCCAGATACGGTCGATCGTCGGGGGATGCGCGGGGCGCCCGCCGACGGTGTTAGGGGACTGGGCGCCCCGCATCGAGCCCATCAGCCGCGGCGTCCTCGCGACCCCCTTGCCCTTCCCCGACCATTCGACCGAGTGGCGGGCCCCGGCGGTCGGGGAGGTCGAGTGCGGCTGGAGGCGGTGGGACTGGGCGGCGACGACCGCCCGCCGGATCAGGTCCGGCCGGACGGGAAGGGAGAACGCGAGCGGGAGGGCGACGGTCGCGTGGGGCTTACCGTCGATGCCGAGGAGGTGGGCCCGGTGGTGAGGGGTCGCCGTCTCGACCGGCGGCGCCTCCGCCGGAGCGTGCTCCGGCGTCATCCGCCCTGCTTCGACCGCGTGCTGAGGTAGCGGAGGTCCACCTTCTCGACGGAGACGACCCGGCTGCGGATCGGCGTGCGGAACCTCAAGAGGCGCTTCGCCGGCCCCGGGATCGAGCCGTGGAGGACGACACAGGCGCTGCGGACCTCCCCGTAGTGCGGGAAGCCGCCGGCAGGGGTGATGGGGTCGGCCTTCGGGTCGCGGACGACCTTGAGGATCCTCATGTTGAACTGGGTCCGGCGGTGGTAGCCCTGCTGGCCGGCCTGCGGGATGCGGTAGGTGACGAAGCTCGGGTTGTGCGGCCCGAGCGTCCCGATCATCCGACGGTGCTTGGAGTTCTTGCGGGGCTGCAGCTTCACCCCCCAGCGCTGGATGTGGCCCTGGAAGCCGAACCCCTTCGTCACGCCGATGACGTCGACGAACTCGCCTTCCTTGGTCACCTTGTCGATCGAGAGCTCCTGGCCGAGCTGCTGGACCGCGAACCCGCGACGCTCGTCGAACTTCTCACCGGAGACACGGAGCTCGAAGAGGGTCGACGTCTTCGAGGGGACGCCGCTCACGAGCTCGGGCTGGGTCCGCGCGACGAGGCGGACCTCGTCCGCGTCGGTCGAGGAGAACCGCGTCACGGCCTCGGCCGGCGACGCCGGATGGGGCGGGATCCGCCGCTCGAGCGCCGGCGAGTCATCGCCGGCCCAGACCTCGCCGACGACCCGGAGCCCGTACGGGCCACGGGCGTAGAGGCGCGCGGCGACGACCTTGAGCGGGGGGACCTCGACGACCGTCACCGGCACGGCCAGCTCCTGGCCGGCGGTCGTCGAGCGCTTGCGGTAGTCGAGCAGGAACGCGTGGGTCATCCCGACCTTGAAGCCAGCGAACCCTTCGATCGCCGGAGCCTTCGGTCCCGGAGGCCAGGAACGGACGCGCGGGACGGGGCGGGCCGAACGGGAACGGGGCGAGTACGCGAGCGAGCCGCGCCTCGGACGATGCCGTCGTGCCATGGGTCGAAAGGGGTCCCCCCCGCCGGTGGGGACGGGGGAGAAAGGTTCGGTATATAAGGCCACGGACGAAAACAGCCGTTCTCCGAGAGGGAACGGCGTCCGAGGAGGGACGGCGGGCCGCCACGGCCCGAACGCGCGCGTAGAGGGCGGCGCGCGCGGCCGCGATCTGGCCCTAGACGAGGCCGATCTCGCTTCCGGCCTTCGCGAACGCGTCGATCGCGAAGCCGAGCTGCTCGTCCGTGAGCGCGGAGTTCATGATCGTGCGGATCCTCGCGCGGTCCTTCGCGACCATCGGATAGACGATCGGGAGCGCAAAGACGCCGAGCTCGAAGAGGCGCTGGCTCATCCGCTTCGCCTTCGCGCTGTCGCCGACGATGACCGGGACGATCGGCGTCGCGCTCCCCCCGAGGTCGAAACCGTGCTCCCGCATCGCCTTCTGGAACCTCCGCGTCAGGCTCCAGAGGCGCTCGACGTGCTGCGGCTCGTGCTCAAGGACGTCGATCGCCGCCGTGCAGGCGGCCGCGACCGCCGGCGGGTGCGAGCCGCTGAGCAGCCAGGTCCGGGACTTGTTGAACGCGAAGCGGGCGAGGTCCGCCGAGCCCGAGACGTGCCCGCCAACGACCCCGAACGCCTTCGAGAACGTCCCCATCTCGACATGGACGAGGTCCCGCGAGAGCCCGAAGTGCGAGACGATCCCCCGTCCCCCGCGCCCGAGGACGCCCTCGCCGTGGGCGTCGTCGACGTAGAGCATCGCCCCGTGCTCGGCGGCGATCGGCGCGATCTTGTCGAGCGGAGCGATGTCGCCGTCCATCGAGAAGACCCCGTCGGTGATGACCAGGATCCGTCGGTACGACGGGGTGTGCCGCTCCGCCTCGGTCAGCACCCGGGCCAGGTCGTCGGGCTGGGCGTGCCGATAGACCGCTCGCTCGGCGCGCGAGAGCCGGACGCCGTCGATGATGCTGCCGTGGTTCAGCTCGTCGCTCACGATCAGGTCGCCCTCGCCGACGAGCTGCGGGATGAGGCCGGCGTTCGCCGCGAAGCCGGTCTGGTAGACGAGCGACGCCTCCGCCTCCTTGAACCGGGCGAGGCGCCGCTCCAGCTCGATATGGAGGTCCATCGTGCCGGCGATCGGGCGGACCGAGCCCGAGCCGGCGCCGTGCGAGCGGGCCGCGTCGATCGCGGCCGCGACCACCTTCGGGTGGTTCGAGAGGCCGAGGTAGTTGTTCGAGCAGAACATCAGGACCTTCCGGCCGTCGATGGTGCACGCCGGCACGCTCGGACCCGAGAGGACCCGTAGCTTCCAGTCGAGGTCGGCGGCGGCGAGCGCGCGGTACTCCTCGCCGAGGAACGCCGTCGGCGAGCGCGGGGGGTTCACCATTTTGCCTCCAGAGAGACCTTGGCGGCCTGCATCGACTCGATCAGCTCCATCGCGCGCCCGACCTCAGGGATCGGCATGCGATGGGTGATGATCTCGCGGACCTTCTCGCGGAACGATGCCTGGGCCAGGAGGCTCTTCACCTGGTACCAGGTCTCGAACATCCGCCGGCCGAAGATCCCGTGGACCTGGGCCGCCTTGAGAACGACCGCGCTGTCGAAGTCGAGCGTCGCCGGCCGGTCGAACAGGCCCAGCATCGAGACCCTCCCGCCGGGGGTCAGCGCGTCGAAGACGAGCGTGAGCGACGCGGGATGCCCGCTCATCTCGAGGGCGACGTCGACCCCCCGGCCCCCGCTGGCGGCGCGCACCCGTTCGGTGAGCCGGGCCGGGTCCTCGGTCGGGTCGAGGACGGCATCGGCACCCATCTTTCGGGCGAGCGCCGCCCGGAGCGGATTCACCTCGGTCGCGACCACGGTCTCGGCTCCGTAGGTCTTCGCCGCCGCGATCGCCATGAGGCCTATGGGACCGCAGCCGGCGACCAGGACCCGCTTCCCCGCCACATCCTCGTCGGTGTTCTCCGGGAGAAGCGAGTGGACCGCGTTGCCGAGCGGCTCCTGGACCGAGGCGATCTCCGGCGCGAGCGCGGGGTCGTTCTTCCACGCGTTGAGCTCGGGCAGGATCGCATACTCCGCGAACACGCCGTCGTGGTCGACGCCCAGGACCTCGACGTGCTCGCAGATGTGCATCCTTCCGGTGCGGCACTGGTAGCAGGTCCCGTCGACGATGTGGGTCTCCGCCGAGACATGGTCGCCGACGGCAAGGCTCTTGACCGCGCGGCCGAGCTCGACGACCTCTCCGCTCAGCTCGTGGCCGAGCACGAGCGGCAGGCGCCGCACCCGCGCCTCCGCCCACGAGTTCCACACCCAGAGATGGACGTCGGTCCCACACACCGACGACGCCCGGACGCGGACGAGGACCTCGTTCTCGCGCGGCGTCGGCGTGGGGACGGTCTTGACCTCGCCTCCCGGGCCCCTGCGAGTCTTGACGACGGCCTGCACAAGCCACCGCGGCGGCCGAGCCGGGCCGTGCGTTTAACGGTTGGCGCGCCCGGGGCTTGGAAGGAGGGCCGGCCCACGAGCCTACGCCGGGTTGGCGGTGAAGAGGCACCCTCGGCTCGCGTGCTTGGTCGGGTCCGGCTTCGTCACGGCCCAGCGCTGGCCCAGCCGGGCCTCGAGGACGGACCGGAACAGCTGGGGGCACATCTCGCGGCCGATCTCGGGGGACGCGGGCGTGCACGCGAAGCAGCCGGTGACCCGCAGGGTGAGCGGACGCTCCTTCTCGACCGCGAGGCGGCCCATCGTGTGCGTCGCGTAGTACCGGGCGAGGCTCTTCGCCACCTCGCCGACGCTCTGCCCCTCCACCTCGTCGGCGATCTCGCGACCGAGCTGCTTGGCGATGGTGCCGATCAGCTCGGGGAGGTCGAGGCGAAACTCACGGACCCCCGAGACGCGCATCCCGAGCTTGGTGATCTCCTTGAGGCGCTGGAACGGCTGCGCCTCCCGCCCGACGACCACTGGGAGCGACACGGAGGCCGGCTCCTCGAGCTCGACGAACCGGGCCTCGGCCCGCTCGGCGGTCGCCCACAGGCGTCGGTGGTAGTCCCGGGCGAGGGCGACGAACGTGGGCGTCGCCGACCACAGGGCGACCTGCTCCTCGGGGGCGCGCCCGAGCCCGTCGTCCCCCGAGACGAAGACAATCGCCCCGGCGCCGTCGAGGATCACCGCGCGGTTCGAGACCTGCGCGGGCGAGTGGCGCAGGCTGACCATCGACGCGAAGTGCTTCGCCTCGGAGAGGTTCGCCTGGGCGACCTCGGTGACGAGCTGGACCTTGACCCCACGCTCGCAGGCCTCCCCGAGGGCACGGTCGATCCCGCCGTCGATCATCGACGAGAGCCAGGCGCCGGTGGCGGTGACCAGGATCTCCCGCGACGACTGGCCGACGCGCCGGCGCAGGAACCGTCGGATCGCCTCCCGTCCGTCCAGGACCGCGAACTTCCGCGGGTCCTCATCGTCCAGCTCGGTCCGGTCGGACTCCCAGTCGGTGAGGATCCGCGCTCGGTCGTGCTCGAGGACCCGGAGAGTTTCCGCGGCCCCGGAGATCCAGCGGTCGAGGAGGCGGTCCGGGGAGAGGGCCTCGAACCGCTTCGGCCGCGAGCCGGTCGCATTGAGGAGCCCGTCGGCGACGAGCCCCTGGATCAGGCGGTACGCCTCGACACGGTTGACGGCCGAGAGCCGCGCGAGCTCGCTGGCGGTCTGAGGACCCCCGCGGCACGCGGTCAAGTAGAGGCGCGCCGCCTTCTCCGGGACCCCGTGGGTGGCGAGGAGCTCCCTCAGGCCGGACCCCGTTCGGCTCACGCCCCCCGAGGGGCGCAACTCGATAAATCGGTTCTTGACGGAGCGTCCCGCCGGGACGCGGGGTTACAGCGCGGCCTGGAAATCTTCGATCGAGAGCTGGTAGTCCACCTCGGCCCCCCCGGCGCGGGTCCGCAGGACCTCGCGCGCGAGGAGCCAGTACACCGTGGCGAGGGCGACCCGGCCCTTGTTGTTCGCGGGGATCACGAGGTCGACGTTGCGCGTCTCGTTGTTGACGTCACACAGGCCGACGACCGGGATCCCGATCGAGACCGCCTCGCTCAGCGCCTGCTGGTCGGTCGCCGGGTCGGTGACGAGGAGGACCTTCGGCTCGAAGTAGTCGGGAAGGTTCGGGTTTGTGAGGCACCCGGGGACGAACCGTTCGGCGAACGAGACGGCCCCGACGGTCTTGGAGAAGATGCGCACCGGCTTCTGGCCGTACTGGCGCTGCGAGACGGCGAGAATCCGCTCGGCGGGCACCCGCGCGAGGAACTTCGCGGCGCAGCGGATCCGGCGGTCGGTCTCGCGAACGTCCAGGACGTGGAGACCGTCGAATCGGACCTTGTAGACGAACCGGCGCATCGACGCCGACTTCTGCTGCGTGCCGATGTGCACGCCGCTCGTGAGGTAGGTGTCCTCGGGGATCAGGAGCTCGCCCGGGCGGGTGTCCTGCCCGTCGGCCGAGCTGACCGCCTGCTCCGCCAGGACCTCGTCGTCGGGGATCATGCCACGGAAGTGGCGCGGCCGAGCCGCAGGAGTTCATTTAGCTTTGCCACTCGCTCCCCGCCGAGGAGACCGCACTTCAGCCCCCACGCCGCGGAAGCGAGCGCGACATGCGCGAGCCAGCCCTCCGGCAGGTCCCCGGAGCGGTGGCTCGTCACCGTCGCGATCCCGTGCTTCCTCGCGAGGTCGACCGTCTCGAGGGTCGCGGTGAGCGTCCCCACCTGGTTGACCTTGACGAGGATCGCGTTCGACGCGTGCCGCTCGATCCCCCGGCGGAGGCGCTCGGCCTGGGTGACGTAGACGTCGTCGCCGACGATGGTGGTCCGGTCCCCGACCGACTTCGTGAGCTCGGCGAAGGCGTCGAGCGACTCCTGCTCGAACGGGTCCTCGACGAAGACGAGGCCGAACCGCTCGACGAGCTCCTCGACGAACCGCCGCTGACCTTCGGTGTCGAGCGTCTGCTCGCGGTAGCGGTAGCGACCGTCCCGGAAGAACTCGCTCGCGGCGAAGTCGACGCCCGGGCGCACGTCGACGCCGAGTTCGTCCCGCGCCCGGTCGCACGCGGCGCGGAGGACCTCGAACGCCTCGACGTTGCCGATCCCCGAGACCCAGCCGCCCTCGTCCCCGCGCCCCAGCGGGGCCCCCGGCTGCCGGGACCGGAGCGCCTCCCCGACGAGGGCGTGCACGCGGAGCGCCGCCCGGACCGACCGTTCGGGGTCCGGGGCTCGCGCGACCGCGTGGAACTCCTGGATGTCCGGGCCCCCGATGGCGTGCCGACCGCCGTTGAGGCAGTTGCCGACGATCGCGGGGAACACGCGGCCGTCGACCCCCGGCCGGGCGAGGAGCCTCCAGAGAGGGCGGTGGCTCTCCACGGCGAGGGCGAGCGCCGCGGCGATCGAGAGGGCGGTCGCCGTGTTACCGCCCACCTCGGAGAAGTCGGGGGTGCGGTCGGACTCGCGGAGCACGAGGTCGAACGTGGCCAGGTCGCCCTCGACCCCGAGGAGCTTCGGCCGCAGGCGCTCGCGGAACGCGCGGAGCGCGCCGGGGACCCCCTCCGCCGGGAACGCCCGGGCCTCATGGCGGCCCGTGCTGGCCCCGCTCGGGGCCCCGGCGGTCCCCCGCGCGCCGGAGGAAAGGACGACCGTCGCCTCGACCGTGGGCTGGCCCCTCGAGTCGAACACCGGCTCCAGGTCGACAGCCGAAACGCGGCTCACGGCCTCTCCACGAGCTCGACCAGCACGCCCCCGAACGCGGACGGGTGGGTCAAGCCGACCCGGCCCGCCCGGTCGACGACCTGCTCGCCCCGTCCGAGCAGATCCCGGAGGGCGCGGTCGACGCTACGGACACCTAAGGCGAGGTGGGGAGGATCTTCGGCTCGCCGGGCGAGGAACCGGCCGACCACACCGGAGGCGGGGAAGGCGACGCGTGCCCCCTGCGCGGCGACCTCCTCCGTCGGCCCGTCCGGCTCGCCGAGGAGCGTCCGCCACCGCGCGACGGCCGGTGGGAGGCTCGTCACCGGGACGCCGATGTGGTCGAGATCCATCGTAGGCCCCCTAGAACGCCGTCGACGGCCGCTGCTCGCCGAACAGCCCTCGCCAGACGTCCGCGACCTCGCCGACCGTCGCGCCGCCGACCACCGCGGCGAGCACCGCCGGCACGACGTTCTCCCCGGCGAACGTGGAGTGCTCGAGCCGCGACAGCGCTTCCTGGACGGTCGCGCGGTCCCGGCCGCGTCGCCAGCGCCGTACGCGCGCGGCCTGTCGGGTCTCCTCGACCGCGCCGATCTTCTGGGCGCGCACGCCTCCCCCCTCGCGGGAGAACAGCGAGAACGCCGGGTTCCCTTCTCGGAGCGCGTTGACCCCGACCACGATCTCCTCGGCCGCTTCGCGGGCGAGCGCGACACGGTAGGCCTCGCGGGCGATCTCCGAAACGAAGTAGCCCTTGTCCACCGCCGAAAGCGCCCCTCCCATCGCCTCGATGCGCTCGAGGTAGTCGTCCGCCTCCTGCTCGATCCGGTCGGTCGCCTCCTCGATCGCGTAGGCCCCCCCGAGAGGGTCGACCGTGCTCGCCACCCCCGACTCCTCGGCAAGGATCTGCTGGGTGCGCAGCGCGAGGCGGGCGGACGCCTCGGTCGGGAGCCCGATCGCCTCGTCCAGGGCGTTCGTGTGGAGCGACTGGCCGCCCCCGAGCACCGCGCTGAGCGCCTCGAGGGTCGTCCGCACGACGTTGAGCTCCGGCTGCTGGGCCGTCAGGCTCGAGCCGGCCGTCTGGACATGGAAGCGGAGCTGCTGGGAGCGGGAGCTCCGGGAACCGAAGAGGGTCCTCACGGTCCTCGCCCAGAGCCGGCGAGCGGCCCGGAACTTGGCGACCTCCTCGAGGAAGTGGACGTCCGCCGAGAAGAAGAACGAGACCCGGGGCAGGAACGCGTCGACATCCAGCCCGCGGCGGGCGACCGCCCGAACGTAGGCGATCGCGTTCGCGATCGTGAACGCGACCTCCTGCGCGGCGGTCGCCCCGGCCTCCCGCATGTGGTAGCCCGAGACGGAGATCGTGTTCCACTGCGGCATCTCCCGCGTCGCGAACTCGATCAGGTCGACGGCCAGACGTAGCGACGCCTCGGGCGGGTAGATGTACGTCCCGCGCGCGACGTACTCCTTGAGGATGTCGTTCTGGACCGTCCCCGCGACGCGGGAGCGCCGGACGCCGCGCTCCTCGGCGACCGCCACCAGCAGCGGGACGAGGATCGGCGCCGTCGCGTTGATCGTCATCGAGACCGTCACCGCGTCCAGCGGCAGCTTGGCGAAGAGCGTCCGCATGTCCCCGAGCGAGGCGACCGGCACCCCGCACCTTCCGACCTCCCCGCGGGCCTTCGGATGGTCGGAGTCGTAGCCGTTCTGCGTCGGGAGGTCGAAGGCGACCGAGAGGCCGGTCTGGCCACCGCTCAGGAGGAACCGAAACCGGCGATTCGTCGCCTCCGCGCTCCCGAACCCGGAGTACTGGCGGAACGTCCACAGGCGGCCGCGGTACATCGTCGGGTGAATCCCCCGGGTGAACGGCGGCTCCCCCGGGAACCCGACCTCGGAGAGGAACGCGCTGTCCGGGTCGTCCGGGGGCCCGGCGAGGAGCGGCAGGACCCCTCCCTCGAACCGGGGGCCCAGGGCGCGTCGCGCGGTCTCCTCCCAGGCCTGGTACTCCGGGTTCTTCGGCGTCCTCCGACGGGGCGTAGGCATCGCTCGCGCACCGGCGGGCGCTATTTGGTGGTGTCGCGGCGCGCCGCGGGCGCCACGGCGGACCTGCGGCGGTGGCCAACCGCTATTACGGAGGGGAAGGTGGGCGCCGCGCCGTGGAGACGAGGACCGCGCTGATCACGGGCATCACCGGTCAGGATGGCTCGTACCTCGCCGAGCTGCTCCTCGGGAAGGGCTATCGCGTGGTCGGGGTCGTGCGGCGGCTCAGCACCCCCAACATGGCGAACCTGGGCGGCGTGCACGACCAGGTGGAGATCCTCAGCGCCGACCTGATGGACCAGTCGTCCCTGAACTCCGCCGTCAAGTACTCGCAACCTCACGAGATCTACAATCTCGCCGCGCAGTCGTTCGTCCAGGCGTCGTTCGTCCAGCCGGACCTTACCGGCGAGACCACCGGCCTCGGGGCGCTGCGCATGCTCGAGGCGACGCGGGCCTACGCGCCGGACGCGAGGTTCTACCAGGCGGCCTCGAGCGAGATGTTCGGCCGGGTCGTCCAAGAGCCCCAGAACGAGACCACGCCGTTCCATCCCCGGAGCCCGTACGGTGTGGCAAAGGCCTACGCGTACTGGGCCGCCGTGAACTACCGCGAGGCCTACTCGATGTTCGCAAGCAACGGAATCCTGTTCAACCACGAATCCCCGCGCCGGGGCATCGAGTTCGTGACGCGCAAGATCTCGGTCGCCGTGGCCCGGATCGCCCTCGGGAAGGCGCGCCAGCTCGCGCTCGGCACGCTCGACGCGGCCCGCGACTGGGGGTACGCCCCCGACTACGTCGAGCTGATGTGGAGGGTCCTCCAGCACCCCGAGGCCGACGATTTCGTCGGCGCGACGGGCGAGTCCCACACCGTGCGGGAGTTCGTCGAGGAGGCGTTCCGGGTGGCAGGCGTGGAGAACTGGTCGAAGTACGTCGTCACCGACGCGCGCTTCACCCGCCCCTCCGAGGTGAACAATCTGCGGGGCGACGCGTCCAAGGCGGCGAAGAAGCTCGGGTGGACCCCGACCACGAGGTTCAAGGACCTCGTCCGGCTCATGGTCGAGGCCGACCTGAAGGGTCAGCGCGGTTAGTCACCCCGATCTCGCGACGGGGGGCGCTCGACCCGCGGGCTCGTCGGCAGAGGACGACGACGGCTCCACGCTGCGCTCTCCCGTGGGCGAGCGGCTTGGGGTCCGCTCAGGCCCGGGCGAGCTGCTCGTAGATCGTCCGGAGCGACTCGGTGGTCACCGACCAGTCGAACGCGCGCACTCTCTCCGCCGCCCGGTCGACGAGGCGTCGGGTCTCCCCGCGGTCGGCGTCGATGCTCGCCAGCGCCTCGGCGAGGGCTCGGGGGTCCCCCACCGGGACCAAGCGACCCGCCCGACCCTCCTCGAGGACCTCCGGGACCGCCCCGGTCCGGCTGGCGATCACTGGGGTCCGTGCTGCCATGGCGTCGAGGAGGACGATCCCGAACGACTCCCACTCCGAGGGGAGCACGAGCCCTTTCGCGCCCCTCAGCACCCCGCGGTACGTCGGGGTGTCGACATAGCCGAGGAAGACGACCAAGTCTCGGACGCCGAGCTCCTGAGCCGCCGCCTCGACCTGGGCCCGGGCGCCCGCGTGGGTCTCCGGCCCTACGACGACGAGCGGACGGCGCTGCTCCGGGGGCAGCCGCGCCAGAGCCTGGACGAGGCCGACGATCCCCTTGTTCCCCGCGATCCGACCGGAGTAGACGAAGTACTCCGGAGGGAGCCGGGGATCGTGGTGGTCGGCCGCCGGGTCGGACCACGAGGAAAGGTCGATGCCGGGGGGGACCACGTGGATCGGGGCGGAGAGGGCGAAAGGGCGGAGGCGGTCCACCTCGAACTTCGACAGGGCGATGAGGGCCCCGGCCCGACCGTACGCTCCGAGTCCAAAGCCGAAGTCCATGAGCCGGATCGCTCCTTTCTTCAGGAGCGGCTCGGTCCGGAGCGCGGGGTGGTAGTAGGTCGACACGACCAGGGGGATCCCGCATCGCCGGGCGACATGGGCCGCCTGGAGTACGTGCCCGGTGCGGTGGTTGTGGGCATGGATCACGTCCGCGCCGCTCCGGGTCAGCGCCTCGGTCAACCCGACCATGAGCGGGAACCGGAGCCGCTGGGACCGGCCGTAAGGGAACCGCCGGACGGGCAGAGGATCTGGGACGGAGGAGGCACCACCCCTCGTCGGGTCGTCGGTGGGACCCGCAAAGACCTCGACGGTGAACCCCTGGCGGATCAACCACTGGGACGTCTCGCGAACGATCGCGACGATGCCTCCCCCGGGGCCGAATCGGGGCATGACGTGGAGGAGCTTCATGGGAGGGCGATTGCCCGCAGGAGGGGCCGGACCGCTGGGACCTCGGCCCACCGGCGGCGGAGGATCGCTCCGTCCAACGACCCCCGGCCCCACCGAGAGTCCGTGCCTCGGTGTCGGTCGCCCAGGTCGGTGCGACGGGGTGCCATCGTGCGCCGGGGGCGAGAGGAACGTAATGAGGCTGACTGGGCAGGGTCCCTCGGTCGCCAAGGGTCACCCCGGATCGGGTGATCGCGGCCGTGTTCGTCCATGGCCGTACCGGCGGGCCAGGCCGCGGTAGCGCACTTTGCGGGGCCGCACGGCCTATGGAACCGGCCGCGCCCGCGCTTCCCAGCTCCTGGACGAGCCGATCCGGTCGTCCGAAGGGAGGACCGACCCGGGCCCAAGACGGCCCGCTCGCGGAGGACAACGCTTCCCGAGAAGGTGGGAAGGGGTTCACCTGGAGCGGTCGCTACGGGGGAGCGTCACGACGGGCGGCGAGCGCCGCTAGGCTCGTCAGGTCGACCTCGGCCCACGCGACCGGGACCGGCACTCCGAGCTTTTCCAGGAGGCCAGGGTGGATCTCGCCCAGCTCGGCGACGACCTCGCCGGCGACCCGGACCCGGGCCGCGCGCCCCGGGATCGTCCCGGCAAGCTCGGCGGGCTCGCGGACGGAGCCGACGTCGAGCGAACGGAGCACGTACTCGACGGTCGCGGCGGCGTCGGCGAAGCCGGCGCCCTCGGCGGCGATGACGAGCCCCGCGCGCATCCTCGTTTCTCCCCCGCACTCGGTCCCCGGAGCCCGGACCACGACGGGGGCGACCTCGGCAAACCGTTGCGGATAGCCATGGCGGGTGTTGCGGCCGAGCACCTCGAGGTGGGAGAGGAGGAGGCGGTCCCGCACGACCGAGAACTCGCGGGAGACCGGGTTCGCGAGGCGGATCGGCTCGGTGCCTCCGAGCCGCTCGGCGGCCGTGTCCGAGACGAGCACCGGCGTCAGCGGCTCGGCGAAGCCGAGCCCCAGGAGGAGCTCCCCGATCTCGCGCCGGAACCGCGACTCGGCCCGCCGGCGCCCCCGCCCCTGGCTCGGGGGCAGGACGCCGTCCTCGGAGCGCAGTCCTCCGGCGAGGATCACCTCCTCGGCGAGGTCGACCGCCGCCAGCAGGTCCGGTCGCCAGGGGGGGACGGAGACGGTCCAGCCTCCCCGAGCCCGGCGGGCCGTAAGGCGGGCCTTTCCGAGCCGCTCCACGACCTCGACGGACGGGAGCTCGGTCCCCAGGAGGTCCGCGAGCACCGAGGACGGGAGCTCCCGCGGTACCTCGGAAATCACGGCCTCACCGTCCGAACGGACGTCGCCGGGTCCCCCGACGGGGACGGGGAGGACCGACCACCCCTGCGCGACGAAGACGACCAAGAGAAGGCCGAGCCCTTCGCGGACCGCCCTCTCCCGCGTCCCCGTCGCCTCGAGCAGGAGCGCACGGTCCCCCGGCGAGGCCTCGCCTCGGTCCCGCCCGTTGAGCACCGGTGGGAGGCTCAGCACGTCTCCGCCCGCGTCCCGGAGCGTGAGGCAGGCGTCGCCCGCGCGGCCGAGCTCGCCGTACCGCTTCGCCAGCGGATGGTCGGCATAGAACCGCCGAGCGTCGACCGGCCCGCTCGCATCGAGCGGGGTGAACTCGACCTGGGAGAACGGCTCGAGGGCGTAGCGGACCGGGGAACGTAGGCGCCGGGCCGGGTAGATCCCCAGGCTCATCGCGCGGCGGTCGCGCCCAACGGTCGCGTGGAGAAGCTCCTGGAACCGGACCGCTTCGGCGAGCAGCCCGGCGTCGAGCGGTCGTCCCGTCGGGGCCTGGAGCCGGACCCCGGCGATGTACGGACGCACCGGGCCCACCGACGGGTCCACGACGAAGCGCAGGGGCGAGCCGGACGGTCGTCCACGCCGCGGGCGCACCCCCCCGGCCGCGGTGCCGAGCGCCCCTTGGAGGTGGAGCGCGAGCCCGCCCTCCGAGAGAAGGTCGAGGCGGTCCGGCGTGACCGAGACCTCGAGCGTCTCGGCCGTCGCCGTGCCAGCCTCGGCCTTGGAGGCGAACAGCGCCGCGTCAATCTGCGCGGGCGTGATGCCGGGCCCGATCCGTTCGAGGAGCCGCGGACGGGAGAGGGTCGAGCTGGGCATCGCTACGGGGCCGCCCCCCTCAGCTCGTCCAGGTCATCGGCGAACAGCTCGCGGATGTCGTTGCAACCGAGCGAGACCATGGCGAGCCGCGTGACCCCGACGCCCCAGGCGAGCACCGGGACGTCGATGCCCAGCGGACGGAGCACCTCCGGCCGGAACAGGCCCCCGGGGAACACCTCCATCCAGCCCAACCGGGGGTGGTGAACGTACCCCTCGATCGACGGCTCGGTGAACGGAAAGTAGCTCGGCCGGATCTTCAGCTCCCGGATCCCGATCGCCTCCGCCAGCTCACGGAACAGGCCGACCAGGTGCCGAACGTTCATGCCGGGCGCTCCGACGATCCCCTCGGACTGCCAGAACTCGAGGTGGTGCTGGGCGTCCACGTTCTCGCGGCGGAAGTTGCGGTCGATGCTGTACATGCGGAACGGCGGACGGGGGGCCCGCGCGAGGAACCTGGCCGAAACGGCGGTCGTCTGCGACCGAAGGACCGACCGTCGAGCGACCCGGGGGTCGTACGTGACGCCCCAGCCGGGCCCGAGCGGCACGGTCTCCCCGGGGAGCGGCCGGCCCTCGTGGGCCGCCGCCACCCTCGCGAGGAGCTGCGGCGGGGGAAGCTGACCGACCACCCCGTCGACCGCGAGGGCGTCGTGGATCGACCGCGCGGGATGGTCCTGGGGCATGAACAGGACGTCGTTGTTCCAGAACTCCGTCTCGAGGAGCGGTCCCGAGGCCTCCTCGAAGCCGAGGCCGATCAGCACCTCCTCGAACTGGCCGAGCCAGGCGAGGTAGCGGTTGCGCCGGGCTCCCGTCGTGAACGGAACGCTCGCGCGGATGTCGTACGGGCGGAACGGGCGCCCGGCCCAGCCTCCCGAGGCGAGCAGGGATGGGGTGAGCGCGCCGAGCGGCTCGACCCCCGCCGCGGTGAGTGGAAGGCGGAGACCTTCCTCGGAGGCGGCCCACCGCTTGCGGGAGCGCGGCTCCGAGCGGACGAGGCCACGGCGCCCCAGCGCCTCGACCACCGACGCGTCGGTCGGGGCCTTCCCGGCCTCGACCTCCCGAAGCGCTCGCTCCTCCGCCTCCCCGACCCGGGCGACCGCCGCGCCGGCGCGCAACCGCAGCGGGACGCCGTCCTCGAGGAGCCCGCGACGCCGGAGGATCCCGATCGCCGCGGTGCGCTCCGCGTCGTCGAGACCTTCGGAGGCGAGATCGGCCGGCGCGACGGCACCCTTCCCAGCGATCGCCTCGAGGAGCCGGCGCTCCGGGAGCCCCTGGGCGACCGCGGCGGCCCCGCGGGGCGTGAGGCGGAGCGTCCTCTCGTGCTCCTCCTGGACGACCGCGAGGTGCTTCGACCGGAGCCTCTGGAGGCTCCCCCGGACCTGCTCGGCCGAGAGGCCGCTGGTCCGAATCACCTCCTCCTCGTCGATCGGCGAGATTCGCGCCGTGCGAAGGAACTCGAGCACCGAACGTTCCGGCCCCGAAAGGGTCAGCGGAGCCGCAGCGTCCCGGGCGTCCTCCGAGGCTCCGGGCACGACCGGCCGAGGGCCGGCACGGAATAAGCTGTTCGTGGGGAGGACCGGTCGGTCCGGTTCCCGGGGACCGGCCGCCCGGGGACCTCGGGCCGCTCGAGCTAAGGGGAACCGGTCGGCGGCGGGGGCGTAGCTCCACCGCTCGGCGGGGGACCCGGAGGCGAGGACGGGGCCGAGGGCGGGGCTCCGGGGGGAGGGCGCGCGGGAGGTGGCGGAGGGGACGACGCGGGAGGGGAAGGCGGCGGAGGGGGAGAGACGGCCCGGCGGGGAGGTCCCGCGGGCGATTCCCTCGGCCGACCGATCCAGGCTCCCCCGACGGCCGCTGCCCCGACGATCACCGAGTATGCGACGTACGCCCACGGCGGCTCCTCGAGGAAAGAGAGCGCCGGGACGAGGCCGAGGAGGTTGACATCGACCCGCAGGCCGGCCGTTCCGTAGAGCTGCGTCGTCATCACGGAGGCGTTGACGAGGGCGTGCTCCCCAAGGTAGCAGAACGGAACGGAGAAGCGCGCCGACACCCGGCCGTAGGTGTCGGTCGTCGGCGAGGCCGTGCCGAAGGTCCCGGTGCAGGGCCCGAGGGTCGTGTCGGCGGAGAACGAGAGGCTGACGAGGACATTCGCGATCGGCATGCCGGTCGTCCGGTTGGTGATCAGCACCTGGATCCCGACCGACCCCCCCGGGGGGATCGTGGTCCGGTCGACCACGAGGGTGAGGTTCACGAACGAGCCGAGGAGGTCCTCGAAAAGCACGTCGGCCCTCGGGCTTCCCCAGCCGGTGACCTCGTTCCAGCCCGTCCCTGCCTCCGCTACACAGTTCGAGCCTCCGGTGACGTCCGCGAGGCCAATCCCGATCGTGCCCATCGGCTCCTCTGCGCCGATCCGATACAGGTTGGGCGTGAAGAACCCGAGCGACTGGCCCCACTTCGCGTCGATGTCGGCGACCAGGCTGGCCCAGAGCGGCGTGGCGAAGCTCGTTCCCGCCGCCGCCATCGCCGTGCCGTTGAAGTAGAGGAGGTTGTCGGCGGCCGAGCCGCTCACGTCGGGCATCCCCCGGTGCCCGTTCGCCTCGACCGCTCCCGCGGCGCTCCCGACCTCCTGCCAGGAGGGGGCGGCGAATTGCGTCGAGAACCCTCCGCCGCTGTCGTTCCAGCCCGACTCGGAGAACTGGAGCTGGCCGAGCGGCCCGCGGCTGATCGTCATGGTCGTTCCGCCGACCGCGACGACCTCCGGCGACGAGGCCGGGTACTCCGGGGCGAGCCCCCCCGAGCAGGCCGTCGTGTTCCCGCCGGTGTCACCGGTCGCCGCGAGGACGGTGATCCCCTTGCTCTGGGCCTCCGCGAGGAGCGGGGTCCAAGCCGAGACCAGCCCGCTGTCGGTGTCCTCGGCCGTCCCGAACGACATCGAGATCGCCGACACGTTCAACGAGACCGCCTTCGAGAGCGCCGCGGTGAGATCGGCGTTCGACGGGCTGTACGACGGCGCCGACCCGTCCGGGGCATAGACGACGTCGATCGTCGCCCCAGGGGCCATCGACGCAGCCCACTCGGTGTCGAGCGTCAGCTCCTCGACCGCCGTGGGGTCCGGCGAGAACACCGAGTCATTGGCCGGCTCCGGCGCGCCGTCCACGGGGTACGGGACGATCTTCGGTTGGGGGAACACCGACGGGTAGTACTGCGAGTTCGAGAAGAACGCCTCGAGGTCGCTCGGAGCATACCCTTCTCCCCAAAGGACGACGGCGATCGAGTTCCGGACCGGATAGGTCGCGTTCTGGTAGCCGCCCGAAAGGTTGTAGAGCGACGAGAACCTGTAGAACTGCCGGGCGAGCGCGGGAGTCACCTCGCTGGCGCTGGCCGGGGAAACGGCGGCAGGACCCGTCGACCGGACCTGCACGGGCCGAAGGTCGAACGAGAAGGTCGTGAACCCCGAGCTGAGCCCGACGACCCCCGCGACCTCCGATTCCACTCCGGGGGGGAGGGACGGCGGAGACGCCGGGAACAGGACCGGCGAGCCGTGGTGGGTTCCCGCGAGCAGTTCGGTCGAGAAAGCGCGCCCGACCTCGGCGGCGGCCCCCTCGAGCCCCACGGAGACGCGGTCGGGATCGGTCGTGGTGACGCGAAGCCCGTCCGCTCGGAAGAGCGCCAGCGCCGCGTCGTACGCGACGGCCGGGAGCGAGGCGACGAACGTCACCTCCAACGGAATGCTCCCGGAGGCCGGCCGCGCATCGCCGACCTCCGTCAGATAGATCGGAGAGTAGCCGGCCCTCGGCCCGAACGACCCGTCCTCGACTCCGAGCCACGCCTCCGGGGCGGCAGGGCTGGGCCCTGGGCGGCGGGACGGCTGTTCTCCGGCGAGGACGAAGAGCGGGCCAATCGCGCAGACGACCGCCAGGACCACGGCGATCGATGCGCGCCCCGGGCCTCGTGGAGGGGTGCGGGATCGACTCGTCCCGTGAGGGCGCGTCCGCGGCCCCGTCCCTGGCGGGGGAGCCCGCCCTCTCACGACCGGATCGGGCGGGTGTAGCCGGCGGGAAGATGGAATGGCTCGGCGCCCCCGAGCGAGTCGGGCCGCGGGGTGGGGGACGAGCCGCGCTTCGCCGCGAGGTACGCGTCGAGCTCGACGACCGCCTCCATCGCCGCTCCCATCGCGTAGACGACCGACTTCCCGCCGACGGCGAAGACGCCGGGGACCGCGGTGGCGTGGGAGGCCCCTTGGCCTTCCGGCCAGCCTTGCGAAGTGATCTTGAGACCGAGCCCTGCGGGGAAGCCGTCCATCTCGGCCTTCTGGCCGACCGCGACGATCACCGTATCGCAGGGGATCGTCTCTTCCGACCCGACGATCGGGGTCGGGACCCGACGACCGCTCGCATCCGGCGGTCCGAGCTCGACGGACCGGACGACAAGCCCTTCGACGCGACCCCGCCCGACGATCTCGACCGGCGCCCTGAGGAAGTGGAACCGGATCCGTTCCTGCTCGGCCCCATGGACCTCCTCGGCGTCCGCCGGCATCTCCTTGCGGTCGCGGCGGTAGACGAGGGTGACGCGCGCGCCGGGGGCCTTCCGCAGCGCGGTCCGGACCGAGTCCATCGCGACGTCCCCTCCGCCGATCACGACGATCTCCCGGCCGAGATGGACGGGAGAGCCGGCGTGGACATCCTTCAGGAAGCCGAGCGCCGGCACCACGCCGGCGAGCTGCTCCCCCGGAATCCCGAGGCTCCGGTGCGCGGGGGTGCCGATCGCGAGGACGACGCCGGCGTACCCGTCCGAAAGGAGACGGTCGACGTGCACCTCCGTGCCGACCCGCGTGCCGCGGACGAACGTCACGTCCAGGCCCCGGAACCTCTCGGTATCGCGACGGAGGTCGTCGTCGGTCATGCGGTAGGCGGGGATCGTCAGCATCAGGCCGCCGACCGCCGGCTCCCGCTCGAAGACCGTCACCGCGTAGCCGCGCACGCCGAGCTCCCAGGCGGCCATGAGCCCGGCCGGCCCGGCCCCGACGACCGCGACGCGCTGGGACTTCGGGGCCGACGGGACGTAGGCGAGCTCGCTCTTCCCGTAGTCGAGGGCGGCGCGCTTCAGGTGGCGGATCGCGATCGGGACCCCCTTCTTCGCGACGACGCAGTGCTCCTCGCAGTAGTGGTAACAGACCTTGCAGAGCGTGTTCGCGAGCGGGTCGTCGCGCAGCGTCACGCGGGCGGCCCCGTCGAAATCCTCCGCCGCGATCAGCCGGATGTACTCGCGGCAGTCCTGGGTAATGGGACACGCCTCGACGCACCACGGCCGCCGGCACTGGATGCACCGCTTCGCCTCGAGGACGGCCTCCTCCCGGGAGTACGCGTGCAGCACCGTGCGAAAGTCGTGCACCCGCTCGTCGGGCTTCTCCTCGACGATGGGCACGCGCACGGGGTCGAGCTTGGGAACCACCTTGGACGGAGAGGAAGCTACCTCGGACATGGCCTTGGGTATTCGAGCCCCGCGGTCGGATATCACCTTTCGTCCGCTACGCTGCACACGGACCCGGTGAAACGCTCCCGCGCGCCCTCCGGACCCGACTTATAGGGCCGCCGGCGTCGTGGGGGAGAGGGTCGCTTCGGCCCCGGTCACCCGATGGTACTGGACGCGCTCGGCAAGTCACTTCGCGGGGTCCTGCAAAAGATCGCCCGGGGCTCGACGGTCGACGAGGCGCTCCTCGGCGAGGTCGTCCGCGACATCCAGCGGGCGCTCCTCCAGGGGGACGTCAACGTCCAGCTGACGCTCGACCTGACGAAGAGGGTTCGGCGGAGGGCGACCGAGGAGAAGCCCCCGGCCGGAGCGAGCCTCCGCGACTTCCTCGTGCGGATCATCTACGAGGAGATCCGCGGGATCCTCGGCAAGGACCGCCCGTTCGAGGCGAAGCCGAAGCGCATCCTGCTCGCCGGCCTGTTCGGCCAGGGCAAGACCACGACCGCGGCGAAGCTCGCCCGCTTTCTCCAGAAGAAGGGGGTCCGCGTCGCCCTGGTCGCCGCCGACGTCCACCGGCCGGCCGCGATCGACCAGCTCGAGCAGCTCGCGAAGAAGATCGGCGCCGACTTCTACGCCGACCGCGGCGAGACGAAGGCCGAGAAGATCGTCGCCCGGGCGCTCTCCACGATCCCCCCGCACGTCGCCACGATCGTGGACACCGCCGGCCGCACCGGGCTCGACCCGGATCTGATCGCCGAGCTGAAGCGGGTCAAGGAGGTCCTCGCCCCGGAGGAGGTGTTCCTCGTCCTGGACGCGACGATGGGCCAGAGCGCCGGGCGCAGCGCGGAGGCGTTCCACCAGGCCGTCGGACTGACGGGGGTCATCCTGACGAAGATCGACGGTTCGGCGAAGGGCGGAGGCGCCCTCTCCGCGGTCGCCGCGAGCGGGGCGCCGATAGTCTTCCTCGGGACCGGCGAGCACATCGAGGAACTCGAGCGGTTCGAACCGACGAGGTTCGTCTCTCGCCTCCTCGGGATGGGCGACATCCAGACGCTCCTCGAGCGGTTCGAGGAGCTGTCGAACAAGCAGGCCGCCGAGGAGGCGGCGAAGAAGCTGATGAGCGGGCGGTTCACGCTCCGCGACATGCGCACGCAGCTCGAGTCGCTCGGGCAGATGGGACCGTTCTCGAAGCTCGTCTCGATGATTCCGATGCTCGGCACGGCGAAGCTCGACGACCAGCAGCTCGACGAATCGCAGCGGCGGCTCCTGCGCTTCCGGGCGATCCTCGACTCCATGACCCCCGCCGAGCTGGACGACGCCCAGCTGATCAAGGCCGAGCGGGTCCATCGCATCGCCCGCGGGAGCGGCCAGCGTCCCCAGGAGGTCCGGGCCCTCCTCAAGCAGTACGAGGCGACCCGCAAGGCCGCGCACGGCCTGGTGTCGAACCGTCGGTTCCGTCGCCAGATCGAGAAGCAGTTCGCCGGCGGCGGCCCGATGCCGCCGGGGTGACCGGACGGTCGGATGGATGCGCTCTCCGTCGGCGAAGCGGTCGCCGGGGGATGCCTGCTGTTCTTCGTCCCGGGGTACACCGTGGCGAAGGCGGTCTTTCCCGAACGGCGCCTCGCCGGCCCGGAGGGAGTACGGTGGGGGATCGAGCTCGTCGCCCTCGCCCTCGTGCTGAGCGTCGTCCTCACGGTGGCGGTCGGCTACCTGTTGCTCGCGGGCGCCCCGGGCGGGTTCAGCGCAAGCTGGGGCGACCCCCTCCTCGAGGCGGTCCTGGCCGCAATCGCCGGGATCGCGTTCGTCACGGGGTGGCTCGAGGGAGCCTACGCGCGGGCCCCTCCGGCCCGGCGACCGCTCCCGGTCGAGCCGGGGGGCGCGGACGCCTGGGAGCTGAGCGATCGGCTCGGCCGTCTCCAGCGGGAGCGGCAGGGCCTCGAGCGAGAGCTGCGACGCGCCCTCGCCTCCGACGACGACGCCAAGGCCCGGATCCGTTCCCGCCTCGAGCACGTCGTCGAGGAAGAGCAGGCGCTGCGCCGGCAACGGGAGGCGGAGTATGAGCTCTAGGCGTTCGGCCGAGGCGCGTCCGGTCCACAAGATGGTCGTGGTCGTCCGCGGCGAGCTCCGCCTGACCGCGGGCAAGGCGGCGGTCCAGGTCGCGCACGCCGCGGTCCTCCTCGCACGTCGCGCCGAGGCGGTGGCGCCGAAGGAGTTCGAGAGCTGGTGGGCGGGCGGTCAGCGGAAGGTCGCCCTCGAGGTCCCCACGCTCCGCGAGCTCGAGGAGCTCGAACGCAGGGCCCGCGCCGAGGGGATCCCGACCGCGTGGGTGGAGGACGCCGGGTTCACGGAGGTCCCGCCGGGGACCCGGACGTGCCTCGGGCTCGGCCCGGCGCCCGATTCGCGGCTCGACCCAATCACAGGGAGTCTCCCCTTGCTCTAGCCGACCCGCGGGGCCGACACGAGCCCGTCCCGGGGTTCCGGGACGGGCGCCGAGGCCCTGGGGCCGCCGCCGGACGCTGGGCGCCCGGCGGGCGACCGGGTGGTCTACGTCTTTGGAGGAGGTGGAGAGCCCTCCGAACCGGCTCCTTCGGAGCCCGCGCCCTTGGCCGACCCACCGCCCTCCGTCCAGGACTCGGGCGGCGTGGACGGTGGCCGACGGCCATGGTAGTAGGCCGCGAGAGCGAAGCCCACGATCATCAGGACCGCGAAGGTCCCGATCAGGGCATAGGCCAGCTTGCTGAGGTACGTCCAGGCGGGGCTGCTGGTGCTCGTGGCCGCCGGCGCGAACGTGACACTCAGGCCCGTCTTGGTGCCCGTCACTCCGATTGAGCCGAAACTCGGCGTCGCAAGGTAGCCATTCGGCCCGGAGATCGCGTACGTCCACGTTCCGTTGGCCACCAGGAACAGGATGGTCGTGGAGGGGCTGGTCTTCGACTGGCCGCCCATATAGACCGTCCATACCGCGCCGGACGGGAGAGAGATCGCCGTGAACGTCACGACGAACGTGGACGGCATCGGGCCGAAGAGGACCATCTGCTGACGGCCCGTTCCGTTCACGGTGATCTGGCCGGTCGCGGGGATCGCGAAGTAGCCGGTCGGAGGGCTGACCGTGAAGTTGTGCGTCCCGTTCCCGAGGGTGAAGTTGATCTCCGTCGTATTCAATCCGACCATGAGGTCCGCGATCGTGATGTTCCACCAGCTCGCGTTCGGCAGGCCGGCCTCGGTGAACGTGACCAGGAACGAATTCTTGGTCAAGACGCACGGCAACAGGACGTCCAGCGCGACACCCTGAACGGTCACGGTCGCCGGGTTGGCCGGCGCCACGTAGCCGGTCGGCAGGGTGAACGACACGGGGTAGGTGCCGTTCGTCTCGTAGAACGTCATGCTCGTCTTCGTCGTGGTCTGGTTGTACACCGAGCCGGGCGGTCCGATCCCCACTGACCAGGTCGAGCCGCTCGGCAGCCCGGTCTCGGAGAACGTCAGCGTGAACGTCTGGATCGTGACCCCGACGTACGCCAACGCGACGTTCACCGAGGTGGTCCCTACGATCACGGTCCCGGGCGCCGGCGACGTGAAACCGGCGATCACCGCGGGCTGGTAGTGGTACGTGTTCGACTGAGGCAGGGCGAAGAGGATGCTCGGCACGTTCGATCCGAGCCGGCCGTATCCGGTGATCACGACCGACCAGCTCGTGTTGGAGGCGAGCCCGGTCTCGTTGAAGTAGACGTTGGCGGTCGGCGTGACGAACGGATAGTAGGTGACGAACTTGGTCACGTTGGCCCCATTCACCGTGACGGTTCCGCTGGCCAGCGAGACATTGTAGCCGCTCTCGAACGACACCGAGTAGTCGTACGTGTCGTTGAGCAGCCCCGTGAAGATGATCGACGAGGCGACTCCCGTCCCCGGCACCGTTGCGCTCTCCGTGGTTGCCCCGATCGTCGCCGACCAGGTCGTGCTCTTGGCCAGCCCACTCTCGGTGATGTTGACGTTGTAGACGCCCGAAGCGTACTTCCAGAACGACCAGAGCTGGTCGCCGCCGCCGCCGATCATGGGGTTGGTGTTGATCCCCGCGGGGTTGATCCACGACGCGTAATCGGTGAAATCCACGCCTTGGTTGGCGTACATGTAGAGCGAGAGTTCGTTCGCGATGTGCTCGACGAGATTGTAGTCGAGCTCGCGCTGGGTTATGTTCGTGAGGTGGCCCGCGGCGGTGATCCAGTCGGACATCGATTCGTAGGCGAATCCCTGGCAAGCGTTCGGGATCTGGCCCACGGTCGCCCAGTAGACCAGCTCGGAGAAGCTGCTCAGGTCGGTCGTGTGCCCGGCGCACGCCGAGGCGTGGGCGTTCATGTACGTCGGCAGGAGGAGCTGGGACGAGACCGCGTCCGGCACCGTGTACGTCCCCGCGGGACCGTACATCGTCGGGACGTTGTCGGTCGGGTCAGGGTAGTCGGGCGCCCATCCGTACGGGTAGTCGGGCATGTTGCCCTGCCCGGGAGGAAGGCCCACGGAGACCGCCTCGGTCGTCGGGGGGATGTCCAGGAGGTACGGCTGCAGGGCGTTGTCGCTCAGCGACTTGATGCTGGCGATCCAAAGGTTCGCCTGCTCATCGTCGACCGAGAAGCCGGTAAGGCTGATGATCGGGAACTGGCAGGGGTGGCTCGACGTGCAGGCGGCCGCCGTGGGGTCGTACCACGGAGTGCCGGGCGTCGTCGCCTCCTTCCACCACCAGGTGACGTTCCCCACCTTGCCGGGGGTCGAGACAGGGTTGCCCGAAGGCCAGGTGACGTTGGCCGGGTAATAGTTGCCCATCCCATGGGGGATCACGCCGCCGTAGGCCTCTCCCGTGGCGATCCCGTCGGAGGTGTAGACGTAGTTGATCAGGGTGGTGTACGGCATCGCGTTCACCATGAACTCGCGGACCGCGACGTTGCTGAACCAGTCCCCCGGGACGTTCAGCAGCCCGGTCGAGTCGATCTGGGCCTCCGCGGAGGTGCTGAAGTTCAGCTCGAACGGGTTGAAGAAGAACGAGAGCGTCGCGATGTTCTGGATCAGGCCGTACCTCCCCGAGGAGACGAGGCTCTGGAGCGTCCCGAAGTCGGCCGGGAAGAGGCCGGCATTGTCCGCCTGGCCACCCGCCATCGCCTCCAGCCCGCTCTGGTCGCCCGTGTCCCAGTAGACGTTCACCGTGCCGATGTAGGCCCCTGCCTTGGGGAGACAACCGGGTTGACCGGCGCATCCTACCGGGGCGGCGTAGGCGGGGTTCGCTCGGAGGAAGTAGCCGCTCGAGGCCGAGACCTCGGTGTACGTGTAGTACGGTCCCGAGCCGATCAACTGCCACGCGACCGACGGCTGCGCGGAGGGGTAGGCGTTCCCGCCTTTGACCTCGTAGCTGTCCCACGCTGTGGGGGTCAGGGTCAGGCTAGCGAGGTAGCGCTGGTAGGCGGCCTGGCTCGTGCTGTTGGCTCCGTACGGAAGGGTGCAGGCGCCGTCCCCGTTCGGCGCCAAGCTCCCGTTGAACCCAGGGACCGGGGCATGCACCGCGGTGAACCTCCCGCAAGGTACGATGCCGCCACCCATCGGGTCGGCGACCAGCTGCATGAAGTTCGGCCAGGGGTAGCCGGAAGCGCCGACGTTGAAGGTGACGCATCCGTTGGTCTTCAGGCCGCCCTTCGGGGCCGGACAGTAGGTGCTGTCGTTGACGAGGATCGCCGACATGATGTGGCGGGGAGTGTTGTTGAACGGGTAGTGGTAGCCCGAGTCCCAGGCGGAGTTCCCGGGAGGGAGGAGCGCCTGCGACTGGATCCACCCAGGGTACGCCTCGAGGAACGGCTGCTCGGCGAACGCCATCGCGCGGGCGAGCGAGAAGACGACGTCCGAGGGGTAGACCGGCCAGCTGGCGCTGGTGTTCGGGTCGTAGAACCGGGCACCCGCGTCGATTTCGAACGTATAGTACTGAGCGTTCGCCGGATCGGTCGCATTCGGGAAGGTGAGGTTCTCGCCGAACTGCGCGGTGCACTCGGCGGAGCCGGGTACGCAGGTCGCGAGCTGCGGGACGAAACTGGACGGCGTCGAGCCGGTGTCGGTCCCGTTGTAGGCGACCAGCGTCTCGTACACATTCCAGATCGGTTCCGCGTTGATCGTGTTGTACGCCGACGCGGGGTCCATCGTTGTCCCGCCTCCAGCGTTTTCGTAGATGTCAAGGGTACCCGAATGCGGCCCGGCCGCCGACGGGGAGGCCGACCCCTCGGCCGTGGGCGCACGGGCCGCGACGCCTCCGCTGGCGGGGGAAGCGGCCACCGCCGGGGCGGCCGCGGGGGCCCCGCTGGAGGCCGCCGTCGGCGACGGTAAGGCCCGAGCCGGAACGACGGTTCCCGGGACCACGCTGAGCGTCAGCACCGCAATCACGACCACCGACAACACTCCCTTAATCCACATGCCGTACCCTGCCATCTCAAACCTTTCCACGGGACCATCCCGCAGGATGAGCATCGTACGGCGACGAGCGGGGTATATATCCTTCCACGGAGGCCACGACGGAGGTCGGCCGGGGGATTCACGGCCGGTCGGACCGGAAAGGGGCGACCGGAGTCGCCCGGGGCCCCCGGGTCAGGGGAGCACGCCCTCGTCGACCGGACGGTCTTGGGCGCGACCATTCCTTGCCTCCTTGAGGTCGATTCCGCGGTAATCGCCCCGGCGCCCCGGAGGGGCCGGCCGCCCCCGAACCCCTCGAGCCCTGGCCCGGACCACCTCGCTGCACCAGGCCGAGGCGCCGAGCCGACCGGCCCCCCACGAAGTCCCGAAATAACCTGCGGTTCCAGTAGCCGGTCGTGGCTCTCGTGCGGTTGATTCTGACGGATTTATAGTCGCGGGGAGCGTAGAACAGTTCGGGAACCCACGATGCAGATGTGGGTCTACGTCGTGCGGCGCCTGGTCCTCCTGGTGCCGGTCCTGATCGGCGTCATGACGATCACGTTCGTCGTGCTCAGCGCGCTGCCCGTTCCCCTACGGCTCGCGGAGGCGTACGGCGCCCCGCCCCCGAACCACCCGGGCGAGTACGCACCGACCATGCCCTGCGCCAACAACTCCTCCCGCGAGTGCCCGAACCCGGTCTACCAGCGGGACGTAGCGCGGCTCGGCTTGAACCAACCCCTTCCCTATCAGTGGGGGGTCTACGCGGTCCGTGTCTTCACGTTCCAGTGGGGCTCGGTCGGGATCGGGAGCACGGTGGGCGATACGTTCCACGCCACGGCCGGTCAACCGGTCGTCGAGGTCCTGGGATGGTTCCTGCCCTACACCCTCGAGCTCGCGGCGCTGTCGCTCGCGATCATCATGGCCATCGCCCTCCCGCTGGGCAATCTCGCGGCGGTGAACCGTAATCGCCCGGTCGACCAGGCGGCCCGGGTGATGTCGTTCTCCGGCTTTGCCTTCCCGGCGTTCCTCCTCAGCTCGTTCGTGCTGATGGGCGCCGTCATCCTCGTCGGGGTGAGCACGCATTACTCCGCGCACACGCCCTGGTGCCCGTCGGGCGAGGTCACGTTCCGAGAGTTCTTCGGGTCCTGGCCCCAATGCACGCTGCCGCCCTACAACCCCAGCTGGCTCACCCAGGGGTTCATCAGCCACCCGACCGGGTTCCCCACGATCGACTCGGCCGTCCACGGCCAGTATTGGCTGGCTATCGACTCGCTGATCCGCATGGTGCTCCCCGCGCTCATCATCGCCTACGGCTCGATCGCGGTCCTCCTGCGGTTCGTGCGCAACAGCATGCTCGAGGTGATGAATCTCGACTTCGTCCGGACCGCTCGCGCCGGGGGCGTGCCGGAGTCGGTCGTCGTCAAGCGCCACGCCGGCCGCAACTCGCTCAACACGACGATCACGGTCCTCGGGCTGACGTTCGCCTTCTTCATCTCCGGCTTCCCCGTGATCGAGTTCGTCTTCGGCCTGAACGGGATCGGCTACCTTCTCGCGCTCTCCGTCGTGAACTCGACCGGGCAGATCGATTTCGGCATCGTCTTCGGCTCGACGCTGTTGTTCACGTACATCGTGGTCGGGGCCAACCTGATCGTCGACGTCCTGTACGCCTACCTGGACCCCCGGGTGCGGCTGAGCTGAGGGGGAGGCTGCTTGACGCTCGATCCTGGAACCCCGGCGCCGTCCTCCGAACCTCCTGCCCCGAGCGGGCAACGTCCGGGCCTTGGCACGGGGCATAAGGCCCGGAACTGGCGGCTCGGGCGCACCCCCAGCCCCCGGCTCGCACAGTTGGCCCGGACATGGTACTTCCTGAGGCGAAACACCCTTGCGATGGTCGGTCTGGGCATCCTGATCCTGCTGGTCGCCCTCGCGCTCTATGCCCTCGCCCTCCCCCTATCGTACGCTTCGCTGTCGGCGTACTGCGCGACCAGCCAGACGAGCCCCAACACGTTCTCCGGCAGCTCCACGACGATCTTGGTCGGAACCGTGCTCCAGCCCGGTCTCACGAACGGGACGTACGGCTTCGCCGTCCAGACCAAGGCAGCGTACACCCCCTCTCCCGGCGTCGGGTCGATCATCGTGGACGGGAGCTCCGTCACGGAGAACGTCACGTTCGTCGCCGGAGAGCCGGTCTCACCGGTACCCCACTTCACGTCCGCGACACCGACCTCGACCGCCCCGACATACTCGGTGACCTTCCAGGAGAGCGGCCTGCCCGCCGGCACGGCCTGGTCGGTCACCCTGAACAGCACCTCTCCGTCGGTCTGCACCCCAGGTTTCCTGGTGGTTTGCACCTACCCGGCGGGGTCGAACTCCCCCGGCCCGGGATGCTACCAGACCCCGGCCCAGGACCCCTCGGTCATCCCTCCTACCGTCGGCTGGAGCACGCTCGCGGGCGGTCCGCTCCCGCTCGGGTCGCTGACGCTGGACCCGAGCCACCCCTACTTCTACGACACCTGGCAGGGGATCCTTCGCGGCTCCGACTGGTCGCTCATGATCTCCGTGACGATCGTGGGGAGCGGAGCGCTCGCCGGGCTGGTCATCGGGGCGGTCGCCGGCGAGTTCGGGGGCGTCGTGGACGAGGTCCTGATGCGCCTGGTCGACATCTTCCTGTCGATCCCGCAAATCCTCCTCGTCATCGTCGTCGTCGCGACGGTGACGCTCAGCTACCCTAGGGTCTTCGGCCTGCCGCCGCTCGACTCGAGAATCGTGCTGTTGATCTTCGCCTTCGCGGTGACGTGGTGGCCGTTTTACGCCCGCATCGTCCGAGGCCAGGTACTCGTCGTCCGGGAACAGAAGTTCGTCGAAGCGGCGCGCGCGAGCGGGGCCGGGAGGGGACGGATCATCCTGCGGCACGTGATTCCCAACAGCGTCTTCCCCGTCCTCGTCCAGATGTCGCTCGACGTCGGGACGATCCCGCTGTTCATCGGGACGCTCGTCTTCCTCGGGTTCGGGATCTTCCCGACGCCCTACTTCCCCGAGTGGGGCGCGCTCTCGGCCCTCTCGGTCGGCTCGGGGGCGAGCACCATCGAGTCGTTCCTGACGAACTGCCAGCTCGCCGCCGAGGGCCTGGGGGCGTGCGTGATCCCCTGGTGGCAGCTCCTCTTCCCCGGCCTCACCCTGTTCTTCTACGCGTTGAGCGTGAACTTCCTCTCGGACGGGCTCCGCGACGCGCTCGACCCGAGGTTGCGGCGGTGAGCGCGGCCGCCGCGACCGGGGCCGCGCCCGACGCGGGGCTTCCGCCCCCGTCGAAGCGGGTGACCCTCGAGCCTTCCCCGGCGGCCGCCCCGGAACCCGCGCCCGCGGCCGACCCGGTCCGCAAGGTCGTGCTGGACGTCCGCGATCTGAGGACCTACTTCTACACATACGACGGCGTCGTCAAGGCGCTGGACGGGGTCACGTTCCAGCTCCACCGCGGAGAGACGACCGGGCTCGTCGGCGAGACCGGGTGCGGTAAGAGCGTCACCGCGTTCTCGATCACGCGCCTGATCCCCGACCCGCCCGGAAGGATCGTCTACGGCTCCGTCCTGTTCCACGACGCCGACCTGCTGTGGGGGCTCGAGGGGGAAGCGAAGTTCCGAGCGATCCGCGGGACCCCCCGCGTGAAGGTCTCCCGCCGCACCCGGCGCATCCGACGGGCCAACGAGCGGATGGAGGCCATCCGGGGGCGCGGGATCGCGATGATCTTCCAGGAGCCGACCCAGGCGATGAACCCGGTGTTCTCCGTCGCGAACCAGGTGGGAGAGATCCTCTACCTGCACCGCGGGACCGAGATCCTCGACGAGCTCCTTTCGGCGACCCCGGACGCCCCTGAGGTCGCGCCGGCGCTCCGCGACCTTCTTGCGGCCATCGGAGGCGGGCGACGCGAGGAGATCCGCCGGGCGGCGGAGGCGATCGGTCGCGCCGCGCGGTCCCCTCGCCTCGGGACGGAGGCGTTCTACCTCGCGCTCGCGGCGATTCGGCCGTCGGCGACCCGTCGCCAGCTCCGGCGGGCCGTCGGGCGGCTGCGGCTGCGCCCGTTCCAGCGACGGTACCTGGAGCATCGCCGGCGCCTCTTCGCGCTCCGCGAGCAGACGAACAGGGTCCACCTCGCCGAGATGTCCGAGCGGAGGATGAAGCCGGGCGCCCGAGGGGCGGTCCGGCTTCGGATCGGCACCGAGCGCCTAACCCACTTCTACTTCGGACTGTGGGGGGTTCGCTCGAGGGTACGGCGCCCGCTCGACCAGGCGCTGTTCTGGAGGGTCGTCCGGATCCTCGAATCGGTCCAGATCGCGAACCCCGTGCAGGTCGCGCGCGGCTTCCCCCACGAGCTCTCGGGCGGGATGATCCAGCGGGTGATGATCGCGATGGCGCTCTCCTCGGACCCTGCGGTCCTCCTCGCCGACGAGCCGACGACCGCGCTCGACGTCACGATCCAGGCCCAGATCCTCGGGCTGATCGGCGACCTGAGGACCCGGGTGGGCACGGCGATTCTCCTCATCACCCACGACCTCGCGGTCGTCGCGGAGGTCGCCGACCGGGTCTGCGTCATGTACGGGGGCCAGATCGTCGAGCAGGCTCCCGTCCGGGAGCTGTTCCACCGGCCCCTCCACCCGTACACCCAGGGGCTGCTCGCCTCGGTGCCCCGGATGGACCAGCCGGAGAAGGAGCTCCACACGATCGCCGGCTCGGTGCCGAACCTGATCGATCCTCCGTCCGGGTGCCGGTTCCACCCGAGGTGCCCGCACGCGATGCCGGTCTGTAGCGCCCAGCGCCCCCCCGTGACCGACGAGGGGGCCGGGCACACCGTCGCTTGCTATCTATATCACGGGGCTCCTGTAGGGGGCTAGCCCGGGAGCGGAGCACGTCGATGGCGACCTCGGAAGCGCCGATCATCCTCTCGGCATGGAACGTCCGCAAGTACTTCCCGATCCGCGGAGGTCTCTTTTCGAGCCACATCGGCGACGTCCGCGCGGTCGACGGGGTCAGCTTCGACGTCCGCGAGGGGGAGACGGTCGGGCTCGTCGGGGAGTCCGGGTGCGGGAAGACGACCGCCGGCCGATTGCTCCTGCGCCTGATCGAACCGACGTCCGGCCAGGCGTACTACCGCACGCCCCCGGAGGTCCACGCCCGGCTCAACCAGCTCTACGGGTACCTGCGGACGTTCTCGGCGAACGGGGAGAACGGAGGGGCGCTCCCTCCCGAGGCCCGGGCGGCGATCGGCGAGCTCGACCAGCTCGCGAACCGCTACTCGCTCTTCCGGATGTCGCCCCGGGCGATGCGCGAGCTCCGCGGGAAGCTGCAGATCGTCTTCCAGGACCCGTTCAGCTCGCTCAGCCCGCGGATGCTCGTCCGCGACATCATCGCCGAGCCGCTCGAGATCCACGGGGTCGGCAACCGCGCCGAGCGCCGCCGCAGGGTCAGCGAGCTCCTGCGCGATGTCGGCCTCAACCCCGAACACGAGTGGAGGTTCCCGCACGAGTTCAGCGGCGGCCAGCGGCAGAGAATCGGGATCGCCCGGGCCCTGGCCCTCCGCCCCGAGTTCATCGTCCTGGACGAGCCGACCAGCGCGCTCGACGTCTCGGTCCAGGCCCAGATCCTGAACATCCTGCGGCGGCTCCAGGCCGAGCAGCGGCTGGCCTACCTGTTCATCTCGCACCACCTCTCGGTCGTGCGGGCGATGAGCCAGCGCGTCGTCGTGATGTACCTCGGCAAGGTCGTCGAGCAGGCCCCGACCGAGGGGCTGTTCCAGCATCCCCTCCACCCCTACACCCAGGCGCTCCTGTCGGCGATCCCGATCCCCGACCCGGACCTGAAGCGCGAACGGATCCTCCTGCAGGGGGACGTCCCGAGCCCCGCGGCGCCCCCGTCCGGCTGCCGGTTCCACACCCGGTGCCCGTCGGTGATGGCGGTCTGCTCGAAGGTCGATCCGCCCCTCCTGGAGGTGCGCCCGGGCCATGTCGTCGCCTGTCACCTCTACCCGACACCGTACGCCGCCGCGGCGCTCGAGCCCGCCGCCGACCAACCGCTGCCGTCGTCCGCCCGCGCGGAGCTCAGCGCCCCGGCGTCGTAGGGCCCGATCGTGTTCCCGCGTCGGCCGTCCGCAGGTTCCGCTGGCGCACCGGCCGACGTCGACCTCACTCCCGAGGAGGAGCAGATTTGGCAGGCCGGAGTCGAGCGGGTCGAGCAGGAGAAGCGCGAGGCGCTCCGCGCCCCGGGACCGTCCTGGCGCGAGTGGTTCTTCTACGACCTCGCGAAATGGTGGGTCGGGCTCCTTTTCCTGGTCGTCGACGTCTGGATCGGCGGGACGTGGATCTACGGCGGGACGCTCTCGACCCTGGACGTGGGCGGACTGGTCCTATCCGTCGTGCTCGCCGTCTACCTCGAGTTCCTGCTCTGGGGCTACCTCTGGCGCCGGCCGTCCGACACGACCGTGCGGAGCCGCCGCCGGTTCCGTCCGAGCTGGAGGGCGCTGCGCGAGTTCGGCCGATGGACCCCCGAGGCTGCCCGGCTCCGGGATCGACGGGGCCGCGCGGCCCCGGACGACGGCCTCCCCAACCCCCACGAGTTCCTGTGACCGCTCCGGCCCGCGCGCAGCGAAGGCAGTAATACCGGACCCGGCTGGCCCCGCCGTGCGTACCGCGCGGGGTCTGAGGCTTGCGCCGTCGCTCCTGAGCGCGGACTTTGCCGACCTCGCCGGCGCGATCCGGGAGGCCGAGGCGGGAGGAGCCGACGCGTTCCACCTCGACGTCATGGACGGCCACTTCGTGCCGAACATCTCCTTCGGGCCGGCGCTCGTGAGCGCGGTCCGGGCCCGGACCCGCTTGCCGCTCGACGTCCACCTGATGATCGACGAGCCGCTTCGGTACGTGGAGGCGTTCCACCGGGCCGGCGGCGACACCCTCGTCTTTCACCTCGAGGCGGGGAGCGAGCCGGAGGCGGTGGTGAGGGAGGTCCGTCGCCTCGGCGGGTCGGTCGGCGCGGCGATCCGGCCCGAGACCCCGTTCTCCGCGGTGGAGCCGCTCGCCGACCGAGTCGACCAGATCCTGGTGATGAGCGTACATCCGGGGTTCTCCGGGCAGAAGTTCCTTCCCGAGGTGCTTCCGAAGCTCCGGGCCGCCCGCACCCGCCTGGACGAGCTCGGGCGGGACACGGACGTGTCGATCGACGGCGGCGTGACGTGGGAGACCGCGGGGGAGGCGGCCCAGGCCGGCGCGACCTTCTTCGTCTGCGGCAACTCGGTCTACGGCGGAGGCCCGGTCCCGGAGAACCTCCAGCGGCTGCGCGCCGCCGTGGAGGACGGTGCTCGCCGTGCGGTTCGTTGACCTCGCCGCGACGTGGGACCGCCTCGAGGCGACCAAGAGCCGCCTCGAGATGCGGCGCCTTCTCGCCGACCTCATCCGTCCGCTGCGCGACGGGGACCTCGAGAAGGTCCTCTACCTCTCCCAGGGCCTGTTGCGGCCGGAGTACGAAGGGATCGAGCTCGGCGTCGCGGACTCCCTCGCACGGCGCGCGGTCGCGCTCGCGAGCGGCGAGGACGATGCGGCCGTCGTGCGGCGGGCAAAGGCCTCTGGCGACCTGGGCCGGACCGCGGAGGAGCTCCTCGCCGGCGCCCGGCCGGACCGCGGGGAGCCCCTTACGCTCCGGGAGGTCTACGACGCGATGCGGTCGATCGCCTCCGCCACCGGCGAAGGCTCGCAGGAGGCGAAGGTCCAGGAGCTCGTCGGCCTCCTGCGGCGGGCCTCGGCGCTGGAGGCCAGGTTCCTGGTACGGTTCGTCCTAGGCACCCTTCGCGTCGGGGTCCGCGAGATGACGATCCTCGACGCGCTCGCGGAGGCGTTCGCGGACGGGTCGAAGGACGCCCGCACGAAGGTCGAGGCGGCGTTCAATCTCTCGAGCGACCTCGGGCTGGTCGCGGTCACCCTGGCGGGTGGGGGGACAGCCGCGCTCGGCACGATTGGGCTGGAGGTGGGCCGTCCGGTCCGCCCGATGCTCGCCGAGCGGGAACCGACGCTCGAGGCCGTCCTCGAGCGGATGGGAGGCCGGGCCGCGTTCGAGTACAAGTACGACGGGCTCCGCGTCCAGGCCCACGTCGGCCGCGGCGGGCGCGTCCGGCTCTTCTCCCGCCGCCTCGAGGAGATCGGCGCGCAGTTCCCGGAGCTGGTCGCCGAGCTGCCGAAGGCGGTACGCACCCCCCCGGCGATCGTCGAGGGCGAGTGCGTCCCGATCGACCTCGACACCGACGAGATCCTCCCGTTCCAGGACGTGGCCCGCCGGCGCGGGCGCAAGCACGACCTCGACCGGGTCCTTCGGGAGGTCCCCGTATGTCTGTTCCTGTTCGACGTCCTCCTCGACGGGGGGACGCCGGTCTACGGCGAGGACTTTCCCCGGCGGCGGGAGCGCCTCGCCCACCTCCTCCGACCGACCGAGAGGGTCCGCCTGGCCGAGCAACGCATCGTCTCGAGCGCGGACGGAGCGAAGGAGTTCCTCGACGAGGCGATCAGCGCCGGTGGGGAGGGCGTGATGGCCAAGTCGCTGCGCGCGGGAAGCTCCTATCGGGCGGGTGCCCGGGGCTACTGGTGGATCAAGTACAAGCGCGACTACACCGTCGGGCTCAGCGACTCGATCGACGGGGTCGTGGTCGGGGCGTTCCAGGGCCGAGGGCGGCGGGCCGGCAGGTTCGGCGCGTTTCTGCTCGCCGTCTACGACCCCGCGCGCGACCGCTTCGAGTCGTTCACAAAGGTCGGAAGCGGCTTTGACGACGACGCCCTCGCCGAGATGCCGCGCCGCCTCAGCCGATGGGCCGCCGACGAGCGCCCCAAGGACGTCGAGACCGGCGTCGAGCCCGACCGGTGGTTCCGCCCGGGCGTCGTCCTCGAGGTCCGCGGGGCGGAGCTGACGCTCAGCCCGGTCCATCGGGCCGCGCTCGGAAGCATCCGCGCCGGGGCCGGGCTCGCGCTGCGGTTCCCCCGCTTCACCGGGCGCTACCGGGAGGACAAGGGACCGACCGGGGCGACGACCTCGAAGGAGCTCCTCGAGATGTACCGTCGCCAGGTACGCCAGGCGACGCCGGAGCCGCAGGACGACGCCCCGGGCCCCTGAACGGCGCGGGAGCTCGCCGACCGGCGCGCGAACGGTGCATCTCCGCCCAAAGACATAAGAAGGTCATCGGGGCTCGCCGACCCCGGGAACGGGCCATGCTGGTCGAGATGACCGAACTCTTGGGACGCCAGATCTACACCCCCGACGGACGACTTCTCGGTGAGGTCGACAACGTCGTCGTCGACGTCGAGGCTTCGAAGATCGACGGGCTCTATGTCGGTGAGACCAGCCCGATGTTAGTGGACGATTCGCGCCCGACCAACGTGCCGTACCGCTGGGTCTCCGCCGTGAACGACGTCGTGCTCCTCAAGTACTTCCCGAAGCGGGTCTCCCTCAAGAAGACCGGCTCGGCCCGCGCGGCGGGCGAAGAGGAGTCCGCCGTTCCCGCGCGCTGAGCTCGCGGGGATAGCCAAGCCCGGTAACGGCGCAGGACTTAAACGGCGCACGAGCGCCGAAGAGATCCTGTCGCGCAGGCGTTCGCCGGTTCGAATCCGGCTCCCCGCACCGCCTCCCGGCGGGGCGACCTCGCCAACCTCATCGGGCGGGGCTCGCTCGCGGGCCCGTGCGCCGCAGCGACCTCGTCCGGCTGGTCGAGAAGGTCCCACCGTTCCCCGACGCGCGGGCCGACCTCGAGCAGGTCGCGACCCCGGCGGAGGCGGCGGCGACGCTCCTTGAGTCGGCCGAGCGGTGGGACGGCCTCGCGGGCCGCTCGGTCCTGGACCTCGGCTGCGGCACGGGCCGGCTCGCGATCGGTGCGGCCGCGCTCGGCGCCGCCCCGGTCCTTGGGATCGACGTCGACCCCTCGGCGGTGGGGGTCGCCCGGACCGCCGCGTCCGTCGCCGAGGTCGACGTCGCGTTCGAGGTGGGCCCGGTCGCCTCGGCGCGGACGCCGGCCGAGATCGTCGTGATGAACCCCCCGTTCGGGGCGCAGCGCCGCCACGCCGACCGACCGTTCTGGGACACGGCGTTCGAGCTCGCCCGCCGGTCGGTCTACGCCTTCTCGCTCGCCGCGTCCCGAACCTTTATAGCGCGACGGGCGGTCGGACGGGGCGCTCACGTCCTCGAGGTCGTACCGGTCCGCTGGGTGCTGGGCAAGACGTTCCCGCACCACCGTCGGCACGGGATGGACCTCGATGTCGACCTCTGGGCAATCCGAACCGCGGGAGGAAAACATGGACCGGGAGCTCCCTGACCTCGTCTTGCCGGGCGACTACCTTGGCGCGGCCGAGGAGTTCCTGCCGGGCCGGGGGACGTACGAGCACGGGGGACGGATCTACGCGTCCCTGCTCGGCAAGCCCAAGATCGACGCGCGCGACCGCACCATCCGGATCGAGCCGAGGAACTCGGTCCCGGAGGTCGGGGAGGACGACCTCGTCTACGCCCGCGTCGAGGAGCTGAAGGCCGCGATGGCGATCTGCACGGTCCTCTCGACCGCGACGAGCCGCCGGGGCGTGCCGGGGAAGCCGGAGGCGACCGTGCACATCTCGAAGGCTAAGGACGGCTACACCGAGTCGCTCTCGGGCGAGTTCGCGGTCGGCGACGTCATCCTCGCGAAGGTCCTCCAGGGCCGTCCGTCGATCAAGCTCTCGACCGTCGCCCCCACCCTCGGCGTCGTCTCCGCGCGCTGCCAGTCGTGCCACGCGCTCCTGAACCTCAGCGCGAACGCACCGACGTGCCCGCGCTGCGGCCACCAGGAGCGACGCAAGCTGGCAAAGGGACCCCACCCCCTCTCGCCGGGCGCGCATGGTACCGGCGCCACCTGACGAGGAGCTGAGGCTCGCCCGCCTCGTCCGCTCGCACGACCGCTGGCGCGGCCGCGAGGTGTTCAACCTCCTCGCGAGCGAGAACGCCGTCTCCCCGAAGGCGCGTCGCTACCTCGCGAGCGACCTCGCGGGGCGCTACACGCTGCCGGTCGAGGCCGAGTTCGACGGGGAGAAGATCGACAACAGCTACGCGGGGACCCGCTACACCGACCAGATCGAGCGGCTCGCGGACGACGCCGCGAAGCGAGTGTTCCGGGCGCGGTTCGCGACGACCCGCCCGCTCTCCGGCCACATCGCCGCGCTCTCGGTGCTCGTCCCCCTCTTGGAACGCGGCTCGAGGCTCCTGGCGATCCCCCCCGAGGACGGGGGGTACGACGGGTACGCTCCCGGCTACGTGCCGGCGATGCTCGGCTACGAGGTCCTCCCGCTCCGTGCCGACGGCCCCGGCCACCGCCTGGAGGCCGCGTCTGCGATCCGGGCGATCGCCGCCACGCGACCGGCCGCGGTCCTGCTCGGCCAGAGCTTCTTCCTGTTCCCGTACCCGCTGCGCGAGGTCGCGGCCGCGGCGCACGACGTCGGCGCCCTCGTCCTCTACGACGCCTCGCACGTCCTCGGCCTCCTGGCAGGGCGGCAGTTCCAGGACCCGCTCGCGGAGGGGGCGGACGTGGTCTTCGGGAGCACCCACAAGTCGTTCCCCGGCCCGCAGGGCGGCCTCATCGTCACGGACCGCGAGGAGCTCTTCCGTAGGATCGCCCCGGCCCTCGTCTGGAGGACGTTCGACAACGCCCACTGGAACCGCATCGCGGGGGTGGCCCAGACGCTCCTCGAGCTGGAGCGGTGCGGGCCGGAGTACGCCACGACGGTCGTCGCGAACGCTCGGGCGCTCGCCTCGGCCCTCTCGACCGAAGGGATGCCCCTGGTCGCGGCGAGCGAAGGGTTCACCGCCTCCCACCAGGTCCATCTCGACCGAGGCCGCCTCCGCTCGGAGCTCCGGCTCGAGGCCGGGGCCCTGGCGCGGCGCCTCGAGTGGCAGCGGCTCCTGATCGACCTCGTGGGACGGATCGGCACGGCGGAGGTGAGCCGGCTCGGCCTCGTCCCGGACGACATGGCGCGCCTGGCCCACCTGATCGCGGAGGCCGGGCTGCGCGGCCGGAACGTCTCCGCCGAGGTCCGCGACTGGCGCCGTTCGTTCCGCGGGCTTCGGTTCGCGTGACCGCCCGCTCCGCGACGACCGCGCGTCGGAGGCGTCGGGCTGGGGGCGTCCGGTCCCGCGCCCGACGGCCGGTCGCGCTCACCGGAACCCCCGGGGTCGGCAAGACGGCCGTCGCCCGGCGGCTCGCACCGGCGTGGAAAGCGGTCGAGGTCGCCGACCTGGCGCTCCGCGCGGACGCGGCCCGCCGCATCCGCGGCGGGGTCGAGGTCGACCTCGCCCGCCTCCGGAGAGCGCTGCGAGCCCCTCGGGCCCTCGACGGGGTCGACGTCCTGGTCGGCCATCTCGCCCATCTTCTGCCGGTCCGCGAGGCGATCGTCCTGCGGTGCCACCCTCGGGAGCTCGTCCGCCGCCTCGGCCGGGCTCGGCGGGGGACCGCCACCGACCGGACGGAGAACTTCGTCAGCGAGGCGCTCGACCTCGTCCTGGCCGAGGCGGCCCGGGCGGGGGTCCCGCTCTACGAGATCGACACGACGCACCGTGCGGTCGGGGACGTGGCGCGCGACGTCCGCCGGCGGTTGCGCCGCGGTGGCGCGCCGAGGCGGGGGATCGTCGACTGGCTCGCGGACGGCTCGGTGACCGCGCACCTTTTGGACGGCGTCGGGTAGGCCCCCGGCGGTCCCGCCCCGATGGTGCTCGAGGGTTACCGCGAAAGGGTGCGCCCTTACGTCCAGCGGCTCGCGAAGCCGTTCCTCGGTTGGTCGCCGAACCGGCTCAGCGGCGTCGCGCTCGGCCTTGCCGGTGCGGCGGCGCTCCTCTCGGCCGCGGTGCGATGGACGAACCCCCTGCTGTTCCTCCCGGTCAGCGCCCTCATCCTCTTGGCGGGGGTCTTCGACGTGCTGGACGGCGAGGTTGCCCGCGCGACGGGGCGGGCGAGCCCCCGGGGCGACTTCCTCGACCACGTCCTCGACCGCTACGCGGACGTCGTGCTCGTCCTCGGCTTGGCCGTCTCGGGCTACGCGGACCCGATCGTCGCGCTCCTCGCGCTCGTGAGCCTCCTGTTGACGAGCTACATGGGGACCCAGGCGCAGGCGGTCGGGCAGGGGCGCGCCTACGGCGGCCTCCTCGCGCGCGCGGACCGCCTGGTCGTCCTCGCGCTGGTCGCCTTCCTGGAGTTCGACCTCTCGCTCCCGTGGCCGTGGGCGCCGACCGAGCCTTGGGCCCGGTTCCACGTCGGCGGGCTCGGCTTCACGGTGATCGACGTGGCGTTCGTCTACTTCGTCATCGCCGGTCAGTGGACGGCGATCGCCCGGGCTCGGCGGACGTACCGCGCGCTGTCGGACCGGTAGCGCCGCCCTCCCCAGGGACGACCGTCGTGCCCCCGCGCCGGCGGTAGTACTGGAGCGGATGCCGGAGGGTCGGCTCGTAGCAGATCGGGTCGCGCTGACGGTCGCCGGGCTGGGGGGCGTCCGGGTCCCCCTCGCGGGCGCAGAGCCCATGGCTGCGCAGCGTATCGCACTCCGGCGGCTCGTAGCCCCGGCCCCCGTCGTGCAAGGTGATGTGCTCGACCTGGTAGCGGGTCGCCGACTCGTCGAAGTCCGGGGCGCCGCGATAGGCCTCGACGATCGTCTCGAACGACGCTCCCGCCCGATGGAGGAACGTCGCCAGGCAGAACCGGCCGGCGTGGGAGAGGTTGTCCCCACGCTCCAGGGTCCGTTGCATCTTGCGGATGCACGGCGGGAACCACTCCCGTCGGAGCGGGCCGGCGGGACCCCCGGGCCGCCCGACCGGCGCCGGCAGGCGCCGGGCGACCTCGTCGAGGAGCTCCCCCTCCCGGTCGCGCACGGCGCGGACGACCTCGGGCGTGAGCGCGAGCGGCACCGCGAGCGCGCGGCGGACCGCCTCCTGCAGCAGGCGCGAGGCCCGGACCGGCGCGACGGTGACGTGCCCGTCGTGCAGCTCCTGCGTCGCGAGGCGGAACTCGGCCTCGCGGATCGGCGTCGCGAGCCGGACGTAGTCGGCGACCGAGAACGCCATCTTGTCCCGCTCGGCGACGAGCGGGAAACCGAGCCGACGGGCGACCTCCTCAAGGTCCGCCGGCGCGACCGCCTTGAGCCGCTCGTGGGCTCGCTTCGCCTCGGCGACCGCCCATCGACGCAGCCCGCCGGCGGTCGGCGCGGCGGAGAGGACCAGGCGCGCGAACAGGAAGGAGAGGTACCTCACCTCGGCGGGAGCCTTGGCGAGCTCCTCGAGGGCCGTGGCTCCCCGGGGATCGTCCTGCGCGGCCAGGACCCGGGCGCGGCCAATCGCCCGAACCCGCTCGTACGCCGGCTCCTCGAGCAGCCCGCGAACGGAGAGCTGCTCGCGGCCGAGGAGCGCTTCGGCCCCCGGCAGGAACGGGTAGTCGGCGAACAGCGCGTCGTCGCCTAGCCTAGACGCGGTACCACGAATTGCCATGCGAGCAGGACCAGGACGAGGACAGAGGCCAGGACCGTCGCCCGGGCGGCGAAGGCGTCGAGCCGTGCGGCGGTCCAGCCGGAACGGAAGCGGGCGGCGACCGACGCGGCGAAATCGCGGAAGAGGAGCCCTCCGTCGAGCGGGACGAGCGGGAGGCAGTTCGACAGACCGAGCAGGAGGTTCATCCACGCGAGGAAGTAGAGGGCGTTCGCGCCGACCCAGAACACGGACGGCGAGACCTGGCCGAGCGGGCCGACCAGGTGGAAGAACGACGAGGTCGGGGAGGCGACCGGTTCGATCGTCGCGAGCGGGAGGATCAGCCAGTCGACCATCCCGGCGAACGGGCCGGAGCTGCTCCCCATCGGCCAAATGAGCGTCTGGCGGAGCTGGGACGGCGTCAGCGCATAGACGGCCACCCCAAGGTACCCCCGGGAGTGGTTGGACGGGTTGGCGCCGAGATGGATGAGCGTCGACACGACGGAGCCGTTCGAGGCGGCGTAGTACGTGAGCCCCACCGACGAGTTCGGCACGGTCCGCGCGACCGCCGATTCGAACAGGGAGACCGTGCTCGTGGCCGTGCCGTTCAACTGCGTGATGATGTCCCCGGCGGCGAGCGAGACGTTGGCGGCGCCGGTGTTCGGCTCGACGTAGGCGATCCCGACCCCCGAGGCGTTCGGGGCGACGCTCGAGGAAACGAGCGCCGAGAGGGCCACGAAGAAGACGATCGCGAGGAGGAAGTTGGCGAGCACCCCCGCCGCGGCGACGCGGTCCCTCCGAACGCGCGACGCGGCCGACATCTGGACGTCGTCCTGCTCGACGAACGCGCCGACGGGAATGACGCACCAGAGCACCCCGAGGCTCTTCACGCCGATTTTCTGCGAGCGCGCGAGGACCCCGTGGGCGAGCTCGTGGAGCACGATCCCCACGACGATCGCGACGATCCCGTAGCCGACCGGGATTACCGGATTGATCCCCGGGAGCCCGACGGCCTCCGTGAGGGGCGGCGCCTGGGACGGGGAGATGCGGGTCGATACGATCGCCCCGACGACGAGCAGCCCGACGATCGCCACCATCGCGGCGGCGGCGAGCGCGATCCCGAGGTCGCCCAACGCGGTCCAGAACCGGACGAACCGGCCCCACCGGTCGAGCGCGGCGCGTCCGCGCCCGGTCTTCAGCATGAGCGCGGGGCCGAAGAGCGTCAGGTTCCGGTCGGGACCGACCTTGCCCGCGCGCCAGAGGGCGTAGACGACCAGGGCGTAGACCAGTACCGCGGCGCCAGCGATTTCGTAGCCGAGGTACGGGTCCACGCGGCCCTCACTCGAGAGTCCGGACCCGGTTTATGAGCTCTCGCGCTCCGCACGGATCGCCCGGTAAAGAGGATATGTCGGGTGGCTGGCCTCCGGAGGAAGGAATGCCGCGCGCGGCGGGGTCGGTGGGCCTCCTCTCGTTCCTGGTCTACCTCGCCGCAGCCCTCGTGGTCTCCGCGGGCGGACCTCCCGGGGGAAACCCGTCGGCCTCTCCCGCGGGCGCGGAACCGGTGCCGTTCGTCGCGAGTCCCTCGACGGTCACCGTCGCCCCTGCGTACGCGCCCCCAATCGGGGTGACCGACCTCGGCCCGGTGGGAGAGAACAGCTCGGTGGTCGCGGACGTGGGACTCGCCTCGCGCGATCCGATGGGGCTCGCCGCCTTCGTGAACGGCACCGCGGTGCCGGGAACGCCGTCGTACCGGCACTTCCTCTCCGCGGCCGAGGCCGACGCGCTCTTCGGGGCCCTTCCCGCGAGCGTCGCGTCGGCCGAGGGCTACTTCCGCGGCTTCGGCCTCTCCACCGCGGCTCACCCGGACGGGCTCCTCCTCTCGGTCAGCGGCCCGGGCCCCGAGGTGGCTCGGGCGTTCGGCACGACGCTCGACGTCTATCGCGGCGCCTCGGGCGCCACCTTCGTCGCCCACCCGAGCCCTGCGACGCTTCCGAACGTGGCGCCCTGGACGGGAGCGTTCGGGCTGACGAGCAGCCCCGCGTTCGAGCCCGAGGTCCGGCAGGTCTCCGCCGGATCGGGCCGCGCGTCCGAGACGGGGTGCGGCGCGTTCACCGGGACCCTGAGCCCCTGCCAGGTCGCGACCGCCTACGAATTCGCGGGCCTCGACGCGAACGGAACCAACGGGAGCGGCCAGCGCATCGCCGTCATCGACACCTACACCCCCGCGGAGAACCAGTCGCAGCTCGCCTCCGACCTCGCGCGGTTCAGCCAGGGGTACGGGCTCCCCCCCGCCACGCTGAGCTTCGACTATCCCGTGCCGACCCCCGTCGACCTCAACGCGAGCGGGACGAACAGCCTCTGGCAGCTCGAGGACGCGCTCGACGTCGAGTGGGCCCACGCCGCCGCCCCCGGAGCAGCGGTCGAGATGGTCTTCTCCCCGAACGAGGGGACCGGGCTCTACTACGCCATCGACTGGGTAGTCGCCGACGGGCAGGCCAACGTGATCTCGATGAGCTGGGGAGAGCCCGAGGGCGGCATCTTCAACCCCCGGACCCTGCCGGTGTGCACGTCGGGGTGCAACGCCTCGAGCGACGGCTCGTTCGCGATCCTCGACCCGGTCCTCGAGCTCGCGGCCTCCGAGGGGATCACCGCGCTCGCCGCGAGCGGGGACTGCGGTTCGGCGGACGGGACCTCCGGCGTTGCCGTCAACTACCCGGCATCCGACGCGTTCGTCACGGGTGTCGGAGCGACCAATCTCTCGCTCACGTCCACCGGGGCTTACCGCGGGGAGAGCGGCTGGGGCGGGAACGGCTCCGGGGACTCCGCTTCCGGCTGTGTGAACCAGGGCGGCTCGGGGGGAGGGTTCTCCATCCTCCCCCGGCTCTGGTGGCAGACCGGGGAGGGGACCGTCCCGTCGCGCGGTCGGGGCGTCCCGGACGTGGCGATGGTGGGAGGGAAGGCCAGCCCGGTCGGGATCTACGTCGCGGGTTCCCTTTCCGACGTCTCGGGAACCAGCGTGGGCACCCCGATCTGGGCGGGCATCACCGCGACCGCGGACCAGGCCGCGGGCGCCGATCTCGGTTGGCTGAACCCGAGCCTCTACCGCATCCTCGGGAGCTCGGACTACCCCCGGGACTTCCACGAGGTCACGACCGGCTCGAACGGCTATGCGGCGCACGCCGGATGGAACCCGGTCACGGGGATCGGGAGCCCGGTGGTCGGGAACCTGACCCGCGACCTCGCCGGCAGCTTGGTCCCCGTGTCGAACCTGACGACGTACGTCTACGCCTCCCCGAGGTTCGGCCCCGCGCCGCTCACCGTGCATTTCGCTGTCGCGGTCGAGGGGGGAAGCGGGACGTACCCGCTCCAGGGGGTGGACTTCGGCGATGGGAACTCCTCGGCGGTCGTCGCGGGAGGGGCGGCGCACACGTTCCTGTCGGCGGGGGTCTACTCGGTCCAGGCGTACGCGATGGACACCTACGGCAACTCGAGCACCTCCCCTCCGGTCGCGGTCGTCGTCGGCGGCGGGGGCCCCCTCTCGGTGGGGCTCGAGGCCTCGTCGGCGAGCCCTCCCGCCGACCGGAACGTGACGTTCACCGCGAGCGTTCGCGGCGGGAGCGGACCGTACGTCTACAACTTCTCCTTCGGCGACGGCACGTTCGCCGACAACCTCAGCGTCGGCTCGATCGTCCACGCCTACGCGGTGCCGGGCTCGTTCTGCGCGGAGGTCGTGGCCCAGGACAGCGCCACCCCCGAGGACGGCGGGGCGAGCCCTCGCCTGCCGGAGACGGTCGGGGGGACCGCGGCCGCGGACTGCGGAAACCCGTCCGAACCGCTCTCGATCCGGACGAACGCGAGCGAGCCCGTGCGGGACGCTCCCGCCGACTTCCCCGCGGTGTTCACGGCCGCCGGCGGCTCGACGGCCCCGGACGGCCTCGAGCCGCAGGTCCGCCTCGCCTCGAGCGACCCGTACACGGCGGCGTGCGCCTGCACGATCCTCCGCGCGGTCGGCAACTACACCCTCCAGGAGTGGGAGAACGACTCCGTGGACGGCCAGGCCACCTCGACGGCCAACGTGACCGTCGGCCCCGCGCTCCAGGCGACGTTCGCGGCGTCGACGCTGGCGGGTCCCGTGCCGCTCGTCATCACGTTCTCCGCGAACGCGACCGGGGGCGACCGGGCGAACGCCTCGGCGACGCACTGGACGTTCGGCAACGGCCGGAACGCGAGCGGCTCCTCGGTCCTTGCGACGTACGCCTCGCCCGGGGAGTACGTCGCGATCGCCTCGCTCTCGGATCAGGGCTACGGCAACGCGAGCGAGGCCTTCGTCCTCGACGCCGAGGCCCCGTCGTCCTCCGCGGTCGGCGTCACCGCGACGGCGACCCCCGCCGTCCACCTCAGCTCCGGCGCCACGGTCCAGTGGACGGCCGACCCCGTCGGGCCGGTCTCGGCGCTCGTGGGCAGCAGCGTCGCCTGGGACCTCGGCAACGGCGGGAGCGCGTTCGGCCGCTTCGCGAACGAGACGTACTTCGCCCCGGCCGACACCCCCTCGAGCGACGAGCTCGTCGCGTCCGTCGCCGTCGACACGTCCCGTCTCACCCCGATGGTCCGCGTCCCGATCCTCCTGCCGGGGTTCTTCGCGAGCGAGCCGGACGGGTTCACCCCGGCGGTCGATGCCCTTGCGCTCTCCGAGGAGGTCAGCCCGGCGGCCGGGCTCCTCCCGCTCGCGGTCACCGGGAGCGCCCACGCGACCGGGCCGGGAGGGGTGCAGCTCGACTGGACGTTCGGGGACGGCGGCCGCGCGACCGGGGCCTCGGTGGGCCACGACTACTACGGAGCTGGGAAGTTCACCGTACGCGTCCGGGCCCAGGACGGGTTCGACGACACCGGCGACCGCCTGGAGGCGGTCGTCGCGAACGCGGCGCTCACCGTCCTAGGGTGCGGCGCCAACGACCGTCACGGGTCGGCGCCCTACACGGTCCGCTTCGCCCCCGAGGCGTCCGGTGGGACCGGGCCGCCGTACGAGTACCGCTGGACCCTGCCGAACGGCACCGTGTCGACCGCGACGAACGTGAGCCTCACCTTCTCCGCCGCCGGCACCTACGAGGTCGTCCTGGTCGTCAGCGACCCCTCGAGCGCGACGTTCGGCTGCGTCTGGGCGATCGTGGTGAGCTCCGTGCCGCCGGTGGCGTTCCTGGACGTGCTCGCCGGCGGCGTCGGGGTCGGGATCGCGCTCGCGGTGGTCTTCGTCGTGGTCACCCGGCCTCCGCGCTCCCGCTGAGGGCCCGAGCAGGGCGCGGGGCGCCCGAGCCCGCCCTTCCTATCCCTTGACGACCCCGAGCGGGACGAGGCGGGCGACGCGCCGGCTGAGGCCGGCGCCCTCCGCGACCCGGACCACCTGCTCGACGTCCTTGTACGCCCCGGGAGCCTCCTCGGTGACCCCCTCGCGGGTCGCCGAGCGGACGATGATCCCCTTCTCGGCGAGCCGTCGGGTCACCTCGTCGAACCGGAACGACCGGACCGCGGCGTGGCGGCTCAAGCGGCGGCCCGCGCCGTGGCACGACGAGCCGAACGACCGCTCCATAGAGCCCGGAAGCCCGGCGAGGACGTAGCTCGCGGTCCCCATGTCCCCGGGGATCAGCACCGGCTGGCCGAACGGGCGGTACCGCACGGGGATCTCGTCGCGACCGGCCGGGAACGCGCGGGTCGCCCCCTTGCGGTGGACGAGGACCGGCTTCTCCGACCCGTTCGTCCGGTGACGCTCGACCTTCGCGATGTTGTGGGCGATGTCGTAGAGGACCTCGAGCCCCAGCTCCTCGGCGGGCCGGCCGAACGTCGCGGAGAATGCCCGGCGGATGCCCGCCGTGATCGTCTGGCGGTTCGCCCACGCGAAGTTCGCGCCGGCCGCCATCGCCCCCAGGTAGCGTTGGCCATCGTCGGAGGCGATCGGGGCGCAGGAGAGCTGGCGGTCGACCAGCTGGACCCCCTCCGCGGCGAGCCGCGCGTCCATCCGGCGGATGAAGTCGGTGGCGACCTGGTGGCCGAGCCCGCGCGAGCCCGTGTGGAGCATGACGACGACCTGGCCCGGCGTGAGCCCCAGCGCGCCCGCGAACTCGGGGAAGAACACCTCGTCGACGGCTTGGACCTCGAGGAAGTGGTTCCCGGAGCCGAGGGTCCCGAGCTGCCGAAGGCCCCGCTTGCGCGCGGCCTCGGAGACCTCGGCGGGGACGGCGCTCGCGAGGCGGCCCCCCTCTTCCTGGACGACGAGGTCCTCCGGCGTCCCGTACCCCTGCTCGACCGCCCAGGCGGCCCCCCCGAGGAGGACGTCGTCGATCTCGCGGGCGGAGAGGGTCCTTCCCCCGCGCGAGCCGACCCCGCTCGGGACCTCGCGATACAGCCGCTCGATGAGCTCGCCGAGCCGCGGACGCACCTCGTCGACCTGGAGGCGGGTCCTCAGGAGACGGACCCCGCAGTTGATGTCGTAGCCGATCCCCCCCGGAGACACGATCCCCTCGACGAGGTCGAACGCCGCGACCCCTCCGACCGGGAAGCCGTAGCCGAAGTGGATGTCCGGCATGGCGAGCGCGTTCTGCTGGATACCGGGGAGCGTCGCGACGTTCGCGAGCTGGATCAGCGACGGGTCCCCCGCGACCCCTTCGAGGAGCGACGAGTTCGAGAAGAGCCGCCCCGGGACCCGCATGCCGGGGACCTCCTCGCGACCAATCTCGTAGGTGAACTCGTCCAGCTTGACGAGCGCAGGGACCTTCGTCACGGCGGCGGGCGAGCGTCCCTCCCTACTAAACGGTCGTCCCCGAAGCCGAGGCGTTGGCGTCCCCCGGCCAAACAGAGAAGTACGACGCATCGCCTATCGACGGCCGGGGTCCGATGCAGCGGCGCACCGTCTTCGCCCTCGTGAACCTCGTCGTCATGGTGACGGCGCTGGCGGTCATCTTCCTCGTCCCGAGCCTCTCGGCCTACGCGATCTACATGTTCTTGGGCTGGTTCATCGTCGGCATCTCGACGGTCTGGATCGCCCGGGGGAGCTCCCCGGTACCGGGCCGCGCCACGGCCACGGCGGTGCCGGCCGCCGCGGGAGCCGCGGCCGCCTCGGCCGCCACGGCCGGGCGGGCTCTGCCGGCCTCGGGAGCGCGTCCCGCGCCGCCCCAGGTCTCCTTCTGCATCTACTGCGCCGCCGACCTCCCTTCCGGGACCGACCAGTGCATGGCGTGCGGGCACGCTCGCGCGCGCCTCGCCTAGCGACGCGGTGGGGCGAATCCACCCGGCTCCCGGAAGAGCCTCGGCTTGCGGGGCCGCACGTTCGTTCCCTCGCGGACCCGAACGTCCTTCACGGCACCGTCCGCGGGGGCGGGGACCTCGCGGCGCATCTGCATCGCCTCCCGCACGAGGACGACCGTCAAGCCCTCCTCGGCCACCTGGTGCGCGAGCGCACGGTCCTGCGTCGAGGGGAGCCCCTCGTGGGACTCGCGCTGGACCCACGGGAACGACCCCGGATCTTGGAGGGAGAGACGGCCCTCATGGTCCGCGGGTCCGGACGCACCGCCTCTCGCGCGAAGGGCTCAAACCCTTGCCGGTGTCCGGGTCCGGCGTGACCTGCACGGCCGAGACCCTCGCGAAGCTCGGCGCCTCCGTGGAGGCCGAGCTGAAGCCCCGGCTGAGCGGGCTGTTCGGCGGGTTCGTCCGCGCCTACCTCCCCCAGACCTGGGTGTTCCGGACCGAGCAGGACGTCGCGACGCTCAGGGTCGACGCGCACGGGCACGCGACCGCGGCCCCGTCCGCGCTCCCGTCCCCGGACGTCACCGTCGAGCTGCCCCATGCGGAGCTGGTCGCGGCGCTCGCCGCGAGGGGCCGCCGCCCCCTGTCGCCGGGGTCGGCCAAGGTGACCGCCCACACGGCGAAGGGACGGGCGGCTTTCGACTACCTCAGGTCCCGCCTCGGGCTCTAGTCGCCGCCCCGCCGCGCCCGAGCGCGCCTTAGCCGAGCTCGCGCAGCCGGCCGACCATCTTGACGACCGCACGGACGGCGTTCGCCGCGTTCTCGATGCGGTCCTGGGCCTGGAGCCGCGTCTCGCCCGGCCCGGAGATCCCGAGGCCGACCGGCTTCCCCGAGTCGACCGCGAGGTCGGCGAGCTTGCGGGACGCCTGCTGCATGACGACCTCGTCGTGGCCGGTCTCGCCCTCGATGACCGCCCCGAGGGCGACGACCGCGTCGACGTCCGGCCTCCCGAGGAGCGCCTTCGCCGCGAGCGGGATGTCGAAGACCCCGGGCGTCTTCACGACCGGGCCCAGCGAGGCCCCGAGGAACGTGATCTCCTCCTTGGCCCGCTCGAGCATCAAGAGCGTCACGTCGAAGTTGAACTCGCTCACCGCGATCGCGATCCGGATCCCGCCCCGCGTCCTTGCCTCCCGCGCCATCTTCGTCCTCGTTCCACCCTTACCGAGTCCTCCGCGCCGGGCCGGCGTCCGGGAACCCCTGACGGAGCCCCTCGCCGGCTTGGCGAGCGAGGTCGTGCGGGCGGAACAGCATCGCGTAGGCGTTGAGGGCGTGCTCCTCGGCGCGCCGCCGGCCGAGCTCCTCGAGCTCGGCGTCGTCGCGAGCCTCCCCCTCGAAGACGAAGCACTCGACGATCGGCTTCGCCTCGAGGACCGAGGTGAAGATCAGACCGAGCGACGCCTCGTGGGCGCACGTCCGGTCGTACTCCGCCCGCCCCGGCATCCCGAGCGCGAGGCAGAGGTCGACGCCGTCCTGGTCGAACAGCTGACGGCAGGCGACCGGCAGGTCCTTGACCCCGGGGACGGTCCGCCGCACGACGCGGAAGCCGGTCCCGGCGGCGCCGAGCGCCCGGACCGCGTGGCGGGCGAGATCGACGCGAGCGAACGTCGTGTCGGCGACCCCGATCCTTCTCACGGCCGGGCCTCGGGCGGGGGAGCACCGCGTTGGAGGATTCGGTCGACGATCCGCCGGGTCGCGAGCTCGTCGTGCATGAGCGGCCCGATCCGCACGACGCGGACCGGCACCCCGCGGCGCGCGCACTCACGCTCGACCTCCTTCTCGTTCCAGACCTGGTCGTAGCCGAGGGCGATCACCCGGGGTCGCTCGGCGACGACGGTCTCGTAGATGTCGGTCGTCGACCCGAGGATCGCGCGGTCGACCGGCTTCAACGCTTCGACCATCTCCCGGCGGACGTGCTCAGGGACGTAGGTCTCATGCTTGAGCCGCCGTGCGGTCTGGTCCCGCGCGACGACGACCACGAGCTCGTCGCCGAGCTTGCGGGCCTCCGTAAGGAAGTAGAGGTGACCGGGGTGGAGGAGGTCGAAGACCCCCGTGGCCATCACGCGGACGACCATCGTTGCCAGGCCTCGACGATCGTCCGCCCCTCGAGGAACGGCCAGCCGTGCTGCTCGGCGTACTCGCGGGCCGCGTCGGGCACTCGGGCACCTCCGGAGTCGCCGAGCATCTCGCAGACCGTCACGGACTCGGAGAGCCCGGCCATGCGCGCGAGCGAGACCGAGAGCTCCGTATGACCCTTCCGCTCGGAGAGGAGCCGTGGCGCGGCGTAGATCACCGGGAGGTGGCCGGGCGAGCTGAACTCGGCGATGAACCGCGCGCGCAGCGCGGCGTCGGAGAGGTGGGGAGCGTCCCGGGCCAGCTCCCCGATCGCCCGGATCGCCCGCGCCCGGTCGTTGTCGGGGATCCCGGTGTAGGTCGCCCGGTGGTGGAGGTGCACGCCGAACGGGCTGCGCCGGTCGTACCGCAGCTCCTCGCGGCCCAGCGCGCCGAGAATCGGGTAGTCCCGCGCCGACCGCGCGAGCAGCTCGGCGTAGAACGGGAGCCCGAGCCGCGTTCGCAGCTCGTCCGAGATCGCCGCGCAGATCCACCCTCCGGCGTCGCGCCGCAGGAGCCGGACGAGCTCGGGCGTGGCCCGCTCGCTCAGGATCACGAGGTCGGTCTCGCCCTCGCGGTCGTGCGCGTCGAAGAGGAGGACCGGCTCCCCCGCGGCGAGCGCCGCCGCCGCGGCGACGAGCGGCCTCGGGACGGGACGGCCCACCGTCGTGGCGATCACGGCGCGGACGACGGGCAAAGGGAAGATAAGATAGGCGTAACTACTCAAAAAAGGGTTGATGGCCTCAGGGGGAAGCAAGGCGCGCACGGCGTCGATCGGCCGGACCCCTGAGCTGGAGCGTCCCGCCCGGAGGCGGGCGCCCTAGGAGGTGATCCATCTGCAGGTTCCCCTACAGATACCTTGTTACGACTTAGTCCCCCTTGCTGAACCGAAGTTCGAGCGACCCGGATGAGCCACCCTCACTCCGACCCAACTCGGATGACTTGACGGGCGGTGTGTGCAAAGAGCAGGGGCACATTCACCGCGGGATGTTGACCCGCGATTACTACGGAATCCATTTTCATGAGGGCGAGTTACAGCCCTCAATCCAGACTACGATGGGGTTTCAGGATTGCCTACCCCTTTCAGGGTCGGATCCCATTGTCCCCACCTTTGTAGCGCGCGTGTTGCCCGGGAGATTCGGGGCATACGGACCTACCGTAGACCTCTCCTTCCTCTGCCTTAGCGGCAGCGATCCCCTCAGTGTGCTCCCACGGTCGCCCGTGGAATCGCGACTGAGGGCGAGGGTCTCGTTCGTTATCTGACTTAACAGAACGCCTTACGGTACGAACTGACGACGGCCATGCACCACCTCTCGGAGAATCGGGCAAGGTCTTCGGCCTGGCTTTCATCCCTCCGTCGCCCCCGGTGAGTTTTCCGGCGTTGAATCCAATTGAACCGCACGCTCCTCCCGTTGCGGTGCTCTCCCGCCAATTCCTTTAAGTTTCAGTCTTGCGACCGTACTCCCCAAGCGGCAGACTTAACACCTTCGCTCCGGCACTGGGAGCCCACGCAGGACCCCCAACACCAAGTCTGCAGCGTTTACACCCTAGACTACCGGGGTATCTAATCCCGTTTGCGCCCTAGGGCTTCGTCCCTCACTGTCGGATTCGTTCTAGGTGAGCGCCTTCGCCACTGGTGGTCCCCCCCGGATTACAGGATTTTACCCCTACCCCGGGAGTACCCTCACCCTCTCCCGATCCCAAGCCGAGCAGTGTCTCCCGAATTCGGACCGTTGGGCGGTCCGATTTACCGGGAGATTTGCCCGGCCAGCTACGGACGCTTTAGGCTCAATAATAATGAGCACCACTCGGGCCGCGGGTATTACCGCGGCGGCTGGCACCCGTCTTACCCGGCCCTTACTTCTCGAGCTTTTTAGGCTCGAGAACAGCCTACCCATAGGGTAGGCACTTGGAGTTCCCCCATCGTGGTGGCCCACATTGTGGAGGTTTCGCGCCTGCTGCGTCCCGTAGGACCTGGATTCGTGTCTCAGAATCCATCTCCGGGCGACTTCTCCCAAAGCCCGTACCCGTCTTCGGCTAGGGGGTCCGTGAGACCCCCTACTACCTGATAGGCCGCAGACCCATCCTCGAGCCCCGGAGGATTTCGACCTGGGAGCCTTCCATCATCTCAGATCTATCGGGTATTATCCCCAGTTTCCCGGGATTATCCCCGTCTCGAGGGCAGATTGTCCGCGTGTTACTGAGCAGTGCGCCGAGGGCTTACCCCTCTCGACTCGCATGGCTTAAGCGAACTCCAATAGCGGTGCCCGCCGGCAGGATCAACCGGATTGATGAGCACACGAAACGTGTGTTCGGGTTCTCTGACTGTACAGGGTCGTGACCGATCTCGCCGACTGGCGGAAATGCTCTGTGCTACGATCGAGCTGCTTTGCATTCGTTGCTTGCGCCTTGCTTCCGTCAGTCCCGAGAGGTCGCTCCCCGAAGGGAGGGGTTCTCGGGGCTCCACGCCCCTTGGGGCCATCTGTGGCGTCGCCCTGGAAGAGACCGGTTCACAGGTCCCCGGCCCGCCGTGGCGGCGTCCCCGTGGTCCGGAGCCCGAAGGCCCCTCACCTCGGTGAGGTGATGGAGAGAGCGGGGCTATTTAACGATGGGCGGAGGCGTCCCGGCCGGGGGAGTCCTCGAGCTGCTGGACCACCAGCGGGACCTCGAGGAGCGAGGTGATCTCGGGGGGGCCGTCGCCGAAGCCCGTGCCCTCTCGGTGGAGCCAGACGGAGTGCAGGCCGGCGTCCCGGGCGGCAAGAGCGTCGGTCCGCGCGAGGTCCCCCACGTAGAGTACCTCCGCCGGGGCGACGTGGAGCTGCGCCAGGGCCCGGCGGAAGATCTCGGGGTACGGCTTGGCGACGCCCTCGGTCCCCGAGGAGATGACCCGCTCGAAGTACTGGAGGATCCCGACCCGCTCGAGGATCCGCCGGACGGCCGCCTCGCTCGTCGAGTTCGAGACGACCCCGAGCCGGCGGTGGTCCCCCCGGAGCTGGTCGAGGCAGCGGCGGACGTCGCTGTAGAGCGCTACGGGGGGGTCGCGCCGCGAGTCGCTGGAGGCGGCGAACCGGAACGCGGTCTCCGTCGTGACCGGCCCCCCGCTCGCGCGGGCCAGCACCCGTCGCCAGAACTCGACGTGGGCGGCGGCGGGGTCCGCGCCGAACGACGACCGGTCGTGCTCCGCCTCGACCTCCGCGAACGCCTCGCTGAGCTGCTCGGGGATCAGGTCGAGAGACACGTCCCGGGCGAGCTCCGCCCACCCCGAGAAGTCCCGCACGTCGACCAGCGTCCCCCCGAGGTCGAACAGGACCGCCTGGATCCTCGCCTTGCGCTGGGCCACGGCGACCGCGGGGCTCGGGGGGAGATGAAGTTCACCGCACCGCAGCACCTCCGCCGGAGGCCCCCTCGAGCTTGGGGGACGACCGGAGGACGTTCGGTCCGGAGCGCCTCGGGGAGACCCGGCGGGGCCCTCAAGCGACGCTGACGGAGACGACGTCCGAGTGGCGGAGGAGGATCGCCCGGGCGATCTTGAGGTTCTTGCCCGCCTTGCCGATCGCGCGCGCCTTCCAGGCCGGGTCGACCGTGACGGTCGCGTGCCGGCCCTTCCCCTTCGGGCCGAAGTCGACACGCTTGGGGGAGTACCAGAAGAAGATGTTCTTGACCAGCGTCTCGGCGTCGTCCGACCACTCGACGACCTGGATCTCCTTCTTCAGCATCCCCTTGAGCCGGTCGACGAGCACGCCCCCCGGGCCGACCGCCCGGTGGACGTCGCCGGGGTGGACGAGGATGACGAGCTTCTCCTCGACCTCGAAACAGTCCTTCACCCGGGCGCCGGTCCGCTCCTCGAAAAGGCGGAGGTAGCCGAGCGTCTCGGTGTCGTAGGAGACCTCGGTCATCGGAAGGGGTTCGGGCGGCCGCCGCTACGTTTCGAGCGTCAGGATCGCGCTGGAGCCCGGGTCGAGGATCGCCATCGCGCTGATCGGGAACGGCTTGCCGCACGCCTGGCCGAGGTCGACCGCCGTTCCGTCGAAGTGGTAGACCGGGATCTTCCCTACCGAGCGCTCGGCGCGCAGCTTCTCGTCCGGGCACGTCCGTGCGACGATCAGCAGCCGGGCCTTCTTGGCGGCGGCCGCCTCGCGCGTCTCGGCGAGGCCGAGCCGGACCTTGCCGGTCTCGAGGGCGACCTTGAGCGCGTGGTTGAGGTCCATCCTAGCTCCCTTCCTCCGCGGGCGCCGCCGGCGGGGTCGCCGCGGGGGGCGTCACGGCCGTGAGCGGACGGTAGACGAGGTTGACCGCGCCGGTCCCGAGGGTGATCGGCTGGCCGACGATGATGTTCTCCGCGACCCCCTTGAGCTCGTCGACCTCGCCCGTGATCGCGGCCCGCAAGAGGTGGGCCGCGGTGATCTCGAAGGCGGCGCGCGCGAGGACGCTGGTCTTCTTCCCGGAGATCCCGTGGCGGCCGATCGCCCGGATGTCCCCCTCGTTGGTCATCACGTCGGCGACGAGCATTAGGTGGCGGATGTCGACGACCAGCCCCTGCTCGGCGAGGGTCCGGTTCGCCTCCTGGATCAGCGCGGCGCGGGCCGCCTCGACCCCGTACACCCGGTAGACCTCGAAGACCGAGTTGGTCGTCGTCCGGACGCCGTCGACCCCGGGGATGTCGAGGACGCCCTCGAGGTTCGAGCCCTCGGTGTAGATCACGTATTCGTCCTTCTCCTTGCGGATCAGCGCGCGGCGGATCCCGCTGACGCCCTTGATGCGGATCGCCTTGGCCTCCTCGCTCGCCAGGAGGAGCTTCTTGTACGGCATCTCCTCGACCAGCTCCTCGCGCCGGGTCTTCGAGCCGCCCAGCGCGGCCTCCTTGAGGTGCACCTCGAACGGGCGCGTCTCGCCGCTGCCGGAGCCCGGGCGGACCTCGAACAGCCGAGGGTCGAGGTTCTCGACCAGGGCCGCCTCGACGTCGGCCCGACGCACGCCGCGCGCCGCGAGCAGCGCGGCCTGGGGGCTCACGAGGACCTTGAGCTCCTCGACGATCGTGCCGACCGACGCGACGTCCGGCACCGTCGTGATCTCGACCTGGAGGGCGATCTTCTGGACCGCGTCCCGGTCGCCCTTGAGCTTCCGGTCGACGTGGATGGTCATCATCGGGGTCGACGGGACCCGCCGGGCGTCCACGAGCTCGATCAGCCGCGGGAGGCCGAGCGTGACGTTCATCTCGGCGACCCCCGCGTAGTGGAACGTGCGCAGCGTCATCTGCGTGCCGGGCTCGCCGATCGACTGCGCGGCGATGATCCCGACCGACTCGTGCGCGTCGACCTCCGCGCGCCGGTAGCGACGCGCGACCTCGCGGACGACCTTGCCCGCCTCCCCCGGCGCGAGCCGGAGCGACTGGAGCTTCTCCTTGAGCTCGGCGACGAGCGCGGGAGAGATGTCGGTCCCGATCGTCGCGTGAGCGAGCTCCCGGATGCGGGTGGAGGTGTCCTTCACCGGGGCTTTCTTCACGTCCGGCATGGGCTCACTCGCCTCCGAACTCGGGGCCTTCCTCGGGGGCGCCGACCTCCTCGGTCTCCTCCTCCTCGGCCTCCTCTTCGAGTTGCGCCTCGGCCTGGAGGTCGAGCTCTTCCTCGGGGACCGGGGGGGCGCCGCTCGGCCCCTCGGGCCTCTTCTCCGAGCCCCGGTGGACGCGGCGGCCGAGGACCTGGGCGATCACCTCGTCGACCGCGACCGACTGGCCCTGGAACGACCGGGTCGGGTCGATCCCGTCCTCGCCGTAGCGGTACTCGATCACGGTGCCGGCGGTGTTGCGCACGGTGCCGTCCTCGGCGACCTTGAGGTCCTCCAGGGCGTTGATCAGCCGGCGCTGCATGTAGCCGGAGCGACTCGTGCGGACCGCCGTGTCGACCAGCGACTCGCGTCCGCCCATCGAGTGGAAGAAGTACTCGGTCGGCGAGAGGCCGCGCTTGTAGCTCGAGCTGACGAACCCGCGGGCGTCGGCGCCGAGGTCGCCCCGGGAGAAGTGCGGGAGCGTCCGGGCGACGTAGCCGCGCAGCAGCCGCTCGCCGCGCACCGACTGCTGGCCGACCGCGCCGGCCATCTGCGTGAGGTTGAGCATCGACCCGCGGGCCCCGCTCTTCGCGAGGATCACCGCCGGGTTCTCGAGGCCGAGGTAGCGTCCCGCGATGTCGCCGGCGGCGTCGCGCGCCTGGCCGAGCTCGCGGCGGACCATCACCTCGAGGGTCTCCTCGAGCGAGCGGCCGGGCATCTGGTCGAGCTCGCCCTCGCGGTACTGCGCGACCAGCTCGTTCACCCGGACGCGGGCGCTCGAGAGCGCGTGGTCGATCTCCTTGCGGGCCCCCTCCGGGACGTCCTCGTCGTCGATCCCGGTCGACAGCCCCTTGAGCGCGATCGCGGTGATCGCGAGCCGGCTCATCTCGTCCAGGAACTGGCGCGCCCGCCCCATCCCGTCGTTGCGGGCGATCGCGTCCAGGATAGCGCCCTTCTCGTAGGCGATCGCCTTCTTGTCGATCGCCCCGGCCTTGAGCACGCCGTTCTCGATCACGACGTAGGCGTCGTGCTTGCAGGCGAGCGGCGCGCAGTCGCACCGCGCCCAGATGTTCGACCGGAACTCGAGGGTGAGGTCGGACGGAAGGGTGAGGCCGAAGAGCTGCTTGCCCGTCCAGAACGGCTCGCCGTGCTTGTCCTTGCCGGCGGGGGGCGGGATCGGGTAGGCGAGCTTCGACAGGAGGTAGGTCACCTCGCTCTGGGAGAACGTCGGGTTCTGGTACGTCAGGAGGAAGGCGGCGGTGATGTGGTCGTGGAGCATCCCGATGATCGGGCCGCCGTACCGCGGGGAGAGGATGTGCTCCTCGACCTTCATCAGGACCTTCGCCTCGGCCCTCGCCTCCTGGCTCTGAAGGACGTGCAGGTTCATCTCGTCGCCGTCGAAATCGGCGTTGTACGGCGGGCAGTCGCAGAGGTTGAAGCGGAACGTCTTGTGGGGGAGGATCCGGACGAAGTGGGCCATCATGCTCATCCGGTGCAGGCTCGGCTGCCGGTTGAACAGGACGATGTCGCCGTCGACCAGCTGCCGCTCGACGATCGAGCCGGGGGTGACGAGCTCGGCGCAGGCGTCGGTGTTCTTCTCCATCACCTTGATCCGCTGGCCGTCCTCGCGGACCAGGTAGTTGACCCCGCAGCGGTAGCGGCCGTCCTCGTCCGGCCCCGGGCTCGGGCCGCGGCGTACGAGCTCCTTGGCGACCTCGGAGTTGTGGACGGTCACCTCGAGCGGGACGGTCAGCCCACGGGCGATCTCCGCCGGGACGCCGACCTCGTTGATCGACAGGAGCGGGTCCGGGCTGATCACCGTCCGGGCCGAGAAGTTCACGCGCTTCCCGGAGAGATTCGAGCGGAACCGGCCGTCCTTCCCCTTGAGGCGCTGGGCGAGCGTCTTGAGGGGCCGGCCCGAGCGGTGGCGCGCCGGGGGGATCCCGCTCGTCTGGTTGTCGAAGTAGGTCGTGACGTGGTACTGGAGCAGCTCCCAGAGGTCCTCGACGACGAGCTGGGGGGCGCCCATGTCGCGGTTCTCGCGCAGGCGCTGGTTGATCCGCAGGACGTCCACGAGCTTGTGGGTGAGGTCGTCCTCGCTCCGCTCGCCGCTCTCGAGGGTGATCGAGGGCCGGACCTGCACGGGCGGGACCGGCAGCACCGTGAGCACCATCCACTCCGGCCGGCCGAACCTCGGGTTCAGGCCGAGGACACGGACGTCCTCGTCCGGGATCCGCTCGAGGCGGGCGCGGACCTCCTTGGGGGTGATCTTGTGCGCGTCCTCCCGGAACGTCGTCGGCTTGTCGAGGACGATCTTGTGCTGGACCTCGTGGCAGTGCGGGCAGGCCCGTTCTTCCTTCGTTTCGCGCGCGCGCGGCGCCGGGGTCACCTCGTCCGACTCGATCGCGCTCTCGCCTCGGCCGACCGGCGCGTCCGGCAGGAGGCGGCCGCAGGCGCGGCAGGTCGCCTGGAGGAGCCGCTTGATCTCCTTCGCGTAGCCAACGTGGATCACCGGCATCGCGAGCTCGATGATCCCGAAGTGGCCCGGGCACTCGTTCACCCGGCCCCCGCACGTCCGGCACCTCAGGTTCGGCTCGATCACGCCGAGGTGCAGGTCCATCAGGCCCATCTCGATCGGGTAGCCGTCGTCGTCGTAGGTGTCGGCGGTGATGATCTTCGCCGCGCTCATCCGGCGGATCTCGTCCGGCGAGAGGAAGGCGAACTGCAGGCCGCGGATCTTCTTCGAAAGCCCCTGCACCATCGTTCCTCGACCTCCTAGCGCATCTCCTCGAGCTGGAGGCGCATGATCACCCCGAGGCTGATCAGCTCCTCGAGGAGGAGCTTGAACGAGTAGCTCATCTCGACCGGGTAGATCGACGAGGTGTTGCCGCAGCTCGGGCACCGGAGCGAGCTCGCCCGGGAGTCCGGGATCGCGATGTGCCCGCACTCGGCGTTGCCGCAGACGTACTGAATCGTTCCGTCCGACTCGTCGAGCAGGCGGTCCTTGATCACCATCGCGACCCCGTGGCCGATCAGGCAGTCGCGCTCCATCTCCCCGAACCTCAGGCCGCCCTGGCGCGAGCGCCCCTCCGTCGGCTGGCGGGTGAGGATCTGCACCGGACCGCGGGAACGCATGTGCATCTTGCCCGCGACCATGTGGTGGAGCTTCTGGTAGTAGATCACCCCGACGAAGATCTCGGCCTCGAACCGCCGGCCGGTGAGGCCGTCGTAGAGCGTCTCGCGGCCGGACGGCTGGAAGCCGAGCCGCTTGAGACCCTCGCGGAGCGCCTCCTCGCGCGCCCCGGAGAACGCGGTCCCGTCGATCGTCCGCCCCTCGAGCGCGCCGACCTTGCCGCCGAGCATCTCGAGGACATGGGCGACCGTCATCCGCGAGGGGATTGCGTGCGGGTTGACCAGGAGGTCCGGCGTCATCCCGCTGCGGCTGAACGGGAGGTCCTCCTGCAGGACGGTGAGCCCGATGACCCCCTTCTGGCCGTGCCGGCTCGCGAACTTGTCGCCGAGTTCGGGGACCCGCTGGTTGCGGACCTTGACCTTGACGAGCTTGGAGATGTTCTCGCCCTCGGTGAGGATCACGTTGTCGACCCAGCCGGACTCGCCGAAGCGGACCGTGACGCTCGTCTCGCGCCGCTTCTGCGGGGTCAACAGGTCCGTCTTCTCCTCGAGGAACCTCGGGGGGCTGGTCTTCCCGACGAGGACGTCGCCCTCGGCGACCTCGAGCTCCGGGAAGATCAGGCCGTCCTCCCCGAGGTTGCGGTAGGCGGTGTCGACGCGGGCGCCCGCGACGTCCGGCCTCGGGATCTCGAAGCGGTCCTCCTGCCCGCCCGGATACTTGCGCTCCTCGCCGCGGTAGGTCCGGAAGAACGACGAGCGGCCGAGGCCTCGGTCGATCGACCCCTTCGAGATCACGAGGGCGTCCTGCATGTTGTACCCCTCGTAGGAGAGGATCGCGACCACGAAGTTCTGGCCCGCGGGTCGCTCGGTGAAATGGACATAGCGCATCGTCTGGGTCTGTAGGATCGGCGCCTGCGGGTAGTGCAGAAGGTGCCCGCGGGTGTCGGGCCGACGCCGGTAGTTGACCGACTCGACGCCCAGGGCCTGCTTGGCCATCCCCGAGCCCATCGTGTTGCGCGGCGCGGCGTTGTGCTCAGGGTAGGGGATGAGCCCGGTGCAGACCCCGAGCATCAGGTTCGGGTCGATCTCGAGGTGCGTCTGGCGCTCGGAAAGGAGCCCGACGGCCGGGAACTCGGCCTGGCAGAGCCCGCAGGCGACCAGCGGCGGGTCGCGCTTCTCGCCCATCGAGGCCCAGCGGATGTCCGAGCGGGAGAGCGCCCGCTCGCACTTCGGGCAACGGTCGGGGAACTCGAGCGGGTCGACCGCGATGAGGGAGTCCTCCTCCTCCTCGGCGTCGGCCCACTCGATCTTCCCCTGGCGGACCAGGTCGCTGAACGAGAGCGTCCCCCGGGCGAGGTCGTCCAGGTCCCCGTGGGAAACGCGCGGGACCCCGCCCTTCACGACGATGAGGGGACGGCGGAGGCGGCCGGAGTCGCTGTGGACGATCACCTCGTTCATCAGCTCGTCGTAGCGCGCGTTGATCTCGTAGGTCCGGTCGCCGAGGGTCGGGCTCAGCGTGCCCGTCCGGCGGCGCTCGCGGATCTCGCGGACGAGCTCGAGCGGCTGGGAGTGGAGGCCGATCAGGTTGCCGTTGACGTAGACCCGCGCGGCGCGCTTGCCCTTCGGCGCGGTCGCTTCCTGGAAGACCTCCGGGCCGATCTCGCGGGTGTTGAGGTCCCGGAGGATCAGGGCGACCTCCTCCTCGTCCGCGCCCTCCGAGACGTCGACGCACAGGGCGTAGTTCTTGACGAGGCCGCAGTTCTGCCCCTCGGGGGTCTCGTTGGGGCAGAGCCGCCCCCACTGCGTCGGGTGAAGGTCCCGCGCCTCGAAGTGCGGTTGGCTGCGGGTGAGCGGGCTCGTGACCCGCCGGAGGTGGCTGATCGTCGACATGTGGCTGGTCCGGTCGAGCACCTGGCTCACCCCGGCGCGGCCCCCGACCCAATTGCCGGTCGCGAGGGCATGGACGAGCCGCTGAGTGAGCAGGTCCGGACGGATCGCGCTCGCGATGCGGAGGTCCTTCTTGCGCGCGAACGACCGCTCGAGCTGGTACTTGAGGTCCTTGAGGAGGAGCGAGAAGGCGACCCGGAACAGGTCCTCCATCAGGTCGCCGGCGAGCTTCAGCCGCTTGTTCGCGTAGTGGTCCTTGTCGTCCTCGCCCCGGACCTTGAGGTGGAGCTCGAGGACGGTCCTCGCCATCCGCGCCAGGTAGAGCGCCTTCTTCAGGCGGTCGGCGCGCGTGTCGCCGAGGTGCGGGAGGAGGGAGCGGTCGAGGATCCCGTCGACCTTCCGCTGGCGGTACTCCTTCGCCTGGCCGGTCGCGAACTTCTTCTCGAGGAAGAGGAGGGCGTCCTCGGTCGTGAGGATCCCCTCGGGTGGGTAGAGCTTCTTCGAGACGCACTCCTCGAGGTTGACGTTGAGCAGGTGCTTCATCGTCTGGACGAACGGCTCGTCCAGCGGGAGAAGCTCGCCCAGGACCGCCTGGAAGATCTCCTCGTCGTTCTTCATCCCGAGCGCCTTCATCAGGATCACGAGCGGGATCTGGCCGCTCGCCGTCGGGACCGAGACCTGGAGGACCCCGTCCTTCTTCTTCTCGACGACCGTGAGCGAGCGGTAGCCTCCGCGCTGGCTGAACACCTTCGCGCTCTCGATCGGCGTCCCGTAGCGCTCGTTGAACTCCGCGAAGATCCGGTTCGGGGCGAGGTCCTCGAGGCTGATGATGACCCGTTCGGTCCCGCCGATGACGAAGTAGCCGCCAGGGTCGAGCGGGTCCTCGCCGTACTCGACCAGCTTGGCCCGGTACTCCTCGTCCGAGAGCCAGATCTGGTCGTCCTCGGTGATCTTGTAGCGGTTGAGGTTGCACGGCCGGCTCTTGACCATGATCGGCAGGTCGCCGATGTGGACGTCCTCGGGGGCCCGCTCGACTCCGTTCTCGACGACGGTGACCTTGAGGTAGATCGGCGCCTGGTAGGTCAGGTTGCGCAGGCGCGCCTCCATCGGCGTGAGCGTCGGCTTCGACCCGACCGGCTCTTTCACGAACGGCGCGCCGATGAAGATCGTCGGCTCGGCGGACGGGGGAACGACGCCGCGGGCGTCCCGGCGCCGACCGACGCGCACGGAAATCGAGCTCTTCGTCTTCTGGACGTCGAGGCGGATGACGCCGCGCTCGGCCGAGTCCTCGCTGACCCGGGCCTCGTCGACGATCCGCTGCATCCTTGAGTTCGGGTTGTCGCGGGTCGGCAGGAAGTCGTTGAAGCTCGCCAGGTGGTGATTGACGATCGACCGCTCCCGGAAGAACGCGTCCACGATCTCGCGCATCGCCGTTTCACTCCTCCCGGCCGGACAGGACGATGACCCGGTAGGCGATCGCCTCGCCCGCCGTCGCGCTGGGACGGCGGATGCGAACCAACCGGCCCACGAGGCGCTCCCCGGATTCCTTGAGGGCGGTGTACTTCGGGTCGGTCTGCAGGCCAGGGTCGGTGACGAGGATCTTCGGGAGCCGCTCGACCGGCGTCGCGATCTCGGCGAGGATCGTGGCGGTCTCCGCCTCGGTCAGGATCTCGTGCGGTGGCGCGAGGTGGTGGGCGACGAACGGCCGGTGGGCCGGGGGCGGCGCGGCGGCCCGCGACGACTTCGCGCGGGGACGGGGGGACGGCGTCATGGTGACCTCGAGGGAGCGGCCCGGGCCCGGGGGGATGTTCGGACCGTCCGCGCTCCCCGCGCGGGCCAGCTCATTCGAACCCCCGACCACCTGGTTAAAAGCCAGATGCTCTGTGCCGGGCCGCCGGGACGACCGGTCGGCCGACCGAACTGAGCTACGGGCCCGATCCTGCTCCGCCGAGGGCTCACCCCGGCATGGTACTTCAGTCTAACTGGCTCCAGACTCACTGCACGCTCTCCAAGCTCGAGATGATCGACCAGATGGCGGTGCGCCCGTGGGTCGGCAGGTTCGGGTCGTTCGCAAGGTCGTCCAGGGCGTAGACCGTGCTGGCGATCCGCACATCGAGGGGGACGGCGGACTTCGAGAGCTCGTCCTTGGCGGCCAGGGCCCTTCGGCGGACGTTACGCGGGACGCTGGCGTCGTCGGCGAGCTCGACCAGCGACCGGAGCGCCTTCTGGACCTCGACGCCCTGGGGGGCGACCGTCACCGCCGCGGTCCGCCCGGCGGAGGTCGTCGCGGAACCCGTCATATGGCGCGGGTCTCCCCCGCCTCCTTGTACGCGGTGACGACCAGGAGGGTCATCGTCTCGCGAATCCCCTTCACGGCAGGTAGGCGGTGGAGCACGAACTCCTTCAGCTCCTCGTAGTGGGGAAAACGGACCTTCAGGAAGATGTCGGTGTCACCGGTGACGAGGAAGACATCCTCGACCTCGACGAACCGAGCGACCTCGGTCGCGACGTTGTCGGCCTCCGCGGTCTCGACCTTCAGGGCGATCAGGGCGACGACGTGCTCGTCCCCCCAGACCTTCGTGAAGGCGGACTCGACCGCGCGGCTCACCGGCGCCTTGGGCGCAGACGGCTTGTCCATCGGAACGAACCTCGAACAGGGGTTGCGGATGCGGGACTCCCTAGCGGACTACGACGCCGGGGCGGACTCGAACTCCTCTTGCAGGTCGTTGACGACCTGATCGATCACGCTACCGGAATCCTGGGCGCGGTACTCCCGCACCCCGCCGGCTTCGCTCGACACCCGAGCCAAGAGGTCAGCCGGTCCGCGAAGAAACTCGACACTGCAGATGAACTCCTCCATTGATCGCCGGGCCCCCATCCGGCCGAGCGGGCCGACATAGACCCACTATATATCAGTTCGCAGAACCGCGGCTGACGGTTCAGGGTCCGGCCGTGCTCGCGGCCCGCGTCCTCGCGCGGGGCGGGGCACCGTTATCTTCGGGGGGCCGGTTCGACCGGCGTGGCGAGTTCGGGCGTCCGTACGAGCCGGGTCGAGGTCCGGGTCGAGCTCAAGCCCGAGGTCGCGGACGCCGAGGCCGAAAGCGTCGCGCGGTCGCTCGCCCTCCTCGGGATCGGCGGGTTGCGGCGCGTGCGCATCGCCCGCCTGTTCGACCTCGAGTTCGAGGGGGTCGACCTCGGGGAGGCGGAGCGCCGGGCGAAGGAGGCGGTCGACCGGCTCCTCGCCAACCCGGTGATCCACCGCGTCTCGATCCGGCCGGTGCCGGAGCCGGGCCGTTGACCGACTGGGCCGACAGCGTCGAGACGGTCGCGGTGCGCGGGCTCTCGCTCCGCGCGCTCCAGAAGGTCTCCGAGGGGCGCGGCCTGGGGTTCGCCCCTGCGGAGCTCCAGCGGATCCAGCGCTACTACACCCGGGAGGGACGCGATCCGACGGACGTCGAGCTCGCCGGGCTCGCCCAGAGCTGGAGCGAGCATTGCAGCTACAAGAGCTCCCGAGCGTTCCTCCGCCGCGCCTTCCGGGGCCTGCGGGGCGGGCGGCGCGTCCTCGGCACGGGCGATGCCGGCGTCATGCGCTTCCCGGGGGGGCACGCCTACGCCCTGAGGATCGAGTCGCACAACCACCCGTCCGCGGTCGAGCCGTACGGCGGGGCTGCGACCGGCATCGGAGGGATCCTGCGCGACGTCCTCGCGGTCGGCGCCGAGCCGGTCGCGCTCACCGACCCGCTATTCTTCGGACCGCTCGACCTCGCTCGGGAGCGGGTGCCCAGCGGCGTGAAGTCTCCGCGGTTCATCGCCTCGGGGGTCATCTCGGGAATCCGCGACTACGGCAACCGCGTCGGGGTCCCGACGGTCTCGGGGCTCATCGCCTTCGACCCCTCGTTCGTCGTGAACCCTCTCGTGAACGTCGGATGCGTTGGGTGGCTCGACCGCGGCCGGCCGCTCCCGAACCGCGCCCGCGCCGCGGGGGACCGGCTCCTCCTCGCGGGAGGACACACCGGCCGGGACGGGATCGGCGGGGTCGCCTTCGCCTCGCGAGAGCTCGACGAGGAGAGCGAGACGGCATCGCGCGGGGCGGTCCAGCTCGGCAACCCGATCCTCAAGGAACCGCTGATCCGGGCCTCGCTGGAGGCGTTCGACCGCCACCTCGTCCAGGGACTCAAGGACCTTGGGGGCGGAGGCCTCGCGACCGCCTCCGGGGAGCTCGTCCACGCCGGGGGCCTGGGGTCGTCGATCGACCTCGGCCGGGTCCCGCTCCGCGAGACCGGCCTGCGGCCCTGGGAGGTCTGGATCTCCGAATCGCAGGAGCGGATGCTCTACGACGTCCGCCCCGAGGACGTGCCCGAGATGCTCGAGGTGTTCCGTCGGCGGGACGTCGAGGCGACCGACATCGGGGAGGTCGTTCGGGGCCCGTACGAGACGCTCACCTGGAACGGCCGGCCCGCGGCCCGGCTCCGCCTCGACTTTCGGATCTCGCCGACGGAGCTCCGGCGCCCCCGAAGGACCTGGCGCCCGGCGGCCCGACGGGCCCCCCGCGTGCCGGACGCCGACCTCGCCCGGACGGTCGAGGAGCTCGTGCTCTCGCCGGACGCCGTCTCGCGCGAGTCGGTCGTGCGGGTGTACGACCACGAGGTCATGGGCCGGACCATCGTCAAGCCCCTGCAGGGCGCGGTCCGGTCCCCGTCGCACGGCGACGCGGCCGTCCTTCGTCCCCGGCCGGAGAGCCGGGCCGGGCTCGCGGTGACGACCAGCGCGCAGCCGTGGGCCTGCCGCGACGACCCGTTCCGCGGCGCGGTCGCGGTCGTCGAGGAAGCGGCCCGGAACCTCTACGCGGTCGGGGCGAAGCCGGACGCGGTCTCCGACTGCCTCAACTTCGGCTCCCCCGAGAGCCCCCGGGTCGTCCACGACCTCGACATGGCGACGCGGGGCCTCGGCTCCGCGGCCCGGGCGCTCGGTTTCGCCGTCCCGTCCGGCAATGTGAGCCTCTACAACGGAGGGCTGGGGCGGAAGATCCCGCCGACGCCGGTCCTCCTCGCCACGGGGATCGTCGCCGACGTCGCCCACGCCGTCACGAGCGACCTCAAGTCTCCCGGCGACGCGCTCTACCTCCTCGGTCGATCCCGGCCCGAACTCGGGGGCTCGCTCTGGGCGAGGAGGCACGGGCGACGAGGGCTCGTGGTGCCGCCGGGCGACCCTGCGGGCCTGCGGCGTCTGGGAGAGAAGCTCCTCCGGGCGTTCTCCCGGCGTGAGGCGGTGGCGGCGCACGACATCTCCGACGGGGGTCTCGGGGCGGCGCTCGCCGAGATGGCGTTCGGGGGTGCGCTGGGGTTCGAGGTGGACCTTGCGGCGACGGGGCTCGACGGCCCGGGCCTCGCGGCCGTGGCGGAGGGGGGCTCGCGGCTCGTCGTGGAGGTGCCCCGGACCCGCCGGAAGGCGTTCGAGCGAACGCTTCGCGGGAGCCCGGTCACCCCGCTCGGGGTCGTCGTGGAGGCGGACGGGATCCTGCGCTGGGGCCTCCGGGAGGTCGCCCGCCTGGGCCTCGCCGAGCTCTACCCGCGCTGGCGCGCCGCCCTTGTCCTCCCGTAACCGTCCGTGACCGTCACCGCGCTCGTCTCCGGGGGCAAGGACTCGGTCTATGCGGCCTACCTCGCCGACACCCAGGGCTGGCCCGTCGACGAGCTCCTCACGCTCGCCCCGAGCGACCCGGAGTCGATGCTGTTCCACACGCCGAACCTCAGCCTCGTGGCGCTCCAGGCCGAGGCGTGGGGGAAGCGGCACCGACTCGTGCCGATCTCCGGGCGCGGCGAGACCGCCGAGCTCGACGCGCTCGACCGGGCCCTCGCGGGCTCCCGGGGTCCCGTGGTCACGGGAGCGATCGCCTCGTCGTACCAGTGGGCGCGCGTGGTGCGGGTCGCCGACCTCCACGGACGCCGGGTCTACGCGCCGCTGTGGCGCAAGGACCCGATTCGGGTCGTGCGCGAGGAGATCGCCGCGGGGCTCGACATCCGTTTCGTCCACCTTTCCGCCGAGCCGCTCCCGGTCGAATGGGTAGGCGAGCGCCTCACGCTCGACCGCCTCGCCGAGCTCTCCCGGCTGGACCGGGAGGTCCGTGGCGTGAACGTCGCGGGCGAGGGGGGCGAGTACGAGACCCTGGTCGTGGACGCGCCGTTCTTCGCCGCCCGGCTCGTCGTCGACCGGGCGAGCACGGTCGTCGACCGCTCCACCGCGCGGCTCGTCATCTCCAGCGCACACCTCAAGAGAAGGACGGGGGTCGGACCGGCGAGCACCGCCCCGTGACACGACGCGGCCGACCTCCACGGCTCGACTCGCTCTCGCCGGAGGCGCGCGAGGCGGCCGCCCGCGCTCGACGCGCCCTGGGGGACCGGCGGGCGACGCCGAACGTCGCGTGGATCGCCGCGCTCAGCGGCGCGAACCGGAGGGAGATCGGCGAGGTCCTGGAGGAGCTGGAGACGCTCCTCCCTCTCGAGGAGGAGATCCGCCACCGCCACCTCTCGGCCGGCCGCGAGGTCTACGCCCAGATCCGCGCCCCGTTCGAGCTGTTCGCGCTCACCCGGCTCCTTCGCCCGGAGCACATCGTCGAGGCCGGGGTCAGCAGCGGGGTCTCCAGCGCGCACTTCCTCGCCGCGCTCCGCCGCAACCGGCGCGGTAGGCTCCACTCGATCGACATGCCCTTTCGCCAGCGGGGGGCGGCGCTCGCCCGGGGGGAGCCCAACGTAGCGGTCCCCCCGGGCCGGGAGAGCGGCTGGGCGGTTCCGGAGCGCCTGCGGGAGCGCTGGGACCTGCGAATCGGGCCGAGCCAGGAGCTCCTGCCCAAGCTCGTCACCGAGCTCGACGGGGTCGGCCTCTTCCTCCACGATGACCTGCACACCCCGGCCCACCTCGGCTTCGAGCTCGAGACGGTGCGGCCGAAGCTCGCGCCGGGAGCGGTCGTCCTGGCCGATAACACTCGATGGACCGGGGAAGCGTTCCCCCGCTTCGCGCGCGCGGTCGGTTCCCGGGTCGTCCGTCGGGGCCGGGGCGACCTGGTCGGCCTGCGCCTCTCGGCCGCTCCCCCACCGTTATAGAGCCCCTGCCCATCCAACACCGATGGCGGCCGCCCGATCGCCCGGCCCCCCACTGAAGGAGACGACCCCCCCGTCGTCGAACGACGCGGTGGTCGAGTCGACCCGACGCTGGGAGGCGGAGGTCCTCGCCCCGGTCGTCGGGAAGTCCCCGGAACGGCGAGGGGCGTTCGCGACGCTCGGGGGGATCCCGGTCGATCGGCTCTACACCCCCCGCTCGGCGCCGGGCGGGTTCGCCCGTCTCGGCTACCCGGGCCGGCCGCCGTACACGCGCGGCATCCACCCCACGATGTACCGCGGCCGCCCCTGGTCGATGCGCATGTTCAGCGGGTTCGGATCCCCCGAGGACACGAACGCCCGGTTCCATTACCTCCTGGCCCACGGCGAGACCGGCCTCTCGATCGCGTTCGACGACCCGACCCTGTACGGGATCGACGCCGACGACCCTGAGGCGGTGGGCGAGGTCGGCAAGTGCGGCGTGAACGTCAGCTCGCTCGACGACATGCGTCGGCTCCTGGACGGGATCCCGCTCGCCAAGGTGACGACGAGCATGACGATCAACGCCCCGGCGAACGTCCTCTGGGGGATGTACCTCCTGGTCGGACGCGCCCACCGCGTCCCGTTCTCGGCCCTCGGGGGGACGACCCAGAACGACATCCTGAAGGAGTACATCGCCCAGAAGGAGTTCCTCTACCCCCCGCGCCCGGCGCTGCGGCTCGTCGTGGACACGATCGAGTACGCGACCCGCCACACGCCCCGCTGGAACCCGGTCTCGATCTCGGGCTACCACATCCGTGAGGCCGGCTCGACCGCCGTCCAGGAGCTCGCCTTCACGCTCGCGGACGGTCGGACCTACGTCCGCGAGGCGATCGCGCGGGGGCTGGACGTTGACGAGTTCGCTCCCCGCCTGTCGTTCTTCTTCAACTCGCACAACGACCTCTTCGAGGAGGTCGCGAAGTTCCGCGCCGCGCGCCGGATCTGGGCGGCCGTGATGAAGGACGAGTTCGGGGCGAAGCAGGAACGCTCGCGGTGGCTGCGCTTCCACACCCAGACCGCGGGCTGCTCGTGCACCGCCCAGCAGCCCGAGCTCAACGTCGTCCGGACGACGATCCAGGCGCTCGCCGCGGTGCTCGGGGGAACGCAGTCGCTCCACACGAACTCCTACGACGAGGCGATCCAGCTCCCCAGCGAGGACGCGGTCCGGATCGCGCTGCGGACCCAGCAGATCCTCGCCCATGAGACCGGGATCGCCGGGACGATCGACCCGCTCGGCGGCAGCTACTACGTCGAGTGGCTGACCGACCGGATCGAGGAGGAGGTCCGCCGCTATTTCGACCGGATCGACCAGCTCGGCGGCGTGGTCGCCGGGATCGAGCGGGGGTTCTTCCAGCGGGAGATCCAGGAGGCCTCGTTCCGCTACCAACGCGCGGTCGAGCAGGGCGAGGCGAAGGTCGTCGGGGTGAACGCCTACGCGCTCGAGGCGCCGGTCCGAGTGCCGCGCCTCAGGATCTCGGAGGCGGCGCGGCACGCCCAGAGCCGCCGGCTCCGCGCCCTCCGCGCGCGACGCGACCGTTCGCGGCACGCCGCCGCGCTCGACCGGCTCCGCCGCGTCGCCGCGACCGAGGCCGAGAACACCATGCCGCCGGTCCTCGAGGCGCTCCGGGCCGGGGCGACGCTCGGGGAGATCGTGAAGGCGTTCCAGGACGTCTACGGCCCGTACCGCGAACGCTCGACGTACTAGGTTGGCGACCAGGCGGTGCACTCGCGTGACGGCCCCACGTTCGCCCAGGTCGCCGCGTCCCGGGCCCACGTCGGCCCCCGGCTACCGTGCCGCCCTGGAGGCGCTCTTTGCCCGGCGGCGGTTCGGCCTTCGGCCCGGCCTCGAGGTCGTGCGGACGCTCCTCACCGAGCTCGGCGATCCGGAGCGGGAGCTCCCGGCCATCCACATCACGGGAAGCAAGGGCAAGGGCTCGGTCGCGACGATGGCGGCGGCGGTACTCTCGGCCCACGGGGTGCGCACCGGCCTGTTCACCTCGCCGCACCTCGCAAGCTACCGGGAACGGGCCCGTCTGGACGGGCGCGAGATCGGCACCGACGACGTCGTCCGGGGAATCGCGCGGGTGGAGGAGGCGGCGTCCCGCCTCGCGCGCCAGGGGGCGATCGACCGCGACCCCACGTTCTTCGAGGTCACGACGGCGCTCGCCCTCGACTGGTTCGCCCGCGAGGGGGCGGAAGCGGCGGTGATCGAGGTCGGGATCGGCGGTCGGCTCGACGCGACGAACGTCCTCGCGTCGAGGGTGGGGGTCGTCACCACCGTGGAGCTCGAGCACACCGACCTCCTGGGCTCGACGGTCGAAGCGATCGCCACCGAGAAGGCCGGGATCTTCCACGCGGGCATGCGCGGGATCCTCGGCGACCTCCCCGCTGACGCCGCGTCGGCCGTGGCCCGCGTCGCCCGCCAACACGGGGTCGCGCTCTGGTCGCTCGGGCGCGAGCTCCGCGCCGAGCGAACGGCGCTCGAGCCGGACGGACAGACGTTCGACCTCCACGGCCCGGGGTTCGACCTGGCGGGGCTCACCATCCCTCTGCTCGGATCCTTCCAGGTCGGGAACGCCGCGCTCGCCGTGGCGGCGTGCGCGGACTTCCTCGAGGCGGGAGGCGGGTCGCTCGAGGCGGAGGCGGTCCGCCGGGCGCTCGCCCACGTGCAGATCCCCGGGCGGCTGCAGCGGGTCGCCCGCGACCCTGAGCTCCTCTACGACGTCGCCCACACGCCGGGGAGCGCCCGCGCGATCGCGGCCAGCGTGGCCGAGATCGCGCCGTTCGCGGACCCGACGGCGAGCGCGATCGTCTTCGGCTGCCTCCAGGGCAAGGACGCCGGAGGAATCCTGGACGCGCTCTCGCCCCTCGCGAGCAACCTCGTGGTCGTCCCGGTCCGCTCCGAGCGCGCGATGCCGCTCGGCGACCTCCGCGCGGCGGCCGCGGGGCGGTTCTCCCGCATCGTCGTTGCCCCGAACGCGAGCACCGGTCTGCGGGTCGCCCGCGCCGCGACCGGGCCGGACGGGGTCACCCTCGTCATCGGGAGCGACTACCTGATCGGCGAGCTTCTGCGCGGCCCAGAGGCGGCCGACGAGCCCGACCTGAGCGACCCGGGCCACGGCCCGAGGCCGGAGGCTCAGCGTCCCGCGCGGCCACGGTCGGGGGCGACGTGAGCCGGCCCTCCTCCGCGCCCGGGCTCGACTGGGAGCTCCTGCTCGACCGCCTCTCCACATTCTACCGGACGGGCGATTGGCGCCGGCCGTACCTCCGGGACCACGCGGAGAGCCCGTTCCAGGTCCTGATCGGCACGATCCTCTCGCAACGGACCCGCGACGCCGCGACGGACGGCGCGACCGCCCGTCTGTTCGCCCGGTTCCCGGACGCCGAGAGCCTTGCGGGCGCCTCCCCGCAAGAGCTCCGGAGGCTGGTGCGGCCGGTCGGCTTCTACCGGACGAAGAGCCGCGTGATCCGCGCCTGCGCGCGGGAGCTCCTGGCGAAGCACGGGGGCGAGGTGCCGCGGACCTCCGAGGAGCTCCTCGCGCTCCCCGGTGTCGGGCCGAAGACCGCGAACTGCGTGCTCGTGTTCGCCTACGGCACCCCGGCGATCCCGGTCGACACGCACGTGCATCGGATCGCGAACCGGCTCGGGGTCGTCCGGACCGCGACCCCCGGGGCGACCGAGGAGCGGCTGAGGGCCGTCCTCGACCCGCGCTACTGGATCCCGCTCAACCCGCTCCTCGTCCAGCATGGCCAGAACCTCTGCCGCCCGCGAGGGCCCAGGTGCGAGGCGTGCCCGATCCCCGACCTCTGCGCGACCGGCCGGGCCCTCAGGGCGGGGCGGCGACCGCCGCGGCCGGATGACGACCCGGCACGGTCGGCCGCAGGGCGACGAGCGCGAGCAGCGTCGCCACCTGGACGGCGGCGAGGAACTCCCATCCGACGGCGTACGACCTCGCCTGGACGAGCGCCCCGAACGCCGCCGAGACGAGCGCCCCGCCCCCGAGCTGGATCGCGTTGAAGAGCCCGATCGCGAGCGGGATCTCCCGGGGCGGCAGATCCGTCCAGAAGTGCGGCACGACGTACATGACGGCGTACGCGAAGCCGTAGGCGAACGAGAAGACCGACCCGATTGCGATCGCGGCCGCCACCCCCGCGAACGGGAGGGTGGCGACGGCCGCGGCCCCGACGATCGTGACCCCGATCAGCTGCGTTCGGTGCCGCATCGACCGTTCGGCGACGACGCCCCCGACCGGCCCGCCGACGACGCTGGGAAGGACGAACGACGACCCGACCGCCCCGGCGAGCCACGCCGGCCAGAGCCGGACCGCCTCCCCGAACGGGACGACAAACTGGCCGGTCGCGAACGTCGCCCCCTCGAAACCGACGAACGCCAGCCCGATCGCGAGGACCGAGCGGCCTCGCCAGGCCGCGTCCGACCGGGCCGACGGCTCCCGGGAGCTCGGGAGCGCCCGGACGGTCTCCCGCGGAATCAGGGCCATGGCGACCAGGGTGACGGCGCCCAGGCCGACGGCTCCGACGACGAGGCCTGCCGACCACCCGAACGCGGGGACGATCAGCGCCGAGCCGACGACCCCTGCCGCGGCCCCGGCGCTGAACGCGGAGGAGAACCCCCCCACCGGCAGGCCCCGCTCGCCGGGGCCGAACATCCGGCCCACCCAGCCGATCGCCGGCGAGAAGAACAGGCCGGCGCCGATCCCCGCCGCCAGACGCATCGCGAGGAGGGCGGCGAACGAAGGGGCGAACGCGCTCGCGAGCGCCGCGACCGCGAGCAGCCCGGCGCCGGCGAACGCCACCGGACGCTCGCCGTGGCGCCGGGCCAGCAACCCCGCCGGGACCTGAGCCGCTCCGGCCCCGAGAAGGAAGCCGGCGACCAGCAGCCCCCAGGCGCCCGGGCCGACCCCGAAGGTGGACCCGATCCTCGGCAGCGCGGGGCCGATGTCGAACCAGTTGTAGGCGTAGCCGAACCGCAACGCGATCAGGAGGGTGGTCGCCCGCGCCCGGCCTACGGGGGCGACCGGGGCGCGGGCGCCGAGGGACGGTAGCCGGCTCGTCGTCGAGCCCTCCTCCATCGCCTGCGCTCCCCCGGTCGGACGCAGCCTCGCGGGACCTTATCTTGGCACGGGCGTAGGCCGCCCCCGATGGACCCGGCGGAGTACGACCTCGCGTTCTTCCACCAGCACGGCTTCCGCCGGAGGAGCTGCGCGGCCTGCGGGGAGGCGTTCTGGTCCCTCGGCGAGCATGAGCGGTGCCAGGAGGCCCCGTGCCGGGAGTACGGATTCCTCGGCCATCCGATCTTCGCCCGGCCCTACGGGCTCCGCGAGATGCGCGAGGCCTACCTCACGTTCTTCGAGCGGCGGGGCCACACGCGCCTCCGTCGGTACCCCACCGTGGCGCGCTGGCGGAACGACGTCTTCTTCACGCAGGCCTCGATCTACGACTTCCAGCCCTGGGTGACGAGCGGGGCCGTGCCGCCCCCCGCGAACCCCCTGACGATCAGCCAACCGTCGCTCCGGTTCATCGACCTCGAGGAGGTGGGCCGGAGCGGCCGGCACTTCACCCTGTTCGAGATGCTGGCCCACCACGCGTTCAACCGGCCCGGCCACGAGGTGTACTTCAAGGAGCGGTGCGTCGAGTTCTGCCACGAGCTCCTCACCTCGGAGCTGGGCGCGGACCCGAAGGCGATTACGTACAAGGAGGAGGTCTGGGAGGGCGGGGGCAATCTGGGCCCCTCGCTCAGCGTCGGAGCCTCTGGGCTCGAGCTCGCCACCCTCGTGTTCATGGAGTACGTCCGCAACGGCGACCGCCTCGAGCCGATGCCCCTCACCGTCGTCGACACCGGCTACGGGCTCGAGCGGTTCGCCTGGGCGAGCCAGGGCACCAAGACCGCCTATGAGGCGGTCTTCGGAGCGGAGTACGACGAGGTGCGGCGGACGTTCCCTCCCCGCGAGGCGACGATCCTCGTCGACCATGCCCGCGCGCTCAACTTCCTCCTCGTGGACGGGGTCGTCCCGTCGAACAGCAAGGAGGGCTACTTCGCCCGCCTTCTCCTCCGCCGCTCGCTGCGGATCCTCGCGAAGGCGCCCGAGGCGCCGGAGCTGACCTCGATCCTGGACCGGGTCGGGCGCGAGCTCGCCCGCGACTTCCCGGAGATCGGCGAGCACCGCGACGACCTCCGGCGCGTCGTCGAGGCCGAGATCGAGCGGTACCGGGAGGCGATCGACCGCGCGCGGCTCACGATCCGCCGGCACGAGGCGAAGGTCCGCGCCGAGGGCGCGAGCGTCACGGAGGACGACCTCCTGCGGTGGTACGACTCGCTCGGCGTCCCCCCCGACGTCGCCGTCGAGGAGCTCGCCGAGCCGCCGCGGATTCCGGACGACTTCTACGCCCGCGTCGCGGCGCGGCACGAGTCCGAGCGGCCGACGACCGACTACGTCGACGCCTCCGAGGGGTTCCCGTCGGTGCCCGCGAGCGTCCCGGCGACCGAGGTCCTGTACTACCTCGACCCGTACACCGTGGCGTTCGAGGCCCACGTCGTCCACGTCGAGGGGCCGTTCGTGGCCCTGGACCGCACCTACTTCTACCCCACCGGGGGAGGCCAGGTCTCCGACCGCGGCCATCTCGGCGAGCTCGAGGTCGTCGACGTGGGCCGCCGCGGTCCGCACGTTCTCCACCGGCTCGAGCGGCCCGCGCCGTTCCACGTGGGCGAACGGGTCCATGCCCGGATCGACCCGGCGCGGCGTACGCAGCTGATGCAGCACCACACCGCGACCCACCTCCTCAACGGGGCGCTCCGCGAGGTCCTCGGGCCCCATGTCTGGCAGGCCGGTGCCCACAAGGCGCCCGAGGTCGCCCGCATCGACATCACGCACTTCCGGGCGCTCACGCCCGAGGAGCTCAAGCGGGTCGACCGCCGGGTGAACGCCGTCGTCCGCGAGGACCGTCTGGTGCGGAGCTACTTCGAGAGCCGCACCGAGGCGGAACGGAGGTTCGGCTTCACCCTCTACCAGGGGGGCGCGGTGCCGGGAAAGGAGCTTCGGATCGTCGAGATCGAGGGGTTCGACGTGGAGGCGTGCGGGGGGACCCACTGCACCCACACGAGCGAGGTCGGAGCGATCCAGTTGGTCGACGTCGAGCGGATCCAGGACGGGATCGTCCGCCTCTCGTTTGTGAGCGGCGAGCGGGCCCTCGAGCTGCGCGAGGAGCACGAGGCGATCCTGAAGGAGGCCGCCCGCCGCCTGGGGGTCTCGCCGGACCACCTCCCCGACGGGATTGACCGCCTGCTCGCGGAGGTCGAGGAAGGGCGCAAGTCCGCACGGGCCCGCTCGCGGGGGGACCTCGAAGGCCTCGCCGCGGAGCTCCTCCGCGACCCCGCCCGGGCGGAGACCGTCGGGCCCACGACGATCGTCGCGGCGAGCGTCGACCTCGACCGCGGGGGGCTCACCGACCTCTCGAGGCTGCTCTGCAAGGTCGCCGGGAGGGTCGTGATCCTCGCGGCCGAGCGCGACGGGAAGGGGACGCTGTTCGTCGGCTCGACCGCGCCGGGGGTCTCGGCCCTCGACCTGGTCGAGGCGGCGAAGCCCGCCTTCGCGGGCAGGGGCGGAGGGAACCCCTCGGCGGCGACCGCCGTGGGCGAGCCGGCCGCGCCGCTCGCCCAGGCCCTGACGGCCGCAAGGGCCGCGGCGCGCTCGGCCGCCGCCCCGTAGGCCTCTTTCGGGCCCCGCTCCACCGTGGAAAAGCTTTAGTTCCCCGGGCCTCCCATTTCTTCCCGGTGCGCTCGATCGCGCGTGGGACGCCGGGACCCGCGTTCCGACCGATCTGCCCGAGGTAAGCATGGCCAACGAGAACGGAGGAGCGATGGGGCGGGTGCCCCCCGAGGTGGTCTCGTTCCTGAGCGGAAAGGGCGGGCGGTCGCTCATCATCAAGGGCGGCGCCGGCACCGGCAAGACGACGTTCGGGCTCGAGCTGCTCGAGCGGATCGGCCAGCCGACCCGGTCGTTCTACCTGTCGACCCGGGTGGGCGACGAGACGCTCTACCGCCAGTTCCCCTGGCTCCGGACGACGGAGATGCGCTCGCGGATCCTCGACGCCGCCAAGCTGTTCCTGGACACGATCCAGGCGTCCGGCAAGGCGAGGCCGGTGGAGCTCCCCGACAGCGAGCAGAAGAAGATCAAGGCCGGCCGGGAGGTCCTCGGGAGCTTCGGCCAGGAGCGCGGCCCTCCGACGCGCGTCGACCGGACCCACCTCACCGCCCTCCTGAAGCGCAGCCCGATGCCGGAGGTCGAGAACGTCTACAACCGCATCGAGCGCGCCCTGCCGGAGAAGGCGCTCCTCGTCATCGACTCCCTCGAGGGTGTGACCCACAAGTACGGTCTCGAGATGGAAGAGTTCGTCATGGCCCTCCAGAAGGACCTGGTCGAGGCGTCGAGCACCGACGTCGTGATGATCCTGGAGAAGCCCGAGGCCGGGGGGATCGAGTACCTGGTCGATGGGCTGATCTCGATCCAGCGCGAGGAGCTGGACGAGCGGCGGGTCCGCCACCTCCGCCTCGAGAAGCTTCGCGCGACGAACATCGGTCGCGCGCGGTATGCGGTGACGCTCGACGGGGGCCGGTTCGTGGCGCTCGGGATCGCGGGAACGCCCAACGGCAAAGGGTCGGTGACGAGCTGGCCGGCCACGACCGACCCGGAGCGCTACTACTCGACCGGGATCCCCGACTTCGACGCGCTGCTCGGCGGCGGGCTGCGCCGGGGGAGCTTCAACGCCTTCGAGGTCGACGTCAACGTCGGCGTCGACGATTACTACATGCTGTTCACCCCGACGTTCCTCAACTTCCTGGGCCAGGGTCGTGGGATGATCGCCGTCCTCGCCGCGGGCGAATCGCCCGAGAAGCTCCGCGAGGCGCTCGTGAAGTACGTCCCGCCCCAGCACTTCGACACCCGGGTGCGGATCCCGGACTACACGATCTCCGAGACCGAGGAGCCGTACATCCTCCCTATGGCGCGGTTCGGGCGCGACGAGGCGATGCGCGCGATGGTCACCGCGGAGAAGGCGGCCGCCGGGCCGGACCGCAAGCCGTTCATCGAGTACATGGCGTTCGACACGTTCGAGAGCCTGATGGGCGACCAGGTCGCGATCCGGATGTACTTCAGCGGGGTGTCGCGGACCAAGCACGTCGGCAACCTCGGGATCGGTCTCCTGAAGCCCGGCCTCCTCGTCTCGAGCGAGATCCTGAACATGATGGACACCTACTTCCGGATCGTCAACATCGACAACGCCCCGTGCATCTACGGGATCCGCCCGAGGACGACGATCTACGCGATCAGCCCGGACCCGGACAAGGGCGCCCCGCACGCCGTGCTGACGCCGGTCGTCTGAGCGCGCCCGTCGGCGAGCCGGACCCGGCTACCCGGCCAGGCCGAGGACGACGACCCCGACGACGTAGAGGACGAGCGCGGGGACGACCGTCATCGTGAGGTCGTCGTCGAGCCAACGGAACCTCCACCGCTCGACGGCGACCGCGATGGCCCCGGCGAGCGCCCCGAGCGCCCCCGCCCATCCCCACGGCCACCGGCCGACGACCGCGAGCGCCGTCGCGGCCAACGCGGTATAGACCGCGAACGGCAGCCAGGGGCCGAGCCGCCTCTTCCGGACGCTCCCCCGGAGCGCGCCGGCGATCGGATCGACGATCGCCGTGCCCAGGACGACCGCGACCGCGATCGGCGCCGGGAAGAGGAGGACCGCCACCACGAGGGCGACCGCGTAGAACACGTAGCTCGCCGGCCGGCCCGCCTCGTAGCTGCGGATCGTGGGGAGCTCGACGCCCGCGCGGAGCCGCAGGAGCTCGAGGACGCCGACCGCGGCGAGCGCAAGGAGCAGGACGACCTCCTTCGGCGCCACGACGAACAAGTCCGTCGGCATGACCAGGTAGACCAGGACGAACGCCCCCGCCCCGTGGAGGATCCTGCGCCAGAACGCGTCCCCGGCCACCGTGTCGCGCCCGAACGCCGTCGCCAGGCGGCGGCGGAACTCCCCTCCTCGAGGGAGACGCCGCGGGGGCGTCTTCTCGCCTAGATCCGGTCGCACGCCCGTAGCACCTCGAGCGCGATGGTGGTGACCCAGCGGCTCGGTCGACCCGGAACCTCGAGGCCGAACGGATAGAACGGACCGCGGATCGGGTAGCCCGGGTCCTCCGAATCCGGGTGAAGGGCGTCCAGGTTCCAGCTGCCGTCCGGATTCCGCTTCGCCTCCAGAAGGTCGAGCGGCCGCCGGAGGCGCCGGTCGCGCCCGTAGCCGAGCCGGACGAGGAGCGACAGCCCGACCAGCAGGTCGTAGTAGTAGTGCGTCGGGTAGTGCAACCGGAGCCAGGGGACGTACGTCCGGCGCCCCTCCCGGAGCAGCCCCCGCTCGAGGAAGAACTCCGCCCCCCGGGCGACCGCGCGATCCACGGCGGGGGAGCGGGTGGGCGGGGGCAGAGCCGAGAACGCCGCGAGCGGCTCCCACGCGTCGAGCGTCCCGGTCCGGGAACGCCCGCAGTGCCAGCCCCCATCTGGCTTCTGACGGCGGACCAGCCAGTCGATCGCCTTCTGGGTCCGTGGGTCGCCCTGTCGGCCAAACGCGGTGAGCATCCGGACCGCGTTGCCCGTGAAGCAGGCCTCGCTCGACGGTCCGCCGAGGGCCGCGTCGTCGCCGGTCGAGTAGGCCCGCAGGAACAGGTCGACCGCCCGACGGACCCCCGGGTGCTGGCCGGAGACCCCGAGGTCCGCCAACACGAGCAGGCGCCAGTTCGTCGCGATGTACTTCGGCCGGTAGAGCGAGGCTCCGTCCGTTCCCGGCGACGCCCACGCGCCGGAGGGAAGTTGTTCGGCGAGGATCCGCTCCGCCCACCCGACTCGCCCGACCTGCCGACGCGCTACGACGAGCGCGGGGTCGTCCGCGGTCCGTGCGAACAGGCCGCGGAGGACGCGGACCCTCACGCTCGGGTCCGCGTCGGTGAGGAGCCAGGTCGCGAGACGACGCGAGAGGGCCATCACGGGCCGCCGGCGTCGGTGCGATTTCACGGTTTCGCGCAGGGTCGTGCCGCAGCCCGCGAGGACGGGGAAGGAGCTCGGGCCGCGGGGCGGCCTCCTCATCCGACAGCCTCTATAGCCGGGTCGCCTCGCGCCCCTCGTGAGGGTATCGGTGCTGGTCGGCAGTCGCTCGGACCTCGAGCTCGCCGAGAAGGTCCGGGCGCGGCTCGCCGAGTTCCAGGTCCCCTGCGAGGTCCATGTGGCCTCCGCGCACCGAACCCCGGAGAAGGTCGAGCGGCTGGTCCGCGACCCGGCAATCGAGGTCTTCGTCGCGATGGCGGGGCTCTCGGCGGCCCTCCCGGGAGCCGTCGCCGCGCGGACGCTGAAACCGGTGATCGGCGTCCCTCTCCACCGAGGCTTGGGGATTGACAGCCTCCTGTCGGTCGTCCAGATGCCCCCGGGGATCCCCGTCGCCGCGGTAGGGCTCGACGCGGTCGAGAACGCCGCGCTCCTCGCCGTCGAGATCCTGGCGCTCTCCCACCCGGAGCTCGTGCCTCGGCTCGAGGCGTATCGGGCGCGGTGGAGGGAGGAGACCCCTCCCCAGCCCCCCGAGGCGTGAATGACCGAACCCAAGGCGTTCATCCGCCAGGCGATCGAGCGGCTCCGCACGGAGGTCCCGGGCCGGGTGATCGTCGCCGCGTCCGGGGGAATCGATTCGACGGCGGCGGCACTGCTCGCCGAGCGGGCGCTCGGCGACCGTGCTCGCGCCGTGTTCGTGGATACGGGCCTGCTCCGCGCGGGCGAGGCCGAACGGGTCGGCAACCTGTTCCGGGCGAGCGAGATCGCCTACCGGAAGGTCGAGGCGAGCGAGAGGTTCCTCTCGGCCCTTCGGGGCGTCCGCGACCCGGAGCGCAAGCGCAAGAGGATCGGCGCGGAGTTCGTCCGGCTCTTCGAGGAGGAGGCGGCCGAGTTCGGCACGGACCGGCTCATCCAGGGGACGATCGCCCCCGACTGGATCGAGAGCGGGGGAGCCCTCCGCGACACGATCAAGACCCATCATAACGTCGGGGGGATTCCGAAGGCGAGCCGGCTCGTCCTGGTCGAGCCGTTGCGCGACCTCTACAAGGACGAGGTTCGGGCCGTCGCGCGGGAGCTTGGAATCCCGGAGGCCGACCGCCAGCCGTTCCCGGGGCCGGGCCTCGCCGTCCGGGTCCACGGCGCGGTCGACCGGGACCGCCTGCGCCGGGCCCGGGTCGCGAACGCGGTCGTGGAGGAGGAGGTCGACCGGGCGGTGGCGGCCAAGGAGATGGGCCCGCCGTGGCAGTACTTCGCGGTCCTCCTGGATGCCAAGACCGTCGGCGTCACGGGCGACAATCGGGTCCACGGAGAGGCGGTAAGCGTTCGAATCGTCAACTCGGTCGACGCGATGACCGCCACCGCCTCCGAGGTCCCGCCCGCGGTCCTGGCGCGGATCGCGCGTCGGATCACGCGGGAGCTTCCGGGGGAGGTCGTCCGCGTCCTCTACGACGTGACCGATAAGCCCCCCTCCACGATCGAGTGGGAGTGAGCAGGCGGGGCGCGGACCTCTTTCGGTCCAGGCCCCCGACCGGGTGCTCGGGAGGGGGTTCCTGCGGCGGCTCGGGACGCCGGTCGGCTCGTCGCAGACCATATCTACCCGTCTCCGCCCTCTCCGTCCCGATGAAGCCACCGGCCGCTCCGGCGGTTCGGACCCTTCGCATCCCTGAGGAGCTCGCCCGGCGGTTGGAATCCCGGCTCGAGGGCTCGGCGTTCGACTCCGTGGATGCGTTCGTGGCGTTCGTCCTCGGCCGCCTGCTCGAGGAGCAGGGGGGTCCCGGCTTCAGCGAGGAGGACGAGCGGGTGCTGAAGGAGCGGCTGCGCTCGCTCGGCTACATCGACTGAGCGCCGGCGCCCTTCGCCGCTAACGATTTCCCACGCCAGGAGCTCCGGACGCCATGCTGACGTGCCCGTTCTGCGGCGCGGCCGAGACCGACCGCTTCGACCTCGACGGCCAGCGGTTCCTCGTCTTCGCCTGCATGTTCACGCCTTCGGTCGACCCTCGGATGGGCGACCGCGAGCTCGCGGAGCACCTGCTGACCGCCTACCCGCCCGATGTGTCGGGGGCGTACTTCCGGCGGATGTGCGACCGGCTCCATCGGTACGTCACGAAAGGCGAAGGGGGGCGTGCCCCCCCGGGCGACCCGTCCTCCCCCGCGGTCTCGGGGCGAGCCTAGCGGCGGCTCGTGGGCGGCGAGGACGGCCGGGCGGGTCCTAGCGCCTATCGCGCCGCCGGGGGGACCTTGGCGAGCGCGGCCTCGGGGGAGACGAGGTGGCGGGAGAAGCCGAGCTCCTTCGGAGAGGCTCCGAACGCGAGCGCGACCAGCTGCGGCAGGTGGAAGATGGGCATATCGAGCGGGCGCCCGACCAGCTTCGCGGCCGGTCCCTGGTAGGCGTCCATGGAGATGTGGCACAGCGGGCACGGCGTCGCCATCGCGTCCGCTCCGTGATCCTTCGCGTCCAGGATCTGGCGGCCGGCGATCCGGCCGGCGGTCTCCGGCTTTACGAACTGGATCGGGAACCCGCAACACATGACCCGCCCCCGGTAGAGGACCGGCTCGGCCCCGAGCGCCGCGAGGAGGTCCTCGAAGGCGTGGGGCTCCTCCGGGGACTCCCAGCGCATCTCGTCCGCGGGGCGGAGGAGGTGGCAGCCGTAGAACGCGCCGACCTTCAGGCCGGCGAGCGGCCTCTTGACCTTGGCACGGATCGCCTCGAGCCCGACGTCCTCCACCAGGACCCGCAGCAGGTGGGTGACCTTGGACGTACCGCGGTAGTCGATCCCCAGGGGCTTGAGCGCCGCGTCGACCTTCGCGCGGACCGCGGCGTCCTCCATCCGCACCTTGGCGAGCGAGAGCATCCCCTGGCACGTCGAGCAGACCGTCATCAGGTCGAGGCCGGCCGCCTCCGCGATCGCGAGGTTGCGGGCGTTGATCGCGATGTTGAGCAGCTCGTTCGACTCGTCGATGAACCCGGACCCGCAGCAGGAGAACTTGGGGAACTCGGCAATCTCGATCCCGAGCGCCTGGCACACCCAGCGGGTCGAGAGGTCGAGCTCGCGGCCGGACTCCTTGGCGACGCACCCCGGGTAGTAGGCGAGCTTCATCGGTCGCCCTCCCGGTCGAGCGCCCGGTAGATCCCCTCGAGCTCCTCCTGGCCCTCGATCGGGTGGGGCCGGCGGGCGACCTCCGGCTTCTTCCTCCAGATCTTGAGCCCGTGCGGCAGTTGCGGGAGCATCCCGAAGATCCCGAACGTCTGGCGCACGAGCTTCATCTCGTTCAGCGTGCCCCCCTCGCGGATGTTCCGCTTGAACCCGACGGCGTGCTTGGAGCCGTGCTCGGTCGCTCCCTGGACGGCGATCGCCATCTCCTTCAGGTCGCGGATCCGCTCGCTCGGCCGAACGTCCTTCGGGCACGCCTCGGTGCAGAGGTGGCACCTCAGGCAGAGCCAGAGCCCCTCGGTCTGGATGCGGACGAGGCGGTCCTCGCGAGCGGCGTCGCGCGGGTCGACCGCGAAGCGGTAGAGCTTGGCGAGGGCCATCGGGCCGGGGAACGCCGGGTCGGAGCTGACCGCCGGGCAGGCCGAGTAGCACGCCGCACAGGCGATGCACCGGGGGGTTCCCTGGAACCGGTCCACCTGGGCCGGGGTCATCGGCGTCGCCTTCCCCGCCGGCATCGGCCGGCGGGGGTCGAGCTTGAGGTGGGGCTCGATCTTCTCGTACTCCCGCCAGAACGGGCTCTGGTCGACGATCAGGTCCCGCAGCACCGACTGGTTGAGCATCGGTTCCACCACGATCCGTCCGTGGCGCTCGACCTCGGGTCCGACCTGCGTCTCGCAGGCGAGCCGGCTCTTCGAGTTGATTTGCATCGCGCACGACCCGCAGATCGCGCTCCGGCAGGAGTAGCGGAGCCCGAGGCTCGGGTCGACCTCGTCGCGGATCCTCAGAAGGCCGGTCAGGACCGGGGTGTGGGGGGTGAGGTCGAGCGTGTACCGCTGGTAGCGAGGGACCGCCTCCTTGCCCGGCTGGAAGCGGTAGACGTCGAACGTTACGGAAACGGTATCGGCGGACATCGGAACGATCAGTACACCCTCTCCTTCGGCTCCCAGCGGGTGAATCCGACCGGGGAGTACGAGAGCGCGGGGCCGCTCGGGATGGGCCGCGCCAGCGTGTGCTTCATCCACTGCCCGTCGTCCCGCTTGGGGTAGTCCGTGCGGAAGTGAGCTCCCCGGCTCTCCGTCCGCGCCTGCGCGCCGACGAGGATGACCTCCGCGAGGTCGATCATATGCCCGGTCTCGAGGGCGTCCGAGAGGTTGAGGTTGAACACCTTCGACTGATCGACCACCCGCACCCGGGAGAACCGGTCCTTGATGGCCCGGACCCTTCGCAGCCCCTCCGCGAGGTCCGTCGCGTTCCGGAAGATGTTGGCGTACCGGTCCATCGTTTGCTGGAGCTCCGTTCGGAGGGCGCTCGGATCCTCCCCGTCCTTGCGCTCGAACCACGCGCGGTACGTGGCCGCGACCGTGTCGAGGTCGCTCGGCTCCAGCGCGGTCGCGGCGGCTCGGGCCGCGTACGCGGCGGCCGCCGCACCGGCCGACTTTCCGAAGACGAGGGTCTCCATCAGCGAGTTCCCCCCGAGACGGTTCGCGCCATGGATCGAGACACACGCCGCCTCGCCGGCCGCATAGAGGCCGGGGACGTTCGTCTCCCCCTGGATGCTCGTCCCTACGCCGCCCATCATGTAGTGCTGGGCGGGCGCGATGGGGATGGGGTCCGTGGCCGGGTCCAACCCGGCGAACGACCGACAGAGGTCGCAGATCTCCTGCAGACGACTCTCGATCCTCTCCCTCCCGAGATGCATGAGCTCGAGTTGGACGAAAGGCCCGTACGGTCCCTGGAACCCGCGTCCCTCGAGGATCTCGGTCATGATCGCCCGCGCGACCACATCCCGGGACGCGAGCTCGAGGACCTTCGGGGCGTACCGCGACATGAACCGTTCGCCCGAGGCATTCTTCAGGATCCCCCCTTCGCCCCGGGCCCCTTCCGTGACGAGGATCCCGCCTTCGAGGAGGGCGGTCGGGTGGAACTGGACGAACTCCATGTCCTTCAGGAACGCTCCGGCATGGTAGGCGACCGCCATCCCGTCCCCGGTGCAACTGTGGGCGTTCGTCGTGCGGCCGTAGATGCGGCCGGCCCCACCGGTCGCGATGACGATCGCCTTCGCCGCCACCTCCTGGAACGCACCGGTCCTCCGGTCGAACGCGATGACCCCCTGGGCCCGACCTTCCCGCACGACGATGCGGGCGAGCTCCCATTCCTCGTAGAGGGTGAACCGCTCGCTACCGAGCCGCTCCCACAGACCCTGCAGAAGCGCGAGCCCGGTCCGGTCGGCGGCGTAGACCGTCCGAGGGAACCCCGCACCGCCGAACGGTCGCTGGGCGAGGCTGCCGTCCTCGGCACGGGAGAAGATGGTGCCGAAATGCTCCATCTCGAGCACCGTCGGGCCGGCCTCTCGGCAGAAGAACTCGATCGCGTCCTGGTCGCCGAGGTAGTCGGACCCCTTGACCGTGTCGAAGATGTGGGCGTCGACGGAATCGTTCGCGCCGATCGCCGCGTTGATGCCGCCCTGCGCCGCACCCGAGTGCGACCGCAGCGGGTGCAGCTTGGTGACGATCGCGACGTCCCGTCCGGCCTCCACCGCCGCGAGCGCTGCGCGCTGCCCGGCGAGGCCTGCTCCGATGACGACAACCTCATGGCGAAGCATGGACGACAATCCCCCCAGCGACGGGGTCCTATAATGCGTCCGGTAAGGTCGCGATGACCGCCCGCGCGTTACAGGCTCGTCCCGGGTTCGTCGGTGGTCCGCGCGTAATCGCGTCGTGAGCGCTTATATACCGAGCCTGGGTCGGCCCGGCGCCCAGCTGACGGGCGAAGGTGTTCCGATGCAGGGTTCGGTCGACATGACGCCGGAGAGCCGCTACCGGACCGGCACGACGACGATCGGGCTCGTCGCGAAGGACGGGGTGGTCCTCGCGACCGAGCGTCGGGTCACCGCCGGCAGCATGATCCAGAACAAGGCGGCCCAGAAGCTGTTCAAGATCGACCAGAACGTCGGGATCACGATCGCCGGCTACGTCGGGGACGCCCAGGTGATGACCCGCTATCTTCGCGCCGAGGTCTCCCTCTACCGGCTGCGCCGGAGCGCTCCGTTGAGCACCGAGGGGGCGGCGACCCTCCTCGCGAACATCCTCTCGGGGAACCGCTACTACCCGTACCTCGTCGGGATGATCGTCGGGGGCGTGGACGGCAAGGGTTCCCACGTGTTCTCGGTCGACATGGCCGGCGGGTGCATCGAGGACAAGTTCGTCTCGATAGGTTCCGGCTCCCCGTTCGCCTACGGCGTCCTCGAGGAAGGTTACTCGCGCGACCTCTCCACGAGCGACGCGGTCGACCTCGCCCTAAGGGGACTGACCGCGGCGATGAAGCGGGACAGCGCGAGCGGCGACGGCTACCTCGCCCACGTCATCACCCCCAAGGAATACCGCGAGCTTTCCGAGGACGAAATCAATAAACGCCTGAAGGCGCTTAAGATCCCGTTGCCTCCGCCGCTGCCGTAGACCCGGCCGGCGGCGCGCGCCGCCGAACCCATTCGCGCCAACCGTTTCCCCGGTGGATGAGTTTCGAATCGCTCCTAGAGCAAACGAGGGTGGCCCTGAAGGAGGTCTTGCCCGAGACCGTCGAGGTCACCGACATCGAGCTCGAGGGCCCGCACGTCGTCGTCTATACGAAGCAGCTCGACCAGTTCCTCTCCGGCGGCGATTACCTCCGCCAGATCGCCCAACGCCTCCACCGACGCGTCCTCGTCCGCTCCGACCCGGCGACCCTGATCGACCCGAAGGAGGCCGAGAAGGTCATCCGCGAGGTGATCCCGCCGGAGGCGGAGCTCACCCAGCTGTTCTTCGAGCCGGAGACCGGCGAGGTGACGATCGAGGCGGCGAACCCGGGAGCCGCAATCGGTCGCGGCGGCTCGGTCCTGAACGACCTCAAGCGAAAGATCGGCTGGATCCCGACGGTCGTCCGAACCCCCCCGATCCCGTCGAAGACCGTCGAGGAGGTCCGGATCCATCTGCGCAACTCGTTTGACGACCGCAGGAGCTTCCTCAAGAAGGTCGGGGTCCGAATCGCGCGCGACCCCCTCCCGGAGAAGCTCTGGGCTCGGTCGACCGCGCTCGGGGGCTACCGCGAAGTGGGACGGAGCGCTCACCTCCTCTCGACCCAGAACTCGAAGGTCCTGATCGACTGCGGGCTCGACCCCGGCTCGGACCGCACGCCGTTCCTCAGCGCTCCCGAGTTGCTCCCCCTCGACTCGCTGGACGCGGTCGTCGTCACGCACGCGCACCTCGACCACTGCGGCCTCGTGCCGGTCCTGCTCAAGTACGGCTACAAGGGGCCGATCTACTGCACCGCCCCGACGCGCGACCTGATGACCCTCATGTTGCTCGACGCGATCAAGGTCGTCAACCAGGAGGCGCGCCGGAGCCTCTACGATTCCTCCCACGTTCGCGACCTCGTCACGCGCACCGTGCCCCTCCGCTGGGGGGAGACGACCGACATCGCCCCGGACATCCGCCTGACGCTCCACAACGCGGGCCACATCCTCGGCTCGTCGATCTGCCACTTCCACCTCGGAGAAGGGGACCACAACCTCGCCTACTCCGGGGACATCAAGTTCGAGCGGAGCTGGCTGTTCAACCCGGCGACGAACCGGTTCCCGCGGCTCGAGACGCTCGTCCTCGAATCGACGTACGGCGGCTTCCGTGACGTCCAGCCGACGCGCCAGCAGGCGACCGACGAGTTCTCCGCGATGGCCACCAACGTGCTGGCTCGGGGCGGGAAGCTCGTCGTCCCGGTCTTCGCCGTGGGGCGGTCGCAGGAGGTGATGCTCGTGCTCGAGGAGCGGATGCGGGCGGGCAAGATCCCGCGCGTGCCGGTCTACCTGGACGGGATGATCTTCGAGGCGACCGCGATCCACACCGCCTACCCGGAGTTCCTCAACAGCCAGCTTCGGACCGAGATCTTCCAGCAGGGGGACAACCCGTTCCTCGCCGACATCTTCCGTCGTGTCGATTCCGGGCAGATGCGGGCGGGGATCCTCGACTCCAAGGAGCCGTGCATCGTCCTCGCGACCTCCGGGATGATGAGCGGCGGTCCGGTGATGGAGTACTTCCGGGCGTGGGCCCACGACGAGAAGAACGGTCTCATGTTCGTCGGCTATCAGGCCGAGGGGACGTTCGGCCGGAGGCTCCAGCGTGGGCTGCCGGAAGCGAACTTCCTGGACGGGGCGCGGCAGGCGTCGGTGCCCGTGAAGCTCGAGATCGCGACGATCGAGGGGTTCTCCGGCCACTCGGACCGGAACCAACTGATGAACTTCGTCGCCTCGCTCGACCCCCGGCCGCAGAAGATCATCCTCAACCACGGCGAGGAGTCGAAGGCCGTCGACCTCTGCTCGAGCCTTCACAAGCGGTTCGGGGTCGAGTCGCGCGTCCCGTACAACCTCGAGGCCGTTCGCCTCCTGTGAGAGCCTGAACCACCTGGACGCATCGTATTATACGGCCCGGCCGCGTCCGTTTCGCAGGAGTGCTCTCGGCGATGAAAGGTCCCTCGCGTCGAGTCCTCGTGCTGGGTCTCGACGGCGGAACGTTCGACCTTCTCGACCCGCTGATGGAGGCGGGCGAGCTCCCGTTCCTTCGCGCGCTCACCGCCCGGGGGGTCCGTGCCCCGCTGCGCTCGGTGTACCCTGCGAAGACGATCCCCGCCTGGTACTCGTTCGCGACGGGTCGGGATCCCGGAGAGCTCGGCGTCTTCGGCTTCGCGGAGCCGACCGGGGAGCCGGGGCGGTCGAGCCTCGTACGGTCGTTCCGCCCCCTGGAGGCGTTCTGGGACCGACTCTCCCGCGTCGGCGTCAAGGTCGGGGTCGTCAACTTCCCGGTCCTCTCCGGCTATCCCCTCCACGGGTTCGTCCTCCCCGGGATGCTCTCCGAGGGGGCGGTAACGTTCCCTCGGGGGCTCCGCGCCGAGGTCGAAACGACCCTGGGCGCCGACTACCCGGGCGAGCTCCCCATGTTCCGCGAGGCGGAGCGGGATACCTGGATCGCCCAGGCGACGGAGGCGGTGCGCCGCCGCGCCACGGCGGCCGCTTCGCTCGCGGAGCGGCACCGACCCGGCTTCCTGTTCGCGCTGTTCCGGGAGACCGACCGGATCGAGCACCAGCTCTGGAACGAGCTCGACCGGCCGGTGGCCCAGATCGCGCCGAATCTCCTCGAGTTCTGGAGAACGGTCGACACGGCGTGCGCGGAGGTCGACCGCGCGTTTCGCACCGGGGGAGGCCCCGCGCTCACGCTCGTCATCTCCGACCACGGCCACGGCGCGGTGCGCTCGGACTTCCTCACGAACCGCTGGCTGCATCGGGAGAGGCTGCTCGTCTTCCGCTCCGAGCCGCGCGCGATCACGGCCCGCACGGTGGTCGCGCGCTTCGGCCTCGCCGCCCAACGGCTCCCGTACGGGGCCCGCGTCAGCCGGCGTCTCGCGGACCTGCTGCGCGACGGTCGGTTCATCGACCTCGCGCGGATGATCGACCACACGTCGTTCGAGGCGTCGTCGTCCCGTATCGATTGGCGTCGGACGGTCGCGTTCTCCTATCCGGTCCCGGAGGGGATCTACCTCAACCCGTTCAACCCCGATCTCACCCCCGAACGACGTGATGAGGTCCTGCGCGACATCCGCCAGCGCCTCGAGGCGTACTCCGAGGCGAAGATCGAGGTGTTCCGGCCCGAGGAGCTCTACCGTGGCCACAATCTCGCCAAGGCCCCGTCGCTCCTGATCCGCGTCGACGGGATGGAGACCGAGCCGCGGATGGACTTCGCCTACCCCCATCCCCTGATCCGCGACCGGCCGTCGTTCTTCTACGGCTGCGGGACCCACCGGATGGACGGGATCCTTATCGGGGCGGGCGACGGGGTCCCCCCCGGAGTCACGCTCCGCCCGCGTGCCCTCCTCGACCTCGCGCCGACCATCCTCGAGTCGATGGGGGTCCGTTCCTCCACGGCGTTCGCGGGCCAGTCGTTCGCCTCGGAACTGTTCCCGGGGGCGTAGTCCGGTCCGGGAGAACCGTTTTCCCTAGCCCGCGACATCCCCCGTCGATGGCCCGGCGGGCGATCGACGTCGTCGCGGCGGGCCCGCCGTCGGCGGACCTGTACGACCCGGCGGCTCCGGCGTGGGCCCTCGCCTTCGCCCTCGCCGGGCGCGGCCACTCGGTCCAGGTAACGTTCCCGGGGCCGACCGACGCCCCGCCCGCCCCCGGCGGGGTCTCGGTCGCCCCGTTCCCCCCGGTGACCCCCCACCTGGGCTCGTACCTCGGCGACGCCGAGCTCGCCCAGGTGGCCGGGAGCCGGATCCGACCGATGGCCGAGGTCGTCGTCCGGGACCCGTCCGGCCTCGGGCCGCTCGGCCACCGCGCGAGGCGAGCCGCGGTCGTCGCCTTCGTCCGCACGATCGCGGTCGAGGCGGTCGGCGCCACCGCTCCGGGCCCGAGCGCCGAGCGACTCGGCTCGAGGGTCCTCGCGTGGCGGGAGCGGCGCGGGATCCGACACCTGGAGAAGGAGGCGCTCACCGAGGCCACGGTCGTCTACTGCGCCACGGCCGCGCAGCGGGAGCGGCTCCGGAACGACCACGGCCTCGCGGCGGAGCGGTTGCGGGTCAGCCCGCCGGTGGTCACCCGCGCGCACGAGCTGCCCCACCGCGAGCTGGCGCGACGGCTGGTCGGGGTGCCCAACGACATCCATCTGGCGATCCTCCTTCCTCCGGTCGACCCTTCCCCCGCCGCGGTGGTCGCCCCGGCCCTCGAGGCGTTCCGGCGGATCCGCCCGATCTTTCCGGGGGCCCGCCTCGCCGTCCTCGGCGTCCCGGGGGTCGTCGGGCCGGGCATCGTCACCCTCCCGTCGCGCGACGAAGCGACCGTACTGGCGGCGGTGGCCGCCGCCGACGTCGCGATCGCGTTCCCCGCCGCTTCCACGGTGGACCCCGGTATGGTCCTCGCCCTACGGGCGGGGGTCCCCACCGTCGTCGATCCCACCGCCGACCTTGGGGAAGGAGCGGAGACCGCCGTCCGCCGTGCCGCGACCGCGGACTCCGGAGAGCTCGCGAGCGTCCTCACGGGACTCCTCGCCGACCCGGACGACCGGCGCGCCCTGGCCGAGGGTGCGAGGGCGTTCTCCTCCAGGTTCGAGCCGGAGCGCCTCGCGGAGGAGCTGGAGGCCATCGTGGCGCGCGGCGCTGGCTAGGGCGATCCGTCGAGGAGCTCGTCCAGTCGCCACTCGGAGAAGCCGCGGCCGCCGGACGCCCGGCGTACCTCGGAGGCGACGCTCGACCACCGCACCCCCGGCGGCAGGATCCCCCGGTCGAGGTCGAGGAGCTGCTGGCGGAAACGCGCACGGGTCGCTCCGAACGGGTCCGGCAGCTCGGCGTGGGCCCACGCCGGCGCGCGCAGCTCGCGGAGGCGGCCCCGTTCGTACGACCAGATCCCCACGACCGAGGCGCGCCGGCCGGAGGTGCGCGCGGCGAGGCGGCTCCCGCTCCGCTCGGAGCCGAGGACGACTGCGACCCAGTCCGCCCACGGCCGCCGGCGGAGCGCCTGGCCGAGCACTTGGGAGGGGCTCCCGACCTTTCCTTCGATGAGCCCGACCTCGTCGTTCCGCCGGACCGCGAGGTCGAAGTAGTCCGTCCCGTCCGGGTCGAGGTAGGTGCGGTAGCCGCGGTGGCGGAGCTCGGCCGCGACCGCCTCGAGGAGCTCCCGCTCGGGCGGTCGTCGCCCGTGCGTCGCGCGGTCCGCGCTCACGCCCCGCTCCTGAGGAACCAGCGGTCGAGGCGCGAGCGAGGGAGGTGGACGAAGATCGGCCGGCCGTGCGGGCAGGAGCGAGGACGGCCGGGAAGACGGTCGAGCGCTCTCAGGACCTCGGCGATCTTCGCGCGCTCGACGACGTCGCCGGCCCGGATCGCGGCGTGGCAGGCGATCGACGCGGCCCGGCGCTCCTCGAGGCCTTCCGGCAGGGTCGCGCGCCCGCCCTCGTCGAGCTCCTTTAGGAGCGCGACGACCGCCTCGGCCGGGGCGGAGCGGCCCCGGTATGAGGGGACCGCGAGGACGCGGAACGCCCCAGGCCCGAACGGCTCGACCTCGAAGCCGGTCGCCCGGACCTCGTCGGCGTGCGCGACGAGGGTGGCGCGCTCGCCCGCGGTGAGGGTCAGCGCGACCGGCTCGACCAGGGTCTGGCGGGCGAGGGCCCCTCCGGCGCGGAGCGTGTCGTAGAGGAGGCGCTCGCTCGCCGCGTGCTGGTCGATCAGCACGAGCCCGTCCTCGGAGGACGCGACCCAGTAGAGCGCCCCGACCGGGCCGAGCAGCTCGAGCCGTGGGTGCCCGCCCGCGGCCGCGACCCCCAGGGCTCCCGCGCCCGCCGGCCCTTGCGGGAGCGTCCGCTGCACGGCCGCCGCCCGAGCGAGAGGGGCCTCGTGGGCGAGCGCCCCGACCGGCGGGGCCTCCCCGCGGGGTCCGCGCGAGGTGCGGCCGATCGACGCGCGCACCGGCTCGTGCAACCGCGTCGCGCCGACGAGCGCGTTTCGGACCGCGGCGAGCACCGCCTCCTCCACCGACCGAGCGGCGGCCAGGCGGACCTCCCGCTTGGTCGGATGCACGTTGACGTCGACCCTGGACGGCTCGATCATGAGGTGGACGACCCCGACCGGGAACCGGTGGCGAGGGAGCGCGTCGCCGAAACCGGCCCGGACGGCCTGGGCGAGCGCGCGCGCGAAGACCGGTCTCCCGTTCACCGAGAGGTAGAGCCCCGAGGAGGTGGGTCCGGCAAGGGCCGGGAGGCCGAGCGCTCCCACGACCGCCCCTTCGGCGCCGGAAGCCCGGACGGGGAACGAGGCCCGTGGGAACTCCGGGCCCAGGACCCGACCGGCCGCCTCCTCGAGGCGCGCGGCCGCCGGGTAGCTCGCAAGCTCGCCCGCCTCGGAGGCGAGCCGGAGCGCGACCTCCGGGCGGGCGAGGTAGAGCTGCTCGAGGGTCCGTACGACCTCGACCTGCTCGCGGGGCGGGGACTTGAGGAACTTCCGGCGGGCCGGGGTATTGAAGAACAGCTGGTCGACCTCCACCGTCGTCCCCGGCGCGCGCGGTTCGGCGAACCGCTCGACCACCTTGCCGGCGACGACCTCGATCCCCTCGGCGACGTCCGCTCCCGCCGGACGCGAGAGGAGGCGCAGGCGCGAGACCGCGGCGATCGCCGCGAGGGCCTCGCCCCGGAACCCGAGGGAGGAGATGGACTCGACCGGGCCGAGGGGCGCGAGCTTGCTGGTGGCATGGCGCTCCACGGCGAGCACGAGCTCCCCCGGGGGGATCCCCGTCCCGTCGTCCGCGACCTCGATCCGCTCGACCCCGCCCCCGCGAAGGTGCACCGAGATGGACGTGGCGCCGGCGTCGTAGGCGTTCTCGACCAGCTCCTTGACCGCGGAGGCGGGCCGTTCCACGACCTCGCCCGCCGCGATCCGCTCGACCGTCTCCGGAGCGAGGCGACGGATCGGCTCGCGTCCGGAGCTCGGGGCGCCGCTCACCGACCGCTCCCCTCGGGCCCGCCCGCACGCCGTCGCAGCTCCGAGAGCTTCGCGCGGGCCTCGTCGCCCGAGAGCCCTTCCACGTTGAGCCGCCGGAGCTCCTCGGCGAGCGGCCCGTCGACCAGCACGGCCTGGGTGTAGCGGGGGCCGCGCGCGGGCGCGCTGCGGGATCGCCGGCCACCGGCGGGGGCGGACGGGAGCTCGGCCTCGAGCTCCCCGAGGAGCCGGGTCGCCTCCTCGAGGACCGGTTCGGGGACGCCGGCGAGACGCGCGACGTGGACCCCGTAGCTCCGGTCGGTCGCGCCCGGCACGAGCCGATGGAGGAAGACGACCCCCTCCGGCCGGTCCTGGACGGCGAAATGGCCGTTGCGCGCGCCAGGAAGCGTGCTGACGAGGCTCGTGAGCTGGTGGTAGTGCGTCGCCAGGACGGCGCGGGCGCGGCGCACCTCGTACAGGTACTGGAGGGTCGCCCAGGCGATCGCCAGGCCGTCGAACGTGCTCGTCCCGCGGCCGACCTCGTCCAGAAGGACGAGCGACCGCGGGCCTGCGGCGCGGAGGATCGTGGCGACCTCGCTCATCTCGACCATGAAGCTCGACTTCGCGCGGCCGATCTCGTCCGTGAACCCCATGCGGGTGAACAGCTCGTGGACGACGCCCACCCGCGCGAAGCGGGCCGGCACGAACGAGCCGGCCTGGGCCAGGACGACGAGCAGGCCGACCTGGCGCATGTACGTCGATTTGCCGGACATGTTCGGTCCGGTGAGCACGAGCAGGCGGTCGTCCGCGTCGAGCTCGACGTCGTTCGGGACGAACTTCTCGGCGAGCAGCCGGTCGAGCACCGGATGGCGCCCGTCCCGCACGACGAGCGACGTGGAGTCGTCGACCTGCGGCCGCACGTAGCCGCGGTGCACGGCGAGGTGGGCGAACGTCCCCAGCGCGTCGAACGCGCCGACGGCGCGGGCGACCCGGTGGACCTGAGCGACGTGGCGGTCGACCCCGGCGAGCAGCTCCTCCCAGGCCGTCTCGGCCGCCTTCCGGGCCCCGTCGCGGGCGAGCGCGATGCGGTCGGAGACCGCGAGCAGCTCGTCGCTCACGAACCGCTCGGCCTGGGCGACCGTCTGGCGCCGGCGAAAGTGGGGCGGGACGCGGGAAAGGTTCGGCCGGGTGACTTCGAAGTAGTGACCGAAGACCTGGTTGTAGCCGATCTTCATCGTCTTGATGCCGCTGGCTCCCTGCTCGCGGCGCTCGAGCGCGGCGAGCTCGGCGAGCGCCGCGCCCTCCTCCGCCCGGAGGCGATCGAGCTCCGCGGAGCAGCCGGGGCGGAGCAGTTCGGCCGCGGCCGCCGGCGCGGGGACGGACGACGGGACGCTCGCGTCCAGCAACTCGACCAGCCCCGGGGGCGGGCCGAGGTCGCGGGCGAGGCCGAGCAGGAGCGGGCTGGAAAGGCCGGCGCGGAGCTCCTCGCCGAGAGCGCCGCAGGCCCTCAGGCCGTCCCGAAGGCGCGCGAGCTCGTCGGCCCGGACCCGCCGGCCGGCGGCGCGCGAGGCGATGCGCCCGAGGTCGGCGATGTCGCGCAGGCGGACCCTCCAGCGTTCGAGGTCGCTCGCGTGGGCGACCAGCTCGCCGACCGCCCCCAGCCGAGCCTCGATCCTCGCGACGTCGGCGAGCGGGTTCGTCAGCCAGAAGGCAAGCGTCCGCCGGCCCGCCGGCGTGACCGTCCCGTCCCACACCGACAGGAGCGTCGCGCCGCGCGGGTCGTCCGGGTTCATCGGCCGGGAGATCTCCAGGTGACGCAGCGTCTTCGCGTCGAGGACGAGGCGCCGGCCATCGGCGCCGCGGTCCACGAGCGCGACGTGCGGCAGAAGCCGTGGCTGCGTCGCCCGCAGGAACGCGACCAAGCTCCGGTCGGCCCGGTCGACCTCGGCGGACGCTGCCCCGACCCCGGCGAGCGACGCCGGCACCTCCGCGGCGCTGACCGGGGCGGGGGCCTCCTCGAGGCGGGAGGTCGGGAACTCCCGCCGGAGCGACGCCACGAGCGACGAGGCGATCTCCGGAGGGGCCGACCAGAGGATCTCTCGGGGTTCCAGCGCCGCGAGCGTCGACACGATCCCCTCCGGCCCGGCCCCGTCGGCGAGCCCGCGCACCCACTCGCCCGTGGTCACGTCGACCGCCGCATAGCCTCCGGGCGCGCCCGGGGGAACCACGACGCACGCGAGGAAGCTGTGGTCGGGACCTCCCAGGATCCCGTCCTCCACGACCGTGCCGGGGGTGACGACACGCGTGACCTCGCGGCGGACGAGCCCCTGAGCGTGCTGGGCGTCCTCGACCTGGTCGCAGAGCGCGACCTTGTAGCCCTTCCGGACCAGCCGGCCGAGATACGTCTCGATCGCGTGATAGGGGACCCCGGCCATCGGGACTCGCTCGCCCCGGGAGTCCGGCCCCCGTGCCGTGAGCACGACATCGAGCTCGCGCGAGAGGAGGCGCGCGTCGTCCCCGAAGGTCTCATAGAAGTCGCCGACCCGGAAGAGGACAAGGTGTCCGGGAAACCGTCCCCTCACCCCTTCATACTGCTCGAGGAGCGGGGTCGAGGGGAGCGCCTCGGACATCGGGTCACGCAAGCGTGAACGGGCTTAAGTTGGGGGCGCGCGAGGGGGAGGAACGCCGGGGCCGACCGAGGGGCCGGCTCCCGGGATCGCCGGGCCCATCCCGCGGCGCTGAGGGGGAGATTCGAACTCCCGGGGCGTTGCCGCCACCAGCTTTCAAGGCTGGCGCCTTACCGGACTAGGCTACCTCAGCGCGCCCGGCCAGCGGCGCGCGGGCGATTAAGGGCTCCGGGAGCGGGGTCCGCGGACGCCCGATGCAGGTGCCGGGAGTTCCGCGACGGGACGGGACGCCCCGACGATTCGAACCCGGGTAGTCAGCTTGGAGGGCTGACATCCTACCACTAGATTACACCTGCAAGAACCCCGCGGACGGCGGCCGACCGGCCGCCGGGGTTAAGGCTTTGGCGTCGAGCCCCGGCCCGAGGTCGAGGCCAGGTCGACCATCGCGACCCGCTCGAGGACGAGCCCTTCCCACGACGCGGCGGGGACGGACGCTCGGTCGCCGGCCGCGATCCCGAGCCGCTCCAGCGTCCCGGCCGTCACCGGGCGCGGGTAGACCGACGGGTCGGCCACGAGGCCGAACCGCTCGAGCAGGGACTCCGGCTCCAGCGGGCGCTCGGTGACCACGACGAACTGGCTCGTCGACGCCCCCACGCCCACCTTGGCGAGCGCTCTCGGCAACTGGTCGTCACCGGCGACGTACAGGACGAACTCGGCGGATCGGTCGCGCAACCGCGCCGACCCGCGTGCGCGGGACCGCCCGAGATGCGCCCACGCGGAGAGGAGGTGCCGCTCCCCGGCGACCGCGTCAGCGTCCAGCACCGCGACCAGCCCGGGCCCCTGCTTGGTGAGCTCCCGCAGGGCGGCGACGATATCGGCAGCGGTCGGCACGGGCGGGGCCCGGCGCCGCGCCCCCAGCGCGCGGAGCGACCTCTCTTCCGGAGGGGGGAGCGGCGGCATCGCGTTCACTCCGCGAGGAAGCGCAGGAACTCCTCGCGGGTGCGGGGCTGGAGCGTGTAGTTCTCCCGCTTCTCGCGGCCGATCGTCGACGTCGGCGACACCCCGTAGTCGTGGCCCGGCAGCACCACGAGGGCGTCGTCCAGGCGGACGACCCTGCCCAAGAGAGTATCGTACATCTGGGACGGGTCCCCGCCCTCGAGGTCGGTCCGTCCGCACTCCCCGACGAACAGCGTGTCGCCGGTCGCCACGTGGCCGGGGAAGAGGTAGAGGACGCTGTCCTGCGTGTGGCCCGGCGTGAAGAGGACCTCCAGGCGAAGGCCGCCGGCCTCGACGACATCCCCTTCGTCCACCGCCCGGTCCGGGCGGAACGGGACGTTGCGGTGGGCGACGACCTTCGCCCCCGTCCGCTCGACGACGTCCGGGTTGCCCGCGATGTGGTCCTTGTGGCTGTGCGTGTTGAGGATGTAGCGGACCTTCACCGACCGCTGGTCGATCGCCTCGAGGACGGGATCGACACCGTAGGAGGGGTCGATCACCACCGCATTGCCTCCGTCCCGGTCCACGACCAGGTAGGTGAAGTTGAGGAGCGGCCCGACCCGCAGCTGGTCGACGATCACGGCCGCTCCGACCCTGCCCGGGTATTTTACGGCGGAGGAGCGCCGACGGTGGGGGAAGCCTCAGTCGGCGCGGAGGTCCGCGTCCAGGGCGCCTCGGCCGCTCACGGCGTCCAGGACCCGTCGACCCTCGGCCGTCTCGGCGTACCAGAACGGGACGAAGATCAGGGAGAACGGTCCGAGCCGCACGTTCGCGACCGGCGGCGGCACGCGCCGGCTCTCCACGACGATTGCCCCGGCGTGCTGCTCGGTGTGGTCGACCCGAACGGTGTGATGGCGCCGGATCGCCTCCAGGGCGAGCGGCTGGGCCCCGGCCTCGGGGAGCTGGGGACGGAGCCGCTCGGTCGGTCCGTCGACGTCGACGACGAGCTCCCGGGCCCCCTCCGCCCATATTTCCGCTCGCCTCGTGGTCGCGTTGACCGCGACCAGTCCACGGTGGACCGGACCCGAGCTGCCGTCCGGAGCGACCGCTCGGACACGGTAAGCCGCCGCGTAGAACGGCACCAGCCGCAACGTGTAGCGTGCCTCGGCGAGGCCCGCGATTACCTGCGCCTCGCGTCGGCCGATCCTCGGCCGGACGGTCCTGGCCCCGGCCGCGACCGGGGGGAAGGGGCTCTCGAGCGGGTCGTCCTCGCTCTCGCCGGGGCCGTCCGTTCCGGGAACGAGGACGGAGGGGAGGAGGAGCTCCCCGAGCGCCGGCCCGAGCGTCGACGGGTCGAGCAACTCGATGCCGCGCTCGGCCGCGGCCTCTCGCACAGGGTCCCCCGGCGCTTCGTCGTAGACGATCGTGCGGTGGACGACACCCGCGGGAAAGACCGACTCGATCGTCGTCGGCGACTGCCCGTGCGGGGCGATCACGACCGCACGGTGATCGGCCGCCCGCACGGCGAGGGTCACCCCAGGGAGGTCCTCCAGTCGGTAGCCCGCGGCGATGAGGAGACGACGCAGGACCGAGGGGGCGGGCGGCGTCGCGGAGGCCATCGACGCCGGAGCGCGGGCAGGGGGATATCCCCCTATCGTTCCTGAGGCGGTGGGCCGGGGAGCGAGGAGGTCGGAGGCAGCGGCAGCTCCGCGGCCGCCCCCGCTTCGCGAAACGCTATTACGGCCCGTCCCGGTCCGACGCGCTGACGATGGGGGAAGCGGTCACGCTCCGCGTCGCCGAGGCGTTCCAGCAGGATATCGGCCTCGGGACCGCCCGGCTGGACGCGCAGACGCGCCAACGTCTGAAGGTCGGCCTCGGCGATGCCGTCGAGGTGCGGGGGCGCAAGGCGACCCCCGCGATCGTGAGCCGGGCCCAGCCCGAGGACGAGGGGAAGGCGCTCGTTCGTATCGAGGCCGTCGTCCGGCGGAACGCCGGGGTGAGCATCGGCGACCGGGTGACCGTCCAGAGGGTCGACTGCCCGAACGCCGACGCGATCACGATCGCCCCGATCTACGCGGGCTCCGCCCGGATGGACCTCGGTCCGGGCCTCGAGAGCTTCGTCTCGAAGGCGCTCCAGCGGCGCCCGTTCGTCCGGGGGGACGTCTTCGTCATCCCGGGGGTCTTCCTGATGGGCGGATCCCTTCCGTTCATGGTCGTCTCGACCCAGCCGAAGGGGATCGTTCAGGTCGCCCCGTCCTCGCTGATCACGATCCGGGAGGACACCGTCAGCGAGGCGGAGGTCTCCGCGCCGAGGATCTCCTACGAGGACATCGGCGGCCTGCAGGAGAAGCTCGGTCGGGTCCGGGAGATGATCGAGCTGCCGCTCAAGCACCCGGAGCTGTTCGACCGTCTCGCCATCACGCCGCCGAAGGGGGTCCTCCTCTACGGGCCGCCGGGGACCGGCAAGACGCTGATCGCCAAGGCGGTCGCGAACGAGGCCGGCGCGCACTTCATCGGGATTCAGGGCCCCGAGATCATCTCGAAGTACTACGGGGAGAGCGAGAAGGAGCTCCGCGAGAAGTTCGAGGAGGCGGAGAAGAACGCCCCGAGCGTGATCTTCATCGACGAGCTCGACTCGATCGCCCCGCGGCGCGATGAGGTCGTCGGCGAGGTCGAGCGGCGGGTCGTCGCCCAGCTCCTCACCCTGATGGACGGGCTCTCGGGCCGGGGGAACGTCATCGTCATCGCCGCGACGAACCGGGAGGAGGCGATCGACCCTGCGCTCCGTCGCCCGGGCCGCTTCGACCGGGAGATCGAGATCGGGGTCCCGACGCAGGACGGCCGCCTCGAGATCCTCCAGATCCACACCCGGGGGATGCCGATCGAGGGGAGCGACCGGGAGCGCGACCGGATCCTCAAGGAGCTCGCCGCCCAGTGCCACGGGTTCGTCGGTGCTGATCTCTCCTCCCTCGCCCGCGAGGCGGCGATGCGGGCGCTGCGACGGTACCTTCCCGAGATCGATTTCGACCACCCCATCCCGATTTCGCTCCTGGAGAGAATGAAGGTCACCGAGACCGACTTCCGCGAGGCGCTCAAGCAGATCGAGCCGTCGAGCCTACGCGACGTCGCGGTCGAGGTTCCGACCACGCGATGGAAGGAGGTCGGCGGGGTCGGGCGGGTCCGGCGGATCCTGGAGGAGTCGGTCGAGCTCCCGTTCAAGAACCCGCAGGCCTACCGCCACATCGGGATCGACCCGCCCCGCGGCGTCCTCCTCTATGGGCCCCCGGGGGTCGGGAAGACGCTGCTGGCGAAGGCCGTGGCGACCGAGAGCCAGGCGAACTTCATCTCGGTCAAGGGACCCGAGGTGATGAGCAAGTGGGTCGGCGAAAGCGAGAAGGCGATCCGGATGATCTTCAAGAAGGCCCGCCAAGCCTCGCCGTCGATCGTCTTCATCGACGAGATCGACTCGATCGCCCCGCGTCGTGGCCTCCAGCCGTCGAGCGGCGTCACCGAGCGGATCGTCAACCAACTCCTCACCTCGATCGATGGACTGGAGAGCCTCGAGCGGGTCCTCGTGATCGCCGCGACGAACCGGCCGGACATCGTCGATGAGGCGCTCCTGCGCACGGGGCGGTTCGACCGCCTCCTCAACGTCGAACCGCCGGACGCCGCCGGGCGGCTCGAGATCCTCACGGTCCACACCTCCCGCATGCCGCTCGCGGACGACGTGGACCTTGCCCAGGTCGCGGCGCGGACGGAGGGGTTCGTCGGAAGCGACCTCGCGGCGCTGTGCCGTGAGGCGGGTCTCAATGCGATCCGCGAGAACATCAAGGCGAACCGCGTGACGCGCGCGCACTTCGACGCCGCGCTCACGCAGGTTCGGGCGTCGTGCGACCCGGAGACCCTCAAGTTCTACCAGGACTTCGAGAAGCACCTGGCTCGCGAGCGCACGGGCCGGCGCCGCGAGGAGCCGGCCGAGGCGATCTACCGTTAGCGTCGTGGCCGGGGGCGCCCGGTCGCGGAGGACCGGCCGCTCCGAGGACCACCCGTTTTTTGGAGAAACCGCTAAGTAATGGGGCCAAGTTCGGCGGCCCGCCCTCAGCAACGAGGGAGACCGAACGGGAGAAGTGAGACCTTTGCAACCCTCTCTGTACCGCACGGCATCGTGGGTGCTCGTCGTCGTCGTGTTGGCGAGCTCGTTCGCCGCGATCCTGGGGACCGCGGCGGCCACCTCGACGACCTACGCGCTGACCGGATTCGTCGACCAGCCGGGGGGGCTCAACGCGCCCCCCGTGCCCGCCGGCGTCACGGTCGACCTCGCCTCTCGTGCGACCGGGGCGGTCTACAGTACGACGGTCGCCGGCAGGGGTGGCCAGTTCACGTTCACCAGCAGCGGCACGTCCAGCGCCCTCGCGCCGGGCTACTGGGGCCTCTACGTGCCTCCCGTGGGCAACGTGAGCCTCACCGGCTATCCCCGCGCCGCGGTCCTGCCCGAGCAGCAGAACCCGACGTACCGGTACTACAACTCGACGGTCCTGACGAACTCGATCTACGCCCAGGTCCTGACGAACGTCACGATCCTGCCGTATAACGCCAGCCTGAACGGGACCGTGACGCAGGGCGGGGTGCCGATCGCCGGTGCGACCGTGCAGCTGCTCGCGCCCCAGTACGACGGGCTCGTCCTGGTCGCCAACATGACCAACGCGAGCGGGGTCTACAACCTCAGCGCTCCGTACGGCTCGTGGGTCCTCCAGGTGACGCACGCCTCCGGACCGAGCCTCTTCACGAACTCGACCGCGGTGAAGATTTCCTCCCCGAAGCTGCGCGTCGACCCGGTGCTCGCCGCCTACGAGATTTCCGGGCGGATCTACTCGTCCGTCAGTCACAGCTACGTGACGACGGCCGGCAACGCGACGCTCTACGACCCGACGGACCACTACCTCTATTCGAGCCCGACCCCCGTGGGCGGGTACTACTCGTTCGCCTCCTATCCGGCGAACTTCACGCACGGGACCCAGGAGTTCGTGGTCGTCCTCGCGTCGGTCGGATTCGAGCCCGATTGGTTCACCGTGAACACCTCGAGCCCCTCGCCCTACACCCGCAGCGTGACGGTGAAGCCGGCCCCAAGTTCGACGCTGGGCAACTTCACTACGGTCCTCAACCTCACGACCTTCAACCCGGCGACCGGCCAGGGTACGCTCAACGTCAGCACGAGCGTCCGGCTGGGCAACGATACGGTCCTTCCCCAGCTCCCGAACGCTTCCGTCGGCCAGCTCTGGGCCCAGCTCGGGCTCGACTTCAACCACTCCTCGCTCAGCTTCCCGTCCGCCGACCTCAACACCGCCCTGAAGCCATGGATCGCCTCGCAGGGCCCGTTCTTCCCCGCCGTCCAGGCGGGGATGGTCGTCAACGGCACGGGGTTCGTCGGCCCGACCGGCGCCCTGGCCCTATCCAGCTGGAGCTCTACCTGCGCGGCGACGTGCGGCCTCTCGAGCGCCGCGAGCCTCTCCTACGGCTGGCAGACCACGTACTCGCTGAACGGGACCGCCCCGAAGAACAGTTCGGCCTACGCGATCTCCTTCCGGTTCGCCCACCCGGCGACCAGCACCGAGGTCTACAACTACACTCTCGCGTTGCCGACGGGGTACGCCCTGTACGCCGGCACGACCGCCCCGGCCCAGACCAACCTGATCGGGAGGGGACCGCGCGGGACGTGGACGGTCTTCACCCTGGAATCCGAGGAGAGCTCGACGCCCGCGGCGACCGCGACGTTCACGGTGGTCCGCGAGGGGAACCTGACCGCGAACGCGGCGATCAGCTCCGCGAACTTCACCTTCTCCTCGGCGAACATCCTCAACTCCACGCACGGCAACTACACGGCCGTCCTGGGCGTGGGCGAGAACGCGACGTTCAGCGCCGCGGGCTCGACGTACCCGGCCGGCCTCAACGGGACGGTCTACGAGTGGAACTTCGGGGACCATAGCTCGCGGCCCGGGGACAAGGCCCAGGTGACCACCACGAACTTGACGACAAACCACACCTACTGGGCGGCGACCGGCGCGAGCAACTACACCGGCTCCTTGACAATCGTCAACTCGGCGGGGATCTCGAACTCGACGACGTTCTACGTGTACGTCGAGACGTCCACGCCCACCGCGAAGATCGCGACCAACGCCACAGCGGCGCAGAACCGGACGGCCGGGGGAACGCCGTTCGTATTCGTCAACTGGACGACGGCGCTGCAGTTCAGCGCGAACCTGACCACCACGCCGACCCCGAACAACCTCTCGATCGCCCTCTTCACCCTCACGGCGCACGGTTACACCGCGACCGCGAACTACTCGGTCTCGGCCGGCGCGAACCCGTTCTGGTCCAACTGGACGGTGACCTTCGGTTCGAACTCGACCAGCAGCGTTACCGGCCCCGGCCACGGCTACTACGTCAACTTCTCCAACGTGAAGATTAACGGCTCGCCGACAGGGGTCAAGGGGTGGGGGTGGATGTACAATCTCACCCTCCAGGTCTGGTCGCTGGTCGGAACGAGCTCTATCGCCCGCATGGTGATTCTGGTCAACGACACCGAACCGCCGGTGCCGGGATTCACACTGCTGAATAGCGCCAACAAGCCCATCCCTAACAACGATATCGTCGAAGGGGCGAACCACTACGCCATCGTCCGTCTGAACGGGAACTCTTCCGTCGACTACGGCAACGGCTCGACTGTGAAGTACCACTGGGTGATCACGAACGCTGCGAACCCCCCGCCCCGGAACATCTCGTGGACGAACACCAGCCTGAAGCCGAACGGCCAGTACCCGACGGTTCGGCTCGTCCCGAGTACGACCAACTACCATGTCAACCTCACCGTCACCGACAAGAACGGCAACACGGCATACTCGAACCAGACACTGGAGGTCGCGGAGAACACGACCCTGAGGCCGGTCATGGAGGCGAACAACCTCACCGGTCCCTCGAGCGTCAACGCCGGCACGTCGTACACCTACTGGGTGAACGTCACTGTCGGCGGCGGGTCGAAGGCGGTCGCGTCCGACATCCGGGTCTGGTTCTACCTGCTCTCGCCGAGCGGGACGGGCTCGAAGCAGTACATCGGCGGTTCGCCGGGCTCGGTCGTCTTCTATGGCTACTCTAACACGACCCAGTACGCGACGGTCAACTCCACCATCCTGCACACGGGCAACGTAACGAGCCTCGCGCACGGCTACACGGTCCGCGCGGTCGTCACGTGGAACCCGGGCAAGTCGGGCTCGTTCATCCTCTACGCGTACGCGGCGGCCGTGAACCAGTTCGTCAACAACAGTTCGGTGAGCATCGCCTCGGTGCCGATCACCGTCCATCCGAACCCAACCACGCAGGCCCTGGAGTACGGCGCGATCGCCGCGGGGCTGATCATCGTCGTCGTGGCGCTCTACCTGTTCTACCGCCGACGCACCCGAAGCCGCAAGCCCGTGGCTTCCAAGCCGGGCTCGAGCCGCAGCGGCCTGGAACGGCCTGGGAAGCGCTCGGACGACGACGACGACGAGTAGAGCAGACGGTCCCTGAGGGTGCTCCCGTCACCGGGGCGGGCCTGCCGCTCGGCCCCGGGGCGTCCGCCGGGGAGGTCGAGGCAGCCCTCTAGCCCGCCGACGCGCCGCCCGGCAGGGCCTGCGTGGAGAGGCTGACCCTAGCCGTACGGTCCGACCTCGTCCAGGAGGTCGACGTGGGACAGGAGCATCCTTCGGCAACAGTACCGCTCGAGCCCGAGCGCGTCGAAGACCGCGCCCGCGGGCTCGCCGCGCATCGTCCGCTCCCGGTACTCGTCCCAGTACTGCCCGATCACCGCCCCGCAGGTGAAGCACCGGACGGGGACCATCATCGTCACGTGGTTCGACCTCCCCTAGCGGTACGACTTCTGCCGCCGAGCCCGAGCGCCGCGGCCTCCGGGCCGCTTCGGGAGCTTGCGACGAGGGTCGTTGACGAGGAGCGTGCGGTCGTAGTGCTTGAACGACGTTCGCAGGGCGTCGTCCTTGAGCCAGGCGACGAGCCCCCGCGCGACCGCCGTCCGGGCCGCCGAGGCCTGGCCGATGACTCCGCCGCCCCGGGTGCGAACGGTGATGTTCACCGCTCGGACGCGGTCTCCGACCATGAGCAGGGGCTCCTGGATCTTCTGGCGGACGATCTCGGGCTCGACCAGCTCGACCGGTACCCCGTTGTAGCGGAGGAGGCCCTGGCCCTTGCGGACGGTCGCCCGGGCGATCGCGGCCTTCCGCTTGCCGGTGGCAAGGACGATCGTCGGGGCTTTCATAGGCGGGCTCCGAGCAGTCGGGTGATCTCCTCGAGGGTCAGGGGGGCCCGGAGCGCGGGCCGGGCCTTCGCCACGTCGATCGTCGTCCGGGGCGCGTCCCGCAGCGCCTCGGGGACGCCGATGTGGACCTCGAGGCGGGCGAAGGCCGCCTTGCCGCGGGAGCGGAGGTGCGGGAGCATGCCACGGACCGTCCGACGGAAGATCCGATCCGGATAGCGAGGGAAATGCGGCCCCGAGCGGACCGAGCCACGGGCGCGGGCCGCGACGTAGCTGGCGAGGACGCTCGAGCGGGAACCGGTGACGACCGCCTGCTCGGCGTTGACGACGATGATCGATTCGCCGGCCAGGAGACGGTGCGCGATCCGGCTGGCCGCACGACCGAGCACGAGGCCGCTCGCGTCGACGACCGTGGGAGCTGCGGCCTTCGAGGGGGCCGGTTCAGGCAAGGAGCCTCACCCCCGAGCCATCCGGGTGGGCGCGGACCATCTCGCGAAGCGACAGCGCCGTCCCGCCGGCCGCCTGGATCTTGCCTCGAGCCTCGGTGGAGAAGCCGAACGCTCCGACCGTCAGGCGCTTGGCCAGGGGGCCGTCCGCCAGCAGCTTTCCCGGCACGACAATCGTCTCGCCGGCCTCGGCGAGCCTCCCAAGCTGGCCGACGTTGACCGGGACGAGCTGGTGCCGGGGACGCTCGAGACGGTCCGCCACCGCCGCCCAGATCGGGGCCTCGTGAGTCCGGGCCGCCTTCTTGAGCTCGCCGACCAGGCGAACGAGCTCCGGATTGCCCTTGCGACGGCGTGCCGCCATAGATGGGAGGCGCTCGACCCAGGTGCGCGATATAAGCATTGCCAGCGCGGTGTCGCGCCGGCGAGGGCGGTGGCGCTCCGGAGCGGCCGCGCGGCGGCCGGGCGGGCCGTGGCCTCGCTCCGCTCCGGCGTTCCTGTTCCCGCCAACGATTAAATACGACAGACCGCACAGGGCGGTCGGGGCATTGGCAATGCGCAAATTCCTCACCGAGCTTCGAGGCAAGACCGTGATGACCGGGGACGGCCAGATTCTCGGAATGATCGATAACTTCGTGGTCGACACCCTCACCGGCGGGATCGCGCACGTCCTCGTGACCCCGAGCGAGGACGTCGAGCAGCGCCTGTTCCAGAGCGACGCCTCCGGCCGCCTCGTGCTCCCCTTCAAGAGCATGCGCGCGGTGAAGGACGTCGTCGTGATGGACATTGGTAAGTGAGCCCGTAGGGCGCGCCTTCGTCTCGATCGTCGTCACCACCCGCAACGAGGAGCGTCACCTCGGTGCGCTCCTCGAGAGCCTCGCCGGGCAGGAGCCACCCTTCGAGGTCGTCCTGGTCGATGCGGTCAGTGCCGACCGAACGATCGCGATCGCCGAGGAGTTCCGCTCCCGCCACCCGGATCTGATCCGGATCGAGCGGAGGCCGTGCTCGCGCGGCGGCGGCCGGAACCTCGGGGTGAAGCTCGCCCGCGCCGAGTACGTCGCGTTCATCGACGGCGACTGCGCCGCCGACGCGCAGTGGCTCGCGATCCTGCGCAAACACGCCGGGCCGTCGACGATCGTCGCGGGGCGCACGCTGACGCGCGGCAAGCCGAAGTACGGCGACCTCGAACGGGTCGAGCTGTTCCAGGGAGGGTACGACGTGACCTACCCGTCCTGCAACCTCCTCTACCCCCGAGCGCTGTTCGAGCGCCTGGGAGGGTTCGACACGCGCTTCATCACCGCCGAGGACATCGACCTCAACCTCCGCGCCGTCCGCCTGGGAACGGAGATCCGCTACGACCCGGACGCGATCGTCCTCCACCACATGCGGGCGACGTTCATTCGCTTCCTCTATCAGGCCTTCTGGAACGGCTACGGGCGGAAGCAGCTCACCGAGAAGCACGGGAGCCTGTGGCCCCGCTACCGCCTCCGGCGCCTGATGGCGGGCCAGAAGGGCGCGATCGCCTGGGCCCGCCTGGTCGCGGCGCTCGCCGGCTACGCCACGCGGATGGCCACCGGCCCGTCCCCCCATCGCGCGGGGGACCGCGAGCCCGCCGAAGGGACCCCGGCACCGTAGGCCGGACGCGCGACCGGCCGCCGGCTCAGTTCGCCTTGAGGAGGTCGGCCACCTTGGCGACCTCGTCCAAGACCCGGGCGACGTCGGCGGTCTGGTCGACCACGGCGACCAGGAGCGCCTTCTTGCCGCTCCCGACGATGATCGTCCTCGAGTCGTTGCCCTCCACGACGATGCGCTCCGGAGGGGCCCGGTTCAGCTCGGTGTTCGCCGTCGCCGCCGCGCCGAGGATCGTCGCGCACATGATGGCGAACGTTTCGGTGTAGACGCCCGCCGGCACGTCCGCGTAGAGGACGAGGCCGTCCCGCGACACGAGCGCGGTCGCAATCCCGCCGACCTTCGTTTTCAGGTCCTTGATTACCGCGCCGACGTTGCCCGTGGCCATCATCACCTCGCGCCCCTCACAGTTCCTCGACCCGGAAATGGCATTCGCGCTGCCCGGTGCTCGCGCACGCTTCCTCGGTGCATTTGACGCGCTCCCCCTTAAAACGTTCGTAGAACTCGCGGAGGATGCCCCGGAGGCGGTGGCAGGTCGCGATGTCGCTCGGAGCGACCTCGATCGACCCGCGCACGACAACCTCGTGCTCGGCGAACCGGACCTCCTCGACCCACCCTTTCTCCTCGAGAAGGGCCGCGGCCCGCTCGTAGTAATGGGCCCGGTCCTTCAGGGCCTCCTCCGCCATGTTCCCCCCGATCACCGACCCTTCTTTGAAGAACAGGCCGTGGCAGGCGTGGGACATCACGCCCTCGTAGAGCTCTTTGATCTGCCGAAGCTCCGTCTGGTCGACTTTGACTTGGCGAAGGGCCATCGCCGCCGCACCGGGAACGCCCCTATAACAAATCCCCTGACGGCCGGTCGGGACGGCGGGTTCCTACGGAGGGGGGAACGGCGTTCTTGGAGGGGCCGCGGCGGCGAGGGCCCCTTCGAGGTCTCCGAGGCTCGTGATCCTGCCCGAGCTCACGTGCGGCCAGGCGCCGGTGCGGTCGAGCAGGACCGCGGCGAGTCCCGCGCGCTGGGCCGCATGGACATCGCTCCAGTAGAGGTCCCCCACGAAGGCGGCCCGGACGACCGGGACGCCCAGCCGGTCGACCGCCGCCCGGAACGCCTCCCGGGCGGGGACGCAGGGTCCGGGCGGGTCGCCCGACCCTAGCAGGATCTCCTCGCGGAGGCCGACCCGCCGGGCGAGCCAGCGCGCGCTCTCGAGGGGAAGCGGAGTGACCGCGCCGACCTTGATCCCGGCCCGGCCCAGGCGCTCGAGCGTCGCCGAGACGTCCGGGAACCGTTCGACCTCACCGGCCGGCCGGAGCATACGGCGCACGACCGCCTCGCCTTCCTCCGGGGGAACGGTGTGACCGGCGATGGCGCGCAGCGTGGAAGCGAGGTGCTCCCGCAGCGCCTCGGCGCCCGCCGCCGGGGCCTTGCCCGTGAGGCCGAGCCATCGCCGTCGGTCCCAAGCGTGCAACGTGCGGCGAAGGGCGCTCTGGACGTGGCGCTCGCCGAGGACCGGCCCCTGCGGTCGCCAGGCCCATTGCCAGGCTCGGACCGTCTGGAACGGGACGAGGACGTCGTCCAGGTCGAAGACGACCCCCTCGACATTGCGGTCGGCGGGAACGGCGGTCACGGACGAGGACGCCTAGGCGCGCCCGCGCTTCTGCAGCTCGAGGAGGTCCTCGGTGGAGACCTTCTCGCCCTTCTTCAGGCGGGCGAGGAAATCCTCCTCCCGAGGAGGGGCCTCCGCCGGAGTCCAGGCCGCGGGGGCGCGGCCGCCGCGGGCCGCGTAGAGGAGCTTCTCGATGTCCCGGACCTCTTCGATCGCGGCGATGTGCTGGCGGTGCGCCTCGTCCGCGTTCGCCTTCACGTCCAAGAGACGCGTCTGGACTTCGTCCGCCTGACGCCGCAGCTCGTCCCCGGCCTCGAAGAGCGTGACCATCGCCTCGTGCTCGCGCTGCGCGCTCTCGGCAAGCTCGCCGACGGCCGCATGATGGCGCTCGGACTCGTCCCGCGCCTCGCTGTACTCCTTGAGCGTCGCGTCGACGTCCGGGTCGCGACGGAGCTGGTCCTCCTGCTCGCGGATCGCCGCCTCGAGGCGCTTCATCTCCTCGAGCAGGCGTTTCTCCTGGTCGCCCGTGACCGCCGTCGTCATGTGGCGGAACTCGAGCTCCTTGAGTTCCTTCTTGAGGCGCCAGACCGGCACGGCCCCCTGCCGGGGCGGGCGGGCGCGGCGGACCTGCTGGACCTTCTCGGCGAGCTCCTGGAACTTGCGGTTCCAGTCCTCGCGGAGCCGCTTCTCCTCCCGGACCTCGGCGTTCAGCTCGTCGCGCCGCCGCCGATGCTCTTGGGCTTCCGCGCTCTTGGCCCGGATCTGGTCCACGATGAGCGCGCGCTCGTCGGCGAGCGCGCGCGCCTCCCCGTTGAGGCGGTCGCGGCTCGCGCGGTAGGAGTCCGCGCGGGCGTTGGATTCCTCGCGTCTGCGTTCCAATTCTTCGGTAGGGTCGGGCAAGCGGCCACCGTCCGCCGCGGCTCGGTCGAGGCGGGGGCTAGTTTGACCATCGGTCCCGATATAAAGGCTCCGGAGGCGGGCGAGCCGGACGTCTGGGGAGAATTCCGCTCGGGCCGCACGCTAATATGCGGGAGGCCAGCTTCGAGCGGTCCGTGGAGGAGGTCGGCCGGATCTTCGGGGACGTCGGCCTCGGCCAGTTCCACCTGCTCCTCACGCGCCCGGTCGAACGGGGAGACTACGTCGCTGTCGAGGACGAACAGCACGGCAACGTCCTATGCCAGCTGGACGACCTGAAGCGCAAGAGCGACTTCGACCTCGAGCGCGCCGGCGCGGTCGTCGGGACGGACGACGTCGCGATCCACCAGAACCTGTTGGGGGTCGCCCGGGTCATCGGCTACCGCGACGGGGCGGGGATCGTGAAGGCCCCGACGATCCCGTTCCGTCCCGGCGCCCGGGTCTACCTCGCCGACGAGCCGCTCATCGCCGAGGTCCTCGGCCTGAAGCACCGGCCGAGCACGGGCGCCTATGTCGGGCTGCTGCGCAACCACGGGCTCCGGGTCGAGCTCGACATCAACCAGCTCGTCCAGCGCCACGTCAGCGTCCTCTCCAAGACCGGCGGCGGGAAGAGCTACCTATTGGGCGTGCTGATCGAGGAGCTCCTCCGCCACAAGGTCACCTGCGTCATCATCGACCCCCACGGGGAGTACGGCTCGCTTCGCCGCGCCGCCGAGAAGACCGCGGCGACGACCCGCTTCGGGGTCGAGGTCCAGGGGTTCGCGCGCCTGGTGCAGGAGTACTCGCCGGACGTCTCGCTCAACCCGGCGGCGAAGCCGCTCACGTTCTCGCTCCGCCACACCGACCCGCGCGACCTGCTCGTCTTCATGGGGCTCACGAACGTGAAGAGCTACCTCGGCTCCCTCAAGCAGCTCCTCGAGGTGGCCGCGGCCCGGAACCCGGACTACAGCGTCCACGACCTGGTCCAGGCCGCCGAGTTCGCCGAGGGGCCGGCCGCCGAGACGCTGCGCGAGCGGCTCGAGTACGTCGAGCAGACCAAGCTCCTCGGGCCGGTCGGCACGAGCCTCAACGACCTCGTCCAGCGCGGCACGGCGACCCTCATCAACCTTCGGGGCATCGCTCCGGACGTTCAGGAGCTGGTCGTCGCCCGCGTCGCGTCCACGCTCTTCGAGAACCGGAAGAAGGAGAAGGTTCCCCCGCTCTTCCTCGTCATCGAGGAGGCGCACAACTTCGCGCCCCAGCAGGGGACCGCGACGTGCTCGAGGGTCCTCAAGACCATCGCGAGCGAGGGCCGCAAGTTCGGCCTTGGTCTCTGCGCCGTGACGCAGCGGGCGGCGCGGATCGACAAGAGCGTCCTCTCCCAGTGCAACACCCAGCTGATCCTGCAGGTCACGAACCCGCTCGACCTGAAGGCGATCGCCCAGTCGATCGAGGGACTGACCGACGGGATGACCCAGATGATCCAGGCGCTGCCGGTCGGCGTCGCGCTGATCACCGGGGGGGGCTACCACACCCCGCTCTTCTGCGAGGTCCGTCCTCGCGCGAGCCGCCACGGCGGCCAGAGCGTCGAGGTCGTCGCGGCCTGAGGCCGCGCCGGCGGCGAACCGCCGCTCACCTCGTCCGCGCGACGCCGTCCTGGAGGTAGCGCGTGAGGAGGCGAACGCCGAACGCGGTCGCCCCGATGTTCTGGTAGGCGGGCTGGTAGCGCCGCGTGGTAATCGTCGTGTACGCCGGGCCGGCGATGTCGAGGTGGGCCCACCGCGTCCCGTCGACGAACGTCTCGAGGAACGCGGCGGCGGTGAGCATCCCCGCGAGGGTGATCTCGATCGAGTTGCGGACGTCGGCGATATCGCTCTTCACGAGCTCGCGATGGTAGTCGGTGAGCGGCATGCGCCAGAGTGGCTCGCCCGTGAGGGCGGACGCGGCGAGGAGCTCGCGCGCGAGCGCGTCGTCCCTCGTGACCAGGCCGGCGGTGTCGTCGCCCAGCGCGACCACCTCGGCCCCGGTGAGCGTCGCGATGTCGACCAGGACGTCCGGTCGGTACGTCTGCACGACGTAGCCGAGCCCGTCCGAGAGGACGACCCGGCCCTCGGCGTCGGTGTTGAGGACCTCGATCGTCTTGCCGTTGAACGTCCGGACGAGGTCGCCCGGGCGGTAGGCGTGCCCGCTCGGCAGGTTCTCCGCGCAGCACATGACCCCCACGACCCGGGGTCCTACGCCGAGGAGCGCCGCCGCCCGCATCGTGCCCAGGACCGCGACCGCGCCGGACTTGTCGAACTTCATGTAGGACATCTGCGGCGCGTCCTTGATCGAGATCCCACCCGAGTCGAAGGTAATCCCCTTCCCAACGAGCGCGACGGTCTTCCCGCTCCCGCGCCCGCCCGGCTTCCCCGGGTACTCGACGACGATCATGCGCGGAGGATGGGCCGAACCGCCGCCGACCGCGAGCATCCCCCCGCATCCCATCTCGCCGAGGGCCTTCTCGTCGAAGACGGTGACCTTGAGTCCGAGCTCCGAGCCGAGCCGCCGGGCCTCCTCGGCGAGCCGCTCGGGGGTCGCGGTGTCGGCCGGCAGGTTGGCGATCTCGCGAGCCCACAGGACGGTCTCGGCGACCGTGCGCTGCTCGCCGAGGGCGGCGTCGAGCGCCCGGGCGGCCAGTCCGTCCGTGAACAGGGTCACCTCACCGACCCCGGGCTCTCGGGTCGCCTTGTACTGGACGAACTCGTAGCCTCCGAGGATCGTCCCGTCGATGAGCGCACGGACCGCCGCCGGGGCCTCGACCGCCCGGCTCATGAACGAGCGGAGGACGAAGCCGACCGTCCGGGCCCCCTTGCCACGAAGCCCCCTGACGACCTCCGCGGCGGCCCGTCGGACCCCGTCCGCCGAGGCGGCGGCGCGCGGGCCGAGCCCGATGAGCACGACGCGCCCGCCGTCCGCGGACCGGTGGAAGACGGAGAGCTCGTGGCGCTTGCCGCGGAACTCCCGTCGCCCCCACGCGCCCTTCAGGACGCCGCCCGTGGCGGCATCCGCGGACGCGAGCTCCTTCGGGAACGGTTCGTCCCCTTCGCCGCGCTCGGGGAGGCCCACCACGACGACGTCGGGCTTCCCCGCGAACGCGTCGCGGGGGTCGAGGGCGACCCGGATCGGCTCAGGCGCGGTCGAACGAGGCCCGGATCTTTTGGCGGTCGATCCGGATTCCGGCGGGCGTGATGGCGAGGAGGTTCTTTGCGATACCGGCGACATCGCCGCCCGTATCCCTTGCGACGTTCTTGAGGTCGATGCTCAACCGCTTCATAGCGATCTGGTCGTTCGAGATGGACGTGTAGTCGACCAGAACGACGTCGCCCTGGTAGGCGTACTTCGAAACGGTGTGCAGGTCCTCGTACCGCATCAGCTCGGCAAGCCGGACCGTCCCGCGCGCCCCCGCGAGCGCTGCGGCTTCGTCCTCGAACTGCATCGACCCGAGGTCGAGGAACGACCCCTCTTCCAACGTCTCGCTCCCGTGGTGTCGCCGGAGGATGCCGGGTTTCTTCATCATGCGGTGGACCTCATCGTTCGGCGGTGCGACGGCGGGTTCGTTTCTTAAGGCTATCGTTCCACGGCGGGGGCGGGAGCGCCTTGGCAGCCCCGTCGGCGGCCGCGAGGACCGCGGGCGGGAACCTCAGGCAGAACGTGACCCGGTAGACGTCCTGTCCGTTCTTGCGGCCGAAGAGGGTCGCCGACTCGACGATCCCGATGCCGAACCGCTGCTTGGCGAACCGCGCGACCGAGCGGGCGGCCGGGGTGTCCGTGAAGTACACATCCCACCCCTCGGGGAGCGCCTCCCGCCAGCCGACGGCGTTCCGCCAGTCCGGCCTTGCCTCGGACACGAGCTCCATCCACACCGCGTCGAGCCGCCGCCGCAGCTCTTTCGGTCGCGACGTCCGCGGTTCCGCCTCGCCCCGGAGCTGGAGGAGGGCCGTGTAGTACCGTCCGCTGCGGCGGCCGCACTCCGTGCACGTCCTCGAGACGACGCGCGCCCATGCGACGACGGGGACCGTCCGCTCCAGCCCTCGGAAACGGACCGTCGCCGTGCCCGTGAGCTCGCGCAGCGAGGCGCTCCGCGCTCGCTCCTCCCACCGGAGGGTCCGGACGGCCGCGTCGGGGTGGACCGAGAGGAACGGCGCGAGGTCGTCGGAGGAGAGGACGCGCGGCGCCCCGAGGCGGCTCCACTGGCCCCTCGACCAGCGCGCGCCGCACTGCGGGCAGAGGACGACCTCGACCTGTTCGGGGGCGGAGACCAGGGTAGTGCGGTCCGCGGCGCACTCGGCGCAGACCCCCTCCACGAGGGGCCGTCCGGTGCGGCCGCAGACGACACAGAACTCGGCGGACGCCATCGGCCTAGCCCCTCAGCCGACCATCGCGACGATCTCCGCGTGCGGCACGCCCCCGAGGGTCGTGGTGGCGTCGGCATCGACGTGGCCGTGCTCGGAGGCGATCTTCAGGACGCGCTCGCCGAGGAGGTTCGCGACCGTCGCCCGCTCGAGGGCCCAGAGGAGCTCCTCGACGGAGACCTCGCGCTCGCCGTAGAAGTGGGCCGAGACCGTGACGGTCCGCCCGTGCTCCCCGACCGGCAGCTCGCGCCCCAGGAGCTCGGCGTCGCACGCGGCGACCACGAACTCCGAGCGGACGCGGTGGATCCGCATCACGACCCCCCCTCCGGCCATCCCCGGACCTCCTCGCGCGGCGGAGGTCGGCGGGCGGATATATCCCCCCGGACGGCGGACGGGCGTCGCCCGTCAGAACCGCGTCAGCTGGAACCGGTCGGTCCGGACCTCGATGACCTCGCCCTGGTTCCGAAGGGTCTGGAGGAGCGCCTCGGCGCGGGCTACCTGGATGTCGTGCTTGGCCATCGCCTCGAGGAACTCCGCGAGGGAGAACTGGCCGCCCGGCCCGACCTGGAGCTCGCGCATCGTCGAGCGGACGAGCTCGAACTGCTCGCGCTGGCTGTGGCTGACCCCGGTCTGCGTGATGTCGATGTCGAGCTTCCCCTCCGGGGTCATCGCGACGCGCCGCAGGTAGCTGTCCATGATCCGGACCGCCCGCTGCGCGTCCTCGGGGCGGACGACGTCGGAGAGGCGCGCCCGCGCCGCCGCCTCGCTCATCCGGACCAGCGCCTCGAGCTGGCGGGCGGTGATCGGCACCGGGGAGTCCGGCTCCTCCCCCTGGCGCCGGATCCGGACGTAGTAGTCCTCCAGCACCCCGAGCGCCTCGTCCGTGAGGTGCGGGCGGACCGCCCGCGCGTAGGCGACGTACTTCTTGAGGAACTCGGAAGAGAACGGTGGGAGCTCCCCTTCCGCCCCGCCCGGGCCCGCGAGCTCGACGTCTCGATGGGAGGCGAGGATCCGGTTCGCGAGGCGGCGGTCCCGCTCCTGGTTCGGGACGTCCCGGATGGAGAAGATCACGTCGAACCGCGAGAGGAGCGTCGGGGGGAGGTCGATCTGCTCGGAGATCGGCCGGTCGTTCGTGAACCGGCCGAGCTTCGGGTTCGCCGCGGCGAGGACCGGGCACCGGGCGTTCAGGGTGGAAGTGATCCCGGCCTTGGCGATGGAGACCGTCTGCTGCTCGAGCGCCTCGTGCATCGCCGACCGGTCCTCCGTCGACATCTTGTCGAGCTCGTCGATCACCGCCATGCCGCCGTCAGCGAGGACGAGCATCCCGGCCTCCAGCACCCATCGGCCCCCGGCGAAGTCGTCCTTCACCGCGGCCGCCGTGAGGCCGGCGGCGGTCGCCCCCTTGCCGCTGGTGTAGATCCCACGGGGAGCGACCTGCGAGATGTACCGGAGGAGCTGGCTCTTCGCGACCCCGGGGTCGCCGACCAGGAGGACGTGGATGTCCCCGCGGACCCGGACGCCGTCCGCGTGCGTCTTGGCCACGCCGCCGAACAGCTGGAGCGCGATCGCCTCCTTCTCTTCCTCCATGCCCTTGATTGTCGGGGCGAGCGACATGACGACCTTGTCGACGACCGTCGGGTCGTCGCGGAACCTCTCGATCAGCGCGACGTCCTCCGGGCGGATCTCGATCTCGGTGTACTCGAGGCTCTTCGACTCGAAGGAGTTCGCGAGGACCATAACGTCGAACGTCGTGTTGCGGACGACGCCCCCCCGCGCCGCGCTCGCCCGCTGGAAGCTCTTCAGCACCCCGTTGAGGACGATCCGGTTGCCGGGGAGGACCCTGCCGGCGAGGTCCTCGACCAGGAGGACCGAAAGGCCCTGGGGGTGGGCCCCGTGCTTGAGCGTCTCGGGCCGCTCCTGGACCTCGATCCGCTGCGCGTCGACGTACGTCGACTCCTCGGGGACGAGACGGAACCGCGTCCTCCCCTGGGCCTTGCCGCACCCTCCCTGGGACTCCGGGCACTCGAGGGGCTCGCGGAAGACGAGCGAGGCGTCGTCCTGAGGCTCGTGGAACTTCGTGCGGCAGGCGACGCACTCGAAGACGGCGTCCCGGATCTGGGGCCGGACCTCGCTGACCCGGCGGACGACACCGTCGATCGCGAGCAGGCGGTTCAGGTCGCTCTCGCGAATGTCGCGGACGACGCGCACCGCGGTCGACGGGAGCCCGACGATGCGCAGGCGGAGCCCCTCGGCGTCCGGCCCCGAGACCGGCAGGAGCTCGCGCATCGCGCGCACCCCGGCGGTGAGGAGCTCCTCCGGCCGTTGCAGGAGGAGGTCGGCGAGCGTCGTGTCGGCCGCGTCGATGACGGAGAACGGGACCTCGAGCGACCGCTCCTCCGGGAACCGGTCGAACAGCCGGAGGACGCGGGGGCGGAGCCCGGCCTCCTCGAGGACCGCGGCCCAGCGGGCCTGCATCTCGGGGTAGGCCGGCAGCGTAGTCCGAGCGGCGACCATCGTCGTTCCCCCGTTACGGCTCGAGGCGGTACCGGTCGCGCGGGAAGAGGCGCGCTTCCCGTATGTTGGGGAGGCCCGCGAGCGCCATGACGAGGCGGTCGATTCCGAGCCCCCAGCCCCCGTGGGGCGGCATCCCGAAGCGGAACGCCTCGAGGTAGCCCGCGAACTGCGCCGGGTCGACCCCGGCCGCGCGCATGTTGGCGACGAGCCGATCGACCCGGTGCTCCCGGCGCCCTCCGCTGGCGATCTCCAGTCCCCGGTAGTCGAGGTCGAAGTAGCCGGTCGTCGCCGGGTCGTCGTCGCGACGCCAGGCGTAGAACGTCTGGGCCTTGACCACGGTCGGGTAATCGGTGATGAAGTAGAACGGGGCGCCGAGCTCGCGCTCGACGCGCTCGCCGATCGCCTTCTCCTCCTCGGTCCCGAGGTCCCGGCCGGCGCCGGCCCGCCCGAGCCAGGTCTCCGCGGTGACGAACGGGACGCGGGGGAACGGCCGGCGAAGCTCGGGGATCCCGGCGGCGAGGGGGTTGCCGGTCCGGCCCAGCGCCTCGCGGGCCCCGCCGATCGCATCGGCGACGATCCCCTCGAGGAGCTCGTGGAGCTCCTCCGGGTCCCGGATGTACCCGACCTCCGCGTCCAGGCTCGCGAACTCGGTGATGTGGCGGACGGTGTCGGACGGCTCGGCCCGGAACCCTGGGGCGATCTCGAAGACGCGCTCGAACCCGGCGCCGATCAGCATCTGCTTGTAGAGCTGTGGGCTCTGCGCGAGGAACGCCGGCCGGCCGAAATAGTCGACCGTGAAGAGCGTCGCGCCACCCTCGGCCCCTTGGCGGAGCAGCTTCGGCGTCTCGACCTCGAGGAACCCGCGCCGAACGAACGCGGAACGGAACCCCACGAGGAGCTCCGCGCGGAGCTCGAAGATCGCCCGCACCGCCGGCTTCCTCAGGTCGAGGACCCGGTGGTCGAGGCGCGTGTTGAGCTCCGCCGGGACCCGGTCGACGACCCCGAGCGGGAGCGGGACCTCGGCGACCGAGAGGACCGTGAGGGTGCTCGGAAGGAGCTCGACGCCTCGGCGCGACTTCTCGGAGCGCTGGACGGTCCCCTCGAACTCGACGACCGACTCCCGGGGGAGCCCCTCGAGGGTCGCAAAGAGGCTCGGGTCGGTGGTTCCCTTCTTCAGGGTGACCTGGGTCGTCCCGCTCCCGTCCCGGACGATTGCGAAGGCGACCCCACCGAGGGCGCGATACTCCTCGAGATGGCCGGCGATCAGGACGGTCTCGCCGTCCCTGGACGCGAGCTCACGCGACAGTCGGCGCGGGAGCGGCACGCGGCGCGACCTCCTTGCGGGCGACCGCGGCCCGGACCAGCCCTAGATAGAGCGGGTGCGGGGACTCCGGGCGCGAGAGGAACTCGGGATGGTACTGGACCCCGAAGAAGAACGGATGGCCGGCGAGCTCGAACGCCTCGACACGGCCGTCGACCGCCGACCCCGCGACCGAGAGGCCGTTCGCGGCGAACCGCTCGAGGTACTTCGGGTTGATCTCGTAGCGGTGGCGGTGCCTCTCCCAGAGCTCGGAGCGTCCGTACAGGCGGGCGAGCGCCGAGCCTGGCTTGAGCACGACGCGCTGCGCGCCGAGGCGCATGGTGCCGCCGAGGTCCTTGAGCCCCTTCTGCTCCTCGAGCAGGCTGACGACAGGGTCCGGCGTGGCGGGATCGATCTCCGTCGAGTTCGCGCGCGTGAGCCCGAGGACGTCACGGGCGAACTCCACCGCCGCCATCTGGAAGCCGTAGCAGACCCCCAGGAACGGAATCCCCTCGCGCCTCGCCACCTCGATCGCGCGGACCTTCCCCTCCACGCCCCGCGCGCCGAACCCTCCGGGAACGAGGAGGGCGTCCGCGCGGGCCACGCGCCGGACGAGCGTCGGGTCCTTCGTGATGTCCTCGGCGTCGTACCACTGGAGGCGGACCTCGATCCCGAGGTGGCCCTGGCAGTGGTGGAACGCCTCCGTGTGCGAGAGGTAGGCGTCCTTCAGCTCCGTGTACTTGCCGACGACGGCGACCTCGATCGGCCGGTCCGCCCTGCGGTAGGTCGTGAGGAACTCCTTCCAGGCGGTGTACTCCGGCTCGCGTTCAGGAAGCCGCAGGAGCCGGGACAGGAGGGGTCCGACCCCTTGGGCCTCGAGGACGAGAGGAACCTCGTAGATCGACGACTGGTCCGGGACTGAGATGACCGCCTCCGGCGGGACGTCGCAGAACAGCGAGATCTTCGCCTTGATGTCGGGGGTGAGCGGGCTCGGGCCACGCGCGATGATCAGGTTCGGCCGGATCCCGATGGCGCGGAGCTCGCGGACCGAGTGCTGGGTCGGCTTCGTCTTCGCCTCCCCCACGGGCCCGACGACCGGCACGAGCGTCGTGTGGACGAACGCCATGTGGCCCTCGCCGAGCTCGTAGGAGAGCTCGCGGAGCGCCTCCAGGAACGGCATCGACTCGATGTCGCCGACCGTTCCCCCCACCTCGACCAGGACGACCTCGGCGCCATCCGCCTCGGCGATCTCCCGGATCGACCGCTTGATCTCGCCGGTGACGTGGGGGATGATCTGGACGGTGTTGCCGAGGTAGTCGCCCCGGCGCTCCTTCTCGATGACCGCCCGGTAGATCTTCCCGGTCGTGAGATTGTGATCGCCCGAGATGCTCTGGCCAAGGAACCTCTCGTAGTTGCCGAGATCGAGGTCGGCCTCGGTCCCGTCGTCCAGCACGAACACCTCGCCGTGCTGGTACGGGTTCATCGTCCCCGCGTCGACGTTGAGGTACGGGTCGATCTTGACGATCGTGACAGGGACTCCGCGCGCCTTGAGGAGCCGGCCGAGCGACGAGGTCGTGATTCCCTTGCCCAGGCCCGAAATCACGCCCCCGCTGACCACCAGAACCTTCACGAGAGAACCCCGCGGCGCGTAGCGGACCTCGCCCATAAAGTCTTGCGCGCCGGCCTCGCTCCCCACCGCTCCGGGCGGGTGGGCGCCCCCGCCCGGCCTACCCCGGGACCCGCCGACCCGAGCCGTCGCGATGGAACTGGCCGAACTCGGTCTCCGCGAAGAGCCGCTCCGTGTCGAACACCGGCCCGTCCAGACACACGTGGTACGGCCCCAGCGCGCAGGCGTCGCACAGCCCGAGCGCGCACTTCATGTGACGCTCGACCGAGCAGAACGCCCGGACCCGGCGCACCCGTGCGAGCTCCCCGACCTTGACCATCATGACCTCCGGCCCGCATGTCCAGACGGCGTCGAACCGGTGCTCGTCGAGAAGTCGAGCGGCGGGGCCGGTGACGAACCCCCGCTCGCCGGCCGAGCCGTCGTCCGTCGCGACCACCACCGCCGCGCCCATCGCCTTGAAGCGGTCGGCGAACAGGAGCTCGGCGGCGGTCGTCGCGCCCAAGGCGACCATGAACCTCGCGCCGTTCCGTGCGGCGAGCTCGGTGGCCGGGGCGAGGGCGGCGGCCCCGGAGCCTCCCGCGACGACCAGGACGCGCTTCGCGGAGAGGTCGAAGCCACGCCCGTAGGGGCCCCGCACCCCGACCGGATCGCCGGGACGCAGCGAGAGGATCCTCCGGGTCGTGTCGCCCACCGCCTTCACGGTCACGCCCTTGGACGGACCCTCCGCGTAGGAGAGCGACATCGGCAGCTCGTCGTCCCCGGGGACCCAGAGCATCACGAACTGTCCGGGGACCGCCTCCGGAGAGAACGGGAACCTCAGCGTCACCGTGGTAGGGGTCTCCTGGACCCGGGCGGCGAGCTGCACTACATCGCGCACAGGGGATCGCCTTCCTAGGGTCCCGGCACCGAGGGCCGTTTCCCGCCCTTGCCTGACCGGGCGGCGCCAACGCTCGCGGTGACGCTCGGCAGGCCGAGCCGGTCGAGGAGGTCCGACAGCTCGCGGGGCAGCCGGCCGAACACCCCGACCCCTTCGAACGCCACCGCGGTGCCCACCTGCACGGCCGTCGCCCCGGCCATCAGGTATTCCAGCGCATCCTCGGCGGTAGTGACGCCCCCGATCCCGAGGACGGGGATCGACACCTTCTCGGCGATCTGCCAGACGCAGGCGAGACCGACCGGCTTGATCGCCGGACCGCTCAGCCCCCCCATCCCATGGGAAAGGACGGGGCGGCGAAGTCGGACGTCGATCGCCAGGCCTCTCAGGGTGTTGATCGCGCTGACCGCCCCGGCCCCCGCACGCTCGGCCGCGACGGCGAGGGCCGCCGGGTCGGAGGTGTTCGGGGTAATCTTCGCGATCACGGGGACCCGCACGGCCCGGCAGACCGCCCGGACGATCTCCCCGACAGCCTCGGGCGTGCCGCCGACCTCGGTCCCGTAGCCCTCGGCGTGCGGGCAGCTCAGGTTCAGCTCGACGGCCGAGACGCCGGTCCCGGCGATCCGCTCGGCGAGCGAGGCGAACTCCTCGGGGCTTCCGCCGAAGACCGAGCCGATGACGGTCGCCCCGGCGTCGAGCGCCGCGGCGATCTCCTTAGGGTACTCGGCGATCCCCGGGTTCGGCAGGCCCATCGCGTTGAGCATCCCCCAGCGGTCGTAGGTCTCGATCGTCGGGTTCGGATAGCCGGCACGGGGCGAGGACCCGATCGACTTCGTGACGACCGCCCCGGCCCCCGCCTTCCAGGCCCCGGCGAGCGAGACCCCGCTCTCGCCCCAGATCCCGGAGGCGAGCACGACCGGGTTCCTCAGCGCGAGGCCGCCGAGACGGACGCCGAGATCGGCCACCGCCCCGCGCGACCGGTGGGTGGCTTAAAGGCCCTGCTCTCGCTGGTCGTAGGGTGCACCCCGAGAAACTCACGGACGCGGCGCGAACCGCGCTGGAGGGTGCCTTCCGCCTCGCCTCGGAGCTGCGGCACCCCGGGGTCGAGCCGGAGCACCTCCTCCTCGCCCTCGCCTCCGACCGGCAGGGCCCGGCCGCTCCCCTCCTGGAGGCCGTCGACGTTGATCTCGTCCGCCTGGAGGAGCGGCTGCGCGCCCGCCTCGGCGAGCGGGCGACGGCCGACCACGTCGCCTCCTCCGACCAGTACCTCTCGCGGGAGCTCTCCGAGGTCGTCGACGCGGCCGAGGCGGAGGCCAAACGCCGTGGGGACCGGTACACCTCGGTCGACCAGCTGCTGCTCGGACTCGCCTCCGTCGCGTCGCCCGCGCGGGACGTCCTCGAGGAGTTCGGGGTGCGGCCGGCGGCGCTCCGGGCCTCCATCGAGAGGCTGCGCGGGGCGTCCCGGCCCGTCGAGAGCCGGTCGGAGGAGGCCCAGTACCAGGCGCTGGAGAAGTACGGCCGCGACCTCACCGCGCTCGCCCGCGAGGGCAAGCTCGACCCCGTCATCGGGCGGGACGAGGAAATCCGTCGGGTCATCCAGATCCTTTCCCGGCGGACCAAGAACAACCCGGTGCTCATCGGCGAGCCCGGGGTCGGCAAGACCGCGGTCGTGGAGGGCCTCGCCGAACGGATCGCGGCCAAGGACGTTCCCGACACCCTCCGCGACAAGAAGCTCATCGCGCTCGACCTCGGGGCGATCGTCGCCGGGGCGAAGTTCCGGGGGGAGTTCGAGGAGCGGATCAAGGCCGTCCTCAAGGAGGTCGAGCGGAGCGAGGGCGGGGTCGTGCTGTTCATCGACGAGCTCCATACGCTCGTCCACGCGGGGGCGACCGAGGGCGGGGCGATGGACGCCTCGAATCTGTTCAAGCCGGCGCTCGCGCGCGGCACGCTCCACTGCATCGGGGCGACGACGACGCAGGAGTACCGCCGGTACATCGAGAAGGACGCCGCGCTCGAGCGAAGGTTCCAGCCCGTGCCGGTCTCCGAGCCTTCGGTCGAGGACACGGTCTCGATCCTCCGCGGTCTCAAAGAGCGCTACGAGCTCCACCACGGGGTCCGGATCTCCGACGCCGCGCTCGTCGCGGCGGCGACCCTCTCCTCCCGCTACATCGCCGACCGCCATCTTCCCGACAAGGCGATCGACGCGGTGGACGAGGCGGCGAGCGGGGTCCGGCTCGCCCTCGACTCCCGGCCGAGCGAGCTCGACCAGCTCACCCGCCGGATCCGCCAGCTCGAGATCGAGCGGATGGCTCTCGCCAAGGAGTCGGACCCCGCGAGCCGGGACCGCCTGAAGGTCCTCGAGCGCGAGCTCGCGGGTCTCTCCGAACGGGAGGCGGGCCTGCGGGCCCAGTGGGAGCGTGAGCGCGTCAAGGTCCAGAAGCTGCGCACCCTGCGCGCCGAGGTCGACGCCGCGCGCGCCGAGGAGGTGCGCGCGGAGCGCGCCGGCGACCTCGAGGCGGCGGCGCGCCTGCGGTTCGGCCGGCTCCCCGAGCTCGAGAAAGAGCTCCAGAAGCTCACCGCCGCCGACGCCGCGGACGTCTCCCGCCCGACCCTCCTCAGGGAGGAGGTCGGCGAGGAGGACGTCGCGCGCGTGATCGCGAAGTGGAGCGGGGTCCCGGTCGAGCGGATGCTCGCGGGGGAGCGGGAGCGGCTCCGCCGTATGGAGGACGAGCTGCGCGCCCGCGTGGTCGGCCAGGACGACGCGGTGCGCGCGGTCGCGAACGCCGTGCGCCGCTCGCGCTCAGGGCTCGCGGACCCAAACCGGCCGATCGGGGTCCTCCTGTTCGTCGGGCCGACCGGGGTCGGCAAGACGGAGCTCGCGAAGGCGCTCGCCTCGTTCCTGTTCCACTCGGAGCGGGCCCTCGTTCGGATCGACATGAGCGAGTACATGGAGAAGCACACCGTCGCGCGGCTGGTCGGCGCCCCGCCGGGGTACGTCGGCTACGAGGAGGGCGGTCAGCTCACCGAGGCGGTCCGGACCCACCCGTACACCGTCCTCCTCTTCGACGAGATCGAGAAGGCGCACGCCGATGTCGTGAACGTCCTGCTCCAGCTCATGGACGATGGGCGCCTGACCGACGGGCAGGGGCGCACGGTGGACTTCCGCAACACCGTGGTGATCCTGACGAGCAACCTCGGCACCGACGAGCTGTCCCCGTCGTCGACGGCCGCGGAGGAGAAGGCGGTGATCGACCGGGCGCTGCGTTCCCACTTCCGGCCGGAGTTCCTCAACCGTTTGGACGAGGTGGTCATCTTCCGGCCGCTCGGCGAGCGGGAGATCGCCTCGATCGTCGAGCTGCAGCTCGCCCAGCTCGAGACCCGCCTCAAGGATCGTCGGATCACCCTGACGGTCACCGAGCCCGCGCGCAAGCTCCTCGCGGCGGAGGGGTTCGACCCCGCGTTCGGGGCACGGCCTCTGAAGCGGACGATCCAGCGCCGGGTCGTCGACCCGCTGACGGAGCGCCTCCTCGCGGGCGAAGTCCCGGACGGCGCCAGCGTCGAGGTCGGCGCGAACGGTCGCGAGATCGTCCTCTCGGTGGGGCGGCGCCGGGCGGGGGCGTAGGCGATGGCCGGCTCGGTGACGGTGGCGGTGGTCGGGACGAACGACCTCGCGAAGGAGCTCGGCAAGAAGGGGACGACCTCCGACCTCACCCTCTACAACGCCGTCCACGACGAGCACGTGGCGACGCTCGTCGAGCCGACGCAGTTCCCGGAGAAGCTCCCCCCGCTCGTCCAGGCCCTCGCGATGGCGGACCGATGCCTCCTCGCGGTGCTCGAGCTCACCCGGCCGGTCGCCGAGGCGATCGCGGCCGTCGACCTCGCGGACGTGCCGACCACCCTCGTCGTCGGTCCGGCGGTCGGGGACGCGGAGCTCGCCCGGGTGCTCAAAGGGACCCGGCTCGAGCGCGCACCCCGACGACCGCTCGACCTTCCGAGCCTGCGTTCGGAGCTGGAGGGGTGGAACGCGCCGGTCGTGGACGGTCCGGTCGAGGTTCCCCTCGACCACGCCTTTCCGGTGAAGGGGGTCGGGGCGGTCGCCCTGGGCGTCGTCCGACGCGGGGTACTCCAGGCCCATGACCGGCTCCGGCTCTACCCCACGCCCAAGGAGGTCGAGGTCCGGTCGATCCAGGTGCACGACGTCGACCGCAAGGACGCCACGTGCGGCGAACGGGTCGGCGTCTCCCTGAAAGGGGTCGACGCGGACGAGCTCGCGCGCGGCCAGGTGCTCGCGCCCCCGGGGAGCTTCTCCGACGGGACCTCGGTCGCCGGGGGACCCCTGGAGCGGTGCCGGTACTACCGGGGCGACGCGGGCCAGGGGGCCCGTCTGCACCTCGCCTTGGGGCTTCAGGTCGTGCCGGCGGACCTCGAGCGGCTCGACGCGGGCGGTACCTTGGCCACGAGCGACCGCCCCGTCGCCTACCGGGCGGGGATGCGCGCCCTCCTGCTCGACCTTTCGGTCCCCGCCGGTCCTCGGCTGCTCGGTCGGTTCCCGGTCACCCCGTAACGGCCCACGCCTCCCGGCCGGCCCCGCGGGCCGAGGCCCGGCGGCCCAGGGCGAGCGACCGGTCCCGACGAGGTTCGCCGAGGGAACCGGACGCCAGCGCGAGCGGTGCTTCAGGCGAACATCGTGACGGATTCCTTGCGGATCTCCTCTTCGCCGACGACCTTCTCGATCGCCCGGTCGAAGTCCGCTGCCGTCACGCTGTCGCGCTCCTCGCGGATGGCCCACATGCCGGCCTCCGTGCAGATCGCCCGGATGTCGGCCCCGGTCGACCCGTCGCACCGGCTCGCGAGCGCCTCGAAATCGATCGGCTCGTGCAGCGCCATCCCGTGCGTGTGGATCTTGAAGATCTCCACGCGGCCCGCGAACGACGGGACCGGCACCTCGATGATCCGGTCGAATCTCCCGGGCCGGAGCAGCGCGTCGTCCAGGATGTCCGGCCGGTTCGTCGCCGCGATGATCTTGACGTTGGCGAGCGGCTCGAAGCCGTCCATCTCGGCCAGGAGCTGCATCAGCGTCCGCTGGACCTCGCGGTCGCCGCTGGTCGCGACCTCGAGCCGCTTCGCGCCGATCGAGTCGACCTCGTCGATGAAGATGATCGTCGGGGCCTTCTCGCGGGCCAGCTGGAACAGCTCGCGGACGAGCCGTGCGCCCTCGCCGATGTACTTCTGGACGAGCTCGCTCCCGACCAGGCGGACGAACGTCGCGTTCGTGTGGTGGGCGACCGCCTTGGCGATCAAGGTCTTACCGGTGCCGGGGGATCCGATGAGCAGAACCCCCCTGGGCGGGTCGACCCCGACCTTCTTGTAGAGCTCCGAGCGCAGGAGCGGGTACTCGACCGCCTCGCGCATCTCGCGGATCTGGTCCGCGAGCCCGCCGATCTGCTGGTAGGTGACGGAAGGCTTGTCGACGATCTCGCTCGCCGTGACGAGCGGATCGAGCGACGCGGGGAGGACCCCCATGACCGCGAGGGTCTGCTTGTTCAGGGCGACGCGGCTGCCGACGGTGATCTTCGTGTGCTCGACGCTCTCGGCGGCGTTGACGACAAAATCCGGGCCGGTGGACGACTTCACGATCACGCGACCGTCGGTCAGGACGTCTCGGACGCTTCCGACGATCAGGGGTGGGTAGCGCAGGCGGTCGAGCTCGGTCTTGAGGCGCTTGACCTCACGCTGGAGCCGGAGGATCTCCGCCTCCATGTAGTGCCGCTCGCTCTCGACACGCTTGATCGCCTCGGCCAGCTGGGTGTTGCGAAGCTCGAGGAAGTTCACCCGGTCGAACGTCTCGTGAGGGCTTTCGACGGGGGCCTCGGAATCGCTCATGATGTTCTATGGCACCTGCGGGTCGAGGGCGTGACGGAAAGTCTCTAGACGAGGCCGCTTATAAGTACTCGACCGTGGCCGCGGGCCGAGGAGCGGTGCCCGGCGGTTCGGTCCGCTGCGGACGGGCGTTCGCGCCCGCGCATGTGAGCGGGATCTTCGTCCCACGTCTGGACTCCCGCGACCCGAGGGGGCGCGGTTCGCTCGGCGCGGGACTCGTCCTCGACGCCGGGGTCTGGGCGTACGCCGAGTGGCAGGCCACGGCTCGCTCGGCGCTTCGCGTGACGGCCGATGTGCGGTCTCCTCTCGAGATCTCCGAGGCGGTGGCTCGCCGTCTCCTGGCGCGCCGAAGGGGACGCCTGACCTTGCGCCTCGAGCACGCCCTCCCGATCGGCCAGGGGTTCGGATCGAGCGCGGCCGGGGCGCTCGCGACGGGCCTCGCGGTCGCGGCGGCCCTCCAGCTCCCCCGAGGGCGGGCGGTGGAGGTGGCCCACCTCGCCGACCTCTTCGGGGGCGGGGGCCTGGGCGGCGTGGCGGCGATCCTTGGAGGGGGCCTCGAAGTGCGCCTGCGGGCCGGCATCCCTCCGTTCGGCCGCATCGTCCGGGAGCCGGTCGACCGGACCGTCCTCGTCGGCACGGTCGGAGCTCCGATCCGCTCGCCGGGCCTGCTCCACCACCCGGCCCGGATGCGTCGGTTCGCGGACGCGACGGGGCTCTTCGAGGAGTTCGCCGCTCGACCGAGCTGGGAAGCGTTCTGGACGGTCTCCGAGAGGTTCACCGACTCCGTTCGCCTCACCACGCCTCGCCTGACGACGATCCTTCGGGGCCTCCGCCGGCGTGGAGCGCGGGCGGCCCAGGCGATGTTCGGGCGGAGCTTCTTCGCGGCCCCGCCGCCAGGAGAGGGAGAGGTGAGGGTCCGACGGTGGCTCACCGAAGGAGAGGTGCCGTTCCGTGAGATCGCGGTCGCTCGGCGAGGCGCCCGTCGCACGGCGGTCTCGGGGGACGGACCGACCCGTCCTGGGCCGGGCGGGGACGAGGTCGCGACCGGCCCGGCATCACGGGACGAGCGTGGTTCCCTAGGCGTCGCCGCCGACGCAAGGGTTTTCTAACCGGCCCCTGTCGCCCGCGCCCATGACCCGCAAGCCGGCGCGCATGTACCGCAAGGTCGAGGGCCAAGTCTACACCCGCCAGGAGTACATGGGCGGAATCCCGACCTGCCGTGTCACGCAGTTCGACACGGGCAATCTGCGGACCTTCTTTCCGCTCAGCCTGACGCTCGACACCGAGGAAGCCGCTCAGGTCCGTGACACCGCCCTCGAGGCGGCGCGGGTCAGCGCCGTTCGGGTCATGGAACGGACCGCGCCGAACGAGTTCCACCTCAAGGTTCGCCGGTACCCGCACCAGATCCTGCGCGAGCACAAGATGGCGATGGGCGCCGGCGCCGACCGTATCTCGGCCGGGATGCGTGGGGCGTTCGGCAAGGCGGTCGGCCACGCCGTCCGCGCCGAGATCGGGGCCGGGCTGCTGACGGTCTACACGACCGAGGCCCACCTCGCGGACGCCAAGGAGGCGCTGCGGAAGGCCTCGCACAAGCTGCCGATCCCGACGCGCGTCAGCGTGAAGGCGATGGTCCACCCGCCGTCGTAGGCGGACGGACCACCAGCACCGGACACGGTGCGTGGTTGACGAGCGCCGACGACACGCTGCCCAACACGAACCGCTTCGCCGCCGAGAGCCCCCGCGATCCGACGACCAGAAGGTCGGACCGGTGGGCCTTCACCTGGGCGAGAACCTCGTCGACCACGACGCCCTCCTCGCAGACCCCGCTGACGTTCGCGATCCCGGCCGACCGGGCCTCGGCGACCGCGGTGTCGATCAGCTCGCGGTACCGGGGGACCGGGCCCTGCGGGATCGCGGCCGGGACGAGCGGCTCGTTGGGCGACGCGAAGACCGGCGGGAGCGGCGCGACAGCGATCACCAGGAGCTCCGCCGAGTACCGGTTCGCGAGGTCGATCGCGATGGCGAGCGCGGCGGCCGCGTTCTCCGAACCGTCGGTCGCGACCGCGATCCGGTGGAAGGGGGCGCGGTCCATCCCGGCCGGTACGGCGGCAGGGTACAAGGCCATTTCGCGAGGCCCGTTCGGCGTGCCTCCGACCTCTTGTTCTTATTACGGACCGAAGGTCCTTCTTCACCGGGGATGGCCGGTGCCGGTCTGCAGCAACTGCGGCGGGAACGACTTCGTCTGGGCGGAGAACCTGAGGACGGGAGGGATCGGCCGGGGCGGCCTCTCGCTCCGCAGCGGCGGCGAGCTGGCCCTCGGCACCCGCGTGTGCCGAGGATGCGGCCACGCCGACCTGTTCGTGAAGGATCCCACCGTTCTCCGACAGCCCCACACCTGGAAGCCGGGAGAGTTCGTTCCGATCCTGCCGCGCTCGTCCGGGCCTCCGAAGCCCGCGGTTCCCGCGCCGGAGCAGGCCGCCCCGCCGAGGGCCCCGGCTTCGCCCCCGACCGCCCCTGCGAGCGTGACCTCCCCGAGCCCCGAACCAGCGCCCCGCTCGAACGTCCTCGCTCCACCGGTCCCGAAGGTTGCCTCGACCGGGCCCGACGCGCCGGCCTCACCACCCACGGTCCCGGCGGAACCGAAGGCCCCCGTCATGTCGGCCGCCAGGACGCCGGCGGCGACCGCGGAGGGCACGGAGACGGAACGGAAGCGCCCATCCCGGCGGAAGAGCACGAAGGCGAAGGCAGCGACCCCGCCCATCATCCACGAGTGACATCAAGGCCCAGCCCTGGGACGTAGGGCCGATCCCCGCCCCGTCACCCCGGCGCCGGGGCGCCTTGCGACGCTAAGCGAAGAGGTAGCGGGGCATGGAACCCCCCTTTGGTTCAACTCTATTCCGAACCGCCCTGCCACCTACCGTCCTATCCTACGCTCGGCGGTGCCAGCCACCGGCAACCGCCTTCAGTGTCGAGGTTCTTTCCCAAGACTAATCTAAGCGAACGGGGTTTCCACGTGCGGCCATGGCGCGGCGTCTTGCCGCCATCGTGTTCACCGACATCGCCGGTTACACGGCGATGGGCCAGACCGATGAGGCCGGGGCGCTGCGTCTACTGCAGGAGCAGCAGAGGTTGGTCCGACCGCTGTTGGAGGCGCACCGGGGTCGGCAGGTCAAGACGATGGGAGACGGTCTCCTTCTCGAGTTTCCCAACGCGTTGGACGCTGTGGAGTGTGGAGTCGAGCTCCAGCGGCGCGCGCACGAACGAAACGGTCGGGAAGGTATCCAGCCGCTTCGGATGCGGATCGGAATCCATCTCGGGGACGTCCAGCGACGTGGGACCGATATCTTAGGAGACGCCGTGAACATTGCCTCGCGAGTCGAGCCGTTGGCGGAGCCGGGGGGTGTCTGCCTCTCGGCGCAGGTCTTCGACCAAGTTCACAACAAGGTGCCCTACCAGTTTCAGAAACTCGGACCCAAGGCTCTCAAGGGGATCCGGGAATCGGTCGACATCTATCGGGTCGTGCTCCCGTGGGCAGAGATGGAGGCGGCCCCCGATGGACCCGCTCCTCCTCGTCTTGCCGTCCTTCCGCTCTCGAACATCAGCCCGGACCCGAAGGACGAGTACTTCGCGGACGGTCTCACGGAGGAACTCATCTCGGTCCTCTCCCAAGCCCGCGGTCTCCGGGTCATTGCGCGGACCTCCGTGATGCCGTACAAATCCGCCCCGAAACCGATCCCGCAGATCGGTGTGGAGCTCGGCGTCGATTCCGTGCTGGAAGGCAGCGTCCGCAAAATGGGCGACCAGCTGCGGATCACCGTCCAGCTAATCGACGTGCGAACCCAAGAGCATCGGTGGGCAAAGACATACGACCGCACGCTCGAGGATGTGTTTGCACTCCAGGCCGAGATCGCCGAGCAGACCGCCGGAGCGCTCAAGGTTGAATTGCTCAGGTCGGAGCGGGAGGCCATCCGAGAGAGGCCCACTACGAGCGTTACGGCGTATGAGTTCTACCTGCGGGGAATCCGCGAATCGCAACAGGAGTACTGGAAAGGACACAGCCTAAAGGAGCACGTAGAGCAGGTGACGAAGTTCTTCGAACGGGCGATCCGAGAAGACCCGGATTTCTCGGCAGCGTACTCTTGCCTCGCCAATTTCCTTCTCGGAATGATGAGCGGGGTACTGCCGGAGCGCACCGTCGGACCTCGCGTCCGAGAACTCGTGGCGAAGGCTCTCGAACTGAACCCGAACTCCTCGGACGCGCACACCGCTCAAGGCAATCTCGCCTTTCAGGTGGATCACGATTGGACTCGCGCGGAAGCCGACTTCCAGCAGGCGATCGCGCTCAATCCCAGCAACGCCGCCGCTCGGTTTTGGTATGGGTTCTTACTCCAGATCCTTCAACGATACACCGAGGCGAAGAAGCAGTACCTCGCCGCAACCGAAAGCGACCCTCTCTGGCTGGGGGCCCGACGGAACCTTGTATGGATGACGATGGCCTCCAATGATCTTGCGTCCGCGGTCTCCCTAGCCGAGGCCCTTCTCGAGAGATGCCCGGACAACCTGGTGGCTCGCGGCTCTCTCGCCTGGATGTATGCCTTCGCGGGTCGGCGGGAGGAGGCCGTAGAACTGACCGCACCGCTCGCAGCCGCTCCGGACCTCGACCTATGGTCGAATCGTGCGGCCGTGCTGGCGTACCTCGGACAACCGCAGGAGGCTCGGGCTCTGTTGGCCGCGTGGGAAGAAGGGCGGTTGTCGTGGTACCTTTCCTTGTTGGACGCGGCATCATACTATGCCTTGGTCGGGGACAAGGAGAAAGCGCTCAGCCTCCTCGAACGCGATCAGGCGGAGGGCGATCGGGGGTTGTGGGCTCCCTACCGCATGCCCTGGTTCGACTCGATCCGAAACGACCCGCGGTTTGTTGCGATGGTTCGCGCGATGAAGTTACCCGCGACCGTGGCCCGCACGCTACCCCCAGGGGCCATGCCGTAGCGAAGGCCCTCCCGAAACCCTTCGAGGTCCCGTGCCGCAGTCCCCGGCCCGCCCGGATTCCGCTTCTGCCAACCCCTCGAAGCTCGGACGACCGGTTGGGAAGATTCCGGCGGGCTCTAGATGATCCGAGATGGTTCAGGCCCGGGAAAGGTAGCGGGGCATGGATTTGAACCATGGATCTACGGGTTATGAGCCCGTCGGGATTTCAGGACGACCGGCGGCGCCGGTCGCTTTCCTGACTACCCTACCCCGCTACGGGCGCGCCCATGGTGGCCTGCGTATAAGACGCTGGAGGGTGAGGCGCGGGGTACGCGGGTTCCCTCGGCGGACGGTTCCTCCGCAGAGGCCGCTGCGAGCGGCTCAGGCGCGGGCCGATTCAGTCCGGCTTGTGCGACACTTCGTACTTGCGCTGGCAGGCACGATGGCAGAAGTATACCACGTGGCCGACGTAGGTGCCCTGGGCGGGAGCGCGCTCCGTGTCGATCGTCATGCCGCAGACCGGGTCACGAACCTTCGCCATCGTCGTCGCCTGCGTGTTCACGGAATCGAGGCTCTTGGACGCGTCGGTCCGATCCCCCAGTCGGGGTCGCCGTCGGGGCGTTCGATCCCGTCGCGGGCGACGGTCTTCGACGGTGGTAGGTCCTGACCCGATCGTCGCTCTCGATCGGGCCGCGAAGCAGATGACCGTCGGATGCCGTTCCCAGGGGGAGGGCCTTGGGCGCACGAAGAATCGTGGGGGTCTACTGGGGCCGGTTCAATCCACCCCACAAGGGACACCTGAGCGTCGTCCGGAGGCTCCAGAAGGCGTGTCGCCTCGTCGTGGCGATCGGCAGTTCCGAACGCAAGAACATGAGGACCGACCCGTTCAGCGCCCGGGAGAGGAAGGCGATGATGGAATCCTACCTCAAGGAAAGCGGGATCCGGGGGGTGAGAGTGATCACGCTTCGGGACGGTCCCTCGGAGTCCTGGGCCATCGCCAACATGATCCGCCGATGCCAACCCGACGTCCTCTTCCTCTCGACCGAGAAGACGGCGCTGGCGCGTCGGGCGAAGGGCAAGGTGAATGTCGTTCGCTATCGGCGGACGGGGCGCATCTCCTCCATGCGAATTAGGGACCACATCGCCGCCGGCGATCCCGCGTGGAGGAAGTGGACCGGCGAGTCCGTGGCTCGGATGATCGTGCGGGCCGATGGGATCGGTCGGATCGTGCGGGCCTATCAGGAGCCGCGACGGACGCCTCGCCAGCGGTCTCGCTAACGCGACTTCCTCCTCCCCCTGGAAGGGGCGGTGGTCGGAGCGACGGAACCGTCCGTGGGTCCAGCGCTCCCCCGACCCGACGCCGCGATGACTGAGCCGCGGGCTAAGGCCGTCCTCGATCCGCCGGGGACAGAACCGCCCTGCGCAGGTCCAGGAGGCCGGAGCGAACCATCGCCCGGTCGCCGATCGCCTGCCCACCGAGGATGTGATAGACCGGGATGAGCGAGCGATACGTCCTCACACGCTCGAAGAACGTCTCGTCGTCCTCCCGGACCCGGCCTCTCGAGAGCCGCTCGAGGTCCTCGGAACCGAAGTGTGCGGCCCAGTAGGCCAGCTCTCGGGCCGGGTCCCCGACGCAGGCGAATCCCCAATCGATGACGCCGGTGACAAGGCCCCGCGCGGTGAGCACGTGGCCCCCGTGCACCTCTCGGTGGAGCAGCATGGGGTGCCATCGGAAGTTCCTCTCGTCCGCGAGGTACTGGCGGAACAGGCGGTCGACGGGCTCCCGAAGATGAGGGGGCATCACGCGGTACCCCCGCTCGCGGAAACGGCGGAGTTCCGCCTCATGTTGGGCCCGCCAGACCTCGGGCCCTCCCCCGGGAACCCCGAGCCGTAGAGCCAAACCCGCCGGGAACCGCGCCAAGCCCTGCAGGAACGCTCTCAGGTCGTGGGCAAGACGGGCTCTCCGCCGGGGACCGACATGGTCCCAATCGAGCGGTTCGCCGGGGATCCGACGGTAGGCCATGAACGGCCATCCCCGACGGCCCGGAAGGCTGCCGACCACGAACGGCTGGGGAACCCGAACCGGGAGGCGGGCGGCCAGCTGAGGGAGGAGGCGGATCTCCGTCGCCAAGAGCTTCGCGTGAGCGGACGATCGAGGGAACCGGAAGATGTACGCTCGGTTCACCTCGAACACGACGTTCTGCCAACCCTCCGTGTTGATGCGAAGGTGGTGGAACCGGAGACCGGGGAGAGCGTCGGCGATCAGCTCCCGGTAGAGTCGCCGCGGTTCGCGGGCGTGCCAGGGAGGCATCGACGGTGGAAACGAACCCTTACGTCCACATGATCGCGTCGCTCACCGCAGGGCCGCGGGTTCTTCCCGGTAGGCCCCCGCCGGCGGGGAGGTCGCCTCCCCGTCCCACGGTCCAGCGCCGCCGGAGTTCGCGGCCCCCACGCAGCGCTACTTGCCCTCGAGGAACGACGGCCGACCGGAAGAAGAGTCAGCCGCGGGAGGGGTTCGAACCCTCGACCTGCTCCTTACCAAGGAGCCGCTCTGCCAGCTGAGCCACCGCGGCGCGTCAGCGCCGTGGCGGCCCCGAGGACTTATCGCGCTTTCCCTCGGATACCGGCGGTTCGCCGCGGGCCCACGGGAACCCCACGCTCTCCTCCTTCCACCGAGTACGGTCGAGGGGCGGTGGGGGGCGTTTCTCGAGGAACGCGGCCATCCTCTCCCGCTGGCCCTCCGTCCCGAACAGCCTCGACCAGAGGGCGAGCTCGTAGGCGAGGCCTTCGTCGATCCCTGGATCGATCGCGTGCAGCAGGGCGTACTTCGCGGTCGCGAGCGCGATGGGCGGCTTCTCCGCGAGCTCCTCGGCGAGGGCGAACGAGGAGGCGAGCAGCTCGGCTCGTGGCACGAGCCGGTCGACGAGCCCCGCCGCCTCCGCCTCGCGAGCCGTCACCGGTCGCCCCGTGAGGATCCAGCGGCGCGCCCGGGCCGCCCCGATCCGCCGCGGGAGGCGGCGCGTGCCGCCCCAGCCCGGCATCACGCCGAGGTTGATCTCCGGCTGGCCGAACTGCGCGTCCTCGCTCGCCACGACGAAGTCGCAGGCGAGCACGACCTCGAGGCCTCCGCCGAAGCATACGCCGTGGACCGCCGCGATCACCGGTAGAGGCAACCGCTCGATCTGGCGCGTCAGGGCCTGGCCGCAACCGGCGTGCGCTCGGGCCGCCTCCGGCGTCAACGCTCGCATCTCGCGGACGTCCGCCCCTGCCCCGAACGCCTTCTCGGCCGCGCTGGCGAGCACCACCACACGCGCCTCCAGGTCCGCCTCGGCCGCGTCGAACGCCTCTCCGAGCGCCTGGACGACCGGGACCGAGATCACGTTCACCGGCGGATGGTCGATCGTGAGCAGCAGCGTCGCGCCTCGCCGCTCCCGGTGCACCAGGCCACGGGGGACTGCCATCCTCACGCCCGAGCCCGGCCGCGCTCATAATCTCCCGGAACGTGCCGCCGCTCACGGCCCGCGCGGGCGCGGGTCCCGTGGCGCAGGGTTTGGGGAAGGACCGGTGACGGCGAAGACGCTCGCGTCGGCATGGCACGGCGCCTACCTTCTCGACGGCGGGACGGTCGTTCGAGAGGTGCGATCACCCCTCGACGTGGACGTTCTGGTCGAGGAGGAGCGGAAGCGCGCGGCGGGAGAGGCCACCCCGGAGGAGGAACGACTTCTCGCCTCCCGTGGGGGGGAGAGATGGCGCACGAGGGACCGCCGGCTCGCCGGGAATGGGGTGCTGTACGATCCCTCGGCGCCCGGCGCCCCGGACGTGGAGGCCGACCCGGCGGTGCATCGCACCGCGATCCTTCGGCGAGCGGAGCTTGCGCTCGAGGCCGCCTGGGATCCGTCGGTCCATGTCGAGGAGGCGGTGCGGGCGTTGCGCGACATCGACCGGGCCGCGAACCTGATCGGAGAACGCGTCTCGAGCTGGGCGGCCCGCGACCTTCCCGAGCTCGAAGGCGAGGCCCCGCTCGTCGCGGCCAAAGCCCTCCTCGAGCGGCCCCCGGCCGCGTCGTTCTCCCCCGAAGACCCGTCCGTGGTCGCCGCGCGGCGGCGGCTGGCCGAGCTCTTCCTCACGCTCACCGACACTCGATCGGCGGTCGACGAGGCCCTGCGGGCCTCGGTGCCGGTCCGGGCGCCGAACCTGAACCGGCTGCTCGGGCCCGAACTGGCCGCGCGCCTGATCGCCCAGGCCGGAGGACTCGACCGGCTCGCGCGCTTGCCGGCCAGCACCGTGCAGGTCCTCGGAGCCGAGCGGGCGTTCTTCGAGCACCTTCGAGGGAGGGCCCCGTCTCCTCGCCACGGGTTGCTGTTCCTCCACCCCGCCATCCAGTCCGCGCCGCGGGCCCAGCGGGGGAAGCTCGCCCGGTCGCTCGCAGCGAAGGCCGCGATCGCCTCGCGGCTCGACCGGGCCGGGGCGGCGGTCGCGCCGGCGCTCGCCGAGGCGTTCGAGGCACGCCGGACCGCCGTCCGGGCGGCGGGGGCGGGCGCACGCCGCCGGAGGTCGAATCGGGCGCTACGTCCGCCACTTGACCGTGCAACCGACGACCGGTAGCGCGGACGGGTGCACGGACTTTCCCGCGAGGGCCTGCTCCAGCGCGCGCTCGACGTACCGCTCCTTGACCCGCTCCGGGTGGTCGTGGCTGTCGTCGATTCGGCCCTGGAAGAGGAGCCTCCGTTCCCGGTCGAAAAGCAGGGGGTGAGGTGTCACGAGGGCCCCGTAGGCGTGGGCGACCTCCTGGGCATCGTCGCGGAGGTAAGGGAACGGGTACTGCTTCTCCCGGGCTCGCGCGACCATCGCCTCGAAGCTGTCGGTCGGATACGCCACCGCGTCGTTCGAGTTGATGAGCACCACGCCGACCCCTCGCGGGCCGTACCTCTTCCCGAGGTCGATCGTGCGCCCTTCCCACGCCTGGACGTACGGGCAGTGGTTGCACCAGAAGACGACGAGGAGGAGTTCTCGGTCCGCGAAGTCGGACAGGGTCCAGGTGCGGCCGTCGGTTCCCGGCAGGGCGAACTTGGGCGCCACGTCCCCGGGCCGCAGTTGGAACGTTTCGAGCTCGGCCATGACGTTGGGAGCCGGCCCGACCTCATATGCTTTGGACCGGTCGATCCCGGGCGTCGCTGGTAGGTGTCCGTGGATCCGCAGCGCGAGAGCTCCCCAGAGGTATCGGACGCCGGGTGGAGCGCTCGCCTCGTTTCGTTCGCCGACGAGGTCCGCCTCCAGGAGGCGATGCTCCGTCGCGGGGCTCCGGCGGTCCGCGTGAGGGTCGTCCGCGAGCGCGTGGTGAGCTTCGGCGTCGGGGTCTCCTCGGAGGCCCCGTACCTGCTCCGGGCGCGGACGAGGGGCCTTCCCACGGTCCCCCGGACCACCGGCGGGACCGGCGTCCTTCATCTCGAGAACGACATCGTGTGGGCGGTCGTCCTTCCGCGCTCGGACCCTCGCGTGGGGCGTGACTTCGCGAGGGCCTACGGGAGGCTCGGCCGCGGGGTCGTCGCCGGCCTCGCGGCGCTCGGGATCCGGGCAAGCTGGGTCGGCGCTCCCGGGCTCGTGGACGACTACTGTCCCCTCTCCGCGCGCGGGGAAGTCCTCGCGACGGAGGCCAAGGTCCTGGGAGCAGCTGCCCAGCACGTCACCTCGAGCGCGCTCCTCCACCAGGGGTGCGTCTCGTGGGAAGTGGACCGCGCCGAGGTCGACCACCTCTTCGCCCTCCCGCCGCAGGGTCCCTCGACGCGACTGGGCGGCGTCGCCGACCTAGGGGCTTCCGGGGGCCCGGCCGCGCTCGCCGAAGCGCTCGCGCGGGCCCTGTCCGGGGAGTTCCGGGGCTAGCGCCCGGGCGCTACCGGTCCGGTCGGTCGGCCCAGAGCGCCCCGCTCGCTGCCTCCGCGTCCTGCCGAAGCCGCTCCCAGTCGGCTCGGACGAGGGTCCGGTGGCGGACGACCGGCTGCCCGTCGACGTAGACCGAATCGACCGCCTCGTCGCTCATCGCGTAGGCGAGGTGCGAGACGATCGTCTGGGGGCGCGCCGGCACGACGCTCGGGTGGTCGAGCCGAACGAGCGAGAAGTCCGCGCGCTTGCCGACCTCGATCGAGCCGAGGTCGGCCCTTCGGCCGAGGAGCTCGGCCCCCTCGACCGTGGCGAGGTCCAATAGCTCCTGCGCCCGGAGGACCGAGGGGTCCCAGCGCTGGTTCTTCTGCACGAGCCCGGCGACGTGCATCTCGCGGAGCATCGACAGCGAGTTGTTGCTCGCGACGGAGTCGGTCCCCAGCCCGACCGTCGCGCCGGCCGCGCGGAGCTCGACTACGGGGGCGACCCCGCCCGAGGCGAGCTTGAGGTTCGAGCTCGCGCAGTGCGCGATCCCGACCCGGCGCCGGGCGAGGGTCGCGATCTCCTCTCCCGTCAGCCACACCGCGTGCGCCGCGACCTGGCGCGGGCCCAAGAACCCGATCTCCTCCAGCCAGTTCACCGGGCGCCGGCCGGTCCGCGCCTCGTGCTCGTGGACCTCCCGCCGCGTCTCCGAGAGGTGGTAATGGAGGAGGGTCCCGTGCTTCTCGGCAAGCTCCCGGGCCCCCAGCCACGTCTCGCGGGAGCAGACGTAGACCCCCTGCGGCGCGACCAGCGGCTCGACCGTACGATGGCCGCGCCACCGGCCGAGGAACGTGGCCGCGTTGTCGAGCGGGGCGCCCTTCTGCGTCGTCTTGTCGGGGTCCAGGACCGCCCAGCCGAGGAACCCGCGCGCGCCGAGCGCCTCGGTCGCCCGGGCGACCGCGTCCTCGGCGTAGTAGAGGTCCAGGAACGACGTCGTCCCCCCGAGGAGCATCTCCGCCACGCCCACGCGCGCGCCGACCTCGACGTCCGCCTCGGTCCGGCGGCTGTCGACCCGAAACAGCGCCTCCAGGAAACCGTCGAGCTCGACGTCGTCGGCGATCCCCCGCAACAGCCCCATCGCGACATGCGTGTGCGCGTTCACGAACCCTGGTACGACCGCCAGGCGATGGCCCTCGAGAAGCTCGGCCCCCTCCCGCGGGGCCCCCGGACCCACGTGGACGAACCGGCCGCCTTCGATGCGAACGTCCGCCCGGACCACGCGACGCTCGGGGTCCTGAGTGACGACCAGAGCGTCCGTGACCACGAGAGGCGGTGCCACCTCGCTCGCGGGCACGCGGCGGTTACGGACGGGCCTGAATAAGACATTCGGCGTGCCGGCCGACGACCGGGGTCCCTCGAGGGCTGTCGAGGGCTCAGGGACTGACCGGGGGGACGGGGGGGCTAGATGTCAAGGTTCGTGACCTCGACGGCGTGTTCCTCGATGTAGCGCCGTCGGGGCTCGACCTCCTCGCCCATGAGGATCTGGAACAGTTCGTTCGCCCGGGCGGCGTCCTCGACGGTGACGCGCAACAGCTCACGCGCCCCTGGTCGCATCGTCGTCTCGGCGAGTTGCTCGGCGTTCATCTCGCCGAGACCCTTGTACCGCTGGACCGTGACGCCCTTCGCCCCGCCGACCTCGGCGATCGCCCGGTCGCGCTCCTCGTCGGAGTACGCGTAGGTGATCTTGCTTCCCTTCTGGACCCTGTAGAGCGGCGCCTGCGCGATGTAGACCCGGCCTTCGGTGATCAGGACCTGCATCTTCCGGTAGAACAGCGTCAGCAGGAGCGTCCGGATGTGGGCGCCGTCGACGTCGGCGTCGGTCATCAGGATCACTTTGTGGTAGCGGAGCCGACCGATGTCCTGGTCGTCGCCGATCCCGATGCCGATGGCGGTGAAGAGCGCGCGGATCTCCTCGTTCTGGAGCATCTTGTCGAGGCGCGCCTTCTCGACGTTCAGGATCTTCCCCTTGAGCGGGAGGATCGCCTGGAACTCGCGGTCCCGGCCTTGCTTGGCCGTACCCCCCGCACTGTCGCCCTCGACGATGAACAGCTCGCACTGGGCCGGGTCCCGTGAGTGGCAATCGGCGAGCTTGCCCGGGAGCCCCCCGCCCTCAAGAAGGCCCTTGCGGCGGGTCAGCTCGCGGGCCTTGCGCGCGGCCTCGCGCGCCTGCGCCGCCTGGAGCGCCTTCGAGATGAGCGTCTGGCCGACCGACGGATGCTCCTCGAGATATTCGGCGAGCTTCTGGCTGACCGCGCTGTCGACCTGGCCCTTGACTTCGGAGTTGCCGAGCCTGGCCTTGGTCTGGCCTTCGAACTGTGGCTCGAGGACCTTCACGGAGAGGACGCACGTCAGCCCCTCGCGGGCATCCTCCCCGGTGAGCCCCTCCTTGTCGCCCTTCACCCAGCCACGCTTGCGAGCGTAGTCGTTGAGCGTGCGGGTGAGCGCGCTCCTCAGGCCCACCACGTGCGTCCCGCCGTCGACGGTGTTGATGTTGTTGACGAACGCGAGGGTCGTCTCGTTGTAGCCGTCGGTGTACTGGATCGCCAGTTCGATGTCGGTCGAATCGCGCTTGGCGTGCAGCGAGATCGGCGGGCGGAACAGGACGTTGGTGTTCGCGTTGAGGTCCTCGACGAACTCAGTGATCCCTCCGGCGTGGTGGAACGTCTCCGAGGCGCCGGTCCGCTCCGAGTGGAAGAGGATCACGACGCCGGGGTTCAGGAACGAGAGCTCCTTCAGGCGCCGGGAGATCGCCTCCGCGTCGAACTCCGTCGTCTCCATGACCGTGGCGTCCGGCTTGAACCTCGTCTCGGTCCCGGTCGAGTCGGCCGGCCCCACGACTGAGAGCGGCGCGACCGGGGCGCCGCGCTCGTAGCGCTGGTAGTACTCGTGCCCGTCGCGACGGACCCGGACCTCGAGCCACTCGCTCAGGGCGTTGACGACGTGGACCCCGACGCCGTGGAGCCCGCCGGAGACCTTGTAGGTGCTCCGGTCGAACTTCGAGCCCGCGTGCAGGACCGTCATCACGATCTCGAGCGTCGGGCGGTTGTACTTCGGATGGACCTCGACCGGGATCCCCCGGCCGTTGTCGCGAACGGAGCAGGAGCCGTCGTTGTGGAGGACGACCTCGATCTGGGTGCACGCCCCCGCGAGGGCCTCGTCGATCGAGTTGTCGACGACCTCGTTGACCAGGTGGTGGAGCCCCCGGGCGTCGGTCGACCCGATGTACATTCCCGGGCGTCTCCGGACCGCGCTCAGGCCCTCCAGAATCTGGATCGAGCTCGCCGTGTACTCTGGGGCGTCGGCCGCCGGTTGCACCATCGGAAATGAGGGCTGAAATCGGCCCGATTTTCTGACCCGGTGGCGCGTTATAACCCTTGGCTTGGAGGGCCGAAAACGACGGCGCGGAGGCAGGCTTCCGGACGCCTCGAACCCGCGCTCCGAGGGCCCTCGGACCGACGGCGACGGGCTGGGCCGGAGCCGTGCCGACCGCGCCCGGACGGGGGTAGGCATGGCGGCTTCCCTCTGCCCCGACGCGTGACCTACCGGCGGACGCGCTGACCTCCCCAAGCGCTATGAGGGCGCGACCGGCTCCTTGGCGGGCACCGATGCCGGACGACGCGCCTGCGCCGGGACCCGACGGGGCGCGGCCGTCCACGACGTCCCCCACGCCGGCCGAACCCAAGGACGACTGGGAGACCCGGTTCAAGTACCTCCTCGCCGACTTCGAGAACTTCCGACGCCGCGTCGCCAAGGAACGGGAGGCCACCACCCGCCAGACCCGGGCCGCCTTGCTGCGCGAGCTCCTTCCTCTGCTCGAGGCGTTCCAGGCCGCGACCGCCATGGTCGCCCGTCTTCCCTCCTCCGACCCGCTACGCCGAGGCTTCGAGCTCCTGGACCGCGAGTGGGCGTCGTTCCTCAAGCGCGAGGGCGTCGAGCCGGTCGCCGAGGTCGGCCGGCCGTTCCAGGCCGAGGAGGCGGAAGCGGTGGGGGAGGTCGCGGCGGACCCGACCGCGGCGGACGGGACGGTCCGCGAGGTCGTCCAGCAGGGCTACCGCTTCTTCGGCGGCCTCCTCCGGCCGGCGAAGGTGATTGTCGCCCGCGAGAAGCCGTCCGCCCGCGCCCCAGCTCCCGAGGTCGCTCCGGGGGGCGAGCAGCCGGAGGCCGAGTCGTGAGCCGTTCCTCCGACGTCGCGGGGTTCTACCGCAGGACGACCGCCGAGCGACGCGCCTTCCTGAAGGAATGGACGGATCTCTCCGACGAGGAGCTGCGCACGCTCGAGTTCCCGCCGGGCGTCGAGGCCGGGACGCTCGAACGGATGATCGAGAACGTCGTGGGGGTGATGCCCGTCCCGGTGGGCATCGCGACCCACTTCCAGGTCAACGGGCGGGACTACCTGGTCCCCATGGCGATCGAGGAGCCGAGCGTCGTCGCGGCGGCCTCCAACGCCGCGAAAGTCGCGCGGGCGGCCGGCGGGTTCCGCGCCCAGTCGACCCCGCCGGTGATGATCGGCCAGGTCCAGATCGTGGGTGCCGCCGACCCGGCGGCGGCGCGGCTGAGGATCCTCGACCGCAAGGAGGCGCTCCTGGCCGCGGCCAACGCCAAGGATCCGGTCCTCGTTCGGCTCGGCGGCGGCGCGAAGGAGCTCGAGGTCCGGCTCGTCCCGTCGATCCGGGGGCCGATGGTCGTGGTCCACCTCCTGGTCGACGTGCGGGACGCGGGAGGGATGAACGCCGTCAACACGATGTGCGAGGCCCTCGCCCCTGAGCTCGCGCGGCTCGCGGGAGGGAGGGCGGTCCTTCGAATCATCTCCAACCTCGCCGTCCACCGCCTGGCGCGTGCCCACGCCACGTTTCGCGCAGACCTCCTGACGACGACGACGGCGACCGGCCCGGAGGTCGTCGAGGCCATTCTGGACGCCTACGCCCTCGCCGTAGCCGACCCGTTCCGCTGCGCCACCCACAACAAAGGGATCATGAACGGGGTGTCGAGCGTCGTCCTTGCGACCGGCAACGACTTCCGGGCCATCGAGGCCGGCGCGCACACCTACGCTGCCTGGCGCGCCCACGCCGAGGGTGGGGTCGTCCGTCCGCTGACCACCTACGAGAAGGACAGCGCGGGCGACCTCATCGGGTCGATCGAGCTGCCGGTCCCCGTCGGGCTCATCGGCGGAGCGACCGCCGTGCACCCGACCGCCAAGACGCTGGTGAAGCTCCTCGGCGTGAAGAGCTCCGCGGAGCTCGGCGAGCTCCTCGCCGCCGTCGGACTCGCCCAGAACTTCGCGGCGCTGCGGGCCCTGGCGACCGAGGGAATCCAGCGGGGGCACATGGAGCTCCACGCCCGCGACCTCGCCACGAGCGCCGGCGCTCGCCCGGAGGAGGTCGATCGTGTGGTCGAGCGCCTGATCCGCGACGGAGCGATCCGCTTCGACCGGGCGAAGGAGATCGTCGAAGAGCTCCGCCGCACGCCCGGATGAACGTCGGGGTCCTGGCCCTCCAGGGGGACGTCCCGGAGCATCTCGCCGCGCTCGCCCGGCTCGGCGGCGGACGCGCGGCGAGGCCCGTGCGGACGCCGGCCGACCTCGCGAGCATCGACGCGCTGTTCCTGCCCGGAGGTGAGTCGACGACCATCGCGAGGCTCCTCAAGGAATCCGGGCTCTGGGGACCGCTCGGCGAGCGGCTCGACCAGGGCCTCCCCGTCCTTGCGACGTGCGCAGGCCTTATCGTACTCGCCCGGCGCCTGGAGGCGAGTCCGAGCGGGCCGAACCCCCCGACGCTCGGTCGGCTCGACGTGACGGTCCGCCGGAACGACTACGGCTCCCAGCGCGAATCGTTCGAGGGCGCGGTCGTCATCGACGGGCTCGAAGGGCCGCCGTTCCCCGGCGTCTTCATCCGGGCGCCGAGGATCCTCGAGGTCGGTCCGAGGGCGACCGCGTTCGCCCGGCGCGGCACCGAGGTCGTCGGGGTCCGGTCCGGGCCGGTCTGGGGGCTCACGTTCCACCCGGAGCTCTCGGGCGACCCGCGGATCCACGAGCGGTTCCTCGACACCGCAGAGTTGTCGCTCCCCGAGGACGACGCGGCCGGCCGGCGGCCCCGGCGCTAGTGATAGGTGTCGAACCGGTACGGCTCGAGCGGAAGCTCCCCGAGCGCCATCAGGAACTCCGGGGGCGTGAGGACCGGCTTCGGATAGTTCGCGCTGTCGTCGAGCGCGATCCGGGGACACGCCGTGCTGACGAACGCGTCGACGTCCCTCCCGAGAAGGTCGGCGGGATCGACCCGCTGGGCGAGGAGGACCTCCGCCTCCCGGCCGTGGGCCCGCGCCTTCGCCTGCAGGGCGAGGGCGGTCGGCGAGCGGTTCTGGCCCGCGAACGTCGAGACGAGGATCCCCCACCGCCGGGCGCCGCGGACCGACGCGACCAGGAGCTGGCGTCGCCGGACGAGGGCGGCGCGGTCGACGGGAGGCTCGAGCTCCCCCCGGAGCGGGTCGATCGACCAGACCGGCCGCTCCACCGCGAGCGCGAGGCCGAGCGGATGGAACCGGCCGGTCCCGACGAAGAGGAAGGCGTCCACGTCCTGCCCGAGCTCCTCGGCCCCGGTGTAGTTGCAGCCGAGCGCCTGCCCGGCGTAGGCGAGGCGCTGGTCGCCCCGTCCCACGCGGGGCACGTACCCGCGCTCCCGGAGAGCCACGCCGAGCGACCGGAGGAGGTCGAGGTGCTGGACCGACGCGACCAGTCCGAGCCGACGGGGGACCCCGGCCGAGCTTACCGTCTCCGCGAGGACTGCGGCGTCCCCGCCGGGCTCCCGCATCTCGACGAAGAACGTCGTCCGGACGCTCGGGACGTTGGGAATCGGGGCGTGCCCGAGGACGACCGCGAGGTCGGCGCCCGGGGCCTCGTCGGCGGTCGGGGGGTCGCACGCCCCGAAGCACGCACGGCTCGCCAGGTCGACCGGGACACTGACCTCGCCCCTCAGGCGAGCGGCGAGCTCCCCGGCGTTCCGCACGAGCCCGGCGGGGACCTGCAGGACGATTCGGTGCGGGTGCGCCTTGCGGATCGCCGCCGCAAGCTCGGGGCCGAGAGTGGGAAGGGCGATGTCCCGAGCCGCGGCCGCCCCGGAAGAGGGTTCGACGGCCATGAGAAGATATTGAAGCGGTCCGCCGCGCTAAAGGCTTCGGGCCCCCAGATCGTCACCAGAACAAGCCTGCGGGTGGTCGCCGGGCAACCTCTTGGGGCACCCCACCCCCGGTCGAGCGGCTCGACTCCCGACCCTGGGCTTCTTTCGGGACGGGAGGCTCGTGCGGGACGAGACAGGCGTCAGCTCCCGCGACCAGCTCGCCGAGCAGCTCCGCCGAGGGTTCCGCGACCTTCCCGGATCGTCCGGCTCGAGCCTTTAGGGCAGGAGCTGTCCGGACGAACGAGCCTCGCGCGCCACCAGGCGCCGCACCGCGTCCTGATTGTCCGGGAAGTGCAGGCGCCGGATCGCCTCGTCCGGAGGGACCCAGTCGAAGGCGTCGTGCTCGTCGCTCAGGGTCGGAGCGAATCGTTGAGCGACCTCGACCGCGTAGGCGTGGAGGCGCCACGTTTCGCCGTTGTCGGCACGGAACGACAGGTGCCAGTCGAGCGGTCGGACCCCCCGAGGATCGACGACCCCGGTCTCCTCGCGAACCTCTCGGCGGAGCGCCGCCTCGAGGCTGGCGTCGGTCGGCTCGACCTTGCCCATCACCGGCCCCCAGATTGACCCGCGCGCCGGGGGCCGACGCAGCACGAGGAGCTCGAGCGGCTCCGCCACGAACACGTAGCCTTCGACGCACTCGCGCGAGACCGGGCCGAGCGCCTCGCTCACCGACCGCCCCGGGTGAGGATCCGAAGGATCGCCTCCGCCGGAGCGCCGTGCGTCGCGTCGAGCGCCTCGACCGCCTCTTCGCGCGAGACGTTCGCCTGCTCCATGACGAGGTGGACGTCCTCCTCGGGGGGTCCCCGGGGTTCCGCCGCGGCGGCCTCGCCCGAGGGGGCGGCCGCGGCGGCCGACCGCGGTCGCGTTTCGGGGGTGCCCACGACCTGGTAGGTGCGCACTCCCTGGACCGTGAGGATCGTCACTTCAGGAGCCTGGAACACATGCTCGAGCGCCCGCGTCCGGATCACGACCTCCTCGACCCCGGGGAGCGGCTCGCTCGTCATCCCGAGCCGCCGCATCATGAGCTCCATCTGCCGCGGGTTCCGCGGACCCCCCGGGATCATCGGTCGCCCCTAGTCGGAAGGCTCGGCCACGTCACGGATCCGCTTCTCCAGGTCCTGGTCCTCGAGTGGGGTGTCCTCCGAGTCGGCCGGGCGTCGTGACGGGCGACCCCGGTGTTGCTTGACCTCCCGCGCGCGACGCGTCTGGCCCGCAAGCTCCTCGAGCAGCCCGGCGACGCCGGCGAGGAGGTTCCAGCCGGTGTGGGAGGCGTAGAAGATCCCGTCGTCGGTGTGGAGGCGCGCCTCCACCGTCAGGTCGCTCGTCCGGTGGGTCGCGTGGGGGGCGAAGTGGAGGGAGAGGAGCCGCGGGCGGACCGCGCGGGTGATCCGGCGGAGCCACCGCGCGACGACGTGGTCGATCTCCGCGAGGAGCTCCGGGTCGCCCGAGCCCCTCAACCCCGTGATCTCAACGTAGACGTCCTCGACGCGCGCCGGGGTCTTCGGGGGGCGGCTGCGGGCGACGACGAGGCCCATGAGGCTTGCCTGGGAGAGGATCCTGACGGGCCGGCCATCCTCGACGACGAAGACGCTGGAGACGTCCTCCTCGGTCATCCGGCGCGCGGCGGTCGCGACGTCCGTCCCTACGGGGACGGTCACCGGCGGGGCGTGCATGATCGAACCGACCTCCACGTCGAGCGCGGTGTGCACCGAGCGGGGGTCGCGCTTGCCTCCCTGGATGGGGCGCCAGAGGACGGCGCCGAGGTCCCGGACGCCGACCGCCCCGACGAGGCGGCCCTTGCGGTCGACGACGGGCAGCGGCTGCTCCTCGAGCAGACGGACCTGGCTGACGACGTTCCGGCAGAGGTCCTTCTCATGGAGGACGGTCGACGCGGGGATCGAGATCTCCTCGACGGTCACGGCGCGCGAGCCGGCCATCTGGCCCAGCCCCGGGAACGCGCGCACGAGGTCGCTGCGACTGACGAGCCCCACGAGCTCTCCGCGACGCCCGACCACGGGGGCGGCGCGGAGGCCGGTGGAGAGGAGCGCCTCCGCAATCTCGGGGTAGGTCGTCGGGAGCGTGACGAGCGGAGGGAGGATCAGCAGGTGCTCGACCTTCGTCGAGAGGGCCCCGGTGACCCGGCGGGCGATCGATTCGATGGTGATCATCCCGAGGAGGCGCGAGCGCCTCATGACGGGGATCTCGTGGATCCCGCGGCTGCGCATGAGGCCGAGGGCCGTCGAGACCGGCGCATCGGCCGGGAGGGTCAGCGGACCCGGCGTCATCAGGTCGGCCGCGGTCGGCCATGCAGAGGGCATCGCGCGCGAGGCGAGCAGGCGGAGGCTTTAGCCCCTTTGGAGCGCCGCCCTAGAGCTCGCGCGCCATGTGATAGCCGTTCTCGCCGTCCGAGTAGTACCCTCGGAGCAGGTCGATCACCGAGTACCGGTAGCGGGCGTAGAAACGAATCGCGCTCACGTTCGAGACCCGGACCTCGAGGGTGACCCGGCGGAACATTCGGAGGCGACACCTCTCCAGGAACTCGTCCATGAGGCGGCTCCCGACTCCCGAGCCCCGCGTGCCGCGCTCGACCGCGAACATCAGTACCCTCGCCTCCCCCACGACCTGGTTGACCCCGAGGAGGAAACCGACCGGCGCGTCGACCGGGTCCGCGGCGACCAGGAAACCGGACGGCCACTCCCCGCTGAGCGACGCGTAGAGCGTTGGGTCGTAGTGCTCGTGAAGCGCCTCGGCGACGATCGCCGAGATCGGGCCTACGTCCGGAGGGCGAAACCCCCTCAGGACGACCGGGGGAGGGGCCCCGTCGTCGGCCGGCGCCGTCGGCGCGGGGGCGGGCTCAGCGATACATCTCACCCGGCCCTTCGGTCTCGGCCGCCTGCATCTTCGAGACCGACTCCCGCGTCTGCTGGAGGGTCTTGCGGACCTCGGCCTCGATCTGGCGCGCCTTCTCCCGGAGCGGCTTCGTGTCGAGCACCAAGAGCGGGACGAGGGGGTTCACCGTCTCGATCACCTTCGCCGCGGCCCGTGCGTCCGGGTAGTCCTTGTGCGCCTGGGCGACCAGGCAGAGGACCGGCATGACCCGCCCGAGGGCGCCGAGCATGATCCCCCCGGCGAGCCCGGTGACGACGCCGTTCGCCGCCTGGAACGAGTACCGTTCGAGCAGGGGGGCGGCGGCCCGGTTCGCCATCGCGACGACCCGGGCGTCGCCTCGGACGTCGCTGTCGATCGGCTGGCCCTCGATCGCGATGACGAGCTGGACCCCCTTTTCCTCCGCCCAGTCGAGCAGGACCCGCCCGAGGTGGTTGAGCATCCCGACCGGGGGCTGGATGTCGGCGATGACGACAACGAGCTGATCGCACGAGCGGTCGACGCCGCAGACGAGCTTGCTCGCGTAGAGGCGAACGGGGGCGTTCACCACCCCCTCCTCCATGATGACCGTGGGAGGGAACTGCTCGCTCGTCATGTAGGCGACCAGCGACATGTCGAGGGCGTGGACGAGGTACGACGCGGCCACCGAGCCGACCAGACCGTGGGTCGGGAAGCCGACGACCATCATCGCTCCCTTGAGCGGCTCGTCGCGGGTCTCGACTATGCGGACGTCGGATGTCTCCCGGGCCTCGGCCATCGGCATCCGTGACGTCGAGTGAGGGGGGCCTTATGCGGCTTTTGCCGTGACGGACCCTCGGGGGAACCGGGGGCGAGGGACGGCCGGGTTCCCGTGCCTTCGGGACGGCGGACGTCCGTTCGGCCCGCCGGCAACGATTAAACGCCTCCGTCCCATGGAGGTACCCGTCCGGTTTCTAGGGGTCCGCCGTCCTGCGACCGGAGGAAGATTCCGATGAAGCGCCAGATGGTGGACATGCTGGCGGAGCTCGTGAAGATCCCGAGCGACCCGTTCTCCGACAAGCAGGAGGTCCTCGACTACGTCCAGTCGTTCACGGACCAGCTGAGGATGCGCAACACCCTCTTCGGGGACGCCCAATCCCCGGCGCTCCTCGCCGAGTTCGGCCAGAGCGGCGTCGTCCTCTCCGGCCATCTGGACACCCCGCCGATCGGCGATTACTGGAGCTTCTCCCAGAGCCAGCTCGCCTCCGGCCGCATGTACGGTCGCGGCGCGGCCGACATGAAGGGAACGGTCGTCGCGATGCTCGAGGCCGCGCAGGACCTCGTCGTCCGGAAGATCCCGATCGTCCTCGCGTTCACGACCGACGAGGAGACGTCGATGCAGGGGGCGGTCGCGCTCGCGAAGACGCTCCCGCTCCGGCGCGCGAAGGCGATCGTGGTCGGCGAGCCGACCGGCCTCCGGGTCGCCTACGCCGAGAAGGGGGTCCTCGACCTCGCGATCGAGACGCGGGGGAAGGCGGCCCACGGGGCGATGCCGCACCTCGGCGAGAACGCGATCGCGAAGATGATGCGCATCCTCCGCGGCCTCGAGTCGTTCAAGAGCCGGATCGCCCACCCGGAGCTCGGGACGGTCACGCTGAACATCGGCACGTTCAACGGGGGGACGCGGATCAACGTCGTCCCGAGCAAGTGCACGTCCGAGGTCGACATCCGGTTCCCTCCCCCGTACACCCCCGACCAGCTCTACCACGAGATCGAGGAGCACCTCCGACGGATCAAGACGCCGTTCACGCTGCGACGGGTCGTGACGATGCCGGCCGTCCAGATCAACCCGGCCGCGGACCATGTCCGGATCCTCCAAGAGGTCGCGCAGGCGGAGACGACCGTGCTGGTCCACGCCTCGGAGGCGGTCCACTACTCGCAGGTCAACCCGCGGGTCGTGATCTACGGCGCCGGCGAGGAAGAGCTCTCGCACCAGGCGAACGAGTACGTCAAGACCGAAGCGGTCGCCCGCGCTACCGAGGTCTTCAAGAAGTACGCCCAGCGCCTCGCCACGACGCGGTCGATCTCGTGAGCCGAGGCGCGGCCGGGCGGCGCCACCTCCCCTCGGGACGTCCTCGCGCGGGTCCCCTCCCTATCAAGTAACCGGTCGAGTACTCGGACCTACGTGAGGGTCGCCCAGCTCGCCACGCGCTACCCGCCCGGGCCGGGGGGCGTCGAGCGGCACGTCGCCGAGCTCTCGACCCATCTCGGCGCCCGGGGCCACCGGGTCGACGTCTACACCAGCGAGCTCTACCGCGAGTTCCCTTGGCAGAGGCTCGCGGCGACGGTCCCCCGCGAGGAACCCCAGAGCTTCGGCGCGGTGCACCGGCTGCCGGTCTGGTCGCTCCCCGGGGCGGCCCACTATACGTTCTTCCGCGGGCTCCTGCCGAGGCTCGAGAGGGCCCGGCCCGAGGTCGTCCACGCGCACACCTACGGCACCGCCCAGGTGACGGTCGCCTCCCGCCTTCGCCGCCGGACCGGCACCCCGTTCGTCGTCACCGCCCACTACCATCCTCCGTGGTCGATCGAGGGCGGGTGGTGGCGTCGACGGCTGAGGGGGTTCTACGACAGCGTCCTCGCCGGTCCGACCCTCGCCGGGGCCGCGCGGCTGGTCGTGCAGACCCGGGAGGAGGAGCGGCTCCTCCGCTCCCTCGGCGTGCCGCTGCCCCCGGTCGCCATCGTCCCGCCCGGCTACTCGCCCCTCCCGGCACCTCCCGAAGAAGGCCATGCGGCCGCTCGGGCGTTCGGGCTCGAGGGCCCGTTCCTGCTGTTCGTCGGCCGGCTCGCGTCCAACAAGGGTCTCCTCACCCTGCTCGAGGCGTTCGCCCCCCTCGCACGGCGGGACCCCCGGGCGACGCTCGTGCTCGTCGGCGAGGACGGCGGGATGGCGGGGTCGGTCGACCGGCGGAGCCGGGAGCTCGGCCTCGCCGGCCGGGTCCGGCGGCTCGGCCACGTCGCCGACGAACGGCTCCTCGCCTCGGCGTACCGCGAGGCGCGTGCGCTGGTACTGCCGAGCGACTACGAGGCGTTCGGGCTCGTCCTCCTCGAAGCGCTGGCCCAGGGCACGCCCGTGGTGGCCTCGCGGGTCGGCGGCATCCCCGAGATCATCGAGGACGGCCGCACGGGCCTCCTCGTCCCCCCGGGTGCGCCTGTGGCGCTCGCCGAGGCGATCGCCCGGGTGTGGGACGACCCCGAGCTCGGCCCACGGATGGGGGCGGCCGGTCGGACGACGGTCGTTCCGCGGTATACCTGGGAGGCGGCCGCCGTTGCGCTCGAGGCGATCTACCGGGAGGTCACCCGCACGTGAAGGTCGTCCACGTGACGCTCCGCTTCGACGCGCCGGGGGGCGTCGAGACGAACGTCCGCGAGCTCTCGCGAAGGCAGCGCGCGGCCGGCGAGGAGGTGGAGGTGTTCGCGAGCGACCTCTACGACGAAGCGAGCTGGGACCGGCGCTCGAACTATCGGCCCGAGGTCGACGGGGTGCCGGTCCGGCGGTTCGCCGTCCGCCGGCGCCTGGTCCCGAACCTGAACCTCCCGATGATGGTCGGCCTGATCGACGCGCTCTCGAAGAGCGGCGCGGACGTCATCCATGCCCACTCGCACCGCTACGGCCACGTCCTGCAGGCGGCCGCGGTGTCGGCGAGGACCGGGGTTCCGCTCGTGATCTCCACCTCCTACCATCCTGCGGACCGGCGCGAGTCGCGGCGCAACCGGGCGATCCTACGGCTCGACGACGTCGTCTTCGGGATGACAGCCTACCGCGTCGCCCGGGCGATCGCCGTCCAGTCCGAGCTGGAGGCTCGGCTGCTCCGGGAGTTCGCCCCCGCCGACCGGCTGAGAATCGTCCCCCCGGGCGTCGACCTCGACGAGTGGAGCCGACCGGAGGGGGACCGCCTCGACGGGCTCGAGCTGCCGGACGACTACTGGCTCTTCGTCGGGCGGGTCGCGTCCAACAAGGGCCTCCCCAACCTGGTCGACGCGCTGGCGCAGGTCCCTCCGTCCGACCGACGTCCGCTCGTCCTGATGGGTTCCGACTGGGGCGAGCGGGCCCACCTCGAGGAGCGGGCCCGACAGCGCGGGGTCGCCGACCTGCTCGTCTTCCTCGGCCATGTCGACGCCCGAAGCGGCTACCGCGCGGTCCTCCGGCGGGCCCGGGCCCTGGTCCTGCCGTCCGAGTGGGAGGCGTACGGGTTCGTCCTGCTCGAGGCGATGGCGGCCCGGACCCCGATCGTCGCGACCGCGGTCGGCGCGGTGCCGGAGGTCCTCGGGGGAGGGCGGTACGGCCTCCTCGTCCCGTACGGCGATGTCGGCGGCCTGGGGCGCGCCCTCGTCCAGGTCATCGACCGGGCGGAGGAGACGCGCCACCGCGTCGCGGAGGGTTGGGAGCACGTCCAACAGCTCGACTGGTCCGCGTCCGCGGAGCGGTTCCGCGCGCTCTACCGCGAGGTCGTGGGCGGCTGAGGCCGGCGACGGTCCAGGCGGACGAGCTCCTCGCCGACGTGGTCGAGGTCGGCGCGCTCCTCGCCCGAGCGGAGCCGGGCGATCGCCCTCATCGCGCGTCCGATCAGGCCTAGGAGCATGCGGTCCTCCGACGCGGGGCCAGGGGAGGCGAGGACCGTGGGGAGGGAACAAGGTCGTCGACCCGGGCCTTCACGCCCAACGCACGGGAGGTGCGGACGACCTCTCGTCCCGGCGTCGACATCTCTCGACCTCCCCCGGCCAGTCGCGCGCGGTCCAAAAAGCCGTCGGGCCCGGTCGGCCCCGGCCTGAGGACGCACGCGTCCCCCTCGGACGCTCACGGTAAAGAGCGCGGTCGAGCGTCCGTGCCGGGATGCCGCCGTCGCGGGGAGCCGGCCCTCCGAACTTCGCCGTCGGCCCCGCACGAGACCGGAACGAAGGACCTCGCGCCGCCGCTCGACGAACCCGGGGGGCCGTCCCGTGAAGATCGTCCACATCACCCTGCGCTTCGACTCTCCAGGGGGCGTCGAGACGACCGTCCGCGAGGTCGCCCGGCGACAGAAGGCCGCGGGCGACGAGGTCGAGGTGTTCGCGAGCGACCTGGTCGACGAGGCGGGCTGGGTCCGAGCGACGGAGTTCCGTGCGGAGGTCGACGGGGTCCCGGTCCGGCGGTTCCCGGTGCGGAAGCAGCTGCTCCCCCATCTGACCCTGCCCACGATGGTCGGGCTGGTCGATGCCCTCGCGGGAAGCGGCGCCGACGTCCTTCACGCCCACTCTCACCGGTACGGCCATGTCCTTCAGGCCGCCGCGGTCGCACGGCGACAGAGGATTCCGCTGGTCGTGTCGACCCACTACCACCCGGCGGATGCCTGGGAGCCGGCGTGGAAGAAGGGGTTCCTCAGGGTCGAGGACGTCGGGTTCGGTGCCTCGGCCTACCGTGTCGCGCGGGCGCTGGTCGTCGAGTCGGAGCTCGAGGCAAGGCTCGTGGGAGAGTTCGCGCCGCGCGACCGGGTTCGCGTCGTCCCGCCGGGGATCACCCTGGAGGAGTGGAGGGATCCTGCCTCCGACCGCGCGAGCGGGCCGACGCTCCCCGCCGGCTACCTCCTGTTCGTGGGGCGGATCGCCTCCAACAAGGGCCTCCCGACGCTCTTCGACGCGCTCGCCCGTCTCCCGCCCGCCGAGAGGCCCCCGCTCGTGCTGATGGGTCCTCCGTGGGGCGAGAACGCCGCTCTGGAGGCCCGCGCCCGCGAGCTCGGGATCGCCGATTGCCTCGTCTGGCTCGGCCAGGTCGCGGACCGACGTGCCTACCGGGCGACCCTTCGTGGGGCCCGGGCCCTCGTCCTTCCCTCGGCGTGGGAGGCGTTCGGCCTCGTGCTCTTGGAGGCCATGGCGGCCAGGGTCCCGATCGTCGCGACGGCCGTGGGGGCCGTCCCTGAGGTGCTGGAGGGCGGCCGGGCCGGGCGCCTGGTCCCGTATGGCGACCCCGCCGCGCTCGCCGACGCGATCCGCGCGGTCGGGGGCGAACCGGAGGGGACCGCCCGCGCGGTGGACCGGGGGGCCGACCGCGTCCGGTCGTTCGACTGGGCTACCTCGGTCGAGCGGCTTCGCGCCGTCTACCGCGCGGGGGCGGCCTGACCGGGGAGGGCGGGGCGCCCCCCGCCCGCTCGGAGAACGAGCGGCCGAAGTCGGCGAGGATCCGGAGACCCCGCCGGAGGTCGTCGCGCGACGCGGCGAACGACAGGCGGAGGTGCGACGCTCCGAGCGAGCCGAACGCGTCCCCGGGGGTGGTGATCAGTCCCCGCGCGAGCAGCGCGCCGGCAACCTCCGCGCTCGACGCGGGCCAGTTGAACCGCGGGAACGCATAGAACGCTCCGGCCGGAGGCACGACGGCGAGGCCCTCGATCCCGCGAAGCGCCCGGACCACCAGGTCGCGCCGACGGCGGAACTCGGCGACCATCGCCCGGGTCGCACGGTCGGAGGCTAGCCCGGCGAGGACGGCGACCTGCGCCGGCGTCGGCGGGCACGCCATGATGTGGTAGTGGAGCTTGTTGATCTCCACCGCCAGGGGACGGGGGGCCACGACGAACCCGATCCTCCAGCCGGTGGTCGCGAGCGTCTTCGAGAACGAGTTGACGATCACCGCCCGGTCGCTCCGGCCCCAGAACGACACCGCCGGGCGGTCGTAGACGATCTCCTCGTAGACCTCGTCCGAGATGATCGTAAGGTCGTGGCGGTCCGCGAAAGCCACGAGGCGGTCGACCGTCGCGCTGGGGAAGACGGCCCCCGTCGGGTTCGACGGGCTGTTCACGACGAGCGCCCGCGTCTTGCCGGTGACCAGCCCCTCGAGCTCGTCGAGGTCCGGGAGGAACTGCCGTGCCGGCGTGAGGCTGTACGGGACGGGAACGGCCCCGGCGAGACGCGCATGGGGAGCGTACAGCACGAACCCCGGGTTCGGGACCAGGACCTCATCGCCCGGGTCGTACAGGGCGAGGGCCGTCGCCATCAACGCCTCCGTCCCGCTCCCGGTGACGAGGACGTTCTCGCGGCTGGTCGACGGTTCCCGGTCGCGGTAGCGCGAGGCGATCTTCTCGCGCAGGGCCGGGATCCCGGCCGACGGTCCGTAGTGGTTCTGGCCCTCGCGCACGGCGCGGCAGAGCGCCTCGACCACCGCCGGCGGGGGGTCGAAATCCGGCTCGCCCAACCCGAGGTTGATCGAGCGGGGGGGAGCCGACTCGAACATCTTGCGGATACCGGAGATCTCGACCTCCCGCGCCCGCTGGGCCACCATCGGTTCGCGAGGACGACGACCGTGCCTCATTATCGTTGCTCGTGGCGGTCGGCTCGGCCGATTGCCGTCACCGCCGCCGCCTTCCCGCAGGACGGCGAGCGGCGGGCCCGATGGCAAGGGCCTTTTAGCACGACGCTTCCCACCCCCAGGGGCGGAGTTACGTCGGTCGTCGTGGTCGTCGGGGCGCAGTTCGGCGACGAGGCGAAGGGGAAGATCTGCGATTTCCTCTCCGCGAACGCCCAGTACGTCGTGCGGACCGGCGGGGGCCCGAACGCGGGCCACTCGATCCACCTCGCCGAGGGGGCGGTCGTGCTGCACCAGCTCTCCTGCGGCGTGCTGCGGAGCGGGACCGTGGGCGTCAGCGGCCCCGGCATGGTGCTTCAGCCGATCAAGCTCGAGGAGGAGATCGCCGACCTGGAGCGTCGCGGCCTCCTTCGGGGCGAGGTCGTGATCTCCGACCGCGCGCACGTCCTCCTTCCCCTCCACGAGGCCGAGGACGCCTGGGAGGACGAGGTGCGGACTCGCGTGAACCCGGCGGCCGCGCTCGGGACGACGAGAATGGGGATCGGGCCGGCGTACGCCGACCGCGCGTCGCGGTTCGGCCTGCGGTTCGCCGACCTCCTTCGCCCCGCGGGGCTCCGCGAGAAGCTCGAGATCCTCTACGCGACCAAGGCCCACCTCGGCCCCCTCCCGCCGGTGGACGAGCTCGCCGCCCGTCTCACCGAGGTCGGGGGCCGCCTAGCCCCCCACGTGCGGTCGACCGAGCCGATGCTCTGGGAGGCGCTCGCCCGGGGAGAGACCGTGCTGCTCGAGGGCGCGCAGAGCGCTCTCTTGGACATCGACTTCGGGACGTACCCGTTCGTGACGAGCTCGCATCCGACCAGCGCCGGCGCGCTGGTGGGCAGTGGCCTGCCTCCCACGGAGGTCTCGGAGATCGTCGGGGTGGCGAAGGGGTACGCCACGAGGGTCGGCAGCGGCCCGTTCCCCACGGAGGACTCCGGGGAGTCGGGCGAGTTCCTGCGCCGGGTCGGAGGCGAGCGGGGGGCCACGACCGGCCGCCCTCGCCGGTGCGGATGGCTCGACCTCGTCCTCCTCCGGTACGCTGCCCGCCTGAACGGGTTCACCTCCCTGGCGATCACCAAGGTGGACGTCCTCGGCGGGCTCGATCAGATCCCCGTCTGCAACCAGTACCTGATGCCCGACGGGACGACCGTCCGCGACGTCCTGCCGACGAACGCGGACGACCTCGCCCGCGCGCAGCCCGTCTACGACAGGTTCGAGGGGTGGCCCGAGTTCCACGAGCGCCTCAAGGAGCGGCTCCGCCACGAGGGGAGCCGCGCGCTGCCCGCGTCGCTCCGACGGTACCTCGAGCACGTCGCCCAAGAGGTCGGCGTACCGGTCGAGTTCGTCGGCTACGGACCGCGGCGGGAAGAGACCGTCCGGCTCGAGCCGATGGCCGGCGTCGGCTACAGCTCCGCGCTCTCAGCGTGGACGGGCTGAGCCGGCGTGGCCGTCGTCGACGTCTACCTGTACGTCGGGTTCGCCGCCGGCTGGCTTCTCGGGAGATGGCGACCGTCCCACAGCCCCTGGGTCGCCCGCGCGACCCTCGCCTCCGTCGTCGTCCTCCTGGGCTTTCTCGGGGCGTCGTTCCGGGCGATCGACCCTCAGGTGCTGGCCGCCGTTCTCCCGGGGGCGTTCGTCTTCGCCGTCGTCCTCTTAGGGGCCACGGCGGCGATCTACCTTGGGCTGCGTCGGGCGGAGCCTAGCGAGCGGGAACCGGCGGACGAGGCGGCCGTCGCTCCGCGCGAGCGAATCCCGACCAGCGGGCTTCTACTCGCGGCCCTCCTCCTTGGCTACGGAGCCGGTCGCCTCGTGGCCCTCCCCACTGGCCTCCTGATCCCGGCGGCCCTGACCGCCCTCCTCGCCCTGGTCGGCTACGGGATCGAGCTTCGCCTCTCGAGCGTCCGGCGGGCGTGGCTTCCGATCACCAGTGCCGTCTTGGGCGCGGTCGTCGCCGCGCTTGCCGTGGAGCTGGTGGCACGAGTTCCCGGTGATGCGGCGTTCGCCACGGCGCTGGGGTTCGGATGGTACAGCCTGGCCGGACCGCTGGTCGCGGCTCGCCTCGGGGCGAGCCTCGGGCTCTACGCCTTCCTGGCGAACTTCATCCGCGAAGGCCTCACGATGCTCCTCGCGCCGTACGTCGGACCGCGGTTGCGCGGGGAGGGACTCGCCGCCCTGGGCGGGGCGACCGCGATGGACACCACGCTCTACTTCGTCGTGCGCTTCGGCGACCGCCGTGCGGGGGCCCTGGCCGTCGCGAGCGGGCTCACGCTGACCGTCGCGGCGAGCCTGATCGTGCCCCTGGTCCTCGCCCTCTGAACCGTTAAGCGGCCGCGTCTCTCGACCCTTTCACGGGCTCGTAGTCCAGCGGTGAAGACGTCGCTCTCACACAGCGAAGACCGCCGGTTCGAATCCGGCCGAGCCCACTCCGTCAGACCGCCGGCCCTTATCGCGGGAAGAATGCCTCGCATGAGCAACCTCGGAAACCTCTCCACCTTAATCTCAGTCAAGGGAACCCTATTTGGGGGAGACCTTCAATCTCGGTGCATGTCGAGCTCGAGCATCGGCAACCTGCCCCTGGGCGTTGCGATCCTCGCCATCCTGATTGGAATCTTCGGGTTCTTCGTCCTCGTCGGCGGCCTGCTGCTTCTCCTCTCCGTCGCCGGGTACGGCCTCGGAGTGGTGTGGGTGACCAGCGTGTTCGGCGCGACGGGAACCATCGCGGGCATCATCATCGTGATCGTCGGGCTGGTCATCCTAGGGGTGGCGGTCGGCCTGTGGAACCAAGAGCTCTGGGCGCTGGTTATCGCCATTCTCGCGCTCCTCATCTACGGGGCTTTGGAGTTCCTTTCCGCCTCTTGGCTCGGTCTCGTCATTGTCGTGCTCCTCCTCATCTACCTGGTCGCGGTCGCAGGTCACTTCGATTGAGCGAGTACGTGCCAGGGCTCCGATCGTAGGGTCCGCCCGATCCACTCCCGGAGCAGATGTGGCACTCCGAACTCGCCTATCCCACACGCCGCCGGATTCCTCGCCCCCGGGTCGGGGGGGTTCGTGAGAGCCGGTCTCCTCGCCTTCGGCCTGGCGACAATCGTCCTCGGGCTCTTCTTGCTGTTCGCGGGGTACGTCCACATTGGATGCACGGTCGGTGGCACCGCCACCAACCCGACCTTCTCCAACTGCAGCAGAGCTACCGACCTCGAGATCGGGGAAGTGATCCTCACGATCGCTGCAGCCCTGATGTTCGTGGGAGGCTTCGTTCCGGAGAGCTCATCCCATGACAAGTGACGACCGATCGATCTGCGTTCGTCCAGAGTCCGGCCAAGCGAGAAACCCGGACCAGGAGGCCCCGGGAAGATGACTCGGCTCCATCACCAGTGACCCGTCCGGCGGTGGGCCTCATCGCAATGGAACCGGAAGGTGACTCCCTGCCCTCTCGCCGTCGGCGGCAACCGTCTCGACGAGCGGCTGCGGCCTCTTCCCGCTACCCGGGCCACGGATTGGCCACTATCCACGGCGGTAGCCCGAATCATCTTCCGCGGCTCGGACCACCCGCTCGGTCCCACGGACGTGGAACCCGGTAATTCGGCGCCGCGTTCGGTGAGCATAATCCGCCTCCGCTGTCGACCGTACGACGATGAAGGGCACGGCCGAATTTCGCGGGCCGGCTTGGCCCACTACCCCTCGGATGGGCGGGTCGCCGCGAAGAAGACCCTCGCCGCGTCCTCGGGGTTGGACAGGTCCCGTTCGAGGGTCTCTTCGTCCAAGAGACGGATCTCGTGGAAACCCGTGTCTCGAAGGGCGCGCTGGACGGCGGCCATGGCGAAAGGGGTCCACGAAAGCGTCTGGTCGTACCGTGCGTAGTCGCCGTTCTTCTTCTTCACGAAGCCGCTGAACCTCGTCAGCGATGCGCCCGCCTCCGCCGAGTACCGCTCCTCCAGGATGGCGACCCAATCGTGATGCCGCTCGATGGTGACCAAATCGTGGATGAGGCTCTCTCGCGTGACGAGGTCGAAGAGGAAGAGGCCGCCGGGGGAGAGGCTCCTCCGGACGCATCGGAAACAGGCCCGCAGCTGATCCAGGTCGTCCAGGTGGTTGAGGCCGTCCCAAGGCGACACGGCCAGGCCGAACCCGGTCCCCACGTCAAAGTCCCGGACGTCCGCTACCTGGAACCGGACCTTGCCGGTGGCGAGGGACGCGCGGCAGTACTTCGTGGCCTGGGCGATCATGCTCGGCGAGAGGTCGAGGCCGAGGACCCGGTATCCCTTCCTCGCCAAGAAGCGCGTCGCTCTTCCCGTGCCGCAGCAGAGGTCAAGGACCTTGCAGCCCCGAGCGTCCGGGCGCCTCGCTTCGAAGTAACGAAGCATTCGTCCTCCCAACAGCTCGCCACCGGGGACGACCACCCGGTCCCACACCCGGGCGAGCTCCGGGCCGTAGGCGTTGGAGAGCTTCCCCGAACCCAAGGTCCGACCGCCAGCCGACCTGCCACGCCGTACTTGGATAAACCGCGTTCCCCGCCCTCGTTTGGGTGTCCGGGAAGCCGCGCTGGGGGGCACGAGGTGCCGAAGGGACTTCCTCGGGGGCCGAGCCGACAGCAACGGGCGCACCCGCGACCGTCGTCAATCTTTGCTGAGCCGGCGTCCGGCGCCCCGGAACTCCCTCCCTGAGGCCCGTCCGCTCCGGCGAGCGTTCCTCCGCGGAGCCCGGTGCGCCGGCACGCCGGTCGCGGATAGAACCGCAACCCCGCCGGGCCCGTGGGAAGCCCGCACCCTCCGCCCGGTCGACCGTTCCTACGCTCGGAGCGCCCCGACGAGGCGAGGATAGATCGCCGAGAACCTCGGCCCCCGGACGAAGTGGCCGCCGGCAAACTCCTCGTGGACGACGTCCAAGCCTTGGCGCCGAGCCACGGCCGCGAACCAGCGGGCCCCCTGGTCAAGGAACCACTCGTCGCCGTTCGAGCCGGTGACCTCCACGACCTTCGCGCGGCGGAGCGCCTCGCACCCTTCCGGCTGGGCGACGCGGGCGACCGGATCGAACCGCTTCCATCGCGCCCAGACCTCGGGCCGGAACTCGCTCGTCTCCCAGTCGCAGGGGAGCTCGAACGCCCCGGGATCGGCCTCGATCGGCGAGTAGCTCGCGGCCATCCCCGCGACCATGAGGGCCGACCCCGAGGAGTCCGTCGGGCCCCTCAGGATCGAGGGGTCCTCGAACAGCTTCGCGAGGAACTTCTCCGGCCCCCCGTGCTTCTGGTACTCCCGGCAGGCCTTGGCGAGGTCCGGTAGGTACGTGTATTCGAACCCCATGTCGCCCGCGCTCGACCCGACCGCTCCGAACAGTCCAGGGTGCTCGAAGGCGAGGTGCAGGGCACCGAACCCCCCGCTCGACTGGCCGAGCACCCCGACCCCCTCGGTCCGGTAGCGCTCCCGGGCCCACGGGATGAGCTCCTGGACGACGTAGTCGTCGTACCTGCCCATCGCGGCGGAGTTCACGTACTGGTTCCCCCCCAGGGCCGTGAGGCAGTCGGGGGAGAGCAGCGTGGCCTCGCCGCACGCCCCGCTCCGCTGGAGACGGTCGAACAGCTGGAACAGGTTCTCCTCGAACGGGCCCCGCCGAGCGAGCTCGGCCGGTCCGGCACCCATGTAACCCGGGAGCAGCACGAGGAGCGGGCCACCTTCCGTCCGCCCCGAAGGAGGACGGAGGACCGCCACCTGCCGGCGGTGCGGGTCTCCGAGAGGATTGCCCCGGAGCACCGCGCTCTCGTGCTCGAGGAGCTCCGCGCGCGTTCCGAGGGACGGGGCGAACGACCGGTCGGTCCTTCGTGCGACCGGGACCCGCAGGGCGGTCATAGGCGCGACGAGCTCCGGGCGGGATCAGTCCGCGGGCGGGGGCGGGAGCGCATCCTTCGGACTCCCTTGCCGACCGGCACCGCGGAAGGCGATTATAGCAAGGCCCCCCTCGCCGGCGATCGCCCCGCGAGACCTACACGGCCGATGCTACCCCCGTAGAGCGTCGCCCCTGGGGGCGGCCCGGGGCCACCCCGGGCGGTCCCCAGAAGGGCTCGTCCCCCGCCGGCGCCTCGGCGACCCTTTCAGGGTGTTGCCGCGCTATCCCATCCGCCGCAGCTGTGATGGCCGGTCGAGAAGAACCTCACCTGGACCGTCACGCTCCGGTCCGTGAGAGTGATGGAGCCGCTCGAGGGTTGGGCCGTGTAGCCGGTCAGGGCCGAGACGTTGAACGCGTAGGTTCCCGGGGAGAGCCCCGGGAAGACGATCTCCTCGTCGGACGAGCACCTGGTGACGTTGACGGTCACGCACCAGACGGTCCCGCGGTGAAGCCCCCACTCCTGGAGCGTGATCGAGAGCGGGTGGGGCGGGCTGGAGCGGACGAACGTGACGTTGACGGTGAGGTTCCCTCCGTCGATCGTCACCGGGGACGGCGGGACCGACGAGGTCACCGTGTACCCAGACGGAGGATAGACCGTGTAGTTGTACGTCCCGTTGGTCTCGGAGAAGACAATCGACGAGTTCGTGGTTGTCTTCGTCACGTTGTTGACGCGGACGCTCCAAGCAGGCGACGACGACTTGCAACAGTCCGGCCTACCGAGCGGGCCCTTCCAATCGCTCCCCCAGCCATCGTCCCAACCGCCGCGCGAGGAGCACCCGGTACCGAGCCCGGTCTCGACGAACGTCAGGCTGTACGGCACGCTGGGCACCGGGACGAACGTGACGTTGACGGTGAGGTTCGCTCCGTCGATCGTCACCGGGGACGGCGGGACCGACGAGGTCACGGTGTACCCGGACGGGGGATAGACCGTGTAGTTGTACGTCCCGTTGATCTCGGAGAAAACGATCGACGAGTTCGTGGACGTCTTCGTCACGTCCTTGACGCTGACGCTCCAGGCAGGCGACGACGACTTGCAGCAGTCCGGCGTGACGAGCGGGCCCTCCCAACCGCCTCCCCAACCCCCGCCCCAACCGCCGCGCGAGGAGCATCCGGTACCGAGCCCGGTCTCGACGAACGTCAGGTTGTACGGCACGCTAGGCACCGGGGCGAACGTGACGCTCACCGTCACGCCGTGGTTCGCCACGGAGAGGGGGGACGATGGGTCGGAGCGGACGAACACGTAGCCGCTCGGCGTCGTGATCGAGTAGCCGTACGCGCCGGACGGTTCCGCAAAACCGATCGAGGGGGACGATGAGGAGTTGACCGACCCCGCGAGCGTGACCGACCAGCGGACGCCGGGGGCGAGGCCGGTCTCGTTGAACGTCACCGGGTAGGTGACCGCAAAGACGCTGACGTTGTTCGACCCGGAGTTGACCACGTACTCCCGTTGGTTCAACGGGTCGGCGACGCCGTACGTCGGGAGCCCGCCGACGGTGACGTTCCCGGCTAACGTCGTGCCCTCCAGGACGGTGACCGCGTTCGCGTCCTCGCCCACGACGAACGTGAATACGCCGAAAGGGTCGACGCCGAGCCAAACCGGGCCCGCGGCGATCGACACCGTGGCGACCGCCGCGGTCCCGTTGAGGACCGTCACGTCGTTCGAGTTCGTGGCGGCGACCTCCACCCCGCCGACGGTGGGGTTGAAGGCGACGAACGACGGGTCGGACCCTACGGGCACGTTCCCGACGACCGCGTTGGCGTTCTCGATGGTCACGTTGTCCGAGAGGCTGTTGGCCACGTAGACGTCGCCGTCCAGCGGGTCGTAGGCGACCGAGGACGGACCACTCCCGGCGGGCAGCGAGCCGACGACGCTCGTTCCCGAGAGCAGGCTCACGTTGTTCGAGCCGGCGTTGGCGACGAACACGTCCCCGTCCGACGGGTCGTAGGCGGCGGCGCACGGACCCGTGCCGACCGTGGGGGAGGCGATCCTGGCGGTCCCGTCGATCACGGTCACGTTGTGGCTCTCCGAGTTGGTGACGTAGACGTAGCCGTTCGAAGGGTCGAAGACCGCCGAATCCGGCAGGTACCCGACGGCCAGGGTCGCGACGACCGAGGTACCGTTGATGACGTTCACCGCCCCGAAGCCGGGGAACTCGCCGTCGTACCGGTCGACGACGTAGACCTGGCGGCTCAGGTTGTCGTACACGAGGTAGAGGGGGGTGCCGCTGAGGTTGGTCACCAGGTCGACCGTGCCCACGACCGAGCTCCCGTTCAGGACGCTGACGTTGTCGGAAACGGAGTTGGCGACGTAGACCAGGCCGTTCGCGAGGTCGGTCACTCCGACCTCGGGCTCGGACCCGACCCCCACCGACGCGACGACCCTCGGGACGAGGAGCGGCGGGTCGGGGAGAGGCGCGAGCTGCGCGTGGCCTCCCGCCCCGAGAGGGGGGCCGGAGACGGGGGACGGGACCGACGCTGCAAATCCACCGTTCGCGAACGCCGGCATAGATGCCGACAACAGCACCGCCACGCAGCAGACCCACAGGAGCGCTGCGGCTACGCTCAGACCCCGGACCTTGAATGGCGCCATGGCGGGCGCGGATATACATCACGCACTTGAGCCCTGGGGCTCGCTCCCGGAACCGCAGCGGACGGGGAAGAAACACCGGAATCTATCGCGCGGTCGCACCGGAATGCTCGAAGGGACTTAGGTGGACGGCCCCTTCCGATCAGGCGGGACCGCCCCGAGGCTCCCCGTCGACCGAGGGCTCGAGCCGCGACCCTGCCTAGGTCACGATCTTGCGGATGATCTCCTCGGCCGAGTCGAGGACCACCTTCTGCTGGCAGAACCGAGGAAGGTACTTCGCCGCCTTGCCGGAATTGGTAGCTGTCGTCCGGTGGCCCATCTCCTCGATCGGTGCGACGACCATGCACGTATCCGCGACCACGTTCCCGCCCGCCGCCTCGACCATCCTGACGTAGCCGAGCTTCTCCGAGAGGTCCTTCACGACCCGCGAGGTACACACCCAGAGCGTGACGCCCTTCCGGATCCTCTTGCCTTCGAGCAACGACGCGATTTCGCCCACCTCGTTCAGCGAGGCATGGGGGCACCCGAAGGTCACCAGGTCCAGCTCGTCCATCCTACCGGTGGTCAGCTTCCCCTTCACTTCGTCCAGGGCAGCGCGGGTGATCTCGAAGCGCTCCTCGATCCCATCGCGCGAGAGGAGGCCACATTTCGCCTCCGGGGTCACGTCCTGGATGTGGTACAGATCGATCGAGCCGGAGGCCGCGCCCGCGGCGCTGAGGACCTTGAGCTCCTCGAGCGAGGGTCGGGACCGGATTCCCGTGAGGAAGGGTATCCTACCCTTGACCAGCTCGCCCACCCTGTACCCCAGGAGGCCGAAATCCAAGGTCCCCTTCAGCTCGCACTTCACGTCGATCGCTACCCGGGGGTTCCTGTTCTCCTGGAGATGCAGGCCGTATCTCGGGCCATAACCCGCGATCGCGTACAGCAGGGTGCTCAGTCCCGACTCCCGGTTGGTCCTCACCCCGAGGACGGAGTTCGCGAAGCTCACCACCGAGGACTCGGACAGGAAGGAATCGACGAACGGGGGAGGCATGCACCCGATGAGGTACGGCGTGCACGTCACCGTCGGCGTGGCGCCCATCCTGAGGTAGATCTCGATGACCTCCTTCTGCTTCTGGGCGAACTCCTCCGGCACGCCGTGGGCTCGCCAATCCTCCAGGTCCATCCCGGCGGGATTGATGGTGACGTGCTTGGACCGGAAGCGGTACTTGCTTCCGAAGTGCGTTCTCAGCTCCAGCCCGGTCTCGGTGATGGTCTTGTAGGAGACCCCCGCGATCTGCACGTGGTCGGCCGGAATGAACTCGTCCGTCCCCAGCAGCTCTCCCGCTCTCGCCAGGAACTCCGCGATCTCCGGATCGACCCCGAGCTCCTCGACCTTGCGCCGATCGACCGCCTTGCGCTCGGTCCCGTGGATCTCGATGTCGACCTTCCCGAGGATCGCGCCCCACATCGTGATTGGGTCGGCCTTGCCGAGGATGATCTTTCGCGGGGCCACCCCGTGGACGGCGAGATTCACGATCCGGTCCGAACCGACGGTAGAGCCCGACGCGGAAGGGAAGCGGAGGACGGTATCGGCGAGGCACTTGCCGTAGAGCTCGTGGCTCGGGTTGATGATGATGCCGTTGCGGTCCACGTCGTCGAGCCACGATATCTGCTGGGTCGTCCTGAGCTCCTCCATAAGTGAGCGGTCAGGCGCCGCGCGCGAGCTCCGCCTTCCGCATCTTCAGCTCCTTCTCCGCCGGCACGAGGAGCGGCCGGGTCGCATCGATCGCGAGCTTGCTCCCGATGCCCTCGGCGGTGGCCATGGGGTCCAGGCTCGACCCCTTCACGCCGGTCAGCACGAGCTCCTTGCCGGCCTCCCAGTACATCGTCACGGCGTAGTCGACCTCGATGGGATTCGTGACGTCCACGTCGCTGTCCACGATCGTGATCCGCTTCAGACTCCTGTGACCCTGGATCGCGGCCTCGATCGCTCTCCGGGGGTCGGCCTCGCTCCTCTTCTGGATCGCGACGACGGCGTCCAGCCAGCCGCTGCCGCCCTCCGTGAGATGGACGTTCGTGACGGCGATCCCGGCCTCCTGCAGCGCCCGGTAGACCGTGGGCGTCCTCGGCGCTCCCATGAGGAGCCGGTGCTCGTGGCCCCCGGGAAGTAGCGCGTGGTAACAAGCGCCTCGTCGCAGGGCGAGTCGGTCCACGACGAAGACCGGCTGCACTCTCACGACGTCGTAGGTGTTGGTCAGATCGACGAAGGGTCCTTCCGTGGCGGTCTCGTCGTGGAGGATCCTTCCCTCGAGCACGATCTCGGTGTCCACCGGATAGCTCGTGCTGTTGGTCCGGGCCCTGGTGACCGTGAGCCCGTGCTCGAGGGCCGCGGCGAGCCCCAATTCGTAAACTCCGCGTTCCACGCTGGTCGCCCCGGCGACCAGAACGCCGGAGCTGTTGCCTATAGCGATCGACACGTCGAGGTCTTCGCCGTGCTCTCGGGCATCAGCATACATCGTGTGCAGGTCCCGTTTCTCCACGAGCCTGCCGACGAACCGGTCCTTGCCAATCCGGCAGAGCCTGTGGAAAGAGATGTTCCTGACGCCTCCCCGCTGGGCGAAGACCACGGCCGCCGTGACGTAAGCGCCCTGGTCCCTCGGATAATGGGTCAGGATGGGGAGCAGGTCGAGGTCCGGCTCGAAGTACTCGAATTCCCCTGGGCCTTCCCTGATCTCCCCCGCGTTCTGCCTCGCGTGATTCAGCTGGGGGATCCAATCCGCCTTCCCTATCCCGAGACTCTTGCAGAGAAGGTCCATGGTGCTGAGGAGGTTCCCCGCCACCGGAAGCGAGCCTTCCCTCACGTTCTCGAAAAGGATGGGTTTGCCTTCGTGCTCCTTCAGAAGAGCGGGAATCTCGAACTTCGTGCTCACGCTCCTCTTGACCCGAGTGAGCGCACCTTCGCGATCCAGCTGGGAAAGATACTTCCGGAATTCCATGGTCGCCGCGTCAGCCCCTCTCCGAGCCGGCCCACGCTAGCAGGAGAGTTCGATCATTTCAGCGGTGGTCGCCTCTCCTGTTGAGGCCACGCCCCGGGTCCGCGGAGGGTAGGTCCGCTCGATAACGGTTCCGTGTCAGGGAATTTCCTCGTCAGAGACTCCGGCGGGCGTCGCCTCCCAACCGGAACGCCGAGGGCGTTCCCTCTCGACAGCTTCCGGCGCCCTAGGAGGCCGATCCGGGAGAGAGGAGATCGATCCTGCGCCGACGACCGGAGGAGGCTGTCAGAACCTGGAGACGGCGACGCCGGGTCTCCTCCCGCTTGGCGCTCATCACCCAGAAGATCGCGGTCCGACGGTACGAGGGAGGCTGCTCGTTGAAGAATTCCCAGGCTCCCGTCTCCCGCTGGAACACCCTCGAGAGCGCAGGGTCGAGCCCCCGGGATCGCTCTTCGTACGAGTAGCCGGCCCGGTCGGTCGGGGCCCGTCGCTCGAAGGCTGCGAGACCGAGCGGGTGCATCCTGCCCAGGCGACGCAGCTCCAGGACCCTCCGTACGTTGGTCGGGCTCCATCGGCTACCCGCTCGGCGAGGAGTGTAACGGTTGGCGTAGCTCCCTTCGTCGAGGGAGCGGACCTGACCGTCGACCCACCCGAAACAGAGAGCCTCCTCGATCGCCTCGATGTACGAGACTCCCTTGCCCCCCGTCCCCTTCTTGGGATACGCGATCCACAGCTCGTTCGCTTTGGTGTGATTCTCCTCGAACCAGCCGTGGAGTTGCTCTCGGGAGGCAAAGTACCTGGCCTTCCGACGGAGTCCCTGAGTCGTGACCACAAGCCCCTGAACCCCTGAACAGGAGGAGGGGATAGGAGATTCGGCTGCTCTCGCCCAAACGACGAGGACTCTGGTCCTCCGACCGAGCAGGATCCGGCCCCCGGAAGAGCTCGAACCGGGCTGTTCGACCTCTGTCGGACGGCCCCTTGGCCAGCCGCACCTCGCCCGGACCTCCTGGCAGGATCTGCCGCCTCCCTGACTTACCGGTGGTTCGGGTCGACCAGGCTCCCCGAAGTCGGCACGTCCGCCCCGAGGTTCTCGGCCCTGCACCGTGGATGCGAAGGGTCGGGAGTCGAGCGCCGCGGCGCGCTGGGACCCCGGCATGGCGGAGGCTAACGCGATGATCACGGGGGCGGACTTCGGGTTTCAAGAACCCCCGCGGATTACCTTCTGGGCCCAGGAGATCCGATGGTACCCCCACGCAAAGCGGTCCAGGGAGAGAAGAAGGCGCCCGGTCGAAAGAACTCACTGACCGTGAGGGACAACCGAACGGGCCGCGAGTACGACTTTCCGATCGAACGCGGAGCCATCCGCGCGACCGACCTCCGGCAGGCCAAGATCACGGACTCCGACCTGGGCCTCCTGAGCTACGACCCCTCCTTCCAGAACACCGCTTCGTGCGAGAGCGCCATCACCTACGTCGACGGCGAGGCGGGGGTGCTCCGGTATCGTGGCTACCCTATCGAGGAGCTGGCCGACAGGAAGAGCCACCTCGAGGTGGCGTACCTGCTCATCTACGGTCGGCTCCCCGGGAAGAACGAACTGCAGGAGTGGTTGCACAACATCACGTTCCACACCATGGTCCACGAGAATCTCAAGACGTTCATGGACGGGTTCCACCACGATGCCCACCCGATGGGGATGGTCGTGAGCACCCTCGCCGCGCTTTCCACCTTCTATCCGGAAGCGAAGGAGATCCGTGATGAGACGCTGCGCGAGCGCCAGATCCACCGCCTGGTCGCGAAGATCCCGACGATCGCCGCGTTCGCGTACCGGCACTCGATCGGGATGCCGTACATCTACCCGAGCAACGACCTGTCGTACGCCGCGAACTTCCTCTCGATGATGTTCCGGCCCTCCTGGACCATAGCCTACGATCCCGATCCGGTCCTCGCGAAGGCGCTGGACACCCTGTTCGTCCTCCACGCCGACCACGAACAGAACTGCAGTACGAGCACCATGCGAATGGTCGGGAGTTCGCTGTCCGACCCGTACGTCTGTTCGTCCGCGGCGGCCGCCGCGCTCTACGGCCCCCTCCACGGCGGCGCCAACGAGCTCGTGGTCCGGATGCTGGAGGAGGTCGGGTCGAAGAACAACGTCCCCAAGCTGATCCGTCAGGTGAAGTCGGGCAAGCGACGTCTCATCGGCTTCGGCCACCGGGTGTACAAGAACTACGACCCACGTGCGCGGATCATCAAGAACGTCGCCGATTCGGTCTTCTCCGTCACCGGGCGCAACAAGCTGATCGACGTCGCCCTCGCGCTCGAGAAGACGGCCCTCTCGGACGACTACTTCATCAAGCGGCGCCTGTACCCCAACGTCGACTTCTACTCAGGGATCATCCTCCAATCGATGGGGTTCCCCACGGACATCTTCCCCGTCCTGTTCGCGATCCCCAGGATGGCCGGTTGGCTCGCCCACTGGCAGGAGATGTTGCGTGACCCCGAGCAGAACATCGCTCGACCGCGACAGCTCTACACAGGACACGGCGAGCGGCACGTCCCCGACGGGCCGGCGGAGGCCAAGTAGCCTCGACCTTCCCGGGTGCGTTCGACCGTCGTCGGCCCAGGACGCGTGGCGTCCGATTCCGCCCCCTGGACGGACCTGAGGCAGGGCGCCGCTCCCCCGCCGCCATCCTGCCGGCGAGCCGCCGCGGTAGGTCCGCACCGGCTCGCGACGTCGGGCCGGTCCGCCGATCCCGGGAGGTCGCGCCGGGGTCGGCGCTCGCCTCGCGGGCTAGGGTCGCACTTTTCTTGGGTCGCGCTCGTTCCGTGGCCATGGCACGACCCGTGGGCCCTGGAGTGCTGACGATCGTCGGCGGATTGTTCATCCTTCTCGGGGGGAGCTTGCTCGCGGTGCTCGGTATCGTCTTCGCGCTCATCGGGTTCGTGAGCGGTCTCTTCTTCCTAGGGCTGCTGGTGGGCGGTCTCACGCTCCTCGTAGGGATCCTGATGCTCGCGTTCCCCTCAGGGCACGTCACCTGGGGCGTCCTCGCGATCGTTCTCGCCGTGGTCAGCATCCCGTTCGCACTGGGGGGGCTGATCATTGGGTTCCTCCTCACCCTCCTGGGGGGAATCCTGGCGCTGGCCTGGAAACCCCCGCAGGAACCCGCGGTCACGGTCGGAGCACGCCCGGTTCCTCCTCCCACAGGGTAGGGATCAAGGACCAACGGATCGCCGTCCGCCCCTCCCTCGCGCCCAGGGAGGATCGACGTGGACGGCCATCGGAGGCCTGCCTCGGTTCCAATCGCTCACGGCTTCGCGGTGATCCGGGGGAGCGCCGCGAGCTGACGATCGGCAGGCGAGCGAGGGTCCCCCATCGATTCTGCGGCGCCCCCGGCGCCCTTCCCCCGCATCCTTTGGGCCCGATCGGGCTCGAGCTCGGACGACGCCCAGCACGAGGACCTGATGCACTATTGAGGCGGAAACACGTCCTGCCGCAGGTGGCGCGACGAGGAAGTTCCGCTCGGAACAGGGCCCTCTGGAGGTCGACGTACGAGGAGACCGCCTACCACGACCTGCCCTGGTTCGACCCGGATCCCAGCCCCCAGGTCGTCCGTGCGGTCACCGAGCGGTTCCTCCCGCCGAAGGCGGCGGTCCTCGATGTCGGCTGCGGAGCTGGGTCCAACGTGCTCTACCTCGCCCGTGGAGGCTTCGAGAGCCACGGTGTCGACCTCTCCCCGGGCGCGGTACGCTCGGCGAACGACCGCGCCCGCAAGGAGAGCCTCACGGTGGACGTCCGGGTCGGCGACGTGCTTGGCCTCGATTTCCCCCGAGCTCGACTTGCTGGGGTGATCGACAACGGATGCTTCCACACGCTTCCCATCGGGCGAAGGTCGGACTACGCGAGGGAGATCGCCAGGGTCCTGCGCCCTGGAGGAGCGTTCGTGCTCTCGTGGGTCGGCCGCGAAAGCACACGGGAGCGAGGCCCGCCCCACCGCCCGTCCCTGGCCGAGGTGACGAGGACCCTCGAGGAGCGTTTCCTCTTCGCGCGGACCGAGTTCCACCCCGCCCGCGAGGCCGGGACGCTCTCCGTCTACGACGCGTGGTTGACCCGGCGCACCGCTCCGCAGCCCCCGCCCCGGTAGGATTGGGGCGGGCGCATTCCGAGGCGGGTCCCGTCCCACGGGACGGACGAACGGCTGGCCCCACGGGCCGCCTGCCGTCCGGCCGGTCAGAAACGATTTACCAGGTCCCAAGTCCTCGGTCATGGGTCGACCGGAGGCGGGGGATCCGTGGAGTTCCGTGAGGTCATCGGGCGCCGACGTTCGATCCGGGTCTACTCCGAAGCGTCGGTGGACCCTGCGGCCCTGGATCGCGTCCTTCACGCGGTCTCGCGGGCACCCTCGGCCGGCAATCTGCAAGCCTACCGCATCTTCGTGATTGGTTCCCCTCGGAAGCGACAGGTCCTTGCCGCCGCCGCGGGCGACCAAGCGTTCCTTGCGCAAGCTCCGCTGGACCTCGTCTTCTTCGCCGATCCGGACCGTTCGGCCACGAAGTATGGACGGCGGGGCGCGTCCCTCTACGCCGTCCAGGACGCGACCATCGCGGCCACCTTCGCCGTGCTGGCCGCCACCAACGAAAACCTGTCCACGGTGTGGGTCGGCGCGTTCGACGAGGCCGCGGTAAGAGCTGTGTGCGGCGAGGCGAAGCTACGGCCCATCGCCATCATCGCCGTCGGTCACGGGGCGGAGGACCCCTCCGAGACCTCACGACGAGACCTGAGAGAGATGGTCCAGGAACTTTGAACCTGCCCTTCGCAGGATCACCGGCGACTCCTTTCTCGGACGAACGGCGGTTTACCGAGGTGAAACCGAGCCCGGAAGGGCCCTCGTTCCCCTCGGAGAACGGACCGCTCCAAAGCCTCGGCTCGCGCGGAGCAAGTGCCCCGAGCGCTCCACAGGATTCGAGCGCACCTCGGGGGGGCCGTGGGCGATCGAACCGAGCGACCTATCACGCCGCCATCTCCGTAGCGAAGCGAGCCATGCCGGTGAGGCGATTCGCGGACTAGCCGACCCTACGGCGCCCCTTCTGACGAACCGAGCGCCTCCGGGCGGCCACTCTCAACAGACGCGATCTCCGATTCCGCTTCCGAGCAGCGGGCGACCTGCGCTTCCGTAGGTTTCGGGTCACGCGCGTCGTGCCTCCTCGGTACGCGCCTCCATCGGCACGAGGAGACATAACGACACACCTCCATGCCGAGGTCGCTCCACTTCGATACCCGACCGTCCGTCTTCGTCGAGAGGTCCCGGGATCCGCTAGCGGTTGTGGTGCCGACGTGGACCATCGTCCCTCCAGGAGAGCGCAGGGTCCTCGCCGAGCCGGAGGGACAGGCATGGTCGCGGCCGCGGACGAGCCGGCGCCCGGTGGGGAGTTCGACGGCTCGCAGGACCAAGAAGGATTTCGGTCGGCCTTCGCAGGACCCTAAGGTTACCACCTGCGGAGGGCTTGGGCGATCTGCTTACGAGCGGCTCTCGTCTGGTGGGGGGGAGCGTTCCGGGTGTAGGCGGTGCACGCGCACGCCCGGCAGTGTTCGTCGGCCGCGTGCAGTCGCCGCTGGTGCAAGCAACCGGGCGTCTCGCATTCCGTCGTCACGCAGCCCCCAGCTCCGGGGTCACCACAATCCCCAACAAGCAGGCCCCAGGACAAAAGGACAACCCTCCCCATCGAACGAGCCACCGGGGCCCGGCCTGGTTCCCGCGCGACGGAGGGACCCTCGTCCAAGCGCGTCGACTGGATCGGGCCATGAGGCCGAGGGCCAGTCGGTGAACCTTAGGCCAAGCTCGATGCGCGCCACTCCTTGTGTCCGTAAGTCCACGACAGGCCACCTCAGGGCCGTCGACGGCGGCCTGCTAGGGTCCCTATGGGCTGCTTCCACACCCAAGAGGTGCATCCGGATCGCGAGGGCTCACTTACTGAGGGGTGCCGAGCACGATGGACACTTGGCGTCGGTGACGGCGACCAGCGATCCACAGAATCGGCATGGTACCTTCACGATCTCTTTGATAATCTCCCTCTCCCGCGCGATGGGTTGTGGCGGAGCCGGTGCTCGGGACAGCTCGCTAGAGGTCCTTTCCGCGGCCAACTGAGCTGCGGCCGCCTCCTTCCGCATCATCTCAAAGCGTCGTTCGCGGGTCCTCGCAACGAGGTCGCGGAATCCGGTGACGATGTAGGACTTGACCGAACTGGCGATGTGATTGACCGTGAACGCCTCGCCGTTAATGGTGAAAACAGTGCTGAGCTTCCCTTCGTCTACGGAGAGCTTCTGGACCCATTGCAACTCGATCGCGTGTTGGGGATCGTAGTCGCGTTTCCCCAGGGAGGGAACCCGGACGAAAACCAGTCGGTGGGTGGTCAGGACCAGGTATCCCTTCCCGCGGGTCCTGTTCCAGTAGAGAGGACCAAGGTGACCGATGTGACTTTCGCCTAGGACGGGGAGCGTCGCGTGATAGAGGGAGTCGTCAATTCCAGGCATGCGGAAATCCGAAGACTACGAGGTCGGCTGCGGTCTTGGATTCGAGCCTCAAGAGCGTTTCGATGAGGACGGACTGGAGAGGTGTCCCGGCGAACCCGGGTCGAGAGCTCAGCGATTGGCCGCGGGAAGGTCGACCAGCGTGAGCAGGTTCGTCGGCCGCCCCTCGAGAGGGTAGCCGGCGGTCAGGACCGCGACCCCGCCCATCGGGAGGCCCAGCTCGGCCGGGAGGAAGCGGGTCGACTCGGAGAGGCGCGCGAGGTCGCTGTGGACCGGGGCCGGACGCGTGATGATCCCGCCGAACAGGCGAAGCTGGCGACGGACCGACAGGGAGCTCGAGAGCGCAACGACCGGACACGTGGGATGCAGCGCGGCCACGAGGCGCGCCGTGCGGCCGGAGTGCGTCGGGGTCGCGATCAGGCGGGCGCCGACCGCTTCGGCGAGGTCGACCGCGGTCCGGGCGACCGCGAGGTCGGGGTCGCTCGCCGCCGCGGCAGCTCGCTGCTGGCGGAGGGCGTGCGGGTCGAACGCGGGCTCGGTCGTCTCGGCGATTCGGGCGAGCCAGCGGACCGACTCGACGGGGTACTCCCCGACGGCGCTCTCCTCGCTGAGCATCAGGACGTCCGCCCCGTCGAGCACCGCGTTCGCCACGTCCGTCGCCTCGGCTCGGGTCGGCCGCGGCGAGGAGAGCATGCTGAGGAGCATCTGCGTGGCGACGATCGAGAACTTCGCGCTCAGGTTCGCGCGGTGGACGAGGCGCTTCTGCTCGAGCGCGAGGCGCTCCAGCGGCACCTCGATTCCGAGGTCGCCCCGGGCGACCATCAGCCCGTCGGACGCCGCGAGGATCCCGTCGATCTCGCGAAGCGCCTCGGCGCGTTCGATCTTGGCGATGAGCCCTACGGCCGGCTCGGGGTGCTCGCGGTCGAGCCACCGTCGAGCCTCAAGCACGTCCCGCGGGGTCCGGACGAACGACAGGGCGAGAAAATCGGCCCCTCCCGCGATGGCGCCTGCGGCGAGCTCGCGGTCGGTCTCGGCGAACGCCGACGCACGAAGGCGGGCGTTGGGGAGGTAGAGGCCGGCGTGCGAGGAGACCGACCCACCGTGGACCACGGTGGTGACGATGTCGTTGCGGTCCGCCTTCACCACGCGGAGCTCGACACTGCCGTCACCCACGAGGACCGGGTCGCCGCGGCGGATCCTCTGCGAGAACGAGGGAAGCTCGACCGGCACCCGGTTCGTGTCGCCGGCGACCGGCTCGCGGTCGAGGACCCAGCGCCGGCCGGACGCCAGGCGCAGCGGGGACGGCGAGAGCTCTCCGAGCCGGAGCTTCGGCCCGGGAAGGTCCGCGACCACGGGAACCTCGCCCCCCGTACGGCGAATGACCGACTGTATTCGACGGAGGATCTCCCGGTGGGAGGAAGGCGAGCCGTGGGACAGGTTGAGACGGAACGCGTCCGCGCCGGCGGCGAGCAGGGCGCGAAGCTTCTCGACGGAGTCCGAAGCGGGTCCGATGGTCGCGAGAACTCGTGTCCGACGCATGGCCCTCCTAGACCAAGACACGCCCTCCTAGCTCACATTTGTGGTAACGTGGGCCAGGGGCCAAGGGGCCCTGGTCCAGGCGCATGTCGTGCCCACCGTGGGGCTGAGCGAGGACCACCTGCCCGGTCTGTTGAGTGCAGCCTCACCCGCACCCAACCGATGGGCCCGATGAGAAGGTGCGCCTTCCGACCGGACCTCACGGGTCTCCGCCGTGAGGCTTGGTGCCGACTTCCTCCAACGCCTCGCGATACGCTCCAAAGTCACCCTCTGAGAAAAGGACCAAGGTGACCTCGCGCAAGGATCGGGTCTTGCGTAGGGCTCCACGGGTGGATCCCCCAGCCAGGTAGTCCGCTATCGTCCGGATGGCCAGTCGGCTGGCTTCTCGGACGGGAAACCCGAACACGCCCGTACTTATCGAGGGGAAGGCCACGGAACGCAGACCCTTACTCTCGGCCAGCTCAAGCGAGCTCACGTAGGCGTTCCGTAGGGCGGCGACCTCTCCCCGGTGCCCACCCGTCCACACCGGCCCAACGGTGTGAATGACGTACCTTGCACGGAGACGACCTCCCCCCGTGATCACGGCCTTCCCGGTCGGAAGGCCCGTGGGCCATTGCAGCTCGCGGATCCTCTTGCATTCCTCCAGCAACTCTGGACCGGCCTTGGAATGAATGGCTCCGTCCACCCCACCGCCGCCCAAGAGGGTCGGGTTGGCCGAGTTGACGATGGCGTCGGTGGCCTGTTCGGTGAGGTCTCCGCGTAGGAGGATCAACCGGCTTGCTCCTACCTGGGTCACGACCCTCATGCAAGATCCCTCCCCACCCTCCCGGAAGTCCACCCGTGCGTTCCCAGCACGAATTGCCGGGGTCGGACGTCCACCGCAGGTCCTCGAAGATTCATTCGTCAGGTTGTCTTCGGAGGGAAGGAACCCCTCCGACCGCTCCCCATCCCATCGTCCACCCCCGCCGGAAGGGCCCTGGCCCTCGACGGTCGTACGACCCCTCGGCCATGTCTCGGCGCCGAAGCCACCCCGGTCGATCGTATCGGGGCCTACTTGAGTTTCCCGACTACGCCCTCGACCGCGTGGAGGACCTCGCCGCGCCTCAGCACTTTAGTCAGCTGGTTGATGTCGTTGTAGATCGGTCGGTCCTCCTCGAGCTTCTTGACGTGGTGGCGGATGACCTCAAAGGCCGCCTGGCAGCCCTTAGAGGGCTTCGTGGGCTGTCGAAAATCGAAAGCCTGGGCCGCGGCGATCATCTCGATCGCCACGATGGTCCACGAGTTCTCGATGATCTGCCTCGATTTCACCGCGGTGGTCATGCCCATGGAGACGAAGTCCTCCTGATCGGCCGCGGCGGGGATGGAACCGGTAGCGGCTGGCGCCGCGAGGATCCGGTTCTCTGCGACGAGCGCGCCGGCCGTGTACTGGCTGAGCATGAGACCTGAGAACATCCCGGCGCCCTTGGTGAGAAACGCCGGCAGCCCTGCGGAAAGGTGAGGGTTCATGAGCCGGTTCACCCGCCTCTCGGAGAGGACGCCGACGGTCGTGACCGCCACCCCGAGCGCCTCTAGGGCGAACGCGAGGGGGGTGCCCTGGAAGTTCGCGCCGCAGAGCACCAGCTCCTCGTCCGGGAAGAACGTGGGATTGTCCGCGGCATGGTTGAGCTCGATCTCCAGCATGTAGCGTGACCAGACGAGCGCATCCTTGGCGGCACCGATCACCTGCGGACTGGACCTCAACGAATAGGCATCCTGCACTTTCTTGCCGGGTCGCTCGAGCAGTTGGGAACCTGCGGTGATCCTCCTCACGTTCTCAGCGCACAGCTGGGCACCCGGGTAGCCCCGGACCTCGTGGATCCGGTGGTCGTAGGCCGTCATGTTAGCGTTCAGCGCCTCCAGGGTCATGGCCAAGGCGACTTCCTGGGTCCGGAGCCAGCGTTCGGCGTCGTGGATCTCCAGGCAGCCCATCCCCGTGATGACGTTGGAACCGTTGATGCAGGAGAGACCGTCCCGTTCCCGGAACGTCACGGTGGGGATTCCGGCGGCCTTCATCGCCTCGGCTCCCGGTTGGCGCTTGCCCTTGTAGAACGCCTCCCCCTCTCCGATCAACACGAGGGCCATCTGGGCCATCGGGGCCAGGTCTCCGCAGGCCCCCACGGACCCCTTCTGGCACATGACCGGATTGACACCCCGGTTGACCATCTCGACCATCGTCTCCACGAGCCCGCGCCGGATCCCGGAGTGACCCCAGCAATGCGTGTTGAGGCGCGAGAGCATGGCTGCGCGCGCGTCCTCCTCGGCGATGGGCTCCCCGCAGCCCGCGGCATGAGAATAGACCAGGTACCGCTGGTACCTCTCGACCTGATCCGGGGCGAGAACCACCTCGGAAAGTTCACCGATGCCGGTGTTCACCCCATACATGATTTCTCGGGCCTGGATCTTTCGCTCGAGGAGAGCACGGCACTTGTCGATGCGTGCCTTCGCGTCCTCGTGAATCGAGATGCTTTCTCCGTCCCGGGCCACCTTGACGACGTCCTCGACCTTCAGCGAATGGCCGTCCAGCACTATCGACATGTTACCTCGATACTCCGTCGGGAGCTTAGGCCGAGTGTGGTCGAGGACTTCCCATTGACGGGCCCCGGGAAGGGGGCGGGTCCACCGATCCTTCCCTGCGCGATGACGGGCGTGGGCCTCTCGAGGTCCCGCCGTGCTCGCCGTACGTTGGTCGAAGGAACCCAGCGCTGGAGGTCGCCACGAACGACGAACGCACCGGGTGTCGGAGGGTAGGAAGGTAGCGTCATGTAACAGCCCTCGGTGCGAATCCGGGCGAAGTCGTTGGTCGGTCCATCGATCCTCCACGGACCACTGCCACGACCGGCCCCCCCGCGGACCATCCGGGGGAACACCGGATTCCGGTTCCTTCTCGGATCGACCGTGACCTCGGCCGTGGGCGGGTCGATCACCGGGGTCTCGCTGAGCTGGCTGATCTACCACTACACGGGCAGCACGCTCGACATCGCCTACCTGGGCCTGACCGGGGTGGTGCCGGGGGTCGTCCTCGGACTCTTGGCCGGGGTTCTCGCGGACCGGTACGACCGGCGGCGACTCATGGTCACCTCGGACATCGTCCGGGCGTCGACGATGGCCGGGCTCGCGGTCGCCCTCCACTTTGTCGGCTTCTCGCTGCTCCTCATCCTCGCGGCCATGACCCTGGTCTACAGCTTCAGCGCGCTCTTCTTCCCGGCCAGTCAGGCGATCCTTCCCCGCATCATCCCGAAGGGTCAGCTCGAGGACGCGAACGGGCTGCTCTCGGCCTCGTCTCAACTGGGTTACACGGTCGGGGCCGGTATCGGCGGGCTCGTCATCGCCCTCGTGGGAGCGGTCGCCGGGCTGGGGACCAACTCCGCCACGTACGCCGTCTCCGCAATCCTGCTCTTCCGCATCGCACCGGAGTACGGCCGAGTTCGGCAGGGCGCTGGGGCGGCGGGCCGCTCGGTCCGCGGAGAGCTGATCGAGGGTCTCGCCTACATGCGGAACCATCCCCCGGTGCTCCAGGTCACCCTCGGGTTCCTCCCGGCCAGCATGCTGTTCCCTCTGGTCACGAACTTCTTCGTGGTGTACGCGACCGTGGTCCTCGGGCCAAGCCCGGCGCTCTACGGCTACCTCGTTGCCACCTTCACGGCCGGCGCGGCGGCCGGTGCGCTCTTGGTCGGGCGCCTGCGGGCCCGTCGCTTCGCCGGGCTCGCCATGGGATACAGTCTGCTAGGGATGAGCGGGGCGACCGCGCTCATGGTCGTGGGTCGCACGCTCGTGGAAGCGCTGACGGGAGCGGTGACCCTTGGGCTCGCTGTCGGCCTGATCGGGACGGTCTACTACTCGACCATGCAGGCGATCGTGCCCAACGAAGTGCTGGCCCGCGTGCTCAGCATCGACATGGTCGGCTCGTTGGTGGCGGTCCCCGCCGGACTCATCCTAGGCGGACTGATCGCCAGCAGTCATGGGATCCTGTTCTCGTACACTCTCGCCGCGATCGGGTTCCTGGCGAATGGATTCTTGTTTCTTGCCCTTCCGAAAGTCCGATCCCTACGGTACGTCGAACCGCAGGCCGCCGGATCCCACGTCCGTGCCCCGGAACCCTGAGCGCCTCCTGCGCCGCCGAGGGCTGCACGGCCGTCTGCCTAAAATGCGCCCAAGGCGATCATCGTAGGCGTGAAGGCTAGAGGACCAGAGGCTCGGCCGCGACGCCTGACAATCGTCCTTGCTCCGTGGTGTCCGCACTGCGTACCCCTTTCCGTACGGTACGGCGAAAGAGCGGCCAAGCGCCTTCGCGTTCCGCTCCGGATTCTCGATATCGACCGACGAGGCCAGGTCCGGGCCGCGGACCGTCTCGTGCGGGAGCATGGCGATGCGTCCCCAGACTACCTGATCCCTCAGGTCTTTCTCGAATGGTCGAATGGGCAGGTCGAGCATCTGCTGACAGGGTTCTCCGAGCAGGTCCCACGTACGGCCCGCGCCTGGCGTGACCTCCTCTCCAGTGACCGGCTTCGCTCGATGCGGGGGTCGGGCCGACCTTGACGCCTCGGGGGGCGCTTCCGTCCGTTCTGCGAGCCGCCCTGACCTCGCCGGGGGGAAAGTGCTATCGTCACTGCGATCGCCCGATTCGGACCCGACGCATCGCGAGCCGACTCCCTGGCATTTGGTACGTGCGCGCCTGCCCTTCGGGCGTGGTTTCGGTGACCCTCTACGCAGAATGGACCCGGCGTGACCCGACCCAGGTCGTGCAGCGCACCCTGCGGGGTTGGACGGTTCCCCCCTCGCGGGTCCGATCGCGCGACCTGAGGTTGGCGACCCGCCACGGTCCCGAGCTCGGAAAGGCGGCGGAGCGCCTGCTGGCGACCGGGCGACCTCGACGTGGCGTTCGGGTCGTGTACTGGAGGGTCTATCCGTTCCGAGCGCGGGACAAGACCGAGCGACGTCTGTTCGTCTGTTTCCGTCGAGCCCACCCATCGCCGGTATTCTTCGTGTCGTCACCCGAGGCGAAGGGTCGGCGCTGCCCGGTGTGCACGCGCAATCGGTAGGCGTCGACCGTCCGAGACGGAGGACGGTCGGAGGAGCATCTCTTCTCGCTCGAAGAGCCCACTCCGCTGTACGCCGTGATGATGGCCGCCCGGGACCCCGGGCAGGCTTAGGGGGCGAACGCCCGCCGGCTCGTCAACATGGGGCGCTGAGGGCCGCGTTACCCGCGCGAGTCACCTGGGACGAGCCCTGCTCCCACGAGGTTTGCGGGGCCCGCGCAGCGACCGTCGGTAATCGCGCTCAAGGTGCTTGCGGAACAGATGCCAGGAGGCCTCCATCGACTTCCCGAACTCTTGGGCCGTCGGGTTCGCACCACCAAGGAGAACGGGCCGACGGCGGCCCAGGAACTTCATCTCGGTCCGCCCGCCGGGGAGTTCCCTGAGCACATAGTCGAGCTCGATGTCGCGGTAGTTGCCGATCGATTCGGAATGCCAGCGGTTCGGAGGGCCGAGGGTCACGACGTGGCGCCGCCAAGACCAGCCTCCAGCGATCTCCTCGATGTCCTCGTACACCACCTTCCGCCGGCTCCGCTCGAGGATCTTCCGACGGAACGACTCGTGTTCCAGTCGGGCATCCGAGGGCTGGTAGTCCGTGCACCATCGAAAGACAAACGGCAGAGGTGCGTTGAAGGCAATCCGGTAGCGGTAGGTCGTGGTGCGGTGGACGACCATCGGTGGGATCCCTCCTCCGAGCCGACCGAGCGATGGCCGCGGATAAGGTACCGGTCGGCGGGACTCTTCCTGCGGTCCCGAGGGGTCGCTTCCGAAGCGCGGAGGGAGACTCCCGAACCGAGGTGAACCCTTAGGGGGTCGAGCTCCCGGGTTCTGCCCAGGCGTGGTGGGGACGCCAAACTCAGGTACCGGGAACCGCGCCGGCGGCATCTGACGGCGAACCCACGGTAGACGGCGCCGCCCGGCGATGGAAACCCGTTATCCCCCGGACCGCCGTCGTGGAGGCCTATGCCTCGGAACTTCCGGTTCGTCTGGCTCGACGTCTTTACGACTCGACAGCTTGAAGGAAACCAGCTGGCCGTCTTTCCGGACGCGCATGGCCTGACCGATCAGGAGATGCAGGCCATCGCGAGGGAGACTCACCTTTCGGAGACGACCTTTGTCTTCCCCGAGAACGAGGAGACCGACCTCGAGCGCGGTTTCGCCACCCGGATCTTTGCCGTCTCAGGGGAGATGCCGTTCGCAGGTCATCCGACGCTGGGAACCGCGAGTGTCCTTTGCAGCGCGAGGAAACTCACCGAGGTCGCTCTGGCCTTGAAGGTCGGCCGGATTCCGGTGAAGTTCTCCCAGAAGGACGGGCGTTCCTTCGGCGAGATGGTCCAGAAGGACCCCGTGATCGGTGAAACCCACGACCCCCAGGTCGTGGCCAAGACCCTGAAGGTGTCGAGCGACGATCTCGACCCAGCGCATCCGATCCAGACGGTATCGACCGGCGTTCCGTTCGCGATCGTTCCGTTCAGGTCGCTCGCCACGCTGTCTCGGATCCGGCCTGCGAGGTCCGCGATGGAGGATTACTTGAACGGCACGGACGCGAAGTTCTTCTACATGATCTCCCGTGAGGCCACCGATCCGGCGGCGTCGCTGCACGCCCGAATGATCTTCTCGGGAGGGGAAGATTCTGCGACGGGCTCCGCGGCGGGTCCGGCCATCGCCTGGATGGTCCTGCACGGATGGGCAAGATCGGGCCAATCCGTCCTGATCGAGCAGGGAACCGAGATCCACCGGACGAGCCACCTGTACGCTCGGGCCGATCTCCAGGATGGCAGGCCTACCCACGTACGTGTGGGCGGACACTGCGTCGAAGTGATGCACGGGCAGCTGGCCCTGTAGCCGAGCCGGGGCGATAGCCTGCCGCCAGCCCCGACGTGCCGAGCGCGGGTCGGGCTTGCCGTTCGCCCCGTAAGGCATCCTTGGCACGTCGTTCCCCGTGGGGAGGACGGAGGAAGCTTTCGACGATCTGGAGGTGCCGCAGCATCGCGGTCTTCTTCGCCTGATGCGACTGCATCCGCCGCAGGATGCTGTCGAGCCCGCGGACGGCCTCCACGACGTAGGGCCCTTTGTTGAGCATCACGCACTCAGCGCGTACCCCCATCGCCGCATCCGTCACTTCGGCGCGCGAAGGGAGCCCGCCCTTGGCCAGGCCCTCGAGGACCTGCGTCGCCCAGATCGCCGGAAGATGGGCCGCCTCGCAAAGCCAAAGGACCTCCTCTTGGACCTCGGCGAGCCTCTCGAAGCCTACCTCCACGGCCAGGTCGCCCCGGGCGATCATCACGCCCACCGGCGGCTTCCGCAGCGCTGCCAGCAGGATCGCCGGGAGCTCTTCGAAGCCCCGTCGGGTCTCGAGCTTCAGGATCACCCCCATTCCGGGACGACCTAGCCGCGCGAGCTCGGAGCGCAAACGCTCCAGGTCCGAAGGGGCGTGGACGAAGGAGAGCCCTACCAGGTCGGCGTGCCGGACGATGAACTCGAGGCTTTCGAGGTCCCCCGGAAGGATCGGGGGAAGCTCGAGGCGCGACTCCGGTAGGTTAATCCCACGGTTCGAGGCGAGCCACGCCCCTCCCGTCGGCGTATGGGTGATGGTGACCACCAGGCGTTCCGGGCTCGCCGAGCCGACGATCCCTCCGATCCGCCCGTCGTCGAACCAGATGGACTCGCCCGGACGCACGAACCGGAGTCCTTCGGGCAGCGTGCAGGCGATGTGCGCCGGCCGGAGCACGCGACCCCGACTATCTCGCCGCGCCTCCTCCCCTGCCTGAGGTCGTGCGGTCACGACCACGTGGTCTCCGACCATCACCCGAATCCGCTGTTCAGTCGCGGGGACAGGTCCCACCTCCGCGGCATCCTCCCTGCCCTGGCGCTCCGTACCCACGAGACGCGTGCCCGTCGTGAGGTAGGTCGTCTTCCGCACCTCGACGCGACAACGGACGCCGTCCCGTTCTGCGATGCGAATCGTCCGTCGGGCGCCCCGGGCGTCGACCATGTCCACCCTCTCCTCGAGGCGGCGCCGGAGGAGCCATTCACGGGGAACGACGATCGCCCTCGCGTCGGGCGGCGGTCGCTTGTCGCCCGCGGGCGTGAGCCAGAACGACCCCGGGGCGGTCACGTGGCCGAACGCGTTTCGGCTCGGCCGGATCTTTAGGACGGCCGGACCGGGGCGGATTGCCCCGGTCCGAATCTTGGGCCCGGGGAGGTCCATCTCGATCCGACAGCGGCGACCGAGGGCGTGCTCGGCCCGGTGGATGTGGGTGATCATCTTCGCCCATTCCACCGGCCCGTCGTTAGCACAGTTGATCCGGGCGCAATCCATCCCCTCCTCGAGTAGGGCGCGAACGAGACCATAGTCCGAGGCCGCCGCGGTCGGCATCGTCACCATGATCCTTACGCCGCGTCCCGGCCGGGTCGGGCCGAACAGGGCTCTCGCGTTCCTGTCGATGATCCAGCGACCACGGGTGGGGTCCGGCCCATGGTCGATCCGATCCCGGACCGACGAGCGTCCCAGTCGGGAGTCGAGCCAGTCGATCACGGCATCCAGATTGTAGAGGACGTGACTCTCCGAGCGACCGAGCGACGAAAGCCCCCAGCGCGCGAGGCGAGCCTGATCCCGCCGAAGGTCGAACCGCCGGAAGGCGATGTAGTGCAGAAGGTTCCGGGCACTCTCTTGCCGGGTCCCGAACGGCCGCAGGTCCACGGCGCCCTCCAGATCGATCATGCTCGTCCGGATGCGCCCGAGCCGGCTCGCGAGCGGACCGAGCGGACCGATGGTGCGGAGATACGAAACGTCGCGGGCCACCGTCCACCTCGTCCGGCAAGGACGTGCGAGATTATACTCCGTCGATTCGACGGGACGCGCACCGCACGCAAGACTGGGGCGGAGCGCACCGTCTTCCGAAGCGGGTGGACCTTACGATCCCGAGCGGGGAGACCCCGTGGCCATCCCTACGGCCGCCACGCCGTCCGTTCAGGGTTCCTCCGCGGGGTCGGTCGGGTCCGGGGGATGCGTCGACCGACGGACGATCGTGACCGACCGGATCCTTCCGGCACTCCGCGCCGCGGTGAGCGCCCGGGGGCGCGCTAGGGTCACACATCGCGCAACCCGTATGTAGCGTGGTCCGCTCGATGGCCTCGAGGCAACCATGATCACCCTCCAGGACGCCTTCGACCTCGTAGAACGGGGAGACCTCGAGCCGCTAGGTCGCGACAGGATCGAGGTCCCGGATCGGTTCAACTGGGCCCATGAGGTATTCGAAGGCCGTCACCTCCGCCGAGCACCGGACCGCCCGGCGCTCGTGTGGGCGGAGGACTCCGGTCGGAGGCTCCGCCTCACGTACCGGGAATTCGTCGAGGCGGGGAACCGTCTCCTGAACCTCCTTCGGCGACTCGGGCTCAAAGAGAAGCAGCCGCTCTTCGTGATGCTGCCCGTCTACCCGGAGGTCTGGCTCAGCTACTACGCGGCGATCAAGGGCGGATTCGTTCTCGTCCCCGCCGCCACGATCCTTACCCCTGCGGACATCGAGTACCGGTTCCAGCAGATCCGGCCCGGAGCCGTCCTGGCGGATCCGGTGAGCGCCAAGAAGATCGATTGGGCCGAACAGGCCATGGGTCAGCCCGTTCACATCAAGCTGATCGCGGGCGGGGAACGGCCCGGATGGACGCCCGTGGAGGCAAACCGGACCGAGTCCCCGGAGGCCGCTCCGGCAGACACTCGTTCCAGCGACCCGCTGTTCCTGTTCTTCACTTCCGGGACGACGGGGCTACCGAAGGTCGTCACGCACACCCATGCGAGCTACCCGATCGGCCACCTGACCACGTCGGCCTGGATCGGGGTGAGGCCCGACGATGTCCATGCGAACATCAGTCAGGCCGGCTGGGCCAAGTTCGCGTGGAGCTCCTTCTTCGCCCCGTGGAACGTGGGGGCGGCCTCCTTCGCGTACCACTACTCGGGCAGGTTCGACCCCCGCCGTCAGCTGGAGGCCCTCCAGGAGCATGGCGTGACCACCTTCTGTGCTCCTCCGACCGTTTGGCGCATGTTCATCCTCGAGGACCTTTCGAGGTACCGCTTCCGCTTCCGTGAGTGCGTGAGCGCGGGCGAGCCTCTGAACCCCGAGGTGATCGATGCCTGGCGGAAGGGTACGGGCGTCACGCTGCGGGATGGGTATGGCCAGACCGAATCGACCCTGATGGTGGCGAACTTTCCGGGCCGCGAGATCAAGGCCGGGTCGGTCGGCTGGCCCTCGTTCCTCTACGACGTGCGGGTCGTGGACGAGCACAGCGTAGAGGCCGCGCCGGGGAAGGAGGGGAGCATCGCGGTCCATCTCACGCCGCGTCCTCCCGGGCTGTTCGCAGGGTACCTGGGGGCTTCCCCCGAGGTGGCGGCAAAGGCGTTCCGGGGAGAGTGGTACCTCACGGGAGACCGCGCCTATCGGGACCCGGACGGGCGCTTCTGGTTCGTGGGCCGCGATGACGACGTAATCAAGTCCTCGGACTACCGCATCGGCCCCTTCGAGGTAGAAAGCGCCCTCACGGAGCATCCGGCCGTGGCGGAGGCGGCCGTGGTCGGAAGTCCGGACCCAATCCGCGGCGCCCTCGTCAAGGCGTTCGTGATCCTGAGGCCCGGACAGACCCCGTCCCCGGAGCTGGCCCGCGACATCTTCCTCTTCTGTCGAACCAAGCTGGCGCCGTACAAGATCCCGAGGATCCTGGAGTTCTGCACGGACCTACCGAAGACCCTCAGCGGCAAGATCCGCCGGACCGATCTACGGAAGTCGGAGGTGGAGGCCCGGGGTCGCAAGGAACGGCCCCCGACCGAGTTCCTCTACTCCGAGATCGTCAAGACGGAGATATCGCGCCCGCAGTAGGCCAATCACGGGCCCGTCGGCCCAGCGGCGGCGTCCCGTGCTTCTCCCCGAGGAGGAAGGCCACGCGGCAAGCGACGACGTCCCGCGTGGGTGGGCTCACCGAGAGTCCGAGGCGGCCCCACCCTCTGACGGCGGAGCGTCGCTCGGACCTCCGCCCCGACCGAATGGTTGATTTGCCGTGAGTCCTGGGCCCGGGGTCGCCCGGCGTTCCCCGCGCGTGGGGGAGGCAGGGCGCGAGGAGCAACCGTGGCGCTCAGGGTGAGTTCGCCGCAATGGAAGCGTGGAGAGACGATTCCCAAGAAGTACACGGGCGACGGGGCGGACGTCTCGCCTCCCATCGTCTTCGAAGGGGTCCCGCCGGGCACGAAGTCGTTCGCGCTGATCTGCGACGACCCGGATGCCCCGGTGGGGACCTGGGTCCATTGGGTCATCTACGAGATCCCCGGAACGGCGAAGGGGCTCCCTGAGGGGGTTCCCACGGACGCAGCTCTTCCGGACGGGAGCCGCCAGGGACGGAACAGCTGGAAGAAGCACGGCTACGGTGGCCCCTCCCCGCCCCCCGGGAAGCCGCATCGATACTTCTTCCGGCTCTACGCCCTGCGCGAACCCTTGGGAGCCCCCCCCGGTCTGGGAGCTCACGAGATCGAGGCGGCGGCACGGGCGAAGTCGATCGAGACCGCCGAGTTCCTGGGAACCTACGGCCGGAGCTGATCGAGGCGAGAGCCCCCGTTCCGAGGGAGGCGAAGGCAGCCGGGCCGGAGCCGGCCCGGGGATCCCCGCGGTCCGTCGCGGCTAGGGATGCTCCTGACGGAACCGGGCGATCCTCCCGAGGTCGTCCTGCGTGAGCCGGAGCGAGAGGGCGCCGGAAAAACCGTCCACCTGCGCGGCAGAGCGCGCCCCCACGATCGACCCCGTGACGGCCGGATTCGCTAGCGTCCACGCGATGGCGACCTCGGCCGCCGAACGGCCTCCATGGGCCGTCCCGATCTCGGAGAGCAGGCTCGCGAGCGCCCGATGCCGAGAGAGACGGGGCTCCTGGAACTCCCGATCCCGGCGACGCCAATCGTCGCGGGGCATCCCGGCAACCCTCTCGGGCGTCACGGCGCCGGTGAGCAGCCCACAGCCCATGGGCGAGTACGCGATCACCCCGATCCCGTGGCTCTGGGCGTACGGGAGGATCTCGCGCTCGACCCCGGGATGGACGAGGGAGTAGGGAGGCTGGAGCGTCTCGACCGGAGCGATCGCCGCGGCCCGTTCCATCTGGGGGACGGCGAAGTTCGATACCCCGATGTGCCGGACGAGGCCGCGGTCCTTCAGGTCGGCGAGGGCGCGCCAGCCCTCCTCGATGTCGGCCTCCGGGTCAGGCCAGTGGACCTGAACGAGATCCAGAGACTCCACGCCGAGGCGACCCAGGCTGTCCTTGACCTCGGCGCGGATCGAGTCCGCCTTGAGGTTGTGGACGATCCGCCGCTGGGAATCCCATCGGAGGGCGACCTTCGTGAAGACGTGGGGCCGGTGCGGGCGGTCCTTCAAGGTCCGGCCGATGACTTCTTCGGCGTGGCCGGTCCCGTACACGGGCGCGGTGTCGATCCAGTTGATCCCGACCGCGATCGCCCGGTCGATCGTCTCGCTGGAGCGTCGGTCGTCCTGAGGACCCCAGCCGAACTCCCAACCTCCGCCCCCGATCGCCCACGTGCCCAGCCCTACGGACGTGACCTCGATCCCGGTTCGGCCCAGGGGCCGTCGCTCGGCGGCACGGGCCGGGCCTCTGGTTGCCGTTGCCTCTGCGTTCATGCGGCTCACGTTGCCCCCGCCATGGCCGGGATCGCACTTGGGCTCATGCCTGCCCGTCCCGGCCCTGTCCGTCCGAGGAAGAGCAGGCCTGCTCGACCTGGGCGAGTTCCCCGGGTTCGCGTGGGGCAGGGTCATCTCGCCAAACCCCGGATCGCGCCCCCGTGGATAGCCGCCGCACCCCAACCCACGTAGCGAACGGTCCGCGCGACGCGGCCTCCCTCCGGCAGGGGATCTGCCGTCATCCTGGCGAGGCGGCTCGCGACCGAGGTCGTGGGACCGGTCGAAGACCATGATCGCCGTCAGGATCCCGACACCGCGCTGCGAGCAGCGCGCTCACCCTCGACGCTCCCCCGAGGGACGGCGCGGACCAAAGGACCCGCCGATGTCAACTCCGGTTGACCGCGGGTTCTTGGCGCGGAGGTGGCGTGGTCGGGGGTCCGGCACGCTCCGCCGGGATCAGCGAGAATACCGGTCGCGGTTTCCATCAGAGGAGTATGACGCAGCTACCAGTTCGGTCGTTGGTCGGGTTGATCGTGCTGATCCTCGGGTTCGTCATCATGATCGTCTTCGGCAGCATCCCCCTCATCGTCCTCGGCTTCGTCGTAGTGATCATCGGCGTGTTCATCGGATTCCCGCAGGCCACCGCGCGGCTTCGGGAACGTCAACGCTCCCGGCCGTCCGGGCCGCAAAGCGGTTCCCCGCCACCGCAGCCGCCCGCGGGAGCGCCGACCGGCTCAGCCTTTGCCCCGCTCGGTGCCCCCGCTGCGCCATACTCTCCCACCGTGCAGAGCTCCCCTTCACCCCCCCTCGGAGCCCGGATGGATCGGTTCTGTCCGGCATGTGGGACGGAGAACCCGGCGGCGGGGGCCTTCTGCTCCCAATGCGGCAAGCCTCTCCCGCCCGCCTCCTAAGCCTTCTCCGCGGAATCCGTCCCCCACCACCGGTCCGGCTCCGACCCAAGGATCCGAAGCGTCAAGGGCGGGATAGCCCCAGGTCTGACCTCGTCTGGCCTAGGAAGGGTCGTGGGATCCGATCTCCTCGCCGTCCGAGAGGGCGAGCGCCGACCTCGAATTCTCCCGCCGTGGCCCCGGGCTGGGCAGGACCGCGGAGCTGGGCGTCACTCGGAGAGGGCCCGGTCCGCCTCGCGGAGACGACGGGCCATCTCGCGTCCGATCCCCTGGAGGACCTCGGGCTCGCCCTTGGCGAACCCCCAGAACTCCCAGCGCGAGAGCACGGCGCACTCCGTCGGCTGCACCGCCACGACGTCCGCGCTTCGGGGCTGCTCGTCGAGCAGGGTCATCTCCCCGAAGAACTGGCCGGGTCCCAGGCGTCCGAGCGTTCGGTTCCCCTGGCGGACCTCGGCCTCCCCGCGAAGGAGGATGTAGAGGGCGATTCCCGGCTCGCCCTGCTTCACGATGGGAGCCTTGGCCGGGAAGGAAACGACCTTCACCGTCCTCGCGAGCGAGCGCAACTGTCGGTCGGTCAGGGACGAGAAGATCGGCGCTCGTCCCAAGAGCGCGTCCAGAGCCGCGGGAGGTTGAGCCCTAGGTTCGGGCATCGACGGCCGATTCGCTCCAGGGATATAGAGCCGCGGTGGCCGACCCGATGAGGTGCGACCGGGCCCGCGCACGGGCTTCCGCGAGGGAGGACTCCCCGACGGGCTCACGCTGCGCGCGCCGGGCACTGGGCTCCGCGGCGGTCGACCACCGGAGGGGTTCCCCGCGCGGCCGGCTCCCCGGCCTCTCGCCGGGTTGAGTAAAGGCTTATTCTCGGCAACCACCCTCTTCGGCGTTCCGAAGGGCCGGTCCCGGGCGGATTGCATGAGAGTCCATTTCCTTGGAACGGGCGCCGGGAACTTCCGCGGAAGCCGGCGACAACCCGGTAGCGCGTTTCTCGACGGACTGCTGCTCGATTGTGGAGCCGGTGCCACGGGGCGGCTGCACGACATCCATCGGTTCGACGAGGTCGACGCGGTCCTGATCTCGCATCTGCACTCCGACCACGTCGCCGGCCTGTTCGATTTCCTGCTCCACACCCTCATCACCGGCCGGAAACGCCCCCTGGTGATCGTCTCCCCACCGGGCCTGGGCGGGGTCCTTCGCGCCGTCTTTGACGTCAAGGGCACGGTGATCGATCCCTCGGATCTCTACGACCTCCGGCTGATCGAAGGCGACCGAATCCAAACCAAGGTCGGGTCCTGGACGATCCGGTCGATGGCGCTCGACCATTCGATCCTCGACCTCGGCTACCTCCTCACGTCGGACGGGGTCTCGGTCTTCTACACCGGGGACACGAGGGAGCCGTCGGCCGCGCGCGACGTGCGCACGGACTACCTGATCCACGAGGCGACGTACGCGGACCGCTTCGCCTCCGTGGCGAGAGAGTACGGTCACAGCACGGCCTCCCAGGCCGGGGAGACCGCGGTCGCGATGCACGCTCGTCGCCTTCTGGTCAATCACGTGGGCGACCAGCCGGACTCCGACGTGGAGATCGCCCGGCAGGCGAAGCACGCCTTCCCTGAGAGCGTCGTCGTCGAGGACCGGACCACCGTCGATCTGTGACTCCTGCGCGTCCTACGCTCGACGTCATCTCGGGCGGGACTTCGTCCAGGGACGAACCGCTGGTGGCCGATCGACGCCTCACCGACGTGCACCTTCGAGATCGTCGGACCTTCGCGACGCCCTGCCGCCTCTCACGGCGGCATGGCAGCGGCAGACCCGCGTGTCGGCCTTCAGAGGTCGGGCACGTTCTGCTCGACGGAGCCGGGGCCGCCGGGTAGCGACGCGGCCTACGAGGGCCCGCGGCCGGTGTGGTAGAGGAGGACCCGCTCTCCCCCACGGACCGCTCCGGACCGATACAGTTCCGGAACCGACGCCCATGGCGCCGCCGCTTCGATCGACACGGAAAGGCCGTACCTCCTCGCGAGAGTGCGTTGCGCGGCCAGGATCTCCTCGTCCGGGACCGTCACGCCGGCCCCTCCCGTGGCACGCACCGCTTCGAGGACCCTCTCGGAGGCGAAGGGGGCAGGGACGGCGAGGCCGGGGGCCACCGTCTTCGCCTCCGTCCAGGAGGAGACGCGGGACGCCCCCTCGCGCAGGGCCTGCACGACGGGGGCACATCCGTCCGACTGGACGGCGATGAGGCGGGGCGTCCGTTCCAGCAGCCCGAGGGTTCGGAGCTCCTCGAATCCCCTCCAGAGGCCCACGAGGCCCGTTCCGCCGCCCGTGGGATAGACGATCGCGTCCGGCATCCGGTCCGGGCCGAACCGCTCGACGATCTCGAACGCCATCGTCTTCTTCCCCTCGACACGGTAGGGTTCCCGCATCGTCGAGAGATCGAACGACCGGCCCGACTCCCGACGGCGGGCCTCCGCTCCGGCCTCCCGGATCGTGGCCCCAAAACGGACGACGTCGGCTCCGTAGCGCGTGACGCCCTCGACCACCCTGGGGTCGACGCCCTCGGGCAGGTAGACGGTGACCGGGATTCTGGCGCGGGCCCCATAGGCGGCGAGGGCGAGCCCGGCGTTCCCCGCGCTGGGGACGAAGAGGCGGCCGACCCCCAGCTCGAGCGCTCGGGAAACGGCCACGGTCATGCCCCGGGCCTTGAACGAACCGGTGGGCAACCCGCCGTCGTCCTTGGCCCAGAGCTCGAGGTCAGGACCGTCCGTTCCGTCCGACAATCGGAGCAGGGGACCCTCTGATTCTCCCAAGCTCATCACCGATCGTTCCTCGCGCACGGGCAGCAGCTCGCGGTACTTCCAGAGCGTGGGCGGGCGTCGTCCCACCTCGTCCCACCAGCGGTGCCCGTCGAGGCGGTCGAGGGCGTACTGCACGAACAACGTCTGCCCGCACGTCGGGCAGACGCCCGTCGGCGCGTCGGGCTCGAGCTCGGTGCCGCACGCGCGGCACACCAGGGAGTGGAGCCGTGAGCCGGTGGCGGACACGTGCCGGACCCCGGTGACGACCGCGGAGGATAAGGAGAACGGTCGGTCCCTGAGGAGGTCGGCTCTCAGCCTCCGACAGCTCCCCCGATCAGCAGTCCGATGAGGAACGTTCCCGCCGCGGATCCCATCCCGATGAGCAACATCTCGACCCCGCTCCGCACGAACGGTTGGAGGGACGAGAGCGCCCGAAACAGTCCCGCGAGGAAGAGCACGCCCCCGGTGAGCAGCACGGAGGCGAGGACCGCGAGGTGGGCGGGCAACAGGACGTACGGAACCAGGGGCAGGCCGCCGGCCAGCGCGAACGAAACTCCCGTGAGGAGGCCCTGACGGGCCGGGCGCTCCTCCTTGACCTCCAGGATCCCCGACCGCTCGGCCAGGAGCGATCGGAAGAACTGTTCCGGGCGCGTGGACAGCCGGCGGACGAGCTGGTCGGCCTCCTCGCGGGTAAGACCCTTCTCGACGTACGCGTCCGCGAGCTGACGGCGCTTGGTCTCGGGGGCCGCCTCCAGGGCCTCCCGCTCCATCCTGACCTGCGCCGTGCGGGCCTCGGTCTCCGCCTTGACGGATACGTACTCGGACGCCGCCATCGACAGAGCTCCGGCGACGAGCGAGGCACTTCCGGCGATCAGGACGAGGTGGTCCGACCGCGTGATTGCGGCCACGCCCGCGGAGAGGGCGACGATGCTCGCGAATCCGTCGATCGCCCCCAGGAGGACACTGCGGAGCGAACCGCCCCCCGGCGGGCCCACGGCCCGGGCGCTGTGGAAGGTTTCGATCTCGTGGGCGACCTCGTCCGGGAGCAGCTCACGGAAGATCTCCGCCGCCTCGGGGGTGGCCCAACGTCGTGCTTGATCCCGGTACTTCGCGACCCCGTCCACCTCCTCCCGGTGGACGATCGACACCACCGCACCGGTTCCGAGCAGGCTCGCCATGCGCACGAGGATCCGATGGTTCAGGAGGGGGGAGACGTGAGACGGAGGTCGACCGAGGGATCGCAGAAGTCCGGCCCACAGGGCGGCGTGTCGCTCCTCGAAGCGGGCCAGGGTCTGGAACATCGTCGCCCGGTCGGGTACACGGTCGAGCTCCGCCAGGCGCGTGTACATCCACTGGCTGGAGACCTCGTCCCGGTAGTTCGCCTCCACCTCGAGAAGGTCGGACTCCCCCCAATGGAACGGTTGAAACCCCGCCATGCCCGGGCTCATGGCGATCAGTTGGGGAGGGTTGATAACACGCCCCTCGACAGCGCTCCGTTCCTCCTTCGCCGGCAGCGTGCCGTCCCTCCGACGGTTCGTGGACGGCCCCGGACCATGCGGACGGCGACGCTCCGGTGCTCCCCTGCTCGTCGGAGAGGACGCTCCACCATCCCGGGCTCGCCTCCCGGACAGCGGGCGGAAGGCTCATGGAGCGCAATCTTCCGGAAGAACGTACACGATTTAGCCCGAAGGCGGCTCGGGAGGACATGATTCGCGAGCTCCCTGCCATGGCCGGTCTTTGGGGAACCCCGGGACGATCCGTGAACGTTGTACCCTGACGACCGGGCCACCGGATCGAACAGGACCCTAGGGGACATGCCCAGCGTGGCGCGCGCCGCCCACGGGTGACCGCTCCGACCGTCTCACCTTCACGTCGATGACGACGGCCCGCTCCGGGGACGGCTACCTCGGCTTCTCCCGGACGATCTACCTGCTGGGAGCTTCCAACCTGGTGATGTCGGCCGGGCGGTCAGCCGCCTGGCTCTTCCTTCCGGTTCTCCTCTACTCCGCGTACCATCTCTCGTTCCTGTACGTGGGCCTCCTCGTTTCTCTCGTGATTCCCGTCTCCCTGCTCGCGTCGCTCGTCGGCGGCGTCGCGTCGGATCGGTATGGAAGGAGACCCTTCGTGGCGTACCCTCCCCTGGCCAACGCCCTCGTTTCCTTCCTGCTGTTCGCGTTCTGGGACCATGGGCTCCCCGTCGTCATGCTGCTCTGGGCGGCGAGCATGTTCTTCGGGAACGTGGGAGGGGGCGCGCAGAACGCGCTGATGACCGATGTCTCCGAGGAAAGCCGTCGGATGAGCGTCTTCAGCCTGCTGCGCATCTTCGGCAACGCCGGCTTCGCGATCGCCCCCGCCCTGGGGGGACTCCTCGCGAGCGTGTACGGGATCCCCGTGGTCTTCCTCATCGCCGGCGTCGCCGCTCTGAGTGGCGGTCTGCTCCTCACGCTCTTCCTGGAAGAGACCCGACGCGAGGTCCTCCCCTCGGGCCGGCCGCTCCGGGAGAGGGCCTCGTTCCCGTTCCGCGACTCGATGTTCCTGGCTCTCGGGATCCTGGGGATCGGCCTCACGCTCGCGGCGGGACAGTTCGGGACCGCGCTCACCTTGTTCTCGGTGGGCGTCCGCCATTTCTCCTACGAGCAGGTGGGCTGGCTCTACTCGCTGAACGGACTCCTCGTCGTGACCCTTCAGATGCCCATCTCCTGGGGCATCCGGCGCCGGCAGCTCCTCTGGATGGCCGTCGGCACGCTCTGCTACGGAGGGGCGTTCCTGATCTTCTACGCCGGGACGGCCTACGCCGCGTTCCTGGTCGGGATGGCCGTCCTGACCCTTGGGGAGAACGTGGTGAGCCCCCTGCAGAACACCCTGATCGCGGCGCTGGCGACCGAGGACCGGCGTGGTAGCTACTTCGGGGCCTATGGGGCCGTCACGAACGGCGCCAACATCTTCGCCCCGTCCATGGGGACCCTGCTCCTGGGCACCGGGAATTCCCTCCTGCTGTGGGGCCCCTTCGCGCTCCTCACCGTGGTCGTAGCGGCAGGGTACCTGGCGCTCCGAAGGCGAATGCCTCGAATGCCCTGACCGGAGACGGAAGAGAAAGGACCGGGGCGGCGTGAGTCGAACCGAGCCGTCCGCCAGCGCAACCCCAGCGTTGCGGGCCCCTCGGAGCGTGGTCGGTTCCTCCGCGGGAGGTGCCCCGCTTCGGTCTCGTGGCGCGGACCCCGCTCCGTGGGACGCCCAGGTGTCGGACCTCGGGACCGCGGATCGTCTATGGGTCTACCGCCCTCGGCCCGCGGTGGGGGGAGGCGACGAGGACCCGTCCGCGGCGGAGGGGGTACCCCAGCGGCTTCCATCGGTACGGAACCGGTAGTTCCGCAAGCCGAGCGACAGGATCAGTCCCACCAGGGCGGCCAAGGCCGTGATGACGAAGAGGACCACGAAGCCGGTGATCGTCGGGACCTTCTCGGCCGGGACCGGGGGCGGGGCGACCAGGACCTCGGTCGTGAACGTCGCGGTCACGGCGGCCGCGAGCACGGGCCCGACGGCGCTGCCGAGGTTCCGGAGCGTCTGGTTCATCCCGGTCTGGATCCCCAGCTCGTTCGGCGAGACGGAGAGCACGATGATGTTGGACATGGCGATCAGCACCGCGACGCTCCCCACCAGCGTCGGCACGACGAACAATTCCAGCTCGAGGATCGAGGCGTGGTAGATCGCCAGCCCGACCGAGCCGAGCACCATCATCGCGAACCCGACCAGCATCACCGGCTGGGGGCCCTTCGCCGCGACCCAGCGCCCCCAGAGGGGGGCGAAGGCCAGCATCGCGAGCGTCACGGGGAGGGCGATCAGTCCGAGCTGGAACTCGTTGTAGCCGAAGCCGGGCGGGAACGGATCCTCGACGAGGATCGTGATCGCGACGAAGATGAGGAACATCCCGAAGCCGATGATCACCCCGTTAACGTTCGAGATCCAGATGTTCCGCTCCCGCAGGGCGCGGAAGGAGACGACGGGCGTCGGCGCTCGCGGCTCCCAGGCGACGAAGAACGCGAGGGCTACGAGGGCGAGGAGGAAGAACTCGGGGACGCCCCAAGGAACGCCGGCCCACGAGACCGCCGAGAAGCGCGTCCAGCCCCAGTAGACCCCCTCCGTGAGCCCGAACATCGTCATCGCGAGGGCGACCCCGAGGCTGGCGATCCCGGGCACGTCGATCGGCAGAGGGGAACGGTGGGGCGACTCCCTCAGGTAGAAGTACGCGAGGATGACGAGCGCGACCGCCACCGGGGTGATCGTGTGGAAGGTGAGCTGCCAGCCGAACTGGTAGGCCAGGTAGCCCCCGCCGGCGAGCCCGAGGGAGGCACCGCCCGCGAACATCCCCGAGACGATCCCCTGGGCCTGACCGACCCGCGCCGCCGGAAAGACCTCGGGCATCATCGCGAACGCGAGGGGGAACATGCCCATCCCGAGCCCCTGGAACGCGCGAATGCCGATGAGCAGGTAGATCTGGTTCGCGCGGTCGACTCCCAGCGCTGACCCGAGGTTGGGCGTGAAGCCGGCGACGCTCACGGCGACGGCGTAGAGCGTCATCACGAGAAGCAGCGTTCGCTTCTTGCCGTACTTGTCGCCGAGCTTGCCGAAGACCGGGGTGGCGACGGTCCCGACGAGGAGGTAGGCCGAGACGATCCAGACGACCGTCGTCGTCGGGGCGTGGTCGAAGAACGAGCTGAACGCCCGGAACGCGGGCAGGACCATCGTCTCGACGTACGTGACCATGAGCGCCATCACGGCCAGGACGACGAGCACGGCCCGCGAGGCCCGGGGGTCGTACGGTGTGCCCGCCGCCGTCCGCGTCGGCGTAGGGGCGCTCATGGGTTTCGTACGGCCACCCGACCGTAAGGAGAGGGCGTTTCACCGGAGCGCTGGCTCGGGCCCCGCGGAGAGGACCCGACGCTTCCCCGCCTCTCCCGGTGCCCCATCGCAGCCTCCTTGCTGTCGGTCAACGCCCCAAGGTCAGCGGTTCCGACGAAGAGGCGAGCTGGGGTCGTCGCCCCGCCACGCGGCAGGACGTGGCCAGCCCCTCCCAGGGCAGCGACCGTGTTCCAGGAGACCCGCCGACAGGGATTCGGCGACATGCCGGCGACGCTCAGGTCCCAGGGGTGTAACGCACCTCGAGGTCCTGGAAGACATCGGTCACGTCCTCGCAACGGTCCGTGATGACCTCGAGCCGCTCGTAGAAATCCTTCCACTTCAGAATCTCGATGGGGTCCGCGTCAACAAACAGGGGCTCCAGAAGGTCGCGCAACAGATCATCGGCTTCGTTCTCGAGGCGGTTCACCTCGATGATGGCCCGCTCCAGGTTCTCCGAGGCTCCACGGTACAGGTCGTCCAGCGCGACGATCCCGTTCACCACATTCTCCACGCACGATACGACGATGTCGGCGAACCGCACGAGCTCCGGTCGGGCTCGGTCCAGGTGATAGGTCTTCACGCGGGCGCTGACCGCTTCGATCCCGTCGATGATGTCATCGAGCGCGCTCGCCAGGTGGCCGACGTCCGCTCTCACCTCGGCGGAGAGGCGTCGGTTGTTGAGCTCCACAAAGATCCGGTGCACCTCCTCGTCGGCCTCGTGCTCGATGCTTCGGATCCGGGCCACTTTCGCTTCGCGGTCCTGAACGGGGTCCCGGAGGAGCTCGCGCAGCTCGTTCGCGCCTTGGGCGATCGTGAGCGAGAGAGCTCTCAGGTACGTCGAGAACCGGCGGACCAGGACGGCGAGCTCGTCCTCTCCGGAGGCGTCTTCGAGCGACCGTTGGGAGGTCTCCGGGAGGAGTGCGATCGTGATCAACAACCCCAGGAAAGAAACGAGCGCGAGGAGCCCGAAGAACCAGGGGAGACCGAATAGCACGAGGAGGGTCGGGAAAAGGGCGACCGCCAGCACGGCGCCGATCTTCCCCGAGGCCGCGGCGATCCCTCCGCCGGTCGTCCGGAACGAGGTCGGGAAGACCTCGCTCGGATAGACGAACGTCGTCGTGTTCGGGCCGAAATTCGCGAAGAAGAACGTGAGGCCATAGACCGCCATGAAGGCGGGCAGGATCCCGGTGAGCGTACTCCACCCGAGCGAGAGGGTCAGGAAGGCCGCCGCCATCACGCCGAACCCGACGCACTGCAGCGGTCGTCGGCCGACCCTGTCGATGAGAGCTACCGCGGTCCAGTAGCCGGGCACCGCGGCGATGAGGGCCAGCAGCATGTTGCCCAGCGCGAGGCGGCGGACCTCCTCGAGCACCGGGAGCCCCGAGCTCGCGAACCCGATCTGCTTGAGGATGAGCGGGTTGAAGATGTTGGTCGAGTAGAACGCGACGTCGAGCAAGAACCACGTGGCGGCCGTGCCCACGATGAGCGGACCGTACGACTTCAGAATCTGACGGAACGGCACACGATACGTCGCCGAAGCGCTCGTCGCGGCCACCGACTGACCCGTGATCGAGCTCATCGCACGGGCCGCCTCCTGCGTCCGGCCCCGGGAGAGGCTGAACCGAGGGGTCTCCGGGAGCCGGATGCGGTAGTAGATCGTGAGCAGGGCCGGGACCGCGCCGAACCCTAGGATGACCCGCCAGGCGAGGTTGAGGTTGGGAAGCAGATACACGGCGGCGAGGCTCGTGGCCGCCCCCGCGAGGAGGCCGAACCCCTGCATCGCGAAGACGCTCGCGACCAGGCGTCCACGGCTCTGGACGTTCGAATACTCGCTCATGATCGTCGCGCTCAGGGGGTAGTCGCCTCCGACCCCGACCCCGAGGACGAATCGCCAGAGCGTCAGGACCGTGATCGTGGACATCCCCGCGAAGGGGCCACTGAGGGCGCTCCCGACCGCGCCCACGGCCATGATCGAGAGGGTGATCCCGAAGATCCTGCGACGGCCCACACGGTCGCCGAGCCAGCCGAAGAGGAGCTGGCCCGCGGCCGCGCCCATCAGGGCGGAGGACGCTAGAAGCCCGATCTGGGTGTTGTTGATCTTCCCCCCTTCGAAGAGCGCGACGAGGATCGGGAGGGCGAGCGAGATGACGAAGAGGTCGTACGCGTCGGTGAAGAACCCCATTCCCGCGACGAGGATCGTGCGCAGGTGGAAGCGCTGGATGCGTGCAGAATCCAGGGTGGCCAGCATCTCGCGCGCGTTCGTCGCACGAGGAGCGCCTCCCGGTCCGTCCGGGCCCTGAGCGCCGGGCACGGGCCGGCCGAGCGGAGGGGACATTTAGAGGCGAGCGACGCCCGCCCGCTGGGGGTGGAGGTATGTACCGCTGACAGGTGCCCCTGGGCCTCCTCTCGGGGCCGACCGAGCGGGCGGTCCCGTTCACCCGGCGTTCGCGGGAACGCGTCCCACCAGGTCTTCGGCGATCGCCAGGGAGGACGTCGCCGCGGGCGACGGCGCGTTGAGCACGTGCAGCGCGCGCGGGGTCTCCACCAGCAGGAAGTCGTCGAAGAGCTCTCCGCCGGGGCCGACGGCCTGGGCCCGGACTCCCGCCCCCCAACCGGACAAGTCGGTAAGGTCCAGGCGGGGAACAAGCCTTCGCAGGTCGTCTAAGAACATCCCCTTGCTGAGCGAGCGAAGCTCCTCGCGGACCGACGCGCGCCAGTTCTGCCATCCCATCCTCGCGAACCCGGGGTAGAGCATCGCCCCGGCGAGGTCCCGCCAGTCGAGGTCGGTCTTCCGGTAGCCTTCTCGGGCGAGCGCGAGGACGGCGTTAGGTCCCGCCTCCACCGAACCGTCGATCCGCGGCGTAAGATGGACCCCTAGGAACGGCATGTCGGGGTCGGGGACCGGGTACACGAGACCGTGCACGAGCCCACCCCCCCGCGGGCTGAGCTTGTAGTGCTCCCCTCGGAAGGGGACGATGATACATGGCAGGGGGAGGCCCGCCAGACGCGCGACCCTGTCGGCCTGAAGGCCGGCCGCGTTGACCAGGAAGCCGGCCTCGATCGTCTCATCGCCGGTGGTGACACGAACCTTGTCGGAGAGTACCTCCAGTCGGTCGACTCCCCGGCGGGTCCGAACCTCTCCTCCCATCGATTCCACCTCGGTGACCAGGCTGCGAGCCACCGCCGCGAAATCGACAATGCCGGTCCCGGGAACGTGGAGGGCGGCCCTCCCGGCGACCTCCGGCTCGAGCTGCACCAGTTCCTCCCGGGAAAGGGGGCGGAGGTCGGGGACACCGTTCGCCCTCGCCCTTCGCTCGAGCTCGGCCAGCGGGGCGAGCTCCGCCGGGCTCGTCGCGACGATCACTTTCCCGCAAATCCTGAACGGGATGTCGTGGGCCTGGAGGTACTCCAGGAGCAAGCGCCGGCCGTGAAGGCAGAGCCGAGCCTTGAGCGACCCTGGGCGGTAGTAGACTCCCGAGTGGATGACCCCGCTGTTGTGGCCGGTCTGATGCGACGCCACCTGGCCCTCCTTGTCAAGCACGACGAGAGGGGTCCCGGGGCGCTGGCGGAGGAGCGTGTAGGCCGTCGCGAGACCGACGATCCCGGCGCCCACGATCACGATAGGTCGACGCACGGCATTCCCGCGCGTTCAACGGACGTCGAGATTAAGGTTCATGGGAGCTCACCGGTGTCCCGCGCAGGGGCGCCCGCCCAACTCGATCCCGTCCTCGATCTCGAGCGACCTGAGGAGTCTATCGCCCAGGACGACGGGCGGGGACAGCTGTAAGGGGACTCGGCGTCAACGACTGTAGCGCGTCTCCAGGGCGGCCAGGACAGACCCTCTCCGCCGAGCGATCTACCACGGCATGACCCGTCCGTGCGTCGGCTGCCCCATCGGCATCCATGGAAGAGGCGAGGACAGCGGCTAAACGGAGCGTCGTGCTGCGACCCTCGTGAAGAGGCGTCGGCTAGGTCGGGACGGCCCGAGCGTATCGGCCCTCGGGCTAGGTTGCATGGGGATGTCTCAATCCTACGGCCCGCCGGACGACGTCGAATCGATCGCCACGATCGAACGGGCCCTCGAGCTGGGTGTCGACTTCCTCGACACGGCCGACATCTACGGGCCGTTCACCAACGAGGAGCTCGTGGGCCGTGCCCTTCGGGGGCGGCGGAGCGAGGTCTTCCTCGCGACCAAGTGCGGCTTCGTGCCGGGTCCGGGCGGGGCCCCGGGCGGCATCGACGGCAGCCCCGAGCATATCCGGGCGGCGTGCGACGCCAGCCTGCGCCGCCTGGGCGTCTCCACGATCGACCTCTACTATCTTCACCGCGTCGACCCCCGCACCCCGATCGAGGAGAGCGTGCGGGCGATGGCCGGCTTGGTCGCCGAGGGGAAGGTCCGGTACCTAGGACTCTCCGAGGTGAGTCCGAGGACCCTCCGACGGGCCCACGCGGTGCACCCGATCACGGCGGTCCAGAGCGAGTACTCCCTGTGGACCCGCGAGCCGGAGGACGGGATCCTCCCGGCGTGTCGGGAGCTCGGCGTCGGCTTCGTGCCGTTCAGCCCGCTCGGACGAGGGTTCTTCTCCGGTAAGGTCCGGTCGCTCGAGGGGCTTCTCCCCGGCGACTTCCGTCGTGGGGTTCCCCGCTTCCAAGCGGGCAATGTCGAGCGGAACCTACGCCTGGTCGACCGACTGGCGACGGTGGCCCACGATAAGGGGTGCACGCCCGTTCAGCTCGCGTTGGCCTGGCTGCTCGCCCAAGGGGAACAGGTCGTGCCGATTCCCGGCACGAAACGCCGGACCTACCTGGAAGAGAACGTGGCGGCGGCCGACCTCCAGCTCTCCGGGTCCGACCTCGCACGCATCGAAGCCGCGATCCCGAAGGGTTCGGGGGTCGGGGAGCGGTACTCCCCGACGAGCCAGGCCCTCGTCGACCGATAGGAAGGAACGCGCTCGCCGGAATGGCGGGGAGCTGCCCCTGGCGACGGCGATCCTGCAAGGCGGAGAGGCGACGCCGTCCCTCCGGAAGGTCCGGACCCCGCCGTCCCTGCCGCGGTCGGCTCCCTCGCGGGATCTCGGTCGGGCGGCTACCGCACCTGCCTCCAGATCCCAGGATCGGCGAGCGGCGAATCCCCCGCGGGACCGAATCCGTGGCTGAGGGTCACGGTAACGGGCCGAGCGGGCCTTGAACCCCTGTTCTGGGCGAGGAACTATCCCGGTGCCCGCGGTGGCGCACCGCTGGGACCCGCAGGGGCCGCCGCGAACGCGCGGCCGCACTTCCTGCAGAAGGCGGAGTCCCCCTCGTTATCGCTTCCGCACGAGGGGCAGAACTGTCGGGCGGGCTTGGGGGGTACGGGAGCGCCCTGGGCGGCGGGTCCTGCCTCGACCTGGCCCTGCTCGGCGGCCTTTGGGACCGGCGTTGTGGGTGTCCGCGCCGGCAGGAGCAGCCCCCAGAGGCCCAGGAAGCAGATCACCGAGCCGGCGATCAGCACGTAGAGGCCGATGTCCCGGTCGGGATACGCGAACGCCGCCGCAAGGAACATCAGGAGCCCGTTCAGCTCGATCGTGGTCCGGCCTCGCGCGGCCGCGTCAACGGCTCCCCTCTGGTAGGCGACGATCGTGGTGACGAGGAACAGGAACATCACCGGGAGGACGAACGCGGCGAACCGCAGCGTGTCCGAGGCGAACGGCAGCGCTCGCAGCACCCAGACCACGAAGGCGAGCCACAGTCCGGCGACCGTGAGACTGCGGGCCGTGGGGTTTCGGCAGTACCCGACGATCACCGCCCCGATGGGAACAAGGAACGCGAGGAGGAGGACACTCACCGCGGGGCTCTGGGAGGTGGCCCCCAAGACGAGGGCCATCATGGCACCGATGACCGCCCCGACCACGGGGAAGAGCCACCAACGGTTGAAACCGACCAGCAGAGGCGCGATGAGGATTACGACGACAGCTACCGCACAGTCCGCATAGAAGAATGGATAGAAGAATGAAGAGACCATCGTTGTTACCCCCGCCTCAGCTCCGCCTCGTCCTCCTTCCGCTACCCCTGGTCGGCACAACGGAGGTGGCGAATCCTATTGATGGTTTCCTCCAGGACTTCGATCGGTGGGAGGAGGCGACGAAGGGCCGGCATCTCCGGACGGCTCCTTGGTCGATTCGGAGAAGGTGGGGGCGACGGGACGGTATCGCCTTAGAGGGCGCGCGGCTCCGGGGTCCCTCGGGAGGATAGCTCCGCGATGAAGGTCGCCGTCGTCGGAGGGGGAATCGTCGGGCTGTTCGCGGCGTGGTACCTCGAGAAGGAAGGAGCCGACGTCACGCTGCTCGAGGAGGGCGCCTTGGGGAAAGGCTCCATTCACGCCGCCGGGATCATCGAGCCGGCGACCGCGTATCGCACGAACACGTTCTCGTTCCTGCGGAGGGTTCGTCGGTACCTGAGGAACGGTACCTGCACGATCCGCGGCTTCGACGCGGGCTGGCTGGTCGAGAGCGCCCGGCAGCTCGAGCGCACACCTCCCCCCGGAGCCGACGAGACCATGCGGGAACTCTCCCTGACCTCCGTCGCCGAGTACCGGGCCCTGGCTCAGGAAACGAACGACTTCGACTACGTGGAGAGCGGCCTCGTCCAGCGGTTCGACGACCCACGGCACTTCGCCGAGGAAAGGGCCCTCGCGCTCTCGCGACGCTCGACCGTCCCGGTGGAGGTGCGCGAGGAAGGACGCGCCGGCTCGCTGTTCTTCCCGGAGGCCGGCTGGCTCCATACCGAGAGGTTCGTCGAGAGGATGGCGAGGGAGCTCGCGAAGACCCGAGTCCTCCGGCGGCGGGTCCGCCGGGTGGAGCTGGACGGCACCGTCGTCGCGGATCATGAGTCGGCCCGCTTCGATGCCGTCGCCGTGTGCGCCGGGGTGGGCTGCCGCAAGTTCGGGGTCCCGCTCACCGGGGTGCGGGGTTACGGCTGGCACGCCGAGAGCCACGACAAGGTCGGCGTCGCGACGATCTTCGTGGACAGCGGCATCGCCGCGGTCCCGTTCGCGAAGGAGGTCAAGGTCACCGGGGGATGGGACTTCGACCTCTCCGACCGGCTGGCCCACGCCCCCACCGTGCTGGAGGCGGTGCGCCGCGTGGTCGCGGTCGATGCGATCCTGGACTTCAAGGAAGGGTCGCGGCCGTGCACCCCGGACGGCCTTCCGACCGTCGGCAGGAAGGAGCGGCTCGTGGTGGCCACGGGAGGATTCCGGCTCGGGTGGAGCTTCGCGCCGGGCCTCGGAAAACAGGCGGCCCGCCTGGCCCTGGGATCGACCGGCAACGATCCGTTCCTCGCGAGGTACTGCGGGACCCTTCGCTCGGGCGATCTGAGGTAGATCGCGACCGGCCGCCCCCGACGGAGGGGACGGCTGACCGTCGGGAGCAGGGCCGCCGACCTCCCGATTCGGCCGCGGCGACGTGGGGCGGGTTTATCGGAGCCCGCTCCGTGGGTGCGACGCCCGGCTGGGAGCGAGCCGGCCGTGCAGGAGCCTGAGGGGCGTTGACCGAAGGACGACCGGCCGCGACGTTCATCTCCGACCTGAGGCCGTCGCGCGTCGCGACACTCGAGGCGATCGTCGCCAGCCTGGAAGCGACCCGTGAGGTCGAGACGAAGGAAGGGGTCCGCCGGAAGGTCCGCAACGGCATCCTGCGCGACGCGACCGGGGAGATCGCGATCGTCCTCTGGGGCTCGGAGGTCGACCTCGTCACGGTCGGGGAGCGGGTCCGCGTCGTCAATGGCTGGGTCAGCGACCGCCGCGGTCGGCCGCAGATCTCCCTAGGGCGGACCGGACGTCTCGAGAACCTGACGTCCCCGGCCTCCCAAGGTCCGTCGCCCGAACGGGCCTAGGGTCAGGCGGCGTCGTCGCTCCGACCGCGGACGTTGGAAACGTCACCCACTCGGCGCGGCGAGCGGCTCGGTGGGGTCGGTTCGCTCGGAAAGGAACCGGCGGGTCTTCTCGCGGTGGCAGTTCCGGCATACGGTCCGCAGGTTGGCATAGTCCAGCGCGGCCCCACCGCGCGCGATCTCCACGAGGTGGTCGACCTCGAGCTCCCGGGCACGTCGGCGCACCCCGCAGGCCTGGCACGTGTAGCGGTCACGGAGCAGGACGAACGACCGCGCCGAGTCCCAGAAGTAGTGGCCGTGAAACCTCCACCGGCAGCGACGCGAGCAGTACGGTGTCCTCCCTGACGGGAGGGCTCGGCCGCACTCGACGCAGCGGCGCGCCGACCTCGCCTCGGCGCGCCGTCGGGCGCCGTCGGAGAACCAAGCGGCCGACAGAGCGATCACGCGGCCGCTCTTGTCGACCCGGACGCTGGGGGCCGCGGGCATCGACCGTTCGGACGTCCGGAGCCGCATGAACGTTGGCCTGGAGGCGCGGGATCCGCAGGCCTCGACTCCGCCCGTTCGTCCGGTGCGGGCTGCCCGGCGCGAGGACCGCCCCGGCGCCCCCGCACCTGTTCGCGCCGGGCTTTAGCCCCACCTGCGCTGCGGCCTTCGCCTGGAGTCTCGTGATGCGGTTCCCGCTCGCCGACTGGATCGACGCCCACGCCGACTGCCGTTACGACCTCGCCTCCAGCGGGATGCGTGGTTCGGTCCCTCCTCCGCCCTGGCCAGCCCGACGACCCTCCAGGGACGTCGAGGGAGAGCTGCGACGCGAGCTCGCGAACCACCTCGAGGTCGATCCCGAGCGGTTGTTCCTTGCCCACGGCGCCTCCGAGGCGAACGCGTGGGTCCTCGGCTACTTGGCCCGGGAGCTCGGTCGCGCGGGGCGCTCACCGGTCCTTCGCGTGCAGTACCCGGAATACCCTCCGCTGTTCGACACGGCCCGGGCGCACGGCTTCGTCGTCCGGCGGGACCGCGGACCGGCCGCGGTGGCGGCCGTCTCGCGGCCGCGGAACCCCGAGGGCGACCTCTGGTCCGACGCGGAGGTGGCACGGTTCGCGGACGGGGCAGGGCACCTGCTCGTCGACGAGACGTTCCGCGAGTTCACCGAGAGCCGATCGGTGGCGGCCGCGGGGACGCCCCGGCTCTGGGCGACCGGCTCGTTCACGAAGTTCTACGGGGCCGACGAGGCCCGCGTCGGGTTCGCGGTCACGCCCCCGGAGGTCCCCGAGCGGTTCGTCCGCTACGTCGGCCTCGTCTCGGACGAGCTCGCCCCGGGTTCGGCCGCGATGGCCCTCGGGCTCCTTCGCCGCTTCGCGTCCGTCCGACGGTCCGTCCGTCGCGTCGTCGACCGCAACCTGCGCGCGCTCGCGGCCGCCGTTCCCGCCACGAGGCTGCCGGCCGCCCCGCTGTACTTCGACCGCCTGGGACAGGGGACCGGACGGCGCCTGGCCGAGCGATGCCTTAGCGCCTCCGTCCTCGTCTGCCCGGGGGCCTACTTCGGGGAGCCGCGAGGCGTACGGATCTGCCTGACGCGACGCAACTTCCCCGAGGCGCTCCGGGTCTACCTCGGCGTGCGCGGAGCACCGGCCGGCACGGCCTCAGGGCGGGGAGCGCGGGTCTAGTTTCTCGACCGCTCCCAAGGGCGACCGCCCGAGCGAACCCTGCGCCGACGGCGGCACGGGGTACGTGGGCCGTGCCGGAGTCGCGGGTCCGGCGCGCTCGCGGAGGAACGTCATCGCGAAGCGGACGGCCCGCTCGCGGTCCTTCTCGCGGACGAGGAGGAACCCTCGCGCGAGCTCGGTCAGGACGGCTCGCGCCGGGACGACCTCGTGGATCTCCTGGTCGGGGTCGGGAGCGGAGGCCGGAGAACACATGACGCCGGCCGGGGCGGCGCCTCGCCTCAAAAAGGCGAGGCTCCACACGAGAGCGCCTGTCAACCGTCGCTGACCGCGAACGTCATACCTCTCGCACGGCCTCCATGTTCGAGGGCATCGATGAGCCAGAGTACGCCGTCGCCAGTCGTCCCAACTTCGCCGAGTGGCGCGCCGTCCCGTGGGGTCGCCATCCGTACGCCGATTCCCGGGCCGAACGCACGTCGGGTTATCGACCGCGACTCACGCTTCCTGATGACCAGTACGAAGGCGGCCCCCATCGTTGCCGCCTCGGCGAGCGGACCCTGGGTGACCGATGTCGACGGCAACCGGTTCCTCGATTTCGCGACCGGTGTCGGGGTCCTCGCGGTCGGCCACTCGCATCCGTACGTCGTCCGGGCGGTGCGCGAGCAGGTGGGACGGCTCACCCACTTCGCCGGGACCGACTTCTACTACGAGAACCAGACCGATCTCGCCGAGCGCCTGATCCGCATCACCCCGGGAACGTTCGAGAAGAAGGTCTTCTTCACCAACAGCGGGGCCGAGAGCGTCGAGGCTGCGCTCAAGATCGTCCGCTACCAGCGCCAGCGGCCGATCGTCGTCGGACTGCTCGGCGCCTTCCACGGCCGGACGATGGGCGCCCTCTCCATGACGTCCTCCAAGCCGGTCCAGCGCGCCCGCTACGCGCCGTTCGTAGGGGGCGGCACGCACATCCCCGCTCCGATGTGCTACCGCTGCCCCTACCGTCTCGAGTACCCCAGCTGCGACCTCTACTGTGCGAAGATCCTGAAGGAGCTCTACTTCCAGACCCTGATCCCGCCGGACGATGTCGCCGCGTTCCTCGCCGAGCCGGTGATGGGCGAGGGAGGCTACGTCGTCCCACCGCCCCGCTGGCACGCGACGCTCAAGTCGATCCTGGACGAGCACGGCATCCCGCTGATCGACGACGAGGTCCAGGCCGGTGTCGGCCGCACCGGAGCCTGGTGCGCGATCGAGCACCACGGGGTCGTCCCCGAGCTCGTCACGATGGCGAAGGCGCTCGGAGGCGGTCTCCCGCTCGGGGCGGTCACCTTCCCGGCGGCGCTCGATTATCCGGTGCACGGCTCGCACTCGAACACGTTCGGGGGCAACGTCGCGGCCGTCGCCGCGTCCCTCGCGACCCTGGACGTGATCGAGAAGGAGCGGCTCCTCGACAACGCGCGCGTCCAGGGGACCTACCTCCTCCAGCGGCTCCGCGAGCTCCTCGGCCGGCACCCCGAGCTCGGCGACGTGCGCGGCCTCGGCCTGATGGTCGCGACCGAGTTCGTGGCCGACCGCAAGACCAAGCAGCCGATCCCCGAGTTCCGCGACCACGTCGTGGACGAGGCGGTCCAGCGCGGGTTGATCCTGCTCGGCTGCGGGCGCTCGTCGATCCGCTACATCCCGCCGCTCAACATCCGTCGCGAGGAGATCGACGAGGCGGTGGAGATCCTGGACGCCTCGATCGTGGCCGCCCGCGCCAAGGCATGAAGGTCGGGCGCCTCGGTCCCTCCGGTTCGGTCGTCCTCGAGGAGCGCCCGGAGCCCCGGGCCGGTCCCGGGGAGGTCACGGTCCGCCTCGCCGCGTGCGGGATCTGCGGCACCGACCTCGAGAAGCTGCGCGGGAACTACCGCACGGCCGGGATCCTCGGCCACGAGCCGGTCGGGCGCATCGCTGCGGTGGGCGCGGGGGTCAGCCGGCTGGCCGAAGGCGACCGCGTCTTCGTCCATCACCATGTCCCCTGTCTCGCCTGCGACGTCTGCCGGCGCGGCGATACGACCTTCTGCCCGACCTACAGCTCGACGAACCTCGACCCCGGCGGGTTCGCCGAGCTGTTCCGGGCTTCGGCCGACCACGTCGCGAAGGGCGCGGTCCTCCCCCTCGCCCCCGAGGTCGACTGGCCGACCGGCGCCCTGCTCGAGCCCGCCGGCTGCGCGCTGACCGCGCTGCGCAAGGTCGGGCTCCCGGCGCAGGCGAGGGTCCTGGTCCTGGGGCTCGGGCCGGTCGGACTGCTCTATGCGCGCCTCGTGAGGGTCCTGGGCGCCTCGTGGGTCGGAGGGACGGAAATCTCCGCGCTGCGTCGGAACGCAGCCGAGCGCGGCGGGATCGACGCGGCCGTCGACCCAGGCGACCCCGAGGCGGTCCGCGAGGTCGTCCGTAAGGCGACCGAAGGACGGGGGGTCGACCTCGCGGTCGCCGCGTCGGGGCACCCTTCGGTCGTGCGCATGGCGGTCGAACAGGTCCGGCGGGGAGGTACCGTCAATCTCTTCGGTCTTCCCGAGGCGGGCAGCCGCCTCGACGCCGACCTCCAGCAGCTCTACCTGCGGGGGGTGAGGGTCGTCCCATCCTACGCCACGACCGAGCGGGAGATCCGCGAGGTCCACGGGCTCGTCGCGGAGGGGCGCCTGCGCGTCGCCGACCTCGTTAGCCACCACCTGCCCCTTTCGGAGATCGTGGAGGCGTTCCGGCTCGCCGGCAGGCCGGAGGAAGCCCTCAAGGTCGTCGTCACCGGCGACGCGTTCGGGGCCTAGCCCGGCGCGTTCCCGACGAGCTCGCCCGTCAGGCGCCGCCCGTCGTCGACCCGCACCCCAGGTCCGACGATCGTCCCGACGAGACGGCACCCGCGACCGACGACGGCGCCGTCCATCACGATCGAGTCCTCGACGTACGCGCCGGGCTCGACCCGCGTGCCGACGCCCAGGGTGACGTACCCTCCGAACGTGGCGCCTCGGGCGCTCGCGCCGTCCATCGCCGCGACCGGCCCGTGCCCGCTCCCGCCGGGGGGAATCCCGACCGAGCCTCCGCGCCCCGCATCGAACAGGAGCCGCTGCGAGCGGAGGAGGCGCTCCCGCGTTCCGGCGTCGTCCCAGAACCCCCGGAGGCGAAAGCCGTAGAGCCCCCCCGGCAGGAGCCCGGGCACGACCTCCTTCTCGAAGCTCACCGGCCGGCTGGGAGGGATCCTGTCGAGCACGCTCCGCGACCAGACGGCGAACCCCGCGTTGATCCAGTGCGAGGGGGCCTGCTCGGGCTCCGGCTTCTCGACGAACGCCGTGATCCGGTCCTCCGGACCGAGCGCCGCGACCCCGTACGGTCGCGTGTCGTCGACCTCCGTCAGGGCCATCGTGCCCAGGCGGCGGGAGCGGGCGTGCGCGGCCGCGAGGGCGGCGAGGTCGGCCGAGGCGATCACGTCCGAGTTCAGCAGGAAGAACGGGTCGCTCATGGACCCGCCGGCGTTCTTCATCCCCCCGCCGGTCCCGAGAGGGTGCGCCTCCGAGACGGTACGCACCTCCCGGCCGGAAGGGTGTTCCCGGACGTACTGGTCGATCAGCTCGGACTTATAGCCGGTCGCGAGGACGACCTCCTCGACCCCCGGGGGCAGGAGGTCGAGGACGTGGTAGAGCATCGGCTTGCCCGCGAGCGGGATCAGCTGCTTCGGGACCGTGTAGGTGATCGGCCGGAGCCTCGTGCCGAGGCCGCCGATCAGGATCAGGGCCTTCATCGCTGGCGTCTCCGGACGCCCGGAGGCGATAATCCGCTTGTCGCCTCGACCGACCCGAAAGGGTCCCCCGGCGGGCCGGCCACGTTCCGGGGGGCGACCCGCCGCCCGTTCAGCCGAACCGGCCGTTGACGTAGTTCTCCGTGAGCTTCTCGACCGACGAGCCGAAGATCCTCTCCGTCGGGCCGACCTCGACGACCTTTCCCAGGTAGAAGAACGCGGTCCGGTCGGAGATCCGCCGCGCCTGGGCGAGATTGTGCGTGACGACGACCACCGTGTACTCGGTCTTCAGACGCGCGAGGAGGCTCTCGACCTTCGCCGTCGCGATCGGGTCGAGCGCCGAGCACGGCTCGTCCATGAGGAGGACCTCGGGCCGCACCGCGAGGGCCCGGGCGATGCACAGGCGCTGTTGCTGGCCTCCCGACAGCCCCGTCCCGGGTACGTCCAGCTGGTGCTCCACCTCCTCCCAGAGCCCGGCGTGCACGAGCGCCTCGGCGACCGCCTGGTCGAGCTCGTCCCGGCGGCGGACCCCGAGCAGGCGGAGGCCGGCCGCGACGTTCTCGAAGACGGACATGTTCGGGAACGGGTTCGGCTTCTGGAAGACCATCCCGACGCGGCAACGGACGGAGACGATGTCCGCCGAGCCGAGGTCGTCGCCGTCGAGGCGGATCGTGCCGGTCACCCGCGCGCCCTGCATCTCCTCGTGAAGGCGGTTCAGGCAGCGCAGGAACGTCGACTTCCCGCACCCGGACGGGCCGATGATCGCGGTCGTCCCGCGGTCCTGGATGTCCAACGAGACGTCGTAGAGCGCCTGGCGGTCCCCGTACCAGGCGTTCAGCTCCCGTACCTCGAGCTTGGCCGCCACCCTGCGCTCACACCGACCCGCCGCCTTCCGGACCCCGGACGGCGAGGCGGGCTGCGAGAGTGACGACGGCCATGATAAGGAGGAGGACGAGGGCCGCCCCCCAAGCGTCGGTGGTGTAGTTCGGCGACGTGAAGACGGTGAGCGCCTCGAAGATGAACGGGGCGAGCGCCGGGGTCTGAGCCCGCAGGTTGGAGATCCAGAACGTGCTCTCGCCGGCGGTTAGGATGAGGGCGGCGGTCTCGCCCCCGGCCCGCATCGCCGCGAGGAGGCTCCCCGTGACGAGCGCGCTACGGCAGCTTCCCAACACCACCTTCAGCGTGACGCGATGGCGCGGAAAGCCGAGCGCGAGCGCACCCTCCCGCACCGACACGGAGACCGTCCTCAGCGCCGCGTCGGTCGCCTTAGTTACGATCGGGACCATCAGGACCCCGAGCGCCGCCGCGCCCGCGAAGGCGCTCTGGTCGTCGAACCGGTCGTAGCGCAAGAAGATGGAGAAGACGAAGATCCCGATCAGGATCGACGGGACCCCGACCATGACGTCGATCACCATGGAGACCGCGTGGCCGAAGCGGTTCCTCCCGTACTCGGACAGGTAGATCCCGACCAGGATCCCGACCGGGACGGCGATCGCCGCCGCGAGACCGAGCATCACGAGCGTCCCCTCGATCTCCGGGCCGATCCCCCCGAGGGGGCAGTTCGTCTGCCCGATCCCGCACGCCGGGGGTGGGGTCGAGGTATAGAACGACGGTCGGACGACCGCGGCCCCGCCGCCGACCACCGCGGTCTCGAGGAGGCTCGCGAGAGGGTACGCGGCGAGGACGACGGCGCCCACGGCAAGCGCGACGACCAGCCCGTGGACGGCGCGTCGGCGGCGCAGGCGGGCCGAACGCCCGGACGCAACCCGCGGCCACCACGCCGGAGGGGTCCCCGGCGCGGGGAGGGCAACGCTCGCCGAGCCGGGGGCCGTCCCGCGACGGGAGACGCCCGATGCTCTCCGTCGGGACCACCTCCGGCGCTCTAGGAGCCTCACGAGAAGGCGTGCCCCGACGTTGATGGCGACGGAGAGGAGCAGGAGGAGCACCGCCAGTTCGTAGAGCGCGCTGCGCCAGAGTCCTCCCGACTCGGTGAAGCCGTTCACGAGCCAGCTCGGGATTGTGCTGCCCCTCGAGAAGAGCGAGGTCGGGGCCGCATAGACGTTGCCAATCACGAGCGCGACGGCGATCGTCTCGCCGATCGCGCGACCGAGGCCGAGGACGACCGCCCCGGCGATCCCGGGGGACGCCGGGCCGAGCACCGTGAGCCGGGTCGCCTCCCATCGGGTGGCCCCGACCGCCAGAGCCCCCTCCCGCAGCTCATGCGGGACCGCCCGGAGCGCCTCGCGCGAGAGGGCCGCGATCGTGGGGATGATCATGATCGCGAGGATGAGCCCCGACGCGAGAATGTCCGCGCCGTCCGTGTTGCCGGAGAACGGGGTGGCCCCGCCGGTGAGATGCGAGAGCTGCGGCTCCAGCGACCCGCTGAGGAACGGCACGAGGACGACGACCGCCCAGAACCCGTAGACGACGCTCGGGACGGCGGCCCCGAGGTCGACAAAATAGGCGAGCGGGGCGCGGAGCCATCGCGGAGCGATCTCGGACGCAAAGAGGGCGACCCCGAGGGCGACTGGGACCGCCAAGAGGAGGGCGAGCCCGCTCGTGAGGAGCGTCCCGGCGACCGCGGGCCACGCCCCGAAGACCCCCGTCGGGACGTCCCAGGCGGAGCTTCCTAGGAACCCCCACCCGAAGCGGGTCGCGGACGGACCGGCGCCCGACACGAGGAAGGCGGCGAGCCCCGCGACGACGGCGACCACGCCGCCCGCGGTGAGGGTGACGGCGATCCGGAACGCCGTGCCGAGACGCCGCTGGCGGGCCAGACGGCGCGCTCGACGCCCTGCCTCTTGCGGAGTCCCTCCGCCCTCCACGGGGACGACCCTACGTGCAGGACGGGAACGTCTTGCCGTTGAAGGTCATAGTGGCGATGGCGTTCATATCCTGGGTGAGCAGCGGGGCCGGGGGGCTCGGGAACGGGAACGACGTCCGGCTGTAGAACTGGCCGTCGGTGACGGCCCAGGCGATCCACTGCCGGAGCGCGGCAGCGCCCGCGGAGGTGGACGTGTGACCCGACGAGGTGAGGGCTTGGGGGACCAGCATGTAGACGAGCGTGGCCAGCGGATAGTCGGCGGCGCCGGAGGCATTGACCCACGTCACGGCCGACCAGTCGCCCGTCGACGGCGGGAAGGCGGAGGTAGCGTTGTAGACGTCGTCGATGGCGCTGGTCGTGTCGGCGACCGTCGGGGCGATGTAGCTACCGTGGGAGTTCAGGATCGACGCCATCGCGAGCCCCTTGGCCTGAGCATCGTAGAGGTCGGAGTAACCGATCGTTCCCGTGCTCTTCGGGGGCGACTTCACATCGCTGAGCATCGCCGAGTTGCCGGACGCTCCTTCCGCTCCGGCGAATTTGGGCCAGGACGGCAGGATCGACGTTCCGAGGGAGGGGTTGGTCCGCCAAGTACTGTTCCAGTCCGACATCAGGTTGGTCAGGACGTAGGTCATACCGGCCCCGTCGGAACGGTGGACCGCCGTGATCCCCAAGTTGATCGACTTGAGGCCGTTGTTGTTCGCCACGAGGAGCGTGTTGTTCCATGTCGTGATCTGGCCGAGGTAGATCCCGGCAAGCTCGGTTGCGGTGAGGTTGAGCGTGCCGGTGAAGCCGGGGATGTCGTAGACCGCGACGACCGCCCCTGCGGTGACGGGGAGCGTCAGGAACGTCCCGACCGCGGCGATGAGCCCGCTGGTCTGTGTGGTGTTCAGGCCCTCGTCGGTGACTGCGAAATCGACCGACTGAGCGGTGAGCTCGGTGATCCCCTGGCCCGCGCCGCTCGGAGCATAGTTCACCATGTTGGAAGTGGCTCCTTGGAACTCAGCCGTCCATTGCGAGATAATCGACGCGGGGAACGCCGCCCCGGCCCCCTGCAACGTGACGCCGGTGGGGCAACCGCTCGACGACGAGGACGGCCGAAGGCCGTACCACGACGTTCCAGCACCGACCCCGATGAGGACCGCCACGACCGCCACGACGCCGGTCACAAGGTAGATCCGGCCTCGGTCACCTCGGCGACGCACCACGGGGGGAGGGGTCGAGGCGGGGCCGGGTGGGGCGGCCGCGCTCATCGTTCCCTCCCGTCGAAGGCCCCGACCCCGGTGGGGGTGGGCGGGGCAGAGAATCTCGAGCTTGCGAGGGGGCCCACGAGGGCGGCGGCCGGCGACCCAGTTCGGCGCTCCATGACCCCTCGTGGGCGGCGGGGGCTATAAACGCAGCCCATTGACCCGTAAGTACAGCTGGCTTGCCCCCCTCGCGGGCAACCGTCGCAAGGTTCGGTCGGCTCGGGAGAAGCCGGCCGGTACCGACAAGGCTGGGAGCCCCCTGGACCTGTCGGATCGCGGTGGCCGAGTTGGGTCATAGATAGGTCTAATTACGGGCCGAGCCCACGGCATTCCTCCCGTGTCCCGCCGCGGTGGAACCCGCGGCGAGCCGAGCCTTCGGGGCCCGCAGAACGAGGCCTGGGGACGCCTTGGGCTGGGGCTCGGCCTTTTCTAGACCGGGAGCGGTACCTCGCTCGTGCCGGCTTCGGCCGTCCCCGCGGAGTCGGGCTGGGTCGTCTGGATCGAGGGGCTTCCCTGCGCGGGCAAGACGACTCTCGCGCGCGCGGTCGGCGAGCGCCTCCGCAGCGGGGGCCGGGACATCGAAGTCCTGGACGGGGATGAGGTCCGCAAGATGTTCTCCCCTGAGCTCGGCTTCTCCCGAAAGGACCGGGAGATGCACGCGCGGCGGGTCAGTTACGTGGCCCGGATGCTCTCGGGCCACGGCATCGTCGTCCTGGTCGCGATGATCACCCCGTACGAGACCTCGCGTCAAGCGGCCCGCGCCACCGTCGGGGACCGCTTCAGCGAGATCTGGCTCAAGTGTCCCTTAGAGGTCTGCCGCCAGCGGGATACGAAGGGCCTCTACCGTCGCGACCGTGCGGCGGGGAGCTCGAAGGTCACGGGCGTCGACGACCCGTTCGAGGAACCGCTCGCCCCGGAGCTGGTCGTCGACACGTCGACCGATCCCGTCGCCGTCTCGACCGAGAAGATCGTTCGCCACCTCTCCGGCCGAGGGGTCGTCGCGCCGATGCCCGCGGGCTAGGCGTGACCGGGCCGCCCCCGGGGCAGGGGGCAGGGCGTCGCGGGATCAGCTGCGGGCGGTCGGAGGAGGGGGGAGCAAAACCCGCCGCTCGAGCTCGCGCAGGATGTAGTCCGCCGATTCGTTCGGCGCGAGCCGGACCGCGTCGACCACGATCTCGGCGTGCTCGGGCGGTTCGTACGGGTCGTCGATCCCCGTCATCTCGTGGATCTCGCCCGCGCGCGCGCGGCGGTACAACCCCTTCACGTCGCGCTGCTCGCAGACCTCGAGAGGGGTGTTGATGTAGACCTCGACGAACCGTCCGATCTCGGCGCGCGCCCGGGCGCGCGAGGAGCGGTACGGGGAGATCAGGGCGACGATCGGGATCGACCCGTTGCGCGCCAAGAGCTTGGCGACGAACGAAACGCGTCCGGCGTGGGCCTCCCGCGAAGCGCGGTCGAAGCCCAGGTCGGCGCTGAGCCCCTTGCGGATCTCATCCCCGTCGAGCAGCTCGGTGAACCTTTCCCGGGCCCTGAGGCGCTCGAGCAGGGCACGCCCGATCGTCGTCTTCCCCGAGCTCGGCAGGCCCGTGAGCCAGAGGCAGAACCCTTCCGGTCCTCGCGTCATGCCCGCCCTCCTTCCTTACGAGGTCAAGACGGCGTCGGGCCGGCGTAGGACCTCGGCGACCTCGGGGCGGAGGATCTCCGTCGGCAGGTGCTCCCCCTTCGCCAGGCTCTCGCGGATCCGGGTCTGGCTCGTCACGACCCGCTCGGACACCCCGTGCGGGCAGACCTTCTCGCTGGCCATCCACCCGCACCGTCGGCAGAAGAACGCCTCCTCGTAGCGGAGTGGGACGACCCCGACATCGTATTCGTCGAAGATCCGGTGGCAGGCGTACGGGTCGTAGAACTTGCCGACCCCGGCCTGGTCCCGGCCGACGATGTACACCGCGCATCCGTAGTTCTTGCGTACGATCGCGAGGAACAGGGCCGCCTTCGGGCCACCGTAGCGCATCGTGATCCCGAGGGGGCGGACGATCACGCGGGAGGCAGGATAGTAGCCCCGGACGAGGGCGTCGTAGGCGTCCATGATCACCTCGGGGCGGTAGTCGCCCTTCTTGAGCCGCCCGACGACGGGGTGGACGAGGAGGCCGTCGATCTCCTCTCGCTCGAGCGTCACGCGCTGGAGGTACTCATGTGCCGTGTGCGGCGGGTTCCGGCACTGGTAGGCGGCGACGGTCCTCCATCCGAGCCGGCGAAACTCTTCGCGCAGCTCCGCCGGGCTCGGCTCGGGGCGGCCCCCGACGGTGTCGAGGCGACGGAGGAGCTCGACCGGACCACTCCAGGCGTACTCGCCCTGGCGCAGGATGTCGGCGACGTTCGGATGGGTCGGGTCCTCGGTCCCGTAGGCGCCTCGGGCGAGGGCGCGGCGGTCGAAGCGGAACTTCTCCTCGATCTTGAGCAGCGCGGTCGCGCCCCCGTGACCGTTGACGAGGGCGACCTCGTCGCCCGCGCGAAGCCCCGACGAGGCGGCCGCGTCCGGACCCTCCGGGATGGGGAAGACGACCGGCATCGGCCAGGGAAGGTCGCTCAGGAGACGGCCGCGCCCCAGGACCGACTCGAGCTCCGCCGGGCCCATGAACCCCTCGAGGGGGCTGTAGGCCCCGAATCCGATCTTCTCCGCGTCGTAGAGCTGGTCGACGAAGGGGTGGACCTTCGGGAGGTCGCCCAGCTCCGCGTCCCGGCGGGCGCGCGCCGGCTCGGAAACCTGGCGATCGACGAGCCGACCTCCATGGGGCGGAGGAATCACGGTGCTCCCCCTCGCATGGCGCCGACGTCTTGGGCGCACGGCTCCCTCCAGCGCGGACTTCCCTCGGCTCCTCCCGGGCGCACGTTCGGCATCGTGAGGCCGCTCACCGACGCGAGTATTTGGCACGCACGACCCCGCCCGGGGCGGGCCGGCCGGGAGCCGACACCATCGGGCGCTAGGTCGGCTCGGAGTCGGCCGGGGGAACGGCCGGGGCTCCTGCAGGTGCCGGGAAGCGCAGGTCGGTGTGGGGGTACGGCGCGACAGGCTGGGGTTTGGTCCGTGCAACCGGCGGCGCGGCCGGGGTGAGCAGGCCTGCGACGGCCGGGGTCGCCCTCACGATGACGTACATGACGAAGACGATCGTGACGATGAAGAAACTGGTCGGTTCCGTCTCGTAGAACGCGATGAAGATCCCGGCCCACGTCGCGAACAGGGCGATGCCCACGGAGAGGAGGACCGCGTAGAGCGGTCGCTTGACGAGGCGGACCGCGATCGCCGCCGGCGTCACCGCGAGGGCGAAGATGAGAAGGACGCCGACGACCGTGACGGCGACGGAGATCGCCACCGCGAGGGCGAGCATGAAAATGACCCCGAGGAGCACGGTATGCATCCCCTTCGCCTCCGCGACCTCCTCGTCCAGCGAGGCGAACAGCAGCTGACGGTACACCCAGCCCAGCAGGATCAGGACCGGGACGCTCACCTCGAGCGTGAACCAGACCTGGGAGGTGGTGACGGCCACGATGTCCCCGAACAGGATGGAGTAGGCTTCCGTGGCGAACCCATTGTAGAAAGCGAGGAACAGCAGCCCGAGCCCCAGCATGAACGCGAGGACCGTCCCGATCTCGACGTCCCGGTGCGTGGCCTTCTTGCCGAGCAGGGCGATGCCGGTGCCGGAGACGGTGGTGAACGCGAGGAGCCCGAAGAAGGGATTCACGCCGAAGAGCACCGCTCCTGCGGCGCCGGAGAACCCGACGTGCCCGAGGGCGTGGGCGGCGAACGAGGACCGGCGCAGCACCACGAGGTAGCTGACGACGCCGGCGACGACGGCGACGATCGTTCCGCCCTCGAAGGCGCCGCGCATGAATGGGTACTCCAGCATCAGCTGGAGGTCGGCCGGGAGGTTCCAGCTCCACCAGGTCCAGATCAGGTGAAGGTGCAACCAGCTCCAGAGGAGGCTCCAGCCGACGCTCGCACGGGCGCTCGTCATGCGTCCGGGTCCTTGTGGACGTCCTCGCCCCCGACGATCACGAGGTTCCCCCGGGAATCCCGCAAGACCTCCACCGGTACCCCGTAGAGCTCGGTGAGGCTCTCCGTCGTGAGGACCTGGCTCGGGAGGCCCGTCGCCACCCGGCCGTTGGCGATGTAGATGACCTTGTCCAGACAGCGGATCAAGGGGTTGATGTCGTGGGCGACGAGTAGCGTGGCGACGTTCCGCTTCCTCACGAGGCCATGGACCAGTTCGACCAGCTCGATCGCCCGCCGGATGTCCAGGTTGGCGAGCGGCTCGTCCAGCAGGAGCAGCTCCGGACGGGAGGCGAGCGCCTCGGCCAGGAAGATGCGTTGCAGCTCGCCGCCGGACATGGCGCCGAGCGACTTCCGCGCCAGCTCGGTGGCCCCTACCGACCGGAGCGCCTCCTCCGTGGCCTCCTGCTCGGCCCGGAACATGCCCGGAGTGAGGTTGGGGATCCAGCGGTTGCCGGAGTAACCGAGGCGCACGAGCTGGACCGCTTCGACGTTGGTCTCACGGTCGACCGCGTGGCTCTGAGGAACGTAGCCGATCTTCGGGTTGCCCCGCCGGGGAGGGGCCCCAAAGACCCGGAGGTCCCCGGCCACCGGTCGGACCAGTCCGAGGAGTAGCCGGAAGAGCGTGGTCTTGCCGGCCCCGTTCGGCCCGATGACGGCCACAAACTCCCCGCGCCGGATGCTAAAGCTGGCGTCGCTCCAGACGGGCTGGCCCCGGTAGCCGACCTCCAGATGGTCCGCACGCGCTACCTCTCCGGAGAGCACAGGATCGTCTCCTCCCTCTTCGTCTGCTCGATGGGCGACCTCACTCTCCCAGCTGCTTCGCGTCCAGGGCGACGTAGAGCGAGTTGAACTGCCCCCCCATCCACTGCTGGAACGTCGAGGTGGGCGGCACGATCGTCTCCGTGACGCTCATGACGCTGACGTTGTGGGACTGGGCGATCGCCTTCATGCTGGTCGTGATGGGAGTCACGGTCTGGGCGTTGAAGACCAGCACGTGGACGTTGCCGCTCTCGAGCTGACACTGGAACGTCACGATGCTCTGGTCGGGGGGATCGTTCCCCTCGGCGACGGCCTCCATGAAGGCGGGCGGTGAGACGAGGTCCAGCCCGGTGGCGTTCGCCAGGTAGACGAAGATGCTCTCGGTCGACGCGACCACCGTCCCCGCGAACTGGTGCTTGATCAGCCCTACCTCGGAGTAGAGCGACCCGAGCGACGCGGTAAGATTCTCGTACTGGGCGGTGAAGTAGGCGGTCAGCGACGGCGCGATCGTCGTGAGGTTGTGGTACATCCACGCGACGGTCTCGTTGATGTAGGTGGGATTGTACCACAGGTGCGGGTTGCCCGTGAGGATGCCTCCGGTGACGCTCACGCCCAGGCCATCCCCGATGTTCAGGACCGTCTGGTTCGGGGTGCCGTCCGCCTCGACGTCCAGGGTGCCCCACGAGTCGTAGCCGACGTTGTTGAGGATCACGTACTGGGCCTTCGTGATCGCCTTCGCGACGGAATCGTTCTGCTGGTACTCGTGGGGGTCGGTGTTGGGGTCGCTGATGACGCTCGTCACGTTGACGTGGGTCCCGCCTAGCTGGGAGACCAGGCTCCCCCAGAAGTTCTCGGCTGCCACGACGGCGATCACCTGACCGGACGAGGCCGGGGAGCCGGACGACCTCGCGACAGAGACCTCGGAGCTGGCGGGACCGTTCGGTCCGACCGCTACGCTGGGGCTCGACGCCGTCCTGGGGCCGGCGGTCTCCGCGGGCATCGCGACGCTCGGATTGGTCGGAGAGCTGGGCGTCGTGACCCCCGCGCACGGGTTCGGGGAAGCGAGCGCGAAGTGGTACACCACACCCCAGAGACCGACCACACCGATCAGGACCGCCGCCATCACGCACAGCACGACCCTCGCCGCGGCCAGCATCCTCAGGAACCTTCCTCGCCGCGGGCCAAGTGCAGAACGGTCGATCGGAGGCGGCCGCCCCCCGCGGAAGGCGAGCACGAGGCGATCGGCTGTCCGTGCGGACAGATCGGCGGATGCCCCTGGGCTTCGCAGATCTCCTGGACGGTGCGGTGGCTCAGCGCGAGGTCGACCTCGAGGGCGGCCTCGTGAGTGGCCCGAGCCGAAAGCCCGGCACGCGCGAACAGGCTCTCGGCCACGCGGTGGTGGCGCAAGTACTCGTCCAGACAGATCTGACCCCGGCGCGTGACCTGGCTCTTTCCTCGGAAGCGGCTGATCAGGCCCATCTCCTCGAGCGGTCCAAGGTGCGCCAGGGCGGACGGGGCCCGCACGCCCAGGCCTTCGGCAATCCCATTGAGCGAGGCCCCTCGTCCTTCCGAGGCGTGGGTGGCGACGAACCGCAGCGCCTCGAGCTGCCGGCGGGTCAGCCGCTGCAGGGGCTCCACGGAGGCCCTCAACGACGGGGAGTATTTACGGTGGGCCCTAATTATTAGGTATAATCTACGAATTCGTCCCGCGGTGGCGAGGGCGCGGTCCTTGCGCACCTTGATAACTCATGACGTCTCGGGAAACGCGGAGGGCAGGTAGACCACGATGGCGGAGACGAAGCGGGTCGGAGTCTTGGGGAGCGGGGACGTGGCCAAGCAGCTCGGGCGGGGTTTCGCCGCCCATGGCTATGACGTGATGCTCGGGACGAGGGACACGAAGAAGCTGGAGGCCTGGAAGAAGGAGACCCGCGGGAAGGTCTCGGTCGGGACGTTCGCCCAGGCGGCCGCGCACGGAGAGGTCGTCATCGTGGCCACCCACGGGGCGGCGACCGAGGCCGTGCTCGACGCGGCCGGTCCGCGGGCGTTCAAGGGCAAGCTCGTCCTGGACGCGACCAACCCGCTCGACCTCTCGCATGGAATGCCCCCGGGCCTCCTGTTCGGCCTCACCGACTCGCTCGGCGAACGGGTCCAGCGCAAGCTACCGGACGCGAAGGTCGTCAAGTGTTTCAACACGGTCAGCAACACCATGATGGTGGACCCGAAGTTCTCCAGCGGGCCGGCCCGCATGTGGATCTGCGGCAACGACGCCCAGGCCAAGCTCGCCGTCGAGGCCCTGCTGAAGGAGCTCGGCTGGGCCGGGGCGATCGACGTCGGCGGGATCGACGCCGCGCGGTGGCTGGAGGCGATGGTCCCGCTCTGGGTCCGCGCCGGGCAGGCCCTCAACACCTGGGAGCACATGCTCCAGGTCGTGACGTAGGCACCGCCGCGGACGGGGGGGCGTCGCCCCCGGCAGGGCGGACCCTCGGCAAGGGGAAATACGGACGAGCCCCGCCGTCGGGGAGCGGACCGATGACCGGATCTGGACCCGCCCGAAAGCACCCCCCCGAGCCCGGGGCTTCCCCCGGGGCTCCGAAGCCCCGGCCGGTCCCTGATTCCCGGTTCTCGGTCGCCTTCATGGACCGCACCGTCGACCCGTCGGTCGACTTCTACCGCTACGCCACGGGGACGTGGCTCCGGGAGAACCCGGTCCCCGCCGACAAGTCCAGCTGGGGATCGTTCGACGAGCTCCGTCAGCGGAACTTCGACCTCATCCACGAGATCCTGGAGGACGCGGCGACGCACGCCGGGGATGCCGACCCCTCTCCGAAGCGCCAGGTCGGCGCCTACTTCGCCTCGGCCATGGAGACCGCCCGTCTGGAGAAGCTCCGGTTCGAACCTATCGCCCCCGACCTTGCCCGGGTCGGGTCGGTCGGCTCCGTGAAGGAGCTGTTCTCCGTCCTGGCGGCGTACCACCGCCAGGGCGTGGGCGGGTTCTTCGAGAGCTACGTCTACCCGGACAAGCGCTCGAGCGAGGTCTACGCGTTCTACCTGGACCAGGGAGGGCTCTCGCTGCCGGACCGGGAGTACTACTTCGACCCCCGGTTCGAGCCGATCCGGAGCGCCTACCAGGCTCACCTCGGTCGAAGCTTCCGCTCGCTCGGCGACGGCCCGGACCGGGTCCGCCAGGCGACCGATGCGGTCGTCGGCATCGAGACGGAGCTCGCGCGAGCGAGCCGGACCCGCACGGAGCTCCGGGACGAGGAGAAGAACTACCACCGGGTCCCGGTCCCCGAGCTTGCCGCTCGGCATGCGTCGCTTCCCTGGCTGCCGTACCTCGAGGAGCGCGAGGTCGGCCGCATCCCCCACGTGATCGTCGGCCAGCCCGAGTACTTCGACGCCCTGGCGCGGCTGATCGTGGAGCGCCCCCTCTCGGAGTGGAAGGAGTACCTGCGCTGGCAGATCCTCCGGGACAGCGCCCCGTTCCTCCACGAGGAGGCCGAGGCCGAGAACTTCGACTTCTTCAACCGGACGATCCGCGGTCAGCAGCAGCCCGAGCCGAGATGGAAGCGTGCGGCGGCCGTGATCGACGAGACGCTCGGAGAGGCGCTCGGCCGCCTCTACGTCGAGCGGGCGTTCCCTCCCGAGGCGAAGGCCCGGATGGCGGTGCTGGTCGACGACCTGCGCGCGGTCTTCCGCGACCGGCTCGGTTCGCTCGAGTGGATGTCGGAAGCGACGCGGGAGCGCGCCCGCGCGAAGTTCGCCCGCTTCGAGGCGAAGATCGGCCACCCGGAGACGTATCGCGACTACTCGTCGGTCCGGATCGTCCCGGACGACTATCTGGGGAACCTCCGGCGCGCCCGGGCCTTCGAGGTCCACCGACAGGCGGTCCGGGTCGGGCAGCCGGTCGACCGCACGGAGTGGGGGATGACGCCCCCGACGGTGAACGCCTACTTCAGCCCGGTCAAGAACGAGATCGTCTTCCCGGCCGGGATCCTCCAACCGCCGTTCTTCGACGTCGGGCGGGACGACGCGGTGAACTACGGGGGCATCGGCGCGGTCATCGGCCACGAGATCACCCACGGCTACGACGACCAGGGACGGAAGTTCGACGGCTCCGGCAACCTGAACGACTGGTGGACCGAGGCGGACGCGCGCGAGTTCGAACGGAAGGCACGGGACGTGGTGCAGGAGTACGGCCGCTTCGAGCCGCTCCCGGGGCAACCGGTCAACGGGGAGCTCACGCTGGGCGAGAACCTCGCCGACCTCGGCGGCCTCAGCGTCGCCTTCGAGGCGCTGCAGCGTCGGCTGGCCGCGGAGCCGTCCCGCCGCCGGACGGTCGACGAGCTCACCCCGGAGCAGCGGTTCTTCCTCTCCTGGGCCCAGGTCTGGAGGCAGAACTGCCCCGACCCGGAGGTGCGGCGCCGGCTCGTCATCGACCCCCATTCGCCCGGCCGGTTCCGAGCGATCGGCGCGGCGGCCAACATGAACGCGTTCTTCGACGCCTTCGGCATCCGCGAGGGGAGCCCGATGTGGCGTCGCACGAGCGAGCGCGTAAGGATCTGGTAGGTCCCGCCCGCGGCGGGCGGCGCCCCTTTCGAAGGCCGATAGGCTCGAGGGGCCCTCGAGCCTCCGGAGCACCCGCGTCTTAGCGCGTCCGTCGGCGAGAGCTCCGAGACGTCACCTCGTCGGCCTTCGGCCATCGCGCGCACCGACGTGGTCGGCTACGCGGCCCGCACCCGGGCGCACGGGCAGGGGCCCTCAAGCTCCTCCGGGAGCAGGAGGACCTGGCCGACCTTTGTTCGAGGCCTACCGCGGGCTTCGAGTCAGGGGTAAGAGCCGAGGGAGGGATTCGAACCCCCACGAAACGGATCTGCAGTCCGTCGCATTAACCGCTCTGCCACCTCGGCGCGGCGGGGGCGAACCGGCTCAGGGTTAAAGTCCTCACTCGGCACCGCGGGCGTGCCGTCGTCCTTTGGAACCGGCCTTCGGGCGGCTCGACGGGCCCTCGGGACGCGGCGGCCCCGGCCGAGGTCCCGGGGGCACCTCGGCCCGGGGCGACGAGGGGAGGGCGGTCCCCGCCCTCGAGCGTGGAGACGAGGTTCCTCGCTCAGATCGCGCGGAGTCCGCGTCGAAGGCGGAGGCCGAGGGAGCGGAGGGCGATCCGTGACCTGGTGAGCGGGCCGGCCCACCGTCCCTCCGCCACGGTCGAGCCGTGCCGGAGCGCTTCGAGGAGGTCATCGATCGAATCGGCGCCCTCGGGGAACCGGGTCCACGCCCGGCCGAGCTCCCGGGCGTCGTGAGTGTCGCTCCCTCCCGTGGTCCCGAGGGACCGCGCCGCTGCGACGTCGCGGGCACGGGCGTTCGCCGACGGCCCGTTGTGGCCGTTGACGACCTCGAGGGCCGGGACGCTCGAGGCGCGGGCCACCACCCCCCCGACGCCGTGGACGCGCCGGAACGGGTGGGCGAGCACGGGCACCCCCCCGTGGTCGGTCACCCACGCGATCGTCTCGGCGACCGGCCGGCCTCCCGGAGGAGGCGCCGACAGGCCGTAGGCCAGGAGGTGGCCCTCGAGGGTCGAGATCTCCACGCCCGGGATCAGCCGGAGCTCCGGGTGCCCTCGGGAGAGCTCGGCCAAGGCCGCGTGGCCCGCGACGGTGTTGTGGTCCGTGAGGGCGAGGCCATCGAGGTGGACAGCGGCCAACCGCGCGACGAGCCGGTCGATCGGGGTACGTCCGTCCGGGGAACGGTCCGAATGGACGTGGAGGTCGAGCCGCAGGCCCGGCGTCATCGGACCTTGGCGCCGATCGGGGCCTCCTCGGCGGGCCGGCCCGCGAGAGCCGGACCGAAGGAGACGAACGTACCGTCCACGGCGTCGGGGCGCTCACGACGGACGACCCCGACCGTGCCCGGAGCCCAGTCGCCCGCGACCTGTACGGTGGCGCCGCCGACGTCGACCGGGGTCGCCCCGTCGTGGGCCGGTCCCGAGACCCGGCCGACGACCAGCGAGACCGACGCGAACTCCTCGTACGTCACGCTCCGGGCGTCCGCTCCTGCGCCCTCCGCGAACGTCCCCGACCGGACCCCCTCGGGAGGGGCGCAAAGGACCGAGCGCTCTCCCGCCTCGGCGGCCAGGACCATCCCCTCGGAGGTGATCCCGCGCAGCGGCCGCGGGGCGAGGTTCGCGAGCAGGACGACCTTGCGTCCCTGGAGCGCCTCGGCAGGGTAGGACGACCTCAGCCCGGCGACCACCGTCCGCCGTCCTCGCTCGCCAAGGGCGAGGTCGAAAACGTAGAGACGGTCGGCGTTCGGGTGCGGCCGGACGGAGACGATCTCCCCCGCGACGAGCGCAAGGGGCACCTTGCCCGCGCTCGCGGGAGGCCCCGGAGCCGGGGGAGCGGGCGAGGCGCGGACCTCCTCCGGCTTCGGGAACAGCGGTCGGACCTCGCCGAGGCTCTGGCCGGGCGGGAGCGGCTCGAGGGCACGGTCCCAGTCGCGGGGTCCCGGCGGGTCGGCGAACCCGAGCATGCGGAACACCTCCGCGCCCGAGAAGGGTAGGACGGGCGTCAGCCAGGTCGCGAGCGCCCGGAGCCGCCACAGCGCCTCGTAGACGACCCGCGAACGCTCCGGCTCGGCGAGCTGCCACGGCTTCGCGTCGTGGAACCACCGGTTCGCCTCCCGGACCTCCTCGAGGGTGCGGTCGAGCGCCTCCTTGAGGTGGACGCTCTCGAGCTCGGCGGTGATCTCGCGGTGGGCCTGGGCGATCCTGGCCCCCGTGCCACCCGCCCGGTCCGGCTCCCAGCCGTCCGGAGGGGTCGGGACACGGCCGCCACAGCGGTCCCGGGCGAGGACGAGCGTGCGCTGGACGAGGTTCCCGTACTGGTTCGCGAGGACCTCGTTGCGCAGCTGGTCGAACTCGTTCCAGTCGAGCTCGGTGTCGTGGTTCTGCGGCGCGAGCAGCGCCGCGTAGAACCGGATGACGTCCGGCGGGTACCGCGCGAGGAGCGACGGGATGAACGGGTCGGTCCCCTCGGTCCTGGACTTCGAGACCTTCTTCCCTTCGACGAGCAGCCACTCGTTCGCGGGAACGTCGAACGGGAGACGGAGGCCGCCGACGCCGAGGAGGATCGCCGGCCAGATGATCGTGTGGTGGAACTTGTTGTCCTTGCCCACGAAGTAGTAGGCCCTCACCGGCTCCCGCTCGTCCCAGTAGCGGTGCCAGGCGTCGGGCCGGCCGGCCCGGATCGCCCACTCCTCCGACGCGGAGAGGTAGCCGATCAGCGCGTCGAACCAGACGTAGAACCGCTTGGTCGGGTAGCCGTCCAGCGGCAGGGGGACCCCCCAGTCGAGGTCGCGCGTGATCGGGGTGGGGTGGAGGCCCTCGGTGAGGAAGCTCTCCGCGACATGGCGCGTCGACGGCCGCCAGTGGCTCTGGGCGGCGATGTACTCCTGGAGCCGGGGCGCGAGGCGGTCGAGCTCCAGGTAGAAGTGCTCGGTCGGGCGCCGCTCGGCCGGGGTCCCGCAGAGCGAGCAGCGCGGGATGCCGAGCGTCCGCGCCTCCAGGGGGCGGCCGCACCGATCGCATTCGTCGCCTCGGGCGGTCTCGAACCCGCAGTGCGGGCAGGTCCCCACCAGGTACCGGTCCGGCAGGAACCGCCCGTGCTTCGGGCAGTACGGCGCCTCCTCCGTCCGGCGCCGCACGAACCCGTGCTCGAGGAGCGCGAGGAACAGTCGCTGGACCGTCCGCTCGTGGACGGGGGTATGCGTCGTCGTGAAGAGGTCGAACGTGAAGCCGAGGCGCTCGAACGCCTCGCGATTGATCGCGTGGTACCGCTCCGCGATCGTCGCCGGGGTCGTCCCCTCCTGCTCGGCCCGCACGAGCGTCGGGGTCCCGTGCATGTCCGAGCCGGAGACCATCAGGACCTCGTCGCCCCGGAGGCGGTGGAACCGGGCGAAGATATCCCCCGGGAGGTACGCTCCCGCGAGGTGGCCAAGGTGGAACGGGCCGTTCGCGTACGGCCAGGCGACCGCGACCAGGATGCGCGCCACCGTGCCTCCCCCAGGGGGCCCGAGGCGGCCGGTCCCCTAAGGGTTTCGCGGGGGAGGGGCCCGTCGGCCGGCCGTCCTAGTTCCCGGCCGACGCCGGCCGCGTTCCTTTAACGACCGGGTGCCGTGGCGATGGCGGTGCCCGATACCGAACCGCCGATGGTACGCCCGTCGAACGCCGAGGCGGACCGGGAGATCGGGGTCCGGCACCCCGTCCTCGGCCACGGGTTCGTCGCCCTGGTCGACTACATGGGCGACGACGCGGCGATCGTGCAGGCGGCGCGGGTCTCCTACGGTCGGGGCACGAAGTCGGTCCGCGACGACCGGGGCCTGATCCGCTACCTCCTCCGCCACCGCCACACGACGCCGTTCGAGATGGTCGAGCTGAAGTTCCTCGTGCGGCTCCCGATTTTCGTCGCCCGACAGTGGATCCGCCACCGGAGCGCGTCCGTGAACGAGTACAGCGCCCGCTACTCGGTCGTCCCGGACGAATTCGAGCTCCCCCCGCCGGAGGAGGTCCGCCACCAGTCGCTGCGCGACCGCCAGGGTCGTGGGGACCGCCTGGACAACGCCGTCGTCGAACGGTTCCGCTCCGACCTCGAGCGGGTGGCGACGGAGGCCTACGCGGCGTACTCCCGCGCCCTCGAGGCCGGGGTCGCCCGGGAGACCGCCCGCCTCGTCCTGCCGGTCGCCTACTACACCCAGTGGTACTGGAAGGTCAACCTGTGGAACCTGTTCCACTTCCTCTCGCTCCGGCTCGACCTTCACGCCCAGGAGGAGATCCGCCTGTACGCGGCGGAGGTCGCCAAGCTCGGACGGCTCGTCGCCCCGGTCGCCTTCGAGGCGTTCGACGAGTTCGTCCTCGACGGGCTGTCGCTCGGGAGCCGCGAGCAGGCCGCGCTCCGGAACATGCTCTCGGGCGCGACCCCCGAGGCGGCGTGCCGGCAGGCCGGCCTCCCGCTCAAGCGCGCGGACGGCCGCCCGATGGCGACGGGCGAGGGCGTCGAGTTCCTCGAGAAGCTCGCGAAGCTCCGCGGCGAAGCGCCGGCGGCCGACGACGAGTAGCCGGAACGGCCGACGCGCCCGTGCCTCAGAACTCCGGGTCGTCCCCGGCCTGGAGCGTGAACCCGTCGTGGGGAGTGAACGACGGGAGCCGGCCGGAGAACCGAGCCGGGCTGACGGTCGCCAGCCGCGCGGCCGCCGCCTCGCCCCCGCCGGCGATCACCTCCGCGAGGCGCGCCGCGGCCCCCCCGGCCCGCATCACCCCGAACCCGTTGAAGCCGGTGATCGTGTAGAGCCCCGGCGCCCCCGCCACCGGCCCGACCAGCGCCCGCCGGTCCGGGGTCGCCACGCACACCCCGGCCCAGGCCCGGACGAGCTTCGCCTCGGCCCAGCCGGGAAGACGCTCCTGGAAGCTCTCGGCGAGATGGGCGACGAACTCCGGGTCCCCGGTCGGCACGAAGGTCGCCGGGTCCGCCTCGACCCGCTCCGTCCCATCGCCCGCGAGCAGACGGCCGTTCTCCTCCGGACGGGCGTAGACGTCCGAATCGAGGTCGTCGAACGACGGGGCGCTCTCGGGCACGCCGTCGGGCACGGTGAGGACCGCGGCCTGCGTGCGGTACGGCGCGAGAGGTAGGGGAAACCCCGACGCCTGGAGCAACTGCTTCGACCAGGCCCCGGCCGCGACGATCGCCACGGGGGAGGTGTAGGTCGTTCCCCGGATCGACCACGACCAGGAGCCGGACCCGCCCAGGACCTTCCCGACGGGGGAGACCAGCCTCCACTCCACCCCGAGCCGCCGTCCCTCGGTGACGTACGCCTCGGCGAGGGTGCTCGGCGCGACGACGGCATCCGTCGGAGCGTAGGCGATCTCCAGGAGGTCGTCGGTCCGCACGGCGGGGAGGAGCCGGGAGAGCTCGGACGGCTCGATCGAGCGGACGTCGACCCCCCACGACCTGAGCTCCGCGACGCGCTCCCGCAAGGCATCGGCGACCGCATCGTCCGAGGTCCACCGGACGAACCCGTTCGTCCGGTACGCCCCGGGGGCCCCTCGCGCGGCCAGGACGGCGTACTCCGCCTTGGATTCTCGGACGACCTCCACGTCCCACCGGTCCCAGAGCTGCTCGCTGACGATCCCAGCGGCGCGTCCGGTCGCCCCGGCGGCAGGGGTGAGCGCCTCGAACGCGATGACCCGGCGGAACCCGCGCCGGGCGAGGTGGTAGGCGACCGCCGCGCCGGAGACGCCGACCCCGATCACGAGGGCGTCGGCGTGTTCGACCGCCACGCGGGGGGCAGCGAACCCGGGTTAATACTGCGGCTTGGCGCGCTGGTAGGCGTCGCGCAGCGCCTGCGTGTCGACGTGGGTGTAGATCTGCGTCGTGGCGACCGACGCGTGCCCGAGGAGCTTCTGGATGTAGCGGATGTCGCACCCCCGCGACAGGAGGGTCGTCGCGAGGGTGTGGCGGAGCATGTGAGGGGTCACCCGGCGGGGGATCCCGGCGTCCGCCGCGGCCCGACGGACGATCCGCTCGACGGTCACCGGCCCGATCGGGAAGAGGCGGTCGGAGGAGACGCCCCCGAGCGCCCGCTCGCTGAGATAGCGGTCGACCGCCGCACGCGAGCGGTCCTCGAGAACGACCTCCCGGTCCTTGTCGCCCTTGCCGCGGCGGACGTGGAGGATGTTCCGCTCGAACTCGATGTCCTCGACCTTCAGGTGGCAGAGCTCGCCGACCCGCAGCCCCCCGAACGCTAGGACGTGGACGATCGCGCTGTCGCGCGCCGAGGAGCTGACGGCGTCGAGCAGACGGTGGACCTCCTCCTCGGTCAGGTACCGGGGGAGGCGCTCCGGACGGCGCGGGGGCTCGAGGGTGTCGGCGGTCGCGAGGCCGTAGCTGCGGAAGAGGCAGGCGAGCCCCCGGATCGTCGTGTAGAGCGAGTTCTTCGCGTAGTGCCGCTGGAGGACCAGGTACTCCCGGTACGCCTCGAGGTCCTGCTCCGTCACGTCCGAGAGAGGCTTCTGGGCGAACGCGAGGAACGTCCTGGCGATGTGGCCGTACTGCTTGACGGTGCACGGACTGCGCTCCTCGGCCTGGAGCTTGCGCTGGAACCGCTCCACCATGTCGGTGACGCTGAAGCCGGTCGCCCCGATCGGGCGGACCCGAGGGCCGCGAAGACGACGGCCGAACTCCGTCGTGCGCGCGGCGCTCGCTGAAGAGGACATCGCGGCTCGCTGGCCAGCGTGCGGGTAATAATCGTATGCGCGCAGTGGAACGTCCGCGGTCGCTCGACGCTCAAATAGAGCGCCGGGCTCGAGGGGATGTGCGGTGCTCGACGTGCCCGCGGCGTGCGGTGGTCGACGCGCCGTACCGCGGGGGCCATCTCTGCGCCGACCACCTCCGGGCCTCGGTTGCCGAGCGGTTCCGGCAGGAGATGCACCGCCAGCTCCCGGGGTTCGGGCGGGGCACGGTCGCGGTCGCGCTCTCCGGCGGGAAGGACTCCTCGGTCGCCCTCGCCCTCTCCCACCGCTACTTCGCCCGTCGACCGACCGTCAAGCTCGTCGCGCTCAGCGTCGACGAGGGGATCGACGGCTACCGCTCCGCGACGCTCGAGGCGGCCGCCCGGCTCACCCGCGCCCTCGGGGTCGAGCACACGATCATCCGGGCGGAGCGCGAGCTCGGGACGAGCACGGACGCCCTCGCCCGCGAGCTCCCGGGGACCCCCCCGTGCTCGTTCTGCGGGGTCTGGCGGCGGCAGCTCCTGAACCGTGCGGCCCGAAAGGCCGGCGCCGACGTCCTCGTGCTCGGCTTCAACCTGGACGACCTCGCCCAAACGGTCCTGATGAACCTCGTGCGGGGCGACCTCGACCGCCTCGTACGGATGGCCCCGCACCGGCGGCGCCAGCCCGACCTCGTGCCGCGCATCGCCCCCCTGGCGACCGTTCCGGAGCGCGAGGTCTACCTCTACGCTCGGGGCGAGGAGCTCCCGTTCGACCACGGAGAGTGCCCGCACGCCGACCGGGCCCAGAGGAACCTGTTCCGGACGATCGTCTGGGAGCTCGAAGCGGCGCAGCCCGGCACCCGCCAGGCGCTCCTGCGAACCCAGGAACGGCTCGTCGAACGCTGGCTCGCCCAGGACGAGCTGGGGGCGCCGCGCCGGTGCCGGGGGTGCGGGGAACCGTCCTCGGGGGAGCTCTGCCGGGCCTGCGAGTTCCTGAAGATCGCCCGCACCGCCCCGGCGGAGGCCGCGGCCGCATGACCGCGGGGGCCGCCGCCGACCCTGGGGCGCGGGGGGCCGCGCCGGCCCCCCGGGTGTTCGTCGTCGGCGCCGGGCTGATGGGCGCGGGGGTCGCCGCCCAGTGCGCCCTCGCGGGGTTCCCGGTCACGCTCGAGGACATCTCGGACGCGCTCGTCGAGCGCGGCATGGCCCGCGCCCGCCGCGCCCTCGACCACGCGCTCGAGCGAGGGGAGATCGACCCCCCGCGCCGTGACGCCGCGCTCGGGCGCCTCGCCCGCGCGGTGGGGCTCGACGGCGCCCGCTCGGCCGACGTCGTGGTCGAGGCGGCCCCCGAGGACCTCCCCCTCAAGCGGAGGCTGTTCGTCGACCTCGAGCGGGTCGCCGCCCCAGGGGCGATCCTCGCCTCCAACACCTCCTCCCTGCCGATCGCCTCGATCGCGGGCGACCTGCGCGACCCCGGCCGCGTGGTCGGGCTGCACTTCTTCAACCCGGTCCTCCAGATGCCGCTCGTCGAGCTGATCGCGAGCGCCCGCACCCGTGAGGAGGTCGTCGAGCGCGCGGCACGGTTCGCCACCGGGCTCGGGAAGACGGTCGTCCGCAGCGCGGACACCCCCGGGTTCGTCACCTCGCGCGCGCTCGCCGTGCTCGTCAACGAGGCGGCCCGGATGCTGGAGGAGCGCGTCGCCGAGCCGGCCGACATCGACACCGCCTACCGCCTCGGCTTCCACCACCCGATGGGCCCGTTCGCCCTGGTCGACCTGGTCGGGATCGACACGACCGTCGCGATCCTGGACATCCTCTACGAGGGCCTGCACGATGAGCGCTACCGCGCCTCCCCCCTGCTGCGGAGGATGGTCGCCCAGGGAAAGCTCGGGCGCAAGACCGGTCAGGGGTTCTACGCCTATCCGGCCCGGGGAGCATCTCCGCCGTGAGCGACGTCACCTCGCTCGAGGACCTCGTACTCCTCGTGCTGGTGGCGCTCGCGCCGGCGCTCACCTACCTGGTCTGGGTCCGCAAGGGCGAGAGGGGGGCGGCGGAGGCTTGGGGGACGCTCCTCGGAGCGTTCACCTACGGAGCGATCTTCGCGACCATCGCGGCCGGGATCGTCGAGATCGTCATCGTCGGGCTCGGCACGAGCGTCAGCCAGCGGTACCCGGCCCCGGAGTTCGTCTTCCTGAACGGGAACTCGACCGCGGGAGCGTTCTTCCTCGTCCTCGTCGTCGCCCCGTTCGTCGAGGAGGCCCTGAAGGCGTCCGGGGTCGTGGCCCGGCGCACTTCGCTCACCCGCCTCGCGGACGGGCCGGTCGTCGGCGCTTCCGTCGGCCTCGGGTTCGGCTTCTTCGAGACGTTCCTCTACGGGCTCGGCGCGTTCCTGGTCGGCGGGCTCGCCGCGGGGATCACCCTGATCGTGATCCGGAGCCTATCGAGCGTCCTGCTCCACGGCAGCTCGACCGGGATGTTCGGCTACGGGTACGCCCGTTCGAAGTTCGGCGTCCCCGGGGCCGGGAGCGGTAGCTACTACCTGCTCGCGGTGGGGATGCACGTGGCGTTCAACGCCCTCGCCTCCGCGAGCATCCTGCTCGCGCTGGTCGGCGTCACCGGCGTCGCAGCCGATGTCGGCGCGGCGATCGCCCTCGTGGCGGCGGTGGCCTTCGCCTTCACCGCCATCGAGCACGTCCGCTCGGTCACCCAAGCGGCCGACTATCCGGCGCTCCTGAGGCCCCCGACGACGTACGCCAAGCGCCCGCCGGCCGAGGGCCCATAGCGCGCTAGGACCGGTCGCGCTTCCCCTCGCCTCGGCGCCAGTCCGACTCGCCCATCGCACGGTAGACCGAGCCGTCGTCGTCCGCGCGCGGCGCGTCGTCCGCGGTCCCGACGGCGCGGATCCGGCCCTTCCGGAGGAGCCAGTAGTGAATCCTCCAGGTCTTCCCTCGCGACACGGTCGCGTCCTCCTCCTCGCTCGTGAGGAGCCCCTCCTCCTCGAGCGCGTAGAAGCGGTCGCGGTCCTCGCTCGAGAGCTTGTTGTCGAGGACGGAGTCGTCGGCCCCGAAGTAGCCGAGGATCATCCGGGCGGTCGGACGAGCCTCCGCCGGCGCCATCTTCCCGCGCGCGACCAGGGTACGCTCCAGCGCGCGCGTCAGTTCGGCCTCGGTGATCGACGCCATCCATCGGTCCCGAGGCGGACGCCACGCAAAACGTTCACGCCGGAGGACGCCCCCAAGCTCGTTAAGAGGAGGGCCGGGTCGCCCCCGCCGTGGCGGGCGGCGCGACGTTCGACCTGGACGAGGGCCACCTTACTGTCGCGCGGCGGGCCGCGGGCCGGGGCCTCTGCCCGGAATGCTTCGGCCGCCTCCTCGGGCGGTGGGGGCACGGGCTCTCGAACCCGGAGCGCGCGGCGCGGGTCCAGGCGGCGCTCGGCGCGTCCCCGGGCCCCGCCGCGGAGGTGTGCCCGGTCTGCGGGGGGGTCTTCGCCCGCCTGGACGTTTGGGCCGAGCGGGCCATCCGGGCCGCTGACGGCTACGAATGGCACCGGTTCACCTGCGGCTCGCGCTGGGACCCGGAACGGCTCGCGGCCGAGGAGGCGCTCTGGAGCGAGGTTGGGAGCTCCTGGGGCGAGAGCGCCCGGGCGGCGTTCAACCGGGAGCTCGGCAAGCGGCTCGAAGCACGGTCGGGAGGCCAGGGAGGTCCGCTCCACCCGGACGTGGTCTTCCTCGCCGACCTGCCGGTCGGCCGCGTCGAGCTCACCGTCGCGTCGCTCTACGTGCGGGGCCGCTACCGCAAGTTCGACCGTTCGATCCCCCAGACCCGGTGGCCGTGCCGCCGGTGCGCCGGCCGCGGGTGCGTCCACTGCGACGGGAGCGGGCGGACCTACCCGACGAGCGTCGAGGAGCTGGTCGCGGCGCCGTTCGTCGCCGCCTCCCGGGCGGAAGGGACGAAGTTCCACGGCATGGGCCGCGAGGACATCGACGCGCGGATGCTCGGAAGGGGGCGACCGTTCATCCTCGAGCTCCTGCGGCCCCGCATCCGCTCGATCGACCTCGTCTCCCTCGCGGGGGCGCTGGGCCCCGACGCTGCCGGGAGGGTCGAGGTCGGCGAGGTCGGCCCGGCCGAAGGCGCCGACGTCGTGAGGATCAAGGAGGCCGCGCCGGAGAAGAGCTACCGCGTCGGCGTCGCGGGGGCGGTCCCGCTCGGAAAGGTTAAGGAGGCGCTCTCGCTGGTAATCGGCCAGACGATCGCCCAGCGCACGCCGGCGCGCGTCGCGCATCGGCGGTCCGACCGCGTACGCGCGCGCCGGATCGTGGATGCCCGGCTCGTCGACGAGGCCGAGGGGCGGTTCACGGTAGAGCTCAGGACCGAGGCCGGAACGTACGTCAAGGAGTGGGTGGAAGGCGATGAGGGGCGCACCGAACCGAGCCTCGCCTCCCTCGTCGGCGCCCCGCTCCACGTCGAGTTCCTGGACGTGCTAGAGGTCCACGACACGGAGGGAACGTAGATGGTCAAGAGCTCGAAGGGATTCCGCTCGCGCTCGCGCGGGACGTTCACGAAGAAGGTCCGCGAGAAGGGGCTCCCCCCGGTGAGCCGGTTCTACCGGAAGTTCGAGGTCGGCGAGAAGGTCGTCGTCCGCCTCGAGCCGTCCAGCCCTCGCGGCCAACCCCACCCCCGCTACCAGGGGCGGACGTGCACGGTCCTGGGACGCGTGGGCAACGCCTACCGCCTCGAGTTCCTGGACGGCGGCAAGCGCAAGGAGCTCGTCAGCCTGCCGATCCACCTGAGCCCTGCCGGCCGGAGGATCGATGGCTGAGCCGGTCCCGCTCGCACGGGTGAAGCAGCTCCTCGCCGAGGAGGCGACGCGCCGGACCCTCCCCCGGGAGGCGGCGCTCGCCCTCCAGCACGCGGAGACGTTCGCGAAGCTCGAGGCGGAGGACGCCGCGAAGCTCGTCGCCGAGCTCAAGGCGCTCCCGTTCGTGGACACGAGCCTCGCGACGAAGATCGCGGACGTGCTCCCACAGTACCCGGAGGAGATCCGCCTGCTCTTCTCCAAGGAACGGGTCGTGCTCGATGAAGCGCAGATCGCCCGCCTCCTGGAACTGGCCGCTCAGCACCGATGAGCGGGGAGGGCCCGTGGAACAGTACGCGCACATCCTGGACGTCCTGCCGAACGGCCGGCAGACCGACCACGGGTTCCACCGGGAGCCCCTCGCCCTCGCGATCGGCGACGACGAACTGAAGCTGTTCGAGCTGGTCCCCCGGCCCGGAGCCCCGCTCGCCCCCGGCCAGCGGATCTCCCTTCTTCCCCAGTCCGGGCTCCCCCCCGTGATCGACCACGTCCGCCGGCGGCTCAGCTACGACGAGCTGACGGTCTCCGCCCGGTCCGAGCTCCCGGCCGCGCTCGAGGCGATCGTGCGCGAGAACAGCGCGCGGTACCTGCGCTTCTTCAACGAGGCCCCGGCGGTCTCGAGGAGGTTCCACCTCCTCGAGCTCCTTCCCGGGATCGGCAAGAAGACGATGCAGCAGATCGTCGACGAGCGCCGCCGCGCCCCGTTCGGCAGCTTCAGCGAGATCGAGGAGCGGCTCGGGCTCAAGAACCCGGAGCGGCTCGTCGTCGCCCGCATCGAGCAGGAGCTGAGCGGTGTCGAGGACAAGTACCGGCTCTTCGTCGCTCGCTAGCCGGGCCGGTTCGGTCCCGGCGGTGCCAGACCGACCGAGGGCGGTCGACGAGGCGCTGAGCCGCCTGGGCGTGCGGCCGTCCCGTGGCCTCGGGCAGTCGTTCCTGGTCGACCGGTTCGTCGCCGACACCCTGGCCGCCATCGCCGAGCCGGCCAGCGGCCGGGCGGTCGTGGAGGTCGGGGGGGGCCTCGGGATCGTGACCCGGGCCCTGCTCGAGCGCGGCGTGCAGGACCTCACGGTCGTCGAACGGGACCGGCGCCTGGCGGACCACCTTACGGCGACGTTCGGCCGCTCGATCGCGGTCCGATGCGCGGACGCCCGCACGTACGACTTTCCGCGCGACGTGACGGTCGTCGGGAGCCTTCCGTACTCGAGCGCGACCCTGATCGTCCTGGAGCTGTTGCACCGGAGGGTCCGGCGCATCGCCGTCCTCCTCCAGAAGGAGGTCGCCGAGCGGTTCGCCGCTCCCGCGGGAAGCCGGGCGTACGGCCGGTCGTCGATCCTCGCCCGCCTCTACGGGGAGCCGGAGCTCTTGCGCGAGGTCGGGCCCGAGGCGTTCCACCCCGTGCCGCGGGTCTCGAGCCGGCTCTGGGCTCATACGGCGAGGGACGGGGCCCTCCCCGTCCGCTCGGTCGTTCGCTTGGAGGAGGTCGTGCGCCGCCTCTTCGCCGCCCGCCGCAAGCAACTCGGCAACCTCCTCCCCCAGTTCGCCTCCGACCGGGCCGACGCGGAGGAGCTCGCGCGCGAGGCCGGGTGGCCGGAGGCGTGGGCGCACCTCCGGCCCGAGCAGCTGGGGCCGGAGGCGTTCTTCCGCCTCACGACGGTCCTTGAGGACCGGGCGAGCGGCTCCTCTCCGAGAGCGGCCTCTCGGTCCCTGGCCCGCCCGCCGGACTGAGGGGTCCCTCCGTCGCGGCGGGTCGACAGACGGCGTGGCGGGGCGACCTGGAAGGGAGGGCCCGGGGCCGGCCCCGCCGAGGGATGCGCGAGGATTATACGTTCGGCCGCGTTCGGGCGCCATCAATTCTTTTCTGGAGGAGGAGGGAAGAGCGAGCGGCTGGTCCGTCGACCTGAACATGGTGTCCGACCCTCCCGCTCCGCGCACCCCACCGCTCCCGAGGCCCCGGCGGCCCCGCGGCCCGACGTCGCTGGACGTGCGGTTCCGCCGGTTCGGGGACCGGGCCGGCCAGTTCGTTCGGTCGATCGAAACGCTCACCGCGTTCGAGGGCGACCTCGGGTCCCTGCAGGCCGAAGCGAACCTCAGGATCGCCCGGAGCGCGTTCGGGAAGTGGTCGGTCGAGATCCTGGAGATCCTCCACCCTCGACGCCGGGCGAGCTTCGGCGAGCTGCGACGCCTCCTCGACGGGATCTCCCCAAGGGTCCTCTCCGCGAAGCTGAAGCTCCTCGAGGAGCACGGCCTCGTAGAGCGGACGATCGTACCGTCCCGGCCTCCCCGCCCGGAGTACGCCCTGACCGGCCGGGGCCAAGAGGTCACGAGGGTCGGGGTGACGGTGCTGCGGTACCTCCGGGAACGGGGGGCACGTCCTTTCCCGGGCCCGTCGCGCCGGCGACGGTCGTCCTGAACGGCACGACCGGGGCCCGAGCGCGTCCCGGCCTCCGAGCCCGTCGGGGGGGCAGGGGCCGGTCCCGGGACCCCGGAAGGAGCCCGCCGAGCTCATGCTTATATAGAAGGGCAATCTGCCCACAGGCGGTGACCGTATGCTTCAGGGAACACCGATCCTCGTGTTGAAAGAGGGAACGGAACGCGAGCGGGGCAAGGGCGCTACCGCGAACAACATCGCCGCCGCGCGCGCCATCGCGGACGCCGTGAGGTCGACGCTCGGCCCGCGCGGGATGGACAAGATGCTCGTCGACTCGATGGGCGACATCACGATCACCAACGACGGCGTCACCATTCTGAAGGAGGTCGACGTCGAGCACCCGGCCGCGAAGATGCTGGTGGAGGTCGCCAAGACCCAGGACCAGCAGTGCGGCGACGGGACGACCACCGCGGTGGTCCTCGCGGGGGAGCTCCTCAAGCGCTCGGAGTATCTGCTCGAGCAGAACGTTCACCCGACCGTGATCACCCGGGGGTTCCAGCTCGCCCTCCAGGAGGCGCGCCGCCTTCTCGAGGCGGACATCGGCATCTCCGTGAAGCGCGACGACGACGCGATCCTGCGCGATTGCGCGACCACCGCGATGGGCTCGAAGGGGGTCGTCGGTTCGCGGGACAGCCTCGCCGACATCGCGGTCCGGGCGGTCAAGCGGATCGCCGAGGAGCGGGGCGGGAAGACCGTCTGCGACGTCGACCAGATCAAGGTCGAGAAGCGCCACGGCGGGACCGTTTCGGACACGGAGCTGATCGAGGGTATCGTCCTGGACAAGGAGCGCGGTCACCCGCGGATGCCCAGCGAGATCGGGCCCGCGAGGATCGCCCTCTTGAACTCCGCCCTCGAGATCAAGAAGACGGAGATCGAGAGCAAGATCAACATCAAGACGCCGACCCAGATCCAGAGCTTCCTGGACGAGGAGGACAAGTCGTTCCGACGGATGGTCGACGCGATCAAGGCCTCCGGGGCCAACGTCGTCGTCTGTCAGAAGGGCATCGACGACGTCGTGCTGCACTACCTCGCGAAGGAAGGGATCTACGCCGTGAAGCAGGTCAAGGAGTCGGACCTGCAGAAGCTCGCCCGTGCGACCGGCGGCAAGATCGTCACCGGCATCAAGGAACTCGGGTCCGCCGACCTCGGCAAGGCCGCCAAGGTCGAGGAGCGGAAGGTCGGGGACGACGACATGACGTTCGTCACCGGCTGCTCGAACCCGCGCAGCGTCTCGATCCTCGTCCGCGGCGGCACGGAGCACGTGACGCAGGAGGTCGAGCGCTCGCTCCACGATGCGCTCAAGGTCGTCGGGAGCGTCCTCGAGGACGGCATCGTCTGCCCCGGCGGGGGAGCGACCGAGATCGACCTCGCCGTGCGTCTGCGCAAGTGGGCCGGCACGGTCGGAGGCCGCGAGCAGCTCGCCGTCGAGGCGTTCGCCCAGGCGCTGGAAGCGGTCCCGTGGGCGCTGGCCGAGAACGGCGGCTACGACTCGATCAACACGCTCATCGAGCTCCGGAGCGCCCACGACGGCCCGAAGGCGAACCGCAACGTCGGGGTCAACCTTGCCGACGGTAAGGCCGCCGACATGTGGAAGCTCCGGGTCCTCGAGCCCGCGCGGGTGAAGCGCCAGGCGCTCAGCTCCGCGGTCGAGGTCGCCAGCATGATCCTGCGGATCGACGACATCATCGCGTCGAAGAAGTCGGCGCCGACCCCGTCGCCCGGCGGCCACGACCACTAGCGGCGTGGGAACGGCCGCCCGCCGCGCGGCGGGCGACCCGAAGTCGTCTTAACGAGGACCGAATAGGCACGGCGTATGCGCACGAAGCCGGCCGAAGGGGTACTTCGCGTCGACCTGGTCGCCCTCGACCCTAGGCCGGCGGTCTACCTCGCCTACGACGGCCTCGCCGGGATCAGCCAGCGTCCGATCGTCCGCGACCTGATGGACGAGGTCGGACGGAAGAGCCCGGAGGAGGCGGCCCGGTTCCTGGACGCGCTGCGCCGTCACCGCTCGGGCCAGGTGCACGTCTACTTCTCCGACTACGTGAGCTACGGGATCGGCGGGGGGGACGCGACCGCGGAGTTCTTCCTCGGGACCTACCTCCTCCTCTACGAACCCGCCCGCCCGGCGGGCAAGGAGCCCGCGGTCCCGGAGCATCTCGCGCTCTACCGGCCGACCGGGGTCGAAAGGCTCGCCCTGGCAGCTCCGGCGGGCTAGTCGGCCGACCCGGAAGGTTCCTCGGGGAACCGGATCGCGGGGTCGACGCGAAGAGGCCCTCTCCCCGGAGGCAGGCTCGTCCGGGTCCGTCCGATCCGAGACGAGGAAGGGCACAGGCCCCATCGCATCGTCCGTCCTCCTCCGAGCGCCCTCGAGGCCCCGCGGGCCCCGGCGACCTTGCCTCCGACCAAGATCGCGCTCCTCGCGCGGAAGGGGGAGCGGCTGAGGTGAGGGAAACGATTCCGAACCACCGTTCGCGAGGGCCGAGGGCACCCTGGGAAGGTGCCGTTGCGGCGTCGCCGACGAAGGCCGGAGCCATCGACCGTCGGTCCCTTAGCTCGCTCGCGCGGCGCACGCGAGCCTTTTTCTCCCCCGGCTCGCCTTCGACCGCTGCCCGATGGACGACGTCCCTCACCTCGAAGCCGAGCGGCGAGCGAAGGTCGAGCGGCTCCGGGCGGCGGGAACCGAACCGTTCCCGTGGGCGTTCCCGGGCCGCAGCCTTTCGGAGGTGGTCCGGTCGGCGTGCGCGTCGCTCGCCCCGGGCCAGGACGAGCGTTCGCGCTCGTTCCGTGTCGCCGGCCGCCTGAAAACGGTCCGGGAGCACGGGAAGACCGCGTTCGCCGACCTCGAGGACGCGGCGGGCGAGCTCCAGCTCCTCCTGCGTGCGGACCTCCTCGGCGAGACGGCGTACCGCGCGACGCTGGCCGACCTCGACCCCGGCGACATCGTCGGCGCGGAGGGATGGGCGGCCGTCTCCCGCCGTGGCGAGCCGTCGCTCGAGGCGAGCCGGCTCACGCTCCTCGCGAAGGCGATCTCCCCGCCCCCCGAGAAGTACCACGGGCTCCAGGACGCCGAGACGAGGCTCCGACGCCGGTACCTCGACCTCCTCGCCTCTCCCGAGAGCCGGCGGAGGTTTCGGGCTAGGACCGCGCTGCTCCAGGAGCTCCGGCGCTTCCTCGACGGCGAGGGGTTCCTCGAGGTCGAGACCCCGGTCCTCTGGCCGGTCGCGAGTGGGGCGGCGGCCGCGCCGTTCGTGACACGCTCGAACTTCCTCGGGACCGACCTCCAGCTGCGGATCGCGCTCGAGCTGCCGCTCAAGCGGCTCCTGGTGGGCGGTCTGGAAAGGGTCTACGAGCTCGGCAAGGCGTTCCGCAACGAGGACCTCGACTCGACCCACTCGCCGGAGTTCACGGAGATCGAGGCCTACTGGGCCTACGCCGACTACCACGACATGCGCGGGCTCGTCGAGCGCCTCTTCGCTCGCCTCGCCGACCGGACCGACGAGCTGTTCCCGGGCGAGCCGGGAGCGGCCCGCGGGACCGCGCTGTTCCGACCCCCGTTCGTCACCGTCGACTTCGTCGACGAGCTCGAGCGACGGAGCGGGATCGCGAACGTCCTCTCGAAGGGCCGAGAGGAACTGCGGGAGCTCGCCCGGCAGGCCGGCTCCACGGTGCCCGACACGTCGTCGACCGGGACGTTCCTGGACAAGCTGTTCGAGAAGTACGTCGAGCCGACATTCGACCGGCTGACGTTCGTCGTCGACCACCCCCAGGCGACCACGCCGCTCGCCAAGCGTCATCGCTCCAAGCCGGGCCGGATCGAGAGGTTCGAGGTATTCGTCCCCGGCTTCGAGCTCGGGAACGCCTACACCGAGCTCAACGACCCGGACGAGCAGGAGCGCCGGTTCCGCGAGCAGCTCGGCGAACGGGGAGACGACCGTTACGCCTACGACGACGACTACGTCCGCGCGCTGCGCCACGGCCTCCCCCCGACCACCGGGGTCGGCCTGGGCGTCGACCGGCTCCTGATGGTGCTCCTGGGAGCGGCGTCGATCAAGGACGTCCTCCTGTTCCCCCTGGTCCGCCCGACACCTCCGCCGGGACCTCGACCCGACGAGGCCACCCGGCGGTAGGGCGCGTATGAGCGAGGGTGCGACCGCGCCCCCTCTCGAGGTCGACCGGCTGACCGTGGATTACGGGACCCACCGCGCGGTCAGCGACCTCTCGTTCGAGGTCCGCCCCTCGGAGATCTACGGCCTGCTCGGCGCGAACGGGGCCGGCAAGTCGAGCACGATCAAGGTGATCGTCGGGCTCGTCCGCCCGAGCTCCGGGACGGCCCGGGTCTTCGGGGACGATGCCGTAGGTGACGGGATCCGCGCGAAGGAACGCCTCGGCTACGTCCCGGAGACAGCGCTCCTCTACGAGGCGCTGACCCCCCGCGAGTTCCTGGAGTTCGTCGCCGGGGTCCGACGCCTCGACCGCGAGGCCGCCTCCGAGCGGCTGCGGACCTACGCCGCCGCCTTCCGGCTCGACGACGAGCTCGAGGAGCCGATCGCGACGCTCTCGAACGGGACCCGGCAGAAGGTCCTGGTCATCGCGGCGCTCCTGCACGCGCCGCGCCTCCTCGTCTTGGACGAGCCGCTCAACAGCCTCGACCCGCGCTCGGTGAGGATCGTCAAGGAGCTCCTCGTGAGGTTCGTCCGGAGCGGGGGCCGCGGCGTGCTGCTCTCCACCCACACGATGGAGGTCGCCGAGGAGCTCTGCGACCGCGTCGGGATCCTCGACCGGGGACGCCTGCTCGCGGAGGGGACGCTGGAGGAGCTCCGGACCCGGGCGCTCCGGGGGGACGCCTCCCTCGAGGAGGTGTTCCTCCGGTTGACCCGACAGGACGAGGGGCTCGACGAAGCGGTCGCCTCGCTCGACGGACCGTGAGATGGGCTGGAAGGACGCCGCCCGGCTGGCGGACGTAGCGTTCGCCGAGGTCGCGCTGCAGGCGACCTACGCCTTCCGGCAAGGCAATACGGTCCCCCCGACGGGCGGGAGGCTTCTCGTCGAGCGGTCGCGCCGGCGCGTCGCGCAAAGCAAGGCGCTGGTCGCCGGCCTCCTCGGGTTCCTCGTGTTCGGGTCGGCGCTCCTCCTGCGCTCGAGCGCCGCGGGAAGGGAGCTGATCGTTCCGGCCTCGCTGCCGGTGGGCCTCTACCAGGCCGGCGTGCTCACGGGGCTGGTCGGCCTCGAGGTCGCCCTCCTGTGGTGGACCGGCCTCCAGGCGCTCCCGACGTTCCTGGGCTCCTCCGCCGTCGCGGTCCTCGAGGCGCTCCCGGTCGACCGACCGACGTTGCGGCGGGTCGCCTTGATCCTCTACCTCCGCCTGTTCGACCTTCCGGCCGTCGTCGTCCTCGTGGCGACGCCGTTGTTCGTGGGCCTAGCGCTCGGCCCGACGGCCGGACTGGCCACCATCCCGGCCAGCACGAGCGCCGTCGTCTTCGCGCTGGCCTTGTCGCTCGTCACCGGCCGCTTCTTCGTTCGCCAGATCCAGGGGGCCCGCGGAGGAGGAGGGAGCGCGGTCGTCCGGTGGGCGTACCTCGTCCTCTGGCTCCTGCCGGCGTTCGGCCTTCTGGCCTTCATCACCGCGTCGCCGCCGTTCTTCCGCGCGATCGCCACGCTCGCGAACCCTCACCTCGCGCCGACCACCGAGGCCCTCGTCGGGGTGTACCCGTTCGCGCTCGCCCTGCTGCCCCCCCTGGCCTCGGGAGGGTCTGCGGCCCTCCGCACCTCGGCGGCCGTGCCGCTGATCGGTCTTGCGGCCGGCGTGTTCTACGCCGCCCTCGCGGGGTACGCGGCGGTCTGGCTCTTCTACTCGGTCGTCGAGGTCGGTTCCGTTCCCACCGCGGCGACCGCGCCGGGCCGTCGCTCGATGTTCGAGCTACGGCCGCAGCGGCCCGTCTGGGCGGTCCTGACGAAAGACCTCCGCCTCGCGAGCCGGACCCCGGGCTATGCGTTCCTCGTCCTCCTCCCGATCCTGGACGCCGTCGCCCTCGGGCTCGTCTCCTACGTCGGCGCGCCGGGCCTCTCGGCGGCCCGAGCGATCGCGCTCGGGGCGGTGAGCACCGCCGCGCTCCTCGCAACCTTCTTTGGTCCGGCGTTCTTCGCGCTCGAGGTGATAGCCCAGAGCTACGGTCGGACCCTCCCGCTCACGAGCCGGTCGATGGCGCTGGGCAAGGTCGCCCTGGTCGCCGGGATCTACGTGGCGGCCGGGGGGATCGTCCTCGCGATCAGCGCCTTCCGGGTCCCGGCGCCCGTGCTGTTCGCGGCGTTCATCGGCGCCGAGCTGCCCGCGGTCATCGCCGCCGGGCTGCTCGAGCTCACGATCCTGTTCCAGTGGGCCCGCCGCCGCGGCCTACCGGTGACGAACCTGTACGCCGGGACCTGGAACGTGATCCTGGTCGCGATCCCAGGGATCGTCGTCGCCGGCGCGCCGCTCGCGACGTTCCTCCTCGTCGGCCTCGGCGGGATGGCGGTCGTGTCGATCGCGGAGCTCGCGTTGGTCGGCCTACTCGCTCTGAGGAGGGGGGCGACCTGAGCGCCCCGGCGCTCCCCCCGCGATTCGACCCCGGGCCCATCGAGGGACGCTGGCAGTCCGCCTGGCAGCGGAGCGAGGCGTTCCGGGCCCCCGCGTCGCCGGACGGGCCGACGTTCTCGCTGATCCTTCCACCGCCGAACGTCACCGGCGTGTTGACCCTCGGGCACATCCTCGGGGACACGGTGATGGACGTCCTCGCCCGACGGGCGAGGATGCGGGGCTTGGCGACCTTGTGGGTGCCGGGGCTCGACCACGCCGGGCTGGCCACCCAGGTCGAGGTCCGCCGCCGTCTCTCGCGCGAGGGGGTCCGGTTCGACGAGCTCGGGCGCGACGAGGCCCTCCGCGCGATCGCCACGTGGAAGGAGGAGCACGAGCGCCGGATCCTGGAACAGACTCGCGCGGCGGGGTTCTCCGTCGACTGGACCCGCTACCGCTACACGATGGACGAGGCCAGCGCGCGCGCCACGCGCGAGGCGTTCGTCGCCCTCTACCGGGCGGGCCTGGTCTACCGGGGCGAGCGGATGGTCAATTGGGACCCCCGCCTGCGCACGGCGATCTCCGACCTCGAGGTCGTCCGCAACGAGGAGGACGACACGCTCGTCGTCGTACGGTACCGCTGGGCGGACGGGAGCCCGGGCGGGATCGACGTCGCGACCGTGCGGCCCGAGACGATCTTCGGCGATGTCGCGGTCGCCGTCCACCCGGACGACGATCGTTACCGCTCGGCCGTCGGAAGGACGGTCGTCGTCCCGCTCGTCCACCGCACGGTACCGGTGGTCGCCGACCCGGCCGTCGACCCGGCGTTCGGGGCCGGGGCGCTGAAGGTCACCCCTCGGCACGACCCGGTCGACCGGGAGATCTTCCAGCGGCATCCCGACCTCGAGCACGCGGAGGAGATCTTCGACGAGGACGCGAGGCTGCGCGGTCCCTGGGTCCCGGAGGCGTTCCGCGGGCTCACGCGCGAGGAAGCCCGGGCGACCTCGATCGACGTGCTCGCCGCGGCCGGCCTGCTCGTCCGACGACAGGCGTACCGCCACTCGGTCGCCCGGTCGGAGCGGTCGGAGGCCGTGATCGAGCCACGGCTCAGCACCCAGTGGTTCGTGCGGATGGCCCCGCTTGCCGCCCCGGTCGTCGAGGGGGTCCGTCGACGCGAGATCCGGATCCACCCCGAGCGGTGGGCACGGACGTTCTTCCGCTGGATGGAGGAGCTCCAGGACTGGTGCATCTCTCGCCAGATCATCTGGGGTCACCCGGTGCCGGTCGACTATTGCCTCGCGTGCGGGGAGCCGGTCGTCTCCGTCGACCCGCCGCGCGAGTGCCCGAAGTGCGGCGGACGGAAGTTCCGCCCGGACCCGGACGTCCTCGACACCTGGTTCACCTCCTGGTTGTGGCCGTTCGCCGCCCTCGGTTGGCCCGATCGGACCAGCGACCTCGAGCGGTACTATCCGACCAGCGTCCTCGTCACCGGCCGGGACATCATGTTCTTCTGGGTGGCCCGGATGATGATGGCGGGCTACCGGTTCACGGGCAGCCCCCCGTTCTCGGACGTCTACTTCACCGGAATGGTGCGGGACGAGCAGGGCCGACGCATGTCGAAGCACTTGGGCAACTCGCCGGACCCGGGGACCCTGATCCACGACCGGGGCGCCGACACGGTGCGCTTCGCCGTCCTCTTCCCGAACCCCACCGACGAGGACGGGCCGTTCGGCGCCGCGGCGCTCGACGGGGCCCGCAACTTCCTGACGAAGCTCTGGAACCTGGCCCGCTTCACGCAGCTCCAGATCCCCCCCGGGACCCCCGCGCCGGAGGCCCCACCCGAGCTCACGGCGTCGAGCTCGCTCGCCGACCGGTGGATCCTCGAGCGGTACCGCCGAATGGTCGAGGAGGTCGACGGGGCCCTCGGCGAGTTCTCCCCGAGCCGCGCCGTGACGGCGCTCCACGGGTTCGTCTGGCACGATGTCGCGGACCGGTTCGTCGAGATGTCGAAGGACTCGCTCGCCGGCCGGGCCGGCGAGCCGGCGCGACGCGAGAGCCAGGCAACACTCCTGTTCGTCGTCGAGCGCACCCTCCGCCTCCTGCACCCGGTCGCCCCGCACGTGACCGAGGAGCTCTGGCACGCCCTGCCGCACGACGGCGAGCTTCTCGCGCTCGCTCGGTGGCCCGTCGCCGGAGAGGTCGAGCCGGACCCGCTCGCGGTCGTCGAGATGGAACCGGTGCTCGAGGCGGTCCGCCTCCTCCGGAACCTGAGGGCCGACGAGGACGTCCCCGCGGAGGCGAACCCTCGGGGGTGGATCCGTCCCGCCGGCCCCGAGGCGGGAAGGGTCCTCGCGGCCCAAGGCCCAACGATCGCCCGTCTTGCCCGCCTTTCCGACGTCGCGCTCCTCGGCCCCTCCGAGCTGCCCCCGGCGGCCGCGGCGGGTCGCGTCGCCCCTCTCGGTGAGTGCTACCTCGAGCGGCCAGCCTCCAGCCCGGCGAGGTCGGCGGCGCTCGAGCGGGAGCGCGAGCACCTCGCGGCCCTGCTCGCCAAGACCCGGGCGCGCCTCGCCGACCCCGGGTTCGTCCGCGGCGCTCCGCCGGAGGTCGTGGCGGAGCACCGACGCAAGGAGGCCGAGCTCTCCGAGCGGATCGGAAAGATCGACCGACACCTCCAGGGGGCGGTCGCATGAGCCCGAAGGCCGCGGTCCCCCACCGCACACGCGGCAAGCGCTCGCCCGCCCCGCCGCACGGCCCGGGGGAGATCGAGACCGTCCCGCTGTCGGTCGGCCCGAAACACCACCCGCTCCTCGGCCTGGGCCTCTGGGGCCTCGGCCGCTGGTCGGTCGAGGACGAGGCACGGACCAAGGCCACGGTCGCACGGGCCTACGAGCTGGGCGTCCGGTGGTTCGACACGGCCGAGGTCTACGGGGCCGGCCGCTCGGAGCGGCTCCTCGGCGACGTCCTGCGACGTGCGGCCGCCGGGGGGGAGGACGCGCTCGTCGTGACGAAGCTCTCTTGGGAGCATCTGAGGGGGAGCCAGGTCCGGGCCTCGCTCCTCCGCAGCCTCGAACGGCTCGGCCGCCGGTCGGTCGACATCTACCTCGTCCACGCCCCGGATCCCCGCGTCCCGCTCGAGGAGACGATGGGAGCGCTCGAGGCGCTCTGGAAGGAGGGGCGGGTCGGCGCGATCGGGGTCTCGAACTTCTCGGTCGCCCAGATGGAGGAGGCGGGTCGGCACCTCGCCGAGACCCGCCTGGTCGTCAATCAGGTCCGCTACAACCTCTTCGACCGCGAGGACGCCGAGGCGGTCCTGCCGTACTGCCGCGACCACGGGATCGTCGTCGAGGCGTACACCCCGCTCGCGCGCGGGCTCCTGCACGGACGCTACCTGGACGGCCGGCGACCCCCGCCCGAGGTCCGCCAGTTCGCCCAGGACCTGTTCGGGGAGTCGCGCCTCCCCGAGCTCGTCGAGCGCGCGCGCGCCCTCCGAAAGCTCGCCACCGAGTCCGGCGTTCCCCTCGCGTCGATCGCCCTCCACTGGCTACGGGCCCGGGGAGCCGCCCCGGTCTTCGGCGCGAGCCGTCCGGAGCAGGTCGAGGCGAATGTGGCCGCCTGGAGGAGCCGACCCGCGGACGACGTCCTCGAGCGGGCCGACGCGATCGCCCGGGGGGAGCGTGCTTAGGCTGGTCGCCTTCGACATGGACGGGACGCTCGTCGACGTCGGGAGCTCCTGGGCCGCGGTCCACGCGCACTTCGGGGAGCAGAACCCGGACGGCCTGCGGCGGTTCCTCGCGAACGAGATCGACGACGAGGAGTTCATCCGATCGGACATCGCCATCTGGCGCCGTCACATCCCGACGCTCGCGCTCGACGACCTCGAGGCGATCCTCGAGGAGGTCCCGTTGATGCCGGGCGCGGCCGGGCTGTTCGACGGGCTCCGCGCGCGCGGCGTGAGGACCGCGATCGTGAGCGGGGGGATCGACCTCCTCGCCCGCCGCGTGGCCCGCGAACTCGGAATCGACGTCGCGCTCGCGAACGGCTTCCGCGCCACGAGCTCGGGGCGCCTCACCGGCGAGGGGGTCGTCCGGGTCCCGATCCACGGCAAGGAAGGCGTCCTGGAGGGCCTCCAGCGGCAGCTCGGGGTCCGTCCGCAGGAGACCGCCTCGGTCGGGAACTCGGAGATCGACGTCGGCCTGTTCCGGCGGAGCCGCCTGGGCGTCGCGTTCCTCCCCGAGGACGAGGCGGTCCGCCGGCACGCCGACCACGTCGTGGCCGAGCGGAACCTCGCGCGCGTCCTGGACGCCCTCGCCGACTTTCCCGCGGGCTAGCGCGGCAAGGGCTTATCCTCCGAACCGGGGTGGGCCGGCGGCCGATGGAACCGTACTCCGCCCTCCTGCAGCGGGCCCGCGCGAAGCTCCCCCCGGTCCGCACCGGGAGCGAGCGGTTCGTCGTCCCCGACCCGGACGTCATGACGGATGGGAGGAACACGATCGTCCGGAACCTCGGGGATATCGCCGGAGTGCTCCGGCGCGAGCCGGACCACCTGATCGGCCACCTGGCGCGCGAGTTCGGCTGTCCGGGGGTCCTCGAGCTCCCCCGCGGCGTGCTCAAGTCCCGCCTGACGAAGGAGGCGATCGCCTCGCGCCTCCGTGACTACACGGCGAAGTATGTGATCTGCTCGGAGTGCAAGCGACCGGATACCCACCTCAAGAAGGAGGGCCGCCTGACGCTCCTCGTCTGCGAGGCGTGCGGCGCCCAGCGTCCGGTCACCGTCCGACGCACCGTGGAGGTCGAGAAGCCGAAGACGCCGGTCGTCGTCGGCGAGGTCTACCGCCTGACGATCGAGGACATCGGCCGTCGCGGGGACGGGGTCGCCAAGAAGGAGGGATTCGTCGTCTTCGTCACCGGGGCGACCCAGCGCGGCACGACGGTGAACGCCAAGATCACCAAGGTCCTCGGCAACAACGCTTACGCGGTTGTCCAGCCGTAGGCCGGGCATGCGAAGCGCGCGCTGGCTCGGTCTTCCCGCGCTCTATGTCGGGGCCCAGCTGGTCGGCCTCGCACTCGCGAACCCGTTCCGCTCCGAAGGCCTCGCGACGACCTCCAACCCCCAGAGCCCGACCGCCCCGCTCCTCATCCTCCTAATCATCATCCTCGCGCCGCTCGCGATCCTGCTGTTCGCGCGGCGGCGGGGCGGCCTCTCCGCGATCCGCCACGTCATCCTGATCGGGATCGCCGCCTCGCTCTACCTCACGCTGTTCGCGACGTTCAGCCTCGCGCCGGGGACGATCCTCCTCCCGCCGTTCGCGGTGGGGATCGTGCTCACCCCTGCGCTCACGCTCGCCGCGATGGCGAGCGCGGGGCTCTACCTCGCCCTCCTCCTCGAGCCCCAGTGGTACGTCGTCGACCTGGCCGGGTTCGCCGCCGGCGGGGCGCTGACCGCCATCCTCGGGATCTCGTTCGCGATCCTGCCGGCGCTCTTGCTGCTCTCGATCCTGATGGTCTACGACGCGGTCGCGGTCTATCGTACCAAGCACATGGTCAGCCTCGCGGATGCGGTGACCGACATGAAGCTCCCGATCCTGATGGTGATGCCCGATTCGGTGGACTTCGACTACCCCCACGCCGTCCCCCTCCGCGAGCAGCGGGCCCGCCCGGTCGAGGAGCGGGGCGCGCTGTTCATGGGCCTCGGGGACGTGGTGATCCCGGGAACGCTGGTCGTCAGCGCGTTCGTCTGGCTCCCGTCGAGCCCGCACCTCTTCGGCGTCGGCGCGAACCTCTGGGTCGCCCTCGCCGCGCTCGTCGGCTCGCTGGTCGGCTACGCGGTCCTGATGCGGCTCGTCGCCGGAGGGAACCCGCAGGCCGGCCTTCCGTTCCTCAACGGCGGGGCCATCGGCGGCTACCTCCTCTGCTACCTGCTCGTCTTCCGCGCCTACACCTTCGGGCTCACGGGAGGGCTTTAACCCCGCGCGCGTCCGCCCCGCCGTGCGCCGAGCGGTCCAGGACATCCGGGTCGACGACCGTCCCGGCCTCGACGCGTTCGTCCGACGTCTCGGCGCGGCCGGCGGGTTCAGCGCGAAGGGGCTCTCCGACGCCGTCGACGTCCTGGCGCGGATCCTCGCCGACCGCGAGATGACGGTCTTCCTCTCGTTCCCGGCGGCCATCGTCGCGACCGGTACCCGGGGGGTGCTGGCGTCGCTCGTGCGCGGAGGGTACGTCGACGCGGTCGTGACGACCTGCGGGACCCTCGACCACGACGTCGCGAGGTCGTTCCGGCCGTACTACCACGGGGCGTGGGACCTCGACGACGCCGACCTCCACCGACGCAAGCTCTACCGCCTCGGCAACCTCGTCATCCCCCAGGCGAACTACGGCGGGGTCGTCGAGCGCCGCACGCAGGCGGTCCTGCACCGCCTTTGGCGCGACGGGGAACGGACGGTCAGCGGGCGCCGGCTCGCCCGCGCGCTGGGCGAGGCGATCCCCGCCCGGGCCACGACGAGCATCCTTCGCGCGGCCGCCGAGCGCGACGTTCCGGTGTTCGTGCCGGGACTGACCGACGGGGCGGTCGGCGCGCAGCTCTGGCTCTTCTGGCAGGACCATCGGGCGTTCTCCATCGACCTCCTCTCGGACGAGCAGGCGCTCGCCGACCTGGTCTACGGCGCGAAGCGGACGGGCGCGATCATGCTCGGCGGGGGGATCTCGAAGCACCACACGATCTGGTGGAACCAGTTCCGGGACGGCCTGGACGCCGCGGTGTACGTCACGACGGCGGTCGAGTGGGACGGCAGCCTCTCCGGCGCGCGGACGCGCGAGGCGATCTCGTGGGGGAAGCTCAAGCCCAGGGCGCCTCACGTCACCGTTGACGGGGACGCCACGGTCCTGTTCCCCCTGATGGTGGGGGCGGCCCTCGAACGGATCGGCGAGGCCCTGGCGACGTAGCCGGAAGGATGTCCCCCCTCGCGCCCCGCCGCACCGCCCCTCCGGTCGCCCGAGCCCCGGAGGCTCGTGTCGGCGACGCTGACGTTATGGGAGCCGCCCGGCCTGCGCGCGCCCGAGGGCCCGTAGCTTAGTCCGGTAGAGCAGGCGGCTCTTAACCGCAAGATCAGGGGTTCGAATCCCCTCGGGCCCGGCGCCTCCGCCGGCGGACCGGACGGAAGGTGCGCTGGCGACGTGAAGATGCGGCCCTGAACCCGAAGCTCGGCGGCTTGCGTCGACGACCGGTCGCAGGTCGCCTTAGGCGTCTAGCTTCGCCTCGCGACGACCAGGAGTCGCTGGGCCGTGAGCTCGAGGTGACCCCGGCGTTCGACCTCCCGGTGGAGGATCGAGAGGACGGGTCGGAATCGCTCCACCGAGAACCCTGGCACCTCCCAGGGCGCCATCCTCAGGAAGTAGACCAGGGCGCCCACGTCGAGGAAGGGCTCCGGATGGCTCTCTTCGCGGGCCTCTTGGATCGTGAAGCCGGCGGGTGCGATCTCCTCGGCCAGCTCGCGGCAGCTCCCGAGCCGGTTGAACGATCGCTCGTGCTCCACGCCGAACCAGAGGGCCAGCTCGCGATAGTTGGACCCGCCGACCTGTTGGGTGACGAAGCGTCCGCCCGGTTTCAGGACCCGCGCGACCTCCCGCGCCTCGAACGCTGTGTGCCGGTCCATGACGACATCGACCGACCTCTCGGGAAGGTCGATGCGGTGGTCGCCGCCGAGGGAAATCACACTGACCCCTCTCGGCTCGAGCCGAGCTCGCGCGATGGGTAGGTTCGGAGCGTAGCCCTCGGTCGCCACGACCCGGGCTGGGACGACCGGCAAGGACGTGAGGACCGATTCGAGAAACTCGCCGCCTCCCGTGCCCAGGTCCAGCAAGGAGGATCCGGCGCCAACGCATCCTCGGATCAGCTCCTTCAGGTCCCACGGAGGCGCCGAGGTCCGCCATCGGTCCCGGATCCTGTCGAAGGACCATCCCCCCACCGGGAGCCTTTCCGCCTCGCGGAGGAGTTCGTCCAGATCGACCATGCCATGGACCCGAGCATCGAGTTGTCGACGCTCTCGGTCGTGGGGGCCATGCCTCAGGGCTCGGATGAGCTGGCCGGCCTATCGAACCCGTAGACTCTGGAGGCCGCCGGCGCGATCATTCCCGGCACCTCGAGGGCCCCCCGGCACCTCGAGGGCCCCCCGGCCCCCTGCCACAGATCGGGTCGAACGCCCCGCTCTGGGAGACATCCGCCCGGTCCGACGAGGGTATGGGGCTCTTTCTCCTGGCGGGCCGACGCGGACAGGCGATGCGGCCAGCGTTCCCACCGGATGGGGTCGGCGTCCGTTGCGAGTTCTGTGGGAGCCTCTTTCCGGACCTTGCCAGCCTCCATCAGCACCTCCTGTCGGCGCACACCGGTCGGCCGTTCACGACCGCCTGCGAGGCCTGCGGGATGCGGTTCGCCTCGCCCCCGGAATTGAAGGAGCACCGCCGGTCCGCCCACGGCGTGCCGGTGTAGCAGCCACCTCCCCGGCGCCACCCGCGTCCCGGCCAGGTCGTCGTCCCGGGGTCCCGCGAGGCTTCAAGAACCCGTTCCCCTCCCTAGGCCGATGCCGGCGGCGGTCGAGGTCGACGGACTCGTCAAGCAGTACGGTTCGCTCGCCGCCGTCGACGGGATCCGGTTCGAGGTCGCCCCCGGGACCGTCTTCGCGTTCCTCGGCCCGAACGGGGCTGGGAAGACGACCACGGTCGAGATCCTCGAGGGCCTGCGGCGGGCTTCGGCAGGCACCGTTCGCGTGCTCGGGCTGGACCCCTGGCGTGACGGGCGAGCGCTCCACCGTCGCATCGGGGTCATCCCGCAGGAGTTCCGCTTTTTCGAGAAGATCACCGCGCGGGAGGCGATCGAGTACTACCGCAGCCTCTTCGGCACCGCCGTCGACCCGGGGCACCTGCTCGCCCGCGTCGAGCTCCTGGACAAGGCGAACGCCCGGTTCGACACGCTCTCGGGAGGACAGAAGCAGAAGCTCGGCCTAGCGCTCTCGCTGACGAACGAGCCGGAGATCTGCTTCCTGGACGAGCCGACGACCGGCCTCGACCCGCACGCGCGGCGCGCGATCTGGAGCGTCATCCGGTCGCTGCGGAAGGAGGGCCGGACGGTGTTCCTCACGACCCACTATCTCGAGGAGGCCCAGCTCCTCGCCGACCAGGTCGCGATCATCCACCGCGGCCGGATCATCGCCTCCGGCACGCCTGAGGAGATCATCCGAGCGCACGGGCGCCCGTCGCGCTTGAGGATCGACGCGCCACCCGCCCTCGCCGACCTCCTGCGACGGGAGCTGGGGGTCACGGCCCGCGCGGACGCCGGGCACGTGGAGGTCGAGCTGTCCGACAAGCACGACGCGCTGCGGATCCTCGCGGCGATCGATCGGAGCGGGCTCCGATGGGACCGGGTCGCGACCGAGGACGACACGCTCGAGGACGTCTTCGTCCGGCTGGTCGGACAGATGGACGAAGGGACGCTGAAGTCCGAGGCCCCGACGTGAGGCCCCGCCACATCGGGGCCGAGCTCAAGGTCGTCTACCGTTCCTACGCGCGCAACCCGGTGGCGCTGTTCTTCTCCCTGATCTTCCCGATCATCCTGATCAGCCTCTTCGGGCTGATCTTCTCGTCCGTCGGGAACTCGCCGACGCCCCTGTACGTCGTGAACGACGATCACGACTCGGCGGCCAGCCTCGCGTTCCTCTCGGCGCTGTCGAACACGACCGTCGTGACCGTGCACGTCGTCCAGGTCAACGCGAGCGATTTCGGCTCCTGGCTCGGCCAGAACGACTATCCCGTGGGGCTCCTCATCCCCGCCGGCTTCGCCGAGAACTACAGCCACAACCTGACGGTGAATGTCACGGTCTTCACCGATCCGGCGGACGCCGCGTCGAGCGGCGCGGTCCTGGGCGCGGTCACGGGGGTGGTGAACGAGTTCAATCTCCGGAGCGCCTGCGGCCTCCACCCCTCGTGCCCTACCGTCGTCGGGATCAAGGAGGCGAACGTCGGGAGCCCGGTCTTCAAGTACATCGACTACCTGATTCCGGGGTTGATCGGGTTCTCCATCCTGACGAGCCCGATGTTCTCGCTGGTCGACGTGAGCTCCTCGTACCGCAAGGAGGGGATCTTCCGGCAGCTCTCCCTCACCCCCCTCACCCGCTCCGAGTGGCTCGCGGCGAGGGTCGTGTGGTACGTCCTCCTGACGTTCATCTCGGCCGGCATCATGATCGGCGCGGGGATCGGCCTCTTCGGGGCGCACGTCACGCTGACGCTGGGCGTCCTCCCGTTCTTGGTCGTCGGGCCGTTCTTCTTCGTCTCGCTGGGGATGCTCTGTGGGTCGGCGGCAAGGACGCCGGAGAGCGCCGCGCTGATCGGCAACATCGTGACGTTCCCGATGATGTTCCTGTCGGGGACGTTCTTCACCGTTTCGAGCTTCCCGACCGGACTCCAGATGTTCGCCCACGTCCTGCCGCTCTACTACGTCATCGACGGCCTGAACCAAGTGATGCTGTTCGCGAACCCGGGGCGCGCGCTCCTCGACCTCCTGGTCGTGCTGGTGAGCTCGATCGTGGTCTTCGTCGCCGCGGTGCGCCTGTTCAAGTGGCGGGACGAGTGACCGCCTCCTTCCCCGGCCGTTCGGTCCTTCCGGAGCAGTTCCGAGCCGTGATGGGCCGCTGGGCGACCGGCGTGAGCGTCGTCACGGCGCACGACGCCACCGGCGATGTGGGGCTGACCGTCAACGCCCTGCTCTCGGTCGCCCTGGAGCCTCCGTCGCTCCTCGTCAGCCTCCACCGTGGGGTCGACACGCTTCCCGTCCTCCGCCGGAGCCGGGCGTTCGGCGTCAGCTTCCTCTCGTCGGAGCAGCGCGCGTGGAGCCAGCGGTTCGCCCTCGCCGCGCCCTCTGAGGAGAAGTTCCGCGGGGCGCCGATCCACCGGGGCGTGACCGGCGCGCCCCTCCTGGACGGGACGCTCGCGGCCGTCGAGTGCCGTGTCGTTTCGGAGGCGCCGGCCTTTGACCACGTCCTCGTCGTCGGGGAGGTCGTCCGGATCGAGGAAGGCACGGACGGCACCCCGCTCCTGTTCTACCGCGGACTCTACGGGGAGGGGGAGGACGACGATCACCTCCACCTTCCCCGGCGGTCGGCCTGATCCCGGCGGAAGGTCCGAGTCGCCGGGGGTGGCGGGGGAAGCGGGGCCGGTGCCGCTTTAACCCGGCCCGGGCGTCGAGACGCAAATGTCCGAACCGCGCCGGTCGGTCCGGCTCGTCGTGGTCGGCAGTGGCCCTGCCGGCCTCACCGCGGCGCTCTACGCCGCGCGGGCCGAGCTCGCCCCGCTGGTCGTCGCGGGGGTCCCGGCCGGTGGGCAGCTCCTGATCACCACCGAGGTGGAGAACTACCCCGGCTTCCCCGACCCGGTCCTGGGACCCGAGCTCGTCGACCGGATGCGGAGGCAGGCCCTCCGGTTCGGCGCCGAGATCCTGGACGACCACGTCACCAAGGTCGACTTCGCGCACCGGCCGTTCGGAGTGGAGACCGGCACGCACGGCCGGGTCGCCGGGGAGGCGGTGATCGTGGCCACCGGGGCGACCGCCCGGTGGCTCGGCCTCCCGTCCGAGCAGCGCCTGGTCGGCCATGGGGTCAGCGCGTGCGCGACCTGCGACGGGTTCTTCTTCAAGGGGCGGGACCTCGTCGTCGTCGGCGGTGGCGACACCGCGATGGAGGAGGCGCTCTTCCTCACGAGGTTCGCCTCGTCGGTGACGATCGTCCACCGCCGCGACCGCCTCCGGGCGAGCCCGATCATGCAGGATCGCGCCCGCCGCCACCCGAAGATCTCCTTCCGCCTCCACGCCGAGGTCGCCGAGATCCTGGGCGAGCAGACCGTCCGCGGCGTCCGGCTGCGCGACACGCGCACCGGCGCGACCAGCGAGCTCGGGGCCGGAGGGCTGTTCGTCGCGATCGGTCACGCTCCGGCGACCGAGGTGTTCCAGGGCGCGCTCGACCTCGACCCGCAGGGATACATCGTCGTCCACGACGGCACGCGGACGAGCGTCGAAGGGGTCTTCGCCGCCGGGGACGTGTGCGACCGACGTTACCGGCAGGCGGTCACGGCGGCCGGGGACGGGTGCAGGGCAGCGATCGACGCCGAGCGATGGCTAGAGGAGCGCTCCCCGCGCGACGCCCCGACGCCGCCGGTCAAGTAGCCTTTAAGAGGGTCGGCCGAGGTGGTCTCCCGGGGTTCGGCGAGTGCCGAGCAAGAGGAGCCTCCATATCGAGTCGAGCGGCCAGCTGTGCATCTACTGCGGCGCCTGCGTGGGGATCTGCCCGCTCAACTGCATCTACCTGGATGAGACCCGCATCACGTTCGACGAGCAGGTCTGCACCCGCTGCGAGGTCTGCGTCAAGGCCTGCCCGGTCGGGGCGATCGAGATCGGCTGAAGGGGGGCGAGGAGGGAGAGTCCCATGACGAAGGAGCTGAAGACCGACGTCCTCGTGATCGGGGGCGGCCCGGCGGGCAGCATGACCGCGAAGTGGGCCGCCAAGCACGGGGCCGGGGTCGTCCTCGTCGAGAAGCGGCAGGAGATCGGAAGTCCGGTCCGCTGCGGCGAGGGGATGAGCAAGGCCTGGCTTCCCGAGGTCGGGATCACGCCCGGCCGCTGGATCAACCTCGAGGTCGAGGGGGCCCGGATCTTCTCGCCCAGCGAGAAGGTCTTCGAGATCAACGAAAGGCAGGCCGGCAACGAGGTGGGCTACGTCATCGAGCGCGACGAGTTCGACAAGCAGCTCGCGATCGACGCGGCGAACGCCGGCGTGGAGATCCGCCTGAAGACCGCCGCGGTCGCGATGCTCCGCGAGCGCGGCCGGATCGCGGGCGCCACCGTCAAGGAGTTCGGGGAGAAGGTCGACATCCACGCCGCCATCACCGTCGGGGCGGACGGATTCGAGAGCCAGGTGGGTCGGTGGGCCGGGATCCCGACGAACATCGCGATGCGGGACATGGACACGTGTCTCCAGTACCGGATGACGAACGTCGGCTGCGACGTCCGCTACTGCGACTTCTACCTCGGCAAGGTCGCCCCGGGCGGCTACGTGTGGGTCTTCCCGAAGGGCCCCGGCCTCGCGAACGTCGGGATCGGGGTCCAGGTCAGCCAGGTGAAGGACCCCGCCGACCCGCGCACCTTCCTCGACCGCTGGATCGAGCGGCACCCGGAGTTCGCCCGGGGGAAGAAGATCGACATGGTCGGCGGCGGGGTCTCGATCTCCGCGCCCCTCAAGCAGACGGTGACCGACGGAATGATGATCGTCGGGGACGCCGCTCGGATGATCGACCCGCTCACCGGCGGGGGCATCGCGAACGGGTGCATCGCGGGCAAGATCTGCGGGACGGTCGCCGCCGAAGCGGTCACCGCGGGCGATGTCTCGAAGGAGTTCCTCCAGCGCTACGAGAAGGGCTGGCGCGCCCGCCTCGAGGAGAAGCTCTACCGCAACTGGCTCGCGAAGGAGAAGCTCGTGACGCTCAGCGACGAGACGTTCGACAAGGTGATCGACGTCCTCTCCGGCGTCCGGCTCGAGAAGCTCAGCGTCCACAACATCCTCAAGGCGGTCCACGCGAAGTACCCCGAGGTGACGAAGGAGTTCGAGGCGTTCCTCTGAACGCCAAGGGATCACGATGCCGGGCGCTCCGAACCGTCCGCCAGAGGTCGCCGTCCCCCCAGCTCCGCAGCCGGCTTCCGACCCGCCCCAGGTGAAGCTCCTGCGCCGGCTCGTCCCCTCGCACGTCGCCTTGCTCCAGGAGAGCTGGAAAGGTGTCCCATCCCCCGAGGTGACGGCGCCTTTCGAGAAGGCCGAGGCGGCGTTCCGCGCCTCGGACTTCGCGGGAGCGAGCGCCGCCTTGGACCAGCTGAGCATCCGCCTCGCCGAGCCGCGCTGGCCCACGCTCGTCGAACCGTTCCGGCGCCTGCGGGTCCCGATCCCGGCGCCGGTGCCTCCGCACTGGGACCCGGACCACGGCGTCCCCCCGGCCGAGAAGGAGGCGCGGCAGGCGCGTCGCGCGGCGGAGGAGCAACTCGCGCTCGCGGACGCCAGCGTCGTGTGGGCCTCCGCGCACGGGGTGCGGGCCGACGACCTCACGGCTTGGGTGGCCTCGGCCCGGACCGCCCTGGCGGGACCCGGCGTGCCGTCCGAGTTCTACCCGGCGGTGGACCGGGTCTGGGGCGCGCTCCGCGAGAGGCTCCCCTCTCCCAAGGGCACCGCGAAGGCGGCCCCCACCGCCACGGACGAGGCCTGAGCCGCGCGTCGCCGGGTCCGCGCGCCGAGCGCTCGCCGACAACCTAACGAGCCCCCAGGTGTCCTCGCGGGAGATGACGCCACCGAGGTTCGGCACGTTCTCGATCGTCGCCCACGACCGGGACAGCGGCACGTGGGGGATCGCCGTCCAGTCGAGGTTCATCGCCGTCGGGTCGGTCGTCCCGTTCGCCGAGGCCGGCGTCGGGGCCGTCGCCACGCAGGCGCTCGCCAACGTGGCCTATGGGCCCGAGGGACTGGCGAGGCTCCGCCGGGGAGCGAGCGCCGAGCAGACGGTCCGCGAGCTGACCTCCGCCGACCCGGAACGCGACCATCGCCAGCTCGGCGTGGTCGATGCGCGCGGGCGCGCCGCGGCGTTCACCGGCGCGAAATGCCTCGACTGGGCCGGGCACGAGGTCGGGGACGGCTTCACCTGCCAGGGGAACATCCTGTTCGGCCCGGCGGTCGTCCGCGCGATGGCGCGGTCGTACGAGGCGACCCCGGGGGATCTCGTCGACCGCCTCCTGGCCGCGCTCGCCGCCGGCCAGCGCGAGGGAGGGGACCGGCGGGGGATGCAGTCGGCCGCGCTGCTCGTCGTCCGCCGGGGGCAGGGGTACGGGGGGACCGACCGGTGGATCGACGTGCGGGTCGACGACCACCCGAGCCCCATCGAGGAGCTGGTGCGCGTCTTCCGCCTCTACGACCTCACAATGCTGGCGCGCGAGGACCCGGCGACCCTCCTGCGGATCGAGGGCGAGGTCGCAACCTCGCTGCAGCACGACCTCGCGGTGCTGGGCTACTACACCGGTCGGCTCACCGGGGCCTGGGACGCCGCGAGCCAGGCGGCGTTCGGTCGGTTCATCGGGGAGCACAACTTCGAGAACAAGCAACGCGAGGATGGGACCGTGTGGCCCTCCGTGCTCGCCTACCTCAAGGAGCGGGCGGCGGAGGAGACCGATCGCAGGACCCGGACGGCGCCGACCGTCCCGGGCGCGCTCGAACGCGGACCGGGGGCGAAGCCTCCAGGAGCGAGCCGATCGTCGACGCAACGATCCCGACCCCGCAGGTCCGACTGACGCTCCGCCTGCGAGCGGAGTGCGGCCGACCGGCGCTCGCGCGCGCGCTGCACGAGGCCGTCGTCGCCGACACCCCATCGTTCGTCCGGCTCGCGGTGAGGGGGTCGGCGCTCGAGGTCCGACTGGAGGCCAGCTCCCCGTCGAGCGCCCGGGCGACGGTCGACGACCTTCTCGCCTGCCTGCGGGCCGCCGAGCGGCTCCTCCCGAGCGCTACGCGCGAGGCGGCCGGGCCTTCAGGACCCGCTCCATCGGCTCGGCGAGCTCGGGGACCACCTCCTCGACGGTCCCGACGATCCCGGCGTCCGCCTGCCGGAACACCGGGGCGTCGGCGTCCCGGTTGACCGCGACGACCGCTCCCGCCCGGGCCCAGCCGACCATGTGGTTCGTCGCGCCCCGGACCCCGAGCAGGAGGGCGAGGCGGGGGGCGAGGAACCGTCCGGTCAGACCGACCTGACGGCGCGCCGGCACCCATCCCGCGTCCACGACCCGCCGCGTCGCGACCAGCGCGGCCCCCCAACGTCGGACGGTCGGGAGCAGGCGCGCGATCCCCTCGGGTCCCCCGACGCCGGTCCCGACCGCGACGACGACCTCGGCGTCGTCGGCCTCGGGGGTGTCGAACGGCTCGACGTGCTCGGCCCTTCGGACCACCCTGCCCTCGGGGGCCGGGGGCGCGAGGGTGGTCCAGGCGAACGCTCCGTCCGTCCGGCCGTCCCCCACCGGGAGCGCGAGGCCCGCGGGCAGGGTCGCCACCGCCGGCCTCGAACGACAGCGTACCTTTGCGAGCGTCCGCCCCCCGAACGAGGGCTTGGACCATTCGAGCAGGCCGTCCGGGGCCGCTCGGACCTCGATTGCGTCCCCCACCGCCCCGAGGCTCCGCGAGGCGGCGAACTGGCCGGCGACCTCGCGTCCGAACGGGGAGGCGAGGAGGACGATGGCGGCGAGCTTTGGCCGGTGGTCGAGGAGCGCCGAGAGGCCCCGGGCGACGTCTCCCGAGTCGAATCGTGCCCCGCCGGGGTCGAGGCGGTAGCCTCCGAGCGCCCCCGCCGCTTCGAGCCGTTCTTGCTGGGAGTCGTCGAGCCGGGACCCATAGCCGGCGACCGCCACCGTGTGGGCTGGCAGGGCGCGCCGGAGGTGGGTGAGGACCCCGAGGGAGGCGGGATCGAGATCCCCCCGCGTCCCGGTACAGAGGACGACGAGCTCTCGGTCGGCCTCACGAGCGGGCGGCCAGGGGAGCGGGGGAGGGGGAGAGGAGGGACCCCGGAGGAGAGGGGTCACCGTGGAGAGGGCGTCGCGGATGCGTACGTCGAGGGGACCGCCGACGAACGTCCGCCCGAGCCGCGTCGGAGCGATCTCTCGCACCTCCTCCACGGTCGTCGGCGAACCGAACGGTCCGACCTCGGCGGCCGAAAGGCCCAGCTCCTCCAGCCCGACCACTTCGACGCTCCCCTGGGCGGTGCGCGCGAACTGTTCGGGGGTGACGGTGAGGGGCTTCGCGATCTTCTCCCCGACCGTGATGACGGCCGGGAGGCTGACCTCGACCGTCGCCCACCCTTCGGACGTGTCGACCTCGACCTCGACCCGCGACGAGCTCTCGCGCCGGTGGATCGCACGGGCGAGCGTGACGACCGGCAGCCCGAGTCGCGCGGCGACCTCGGGGCCGACCAGCCCCGTGTCGCTGTCGGTCGACCACGCCCCGGCGACGACCAGCCCCGGGCGGAGCATCCTCAGGGCGGAGGCGAGGGCGGCCGAGGTCGCCAGTATGTCCGAGCCGGCGAACGCACTGCCGCAGAGGTGGAGGGCGCGGTCCGCACCGGCCGCACGGGCCTCCCGGAGGAGGGGGCCGACCGAAGCGGGTCCCAGCGAAACGACCGTGACGCGCTCGCCTGCCCTTCGAAGCTCGAGGGCGACCCGGAGCGCACGCTGGTCGAACGGGTTGAGCACGAGCTCCGCGCCCTCGCGCACGACCGTGCGACGCGCCGGGTCGTACCGGACCGTTTCGGACCGGGGAACGGCTTTGACGAGGACCGCGAGCTCCACGAAGGGACCGGGGGGTTCAGCGCGGAGCGATAATAGCGGCGCCGCGCTCGGGAAGGGGATGGCGGAACCGGCCCCGGCGGGCCCGATCCCGAGCGGACGCGGGTCGATCGCACGGTATGCGGTCGGCGTGGCGGTGGTCGTTCTCGCCATCTCGAGCCAGTACTTCGTCCCGCAGTCCTGGCCCGCGAGCCGGCTCGTCTACCGCTCGCTGGCGGGCGACGTGGCGGTCGTCTACGGCCTTCCGATCGTCGCGTTCGCGCTCCTGGTAGGGACCGGGCCGCTTCGGGGATGGAGGGCGAACCCCCGAAAGGCGACGGTCGAGGGCCTCGGTTGGTACGGGACCATGGGGCTGCTTGCGTTCGTCGTCACGATCGGCCTCGCCGGCGTCTACCTGGCGGTCGACCCGGGAGCCCTGAAGCTGCTCGAGCGACCGAACCCGGCGCTCCAGGCGGCCGCCGGGAACCCGTGGTTCTTCGTGGGGTTCTCCTTCGTCGTCGGCGCCCTCGAGGAGACGATCTTCCGCGGGTGGATCTTCGGCTTCTGGATGGGTCGCACCACCGCTTGGCTCCCCCCGGCGATCCTGTCGAGCGCGCTGTTCGCCGCGCTGCACGTCTACTACGGCACGACCTATGGGGTCGCGGCGCCGCTGATCTTCCCGACCCTCTTCCTCCTGGGGTTCGCCTTCGCGGCCACGTATCGCTCCAACGACGGGAACCTGTTCGTGCCGGCGGCCCTCCACGGGGCGAACGACGCCGCCGCCTACCTGACGCTCATCTCGCTGGCCGTCGGCACGGATCTCCATTGGCTCCTCCTCCTCGCCGGGGGGCTCATCGGTCTGGTCTACTACCTCAGGCTCACGTCGACGACCCACGCCCCTGTCGTGCCCCCGCCGATCCCGTGACGACGGCGTAGAGCCGACAGGGTCATCTGCGGCACCCTGTACCCCCGCGGCGATGGCTCCGACCGACGAGGAGCTTCGCAAGATCCTCACGAGCGCGTCCACCGTCGCCGTCGTCGGCTTGTCGGAGAACCCCGAGCGCGAGTCGAACGAGGTCGCTCGCTATCTGCGGTCCCAGGGGTACACCATCGTGCCGGTGAATCCGACGCTCCCGGAGGTCCTCGGGGAGCGCTCCTACCCGTCGCTCGCGGCGATTCCGGCGGACGTCCGTGTCGACCTCGCAGTGATCTTCCGACGCAGCGAGACGGTTCCGCCGATCGTCGACCAGGCGATCGCCCGGGGGGTCCCGGCGGTGTGGATGCAGCTGGGCGTCCAGAACCCCGAGGCGGCGAAGAGGGCCCGGGCTCACGGTATCGCCGTCATAGAGGATACGTGCTCGATGGCCGTTCACCGACGCCTCAAGCTCCCGCCGGTCCTCCCACGACCGTGACCGCGGTCGCGTCGGCCCCCGTCACCGCCTCGGGCGCCTCGTCCGCGTCGTCCCCTTCGCCCCCGTCCCCCGCGCGGGGACCTCGCCTCCTCGAACGCGGTACGGTCCGGCACGACGAGGTGCGCGCCCAGCGATGGGTGGTGCACGGGATCGCGAAGGTCCTGGGAAGCGCGGAGGTCGGCGTCGGGGAGCTGGACGGCACCGTGGCCGTCGGGGGCGCCTTCGCCGCGGACCAGCTCGCGGTCGTCGGGGCCCTGGACCTCCGGGGCCCGCTCACCGTGACGGGTCGGTTCTCTACGCATGGGACCTTCGACGCGGGGAGCTCGGTGCACGCGGGAGAGGCGTTCCTGAGGGGAGCCGCCCGCGTCCTCGGGGAGCTGGTGGTGGAGGGCCCGCTGACCGTCCGTGGGATGCTCCGGGCCCCCAGCGTCAGGTGCGGGGCGCTCGACCTCTACGGCACGGCGATGATCCCCGGGGCGGTCGTGGCGACCTCGGTCGACGTCGACCTGGTCGCCGACTCGGCCCTCGGCACGGTCCAGTGTCGCGAGTTCCGCCTCCGCGGCCCGGCCCCGAACGTCGTCCAACGCGTCCTCGGGCAGCCCTCGCTCGTCACGGTCGAGCGGGTCGACGCCGAGACCGCGCGCATCGAGGCCGCCCGCGTTCGCTTCGTGCGCGCGCGGGAGATCATCCTCGGCCGGGGCGCCCACGTCGAGGCGGTCGAGGGGCGGGTCGTCCGGGCCCACGCGTCGAGCCGGGTCGGACCGGAGTCGTGGAGCCGGCCCCCCCACGGGCTCAGCCGCTAGACGGCCAACGCACCTTTATCCCCGAGCCCCCGTCGCGGCTCGCGATGCCGGACGAGGTGGAGGAACCTGGGGCGTTCTCGGCCGCGGAGGTCGAGGCCCGGGTCCGAGAGTTCTGGCGCCGTGCCGACGTGGCGACGAGGTCCCTCGCCGGCCCGGCGGACGGACCGGTCTTCCGCTTCAGCGAAGGACCGCCGACGGCGAACGGTCCCCCGCACCTCGGCCACCTGATCGCGCGGATCCTCAAGGACGTCCAGCTCCGCTACCGCCGGCAGCGAGGCTACCGGGTCATCAGCTCGAAGGCCGGCTGGGACTGCCATGGGCTCCCCGTGGAGATCGAGATCGAGAAGCGCCACGGCCTCCGCTCGCGTCGCGACATCGAATCGTTCGGGGTCGAACGGTTCTGCGACGCGTGCCGGGAGGACACGCTGCGGGTCGCCTCCCTCTGGCAGGCGATGAGCGAACGGCTCGGCTACTGGCTCGACTACGCCCATCCGTACCGCACGATGGACGCGCCGTACATCGAGAGCGTCTGGTGGTCGCTCCGTGAGCTGTTCGACCGCGGACTCCTCGAGAAGGGCCACTACGTCCTTCCGTACTGTCCGCGGTGCGAGACCACCTTGAGCTCGCACGAGGTCGCCCAGGGTTACCGCGACGCGACCGACCCGTCGGTGACCGTCCGGTTCCTACTCGAGCGCCCGGGCGGCCCCGAACGCGCGCTCCTCGTCTGGACGACCACCCCGTGGACGCTGCCCTCGAACCTCCTGGTCGCGGTCCGAGCCGACCTCGACTACGTCGTCGTCCGATGGCCGGACGGAAGCGAGGCGGTCGTCGCGGAGGCGAGCCGGTCGCGGTTCGTCCGCGAGGGGGCGGTCGTGGTCGAGCGGGTGGCGGGAAGCGCGCTCGTCGGCCAGCGGTACCGCCCTCCGTTCGACGCCGCCGGGCCGGCGCCGGGCCGGTATCGGATCGTGGCGGACGACTTCGTGACCGTCGAGGATGGGACGGGGATCGTCCACATCGCGCCGAGCTTCGGCCCGGACGACTACCGGATCGGCGCGCGGGAGAAGGTCGGGGTCTTCGACCCGCTGGACGACCGCGGCCGCTTCACCGAGAAGGTCCCGCTCGTGGCCGGCAAGGCGTTCAAGGCCGCGGACGTGGTCCTCCTGGACGACCTGCGCGAGCGCCGGCTCCTCTACCGCTCCGAGACCGTCCGCCACACCTACCCGTTCTGCTGGCGGTGTGACTCAGCCCTCCTCTACCGCGCGATCGACTCCTGGTTCGTCCGCACGTCGCGGGTCACCTCCCGGCTGGTCGAGGCCAACCGCACGGTGACTTGGATCCCCTCGCACCTACGCGACGGGAGGTTCGGGAACTTCCTCACCGAGGCGAAGGACTGGGCGCTCTCGCGCGGGCGCTACTGGGGGACCCCGCTGCCGATCTGGCTGTGCCCGGACGGCCACGCGACGTGCGTCGGGAGCCTCGCCGAGCTGGCGGAGCGGAGCGGCACCGCCCTCGACGCCTCCTTCGACCCGCACCGGGTCAGCGTCGACCGCCTTCGCCTGGCGTGCCGGACGTGCGGGAAGGAGGCGCGCCGCGAGCCGTACACGATCGACGCCTGGTACGACGCCGGGGCCGCCCCGTTCGCCCAGTTCCATTACCCGTTCGAGCCCGGCCCGTTCGAGCCGTCCCTCCCGCTCGACTACATCGCCGAGGCGATCGATCAGACGCGTGGGTGGTACTACACCCTCCTCGTGCTCGCGGTGACGCTGTTCGACCGACCGGCCTACCGAGCGTGCCTCACCAGCGGCCACGTCCTCGACGACGAGGGGCGGAAGATGTCGAAGTCGAAGGGGAACGCCCTCGACCCGACACGGTTCCTCGAGGAGGTCGGGGCGGACGCCACGCGATGGGGGTTCCTCTCCGCCGACTTCACCGAGGGGATGCGGGTCGTCCCCGCGGAGGTCGCAAGGTCGGCGCGCCGCACGGTCGGGACGCTCGGCCACGTGGTGGCCTTCCACCTCGCGAACGCCCGCGAGGACCGCCTCCCGCCGCAGCGCGAGCGCCCGGCGCCGACCGGGGTCCTCGACCGCTGGCTCCTTTCGCGGCTCGAGGCGACGCGGGAGGCGCTCGAGAGCTCGCTCGAGTCGTTCGACCCCCGCCCGGGCGCGCTCGCCGTTCGCGCATTCGTGGACGACCTCTCCACCTGGTACCTCCGCCGGTCGCGACCGCGGTTCTGGGGCGAGGACGGACCCGCCGCCCGCGCGGAGGCGCACGCGACCCTCTCCTACGCGCTGCTCGGCCTCGCCCGCACGATCGCCCCCCTCCTTCCGTACGTCGCCGAGTGGACGTTCCAGGAGGTCGGTGGGCTCGAGTACGGGAGCGCGAACGGCTCGGTCCATCTCTCCGGCTGGCCCGGGCCCCTCGCGCGGCGAGAGCCGGAGCTCGACGACGCGATGGACCGGCTTCGAGCGACCGTCGAGCTCGGGCGGGCGCTCCGGCAGCAGGCCGGGGTCAAGTCACGGATCCCGCTCGCCGAGCTGCGGCTCTTCGGCGACCTCGCGCAGGTCGCCCCGGCGCTCGGACCGGACGCCGACCGCCTTCTCGCGGCCGAGCTGAACGTACGCCGCATCGTGCGCGAGCCCGCCCCCGGAGGCGGCGAGCTCGACGACCAGGCTTGGGTCGTCCGACGGGAGCAGGACCTGCCGGTCGCCGCGCTCCCCCGTCGGCCCACGGACGACCTGCTGGAGGAGGGATGGTACCGCGAGCTCGCGCGACGCCTGCAGCAGCGTCGCAAGGAGCTCCAGCTCCGCTACGGGGACCGGGTGACCGTGGTCGTCAGCGCACGAGGGCCGCTCCTGAAGGCGATCACCTCCCGTCGCGAGATCCTCAGCCGGGAGTTGCTCGCCGACACCGTCCAGCTCACCGAGGAGCCGCTTCCCGCGGGACCGGACCTGAGGAGCTGGGAGTTCGGAGGGGTGAGCTGTTCCGCGATCGTCCGCCGGTCGACCGGGCCAGCTCGGCCGGACGCCGGCTCCGGCGAAGGGCGGCCGTCGGCCGGCCCCTCGTCCCCGGTCTAGCGTTCGGAGACCCGCGAGGCCCTCACGACCTCGCCCCCGGGGGAGAGCTCTCGGAAGATCTCCGCCTCGAAGCGGAAGACGTTCACCTTAGGGGAGCGCCAGGCCCCGGGAGCCAGCCCGGCCTTCTCGCACGTACCGGCCAGGAACTCCTCGTTGTCCCAGCCCTGCTCGGGCGCGACCTGGGGAAGGAGCAGGCCGCGGAACTCGCCGGTCTCGACGACCAGGCCATCCCTGCCGACCTTGACCGCGCCGGGCCGGTCCCGAGGTCCGAGGGGCTCGAACGGGCTCAGCAGCGACACCTCCACGACCAGCGAGGCGAGCTCCCGGGCCGTCACGGGAGGGAACCGGGGATCGTCGAGCGCGGCCGAGATCGCCGCCTCCCGCACCCCTTGCGCGAGCGGGAGCACGGGCTGGGGGTAGCCGATGCATCCCCGCAGGCTCCGCTCGGGGTGGCTGTACCACGTGACGAAGACCCCGCGGCGCTCGCGGAACGCGGAGGGGAACTCCTCGGGACCTTCGCGCGGGGCCGCGGCCCCCAGCGCCCGGGCGACGGCCTCGCGCGCGAGCCGGACCGCGCGCGCTCCGTCCTCGCTCGAGAACACGCCGACCGGACCCGGCGGAGCCGCATATCCGTTCCCCGGCCGCGACCTTTTATAGCGAGCGACCGTCGGCGCCGACCCGATGCCGTTCCCCGAAGCGATCGAGCGTCTGCTCAACAAGAAGATCTGCATGAGCTGCTCGGCGCGCAATCCGCCGCGGGCGGTCCAGTGCCGCCGGTGCGGCTACAAGGGCCTGCGGGTGAAGTCGCGGGAGCGCTCGGGCAAGACCCAGTAGCCTACGGGGGCACGGAGGGGCCTTCGCCCCGGGCGAACGGGAGCGGAGGCCCCCGATGCATCTCGCGCGCCACCGCGAGCCGCTTCGTGGCGAGGAACCACAGGTTGCGGATCCCGTCCCGACCGCTCTGGAGCTTGGGCGGGGTCGCCCGCTCCCCGTAGGCGATCGGGGCCTCGACGAACCGTAGTCCCCGGACGATCGCCTCGAGCTTCAGCTCCTCGCTGAACGCCATGCCGTCGGACGTCAGGTGGACGCGGTCCAGGACCTCGCGACGGAAGACCCAGTAGCCGCTCTGGCTGTCCTCGACCACGCCGCCCGGGAGCCCGGTGAGGTAGCGGTGGTAGGCGATCTTCAGGAACAGGTTGAGCAACCCGTTCCCGAAACGGTGCTCGGTCGTCATCGACCGGCGCGTGACGTGGCTCATTCGGTCGCCGCTGAGGAAGTCGATCCGCTCGTCCAACAGGCGGCGGACGGCGGCGGGGATCATCTCGACCGGGTACGTCCCGTCCCCGTCCGAGGTCGCGATCACCTCGCCGTGCGATTCGCGGAAACCGGTCTTGTAGGCCCTCCCGTAGCCCCGGCGAGGCTCGACGATCACCCGGGCCCCCTCGGCCGAGGCGAGCTCGCGGGTCCGGTCGGTCGACGCGCCGTCGACGACGACGACCTCCCAGTCGACCGGCGCCTCCCGGAAGATCGTGCGGTTCGCCTCGTCGGCGGCCGTCCGGAACGTCCGCAGGACCTCGGCGATCGACCTCTCCTCGTTGAGCGTGGGGACGACCAGCGAGGCGCGCATCGGATGTCGCCTGAGCCCGCGGGTCGCTTAAGGCCACCCGAGCGGTTCTGACGGCCGCCTTGGCGCTCACGCGGCCAGCCCGTCCGGCACGCCGGTGGGGGACGTTCCCGACGACCGCGGACGTCGGGATCTGGGCGAGCGGCCCGACCGCGGCCTCGCTCCTGGAAGGGCTCGGGCTTGCCCTCTACAGCCTCCTCGCCGACCCCCGGCAGGTCCGGCCCCGCGACGAGCGTACCGTCCGGGCCGACGGGGCCGACCCGACCGAGCTCGCCGTCGCGTTCCTGGGCGCGCTGCTCGTCCTCCAGGAGACGGACGGCTTCCTTGGACGGCGGATCGCGGCGACGACGCGAGGCCGGCCCGCGACGTCCGTGACCGCCCGCCTCCTCGGGGAGCCGTTCGATGCCCGCCGCCACGTCGCGAGGACCGAGGTCAAGGCGATCACCTACCACCGCCTCCTCTTCGACCCGCGCGCCGGGCGCGCGCGCGTGATCGTCGACCTTTGAGCCCGGGCCGGCTACGGCATCCGCGCGACGATCTCCGAGAGCGCGGCTCCCGGCCGCGGAAGCTTCGCGTGCTTCCCGAGGATCCGTTCGAGCGCGGCGAACGTCACGAGGAGGTCGGGCCAGTCGGCGATCCCCATGTGCCCGAGACGGAAGATCTTCCCGACGAGCGCCCCCTGCCCGCCCTGCACCAGGATATGGTAGTCCTTCTCGAGGACCTTGCGGAGCTCGGGGTCGCCGAGCCCCTCCGGGTTCCGGATCGCCGTCACCGTGTCGGAGGCGAACCTCGGGTCCGGGAACAGCTCGAGCCCCAGCGCCCCCACCGCGGCGCGGGACGCCTCGGCGAGCCGCCGTGTCCTCTCGAGCCGTTGCTCGAGCCCTTCGTCGCGGAGGACGCGGAGCGCCTCGCGGAGCGCGAGGAACAGGGGGACGGCGGGGGTCCACGGCGTGTCGTTCTTCTCGAGGGAGGCGAGGTGGGCCGCGAGGTCCAGGTAGAACGAGCCGGGGTGGAGCGAGCTGACCGCCCGCTCGGACAGGTGGACGAGCGCGAGCCCGGCGGGCGCGGCGAGGCCCTTCTGGCTCCCCGCGACGACCGCGTCGATCCCCCACGCCTCGATCGGCACGGGGATCCCGCAGACCGCGCTGATCCCGTCCACGAGGAACAGCGCCCCGGCCCGACGGACCGCCGGCGCGAGGGCGCCGAGGTCGTTGACGAGCCCGACGCTGGTCTCGTTGTGGACGAGGCAGACGGCCCGCACGTCCCCCTTCTCGAGCTCCGCGCGAACCTCGTCGACGGGCAGCCCCTGGCCCCAGGGCGCCCGCACGGTCGTCACCTGGGAGGAGTACCGCCGGACGATCTTGTCGGTCCGGTCCCCGAAGTTGCCGTTCGCGACGACGACCGTCCGGCCGTCCTTCGGGACGAGCCCGGAGTAGACCGCCTCCAGGCCGGCGGTGCCGCTGCCCGAGACGACGACCTGACGGCCCTTCGTGCCGAACGCGACCGGCAGGAGCTCGCGGATCTCCTGGACGACCCCATGAAAGTAATCGCCCCGGTGATTGAGCGACGGGGTCGCCATCACGCGTAGCACGCGAGGGTGGATGCGGACCGGCCCGGCGATCAGGAACGTCGCCGTCTCGGGGTCGAGCGTCATGGCGCCCCCACGCCGGCGTCCGGCCCGCCGGCCGCCGCGATCGGCCCGCCTCGCAGGACGTGTAGCACCTCCGCGACCACGTCGGCGCCCGCGCGGCGCTGGGCCTCCTCGGTCGAGGCCCCGAGGTGGGGGGTCGCGACGACCCGCGGGTCGGAGAGCAGCTCGTGCCGCGTCGGAGGCTCGGTCTCGAAGACGTCGAGCGCCGCCCCGGCGAGCCGGCCGCTCCGCAGCGCGTCGACGACCGCGGCCTCATCGACCAGGGCCCCGCGCGCGACGTTGACGAGGAAGGCGCCGGGACGCATCTTTCCCAGGGCCCGCGCGTCGATCAGGTGCCGGCTCTGGTCGGTGAGCGCCGCGTGGACGCTCACGATGTCGGATTCTGCGAGGAGGCGGTCGAGCTCGACGAGCTCCGTCCCGTCCGACGCGGCGGGGACGAACGGGTCGAAGGCGAGGGTCCGGACCCCGAACGGGCCCAGGTGGCGGACGACCTCCCGCGCGATCCGGCCGTAGCCGACGAACCCCACCGTCCGGCCGTGGAGCTCGTGCCCGTGGAGGCCCCGCTCCCAGCGCCCGGCCTTGGTCGAGGCGATCGGCGGCAGAAGGTCGCGCACGAGGAGGAGGTAGAGCGCGACCGTGAGCTCGGCGACGCTCGTCGTCGCCGCCTGCGGAACGTTGACGACCTGGATGCGGCGCGCCTTCGCGGCCGGGACGTCGACGTTGTCCAGCCCGACGCCGGCGCGGGCGATCAGCGCCAGGCGCGGCGCGCGGGCAATCAGCTCGCCGGTGACCTTCGTCCGGCTCCGGACGATCAACCCCCACGCCGACCGTAGATGGTCGGCGAGGCGGTTCGGCTCGCCGCTCGCGTCGATCACCTGACACGGGCCGGCGCGGAGCGCCTCGAGCGCGGCGCGATCGATAGGGTCGGCGACCACGACGACCGGAAGCTCGGCGGCCATCGAGCCGGCGAGCGAGGCGGCGTTCAAAAGCCCTTTGCGTTCGCCGGCTCCGCGCGCGCCTTGGGCACCGCGGTGCGCTCGAGCGCGGTCTTCACGATCGCCTCGCCCCGCACCCCCCGGATCCACGGCTCGGGCTTGACAACGATCCGGTGCGCGAGCGCCGGCTCGGCGAGCGCCTTGACGTCGTCCGGCACGACGAAGTCACGGCCGGCGAGCAGCGCGCGCGCCCGGGAGAGCTTCTGAAGGGCCAGGGACCCGCGCGGGGAGGAGCCGACCTCGCTCCGGGGGTCGTCGCGCGTCGCGCGCACGAGGTCGACGATGTAGCTGGCGACCGACGGGTCGATCTCGACCCTCTCGACCGCGAGCTGGAGGGCGCGGAACGTCGCCGCGTCGGCGGCCTGGGGGGCGTCCACGCGGTCGTCGGTCCGGGCGCGCCGTCGCGCCAGGATCGCGCGCTCCTCCTCGAGATCCGGGTAGCCGACCTTCAGGCGGAGGAGGAAGCGGTCGACCTGGGCCTCGGGGAGCGGGTACGTCCCTTCGAGCTCGAGCGGGTTCTCCGTCGCCAGGACGAGGAAGGGTCGAGGGAGCGCGTAGGTCGTCCGCTCGCTCGTCACCTGGTACTCCTGCATCGCCTCGAGGAGCGCCGACTGGACCTTCGGGGGGGCGCGGTTGATCTCGTCCGCGAGGAGGACGTTCGTGAACAGCGGTCCGGGACGGAACGTGAACGTCGCCTTGGCGGTGTCGAGGATCTCGCCCCCGGTGATGTCGTGAGGGAGGAGGTCGGCGGTGAACTGGATCCTCTGGAAGCCGAGCCCGAGGGCGAGCGCGAACGACCGGGCCATGAGCGTCTTGCCGAGCCCGGGGAGGTCCTCGATCAGCAGGTGGCCGTCGGCGACCAGCCCGGTGAGGGTCGTTTCGACCGCTTGGGTGCGGCCCACCATCGCAGTGCGCACCGACTGGCGGATCCTGTCCGCGAGCGTTCGGGCCTCGGTTGGGTTCACCGTCGCCCCCTCCGGTCTGGCCCCCGCCCGCTCTTAAGCCCAGGGGACCGCATCGATCCGCCGCGGGCCACCCCGACGACCCGCCTCACGGAGGTCGCGGCCCTCTCGGCGGGCTGGCTCCGCCGGGGTGTAGAACACCAGCTCGGACCGCTCGTCCCTCCCGGCGGACGACCCGTCGGAGGGGGTGGGGAGAGATTCCCCGTCGCCGTCCGAACCATGGCCCTACACGCCGTCGTGCGGCGAGGCTCCACGCACCGGCTGGGCGTTCCGGGGATGGGCGGGAGCGCGGCGGGGGAGGCCGGAGACCAGAAAGGCGAGGAGGACGAGCGCCGCCGCGAGGAGGCCGCCGGCAAGGCCTACCTCCTCGGGCTGACCGACCAGGGCCAGGGTGATGGCCCACGCGAGCCCGACGCCGAGCGCGGCGGGCGCGATCGTGGGCATCGCTCGGCGACCCCCGCCGGCAGGGCGGGCCGGATCGTCCGCGATCCAGAGGAGGAACGCGAGCCCCGCAAGTCCCGCGAAGAGGTCGGTCGACGGGGCGACCGGGGAGGTCCCGGCCAGGATGGCCAACGCCAGCAGGGCCGGGACCAGGGCGACCGTTCCCCCCCGCCCCTTACCGTGGGTGCGCCAAGCCGTCGACGCGAAGACCCCGAGGGCTCCGACCACCGGGCCGAGGAGGAGAGGCAGGCCGCCCAGAAGGCCGAGGAAGCACGCGGCGGCCCCGAAGAGCACGGTCGTGGCCAGCCCTCCGCCTCGAACGGGAGGAGGCGAGGGGCCCTTCACGAGATCCTCCGGTAGGGCGGCCGGCGCATGATCCGGGAGAGCGGCTCGAGGGTCCAGAAGTCCTCCCAATCGACCACCGGCCCGTGGACCCAGAGTTCGGAGAGCCGCGTCCTCCGCTCGAGCCGTTCGAGGCGCTCGGCCAGCGGCTCGTCGGCGGGGTCGAGCCCGCCGGTCCTCGCACGCATCGGCAGGGGGGACGGACTGAGGAGCACGACGGGGAAGCCCTGTCGCTGGATGTACGGCACGAGGTTGAACGACGGGTCCTCCGTCCAGCTCGAGACCACCAGGGTCGTCACCCCGCGCGGGTAGGACCTGCGAAGCCCGAGGGCGCACCTCATCGCGGGGCCCGCGATCTCCTCCCGGCGCGCGGCCTTGATCGCCCGCAGGATCCGGATCCGGTGGCCCCGGCCCGTCGAGAGGGGGACGGTCGTTAGGAACTCGCCGAAGGAGGCGAAGCCGGTGCGGGTCTTTTCCCGGAGGAGCGATTCGGCGATCCCGTGGGCGGCGGCCCGGGCGACGCCGAGGAGGCGATCGTCGGTGTCAGGACCCAGGGAGGTCGGGCGCACGTCGAGGACGATGAGCAGGTCGCCCGTGCGGTCGATCCGGTAGTCGTTCGCCAGAAGACGGCCGGCACGGGCGGTCGCTCTCCAGTTGATCGTGCGGGGAGGCTCGCCGGCGGTCGCCTCGCGAAGCCCGAAGAACTCCCCGCTGGCGCCGAGGACGCGAGAATGGACCTCGCCCGGGAGCGTGGTCGTCCGAGCGGGGCGGATCGACCCCAGCCGGTGCAGCGACGGGGGGTAGCGCTCGAGGGGCAACGAAGGCCGCGCGCCGTCGAGGGGCCGTTCCGTCAGCCCGAGCGGGTCGCGCCAGACGATCCGCGGAGGTGGCAGGGTCACGATCGACGGCTCGGAGAGCCTCCAGCGGAGGGCGAACCGTATCGCCGTGGGATCCCGCTCGAACCGGGCCGGCTCGGCGTCGGTCGCGCCGAGAGGCTTCGGGACCTCGACCGAGATGTCCACGGCCGAGCTGCCGAGATTGCCCCGCAGTGCCCCGGTGATCGTGACGTCCGGGCCGAGACCGCTCGCCTGCCATTCCAGGTCCGCCCCCGAGAGCTGTCGAGATCCCTGCGATCCCGCGAGGAACGGAGCGAGGAGGAGCGGGATCCCGGCGAAGAGGGGCACCGCGTCCCGGAAGGCGACTGCGAGGGCGAGAAGGCCGGCGCCGAACGCTACGAGGAGATAGGCGCGCCGGGTCCAGTGCACCGGGCCGGGAAGGGGAGGCGGGTGCTCCGCCTCGATCACGAGGCCCCTTCGAGCTCGTCCAGGCGCCGTGCGATGTACTTCCGGAATTCCTCCGGGGGCAGCGTCACGAGCGCTGCGACCTCGTAGGCCGTCCGCGCCCGTAGGTCCGGCTGGGAGAGCTTGCGCTCAAGGAGGTCGCACGCCAGGATGATGTCCTCGCGCCCGGGCTCCCCACCCGTGAACGCCTCGCGCAGCCCCCCCGGGTGAGCCGGGGTCGGGAGGGGCGGCTTGCTCGCCCCGCCACGCTGTCGCACGAGGGTCTCGAGGACGGTCAGGGCGGCCGCCACGACCGCCACCGTCGCCGCCGGCACGGCGATCTCGTCGCGCGACGGTCCGGCGAGGACGGCGATGAGGACGGCGACCCCGGCGAGGAACGGCCACCACCAACCGACCGGGGAGTTCAACGGGGCGCCCCGGCCATCGCGAGGTCCTGCTCGACCTCGCGAAGCGTTTCGACGAACCGGTCGGCGACCGGCAGGTCGATTGGGTGGGTCGAGTAGCGGGCCTCCTCGAACAGTCGGGTGATCACTTCCGACCTCGTCGCCGAAACGTGGAGGGCGGCGAACTGGGTCCGTCGAATCTCCTCCGCCGTCGAGGTCGCCAGTTCCTCGACGCTCGGCGCGACCCTTCCGAGGATGCGTCCGTAGAGGCGAACGATCGTGTCCCGAGGCCGTTCCCCGTTCTCGATCGCGAGCCTCGCGTCCCGGAACACGGAGACGACCCCCTGGGGTGCCACCCCCGCGCTGGGAGGCGCAGGCCGATGGATCCGTCGGTCGACTAGCCGCGAGAGCACGCCGGGGATCGCGAGCACGGCGATGGCGGCCGAGAGCACGACCGCGATCGGCAGGAACATCCAGTTCGGAACCTTCACGGAGATCCCGCGGACCGGTTCAGCGGCCTTCGACGCGGCGGTCGTGTTGTTCCCGCGGGACGTTCCGGTCCCCCCCGACCCGCCAGAGCCGCCGCCGGTGCCCCCCGTACAGTTCCTGATGCCGATCGGAGAGTTTCCTGTCGCCGAGGGGCTGCTGTGACCCCCCGCGGAACAGTTCGTCCCATCCCCGGAAGAGCCCCCGGCGCCGGATCCGCCCGTGCCCGAAGAGCCGCTCCCGGATCCGCCCGTGCCGGTCGACCCGCCCCCTCCGGAGCCGCCTCCGGAGCCGCCTCCGCCGCTCCCGGAGGAGCTCCCGCCTCCCTGTCCGCCGGAACCACCGTTCGAGCTCGAGTTGCTCCCTCCGGTCCCCGACGCGCCGGAGCCGTTCGGACCGCCGCCGTGCCCGACGGGACCGCTCCCCGAGCTCCCAGGAGACGACCCATCGCCCCCCCCGGACACGCTGGCGCCTCCTACCGTCACGGTGCTGTTCCCGTTCCAGGCTGCGTTCGGAAGGAGGACGGCCAGGAACAACGCGGCCACGACGGCGATGGCGACGCCGGCTCCGACTCGCACCGGACGCCCGGCGGCCGAGTCGAGGCCAAGGCGGAAGAGGTAGGCGAGGAACCCGACCAGCAGCGGCACGAGGAAGAGCACGGCCCAGACCTCGGGCGATGCCGAGAACATGATCTCCGGAGCGGCTCCCTTCGCGAGCGCCGGGGGCGCCGCCGCACCGCCCGCGAGGAGGGCGCCGCCCAGCCCGAGGAGGGCGATGACCACCACCAAGGCCCCGGCGCCGAGCGACGCCGGTAGGGCCCGCCCTGTCGCGCTCATCCCCACGTGCCGTACCGGTATGGCCGCCAGTTTCGATAATCCCTTCTGTCTGTCGGTCCAGGGGGTCTCCGAGGAGAGATGGCGTGAGCGCCGCGACGCGGGTCCGAGACCACGCGGCAGGAGCGATGGGGCTGGGGTCGGTCGGCTCCTAGCTCCGACGACGACGGACCCCCGGACCAGGGTGCGTCCTCCCGACCGCCCCACGTTAAGGTCCGGTCCCTGGGCGCGGAAACAGGGCTACGAGGCCGGGCAGCGGATCTCCTCGGAAAGGCGGGTCCACGCCGCCGGCGCGACGCCTCGGAGAGGGCGTCGCGCGCACGACACCGCCCTGGATCCCTCGGCGGCCAGGTGACCGACGAGCGGTTCCCGGTCCTCGCCGGATCCTCGGCGCCGCTACGCAGCTCCGAGGATCGCGGCGGGGTCGACCTTCGAGGTCGGGCGTCGCCGTGGAGAGCCCGACGGACCCGCGGGGCGGATCCGGCCCCGCGTATGCCCCGGCCGTAACGATCCGCGTCACGGTAGGCCGCTGCCCTCTCGGCGGTCTGACCCCGGCCGGGGTATCGGACACCGGGGTTGTCCTCGCGTCACTCTCGGCGGACGACCCGTCCGCATGGAGTCAGGAGGGACCCTTCGTCGGTACCCGGGCGCTGGCGTAAGCCGCGCCGCCGGGGCCCATCTCGGGCTCGCCCTAAGCGCTTGCGGCGACCGAGGATCGCCCCTCGGCCTCGCGCACGAGGAGGTAGCCGAGGACGAGGAGGACCGCGGCGAGCAACGCGCCCGCGACACCGACCCTACCGGACGTGCTGGGCAGCAGGAGCAGGGCCGACCAGGCGATCCCGACCGCGAGGCCGCACGACGCGAGGGCGCTGACCGCCCTGCGACCCCCCCCCGCAGGGCGGGCCGGGTCGTCCGCCAGCCAGAGCAGGAGCGCGAGCGTCGCGAAGCCCCCGAGCAGCTCCGCGGAGGCGACGACCGGCGCGCTCACCGCAAGGACCGTGAGGGCGACCAAGGCCGGCAACGGCGCGAACGTTCGCCCGGTCGTCGGCCTTCGGCGCCAGAGCGAGGAGAGGACGAGCCCGACGACGCCGATCGCGGGCCCGATCAGGTCCGGCAGGCCGCCGACGAGTCCGAACAACGACACCGCAAGGACGGCCAGCACGAACGTGAGCCGGCTCCCTCCCCGGGCCGCGTCGACCACCGGCGCGCTCACGAGACCCTCCGGCGCGCCGGCCGGCGGAGGAACCTCGCAAGACCCTCCAGCGACCAGTAGTCGTTCCAGTCGATCACCGGGGCGTACCGCCACGTCTCGGAAAGCCGTGCCCGGCGCTCGACGAGCTCGAGGCGACGGGCGAGCAGCTCCCCGTCGGGAGCGAGACCCCCCGTCCCTTCGAGCATCGGGAGCGGCGAGGGACTGATGAGAAGGGGTGGGAACCCTTGTCGCCGGAGGTACGGCACGAGCTCCTCCGACATGTCTCCGGTCCAGCTCGAGACGACCATCGTCGTGAGGCCGGGGCGGTAGAACCGCTTCAGGGAGAAGGCACAGCGCTCCGCCGGCCCGGCGACCGGCGAGAGCCGGCTCGCCGCGACCGCGGCGAGAACCCGCGCGCGATGGCCGCGGCCGGTAGAGAGCGGCAGGGCCTCGACGAACTCGCCGAACGTCGCGTAGCCGACGCGGACCTTGCTGTGGAACAGCGCGTCGGCGATCCCGTAGACGCCGGCCCGCGCGATGCCGAGCAGCCGAGCGTCCAGGGTCCGGTCGGACGAGCAGGGACGTACGTCCAAGACGATCAGCAAATCACCGGTGAGGTCGACCTGATAGTCGTTCGCGAGCAGTCGGCCGACGCGAGCGGACGCGCGCCAGTTGATTCGCCCCCACGGTTCGCTTGGCGCCGCCTCGCGGATGCCGTAGAACTCCCCGCCGGCGCCGACGCGACGAGAGCGGGTCTCGCCGGGGAGGGCGATCGTCCGGTCGAGGCGGATCGCACCGAGGCGGTGGATCTCGGCCGGGTACCGCCCGAGCTCGAGCCCGGGCCGCGCCCCTCCGACGTCCCGCTCGACCAGGCCGAGGGGGTCCCGCCAGACGACGCGCGGGGGACGCACCGTCGCGATGGTGGGCTCCAAGAGCCTCCAACCGGCGCTGAAGCGGATCACCTCGCGCCCACGTGAGATGCGGAGCGGAGCGGTAGGGACGGCCCCCAGCGGCAGGAACGGCTCGAGGACCAGGTCCCCGACCCCGCCCTCGAACGACCCGCGCAGCTCCCCCGTCACGTCGACGTCCGCGCCGACGCCTCCGGCGGCCCACGTGAGATCGGCCTGCGCGGACCGGCTCTGCGCGAACGAGGCGGTCGCGAACGGCACGAGAAGGAGCGGGAGCGCGACGAACAGCGGCACCGCCGACCGGGAGGCGACCGCGGCCACCGCGAGGAAGCTTCCGACCCCGATGAGGAGGTACGCCCGGCCGGTCCAGCGGATCCCGACCGCCGGCCCGCCGTCGGCGTTCACACCGTCCACTCGAGGGCCTGGATCCGGTCGGCGACATACCGGTCGAACTCGCTCGGACCGAGGTTGACGATCGCCCCGATCTCCATCGGGGTCCGGGCCGGCAGGTCCGGACGCAACACCTTCCGCTCCAGGCGGTCGAGCAGGAGGACGAGATCCTCCCGCCCGAGTTCTCCGGCGGCGAGCCAGTCGCGGACGCCGCTCCTCGGGACCGGCCGGAACTGGGACGGCGCCGTTCGGGGGAAGGCGGTGCGTCGCACGGCGTCCCCGACGGCGAACGCGGCGGCGATCACCGCGCCGGCCGCGGCGGGGACGGCCACGGCATAGTTGTTCGACCTCGCGATCGCGATGGCCGCGAACACGGCGGCCAGCGCCGGCCACCACCAGGCGAACGGCGCCCTCACGAGGCGACGCTCCGGGGAGGTTGGTAGTCCCGGCGAAGATCTTCGTCGACCTGACGGATCGCTTCCCGGAACCGTCGGGCCTCTTCCGGGCCGATCGGGTGGGTAGAGTAGCGGGCCTCCTCGAACAAGCGGGTCAGCGCCTCCGACGCGGCCGCCCCCACCCCAAGGACGGAGAGGGTGAACTGCCGGATCTCGTCGGGCGTCAGGGGCGAGACGTCCCCGATCCTTGGGGCGATCTCGTGGAGGAGGCGGAGGTAGAGACGGATGACCGTTCCCCGAGGGTCCTCCCCCCGGTCGATGGCCGCCGCGGCGTCCGCGAGGGCGGCCTGGACCTGCACGCGGGCGGTCGGGGGACCGGGAGCCTTCCGAGGCCTGCGGTCGAGGACGCGAGAGAGCATTCCCGGGAGCGCGAGCGCGGCGACGCAGACCGAGACGCCGGCGACCAGGGCGGCCAGGGTCCAGGACTGTATGGTGACGATGTAGGTACCGGGGACCGAGGTCCCGTTCGCGGGCGGGGTCGGGGGGTTCGTCTTGGCGGGCTGGGTCGTGTTTACGGGGTTGGGCCCGGTGGTGACCGTGACCGTCCCCTGCCCGAGCGAGCCTCCCCCGTGGACGAGGTAGATGAAGAGGAGCGCGATCACGAGGGCCACCGCGGCCCCGACCAAGGTGCGGCGCATCTTCGCCGCCCCTTCCGTCAGCCGGCGAGCGACGATGACCACAAGGCCGGCGATCAGCGGGCTAAGACAGAGGAACCCCCAGACCGTCGGTGGAAGGTCGACGACCAGCTCGCCGGCCTGCGCGCGGGGCGGAGGGGGCGCGGCGCCGACGAGGAGGCTCGCGACGATCCCGACCAGGAGGGCCACGCCGAGGAGCGCGACCAGGGGAGCGCGACTTCGGTCCGAACGGATCGACGGCTCGCGCATGCGCCCCCCCCCCGAACGGACGGTACTGCCCCAGAGCAAAATAACCCCTTGGTCGGCGAGCGTCGTCGAGCCCCGACCCGTCATCCCGGGACGGGCGGGGAACCGCTCCCGGCGGTCGGGGACTGCGAAAGGAAGTAGAAGCAGCGGCGCTCGTGCTCGAGGCTGACGGCCGCGAAATCCTCGACGGCGTAGCCGAGGTCGAACGCCGCGCGGAACCCGTCCCGGACGGCGTGCCTCCAGCGACGCACGGACCCCGGCTCGTGCGTGCGGATGGACCCGAAGTCGAACGGGATCTCCAGCGACGCGGTCGGACCGGACGGCTCCTCGACCGCGGTCGGGAGACGCAAGCCGCTCTCCCCGGGCTCGGTCTGGACCACCGCGGACGACGCCGCGTGCCGTCGCAGGTCGTCCTCGGGCCGCGGGAGCTCGCCCGCAAGGCGCCGCTCGACCTCGGCGGCGCGGAGGGTCCAGCACACATGGAGCCGGTCGCTCTCGTCGCGGGGCGGGTCCGTCGCCTCCAGGTGGCCGTAGTAGTTGGCGAGGTACGCATCCGGCCGCGCTCCCAGGTGCCTCACCGCGAGGGAGGCGGCGGCGCGCTGGAGCGGATCGAACGCCCAGCGGACCTCCCCCAGGCCGAGGCGGAGCACCTCGTCCCGCTGGAGCGCCTTCAGGCGGAGACCGACGCGGTGGTTCTGGTACTCGGGGCGCACCGCCGTGACGAGCGATTGGTGGTAGAGCGTCGTGCCGTCCCACCCTATCGAGGAGGCCGTGACCCCGGCGAGGTAGATGTCGGCGAACGCCCCGAGCACGAGGCCGCCGTTGTCCTGGACCGAGCGCAGGAGGGGGGAGGGAACGGAAAGCGCCGCCTCGTTCCCGAGCGCCTCGCGTTGCAGCTCCTCGGCGTGACGGTACTCCTCGGGCTTCTTCAGGGGGCGGAACGCGAAATCGCCCGAACGGCCGACGGGGGCAGCCACACCCGCGCGACCGAGGCGCGCTACTTAACCGCCCGGCGGTCGAGGCTCACCGACGGAGGCGGAGCTCGCCGAGCTTCCTCTCGTAGCGGACCTGGTCCCGGGGGGTGAGGTCCCAGAGAAGCTCCTCGAGCTCGGGGATGTTCCGCAGGAACTCGGCCTTGCTCTTCGTCAGCATCAGATGCTCGAACTGGCGGCGGGCGTGGAAGTACGAGGCGACCAGGTAGCCCCCGATGATGATCAGGATCGGACCGAGGATGACGAAGAGCAGATTGTAGTTCGCGGACGGCGTAATCGTCGATTGGTTGATCGTCGTGAACGGAGGCGCGGTACTGAGCGGGGTGAACGCGCCCAGGGCGAGGATCGTCAGCGCGAAGCCGATCGCGAGCACGGCGATGGAGATCGAGGCCCGTTGCGTCCGCACCCAATCCCGCAGACGACGGTCGAACGGGAGCTCGCTCGCCTCCGTGGACATGCGGGGGGGCCGATGCTCCCCGCCTTATGATTCTATCCTCGGGCCGTCGCCCGCGGGGGAGCGGGGAGGGCGACCTCGCGCGGACCGGGCCGGCGCCTACCGGCGCTCGGCCTCGTTCCGGTCGTCCGACGGGAGCGGGGTCATCCGGCCGTAGGAGAGCGGCTGACTGGCCGCGGGGGTCGGCGACGGACCGGTCGGAGCCGGGACCTCGGCGAAGATCCTGCGGCCCCCACGGAAGGCGAGGGTCGCCCCTCCGAGGACGATGAGCGAGGCCGCCACCGCCCCCGCCGGGCCCGCGGTCGGCCCGACTCCCAGCAGGAAGAAGGCCACCGCACCGAAGATGGCCCCGGCCCAAGGACCCCCCACCCTCGGGGTCGAGCGGCCGCGGGGACGGAACGAGAGGAAACCCCCCGAGACCTCCAGCGCCACTAGGGCGATCGCCGTGAGGAGCGCCGACGCGATGCCCACCACGGTGGGGGACCCGACACCTCCGAAGTAGGAAGCGACCGCCGCGATCGCGAGGATCCCACCGATCCCGGCCCGCAGCGAAACGGCGTAGAACGGGACCGCCGCGCTGGAGCCCCAGTAGGCCGATCGTTCGACCAGAAGTTGGGCGACCTCCGTTCCCCCCACGAGCCCGCCGAGGAACAGTGCCGTCCCCGGCAACGCGGCGTTGGCGATCGACACGACGAGCAGGACATAGGCCGCCGCCAGCGGCACCCCGACGAAGAGGCCGACCGTGTAGGCGGCGAGGACCTTCCGCTCGTCGAAGACCGTCACCGGGACCTGCGGGGTCGCGTAGCGGCCAACTTCCCACCAGATGAACCCGCCGGAGAGGAGGATGCCGACGACCCCGCCGAGGGTCAGCGAGGCGACGACCATGGTCAGCCGACCTTCCGGCCGACCGCGAGGAAACCCGTGTGGCCGAGCATCTCGAACGCCGGCCGTGTCCCACCTTCGCCGACGTGGATCGGTCGCTCCAGCAGCTCGAGCGCACGCACGTCGCCTAGCCCGACCTCCCGCATCGCGCGGACGGTTCGTTCGAGCTGGTTGTAGGTCGGGGTGTACGTGGCGAGGTACCCGCCTTCGCGCAAGGCCCGCTGCGAGGACGGAACGACCGCCCAGGGCTCGGCGAGGTCGAGGACGACGCTCGCCAGCCGGTCACCTTCCATCCCCTCGGCGGCGACATCCCTTAGACGGAAGCTCACCCGGTCGGCGAGCCCGGCCCGCTCGACGTTCCGGCGGGCCGCGTCCAAGAACTCGGGCCTCCGTTCGTAGCTGAAGACTCGGCCGGTCGGGCCGACGAGCGTCGCGAGCACGAGCGTGAGCGCTCCCGAGCCGGTCCCCGCCTCGGCGACCTCCGCGCCCGGTGCCACGCCGGCGAGGTACGCGAGGTGGAAGGCATCCTTCGCCAGCACGATCTGCGGCCCCCGTTCGAGGGTCCCGAGGAGGTCGGCGATCGACGGACGGACGAGGCGGTACCGGTGCCCGAGCCATTCGACCTCGCCCCCCGGGGGGTGTCCGATCTCGCCGGAAAGGTCGAGGACGCCCCGGTCGCCGATGGCTTGCGGGCTCCGCTGGATCCGGAGCAGCAGGGCCGTCCCGCCCGGGCGGACGAGGACCGCCACATCGCCGTTCGCCCACAGGTCCGCCATCCACTCCGCCGCTCCGCGACGCGGGCGGCCCATGCCCTCCGCCGCGGGTGCCCCAGTCGGCCGGCCCGCTTAGCTCCTTTCAGGCGAGAACGCCCTCGGATCGGCGAGGGCGCACCCGGCCCCTCGGGAGGCCGTCCTCGGCCGGAGCGAGGGTGGTCCCCCCGTGGGTCGCCGAGGGGTCGGAACGGGGTGCGCTTATAGTGAGGACTCGTGTCGGGCCGGCCGGGAGGGACCGCCGACGACCGGGGGAGGACGCTTCGGGCACCTGGACCCGGTCAGCGTCCCCGTGGACCGAGCCGGTCGCGACCTCGCGCGGGCATAGTGTAGTCTGGTCATCACATAGGCTTGCCAAGCCTATAACCCGGGTTCAAATCCCGGTGCCCGCATCCGACGCTCTGTCGCCGCCGGCTCGGCACGGACGAGACGCCGGACCGGCTCGGTCCGTTGCCACGTCGCCTTCCTGGCCCCGGGAGCGATCACGTCGCAGAGGTCACGGACGCGGTCCTCGCGTCGCTAACGTTCGTCGGGGCCATCGCCTCGAGTTCGGCCCCGTTCCATGACCCGCTGACGGCGACGCACCCGCGGCCCGCTCCGTGGCCCGGAGCGGTCCGGGGGCCGCCCGACGGTCCCGGGGCGGGCGGCGTGGCCTCTCCTGGCGGTCGCGGCCCCCGACGCGACGCTTTTTGAGGGCGGATTGCTACCGGTCGCCGTGGCGCGCGTACGCACGGTGCAGTTGCCGGGGCATCGTTCGTTCGAGTACGTCGCTCAGGGCAAGGGACCCGCGACCCTCTTGGTCCACCCCGGCGGACCGGGGCTCACCTACCATTACCTGCGGGCCCTGTTGCGCCTCGCCTCGGCCAACCTGAGGGTCGTCCTGTTCAACCCCCGGGGCGTCGGGCACAGCTGGGCTCCCCGTCGCCCGGCCGACTATACGGTCGCGAACCTCGCCGAGGACGTCGAGGCGGTCCGCAAGGCCCTGCGGATCCACGAGCTGCATCTGCTGGGGTACTCGGTCGGAGGCTTCGTCGCCCTGGAGTACGCCCACCGTTACGAGAAGAACCTCACATCGCTCCTGCTCTGCGCGAGCGCCGGGAGCGCGGAGGAGATCCGCGCGGCGAACCGCCGGATGGTCGCCGCGGCGTCGCCCGGGCAGCGGGCCCATCTTCGCGAGATGACGCGGGCGAAGACGTTCGATTCGGCCGAGTACCGTACGCTCTGCGAGGCGATCGCGACACCGTTCCAGACGAGGTTCCTCCGCAGCGTACCCCAGGACTGGAATGCGACGCGCTTCTCCCCGGCGATCTACCGGGCGATGATGTGCCGCTCCGGCGACGAGTTCGAGGTCGACGGGACCGTCGCGCGGTGGGACGGGCGGCGGTACTACTCGAAGATCGAGGTTCCCACGGTGGTCATCGTCGGGCGGTACGACTACTTCTTCGAGGCGGCGGTGGAGGCGAACGAGAGGATCGAGCCGGCCCACCTGAGGGTACTTCCGCGGTCGAGCCACATGGCGGTCCTCGAGCAGCCGAGGGAGTTCGTCGGGATGGTGCGCGAGTTCCTCGGGGACGTCACCGGCGGCTGACGCCGGACCCGACCCCCGCGAGACCGGCAGGAGTATAGCCGCCGACGCGCCTGCGTGCGGCGAGGACCCCACCATGCCCGCGTCCCGGGACCCGACCTCTGGCGGCCGCCCGGCTCCCGAATCGATCCGCCTCCGCCTGGACCCCGAGGCCCGCGACGCCCTCTCCGCGGCTCTCTCGGACCGACCGAGCGGTTCCGGCATCCGCATCTGGGTCGAACGGGGAATGCGCCCGCACGCCCAGATGATGGTCGACCGACCGAGTGTCCGGGACATCCCGCTCTCGGTCGACGGCGTCACGCTCCTGGTCGATGAGGGGAGCGTGGCGTTCCTGAGGGACGCCGAGGTCCGCTACCGACCGGACGCGGACCCGCCGGGGTTCGAGGTGGTCGGGCCCTTCCTGCCGGCGCGTCCCGCCCAGGCACCCCCCACCGCTGCCGAGCCGGGGCCGTCCCCGGCGCGCTCGGGGGGCGACCGCGCGGACGCCGAGGAGAGGGTGCGCCAGGCCTTGAAGAACGTCTTCGACCCCGAGATCCCGATGAACATCGTCGACCTCGGGCTCCTCTACGGGTTCGCCTGGGGAGCGGACGGCTCGCTCACGATCCGGATGACGATGACCAGCCCCGGCTGCCCGGCGGTCGAGGAGCTCGTCCGCGAGGTCGAGGAGACCGCGCGGGCCACCTCCGGCGCGCCTTCGGTCCGGGTGGAGGTCGTCTGGGAGCCCCCGTGGGGCCCGGAGCGGATGACCGACTTCGCGCGACGCCAGTTCGGCTACGCCTGACCGGGCGGAGGCAGGGGTTCTCGCTCGCCACGGGCCGGTACTGTCGCCATCTCGCCTCAGGTCCCGTATCGACCGGCCCTCGGCATGGAACGACCTGCCGCGGAGGGGCGCGTCGGCGGCGACCATGGCCTTCGCGGCCCGCGGCAGGGGGGCGACGGGATCGGCTCGCGAGGTGGGGTCCGGTCGGTTTCCGAGCTTCCCCAAAGGTCAAATAGCGTGCCCTAGGTGGACGACCCCTTGACGGCCGCTGCGTTCGTCGCGGCGACCGGGAAGAGCAGCGTGAGCGACCGCTCGGCCCCGCTTCTCCGGTCCCCCGAGGAGTACACCCGCTTCGAGCGCGCGCGCATCCTCGGGGCGCGGGCGCTCCAGGTCTCCCTGGGGGCTCCGATCCTGATCGACGTCCCGTCGTCCCTGGTCGACCCGGTGGAGATCGCCGAGCTCGAGTTCGCGGCGGGGCGGATCCCCATCACCGTCCGGCGACGACTGCGAGCGTAGGGCCGCCGGTTACGCCCCCGCCTGGTCGAGGGCGTGGGAGCAAGAGCAGCTCGGCTCTCGCGCGAGGCTCGGCAGGAGCCGCTCCAGCAGCCGGCCCATCTTCTCGGCGTTGCGGGCCATCGTCTCGACGATCTCGGCCGCGTCGACCGGCTTGGCGGCCCAGACGTCGAAGTCCGTGACCATGGCGAGGCACGCATAACAGACCGCCCGCTCGCGGGCGAGGGTGACCTCGGGGACGAGCGTCATCCCGATCACATCGGCGAAGCCGCGGAAGAACGACGATTCGGCGCGCGTACTGAACCGCGGTCCCTCGACGCAGACGTAGGTCTTCCCCTCGGCGAAGGGGGTCCCGACGGCGCGCCCGGCGTCCCCCGCCGCGCGGAGGAGGTCCGGGCAGAACGGGTCGGCGAGCGAGACGTGGTAGACCTTCCCTCCGTCGAAGAACGTCGTCGGCCGCTGCCTCGTGAAGTCGACGAACTGCGACGGAAGGACGAGCGAGCCCGGCGGCAGCTCCTCCCGGAGCGAGCCGACCGTGCTGACGGTGACGATCGCCTCGGCGCCGAGCGCGCGAAGGGCATCGACGTTCGCCCGGTAGTTGACGCGGTGGGGCGGGATCGTGTGCCGCGGCCCGTGGCGGGCGAGGAACAGCACCCGCACGCCGCCGACGTGGCCCTCTTCGACCGGGCCCGACGGGGCTCCCCACGGGGTCGCGACGGAGTGGAGCGTGCGGTCGCGCTCGTCGAGGACCCCACGGACGCCGGAGCCGCCGATCACCCCGATGGTCGTGCGGGGCGCCACCGTCGCTAGCCTCCGCCCGCTCCCGAGGGTCGCCCCCGGGCGAGGAGACGGGCCATCACGACCTCGCCGCGCGTCCTCTCGACGAGCGCGCGGGCCTGGTCCTGCTTCGGCTTGAGCTGCACGATCGCCCGGCTCGTGTCGAATCTCATCAGGGACTGCGTGAGCACCTCCATGAGGTGGAGATGGCGCTCGGCGCCCTCGAGGTCGTCCGTGCCGAGGCGCTCGAGGACGAGCCGGCGCACCTCGCCGACCACGTCCCCGAGGCCCAGCAGGTACGGCTCCGGCTCGACGTCGAGGTCGGTGGGACTCGGGAGAGGGTCCCGAGCGACGATCGCGCCGAGGAGGCTCGCCTCGACCGCCTCCTGGAGAGCATCGAGGACGAGCGGCTCGTCGGCCCTTCCCTCCCGGCGGAGGCGGTTGCCGAGCTGGGCGAGGCCGGTGCGCACGGCGGCGAGCTCGGTCGGCCCGGCCGCTCCCAGGTGCAGCCGCGTCATCGTCGCCTGGGCGAGGCGGCGCAGCCGCCTCGCCTGCTGGTAGAGCTCCTCGCGTCGGAGCTCCCGCTGGCGCAGGTGCGTCTCGATGGAACCGAGCACGTCTTCGCCGAGCCCGGGCGGGGCGGCGCCGCCGGGACTAGCGGAAGAGGGTGAACCTAGAGGCATCGCCCCCTCCGTCCAGAAGCCCGAGGCGGACCCCGGCGTCCAGCCAGCCGTGCGCGTAGCTCACGGCGGCGAGCGCCCGCTCGAGGTCGCCGATCGTGGAGAAGTGCTCGGCGTCGGCGAGGTACGACCGGGCCATCGCCAGGACGTCGTCCGACCCCCCCCGCAGGAACGACCGCTCGGGGGTCCCAGGCCGGACGATCGCGATCGCCTCCCGGGTGAGCCGAAGGTACCGCGCGAGGAGGCCGGTGGGGCCGCCGGCTCCGGACGGCCCGCCCTCCGCGGGGACGCCGCCGCTCATCCCTTCGGCACCTTCTCCCAGTCCTTCAGGAACCGGGCGAGACCGAGGTCGGTGAGCGGGTGCTGGACGAGCTTCTCCATGACGGCGAACGGCAGCGTCGCGATGTCGGCCCCCAGCTTCGCGGCCTCGACGACATGCACCGGGTGGCGGACGCTCGCGACCAGGACCTTGGTCGGAACCTTGTAATTGCGGTAGATCGTCACGATGTCGCGGACCAGCTCCATCCCATCCTGGCCCTGATCGTCGAGCCGGCCGATGAAGGGGCTGACGTACGTCGCGCCGACCTTCGCGGCGAGGAGAGCCTGGTTCGCGCTGAACACGAGCGTCATGTTGACCCGGGTCCCCTCGCGGGAGAGGAGACGGGTCGCCTTGAGCCCGGCCGGGGTCATCGGGATCTTGACGTAGATCGACGGGTGGAAGTCCCTCAGGTGGCGCCCCTCGCGGAGCATGCCTTCGGTGTCGGTGGCGACGACCTCCGCCGAGACGGACGGTACCCCGAGAGCGCAGATCTCCCGGAGGACCGACTCGAAGGTCCGCCCCTCTTTCGCGACCAGGCTCGGGTTCGTCGTGACCCCGTCGAGGATCCCGATCTCCCACATCGCCTTGATCTCGGTCACGCTCGCCGTGTCGAGGAAGAGCTGCATCGTTCCGATCTCCGTCCGCCTCCCGTGGCGCCCCCGGGACTTAGGCTATTCGACCCCGCCGCCGGAGGAGCTCCCACGCCTCGTCACGGACCCGGTCGAGGGAAAGGCCGAGCTCGTCCCGACGAGCGGCCGCGTCGCCCTCCGGCCAGAGGTCCGGAAAGCCGAGCCGCCGGACGGGCACCGGACAGTTCTCCGCGGTCATCGCCGCGACGAGCGATCCGAGCCCGGTCCCTAGGGGAGCCGCTTCGACGACCAGGATCGCCCCGGTGTCGCGGGCCGCCCTGAGCACGGCGGCCTCGTCGAGCGGCTTGACCGAGGCGGCGTCGAGGACCCGTACCGAGATCCCGACCCGGGCGAGCTCGTCGGCGACCTCGAGCGCCCGGGCGAGCATAGGACCGAGGCTGACGATCGCCAGGTCGCCCCCGGACCGGAGCTCTTGGGCTCGCCCGACCGAAAACGCTCCGTCCGTCACGGTCGGGGCGTCCGAGGGCGGGAGGCGGACGTAGGCCGGACCCGCGCGCTCGGCCAGGGCCAAGATCGCCGAGCGGACCGTCGGTCCATCCGCCGGGGCGACGACGGTCAACCCCGGTAAGGCCCGCATCGTTCCAAGGTCGTCGCGGACCGACGGTGGGCCGCCTTTGCCGGCAGGGAACGCGTCGGCCGGGAACCCGACGAGCTTCACGTTCCGGCGGGGGAAGACGAGCGACCGGACGAGCGAAGGATAGGCTCCCTCGAGGACCCACGGGATGGGGGCTCCCAGGAAGACCGGGCCGCCGGCGGCGCATCGTTCGACCGTGACCGGAACGAACTCGGCCTCCGGCGGCGTGACGTACCTGGAAGGAAAGCGCGCGGCGAACGAGGAGGAGGCGACGGGGGGAGGGAGGCCGGCCTCCACGACCGCAAGCGTAGGGACCCGTACGGCAGCGGCCAGCAGCCCCTCACGGTAGGCCGCGACCGTCGGCATCGGGGAGTCCCGCGCGCTCATCGACCAGGTCCTCCGTTCGGGCGAACGCTCCGGCCTGCCGTCCCGCGCATGGGAGAATCTCGGAGAGGGCCCAACCTATTTGGCGGCACGGCCGGGTCCCGTCGGCCCCCAGCTCGGGGCGCGCCCCTCCGGCCCCCAGGTCGGTGCGTCAGCGACGCCCCACGACCGAGCTCGATCGACCCTGCCGCCCGGTCGTCGCGCCGGCGCGAGGCGAACCGGCGCGACGAAGGCGGGAGACTCGCAGCTCCCGCAGGGTGGCGAGGTCCTCCGCGTACCGCGCGTAGCCCCGTTCGTCCAGCGGAGTCTCGAGATACCCGGGTACCTCGGCCCAGCGACGGTCGGTCACGACCCTCCGGAACCCCTCCGCCCCGATCTCGCCGCGACCGATGTTCTCGTGCCGGTCGAGGTGCGAGCCGAGGGGCGCCTTCGCGTCGTTCAGGTGGAACGCTCGAACGCTCGCCTCGCCGATCGTCGACCGGACCTTGTCGACGAGGGTGCCGTAGCCCTCCTCGGTGCGGAGGTCGAACCCGTTGGCGTAAAGATGGCAGGTGTCGAGGGTCACCCCGAGACGTCGGGCCCCGCGGACCCGGCCGAGGACCTCGGCGAGCTCCTCCATCGAGGCACAGACGGTCGTGCCCTGGCCGGCGGCATTCTCCAGGAGAAGCCGCGTGGGCGAGGCCGGGGTGGCCTCCAGCGCCCGGTCGAGGCTCTCGCCCAGGGTCACGAGGCCGGCGGCCGTCCCGGCGCCCAGGTGGGCACCGGGATGGAAGATCAGGGCGTCGACCCCGAGGAGGTCGGCGCGGGCGATCTCGTCGAGGAACGCGGCACGGGAGCGCTCGAGCATCTCCGGCTTCGGGCTCGCGAGGTTCAGGAGGTAGCCATGGTGCACCGCCGTCGCCCGGAGCGACGAGGCGCGTACCGCTTCCCGGAACCGCTCGGCCGCCACGGCGGAGACCGGGGGACCCTTCCACATCTGGGGACTCTTCGAGAAGATCTGGACGCACTCCGCGCCGAGAGACCCCGCCTCGCCTATCGCCTCGGCGAACCCGTTCGAGATCCCCAGATGCGCGCCGAGGTACATCGCGGCGCAGCACGCGGCCCGGCCGATTATCCTAGCGGGGGTCCGGGGCGTCCCGGAGGCTGACAGCTTTCCGCGGTTCCCGTAGGCTCGCGCACTTCAGTACCGCGCGGAACGCCAGTGGGCTTAACTGCCGGGTTCGGAATGGGACCGGGTGTTTCCCCACCGCTTTGACCGTCAGCCGACCGTCCCGAGCGGGGCGGCCTATTTAATCCTGCGTCGTGCCGGGCCCGCGGAACCGGTGGGGGGAGCTGCCGCCGCAAACCTTCATCTCGGCGCGCTCCTCGAGCGGTGGACCGTGCCCGGCCCGGGCGTCGGCCTCCAGGTGCTCGATGGCGGAAGGCGTTGAACCGATTGTTTCGGAGTACCGTCTCCTCCTCGACCTGGACTTCGAAGGACTTCGGTGGACCGGTACCGTTGAGTTCGACGTCACCGAGGGCGCCTCCCGCCTCGCGCTCGACTGCGAGGGCCTGGAAGTCGCCGCGGTGCGGGTGGGAGGGAGACCGGTCGGTTTCTCGCACGACCCGAGCACGAACCGTCTATCGTTCGAACTGGGGCGCGGCCACGGCCCCGAGGTCGCGATCGACTTCTCCGGCAGGGTGGAGACGAAGAATCTCTTCGGGCTCTACCGCTCCCGTCACGGCTCCGGCTACCTCGTGACGTCCCACTGCGAGCCGACCGGGGCCCGGCGGATCTTCCCCTGCGTCGACCGCCCGGACCGCAAGGCGCGGATCGTGCTCACCGTGCGGGGACCGAGCGAGGTCGAGGTGATCGGGAACGCGCCGGTCCTCTCGAAGCGCCAGGTCGACGGTCGGCGCGAATGGAGGTTCGAGCCGACCCCTGCGATGTCGACGTACCTGTTCTACCTCGGTGTCGGCCGGTTCGACTTTCGGGAGAGCGCGGAGGGGTCGAAGGTCGTCGTCCGTGTGGCGACCCCGCCGGGACGCGGCGACGCCGGCGCGTGGGCGCTGCGATCGGCGGCCCGGATCCTGCGCGCTTACGAGGAGTACTACGGGATCCCCTACCCCCTGCCCAAGCTCGACCTCATCGCCGTCACCGAGCACGCGTTCGGGGCGATGGAGAACTGGGGGGCGATCAGCTTCCAGGAGACGCGCCTCCTGGTCGACGCGGCGAGCGGCACCTTCGCGACGCGCGACGTCTTCACGACCGCCGGGCACGAGATCGCTCACCAGTGGTTCGGCAACCTCGTCACCATGAGCTCCTGGGACGACATCTGGCTGAACGAGAGCTTCGCCTCGCTCATGGAGACCAAGATCACCGAGGCGCTCGAGCCGTCGTTCGAGCCTTGGAACGACTTCTTCCTGAGGGTCATGGGCGAGGCGGAGGCGCTGGACGGCGACTCCCTCCGCGCGACCCATCCGGTGCGCGGGCACGTGGACCGGCCGGATGAGATGAGCCAGATCTTTGACGAGATCAGCTACGGCAAGGGCTCCAGCGTCCTCGCGATGTTCGACCGCTACCTCGGGGAGGAGAAGTTCCGCGCCGGGGTGACTGACTACCTCGGGCGGTTCCGTTTCCGCAACGCCTGCACCGAGGACCTGCTGGCGGCGCTCGAGAGGGCGAGCGGCGAGCCGGTCCCCGCGCTCGCCGGGCCGTGGATCGACCGGGCCGGCCTACCGGTGATCACCGCCCGCAGCGACCCGGCGGGCGTCGGCCTCTCCCAGCGTCGCTTCTCCTACCTCGGCTCCACCGACGAGGAGCCGTGGCCGATCCCGATGGTGGTCGACGTCGACGGTCGGCTAGCGCGGATCCTCTTCGACCGGAAGGAGCGGCGGCTCGACGCCCCGCCCGGCTCGACGGTCCTGCTGAACCCCGGATCGATCGGGTTCTACCGCGTGCTCTACGACCGGCCGCTGCTCGACCGACTTCTGGTCGTGCTCCCCAAGCGTTCGGGGCGGGACGCGTTTGCGGTCGTCAACGACCTGGCCGCGTTCGTCCGGTCGGGCGATGCGGACTGGGCGACCTACGCCCGGGCGGCCGAGGCGTTCGGGGAGAGCACCGACCGGCTGATCGTCGAGACGTTCGCCAAGGACCTCAGCTCGTTCGCCCTTCAGTTCCCCCACGCGAAGGGGGTCGAGCGGACCGCGAGGGGGTTCCTCTCGCGCCAGGTCGCCAGGGTCGGGGTCGACCGGCGGGCCGGCGAGCCCACCGGGTCCGGGATCGTCCGCGACCGGATCGCCTTCGCCCGGGTCCGGATCGATCCGGGGTTCGCGGAGGAGATCTCCCCGCGGTTCGACTCCTGGGACCGCCTCGATCCGGACCTGCGACTGGCCGTCGCGATCGCCCGCGTTCGCGCGGGCGAGGAGCGGGGGTTCGAGGCGGTCCGCAAGGCCCTGGAGCGGCCCGGCTCCGACGTGGAGGCGGACCGCCTCGAGCGCGCCCTCGTTTGGAGCTCGGAGCCGGCGCGCGTGCGGGAGATCCTCGACCTCGCCTCGGCCGGCGGGATCAACCGAGGCCACGTCTTCCGCGTCGCCCTCCAAGCGGCCTCCAACCCGGCGGGAAGGGCCGTGACGTGGGCGTGGGTCCAGCAGAACCTGGACGGGCTCACGGAGATCTTCCGCGGCTCGGGGTACCTGCCCCTCCTGCTGGAGCACACGATCCCGCTCGTCGGCCTCGGGCGCGCCGCGGAGGTGCGACGGTTCTTCGAGCGGCGCGCGACGCCGGAAGGGACGCGGGGGCTCGCCAAGGGTCTCGAGCGGCTCGACATCGTCGAGCGGCTCGGCCCGCGTCTCAGCTAGGCCTCCGGCGCGCCCCTGCCGACCGCTTCGTCCCGGCGGCCGAGGGCTCGGACGCCGACCAGATGTACCAGGTCCCGTCCGCCCGGCTGAGCTGCTCCCCGTCGCTCCCCACGAGGTTCCCCTCGGCGAAGGCGATGTGCTGGCCTCGCCGCAGGACCTTGCCGACGGCGGTCAGGAGCTCGCCCTCCCGCGCGGCCCGGAGGAACTCGAGGTAGAGCGACGTCGTGGCGGCCGTCTCCCCCGCGGCCAGGAGCGAAACGACCGCGCCTCCCATCGCGGTGTCGAGGATCGTCGCGTAGACCCCCCCGTGGACCGCGCCGTGGAGGTTGAGGTGGCGGGGCTCCACCCGGCCGGAGACGGTGCAGAACCCCCTTCCGCTCCGCTCCGGCAGGACCCGAAAGCCGACCTGGTAGTGGAACCCGCGCCGGCGGGCGGCGCGGAACAGGTCCGAGCTCAGCCGGCTCGGGAGGCGTTTGGGAGCGCGCGAGCGTCGTCGCATGCCGGGCAGAGGTCCCGCGCGGCATAAGTAGTCGGGGACTCCGTCGAGCGCCGTGCTCCGCCCGGCGCGCCAGGATGGCTCGGCAACGTTCGACGCCTCGCCCAACATCGCGCTCGTCAAGTTCTGGGGGGTCCGGGACCCGGAGCTCGTCCTCCCGTACAACTCCTCGATCTCCGTGACCCTGGGCGGCCTTCGCTCCCGGACGCGGGTTCGGTTCGACCCCGGCCTCGAGGACGACCGCGTCGTCCTGAACCGCGACCCCGCCACCGGGCCGCCTCGCGTGGCGATCGTGACGATGCTGGACCTCGTCCGCGACCGCGCGGGCGTCCTCTCGCGCGCCGAGGTCGTCTCGGAGAACAACTTCCCGACCTCGAGCGGCCTCGCCTCCAGCGCGAGCGGGTTCGCCGCGCTCGCGGGGGCCGCGAGCGCCGCCGCGGGTCTCGCGCTTTCCCCGCGCGAGCTGTCGCGCCTCGCCCGGCTCGGCTCCGGCAGCGCGGCGAGGTCGATCTTCGGCGGGTTCGTCCTGTGGAGGGCGGGGACCCGGGCGGACGGACGGGACTCGTACGCCCGGAGCCTCTACGGCGAGCGCCACTGGCCCGAGCTGGTCGACGTGATCGCGCTGGTCGAGAACGCCCCGTTGAAGGAGGTCCGCTCCGCCGAGGCGATGCAGGCGACCGTCCGCACGAGCCCCGATTACCCGGGTCGCCTCGCGAGCCTCCCGGCGCGGAGCGTCCGGATCGTCCGGGCGATCGGTGCGCGGAACGCGAAGCTGCTGTTCCCGCTCGTCATGGAGGAGTGCGACAGCTTCCGCAACGTCTGCGAGACGACCCGACCTCCGCTCGACTACCTGACCCCGGCCTCCCGCGCCGTCCTCGCCGAGGTCCGCGCCCTGAACCGCGCCGCCGGCCGGCCGGTCGCGGCGTACACCCACGACGCCGGGGCTCATGTCCACGTCTTCACCCTCGCCGGACACCTGCGGGCGGTCCGACGGCGCCTGGCGGCGGTCCCCGGGGTTCGGGAGACCCTGGTCGTTCGCCCGGGAGCCGGGGCCCACCGCCTCGGTACCCCGGCGGACCGGACCGGCCGGCCCGCGAAGCGCTAGCCCTGCCGGTTCGGTCCGGGCGGCCGGGTCGGCCTACAGCACGTGCCGGTCGAAACCTTCGGCCGGGAGCTCGAAGCCGATCGAGCGGGCAAGGTCGCGGACCTCGTCGACGAACGTCTGGCGCGCCTGTTCGTTCGTCCAGCGCTTCAGGCCGAACTCGATCGCCTTGCGGCTCGTCTCGGAGTTGGAGTGGCCGAACATGTCGAGGGCGCGCGGGTACCACTTCCGGACCGCGGCCTCGGCCTCCTCCTTCGAACCGTAGTACGCCGGGCCTTCGTGGACCATGCGGCGCAGGACGCTCGCCCCGAAGTTGAGGTGGAGCTGCTCCTCGCTCAGCATCAACGGCATCGCACGCGCGAGCGGGCCGTAGGAGCACTCCTGGAAAGCGCGAAGTTGGTAGACCCCGACCCGGTCGACCAGGCAGGTGAACGCCCCGACGTCCGACCATCGGTCGAACTTCAGGTTGAACGCATCGAGCTTGTGCTCGCCCTCCCGCCTCGCGAGGAGGTCGTCGATCATCCCTTGCCCTTCCTCGCCGAAGTCCCGGAGGATCCGGCACGCCTGGAGGCCATGCCGGGCCTCGTCCGCGACGATCCGCGCCTCGATCCAGCGGTCCTCGAGGGTCGGGGCATGATCGAGCCAGGGCCGGTGCTGCTGGATCGACGCGAACTCGGTGTCCGCCTGGACGCCCATCAGCTTGACGATCAGCTTGCGCATCTCGGAAGGAATCTCCTCGGCGGTCTCGTACTTGCGGACCCCGGTCGAGGTGCCCCAAGGGATCTCGCGGATCGGCTCGACGGGCTTCCCCTCCCGGAGCTTCGACACGACCGGCGCCCCGGGCGGTGCGGACGGGGACACGTCCCTTCCTCGGCCTCGAAGGACGTCACGTGCCCTTAAAGGCGGGCCGGCGCGTCTCCGCGAACGCCGCGAGTCCTCCTTCGCGTCCTCCGTGAGGAACCGGCGGTCCTGCAGCTCGCGCATCATCTCCAGGTCGTAGGCGTCCGCCTTCGGATGCCGATCTCGACGTAGCCCACGGGGCCGTCCACGCCGGCCCGCACGAACTTTCCCTGCCTCCGGGCATCTCGTTCGCCCTCCTCGGGCGGTCCTCGCTCTCCCGCGGCAGGGGCGATGACGGCGACGCACGGGAGGTGGGCTAGCGGGCGCGGGGGTCGACACCGCCGATCCGAGGGGGCCGGACGAGCTCCCGGATCGTCCCGGCGAGCGAGCCGACCACGGCACGCTCGGCGAGACCGATGAACAGGCCGGTCTCGACCACCCCGACCTTCGAGCGGAGGTCCGCCTCGACCTCCGCAGGACATCGGATCGGCGCCGCGGGGACCAGGTCGAGGATCTCGTTGCCGTTCTCGGTCCGGAACGGTCCCCCGCCCGGGGCGCCTCGCACAAAGACCCCGTAGCCGCTCGCGGCGAGCTCGCGCTCCAGGACCGGGCGGCAGTAGGGGACGACCTCCACCGGGACCGGGGCGCGCTCGCCGAGCGAACAGACGAGCTTCGAGTCGTCGACGACGATGACGAGACGCGCGGCCAGGCGGGCCAGGAACTTCTCCCGTAGGAGGGCTCCACCGCCGCCCTTCGTGAGGTCGAGCGTGGGGGCGACCTCGTCCGCCCCGTCGAGCATCAGCTCGAAGCGGTCGCTCCCGCGGAGCGGGCGGACCGAGAGGCCGAGGGAGGCGGCGAGGCGCTCGGTCGCGCTCGAACTCGCGACGCACTCGAAGGCGCCGTCCGGGTAGACGGCGCGGATCGCCCGGACCACGTGCTCCGCCGTCGAACCCGTGCCGAGGGCGAGCCGGGAGCCGGGCCGGACGTACCGCTCGACGGCGTGCCGCGCGGCCGACGCCTTCGCGGCGTCCCGCGGATCGGTCACGTCCCGGGGAACGTCCCGGCCTAATGAGGCGTGCCCTGGGCGGCCCCGACATGGCTATGTCGGCCGTCCTCTCCTGCGGGGCGATGGAGCGTGGGGGGCGCGGACCGACGTCCACGGTCGTCGTCTCGATCGGAGGCTCGGTGCTGATGAACGGCCGCGACGACGCCCGGTTCCTCGCCGACCTCGCGGACCTGCTCGGCCGACTCGGCCGGTCGATGCCCCTGGTCATCACGACGGGAGGGGGGCGAACCGCCCGAGAGTACATTCGCCTCGGGGCGGCCCTTGGCCTGACGAGCGTCGAGCAGGACGAGCTCGGGATCGACGTCACGAGGCTCCACGCCCGCCTGCTCGCCGGCCGGATCGGGCTCCCGACCGCCTCGCATCCCCCGACCAGCGTGCGCGAGGCGGTCGAGGCGATCCGTCATGGCTCACCGGTCGTCCTCGGCGGGACCGAACCCGGGCACACGACCGACGCGGTGGCCGCGCTCATCGCGGTCCGGCTCCGGGCCTCGCGGGTCGTCAACGCGACCGATGTCGCCGGGCTTTACGAGGCCGACCCCAAGACGCACCCGAACGCCCGGCGCCTCCCCCAGATCGGGTGGCCCGCGCTCCTGGACCTCCTCCGGCGGACGACGGGGGGCGAGCCCGGGCAGAACTTCCCGTTCGACCGTCTCGGCGCGGAGACGCTCGCCCGGGCATCGATCCCGCTCGCGATCGTCGCCGGCCGCGACCTCGCGAACCTCCAGAGGGCGGTCGAGGGGAGCACGTTCGAAGGTACCGTGGTCGGCGGCCCTGCCGGTGAGGCCGCATGACCGTCCCGCCCGGCCCCGGTGTCCCGCGTCACATGGTCTTCCTCGGGCCCCCCGGGGTCGGCAAGGGGACCCAGGCCGCCGAGCTCGCGCGTGAGCTGGGCCTCGCCCACCTGTCGACCGGGGATCTTCTCCGGGCCGCCGTGGCGGAAGGCTCGGAGCTCGGCCGGGCGGCCGACGGCCACATGCGGGCCGGCCGGCTCGTGCCGGACGAGCTCGTCGTGGAGATCCTGCGCGAGCGCCTTCGGCGCAGCGACGCCGCCGCCGGGTACATCCTGGACGGGTTCCCGAGGACCATCGCCCAAGCGGAAACGCTCGGGCGGTTCGCGCGGCTCGACGTGGTCGTCTCTCTCGAGCTCGACCCGAGGATCCTGATCGAGCGTCTGACCGGTCGCCGGCTCTGCCCGCAGTGCGGCTCGGTCTACAACCTCGTCACCCGGCCCCCACGCGAGCCCGGGCGCTGCGACCGGGACAGGACCGAGCTGATCCTTCGACCGGACGACCGGCCGGAGGCGGTCCAGGTGCGCCTAAAGGTGTACGAAGAACAGACCGCACCGCTCCTCGATTATTACCGGCGCCTCGGCCTGCTTCGCCCGCTCGACGCCTCCGGCACCCCGGCGGAGGTCGCCCTCCGACTGCGGCGCCTGCTTTCCGTCGGCTCCTTGGGGGCGAGCGGGCGGGCCTCCCCCGCGGACGACCGGAGCCGGTGAGCGGGCCTGACAAGCGCGCCGGAACGCGTCCCCCAGGCGGCCGAGCTCGCCGAGGGGGACCAGCTAGCGCTCCTGGCGAACGACCGCTCCACGGCACCACCCGGACCGGTCTCGGTCGAGCTCGATCCCTTCCAGGAAGCCGAGGGTAGGTCCCCACGCCCTCGTGCGGGCGCCCAGGGCGCCGACCGCCCCGAGCTCGATGACCCCGCCGTGGGAGACGAGGAGCAGACGACCACCTTCGGAGAGCCTCTCCAGTTCGTTACGCCAGCGGTCGGCCAGGACCTTGGCGTGGGTCCGCGCCTCCGCGAGGCGGTCGACGAGGGTGACGTAGTCGGCGAACGACCGCGGCGCCTCGCGATCGACCCACCGGTCGACGGGGCCGGGAAGCGCCCCGAGCTCGGAGAGCTCCGCGTCGACCGCATAACCCATCGCCTCGGCCGTCTCGACCGCCCGCGGTTTCGGCGAGGTGACCACGCGGTCGAACCGCCCAAGCCGCTGGCCGAGCTGGGCTGCGAGCTGGGCCCCCCTCGGAGCGAGGTGGACCCCACCGGGCTCGCGTTCGCCATGCCGAAGGTGGACGAGCGCTCGCATCGTCGGGCCAACACCCCAGCCGCCTCGCAGAGGTTATAGGTCGCGCCCTGGTCCTTACCTGCGTCCCGGCTTAGCTCAGTGGTAGAGCGGGGGACTGTAGGCGAGACTGCCGGAACCCCCGGCGGCCCCCGTGGAGATCCTCAGGTCGCCTGTTCGAGTCAGGCAGCCGGGACCTGAGGAGGGGTGACGTGCCCACCCAAGTCGTGATTTACCCCTGACAAGTCCACGAGGGTGAACTCGGGGGGGCGGCTCCATGGCTGGCACGTTCTCGGACTCCTGGAAGCTGACCAAGACGTCGTTCCGGCTCATCCGGGAGGACCGGGCGCTCCTCGTCTTCCCCCTGGTCGCCGGCCTCTCGATCCTGGGCGTGGTCGCCCTCCTCATCCTCGGGGAGTTCTGGCTCTTCGCCCCGGGCCTGTCCGGGGGGGGACCGTCGACCCTCGTCGAGGTGGCCGGGGTACTCCTCTTCCTGGTCGCGTACCTCACCATGGTGTTCTTGTCCGTGTACTGCACGGCCGCGCTCGTTGGCGCGGCGACCCTGAAGCTCTCGGGCCAGCAGCCGAAGGCGGCTGACGGCTGGAAGGCCGCCCGGGCGCGGCTTGGTCGGCTGGTCGTTTGGGCGCTTATCACGGCCACGGTCGGTCTTGTGATCCAAGCGATCTCGAGTCGCGTCCGCGGAGTCGGAGGCCTCCTGATCGGCGCGGTGGGGGGCGCCGCCTGGGGGGTCGTGACCTACTTCATGATCCCGGTCCTCCTCTACGAGGATCAGAGGCCTTGGCCCGCGCTCAAACGCTCGGGGCACCTGTTCACGTCGACGTTCGGCCGTTCGCTCGTGTCGAACCTGGTCTTGGGCCTCCTCTTGGGGGTGGGGATCGTCGCGGCGGTGGTCCTGGGAATCCTCGGCGTCGTGCTCCTCGTAGGAGGCTCCCTGGTCCTGGGGCTGGTCCTCCTCGGCGTCGGCATCGCGGTCGGGGTGATCGTCGCCCTCATCGGCTCGGCGGCGGAGGGGATCCTTCGGGCGGCTCTCTACCGATACGCGACGACCGGGAACATCGACCCGACTCTGCTTCCCCCGGCCTATCAGGTACCTGCGGCTTCCTCGCCGTCGGCTCCGCTCGCCTAGCGGGCGGACCGTTCCGGGTACCGCCGGCCGTCCCTGTCGTGGTCGCAAGGCACGGGCCGGCGATTCCAGGGCGCTGCCATCCTTCCTCGATAACGCCGGAGGTCGCCCACGGATCATGCTCCCCCGGCGTTCTCGACGTTCGACGGCTAGTGTCGGGAGCGCGCTTGGCCGGATGCGGTTGTCGGGATTCGAACCCGAGTAGGTAGCTTGGGAAGCTACCGTCCTAACCACTAGACCACAACCGCGCGCCGTCCGCTCACGCCCCCCCACTCATACCGTTTGTGCGAGGGGCGTCCGTCAGAGGAGCAGGCCGACCGACTCGCCCGGGATCACGGGCGAGCCGGCAAGGAGGTCGCCGTTCGACACGAGCCCCTCCGCCGCACGGCTCACGAACCCGGCACCCTGGAGGAGCCGCCGGGCGCGCGGCAGGTCGTTCGAGGAGAGCGCGACGAGCGGCCGGTTCCCTTCCCGAGCGACGAGGATCGCGACGCTCTGGATGTTGACCTTCTCCCGAGCGAGGACCTCGAGCACCCGCAGGAAGCTTCCGGCCCGGTCCTCGAGCCGAACGGCGAGCATCTCCCGGATCTCGGGTTCGTACCCCGCGGCCGAGAGGAGGCGCACGGCGGCGTCCGGGTCGCTCACGATGAGGCGGGCCCGACCGGCCTTGGGCGAGGAGTCGACGCCGAGCGCCGCGAGGTTGATCCTGTGGTCCGCCAGCGTGCGGGCAACCCCCTCGAGGGCCCCCGGGCGGTTCGGGAGGGTGAGGGAGATCTCGCGCAGAACCATCCGGATTGCGGGATAGGGGACGGGGGGCTTTACGTTCGACGTCGACGTGCGCGGTCGCTCCCGCACCTATTTATAGCACGAGCCGACGTACGAACCGCTGCCGCGGGGTGCGAAGGCGCCCGGACGGTAGTGAATGGGGGAGCGGAACCAGGTACGGTCTCGGACCGGCTACCGTCGGTCCCGCCGGCTCCGCAGCGACCGGCGCGGTGTGGTCGCCGTGATCGGGACCCTTCTCGCCTTGCTCGTCTTCTTCGCCCTCTTCGGGGTGTTCATCACCCAGTACGTACCGCTCTGGATGGAGGAGAACGAGAGCCAGCTGTCGAACCAGCTGCAGATGTCGCTCTCGACCCTCAAGTCCGGGGTCGACGACCAGTACATGATCGGTGGGATCCCCAGCTACTCGGTGCCGTTCACGCTCGGCTCGCAGACGGTCCCGTTGTTCGCCCAGCCGACGGTCGCGACGCTCAGCTACATCTCGGGCTGTCCGGGCGGCTTCTACCCGAGCAACGGCACGCCCCGCCAGGTGGGGGGGTGCGACTTCGAGCACATCAGCTACACGGCCGGGAAGATGGCCACCGGTAGCCAGAACAACTCCTACCACCAGGTCTCGCCCACCGACTACCTCGAGCTGGCGCTGCCGGACCGCTACTACTCGCCGGTGACGTACTTCTTCCAAGCGGACGGTGTCACCGAGGCGCAGACCGGTGTGCACCAGTGGATGCTGGTGCCGCCACCGTTCAATGTCAGCCGCTCCCCGGGGGGGATCGTCAGCGTCACGTCGAGCTTCCAGGTCCTCGTGGGCCCCGCGTCGACGTTCTCGGGACAGGGTTCCAAGGATGTGACGAGCACCTTCATCTCGACCACGAACGTCTCCTCCACCGGTCGGTTCGAGACGCCCACCGGCGTGGCGAAGACGTTCAACGTCTCGATCGCGCTAGGGGTCCACAACGTCTGCGCGTGGTACAACTTCCTGAACAGCACGACCTCCGCAGCGCTGGGACCGAGCTCGAGCAGCGTCTGGACCCTCACCGGTGCGCAGCCGAGCGGCTCGTTGGCCCTTCCGCCGGTCTCCAGCGTCTGCATACAGTCGCTCACCACCACCTTTGACCTCACGCTGAAGATCCTCGGCGTGAGCTCCGCGATTACGTTCATCTCGCAGGACGAACTCAGCTTCAACGCCGGGGGCCTGTAGCCGTGGCGTCGGGTTCCCTCCGAGTCAAGATCCCTCGGGTCGGCGCGGCCTCGGGGCTCCCCGCGTCCGCCCGGGAGGGAGGGGCCCTTTCCCCCCTGACGGACCTCCCGGGGACGTTCATCACCGTGATCCCTCCGCTCGCCGGCCCGGAGATCAAACAGCTCCAGGTGCGCGCGGTCAGCGCCCCGTACTCGTACGCCCGCATCACGTACAACGACCTGACGAAGGAGTACCTCTACGAGGTGATCGAGCCCCAGCTCACGGCCCACGAGATCCAGCTCGTCGCGCACCTGAAGGAGACCCTGACGAAGATCATCGGGGCGGACATCGTCAAGCTCTCCGGGACCGACAAGCGGGCCTACCTTCGCGGCGAGGCCGAGAGCTACTTCCGTTCCCGCGAGGTCCCGCTCAGCCCGCTCTCGATGGAGAGGCTCGTCTACTACGTGCTCCGGGACTTCGTCGGCTACGGCCCGGCGGACGCCCTGATCCAGGACCCCGAGGTCGAGGACATCTCGTGTGACGGGGTCGGGGTTCCCCTGTTCGTCTTCCACTCGAAGTTCGAGTCGGTGAAGACGAACGTCGTCTTCGATGACGAGGACTCGCTCAACTCGTTCATCGTCATGCTGGGCCAGCGATGCATGAAGGCCGTCAGCGTTTCGGGTCCGATCCTCGATGGGACGACGCCGGAGGGGCACCGGGTCCAGGCGACGTACGCCCGAGAGATCACGACGCGCGGGGCGAGCTTCACGATCCGGCGGTTCAAGGAGCGTCCGTTCACCCCCGTCGACCTCATCGCGATGGGGAGCGCCAGCGACGAGATGGTCGCCTACTTCTGGCTCGCCGCCGAACAGGGCGAGTCGGTGATCATCTGCGGCGGGCCGGCGTCCGGCAAGACGAGCACGCTCAACGCGATCGCCCTGTTCATCCCTCCCACGGCGAAGATCGTTTCGATCGAGGACACGCGCGAGGTGAACCTCCCCCACGAGAACTGGATCCCCGGCGCGACGCGCAGCGGGACCGGCGACCGGGGCTCGGACGGCAAGGCCGCGGGCGAGGTGGACATGTTCGACCTGGTACGCGCGGCGCTGCGGCAGCGCCCGAACTACATCATCGTCGGCGAGGTCCGCGGCAAGGAGACGTACACGATGTTCCAGGCGATGGCGACCGGCCACACGACCTACTCGACGATGCACGCCGACAGCGTGAAGTCGATGGTCAATCGGCTCGAGAACCCCCCGATCAACACGCCGAGGATCCTGCTCTCGGCCCTGAACAACGTCGTCATCCAGCTCCAGACGCGGACGGAAAAGGGCGTCGTGCGTCGCCTGAAGCAGGTCCTCGAGATCGTGGGCTTCGAGCCGGAGACGAACGAGCTCATCACGAACACCGTCTACGAGTGGGATCCCGGGACCGACACGTTCGTGTTCAAGGGGCACTCGTTCCTCTTTGACAAGATCATGGAGCTCCGCAACTACTCCGCTGACGAGATGGAGGCGGAGTTCCGTCGCCGGACCGAGGTCATCCGCTACCTGGTCGACCACAAGATCAACGACTACCGCCAGCTCTGGCAGACGATCGCGCAGTACTACAAGGACCCGAACGAGGTGATGGCCAGGGTCCATCCGGCGTCGGGGACGCCCCCGGGGGGCTAGCGATGGCGCTGCCGAGCGTCCCGGCCGGGGTGCGCACGGAGGCGGCGGGCCGGCCGGTCCGCCTGAAGCGCGGTCAGCAGCCCAGCCCGTCGACCCTCTCCCCGTTCCAACGGTGGGCGTGGCGGACGTTCGGGGCGCGGCTGAGCAAGAAGGAGCCGAACATCCTCCTCGAGGAGAGCCTCGTGAAGGCCCACATCCGCGTCCGGGCCGACGAGTACCAGGCGACCGTCTACGCCACGGCGCTGGTCGTGGGGATCGGGACGGCGGCCGTCGGCGTCGGCCTGGGCGTCGTCCTCATCCTCTCGGGCTCCCCCCTGATCGGGATCGGCCTGTTCTTCCTGCCGGTCGTGGCGACGCCGGCCGCCTTCATGGTCCTGGGGGGTACCCCGGCGTCGACCGCGAAGACGCGCGGGAGGAAGATCGACCGGAAGATCGGTTCGGCGATGAGCTTCGTCTCCGCGATGGCCTCGGCCGACGTGAACATCGACCAGATCTTCAAGGAGCTCGGCCGCCAGAGGATCTACGGGGAGGTCGCGGAAGAGGCCGCCTGGATCACGCGGGACACCGAACTCCTCGGGGTGGACATCCTGACGGCGATCCGACGCGGGGCCCAGCGGACCCCGTCCAAGAAGTTCCAGGACTTTCTCCAGGGCGTCGTCACGACGGCGACCAGCGGCGGCCAGCTCAAGCCCTACTTCCTGCTGAAGGCCGACCAGTTCGAGCGGGAGCACAAGCTGGACGTCCAGCAGCGGGTCGAGACGATGGGCCTCCTCGCCGAGACGTTCGTGACCGTGGTCGTCGCGTTCCCGCTCTTCCTCGTGATCATCATCGCGATCTTCGCGATCATCGGCGGGGGCGGCGCATTGATGATGGACATCCTCTGGGCGATCGTCCTCGCGATGATCCCGCTCTCGCAGCTCGGGTTCATCTTCTTCATGTACTCGCTCGCGCAGGAGATGATGTAGCGATGGCGAGCGCAGGCGCTCCCGCGTCGGTGCGTCGCGTCCACGCCCTCGCCCCGACGACCGGCTCCGGCGCCCCGAAGCTGTCGCGCGAGATGATCGCCCTTATCGCGGGCGGGGTCGCCGCGGTCGCCCTCTGGGCCGTCGCCTTCCTCGTCTATCTCGGGACCCTCCAGATCGTCTTCCGACCCGGGGAGGGGGGCGGCGCGAACCCGGCGATCGATTTCATGGTCCTGGGGCTGATCTGCCTGCTCGCCCCGTACGGCTTCACGGCGACCGCGAAGCAGCATCGCATCTCGAAGATCGAGGATCGGCTTCCCGACTTCCTGCGCGACGTCGCGGAGGCGGGCCGGTTCGGGATGACCCTCTCGGACGCGATCATCGTGGCGAGCAAGGGCCGCTATGGGCTCCTCACCGACGAGATCAAGAAGATGGCCAGCCAGCTCGAGTGGGGCGTACCGGTGGCGACCGCCCTCCGGCTCTTCGAGGAGCGGGTGCCGACACCGCTGGTGCAGCGCGTGGTCTCGATCGTCACGCGGGCGAACGAGGCGGGAGGGAACGTCGCGGACGTCCTGTCGATGGTCGCCCACGACACCCGCGAGGCGCAGCTCTCCGACCAGTCCCGGAAGATCTCGATGCTGACGTACGTGACGGTGATTTACATCGCGTTCTTCGTCTTCATCGTCACCGTCTACATCATGGCCGCCGTCTTCCTGCCGCAGATGATCACGGCCGGCGAAGGGGTCGCCTCGTCCAGCCTGGCGACCGCCATGACGCTCCAGTTCACCTACGTCCCGATCCTGTTCCTCGCGTTCATGGTCGCGGTGATCGTCCACGCGGTCGGCGACGGGATCATGGCCGGCGTCCTCTACAACGGCCGGATCGCCGAGGGCATGCAGCACGCGACGATCATGCTCGCCATCGGCTGGCTGATGATGCGCTTCATGGTCCCGATCCTGCACACCTAAGGAGATCACGATGGCCGGAGACACCGAAATCGCATCGCCCCCGACCGAGGACGAGGACGCCCGCGGGAGCCCGGACCGCCGCATCTTCTCGCCGTTCCTGCGCCTCGGCGCCGCGCTCCGACGGGGCTCCTCCGCCCCTCGGCCGATCAAGCTCGCGCGCCTCGGCGTCTCGGGCCAGGGCGCGGGAGAGACCACGCCGATCCCCCCGCTCGCCGACCCCGCGCTCCAGCAGCTCGACCTCGTGCCGATCGTGCCGAAGCTCTCGTTCGTCCGCGTCACCCTCCAGACCCAGCGCAACGAGTACCTCTACGAGGTGATCGAACCGCCGCTCTCGCCAATCGAGCACGAGCTGTTGGAACAGCTGCGCACCGCGCTCATCGACGACTTCCAGCCCCTGCCCGAGCACGACCCGCAGACGAAGGCCGACGAGCTCCGCAAGATGGTCGACCATCTGCTGCAGGAGTGGATGCTGTCGCCCGGCCCGACGACCAAGGGGAGGATCCTGTACTACCTCGAGCGGGATTTCATCGGCTACGGCCGGGTCGAGGTCCCGATGCTCGACACCGAGGTCGAGGACATCTCCTGCGACGGGGTCGGGATCCCGCTCTACATCTACCACCGTCGGTACGGCTCGATCCGGTCGAACCTCAAGTTCACGAGCGCCCAGGAGCTGGACGACTACGTCATCTGGCTCGCGCAACGCTCCGGCAAGCACATCTCGGTCGCCAACCCGCTCCTGGACGCCACGGTGCCGGACGGCTCCCGCCTGCAGGCGACCCTCGGCATCTACGTGACCAAGCGGGGGAGCTCGTTCACGATCCGACGGTTCCGCGACAACCCGTTCACCCCGGTCGACCTCCTGAAGTTCAAGACGATGGGCTCGGAGATGATGGCCTACCTCTGGATCGCCATCGAGACCGGCCAGTCGATGATGGTCTGCGGGGGGACCGCGAGCGGGAAGACGACGACGCTCAACGCGACGCTCCTGTTCATCCCGCCCCAGATGAAGATCGTCTCCATCGAGGACACGCGCGAGCTCAACCTCCCGCACGACAACTGGGTCCCCTCGCTCACCCGCGCCGGCTACGGCGCGAAGAACCCGGTGACCGGCAAGGCCCCGGGGGAGATCGACATGTTCGACCTCCTCGCCGCCGCGCTCCGCCAGCGCCCGCAGTACCTGATGGTCGGCGAGGTCCGCGGGGCCGAGGCGTTCATCGTCTTCCAGGCGATGGCGACCGGCAAGACCTGCTACACGACCTTCCACGCCGAGAGCGTGAGCGCGATGGTCCACCGGATGGAGAACCCGCCGATCTCCCTTCCCCGCTCGCTCGTGTCGGCGCTGAACCTGGTCCTGCTGCAGCGCCAGGTGAAGGTCGGCCAGAAGATGACGCGGCGCGTCCAGTCCCTCACGGAGATCGTCGGGCTCGACCCCGAAACGAACGAGCTGATCACGAACTCGGTCTACTCCTGGAACCCGGCCGACGACACGTTCCTGTTCAGCGGCCACTCCTACGTCTACGAGCGGGTCGCGCTGATGCGGAACTGGACGATGAAGGAGATGGAGCGCGAGGTCCGCAACCGTGTCCAGATGCTCGAGGCGATGATGGTCCGGGACGCGCAGGCGACCCGGCAGAAGCCGTTCACGCACCGGGACGTCGGCCAGATGGTCTCCTTCTACTACAAGGAGCCGGAGAAGGCGCTCGCCGAGGCGCAGGCGGTCTTAGCCCGCGCGCGCCCCGCCGGCGCCGCGCGGTAGCCCGCCGACGGTGCGGCGAGCCCACGGGCCCCCGGCCGTGTCGTCCTCCCGGGGTCTGGTCGCCCGCATCCCGCTCGGCCCGGGGCGGTCGGTGCGCCTCTGGAGGGAGGACGCCCTCGCCGGGCTCCCCCGCCGGGCGCCGCATCCGAGCGTCGTCGTCACGAGCCCGCCCTACAACCGCCGGATGCCCTACCGCGGCTACGCGGACGAGCGTCCGAGGGACGACTACCTCGCCTGGATGCGGCACCTCGGAGAGGTCGTCGCGGGAGTGCTCGTCGACGACGGATCGTTCTTCCTCAACCTCGGGGGCTCGCCGAGCGACCCGTGGCTCCCGTGGGACGTCGCGCGGGAGGTCGGCCGTTCCCTCGTGCTGCAGAACGTCCTCCACTGGATCAAGTCGATCGCGATCGGCCGGGGGGACGCGGTCGACCGGGCGCCTCCGACGGCGTTCGGCCACTACAAACCGCTCGTCTCGGCCCGCTACGTCCACGGGGCGCACGAGTACGTCTTCCAGTTCACCCACCGAGGGGACGTGCCGATCGACCGCCTCGCGATCGGCGTACCGTACCGGGACCGCTCGAACGTCCGCCGCTGGCGCCGCCCGGCCTCCGAGCTGAGGTGCCGGGGGAACACCTGGTTCCTCCCGTACGCGACGATCCGCGACCGCGAGCGCGACCGCCCCCACCCGGCGACGTTCCCGACGGAGCTGCCCGAGTGGTGCGTGCGGCTCCACGGCCTGGGGCGGACCCGGCAGGTCGTCGACCCGTTCGTCGGCATCGGATCGAGCGCCGTCGCCGCGGCGCGTCTCGGGATCGATTTCGTGGGGTTCGACCTGGACGAGGGCTACCTCGAGGTCGCCGCCCGTCGGGTCCGGGCCGAGCTCGCCGCGCGGGGGACTCCGCCCCGGCCTACCCGGAGCCCGAGCCGTCCTTCGGCTCGTCCTTAGGCTCCTCGGAGGACGGCGGGCTCCAGGACTTCATCGGCGTCCGCCGGACCCCCGCGGCCGTCGCGAGGGCGTTCTTCGTCCCCGCCTTCGCCTTCTTGCCGGCGGTCACCATGGCATCCTTCGCCGCGATGGCGGCGCGGGCTGTGCCGGAGCCGATCGCGCTCCCGGCGTCCGCGATGCGGTGGGGAAGACGCCGCAGCTCCTCGTCGACCGACCGACCGAGGCTCGAGAGGTCCTCCTCGATGTCGAGCGCGAGGATCTTCGCGTCCCGGGCCGTCGTGGAGCCCATCCGCTCGATCTTGGTATCCAGCTGGGAGAACTCGGTCCTGAAGTCGCGTCCGAGGCCGCCCGCCGCCCTGCGCAGCTCGCCCAGATGACGGCGGAACTCGGCCTGCTCCCTGCTCTCGGACATCGCTCCCTCGGGGAACGTACGTGACGAGCGTACGATATAGGTTAACCGCTGGAGCGGAGGGGTCAGCCGCCCATCCGTCGGTCCGACCTGCGTCGCCGCGCCCGGCTCGCCCGGGGGAGGGCCGGAGCCGGCGCGGGCGCGACCGGGGCCAACGGGCGGCGCTCCACCTCGGCCCCGTGCGCCCACCGGACGAGCAGCTCGATGCCGAGGTGGGTCGGCTCCGTGACGACCATCTCCCCCCCGAGGGTCCGGGCGAGGGCCCGCGCCGCCACCTCGTACTCCGGATGCTCGCTCTTGAGCAGGATGATCGCCGTGCGGAGCGGCGTGACGGTCGCGAGCTCGCGCGCTCGCTCCAGCGCCCGTTCCATCGCCACGTCCAGCTGGCCGGAGCGGACCTGGCCGGCGTCATCGGTGTACGCCTCCGGGAGCCCGTCGGTGATCATGAACAGCTCCTTGCGGCTCGCGCGCGAGGCCTGGAGCAGGAGGTGCGCGGCCCGGAGCGCCTCCGCCGTATTGGTGAACGCCCCCGGCTTGCACTCCCAGAGCTCCACGAGGTCGAGCGCCGAGACGGCGTTGTCGAACGCCAGGACGTCGATCGTCGCGTCCGGGTAGCGGCGCCGGATTGCGACGTAGAGCGAGAGGAGCGCCTTCTTCGCGGCGTCGAGCTTCCCGCCCTCCGCCATGCTGCCGGAACGGTCGAAGGCGACGACGACGTGGACCCGCTCCGCGGTGATCTCGCGGTAGACGTAGCTCGTCTGCTCGTCGATGTGCCGCGAGCCCACCAGGCGAGCCTCGAGCAGCGAGCTCGGCACGTCCAGGTGCGCGACCTCCACGAGCCTCCTCAGGCGGGCCTTCTCGTAGATCCCGGTCGACCCCCCGCCCTTGAGCGAGAGCCGCACGTCCCCGGGAAGCTGGCGGCTCGTCTCCTCGAGGAGCAGCCGCGCGAACCGCTCGACCAGGCCGTAGGTGACCGCCAGCTCTCCGCCCCGCTCGGCGACGAACCCGCGCTCCTTGAGCTCCCGCTCGAGTCGCCGCTCCTGCGCGTCCCGGACGATCTTGTCCGTCTCCGCCTCGGCCCTGCGGCGCGCCTCCTCCCGCTCGCGCTCGAGCTGGCGGCGCTGGGCCTCGGCGGAACGCCGCTTCTCCTCCGCCTCCCGCTCGAGCTCCCGCTCCCTCGAGGAGATCGACCCCTCGACACGGCCGGCGAGCTCCCGCCGCTGCGGGTCCGAGAGGCGGGCGAGCGCCTCCCCGAGCGCGGAGCCGCCGAGGCTCCGTCCGTCGGCCGCCAGGACGGCGATCGGTACCGTGCGTTCCTGGCGCGTCGGAGCGCGCGCGCCCCGGCGGGAGAAGAGGCCGCGGAGCCAGGCGAGGAACCGCCGGAACGCGTCGCGCAACCTCGCCAGGAGCCCCGGCCGGGCGGCCGGCCGGTTCCAGGACGCCTCCGGCACCAGGAGCGCGCTTTGCAGGTCGTCCCACAGGTCGGAGGAGGGAAGCTTCGACCAGTCGACCGCACGGGAGCGTCGGAGCCGCTCCTCGAGCTCGGCGATCTGCCGGGCGACCTCCTCGTCCGACTTCCGGGAGAGGACCGCGAGGTCCGCGACCTGCCGGTCGTACGCCTCGACCCTCCGGACGACCTGGCGGGCCGCCTGGCGCCGCAGGCGCTCGCGGAGGCGCTCGAGGCGCGACCGGAGCTCGCCGTCCTCCTCGGCCTTCGTCCGAAGGAGCGCCCGCGCCCCCTCGAGCCCGCGCTCGGCCAGAGCGCGGATGAGCTCGCCCCGGTCGACCGCGTCGACCAGGTCGTAGGACCGGACGTCGTCCGGGAACGTCGAGCAGTCCGGAAGCTCGAACTCGGGACTAGAGGGGGGCGTCGTCGCGGTCCTCCTCCTTGCAGGAGAACAGCGAGAACTCCTCGAGGAGGCGGAAGACCTGGACGGCGGCGTCGGTCGGCGGAGTGGGCGGCTCGGGGTGCTCGCGCTCGGCCACGAACGAGGCGAACGCGCGGAACCTGGGGAAGACCGAGCCGTCCTTCGCGAGGCTGGCGACCAGCGCGGCGTCGTCCTTCAGGCGTCGGCCCTCCCCGACCAGCGCCTCGGCGTCCTTCGCCTGCTCCTTGAGGGTGCCCGTGTAGTAGCGGCACCAATAGACCCCGGCGCTCCGCTTGAGCGCCGGCTCGGCGTACTCCGTGATGAACTCCTCCACCCGCTTGGCGTTCTGGCGGAACGAATCCCCGCTGCGGGCCCGGATCCGGCCCCGCATCGCGTGGAGCAGGCCGGCCTTCAGGTCGGCGCTCGTCGCCACGGCGCGCCCGGCGAGGACCGCGATCGCGCTCGTCCGCTCCGCGACGTCGATGAGCGTGCGGTTCGAGCCGACCTCCCCGACGTCCGGGTTCTCCTCGCTCATCCGAAGGCGCCAAGCCTCGACCACGCGGACCCCGGCGTCGGTCAGGATCTCCGGGACGTAGACGTCGCCGGTCAGCTCCCGTCCGAGCTCGACGATCCGGCGGTTGTCGACGTGGCGTTCGTTGAAGCCGACGTGCAAGCTGGTCAAGCGGTCGGAGAGCGGGTCGTTGATGTTGTCGAGGTCGGAGAGGTTGGACGTCGCGACCGCGACGAACGACGCCGGGAAGCTCTCGCGCGACTTGGACGGCGTCACGGTCCCCTCCTGGAGCGCCTGCAGCAGCACGTTCTGCGTGCCGAGGGGCAGCTTGCCGATCTCGTCGACCAGAAGGAAGCCACGGTTCGCCTGGAGGAGCTTGCCCGGCTCGAGCACGAGCGGGCTCATCGGGTCGCCGACCTCCTCCAGCTTGCGCAGGTTGATGTTGCCGGTGAGGTGGTCGGGGAAGACCTCCGAGCTCCCTTGGACGCGGGCGAAACCGAACCCCTCCCGGAGGAGGACGTACTCGCCCGGGACCCGGGCCGGGTCTACGGTCGTGGGGTCGAACTTCGCAAGGTCCCCTCCGGGGGCGAACCGGCGGCGGCAGATCGGGCACGGGGGGAACCGGGCCGCGATCGCCGCGTCGACCAGCGAGAGCGGGTGGTCGAGGACCGGGCAACCGTCGACGACCCACACTCCCTTCGGGAAGAGCTCCCAGAGGTCCTTCGCGAGGCTCGTCTTCCCCGCGCCGGAGGGGCCGAAGAACAGGACGTGCGCACCCGAGACGAGCGAGGCGACCAGGTCCTCGTACGTCGGCTCCGGAAGGATCGTCCGGGGAAAGAGGGCACGGAACGTGTCGGCCCGGTCGATCCCACGGCCGCGGAGCGTCTCGAGCGCCCTCAGTAGGTGGCGCCGAAAGCGATCGGCCGGGGCCTCGACCAGCGCCTTCGCGGCCCGTAGGTCGGCCGCGGTCGCCCGGCTCCCGGGCGTCGGCCCCTCTCGGGAGGGAACGTTCATGGCGCGCGCAACTGGGTGCGAGATATGTAGTTTTGCGCGCGGGACCGTTCGGGAGCGGCGCGGACCGGGGTGGCTCGGCCCCGGCGCGCCGCGCCGTCAGGGCCCCCCCGCCGGAGCGGCAGGCGAGACGGCGACCCGGCCCGAACCTTGAAGTAGGTGACCCGGCTCGCCGCCCGCGCGATGCCCGAGTCGGAGACCCCGGCGAAGAAGACGTCGCTCGCCCGCACGGTCAAGGACAAGTGGCGGTCGAAGCACTGGTTCAAGATCCGGGCCCCCGGGCTCTTCCAGCACGTCGACCTCGGCGAGACCGCCGCGAGCGAGCCCGAGCAGATCGTCGGTCGGACCCTCGAGACGACCCTCCCCGAGCTCTCCGGCGCCTCGGACACGGGGAAGGCCCATGTCAAGCTCCGGTTCCGCATTGAGCGCCTGACCGGGGACGGCTTTGCGGAGGCCCGGTTCGTGGGCCACGACCTGACGACCGACTACGTCCGGCGCCTCGCGCGGCGCAAGCGCTCGAAGATCGACATGTCGCTGACGGTGACGACCAAGGACGGCGTCGGAATCATTCTCAAGCCGGTAGCGGTCGGCGAGCAGCGTCTCCAGACCCGCCTGCGGGCCGAGCTACGCCACCGCATCCTCGAGGTCCTGACCGAGGAGGCGAAGAACCGCACCTCGGCGGAGTTCGTCCATCAGATGATCCAGGGCGAGCTGTCCAAGCTCCTGGCCCACGGCGTGAAGTCCCTCTACCCTCTCAAGAAGATCGAGATCCGCCGCTCGATCGTCCTCGGGACGATCTCGGACGAGATTCCGACCGCTCCGGCCGAACCCGCGCCGGAGGGCCCCGCCCCTCCCGAGGCCCCGTCCGAGCCGGCCCCTGAGGTCGGCGCGAGCCCGGCCGCGTAGGCCGCGGGGGGGCAACGGATGGGCGGCCCGCTCACCGTCGGAGTGGCTCAGCCTGGCAGAGCACGGGACTCATAGCGGCGTCCGAGGCGGGCGCCGGGAGAGATCCTGGGGTCGGGGGTTCAAATCCCCCCTCCGACATCTTTCGCCGATCTCTCGCCGAGAAACGGCAACACTTGACCGTTCACGCGTAGGGGATTTGAACCGGTCAGTTCCCCCTCCGTAAAGGAGGGCGTTTCGAGAAGGAACTGCTCGTGGAATCGGCCGTAGGAGATAGGGTGAGCGCCACGCTTACAAGCGCAGGGCGCTGGGCGGGGGAACTCGCCATGGCCGAAGAGAAACGCCTGTCCAGTGGGGGTCCTGCAGCCCCGGCGATCTTGCCTTCGCCGGTCGCGAAGACGATGGAGACCTACGACAAGCGGTACTCGTACTCGGTGATGCTGGTCCTGGCCGGCATCGTCGCGATAGTTCTCTACATCGAGGGGATGCTCCTACCCTCCCTCCCCGTAATCCAAAGCGACTTCAACGTCGACACCGCGCAGGTAAGCCTCGTACTGTCCGTCTATGCCATCTCCGGAGTGGCCCTGAGTCCAGTGGTCGGGAAGCTGGGGGACATCTACGGAAAGCGCAAGGTCATGATGGCCGTCATGATCGCCTACGCCGCGGCGGTCTCCGTCACGGGGTTTTCGCCGAATTTCACCTTCATGGTGGCCTCCCGTACCGTCCAGGGGGTCGGGCTTACCATCATGCCCCTTGGCATGTCGCTCGTCAGGGAAGAATTCCCCAGGGAACTTGTCCCCCGCGCACAAGGCCTCCTGAGCGCGGCGTTTGGCATCGGATTCGCTGTCAGTCTCCCCCTTGGTTCCTGGGTCTCCCAGAGTTACGGATGGCGTGTCACGTATCATACGGCCATCCCTTTCGTCCTCCTGCTGACGGTCGCGGTGTTTGTCGTGGTCCGTGAATCGACGTATCGCCGACCGGACACTCGTGTGGACTACGGGGGCGCTGCGTTGCTCGGTGGTTCCCTCGCCAGCATTGTCATGGCCCTCTCCGAGGGGAAGATGTGGGGCTGGACCTCTTCGCTCACCCTAGGCGCCCTAGGGCTAGGCCTCCTGTTGCTGGTTCCCTTCGCGCTATGGGAGAGCCGGTGGAAGGCGAAAGGGGGTGAGCCCATCGTCGACCCCCGGCTCCTCAAGGAACGGAACGTAGCGGTGACCAACGTGGTGCTTGCCGTGACGAGCACGGGCATGTTCATGGCCATGTTCGCCCTCATCTACAGGTTCGAGTACCCCGCCGTATCGGGTGGCTTCTCCCTGGACATCCTCTCGGCCGGTATCGACATCGTCCCGCTTGCCCTGTCGATGATGGGTGTCTCGGTCGTGACCAGCATCTTCGTTTCCCAATTGGGAGTCAAGCCTCTTGCGCTCGGGGGGGCGATCCTGACGAGCTTCGGGTTCCTGTTGCTATCCTGGGCGACCACGGTCAACCAGGTTCTCCTCTACGAGATCGTGGCCGGAGCGGGGCTCGCGCTCCTCAACGCGTCGATCATCAACCTGCTCATTCTTACCGTGGATCCAAGAGACATGGGACAGGCCACGGCCATGAACAATGTGTTCCGCAACTTGGGCGGAAGCGTGGGTACTCCCATTGTCGGCTCTGTGCTCGCCGCCTACGTCATTCAGTACTACGGGCAGCCCCTTCCGAAACTGATCGCCTTCCAGTACACCTTCTGGCTCGCTGCCGCCGTTACCTTGGTGGGGGGGGTAGTCGTGCTCTTCGGAGAGGAGGTGCTGGGCCCTAAGAGACACCAAAAGTTCGCTCACCACCCGCAACAGATGGGGCGGAGATGGAGAGCCGGCCGTAGCCGATCCTCCCCGGAACCCACCTCTACACCCACCCTAGCTCACTAGGGTCCTGCCCACGGGAACGTGCCAGGTCCTCCTCTGGGAGCCTTGGCACAGCGAGGGAATGGTCGTCAAAGGGCCCGTCTTGTCAGACCCCCTATCTGAACATCAGCCCCACAGGCGGAACCTCGCGAGGCTCCCGAGGCGGACGAGGAACGGAAAGCCCGTGAGCGGTACAGGACGGATCCTCGACCGGGTCTGTCGAAACGTGATGACGGAATGTGGGCGGGACCCGGCCCCGTGAGCCGTGGAAAGGCCCTCCGACACCTTGGATTCGAACCCTCACGTGCCCGCACTCTAACCCACCGGGAGCAAGGCAGCCCACTTGTGCGAGGTCCGTGCGATCTCTTGCCCCCGAGAGCGCGGTCGAGGACCGACCACGAGGAGCTCACCGCCCCAGCTCGAACCGCGGACCGTTCGGCCCCGCGGTTTCCGAGCAGAGCTTATCCAATTTCACCGATGAGAGGTGTTCCATGCCTGGGGGAGCTGGCCGGAGTCCCGCGATCGGTTCGCTTCTCGGGACGACGATACGACGCACCATCTCCGTCGGATGGCGCTACCTAGCCATAGGTACCGCGCTCTCGCTCCTCCTCGCTCTTATCCTGGTCCTGGGGTCCCGCAACTCGACCGCCTTCGCGGTGACCTTCCCACTGGAGGTCCCGCTCTTCGCCGTCCTCGGCTCGATGGGGGGACTGATGACGTTCACCGGCGACCGGACGAAGGGAGTGTTCGAGTACCTGATCGCCTACGGGGTTCGCCCCCGGACCCTCTTCACCAACGGACTCGCCTCGACGGCCGCCATGGCCGCGTTCATCCTCGCGCTGTCGCTCTCGGTAGGGTTGGGGGCGGCCGAGGCCCGCGGCGTGGCCTTGACCTGGGACCTGGCGAAATCCGTCTCGTTCTACACGGTACCGATGAGCTTCGCCGGCGCGCTCTTCACCGCCACGGTGGGAATGATCTGGTCCTCGGTGTCCAGCCCCAGGACCGGGCTCAACAGTCCGGTCGGTCTCGCGCCCATGATCGGGATTGCCCCCACGGTCCTGGTCCTGATCGCCGCCGAGAGCGTCCCCTCTTCGGAGTACTACGACGTGACCGTGGGGGCCGCCGCGATCATCATCGTGGCCGTCGTCGTCCTCCTGGCCATGTCCGCGAGACTCATGGGGCGGGAACGGTTCCTTTCCCCTCTATGATCGGAGGATGCTCCTGACGACCCTCCCCTTCTCGCCGGCCCTCTCGGGGGCGCTTCCGAAGGACCGGATCCGCCACCGCATCGAGGCGCGGGGCGTCAGTTCGGGCTACCACGGGAAGCGGGTCCTGGAGGACATCTCCTTCGTCATCGAAGAGCCCGCCATCTACGTGGTGCTGGGGCCGAACGGGGCCGGCAAGACCACCCTGTTCCGCACCATCGCCGGGATTCTCTCGCCGTGCTCCGGGACCGTGGAGATCGATGGGCTCGATATCGGTCGGCTCGAAGCGAGGACCCGCCTGCAGTATCTCTCGCATATCGACGGGATCCCGGACGGCCTCCGGGTGGAGGAGGCCCTGCGGTTCTACGCCACCGTGGAAGGGGCGACCGAGCAGGACGTCGAGAGGGTGGTTCGGCTGCTGGGGATCGAGGAGCTTCGGGGGCGCTTCTTCTCCGAGCTGAGTCAAGGACAGAAGAAACGGGTCTCCGTGGCCCGCGTCTTTCTCCAAGAGCGCACCATCTACCTGCTCGACGAACCGACGAGCAACCTCGACCCGAAGCTGGCTCGGGAGATCCGCGACCTGGTGCTCGGATTGAGCAGGAACGACCTGGTGCTCTATTCCTCTCACAACCTGTTCGAGGCGAAGGAGATCGGGAAGTTCGTGCTGGCCCTTCGAGAGGGAAAGATCGGCTACTTCGGTCTCCTGAGCGAGCTACGCCCGGCGAAGTACATCATCGGGATCCGTGCGGAAGGGGTGGAGGGGGTGCTCTCCTCCTCCTCCAAGAAGGGCGACTACTATCTCCAGGAACTCTCCGGGCCCGAGGAGGTCCCCAAGCTCGTGCAGGAGCTGATGGCGAAGGGGGTCCGGATCCGCGAGGTCAAGGAGATGGAGAACCCGCTCGAGGACCTGTTCTCCTAACCCCGCTCCGCCGGGCCCACGGGAGTGCCTCGTCGTCACGTCTCCCCGCACGTGGGAGCGCCAGCCGAGCCTTCCGTTCCGCCCTATTCGAACTCCCGGGGGTTCGCTTACCCCCTCCGACGCTCGAACTCTTGGGTGGTGGCGGGGTCCGATCGAGATGGGACAGGGCCTGGAGACCCGAACCCGCACGACCCCGGATCCGGTCGAGGTCACGGACCCAGACGGCCTCGCCCTCCGGGGAGGACGGACCGCGGCCGGAAGCCCCTCCTCGCCGCCGAACGACGGCCCATCTCTCTGACCCCGCCCAGGCGGTCGCCTACCCGAGGGGCGGACCGACCCGATCGCTGCCTTGGGGAGGGGAGGGCGAGACCGTCCCGGGGAGACGGACGACCGACCACCGGTGGCACAGTGGGCACGCCATGTACCGGCTCCGTCCCAGCCTCAAGGAGGTTGCCGAGGCCCCGGGAACGAAGGCGTAATCGAACGCGCCCCCGCACTTCGGGCAGGTGAGACGGCTCTGGCGAACCAGGCCTCGCACTCCGACCCGACGGTTCGCCCCCAGGACCCAGGCCAGGTAGCTGCCGATGACCACCACGATGACGCCGACCGTGACCCCCACGGTGAGGGCTACGTCCATCGTCTCACCCCTTCCGAACGACGGGCTCGAGTCGGGGCCAGGGAAGAGGACGGCGGCAACCCCCCCGCCGGTGGCCCGGCGCACGGACGACGGACCGCAGGGGCGCGTTCACGCACGATGGAGGTCCTTCAGGGGGATGGCAAAGGTGCATCGGCGACGAGCACGGAGCCTCCGAAGGGTCGGTCCGGCCGCCGCCCCCTCGACCGCGGCGAGGTCGCGGCCCATCGTCCTGATCGGCCTTTCCATGGATGGGGAGGAACAGAGGCGCTTCCGGGGTACCTCCTCGATCTCCCTGCGGGCGGAGCACTCCCCCGATCGCTCCGTCAAGCGCTGTTGACCTGCGACCCAAATCCTCCAGGTGCGTGCGGTGGCGGGAGGAGCCGCGCGTCCGCCGGTCATGGCGAGGGCCCTCGTGGTCTTCAACAGCTCTCATCGCGAGACTCGCCTTGCCGCGGAGGAGATCGCCCTGGGCATCTCTCGGGGTGCTCGTGTCGTGACGGTGGTCTCGAGCCTGGAAGAGCTCTCCGCCGAGAAGGTCGAGGCGTGTGGAATCGTGGTCCTGGGGTCGCCGGCCTCCGCGCGCGAAGCGGCCCGCGAGGTCCACGAGCTCGTCGCCGTCCTGGCGGCCGGCGCGCTGGACCGGAAGACCGTGTCGGTCTTCGACGCGGGGACGACGTCGCACCATGGGGCCGGGGCGCGGCAGCTCAGGGAGTCGCTCCAGGACGCTGACCCGGCCCTCCACTTGGCCTCCCCGGGGATCTCGGTCGTCGTCAACCGGTCGAGCGGGGAACTTCCCGAGAGCGAGGTCGCCCGCTGCCGGCAGTTCGGGGAGCACCTGGCCGGGATCGCGTTCGCGGTGGGTTCCGCCTGAGTCAGCGCTGCCGGCGGGCGCACGCCCCCGCGCCGGGCCCGCTCGTCCGTGCAGGAGGCGTCCTTCCCCTCCACTCCACCCATTATATCTCCGCCCCGACGAGGCCCCTTGACAGAAGGTGTCGATGGCCGTCCGTGTCGAGCCGCTCCGAGGGCGGCCTGGCCCGAGGGAGTCGTCGAGCTACCCCGGGTTGACGCTGGAGGAGAGGGGGGGGTTCCATCCCCCGCCCGTCCCTCTCGCCTCGCCCGAGCCTCCACCCCCCCTATGGATCATCCCGAGCGATGTGCCACAGAGCTCACGGTCCGTCGGGTTCGTCGGGGCGCTTCCCGAGCCCACCTCGCCCGCTCCCCCAGAGCCCGAGGGGCTCTTCGACGTCCCGGGCCTCCTCGAGAGGCTCTGGCTCGCCCGGGCGCTCGAGGCCCATCACGAGCGCCCGCCGCCGACCGCAGGTCCCGCGTCGGAACCCCCCGACGCCCAGGACCGAGCCCCTCCACCCGAGGCGCGCAGCGGAGGCATCTCGTCGGAAGTGTCGGCGAACGCCCATGCTGGACCGAGGACCCCGCCCCAGGGCCGGGAATCCCGCCTCGCCGGCGCCGGGCCGACGGCCCGCGAAACGGCGGCGGAGCTGCCTGCGGCCCCGTGGCTCCGCCCCCGAAGCTGGGTCTGCCCGTACTGCTACCTGACGAACGACGCGGGCGCCTCGACCTGCCGAGGGTGCCGGAGCAGCAGCCTCCACCTGTAGGGACAGGGCATCCCCTGCGGCACCACCGGATTACGCGGCCGCGTGCCGTTCGAGGAGCCGGTCGATCAGGCCGATCGGCGGCGAGCCCGAGCCGAGCAGCGCGTCATGGAACTGGCGCAGGCTGCCGTGGAACTTCGAGGCGAGGAACCGCCGGCGCGCGCTCAGGATGCCGAGCTTCCCGAGGGTGTAGCAGAAGTACTCGGGGTTGAACGTTCCCCGGATCGCCTCGCGCTCCGCCGGCAGCTGCTCGAGGTGCCCCTCGGTCCGGAACAGCTCGGTCGCCCGCTCGACCGGCCACCCTTCCGTGTGCAACCCGATCGAGGAGAGGAGACGGCAGTTCCTGAGGAGCGCGTCGTAGAGCTGGGCGACCTCGGCCTCGGGCCGGGCGCCCCCGAGCCCGACCTCGATCGCGAGCTGCTCGGAGTAGTGCGCCCACCCCTCGACGAACGACGGCGAGGTGTAGACCTTGCGCGCCAGCGAGGCCGGCCGCGCCCGGAAGTGGAGGAACTGGAGATAGTGGCCGGGGTACACCTCGTGGACCGTGATGTTCCGGAGGAGGGGGCGGTTGAGCGCGCGCAGCCACTCCTCCTGCTGGCGGGGGCTCCACGTGGGATCCACGAGCGTCACGAAGTACACGCCCTCGGCGGTGGCCGTGTCGAAAGGGCCGGGCGGGCTCATGCTGGCGGTCGTCCACGCGCGGTCGGCCGGCGGGGTCTCCTCGACCCGGCAGGACGACGGCTCGGGGATGGTGGCGAGGTCCTTCTCGACGACGAACGCCCGGGCCTCGCGGACGTACGTTCGCGCGGTGGCGAGGACCTCGTCGGGCCCGGGATGATCCTCGGCGAGCGCGGCGAGCATCTCGGCAGGGAGCTTGTTCGCCTCCCGGGCAAGCTCGGCCAGCCGCGCCTGGTTGCGACGAAGGTCCGCGGTCCCGGCGTCCCGGATCTCGTGGATCGGGACCTCGATCCCCTCGCGGACGAACAGCATCTTGCGGAACTTCTCCGTTCCGAGGGCGAAGTCGGGCGTCGCCCGGGGGCCCTCCTGCTCCTTCAACCACGAGACGAAGGCCGTGAGGGACCTCTCGGCGACCGCGCGGGCCGAGGCCACGCGGGGAGCGAGGTCGTTCCGGGCGGCGAACGCCTCCGCCTCGGCGAACTGGGCGGGGAGCTGCCCCCCCATCATGACGGCCATGTCGACGAACGCGCGAGGAAGCGGCCCCCTCAGCCGGCGGCGGCCGGCGTCGAGGATCGCGGGGGCCCCGAGCAGGATCTTCGCGATCGCCTCGACCCTCTGGGCGGCCGGGGCGTAGTCGCGGGCCAGGTACGGGGTCAACGAGAACACCGCGACGTACGCCATCGGGTTCCGCTCGAGATCGTGGGCGTCGCGCAGGTCGAACAGCGGGCTCTCCAAGAGGAGCCGCAGGACGAACCTGTCGATCTGACGGTCCGGATCGAGGCGGTTCGGGTCGATCCCCTCCAACCGTGCCAGAAGGCGGTCGGCCGCGGTCGCCCATCGGTCGGTCGCCGCGGTAGAGAGGTCCGGGGTCCGCCCGTCGTAGGCGTGGAGACCGAGGCCCACGGCGTACCCCGGTTGGAGCTCGAAGAGGTGGTCGACGATCTCCTGCTCGACGGCATCGAGCTCGCGCGACGGCGCCATCGATGGCGAGGAGCCGGCTGGATTCAAAAGGTGTCGCGAGGCCGCGACGCCTCTCACTCGACCCAGGTGATCTTGCACACCGGACACGCGCCCGCTTCGAGCGGAGACCGGCAGACGAAGCATCGCGGGAACTTTTCCGCAGCGGCGCGGGACGACCCCGCCTCGGGAGAACGCTGGGGGAGGGGAGGCGGCGCGGCCGGTCCGGACGGAGGGGGCTCGTGCGCGGGCGTCGGTTCCGGCGCCGGGGGGACCGTGGGGTCCCCGGTCGCCGGTGGGCTGGCGGCGGTTCCGCCGGACCGCTCGTCCGTCGGGGCGTCCTTGTCACGCGGTCGACGGCGGAACAGGAGCATCGGACGGTCATCGCACCGTGGACCTAAGCGTGTCGACCCGGCCTAGAGCTAGCGTTTTCGAGCCGGGCGTTTCCCGCGAGCATGACCCCGACCCCTTCGGAACGACTTCGTCGGATGGGCCTTACCCTCCCCCCCGCGCCGACCCCCAAGGGGTCATACTCGCCGGTCGCCCGGTCCGCTCAGCTCGCCTGGGTCTCCGGCCAGATCGTCTTCGAGGAGGGGGCCGTCGTCCGGCCGGGGACGGTCGACCGCGACGTCCCCGCGACCGTCGCGAGCGAGCTCGCGCGACGCGCGACCCTGCAGGCCCTGAGCGCCCTGGCGAGCGAGCTCGGGAGCCTCGAGACGATCCGACGTGTCGTCCGTCTCGGGGTGTTCGTCGCGGTCTCCCCCGGCTTCCACCGCGAGCACGAAGTCGCCAATGGGGGTTCCGACCTGCTGATCGAGCTGTTCGGCGACGCGGGCCGAGCGAGCCGTACGACCCTCGGCGTCGCCGGGCTCCCGCTCAACGCCCCCGTCGAGGTCGAACTTTTGGTCGAGACGGCCTAGCGGCAGCGTGGAGCCCGCGCGCTGGCCGGAGGTCTGGCGCGAAGGACGCGAGCTGTTCACGCGGAACGCCGTGCCCGGCGTGAAGGTCTACGGCGAGCCGCTCCGGTCGGTCGGGGCGGTCGAGTACCGCGGCTGGGACCCCTGGCGCTCGAAGCTCGCCGCCCTCCTCGTCCAAGGGGCGCCGGCCGACGTGCTTGCCCCTCCCCGCTCGGTCCTCTACCTCGGAGGGGCTCATGGGACCACGGCGAGCCACCTTTCCGACCTCTGGCCGGGGACGCCGATCTTCGTCGTCGAGAAGAGCCCCAGCTCGTTCGCCCCGCTCCTCGCCCTGGCCCGGCGGAGGACGAACCTCCTCCCTATCCTTGCCGACGCCCAGCTCCCCGAGCGCTACCGCGCGGACGTCGGGGAGGTCGACTTCCTCTACCAGGACGTCGCCCAACGGGACCAGGTGAGGATCTTCCGGGAGAACGTCGAGGCCTGCCTTGCCGAGCCGGGCCGCGGGATCCTGATGCTGAAGGTCCGCTCGGTCACCCAGCGCCTCCCCGCCGCGACCATCGTCCGCGAGAGCCGCGCCGGCCTCGGCCAGGCCGGCCTGACCGTGGACGGTGAGTGGTCCCTCGCTCCGTTCGCCAGGGACCACGTGGCCCTCGCGGTCCACCGGTAGGCCGCGGGTTCCATCCCCCGTCGGGCGGTGCCGGCGAATCTACCGCGGCCCGCTCGAGGTGCGTGGGTGGTTCGCCCGTGCCGAGCCTTCGACGCGCGGCCGTCGCGATGTGCGCCCTGACGATGGTCCTGGCCGGCGTTTCCCTCGTCGAGGGACCGCCCGCGAGCCCATCGCGGGTCCCCGTGGGGGGGGCCGCGGCCCTCGGCCTTGGCTCGAACCTCTCGGTGGCGATCGACCCCGCCTCCTGGTGGATGGAGAGCGGCACGAACGCCACGCTGGCCGCGAGTTGGGTCGGGACGCCCGCAGGGTGCTCTCTCGAGCCGACCTGGTTTCGCTGGGCGATAGCTCCCGGTGGGAGCGACGGAGCCCTCGGGGCGACGAACGGCTCGCGTACGGAGTTCTTCGCCTCCGACGCGGGAACCGGGACGACCACGGTCGTCGTGCGCGCCGCCGCTTCGCTCGACTGCCATGGGAACATCAGTGCCTCGTTCTCTCGGGCGACGGCGGTCGTCACGGTCGCCGTTCCGCTCGCGGTCGACGGTCTCGCCTTCCGAGCGGACCCTATCGCCCCCGGGGCGGCCGCCGAGCTGGTGGGCGCGCTCGTCGGCGGGAACGCGCCCTACCGGCTCCGCGTCGCCTGGGCGGACGGAGGTCTCTCCTACGCGAACGTGAGCGGCCCGGGGTCGTTCTCGATCATTCACGAGTATTCCGGCACCGGAACGTTCGAGCCGGTCGTTCTGGCGACCGACGCGGCGGGCCGTACCGACGCGAGCGACCCTGAGGAGCCGCTCTACGTCAGCGGCGCTTTCGCGGCGGCCATCGTACCGTCGACCCTCGTCGCCGAGGAAGGGGTCCCGGCCCTCTTCGGCATCAACACCACCGACGCGCCGTCCAGCTTCTCCTGGCTGTTCGCGTGCGAGAACGCCAGCCCCGCGAGCACCGGCAGATCGACGGGGCTGGTCTACGGATGCGCGTTCGACGCGGCGGGGATCGCCCCCGTGTCGTTCGAGGCGGTCGGGGCGAGCGCGCCGTTCCCCATCGCGACCGCGACGCTGGAGGAGGCGGTCGTCCCTCCTCCCTCGATCGGCCTCCCCTCGACCCTACCGGGGGGTGAGGTCGGGGAGACGGTCTACGCCCCGGTCGAGCTCTCCGGCGGGGTCCCCCCGTTCACGCTCGACTGGTCGCTGGTCGGCACCGGCTCGGCGGGGACCGAGACCGTGCCGTCGGACGGCACCGCCTACCTCCCGCTCTGCTCCGACCTCGCCGGGGCGCTGGTCCTCTCGGTCGCCGTGGTCGACGCGCTCGGCGAGGCGGACGCCCCCGCGGAGGAACGGATCGCCTTTGCGCCCTCCCTGGACGTGTGGGCTGCGGCGGCGGCGGGAGTGGCCGCGGGAGCGGTTGCGCTGAACGTCAGCGCGAGCGCCCTCGAGGGGGCGCCGCCGTTCGACTGGGCGGTCGTCCCCGGCCTTTCGGCGGTCAACGGCTCGGCCGAGGCCGGTACGCTGTCCGCTTCCGGCTCGTTCGCCTGGAACGCGACCTATCGCACCGAGGGAACGCTGGGGGTGACGGTGACCGTGGTCGACGCGGCCGGCGTCTCGGCCGTCGTGAACCTCACCGTCCTTCTCGCCCCACGCCTCTCAATCTCGGCGCAGGTCGACCCTGACGGCCCGGGACTCGTGACCCTCGTGCTGAACGTCTCCGGAGGCGTGGCCCCGTTCGCCTACCGCTGGAACGACAGCTCCGGCGACGTCTGGAACGGGAGCGCGGCTGGCGCGGGGACGCTCGTGCTCCGCGAGGCGCCCGACACGAGCGGGAGCTGCTCGTTCAGCGTCGTCCTGGTCGACGCGCTGGGGATGTCGGCGTCCTCCCAGGTCCGTGCCAACGTGCCGGCGCGAGGGGCCGGGCCCGACCCGGGCTCCGGGGCCATGACGGCGCTGGTCGTCGCGGGGCTCCTCGGGATGGTAGCCTCCGCCGTCCTCCTCCTCCGCCGGCGCCGGCCGTCCCCGACCCCAGCGCCGCCGGACCCGGTCGCGGTCCTTCGCGAGGCGATCGAACCCTCCGATGGCGTCGACCGGGGTCTGGTCGAGCTTCTCGCGGAGGAGCGCGGGGTCCCCCTCGAGGTCGTTCGCGCGACGCTCGAGCGGCTCAAGGCGGACGGAACGGTCCGCGCCGGCCGCGGCTCGGACGGCGAGGAGGTGCTGGCATGGGCGGAACCGCCCGCGCGCTGAGCGCCCTCCGGTGGTCGAGGGCGACCTTCGCGATCGTCGCCGCCCTCGGGGTGGTCGGGGCGGGCGTTCCCCTGGGGTCGCCGGCACCGGTCCGGGAGATCCAGGGCGCCTCGGCGCCTTCCAGCGGATCGGTCGCGAACTTCACGGCGGCGATCAATCGGCTCGTCGAGCTGGTCGGCCTGGCCGGCGGGGGGATCCTCGCGCTCGTCTGGGCGCGGGTCGCCCTCAGCTGGTTCTCGAACGACGTCACGAAGAAGATCCAGGCGAAGGACCGGGCCCGCGATGCGATGATCGGAACGCTCCTCTTCGTCGCCGCCGTGAGCGGGCTGATCTACGGGCTCGCCCACTGGGTCGTCACCGGCTCCTGACGGGGGGGCGATGCTGGCGACCGACCTCCCGAGCCTGATCCAGCTGATCCTGTTCCTATTGTTCGCCGACCTGACCGCGCTCGTCGCGGCCGTGATCGGCCCGACGTACGACAACCTGCTGGTCCCCGAGCTCGCGCCCCACGCCCTCTATCCGGCCGTCTTCGCGGCGCACACCGGCGCGTCCGACTACCTCGCCCAGGCTGGCTCGTTCTCGTCGTTCCTGATCACCGGCGTCGTCGACCCGCTCGTCACGGTCCTGGCGGTCGGGGTCGCGGTCCTCTACCTCGCCCGCGCGATCCTCTCTCGATGGGCGATGACGTTCGACGGGCTCCTCCCGAGGCTCGTGCTGGCCGTGGCCGCCGCGAACTTCACGGTCCCCATCGCCGCGGCGGTCCTGGCCCTCTCCGGGTCGCTCTACCCGGTCGTCGCGGGGTGGGATGGCGGTGCCTGGCACCACTGGGTGAACCTCGCCGGGGTCGGGGAGTTCCGCCTCTCCTGGGACAACGGGATCCTCGCCTTCGTCCTGTCGCTCGTCGAGTTCACCCTCGTCCTAGCCCTGGTCCTCACGGTCGGCCTAAGAGATGCTCTGCTCGCGGTCCTGTTGGTCGTCCTCCCGCTCGTCACGCTGCTCTGGCCGTTCCGGCCTCTCGCCTCGGTCCCCCGCCGTGCCTGGTCCTTGTTCGCCGAGCTCGCGTTCCTCCCGTGCGTCCTGGTCGTTCCGCTGGAGCTTGCGGTGGCCAGCCCGAGCGTCGTCCTCCTGGTCGGCTACCTTAGCGCGGCGGCCGCCGCGCCGTTCCTCCTCTCGGTGGCGGGCGCCCACCTCGTCGCGATCGGCTTCCCGAGCGCGGGCACGACCGTGCAGGGGAGCACGGTTCGCGGGCTCGCGGCCGCCCCTAACATGGCGTCAGGGTACGCCGCGCCGGCGGCCACCGCGGGGCGCGAGTCGGGCGCCGTCGGACGGGCCGTCTCCGGCACGGTCCGTTCGGCCGCCTCCTCGGCCGGCCCTCTCGCCGTGCCCGCCGCGCTGAGCCAGCTGCTCGGCCACGGAGCGCTCTCCGTCGCTCGGCACATCGGCCGGCACGGCGACGGGAACCGGACGCCCCCGCGGTTCCCTCCGCTCCGGCCGGAGCTCGGGAGAGGGGATGGCCGACCGTGACGGCGTGCCGTGGATCTCGGTCCCCGAGCGGCTGGACCGGCGCCTGCGGCTCGGTCCGTTCTCGAGCGGACGCGAGGCCGTCAAGTTCGTCACGGCCGCGGCCGTCGGCGCCGTCGTCAGCCTCGTCGTCGAACCATGGGCCGGCCTGCCGATCATCGCGGTGGGGGCGATCGTCGCCCTCTGGCGTCCGGACGGGGAGGGCCTGGACGAGCGGCTCGCCGCGGTCGCCCGTTGGGCGCTGCGTCGATCCACCGGGGAAGCGCGGATGACCGCCACGGTCCGCGGGCCGGCGACCCTCCTCCTGCCGGACGGGCGGCGGGCCGCGGTCGTCCGAACGGCCGGCGTCCCCCTCGTCTTCCTCCCCCCGGCGGATCTCGCCCGCCAGTTCGAGCTCTACCGGGAACTCCTGCGCTCGATCGAGGGCGGGCTCATCATCTCCTCGACCGCGGTCCCGATCTACGCCGGTTCGGTGCTTCCGGCCGAGCTCTCGCTCCCGGAGGCTGAGCGCGGCGCGTGCGAGGGCTACCGCGAGCTCGTCTCGCTCCTCTCCCGCCGCCGGTCGGTGCGACGCGTCCTGCTCGCGCTCGCGCAGGACGCTCCGGGGATCGAGGGAGCACGGCGCCTCGACGCGGCCACCGAGCTCCTGCGAGAGCGGCTCGCCGACCTCGGCGTTCGCTCCGATCGTCTGCGGGACCGGCCGCTGGCCGACGCGGCGCGCCGGCTGGGATTGGTCGAGGGAGCCAGGGGTCCATGACCGGCGATCACCTGTCGGCCGGCGAGCTCGGCCTCGACGCGTTCGGGACGGCCTGCGGTCTCGCGGTCGTCGCCGGGGCGCTCTCCGTGATCGCCCCGACGTTCGACGTCCTCACCGCGACCCTGGTCGCGCTCGCGCTCGCGGGTTGGGCCTCCGTCCATCGCCGCGAGGCTGGGCGGCCGCGACCCCTCACGGCCTCCTTCGAGGTCTACGCGGTCCCGTTCGCCCTCCTCGGAGGGGCCGCGGTCGTCTTCCTCGATCCTCCCGGGCCGGTCGTGCCGTGGCGGGCCCTCCTGCTCGGTCTCGGCGTGGTGCCGCTGTGGACCGCCGAGCGGCTCCGGCCGGGCTCGAGCGGTCGACCCCGGAGGGGTCCGTGACCGTGCCGGCAGGCTCGCCGCCCGCGAACGAGGGTCCGGGCTGGAAGCGGGTGGGCCACCGGTACTCCTGTCCGCTGCTCGTCCGCCAGTTCCCGGCCGAGGTCCCGTTCGGCTTCCTCGGGAAGGTCGCCCCGGCGTCGACGGCGGTCGACGTGCTGGTCGAGGCGGAGAGGATCCCGATCGGCCGCGCTCTCGACCTCGTCCACGGGGCCCGTGCGGTCGCCGAGGCGGAGCTCGAGCGCGGGGAGGCGGGGAGTGCCACCCCCGAGCTCGAGGTCGAACGGCGTTCGGCGGAGGAGCTCGGCCGGGCGGTCGCGGGCCGGGCCCAGGAGCTATGGCGCGTCGGCCTTCGTTGGGTCGCCATCGGCCCTTCGCGACCTCGGGCCGAGCGGGAGCGCCAGCGACTGGCCGAACGGCTCGCCGCGCTGGGGTTCCGGACGCGGGTCCCCCGCTACGAGGTCGCCGAGGCGCTCGCGCCTCCGGCCCAGGGGGCGCGACTTACCCGCCCGAGCGGCTACTGGCAGACGCTCACGACCGACGGGCTCGGGGCGCTCTACCCGTTCGGGGACGAAGCGGTCCTCGAGCCGGGAGGGGTCCTGGTCGGGCTATCGCTCTCGGACGCGAGCCCGGTGTTCCTGGACCGGTGGGCTCACGCGAGCCATTCCTGGGGGCTGTTCGGCACGACCGGTGCCGGCAAGTCGTTCGCTGCGGCGCTGACGGTCCTGAGGAGCCGGTGGGTCCTGCCGGAGACCGAGCTGATCGTCCTCGACCCGCTCGGGGAGTACTCGGGCCTCGTTCGTCAGCTCGGCGGAACGGTCGTACGGCTCCGTGACAGCGCCGCCGGCCGCCTCAATCCGCTGGACCCCGCGACGACCGCCGGCGACCGCCAGGAGAAGGCCGGGCGGGTCGTGACGATGCTTCGGGCGCTCTGGCCGAGCCTGAAGGACGAAGAGGCCGCGACGCTCGACGCCGCGGTCAGCCGTCTCTACGACCGGGAGGACGGGGAGCCCACGTTCAGCGAGCTCCTCGAGGAGCTCGACCGCGGGGAATCGGCCGCCGGGAGGCTCCCGGCGCTGCTCGAGGTGTTCCGTTCGGGGTCCCTGCGAGGCGCCGACGGACCGACGACCCTGAGAATCGACGCGCCTACCGTCTCAATCGACCTCCGCGGGCTCCCGGACGAGCAGCTGCCGTTCCACCTCGCCTACGTCCTCGACTGGACGTACCACCGGCTCGGCTCGCGCCGCGGCCCGAAGCTCGTGCTGCTGGACGAGGCCCACCTTCTCGCCCGGCACCCGGGGACGACCGAGTTCCTCGACAGGACCGTTCGCCATCTGAGGCACTACCAGGCCGGGCTCCTCCTGGTCACCCAGAATCCGGACGACTTCCTCGCGACGAGCGGCGGCCGTTCGCTCCTGAGGAACCTGTCCGCCTGCGCGTTCCTCCGCCTTCAGGAGGTGTCGGAACAGTGTCGGGCGTTCTTCGGCCTGACCGACTCGGAAGCGGAGTGGCTCACGAGGGCCCGCCTTCCGGCCGACGCGGGGTACGCCGAATCGCTCTGGAGGGTCGGGGCCTGGCACCTTCCGCTCGCGATCATCGCTTCGACCCCGGAGTACGAGCTGCTCGGCGCGGCGCTGCGGGCCGAGCCTGAGCCCGAAGGGGAGGGGGCCGTTGCGGCTGGAAGCGGGGGTTTATAGGGCGGGCGACGCCGCCTCTCCGGCGTGACGGACGGGGCGACCGACGACGTGCCGCCCCGTCGGCGCGCGAGCTGGAGCCTGAAGACGATCGTCGAGGACGTCTCGGGCAAGCCGATCGGCGAGTTTCAGGACCCCGGAAAGCCGGTCCACCCGTACCTCCGCGGGAAGCTCGACCCGCCTCCGGCGCGCGAACGCGCCCCGGCCTCCTCGGCCGCGCCCGCCGAGGAGCCGTACGACCCGGTCGCGCATCTCTATCCTCCGCTGGTCGGCGCCCGCGGGCGAGCGTACCATGGCCTGGAGTACGAGCACCACGCCGAGACGCTCGAGCGCCACCCGACCGTGCCGGCCGGCCTTGGCGAAAGGCCGCGGAGCGCCGGCCCCCTGCACCGCCCCGAGCGGCTCTACCTCCACTACCTGCTCCTGCACCTGGACCGCCTCAGCGACGCGGCCCTCAACTACCTCAGGATCGCCGTCGAGGAGGAGGGCGCTCACCGCTCCCGGCCTCTCGCGGGCCGGGCTTCGGTCAGCTCGGACCCGGCGACCGCCGACGCGACGCCCCCCGCGGCCGCTCCTCCGTTGCCGATGCCGGCCCGTTAGGAAACCCCCTTCGGCGTGCCTCGCGGACGAGGTGCGCGTAGGTATTCGGGTCGAGCTCCACGCCGATCGCCTCTCGGCCTAGCCCGGCGGCGGCCCAGAGGGTCGTACCGGTCCCGGCGAACGGGTCGAGCACGGTGTCGCCCACGACCGAGAACATCCGGACGACCCGCTCGGCCAGCGCGGCCGGGAACGCCCCGGTACGGCCGGCCGGGCCGCGCTGGGGGGCCCCGCGGACGTCCTCCCAGACCTGGGAGAACCACCGGTCCCGTTGGGGGCGGGTGAACCGGCTCGCCTCGCGTCGGGGGTCGTGCCGGGGGAACCGACGGAGGTCGCCTTTGCGCAGGAGCAGGACGAACTCGCAGTCGAGCGTGACGTAGGCGTTCGGGGGTAGGAACCCTGAGCCGAGGTAGGCGTTCGGGCGGTTCGTCGGCTTCTTCCACAGGACGTACGGGAGCGGCCGGAACCCGACCCGCTCCGCGTCGAGCAGCGTCGCCGCGTGGTTCGGCCAGAGGCGGAAGCCCTCCTCGCCGCGGCGGAGCGCGTCGCCGACCACGACCGCCAGCAGGCCTCCCGGCACGAGGACACGGTGGCAGGCGCGCCAGGCGTCCGCGAGGACCGCGAGCATCGCGGCGTGGCTCGTCGCGCCCAGGGCGCGGAACTGCTCGTCCCACTGGGGGATCATCGGGTAGGGCGGGCTCGTCAGGACGAGATCGACCGAGCTCTCGGCGATCCCGTCCAGCCTTCGCGCGTCGCCGTGGAGGACCCGCACGTGTCCGCGGTCCGTAGCGGCGGCCACCGGTCCCTGGTGAGGTAGGCATGGGTTATCAACGACCCGCCCCTCGCTCCGCCGATGCGGCTCGAGCGGCCGGTGCTCCAGGTCGCGCTCGACTTCGAGAACCTCTCGCGGGCGCTCGAGGCGGCCCGCGAGGCGGTCGACGGGGGCGCCGACTGGATCGAGGCCGGCACCCCCCTCATCAAGAGCGAGGGGCTGAACGCGGTGCGGGAGCTGAAGAAGGCGTTCCCGGACCGGCGGATCGTCGCCGACATGAAGGTGATGGACACCGGCGCCTTCGAGGTCGAGATCGCGGCCAAGGCCGGGGCCGACCTCGTGACCGTCCTCGGCGCGGCGGACGACGACACGATCGCGGAGGCGGTCCGCGGCGGCGAGCTCTACGGTGCGGAGGTCGTGGTGGACCTGCTCGGCGTCCCCGACCCGGTGGCGCGGGCCAAGCGCGCCGCCGAGCTCGGCGCGGCGGCGGTCTGCTGGCATGTCGGTATCGACATGCAGATGCTGGGGAGGACCCCGTTCGACCTCCTCGGCGAGCTCGTTCGGGCCTCGCCGGTCCCGGTGGCCGTGGCCGGGGGGCTCAACAGCGAGAACGTCGCGGCCGCGACGCGCGCCGGCGCCCAGATCCTCGTGGTCGGCGGGGCGATCACGAAGAGCACGAGGATCACGGAAGCGACCCGGGCGATCGTCCGCGCGATCGCCGAGCGCAAGGAGGTCCCGAGCGAGGCGTTCCGCCGCTACGGCGCGGGGGAGGTCCGTGAGGCGTTCCTCAAGGTCTCTACGCCGAACGTCTCGGACGCAATGCAGCGCCAGGGCGCGGTGCACGGCATCGTCCCCCGGCTGAACGGGCCGACCGTCCGCCTCGCGGGCCCGGCGGTGACGGTCGTCACGCGCGATGGGGACTGGGCCAAGCCGGTCGAGGCGATCGACCGCGCCGGGCCGGGCGACGTGATCGTCGTCGACGCCGGCGGGGGACCGACCGCGGTCTGGGGGGAGCTCGCGAGCTGGTCCGCGCACGGCCGCCGGCTCGCCGGGGTCGTCGTGGACGGCGCGATCCGGGACCTGGACGCGATCCTGGAGCTCGGCTTCCCCGCGTTCAGCCGCCATGTCAGCTCCAACGCGGGCGAGCCGAAGGGCCACGGGGAGATCGGCGTAGAGGTGACGATCGGCGGCCAGAAGGTCCGGCCCGGCGACTGGATCATCGGGGACGCGAGCGGTCTCGTCGTCGTCCCGCGCGAACGCGCGCAGGAGGTCGCGAACCGGGCGCTCGACGTCCTGGAGCACGAGAACCGCGTCCGCGAAGAGATCCGCCGCGGCTCGACCCTCGCCTCCGTCCAGAAGCTCGAGCGCTGGGAGCGGGTCGGCTGAGCGACGTAGAACTCGAGCGCCCGGACGGCCGGCACGAGGCACGGCCTCAGGTGGAGCATTCCCTGGCCAGGGCGCGAAGGGAATCTCCCGGGGAGAGGTTCACCGGTGCGGATGACGGTGTCCGGTCGCGCCCCCGGCGATCGCGGGTGTTCCGAGCGCGAACCGCCCAAAGGCGATCCCTCGGACGCCTCGGAGGTCCTCCGCGGCGGCGATGACCTCGCTCCGCTTGCCCGCCAGTCCCAGGATCTGCATGCAGGAGCCTCCCTCGAGGTGGACGTGGGAGGAGGAACGTATGTGCGCCCCCCACCGATGCTCGGCGGCCGTGACCCGCTTCAGCACGTTGGGTGCATCGTGCCGGTAGAGCAGCATGAGACAGGCCACCGCGTCCGCCTCCGGGTCCCCCAATTCCTGCTCCGCGAGTTCCTTACGGATCAGCGCACGGAGGGCGTCCGACCGACTCGGCGAGTTCCGCTGTTTCACCCAGCGGTCGAGGGAGGCCAAGAGCTCCGGCTCTATCGAGACGCCGAGACGCACGACCCCCTTGGGCATGGGAACAGCATCGGGCCCGAGCCTAAGAGAATATCCCGCTCACGACCCGACCTTGAGCGACGATCGAGCGAGCCGGCACGGGACCTGGTCCAGCCGTCCGGTGGCGCTGAAGGGTGGCGGGAACCTGCACGCTTCCCACGGTGGGGGCGCGGCTGGATCGCCGCGCCCGGCCGCGCCGGGCTCAACCGGTGAATCCCTCTCCTCCGCCGGCGCCCATATCGTTGGGCGGTAGTGCGAATCCTATCTCCTCGTAGCGCTTCAATTTGTAGATCAGCATGGCGATGAGCCAGGTACCGATGAACAGGGCGACGATTCCAATACCGATGTATCCCCAAACATCGATGCCGTAGGGACCGGCGGCGTTGTTCAGCCAGCCCATCGTGTTCCAGAAGCCGAACGGACCTCCCGACAAGTGGAACTCGGCCGCCAACACCCCCAGGACCTCGATGGTCCCGATGATGAACGCCACCATGACGGAGATCAACGTCAGGGTGAGATTGTAGAAGACCTTGCGAATCGGCTTGGCGAACGCCCACCCGTAGGCGTACCTCATGCTCACGCCGTCGGAGGTGTCCGTGAGCACCATTCCACAGGCGAACATGAACGGGAGGACGAGCAACGCCCACAAGGGGAAGCCGGCCGCCGCCGTCCCGACCGTCACGGTGATGGCAATGAGGGTGACCTCGGTCGCCGTATCGAATCCGAGGCCGAAGAGGACCCCGACCGGGTAGATCTGCCACGGCTCGTTGACGAACTTGAACAGCCAGTTGAAGTAGCGGTTCATGAACCCGCGATTGTTCAACTGCGCCTCGAGCCTCTCGTTGTCGAGGGTTCCGGCCCTCAACTGCCGGAAGATCAGGTAGACCTCCCAGAAGATCAGCAGATTGATGAACGCGATGATGTAGAGAAAACCGCCCGAGATGGCGGTCCCTAGAATCGCCCCCACGGCGGCGAACGTCGGGTAGGCACTGAGGATGAAGCGGGCCGCCACGACGAGGCCCACCAGCATCCCCATGACGATCGTGGAATGACCGAGCGAGAACCACGTCCCGACCGTGTAGGGTTTCTTCCCCTGTTGCAGCAACTTCCGGGTGGTATTGTCGATGGCGCAGATGTGGTCGGCGTCGACCCCGTGACGAAGACCTAGCGTGTAGGCGAGGATCCCGAGCCCGATGAATATGCCGTAGGTCCGGCCGATGACGAAGGTGAGGACCAAGCCGAGTACGGTGCACCCGATGATCCCGCCGTAGATGATCGTCGCGCCCCTTCTCTCCTCAGGGGCGAGTACGTAGGGGTTCTCGTGGGACGTTACCCCCACGGGCGTCGCGCTGGGGATGGACACGGGCGGGCGAATGTGGTTCGATATATAATGATTATATCGTATTTTGAAAACGTAACACCCCTGGCGGGCGTGCGACGGGTTGGAAGCGGGCAGATTCTCCACCAGTTCTCGAACCGGAACCGGATCGTCGGCTGGCGGTCTATCGATGTCCAGGGAAAGGGGCCCGGTCGAAAACCGCCGCCGTGAACCGTGCCCGCGGTCGAGGACCTGCCCGCGACGAGGGCGCGGGGTGACGCCCCGCAAGGAGCCCGCCCCGTTGCGAGAGGGTCGTCGTGCCGAACCGAATCGTCAGGGCGATGCGACCCGAAGGCGGAGAGAACGACGTTCGAAGACCGGTTCTCTCCATCCCTCGCCCGAACCAACGTAAGGCGAGGGGCTAAGCCTAAGACGGAGACCCGGGGATAGGCCGGTCAACGGAAGGTTGCATGGCATCGTCCCAGGGTGAGACATCTCCCCCACGCGAGGCCGGGCTGTCCCCCCTCGGATGGCTGGGGCACCGCATCGCACGACATCCGTGGTATTCCCTGATCCTTTGGACCGCGATCATCGTGGTATGCCTGCTCCCTGCGCTCAGCGTAGGATCGGTCATCAGTAACACCTTCAGCAGTCCGCTGCCCAACTCGGACGAGAGTGTTCAGGCCCAGCAGGCTTTCGCCAACGAGTTCCCCCATGCCCAGTCCCCTCCTTCCTCAGCGATCGTTCTCCTCGAAGCCTCCGACATCGCGGGGCCGGTCGGGAAGAACGCCACCCTGGCGCTCGCGACCGCACTCTCCCAGGACGAGCATCTCAAGAACGTGAGCTCGGTCGAGTCCCTATACTCGGCGTACTCTGAGTACCTTGCCGGCGAGGTCGAGCTCGGATGGGGATTCCTCGGACCGGCCCTGAACGCGACCCCCTCGTTACCGGTGACGGTCAACCAGACCTCGACCGTGCTATGGGCTCCGGTTGCAACCTTCCTCCACAACTGGGAAGGCATCGTGGCCAATCTGACTCACGGTACGCAGGCGTCGACGGCAGATTGGCCGGCCTTCAACCAGACCCGGGAGGAGTTCGCCGCGAACGCCACGCAATCCGAGGTGCTCGTCGACTTCTACACCGAGGACACCGGCTCGGCGATCGGGTTCAACGCGAGCATCTTCGCGGGCTGCTACCCGATCCACAATGCCACGTCCTGCGCCAACGACGCCGCGCGGAGCACCCTCCCCGGAGCGCTTTCCACCCTGTTCCCGGCCCCGGGAGCTCTCGCGACCGCCCAGCTGGTCCTCGACGACCTGGACCTCGGGAACTGGAGCCAATGGCATGCCGTGCAGGCGGTTGGTTCGATCCTGCTCGGAACCGAGGTGGGGATCTCTCCGGCATGGCTCCTCACGCTCTGGGACGCGTTCCCCTCCGGAGCACCGCCTTCGAACTCCGCCGTGGAAGCGTGGGTCCAGGCCCAAGTTCAACAGAATTCCATCGGCCAGCTCCCGCTTCCCATCCCTTCGGAGATTTACGCCTCCTTCGTGAGCGCCTCGGGTTCGGCGACAATTCTCGTGATCTCGTTCAATGTCCCGGACTCCTACCTGGTGAACGGTTCGTCCGTCACCTACGCGGATGTCGCCGAGATCGTCAAGGTGGTCGCCAAGGTCCTCGGAAGTCCCGCGTACTCCCAGATCGCCTCCTACGAAACCGGGCAGGCGCCCTTGGACAGTGCCACGAACTACCTGGCCACGTCGGCCCTCAGCCTCCTCCTGGCCCTCACGGTCGTCGTGCTGCTGGTCATTATGCTCCTCTACTTCCGGGCGCCTTCGGCGCCCCTTCTCGCCTTCGGGATGATCGGGGTCGCGCTCGTCGCCAGTTTCGCCATGGTCTTCGTCGTGGGCACCCTGGTCACGAAGCTCAATTCGGAGATCGAGTCGATCGTCCTGGTCTTTCTCATGAGTGTCGGGACGGACTACTCCGTGTTCCTGCTCGCCCGATACCGCGAGGAGCTGGTTCGCGGGACCCCGCCGACGAAGGCGGTGGAGACCACGGTGCGGTGGGCGGGCCAAAGCATCGCGACGAGCGGGCTGGCCGTCATGGTGGTGGCCGCCGCCCTCACGCTCTCGGGGATCAACTTTCTCAGCCAACTCGGGATGTGCCTCCTGATCGCCGTCGGATCCGCCCTCCTCGTGAACCTCACGGTTCTGCCCTCGATCCTCGTGCTGGTGGGTCCCAGGATCTTCTGGCCGAACTCGGGCAAGCGGTTCGCGCGCTACGCCGAACGGCGGAGGACGAACATCGCAACCAATCGGGACTACATCGCTCGCGCCGGTCAGACCGCGACCCGGAGACCCCTCGCGGTGATCACGCTGATCCTGCTGATCTCGGTCCCCGTGGTGGTCGTCGCCCTCGGGGTCCCGGTATCCTACGACATCACGAACATCGGACTTCCGGCGTCCAACCCCGCCCAGGTCGGATTCACGCATCTCGAGGGCGATTTCGGAGCGAGCTACTCGAGCCCAACCTTCGCGCTCGTGGCCTTCTCCGCGCCCCTCCTCTCCGGAGGGGTGCCGAACGTGCAAGATCTCCGGGAGGTGGCGGGGCTGGCCGAGACGATGAACACCACTCCGGGCGTCGGCGCGGTGAGCACGCTTGTGGGCTCCGGCGGCGCCCCGCTCGGAACCTGGCTCAACTACTCCACCCTCCCGCCGGCCCAAAGACTCGCGCTGAACCAATCCCTCGGTTCCTATGTCGGAGTCGACGGGAGGACGGTCCTCTTCAACATCCAGACCAACTCGAGCGGCTACACCGCGTCGGCCATTGCCGTCCTCGACGACCTCCAGCAAAGGGTGCACGCCTACGATTCCGGTCACCCTGGGGTCGCCCAGGTCTACTTCGGGGGCGCCGCGCCGACCACCCAGGACATCCGGTCGCTGGTCAACCGAGCGACCGAGGAGATGCTGATCGGAGCGGTGCTGGGCCTTTTCTTGATCATGCTCGTCATCCTCGGGTCGGCGTTCGTCCCGATCCTCGCGCTGGGCGTGATCGGCCTTTCCATCCTCTGGAGTTGGGCGGCGACCTACTTCGTGGTCGGAATCGTCGAGAACGAGGCGCTGATCTTCCTGCTGCCGCTAATCCTGCTCATCCTGGTGCTCGGGCTCGGAATGGATTACAATGTCCTTCTTCTCACGCGTGTCAAGGAAGAGCGTACCCTGGGGAATCGCGGGGTTGACGCGATTCGCGATGCCGTCACGTATGCGGGTGGGGTAATCACCGCGGCGGCCGTGATCCTCGGCGGGGCGTTCCTGCTCCTGGGCTTTACGAGCCCTCTCGGGCTGTTGGCAGCGGTCGGGCTGGGCATCGGGTTCGCGGTGCTACTTCAGGCGTTCGTGGTCCAGCTATTCTTCACACCGGCGTTCCTCACGCTGGGGAAGGATTGGATCTGGAAGGGGTGGCGACGCTCTCGGTAGGCGACAACCACAGAGCTTCCGCTTCGACCTCCCACGACATGAACGCGACATGGCGAGTACTTGCCGTCGGGTTCTCCTCCCGATTCGATCCGAGCATCAGGGTGGTTCCGGCTTCGACCCTTCGCCCGTTTGCTGTCGGTTCGGCCCGCTGCGCTTGACCGTCCTTGGGTCCACGGACGGATATCTCGCCCGTTCAATTCGCCCTTGAACTTGAGCCCGATCTCGGGCCGACGGTAGTCAGGGAATCTCGGCTGGATTCCACTGGCTGACACTGCCCCCGCCTCGCAGCGCATCCAGATGCGCGACCTCATCGGCGGGGAGGGAGAAGTCGAAGATCTTCGCGTTCTCCTCGATTCGCTCGCGGTGCACCGATTTCGGGATCTCGATGAGCCCGTGCTCGATCCCCCAGCGGAGAAGGACCTGGGCTGGGGTCCGGCCGTGGGCCGCCGCGATGGCCCGGACGGTCGCATCGTCGAACCGGCGACCCCGGGTCAGCGGCGCCCACGCTTCGAGACGGATTCCCAGCCGCGCGCAGTAGGCGAGGAGCTCGGGGTCGAAGACGAACGGATGGAACTCGACCTGGTTGACGGCCGGCACCACATCCGAGTGGGTTCGCAGCTCCTCGAGGTGTCGAACGGCGTAGTTACTGACCCCGATGGCCCGACAGACTCCTTCGCGGTGGAGCTTCTCGAGGCCGCGCCAGGAGGCGAGACGATCCTCGGGGGAGTTGGCCCGGGGCGAGTGGATGAGGTAGAGATCGACGTAGGAAAGTCCCAGGCGTTTCAAGCTCGCGTGCGCGGCCTCTTGCGACCGCTCGAATCCGTGCTCGGTATGCCAGAGCTTGGTCGTGACAAAGACCTCCTCCCGAGGGATGCCGCTCGCGCGGACGGCCGCTCCGACGTCGGACTCGTTCTCGTACAGGGCCGCGGTGTCGATATGGCGGTAACCGAGCTCGAGGGCCCATGCTACGGCCTGCCGCGTCACGGGCCCAGGTGGAGACAGGTACACTCCAAGGCCGAGCATGGGGATCTCGCTCCCCTGGTTGAGGCGGAGGCGAGGTGCGTTCAGGAACTCGGGAGCCGGGGACATACGGAGGGCACAACCCATCGGGGTTTATCGCGCATCCGTCAACAATCCGGCCCGTGCCGACGTCCCGGACCGAAAGCGCGAGGGCGGCCTTGCGCCCGGGGCCCGTCGTCGTAGTCCTGATACTCGGAATGGGCGAACAGGAGGTCCTCTCCCGCCCACTGGACTCAGGCTAAGATCCCCCGCCGCTCGAAAGGGACCTCATCCGGGTCGGCCACCGACCACGCCACGGTCTTCCGAGACGGCCTGGGCGCGACGGCCCGCCGCTTAGGGGAGTGTAGGGTTCGGTTTATCGGCACGCGTTATCCTAGGGAGCGTCGGGGTGATTGCATGGGCTTTCGGCGAGAAAGTTGGGAACTAGCCGTGGCGCATGTCGAGAAGGTTCTCCGAGGGAAGGGGATCTCGGTCGTACGCGGAAACGGCCACTATCCTCGGCTCATCGCATCGGACGGGTCCAGGAAGGTCGAAATCGAATGCCATGGGGAGGAAGGAAGAGGGCCCAGGCACTTTGGAGCCCGCGTCGCGGCAGAAGACCCGGGCAGACGCGACCTGTATGCCATCTGGGTGGTCCTTGGCAAGGCGCGAACACCCCTCTATTCGGACGTACTCCCGGCCGGGGAAGCACTCAAGCGTCTGGACAAATCCCGACGCTGGTGCGTGGTCGGGGAGGACGTGGGCTTTAGGAATCGCTGGGACCTCCTGGGTTTTCCTTCCCTGAGGGCGGAACCCCCTTGACCTAGGGGACCGCGGGTCCGGGTTCTGGAACAGAACCCCTGCCAACGGTTCGACGAGCGTTTGGGGGAGGAACCGTAGGCGGAAACGGCTAGGCTGATCCTGGCTTGGGGGCGGGCCGTTGCCCGAGGCCGGCTACGGCTGGAAGGATTTCCGGAGCCTCGCCGACCTCTGAGCCGGGGTCTTGGCCGCGCTCGTGCGAATGTCGATCACGCGCGATCACCGACCTGTGAAAGCGGACGGGCCGCGGCGATCCGAGGCTCACCGCATGACCTCCGGAAACCCACGCCTTCGCAGATGACATCGAACTCGTCACCATCCTAAACGATTCGAGGCGGACCGAGCCTACGAACGGGGCGGCGTGGTACCCACTCCATCCCCGGCGAGAGCACGGAGGTAGGCGCCCTTGCCAGCGGCCCCCGGTAGAACGGGGGGAAGCGGTTCGCGCCGGGAACGGCGGCTCGCGCTAATCCTCGCCGAAGTCCCCGCCCATGCCGCCGCCCATGCCCCCGGGGCCACCGGGTCCGCCCGGACCACCCGAGGGCGGGCTCGACTTCGAGGCGATGACATCGTCGATCCTAAGGATCATGACCGCCGCGTCCGTCGCGCTCTCGATCGCCTGGCGCCCGACTCGGATCGGCTCGATCACGTGGAGCGGGGTCATGTCGTCGACCTTGCCGGTGAAGACGTTGACGCCGGCGCTCTGCCGGCCGGCCTGATGGGCCTTGCGCATCTCCATGAGGACATCGATCGGGTCGAGCCCCGCGTTCTCGGCGAGCGTCCGCGGGATCGTCTCGAGCGCCTCCGCGAACCCCTCGTACGCGAGCTGCTCACGTCCGCCGACCTTCGCGGCCTCGTTGCGGAGCTGCATGGCGAGTTCCTGCGCCGCCGCTCCCCCGCCGTAGACGTACTTCCCATCCTCGACCGCCACCCGGACCACGTTGAGCGCGTCGTCCAGCGAGCGCTCGATCTCGTCGATCACGTGCTCGGTGCCGCCGCGGATCAGGACCGAGACGGCCTTCGCCTTCTTGCAGCCCGTCACGAACGTGAGCGCGTCGTCGCCGATCTTGCGCTCCTCGACCAGGCCCGCCGAGCCGACGTCCTCCGGGGTAAGCTCGCTGACCTTGGAGACGATGTTCGCCCCGGTCGCCTTGGCGAGCTTCTCCATGTCGGACTTCTTCGCGCGGCGGACCGCATAGACGCCTTGCTTGGCGAGGAAATGCTGCGCGAGGTCGTCGATCCCCTTCTGGCAGATAACGACGTTCGCGCCGGACTTCTTCACCTGGTCGACCATCCGTCGCAGCATGTTCTCCTCCTCTCCGAGGAAAGCGTTGAGCTGAGCCGGATCGTTGATCTCGATCTTGGCGTCGATCTCCGTCTTCTTGATTTCGAGCGCGGCGTCCAAGAGGGCGATCTTGGGGTTCTCGACGCGCGACGGCATCCCCGAGTGGACCTTCTCCTTGTCGATGATCACACCTTCGATGAGCGAGGTGTCGGCCATCGAGCCGCCCTGCTTCTTGATCAGCTGGATGTTGTCGAGGTCGACGTAGTAGCCGGCCCCCTTCTTCTCCGCGACCGCGGTGACCGCCTTCACGGCGATGTCGCCCATCATCTCGCGGTTGAACGAGACCGACTTGGAGGCCATCGACGTCACGGCGATCCGCTTGAGAGTGTCGATGTCGCCGATCGTGACCGCGTGGCTCTCCTTCTGCAGGAACTCGAGCGCCTTGGCCGACGCGAGCCGGTACCCCTGGGCGATGATCGTCGGGTGGATGTTCTGCTCGATCAGCTCCTCGGCGCGCTTCAGCAGCTCGCCGGCGAGGATGACCGCGGTCGTCGTCCCGTCGCCCGCTTCCTGGTCCTGGGTCTTGGCGACCTCGACCAGCATCTTCGCGGCCGGGTGCTCGACGTCCATCTCCTTCAGGATCGTCACGCCGTCGTTCGTCACGACGACGTCGCCCATCGAGTCGACGAGCATCTTGTCGAGCCCGCGCGGCCCGAGGGTCGAGCGCACGGAGTCGGCGATCGCCTTCGCCGCCGCGATGTTGTTCGCGAGCGCTCCGCGGCCCTTCTCGCGCTTCGTCCCCTCTCTCAGCACCAGAATCGGCGTCTGTCCTGTCATCATGTTGATTTTCCTCCGAGAATCCCTCGACTAGTACTGACGGGGTAAATCAGCGCTTTTATTAAAGCATATGGGTATCGCGACCCACGGCTGCCCACCATTCGCTCTTGAGATGGGGCAGAACGCCCCCTACCCGAGCGGCTGGGACGGACGAGGCCGCGGGGGAGTGGGGGCCGGTTCAAGGAGCGACCGACCCGTCGGATTCGGAACCGGCTCGCCTCCTCCTGTTAACTGATCGAGGGCAGGGACCGACGGCCAAACCCTGAACGAAGGGCCGCTGGTCGCCGGGTCGGGGTCTCTCGCGCACCCAAGACCCCGAGGCCCGCCACGCTTCTCAGGACTGGCGTCCTTCTCGCCACTTGAGTCGCCTTTCGCCCACGGCGCGCCCGGTCTTTTCGCGGCGCTTGGACTTGCCGCCCGTGCGGAAGATGCGGCGCGCGGTCTCGTTCGGCGTCTCGAGGCCCTCCCCAGCGGTGCGGCGGAGGGTCTTTTCGGCCGAGTCGCGGGCGGAGACCTCCGAGCTTCGCTCGCGCTTGGTCTTCTCTCGACCCCTTGCTCGTTCTTGCGCTCGTCCCATACGCTGACGCAGGTTGCCGCCGGTTATAGCGCCGCCGGGATTCAGGAAAGTGGACCGGAAAGCGGGTTCCTCCACCGCCCGATGATGTCGGCGGACGGGAACACGGGCCCGGGCGGCGGTCAACTTCTTCGCGCCCTGAGCGTGAGAGGCCGTGCGGCCGCCCTCGTAACGGGTCCATCCGCGCCCCGATCCCCTCGGGACCCAGGGCACCTGGGAGACCGGCCTGGCATCGAGCGAAGGCCATCATGTGCTCATCGCAACTCGTCCTGGCCTTGATATCCGGACGCGCCCAGTCAAGAACGACTTCACGGACCCCTTACTGGTCCGTGACTGACACGGTCCGTGAGGCCCGGACGCCACGCAGCCCACCGCTCACGATTCGTACCCGTCAGCCGACGGTCGGGCCGGTGGGTTCAACAGAAACTGCGTCTCGCTCCGATGCATCCCACCGCGTGACCCCTACGAAAAGGAAGTCAGGCCACGCGGCACGCTTAGGCAGTCTACTCTAGGAATTCAGGGAGGGGTTCTTCGCGACGTGGTAGGCCGCCGCGGCGTCCCGGCGCCTGTCGGCTCACTTCGAACCACACGGATGTTGACGTCCGCCTTGAACCTTCGGACCTCCAGGCTAGCCCCCTGCGCCCTCAGGGCGGCCAGAAACGCCTCCGCCTCCATTCCGGGTCCGTCCCTCCACTTCGCCACGAACAACGAAGAACCTATCTGGCCCGGAATCGCCAATCGCTCCGAAACCAGTTGGCGGAAACTGTCGTCCGAGAGTGGTTCGAACCGTGTCGCCAGCAGCTCCCTTCTCTTGGGAAAGCTCTGCCGGATCTTCCTCACGGTCTCACTCCGACGCGAGGGTGGGGTCTCCCTTCGTCATACTCGGCGCTCGAGCGAGACGTGGGTCGTAGATAAGGGTCGGTAGTCACCCGGGATTCACGCACTAGCGGGATCGGAAGGGTGACCCGCCTCCCTCGAGCTGCTCCGTCCTTCCGGCATCCGACGACTCCGTCCTCCGCCGCCGGGGAGCGAACCTCCCCACCTTCGGGAGGCCGACCGAAGCGCATCGGGCGACGACTACGCGGCGACCGGAGTCGCGGAAGCTTCGGACCGGGGCGCGCGATCCGGCGAGGTCGAGGTGGGGATCGCCGCAGAGGACGGGGAGCCGCGTGACGACCGGTTCCGCGCCGGTTCCGCCGGGCTGCGCTCCCGACGCAACAGATCCGAATCCTGGAGCTCCCTCGTAATCTTTTGAACGGCGAGTTGGACGTCCGAAGGTCGACGGGCCCCGGTGCATACCAGTTTTCCGCTGCCGAAGACGAGGATCACGACGCGAGGATGTTCAAGGCGGCAGACGAGTCCGGGGAACTGCTCGGGCTCGTATTCAACTCGTTCGAGGCCGAGGGTGATCGCGACCATGTTCAGGTTGACCTCGCTCCCAAGGTCGGAGGTTGCGACGATGTTCTGGACCTGTATCTTCGGGTGCGCGAAGATCCTCTGCCCTCCCCGGCGAATCAGCGCCGAGACCGCCCGTATCGTGTCGTCGACCTCCTTCCAGCTCTTCCCGCCAGTACACACGGCTTTTCCCGAGTGGAAGAGGAGGATCGCCGTCTTGGGCTGCTTCAGTCGATAGATGAGGCCCGGGAACCGTGCGGGCTCGTACTCGGCCCCGTCCAGACTCAAGGCGATCGAGGGCAGGTCGAGTTCAGCTCCCAGCGTGGTGGAGGCCACAACGTTCTCGATGCGAACTCGCGCCATGTCGTCTCTTATATAGTATTTAAACTACTATTTAAGGCAATTACCTCCCGGCGGGGCGGGACCGCGTTCGAAGCCGGCGGCCTTCCGCTCCCCCTCTCCACGGGCTCGGGATCCCAACGATCGCGGTTCGACTCCGCCTCCCCTACGTTCCACGGGGATGGTGCCCACCCGCGGCCCCGAGGAGTCCGGCCTTCGGCCCGGTGGGAACGATCCTTGACATCATCGTGGGTGGCGCCGGTGGGGCTGCGACAAAGGCGCAGAAGCCCCCGAGCCTTCGGTGTCGGAGATACGGAAGGTCTTCCCCGTTCTGGAAGTCTGGCGGGACAGTCTTATTCGGTCCACCCTGCTTAGCTCCCATGAGGGATGTCTCGTCCTAGGTAGCTTCCATGGCTCCGGTTCGGATGGGCATCACGTGCTCGGCCGCCGCGGCCGACGTTCTGAAGTTCCTGGAGGCGGGCGCAGGGCTATCGTACCGGGCGAGGCCAGCGGCCGGCATGAGCAACACCGTCATCCTGAGTACCGGTGCCCCCCCGTTTTCGGAGGGCGAGACGATTGAGGTGTCGGTTATCGCCCAGAGCAAAGGGTGCGAGGTTCTCTTCCGAGGCGCGCGGGTCCACCCACTTTCCGAAACGGCAGACCCCAAGGGCGCCACAGTTCGGGTGGTCCGAGCCATCGCGGATCGATTTGGCCCGGTGACGCAGCTTGGCTAACCCACCCGTCCCCCCTCAGTCGTGAAGGGTGGATTCGCCGCGCAGTGACCCCGTGCGCTGACCCACGCCCTGCCGTGAGGACACGAGGTCGCCGACGCCCGGCCCGAAGTCGCCTCCGGAGGACCATCTCGGGCGGGCACGGCAGACCCTACCGGTGCGGGGCGACACGCGTACGGCGGGAAGGCTTGCCTCGTCGCCTACGGCTCGCGTGGGCGGTCCGCCCAGGATAGTTGGTTGGGCGCCGTCGGAGGGGGACCCCCAATTCGTTCAAGTCCCACGTAGGTCGGTCGTCTGGGCCCCGATTTGGCCGTCGGCCGATTCCGAGTCCCGTGCCGGGATTCCTGTGAAGGAGTCGTCTCCTGACCGGCGCGGCAAACCAAATAAACCACATCTCTTCGAAGCGCCGTGGACGAGGGCTCTCGCCGACTGGCCGCGGTCATGGTCACCGACATCGTGGGGTACTCCGCGCTCACCCAACGGGACGAGGCCCTCGCACTGAAGCTCGGCCGGGAACACGAAGAGATCGTCCGACCCCTTCTGCTGCTCCACGGGGGCCATGAGGTCAAGGCGCTCGGCGACGGATTCCTCACCGAATTCGGGAGCGCTCTCGATGCGTCCCGGTGCGCGATCGACATCCAGCGGACGTTCTACATTCGAAATCGCAAGCCGGGGGTCGTCTCGATCGAACTGAGGATCGGGATCCACGTGGGGGACGTGGTGCACCGTGACAAGGACTTGTTCGGAGATGCCGTCAATATCGCCTCCCGGATCGAGCCCCTCGCGGACCCGGGGGGGATCTGCGTTTCCGCCGCGGTCTACGAGCAGGTCCGTAACAAGCTCGAGTTTCCGTTTACCGCGCTCGAACCGACGTCCCTCAAGAACATCAGCTACCCGGTCACCCTCTACCGGCTGGAGCTTCCGTGGCATGGTCGGGTCCACGTCCGGGGCACCCCGTGGGCCGATCGAGAGGCGGAACTCGACACCGTGTGCCGATCCCTGGAGGGGGCCAGCCGGGGAGAGGGGTCGATCCTGATTCTCTCGGGAGAGGCCGGGATCGGGAAGACCCGCCTCGTCGAGGAGGCGATGCGGCGAATGGAGTCGTTCGGTCTCCGATCCCTCAAGGCCCGCGGGCTCCCGGGGGATACCAGCCCGCCCTACTCGTACTGGGCCGAGGTGGCGCGGGAGTACCTCCGGGATCTCGCGCCGGCCTTGCTCCAGAAGGTCGTCGGAGATCAGGCCGCGGACATCGCGAAGCTGGCCCCCGAGCTCACCCTGCGGCTCGGAAACCCGGCGACGCCCCCGAGTCTCGACCCCGACCAAGAGCGGCTCCGATTCTATGACGGGATCGTTCGGTTCTTCGAGAACATCGCCCGCCAGACGCCCCTGATGATCTTCTTCGACGACCTCCAGTGGGCCGACACCGCGACCCTCCATCTTCTCCAGTACGCCTCCCGTCGCCTCCCCGGCAATCGCTTGCTGCTCGTGGGCGCTTACCGGGAGGCCGACCTGGAGGACGCCCCGGTCCTGAAGGAGCTCCTCCTGGAGCTCACCCGCCACCGCCTAGCGACCCGGATCGGTCTGAAGCGTCTCGGGGAGCCGGACGTCGAGAAGCTGGTCGCCGGTATCCTCGGCACCAATCAACCGTTCCCGGAGGTGGTCCGGCTGGTGTACGAGAAGACCGGGGGCAACCCGTTCTTCGTCGAGGAGGTGGTCAAGGGTCTCATCGAGTCCGGAGCGATCTTCCTCGGCGAGCGGGGTTGGGAGAGGAAGTCGATCGCCGATGTCCGCCTCCCGGACAGCGTGCGGAGCGTGATTCAGCAGCACCTGAGGCGCCTCGACGCCCGGAGCCTCGACGTCCTTCGATGGGCGGCGATCATCGGCGTCGAGTTCAACTTCGACCTCCTCCAGAAGGTCTCGGGAGTGGACGAGCCCAAGCTTTTCGACATCCTCGACGGGCTGCTGAGCGCCCGGCTGGTGATGGAGGGGGAGGGTTCGCGCGGGGAACCGACCTACGTCTTTGTCGACCACCAGGTCCGCAGCGCCCTCTACGAGGACATGAACCGGGCCCGTCGGCGGAAGTGCCACCTCCAGATCGCTCGCGCGATGGAGGAGGCCGGGGCGGGCGAGCGTCCCGAACGATTTGGCGAGCTGGCGCACCACTACTTCGAGGGGTCGGACGTCACCAAATGCCTCGACTACACGACCCGTGCGGCCCGGCGCGCCTCCGAGCTCTACGCCCACGAGCAGAGCTACCGGATGCTCCAGACCGCCCTCGAGCTCGTCGAGGAGGATGTCGGGAGCCCGAAGAAGGCCGAGTTGCTGGACCAGCTCGGGGAAGAGAGCTTCCTCGCAGGGTACCCGGCCGAGGCGGCCTCCCATTTCCAGGAGGCCGCCCGGATCTACGAGCGAGTGGGGGACAAGCGTCGTCTCGCCCGCGTCTACGGGGAACTCATGATGCTGCATGCCGACAACCTGCAGGATCGCGATTCGGCGATGGACTTCGGGGAGCGGCAGCTCCTCCTGCTCGAGGAGATCGAGGAGACCCCCGAGCTGACGGTCGCGCACCAGGAGCTCGGCTTCCTCTTCCAGGCGGCCGGCGAGTACGAACGGGCCAGGTTGCACTTCCAGAAGGTCATCGAACTGTCGGCCCGTCAGCCGAACGTCGACGCGGAGGCGACGGCGATGCAGTTCCTGGGGTTCGTCAGCCCGATCGAGGAGAAGGCCCACGCCTTTCAGCTGCTGGAGGAGGGGGTCAAGATCGCCCAGTCCCGAGGGGGGATCCGGTACGCGACCAAGCTCATGAACCTCGGCGAGAACTTCGGCAATGTCAAGGCGGACACGGAGGCGGCCGCGAGGTGTTTCCGCACGGCTCGGGAAGTGGCGACACGGATGGGGCTTCCCCTCTATGCGGCGAACGCCAACGCCATGCTCGCTCATCGCGTCCACCTTCCCGCCGGTAATTGGGACGAGGCCCGCCGCTTGGCCGAAGCCGCGCTGGCCGCTCCGGGCGGGTCCCCGAGCACGCGCAACCCCGCGAACGCCACGCTCGCCCTGATGGAGATCTATCGCGGAGAGTTCGACCGGTGCGCGACCCGTCTGGGCAAGATCGCTCCCCCGGGAAAACTGAAACCTCGGATCGACACGTTGGACGAGCGAGAGATGCTCCGCGTGCGGCTCGCGCTCGCGACCGGGGACCTCGTGCAGGCCGAACGGGAGCTCGAGCCGGTGTACGATCTCCTGGCTCGGGCGCCCGACATCTTCACCACCGTTTCCCCTAAGATCTGGGCGCTGGCCCTGCTGATCGAGCTACGACTTCGGCAGGGCCGGGTCCCCCTCGCCGAGAAGGTCCTCTCGGAGCTCGAGCGCTTGGCGAACGCGCTCTCGGAGACCTGGAGCTCGAGCGTCCTCGCGCAGGCGCGGGGCCTGGTCGCGGCCCAACGGAACGAGCCGAAAGAGGCGGCCAAGTTCTTTCTCGAGAGCGCCAAGGGATGGAAGGAACTCGGGTATCCGTACGAGAGCGCGGTGAGCCTCTACCATCTCGGAGCGGCCGCCCAAGCGGCCGGCGACTCCGCGAACGCGGCGGCCGCGTTCGGCGAGGCGCTCGAGATCTTCCAGCGGCTCGAGGCCCGTCCGTTCATCGACCGGATCCTCGCGGCGAAGCCGGCGCGCTCCTCGTAGGGGAACGTCCCCGCCTCGCGGGCCCGTGCGTGGCCGGCCGCATCGGTCGGGGTGAAAGGGCCTTACACCCAGGAGCCGCATCGTGAGCTTCGCGGCGACCGGCTTCGTGATTCGGCTTACGGGAATCGTCACTCCTCTGAAACTCCCCATGATCTGCTGCGAGGAGGGACCCTCTCGGACTCCGCTGGACCGCAACCTCAAGTGCGCGCGAACACCTTCCCGGGTACGAAGAAGATCCACATCGGGCGAACTCACGTCGCCCTACCTCGTCTGGACGACACCGTCCTCCTGCGAGATCCTTCCGAGAGCCTCGACAACTCGCCGGTCGGGTTTGGGCGCCTGTCGATCCCCACGGACGTGGACGAGATCGAAGCGCACGACGATGTCTGACGGAATCGATCCGCACGTCCCGGACGATCGCCTCCCTCACGGAGGCCGGCCGGTGCGGCCCTGCGAGTTCGATCGCGCCTACGCCGATCTGGTCGCCCCACGGTCACGGCATGCTCGGGCGCCGGTCAGTGCGTGCTCGCCGGAGGACCCGGAGGAGCGGCCGTTTCCGCCGTCACCTCCCGGCTCGCGGGCGTACTCGCTCTGCAACGGGCACCTGAGAGACCTCTTCGCGGATCTCGAAGAGGGCCGGTCCGCCGGATCTCCGGCGTAGTCGTCCGAGCGTCCGTTAGATCAAGGCCCGGTCCGCGGCTGGCTACCGCCAATACGCTCGAAACGGGCCCCTCTCCGGGGTGTTCCCCTGTGCCGGTGGCGCACTGAGCCATTCCAGAGGAGGGGGTCCTCTACGGGTGGGGTCGACGAACCACGGCTTCGAAGAGGTTGCTGCCGGTCACGGTGTCCAACAGGAATTGTGCACTGAGAGTAGGGCGCTCTCTGCCGAGGAAGAATCCCCTCCCGGGCGGCCCAGAGCCCGGTTTCACCTTGCCGGCCGTAGCCGGCTTCGCTCGTCGATGCCCGACGCTAGTGTACCCAGCGATTCACAAACCGCATCCCGAACGACACCCACGCCCCGACGACGATTGCCACGAGGATCAGCAGCGAAACGATGATCACGACGATGCTCTGGAAGATACTGAAGTAGTGCGCCCAGAAGGCCAAGTAGAGCAGCACAAAGCAGAGCCAGCCCACGGGCGCGGCGATCGACACCAGGACCCGCCGCCGAACGCCTCCGAGGAGGTCGAACTCACGGGAACGGGCCGAAGCCGGCTCGGGCGAGGGATTCGCGGTCATCGGCCGGGTACCCTGATTCCGGCTTAATAGCGTAGCACACACCATGTGTCTACCGGGAGCGAGCGTGGGCATTGGCCCGGTGGAGGAACCGACCCACGCCGGCGAGAACCTGCCCGTCGACGATCAACAAGAATTGAGCCCGAGCAGCCCTCAACTCCTTCAAGGAGTAATCCGCCAGTCCGTCTCATAGAGAATCCCCCCATTTCCGGACGCACGGATCGATCCGGTCCGGGGCGAGGGAACAGCGAACGAAGTTCGCCGCGAACTTCAAGAAGGGCGCGCGCGGCCGACGACGTGGACCGCGACCAACGCGGGGGCGAGCACCCCCACGAGCGAAGCGAACGAGACCCGAGGCCGTGCCCTCGCGATGGTCGCTCGGGCGACCGCGGGAGAGCAACGCGATTCAGTCGCCTAGCTTAGGCGACAGGAGCAACCGTCCCCTGCCCCGACCCGCTCGATGGAACCGAACATGCTCCGGCTCCACGATGACACGGCCGGCCCTTGTCTCAATGACGATCCGGTTCGCGTTAAGCTCGACCAGCTGCACCCCAGGCTTCTTGGATGGCATGACCATTCGGGATGCCTGCCCGCACTTGAATCCTTGCATACCGGTTCTGAGCACCCCATAATTGCACCACCATCCTGCTCAGGCCGACATCGAACCGGATCTCGTGCACGAATTCCGGGTCGACGTACACGCGCGATCGTTGGGGGACCGCGAGGAGCGCATGGAACTGCGACGAGGCCAACGCGAGGCACCTTCCCGCGGAAACCCGCCCCTTAGCAGCCAGCCGGCACGCTGTGTTCAATACGAATTGAGCCGTAGCACCTCCCACACGCCCAACCAAAGCGCCGCTTGCCAACGCACACCATGGGGAATTCTCTGGGTTGAGGACGGGCGGGGTCACACGACGGGGGGGAGAGGGGAGAAAGACCGGCCCCCTTCGGTCGTCTGTTCCGACCTTCTCTAGGGATGAGAGACTGCACCATTCCTCGGGAGGGAATCCACCAGAATGTGCCAATCCCGGTGCCTCAAGGCAGGGTGCCGCCAGCGCGATCGGGACGGTAGGGTTCCTCACGGCCGCGTTGGGCCCGTCGCCCCCGTCATGCAGATACGCTTGACCATGCTCCCCCAGCGGGAGCATCCGTGAGCTGGACCGCGTACCTGCCCACGATCGAACCAATCGTCGCGGCCGCGGTACTGGCGGCCGGAGGATACCTCCTGTCCAGCACCACCGCCCGATGGCTCCGCCACCGGGGCGCTCCGCGTGCAGCCGTACGCGGAGCCCGACTCGCGATTTCGCTGACGGGCTTTCTCCTTGCCGCCGCGGTCCTGTTCGTCGCGTTCGGGCCCCTCACCGTCACCGGGGGCCTGACGCTCTCCGCCGTGGTCGGTCTTGCGGCTACGTTGGCCCTACAGACGACCATCGGGAACGTCATCGCAGGGTTCATCTTGCTTCGCGATCGGGTACTCCGACTGAACGATGAGATTCAGATCGGCGGGGTCCGCGGGACGGTGGTCCGGCTCGGGTTGGTGACGACCTGGCTCCGGCTGGAGGACGGGAGGCTGGCCTCCGTCAGCAACTCGAACCTGCTCAGCGGACCCCTGGTCAGCAAGAGCGCGGGAGATCGACTGAACGGCGAGTACTAGCTGGACCGCTCGGACGGCAATCCCCTGTCGGCACGGGCGGATCTCCGCTCGTCGCGGCCTCCATCGTGGAGGCGTCCCTCAAGCCGGGAGAGCGGCTTATGGAGGGGAGCCCGGCGGGCCGGGGGGGATGTCGGCAGGGCCGGCGGGTCGGATGGGGACCACGACCATCTCCGCATGTGGGTGTCCGGTGACACCGGCGACCAGCCTGTCGATCCCGATGAAGAACAACGCGATTCCCAGCAAGAGCACGAGTGTTAGGACGGCAATGCCCGGGAAGAGCAGCACGATGCAAGCTGCCGCAATCGAAAACGCCCCGACGATGATGGCCAGTACACGCGCCCACGTTGGCAGAGTCCCCTTGCGTTCCGCCATAAACCCAGCCTCAGACGGTCACGCATCCGGCCCCGATAAGAGCTCCTACCGAGAAGGCGTTGAACCGCTCGCCCGACCACAGCCAGGTCGGATGGCGTGCGCGGGCGGCGAGGGACCGAGCTGCGCGAGCGAAGAAACCCACCGCGCGCGATCTTCCGGCGCAGGCTAAGATCCTTTGCCAACGATTTCAGCAAAGGTTTCGGCGAGCCCTCGGTAGAGTTCGTGAAGATCGCTGACTACCGCCTTCGAAAGGAGCGAATCCAGCCTTTCCAGAGTTTCGAGAGACTCGTGGCAGAAGGCGCGGATACAATTCAGGGAACAAGAGGCCCTGTCGCGGAAGAGAGAGTCTGAGGAGGCGGACACAGAAGTGACACGGAAGACGATCTCCCCGGTGGGAATGCTTGTCCCGCACCGACACATCTCGGGGACAGAGGCGGATGACCCAAGAACGGGGGAGGTGCTTCTCACCGCGGTCATAGGGACGCTCCACGATAACCAACGGAGCGATGACGGATATACTGGCCTGCAACAGGTTCGTTTAGACGTCCGAAATGGCCGGTCCATAGGCGGTCTCCACGAGCTTTCGCTCGACTACGGCGAGCGTGCGGGAAACCGACGACTTGCTCCGAGAGACCTTCTTGGCAAGCTGGGTGAGCGTGATTCCGCGCGGTACCTCAAAGTAACCCAGTACGAGAGCTTGGCGCAAGAGGGCACTCTGGACCGGGGTGAGGGTCAGGCGAACGGAGCGGAGCGAGTCACGATGGAGCGAGATGAGCCGTGGCTCGTTACCGGCCTTGGCGAGGGCCTCCACCGCACGACGCATGTGGGAACGCCGGGCGATCAGCTCGCACTCCAGAATGCCGTTCTTGGCCGTCCTCGGGTATCGGGCGAGGACCTCGAACTTGGTCTGGAGGGCGAGCAAGGAAGAGCGACGATATCGGACCTGGTATCTTCCGTAGGCGGGCCGCGCGTCGAGGCTCTCGACCTCGATCACGCCGGAAGACGCAGCGATCTCGTTCGTCCAGTCCACGGGTGGGCCGTAGATCTCGTACTCTCCAAGAGTGTCGTTACTTCCGACAGACATGGTGTTGGTCTGCTCGACGACCAGCTCCGGGTGCTTCCGGGTGAACTCCCCATACCAGATCTTCGGTGGGATCCTGAGTTCGAGCTTCATGATGGCAAGACGATCGGACGGAGACGGAATGGGTCGAATCGGCCGGGAACCGGTAGGTCCCTGGAGCTCTTCCTGAGGAGGTTTCGGTGGCGCGGCTCGGGGCCTCATCGAACCCGCGAAAGGACGACCTGCGATGGCATCGCGTCGCCGGAGGGCGGATTGAGTTCCAGTTGCTTAAACTTTGGCGAAGCCGGTAACTGTGCTGAAAGAGATCAGACTCACGCGGCTCTCGCCCTCTCGGCTCCGCCCGGTGTGTTCAATGGGAGTTGAACCCGGGCATGACTCTCCTTAACGGAGCGGCTCGCCACCCCACCCATCAGAGAACCCCCTGGTGTGAATGGGGTCCGCGGCGGGAGAGTGAGGGCGGAGTGGACAACGCGTCCGCTGAAAGAGTGCTGTTGAGTCTGACCTGAAACGCGACCCGTCGATGACCGACCGCGGGGAGCGCGGAACACTCTCACGCCGAATATCGCCGGGGCTCCCGAGGTTGCTATTGTCTAGCATGGGGTTATAGGGCTCAGTGGCTAGGCTTCGCACGAGAGGCGCATCATGACCTTTGTAGATACCCTGGCATTCCAGCTCTTTACACTGGCCTTTGTAGCGGGGCTGCTGTTCTACTCGGGGCTCGTCGGGTACGCCACCTACCGGAAGTTCGGTCCGCGCCGCACCCTCGAACACCTCAAAGCGCAGGCGGTTCCGCTCGGAGGTATAGGACTCATCGTGTTCAGCATCGGGTTGTGGGGAGAGTTGGTCTGGCCGCTGCCCGGAAGCTACAACATTCTCTTCTTCGACCCGTACGTGTTGCTGGGGGTCGTCCTGATCGGGTTTGCGGTCTGCGTCAGCACCGGTCGGCGAACGCAATACGTGGGTCTCCTCGCCGCCATGACCGGGGTATTGGCCATCTACTACGGATCTTACGCCAAGTACCTCGCCCTGACCAAGGAACCCATGGCGATGTTCCTCCTCTACGTCGCCCTGGGCCTCACCGCCGTTTTCACGTTTCCGGTCACGTTGTGGATCGACCGAATGGTCCTGGACCCGGTATCCATGGGAACCTCGGTCGAAGGTTCGACCGGAGCCGTGCCGTCCGCGCCGGGCGCTACTGCTCAAGGCGCGGTGGGTTGGATGAGCGGCAACGTGCCGGTAACCACCCAGACCAAAGTCCTCTTCGCCGGGTTCCTGCTCTTCCTGCTTTTCGCCGCGGGATCAGCTATCGCGGCGCTTATCGTCGGAGGGGGAGCCCTACCCTCTCACTTGTCATACGCTCCCTAGGTCAGCGGTCGTCGACCGGCGAATCGCTCCCCTCCGCGCCGTGCGCAGATGCTCCGGGCTCGCGCAGTCGATGACCGACGGCCCCTTAGGAAACCGGCCCGATCTCTACGGTCAGCGGGGTTCTGACGCGGTCCTTCGCGGTACGCGGCCCTTCGAGCCCGTCGTCTTTCCAAACAGAATTCGATTTGGAGGGCCTCTTCTCCCCCGGTGGAAGGGAACACCATCAGTACCCTAGTCAGGCCTGGCGTTCGACTAATTAGGGAAATCGAGGTGTCCTGTTCACAAGGGAGATCCGATGAACACGGTGCCCGCCGAGCTCCGCGATGAGAAGGCGGACTCTGCGGTAGACCGATCTTGTGAGACGTGACGCGCGCTCAGGGTCCCGACACGCCGATTATCCGGCCCAGGCGCTTGAGTCGCCGCTGGGCAGCCGCGATCGTCATCATACTCGCGTTGGTAGTCATCCTGTCGCTCATGTCCTTTGACGTGAACCACCCGGTTTCGGGCAAGATGACGACGGAGAATGTTAACGCCGGTTACCCCTGTTATCTTGGGGGAGGCAGTCTGTGGGTCGCATGTATCACGCTCTCATTTCCGGGGAGCGCGCAAGTAAGCATCACTTGGCAGGATACGAGCGGCGGTGTCGTCAGCTTCCAACTCGGCCCGTTCTGCTACGAAACCGGGGCTGCGGGGAAGTGCACTTTCGACGATGTGGCGCTTCAGGGTAGCACTGAGGTCGTCATCGTTCTGGATTCTTCCGGTGCCGAAGGTGCTCAGACCGTCGTGTACTCTGGGAGCGTCCTTGCCCCCATCATCCCCTGACCTACTCGGTTTCTATGGCCCAGTCGATCGTCGGACTAGGGATCAGAGAGAGCACCCCTTAACAGACAGTCGGCGCGGTGTGCTCAACAGGGATTGAGCCTCCGCCGGCGCAAGCTTGGATCCATCGTCCGCCGGTTAGGGCACTCGATTCTGGATCCCTCATCCCCACAACCTAGTAGTGTCGTGGGCGCTCTCAGAGGATTCCAGGGAACTTACTCCGGAGTAAGTTTATTAGACAACGAAACCTTGACTTCTCCTGGGGAGCCTATGCAGCAGGTCGTCATCCCGCGGGTTCATTGTTACCGCTGCTACCACACTTGGACCCCCGTCAAGGCTCCCGTGCGCATGTGCCCTCGTTGCAAGTCTCTGCTTTGGGACGTTCCAAAGATTCGGCCAATCAAGCTTGGGAACGGGCTCGGGATTGATGAACTCGTAAAGCCCCACCTCACCCAAATCAGACGGCTCGCTCGTAGGTATGGAGTCGATCGACTCTCGGTGTTCGGTTCCGTCCGGCGGAAGGAGGCAACCAATGCGAGCGATGTCGATATCCTGGTTCGGTGGAAGAGGCCGGTAACGCTCCTCGACAAGATGGGACTCGGTCTCGAGCTGGAGAAGATTCTCGGTCGCCCGGTGGACCTGGCCAACGAGGGGGGTCTTCACTGGGGAATCAGACCGCAGGTGATGGCCGAGGCGGTGCCCTTGTGAAGGCGTCCGAGCAGCGCGATCGCCTGCTCGTGAACCAGATCCTGCATCACGCCGAGATCCTCTCCGAGATTGTCCGTAGGGGAAGGGCTATGATGACCGCGGACGCGACCAATCAGTACGCGGCAGAGCACGCGACGGAACTGTTGGCCGAGGCTGCAGAGAAGATCAGTCAGGCATTCAAGAGTGGCAACCCCGGGGTCCCGTGGGAACGGCTTCGCCCTCTGAGTAGCTTGGGGGCGCATCCGTATGATCTCGGGGCTGAGCCGGTCAACCTTGACCAGCTCTGGGGTTTCGCGAGCCGGGACGTCCCACGGATCGCTAAGCGACTCCGGAGTCCCAGGTATCCCAGGTACGAAGACGGACGCTAACTTCAGCCGACCTCCCTCGGGTCATCGACACCCTAGAGGGGGTTCTGCTCCGCCCGCCGAGGACGGAGCAGAATCGTCAGTGCGAGCCTATAGACAAATACGAACCGTGGCTTGCCCATCGGCTGGTGAACCAGATGTCCATTCTGATACTCAGGGGCAGGGCCTTTGACGGAAGGAACTTCCACAAGTCTGCGGTCGTGAGAATTGACACCGACAAGGGGGTCATCCAAGGCTTTGGCGAGAGAGGAGAGGTGGAGGAGCCCGGGGGGGCCAAGAGGCTCGAGCTCGAAGACGCCACCATACTCCCCGGGCTCATAGACGCTCACGTCCACTTCTACTCCGCCCAGGGCCAAGGGGTAACAGCCTGGGCGTCGGTCCCTGACACACTGGCCGTGCTCCGAGGGGCTGGGGACCTGAGGCGGCTCCTCCGCTCAGGGTTCACCGCCGTCAGGGAGCTCGGGACCAAGGGGGGAGTGCACCTCGCCCAGGCGGTCGCCGAGGGTTCCATAGAGGGCCCTGAAGTCGTCTCCTGCTCAAGGGCGCTCGCCCAGACAGGGGAGGACGACGACCCTCCGGCCTTCCCCCTCGAGCTGGCGCAGCAGCTTGCATCCTACACCTTCTTCTGCGACGGCCCCTGGGAGTGCCGAAAGGCGGTCAGGAAGGTGGCGAGAGACGGCGGGAAGGTGGTGAAGTTCTACGCCTCGGGGGCCTTCTCTCGAGGAGGGAGGATTAGACCCAACTTCACGAAGGAAGAGATCGGAGCCATCGTAGACGAGTCGAAGCGCCTGGACCTGAAGGTGGCGGCCCACGCTTACGGGGAGGAGGCGCTCAGCAGCGTCGTCGGCGCCGGGGTGGACTCCATCGAGCATGGGCTGGGCCTCACGTCGAGGATAGCCAGCGCGGTGGCGAAGAAGGGGATATACTACGTCCCGACCCTGGTGACCTACCGCAATCCTGCCTACGAGAACAGGTACAACGAGATGGTGAAGCGCCACCTCTCCGAAGACATGGTGATGGCGAAGGAACACGGGGTGAAGGTGGTGATGGGGTCGGACATCGTCGGGGACGCGGCCCGACCTCATGGCAGGAACTACGAGGAGATCGCGGCTGAGGCGAAGTTCCTGGGGAACAGGGAGGCGCTGATCGCTGCCACGTCCAGGGCGGCCGAGTGCCTGGGCCTGGAGAACAGCGGCATGCTGAAGGAGGGCTTCAGGGCTGACGCGGTCGTCGTCAAAGGGAACCCTATCGCGGACATCGAGGCGCTGGCTCCGGAGAACATTCTCTACGTCATCAGGTCAGGAAAGCTGCTCTCGCCCGAGCCGTGATCCATGGTCTGCCAGCTCCGCCTATCTTCAGGTGGAACATCTCTAGTTAGGGCGCAGCGAACCCAACGCGCAGCCGTTCACCTAACGGACCCCTTAGCAAACGGCCGGCGCTGCGTGCTCGACAGGGATTGCGTGTTTAGAGTAGCGCGCCCTCCGAGAGGGAACAGGTGCCCTCCCGGCCCTGAGCCGACCTTTCTCACGTCAGCAGATGCGCGTTCGTCCGTCAGAGCGGGTAGGCGATTTGGAGCGGAAGCCCCGAGCGACGCTCCAGCTACTCCCCCTCCCGGCCCGGTTTCACGTTAGAGCAACCAAGCCCGGAGGACGGACGATGCGTCCGACGCGGGCTTGATCGCGGGTGACCCACTCTACGCCACGATCCGGCAGCGCCCATCGGGGTGCCCCCATGGGGTGCGCCCCCTGATGGATAACCGTAGTCGCCTTCCCCGGTTCGGCACCCGCCGTGGACCGGGGGTGAGCCCGAGCCGGGGAGCACCGAATTGGCTTATCCGAGCCGACCGGTCCGCCCGAGGGGGTTCCATGGTCGAGGAGGCATCGGGGTTCGTGCCGGCGACAGGGTTCCGTCTGTTCTACCGATCGTTCGGACCGACAAAAGGCCTACCGACCGTCCTGGGCCTGCACGGGGGTCCAGGGGCGTCCCACGACTACCTATTGCCGCTCGCGGACCTTGCCGCGTTCGGCTATCGCGTGGTGCTGTTCGACCAGCTCGGGTGCGGACAGTCCGAGGTTCCGACCGACCGATCGCTGTTCACCCTCGAGCACAACGTTCAGGAGGTGGAGGACGTCCGACGGAACCTCAGCCTGGGCCGCGTCCACCTTGTGGGTTCGAGCTACGGCGGGCTGCTGGCGATCGCCGTGGCCCTCGCCCATCCGGAGACCTTGCGCAGTCTGACGACCGTGGGGGGGCTCGCGAGCGTCCCCCTCGCCAGCGCCGAAATGGACCGCTTGCGGCATGAACTTCCCGCCAGCGTCCGGGCGACCCTCGACCGGTGCGAGGCGGAGGGAACGACCGGCACCCCGGAATACGCCGCGGCGTGCATGGAGTTCTACCGACGGCACCTCTGCCGGCGGTGGCCGTGGCCGGCCGAGCTCAGCCGAAGCCTCGAGATGTGCCAGAGCCACCCGGTCTACCCGCTGATGAACGGCCCGAGCGAGTTCACGATCACGGGAACGATCCGGCGGATCGACCTTTCACCACAGCTCGGTCAGATCCACCTTCCGACCCTCGTGCTCGGGGGCCGGTACGACGAGCTGACCCCCAAGGTCGCCGAGCAGATCCGCAGCGGCATCCCCGGCGCGCACGGCGTGACGTTCTCGGAAAGCTCCCACGTCCCGTTCTGGGAGGAGCGGGAGCGGTTCCTCGCGGTCGTCGCAAAGTTCCTCAACATGGTCGACGGGGCCCACGGCCCCGCGACACCGGGCGCGTGACCCGCCACCGCCACCGGAAGGTAGCGTGGGGCCCCGGGCGGCAGGTGCACCCGAATACCAGCTCCGAAAGAGAATCGGAGATGTTGGATGCCACGTTTCGAGGGTCTACCGAGGGTAAGCCACCCCTTAGCAAACCTTCGGAGCTGTGTGCTCAATAGGGATTGCGCGTTTAGAGTAGCGCACTCTTCGAGAGGAAAAGGATGCCCTCCGGGCCGTTCCGAGCCCGGTTTCACGTCGGAGAAAGTTGGTCTGTCCGAGATTGGATCGCTGGACGTCACGCAGCTGGACCTCTCCTCTGGAGCCGTCTCGGATCATCGGTACCCCACGGTCAGGCAACGCACCCCTCAATCGATGGCAAAGTGGTAGGGTCGTGCACCCTCAGCGCTCTGTGACGTTGTCGGGGATCCGACGGGAGGTCCCCATCAGGCCCACCGTTCCAAGAGAGCAGGCTTGTTACCGCGACGATCCAGCATCTTGGACCCGACGAGGCCCCGGAGACCGCGTCGACCGTGCCGCGCTAAGTCGAGCCAGGCGGTGGGGTGACCGGGGGAGGGGGGGTCGCCGGGTGGAGCGCCCCAGGCCCGTGCCGCGGCCTCGACAAGAGGACCGCGGCGGTCGTGCCTCCGACACCCCAGATAACGAGCAGAGCCACCAACACGTACGCCCCCCCGCTGCTCAGGCCAAGTATCGTCGCCGAGGATCCCGATCCTCCGGAGGACCCTCGTTCGATCACGTAGCTCGGCGCGATTACGGTGACGTTGCCCGAGTTCTGGTCCGGCACGTACACGTAACCGTTCGACGAGTCGACCGCAACCGTGAACGGCCCGTTCCCTACAGGAATCGGGGCACCGACGACCTCGTGGGTCGCGCCGTCGATCACCGTAACGCTGGCCCCATTCCAGTTAGCCACGTAGACGTACCCGTTCAAAGCGTCGAACGCAAGACCCCTCGGGACACTGCCCACGGCGATCGAAGGCACGACGACCGTGTTCGTGGCGCCGCTGATCACGGTGACGTTGTTCGAGCCGGGGTTAGCCACGAAGAGCGTGTCGTTCGACGGGTCGAACGCGGCATACTCGGATTCGGTTCCCACGGGGATCGAAGGCACGACGACCTTGTTCGTGGCCCCGTTGATCACCGTCACGTTGCTCGATCCAAGGTTGGTCACGTACACATAACCGTTCGAACTGTCGAACGTGACGCCGGTGGGTTCCGCTCCGACGGGGATGGAGGGGACGACGACCTGGTTCGTGGTCCCGTTGATCACCGTCACGTTGCCCGAACCCTCGTTGGGCACGTAGAGATAACCGTTGGAACTGTCGAACGCGATCGAGAACGGTCGTGTTCCGACCGGGACGGACGGGACGACGACCTTGTTCGTGGCCCCGTTGATCACCGTCACGTTGGCCGAATTGTGGTTGGCGACGTAGATGTACCCGTTCGCAGGATCGACGGCAAGACCTACGGGATTCGACCCGACGACGATCGACGGAACGGCGACGGTGTTCGTGGTCGCGTTGACCACGGTCACCTGGGCCGCTCCCGAGTCGGCGACGTACACGGAGCCGGTGGCACTGTCGAACGCCACGCAGAAGGGGGCGGAACCGACCGGAATCGACGTTTCCGGCGGACCGATGGCGGGCACGGTGATCGACGGCGAGAGCGATCCGGTGGCGTGCGCCGAAGCTGCGCTCAGGACCAAAGTCAGCGTGAGGACCAGTACCGCAATCACCGCCGTTCCCCTCATTGCCCCTCGTAGCCTCCGTCCGTTACGGAGGACCCGAAAGCCGACGAACTCTTACTGCTTTGCCTTTCCCTTCCATCTGCGTCAACCAAGTCTCCCAGGGATTGAGTGTACCCGGGCAGGCATGACGAAGGTTCAATCGGGATCGCACCACGTTGCTCCGCCTCACCAACCAAGTGCATTCAACCCTGCACCCAATGCGGCCCCTGGAGGACGGCGTGCGGTGTGCTGTCGCTTGCACCCGCAACGCCTATGGATTGAGTGCCGTTGCCGTCAACGATGAGATCCGAGTTCGAAACGATCCGCGAGCTCTACCGCTACAATTCCGCCGTACGAAGAAAGTACTTCCGGGCCATCTGGAAACTCCCTCCCCGGCAACGCTACAAGAAACGCGGCGCGTCGTTTCCCTCTCTCGTGGACATCTACATGCACGTTCTCGACGCCTACCGCTGGTGGTTCATCTCCGTCTACGGGAACGGCAAGACCTTCGAGGAGTACCCCCTTGGTCAGCGCTACACGAAATCGGAAGCCGAGAGAGAGACCGACGCCGTAGATCGACTTCTCCAGAAGGTCCTCCGCGAAGCGGGCCCTCGGGGTCTGAGCAAGATCCTCCGCTGGCGGGGGCGGAGGCCGTTCCGAATCTCGGTTCGGAACATGCTCCTCCACATGGTCGAAGAGGAGCTCCAACACCGCGGCGAGATGAATGCCCTTCTCTGGCAGATCGACGTCGATCCCCCTGTTACGGGCTTCGGCGAGGGTTGACAGCCGGTTCACAGAGTGCAAAGCCGCTGGCGCCGTGTGCTCAACATAGATTGAGGTGACTCTGAACCCATTCATGCTCGGGAACGAGCGTGGTGCACCCGGGCTGGGCGGGGGTGAACAATCCCTGCCTACCTATTGGCATTCAACAGCAAGTGCAAGCGTGACCTATCAGGTCAGAAACCTAGGCGTAACGGCTGTTGCATCCAAGATGTGAGGCTGCCTACCGAGCGTACTCGATAGTCCGAGTCCCGCAGCCACTTCTATTTCGGGCGGGAGCGGGTCCTCTTGAGGGAGTGGGCGAGCCCGGGGCCAAGGACCCGGCTCCTGACCACGTCCTCCTGCTCGATATCGCGAACAACGTGGGTTTCTGTGTCGGTGACCATGGGCAGCTGGACGATCGCGTCGATCGGGGCATCCATCTCGGCCAGGTCACGACCCTCGACGATGGCGATCACCGCCGGCCCTCCGAAGAGGGCATCGGCACGAACCACCCCGGGAATCCTTCGGATCGCACGACAGGCAGCCCGAGGGCCCGGGTTCTTTGTCGTGACGAAGACATAGGCTTGAACGGTCAAGGTTCACATCTCCGGGGGCGGCGGAGTGTCCCTGCCCTTAATGCCTCATCGGCCGAGGGACGAGACTGGTCGACCGATGATCCAAAGGGGCGCAAGCTTGCTCGCGGCGTGTGTTCAACGGCGTTGTGCCCTGACTGGCGGGTTCGAGACCCCCTAGCAGTTCTACTTAGGGGTAGTGTCCAAATAGCTGATAACCCAAACCATCGTCATGGACGAGATCGCACCAGGTGGCAAGTCTCGTGTAACCCGCCCGCGCTTGTGGCGCTGGTTCAAGGTCGGCCTCGCCGTTTTTTTCGCGGGAATCGTCGTCGCGTCCTTGGTCGCTCTCGTGACGGTCCCATCGGTTGCGACTACACACAGCTACGAACTCCGCGGCCTCTGCCAAAGCGCAGGCGGACCACCCAACTGTAGCGACGGAGAGATCGAGTTCTCAACAGTCTGGAACGCTCGCGTGACCGTCTCGTGGGCATACCAACCCATCCTCCCGGTGAGCGACTTTGACACTCGAACGTCAAGCTGTGGGAGCCCGTCATGGGCCAATGGTAGCAGCGACGGATTCTTGGTCGAAGGCAGTTTCGGAGTCGCGGCGTTCACATCGCCAGGCGGTCAGATTCGTTGTGGCTTCTCAAGCCCGGGCAACGGGGTAAGCACGACCGTGGAGAATGTCTCAGTCGTAATCACGCTCGACAGCCCCTACTTCTAACGCCCCGCAAACAGGTCGGCGTGTCCGCGCGCCTTCGTCAACCCCTCTCTGTTCAAGCCTACAGATCGCCGCGCTGAGGTTCTCACCCGGCGTCATCTCCGGCGGAAGGTAGTAGGCCCGTCCCTTGGCGCCCCCCGTGCGGAGAGCCAACGGGGTGCTCTGGCGGGCTGTTTTCGGCCTTCCCGGCCGCCCCGGCGCCTACCCGCCCAGATCGGGTAGTGTGGGCAATCCCAGATCTAATGGGGTTCGGATGGGGGAGAGGCCCCCCACCGGTAGGCTCAGTCGGATTCGAGACTGCGTCTGCACCGAGCCCTATAGCCCTTAACCGCGCTCAATTGATGCTGAGGCCAACCTCGTGGGCACAACAGCGCTTGAACGTTCCGGGGGCACCCCCCGAGCGGTCGCCGGGTAGAGCCTCCCCCCTTGGGGTGATGTCGCATGTCCCTGAACCGGGCACCCATCCCGACGGCGAGCCGCGGACCCTCCAGAGGGTCCTAGGAGATTTCGGGCTGCAGAACGCCATTCTCAACACCTCCGGGAGGGTCACGGAGCCTCAGCGAGGCACTTCAGGGGCCGCCGGAGGGGGTTACGGCGGCTGGGAGGGAGAAGTAGATTCCTTCGTGCGGACCTGGCAGCGACAGCGCTCAATCGGTGATCGCTGGGCCAAGGGGCTCGGCTACCTCCTGGGGCGCATTCCAAGGCTCCTCTCGGAGGCCCAGACCCTTCCTCCCGTATCCAAGTCGTGCGACATCACCGAAGAGCACGTGGCGGCCCTCCGAGTGCGTCCGGGCTGGGAAAAGTCGACCACGCAATTCTTCTTCGCTGACCTCCGCCAGTTCCTTCGCTGGAAGGGCAACCCAGTTACCGACAGACCCGAGGTCTGGCGCCTTCCCGCGAGTGTCTCCCAGCGCCGCCGGTGGATCACCCGGGAACAGCTCGTCTAGCTGATGCGGACGGCCGAAGGGCCCGCTCGGGTGATCGTCGCTCTCGAGGGGTTCAGAACGCGAGTTTCGCCCTGAGCTGCAGAAGGTTACCGGACCGGTGCGGTGACTTACTATCATATACTATTATATATTATTGTGCGATACGGTAGCTGCCGCGATTTGCCGTGCCGGACCTCGCGGGTCAGTTTTACCGGTTGGAGAACGTAGATGACACGAGGTTCGTTGCGGTGGACGGTGGCGGTGATTGCGACGGTGGCGTTGGCCTTGGTGGCATGGAGTTTCGGCAGTGCCGTGCTATCCGGTCATCCTCAGACGGGAGGGTCATCCCCTCCAGCAGCGCGAGATGTCGGAACGGTCTCGTCACAGGTCAGTTGGGGTGTCCCTGGCGGGCAGCTTGGCAGCCCACCGCAGGCCCCGCAAGGCGACGGGCCCGTAGGAGCGGCGTCCGGGCCTCCTGCAGCGGTGAGCAGCTCGCTGCCATTCTACCTTCCACATGAGTCACTTACCCTCCGGAGCAACGTAGTCGTACTGACGAACCAGACTTCACGCCTTCTTACGGGCCAGCAAGGATCCGAGTACGTCTTTTCCTCCAGCGCAACTCAACTCGCCTCGGTGAAGGCCGGGGACATTCTCGCTTCGCCGTTCATCAACCCCTTCCTTATCGACGTCACGTCCATCAGCTCAAACTCTAACGGTTACGCGGTGTACGGGAACCCGACTTCCGTATCGTCCGCCATTGTTCCCGGCAACTACACGCTCGGGACCATTGACCCTCTGAACCAGGTCACCCTGAGCAACGATTGGTATTCAGGGTCCATCGAAATCGCCGTTTCGGGCAGTGTGTCTATCAGTTCAAGTGTCGGGGTTTCGGCATCTGTCTGTTGGTGGGTCCTTGTACCTGGTGTCTGCTTTAGCTTCTCGAATTCGTTCAGCCTCAGGACGACCCTGACGGTCTCGGTTACCGGGGCGGTAGCGGCTCAGGAGAAGGTAACTCTGGCTACGATCTACCTGGGCTGTATCGACATCGTGATCGGCTGCATCGTCCCACAGCTCCAAGTGGCCGTAGGTGTCCAAATCCAAAGCCAGCTCGCGTACACCGGCTCCGTCACCTTCTCCACATCCGAGGGGTCCACGGTCTCGTCGTCCAGTTGTTTCCTCTGTCTTCCCAGCTGGCACCAGTCCTCTTCGTACTCTCAGAGCTCGCTTTCCTATTCTCAGAGCGACCTGTACCCTTCCGAGAGCATAATGGCGTTTGCCGACGTTCCGAACCTCGCCTTCCTCTTCGAGGGCCTGGCAGGGCCCTACGTCGAGGTTCAACCCGACCTCCAGTACTCAGCTTCGTGGACGGGCTGGACGCTCGAGCTTCAACTGGTCCTGAATATCGGGGTAGAGGCCGCCGCCTGGCTTGGGGGGACCAGCCTGAGTGTTAGCCTCGGACCGTACAACTGGGTGCTGGCCTCCGGTAGCTGGGGCGGGGGGGGAGGGTGCGTACCCTCCAAGACCCCGCTCGCGGCCCCGATGGGGCAGCTTCCCAGCGTGATTACGCCTTGCTGAACCTCCACACCACGGGCGAGCTCATGGTCGCGCTGACCGACCCGCTGATCAGGGCCAGGGAGGCCACCCTCGAAGGCTGGCTCCAGGACCTCGAAGCCGTTACGCTGGGTGGCCTTCTCTACAATCGGCGGTCAGGATCGTGGGCCCCCGTGAGTTCGGAGAAGGTTGTTGCGGACGCCCCGCACGTCCACGGGGCTCCATCGAGCCTCGCCCATGATTCCGTCGCGAACGAGATGCTCTTGGACAGGGGAACCTGACGGCCAGCGATGACGCGAGGTCGGAGGGTAGTCGAACGATAACGAGGAAGAGGCCCTCGGGCCGCCGGTCCACGCTGAGGCGCGGACCGGCCAAGGAGCACGTGAGGGGAAGCGAGGTCCGGGTCTCGGGCGGCTCAGCGGACACCTTTGCGCTCTCCGAGAGGGAAAAGGTACCCTCCGGGCCATTCAGAGCCCGGTTTCACGTCAGTAAATGCGCGTTTGTCCGAGAGAGACCCGACGTTCAGAAGGACTGACTAGAGCGCACCATAAGTGAGAGTAAGATTGACGGACGTCTGAGGGCAGGGGGGGTGGCTAACGCAAGCGAGGTCTACGAGAAAGAGCACGAATGCTCCCCCGCTGTACCCCAGACTACAGCTCGCGCTCCCGTTCAAAGATAGGGTCCCGCATTCGCCTGGGGACCAGAGATAACCTACACCATTCGCGTTTCCAAAAAAAGCCGTAAATCCAGCCGGTGAGAGAGTCCACTTGGATCGTCACCTGCGACTCCCACGGGAAGCTCAAGTTTTGGCGGTAAGTCGTAGGGAAGCTACCTCCTAGAGCTACCTGCTCGGATTTGCGATAGACAGCTACGTGAGTCCCAAGATAGAGTGTCGTGACAACTAGGATGCCACACACGATTCCAACCATGATCACTCGGAGAGCTCTGCGCGACGGGCGCCATCCCAAAACCCCGGAAGGCCTGCCAGCTCTATCTTGACTAGGTTCCACGCTAAGCATTGGTTCGACGAAACACGTGTTGAAGGTCTAGTGAAGACCCGGGTGGGTCTTCTGGAGCGGTCGACGTCATCTGCCGCCTACCGGGGTAATCGTCCTCCGCCCCATAGTTCTTACCCCAGGTTTCTCGTGACTGGTGATCTTTGCGTTGTCTCCTTTCTTCTCATCTCGGTCAAACCAACTTTCCCTGACGCTAAACCGGGTCCCGGATGGGCCGGAAAGCAACCTTGTTCCTCTCGAAGAGCGCGCCACTCTGAACACTCAAGGGGCTTGAAGGCTGGAGACACAGTCAGCGAGTGTTCAACAACACTTGAGCTGCCGCACGAGATACCTCGCTTAGTGCGCAATTGCGATTGAACCCTGGCTGGCGAGTGGTAAGGAGGGGGGCCTTAGAGAAACCCCTCGTTAGCCAAGGGTGCTGGGGGCGTCAGCCCCCCGCGCTCTGCGAATCGTGCGGGTTTTGTGCCAAGGCCGGTCCCTCGGGTCCTACCGAGGGAGGCTACCGAAGTGGCTCGGCCTTGCGAACGCCTCCGGAACGGGAAGGTGCGTAAAGCACCGGGTGCGGTCGGACCGGGAAGAAGGTGATCACCACGGACGCCGGCCTTGCGTGGACTACCACAGCGAAGTGTCCGGCGAGGGTGAAGTACCCTGCCACCTTTCCGACCGCGTACGCGTAGTTGCCGCCCCCGACGAGCCAGAACGTGATCGGAAATCCCGCGGGGCTAGAGTTGGTCTGTCCGTCGACCGCCACGGTCCAAGTGCCACTCGCGAGGCCCCTCTCCGAGAAGGAGACCGGCTCGAGCGGACCGAAGGTGACCGTGAAGAGGCTCGCACCGCGGACGGTGAGCTGCGTCAGTCCCGGGTGACCCGGCCCCGAGACTCGGACCACCCCGTAGCCCGTCGGGGCCCAGATCGAGTAGCTGAGCGTGCCGTTCGGCTCCAGAAACACGACACTGCCGCCCCTAGGGGTCGAGAGGTTCGTCCGACCGACCGCGGGCGATCCGAGCACTACGCTCCAGTTCAGTCCCGCGGGAAGACCGACCTCGTGGAACGAAACGTCGTAGCGGTAGAAGATAGCCGGCCCGGGCGAGAACGCTACCGGCTGGACGAAGGAGGCGCCGTCGACCGCGGTGGTCCCCGAGGACGAGGGCAGGCTCAAGGTGTAGGCCGGGGGTCCGGCGATCGAGTACGGGTACGTCCCGTTCGGCTCCACGAACGTGACCGACGTAAGGTTCGTCGTTTGGGCGGTGCCGGCCACGGTCACGATCCAGGGCGTGCCCGGGAGGAGACCGCTCGATTCGAAGGTGACGCCGTAGAGGGCTGAAGAGGAAAGCACGCTCTCGTTCCCACCGAGCGTATCGGTCACGTAGACGAAGCCGTTGGTGGGATCGGCGACGGCAGACCACGGTCCCGAACCCACGGACACGGAGGCGAGGACGAGGCCCCCCTCGAGCACGCTTGTGTTGTCCGAGCCGTAGTTGGCGACGTAGACCAGACCATCGGCGGGGTCGGTGACCGCAGCCCCGGGTCCGAATCCCAGGGCGAACGTCGCCACGACGCCGGTCCCGATAACCTCGGCACCCTGTCCAAAGCAGGTATAATTGACATACGAGCAGCCGGTGATGTACTCGGCTCCGGTAAGGGGGTCGACGGCGGTGCTCCCCAGCGTCCAGCCCAACGAGAGGTTCGTGACGAACGTCGTCCCGTCCAAGATCGCGACCGTGTTGGTGCTCTCGGCGACGTAGAGGTAACCGTTGGAAGGGTTGTACGACATATCGGTGACCCAGTTGTATTTGGGTAAGCCCAGCGAAAGGGTGGAGACCACGCTGGTCCCCTGGACGTAGAAGAGTTCACCACCGGCGGCCACGACCAAGGAGCGGTCGGAGGCATCGTAGGTCGTGGGCCCCCCCGGCATCGAAGGTAGAGGAACATACCCGATGATCGAAGTCCCGTGAAGCACCACGAGTTGGGCCGGGCCCCGGTGCTGCACAGGGCACCCCGATGCGGCGACGTAGACATCCGCGTCGCCGGGATCGTAGGCTTCGAACGTGGGAAGACCGTACACGATGCACGGCAGGCTGAGCGTCACGTTCGCGACGACGGTGGTTCCGTTGACCACGTTGACCTGGTTGGAGTAGAGGCTGACCACGTACACCGAGCCGTCGGCCGCATCGTAGACAATTGACATTGGACCCAGGCCGACGGGTACGATCCCGAGGAGGGTCGCCCCATCGATCACCGACAGGTTGTTGCCGTAGAGGGGCCCTGGCGCGGTCACGTAGACGTACCCGTCGGCCGGGTCGTACACCTCCGCCTCGGGACCGGCGCCGGTCGGAACGGACGCAACCTCGTGTGGGCCGGTCGGAGCCGACGGGAGGGTAAACCCTATCGGCACGCTCAGGCCAGAGCCCGGGACGTTCAGGTTCCCTTCAGGGTCCCAGCAAGCGTAGCCCCAGGGGACTTGCACCGAGTAGACGTACGATCCCGGTGGCAGCGCGAAGGCGACGGTGGCGGAGGCCGAGAACACCGTCGTGTTCCCCAGCGTGGCGTTGATCCTCACATCCCAGGACGTCCCCGGGATCAGCCCAACCTCACCGAACGTCACCGGAACCCCACTCGGTCCGGGGCCGATGATGCTCAACGTCCCGTTGGAGGCGAATATGTTGGAGGTCGTCGCATAAAGCTCGTCTTCGGGGAGGTCGAAAGCGATGCCATCGATCCCGTTTTGCTGTTCATAGCCGGCACCCAGGTCCACGGAGGCGACCTGTACCAGCCCGTCAAAAACCCAGATCCCCGCGCCTGCGGGCACATACACGTAGCCCGTCGCAGGGTCCAGGGCCAACGGGCCGGAGGCCCCGGGGGTCGCGAGGCTGGCCACGACGTAGTCCGAGCGGACGACGCTGATGTTGGCCGAGCAGGTGTTCTCCACGTAGAGGAGGCCGTTCTGGCTGTCGTAGACCCCGCCCCCCGGACCGCACCCAACGGTCACGTTGCCGACCTGGGTCGAGCCCCGGAACAGGAGGAGATACCCCCAGCCGACTAGGAATGCGCCGAGAGAGACGTAGATAGTCCGGTCGGCCGGGTCGTAGGTGACCGAGGTCGGATTACTGCCCACGTACCACCAGTTCACGAGGTACGTTCCCTTGATCAGGTAGAGGTTCCCCACGCACTGGTCGACCACATAGACCGCGATGTCGATTGGGTCGTACGCCTCCCCGGACAGACATTCGGCCCCGTAAAGCTGGATGGTGGCGATCACTCCTAGCCCGTGGACGACTACGACGAGGTCGAAGGACTCGCTCGCCACGTAGACGGAACCGTCCGCTGGGTCGTACAGCACGGAGGTCGCGTATGGGCCCACCGGAATGTCGGCCAAGGCCCTCAGGCCGCTGACCACGAGGAGGTCGTTCTGTCCCAAGAAGTAGAGATACCCGTTCGAGGGGTCGAACGCCGACCCCGAGTACGGCCCTTGACCCGGGATGACCCCGAGCTGGACCAACCCACGGAGGACCGTGATGTTCCCGCTCCCGTCAGGAATGTACACGTACCCGTTGCGTGGGTCGATGATCGGCGTGGCGGGCCAGGGCGGGAGGGGAGAACGGGCCAGGACCATGGGCGTTCCGGGATCAGGCATGGCGGGGGCAAGTCGGGGAACTAGCACCGGACGCGCTGCCTCCGTCACGGGCGGAGGGGTCGCGTGCGTCGCCGTGGCCGGCTCTTCGTTCGGGTTGGCGGGCGGTCCTGCGGGTCGAGCCACCGGAGTCAGCAGGAACGATGAGGGCGTGAGAAGGGCTACGACCGCCAAGAGGACCAAGAATTGCCGGCGAGCATCGCTCACCACGGCCCGACCCTTCCTTGGGGGCTATTGGGAGGCATTAGATGGCGCTTTCGCAATCCGGAAGAGCCGTCTCTAGGTCAATGATCATTTCTCGACGATGAGGCGGAAGAGAGCCGGTTCCCGTGCACTGGAAGGAGGGGGTCTGGGGGAGAGGGTCGCGCCTCCCCTCTGCCCCGAGCCCCTACTGACCACGTGACCAAACTCACCGATCAGCGGATCGTCTACCTGGTCCGTCAGGCGAGCACGGGCTTCCGCGCCGACTCGTCGGGCCAGATGGCCGCACGCAATCGTCCTGCCCCGCTTTCCGGACCTGTCCTACATTCACCACGCTCGTTTCCGAACAGAGGGTTTGATCATCCGTGGCGAGATCGCAGCGTCGGTGCAGGCTTCATGAAAGACGCGCGCGACCGATGACCTAACAGCAATCAGCGCGCGGAGCGCGAAGTCGTTGACGCCATGCACGGGCAACGCGACGGGCCCCCCCATCACGAAACTCACCCCTTTTGTATCGGACTCCCGACCGGTTCGGAGCAATCGAGCGCGGGCAGGGCAAGGACGCTGTGTTCAAGGGGGCACGAACGCCTTGAGCTCGGCCGGTTAGAGCGGCGCTCGACGGTGTGGACCGATAACGTGTCGAGAGGCTCAATGACCCGGTCCGAAGCGGATGTAGAGCCCTAACAGGCTCAGAGCGATTATGACGGTGAACGCAGCTAGCATGCCATAACAGAGCAGATCAAACCGCTTCCTCAGCTCAGGTGGACGACCCGGCGCTGAAATCCGATTCATGGCGACGCCAATCTGAATCGACATACGAACTTCATCGGGGAGGTGCATAAGCTCTTCAACGCGCCCTGTCACGTCGATTGCCCCCTGAAGAGTCCCGAAGGCTGGGTCAGCCTGGGATTTCGCCTCGAGGGTCATCCCCAGACCCGCCACACCAATCAAGAGTCCGGCGATGTAGCCTAGATAGTAGCTCGATGCGGTCGATACTGCTAGTACCGAGAGCCCTGCTGCAGCAAGGGCCGGTATGTAGGTGAGGACGGACGAAACGTACTGCTGAACCCTATTGTCGGCCTCCTCGAGCGTCTGACGGCAACCGTCCCAGAACGCGACCTGATCTGCCACCTTCCACTCATGGCCGAACGCTTTCGGTTTGGAGTCCATCTGCACTTGGGAATGCGGCAGACAGTAATGACGTTCGCCGGCTCATGATGATTCAGTGACCCGCGACTCGCCGGTCGCACAACCGCTAGATCGTAGCTCGACGTCGACTAACAACTTCCAGGCACGCGTAACCCATTGAAGCTGAGACGGAGCCTGCGAGGACGCGGAGACCGGGCCACTCGTCCGATTCAACCGACAAGGGTGTTTGCAGCGGTCAGCCTTGGGCTCAATGACATTGAGCGCCAAGCTGCACGGAGATACTACGTGCACGTGCGATTGCACCCGGCCAGGCGGGGTTCAAGGGGGCTTGAACACAGCACGCGTTGTGTGCTCAAGCGAGCTTGAACGCAGTTTGCCACCGGCTCGTCTGCTCGTGGGAGCATGAACTTTCTCGCCAGGTGCACACGTTCAACAATGCCTTATCCGGATCCCAAGCTGCCCTCGTGCCGCCTTGTCCGACGCCGATGGGCAGGTATCAGGACTCCTCGAGCCTGACTTGGAGAAGGTACGGTCGCAACCATGATGGTGTGGCCCGCTCCAATCCCGGCATGGTTTGGGTCGCAAACCGTTAGTTTCCAAGCGAGGACCTGGCAAGAACACTCAGCTGACACGACAACGGCGTGTCAGTTTGGACAGTTGACGAGGGTCGTAGACTGCGAACCCGCTTGCGCTCCGCGAGCTTTTTATGTCGACGACGACTCGATGACCTGGTTTCAAGTGTTAGACCGAGCTCGGCCTCTCCGCCGACTCTGTAACCGAGTCAAGCAGCCGAATCTGGGACACCATTTGGGTTGTCCTGGTAAGAGGGCAAATCGTGAGCGGGCGCCCCTTTAGTGTTTGCGAGGACTGCGAACAACAAATCGGACAGGAGACGTATCACGTCCTCACTAAGTCAATAGAAGCTCGGACCGCGGAGCTAGGCAAGCAGACCGAAGAGGCGAATTCCGAGGCTCGCACGATTCCCCTCGGGCGAAACGAGCTGGCAGACACGGTTCGACGACCTTGGCGGTTATGAACGACGCACTCCCGGTCGTTTCGGGCCAGGTCCTTTATGAAATCGAAGGCCGGGTCGAACCATTGCTCCGGTCCCTCAACCCATCTCGGTCTGCGGAGGTGGCTCTGCTGAGTATTGAGGTAGCACACGTCAGTTTTCACGATTCGCTCGCATCATGGGGTGACCTTCTAGAAGGATGCATTCCCTCATTTGAGATCGCTGAACGACAAAGGCAAGAAGTCGAACGAGCGAAGCAGACGAACCGAGCGGCTCGGACGTCGACCGCGGTTCTGATCGACGACAAGTCAGTGCCTCGGTCGGTGCGACCCCGGATTAGGAGATTCAAGAATCTTCTTTCGACGTACGGCGTGGACTACGTCTGCATGGAGAGTGAACTGTTGCTTCTCGCACCCCGCTTCGAGGCGCTGCTGCCGGTAAGAGTGGCGAATCGGATCCGGGCATTCTCCAAGGAGAACTCTGTCCTTCCCTGTTCCGCAGACATCGCCATCTGGTATGCACTGCGACTGGGATTGCTCGACCCGAAGGACACCATTCCCAAGCTCGTCAATCCAATCTCTGCTGCGGCGAAGGCGGGAAGAGTATCCCTCGTCGCAAACACGCTTGTGTCAATCCTGAAAGGGGCTGGTGGGGCAGCGGAGGTCTACGAGGGTAAGGCGGACAGGTTGCTATCGGCGGCGTTTGGTCCAGGGATAATCCCAGCCTGTCTTCGCATCTACTACGAGGCGAGATCGTAATCAGCTCCGGCAGGACCTCACGGGCTCCCCACGTCAATTGGACCCCGAACGCGCAACCGATCCTCGAGATTGCATGACTGACCAGCGGCACTTCCAAGCCTCGCGTATGGTAGAGCGACGGTTGATGGAACGCCGGAGATCTCTGTCATCGACACGTCGCTGCGTGACTAGTGCGCTGCCCGGTAGTGCACTCCAATTCGACCCGCACATCTCCCACGACGTTGGAGCGACGTCAGCCGGGTCCTGCGTAGGGATGTGTCATCGGGTGCCGGTTAGCAGGTGATTGCTAACAGTTCCCACCTAGGGGGCGACGTTCAAGAGTTCATCAACTCCCGAACGTCGCTAGTCTGAGGTCTGTTGAGACTCGGGCGCCTTGGATGGTGGTTATGCGATCGCCCACGCGTCCAAGGACGGCGGCGGATCAGGCTCGTTCTATGGCGTTCCGCTCGGCAAGACCCAATGTTTCCTGCCACATGGTGTTGTAGCGGAGGAGCGCCCTGGGGGAGTTGGTGAACAAGGCACGCTTGCCGATGGAGGTTTGTTGAGTTGTGGGGTCCAGCGGCTCCGCAGTTCGCACCAAGTCCCCATCATAAATCACGTAGTCTTCCCTGAGGTTGGATGGGAGCTTGTCCTCAAACACGACGAAATACCTGACCTTGTTCCTGCGGTGCCATCTAATCACATCATCGAGCGACTTCCGCCCCGTTCTGGTCGTTACGAAGACCCTGACCATTTCGAAGTTTGGCTTTCTAAGTAGACGCTCGTGAGATTGCAAGTAGTCCCCTCGGAGCCTCGGGTCGCTCCAGAAGGTTTCGTCCTGATAGCTTACAGCGTGCAGCGTGTGTGAACAGAGGCTCACCACAAACGTGGTCAGGATCGGCTCGTCTTCTTTCCCGCAGTGAAACCGACCATCGCTAGCGTCGTTGAGCTCATCGCTTGCCCGCGTCAGGATGACCTCGGCTCCCTCCTGAAAGAAGCTCGCGAATCGCATGCCGCTCGTATCAAGCCGTTGCAGGCAGTCTTGAATGGCTCCGAGTGCCTCTTGACAGGAATTCGTTCCGCGAGCGGTGGCGCCTACGGCGCCCGGGAGGCTCAACTCCCTCGACCCGACGGTCTTCTCGCTCCAGGGGAGCGCAATCCTGTAGACGTCAACGGGATCTCGGATGCCTTTGAGACTTCGCTGCGGGAGCCGCTCGAACTGATATGGGACCTTGTTGTGGATCTGGTCGTATACCTGGGCGGATAGACCGATGCCCCCGGGCCCAGCGAGCGGTTGGATGCGGGATGCAATGTTGACCGCATCTCCGATGATGTCGGTACCTCGACACTGGACATCACCAAGGTGAATCCCCACTCGGATCTGAAACGCGACCGCGTTATCCCGAGCGCTGTAATCGTAGACTTGTCGCTGCAAATCCACGGCGAATTCGACTGCGTCCAACGCGTTCGGAAACTCCAGTAACAGTCCGTCACCGATCGACTTCACCTTGCGACCACTGTGGGTTTCCAGAGTTGCGCGGACCATTCTATCTTGTTCCTGTAGCAAGTGAAGTGCATCGGCTTCGTTCGAGTGGGAAAGTTTGGTGTAGCCCACAATGTCTGTGAACATGATTGCGGCAAGTCGTCGAACCGTTGCCACAATCCCGCAATGAGCGAGAACTGATTAGTCTTAGGGTTCCATCATCGGGAAGTACGCGAAGTCTTGGACGCTCAGGAGGATACGGCGTGAGAACTCCTCTTACCATCGTTCGCGCTCCTTCTAGACAGAGCCTGGAGGCTGGAAGGATGAAGCGACGAGAGTTGCCTTGCCAATCCGGCTCAGCTATGGTCTGAAGGCGGTCCGCAAACGACGCTACAGCGAGATCACCGCCATGTATTGGAATAGGGCTCGGCCTGATCAGAATGCGAGATCCCGATGCAGATGTTCTTCCTGCCCCGACCAGAAGCGTGAGGCGAACCGGTGCTTTCTGGGTTCGCAGTGGCCTGTCGAACCCCGGAGCGCGCGGTGTGTGCCTTTCGTGAGTCATTCGTGGCACAAGGCAGAGCACCTATCTCCCGGATCAATCGAACGACATCGATCCCCTTGGGCCCATAAGACCCGTCTCGATTGTTCAACCTAGGGAGATGTGGTCAAACCAATTCCTGTGAGTTGGTTCCGTCCCGATGAAGGAGTCAGTTCTCCCCGAGATACGCGATCACTTTGGCATCGGCCGAGGTGAGGTGGGGCTGGTCGACACGATGACCTTCGGGGTCGAGGATAGTGGCGACGGTCGTCAGTCTGTGTATGTCAAGTCCAACATAGAGTTCTGCGAGCAAGCGGCGCCTCCGAAGGGACGAAGGGGGGCACCGCTCATTCCGCCTCGGAGTCATCGGGCGGAAGGATACATCTCATCTATCGGGAGGGCTAGACGCGCGCACCCCAAGATGTGGTCGGGCCAGCGGGGGTGTTCAAGGGAGCTCGAGTGTTTAGGGTGGAGCGCTCTTCGAGAGGAAGATGGTGCCCTCCGGGCCCTCCTGAGCCCGGTTTCACGTCAGAAAAATCCCGTTCGTCCGAGAGAGATAGAGGCGTCTCCTTGTCGAGGGACCAAGTTTCGAATCGTGGCCAGTCGGGTTTCTCGCGCAGCCCATCCCGGGGTGATACTCGTGACTAAGATGGTGAAGGACCTATCGGTGGGAGCGGGGATTCGATTCGTCGCCCGAGGGAGTCCATCACTGACCGGGGTGTCCGAGAAGTGGTGCCTCCATTCGGTCGGCAAGAGCTAGCCACGGCCCGTCCTGTAGCGACCCGAGGGGAAGCTCTTCCTCAGGGCGGTTCTCGTAGCTAGTGGCGGAAACACCCTGGGCCGCCAGCGAGAACATCGTGAATGGTCCCTGCCATCGCTGGTTTCAAACCGCTAGTTAATCCGTTCCGGATACGTCTGCTTGTTGGGTTACTGGCAGCGATGGAGAGCCAACTGGCCGCAATCATTCGGGAGCTGAAGATGAGCGCGCTCTCGACCGGGATTCGTATGAGTCCGGAGGCGGAGGAACGGCTTTCCAACCACGGCGGAACGCCTCTCACAATCCACGAGTACGCTACCACCGGGGGAGTGACGATGGAACTGCCCGGACAGATCTATCTGAACGCTCCGTTCGACGAACCTTATTGCTCGAAAGCCGAACCCCTTCTCGGTATCGATCCGTCCACGGATCGTTTTGCCGTGGCCTTTCGGGGCGAGAGGATACCTGTCCGGATGCTCCCACTCCCAGGCTATCTGGACCGGCGAGACGAACAGGGTCGGTTGGTTAAGGAGGTCGTGATGTCCCATGCGGACCGAGTCCGAATCTCGATTCTCTCCGGCTGCATCTACAGTTGTGGATTCTGTGACATGGCGGCTACTAAGTACATGAAGAGGCCGCTGGAACAGTTCCTCTCCGGCCTCCGGATCGCCCGTGAGGATCGGCAATTACCCGTGAAACATGTACTGTTGAGCGGGGGAACTCCCAACCGAACGGATCAGCCGTACTTCGAGGGAATCTGTAACGGCATCCTCCGCGGTTGCGATATTCCGGTCGACATTATGATGACCCCGCGTCCGGACGTTACGGTGATCGATCACCTCGTGGACTGGGGCATCCACGGATTCTCCCTGAACGTCGAGGTCTTCAACCCTGGCGTCGCGGCGAAGGTCATCCCTCAAAAGGCCCGGTTGGGGCACGAGGTCTGGGAGAGAAGCATTCAACGCGCTGTCGGACTGACCGGGGGCCGGGGAAGGGTGCGATCGCTGCTCGTAGTCGGACTCGAGAGCACGGCCCAGACGCTGCAAGGAGTCGAGTTCTTGGCTCGCCTCGGATGCGACCCGGTCCTGAGTCCCTTCCGACCCACACGCGGAATCAAACTGTCGGACGTCCCGCCCCCGACCCCGGGGTACCTGCGAGAGGTCTATCAGACGTCCGAGGAGATATCGCATCGATACGGAGTCAAGCTCGGGCCCCGGTGCATTCCTTGCCAGAATAACACCCTGACATTCCCCGATGGCACCTCTGCCTACTACTCGACCTGACGTTCCGGGGGCTCAGGGAACCCGACGGCCGATCGATCTGGCGGTCCGGCTTCGGTCCCATCGCGGATTCGGATGCCTTTAGTCCTCCGTCCGTGCCATCCCGTCCCTGCTTAAGCTTCCGGAGGTAATCCTCCGGAGGGGATTCCGGTGAGTGGGCTACGCGCCCAACGTCTGCAGGAGATCGACCGACAGCTCGAGGGTCATCGTCTGATCTGGGTTGGGACCCGCGGGACCGACGCCAATCCGTTGCTTGACCTCGACTCCTTCGCCGCATGCTTCTCTCTCATCGCCCCAATGCACTCGGGGTCATTGGAGCGAGAAGTGTGCCTGGAGACGATCTCGCGGCACCGCGTGAACTTGGACCAGTACGACTTCGATAAGGACCGATCTCCGGAGGCCCGAGAGCTTCGCGCCGGGCTTCGGTCGTTCCTTCAAGAGCCATCGGTGATCATCCCATACAGACCTCTGCGATTCCTGTCCAGCATTTCGTTCACGGACTCGGGCATGGTCCGCTACTTCGGGCTGTTCCACGAGCGGCAGGCACCATTCGAGCACAAGCCCTGGGTCGAGAGCGAACTCAAAGCGCAAGGGGTACCCGTGATTCCGTGGACCTACTACGCCTACGAGGACGTTCAGCGTCTCGCGGACAACGTTCGGACCCAGCCGATGGTGATCCGACTGAACCGATCCTCCGGTGGGACCGGATTGCAGTTAGTCCGGTCACCAGCTGAACTCGAAACCGGGATCCAGTCCGACGTGGACGGGTTCCTCGGCGCGTCCCCGTTTCTCGATCCGAACATCCCCCTGAACGTGAATGCCTGTGTCTACTCCGGTGGCTCCGTCTCGATCCATCGGCCATCGTTGCAACTCATTGGGATCCCCCAGTGCACTCGCTTGCTGTTCGGGTATTGCGGGAACGACTTCGCCGCGGTCCAGGCTCTAGGGCCGGATCTTCTCGACCAGTTGGAGGATGTCGTGCGCCGGGTCGGAGGGTGGCTAGGTCGAATGGGCTACCGAGGGGCGTTCGGTGTGGACGCCGTCGAGCATCGAGGTCAGATCCTAGTTTCCGAGGTGAATCCCCGTTTCCAAGGCTCGAGCGAAGTATCGGCCCGTATCGATGCCGAACTAGGATTGCCGGATCTCTACATGGACCATCTCTCATCCTACCTCGGGTTGGCCCCTATCCCGACTCCCCCTTTGCGCGACCTAGTCCGGATGCATCACGGCTACTCCCAAGTCCTCTTCCACAACCTCCTCAACCACGACGTCCCCGGATTCACGCCCGCAAGCTCGGGACTCCTCCACGAAGCTGAAGTGGTGCTCTCGGCCGCGCCGGACGTGACCATCGCGCCGGGGGCAATTCGGTGGAGATTGATCCTCCCGAAGCTTGCGACGCGGGACGGCCATGAGCTGCTGCCCCAGGTCGGTGCGCTGGCAGGGCTACTCGAAAGCGAGATTATCCCCTGAACGTAGCGGTTCCGAGGTCCATCGCCATGATGCGACAGCAGCACACCCCTCTTCAGTTCGTGACTCTGACCGCGGACATGGTGAAGGCTTCGCTGCACAGCGGGGTGTTCATTCCGTTCCTCGGCGCTGGCGCGTCGATCCAGAAGATGATGGCCAGTGGCGAGCCCCACCCCGGCTGGATGGATATTGGGGGTCAACTCCAGCGCCTTATGGATAGGCTAGAACCCCCTTCACCGGAGTCCCAGTATCTGACTTCGCTTGCTTCCTCCCATGGAGTGAACATCGGGAAGGAGGCCGTGCCTCACGACCAGAGTCGCGTCCCCTGGGTAACCGATGATCTGATATCTTTCCAGATTGCCCTAACACGTCTCGGGACACGCCTTGTCGACTTGACTGGTACTTGCATCGCGAAGGATCACGAGTGCCTGACCCCCGTGGCATCGTACAGCATATCGCTCAGTTCCCTTGGCAAGGACGACTGGGTGAAACTGGAGGGAGTCGTCGGCGAGGCTCTCGAACGCCTCGTAGCCCTGGCTGCCCGAGAGGAGACCGACGTGCAGAAGTACGCGACCCCAAAAGGTCCAAAGGAGATTCGCCCGCCGCTACTTGACGCTCGTCGCATCCTTTCCAAACTGATGGGGCTCGCGATTCTCCTGCTCGGGTCAGAGAGGTACGGTCACCTACCGCTGAAAGGAGTGCCCGTCAGCGATCGGCAGCGAATGAGGTCGTACCCTGCCATCCTCGCGGAGCAACTCCTAGGATCGAAGGTCGACCAATCCCGTTTGGATAGCCGGTCGCCCTCGATCCGCTTGGACGAAATCGAGTGGATCGCGAACCTGATCTGGTACACGTTCCGATACCGAATTCCCGCTTACCCCAGTACGGAGGAGCTCGCGTTCCAGCTCTCTCTGCTATCGGAAACGTCGCGGCCTCCTACCGGCGAGCTCTCGCAGGCGGCAGGGCTCGTGGACTACGAGGAGCTCGTCGGAGGACTCAGAGACCTTTTCGAGTTCTACGACTCTGGCTACCCGGAACCGCCTTTCCTGCACCGGAAGCTCGCCGAGGCCATGCTTTACACCTTCGGCGTGTTCAAACGCCGTCTCAGATCCACAGCCCCGTCCCGATCCGCTGCCGAGGAGGCCGACGAGGACCGACGGATCAATCCTCCCTTGGTCTTTACTACGAATTTCGACAGGGCCTTGGAGAAGGCGTTCGAGCAGTTGGGGATTTGTTACCACGTCGTGTATCCGGTGATGGAGATTGGACAGGCCTCGGCCCCCCCGAAGCCCGGCGGCCCCGCGGGCTCCTCTAGTACCCTACAAGCGGTCGGCCCGGGCGTGGATGTCGACACTCTCCACGTGCGTTGGCTGCTCAGGACCGTTGTTCCACGAGGTGCGGATTTCGGGGACATTCAGGAACCGTACCTGCCACACAATCTGCTCCTGCTCCGCCCCGAAGACGCTACGTTGCCCAGCCCCCAACGGCTTCTGGGCCCGGTCGTGGTCAAGCTCCACGGATCGCCCCTCGACCCAGTTGACCTCGCGGTCGTCGAGATCGACCCCAACATCCCTGACCAGGAACAGCCAATCGCGGTCAAGTTCGGCCGAAGCCACCTCTCTCCGTTCCTAATCCTTTCGGAGAAGGTCTACCTCGAGGACCTATTGACACGCGAGAAGAACAAACGACCGCAATGGATTGATCAGCACCTCCGGGTTCCCGCTGACGAAGAGGACGTCGGGGCGCTCTGGTTCCTCGGCTATTCTCTTTCGGACTGGAACATCCGGGTGCAACTCTACGGTCACGCTCGGCAGGCGACTCCTTCCCATGGTCGCGAGTGGGCCAAGAAGTACGCGGTGGACAACTCGGTCAACTCGTTCCGATCCGGCGTCCTCTCGGACCTCAAGGTCAGCTTCTGTCCCATCGACCTCGAGGAGTTCGCCTCCAAGCTCGAGCACGCCCTTCAGGCTCTCGACGTGACGCCGAGTCCGGTCCATGCCTGAACTCCGGACTCAGGGGGAGACCCCTCCCGCGATTCCCTCGAACTTGACCGCAACTTCCTCGTTAACCCCGGCATCCCAGCAGGCTGACGTTCCTTGGGTTGGACCCCGTCCATACGAGGAACCAGAGTATCGTTCGTTCTTTGAGCGCGGCGCTGAGGTCAAGGCCGTTCGCGACAGGGTCCTGGTCGATCGTGTCACCTTCGTGCGAGGCCGTAGTGGCTCCGGGAAGACGTCCCTCCTGAGGGCAGGAGTCCTGCCGAGCCTGCGACTTCTTCGATCCCGGGCCACTCCGAACGGTGAACCGGGCTGTTTCCCGGCGCTCATCTTGCGGAGCTGGACCGAACTGGGAAAGACGAAGGAGACCTTGTTCCTAGGAGTACTTCTCAAGGCAGAGGAGGAATACAACGCATTCCTTCCCGCTGATGATACTCGTCCGTTCGACTCGCTGCTCGAGCGGCGACCGAAAGAAGGCGAGGTCGGAGGAACCTTCTTCGAGGAGGTCGAGAGGATATGCGCCAGTACCGGTGGGGTCATCCTCATCTTCGACCAGTTCGAAGAGCTGGTGCGCCGAAGCAGCCGTTGGCGGGACTGGGCCAACGAGGAAATCATCCGACTCTATCGCTCTTCATTGCGGGTCAGCATCGTAATCTCCACCCGAGAGGAGTATTACAAGGACCTCCGACCGATTGAGGTCGCCGTCGGAGGCATCGCGGGACGTACGTACTTCCTCGAGCCGATGCGCGAGGCCGCCGCGAAACAAGCGCTGATCCAGTCCGCGGCCCAAGCCGGTGTGGACGTTGCCGAGGACGCGATGCGCACGGTCCTCCAATGGGTCTCCGAGTATCGGCGGGACACCGACATTCCCGTATCTCTAGGCGAAGAGGCTGCCGAACCCGCCGAAAAGACGGCTAACCTGCTCCTGATCCAGACCCTCCTAGTCCAAGCCTACGAGTTTCTCCGGGCCAGGTCGAGGTCCGGTAGGCTCAAGATTGATTCCGCGGCGCTCCGCGAGTTCCGACGCGTGCCAGGCCGTCGTGAACCACGGACCATTCCGGACCTGGTGGGCGGGGCTTTGGAACGGTGGATTTCCGAGTCGCTATCCCGCAGCCCTCCGCTCGACAATCCACCCCCTAAGATCAAGGGAGAGTTCTTCACGGGAATTCCGCCCAATCCGGAGGTCCTCAACGGGGTCGTTCGCCGTATTGCCGCGCTGTTAGCCCCCCACCTCTCCGCGGGGGGGTTCAAGGTCGCCCAGCCTGAAGCCACGCTGATTCGGTGGGCGCTCCGGGGCGAGCTTGAGGGCTTCGGCGAGGTCGTCAACCGGGAAGTCGAGGAACAACTCAAGACCCCAGCGTTCGATCCCATCCAGATGGATTTCGATATTCTCGAGATTGAGATCAAGGAGGACCGGCTTTCGGGCCCGGCGTTGATTGATAAGTGGCCGCGAAACCAAACAGTGAAGCAGCTGTTCATCGCCTATGACCAGGCGATTCGCCGGCTCGTCAATCGGAACGTATTGAACCGCTACCTGGGCGCTGAAGGCGGATCGATGGTGGAGCTGGTGCACGACGGCTTCGGTCAAGCCTTTACGGACTGGGGAGAGGCCGAGACCGCGGATTGGCAGGACCGTCTGTTCTCCCTTGCCCCGCTCCAAGGCGATACGATACGGATTTCCGGGATGGCGGGGCGCGAGAATAGTCCCCGCGTCGTTCGCAAACTTCACTTTCTGGGGGGGGCGATCAAGCCCGAGGCCGACCTGGAGTCCGACGTCCTTCGATCTTGGCTGCAGCACGAGGTCGCGGACGGACCCGAGCGGGGTCGCCGGGTCGACATCCGGGACGTACTGTTCCAGGAATGCGACCTCACGGGCACGCTCTTCGAAAACATCGACTTTCACGACACGGTGTTCGACCGATGCGAGCTCACGGGCGTCATCTTCCTGAACTGCAACTTCCAGAGCAGGAAGACCTCGCACTTCGCCTTCGAAGCCTGCTCAGGGAGGATGACCACGTTCAGTGGAGGATCAGCTTTTGCCCTCCGCTTCCACAAATGCAACCTCACCCAAGCATCGTTCGCGGGAGTGGCCGCCCATGCTCTGGTGTTCCAGGACTGTCGGCTCTTGCAATCTCGGTGGCGTAAGATCGTCTACGACAAGGTTCCACACGGACATTCGATTCAGATGGACCCCGGCTGCAACCTCGAGTACTGTCTCTGGGACGAAGAGAGCCGGGATGCCATCGACTTCGGCGGCGCCCGGGTGGAGAACTCTGGAACCACTCAACTCGAGATGAAGCCCGCGATCATAACTCAGGCCGAGACGAAGCCCACGCCCAGCTGAACTCGTACTGAGGGGGCGGGCCATACGAACATCCTTGGTCTATCGGCCTTCTTGGACGACCCGGCGGCGGCACTGCTCCGGGACGGGAGGATTGTCGCGCTGGGGGAGGAAGAGCGGTTCATCAGGGTCAAGCACGGGGTAATCTCGTACGCGCAGGATACGTTCACCACCAACGAGGAGATGAGCCCCTTCGTCGACGTGGACGTCAGGTTCTTTCCCCGAGAGAGCATCCGCTTCTGCCTTCGCGTCGGGGGCCTGAAATGGAGCGACCTCGACGTCGTCTGCCTCGCCTTTGATGTACCGGCAATCCTCCGCGAACGGACCAGGTACGCTCGCGGGTTCCCTGGGCTAACTCTCGCTGCCCTTCGCCATCGCTTCCGTGCGTTCCGCGACTACGTACGTCGCCTCACCGATCTATGCCATTCGGAGGGGATACGTCTCGTCTTCGTCCGACACCACCTTGCGCACACCGCGGGAGCTCTCTTCTCCTCGGAAATGCGGCGAGCGATGGTCCTCACCATGGACGGGATGGGCGAGTTCGACTCGGCTCGCCTGTCGACGTTCAACGGATCGGAGCTCGAAACCCTGCGCTCGTCTCCTCTGCCCCATTCCCTTGGGAGGGTCTACTCCTCCACGACCTCCCATCTCGGGTTCCGTAGCAATCGGGAGGAGGAGAAGGTCATGGCGCTAGCCGGGTACGGGTCCCCCCGGTACCTCGAGCGGTTCCGACGTCTGGTGCGACCCACCAATGAGGGCTTCCGCATCGAGCCCAGCGCCTTCTGGAATCGTGAATGCAACATGGGTTTTGCTCGTCCGTCCACGCTTGCTGCCCGTCTCGGAGTACCTCCCCGCCCCCCGCCGGTCTCGCCCCTGGACCCACCGTATCCGGACCTAGCCGCCTCCCTCCAGGAGATCCTTTTCGAAATCTCGTCTCACCTTTGCCGCATCCTCTTCGATCAGTCTGGCTACCACGACCTCTGCCTGGCCGGAGGCGTGGCCCTGAACTGCGAAAACAACGGCCGCCTGGTGACTCAGACCGATATGGTCCGCGACCTCTGGGTCCAGCCTCAGGCTGGCGACGCGGGTACCGCCCTCGGGGCCGCGTACTGGGTCCACTTTGAGGAAACCGGCGCTCGGCCCGAGCCGATGCGACATGCCTACTACGGGCGGGGCTACTCAGACGCCGAAATTGAGAGCCTGCTTCGGAAATGGAAGCTCCCGTACGAACCCACGTCAGACGTCGCCGGGGTCGCCGCGGAGGAAATCGCGAACGGAAGGATTGTCGGATGGTTCCAGGGCGCTTCCGAGGCTGGCCCCCGCGCGCTCGGGGCAAGGTCACTCCTCGCCCTGCCGGGTTCCAGGAGACAGGCCCAAAGGATGAACGACAACGTGAAGCATAGAGAACGGTGGAGACCGTTCTCACCGAGCCTATGTGATGAGGACCGAAAGCACTTCCTGCTCCCCGACCTGTATGTCCCGTTCATGACTGTCGCGCTTCCCGTCCGTTCGGGCGCCCGGTCCTCGTTACGCGGCGTCACGCACGTCACCGGTACAACTCGCGCTCAAACGGTCCGGAAGGAGGCGAACCCAGAGTACCATCGGCTCCTGCGCAGATTGGCCCGAAGCACCGGGACGAGCGCCGTCCTGAACACGTCGTTCAACGTGGCGGGGGAACCGATTGTCGATCACCCGCGGGAGGCGGTCCTAGACTTCTTTTCCACCGGGATCGACGTCCTGGCGATTGGCCACTTCGTCCTACGTAAGGATTCCAGTTCCCGGTCCCGATGAACGTCGCCGAGGACCTGAAGCTCCATCTCCTCTCGCAGGGACTGCGAATCACCGACAGGGCTCGCCATCGGATCACCGAGGGCGGGTCGTTGCCGGTTTCCTTGCATGATTATGTCACGACAAGCGGTGTGATCCTGAAGCTCCCGGGGGAGGTCTATGTGAACGCTCCCACGGACGATGCGTTCTGCGCGAGCTCGCCCTACTCCCTCGATTCGAGCGATTCCGAGCTCAACCTCGTGGGACCGTCGGGCGTGCTACCGGTGGAGCACGTACCCATTCCCGCGTACGTTCTCGAGAACAACCGGGACGGGCTCCCGTTCCGAGGGTTTGCCATCACCCACACCGATCGCGTGCGAGCCGCTCCCGTGGCCGGCTGCGCCTTCCGTTGCGCTTTCTGTGACCTTCCCTACACCTACGCCTACACGACGAAAAGGATCGAACACCTCGTAGAGGCTGTGCAGGCCGGACTTCACGATCGAATCCTTCCGGCGAGGCATGTCCTCGTAAGTGGCGGGACCCCCCGCGCGCAGGATCGGGAATACCTGCTGAAGTCGCTCCGAGCGATATGCCGATCGACCGATGCGCCGGTAGATGCGATGTTGGTCCCATGGCATGACCCCGACTTCCTGGTCCGACTCCGCGATTCGGGCATTGATGGAGTCTTCTTCAATCTAGAACTCTACGGCGAAACGGCAGCGAGGCAGATGATGCCTCAGAAGGCCTCCTTCGGGAATTCTGCACTGTTGGAGACGCTCCGGAGAGCCGTTCCCGTCTTCGGTGAGCGGAAGGTCCGGTCGTTGATCCTCGCCGGATTGGAACCGGTGTCCGACACTCTTCGAGGTGTCGAAGCCATTGTTTCGGTCGGAGCCATTCCCATCCTGAGCCCGTTCCGCCCATCGTCGGCGACCCCGCTTCGGAATGTCCCCCCACCGACACTTGAGGTCCTTAAGGAAGCCTATACCGGGGCTCTCACGATCTCCCGACGGTTCGGCCTGCCGCTAGGCCCGGATTGCATCCCGTGCCAACACAACACTCTCGCTTTTCCGTCCAGCTTACAGTGAGTCGCCCGGCTCGGCGACCTTGTCCTTGGCGGCCCCCGCTCGATTCTCTTCCGTTCTCCTGCGTTGGTGTGCGCCTAGGGGTCTGCGAATACGGTCGGCCGAGCCCCGTCTCGCTAACGCCTCGACCGCTTCTGGCCGGCGCGCTGCGACCGAGGTCGATTCACGGATTCCGGACCCGGGGGTCAGGTACCGGACCAGAGACCCACCCGAGCGACGGTCGCCACCGGCCGACGCGAGGTTGCTCCGATGTCGACGGGTGGAGCCGGAACAGCCCGGAGGGCGTCCAAGAACTCCTGTTCCCAGGCCACGAACGTCACGGAAACGATATTGGACCGGACTGTTCCCAGGTATCGGTACGTTTCGCTCAACATGACCCGCGCAGCATCCTGGTAGCTGATACCTCCGGTCCCGGTCCCCATTGATGGGACTCCTAGGGTGCGGAATGAGTGCCGGTGGGCCACCTTGAGGGCGGCTCCCATCGCCAAAGCCACCGTACGCCGTGAAGCTCTGTCGACCGGCATCTCGACCGTGGGCGCGTGAATCACATAGCTGGAGGGGAGGTCGTAACCCCGGGTCAGCACGGCATCGCCGATGCGTATTGGTCCGAGCGCGATGGCATCGCGTTCCACCTGATCTACCGTTCGTCCGCCGGAGCGCCCCGCCCGTTCCCGGATGGTCGCCGAGACACCGCCCCGCATTTCCAGGAAGACATTGGCCGGGCAGACGATCGCATCGAACGGTAGCGACACAAGGTCCCCAACCAGCGCTTCGACTCTCGTGCCTCCCACCTCACCGATCGAATTGATGGTCCCTATCGGCCGCACGACGGATTGACCAGTAATCGAATAGGTCCGATTGCCAGCGGAGGGTTGGTCCAAGGGTCCAGGTTCAGCAGGTTCCATACGACCCTCCTCTAGCGGAAGATGGAGTATAACGAAAGACCCAGCGCGACGAGAGTGAAGGAGAGAAACATCAACTGAAGCCTCCACAAGCGCCGCGTCATGAGCAGGTTCATTCGGTCCCGTAGGAGTTCCTCACGGGTTTCGTTCTTCTCTCTGGCACGTCGCATGATCTCGCGGGCCCACTGAACTGATTCGTTCAACGGACCGTCGTATCGCATGCGCAAGTCCTTCTCGACCTCCGCTCCTATCTTGGGTATCGCTGGTTCGCTCTCGACGAATCGCTCGCCTGAATCGCTCGTCAACCCGCTGGTATGGTAACGCACGAACTCGCGTAGCATCTCTGCATGCGCAAGATGCTTCGAGAGCGTGATCGCCGCCTCCCCCATCTTGCTTCGGCGCCTCTGGGATTGGTCTATCTCCCGCTCGAGTTCGCCGACGTTCAGCCGGTCTGTCGCGGACCTGAGGACCGTGGTCGAGGAGTTCGGGCCTGATGTCCCGCCGCTCTGCTGGGCCGGTGGGAACTCAGCCCCCAGCTCCGGATCCTCCTCTAATGAACGCGCGAACTGGTGGATCGTTTCGGCGAGATTGTGTAACTGCGTCTGGCCTATAAGATAGTAGAAGAACTGGGAGACGCGGAAGGGCCGATCGATCATTCCGTCGACGACCAAGTAATGCTCCTTACCTTCCGCGAGGTGGAGGCCTACGAACGATGTCCCGTACCACGACGCCGCTTGGAAGTCACTCATTTCCTCGCCAAGGGCTTGGTCAAAGAACTCGGGAGATACTAGTCCGCCCTGTCGATGGGGTCCTTCGGGTCGTTCTAGTTCCCACGGGAACTGGGCGACCGTGACGCTCCACAGCGTGACTTGAGGATTGAGACCGAACCCATCCACGTCGTTGAGAAGGCGGCGATACGCATCGCGAATGGCACCCCATTCGAGTGGGGCGTGCTTATTGCCGTCCGGAGCAGCGGCCGGCAAACGCAGCCAGACTTGGTAGCACGGGACGAGCGATGCGTAGACCTGCAGCGTGAACGACGAGGCCTGCCCATTCGAGGGCGTGATGCCCGAGAGACCGATGGTCCCAATCTCTAGGGGAGTGACGAGTTTGTAGCCCCCGAGCTCCCGATGATGGGGGTCCCAGTCGTCCTTCTCGTTCACCGGAGTCCACGATCCTTTGACCTCCTCGGCGTTCCGTCGCCGGACCACGAGCTTCGAGAGACTTACGAGCTCGTCCTTCGTCAATGTCCCCAGAAGTCTGATTTCGAGACCGACGGGCTGAAGCGAGCTGGCGATCATCACGAAGGCATATCCTTCACCCAAGTGAGCGTGTCGGTGGGTCGTCGATATGGGAAACGGACCTTCTTGCTGCGGGCGGACCGGGTGAGGGCATGCCATGGCCAATGGGCACCCAATGTGCGGTCAGACCCGCGATCTGGGAAGGATGTGACACCACTTCACGTATGCACGCACCAGCCAGATCGCAGGAATCGCTATTGACCGCACACGTATGCCCGTAAGGAGCTTCGGTCACGGCCTCACCGAGGGAACACCGATGATCCGGCGACACCGCCCCATGACGGCTCGTCCTCGCTCTGCGAGTGCCCCTCCTGCTTTCGAGGGCCTGCCTTCCACCATCCGCCCGTATCTGCGTCAGAGCGCTTTCACGGATCCCGGGTACTGGAGCGACCGATTCTACGACCTTCCATCGGATGTCCCCGGGCTCTGTCACGTTGTCCAAGGACTGATTGTCCACTACCGCTACCCCGAGGACGGTGCCACTCGGATCCCCCCTCACCGCCTTCAGGAAATCAACCTCCGATACACGGAGGCGATCCTTGGTCGCGCTTTCGACCTGGACCCTCGTCCTTTGATCGACCCTCGTCCGGCGAACCAGAGAGTAGTGGGCTGCTGCCGGGATTTCGCCGTGCTCTTCTGTGCCATGGCCCGCCATCAAGGTATACCCTGCCGCATACGCGTCGGGTTCTCCACCTACTTCCGACGCGTTCCAGTAGGATTTCGATCCGACCACACTATCGCGGAGCACTGGGATCGTCGCGCCGGGCACTGGACGTTAGTAGACCCCGAAATGACCGAGCCCACGGCCCGGGCGAACCGACTGACGTTCAGTCCCCTCAATGTCCCTCGCTCCCGGTTCCTGGTCGGGGGTCGTGCTTGGGTGATGTGCCGCGACGAAGGTGAGAATCCCGACAGCTTCGGGGTAGGACCCCAGGATGGGAACCGCGGCCTCTGGTTCGTGCGGAGCAGGCTGTTGCACGACCTGGCCGCGCTGAACCGAAGGGAGATGCTTCTTTGGGACTCTTGGCGTGCGGCTGGCCCGAAAGCTCGGCTCGGTGAGCGGGCACTTCACGAGTTAGATCAGATGGCACACGACATCTCGGCCCAAGACGTCACCGAAACAATTGCCAAGCGATACTTCCGGACGCCTCGATGGAGAGCCCCCAGACGCATTGAATGCTATAGCCCAGTTTCGCGCCGATTCGCTGCAACTCTTCGCAAGTGATTCTCGCCGCTCACCGGTAATCGTAAGACCATTCAGAGCGTGTGCAATCCGATCTACGCCCGGTCGGATATAGGATGCAATTAGCGTTGCAAATCACGAGCCGGCATACAGGTAAGATTGCGTCAGAGGTTCGGCGGCCGCCAAGGGCGTTGCGTCGGGTTCGGCTGCCGACGTTAGACTCGCCCCAGATTCACCGCAGAGGAATCAATCCGTCCGTGGGTTGTTGGAGAGGGGACCGGTCGCGATGTAGCCCGGAAGCTGCCCTCTTCCTATCGAAGCGTGCAATGCACCTGACTCGCTCGAAGACTTTCGACTAAGGGGCCTATGACGTAGAGCTCAGTCGCATCTCAACATGCGCGCTCAGAGCCGGTGCAGGGACCATCACACCCGCTGCGCGGCTGTGCATCGAGGCTTGCGCCCAAGGCCCTAGGATGCAACTGAGCTTGCGACTCGACGGCTGGGCACAACCATGTTTGCGCCTCGATGTTCAGCCCGCTGGACGTGCACAACCGGCATTGTGCCCAGGCGGGTGTGTTCCCATGATTACGCACAGGCCTATTCGCCCAGTCCTACGACCGTAGGGCTACCAGCCCATAGGTCCATAACCCTCCCGGACCCTCGTATCGTCCATGGCGACACAGTTCTGCGTGGGTTGTGGCACCCCGATACCCTCTGATGCCCAGTTCTGTGCGAAGTGCGGGAGACCGGTGGCCGTCGGTCCGTCTACATCCGGATCGAGCAATCCGCCGGCCTCCAGTCTGCCCAGCGGCGGGACCACCGCAAATCCGCCATCAACCACGGCATCTCCGGCCACGCCCCCGGCAAGCGCAGTCGCGTCCGCCTCGGGGTTGAGCGATTTACTCGGGTTACGGGGGCACAAGAACTTCCTTGTCCAACATCAGATCATCTCCCTCGGACACAGCTATCGCGTGATGGATGCTGGAAAGAATCACCTGTTCACCGTTCGTGGCGATGCCGGACAGAATCTCGGCGGCAACGCGTTAGGCAATCTACTAGGCGGTTCCGGTTCCTACCTGGGACGCATGGCGGCGCGCAGCGTGAACATGACCTACTCGTTGGTTAACGCCCAAGGGGCGGTTCTCGGATCGATTCAGAAGGAGGGAGGGGCGAACCGCTCCAAGTTCACGTTGATGGATTCCGCTGGCCAACGCTGCGTCGTCGTGACCCTGGAGCGGGGGCTTATGGGCGGAATCACCGCGACCGCGGTGTCCCCCGATGGACGGCCGATGCTTCAGACCAGCGGCAACCTGGTCCGTCACAACTTCATGATCAAGGATCCCGGGGGAATGGACCTCGCAAAGGTGCACGAGGCGTGGGTCGCCGTGCGGGACACGTACAACATCGACATGCTCGGGAGCGTCGACCCGCTCTATCCCCTCGTCTTCACGATTCTCATCGATTTCGAGAAGGTCAAGTAGGCGAGAGAGAAGCAGAAGAAGTGCTTACGAATCGAATTGCCTCCGATTCCCCTCCGGAGGTGCAACCGACCCTGAGCCCACGTCGCTAGGCTCAACCAACGTTGAGCCGCCGCGCTGGATACCTCGCTCAGCGCTCAGGTACTGATTGAACGCAGCCCATGAATACAAGCTCGCCTGAATCTAGACAGATCCGCTATAGCTGCCAGCGAAGACCTCCGCGGCTGAACATAACCACCTGGGGCATCAGGCGTGCGTAGTGGAAACCCCCGCGGATTCCCATTAGCCGCGCGCCGACCCGCGAGGCGCCCTAGGGACGACGGGGGAGGGTCACCCGAAGGGCGATGAATCCCGGGCGTTCCCAGCCGACGCGCTAGGTTTCCTTCTTCTCGTCTTCGGAGCCTTTGAAGCCCTTCTTCGCTCCCGAACCCACGGCCTTCGCACCACTCCAGAGGCCCTTGCCAATCTTCCCGGCAACGACTCCCGTCTCTTTGGCGACGTGAAGGGATCCTTCTCCCACCTTCTGCCCCAACCCCAGTTCGCGTCCGCACGCAGTGCACTTCACCGCGCCTTCGGGGAGTTCCGCTCCGCAGCCTGAGCACTTCACCGCCATACCTGCCTCCTGTGTGACAGACTGCGGCAGGAGTTCTAGAGAATTAACGTTGTCTAATTGTGGGTTGGGACCATATCGCGGAGGTTGGTACAGACCGGTTGCCGCTTAGAGCTCAGGAGACTCCGGCCAACTCCCCAGCTTAGTTTGGTAGGGCATCTTGCCAGCTGGGTTGTTAACAGGTACTGCCTTCTTCGGAAGGAGGGACCCTAACCAAGAGAGTTGTTTGTCTCCGACTCCTAGGCGTCGAGCGCATCTCGAGGGAGGGTTCAAGAGCGATTGAACATCGCCAAGTTCCGTCGTGCAAGCACAACTGCCATCAAGTCGACCGTCCTCACGGAAGTTCGTTGACTGCGTGACCGAGGCCCTCGATGGAAAGGTTCGAGGCGGGATGGTCGAGGGGAGATTCTACCGGGAGACTTCAATCCGCAGATCGTGGATTCCCAGGTGAGGAGAGCACCGAACCGTGACCTCAGCAGAAGTCTCGAGGGACCCACTGGAGGGACGGTGGGCCGAGATTCCGCCCGCTCATGTCGTTGCAGTTGAGGTGGTTCGCCGAGACGGGGTCAAGAGAGCGAATCTCGCGGTTTCTAACGACCTCGGCGCTCCGCCGAAAACCCGATGACGCTCGGGTGCATGTGGCCGACCGTGCGCGGCGGGCGGAGGGATAGGCCAGATCTTCGTCGCGGCACGCTCACGATCGGGGTTCCGGTAGCTGCACTCGTCTTGCTACTCGCGGGGCAACTACCCCTCGGGCAACCCGTTCCGTCGATGGGCGTCACTCTTGGATTTCTGACTGAGGAGGGGTCTCTTGCCCAACACACCCCCGCGTCCCTCCCATCAACCGTCCCCTTGACTTGGACGGAGATGCTCCCAGAAGGGTTGCCCCCGTCGAACGTCACTTCGAGCCCGGTGCTCGCTTACGATCCGGTGACGAACCAGACCCTCGACTTCGTGGCTGCTTCTGAGGGCGGACTCAGTTCCATCTGGAACTTCGACGCGGGGGTCTGGACTAATGTCACTCCCTCGGGGAACCTCACCCAGCAAGATCTGACGGAGCTCTCCGCGACCTTCGATGCCGCGGAAGGCTATCTTCTGTTGTTCGGATACACCGGCTACAACGACCAGACCTCGACCCAGGCGGAGACCTGGATCTACTCGGCGGGCACGTGGTCTCAGCAGCATCCGAGCACCGAACCGCGAGGGACGGTGATGGCGGGAGTCACCTACGACCCCGTTGGATCCTCGGCGATCCTCGTGACCACCCTATACGGCCGGCCCGATAGCCTGACCTGGGCGTTCCAGGCGGGAAACTGGGCTCAGGTCGTGACGACCACGTCCCCCCCGGCCCTGTACGGCTCGACCATGGCCTTCGACAATTCGACCGCGGACCAGGAGATCGTTCTGTTCGCGGACGGACTCCAATTGACGGGGCCGACGCAGGGCTTCTGGAACCAGACCTGGGTCTACCGAGGTGACGAATGGGTCAATGTGACGGCAGCCAGCGGACCCGCGCCTCCCGGCGGCGATGCCGCCATGACCTACGATTCGTCGGAGCGGGTCGTGGTGCTCGAGGACCCGCAATATCTCGCGAACGGCACCCCGGGGAGGACGTGGGAGTTCGCGAACGGTCGGTGGAGCTACCTGGAGACGCCCTCGGACGCAGCTTACCTTGAGAATGGTGGATGCAGCTTCATCTACGACCCGCACGATGGATACGCCCTTCTCCTGGGAAGCGGTATCTCCGCTTACTCGGGGAACACCACCACGCAAACGTGGAAACTCAACCGGACGGACATCGGGGCTCCGCCGACCCCGACCTTGAACGTCACGCCTCGCAATCTGACTGAGGGCGCGGCGGTCCATATCACCGCCTCTGCCACGGGGGGATACGGCGCGCTCGCCCTCCTAGTTCGAACCACTGTCCCGGGGTGTTGGGAAATCGAACGACAGGCCGGCTCATGGAATTGCACCACGAACGGTAGCGGGGAGGCCGTCGTGGGTTTCGTCGTGGTCGACCAGGCCGGCCGTTGGGTCTCCGTCTTCGCGATCGTGCAGATTGCGCCCCCCCCGCCACCCTCAACGAACTGGCTTGCGTACGCCGTTGCTGTTGGGGTCCTAGCGGCCGTTGCGGTGGTGGCGGTCGCAGTCGTGATTCGGCATCGTAGGAGACCCCCGCCGGCGAACGCCACATCGTCTGCGCCCGGCTCAGCAGGACCGCCCCCGTGATCCCGTTCCCCCAGGTCGCCCGCCTCCCCCATGATCCCTGGTCCCCATGGGATGACGGCTAAACCCTCTCTCGGACGAACGGGTTTTCTCTGACGTGAGACCCGGCCCCGGGACGACCGGAGGGCACCTTTTCTCCCTCGTAGTGCGCGCTATACTAGACACTCGAGGACGATTGAACGTAGTCTGAGATCGCGTGCCCGCTCGAGCTGAGCGTGTCTCCCATCCTTCGGTTCGCGACGTAGTGAACCCAGGTGACCGAGCGTTAGCAAAGGGGTCCTTTCGAAACCGGTGGGGTCTCGGAGCAGCGATTCGAGGGTCCGTCTCGCAGGATGATTCACTGGGCCCGATCGAGGGTACGGACGAACACGTTCAGCAATTCGAGTCCCTTCTTTGCCCCCTCCTCTCCCCCGGGAACGGGGTGCTCGACCACCCACCGTCGCATCAACTCTGGACGAGTAACACCGATCATCGGAACGGCGTACTTGAGCAGGTATCCCACCACGCCCGCCTCGCTCAGGTTCGGAAGGGCTTTGCCGAGGCGTCCCGTAAGGAACGACCAGAAACCCCCGGATCGGTCGGGATTGAGCCACAGCGCCATTTGGACCAGCCGCATCCAGGCGCTTTGCTGCATTTCGCCCGTGCCCAGAAGGTCGAGACACTCGCCGAGCCATTCGTCCCTACCTAGGAAAGCCATGGCGGCGGCCACTTCTCGCGCGGAGGGGCCGGGGGGAGCCTCCCGGAATCTCCGTCGGAGCTCGGCATACTCCGCGGGTCCTGCGGTGGCCGCGTACGCCATCAACACCGGACCGGTCACCTCAGGGGCGAGCTTCTCCAGGTCATGGTAACGGCCCGCGAGCTCCCTCGCGAAGGGCGGGTCGAGGGCGACCCGGGCGCGAACGACCCGTTCCCTCAGCGATGCGTCCGCATCTGGCTCTCCGGGCCGGGGGGTGAAGCCCAAGCGTTCCGTCTGGGCTACGAAGATCTTCCGATACATCGCTTCCCAAGCGGGAATCTGGTGGGCGATCGTGAAGAGCTGTTCGAGGCTGTCGTAGGCCTGGTTCACGACCAGGGAGTCGGTCTCATGCACGACGCGGCCAAGGAGGTCCAGGTACTCCGGAAGGCCGATCTCCCCAGCCAGAAGAAAGGCACGGCTGTCGTCCAGAATACCCCAGCGGTCGGTCGGAAGAAGACCGGAGTACGCGTCGAGCAACCGGTCCCACAGCCGACCCTCGTACCGTACGCGATAGAATCCCGTCCGGCCTGGCCCGATGAGCACGCGAGAGGCTCCGGTCGCAGGGAGGCGCAAGGAGGACTCGACCATTAGTCGTCGGTGGGGGCAACCGTCCAGTTCGAAGGTGAGGGGGATTGGCCAAGGAGCTTCGGTTCTCGACCCCATCAAGGAGAACCGGCGCTGCTCTAGGACCAGGGACTCGCCCTCGAGCCGCGCCCGGATCACAGGGAAGCCAGGTCGCCGGATCCAGTCGGGCATGACCCGATCGATCGGTTCACTCGAGGCTCGAGCGAGCGAGTTCCAGAGGTCTTGCGCTTCCGCGTTTCCCCACTGATGCTCCCGGAGGTAGAGCGACACTCCTTCCCGAAACGCCTCCTCGCCGAGGTAGCTCTCCACCATCCGGAGGACGGAGGCACCCTTTCCGTAGCTGATCTCGTCAAAGAACTCTGCCACCCGATTGGGGTCCGTGACCTCGACGTGGATCGGGTGAGTCGCGGACAGCGAGTCGAACAAGATCGCTTCGCCGTAGTAGAAATGAAGGAAATCCTCCCACGACTTCCAGTCGGGGAACAGTTTCGATCGCGCCTTGTAGCTGACGAACGTCGCGAAACTCTCGTTAAGCCACAGGTCGTTCCAGGAGCGCATGGTCACCAGGTTCCCGAACCACTGGTGGGCGATCTCGTGAAACAGCATGGTGTAGACCAGCTGCCTCACGGTCATCGGCGTTCGGTCATCCATGAGCAGGAAAGGTTCGGCGCAGGTGATTGCCCCCCAGTTCTCCATCGCTCCAGAGAGGAACTTCGGGATGGCGACAACGTGGAGCTTCGGCAACGGGTAGGGGATGCCGTAGTATTCCGAGAAGTAATCCAACGCACGCGCTGATTGGAGCAGGAGCGGCTCGGTCTTGGCGGACACGCCACGGGCGGTGGCGGTGATCACTCGATGCCCGTGGGAAATGCCTTCGACCTCCTCGAAAGGCCCTACACCGAGGTAGAGGAGATACGTCGACATCGGAGGCGTCGGCGCAAACCGGACTCGCTGACGTCCGTCGCCGGTCGTGTCGCTCCGTTCGGAGGGCATGTTGGAGAGCACGGTGAGGCCGGGGGGCGCGACGACCTCGAGCACGAAGACCGCCTTGGCGTCCGGTCGATCTCGGCAGGGGAACATCCGCCGTGCATCGACTGGCTCGAACTGAGTGGTCAGAAGTTCGCCGTCCCCGAGAGGTGAGCGGTAAAGTCCCTTCGGGCTCTGGCTGTCGATTCGCCCAGAGAAGGCGATGGTCACCGCCGTTGCCCCTTGGGGGATTCCGCTTAGACGGACGGAACTGCCGGGGCCGTCTAGGGCGAAGGAGACCGGCGTGCCCCCTGCGTCGGTCGATTGGATTGACAGATTCACCGCATCCAGCTCGAGCATGGGGGGCAGCGGATCTTCGTGGAGCGTGACCCGACCTCGGTAACCGAGCGATCCCCCTGAGAACTCCAGCACCAAGTCGTACCGGCGTCCGGTCACATCGTGGACAACCCCACCCTAGGGATAAGAAAGCCGCTGGCCGCGAGCGGGAGCCCGCTCGGGCCTGGCGGGGGCATCTCCGTGGTGTCAAGACCCCCTGCATTTCGGCCGACTGGCTACCGACCTTTCCCCTTCGGAAACCCGCGCCTTACTCGACCTCCGCCTCCCGTTCCTCGGAAGCACGGACCCTCTTCAACGCAGGGAGTTCTCTATGGGGGACTAGAAGCGCGCGTCTGGGTGCGGCCGGGCTACCGAGGATGTGCAAGTGTTCGATTGGGCGCGCTTCGTCTCGGAGCGAGGGCTCAACAACAGTTGAACAGAGGCAAGCCCTGTCGCTTGTGCTCAAGGACCGTCGAAAGCCCCTCGAGAGGCGCTACACTGACTGAATCGGGGGTTCCTCAGGTCAAGGTGGGGGTCCTTACACAGACCCCAGCTTAGACAATGGTCGGGGCAGGCTCGAATGCTCCCTGATACGATTCGTGCCCGTTTCGAACCCGTTTCGAGTGCCAGAAGTAGCGCGGACCCGATGACCGATTGAGAACACTCATCCTTCGGGCGGGGCAGGCTCCGAGGGTCTTGCGTTCAGAACCAACCGGACTGGCCACTCACGCTCGACGATGACAGGGAATAGGCGGTCAGACTGTCGGCGGAGCCCGCTATCATATACGAGGAACTCCAAACGACCACGATCTCCTGGCCTTGGGTGAGCGCCATCGTGGGCCCCGCCCAGTAGGCGGCCGTCCCCGACTGGAGCGACCAGACGTCCGCCACCCTGCCGGAGCTGTCGTTCACGAGGACCGCGTACCAGATGCCCGACACCGGGGCCGTGCAGGGGGCGGTCGCATTGTTGAAACCCGCGCTGAAGTGACAGGTCGAGGAGGGCGCCGTGCCCACGGGGATGGCTCCCGCGCCGCTGCCGTTCGCCAAGGAGAGTCCTGCCATGGCGGTTGTTAGGCCGTTCTGCGGGCTGATCACGATCGCGCCGTAGCTGTAGTTCGCCGACTGCGCACCCTCCTGCGGGCTCCCCATGCCGAGCATGTACGGCGAGCTTGCACCCGCGCGGGTCAACCCGGACACCAAGACGTAGAGGGTCGCGGCGAGTACGACCGTGAGCGCGATGACGAACAGTTCGGCAACGATGTCAGACACTCCACGCGACGACGAATGCCTGCCCCAGCGCCGAAGGCGCCGCCGTGCGAAGTCGGCGGACATACGTTCAAAGCGCATTCGTCGAAGGGGAAAGAAGCTTGCGGGAAGCTCTTTCTGGCGTCGTTGCCGTTGTCCGGGTCCGTCCTCTATGCCGGGCAGTATGACAAGGCCATCCAACATCTGAAGAACGCCGTAGAACTTGACCCGAAGCACTCGGCCTACCTCACCAATCTCGGACTCGCGCACATTCAGAACGGAATGATCCAAGAAGGACTCGAGGAGGTGAAAAGGGCGGCGGAAGGGTCGAGCTCACCCAGCTATCCGGACCTGGCGTACGCCTACGTCAAGGCGGGAAAGCCAGAGGAAGCCAGAGGGCTTCTAGCAAGACTCTTCCAGTCGAGCGAAGGAGGTCGTGCCCACCCCGTGGCGATAGGAGGTATCTATGCCGCTTTGGGTGAGAGGGAGAAGGCTCTGGAATGGCTCGAGAGGGCGTTCGAGGAGCACAGTGCCTATCCTGTTGGGATCAACAGTGACTTCGTGTTTGAGAGCGTGCAGGACGACCCGAGATTCCAATCCCTTCTGAAGAAGATGAATCTCGCCTGAACTCAATCCCATAGGCTTAGCTCGCATTACACAAACGACCCCTTCTCTACCTGGTTCGTGCGCGAGGGCTAAAGTGCGATTGTGCCGCTTCCCACCGGTCCCCGGTTCATCGAGATGTCGCGTCGGCGGGTCGGCGTCACATCCTCAGCCGAGTCGAACATCGGCTCGCCCAGCGAATGGAACCGGACGCCTGCGATCGCCAGTTCTTCGATGGTCGCGACCGCTCAGCTGAACCGCTCTTCACTGGACCACCGATCCAACGACCAGAATAGTGCATGCTGAGAGGCCTCCTCGGTAGCGCCAGCCTTCCTATCAGATTCTCTCTTGCGAGGCACTAAGTACGCCGAGACCATTGCTCCTTTCGGACGGCCCGTGGTCGCAGATTGCTGCTTCTGCGTGGACCCGAAGGGACCAGACTCCATTGATAATCCGATAGGGGCGTTGCACGAACCTCTGGGCTCCTGTCGCCTTTGTGGTTCATTTGCGTGCGGACACCACGGTTCGAGAGACATCAACGGCCGCGGCTTCGTTTGTGTTGTATGCACGGCCAATTCGGTTCACCGCAGCGCCGGCCTTGCAGCAGGAGCTCCGACCTCGCAAGCGGCGAGTCGTCGGCTCCGAAGTCCCTTCGGGGCCCTGTCGCTTCCACAAGAACCTACTGTGCCAGTCTTCGCATCTGTAGATGACTTCATCGCGCGAATGCCGGCGTATAGCGGGACAAGACTCAAGGTCGCCATCAAAGAGATGGAGATGGATCCCGAGAAGCTGAGAGACCCGGCTCTCCGGCGCGCCGTGGCGTCCGCAGAGGGAGATTCCAAGGACTTGCTGGTGCTGTCGGGAGTGTTGGCAAGTTCGCTCGGCTCGGCATCTACTCAAGTTCACCCTGATGTCTCCGCAGTTTCGGCTGCGCTGCGGAGGCGCATCCATCGATGAGCTCGAACCCCTGGGTGGTTGACTCGGACGCGTCAGTGCCTGCCTTTGCAGTGAGCGTACCGAGCAATCCTGGCAGCCCCCTTCCGAAAGGCCTGTATCTCAAACTGACGCCTACTGGATTCGGACGCTCGGCCTTCTTCCGTGTAACGACTCGGCCCGCTGCCGCCGGCACTCAACTCTGGGTCACGCCGGGGACCTTTCGTGGACTGAAGCTCCCCTCGGCGGTCCAGGTGGCACCGACGAACGCATGGCTCTACCACTTCTACCGCATCGCCCACGATGCTACAGAGGCTGTCGCAGTAGTCGGGTCCGCTATGGCTGTAGCCACCTTGGCCGTAACAGACATCCTGCCGTCGTCACCGGCGTTAACGAAGTACACGCTCGGCGGAATTGGAATCGTGGGTGTCATCATGACCCTCTGCGGCCTCCTCCTCACGGCCGATAAGTCGTAAGGTCGTTCGACTCGCCGAGAATCGCACCGAAACGCGACTACAGTCCTCCAGCGCCGTTACGAAAGTAACGGTAGACCGCTTCGCAGGGGGCAAACGGTCGCGCCCTGTAAGTAGCTTTTATTACTTAGACACCCTTTGGTAGGATGTGACCAACCTTCTCCAGCCCGAAGGAGTGGCGGGTTGCTTCCGCTGCGCCTACGTGTGGCGCCCACGCTCTACAAATCCTGCTCGATGCCCACGGTGCAAGTCGACACTGTGGGACGTCCCCAAGCTTCGAGCCGTTCGGCTGGGAACTGCACAGGGCATCACAGATGTCATCGGGCCCCGGCGTGCCCGGCTCTTTGAGGCGCTCCAGGCGAACAAGGCCAGAAATCCTCGCGTGTTCGGATCCGTTGCCAGAACCGAGGCGACTGCTAGGAGCGACCTTGACCTACTCGTGGATTTCGACCCTGACGCGTCACTCTTCGACCATGTTGCGCTCATGCACGATCTCGAACGGCTGTTTCACCGGAGGGTCGACGTGGTCGACCCGAAAGGTCTCCATTGGTTAGCACGGCCCCAGGTGCTATTCGAAGCTACCCCGCTATGACCGGACGAAGAAGCGATGCAATCCGGCTGAGCGACATCCTTCGTTCGGTGAGTCGGCTTGAGGAGCTCTTGCATGCCGGCTACGACGCGTTTGCAGCATCCTGGCTGAGTCAGAGTGCCGCGATCCGAGAACTCGAGATCATTGGTGAAGCTGCCGGAGACATATCGGCGACAGTGCGTAAACTTCACCCGGAGATTCGCTGGGAACAGATGCGTGGATTCAGCTCCTTTGCAAAACACGAGTATTGGAGAGTCAATCCCGAACTGGTGTGGAAGGCCGTAGCTGAGATGCCCTCACTAAAGGAGAGAATCGCACGCGTGGTCCCTCCCCAACATTAGGAGGGAGCGAACGAGGCGACGTCACGGAGCCGGCTAGCCCCTTGTCGTGGGTGCAAGTGCGATTGGACGCATCCCGCCTAGGAGCCGGTGCTCAACATGTGCCTGCGCTCCCTGAACTCGTGCTCAAGGATGCTCATCATGATGAAATCATGGTACTTCCCGCCGTAGAGATATCCGTCCCTGAAGACGCCCTCCCTCCTGAAGCCGTTCTTCTCGTAGAAGTGTAATGCCCTCTTGTTGAATCCCACAACGCCAATCGAGACCCGGTGAAAACCGAGCGTGTCGAAGGCCCACGAGAGCAGGAGGTTCATCGCCTCGGTCCCATAACCCTGGTTCCACACGTCCTTCTCGTTGATCTCTATCGTGAGGTCGGTGCCTCTCCACGGCCAGAACGCCCTAAGTAGCCCGGTCTCGCCGATCACTCGGTCGCCATCCTTTAGCACGATCGAGAACCACGCCCGGTCCTTCTCGTTCTTCACCCTGTCGTAGAACCTGTCAAGGTCCCTCTTCGACCACGGTTTGACCTCACCCGTGAGGCCGAGTATCTCCTTGTCGTTCATCCACTTCAACATGAACTTCAGGTCCTCCTTCCTGTAGGGGCGCAGGTAGAGGCGTTCGCCCATGATCGCCTTCGGCTTCAGTCGCTTGTGGCGGTCCTTCATGGTCTCCTTGCCATTTCTCCCCGCCTCTTTAGGTGTGGACTTTCGCACGTTCCGGACTGCACCGGAGGTGCCGGCGAGCGGCTGCTCGCTATCGGCTGAGCGACAACACCTCCACCAGTGGCCGGGTGATTTCGTGAGGTCGAGGTCCGTGTCATCGGCTGAACCCACTCCCTCTTCAGGGCTGGGACTTTCGAGCTTAGATGAGCTGAGTGAGAGACTGGGATCAACAACATTCGAGTCGATTGGTGAGTCGGCTCGTCCGGCACTCTGCCCAGGTTCTGGGTTCAAAGGTAGTCGCGCACCAGAGCTTGAATGCGCGGGGATACGGGCCCTATCCGTCCGACGATTGGAGCCACACCGCGCGGTTTCGGCGGATGCCACATCGGTGGAACTGCAGTTGCCGTCTGCTCTTGCGAGGGGCCTTGAACGTTCCTCCTTACTGGAAGACCTGAGAGGGGGAGGGCGCATTCGCTTGCCGGAACAGGCAACTGCGGCGAATCTATCATATCAGAGAACTCATAGGTCCAGTTGCAGATGCCCTCCAGTCCCGAACCCATGCTCGACGAGAGGGACCCGGTCCGACTGACCAGGGAGAACGTACCCGTCGCCATCCGCGACCTTGCCGAGAACAACCCCCCTCCGGGGGTCTGGCTCCCCGCGATCAACGTCGCGACCGGGGGCCCACAATCCCATGTCATCTATCACGACCTCGTGAAACATGCCCAGATGCGCCTTAAGCGGACTGCGGAGGGTCACGCGATGGTTACAGTCAGCGAGGCGGGGTCGGTCCACCTCCTGAAGGTGCCGAGCGCGGAGTTCGTCCGGTTCGTCGACCGGTTTAGGGTCGGCCGTCGCCTTCGAGTCCTCCCCGAGGCCTCACTTAACGAACTATCGCGCATCATCGAAGCTCGGGTCGGAGATCCGCGATTCGCGGACGACCCCTCTCCGTCGCCACACGACGAGATGGTGGTCGACCCTCCTGTGGCCCCACCGAATCGGGACGACGCCAATGAGGTCGAGACAGACCTGATGGCTTACGCCCTCAATAGACTCGTCTTTAGCTCCCCATACGTCTTCGTTCCGTCGGCTCTTGCCGCTGCCTTGGGGGGATCAGAGAAACAGATCACCACTCTGTTCGTCGAGAATCGCGACCGGCTACGCGAACTCGGCTTCGAATCTCGGTCGGTGGTCTCATCGGTAGGACCCGTCTTCCTCGTGACTCGGGTCCGACCAGGCACGCCCCAAGTTGGCCCCGGACATCAAGAACCACGGCGGGACTGAGTTCCTGCCTTTCGGTTCTCCGCCACCTTTCGGACTTCCCCGAAGCATCGAAGGCGCGCATTCCGGTTAAGGCGCCACAAACCAGTCCCCGACCTAGGGTCCGCGGGGAGAATAGGTTCGACTACCCTCCCGGGACTGGATGAGGCTCGATAACAGTTGAACAGAGGCAAACCCCGCCGCGTGTGCTCAAGGGAAGTTGAACGCAGTCCGCGTTCGGGTCATGCGCTTAAGGGAGCTTGCACACCGCCTAGGAACGATTGGTTCAGGAGGGGACTCTAACGTCACCAGAGTCCTAACCCGGCCGCTCTCTCGGCCAAAGACACCTGGGAGTCCCCAACGGTTCCGGCACCGTGCGTCCGGTTCCTAGGGGAGAACCGAGGACCCCTGGTCGATCGGCTACCGAACGGAGGCGCCCCGAAGGGGCTTCTCCGGTGCGCGCATGTAGGGGACGTTGACTTACCTAGTGACCGTCGTTACAGTTACGTCTGAAGTGCCGGTCAAACCTGATCCTTCACTGCTGAGATTGGCCGGCAGCTTGGGTCGCCCCTGTAGCTGAGCTGCCCTGGCCGGACTTGGAGTTGTTAGAGACTTGAGTCACAACCTTGGATCCGAAGTAGAACCCGATGACCACCATGATTACCTGACCGAACTGCGTCAAGGAACTCGACTGAGGGATGACCCCGGTCAGAGTCATTCCCAAGGAAGCAAGATACACCGTGACGAGCGATCCGGTGAGTGCATCGCGGAACACGCCCGTGTCTCCGTCTCCCCCTATGAGGAAGATATGCTGGTGGAACGAGGATACGATCAACAACCCGAAGAAGGTTACGATTCCGATGACCCCCAATTTCAACTCCACGCCGAACCCGTGCGCGGGTACGACTCCGCAGTAGACAGCTAGGTCGATGAGGGCGACGACGAACCCCATCACCGTAGTCACGCCCCATTGCCACCGCTCACCGTGCTGATTCGTGTCGTTCATGGGTGCCGAGGAGTACTACGGTCCCACATATTACTCTACCTTACCAGACGTCGCCTCACGCCATCACCAGAAGCCGGTTCTCGATAGGGAGTTGACCCTACACTCGCCCGAAGCCGGTCGTACGGACCACGGGGTTCAAGGGGCGTTGTACGCATCTGCGCTTGAGACGAAGGTTCTACCATGACTACCCTCCCCACCCCAGTGGGCTCAACCGATGTTGAACACCTTCCGGCCCGGGGAATACAGTCGACAGACGGCGGAACCGAGCCCCTTTCGGGAACGACTTAATACCAGTACCCATTCCCAAGGGCGATTACATGACAGCGGGTCCCAACGTGAAGCGAGGCGGAGGGCGAAGGGTCTCCATGCGTGGGAGGCGTCAGATGGTCGTCATGGTCGCTGTCGGAGCGTTGGTCGTCGTCCTGCTCGCGGTGCTCTTCGTCCGATCGAATGGACCGCTCGCCGGCGCCGCCAGTACCGCGACCGCGGGAGCGAGCGCGGGCCTCCACAGCTTCGCGCTCACTGCCCCGAGCAACGGCAGTTGCCCGTACTCAGGGCCGCTTGGCGGGCTCAACACCCCAGAGGCGGTGGTGGTACTCGTGGTGATCGCCGCCGTCGGGATTGGTGCTGGAATTGCGATAGGTCGCCTGGGGGTCACAAGCGGCGGCGGAGCAGGCAAGGTCAAGTCGGAGCCCCCCGACCCGGCGCTCAGTCCGCAGCCTCTACCTCCAGGATTCCGCTCCCCGGAGCCCGAGCCCGCTCTGAATCCGCAGCCTCTCCCCCCGGGTTTCAAGCCTCCCGAACCCCCTCCGGGTGGCGACCGCCCAACGTAACCCAGCTCCCCGAGCGATTGTCCGGAGCCAGCTAGGGCGCTCGCGAGAACGCGCGATTAGGTCGACGGGGAGAGCCCACATGGAGCGCGTGGTGGGGATTGGCGGGCTATTCTTTCGGGCTCATGACCCGGCCGCGCTCGGCCGGTGGTATCAGACGCATCTCGGGGTAACGCTCACCGCGGCAACCTGCGAGGAAGAGCCTTGGCAACAGGAGGCGGGGCCGACCGCGTTCACGCCCTTCCCCGAGGGAACTGACTACTTTGGAGACCCCGAGCAGACCTGGATGGTCAATTTTCGGGTTCGGGACCTGGACGCGATGACGGCTCAGCTGCGCGCGGCGGGCATCGTCGTCGAAGTCGACCCTCAGAGCTACCCGAACGGCCGGTTTGCGCGGCTCCACGACCCCGAGGGCAATCCGGTCGAGCTCTGGCAGCCAGCGTGACGCGACGTTACATAGGCCCCATCCAAGCGTTCAAGCGATATTGAGTCCGCCTAGGGAGGTTCGCCTATGATTGAGCCGAGCGTGACGGTGCCCGTCGAGGTCAAGGGGCATCGCTCAAACGAAACGGCCTCCAGCGAATGCGGTCGCGGGGTGTCCCCTGCCGCTAGGACGTCCCAGAGGCGAAGGTCTTCTCCGCCTGGACCCATATCACTTCTTGGCGAAAGCCCAGTTTCTTGTTGATTGCCCAGATGGGTCGATTGAGGGAGTCGTTGGCGGTCACTAGGTAGCGATACCCGTGCTCGCGGGCGTACTCGACGGCCCTGCGCTTGAGCTCCGACGCGATTCCCAGGCCCCGAAACTTGGGATGGGTTCCCGTGAACCCCACACGGAGCGTATCTGGTTGAGATTGCACGCGCTCGAGCGAACTCATCCCCACGATCTCCTGGCCCTTGCACGCAACGAACGTCCCCGCATGGATGACTCCAGGACCATCGAGGTCGAACGCCGCGAACTCCTCGAAAGTGACTGGGGTGTAATCGCCCTGCCGAGGAATGTCGGCGGCCGCGAGCGTGGCGAGGCTGTAGAGACCTTCTCGAACCTCCCGCCGGGCCGGGCCCTCCGCTTGGATCGTAGAGAGACGAATCCCCAGGTCGCTGAGGGTTCCTGACCGGTCCGGGAACCTCGCAAGGTCCGCGGCGGCGACGTCTAGGCGCGAAAGCCACGTCTTCCGCACTGGCACGAAGCCCTGTTGGCCCAGAAACCGGAGGCTCCGGGCGTCATCGTCCCGAGCGCCGCCCCAGAGGCACAGCACTTTCCGCGCGAGGGCCTCCCGCTCCAGGAGCGTGTAGAGCTCCCTGCCGATTCCTCGATGTCGATGGGCCAGCTCGACTCCGACCCCGACCCAGAACTTCTGGGGGTGGTAGCTGGACCCCAAATTCTGGAGGCCGCCATAGGCCACCACCGCGCTCGACTCGCGGTCTTCGACGACTAGCTTGAAATTGACCCGACCTGGCGCGGCGGCCCCGGCTTCGGTCCAATGACGGATCTCGTCCGCGGTGTGAGCGTGCTTAGGGTCGACCTCGTGGTCGATGCGACCCTCGGCCTCGTAGTCAGGGTCCGTGAACGGACGGACGGAGTAGGCGACGTGGTCCATTGCGGGTACCCTGCCGTCGATAAGCGAGGATGTTGATAGGTCTCTCGCACGGGTCGCGGCTTGACTGGGTCGTCGGCACCCCGCCTCTGAAGGAGGTGCAGCCGGCGTTGAACCCGTATCCATGGCATAGGCATGGGCCGCGTGGTCTGGTAGTGGTCGCTCATCCGCCAGTTGCATATCCCGGGTCGCTATTCGACCGTCGGCTCGACCCCCGAGGCGAGGTTGGCAGGAGCAATCAATGACGGAGGCAGACCCGGAGCGCGTAGTCATCCGATACGTGAACGAAATCAACAGACACGACCCCGCGGCACTCGCCACCTTGATGGCACCGGAGTTCCGGTTCGTCGACAGCCTCGGCCGAGAACTGCGGGGAGCCGAGCGTATGCGCGAGGCTTGGGTCGCCTATTTCGCCCAGTTCCCGGACTATCGGATCACCATCCACCAGCATCTCAGTGCAGGCCAAGTGGTCGCGCTGTTCGGCACTGCGAGCGGGACGCTCGAGGAACGAGGCGAACTCCCGAACCGGAACCACTGGACGATGCCGGCGGCGTGGCGGGCGGTGGTACAAGACGGTCGGGTGGTCGATTGGCAGGTCTATGCCGACAACACGCCGGTCCAGAGGTTGCTGGACGGTCGGGGCTAGTGGCTAGCCATCCCGGTGGGCTCAACCGCCATTGGAAGTAGCCGTAGTGCTGGTCGGTGTGTTCGGACCATTGAACGTAGTCTGAAATCGCATGCCCGCTTGAGCTGAGCGCGCTTCCCACCCTTTGCACCGCACTGTAGCGGATCGGAGTGACCGAACGTTAGCCAAGGAGTGGGTTGACTAACCGGGGGCCGTGTTCTGCCGAGATGACCGTGCACCACCCGTCGACGGGCTTAGTCGGATCAATCGCTCGATGATGTCGCTTCGGCTGATCCGTCCTTGCCACTCGGAAGGTTCAACCCTCGAATCAGCTCGACGAACCTCGGGTGGTTTCGAATGGCGTCGAAGACCGGGAACTGATAACTGACCCACAGGTCCTGATCTCCCTCTCTGAAACCGCGCTCGAGAATGGCGAGAGCCCTCTCGTTCTCTCCCACCAAGACATATCCTGAGGCGACGAAAGAGAGGGGGATGTACCGACTCGCGGGTTGCTGCTCCCACTCCGTCAACAAGGTCCTTAGCTCGTCGGGTCTTCCGGCAATAGCGAGTACGGCCGAGCGCATACCTCGGAGAAGCAGGTCCGGGGCGCCGGCCAATGGGTCGACGAGCCGAACCGCATCTTCAACCCGACCGGCGAGTGCGTAGGCAAGGGCAAGATTCCACCGGAGCGGAGGAAGTTCCCCGAAGCTTTCCAGCGACTTCTCCAGAAGCGCAATGGCCGACTTCAGGTCCCCTTCCCGCTCGAGTACCGAAGCCAACGTCAGCCTCGGGAGGAGCATGAGCGGGTCCAACTCGATGGCGGAACGCAACTGGTCCTTCGCCTCCTCGTTCCTCTGGAGGGCGAAGAGGAGGAGGCCGTACCAGAGGCGCGCGAAGGAGTCGCTCGGGTTCAATTCGATGGCCTGGTTCAATTCGGCCTCGGCGAGGGCCCAGTCCCGGTCCGCCCGCATCGCGAGGTTTCCGCGCACCGTGTGCGCCTCGGACGATTTCGGGTTGAGCTCGATTGCTCGCTGCGCCAGGCTTCGGGCGCGAGGCAGGACGCTCGTCGAAGGACGCGATACTAGGCTGATCTGGAGGAGAAAATCCGCTAAGTGGGAGTACGCAGCCGAGAAACTGGAATCCTTGTGGAGGGCGTCCTCGAAGTAGCGTAGAGCCTCCTCGTCGGACCCCAGGGATCCGTCGAAGCGCCGCACAGCCTCAATTCCTCGCAGGTAGGACTCGTAGGCGTCCAGGTTCGAAGTAGGTCGCCCCGCGAGAGCTTCCCGTTCGGCCCGGAGCATCTCGACCTTGAGCAGCCCAGCCGTTCGCTCCGCCACATCCGCCTGAATCGCGAACACGTTCTCGAGCTTCCGATCATAGGTCTGCGCCCACCGATGCTCGTCTGTCCTTGCATCGATGAGCTGCACCGCGATTCGTAGCTGGTCCCCCGCTTTCCGAACGCTCCCTTCCAGCACCGCGTCCGCCCCGAGTTCCGACCCGATCTGGGACACGGTCTTCGTCGTCCCCTTGTATTGGTTCACCGAGGTGTGCGAGATTACCCGAAGGCCCTTGATCTGCGACACTACCGAGATCAGTTCCTCCGTGAGTCCGTCCGCGAAGTACTCATCCTTCGGGTCCGGGCTGATGTTCGCGAGTGGGAGCACTGCGAGTCGGGGAAGAAACGGCCCAGCCGGAGCGACCTTGCCACTCCATGGAAACACGACCCGATAGATCTCGACCGGCTGTCGGACGCCCTTCAGGGTCTTCGGTCCTAGCTTCTCCAACGGGTAGGCTACCTTGTTGTGCACTTGGTCGAACACCTGCGCGGAAAGGCAAACCCCTCCGGGCTCCGCAAGCGGCTCGACGCGGGAGGCGATGTTCACAGCGTCCCCTAGGATGTCCGAACCTTGGTGCTGAACGTCCCCCAAGTGGATGCCGACACGAACCTGCAGCGGATGGGCCCCCTTCGCCGCATTGTGCTCGTGGACCTTGCGCTGTAGGTTCACGCCACATTCCAAGGCGTCCAGGGCGTTCGGGAACTCGATCAGGAGCCCGTCGCCCATCGACTTAACCTTCCGTCCCCGGTGAGCCAGAAGGAGCGGACCGACGAGGTTCTCCTGTTCTTGCAGCAGGCGAAGCGCCCCAGCCTCATCGGTCTGGGTCAGCGTAGTGAATCCGGCGATGTCGGTGAACATGATGGCGGCGAGTCGCCGGACCGAGGCCACGCCCCGAAAACCGCTCCGTCAGATTAAGCCCCCCGTCCGCGATCCGCCCCCGTTTACGGGTTCTAAACGGGCGCCTTCCTCGACCCCCGCTTCCCTTTCTTCGGCAGGACGGACCCTTTTCAACGCAGGAGGTTCTCCATGGGGAGGGCTAGACGCGCGCGTCTGGATGCGGCCGGGCTACCGAGGATGTTCAAGTTCGATTGTGCGTAGCCCGCCTTGTCCCGCCCCCGGCCGCAACCCCTCGGCAATCGCGGGCGAGGGGGGTCCGCGGGCCACTAGCTAAGTCGGCTTCGCCGGGATCGAGAGCCGCGGGGCTTACGGTGAGACCCGGACGAATCTCCCGTCCCCCGGAACTTGTTCAACAGGTCCAACACGTGGTATGCACTCGCTTGACGACTGAGGTACGCGTCGTCCATCTGGTCGCGGTAACCGCTCCAGAGGAGGTTGGCCTCGTCCAAGGCCTCCGGCACACGCCAATGTTTCGCGGCCGCGAGCCGCTTCACGAAGAGGTCTTCGACCACCGCAATCCGCACTGAGCCATAGGGGGTCGAGACCGTTGTAGCGCGGTAAGGATCGCCGGAGTACTCATCCCCCACGACGTCTACCGCAAGCCCCCAGTCCTTCCGTATCCAGAGGCGGCCGTGGTCCTTGAAGCCCCATTTGGCAAGAACACGGTCAACCGCAGGTCGATCGGCTCGGATGTCGACATCTCCGGAGACATACTTGCCGCGAGTGTACACCTCGATCGCCGACCCTCCCACGACGATGATGTCTGAGCCACTCTCCTTGGCGAGGAGTGCGCCGAAGTAGAGGATCCGCTCATGCTTATGGGGCGTAGACGCGAGGATCCGGCCGACCTCGTTTGAACCGGTCATCAGCGTGAAGCGATTCGCCGGGAAACGGGCAGCCCGGCCTCCGCGAGGAGACGATCCTTCCGGATGGGTCGAGTGAACTCTCGAGGGTTTGGCACAGCACCCGGGTCCGCGCGGTATCGGGAAAGCTCGACGCGAACTCTGGGATTCGATGCGGGGCTACGGACGCGCGCGCCCACCTCTTCATCCCAATCGGACCACCAGACGATTCGCACTCGACGTCGCAGGAACTCGCGCAACGACCCGTCTAACAGGAACCAACCAACCGGCCCACGCTCCGGGCGAGTTCGGTCAATGAGTCCAGCACGCTCCAAGCGGCGCAATTCCGTGATGACTTTGATCACTTGAGCCCCGGTCATCTTGGCAACTCGGTAGGCCGTCAAGGGCCGGCGGGCGTTTGCGAGGGCTCCGAGCGTCGCCGCACGGACCTGGCTCCCGAACAGGGAGGCGATGCGCGGGTCGACGGGCGTTTCCATCAATGCTGTTGACCCGCCCCGCCCTCTTAACACTATCCCAATCGGATACTACTGTCACGGTCCGTGACCATCGGTGGGGGCCTTACACCTCGGGATTCAAACAGAACTCCCTATTGGAACCAAGCCGGGGCCAGGCCCCACTCGCGTGTCGCCTGCGTCCACGTCCCACAGACTGGTCACTCTGGGCGTCTGGGGAGCCTGTGGCGCAATTCAGAATCGATGCCACAGGCTCCAGGACGCGGCACTAGGCGCCCCGGCGGGCTCAAGCGCGTTTGCGCCTTGGCGGGTGGGCATAACTACGTTTGTGCCTCGGCGACCTGCCTACCGGATGCGCACAACCCCCGTTGAACCGAAGTGGCACCACCGTTAGCGACGGGACGGGCCCTCTTCGGGACCGGGTAGCGCAGGATCTTCCTTACGCCGCGACCCTCCGCGCGCTCCTCGCGATCGTCTCACCGATCGCGTGACCGTCGTTTCGCTCCGCGGCGACCCCGATCGGGACGGTCCCGTCGCTTGATTCGCATCTCCTCGACCATGCGCCATGGGCCGCCGCGGTGCTGTCTCTTCAGAGCGTACCATCGGAAGGAATCGGATTGAATGTCAGCAAAGACCCAACGTTCGGTGCGCAAGCCCCGGTCCTCCTCCTGCAATACGATCTCGCTCCCAACCTTATGTCCGATGAACCGACGCACGGCTCTCTGGCGAGGGGCAATCCATGTGCTCCGCCAAGCACCCAGATTGGGATCGTAGTACCGAATGGTCGTACCCCAGGGAGTCAGGCGGTGAGTGTTTGAATCCAGCGATCCCCAAACATCCTGAACGGCCCGTCCTCCAAGAATCCAGTTGAAGTGTACCTCACCTGGCGCGCGCAAGCGTGACAACGGGTACCGATGTTCGAAGATTTCCCAGCTGCCGATGAACTGTCCGAACAAGTGGAGCTTACCTTTGAGATCGCTCGCCGGGCCGTGAGCGGGGAGCCCGGCGATGCTCCAATCCCGGTCACGTTTCGGTATGCCGTTTCGATTGCGCGCCATGGTTTGACCGAACGGGTCGCCGAGGCAAATCGGTTGCTAGTACCGCCACCATCTTCGACAGGACTGGGCTCCTCTTCACCAGACAGCCCTCGGGGCGATTTCGCGAGGGCTCTCCTGAGGGGATGGGCGCGTCTCGATGCATTAGCGAGCTTGAGCCGAGCCCGTTGTCGGGTTCTGGGCACAAAATCCATTGAGCCCACCCTCGCGCGGCTCGAAGCTCAACGACTCGCATGTCTATCAGTCGGGCCGGACCACCGGCGGCCGTTACCGCCGGCAACGCTGGCCGCCACTGGTCACTGGGCAGCGGCGTTAAGGGTCAACTTTCGGCGGGTGAGCTGACCCTTCAGGGACCTGAGGTGAATCCTCAGGTCCGCATGATGCGCCGGCCTGCTGGCCGGTTCTTGACCATGCCCTTTCCGCCCTTGCCCTTCGCGGCACGCCTCTTGGCTGCCGTCATTCTTCCGCCGCGGCTCTTCTTCGCCATGTTCATTCGTGCGACCCGAGGGTATTTTGCCCTGGCCTTAATTCCATTTCAGTTACGCGTTAGTCCCCGGAACCGATTCTGGGATCTGGGCGGGGTCCGAACCGTCGTTCAAGGGTCCTCCAGGGCTGAGCGTTGCAAAGCGCTACCATGATCGCACCTTCCGTCGCCGGTGTCCGAGCGATGGAAGTACCGCTACACGCCTCCATACGCCCTGAATCTTCCTGATCGACGGCCGCCCCCGCACCCCGAGCAGACTTTTCTTCGGCCGTGTTTCGACCGGCCGTGCCCTTCATTACCGGCGAGAAGAGGATCCTTCTCCCAGTCTACTTCTCCACACTCGGGACCTGGGCTGCGTATGCGCTCATCGTGGTCGTGCTCCCCTTCCGCTTCCAGCAACTCGGGCTCTCCGTCGTGGAGTACGGAGCCGCGCTGGCAGTCTATGCTCTGGGGACTCTAGCGACCGAGGCCCTCTGGGGCTACTTGGCCTTCAGGATGGGATCCGCGAGATTATTGGGCGCGCTGGGGGCAATGACGGCTCTCTCCATGGTAGCCCTCGGATTCGCCCGTTCCTTCGCCGTGCTCGCCATCCTGCTCGGAATCTATGGGATGCTTGTGGTTTACAGCACCCCGCTGATTCGTTGGCTGGGGATGACTGCCTACGGTCCCGGGAAGGCTAGCCAAGGGCTGGGCCGTCTCGGGCTCTTCTTCGGCGTAGGTCTGAGCGCCGGAACGGCGGTCGGTCCCCTGATCTACCTGATTGGCGGGTTCTGGATGAATCTCTACGTAGGAGCGGCCGTCTTTGCGATCTCGACCATCCCCCTTCTCTTGGTCCCATGGGACTCGGTTTCGCTTCCACGGGCCCGCCCTGTAGGCCAGGGTTCCGTTCGCCCACTGCTCGAGCGCCAGTTCCTCCTCGCCACCTTGCTCGTCGTGATCTACTTCATGATCTACACCTTGGTCACGAACTTTCTCCAGTACTACTCGATCAGTCTATTCCACGGTACGGTAGAGGAGACGGGTTACATCATTGGAGCCGCGCGAGCGGTCGCGTTGCTGACGGGAGTGCTGGTCGGCTCTGTGGTCGACCGGTGGGGGCCCAGCAGGGCCGCGCCCGCGGGCTTTCTCCTGCTCCTCGCAGGGGCGACAGGGACGTGGATTTCGTCGAATTACGTCGAAATGACCGTCGCCACTCTGGTCCTTGCAACCGGCGCCGGTTGGCTCAGCGTTTCACTGCTCCCCATGGCGCTGTCTCGCATCCTGCCCGCGAACCAAGGGACCGCGGTCGGCGTCTTTGGTTCGTTCGAGGATCTGGGGCTCATCCTCGGGCCACTCCTGCTCGGAGTGGTCTATGCCACCTTAGGCCCTCGGGATCTATTCCCTGTTGTTGCCGCCTTGGCGCTGATAGCGATGCTCCTCGCCCTCGTAACACGGACGTCGTCGCCCGCCTGGACACCTGAGCGGAAACACGGGTAGCTCGGTTTCCCGGTGGGGCGCGACCGGGACTTGCGCCATAGATGAGTTCCGTTAGGCAAGTGCAATCCGGACGAGGTTCAACGATGCTTGTGCATCAGGGGGGCCAGGGAGCGGTCGACATGGCTCAGCCCCTCCCTCATCCGTTCCAGGTCCAGCCCGATGTAATGGACCGACATCTCGAGGCTGGTGTGACCAAAGAGGTTCTTCAGCTGGACCAGGTCCATCCCGGAGGAGTGGGCGACACGCCCGAACGTCCGACGGAGGTCATGGTGGGAGACCCTAAGCCCCTTGCCGCAGAATCCGGCGGCACGAACGGTGGCGGAGAGGCGTTGATCAGCCCAGGAGGCCGAGTAGGGCAGAATGCGTTCAAGCGGTCGCACGCCCGCCAGGCGGGGCTCGAGTTCTTTGCGCGCAACCTCGCTCAAGGGGATTTGGCGCCACTTTCCCCCCATCCTGCCCTTCCCGCGCACGCTCAGCCAGCCCTCGGCCAGGTTGACATCCGAGGCCCTCAGACGCAGGACTTCGACCCGCCGTAGGCCGTTGAACCCTTCCAGGGCAACGATTAGCCGGGCGGGCCCGTCGGCCGCCTGGAGCAGCTGAACGAGCTGTTCTCGGGTAATCCACCGGCGTCGCTGGGAGGCACTGGGGGGAAGGCGCCAGATCTCAGGTTGATCGGCAATAGGGTTGCCCTTCCACCGAAGGAACTGGCGGAGGGCGGCAAAGTAGAACCGGGTGGTGGCCCGCTCCCACCCTGGACGCGCCCGGAGGGCCGCTACGTGCTCTTCGGTGACCTCCGCCGACCTGGATACGGCAGGCAGGGTCCGGGTCTCGGAGAGGAGCCCTGGGATGCGTCCTAAGAGGTAGCTCAGCCCCTTGGCCCACCGATCACCAATCGAACGCTTCTGTCGCCAGACCGTGACAAACGACTCGACTTCGGCTACCCACAGGCCACTCGTTGCCTTCCTCGAGGAACTGGCAGGAGAGGTAGCAGGAGCCTCCCTGTCGGTTCTCTGCTGCTCGCCACGTGGATCCTCGAACGCCTGGAGGGTGCGCTGAGAGGGCTGCCGGATCAGGACCGGCGAGGTTCCGTGACGAGTGGTCACTTGGGCTCAATTTCACTGACTCTCTTGGAACGCATCGGGTGCGGAGAACGGTGAAACGTGAGCCGCAGGTCTCTCCCGACCCCACCGCTCCGCCCCCAAACGCGGGTTCATGGTAGTGAGTCCCAGCCCGCGACTGGACCGGTGTTCCACGGGAGCTGAACGCCGTGGTCTCCGACCTGGGAGGCTCAATTGAGATTGAGTGTTTAGGGGTGCGCGCTCTCCGTTAGAGAAGTTCACCCCTCCGAGCCATCCGGAGCCAGGACCCGAACCCCGGCATCCGGCCCGATCAAACGTAGACCAATACCTGACCGCTTGCCACAGCGACCGGGAACGGCCGGAGAGGCTCGCAGCGGACCTGGGCCATGATCTCGCCCATCTTGGCCATCATCTCCATCAATTCCGGGGGAAGTTGTGCGGCCCCCGGCATGTGCATCTGGGCCTGACCACGAACCGCCCCGGTCTCGGCGTCAAACACCGCGGCGTGGAGGGGGCACTTGAGTACGCCGCCCTTGAACGTGCCGAGGCTCATGGGGGCCGCCGCATGCCCGCACCGGTCCTCGAAGGCACGGACCCCCGAGGAGCCGTGCACCAACAGGACCTTCGTTCCCGCGACCTCGATCCCTTTCATCATTCCCTGAGGCAGTTCCTTCGCATCCACAGCCTTGTGCCATCCGGCCATTCTGCACACCCGATCTCGAGGGAAGCCGACTGACGGCATATAGGGAACAGGTAGCTGCTACAGAGGCTGCTAAAGTTCGTGTTACCGGTTCTCTCCATGGGGCAGGATCCGTAACCCTGAGGGCGACATCGACTTCAGGCTCAGGAAACCCCTGGGTTTCTAACGGCTCTGACCGACGGTGAATCCGGCAGATGGTCCGTCACCGGCGTCCCCAGGAAACCGTATCCCACGTCGCCTCCTGGTGAGGTGGCGCGACACATGGGCCCGGTCCAGCACGCGGTAAACATCCCTGCGGGAAGTGTGCGACTCGACGCGGACCTCGTTCCTCCGCGCCCAGGAAGAGGAACCGTCATCTTTGCCCACGGGAGCGGCAGCGGACGCAGAAGCCCCCGTAACCGGCAGGTGGCGACCCACCTCAGCACACGCGGCCTCGGCACGCTCCTTCTCGACCTTCTCGCCGAGTCCGAGGCCCGGGTCGACGAGCTCACCGCAGAATATCGTTTCAACATCCCACTTCTCACCGAGCGCCTCCTCGCGGCAACCGACTGGCTCCTCGCCCGGCCCGAGTCGGAAGGGGCTCGGCTCGGATACTTCGGCGCGAGCACCGGCGGCGCGGTCGCGATGATCGCCGCCGCCCGCAGGTCCGAGGTCGTGGGCGCCATCGTCCTGCGAGGGGCGCGTAGCGACCTCGGAGACTCGGCGGCAGGGGGCATACGCTGTCCGACCCTGATCCTTGTCGGAGGGGACGATGCGCCCATCCGAGAAGCGAACGTGCAGACGATGCGACTCCTGCAATGCGAGAAGGAGCTCGCCATCATCCCGGGCGCCTCCCACCTTTTCGAGGAGTCCGGCACGCTTGAGCAGGTGGCCCGACGGACGGTGGATTGGTTCGACCGCCATCTCTCCCGTCCGGAGAGGTAGCACGCACCGACAACCGGCGAGCGGCGGGGTCCGACGGAAGGCGCGTGGCCGAGCGAAACGCGATTGTCCGAAGGAGACGGGCTCTGGGAAAGGGTTCCTTTCTACCGTCCCGGGCAGCTAGGACCGCGAGGGTGTGACGGGTTCAGGGGACATCCTTGTCGAACGTCTGCGCGACCGCTCGAAGCGCCCCCAGGAACTTCTGCGAGAACTTTGGGCATTCCCACGCGTTCTCGTGAAGCCACGTATCGGCGCTGCCGCCTTTGACCCTAGATACTTCCGCGCATTCCCATGGACAGGTGAATTGCCCCATGACGAAGACGGCGCCAATGACCCAATGGCTCGTCGCATTTGAGCCGGGCACCGGCAGGGCCCGGTCCCAGGACCTTCGCCCCGGGGTGACTTGACTACGCCCCTACCGTGAGGTGGGGGCCCACGAGCAATTTCGCTTCGTTCTCGAAACGGAGAGGGGCGCCATCCGGTCCTGCGACATTCTGTGGCTGGCAGACTTCACCAGAGTCATATTGGCCCGGCAGCTTGCGGCAGCATGACTCGACTCGAGGCGATGACTGAAGAGGACTTTCAGGAGTCCCTCGAACGTTCCATTCAGCGACATGCCACGGAGTATGCGCGGAGAGGACTCTGGACGGAGGACGCCGCGCTCGAGGCTAGTCGGCTAGGGTTCGCTCTACTCCTGCCCCAGGGCCGGGCGACACCTCATCGCCGCTTTTGCAACGTGATCGAAGAGACCCTAGGCTCCAGAGTCGGGGAAACTTGGTACACCGTCGAGGAGAAGGGCGGCAAGGTGCAATTCTGGATGGACTGGATTCTGATTGACCCTCCGCATCGAAGGCGGGGACACGCGACTCGGGTCCTTGGACTCTTGGAAGAGGAGGCTCTCAGGTTGGGGGCGGATCGCACCGGGCTGAGCGTGTGGGTCGACAACCCTGGGGCCGTGGCCTTGTACGCGAAGTTGGGTTACGTTGCGACTAACATGCGCATGATGAAGCCAATCGGCCGTCCTCGGTGAGCGCACGCTGGTCGCCCAACTGCGAACGATTCGTTCGCCATCGGGTTCCTCTTCTGAGGGGGGGAGGGCTTCCCCAGACCCGGCGACACGACTCCAAGGACGGCGGGCCCGGATCCGACTCCATTCCTCAGGGCTTCCTCTCGGTCCGAGAGGGAGGGCTCAGAATGGACCAGAACGCCCCGGCCTCCGAGAACGATCTGTTCCGGGAGTTCGCGCGAGCTGGATCCCGGCGCGCGCGCGATGCCCCTTGTCTCGCGTCCGAGCGGCGGCGCCTCGACCGTGAGGATGATATTCCCCGGCCCTGCTCGAACTCCACGTGTCCCCGGATGTCCTAACCGTCGACGCGGTCTGGAAGCGGTACGGGGACCACGACGCCCTGCGGGACGTCCGCTTCTCGCTCCGGAGCGGAGAAGCGGTCGGGTACCTCGGACCGAATGGCGCCGGTAAGACGACCACCCTCAAGCTCCTCGCCGGACTTTCCCGCCCCACGCGGGGTGCGGTGCGGGTGCAAGGTGTTGACCCCTGCCGGGACCGGGCCCGGGCCCTCCGACGAGTGGGGGCGCTCGTCGAGACCCCCGGCGTTCCGCCGTACCTTACGGGAGCGGACCTCCTGGAGTACGTGGCCGGGGTCAAGGGAGTCCCGGCCGCGGAGCGCCGAGTCGCCGCCCGTCGTGGGGCCGAGGCGATGAACGTGGCCGAGCATCTCGGTCGTCCGTTCGGGTCCCTTTCCACGGGTCTGGCGCGTCGGATGCTCCTCGGCGCGGCCTTGGTCGGCGATCCCGAGGTTCTGCTCCTGGACGAACCGACCCTCGGTCTCGACCCCGCAGCCCGGCACGACCTGAGAGACGTGCTTCGAACCCTCTCTCGCGGCGGGCTGACGCTCCTGCTCTCGACGCACCTGATCGAGGACGTCCAGGAGGTCTGTGGTCGGGTGCTGTTCCTCCGGAACGGAGTCCTGGTCGGAGACGAGCCCGTGAACCTCGATCCCGATTCGCGCACCGGCGGACCTCGAAGGGCCGTGCGGCTCCGCTTCGGCTCGGACGTTCCCGCCGAATCCGTCACCCGCGCGGTCGGGCCCGAGTTCGGGGTCACCTACGACGGACCCCGTCAGGCGACCGTACGATTCTCGGGCGGGGACGCGGAGCAGGCGGCGCTGTTGGCCGGGGTGATCCGAGCAGGCCTGCCGCTCGTAAGTGCCTCGACGCCCGAGCCGGACCTCGCGCGCCGATATCTGGAGCGGGTGGGTCGGGAGGACGCCCCATGAGCGGCGAGGTCGCTGCTCTGGTCCACAACGCCCGGTGGGAGGTCACTCGCCTCCGCCGATCCCGGCGAATCTGGTTGCTCTTGATCCCCATCGTCGCCGGGCCGCTCGGCAGCGGAATCGCTGACCTGTACCTCCGCGTTCCGTCCTCGGGCACCGCCGAGGTCCTGGGCCTCCTGATCACCGCCGGTCTGGCGGCGCTGGTCGTCCTCGACCTGACCGCGCTCGCGGTCGGAGAGGACCTCGCCCTGCGGACCCACTACCTGACCTTCGCGCTTCCGCAGCCCCGGGTAAGCGCCCTCGCCGGCCGCCTGGGGATCGTGGTCGGAGGCACTCTCGCCGTCTACGGGGTCGGCGCCCTCGGGGTCGCCTGGCTCGCCAACGTCCTCGTCTCCACGTCGTCCACCGCCCCGGCTCCGATCCTCGTGCCGGCGCACCTGGCCCTCGGAGTGCTGGGGCTGCTGATCTTCCTCGGCGGGGTCACGGCCGCCGCCGGGATCGTCGCCCGAAGCGCTGCCCAGGCCCTCGTCGCGGGGATCCTGGCCGGAGTGGTGGCGGCAGGCATTGGAAGCATGTTCCTGATCGAGGGCCGGTTGACGGCGCTGTTTCCCGAAGCATTGGCGGCCGTAGGGCTGGTCGGTTTCGCCTGGTGTCTCGTCCAATATGGGCGGATCGAGGTCTAGCCCGGACGCGCGGGCCTACGCTGGGGTGGCGGCAACCCTTGGTTTCGCCAACCACGATTTCGCAGGAGCGCCCGGTTTCGGTACCCGCCCGGCCCAGTCCGGCCTCTTTCGTCGCTAGTCCGGCTCGGAATCCAGGCTTCGCCACAGGTAGTACGCCGCGTGCGATCGGTACGGCGCCCATCGACGAGCGTGTCGCTCGACCGTACTCTCCGCCGGCAGGGCCCGGTACCTCCACGCCTTCTCCACGGCCTTGCGGACACCGAGATCGCCGGAGGGAATCACGTCCGGGCGGTGGAGGGAGAAGATCAGGTACATCTGGGCCGTCCAGACGCCGATGCCCAGCACCGCGGTCAACTCCTCGATCACCTGGGCGTCGGGTTGTCGGGACAGTCGTCGAAGTTCGAGCCTGTGGTCGACAACACGTGCGGCGAGGTCCCGCAGGTAGCGCATCTTCTGGGGCGACACGCCCGCGACGCGCAGCACCTCCGTCGAGACTGCCAGGAACCACTCGGGAGGCGGGAACTTGGGGCCCCCATAGGCCGCTCGCAATCGGCGGAGGATCGCGGCGCCGGCTGCTCCGGAGATCTGCTGGAACAGAATCGATTGGGCGAGAATGGGAAAGCCCGCGCCGCGGGAGGGCAGGTTGGTGGGCCCTCCGGCTCGGATGAGTTGGGCGAGCACCGGATCGGACCGGGAGAGATACCGCGCGATCTCTTTCGCGGACGGTCGCGTACTTCGCGACACGTCCTCACCAGTCGGTCCGGCGAATAACCGCAGCGCCCAGGATTTCAGCCCCTTGCAAGGGTCCTCGAGAAATCGATTCTGGCCGCCCCTGAGCCTAGGTCGTGACCCGATCCGTTAACCTCCCGACCGTGGTCGCTCGGCCGGAGGCCCGAACCAATCTACTCTGACGGGAAACCGGGTCCCGGAGGGGTCGAACGGGCGAACCTTCCTGACAGGGAGCACGCGCCTCCGAACACACCATCGGTGCTGAACCTGAGCCAACCGTACCCTACGGACTCGATGGAAGACCGATCCTCGTGGCCGTCCAGGATCAAGACTCGGCCGGCCGAGCGATGACGGGGTGTCGGAGGCTACCCCTTGCTTCGCCGCAGGGACCAAGAACGGCGGGCGGCTCGGATGGAGCTGCGGGCTAGGGGGGAGGGTCGGTCCCTCCGGACTTGACCTGCTCCTCGCTGGGCGATCCCTCGACCGTGGCCGGCTCGTTGGAGGGGGGAGGCGAGAGAGGCCGCGCGTACTCTGCTAGGATCTCCCTCGCGATCTCCTGCCGCTGACGGTAACGTGCGAGGAGCTCCCGGCCCTCCCGCTCGACCTCGGCGATCTCGCGCCCAAGGGCTTCGACCTCCGGCATCAGCTCGGCCCGGGTTCGGCCGGCGACTCGCATTTCCGCGACGACGCTTCCTGCCGCCTCAAGCTTAGCGGGGATCTCGACCCTCCGCTTGTCACGTTCGGTGCGAGCGACCTCCATCTCGCCCACGATCCGGTCAACTTCCGCGCGAGCGGCCACGATGGCTGCGTCGGCCGCGCGGCGCTGGATCTCATGCTCCGCGGCGGCCTCTTTCCGCAACTCGAATTGCTGGAGGTCCTTGGCCATCTGCCGGAGCCGAGCGATCAGCGCGTTCTCTTCCTCGATGGGCAGGGCCCGGGTCTGCTGCCGGAGCTCCAGCTGCGCCATCTCCCGCCGGACCTGGTCGGGGTTGAGTCGCTCGCCCCGATCGAACGTCAGCACCAGCTCTCGGCGTCGGATGACCGCTTCCTCGAGCTTGCTTCGTGCCTCCTCGCATGACCTCCGGAGCCCGGCCAGGTGCCGTCCCAACTCCCCGGATTCCTGGTAAAGCCGCTCAGCCTCCGATTGCGGTCCTTGACCGCGGCTGTACAGCTCCCGCTGCTTGGAGGAAAGGGCTCGGACGTGGTCGAGGAGCACACGACGGCGGCTCTGGAGCGAGTCGAGCCGCGCCTCGAGCTGACGGAGACGATCCCGTTCCTCACGTTCCTCTCGCCGCCACTTATCGGAGAAGGCGCCGGAGGACGACATGGCTAGTCGAAGCATGGAGGGTCTAAAAAGGGTCGGGCGGAGGTCGTGGGAGACCTTCGAGGAGCGAGGCCCGGGAGGGTTGGAGGAACGCAGGAACTTGCCCGATCGGCTTGGACCGAAGTTGAACAGGGCCGTGTGCCGACTCGGGTATCCGGGTGGTTTGGATCCCAGAGGCCCGAACGACCTAGAGTCCGTCTGGGTAAGCTCCACCAGGTTTGAAGCCGGTTCACGAGACTCCGACGGTGGGGCCAACGGTGATGGAACTTATCACTCTCGACAGAATCGACGCTGGACCGTGACCGACAAGGCCAAGCGTCTCGAGGCGGCGAATCAGAATAGGGCGGAGGCCGCGGTCAGGTGGAAAGATGCCGAGAATACGGCAGACGAGACCGGCCGCGGTTCAGATAAGGTCAAAGCAGAAGAGAACGACCGCGCCTTGACCGCCGCGGATCGCAAGATCAAGAGTATAGAGAAAGAGCCGTGACCGACCGCCGCTCCGGCGGCGTGCAGATGACGCCCTTCGTGGCATCCTGACCCTCGGAATCGGAGCAGAGACCGTCGGGGTCGACTTTCGGGTTCAGCTGACTCTGAGCGCTCGGCAGGCCCGAAGCTTCGGTGCAAGGATGGCTGAACCGATGGCCGTGTCGAGAGCAGGGTTCAACAGCGATTGATCCCAACCGCAGCGGGGTCGAGGAACGCCAGAGCTCCTCTCCCGTAACCTCTATCTGCGGGGAAGGGTGCGACACGGTCCTGTGATGGACACGGGGTCGACCGACCTGCTGTCGCCTCTCGAGAAGGAGATCGTCACCCACCTGTTCGTACTCTACCCCACGAGGGCTGCGGACCTCGGGTTACACCAGTACGACGGCCTCCTCTCCGACCTTTCTAGGGAAAGCACGAATCGATGGGCCACCGCAGCGAAGGAACTCTTGCGACGCCTGGACAAGATCCCCGAGTCCGACCTCCCCCCGCCACGCCGTCTGGACCGGAATCTCCTGCGTCTCAACCTCGAAGGGGCTCTCTTCGAAATCGAGGAGACACGAGAGTACGACCGGAACCCGATGAACTATCTCTTTCAGCCCTATCTTACGAACTACATCGCCCGAGACTACGCCCCCGTCGACGACCGAGCGGGGGCCATCGCTCGGATCCTGACCGCGTTCCCCTCGGTGCTGGAGGCCGCGAAACGACGGCTCGATCCCATCCTCCCCCGACCCTTCCTTACCCTCTCCATCCAGATGGCGTCCGGGCTGCCGACGCACTTCGAGGAAGGGGAGACGTTCGCGGCCACCGGTTCTGCCGCGGTCCGCGACGAGGTCCGTAACGCTCGCAAGGGAGCGGACGCCGCGGCCCGCTCGTTCGCCGAATGGCTCCAGAAGGAGAGGTTACCTCAAGCCAACGACGATTTCGCCCTCGGACCCAAGCGGTTCCAACGCCTCCTCTGGGTCCGGGAAGGGCTCGTCCTGCCCGTCTCCGACCTGCTGAGCCGCGGACGTGCGGACCTGAAGCGAAATCAAGACCGCTTGGCGGAGATCGCTCGGAAGGAAGGCACGTCGGTGGACCTGCTCGTCCAGCGACAGTACGAAAAGCACCCAACTCCGGAGGAGCTCCTTCCGCTCGTCCGGCGCATTACCGACGATACCCGCGAGTTCGTCCGCCGGAAGGATCTCGTCACCATTCCGCAACCGGAGATCTGCCACGTGCGCGAAACGCCGCCTTTTGCCCGCGACCTCTGGACCGCCGCCTGCAGTTCGCCGGGTCCGTTCGAGAAACCCGTCGATGGGATCTACTGGGTGACCGGGGTCGACCCGGCATGGACTCCCGAACAGGCCGAGAGTTGGATGCGGACCCTCAACTACGCGATGCTGAAGAACACGACGATCCACGAGGTCTGGCCGGGTCACTACCTCCAGGGCCTCCACTTCCGGAAGACCAGCCAGACCCTCGCACGCAAGGTATGGTTCTCCTCCTCCTTCGGGGAGGGGTGGGCGCATTACTGCGAGCAGGTCGCGCTCGAGGTCGGCTTCGACGGCGGATCCGTGCCGGCGGAAGTGATCCAATTGCACGATGCCCTGCTCCGGGATTGCCGGCTGATCGTGTCGATCGGCATGCACACGCAGGGGATGTCGGTCGCGGATGCGGCCGCGCTCCTGCGGACCGAGGCGCACCTCGTGGAAGTGCACGCGCAGCGGGAAGCTATCCGCGGCACCTACAATCCAGAGTACTTTTGCTACACGCTCGGTAAGCTCGCGATCCTCGACGGCCGGTCGAAGTACCTGAACACGAGGTTCCACGGTTCGCTCAAGACGTTCCATGACACGCTCCTAGGGTTCGGCGCACCTCCGATCGGGTTCCTCGACTCGCTCCTTGCCGGAGCGTAAGCGGCAGCTCGCTCACGCCACAGGAGACGGCACTAGCGGGAAGCGCCGTCCCGTGGGTCCTGTTCGGCCGCCGAGTCCTCTCGCCTGTTCGGGGTCCGCCTCAGGAGCTCGACGCGGATCTTGTCGAGCTCGGCCACGATCCATTCTGCGGTCGGTTCGGCCTTCGGCTCGCCGTCGGTCGGCGTCGGTGCCTCGGATGAGGGAAGAGGGGGAAGAGGCACGCGGACGACCTGCTCGGGGGGCGATGGACTATCGGGGGTCGACGGAGGTCCTTGGTGCTCCGGGGCTACGGGGGAGACCGACCCGTGTCCCTCGACCGGCGGCCGTGGCGACGGGACGGCGGACGCTGGAAGAGAGGAGGATTGGGCTGGCCCGGTCACTGGGGCGGTTCTAACCCTCGGCTCGAGCAGGGTTCCGCAATGTGCGCAGACCTGCCGAGATCCACGGCCTCGCCGTCCGCAGGACGGGCAGATGACGGAGGCCACGTTCGAGCCGACCACGTGCGCGGCGCCTCGGCCGTCCGATTGGGGGAGACGGTCGTCTCGGCAAGGTAACGATTCTCTCCCTTTCACAGTTGTCTTCCGACGCGATCTACCAGAAGGGACCGATTGTGCCGACCACGGGTAGGCCTCTCGACCTGAGGGTCGAGTGATGAGCGTAGCCGGCCCTCCTCGGAAGCATCAAGAGCCAGCATCGGACTGCACGTGACTGCGCCGGACGGCATGAGACGCAGCGCGAGGCGGAGTGGGAGCGGATGAAGGAATACAAGGTCCTAAGGGAGTCGGAGCCGAATCAACCCTCGTGGGCGGCAGAGGGCACTCGCGACCGCCTCGAGAAGAACCTCAACGAACTCGCTCGGGGTGGGTGGGTCGTAAAGGCGTTCCAGGCGAGCCATGCACCGGCCGGACCCGCCTTCGGGTTCCGCCCGACCAACGTGGTGTACTTCGTTCTTCTCGAGCGTGAGAGAGCGGACACCGGTCCCGGTTAGGATCCCATCGTCCCCGGGACCCACCCTCGCACCATCCGTTCCATCGCCCGTCGCTTGCCCGAGGGTCGAGCAGGTCCACGGGCCGCCCTACGGGCGAACGCGGTCGATAACGGGACCGCGAGGAGAGCGCTGGCCGCTCCGGCCTCGATGTACGGTCGGGCTCCGCGGCAAGCCTTCGGAATTCCTCACGCCGAGGACGGCGTCCGTTCGCCGCCGTCGAAGCCCGTCGTGAGGGTAACTACCCGTGGACGGAGTGTCTTCGACCCCGAGCCGGTTCCGCGTCACCACGACCTTGACGTGGCGTCCTCGGAACGGTTCGCTTGTCGTCGAACGTCGCGTAGGCCGCCGGCAAGCTCTCGCCAACCGTGAGGCGCGCGACCCGCCCGTTCCGGAACCGAACGATGACCGAGGCGTTGGGCGAGTAGTCGAAGAGTAGCTGTCGGCACGTACCGCAGGGCGAAAGGACCCGATACCTCTTCCCCTTCCGCTTAACGGCGACCATCACCTCCATTTCACGGTCTCCTCGGGTCACCGCCGCCCCCATGGCCACCGGCTCCGCACAGGGGGTGTGGATGCCGTTGAGATTGAGCCCCAAGTAGACCATTCCGGAACGGGTGCGGACGGCCGCGGCCACCGTATGCCGCTCCCGATCGAATCCCCGCTCAAGGGCCCGCTTGGCCGCCCGCACGAGCGCCAAATCCCCCTGTCTCAACGGTCGGCCCTGGACTGCCATAGTGAGTCCCCACAGCCGTCGTTGCCCTTAATCGCACTGAACGTCGCTTGCGTTCGATGACTGCCCGAGGGAATCGTGGAGTCGCACGGAGCTACTCGCGTTAACCGGCACGTGAGAAGACCCACACGACTTCTACGCTCCCTATCACGCCGGGGCCCGCGCTCACGAAACCTGCGCCTCTTGGATTCCCTGCCGCGGACCACGCACGGAAGGGGGGCGTGATCATTCCGAGCGGATCTCGGCACGTGGCCGCGACCCGGCGGCTCGCCTCCATCATGTTCACCGGCATGGCAGGGGTTTCACCGCTCCGACTCCGATCGATGACGCGAGCGCCCTGAAGCTGGTACGGGAGCCGGAAGAGCTCGTTCGTCCCCTCTCCTCGACCCACCAAGGACGGGAGATCAAGTCGACGGGCGACGGTTTCCCGATGGAGTTCGACAGCGCCCTGAAGGCCGTCCAGTGCGCGGTCGACATCCACCAACATCGGCACGAGGACATCTCTCCACGGGGAGTTAACCCATCTGGGCACGGTGCCGGGAATCGCTAAGACGAGGCTCCAGCTGGCACAATTTCGACACCACAGGTGAGTTGCATGCGCTCCGCGCTGGACGTTACGAACGGATACCCGCCCCCTGGAATCAGGTAGCGGTTCCGTTCTTGCAAAGGGATGGTAGAGGCGGCGGTCACCACGACCGTAACCGAGGCGTTCGCGATCGAGCGCACCGCGGCGACGTCGCTGATCGTGACGGAACTGCCTTCGGAGAGCCCACCACCATCCTTCCGGACCGGACGGATCGAGGGGGGGTGTAGCATGCCGAAGCCCCGGATCGGGACCGTGGCGTCCTACTTCCTCTCCTACAACCTCTACGCCTTCGGGACCGGCCTGGTCGGGGTCTTCCTCAACCTGTTCTTCCTCTCGAACTACAGCTTCCTCGCCGTCCTCTACTTCCAGATCACCACCTATGCGACCGAACTGACGGCCTACCTCCTCTCGAGCTACCTCCTTCCCAGGTGGCGGCCGAAGCACCTCTACGTGCTCGGGCTCGCTCTGTCGGCGTTCGTCTTGGCCGACATGCTAGCTGCGAGCCGGATGGTCTCGAGCGCCTTCTTCTTCGGCGCCCTGTGGGGGACCGCGATGGGGGTGTTCTTCGCCGGGAACAACCCCATGATGCACGACATCACGCGGAACTCCAACCGGACCCCTTTCGTGGCGACGAACGGCTTCCTGACCGGGGTCGTGACCCTCATCGCGCCAGCCTCGGCGGGCGCCCTGATCGAGTTCTCGAATTTCACCGGAGTGCTCCGGTACCTTTGGGACTTCGCCATCACGGTGGTGCTCCTGCTGGTCTCCGCTCTCGTGATCCTCCGAACCCGGGGCGAGACCGACCATCGGATACGAGATCCTGGCGGAGCGGCCCGTCGACGCCCGGGGAGCGATTTCGCGAGGTTCCGGCTCTGCTTCGCGGCCTGGCAGCTCCTCGCGATCCCTGTCGGGATCCTCCTCCCGATCTATGTCTTCGAGGTCACGGGAAGCTACGTGGTGACCGGGTTCTTCGCCAGTTACACGATCCTCGTTTCGATCGTCGCGAACCTCTGGTGGCGCAACGGATTCCACCGGGAGGGCCGATTCACGCTCTATGCCGTGCTCGCCATCATCGCTTCCTCCGCCCTGCTCCTGGTGCGGTGGGATCCGCCGCTCGACGCGTTCGCGTTCGTCGGCGTCTACACATTGCTCTCGACGCCCCTCAACAACATGGTGACGGTCGACTTCATGGACCTCATCGACCGAAGCGGCGACCTCGACCGGGTACGGGTCTGGGCGGACCGGGAGGTCTATCTCGGAATCGGGCGGGCCGTCGTGCTGGGCGCGACGATCGTCATCTCGACGTACCTGATCCGGAACTCGATGGACCTCGTCCTCATTCTCCCGGTCCTCTCGCTATGTACGGTGAGCTATCTCGCGGTCCTGAGGCCGCGGTCCGCCACGGGGCCCGCACCGTTCCGCCCCCCGGAGGGCGCGGGCGCGGCCGCGGTCGGTCGCTAATGAGGCACGACCAGGTTCTTGTGGACGTCCAGGCCGACGAATGTCTCTTCCTCCAGGGAGCGCCTCCGAGGCGAGGACAAGAGGCGGGGCGGATGGGAACTGTCTCGCCTCGCGCGGAGGCTAACATGTCCGCGATTGCCGTTTCTTCGCACTACCCCACCCTCGGCGGAGAAGGACCGCCTCCAAGGCTGGGATTGGACCCGTTCCAGCAGGTCTCGACCCTAGGCCTGTAGGCCCGAGGCCCTAGCTCGGACCGTGGAGCATCCCCCCGTCTGCCCGAACTGCGAGGCCGTCCTAGACCTGAGCCACAGGAACGCGATCCCGGGTCTGGTCTACCGGAACGTGAGCTGTCCGCGGTGCGGGGCCCTATGCGTCCTGGAGGGGCCAGGGGCGGACGTCGCCTACAGGAGGGAGGGAATCGCCCTACACCAAGTTCGCGATTCCCGGAGACCATAGCGGTGGCCGTGGAAGCCCGGAGGTCCGGTCCAGGGACCGTTTCGCGGGGGCGGGGCACGCGAGGGGGCGCCACCTCAAGCCCCGATGCTGGGCGTGCGGCGACCCATCCCTGCCCGAAGAAGCGGTGCGCCGAGGCGCGCGCACGGCCTGACCAGGCCCCGCCCAAGGTCCGGGGAGTCCGGCTTACGGAAGAACCGTAATCTTCCCGGAGCGTCCGAGCGAAACCTGGGGCTTCCCTTTGTAGTCCCTGACCCATCCGTCGGTGATCTGGATCTTCATCCCGGCTTTGTACTTCGCGATGTCCTCGCCCCACAGCGTCAGCGTCGTGGTTCCGGTGGCATCCTGAATGGTGGCGTCGGCCACCGACGTGGTCCCGCGGGAGTTCGTGACTTCGCGGGGGGCGGAGATGGACACAATCGTCGCGGAGAACGTGGCGTTCTGGTTGGCGCGAATGCTTGCGATGTCGCCCATAGCGGGGTCGAGCAACCGAGGAGGGTTAATCCGCTTTGCCCAGCCCGTGATGAGTCGACCAACGACCATCCGCGATCTCCGCCCGCTCCTTCGGTGCAGATGTGCCCCCGCCGAGGCGTGGAAGACCTCCGCTGACAGGCTTGTTCGAGGGAGGGCCCCACGGGATGAGACGGCCGATTCTCGCGCTCTTGCGGTGGTCGGAGGTTAGAGCTCAGGTACGGCCAACCGTTCCACTCCGAGGGTCTCGCACTGGTGGATGGCGGAAAGCCTGGGCTCGACGCGGTCTCCCAGGATCGGACCATTGTCGGCCAAGTCAAGTCTCACAGGGGGACGGTCGCGGGGCGAAGGGCCAACACAGGAGGGTCGCAAGCGGCGGTCGTATCTCGGAGGCTCGTGGACAGGCCGTGACTCTCGGCCGCGAGCTTTCAGAGCAAAACGCCCCAGTTTCGTCCCTCTGCCGCCGCCCCGATGAGCTTGTTAGTTGGCAAGACGTGATCGGAACGTGTCTCGCACAGCTCGAGCCGGCGAAAGCTCGGAGGCGCCACCCGAAGCCGAAGGAAACGACGTCGTGAACGCCGAGCCGGACACCGGGCATTCCTTCGGGCCTCCCGACCCCGCAGGTCGGCGGACATGTCGTCTCTGCGGAGCCTCGGTCGGCCCCGAGACGACCGAGGCCGGGACGTGCCCCGAGCGCGAACGGATCCGGGCCGGGGCGCGACACGCGTTCGACTCGGGCACGTGGTACGACGGCGCGACCGGGAAACGAAGGTATTGAACTCGCTTCGCCGTTTCTGCGACCGCCCTTAGTGGGGTGCGCGAGGCCCAGCGCCACTCACTCCGCAGGTCGGGCAGGCTCGACGTGGTCTGCGGGTCGGCGCGCGGGCTTTCGGGGGCGACACCCTGACCGCACGGCACTCCAAGAGGCGTTGGCGTTCCCACGTCTCAGCGCGCTCGCCGGCGACGAAGTCGCGCCTTTCGCGCCGCTAGGAACCGCCGCGTAACGGCTTCGTCCCGGCGGAGAATCCGTCCGATCTCCGCGACCGGACGCGTATGTTGGTCAACCCGGAGGTCGACCCAGCGGTCGCTCCAGGCATCTGGAAACCATGGCTCGCGGTGGACGACGAGGATCGCTGAGGATTCCATGCCTCGTTTGTCTCCGCCGGCCTTCGCGCCGGCCATCAACGCCGAGTAGAGACGTTGAGCGAGAGTCCCGCGCTTCGATTCGAACGCCCGGACCATCGAAGGTACGACCTGGTCGTTCGCAAGGAGGTTGCCCTGGCAAGAGAAGCCATCTCCGGTGATGCTCCCGGCCCAGTCGATACACTTGGAGCCGGTCCACGAGGCGGCGGTCCCCCGCGCGTCCACGACGCCGAGCTGGCGATGCTCCCGCTTCGAGTCCGCCACCGTCAGCTTGCGCACGACCTCGGCCGCGGAGAGCCCCTTCTTCAGCGCGGCAATCCCGAGCGGACCGTATTGGTAGTTCGAGTCGGCTTGGGTGGCCAGCGCTCCTGCACGCCAGGACGCCCATGGAACGACGGCGCCGACGGACATCGGCTTGGTGGAGACTGCCACCCCCCAGAATCGCAGCTCCGGATCGCACGCCACGAGCGAAAACGTACCGTGCGCGTCTCGACCGTACATGGGACCGTGGAGGGACGTTAGGACTAAGACGACTTCGACGACCTGGGAGGAGGGGCTCGGCACCGAAAGGGCTGACGGACGAAACCAACCCGCAGCCCGTTCTTCCCCCATACGGGGGAAGAGGTTCGAACCCGACTCCTGAGACGCCGGCAGTGTGTCCAAAGGCGATGGAACCGTAGACCCCGAGTCGTTAGGAACGGGGCCTCTGGACCTGCCCTAGGTTGGAGAACGGTTCGGGAGATTCTGGACCCCCCGCGCCCACAGATCGTGTCCGTGGAGAATGTCAAGTCGACACTGAAGTGCTTCCTCACGACCTGGATCCTGACGCGAGGCGCGCGCATCCGATGATCAACCGCGAGGAAGGCGGCGCGAGACCGACGGGGCTCGCGGGTCTCGATACGGACTCTCACTCGATTGTCCTTGAGTCAACCGCTTTATATCGAACTATAGTCAAAACCTCGTATGCTACCGCGGGCCGGACTTCGTGGACCCCGACCCGGACGGATCCTGGGCCTCTACGCACTCTCGGTCATGGACCGGGAGGGGCCGGTCTACGGCTACTCGCTCGCGGACCGGGTTTCGGACCGGACCGACGGCGCATGGCGTCCTGGCGCGGGCGCGATGTACCCGGCACTCCAATCCCTCGTCGCGAGGGGATTTGCCCGATCCGAGCGACAAGGACGTCGACGGGTCTACGCGATCACGTCCCGGGGCAGGAAGGCCTTGGGGCAGATTCGTCAGCGGCGGATGGGGGGTCCCGGGGCGGGTCCGGATCTGGGGCTCCTGTGGTCGGAGATTGCCAGCCCGGGAGACCCCGGCCAACATCTGATTCGTCACCTCCACCACCACCTCGAAGCGATCAGGGAGTACCTCGAACGAGACCCGCAGATGAAGGCCGGTCGGGTCTCCCTGCGCGAGGAAGTCGAGGCCGAACTCCAGGCCGCGGAAACTCGCCTGAAGACCCTCGAAACTCGCCCTCGGCCTCCCTCCCGAGCGCGTCGACCCATGGAGGCAGCCCGTGGTTGAGGATGCGATCGTCGCGACCGGCATCACGAAGACCTACGGCCCGATCACGGCGGTCGACCACGTCGACCTACGCGTTCCCGGCGGAGGAATCTTTGGCCTTCTCGGCCCGAACGGGGCCGGCAAGACAACGATCATCAAGGTCCTGACGGGCCTTTCGGACCTGACGAGTGGGGAGGCCCGGGTCGCGGGCTTTGACGTGCGCCGACACCCGATGCAGGTCAAACAGCGGATCGGCTGGGTTGCCGCGGAGGTCATCCTCGACGACGACTTCTCGGGTTGGGAGAACCTCTGGCTCCAGGCGAAGTTCCAGCGCCTCTCCGATTGGCAGGGCCGGGCGAAGGAACTCCTCGCCTATTTCTCCCTCGAGGATCGCCAGAAGGACAAGGTCTCGACGTTCTCGACCGGGATGCGCAAGAAGCTCGAGATCGCCCTCGCGCTCCTCCACGAGCCTCAGGTCATCTTCATGGACGAACCGACGATCGGACTTGACCCGGGGACCCGCCGAATGCTCTGGGAACTCATCACGGGCGTCAACCGGGAGTACGGGATCACCATCTTCCTCACGAGCCACTACATCGAAGAGGCGGACGCGCTCTGCGGCCTGGTGGGGATCATCGACCAAGGCCGGATTGTGGCCTTGGGAACTCCGACCGACCTGAAGGCCAAGGTAAGCGGCGATTTCATCGAGATCGAGACCGGCGAGACGGTCGACGAGGGGCGATTGCGTTCGGTCCCTGGGGTCCAGGAGGTGCGCATCCAGGGGACGACCTGGATCCTCAAGGTCACCCGGGCGGAGGAGGTCCTGCCCCGCCTGTTCGATACGCTGACGCCGGACCTGATCCGACGGATCAACGTCGAGAAGCCGAGCCTCGAGTCCGTGTACATGGAGCGCACGGGAAAGCGGATCGACCAGGCCGATTCCGGGGTCCACGATTACCGCAAGTTCTACGCCAACGTTCGGAGGGCGCGACGATGAGGCACGAGGCCGAGAATGTCGCCCTGTTTCCGCCGAAGGACGCTCTCCCCGCGGTCCCGCAGGTCATCCACCGGGTCCCTCAGGGGAGCCAGTTCGCGGGCCTGTACTCGCGGGAGCTCTTGCGGACTTTCCGCAACCCGTGGGTCCTCGTGATCACCATCGTGCAGCCCTTCATGTGGCTCGCCTTCTTCGGGTCGAGCTTCGCCAACGTGCCGCTCGCGGACCTCGAAGCTCTCCTGCACATCCACATCCAGAGCTACCTCCAGTTCCTGCTCCCCGGGGTGCTCTCGACCTCGATGCTCACGGTCGGCATGTTCGGCGCGATGAGCACGATCCAGGACAAGCGCTTCGGTTACATGAAGCGAATTTTGCTGACGCCCACGAGCAAGACGACGGTGTACCTCGCCAAGGCGCTCGGCTCGGCGACCCGGGGCCTCGTCCAGATTCCCGTGATGGTCGTTGCAGCCCTCGCGTTCGGCGTCCACATCTACGGAGGTCCGCTCATGTGGGCGGGTTGGACCCTTAGCCTCGTCTTCCTCGCCCTCGGTTTCTCCTTCCTGTTCCTCGCGGTGACCGCCTCCAGTACCGATTGGCAGACCCCGGGCGTCATCTCGAACTTCCTCATGATGCCCCTGATGTTCGCGAGCGGGGCCCTCTTCCCGTCGGCGAATTTCCCGAACTGGATGGCGACGATCGCCAACTGGAACCCCGTAACCTACGCGGCCCTGTTCGGACGCGGAGTCGTCGTGAACGGAACGGCCAATTGGCTCTACCTCGGTTACGTCGCGATCTTCGCGGGCCTGATGGCGCTGGCAGGCACCCTCGTTGCTCGGAAGTACCTCAAGGTCGAGTAGGCGAGCTCGGAGAGGCCCGCCGCGCGAATCCCGCCCCTGAGGCGGGGAACGGCGCCATCCCGCAAGGTTCGCGTGCTGCGCGACCGCGAGCTTGGGTGGATGGCGCGCGCGTTCAATGCCCAACCGCGAGGAGCCGGGGGGGGTTCCGGTCGGGCCTGAGGGCTCTCCCTGGTGACGCATCCGAGAACCCCGGAAGGAGGACGGATCTCCGTGCAAGCGTCGTCCTGTTGGCGTGGATGGATCCCTTGCGCGATCGTCATCTCGTTCCGCAAGAATGGCTCGGAAGCCCAATCGTCTCGACCATCGCGGCTCCAAAGGGTCCCAGGGTTCGATGTCCGCGAGCCGTTCCGTCGAACGGACTGGTGGGTACCGTTCGGGTGTCGTCCGGATTGGATGGGCTTATTCAGTAATCGACGCATGGCGCATGCACGGGCCCTTGCAAATGGACAGCTTACACCAAGCCGGCGCACGGAGCCTTCCAAGACTGCCCCCTGCGCAGGCGCCGGTCGGTCTGGTCCTTAACATCATGCATTTCGCGCTCCACGACGGACCGGGAATTCGAACGACGGTGTTTCTCAAGGGGTGTCCCCTGCGCTGCTGGTGGTGTCACAATCCCGAGAGCCAATCCCCCGAACCGGAAGTGATCTACTTTGAGGAACGCTGCATTCGCTCGGGCGACTGCGTCCGCGCGTGCCCCCACAACGCGCTTCATCTCGACCAGCAACGACTCATCCACGACCCCCGTTTGTGCCAGCATTGCGCGGAATGCGTGAGTGCCTGCTCGACCGCCGCGCGTCAACTCGCCGGCCGCTGGATGACCGTACCTGACGTGCTGACCGAGGTCTCGAAGGACCAGGTCTTCTTCGATGAGTCCGGGGGTGGCATTACCGTCTCCGGCGGTGAACCTCTGATGCAGGCGGCGTTCGTGGAATCGCTGCTCGCGGCCTGCCGGGCCCGGGGAATCCGGACCGTTCTCGACACCTGCGGATGGGCCGATCCGAGCGTCCTACTCAGGGTCAGCGAGAACGTCGATCTGTTCTTCTACGACCTGAAGTTGATGGACGGCGAAAGACACCGGCACTTCACCGGCGTGAAGAACGACGTGATCCTGCGGAACCTGAAGATGTTGGCCGAACGCGGAAGCGCGGTGGTCGTCCGCCTTCCCGTCATTCCTGGAGTGAACGACGATAACGACAACATGAACGCGCTTTCGGAGTTTCTCCTTCCCTCGGGTCTTCGAGAAATCGATCTTCTCCCCTACCATCGACTGGGAAGTGACAAGTACCGCAGGCTGCACCAGTCCTACGGGATGGAGGGGGTCGTCCCGCCCTCGGACGCGCAGATGGAAGCCCTTGCGGCGCGCCTGAGGCGGGACGGGTTCACGGTGCGAATCGCGGGCTGATATGAACGAACGCGTGAGTCGGCTGAGGCAAGCGACCCTCGACACAAGACCTCGACTCTCCATCGACCGTGCGGCGCTCCTTACCGAGTTCTACCGGGAGGACAGAACCGCCTCCGTTCCGATCCGCCGAGCTCGCGCCCTTCAGCACCTGATGGAGAACGAGGAGATCTACCTTGGAAAGGACGAATTGATCGTGGGCGAGCGCGGGCCCGAGCCCAAGGCGGCCCCCACGTTCCCGGAACTGTGCTGCCATAGCCTCGACGACTTCGAGGTCCTGAACTCGCGCGAGAAGATCCCCTACCTCGTGGATGACCACGCCCGTCAGGTGCAGAAGGAGGATGTGATTCCCTATTGGCAGGGTCGCTCGATGCGCGACCTGATCTTCGCGGAGATGACCCCGGAATGGAAGACCGCCTACGAGGCGGGCATCTTCACCGAGTTCATGGAACAACGTGCTCCCGGACACACCGTGTTAGGCGACGTCATCTACCGCAAGGGCCTGCTGGACCTGGAAGCCGACGTCGCCGGCGCCTTGTCTCGCCTGGACTGCTTCAACGACCCGGAAGCGTCCGCGAAGAGGGATGAGCTGCGGGCCATGGCAATCGCGGCGGACGCCGTCATCCGATTCGCGGAACGCCACGCCGAAAAGGCGGAGGAACTGGCCCGGGCGGAGGCCGAGCCGGGCCGTCGTGCGGAATTACGCAGGATCGCCGAGGTATGCCGCCACGTACCGGCCCACGCTCCGCGGGACTTCTGGGAGGCGGTTCAGGCCTATTGGTTCACCCACCTGGGCGTGGTGACCGAGTTGAACACCTGGGATTCCTTCTGCCCGGGGCGCTTCGACCAGCATCTGGATCCCTTCTATCGAAAGGGCCTCGAGGAAGGCACCTTGACCCGAGACAAGGCCAAGGAACTGCTCGAATGCCTCTGGGTCAAGTTCAACAATCAACCGGCCCCCCCCAAGGTCGGTGTGACCAACGCGGAAAGCGGCACGTACACGGATTTCGCCAACATCAATAATGGCGGATTGAAGCGCGACGGATCGGACGGGGTGAACGAGGTCACCTATCTGATTCTGGATGTCATAGACGAGATGCACCTCTTGCAACCCTCCTCGAACCTCCAACTCAGCAAGAAGAATCCGGATGCGTTCCTGAGGCGAGGCCTGGAGATCGTACGCCAGGGTTGGGGACAGCCCTCGGTCTTCAACGCGGACATGGTCGTGGAGGAGTTGTTACGGCAGGGAAAGTCCGTGGAGGACGCGCGGTGCGGCGGGACCTCGGGCTGCGTCGAGACCGGCGCCTTCGGAAGGGAGGCTTACATCCTCACGGGATACTTCAATCTCCCCAAGGTACTGGAGATCACCCTGAACAACGGAGTGGACCCGCGCACCGGAAGGATGGTCGGAATCGAGACCGGCCTCGCGCGCTCCTTCTCGTCCTACGAGCAGTTGTTTACCGCGTTCCGCCAGCAGCTGCACTATTTTGTCGATGTCAAGGTGCGGGGTAACCAGGTCATTGAGCGGCTGTATGCGAACTACATGCCGGCCCCATTCCTCTCCCTGCTCGTCGACGACTGTGTCGGGAAGGGCAAGGACTACAACAACGGCGGCCCAAGGTACAACACCACCTACATCATGGGAGTGGCGCCGGCGACCTGCACCGACAGTCTTGCCGCGATCAAGTTCCACGTCTTCGACCGCAGGACCTTGACCATGGAAGAGTTGCTGGAAGCGCTGGCCGCCAACTTCGTGGGCCAGGAGAAGTTGCGCTTACGTTTGTGGAACAAGACACCGAAGTTCGGGAATGACGATGACTATGCGGATGCCCTTCTCGTGGAGGTGTTCAACGCCTTTTTCGATGAGGTGGATGGCCGGAGAAACACGAAAGGGGGATTCTACCGGGTAAACTACCTATCGACGACTTGCCACGTCTATTTTGGTTCGGTGACCGGGGCCACGGCGGACGGACGCCGTGCCGGGGAGCCTCTTTCGGATGGTATCTCGCCCGTTCAGGGGGCGGACCGCAACGGACCCACCGCCGTCGTCAAGTCCGCGGCCAAGATGGATCATGCCCGTACCGGAGGGACCCTGCTCAACCAGAAGTTCACGCCCCAGCTCTTGAAAGGAGAGGACGGACTGGGCAAAGTGGCGGAGCTGGTCCGTTCCTACTTTCGCCTGGGTGGACATCACATTCAATTCAACGTGGTCACGGCGGCCACCCTGCGCGCCGCGCAAGCGGAACCCGAGAAATACCGCGACCTGATCGTGCGAGTCGCCGGCTATAGCGATTACTTCTGTGATCTGACCCGCGCCTTGCAGGATGACATTATCGCGCGCACCGAGCACGAAACGTTCGCGTCGGCCATCCCGCCAACGACCCCGGCGTGAGGGAACTCGATCGGGCCGCCCCCCAGCTAGGGCGATTGGCTCGCAGCGCCCCCTGAGGTGAGTATTTCCTCGAACCGAGAGACTTGCAATACGAACCCTCTGCGATTCCCCGCGACCGACATTGGCCCGGGTGCAGGACTCTCGAGTCGTTGCTCAGATGGTGCACCGTCGATTGAACCTTAGACACTGATTCACTAGGAGTCTAGACATGATGGTTTCCGCCCCGGCATCGGCGATACCTATCATGTCCACCTTCTGAACCGGACGAAGAACGCCCGTCGGTTGCCGCCGTCCGCTTACCTCGGGGGAGCGGGGGGTTCCCATGCTCGAACTGCCCGAGCTTGCGTGTCAGAGGTCCTCGTGCCGCGGCGGTTGAACACGCTTGCAAACGGCGCGTCTTCACCGTTCCGAGGCTCCCTTAGAGGCGCCTTCGCTCGAATGCCTGAGGTAGAACATTACTCCTGACGAAATCCGAATCTCCCGGGCCACCGGGGCGGCTTACGCCCGACGGAAGGCGCACCCGCATACCAATGGCGAGCGGGTTCGATGGGGCCGGCCGACGAAGGATGCGGTCAACCTCGGCGCTTCTTGACGAACACCTGATGCGAAGCACTGCCGAGGACCGTTCCACACCAGCCGCAGTAGACAACTGTGACCCCGCCGAACCTGGTCTGGGGGGTATGGTCCCATAGGACGTCGGTCTGCGGGTTCAGCTGATGCTTGCAAGACGGGCACGAAGGAGGAGGCGCCTCAGGGACGGCCATGATGAGGTCGAGGGCCGGGTGTGGAGAAAAGGCTACCTCCGCCCACGCCGAGGGACTTGGTAGCTGGCGGAATCGGGGCGACCTCGCCCGGCCCATCCCTCGTCCGAAATCCGTGGACCCGGGAAGGATGGCTCCGTCGCCCCTCGCCATGAGCGACACGGAGCCGATGCTCGATCGGCCCGAAATCACCACCCTCGGGGGGTCCTGAACCTGACCGTCACGGGCGCGGCCTTCGTGTCGTAGATTCGCACCAGACCGGGCAGCTCCGCAAGGGCCAGCCCGGTGCCGCGCTACGGAGCTCCCCTTGATCTTCGGAAACCCCCCGTAGGCAGGTCCGCCTTGAGACCGTCCCAAGAGAAGGGGTTCTCTCGATCAAGTCACCTTTCTCTCACGGGAAACCGGCTCCCTAGGGAGCCGCATTCTCTCTCGGACGAACGGCCGGTCCCGACCCAGGCCACCCGAACCTTGAAGGGGAAGAGGTCGCGAGGAGTTACCGTACCCTCGTCATTGGTTGCGCTTGCGCTCCTGCTCGTAGATCTCACGGATTATGGCCACGACTAGAGCCCGGGCTCCCCACAGTATCAGGAAGCCGGCGACGCCGACGGCAAGGATCACGACCGCGAAGTGGAGACCGAGCAGATGGTGCCCGACCCAGCTGCTCGGCATTGGCATCCCTACCCGGCCAGCATATGGAATCACTCACAGACTTTTCAACCCAACGGCGCGATCCCACCTTGGAGGAGCCGGCTCCCTGGGGACGAAATGCCTCCTCGTCAAGCCACAATCCGAGCAGGTCAGGGTAGGCCTCGCCCGAGAGGCTGACGTCCGAAGAACCCGGCCGTGCTTGTCCCATGCTTCCCGATGATCACCGTCGCCGACGAGCCGCGCGAGATTAATACCGCGGACGCGCGTTTCGAGCCGGCCCGAACCGTGACGACCCGTGAGTCGAACGTCCCTGTCGACGTCTCCCTACTCTCAGGGTTCTCCTATGCGTGCCGCCCCGGCTGCGGCCTCTGTTGCTACGCCGAGCCCCTCGTGGCTCCCGCCGAGAAGGCGGCTCTGGTGCGGATCATCCCCGAAACGGAGTTCGTCACGCGAGGTAGATACGAGTTCCTCCGGTCGCACCCGGACGGAGGCGCGTGTCGCCTTCTCGACGGGAGCCGTTGCCTCGCGCATCCTGCCCGGCCCTCGCTGTGCCGCGAATTCCCCCTGACCGCGCATGTCGGGGTCCGGGTTCAGGCTACGGTAGTGCTCAGCTGCCCGGGGGTCGACCTCTCGCCCCTTCACGGATACGATGGCCCCGAACGGGAGACAGCTCCCCGAGGCTTCGATACCGAGCTCGCCGCGCTCCAAGCCCGCGCCGACGGAAGCGTTCGACGCCTCATGGACGCCGGCGGAAGGCGTCGGCGCCGGATCGAACGCGCCCTCACGGCCGGGGGGAGATGGCACGAGGAGGAGGAGGTCCGGCGCCGGCTTCGCGAGAAGATCCCGACTCCCGTCGCGGACGATTTTCCGGTCGAGGATCCCCCGTCCCGGCAGGATGGCCTGGCGCTGCTCCCGCTCTTCTTTGACGGTCGTGCCGGCCCCGCAGCCCTTGCACGCGAAGCCGGGGGATGGGAGCTGGTAGAGTTAGATCCGGCCGGGGGCGTCAGAAGATCGTTCGGAGTCGCGCCCCCGCCCGGCCGTCCCCCCGCGCTATCGGACGACGCCGCTCGTACCCTGGAAGGCTATCTGCGGTACTGGCTCGAGCGCGACCTGCTGTTCGGCGGAGTCCACCTCGCGATGCTCGAGGAGGGCGAAGGATCCGTCACGGACCACGTAGCCGCCGAGTTGCGTTGGATCGCGGCAGTGACTCTGTCCCGAGCCCATGTTCTCGCCGTCCTCCGACACGGGAACAGAGACCGGCTCTCGGACGATGATGTGCGCGATGGCCTCCGGGCCACGGACCAGGACCTCCTCGACCGCGCGACGTGGGGAACCCGGCTCTAACCGGTGAGACCTCGCAGGGCATCCACGTCGGGGCCAGGGAGCTCTCGAGCGTCGCGCCGAGGCGAAGACCTCAATCCTTCTGGGGGTTTGTTTGGTGAGCCGCTTGGAACTACTCGAGCTGTGAACGGAGCAGAACGGCACGATAGCCGCACGGGACGTCGACCAGCATCACGGGCTCGGAACCCCCAAACCGTGAGGGATCGGTCGTGAACACAAGGTGCAGATCGATGGCGATCCTCTCCATGCCGGTCCGTAGCTCCTCGGCGAATCGGGTCAGGTCTCGGGACCGGCCCTTTGCCGGGAGAAGATGGAGCTGCCCCTCGTTCAGGGAGATGTTGACGTCGACGAACTGAGCATAGACGTTGACGAAGATGTCGGGCTCGTGGAGCTCGAAGTGGGATCGGAAGAGCTCGGTACCGAGCACGACGTCACGAACGGCCGAATAGACTCGAAACTTCAGCCGCTCCCGGCCCTTGATGACCCTTTCCTGCTCTCGCCGAGCCCGCTCCTCCGGGTCCACGGTGGTTCTCCGCGACCGGCACTTCGCCGCGGTCTATAGACGCTCGGGTCGAAGAGGATGGGTTGGCAAAGGAGGGCCTTCGTTCGTTGACCCACCCCCACCGTGAGGCCGCGGCGTCGTAGACGCGCGGCTCGAAGTTGCACCTGCCGAGGAACATCTCGGACGGAACCCGCCGTCCTGACCGGCGCGGCAATCCGTCCACCGCGGGACGGTACCCGCCCTCGACGGTGGCGTTGTTGGCGGTCCTCCATCGAGGCCACGGCGTGTGGGGTTCGCAGCGTGGCCGCGGCCGCGCAGATGGTTAGCCTTCGATTTCGACTCTTCTGGACCCGTCCGATGCGATAGGCCAAGGAGCGTGGCCCGGTCTGCGCGTGGCGGAGATGCCCTTCCCTCGGAGAACCTTCTCGACGTGCGCCATAGCCAGATCCCAGCTCTCCCGCCCATAGCCCATGCGATCACCCCGCCGCTCGATAGGACCACGAAAGCGGAGGATCCGACCCCGTGTTCGGGACATTCGGGCTCCCGGCCCCCCCTGCGGGTGGGACCCGGGCGATGCGGTCAACTCACCGTCGCAGCTTGACCCCATCCGGACCCTCGGTGGTAAGTCCGGATTGGGCACATTGCTGCAGGATGCGATCCAGTCCTGCCAAAGAAATCCGGTGCCCGCGACGCTGCAGTTCTTCGAGGATCTCCTGCGGCGGCAGAGGGCCGGGTGACGCCCCGAGGATGGAGAGCACCGCGCCGAGCAGACCCGCGGGGATGCCGATCATGGGAGACCACCAGCGCGTTGGTCTCCTTTAGGAACCGGACCGGCCCCGAGGTGGGGATTCGGGCCCGTGACCTTCACCGGAATGGGATGGGCCCCCCTCGGACCGTTGCACACACCGGTGCTAAACGCTCGAGCACGGGTGCGGGCCATCGACGACCCACGCTAGCGTCGGTCTGCCAGGGCCGAGAGATAGCTAGTGAACAGATGTTCGGCCGAAAACGGCAGTTGGGTCGGAAGGAGCGTGAGGGCGGGTCCTAAAGCGATGTCTCCGTAGACATCCCCGGAACCGGGCGCGGTAGGGGGCCGCAGGTCGAGCGCCCGTCGTGCCAGCGAAGCCCAGTGGGTGAGTAGGACCTCATACTTGCCCGCCGTCGCGACTTCTAGCGTGGCGACGCCTTCGCCGACCAGGTCCGTGGACCCGGGATACAACAACAACGCGGCGGAGTTGGTGAGCTCCCTCGCCCTGTCCGCACGGAGGGTGGCCAGGTGGTCGCTCTCGCCCATGATGACGTCCACGAGGTACCACGCCCTGAGATGCCGCTCAAGATCGAAACCGGACGGCAGCCCATGCGCGAAGGCCAGGTCGATCAGTGTTAGCGACGTCGCGAACGTCAAAGACTTTGCAAGGCGATCCTGCCAGACGATGTCGGGGTAGGGGGCCGGCAGGAGCGCGGCCCGCGACCGAATCTCGGGAATCGGTGGTCGAGGCCCGCGAAGCAGCGCGGAAAGGGCTTGGCCCCGAGCGAAGAGATTGACGTCCTCTCGGAGGGCGGGAGTGACCCTCTTGAAGTGAGCCGCACCGCGTAGGAGCCCGCGAAGGACGGCGACCATCTCCAGAGCGAGTTCACCGGACGGCGGAGCGAACTCCCCAAATTGTCTCCTCACAAGGGAGGCATTTGCGGCAGTCTGAGAGTCCTCGACGAAGAGGCCGGCGAACACGGCGGCGAACGATCTTTCGACGGCGTCGGCCGGAACTCGGCCGTCGTCGACTAGGTCATCGAGTAACTGGGCCAGTCCGAAGTGGACCAGTTTGGCTGCCCAAGCGGCTTCCTTCTCCTCAGGGGTCATCCAGGCCCTGACGAGATCGGTCAGCAGAAGGATCGACACGTAGCGATAGCTTGACTCGGATCGACGAAGGAGAGAACTTGGGATCGCCGGATGGTTGCGGACCAGGTCGTTGAGGGCTCGCGCGTACGGCGCGGGTTCCCTGCACGTCCTCAGATCTTCGGAGATCAGCCGCAACCTTGCTGCGACACCGAGCAGGTTCCGGCCGAAGGAGGGGGTTTCCGCGAGACTTTCGGCCAAACCCGCCAATTCGGTAGAAGATACTATCAGCCGCTCGAAAACCTCGGCCGGGCCTGCCTTTCCATCTCGGCCGAGGGTAACCCCGCCAGCTCGGGCGGAAGATGCCGAATCCGACGGCTCATCCATCGAAAGGAAGCAACCTCCAACTCCTTGGCAGAACTTCGTTGTGGACCACGATACCATGTATAAACTCCGTGGGCGGGTAGGGTTCACAGGACCTGGGATCCAATCTCCGAGAGGTTGCTCCGAACCCGTGGATTTGGCAAGTCCGAGGGGCTCATCCTTCCCAGGCCCTGTGTAAGGTGCCCGCACGCTCCTCCGGTCGGTCATCGACCCCGCGTGGTGATCAGGAAACTCGCGCGGGGCGCGGATGGAGGCGGCGGTGAAATACCAATCCTCAATCGGAGGGACCATGGGTGGAGCCGCGGGCCTGACGGAACCGGGTCTTTCCCAGTTCCATGAACTGGCGAAGTACTACGACGCCATCAACGACTGGAAGGATTACCGCGGGGAATCCGAGCGCCTCGAAGCCATCGCGCGGCGCTTTGGCCGTCCAGGGAGAACGACATGGCTGGATGTCGCGTGCGGGACGGGTCGGCACCTCGAGTTCCTCCGTCAGAGGCATGCCACCGTGGGGGTCGACGGCAGCCGGGAAATGCTCCGGTTCGCCCGACGCCGCTTGCCGGGCGTTCGGCTCGTCCTCGGGGATATGCGTGCTTTCCGCCTGAAGCGCCGGTTCGACGTCGTGAGCTGTCTCTTCAGCGCAATCGGGCACCTGAGGACGAAGGAGGACGTCCGAACGACGTTCGCCAACTTCGCCCGTCACTTGAACCCCGGGGGAGTCGCGATCGTGGAGCCTTGGATCGAGCCCGCGGCGTTCCGACCGTGGGCGATCCATCTCCGGACGCACGAGAGTCCTGCCGTCACGGTCGTCCGTTGTGCATTCTCGTCACGTCGGGGAAACCGTTCGATGATCCACTACCACTTCCTTATCGGGGAGCCCGGTCGCGATATCCGGTACTACGAAGAGACCGATGCGGGATTGCTGCTCTCGCGCGAAGAGCTTCTCCCGCTCATGAGAAGCGCGGGCCTGCAGGCCCGCTTCCTCGTCCGCGGACTTATGCCCGGTCGCGGGTTGCTCGTCGGAGTCAAGGCCGGATTGGGGCAGGTCGCGTAACGCGCGCGCCCCTTCGGGAGCTGGCGGGGCCACGAGCGCACCCCTCCGTTTCCCCTCCCCCACGAACTGCGTCAGTTCATCGACGGGCCTTAGTTCCCGGTTCCTTCCCTTCGACGCGAGCGAGGTCGCGCTGGCAGGAGGACGAAAGGGTTGGGTTCGGTGAGAGGAGCGTCCCCCCATGGAATCCATGCCTGGGAGGGCTCTCCTCGGAAGTCGTCGTTCGCACGTCCCCCAGGTGGACCGGAAGGGTGGGGTGCAGGGCGTTCGGGTCGTACCCTCGTCACGTGGAAGGCTCCCGAAGGCTCCCCAGGAGCTACCGTTTCTCTCCCCGGGGATGGTGGGCCGTCCCCAGGGATCGAGACCCGTTCTCCGGGGCCTTGAGGAGGAGGCACGTCGAGCGCGGAGCGAGAGCATCGGCCCGGTTTCAGGGACGGACCAAGAGAGCGTCGATGCGCGGACGCCAAGGAGAAGAGTCGGTCGTCCGGAGCGCTCCGTCCCGCCGAGCCTACGCTGGCCCATCGGCCCTTCGGCCTTATCGTTCGGGATTCGGCGGCGTGGAGAGGGCCTGTTCCAAGGCGGCGACCCGGGGAGCGAAGTCGGGGCGGTGGTCGAGCAGGCCGCTCGCGCGGGCCTCCGCGAGCCGCGCCCGGGCTCGGGGGTCGTCCCCACGGTCGTGGGAGAGCTGGGCCATGCGCAGTAAGATCTCCGAAGCCTCGGACGGCAGGTGGAGCTTGAACGCGAGGTTGAGCGATTCCTGGTAGTTCGCCTCGGCCGTGTCGAACGAACGGTCCGCGTGGGCGATCATCCCCCGAGTCAGCACGATCTGTTGGTCGGCGAACCCGTCGCCGATGGGGGCGCTGACCTGAATGGCCCGCTCGAGCGGCGGCCGGGCCAACTCCGGATGCCCCAGCTCCGCCTGCAATTGGGCGAGGTTGATGTAGCAGTAGCTGATCCACCGGGGAGAGCGCGAGCGCTCGGCTGCCTCGATCGCGGGCGCGAGGTCCTTGAGCGCATCGTCGGTGCGCCCCGCCATCCACTCGAGCACCGCACGGTTCATCAGCACACGGGCCCGGGCCCCGTCATCCCCTCCCTCGGCGAACAGGTTCGCGGCCCGCGCGTAGAGTTCGAGGGCGGGCTCGAGACGCACCGGACCCGCAGGCACCATCAGGTTGGCCAGGTCGATCAGGGCATGTCCCAGCTCGATGGGGCTTCCCTCGTGTTCGGCGATCTCGAGCGCGGCCCGTTGGTGCGCCTCCGCCCGTCGTAGATCGCCCTGGCGCATGTAGACCACGCCGAGCACGCGGTGCACGGCCATCCGGTCCATCATCGTCCCGACCACCGTCAGGTAGCTCCACGCTTCCGTGGCGAGCACTTCCGCGCTCGGGTACTCCCCGCGTCGGTACCGGGACTGCGCGAGTCCGATCAGCGCGCGTCCGAGCTCGAGATCGTGGCCGGGATGGGACCGGGTGAGCCTGACGGCTTCGTCAAGCACCTCCTCAGAACGGCGGAGGTCGCCCAACTCGGTCAAGAGCCGTCCCTCCTCGGTGAGAAGCCGCATCTCGACGCGCAGGTCTCGCTCGGGCCGCCGGCGTTCCGCTTCGAGCGCGCGGGCGAGATAGGTGACGGCGGTATCGAACGCGAAGGCACGGGTCGCGCTCTGAGCCGCCGCGACATTGTACTTGACCGCGCGGTCGTTGTCCCGGCCGAGATAGAACTGCCGCGCGAGCTCGGAGTCGCCCGCATGGCCCTTCGCTTCGAGAGCCATGCCCGCCTTCCGGTGCAGGATCCCCCGCCGCGTTTCCGTCAGGCCGGCGTAGACGTTCGCCCGCACGGCCTCCGTGACGAACTCGTAGACGTCGTCTCCCTTCTTCCGGAGCAGGCCGTTCTGGACCAGACTGTCAAGGCTCTGGGTGATGCGTTCCACCTCCAGGCCTGCCACGGCTTCGAGGTCGGAGAGTGCGAACTCCTTGCCGAGTACGGCCGCGTACGTCAGCACCCGTCGGTCGTCCTCGCCGAGCGCCCGGACTCGAGAAACGAGGATTTCGGTCACATCCCCACCGTCGGTGGACAGGCCGCGCCTCGCCGTCGATCCGGAGCCCGTGACCGTGCGAACCAGCTGCTCGATGAACAACGGGTTCCCTTCGGTCTGAGCGTGCCAGCGCAAGATGTCCTGCGGATCCGGAGCGGAGTCGCCCAGAATCCAGCGCACGAACTTCGTCACCTCGGGCACGGTGAGCGTCCTCAGGGACATGGAATGGAACGCCGGGGGGCGGTTCAGGGTCTCGAGCTGGGTCCGCGTTCGCTCGGGGACTTCGGCGCCCGCGCCGACGGTAGCCACCACGACCGCAGGGGTATCGGGCAGGTCGAGGGCGAATCGCCACAGGAACTCGAGCGACGAGGTATCGGCGAGATGGAGGTCGTCGATCGCAATGAGAAGCGGTCGGTCCCGCGCGAGGTTGCGGAAGTGCTCCTCGACCCGTGCGAGCAGCTTCTCGCGACCAGCCCGGACGCCCTCGATGGTGGTGCGTCCGCTCGGAGCGAGGATCCGCTCGAGGTCGTCCTCCGCGACCGTCGTCTGCGGCAGGGCGCTCGGTGTCCGGAGACGGGCGGAGGCCGCCTCCCCGAGCGGCGCGAGAAAGACGGGCAGCGGGAACGTTCCCTCGGCGTCCGCGGGCGTCCCCCTATCGTCCTCGCTCATGGATCCGAGCAGGTCGCGGACCAGGGAGAACGGCGGCGGCAGCTCCTCCGGGAGGGCCCGCCCCGACAGGATGCGGAACTCGCGGTCGATCCCCCGGTCCACTACCGCACGGAGAACGTGGGTCTTCCCCGCTCCACCGGCGCCGACGAGAAGGAGTCCCTGACCATGCCCCTCCTTGGCCTGGGCGAGCAGCCGATCGACTTCCTCGAGGATTTCCTCGCGTCCGAACAAGGGGGCGGAGGAAGCGGGGCGCGGTCCCCGGGCGCCCACCATTGGAAGAGTAAGCTCGACCGTGCCTTATAATCCTCGTTGGTCGGAGGAACAGTTTCCTGGTTGCGGGATGAGACTTCTTCCGTTTCAGAGGTGCCCCTCGGGGGGAAGGTGTTCGACTCGATAACCCGAGGTGATCTCACAGAGCGCGGGGTTCTCCGCGGGCCGGTCGCATCCTTCCGCGTCGAGAGAGGCCCTTTCGAGGCAGGGGGCACGCGACGGATCGCAGCCGGTCCGACGGCCTCACCTCCGACCAAGGAGGCCGGGTGCGGACGGGTTCGACAACCCGTGAAGGCCGCGTTGGGCCAGGACCGCCTCGGCCGAATCCGGTCTCTTCAGTTCAAGCTGCGGACCGGCACGACGGCGACCGGCTCGAGCTCGCCGAGTTGATTCCGCAAGGGCGGGCCCCCGAGCCTGACTACTTAGACTAGGTAATCCTCACGACGGTCGGACCGTGACGACCCGGACGGAATTGGTGGCCTTCTACCGGCGTTCCGAGGACTTTCGTCGTTATTCCGCCGAAAGCCACGAAGCCCTCCAACGCCTACGAAAGGTCCTTCGCGACGACGGACGCAACTTCGGTCGTTCCCTGCTTGACCTGGGTTGCGGAGGCGGTGCGCTGGCTCGGCTGTACGAGGGTCGTGGACGAAGATACGTCGGGATTGACACCAACTCCGACATGATTCACGAGGCCCGGAGGAGCGCCCACGCCCGCGGCTCGTCCGCGTCGTTCCTGCTGGCCGATGCTCGGCGAGTCCGGCTGGTCGGGAGATTCGACACCGTGGTCATGTTGGGGAACGCCCTTTCCCATCTCACGACCCAGGACTTCCTTCAGGTGCTGCGGAGGCTTTCCGGCCATCTGCGGCCCTCGGCTCGATTCATCGTCGATTATCGAGACACCGTCCAGCTGTTCTTCGATAGGAAGTGGGGCAGGCACTACGTTCAACACAAGGGCAGCCACCGCGTGGTGAGCACCACCCGAGGAATCGATCTGAGACGCGGGGAGGTTCTGATCGTTTCCCGAACGGACGGGGTACGAGGTTCGGTCCCCCATTCTCAGACGATATGGTCTCCGTTCGTGCTCGAGCCGCTGATGGCCTCCCAAGGGTGGAGACTCGTCCACCGCACACCGGAGCGTCACTGGTCCGGGTGGCGCGATGTGTACCAGTATGAGTGCATCGAAGTGCGTCAGGACCGGGGAGGCGGGACACGTCGTGGGAAAAGGACGCGCAAACAGAGCGCGCCGGACTCGCCCCCAACCCGTATTTCCGCAGCACGGACCCATTTCTGACCAGGGAGTCCTCTATGGGGAGGGCTAAGAGCCCGCTCCGCCAGAGGCAGCCGGGTCGATCCGTGCGTTCCACTCGCGTTGCAGTTGATCCGGGGGATAGGGTGGACTCCGAGAATCGTGCGCCTTCGGGCCTCGATGCCCGTCCCGGAAGGATTTACGGCCTTGAAGACCTCTGCAACGCGTGAGCGAGATCATCACCGGGCTGCACGCCATAACAATTCACATTCGAGATGCCCTGAAGGCAAGGACATTCTACCGGGACGTCCTCGGGCTGAAGGAACTGCTATTCGATGAGCGGGCGAGCCGACTCGTCTTTGCGCTTCCGAACACCTCGACCTTGCTGACGATGCACGTCCAAGCCCCGGGGGAGGAGGGGCGAGACCCAGGGACGGTATCGGGCCTGGTGTTCCAAAACGCCGATCCGGCCGCTGCGTGCCGCGAAATCGTGCGTCGTGGCGGATCGGTAACGGCCGAGCCGAAGACTATCGAGACGTCCATCGGGAGCTTCGTTCGAGCGGTCATCGCGGACCCTGACGGCAACGAGTTCGTGATCTCGAACCGCACGGACTGATTCGGTCCTATCGGTCCCCTCCACGGCCTCCTCCGTCTAAGCGTCGGCTCTGAGCCGGCGCGAAACGAGAGTTGCGTGTTCAGAGGTGCGCGCCACCATCTCTGGTGGCCGATTCTTTCTCTCCCGAGCGGCCAACCGGTTTGGAGTCGACTTCGGCCACGTCTGACGCCCAACGGAGTTGAGCCCGTCCCGATGCCGCTTCAGACTTCTTTGAGTCGAGTACGTTCGATCAGGTTGAACCCACCCCCGGTCCGCTCTAGGCAGGGACAATGAGGTTGAGCCAACCCGCAATCAGGCGGCTGACGAGTTCGAGGTTCGTGCACTGAGTTGGGCATTGACGACGGGAGGGATGGACCAATGATTCCCCGGCCCCCCCAGGGGCGCATTTCTAGGAGTCCCCAGAGGCTGTCGCGCCCGTGGGTGGCAGGAAGCGGGTCCTGAAGTAGTCGCCAGCATTACCTGACCCGACATGCCGAAGAAGGGCGGGAAGAAGAAGACCAAGAAGCGTTAGTGGCCGGCGTCGGTCGGTCGCGCGCCTTGCCAGGGGGATTGCTTGCGCGGACCTCTCGCTCCGCTATCGAAGGCGGAGGACGTCCGCGGATCCCCACCCGCGAGGGACGACCTGCGGTACTTTCCGACACCTAGGTGAGGCCGCTTCAGGCGGGAGGCGTCTTCGGACGGACCCCATCTGGGCCCTCGGAGATCAATTGGTTCCGCGAGCGGTGCTCCAGAATCCGGACGAGCCCACAAGCGGGGGGTGATTCCACCAAGGTCCCAAATGACACCCCCTAGGTTCCAGTCGATGGCCTGTCCCGGGCCTTAGGACTTAGGGACGGGGACGGTCCTCGCAGGATGGAGAATCGCTTGGCCTCCCCCAGGCGGACTGCCCCGAAGGTGGTGCTTGGCTACACGATGGGGATGAGGTGGTACGGCGACCGGCCGTCCCCTTCGGTGAGTACGAGGCACGGGGTCCGGGGTATGATCCCATGAACGAAGACCCGACCCTCGCGGGAGAGGAAGCGAAGGCGGGTGTCTGCCATCGAGCGGAGGGACCGCGTGAGGGGATCCTCCTCGGGACCGACCCAGATCTCGTGCCCCGGGGACTGATGGAGGTAAGTGAGCGCCAACCCGGGAAGCGTATCTTCGGTGTACGTGCCCGGTACCAGCGAATTCATGGCCTTCAGACCGGCAATCGACACTAGCCCGAGGTTCGGACTCTTTGGATCGGACTGCTCGCGCAAGAACTTCGCCGCCTCTGGGACCCTAGGATTGTAACCCTCTGCCTTCGCCGAAGGGAGGGGAAGCATCACGGGCGCGAACTCATTCGGCTCACCGTTCGCCGCGGCGCCCAGGAGCCGCACCTGGCGAAGGAAGGTTTCTTTCGTCGTCCGGCCCGTGTACATCTCCCACACCTCGGCCGGTTGCAACCCGGGGTGGGGTATGTGGAAGACTCGGCCTCCCCGGTCGAGCACCTGGTTCAGTATCGGGACGAACACCAATCGCACGGCCGCAATCAGGACGTCGGGGCCGTACTCGATCAGGGTCAGCTTGCCGATGGGAAGCGACCCGAAGAACGAGGCGTAGTCGGCCGAGCCCGGCCAGATGTGACCCGGGGAAGGACCCGGTTCCGGGTCGACACGGACGGCTTCGGGTCGCAAGCCGGTCCGGAAGGGCTCGAAACACCGCAACCGACCCCCCTCCAACGAGAACGGATACGACGGATGGGCGACGGGTATTCCCCGTAGCTTGTCGAGGTGCAGCCAGCGTTCCATTCGCTCGTCGCGGATCTTCCGCTCCATCGACACGATGCCGTTAACGAGATACTCGAGCTGGCCGTCTTCGCGGTGCTCCGCGACGAACACGAGAAAGACCGGTCCCTCAGCCATCTGTGCGAGCGCGATTCGTTCGAGTTCCTCTCGAGAGGGGAGAGCATCACCGACCCTGCTGGAATTGCCGATATGCCGCTCAACGATCGCGTCCCACGAGTCCAGCACGACGAGGGTCGGAGTGGTAGGGGAGCTCTGGCTCCAGGCCTCTTGCACTTCGGGAGGCAGCAGGAGTGTGCGGACATTCAGGCTTGACCCGTCGTTCGCGACCAGCTCTGGGGCGGCTTTGACCGCCCGCGAGGCCTTTCGGAGGTCGGCCCCGCCCGCGGTCAGGTCCACGACGGAGAGCTGGCCGGTTTGGACCATTTGACCCAGGGCGGGGAAGTCGATATCGAGATCGGCGTGGCGGACGCGGCTCGAGACGTAGATTCTTCGCCCGCGGAACGCCTCGAGCAGTTCGATGGCCAGCATCGTCTTTCCTGTGCCCGGGGCTCCGCGTACCAGCAGTGCTTGGGGAACCGGACGGTTCAAGAAATGACTCAACTCGGTGGGAAGGTTGAGATTGGCCGCCATCGAGCAGGCTCGGTAGGAGAGTGGTTAACCTCAGGACGCAATTAAGGCCTCTAGTAAGTAGGGCCATCTGCATCCCTCCGAGCGCTTGCCGCTCTACTTGGCACCCCGAGGACACCCCCCCTCGGACGGCCAGGTCCCGCCCGACCCGTTTCACCACGTCCGCCACCCAAGCGCAACTACCCCCAAAGCCGACCGCTCTCGCGGTGGAGTCCGTGTCGGTCTGGCCCGGCTGTGAGGCGTCGCTCGACCTAAGTCAGAGGAACGCGATTCCCGGCCTCGTCTACCGCAACGTCAGCTGCCCCGTCGGCGGAATCCACGGCATCCTGGAAGGGCCGGAACGCAATGTCCTCGATGTGCAATTGAGCCCCGGACACTGATCGGTCAGGAGGCGGGCCCTTCGACAAACTCCCGATTTGAGAACGTTCCGGGGAACCTCAGACCCCTGGTGCTGACGAATCGCGCCGGTCTTGCTGGGTCGAAGAGGTCCATAGGCGGTCCCCGGGGATCCCTCGCGGATCGACACCCGGGCCCGGCCCATCCTAACGCGAGGTGACGGGCTCCTGAAGACCGGACTCGGCGCCGGGCGACGGTTCCCCCCGAACGGCGGGAACGGGCGGATCTGCACCCGCCGGGAACTCGCGACGGGCGGCGGCCGAATGGAGTTCGTGGACGTATCGCTCGCCCCGCATCAGGGAAACGCCGGCCGCGATTGCCGTCAGGACGGCCGAGATCAGGAAGGCGAGGTCGATCCCCTTGAGGAACGCCGGGGCGACCGCGTTCGGGAAGAACTGCTTCGAAGTGAGCGTCGTTACGACGGAGGTTGGAATCTGGCTCTGGAGGGACGGAGGGAGGTACGAAATGTACAGCTTCATTGGATTCTGGCCGAGGAACGCCCCGAAGAGCGCCCCCGTGGGGTTGGACGATACAATGCCCGAGAGCGCGCTCCCGGCAGGTCCGGTGACGCCGGCCGAGCTGAGGGCGCTGGCAACCGATCCCGGCAGTCCGTTGGCGAGCCCCACGATGACGATGGTGAAGAAGAACGCCATCGAGATTTGCATGCCCGCGTTCTGAAGCGTCGCCCGCATACCGGAGGCGGCTCCCCGGTGCTCGGCGGGGACCGCGTTCATGATGGCCGCCGTGTTGGGAGCGGCGAACATCCCCATGCCGCAGCCCTGAACGAAGAGGAGGAGCCCCATCTGCCAGTACGGGAAATTGTACGACAGGAACAGGAGCGCCACGAACGTTGCCGCGCTGATCCCCATCCCCGCGCTCGCGAGGTACCGGGCCCCGAACCGGTCCGACAGCCAGCCGCTCAGCGGCCCCATGACCACGAAGCCGGCGAGCATGGGCATCATGTAGATGCCGGCCCAGAATGGCGTCTGCGCGAACGAGTACCCGTGGAGAGGGAGCCAGATCCCTTGGAACCAGATGACCAGCATGAACATCACTCCCCCCCGCGCGACCGACCCGAGGAGTCCCGCGAGGTTCCCCGCGGCGAACGCGCGGATCCGAAAGAGTTCGAGCCGGAACATCGGCTCGAGGACCCGGGTCTCGATGAACAGGAAGGCGACGAGGAGCGCGAGCCCCACGCCGATGCCCGACCAGACCCAAGGACTCGACCAGCCCATGCTCTGGCCTCCGTAGGGCAGGAGACCGTAGGTCACTGCGACCAGGAGAAGGGTGAGACCAATCCCGAAGGTGGCGTTGCCCAGATAGTCGATCCGCTGGCCGCGTCGGATTGTGCCCACGTCGTGCAGCTTGAGGTAGGCCCAGATCGTCCCGCCGACCGAGAACGGGACGCTCGCCAAGAAGATCACCCGCCACCCGGGCAGGACGAGCAACCCGACATGGAGATCCCCCACGCCGGCGAGGACGCCGCCGAGGACCAGTCCGACGACCGACCCGCCGATGGCCGCGACCTGATTGATCCCGAGCGCCTTACCCCGCTCGGAGTGCGGGAAGGCATCGGTGATGAGCGCGGCAGAGTTGGCGAACAGGAAGGCGCCTCCAATCCCCTGGACGATGCGGAACCCGACCAGCTCCCAGGCCCCGGTGGTCCCGGTGTTGGGGACCAGGAACAACATCACGGAACCGACGGCGAAGATGGCAAACCCGAGGTTGTACATCCGGGCGCGTCCCCACATGTCCGAAATCCGGCCGAAGGTCACCAACAGGGTCGCGGTGACGACACCGTAGCCCAACAGGAGCCAGATGAGGAGGGTGATGTTGCCCGGGAGGAACGGATTGACGTTCAGGCCCCGAAAGATGACCGGGAGCGAAATCAGGATGATCGTTCCGTTGATCGACGCCATCAAGGCGCCTAACGTGGTGTTGGAGAGCACCGTCCACTTGTACTCCATGATCACACCCCCTCGTGGGGTCGACAGGCCTCCCGGCTAGGCGCTCGTCTCAGTCCCGCGAGACCGACCACGAGGACCCGAAGCTCATCGGCGGTCATCGTGCGGGCCGGGTCGCGCTGCACCTCCCGCTTGGTCGACTTCGCCGTCAGATAAAGGCGTTCGCCGAGGGGCGTGAGCCGGTCCAGCACGGCCCGTCCGTAGGTCGGATGGGCGACCCGCGCGACGAGACGGCGCTACTCGAGTCGGTCGATCACGTCGCGGGCACCGCCCTCAGCCCAGGGGTGGGCTTTCGGACGAGGCGAGGACTCCGCTCAGGGGGCTTGAGGAGGTAGGACGTGTGACGCAGTCCTCCTTCCGGGTCCCGAGGTGTAGGGCTGGAACGGTGCTCTAGCGGTCGGCTTGGTGATGAGCCTCGACGAACCAGAGCCACTTGTCGACACCTCGGGAGACCTCGGTGAACAGATCCGCCGTGTCCTTGTCGCCGAGCCCGTCGGACTGGTCAATTGCCGCCCGAACTCCCTTTCCGAAGGTCGCGAGTGCCGTTGTGACCGCCTCGACGTGCTGACGGCCGTCTCTCGCCGGTGGGTACTCCGCGAGAGTCGAGCGGGAAGCGACCTGGCGAGCTGTGCCATGGACCATGCCTCCGAGCTGGACGGCCCGCTCGGCGATCAGGTCGACGTACTCCTCGACATCTTCGTTGATCTTGTCAAAGAGTTCGTGGAGCGAGATGAAGGTCGGGCCCTTGACGTTCCAGTGGGCCTGTTTCATCTGGGTTTGCAGGTCGATGGCATCGGCAAGCCGCGCCTCGAGGATATCGATCAGCGAGCTTCGGGCATCCTCGGGTAGGTCGTTGTGCGTGGGATACGCCAGATTCCGCTTGTCTTTGATCGAACTGTGCGCACTCATCGATGAACGCGACCACGCGGCCAAGTAAGACCCTTTTCATCCGAAGATCGGGTGGATCAAGTCCTTTCTGGGTGGAATCGCCCGCGAGAGAGGTTGGAAACGGACAGTTTCTGTGACGTCAGGGTCGACCGTCGACGAGAACGTGGAAGACCCGTCCCTTTCCATCACTTGAAGCGGTGGCCAAGGGAGACCCTGCAGGTTCCGGGATAGCCTCTGGGGGAATGGAGGTCCCAGACGCGCGAGCATGTCTTCCTCACGTTCACTCTCAGGATGGTCGTCGACCTGGCCGGGCGCGACGCGCCTCGGGTCGGGCAGGCGGTCCTCGTGGATTCAGGACTTTCCCCAACCGCGGACCTCTCTACTCAGCAGGACGGCGAGGCCCGTGACGAGCGTGCCTACCCCGGCCAGCAGGAAGGCGAATTCAATCCCAAACGTCACGATGAGAACGCCACCGACCGCCAGGCCGGCCGGAATCATCGCATAGCTTCCCGCCTGATCCGTGGCGAAGTAGCGGCCCAAGAACTCGTCCGGGACCCGCTTCTGAACGACGGAAACAAACGTGACACCTACCAGCGCGGACAGAACACCCAGGACCGTCACGCTGGCAATCGCGACCGGAGCAATCGGAACGAGGATCAGTGTGATCAGCGGTAGGCCTTCCAGGCCCCACAGCAAGGGTATCCAAATCCCCGGCCTGCGGTCTATCCTGAGGCGGCCAATCAGCAGCAGCGCTCCCGCGGCATAGCCTGCCGACTGGGCCCCGACGAGGAGCCCGAAGATTCCCGGTCCACCGTGGAGGACGTCGGTGGAATAGACCACGAAGTACAGCAGGTAGAACGAGAAGAAATTGAGGACCATGCCTACGAGCGTCAAGATCAGGAGGGCGTGTTGGGTGCGGAGGAAATTCAGCCCCGCTTTTACCTCCGAAAGGAGGGAGGCTTCCCGCGCCGCCGAGTCCCCGGCTCTTCGTCGAAGAGTGGGGGGGACCATCAACAATCCGATCATCAAGGCGGAAATTGCGAAAGTGATGGAGTTGTAGATCAATCCGGCGCCGACGCCGACCAGGAGTATCAAAGCGCCGCCCAACGGACTACCGATGAACCCCGACACCGTGATTCCCCCTTGGAGCAGCCCATTCCCACTCTGGAGCTCGTCCTTTCCGATCAGGGAGGGCAATATCGCGCTGGAGCTCGGGCTGAAGATCGTGCCAAATGCGGCCGTCACCAGGACGGCGACCAGGATCACCGGAAGGCTGAATCCGACCGTTAGGACATAGGCCGCCAGGGCGGCCATGGTCACGGCCCGCGCGAGATCCGACATGATCATGAGGCGGCGGCGGTCGTATCGGTCCACCAGGGCGCCGGCGATGACTCCAATCGTCAGCGTGGGAACAAACTCGACGATTCCGAGCACGGTCAGGAAGAGGGGCTTGTGGGTCGACGCAAAGATGAACCACTCGATCACGACATTCCCGACGTAGAAGCCGCTCGCCGACACCAGCGTCCCTATCCAGAGGAGAGAGAAGTTTCTGTTACGCAACAGCGTGAGAAACGAACGGTGTTGCGATTGAGGGTTGTCCATGCCGCGGCCCCTGCCGGGGCGGTGGATTATGGGACCTTAACAGCGCCTCCACCGGTACCGCATGCGCGTTCGCGTACGGCGGAAGCCCTTCGATGTGCACCCGATTCGGCGTAGGCCGAACCGTTGTGGGGACGGGTTCAATTCCGTTCAGCCGAGTCCATCGTTCCCGGGCTTGCCCCGGAGTCGGTGACGCGAAACGGCCTTAGCGGGGCGGCAGCCTGATGTACGAGCGCCGGCCGCTCCCGTAGTCTAGTCCGGTCAAGGATGCGGGGCCTTCGACCCCGTAACGCGGGTTCGAATCCCGCCGGGAGCATCCGGCCCGCCTCCGGGGTCTTCTCCGTGGTTTCGGCAGTGCCCTACGTCGACTGCCTCGAGGGACGGAGGCGACACCTTCAGCCCCAGAATCGGCGAGGGCGTAGCAGCCTGCTCAAAGGGGCTCCGCCCGGGCAGGCCGGGGGTCCCCAACACCGTCGCGCGTCGTACGGCGACCGCCCCCGAAGAGCGCGTCGAGGACCTCCTCCCTCCGCCACAGCCCGTCGCGGGTGGTCCGGGCGAACGACGCTTGGTGCCGATTCGGTCCACCCCACGGCGTCTCCCACTCCAAAGGGTATTCGACCTCCCACAGGACGAGCCCCTCGGGTTCCGCCATCGGGAGCGTGAGACGGTCCTTGCCGACAATCGCCGCCTCAAGACGGGAAAGCGGGAGCCGGCCCTGGTCGACCTCGCGCAGGGTGCCGACGATCTTCCGCACCATTCCCCATACGAACGACGGGGCTCGGACCTCGATGAGCCGGCCACTGCCCAGGGGTTCCACAACGACGGACTCCACCGTTCGCCATTGGGGCGAGCGAGCGGGTATCCCCCTCCCGAACGACCGCACGTCGACGCGGCCTTGGAAGAGACGTGCGGCTCGACACCAACCTTCAGGGTCGAACGCCGGGCCCGGATCGAAGTACCGGTAGACGCGCCTGATCGCGGCGCGTACCCGGAACTCCGGAGGGATGGGCACGGCCGCGGTGAAGAACAGCTCGGGAGAGATGGCGTTAAGCCGGCGGAGGAGCGTGCCGGCGGAGATCCCGGACCACAGGGCCAGGGCGTTGGCCCTCGCGCTCACCCCCCGGTCGGTCCGGCTCGCGACCTCGAGGCGGGCCTCTTCCGGTGTCGGAGCGATGTCGCGACGCCGGAGGCCGTCCCGCAGGACACCTTCGATGGTCCGAGCGGCCGGCTGACGCGCCCACCCGGAGAATCCGGAGCCGTCGTAGCCGAAGCGGACGAGCCAGCGAGTCATCTCCGACCGACCGAGAACGCGGCGACAGCGCGGCGCAACCATCGGCGGGACTGTCTATGCATGTTACATAAACTCAGCCAGAGACCGATATAGAAATATATAGACTACCGAGGGTGTCTTCATCTCTCCCTATCTTCCTCGCTGGCTGGGAGCGTTCGGACTGTGAACTCACCCACGGAAGGAGAAGGATGAGCGGAAGCGGAAGCGGCATGAGCGGATCGGGGACGACCACCGGGCAGGGGTCCAATCCCCCTATAATCCAGCGCAAGCCCAAGAGCATGCTCCCCCTGATTGCCGGGGTCGTCGTGGTCATCATCGTGGTCTTAGGGCTGGGGATCGGAGGGTACTCCGCGGGCTGGTTCAAGACGGCGTCCACTTCCACCACCGGCTCGGCGGGGTGTACGTTGCCCGCCCAAACGAGCATCGTCGGGACGGGCTCGACCCTCGTGGCTCCGTTGATGGACGTATGGGAGTCGTTCTACTGGACGGGCACCGTGGTCAACTACAACGCCCTCGGGAGCTCGGCCGGGATCACAGCGATCACCGGTAAGACGGTCGACTTCGGAGCGAGCGACGCACCCCTGAACCCCGCGCAGCGGGGTGCCGCGGCCGGGGTTCTGGAGATGCCGGAGTCCGCGGGCGGCGTCGTACCAATCTACAACCTCCCAAGTACCGTCTATGGTACGGGGCAAACCCACCTGAACTTCAATGGCACGGTTCTCGCGGCGATCTTCGACAGGAGCATCACGAACTGGAACAGCACCGCCCTGCAGGCGCTGAACCCGACCGCTCACCTGCCGAACATTGGGATCACGCCGGTGCACCGGTCCGACGGGAGCGGAACGACGTTCATCTTCACGAGCTTCCTCTCGCTGGACAACCAGACCTGGAACCAAACGTGGGGTAAGGGAACCGGATGGCCGACGAACATCAGCGGTGAGGTCGGCCAGGCGCACAATGCTGGTGTCGCGGCGTACGTCGTCGAGAACGCCGACACGATCGGCTACGTCGATCTGAACTACGCGCTCACTTCGGGAACCCCCGTCGGGGTCGGAGCGGTCCAGAACCCGAAAGGAGCCTACATCGTGGCGAACGTGACCGACACGGCGTCCGCCCTCACAGACTCGAACGTCCACCTGCCCGCGGGGAACGGAGACTGGTACAACGTGTCGTTGCTCAATGCCCCTGGAGCCGGTGACTACCCCATCACCTCGCTGACCTACCTCCTCTTCTACCAGAACCTGAGTAAGGCCTACTCCAGCTACACGCTCGCGAACGCCGAGAACCTGGTCGACTTCCTGCACTGGGTCGTAACGACCGGCCAATCGTACTCCAAGCCACTCTTCTACGTACCCCTGCCCACGTCCATCACCTTGGCCGACGACGTCACGATCAACTCGGTTACGTTCGACGGGGCCGTGATCCCGGTCTGCGTGCCCACCTAGACGTTCGAGCGTCGGCGGACCGGCCCGATGGCGTCATCAACCCCTTCCTCCCGTCTCTCCTTTCGCCGCCGCTTTACCAAGGCCTTCCGCGGGTTCCGCGAGAAGGGAGCGGACCGTCTCTTCCTCGGACTCGTCGGCGGCGCCGGGATTTCGGTCCTGCTCCTCGCGCTCGCCCTGGTCGGGGTCCTCTACTACACGGCCACCCCGTCGATTCGGGCGTTCGGCCTTCGGTTCCTTCTGGGGAGCACCTGGAACCCGGCCGCGGGCGTCTACGGAGTTCTCCCGTTCGTCTTCGGGACGCTCATCACCGGCGGGGTCGCCCTCCTCCTCGCCGTCCCACTGGCCCTCGGTGCGTCGATTTTCCTCACCACCCAGGCACCACTCTGGATGCGAAGACCGGTGGGAACGGCGATCGAACTCCTCGCCGCGGTCCCCTCCGTGATCTACGGGTTCTGGGGAATCTTCGTCCTCGAGCCATTCATGCGCTACTCCGTGGAACCCCAGCTGCGAATCTACCTCGGCTGGACGGGTCTCTTCGACGGGACCCCGATCGGGACAGACGTGCTGACCGCGAGCGTCATCCTGGCCGTAATGGTCGTGCCGACGATCACCGCCGTGAGCCGGGACACGCTCTCCGCGGTCCCGGCGGCCCAGAAAGAGGCCGCGTTGAGCATCGGCGCGACGGAGTGGGAGGTGACGCGCCACGCAACGATCCCGTACGCTCGCGCGGGCATCGTCGGTGGGATCATCCTGGGTCTGGGCCGGGCCATAGGCGAGACCATGGCCGTCACGATGACCATCGGGAACCACGACGCGATCCCCACCTCCCTCTTCTCTCAGGGGCAGACGATCGCGAGCCTGATCGCGAACGAGCTTCTGAGCAACACCGGTCCGCTGCAGTACTCGGCGATTCTCGAAGCGGGCCTGGTGCTGCTCGGAATCTCCTTGTCGGTCAACGCGATTGCTCGCCTTCTCGTCTGGAAGGTGCTGCGGATCTCGAGAGGCATCGTCGAATGACGTTCGATCGCTTGGCCCGGCGGAAGATCTTCAGCCATGTGGTCACGGTCCTCGGGGGCCTGGCGGTCCTCGTCGTCCTGATTCCCCTCGCGAGCGTCATCTACACGGCCGCCAGCCGAGGAGGCTCGCTGCTGCTGAACCCCGCGTTCTACGTCAAGCTACCTCCACTCCCGTGCTCGACGATCGCCTGCCAGACCGTCGGCATCGGCCCCGCGATCCAGGGAACCCTCATCCTGCTCGGCCTGTCGGGAGCGATCTCCACCGCGATCGGCGTCTCGGCGGCAATCTTCGCCTCTGAGTATCGCACGCACGGCCTGGGCCAGGCGATCAGCTTCACGGCGGACGTGCTCACCGGAGTGCCGTCAATCATCATGGGAGTGTTCATCTACAGCTACTTCGCCCTCTACGACCCGAGACTTGCGTTCAGCGCACTCACCGGTACCCTCGCGCTATCGATTCTCATGATCCCGATTGTCATCCGCACCACCGAAGAGGCCCTTCGCACCGTCCCCAACTCGCTCCGAGAGGCCGCGCTCGCCCTCGGGATGTCCAAGTGGCGGACGACGGTCCGCATCGTGCTGGCGACCGCGTTCCCCGGGATCCTTACGGGCATCTTGCTCGCGATCATGCGGGCCGCGGGCGAGGCGGCCCCCCTGTTGTTCACCGCGTTCGGCTCCCGGCTCTTTTTTTCCGGGGTCAACCACCCCGTCGCGGCTCTTCCGTTGCTCATCTTCGAGTTCGCCGAAAGCTCCTACAGCAACTGGATTGCGGTCGCGTGGGGGGCGACGCTCTTCCTCATCATCCTCGTGCTCGCCGCTAACGTTCTGTCTCGGCTGAGCATCCAGCGGATGGTCCGGCGTATGGGAGGGAGGTGAAGGGTCCATGAGCTCCGTCAAGCTGACGGTCGACCACCTGACGGCGTTCTACGGGGAGAACCCTGCGATCTCCGACATCTCCCTGGAAATCCCGGACCGGGGCGTCACCGCCATCATCGGTCCGTCGGGTTGTGGGAAGTCGACGCTCATTCGCTGCCTCAACCGGTTGCACGAGACCGTTCCGCGAACCAAAGTGGAGGGTCGCGTCCTCTTGGACGGAGAGGACATCTACGAGCTCGACCCGGTCCGCGTCCGCCGACGCATCGGGATGGTCTTCCAGAAGCCGAACCCGTTCATCACCATGTCCATCTATGGCAACGCCAGCGCACCCCTTCGACTCAACGGTCGGCTGTCCCGGGACGCCATGGACGCTGCAGTCGTCCACAGCCTCCAGCAGGCGGCCCTCTGGGACGAGGTGAAGGATCGACTCGAAGCCCCCGCGACCTCGCTCTCGGGCGGTCAGCAGCAGCGGCTCTGCATCGCCCGCGCGCTCGCGGCCAATCCGGAGGTCCTCCTGATGGACGAACCGTGCTCGGCGCTCGACCCCGTCGCGACCGCGAAGATCGAGGAGCTCGTGAAGCGTCTCAAGGAGGAGTACACCGTCGTCATCGTCACCCACAACATGCAACAGGCCGCTCGGGTCTCCGACTTCACGGCGTTCCTCTATCTAGGCAAGCTCATCGAGTTCGGCCCGACCGAAGACCTGTTTGAACGACCGACGCAGTCGTTAACTGAGGCCTACGTCACAGGGAGGTTCGGATGACCGAGGACCCCCTGAGCCCCTCTGGCGCGCCACGAGGGTACGACCTCGAGGTCCGCCACCTCACGGACCGCGCGGCGAGGATGGGCGAGTGGGCGCTGCAGATGGTCCACGACGGCTGGAAGGCGTTCGACCAGGGAGACCGCCAGCTCGCGCAGAACGTCCTCGACCGCAACGGGAAGCTCGACCTGCTCGACGACGAGATGGAACACGCGGTCATCGCCTTCCTGGTCCTCCGCCAACCGGCCGCGGTCGACCTTCGGACGGCGGCCGGCCTGCTCAAGATGACGACCCACATGGACCGGATCGGGCGCCTCGGCTACGACATGGGCCGCCTCACGATACCCGTCACCGGTCCACGCGAATCCCCCGAGCTCCGGGCCCTCCTCCAGAGGGTGGACGACGTCGTGGAGGCGATGGTCCGTCAGGCCCTCGAGGGACTCGAGCATGGCCGGGTCGACCTCGCCCGCGACCTCTTCCAGCGCGACGACGACGTCGATCGCATGTATCGCCAGGCTCAGCGAACGGTGATCGCGGAACTCGGCAAGAACCCCGCCGCGGCCGCGCGCCTAGCCAGCATCGTTCTGGTCACCCGGCACTTCGAGAGAATCGCCGACAACGCCTGCAAGATCGCCGAGAAGACGATCTACGCCATCACCGGGCAACGGCGGACGGAATACCTTCCTCGCCGGCCGACTCGGCTGCTGTACGACGAACCATTCTGACGCGGCCTCATCGCTCGGGCCCGGGGCAACCGCCGGCGCGAGGGGGTCTACGGAATCCTCCCCCGCGGCCGCGAACCTCACGCTCGTCGCCCGGTCCGTCGGACTAAACAAGGCGTCCTAGAGAATTGCGAGTGCAGAGGGATCTCAAGGTCCCCCTGCGTCCCCTGACGATCCTCGACGCCGATCGTGCGATCCTCACCCGCCAGGCCGAGATCCGTCGCTCCAACGAATCGCGCTGCGACCCTCGACTCCGCGGGCTCCTGCTTGTGGCCCAAGGAGTGACCGCCCCTCAAGTTGTCCGCAGGCTCGGAGATTCTCCACGAGCCGTTCGGGACGGGGTCCATCGATTCGATGAGGAGGTGCCCTCCGGGCTGGTGGAAGGGCCTCCGCCCGACATTCCATCCGGTCGAGTACGCGGGATCATGGCTTCGACCTGGGCGACCCGCACCTCCCCGCTTGAGGGACCCCGAGGGAGGATGGTCGGGAGAACCGCTCCGTTCCATCGGAGAAGGCTCGCGGGCACGCCATGGATCGCGGGGAACCGGAGCGCCTCGAGACTCCCTGAGCCCGTCCTGGAGTCGACTACGACCGAGGCGAAGGGAGGTCGCCGGGGGCGACAGACCTCCTTCCGACCCTCGCTGCGCCGGTCGATTTCGAGTGTTCATCCGTTGACGCGCACCGAGGCGCCGAAGCCGTGGCGGAGGAGGGGACGCACGACGACCATCCGCGGTGTCTCCGACGATCGGACTACACCGGTCGGCCACTGGACACGGGTCCACGCCCCGGCGTCTTCCGCGGCTGGCTTCGGCGGCTGGGTACCAAGCGCGCGGGGCCGCGCGGAGGGAGACGTCGCGCCTCGTCCGGAAGCCTACCCCCTGACTGACGGTGGTGGGTTCTATCACCGTCCGGAGGGTTCGAGCGAGCGGCTGAGGCGGGGTGGAGTGACGCCACCCCCCGAGGGCGTTACGACTTCGTCGCGAACGCTATTGGGCGACCGCGGGTCCGCGGGGGGAAGGCTTCGGCGGCAACCCGAACAGCTTCTGCGCGTTGCCGCCAAGGATCGCCGCCTTGTCGGCGTGGCTGAGGTCGAGTTGCTCGATCAGGCCGATCGCGGTGCCCAGTTCCTCGAGGGGCCAGTCGGACCCGTACAGGAAACGCTCGGGCAATCCGGAGGCGGTGACTGCGCGCTCGATCCTCTCTTGGCAGTGCTCGAGCGCCCGGTCGAAGTACGGCGACGAAGGGGGTCCAAGAAGCCCGGACGTGTCCGCGTAGACGTTCGGGTTCTTGAGGACGACCTCCGCCGCCTCCTCGATCCACGGGTTGCCGAGGTGACAAAGGATGAACCTGACGTCACGGTAGCGGACCGCGACCTCGTCGACCTCGAGCGGCCGTGCGAACTTCAGGAGGCCCAGCCCGTCGAGCGTGTCACCCTGGTGGAGGAGGACCGGGAGGTTGAGTCGATGGGCCAGCTCGTAGACCGGCTCCAGGCGCCGGTCGTGAGGGTAGAAGGGACGATAGCCGGGGAACAGCTTCACTCCGACCATGTGTGGCTCCTGTTCGATGCGCCGCAAGCTGGCGGCGACCGCCTCCTCTCCACGGGTCGGGTCCACCGTGGCCACCGGCAGGAGGCGACCGTCACTCTCCTCGAAGATGTGTCGGCCCTCGGCCAGCGCCTCCTCGTCGGAGGGTGCCTGGAAGAGCTGGATCGCGAGCGCGAAATCGATGTGGCTCCGTTTCATCTCTCGGATCAGGCCCGGGACCGTGTAGTCGAGGTCCGACCGGTAGCCGGTCCGTCGAATCTCGGGCCACCAAGGGCTCAGGTGAACATGGGCGTCGATCCGGGGAAGACGGCCCGCCCGGCTCGCCGCCCGACCGGTCACGGGGCGACCTCGGCAGGTCGCTGGTGACGGCGATGCCGGCGGGCAACCTCTTCCAACGGTCGAAGGAGCGAGACACCATGCTCGTCCACGGGGCCGTCCGTCGGGGGTGGCTCCGGGGGGGGCGTCATCGCGCTCGTGGGGTGGGAGGGTTGCCACCGTTTAACGGGTACGGCCCGGAATCTCCTTATCGCCCCCGTGGTCGCCGTCGGCTAGAGGCTTGATACGCCCGGCGAGCCTCTCCCGCTCGAGGCCCGGATGACGCGCAACGGGGAGTGGCTCAGCTTCCCGGATGCCCCGAAAATCGTTGTCCCTCCGCCAGGACCCCGTTCGCGGGCGCTGCTCGCCGAGCAGGCGAAGCTCGAGACCGACGCGGTCGGCTACCCCCACTACTTCCCGATAGCCCCCCGCGTGGCCCAAGGCTCGACGATCGAGGATGTCGACGGCAACCGCTTCATCGACTGGGTCGCGGGGATCTCCGTCCTCAACCTCGGCCACCGCCATCCCCGCCTGGTCGCCGCCCTCGAGACCCAGGCAAAGGAGATCTGGCACGCGCTCGAGCTCCCCACGGAGGCGCGCGTGCGCTTCCTCAAGACGCTCGAAGAGGCGCTGCCCGGCGGCCTTCGCAACCACGCCCGGATCTTCCTCACGGTCACCGGCGGGGACGCGGTCGAGACCGCGGTAAACCTCGCCGACCACGCCCAGGGCCGTCACGGCACGGTGGCGTTCTCGGGAGCCTACCACGGCGTGCATGGGGGCGCGGCGAACCTCACGAGCGGCCGCCGCTATCGAGCCCCGAACGCGTTCCCGGGCGGAGCCGTCATCCGGGTCCCGTACCCGGACCCGTACCGGCCGGTCCTCGGCGCCGACGAAGGGGCCGCAGGAACGATCTCCTACCTCCAGCACCTCGTCAGTGACCCCCACTCGGGGGTCGACTCGGTATCGTCGATCGTCGTCGAGCCGATCCTCGGCGAGGGTGGCTACGTCGTGCCCCCGGATGACTTCCTGCCGTCCTTGAGGGAATTCTGCGACCGCCACGACCTCCTCCTCGTCGTCGATGAGGTCCAGACGGGTCTCGGCCGCACGGGCAGGATGTGGGCGGTCGACCACGCGAACATCACCCCCGACATCATCTGCATCGCGAAGACGATCGGAGGCGGCCTGCCCCTGTCGGTCGTCGCCTACCGGAGCGACCTCGTTCGCGAGCTGCCCCGCGGTTTCCACCTTGGGACCTTCCGGGGGAACCCGCTCGCGCTCGCCGTCGGCGCGGAGACGCTGAAGGTCCTCGGGGAGGGGGACCTGCTCGACCGGACCCGACACCGCGGCGCCCGCGTCCTTGAGAGGTTTCGCACCCTCTCCGGTCGACACCCTACGCTCGGGGACGTCCGGGGCCGTGGGTTCATGATCGGCGCCGAGTTCGTCCGCGACCGCAAGAGCCGCGAAGCGTGGGGTGAGCGTGCCAAGGCGATGCGGGCCGCCCTGCTCGCCCGGGGGGTCCTCATGCACACCGCCGGAGCCTGGGAGCAGGTCCTGCGGTTCATGGCTCCGCTCGTCATCGAGGACGGGCTCCTCGAGCGCGGGTTGATGGCGTTCGAGGAGGCGCTTGAGAGCCTGGAGACCGGCCCTGAAGTGGGCCGATCATCCCGTCGCCTGGGCCCCCGGTCGGGCGCCGGAGAGTTACGCCGTCCCCCGGAGCACGCCGCTCCCGTCCCCGGCGTTCCACATCTGCCGGGTCCGACCCTCGGGGAGGGCTCAGCTCGGGGTGGCAGAGTCGTACATCTCCGGTCCTACGCTCCCCAAGAGCCCTAGCACGCGATATCGACTGACGCCGCCGGTCGTTGTCGGCCGAAGATCGGGGTGGAGGGTGGGTCGCTGGACCTAGGGGAGCAGTCGTCCGACGACGAGAACCGGGGGGCACGCGACCACGTCCTCAGGCCTCGGCCCAAGGACGTGATGCGGCCACGGATCGCTAGACGGACTCCTCCATCCCGCCGGCGATGGGCCTTCCCTGGAGTTGGGGAGCCACAGCGGCTAGCACTTCGAGATGCCGGTCGACATCGGCCTCGGCGTGTTGCACCGAGATCGTCCACTGCTCGTCCGGCCCTGTCCCGGCAGGGATCAGACCGCGGTTGAGACAGAGGAAGTAGTAGTGCATCGAGCGCCAACCATCGACCCGGAGGAAGTCTCGCCAGTTCCGGACCGGATGGTCGGCGAAATAGACGGTGCCCGAGACGCCATCGGCGACCACCGAGGCGGTGACGCCGGCCGTCTCGAAGACCTCCCGGTAGCCGGTCGCCAGCCGCCGGTTCAACCGAGAGGACCGTTCGAGGGCGCCCTCCGTGATGATCTCGTCCAGCGAGACCCGGCAGGCGGCCATGGCGAGCGGGTTCGAGTTATACGTCCCCGCATGGGCTACCTTTCGCGGGCCCACGTCGTCGAGGATCCCCGGGCCGGCAGCGATGGCGGAGAGGGGGACCCCGCAGGCGATCGACTTTCCGAGGGTGATGAGGTCGGGGCGGACCCCCACACGACCCGCACCCCCGTGCGGGTACTTCGCCCCGGTCTTGATCTCGTCCAAGATCAGGAGGGCGCCGAGCTCGTCGCACAGCTCCCGGAGCCCCCGGAAGAAACCGGGGTCGGGGAGGACGAATCCCATGTTCATGGGAATCGGTTCGGCGATGACCGCCGCGAGGTCGTCCTTGTGCTCGAGGGCGATCCGGCGCGTGGCCTCGAGGTCGTTGAACGGCGCGACGAGCGTCCGCTCGGCGACCTCGCTCAGAATCCCGGGAGAGGCGGGGGATGAGGCGGGCCGCTCGGGTGGCCCGGCCGCTTCGATGGGGGGTTTCACGCCGACCAGGAGCCCGTCGTGGGAGCCGTGGTAGGAGCCCTCGAACTTCAGGACGTATCGGTGCTTCGTGTAGGCCCGGGCGAAACGGACGGCGTGGAGGGTCGCCTCCAGGCCGGTCGTGCTGAAGCGGACCTTCTCCATGCCGAACCGCTCGCAGATCCGCTCGGCGACCTCGGGGGTTCCCTCCGACTCGTAGCCGTAGACGGAGCCGTTCGCCAGTTGCTGGCTCAGAGCCTCGACCAGCTTCGGGTGGGCGTGCCCGCTCTGGAGCGAGCCGAACCCCATGTTGAAGTCGAGGTAGGGGTTGCCATCGGCGTCCCAGATCGTGACGCCTTTCGCGTTGTGGATGTACAGCGGGTACGGCTCGACGTACCGGTAGTTCGAGTGCACCCCAAGGGGGGTCCGTCGGCTGGCGGCCTCGAACAGGGCGAGCGATCTCGGGGTGAGGCGCCGGTAGACCTCGTACTCGGCGGCGAACGATCGATCGACCAAACCGGCCTCTCGGGCCGCGTCGGCGTACGGCCCGCCCTGCACTAGCAGGCCGCCCTAGAAGAGCCGAGCGGTGCGAGAGGAACCGAGAGCTGGCCTACCGACGGCGGCCGTGCCGCGACGACCCTTGGTCCAAATCTACGGGCTCGCGTAGTTGACGGAGATCAGCTTGACCTCCGTCATCTCCTGCATCGCGTAGCGCACGCCTTCACGTCCGAGCCCGCTCTCGCGGACCCCGCCGAACGGGAGGGCATCCCAGCGCAGGGTCGTCGGGTCGTTCAGGTGCACTCCGCCCGCCCGGATCCTCTTCGCGAGAGCGAACCCCTTCGAAAGGTCGCGGGTGTAGACCGCCGCCTGGAGGCCGTAGGGGGTCGCGTTGGCGATCCTGACCGCCTCGTCAATCTCCGCGAAGCGCACGATCGGGGCGATGGGGCCGAACGGCTCCTCCCTGACGACCCGGGCCTCCGAAGGAACATGGTCGAGGACCGTCGGGGCATAGAACGTCCCGTCCGCGATCGCCATGCGCTCGCCACCGGCCAGTACCTTGGCGGAGCGGGAGCGCGCATCGTCGACCAGACGGTCGAGCCGGTCGAGGGCGTCCCGGTCGATCACCGGTCCCACCTCGGTCGATTCGTCCAGGGCTGGCCCCACCCGGAGGCGGCGGGCGCGCTCGGCGAGGCGTCGGGCGAACTCGTCCGCGACCGTCTCCTGGACGAGCAGTCTCTTGGACGCCGTGCAGACCTGGCCCGAGTAGGTGAAGATCCCCCGCGCCGCCGCGGCGGCGGTCGCCTCGAGGGGGGCGTCCTCGAGCACGACGAACGGGTCGAGGCCGCCCATCTCGAGGATCACCCGCTTCGCGTGGCGACCGGCTTTGCCCGCGATCGCCTTGCCGACCTCGGTCGAGCCGGTGAACGTGACGAGCCGGGTGCTTGGGTGCTCGACGAGCACGTCACCGACCGTGCTGCCCGGCCCAACGACCACGTTGAGGACGCCGCCGGGGAGGCCCGCCGACGCGAGGTGCTGGGCGAGGCGGAGGGCGGTGAACGGCGCCGCGCTCGTCGGCTTCGCGACGACCGGATTGCCCGCGGCGAGCGCGGGGGCGACCTTGTGCGAGAGCAGGTTGAGGGGAAAGTTGAACGGGCTGATCGCGACGACGACGCCGATCGGATCGCGGACCGTGAACAGGAAGCGGTGCTCGTTCCCCGCGGGGCGCTCGTAGGCGTCCGCCGGGTAGCTCTCTCCTCCGAGGTGGCGGATCTCCTCCGCGGCGAAGGCGAAGACCCCGACGGCCCGGTCGACCTCGACTCGGGCGTCGACGATCGGCTTGCCGACCTCGCTCGCGATCAGCCGAGCGAGGGTCTCCCGGTCGGCTCGGAGGCGTTCGCTCGCCGTCCGGAGGATCCTCGCGCGCTCGTGCCCCGGGACCGCCCCCCAGGTATCCTCGAGCGATGCCGCCGCGTCGACCGCCGCGCGGGCCTGGTCCGCGGAGGCGACCGGCGCGTCGGCGAGGCGGAGACCGGTGGAGGGGTCGACGACCGGGACGTACCGCCCGCCGTCCGGCTCGACCGAGGCGCCTCCGATCCAGAGGGAGCCCTTGCCTCCTGGCGGGAAGCCCTCGATCACGCCCGTTCCCCTCAGGACGGGTCCCCGTACACGGTGTAGTGCCAGCCCTTGCGGGCCTGGCCGGTGAGGTCGACGTAGACGTTCTTGACGACCGTGTAGTCCAGCAGGGAGTCGGCGCCCAGGTCCTTGCCGAAGCCGGACCGCTTGAAGCCCCCGTGCGGGGTTTCCGAGCCCAGCGGCAGGTGGTCGTTCACCCAGACGTCGCCGAACCGAAGCGCGTTCGCCGCCTTGAGCGCCGTACGCACGTCGCGCGTCCAGACGCTGCCGGCGAGGCCGTAGTCGACCCCGTTGGCGATCTCGATCGCCTGCTCGAAGCTCGAGAACTCGAGGACGTCCAGCACCGGTCCGAAGATCTCCTTCTGGGCGATCGTCATCTCGGGCGTCACCGCGTCGAAGACCGTCGGCCGGACGAACGCTCCCAGGGGGAACTCCTTCGGTGGCTCGGCACCCCCGACGACGAGCCTCGCCCCCTCGTCCTTCCCCTTCTCGACGAACGCGAGGACGCTCCGCTGCTGGACCGGGCTGACGAGTGGACCGAGGTCGGTCGAACGCGAGAGCGGGTCGCCGAGCCGGATCGTCCTCACGCGCTCGGCCAAGCGCTCGACGAAGCGGGAGCGGACCTTCTGGTGAACGATCAGGCGGGTCGCCGCCGTACAGTCCTGACCGCCGTTGACGAACCCTCCGACGATCGCCCCCTCGACCGCCGCATCGAGGTCGGCGTCGTCGAAGACGACGAACGGCGCCTTTCCGCCGAGCTCGAGCTGGAGGCGCTTCACGGTCGCGCCCGCCGCCTGCATCACCGCCCTCCCGGTGGCGGTGTCGCCGGTGAGCGAGACCATGTCGACCTTCGGGTACCGGCAGAGCTCATCGCCGACCTCTCCGCCCGGTCCGGTGACGACGTTGAGGGCCCCGCTCGGGAGCCCGGCGTCCTGGAAGGCGCGCGCGAGCTGCAGCGTGGAGAGCGGCGTCCAGCTCGCCGGCTTGAGGACGACCGTATTGCCGACGACGAGCGCCGGAGCGACCTTCCAGACCGCCATCATGATCGGGTAGTTCCAGGGGGTGATCGACGCGACGACGCCCACCGGCTCCCGCCGGAAGATCGTCGTCCCGTCGCCGGTGTACTCTGCGGCCGCCCTCCCCTCCAGCGTCCGGCCCGCGCCGGCGTAGAAGGCAAGGTTGTCGACCGAGAACGGAAGGTCGGCGTCCGCCGCCTGCTTGATCGTCTTGCCCTGGTTCCGGCTCTCCAGCTCGGCGATCTCGGGAATCCGCTGCTGGAGAATCTGGGCGGCCTTCAGGAACACCTCGCTCCTCGACCGGGGAGGGAGGCGTGGCCACGGGCCGCGGTCGAACGCCTCGCGGGCGGCGTCGACCGCCCTGCGCACGTCCTCGCGCGACGACCTAGGGACGGTACCGAGCGACGAGCCGTCGAACGGGTTGACGACCGGCATCGTAGCTTCTCCCGAGGACGGGACCCATTCCCCGCCGATCAGCATCGTGTGGTCCATCGGCCACCCCGCGGCGGCTACGGCCGGCCCTCTAAAGAGACTGCCGCGCGGGGCCCCGACGCCACGGGCGCCGTCGGGTTCGGCGATGTCGCCGTCTCCGGTCGGAACGAGGGTCGGAGACCCATAGACTTTCAAGGGGGAGGCGTTCTGCGGGGACGGCCAACAGCGGCGCTCGATGAATCCGGCTTGGCGGAACGCCATCGTCCTCGTGATCGCGGCGCTGCTCATCGGAACGATCGTCGTCCTCCACAACGCGAACACCGGTTGCGTGGCCCTCCGCCAGAAGAACCCGCTCGTAATCGACCAGTCCGAGATCCCGGATTCGCTCGACCCCGGCGTCACGTTCTCGACCCCGGGATGGGCGGCCGTCCAGCAGGTCTACCAGGGGCTCGTCCAGTACAACAACTCGAGCGCGACCACGTTCGTCGGCGTCCTCGCCCAGAACTGGACGGAGTCCGCGGACGGGCTCCACTGGAACTTCACGCTGCGCCAGGGGATCCACTTCTCCAACGGCGACCCCTACAACGCCTACGTCCAGTGGTTCAGCTTCTACCGCAGCCTGCTGCTCGAGAGCGGTCCCCAGTTCATCCTCGAGCAGAACTTCTTCTCGACCAACTTCAACGCGTCGAACCCGCTCAACTACTCGTCCCCCCTCACGAACATCACCGCCGCCAACGCGACGCTGATCCAGGACCTCAACAGCTGGAACTTCGACGACCCGACCTCGGGCGAAATCGCCCTGATGGAAACGGCCAACCAGTCGTTCCAGGTGCTCAACGCCTCGGCCATCGAGCTGAACGTGGGCTATGGCTACCTCGGGCCGTACCCTTACACCTACCTGAACGCGTCGATCTCGGCTCCCAACTCCTACGCGGTCGACCCCCACGTCGTCCTGGCGCACGGGGGCGTCGTGGAGGGCCAGCCGAACGGCTGGCTCTCGGACAACATGGTCGGCACCGGCCAGTATTTCCTCACCTACTACAGCGACCTGCCTGGCGCGGGCTACACCCTCCAGCCCGACCCCCACTACTGGGGGGCGGCGGCCGCGCGGACCGAGCCCTGGAACATCGCGCTCCAGCCGGCGAACACGACGATCGAGGTGATCTTCCAGAACTCGGTCGACATCACCACGAACGACCTGGAGAAGGGATACGTCGGGGAGGCGTCCTTCTCCTACATCGGACCCGGAACCGTCCACGTCCTCCAAGGCCAGAGCTGCCTCGTCGTCGAGCCCCTCTCGCCGATCTACGGCTCGACGGGGGGGTCGTGGTGGATCTATCTCAACCAGAACGTCTTCCCGTTCGACAACCTCTCCGTGCGGGAAGCGATCGCCCACGCGGTCAACTACCCGCAGATCATCACGGAGGCGTTCGGCGGCTACGCGATACCGTGGGTGGGGCCGGTGCCTCCCGCCTACCCGTACTACAACCCCCAGAACCTCTCGCCCTACGCCTACAACCTCACCCTCGCGCGCGAGGAGATCGCCGACTCCCCGTGCGCCGGCGGCTGCTCGGCCCCCATCAAGTACGCCTACCTCGACACCGGCATCGACTGGTTCGAGACCGCCCAGTTCCTCGCCTCCGACCTGAAGGCGATCGGCCTCGACATCATCCCGACGCCCATCTCGCTCGACGAGCTCTACGCCGAGCAGGCCCCCAACTCGAACGGAGCCTGCACGACCCTCACGAACGCGAACGGCGGTCCGTTCCCGATGGGCCAGGAGTTCTACACGTCCGATTACATCTCCCCGGACGACTGGACGCAGAACGACGCGTCGGCCACCGGCAGCGCGAACCTCTGTATGTCCGGCTACAACGACTCGAACGTGACCGACCTGACCTACGCGGCCGCGAGCGAGTCGAACGCGACGAACCTCACGAACGATTACTCGACGATGACGAGCCTGATGTACTACAACTACACCGACATCTGGCTGGTCGTCCCGACGTCGTTCGCGGTGTACTCGACGCTCGTCCAAGGGATTTACAATAACCCGATGGGGAGCGCCGAGCCGTACGTCATCACCCTCAACACCCAGTGGGTGAGCTAGCCTAGCCGGTCGCCGGAACGGGTGCGCCACCGCGATGCGGGACGGCCTCAAGCAACGAGGCCGGAGCAACATCGCGGACCTCCTCGGCCCGGTGACATGCGACCATCTGCGCGGCAGCTCCCGGAACCTCGCGCAGCGCGGGGTCCTCGACGCGGCAACGGTCGACCGCGAACGGGCACCGAGGGGCGAACCGACAGCCGGGAGGAGGATCGATCAGCGACGGAACGTCCCCACCGATGCGGAACCGGCTCCGGCGCCTCCGGGCGTCCGCCACCGGGACGGCGGCGAGGAGCGCCTTGGTGTACGGATGGACCGGCCGCTCGAGGACGGCGCGGACGGCTCCGATCTCAACGATCTGGCCCAGGTACATCACCGCGACCCGGTCCGCGACGTAGCGGACCGCGGCGACGTTGTGCGTGATCAGGAGGTAGGCGACGCCCGTCTCGCGCTGGAGCTCCACCAGGCGGTTGAGGATCTGCGCCTGGACCGCGACGTCGAGCGCGCTCGTCGGCTCGTCCAGGACGACCAGCTTGGGACGCACGATGAGGGCCCGGGCGAGCGAGAGCCGTTGCCGGCCCCCGCCGGAAAACTCGTGCGGGTACTGGTCGAGGCAGTCCTCGAGGAGGCCGACCGTCGGCAGGATCGCCCGGACGCGCGCCCGGATCGCCGCGCGGCGGAGGCGCCGGGGCATGGGGGGGAGCGGACGCGCGGGCTCGCCGTTAGGGCGACGGGCGTTCTCGCGACGGAGGCGCCGGCGCTCTCGCCTCAGGATCTGGCGGTCGGTCTGGTCCTGCGCCCGGACCGGCTCCCCGACGATCTGCCAGACCTTCAGGCGGGGGTCGAGCGACCCGACCGGGTCCTGGAAGACGACCTGGACGTTCCGCCTCCAGTGGCGGAGCTCCGTCCCTTCCAGCGCCCCCACTTCCTCTCCTTCGAAGCGGAGCGTGCCGGCGGTAGGCTCGTGCAGGCGGGCGATGAGCCAGCCCAGGGTCGTTTTGCCCGACCCCGATTCCCCGATCAGGCCGAGGGCCTCGCCCACGTGCACGCTCAGCGTGACACGGTCGACCGCGTGGATCGACCGACGCGAGCGGCTCCGAAAGTACTCGGCCGCTGTGCGGGTGAGCGGGAAGTGCTTCTCGAGGTCGACGACCTCGACCAGCGGCGGGGAGCTCACGGGAGGCTCGCGACCTCCTGAGCGAAGTGGCACGCGCTGCAGTGTGAGGAGGCTTGGCCGTCCGCGGGCCGCGGCGGCGGCGGGGGGTCGACCCGGCAGACCGGCCGGGGGATGGGACACCGTGGGTGGAACCGGCAACCGCCCGGAGGGTGGGCGAGGTTCGGGACCGCCCCGGCGATCGTGGCGAGGGGCCCGTCCGACTTGTAGCGAGTCGGGGACGCCCGGAGCAGGGCCTTCGTGTAGGGATGGCGAGGCGCGTCGAACAGCTCGGCGACCGGCCCGAACTCGACCAGGCGACCGGCGTACATGACGCCGACCTCGTCGGCCATCTCCGCGATCACTCCGAGGTCGTGGCTGATGAACAGGATCGAGGTCTGGACCTCCTCGATCAGGTCCTTCATCAGGGTCAGGACCTGCGCCTGGATCGTGACGTCGAGCGCGCTCGTCGGCTCGTCGGCGATGAGGAGCGTCGGTTTCTCCGAGAGCGCCATCGCGATCATCACCCGCTGGCGCATCCCGCCGGAGAGCTCGTGCGGGTAGAGGTTCAGGATTGTCTCCGGGTCGCTGATCCGGACGAGCCGCAGGGAGTCGAGCACCTCCCCGCGCAGCTCGGGATGGTGCTCGCCGACCTTGCGCATCGCCGCCGCGGTCGCCCCGGCCGGGACGAACGGCCGAGAGAGGACCTCCGCCGCCCCGGGCACGGTGGGGCGCGAGTAGTCGAACGGGGGGTTCTCGCGACGGTCGACGACCCGTCCCGCGGCCTCGCGCCGACGACGTATGCGCACCGCCTCGACGAGCTGATCGTAGACGCGGAACGCCGGGTTGAGCGAATTGAGCGGTTCCTGGAAGATCATGGCGATGCCCGTCCCGCGGAGGGCCGGCATCTTCCAGAGCGGGATCTTCACCAGGTCCATCCCGCGGAAGACGATCCTGCCGGAGCCGATCGTCGCGGGCGGCTCCGGTAGCAGCCTCGGGATCGCCTGCGCGAGCGTGCTCTTGCCGCAGCCGGTCTCCCCGACGATCCCGACGACGTGGCCGGTCGGCACCTCGAGCGAGACGTCCGAAACCGCGTGGAACCTACCGGCGCCGACGACGTAGTCGATGCTGAGCCCTTCGATCGAGACCGCGGAGTCGGTCATGGCGACGGGCTCCCCTCGCCGAGGGCGGCCGCGGGGCGACCCTCGGGCAGGCCGACGGCCTCGTCGGCCTCCTCCTTGCGCTCCGCCGGCGAGGTCGACGTCGGACCGCCGGTGCTGGCTCCGGCCAGGACCCGCCGGCTCCGGGGGTCGAGCACGTCCCGCAGTCCGTCCCCGAGCAGGCTGAACGCGAGCACCGTGACGAAGATCGCGACGCCCGGCCCGAGGACCGTCCACGGGTCCGACGTGATCAGGCCCGCGTTCTGGTACGTCGACATCATGCTCCCCCACTCGGGCGTGATGGGGTAATTGACGCCGAGGCCGACGTAGCCGATGGTCGAGAGCGTGACGAGGACCGTCCCGATGTCGAGCGTGAAGTAGACGATCACCGGCTCGAGGACGTTCCGGAGGACGTGCCGCAGGACGATCCTTCCCTCGGTCACGCCCGCCGCGCGGGCGGCGGTGACGTACGGCAGGTGCTTGACGGCGAGCGTCTCGCCGCGGGCGAGGCGGACGTAGTACGGCCACCACGTGAGCAGGACCGCGACGATCAGCTGCCAGACGCCCCGCCCGAGGGAGACGGCGATCGCGAGGGCGAGGATCAGGCTGGGGAAGGCGAGGAAGATGTCGGTGATCCGCATGATGAGGACCGAGACCGCCCCGCCCACCGAGCCGGGTCGGTCCCAGAACCCGGCGACCAGACCTAGCGCCCCGCCCGCGACGAGCGCGACCCCGGCGATGGCGAACGCGATCGCGAGGTCGAACGGCAGCGCGTAGAGGACCTCCGAGTAGATGTCGAGCCCGCCTCCGTCGGTACCGAACGGGTGCGCCCATGACGGGGACTGGGCGTAGGCGTTCGTCGCCACGTCGCTCCGGTACGGCGTGAGAAGTCCTGGAGCGACCGTGATGAGGAGCGCGGTGAGCGCGATCATGACCACGAGGACGAAGCCGACGAGCGTCAGCGGGTTCGCGCGCAGGACGTGCCAGAACGTCCGCAGGGCGCGTCCGGCGCTCCGAGCCTTCGCCCCGAGGGCGGGGCCGGGCGACCGATCCCCGGAGCTCGGCGCCGACGTCGGCCTACCTCCAGTCGACCCTGGGGTCCAGAACCCCGTAGAGGATGTCGGCGATGAGATTGGCCAGGACGACCCCGACCGCGAAGACGGCGACGACCGCGACCGCTCCGTCGAAGTTCGGGGTGTTGCCCCCGCCCCCGATGGCGTAGTAGGCGTAGTTCCCGATCCCGGGCCAGCGGAAGACGGTCTCGATGACGACCGTCCCGGCGAGGAGGCCGCCTGCGGTGACCCCGAGCACGGTCGTGGTCGTGATCAGCGCGTTGCGGAGGGCGTGCTTGTACATCACCAAGAACTCGGAGAGTCCCTTCATCCGAGCCGACTTCACGTAGTCCAGAGGGAGCACCTCGAGCATCGAGCTGCGGGTCATCCGCGTCGCGATCCCCATGTTGATGAACGCGAGCGTGGCCGCCGGCAGGATCAGATGGACGAGCGCGTCGCCGGTGTACGGCAGGTTCCCGGCGATCAGGGCGTCCACGACCGACATGTGAGTGTACTGAGGGAACGGGGGGGGCGTGTTCGTGTACTCCCCGCCGGACGGGAGCCCGAGGTACGGCGCGACGAAGATCGCCGCGATCACGGCCCCGAGGTACGTCGGGGTCGCCCACCCCGAGAGGTAGAAGATCCGCACGAGGTGGTCGCCCCACCGCCCTGCCGACTGGGCCGCGATGACCCCCATCGGGATCCCGATGACGATCATCAGGAACAGCGAGGCCAGGACGAGCTCGAGCGTCGCCGGCAGCCCCTGCGCGATCTGCGGGAAGACCGGCCGGCCCTGGACCGAGGCGCCCCAGTTGCCATGAAGCAGGTTCACCAGGTAGTTCCAATACTGGACGTAGAGCGGCTTCGAGAACTGGGCGCGGCAGTTCGCCAACGTCGTGGGGTCGGCGTGGGGGAACCACTGGGCGCAGGGATTGACGACCGAGAGGTGCGTGAAGACGAACGTGAGGATCGTGATGCCGATCAGCACGGGGACGAGCTGGACGAGGCGCTTCGCGACGAAGACCGCGAGATCGCTCGGACTCCTACCCAACCCCCAATCCTCCCGTGGGGAGCCGGCCCAGGCCGACCCTGGCGGCGGGGTTACGATTCTGGAGCTATTAATGCGCGGACCGGAGCCAAGACCCGGAACCGACTACGGGAGGTAGTCCCGCGGGAGCGTCCGGAGCTCCTTGAACGTCTCGCCGGCCGTCGAAACGAACCGGTCGATGTCCTTCTCGGTGTGCGCGCTCGAGAACGTGATCCGCTCGTAGTTGTCCGGATGGATGTAGATCCCGCGGTCGAGCAGGAGCTGGTGGTGCCTCAGGTAGAGGTTCCAGTCGATCTGGAGCGCCTCGCGGTAGTTGACGATCTTCTTGCGCCGGGTGAAGAAGAACTGGAGCATCCCGGTGACCGACTGGACCAGGACGTTGATCTTCGCGTCCCGCGCCGCCTCCTCGAGGCCCTTCTCGAGGCGCGACGTCAGGTGGCCGAGCTTCGCGTAGAACTCGCTGCCGCCCCGGTGGAGCATCTTCAGGTTGGCGAGGGTGCCGGCCATCGACAGGTTGTTCGCGAAGTACGTCCCGCCGAAGCTGATCCGGCCCGGCGCGATCATGTCCATGTACTCGGCCTTGCCGGAGACCGCCGAGACCGGGACCCCTCCCCCGAGGGCCTTCGCCCAGCACGAGAGGTCCGGCTCGACCCCGTAGAGCTGCTGGGCACCCCCCGGGGCGACCCGGAAGCCGGTGAACACCTCGTCGAAGATGACGAGCATGTCGTTCTGGTGGGCGATCTCCACCAGGCGCTTGAGGAACTCCGGCGCCGGCGGGATCACGCCGGCGTTGGCCATCACCGGCTCGAGGATCACCGCGGCGAGGCGGTCCCGGTAGCGCCGGACCATCCGCTCGAACGCGGCGATCGAGTTGAACGGGGCGACGAGGACGTAGTCGGTGACCCCGGGCGGGATTCCGGCGGAGTTCGGGAGCGGTCGGGGGTACTCGTCCAGGCCGGAAACGACCGGCGGAGCCTCCGCGCTGATCAGCGCGAGGTCGTGCTGGCCGTGGTAGTGGCCCTCGAACTTCAGGATCGCGTCCTTGCCCGTCACCGCGCGAGCGACCCGGATCGCGTTCATCGTGGCGTCCGAGCCGTTCGAGCAGAACGCGACGCGCTCGGCGTTCGGGACGAGCTTCTGGAACATCTTGGCGACCTCGATCTCGAGCACGGTCGGAGAGGCGAAATGCAGACCGAAGCTCATCGCTTCCTGGATCGCCCGGAGCTGCTCGCTCGGAGCGTGCCCGTTGATCAGGACCCCGTAGGCGAGGTTGAAGTCGAGGTACTCGTTGTCGTCCTCGTCCCAGATCCGAACGCCCTTCGCGCGGGCGATGAACGGGGGGACCGGGTCGTAGGAGGCGACCCGGATCACCGAGCTGGAGGAGTTCGGGATCCTCAGCTTCCCCTCCGCGAACAGCTTGGCGCTCTTCTTCAGCTTCGGGACGAGCCTCGCGATGGGGATGGGCAGGGGCGCCGTCTCGGGCTCGGCGGGGGGGGGCGACTCCACCGCCATGTCCTTCTTCGCGGGGGGTGGCGATTCCACCACCACCTCCTTCTTCGCGGGGGCGGGCTCCTCGGGAGCCGTCGGGCCCGGGACCACGACCTTGGACGGGTCGACGGTCCCCTCGGCGCTCAGCCGGGGGACGAGGCGTTCGTCGGCGAGGACCCCCGGCGGCGACGGGCGCGGGGCGACTTCGGGGTCCGCCATAGGAAACGCATCTCGGCGGGCGGTTTACCCCGGGGTGCGTATATATAGATGCCCGAGCCGCAGAAGCGACTTTACGACAATAATCTGCACAATCCAGCGCTCCGGTCCTGCCACGAAGTAGCCTTCGCTTCGCAGTTTGGGGCCCTTCTACGTTACGAATGCTATCGCCGGATGCTCGAAATCGGCTCGAGATTACGCGGTCCTGGCCTCGAACTCGGGTAGCGGAGCCTCGGGCGGGACGATCGCCGTCGCGATCCCGCGACGGGCGAGCTCCCGACGGAACGGCGCCGCCGGCACGCACCTCTCGGGAGGGAGGACCCCCTCGCCCGAGATCTCTCCCCGGGCGATCATCTCGGCCCCGATCGCCCCGGCGGTCCCGACGGCGTACTCGGTCGCGGCCAGGTGCCAGTCCGGCCACGGGGGGAACCGTGCCGTCGCGCGGCGCACGACCGGCCGACCCCGCTCCGTGCCCCGAAGCTCGATGTCGAGGATCTCCCAGTCGTCGACCACCGCCCCGGGAGGCGGTCCGAGGAGGTTCTCGCGGCGCAGGAGCGCGACCGTAAAGTCGCGGGGAACGACCTTCGCCCCGCGGACGTCGACCGGCTCTTCGGAACCGAGCCCGAGCTGGCCCAGGACGCGGAGCAGCTCGATCCCCGGGCCTCCTTCCTTCCACTCGCAGTGCCGAAGCCCCTTCGTCCTCAGGCTTTCCGGGAGCGTCGCCGGCTCGGAGTGGAGGGTGCGGTAGACCTTCGTACGACCGACCGGCGGGGCGAAGTCGAACTCCTCCGCTCCGCTCATCGGCGGATACTCGCGATACTGGCCGCCCTCGAAGACGACCGCGGGCCGGACCATCTCGTCCAGGAACGTCGCCGGCGACCAGGTGAACGAGAGCTCGGGACCCCCCGCTCGGAGGTCCCGCCAGCCGTCCCGCAGGACGACCGAATCGACCCGCTCGAGCGATTCGGTCGCCGCCATGACGAGGACGTTGGATACGCCGGGGACCTGGCCGAGCCCAGGGATCGCGAGGAGATGGGCGGCGCGCCACGCCGGGTCGAGCTCGAGCTGGCGCCGCGTCGTGTGGAACAGCCCGCCGAAGTCGAGGTACGGCACCCGGGCGTCGAGCGCCGCGCCCATCGCCTCGAGGTTGAACGCGTACGGAGCCGCGTTGACGACCACCGTGGCCTGGCGAAGGAGCTCGGCGGTCGCGCGGCGGTCGCGGGCGTCGAGCGAGGCCGGGATGGCGCGACGGCCGGCGGCCGAAGTGGCCGCCTCCGCGAGCGTCCGGTCGACGTCCGCGGCGACGACCTCATCGAATACGCCGCCGACCCCGAGCTGACGGACCGCGGCCCGGCCGGTCAACCCGCCCCCGCCGAGGACCACCGCCCGCATGCCTCCCTCCGTCACGCCGTCCCCCCGGTTTGGCGCCGGCCCCGTCTCGAAGGCGCCGGCCGGCGCTTCGTCCGGCCGGCCCGGGCCGCGGTCGAGGAGGCCGTGCCGGCCACGGCCTTTCGGCTCTCGATCCAGGCGCGGACGCGGGCCTCGAGCTCGCCGAGCGGGACGCCGCCCTCTTCGAGCACCGCGTCGTGGAACGCCCGCTCGTCGAACCGGTCGCCCAGGGTGGTCTCGGCGAGCGTGCGCAGCTCCCGTAGCTTGAGCTGACCGAGCTTGTAGGCCAGGGCCTGCCCCGGCATGACGAGATACCGGTCGACCTCGACCGCGATGTCGAGATCGCTCATTCCCGTGTGTTCACGGAAGAAGGCGATCGCGCGGTCCCGCGTCCACCCAAGCGCGTGCATCCCGGTGTCGACCACGAGCCGGATCGACCGCCAGATGTCGTGGTCGAGGGCGCCGAACTTGGAGTACGGGTCCCGGTAAAGGCCGAGTTCCTCCCCGAGGCTCTCGGCATACAGCCCCCACCCCTCCACGAACGCGGTCTCGCCGCTGTGCTTGCGGAACTCCGGGACGTCCTCGAGTTCGGCGGCGAGGGCGATCTGGAGGTGGTGGCCGGGGACCGCTTCGTGGAGCGTGAGGGACTCCATCCGCCACTTCGGCCGGGAAGGGAGATCGTGGGTGTTAGCGTAGAAAAAGCCCGGACGGCCGTCCTCCGGGGCTCCCGGCAGGTAGTAGGCCCCCGGGGAGCTTGGGGCCTGGAAGGCGGGAACGGGCAACACGCCGTACGGCAACCTCGGCAGCCGTCCGAAGTGGCGCGCGAGCTCGGGGTCGATCCGCTTGGCGATGACCCGATACCCGTCGACCAGCTCCTCCGCCGAGCGGTACCGGAACCTGGGGTCGGTTCGCAGGAACTGGTGGAACGCCGCCAGGCTGCCGGCGAACCCGGTCGACCGGACCAGCGCCTCGATCTCCGAGTGCGCGCGGCGGACCTCGGAGAGCCCGATCTCGTGGATCGCCTCCGGCGTGAGGTCGGTCGTCGTCGTCCAGCGCACGTGGTAGGCGTAGCCCTCGCGACCGTGAGGAAGGTCCGCGGCGGCGATCGACTCCCGGGCGGCCGGCAGGTACACGTCGATGAGGTACCTGTGCAGCTTCAGGAAGGCGGGTCTCACCCCCTCGGTGTACGCCTCGCGGGCCTCCTGGATCAGCCGCCGGGCACGTTCCGAGTCGGCCAGCGCCTTCGGGAGGGCAAGGAACGGCTCCCAGAGCGCGCTCACGGTCGGATCCTCCGGGACGAGACCCTCGACCTGGCCGGGCACGCCGCGAATGGCGATCCGAGGGGGGATGTACCCCCGGCGACGGCCGTCCTCGAGCAGGGCCGTGGTCTGGTCGACGGCCACGGGGAGAGCGCGCAGGCGGGCGAGGATCGCTTCGACGTCCGCGAGGGACCGCCGCGGCTGGACCGGAAGGAGCTGACCGACCGTGATCTGGATCCCGTCCATCTGGCTGAGGGGCATCCACAGGTTTCGAGGGAACCCGAAGTGGAGCGGGAGCGGATCGTCGCCGAACTTCCGGCCTTCGACCGCCAGGTCGAGGAGCTGGCCGTAGAGCCGATGGTTGACCCGCTCCCGGGGGCTGAGCGCGGGGGCGTGGATCTTCGATAGCGCCCGAACGCTCTCCTTGAGGTGGCGGTCGCGGGCCGAGATCCCCGCGGGGGAATCGTCGCTCCATCGGTCGTTCAGTCCCGGGTAGCCGACGACTGTCGCTACTTCCGGTGCTTGCGCCATCCACTGGCGCCAGTCGTCGGCGAGGAACGCCCGGAACCTGGCGTCGGCCCCGGCCTTCCCTGCACCCACACGTCGTGCGCGTGCCACGAGGTCCCCCCGAGCCCGCCAACCGCCTACCGAATATCAGCTCCCCGCGCGCCGGAGCGAGGAGCGGACGGCGGCCGTGCCTCTCGCCGGCCGTGTCGGCCCGTCCGGCGCCCGCTCGGGGTTCACGCGCCTGCCGCGGGGTCTTTCCCACGGAATCGCCTCGCGGGGTTCCCCCCAAGGAAGCCCACGGCCCGCAAGGAATCGCCCTCCCTACGCGCGGCCTCGATCCGATGCCGGCCGTCGGGCCCTCACCGGACCGATGGTCGGGTTGGCCGGAGGGGTCGGCGCCGGCGCGCTCGTCCGGCGCCAGAGGTCACGGAACGTCTCGAAGTGGCGCAGGAACGGGTCGGCGCGGCGGCGGTCCTCGAGCTCCCCGAGGGCGATCTCGAGGAGCGCCTTCGCCTTGGCATCCCCCGCCGACGCCTGCGCGAAGTAGACGCAGAGGACCTGGTAGTGCGGGAGAACGAACGCGTCCGGCCGGGGGGTGCTCATGTCACCCTTGCGGGGGCGGTAGATCTTCTCGATCGGGACCTCGAGCGCGAGCACCTTCCGGTGCGAGAAGCCGAAGTAGCGGCCGCTCCCGAGGATCCGGGTGACCTCGCGAACGTTGCCGTTCAGATTGTTCGTGAGCCGGTCGCATTCGTGCCAGCACCACAGGCCGAAGCCATGGTCGCCCTCTTGGTAGGCGTCCCAGGCCTGGCCGTACAGCTGGCGTTCGAGCTCCTCCTCCGCGACCGCGGGAGCGAGGCTGGCCTTCCAGTCGGAGACCAACAGGTCGACCCGCATCGACGGGGAGAACTCGCGGCGAGGGGGGACGGCAGACGGTGCGGCCACGCGCTGCGGAGGCCGCGCGCGGCTTAGCGCCGGCCCCTCTACTCGTGGGGGCCTGGAACGGAGGGTCGGCCTCCGACCCAAGTCGTTCGGACCGCGGAGCCACCGAGGCGGAGGGCGTCACCAAGGCGTCGGACGGAAAGCACGACGAAGTCCGCCGGAGCGCTGGGCTCGAGCAGCCCCCCGCCGGGGTCACCGAGCGCCGCGTGAGCCCTCGGACCGTACAGGGTCAGCGCCTCCACCTCGGTAAGCGCCTGGTCCGGCCAGAGGTTCGCGGACCGGCCGAGATCATCCTGTCGTCGGACCGCCGCGCGCATCCCTCGCCAGGGGTCCGCCACATCGTACGGAGCGTCGCTGGACCCCGCGAGGGGGATCCCGAGGTCGCTCAGGGTCCGGAACGCGTACGCCCACCGGACGCGCTCCGGCCCGAGCCGGTCCGAGAGCCAGACGTCGCTCGCCACGAACCCGGGCTGCACGACGAGGTGCACGCCGGCCGTACGGAGCGACTCGAGGAGGCGTGGGGGGGTGAGGCTAGCATGCTCGATCCTGGGGGGGACCTTGCCGCCGGCCTCCCCGAAAGGAGTCGGATCGCCCGCTCGACGGCACGGTCGCCGATCGCGTGGAGCGCGGGTCCGAGACCCCGCCGGCACGCCTCGTCGAGCGCTCCGCGGAGCGAGGCATCGTCACCCCGGTCGATTCCTTCGGTCGACGCGTCGTCCGCGTAGGGACCACAGATCGACGCGGTCCGGGGGCCGAAGGCCCCGTCCAGGAACGCCTTGACCCCCACGACCCTGAGCCGACCCCCGTCCCGCTCTCCGAGGAGGGCGCCCTCGGGCACTCGACCGATCGGGGGATAGGCCCGGACCCGGAACGGAAGGCGGCCGTCCCGGTCGAGCTGCCGAAGGATCGAGAGCTCCTCCTCGCCCGTGTTCATCGTCCCGACCGCCGTGAGCCCGAGGGCGGCGAGCTCCCTCATCGTGCGCTCGACGGCCTCCGGGGTGAGGGGCAGGCCCTCCCGCACGACCGGCCTCAGGGCGTCGAGTTCCTCCTCGACCACCACGCCGTTCCGGGGTCCGTCCGGGCGGCCCCCGCGGACCGGGCCATAGGCCCTTTCGAGCGCGGGGCTGTTCGCCACCGCCGCGTGACCGCTCGCGTGCTGGAGGACCACCGGGCGGTCGGCGACGGCGGCGTCCAGCTCGGCCACGGTCGGCCAGCGGCGCTCGGCGAGGGTCTCGAGGTCGAGGCCCCGGCCCACCAGCGGGCCCCGAGGTCGTTCCTCCGCCCTCCGCCGAAGGTGCTCCTGGAGGGCGGAGATCGACGCCACGGGGCCGAGGTCGAGCGCCTCCCGTTCGCGGGTGAGCTCGCCGAGGTGGAGATGGGCGTCGGCCAGGCCCGGCACGACCAGGCTCGAGCTCAGGTCGATCCGGTCGGCGCCGGTGGGGGCCTCGCGCCGCACCTGGGCCTCGGTCCCTGCCACGACGACCCGAGGACCCTCGACGAGCAACGCCTCGGCGTACCTCCGGCCCGTGAACACCCGGCCCCCGACGACCAGCACGGCCTCGGTCATACGGCGTCTCCGGCTCCCCAGGCGACGGCCGCCTACGAGCTCGTCCCGGCGTCCGGCCCTAGATGTCCAGGTACCGGTAGAACTCGTACGGATGGGGCCGCAGGTTCAGCTCGAGCTGCTCCTCGCGCTTCATCTCGACGTACGTGTCGAGCAGGCTGTCGGCGAACGCCGGCTTCAGGAAGTCGCGGTCGGAGCTGAGGCAGTCGAGCGCCTCGCCGAGCGACCCCGGGAGCTCCCGGATCTGGAGCTCCTTGCGACGGGCCGGCGTGAGCTTGTAGATGTTCTCATCGACGGGCGGAGGCGGTTCGATCTTCCGGCGGATCCCGTCCAGGCCGGCGAGCGCGAGGGCGGCCTCGGTCAGGTAGATGTTCGCCGCCGAGTCCGGCGTCCGGTACTCGACCCGCTTCGCCGCCGCGCGGCCCTTGTGATAGAAAGGGATGCGGACGTTCGCCGAGCGGTTCGCCTTGCTCCAGGCGATGAACACCGGGGCCTCGTACCCGGGCACGAGACGCCGGTAGGAGTTCGTGATCGGGTTCGTGATCGCGCAGAGCGCGCGGGCGTGCGCGAGAAGGCCGCCGACGTAGTACCGGCAGGCCTGGCTGACCTCGGCGTAGCGGTCGCCCGGGTCGAAGAAGGCGTTCTTCCCCTTCGACCAGAGCGATTGGTTGACGTGCATCCCGATTCCGTTGTCCCCATAGATCGGCTTCGGCATGAGGCACGCCAGCTTGCCGTGGCGGTGGGCCACGTTCTTGAGGACGTAGCGAAGGTCCTGGATGTGGTCGGCCATCGGAACGAGCTCGTCGAACTTGAGGTTGATTTCCGACTGGCTCGCCGTCGCGACCTCGTGGTGGTGGGCGTCCACGGTCAGGTGGAAGTCGTCGGAAAGGATGTTGCAGACCTCGGCGCGGAGCCCGACGAGCGAGTCGACCGGCGGGGTGCGATGGTAGCCCTCCTTGAAGCGGATCGTCGGCTGGGAGCTCCCCGACGCCCAGGGCGATTCGGCCTGGCGGATCAGGTAGCCGGCGCCGGCCCACGCATCCCGGACCCCGGCGTGCGACGGGACCAGCTCGACCTGGTCGAACACGAAGAACTCGACCTCGGGCCCCCAGTAGGAGAGGTCGAAGCCGGCGGAGGCGAGGACGCCCTCGACCTTCCGGGCGACCCCGCGGGGGTCGTGGTCGTAGGCCTCCTTCGAGGCGCCGAGGCGAACGTCGCAGATGAACCGCACCGTCCGGCCGGCCTCCGGGTCCCAGGGGATGTCGGCGATCGTCGCCGGGTCCGGAACCAGGAGCATGTCCGACTCGAAGATCTCGCGGAACCCTCGGACGGAGGAGCCGTCGAGCTTCGGGACCCCGGAGCGGAACATCTCGGCGTCGAGCGACCCGCGCGGGACGGACACCAGGTTGTACCCGCCGAAGACGTCGGTGTAGAACAGCTGGACCCACCGGACCTTCTCGGCCGCTAGACGCTCGACGACCGCCTCCCCGTCCACTTCCTTCGCCGCCTTCCGCGCCGCCATCCCGTCTCGCCCGGGGGCTCGAGCAATCCCGGCTACAAGAGCCCTAAGGGGACGGAACTGGACGCACGTCCATCTGTCGCACGCCGCACGTTATCTTCCACCGCCGCTCTCAAGTCGCATGGTCCGTGCGTCCAGTCTGGACGAGCTCGACCGGTCGATTCTCGAGGAACTCAACGTCGATGCGCGGGCGAGCCACCGCGCAATCGCCCACCGCCTCAAGGTCTCCCCCACGACCGTGAGCTCTCGGATCGCCCAGATGGAGGCCGACGGGGTGGTCCGTGGGTACGTCCCGGTCCTCGATGACGAGCTCCTCGGCTGGGACCTCTGCGCGATTGTCGGGGTGCGCATCTCGAAGGGCAAGTTGAGGGAGGTCGAGGAGCGCCTCGCCCACGACCCCCACGCCTACGCGATCTACGACGTCACCGGCGATTACGACGCGCTCCTGATCGGCCGGTTCCGGGACCGACGGGACCTCGACCGGTTCGTCAAGCACACCCTCCAGGACCCGCATGTCGAGCGGTCGAACACCCAGGTGGTGCTGAATCGCGTCAAGGAGGACCGGCGGGTCCCGGTCGTCTTGCGCCCGGCTCCGAACGTCCCTTCCGAGTAGGCCGCGACCTTACCGCTCCCGCAACGCTATTTGCCCCGGCTCGCTCGTCGAGCTGTCCTGAGGTGGACGATGGACTGGGGAATGCGCAACCGCATGAGCCGGATGTTCCGGCCTCCGAGCGGCAACTCTGTCATGGTCGCGGTCGACCACGGCTACTTCATGGGGCCGACCCGTCGGCTCGAGAACATCCGGGCGACGATCGCCCCGCTCCTCCCGTACGCCGACGTCATCGGGGTCACCCGGGGGGTCCTGCGCTCCTGCGTCCCTCCGGAGGCGAACACGCCGATCCTCCTGCGGGTCTCGGGGGGGGTGACCGTCCTCCAGGACGACCTCTCGAACGAGGCGGTCACGACGTCGATGGGCGACGCGGCCCGGCTCAACGTGAGCGCGGTCGCCCTCTCGGTCTTCGTCGGGGCCCCTCACGAACACCAGAGCCTAGTCGACCTCTCCCACCTGATCGATGAGGGGGAGGCGTTGGGAATCCCGGTGATGGCGATCACCGCGGTCGGCAAGGAGCTCGAGAAGCGCGACGCGCGCTACCTCTCGCTCGCCTGCCGCGTCTCGGCCGAAATCGGGGCGCGCCTCGTGAAGACGTACTACTGCGAGGGTTTCTCCAAGGTCGTCGAAGGGTGCCCGGTCCCGATCGTGGTCGCGGGCGGGCCGAAGCTCGACAGCGACCGCGCGGTCCTCGAACTGGCCCACGGGGCGATCGCCCAAGGAGCCCGCGGCATCGACATGGGCCGGAACATCTGGCAATCGGATCACCCGGTCGCGATGCTGAAGGGGCTCAGGGCGATCATCCACGAGAAGGCCACGGTCCGCGAGGCGCTCGGGATTCTCGAGGAAGAGAAGGGGCGGACCACCGCGGTCGTCGCCGCGCCCTCCGCGGTGTAGCCGGGTCCCGGTCTCCCCGGGACCGCACCTACCCTCGGGGGGGGCGGGGCCGTGAGAACGGTGATAAGCGGGACGTCGCTCGCGGCGCCCGCGCGGGGATTGCCAAGCTTGGCCAAAGGCGCCAGATTCAGGGTCTGGTCCCGTAGGGGTCCGTGGGTTCAAATCCCTCTCCCCGCACCGGCCTCGTCCACCGTCATCCCGAGGCGACGGGGTGCCCGGATCGCCGATGGACGAAGGCCCACGCCTCGCCCCAAGCTCCGATGCCCTGGGGGCGCCGGGCCCTACGTCGACGGCTCGGTGGCGCAGTCCAGGACGAGAGCGCCGGTGACCCGGCCCCGCTTGAGGTCGAGGAGCGCGTCGTTCGCCTGGGTGAGCCGCCGGAGCTGGACGGTGCTTTCGAGGCCGTACCGAGCGGCGAGGTCGAGGAGCTCTTGGGCGTCCGAGCGGGTGTTCGCCTCGACGCTCGTGATCTTCCGTTCCCCGAAGAGGTACCGGTCGTAATCGATCGCCGGGATCGTGCTCATGTGGATCGCGGCGATCGCGACGGTCGCCCCCTTCTTCAGCTCGGAGAGCGCCTGAAGCACGACCTCCCCGGCGGGGGCGAAGACGACCGCCGCGTCGAGCGCCGGTGTTCGTCCGGCGAGGCTCCCCTTCTCCGTAAGGACCGTCTCCGACGCCCCGAGCTTCCGGGCGAGCTCGAGGTGGGCGGGGTTCCTGGAGTAGGCGACCGTGGCAAACCCCAGCCGGGAGGCGACCTGGAGGGTGAGGTGGGCAGACCCCCCGAAGCCGAAGAACCCAATCCGACCGCCGGACCTCGGCAGGACGAGCTTGAGGGCGCGGTAGCCGATGATCCCCGCGCACAGGAACGGGGCCCATCGACTAGCGTCCCCCGGAGGAAGGCGGAGCAGGTACCCCTCCCGGCCGAGGACGTACGGGGCGTACCCTCCGTTGGTCGTGTAGCCGGTGAACACCTTGCGCTCGCAGAGGTTCTCCCGGCCGGTAGTGCAGTACTCGCATCGCCCGCACGTCGAGTGGAGCCAGGGAAGCCCCACCCGGTGCCCTTCCGAGACCGATCGAACGTTCTCGCCGAGGCGGGCGACGGTGCCGACGATCTCATGTCCGGGGATCAGCGAGGCGAGCCGGGGAGGCAGGTCCCCTTCGATCACATGGAGGTCGGTCCGGCAGACCCCGCACTTGTCGACCCGGACGAGGATCTCGCCCTCGTGGGGTTCGGGCGTGGACACCTCCTCGAGACGCAGCGGACGCGACTCGGCCGAGGATGGCGTGTGGAGGACCATCGCCTTCATCGGAGGTCGCGGGGACCGCCCTGCCCGTGGCGCTCGAGCGGCGGACCGCCGTCGGTGCGGAAGACCGCGGTGGGATTAACGGTTGGTCGGCCCTCCCTCCGCCGGGGGAGCTCCTGTGGGAGCGGCCCGGCCGTCACCACCGGGCACACGCGGGGAGGTGGATCGGCCCCAGGTCCGGGGAGCAAGGGAGTCGGTGTAGGACGCTCCGAGCGGAACGGCGATCGAGCGCTCGGGGCGCGAGTTCCCCAAGGGTGCTCCCGTGCCCAGAGGACGCGACCCCAGCTCGGGCGGACGGCACCGGAGTCCTCGCGGAGCCGCGGCGGCCCCGCGGGCACACAGGGGACCTCCGCCGCGTCGGAAGTGTCCGGCGGCTCCGCTCTTGTACCGGGCCTCGCTGGGCCCGTTCGGTCGATGACTTCCTCTCGTCCGGTGGGGGCTCCTGCCCTCGCCCCTCAGGCCACCGCGGGCGGGACGGAGCCTCGCGCGCGGACGCCGCCCCGCTTCTCGGCGTGGGACGTCACCCTGCTCGCGATCTGCGCTGGGGTCTGGGGAATCGCCTACGTGTTCATCCGGCAGGGGATCGTCCTCGGCGCGTCTCCGCTCGCCTTCGCCGCGGTTCGCTACGCGTTCTCGGCCGGGGCGTTCGCCGCGATCGCCGCGGCCCGCAGGGAGGCGTTGCCGTCGGCCCGGGCGCTCTCGGTCTCGGCCGCCGTGGGGGGGATCTTCGTCATCGGACTGTACGGCGGCTTCCTGTACTGGGGGGAGCAGTACACCGCTGGCGGGTACGCCTCCGTCCTCTCCACGACCGCGCCGATCCTGACCGTCGTCTTCGCCTACTTCCTCCTCCCTGGCGAGCGGCTGCGCCCCCGGGCTCTCTTCGGGATCTTCCTCGGCCTCGTCGGGGTCGTTGTCCTGGTCGCCCCCAGGTTATCCGGCGGCGCGACCGGAGGGTGGGAGGGTCCGTTCTTCGTCATCGGGGCGATGCTCAGCACGGCGTTCGGCTCGGTCCTGCTGCGGCGGTTCGGCGGTGGTCGACAAGGGCTGTGGCAGATCGGCACCCAGTTCGGCGTGGGCGCCCTTCTGCTCGGAACGGCCGCGCTCGTCCTTCCGTTCCCCGAGGTGCTTCCGTGGCGTGAGGGGGTCTGGGCCTCGCTCGCCGTGCTCGTGGTCTTCTCGTCCGTGGTCGGTTACTTCACCTACTTCCGCCTGCACTTCCGCGTCGGCCCGGTCCGGGCGAACTCGGTCACCTACCTGATCCCGCTCGTGGGGATCGTCACGGGCTCCGTGTTCTTCGGCGAACCGGTCACGGCCTGGGAGATCGGTGGCTTCGTGATCGTGATCGCGGGACTGACCCTCATCGTTCGGGGGGCGCCTCGCTCGGCCGGGTGAGCAGGTCTCCCGACTCGTCCCGTACTCGTGGTCCGCACGGCCTCGCGGCGGGTCCGGCGCCGGACGCCATGGCAAGATCGATGGCGGGGACGCCGGCCCGTTCCCCAGCGTTGCAGGGTTCTGCCACGCGGCCGGTGGTCGCTTCTCCGGCGGACGGAGACCGTGTGCGTCCCCCTCGGTCCGTCCGCCCCCGTCCGTACGGAGCTCGTCGGCGGGAGACCCCCGCCTCGGTCAATTTCGGTTCACTTTTCGTTCATCTGTCGGCAAGGGGACTAGCCGTGCGATGGTCTATCAAGGCCCCCGCGTCGAGGCCGCGCTACCCCCGGCGGTGGCGGGCCCGGCGTTCCTGAGCGACGGCACCGAGGTCTGGGTCCGCCCGGTCCAGGCGTCGGACCGCGACATCGTTCTCGACCTCCTGGAGCGGGAGGCGCCCGAGCCGCGCCACTTCGTCACGGCCCGGCCGACGCTCGCGCAGGAGGAGATCCTCGCGCCTTCGTCACCGGACGACCGCCTCTGCCTCCTGGTCCTCGGGGACCGTCCCGACCGTGTCGCGGTCCTGGGCATGGGCGAGTACGCCCGGACACGGACCGGCTCCCCCGTGGCGGAGGTCGCGTTCCTGGTCGGCGGACCGTTCCGGGACCAAGGGATCGCCACGCTCCTGCTCGCGCGGCTCGCCCGGGCCGCCCTGGCGTTCGGCATCCAGCGGTTCGAGGCCCGGGTGCGAGCGGAGAACCCGGAAATGCTCGAGGTCTTCCGAGGGACCGGAGTTCCTTTCACCGAGGAATCGGCCGAGGGCGAGGTCGATCTCCTGATCCCGCTGGCCCCGGAGGTCGGCGCGAGCGGGGCCGCGCTCGCCGGGCAGGCTCCTACCGGGAATCGTTCGGAGACCACCTACGCACGACGCGGCGGCGCCCGTTCCGCCGCGGGACGGCACCGGCTTCCCGCCGCGCGCAGTCGGCTCTAGCCGGGCCGCGGGCACGTCCCACGAACCGAGGGGGCTGCCGTCACGGGGGGGCTGACCCCCGAAGCACCGAGTCCCCCATCCGGTGGCCCAGCGCCGGGCGACGCCGCGAGCGGATCAGTCCGGGCGGGCGTGCGCGAAGGCTCCGCTGGTCGCACCGTCGTGGCGCGCGAGGGTGTCCGCCTCGCTGAGCCAGAGGATCGCCTCCTTCCCCTTCGGGGTGATCCGGTAGCTCTCGCCCTCGTGGGCGACCAGGCCGTCGTCGACCAGGCGGCGGATGTGGAAGGCGAGCTTCGGCGAGTCCTCGAGGCCGGCCGCTTTCAGCGCATCGGTGAACGAGCAGGGCCCGTCGGCCGCACGCCGCAGGACGGCGCGCCGGACCGGGTTCGCGAGGGTCTCGAGCGTGAGGCGCGTCGCCGGACCCGCGACCGCGGCGCGGACGTCCCGGGCGCTCGTCGCCGAGATCCGCTTCGGGTCGAACGTCACGACGAACGGCCCCTTCCCCTCCATGCGCCGGCGGAGGTCCTCCAGGAACGACAGGATGTCCGACCTCCGGTGATGGGCGAGGAGCAGGTCGACGTCCTCCAGGAGGAGGCCGGCCTTGGGATGCTCGGCGAGGAACGTCGTGACCTGATCCCGGATCGCCGTGGGATTCTCCAGGTCCGGCGCCTCGACGGTCACCCCCGGGCTCGGCCGGACCGCCCGCGCCGTGAGGTGGAGAACGGCGGTCCCTTCCTGACGCGCCCACGCCCGGGCGAGCGCGTCGGGGGTCGGGGGCCGGTCGCCGCCGGAAAGGAACTTCGCCTCCTGCTCGAGGCGGTTGAGGACCTCTCGGACCTGCTCGATCCTGAACGGCTTCTGCACGTACTCGGCCGCGCCGGCCTTCATCGCCGCGACCGCCGTCTCCACGGTGGCGAAGCCGGTGACCATGACCACGGGCGTGGTAGGGTAGTGGGCGCGGACCTCCCGGAGGAGGTCGAGCCCCCCCTGGCGGGGCATCTTGAGGTCGGTGAGGACGACGTCGAACTCCGTGTTCGCGAGCTCCTCGAGCGCCTTCGGGACCGACGGACTGACGGTGACCTCGTGGCGCTCGTCCCTCAACAGGTCGGCGAGCTCCTCGCGGAACACCGCATCGTCGTCGACCACGAGGAGACGCATCGAGACGGCAGGCGCGCCGTCGTTTTTGAGGTTTCTCGGCCCCTCAGGGGCACGTCGCGGACGGGGAGGGTCCCGCCGAGGGCGCCCGGTCAGGGCGGCACAGGCTTCGCCGCGGGGGGAGCGAGCGGGAGGCGGACGAGAAGGCTCGCTCCGCCGCCCCGGATGTTGCGCGCGACGATCGTCCCCCCGTGTGCTTGAATGATCCCGTGGCAGATCGCGAGCCCGAGCCCGGTCCCCCGGCCCTCGGGCTTGGTCGTGAAGAACGGTTCGAAGACGTGGGGAAGCGCTTCGAGGGGGATCCCGGGCCCGGAGTCGCGGACCTCCACCTCGGTGTCACGTTCGAAGCGGCGGGCCTCGACGACGATCCGCCCCTCGACCGACCCTTCGAGCGCGTCGTAGGCGTTCAGGAGGAGGTTCGTGAGCACCTGCATCAGCTGGCCGCGGTCGCCGAGGATCGTGAGTGGTTCGGTCGGGTAGCGCTCCTCCACCTCGACGTTCGCCGACTGCTTACCGCGGAGGAACCGTACCGCCTCCCGGGCGACCTCGGTGAGGTCGAGGCGCGTCGCCTGGGGCTCGCTCCGACGCGCGAAGTCGAGCAGGCCGCGGACGATCCGGGCGGCGACGTCGACCTGCGCGGTGATCGTCTCCGCCCGCCCCCGGGTCCACGGGTCCGCCGCGCGGCGTCGGAGGCTCTCGGCGACCAGCATCACGTTCGCGAGCGGCGTGTTGATCTCGTGGGCGACCCCGGCGGCCAGCTGTCCCAGGGAGGCGAGCCGGTCGGAGTGTGCGGCGGCCCGCTCCCACGTCTTATGCTCGGTGAGGTCGACCGCGACCCCGACGTAGTGCGTCGTCTCGCCCGCGTCGTTCCGGGCCGCGGTGATCGTGAGGAACACGGGCCGCTCGCGGCCCCAGCGGTCGAGGTTGATGACCTCCCCGGACCAGTGCCCCCGCGTCGGGTCGAGCAGGTCCGCCCACATCCGTTCGTAGAGCTCGCGGCGGTTCCGGCCGCTCGCGACCAGCGCCGGCGTCTTGCCCACGCACTCCGCGCGCGAGTAGCCGTACGTCGCCTCGAACGCCGGGTTCACGTCGATCAACACGCCGTCCCGGTTGGTCACCTCGATCGCGTTGGTCGAGGTGAGGAACGCCTCGTAGTGCAGGCGCGCCAGCTCCTGCTCGCGCACCCGCGCGCTCGCGTCGACCAGGACCAGGACGAGGCGGCGAGGCCAATCGTCCGCCGCCAACACGACGCTTAACGTCGCGTCGACATGCGTCGGGGAACCTCGAGCGACCGGGGGGAGCGGGACGCCCCGGGCGGACCAGACGGTCCCCTTCGCGGAGGCGTCGGCGAGCCCCCGCCCGACCGCCGCTCCCAGTTCGGTCCCGTTCAGCAGGGGGTCGCGGAGGTAGCCGGCGCCCCCCGACCTGGGGCGGCCCTCGTCCCCGCTCCAGGTCCGGTACGTTGCGTTCGCCCAGGCGATCGTGCCGTCGCGGTCGACGAGGAGGAGCCCGACCGGAGCCTCCTCGAGAACGGCCGACAGCGCGCGCATCGTTTCTGGCACGTCCGCTCCCGGCACCGCTAAGGAAACGGCGGCCGGCCTCAAAACGTCCCGCGCGGGGCGCGCCCGCGTCAACCGGGCTCGACCTTGGCTTCATCTTGGGAACCTGCCCCTGTTCCGAACGTGACAGCCGAGGTGCTCGTGGTCGACGAAACCCCGAGTCTCGGTGGCTCGGTCGTCGCCCTCCTCGAGGCGGACGGGCTGGCGGTGCGACGCTTCGCGGACCTTCACGGAGCGGAGAGCTACCACAGCGGGGCCGGCGGATCGCATCCGGTCGTCGTCGTCGCGTCCAACGCCCACTACTGCCCGAGCGCGAGCCGGTGGGCGCTGGGGGCGCTCCGCGACGCCGACCTCGTCGTCGTCGGGACGCGCGACCCTGCCCTGCGGTCGGCCGGTCGGTTGCACGTCGTCCGCCTGCCCCTGGAGCCGCAGAACCTCCTGGAGCTCGTCCGGGACCTCCTCGGGGACGCGTCGAGCGTGAGCCCCAAGCCCGCCTAGGGTATCGACCTGGGCCCTCGGCGGCGGGTCCGCAGCGTGCTCAGGCGGTCTCGGCGAGTTCACGAGGAGCGATTCCCCGTCCTTCAGCCCGTCGGTGATCGGCTGCGTCGGCAGGAGGCCGGGGTCGAGGACCACGACGATATCCGGCCGAGTGATCGACGGGCGGACGCCGACCGGACGGTCGTCGACCCGCGCGTAGGCCGTGACCGGCGCGCCGCGGCGCTCGACACCGAAGCACGGGGAGCTCTGCGGCTCCCTGCCATCTGGGAACGCCGCCGGGGCGAGGAGCTCGGAGGCGACGACCGCCCCTCGTCCCCCCCGACCGTGGGATCGGATCTCTAACGATCAGAGCCGGCGCCCGTCTCTTGAACGGTCAATGCGGCCGGTTTGACCCTTCGGTCTTTCGGGGAGGTTGTGGGCTATCGGAGGGGGTTCGTCCCGTCGGCCGGGGCGGGACGGGAAGATGTAAAAGGGCCAGCGCCAGGAGGATCAGGGCGAGGCCTCCGATCTCCTCGATCGCGAACGGCTCCGCGAAGGCGATCACGCCTACGACCAGCGCGACGACCGGATTGAGGAACGTCACCTGGTTCGCTCCGACGGCGCCGTGGCGGCGGATCAGGTCGAAGAACACCGCGTAGCCGATCGCCATCGAGACGACGCCGACGTACAGCACCGAACCGACGACCGGCGCGCTCCACGCGATCGTGATCCTCGGGACGAGCACCGCGACGACGGCGAGGGACGCGATCCCCCCGCCGACGAACTGGAACGTCTCTCCCCAGGCCCCCTCGCCGCGCGGACGCAGCCGCCCGAGGGCGACCGCTCCGGTGCCCTGGCAAACGGCCCCGAGGCCGAACGACGCGAGGCCCCAGGGGTTCGTGATCGCGGCCCCGCCCGAGGCGAGCGCGAGGACCGCGACCCCCGCCAACCCGAGGCCGAGGGCGTAGCCCACGCGCGGGCCGACGCGCTCGCCGGTGGCGAGGAGCGAGACGAACGCGAGGCTCACCATCGGGGCGGTCGCGTAGACGATGGACGCCACGCCCCCGGTCGCGAACCGCTCGCCCCAGAACAGCGGGAGGTTGATCCCGCCGATTAGGAGCGCCCCGACGCCCGCCGACTCGGCGAGGCTTCTCCCGGACGGGAACGGGCTCCGCATCGCGGCGGCCACCGGCGCGGTCACCGCCGCCGCGATCCCGAAGGCGATCGTGACCAGAACGAACGGGTTCGCCCCGGCGGCGACGCCGAGGCGACTGATCGGGAACGTCGCCCCCCACAGGATGCCCAGCAGGACGAGGCGAGGAAGGACCGAACCGGGTCCGCGGGACAGGTCCTCCACGGACCGCTTCTCCCGTCGGGGGACTCCAGCCCGGGGTTCTTGAGCGAAAGGTCGCCCCGACTTGACGGTGGGAGCCAAGGGCCCTTCCGAGCGTATATAGACGGGTGCGGTCGCCGACCACGATGCCGACCGTCCGTCGCGCGCGATCCCGCCCGGCCGCGAGGCCACGGACCATGCCGGAAAGCGGGCCGACGGTACTGGCCCGCCCGGCGCCCGGGGTCACGGCCCTCGGGGAGGACCCCCACGCCCACATCGTCTGTCGTGTCTGCGGCCGGATCCAAGGACTCGAGCTGACCGAGCTCGACCGACACCTCCTCACCGAGCTCGCCGCGCTGACGCCGGACGGTTGGAGCGTCGAGCGGATCGCCTACTCGCTCGCGGGCGCGTGCCGGCGGTGCCGGGAAGGGCCCCGCGCCCCGTGAACCCACCGGTCGAATGGTCGGGTTCTTCACCGCCCCGGCCATCGCCTGGGGGACCGGGGCGCTCGAGCAGCTGAGCGGGCTCGGAGCTCGGAGGGCGGCCCTCGTCCTCGACCCGGTCGTCGCCGACCGGGAAGGCCCCCAATGGGCCCGAGAGGAGCTCGAGCGGGGCGGCGCCGTGGTGGCGTCCATCGCCGACGCTTCCGTCTCGAACCGCACGGACGCCATCGCCGAGCTCGCCGCCCGGCTCCGGCGGTCCGACCCCGACTGGGTGGTCGCGGTGGGCGGAGGGACCACGATCGATGCGACGAAGGCCGCTCGTCTCCTGCTCGAGCGGCCGGAGCTCTCCCTGGAGTCGCCGCCGGTCGACCTCGCCGTGCCCGAACGGCCCCGGACCCGCCTGGTCGCCATCCCCACGACGAGCGGAAGCGGAGCGGAGGCGAGCTGGGTTGCCGACGTCGTCGCACCGGACGGGACGCCGATGGAGCTGGCCCACCGCACCCTCGTCCCCGACTGGGCGATCGTCGACCCGAGGTTCGCCGAGGGTCTCCCGACGGCGGAGGTCGCCGCCGGGGCGTTCGAGACGGCGGCGCTCGCGTGCGAAGCGTACGTCTCGGCGTGGGCGAACCCGTTCTCGGACGCCCTCGCGGTCGACGCGGTGAGCACCGTCGTCCGTCGGCTGCCCCACGCTCTACGGTGGAGCGACGACCCGGACGCCCGGGCGGCCCTCCACTACGCCGCGACGGAGGCCGGGATCGCCCAGTCGAACGCCCAGCGCGGGATCGCCCACGCCCTCGCTCGGGCGCTCGCCCGACCGACCGGCGTCCGGTACGCGACGCTCCTCGGGATCCTCCTGCCCCCCGTCCTCGAGTTCGACCGCCCGGCGGCGCGCGAACGCCTGGAGGCGCTGGCCGAGGCGCTGCGGCTGCCGGAGGAACGCTCGGTTCCCCCCGTCGCCGAGCGGCTCCGGCGTCTCGCGGCCAGCTCCGACGCGCCGACCGACCTCTTCGCCGCAGGCGCCCCGGCCGCGGCGCTGGACCGGGAGCGGGCTCGGATCGTCGCCGAGACCCTTCGCTCTCCGGCGGTGCTCGCGAACCCGAAGGTCCCCACCCCGGAGGATGTCGACCGGCTGCTCACCGCTCTCGCGGCGAGCGCCTCCAAGGGTCCGTCCGGGGGGCGGCCCGGCTAGCGAGACGGGGCCGCGGCCGCGACGGAGGCGATCTCGGCGACGTCGCTCGACCGCGACGGGGCCTCCACGGCACGGTTGATCGCGATCTCCGCGAGGTCGGTCGCATAGAACGCCGCGCGCTCGAGGCTCTCGAGGACGTAGGCGACGGCCACGGCAAGGCGCCCTTTCTTCGAAACGATCTCCCTCAGGACGTGCTCGCGCTCGCGCGTGAGCTGCTGCGCCGCGTCGATCACCTCGTTCGCCTTCGAGATGTCCCGGCGGTCGAGGCTGTCGAGGGCGTCCGACAGACATGTCGCGGCCCGCTCGGCCATCTGCTCGAGCTTCTGGAGGATCTTCTCGGGGATCGGCTCCGACCCGAGGAGCTCGACGGTCTCGGAGATCCTCACGGCGTGGTCGGCGATCCGCTCGAGGATCCTGGAGGCGAGGAGGTAGGTCGAGCACTCGGGGAGCGTGAGGTCGAGGGTCGCGAGGATCCGCGCGTCGCGCAGCGCGCTCGTCACCTGCTTCTCGAGGAACCAGTGAAGGCGGTCGACCTCCCAGTCGCGCTCGACGACGTCACGGGCGATCGACGCGTCGCGCGCCCGGAACGCGGCCATCGCGTCCGTCTGCATCGCGCGGACCATCTGGTGCATCCGGCGCACGATCGACGGGATCGGCAGCGGGTTCTGCCCCACGACGTCCTGGAGGATCACCGACTCGGCGGTCTCCTCAAGGATCTCCGGTCCGATCATCCTCTGGGCGAAGTTGCGGACGACCTCCCGGGTCCGGGCGTTCATCCGCACGGCGGTGCGGATCTCTAGGAGCGGATAGCCCGCGATGTACTCCGCGATCAGGCGCCGGAAGAGGTGCTCCTCCTCGTCGTCGTTCGACACCTCGACCAGGCGACGCTGGCTCTCGGCGGGCGTCGCCGACGCGGGGTACACGGTAAGGGAGCCGTCGGCCCGAGGCGTGAACAAGAGCACGTCGCCGGGCCCGAGCCCTCGCGCGAGGACCCAGTTCTTCGGCAGGGAGACGATGAACGTCGACCCGCCGGTCTTCTGGATCCGGCGTCCGTGGAACCCTCCGCTCGTCCGCACGGCCGGAAGGGGCGGACCTACAGCGTCTATATAGCCGTCGAGACCCGAACGGCCCGGCACCTCCGGCCGCCGCTGCCGGTCGGCGACGGACGGGGCCGCTAAATACCGGGCCGAAGCGTCCCCGCCCGCGCGATGGCCTCAGCCCCACCCCGACGCTTCCGATTCGGCCGCTCGGAGGTCGAGGCGCGCCCCGGTGACACCATCCTCGCCGCGCTGGCCCGGCGCGGGTGGCCCTCGCTCGCCCGTTCCATCCGCTATCATCGACCCCGCGGCCCGGTCTGCGGCGTCGGCAACTGCACCGGCTGCCTCGTCCGCGTCAACGGCGTCCCGAACGTACGGTCCTGCCGCCGCCCGGCGCGCGACGGTGACGTGGTGCGTTCGGAGAACTCCTGGCCGAGCCCCCGTTTCGACCTCTTCGGTGCGCTCGACCTTCTCCTTCCGAACGGCGTGGACACCTTGCACGGCCTGCGTCGCCCGGCGTGGGCCGCACCGCTCTACCAGGGGTTCGGACGGCGGCTGGCCGGCTTCGGCCGGGTGCCCGACCGCTCCCCCGACGTCCCGGCCCGCGGCTCGCGCTCGCGGACCACCGAGGTCACGGTCGTCGGCGGGGGACGGTCCGGACGAGCGGTCACAGAAGCGCTCGTGCGGTCGGGAGAGCATCCCCTCCTCTTGGAGCGACGTAGCACGACCGATCCGGACGGGCCCGGACCGGCGTTGACGCCCGGCGCCGAACTCCTTCCGGGGACGACCGCGACGTTCCTCGACCCTCCCCGGCCGGGCGAGGGCTCGGGGTTCACGCTGCTGGCGATCGACGACGACGCCCAGGGCGTTCTCGTACGCACGCGGACCGTCATCCTGGCGACCGGAGCGTACGACGGCTCGCTCGTGTTCGAGGGTTCGGACCGGCCGGGGGTCATCACCGCCGACCTCGCCCTCTCCGGCGCCGGTCTTCCCCTCGGGGAGAGCGTCGTCGTCGGGGGCGGCGCCCGCGCCCGGGCGGTCCTCGACCGGCTCGGCCCCGGAGTGACCGCCGTCGTGGCCTTCGGCGAGATCGTGCCCGAGGTCGTCCGCGCCGCCGCCGACCTGCAGATCCCGCTCTACCCCCGCTCGCGCGTCGTCCGCAGCGTCGGGCACGCCCACGTCCGCGCCCTTGAGCTCGCCCGACGGGACGGCGGCGGGACGTTCCGGCTCCCGTGCCGCACGGTCGTCCTTGCCCACCGGCGTCTGCCGAACGCCCAGCTCGCCTTCCAGGGCGGCGCGCGACGTCGATGGATCGACGTTCCCGGGGCGTACTATCCCGAGGTCGACGGGCTGGGACGGACGAGCGTGCCCGGGATCTGGGCCGTCGGCTCGGCCGCGACGCCGAGCGGTCGTGCCGGCCCGGCCGCGGAGCAGGTCGTGGCCGCCGTCCTCGACCCCGGGACCCCGGCACCACCTCCGGCCCCTGGCCCGCCGAGCGAGCTCGTGCCGTACTACCGGGAGCTGCTCGACGAACCCCGGCACGGCAAGTGGGTCGTCTGCCCGTGCGAGGACGTCCTCCTCGGCGAGCTGGAGGCGGCGGTCGCCCGCGGCTACCGGGGGATCGAGCTGGTCATGCGCTACACCGGGGTCGGCACCGGCCTCTGCCAGGGTCGCTACTGCCTGCCGGAGGCGATCGTGCTCCTTTCGATCCTCGAGGGACGGGCACCGGCGGAGGGCGGCTTCGTCACCCAGCGTCCGCCGCTCGTGCCGACATCCCTCGGCGCGCTGGCGGCGCTCCGGGAAGAGCTCCTGCCCGAGGCGGGGACATGACGCTCGCACGGACCGACTACCGCGCCGTCGTCGTCGGGGCGGGCATCCTGGGGCTCTACACGGCGTACCACCTTGCGAGGGCGGGGGAGCGCCGGCTGCTCGTCGTCGACCGGGGAAGGCTCTCCGCCGGCGGCTCCGGCAGGAACGGGGGCGGAATCCGCCAGCAGTGGGAGACCCGCTCGACGATCCGCCTCGCGCGTGAGGCGGTCGCGGCCTACCGCCGCTTCGGCCGCGAGTTCGGGCACAATGTCTGGTTCCGGCAGGGGGGCTACCTGTTCCTGGCCGGGACCCCCGAGGAGCTCCAACGGCTCGCGCGCGTCCGCGACGCCGGGCGCTCCGAAGGGCTGCCGGTGCGCCTGGTCGGGACGGACGAGGTCGAGCGGCTCGTCGACGGAATCGTCCCCGGTGCCTGCGTCGGAGGCTGCTACCTCGCCTCGGACGGCACCCTCTACCCGTACCCTGCGGTCTGGGGGCTTTACGAGGCGGTCGTGGCCCTGGGCGTCGAGGTCGCTCTCGGCGTGGAGGCCCTCGGCGTGCGCCGGGACGACCGGGGGAAGCTCGCGGAGGTCCTGACCTCCTCGGGTGGCGTGAGCTCGCCGACGGTCGTGAACGCGGCCGGGGGCTGGTCCGGGGAGTTCTCTCGCCGGTGCGGCCTGGACGTGCCGAACGTCGCGACGCGGCACGATATCCTCGCCACCGAGCCGGTGAAGCCGTTCCTCGACCCGATGGTCGTCCGTGTCTCCGACGGGCTCTACTTCAGCCAGTCGATGCGCGGCGAGCTCGTCGGCGGCCTCTCGGTCTCCCACCCCCCCGGCACCCAGGCCGGCGTCCCGAGCTCGCCCCGGTTCGTCACCGCGATGGCGAGCGCCCTGGTCGGCCTCCTCCCGCGGCTCGCCGGCCTCGGCGTCCTGCGCGCCTGGGCGGGCTTCTACGACGACACCCCGGACGGCTTCCCCATGATCGGGGAGGACCCTCGGCTTCCCGGCTTCGTGCACGCGAACGGCTTCGGGGGGCACGGCTTCATGCTCGCTCCTTCGGCGAGCCGCAGGGTCGCTTCGAGCGTGCTGAACGAGCCGGTCGACCTCGACCCGAGGGAGTTCTCCCCAGCCCGGTTCCTCGGCCCGGGGGCAGCGCCGAGCTCGGAGCGACTCCAGCTCGGCTAGGGGACCGACCGCGACGTGGCCCCGGCCTTCGTCGGCCGACGCCCCACCGGCACGAGGCGGTCCGCTAGCTCGCCGCCGAGGCGCGGTCGGCGACCCCGGGGATCGCCTTCGGCCGTCGGTCCTTCCCCAGGGAGGTCACCGCAGCGCTTCGCGCTTCCCGCCGAAGAGGTCCCTCGCCGGGCTCACCAGGTCGAAGACCTCGCGCTCAAGGAGGGGAGCCCCCCGGGCGACGAGCGCCGCGAGGTTCGCCCCCACGCCGGGTCCCAGCATGAACCCCTGGCCGCACATCCCCACGCCGAGCACGAGCCCCTCCACGTGGGGCGCCCTCCCGATGATCGGGCTCCCGTCCGGGGTCATCGGATACAGGCCGCGCCAGACGCGGCGAATCGTCAGGTTCTTCAGGCGGGGGATGATCTGCACCAGGCGCGCCGCCGCGATCGGCATGAACTCGTAGGTCGACGTGCGGTTCTCCCCGGCGATCGGGACGCGGGGGGTGTAGCAGAAGATGATCTGGCCCTCGGTGTCCTGGCCGAAGTAGAAGTTCGTCGTCTTGCCCTCCGGTCCGGGACGCAGGTCGACGACGAGGGGGCCGAGGAACGCCTTCACGGGGGCCGAGATCCCGGCCTCATGGCTGTCGGGAAGGATTGGGATCTCGAGGCCGGCCGTCCGGCAGATCTCGCTCGCGCGGACGCCCGCCGCGACGACCACCGCCGCGGCGTGGTACTCCCCGCGGTCGGTGCTCACGCCGGCGATGGCGTTGCCCCGGACGAGCAAGGACCGGACCGGCTCCTGATAGCGGTAGACCGCCCCGGCCCGTCGTGCCTCGTTCGTGAACGACTCGGCGGCCCGGAGCGGGTTGACCTGCCCGTCCTCGGGCGAGAACGTCCCCCCCCGGAGGCCGTCCGGCGCGATCCCGGGGACGATGCCGCGGATCCCCTCCCCGTCGAGCCAGTCGATGTTCAGGTGGTGGCGCTTCTGGACCGGCAGGAGCGACCGCAGCGTCGCCTCCACCCGGTCGTCGTACGCCGGGAAGCAGTAGCCGCCCTGCTTCCAGCCGATGTCGACCCCGGTCGACTCCTTCCAGTGCCCGAAGATCTCCAGGCTCTTCTGGCAGAGGCGGATCTTCGCCGGGTCCGAGTGCGTCGCCCGGACCCCTCCGATCGCCGCCTTGTTCTGGCCCTGGCCGGAGGAGGCGAGCTCGTCGACGACCAGGACGCGGAGGCCCTCGCGGGCGAGGAAGTAGGCGGTAGGGTTCCCTACCGACCCCGCCCCTACGACGATGGCGTCAAACTCGGGAGCCGCCGTCACACGCCACCAAGAACGCCTGGACCGGGACCTCCTGGGTGAACGGGCGGCGCACCGGCGGGGTGACCGACTTCGGGTCGACCCCGAGCTCCCGGAAGATCCTCAGCTCGAGCTCCGCGCACGTCCGGCCCCCGCAGGGTCCCATGCCGCATCGCAGGGCGGCCTTCACGGCGTTCAGGTCCCGGGTGCCGGTCGAGGCGATGTAGGCGGCGATCTGCTCCTTGGTGACCCGCTCGCACCGGCAGACGACCACCTCGTCGTCGCCGACCGGCTGGGACCGGTCGGGCACGGTTCCGGGCTCGGGGAGCCGTAGACGGACCCCCGCCACCCGGTCCGCCTCCGAGGACGGAACGTCGAGGACCACGAGCTTGCGACGGTTGAGCGCCTTGCCCGAGAGGACCCGGACCACTTTGCCGGTCCCGATCGTCTCGCCCTCCCGACCGGTCGTTGGCACCTCGTCGCCCGGCCCGATCGCCCCGTCGGGCATCTCCCACGGGACGGTGACCTTGGCCCGCGCTCCCGTCGGGTCGACCCGACGGTCGACCAGGGTGATAGCGAGACCGGGGCAGATGGCCACGCACTTCAGGCACCCTACGCAATCGCCGAAGAACCTGGGCCGCCCGACGATCGTTCCCTCGGGGATCGTGATGCTGTCCTTGACGCAGACCTCGGTGCAGGGGTTGCAGGGGATCTCCTGTTCGCAGCGCAGGATCGGGTAGACGCCGACCTGCGCCGGGAGGGGGTACATCCCGACGGCAGGGCCGGGGCGGCGCCCCAGCTCCTCCCGGCGGGCCTGCCACGCGGCGGGGACCTCCACGGGATGTCCGAGGTCCCGCAGGATCTCCCGCGCGACGATCCTTCCCGAGAACATCGCCACGGACGCCTCCGCGATCTCGTGGGCGTCCCCGGCGGAATAGACCCGCATGCCGATCCGCTGGGCCTCCCCATAGAGCTCGTTCACCGAGGAGAGGCCGACGGCGAGAAGGACGGTGTCCACGGCGAACTCGAGCTCGGTCGACGGGATCGGGCGGAACGCCTCGTCCACGCGGGCGATGCGGACCTTCTCGACCCGGTCCGTCCCCTCGGCGCGCACGACCGTCGTGGACGTGAGCACCGGGACGCCGAGGCGCAGGATCTTGTCGCGATGGACCTTGTAGCCGCCGCACTCGGGGAGGAGCTCGACCAGCGCCGCGACGTCGATGCCGGCCTGGAGCGCCTGGTAGGCGACGATCAGCCCGACGTTCCCCCCGCCGACGACGAGGATGCGGTCCGACGGTCGGATGAGGTCGCGGTTGACGAGCGTCTGGAACGCCCCGGCGCCGTAGACCCCGGGAAGATCGGACCCCGGGAACGCCAGCGCCTTCTCGCGTGCCCCGGTGGCGACCAGGAGGGCCTTCGGTCGGACCAGGGTGTAGCGCCCCTCGCGCACGATGCCGACCCAGCCGTCGTCGAACACCCCGACCGCGGGAGAGTCCGTCCAGACGGTGACGGCCGGACGGGCTCGGACCTCCGCTTCGAGGCGCGTGCCGATGTCCCGGCCGCGGATCCCGGCGTAGCAGTCCCCGACCGACCCGAAGAAGTTGTGCGTCTGGAGCGCGAGCTTGCCGCCGAGCGTCGGCTTGTCGTCGCAGAGCGTGACGGTCGCGCCGTGGTCGGCTAGCTCGACGGCGGCGGTCAGGCCCGCGGGCCCCCCGCCGATGATCAGGACATCGGTCTCGACCTGCGGCGGCGGGTCCGCCCGAGGCATGGGGGCGTCGTCCGCCTTCAGCTCGGGGTCGCCCGAGAGCGACCGCGCGGTCATGCCGGCGCGGACCGGGGTGAGGCAGGCCTTGACCGCGACGTCGTCCACGAGGACGAGGCACTGCGCGCACTGGCCGTTCGCGCAGAAGATCCCCTGGGGCGAGCCGTCGCGGCGGTGCCGCCCCAGGACCGGCAGGCGGTTCGCCAGCAGTGCCGAGGAGAGCATCTCGAACCTCCGACCGAGCAGGGTCCGACCGTCGAACGTGAACGCCACCATCTCCGGGTCCGTGGGCACATCGAGGACCGGATGTCGGTCGACCCGGGCCTGGGCGTGGGCGTCCATGTCGACCGTACTAGCGGACGGCGTCGGTATTAACCCCGCATCAACGGCAGTTCACGAAAACCATAGGTCGGCCCCTCCGTTACCGGAGGCGATGAGCTGGAACGTGGAGCGGCCGGTCAACGACGTCAACACGATCCGTGCGTACGCCCCGGGCTCGCCGGAGAGGGAGAAGCTCCTCGACGAACTCGCGTCGATGCGCAAAGGGCCCTTGGAGATCCCCCTCGTCATCGGGGGGAAAGAGGTGCGCACCGGCAACGTCGTGGAGATCCCGGCTCCCGACGACCGGAAGACGGTCCTCGCCCGCGCGCATCTCGCGGGCGAGCCGGAGCTGAGGGAGGCCGTCTCGAACGCGCTGGCGGCCCACGCGACCTGGGCGCGGATGAGCTGGTACGACCGCGTGGCGGTCTTCTGGAGGGCGGCCACGCTGCTCGCCGGGCCGCAGCGCACGCGGCACGTCGCCGCGATCATGCTCAACCACTCGAAGAACCCGTACGAGGCCGAGATCGACCTCGCCGAACTGGTCGACTTCTGGAACTTCAACGGCTACTTCGCCCGCCAGATCTACGAGATCCAACCGTTCCAGTACCCGGGGGAGACCAACCGCTTCGATTGGCGGCCTCTCGAGGGGTTCGTCCTCGCCATCCCCCCGTTCAACTTCTACTCGATCGCCGGCAACCTCCCGACGGCCCCGGCGATGCTCGGCAACGTCGCGCTCTGGAAGCCCGCGCGCTCGGTCGCGTTGTCGAACTACCTGATCTACCAGGTCCTGGTCGAGGCGGGCCTTCCCCCGGGGGTCATCAACTTCGTGCCGTTCCCGAGCAAGGCGGCGAACGTCCTGCTCGACCACCCGGACCTCGCCGGCGTCCACTTCACGGGGAGCTACAGCACGCTCGTCCAGATCTGGCGGAGGATCGGGGAGAACCTCGAGAAGTACCGCAACTTCCCCCGCGTCGTCGGCGAGACCGGCGGCAAGGACTTCATCTTCATGCACCCGTCGGCCGACGTCCGCGGGACGGCCGTGAACCTGATCCGCGGGGCGTTCGAGTACCAGGGCCAGAAGTGCTCGGCGTGCTCCCGAGCGTACATCCCCGAGAGCCGGTGGCCCGAGGTCGAGCGGATCCTCAAGGAGGAGGTCCCGAAGGTCCCGATCGGCCGCGTCGACGACCTCGGAAACGTCATGGGGGCCATCATCGACGAGCCCGCGTTCACGAACATCGAGAGCTACCTCGCCTACGCGCGGGACCATCCCGAGCAGTACTCGATCGTGGTCGGCGGTACCTCCGACCGGTCCCAGGGATGGTTCGTCCGGCCGACGGTGATCCGCAGCCGTGAGCCCCAGGGGAAGCTGATGTCGGAGGAGATCTTCGGCCCGGTGCTGACGGTCTACGTGTACCCGGACGACCGGTTCGAGGAGACCCTGAAGCTCTGCGATGGCACGTCGCCCTACGCGCTCACCGGGGCGATCTTCGCCCGGGAGGCGGGCGCCGTGGCCAAGGCGACCGAGGCGCTCCGCTGGAGCGCCGGCAACTTCTACGTCAACGACAAGCCGACCGGGGCGATCGTCGCGCGACAGCCGTTCGGCGGGGCCCGACGCTCGGGGACCAACGACAAGGCCGGCTCGCTGCTCAACCTGCTCCGGTGGGTCACTCCGCGGAACATCAAGGAGACCGCCGTGCTGCCTCACGACTGGAGGCGGCCGTTCCTCGCGGTCCCGCAGGGGACGGGCTAGGTCCGCCGTTCCCCCTCGCGGCCGACCGGACGGGGGGCCCGGGCCGGGCCCACGAGGAGCCCGGGCGACCCTAGGGGACCTCACCGTGGCTTCGGCCGGTGGGCCTCGGACGCGGGGCCCCCGCGGCGTACCGCCACCGTCTTGAGCCGGTCTCTCGGTCTCGGGGTCGTGATCGGCCGGTTCCCGTGGGACCCGTTCCCGCAAGGCGAGCCGGCGCCGAGCGGGGACGACCCTCTGCTCGCCGCGATCTACCGCGGCGCGGTCGAGGGGGCGGATGCCTACCGCGCCGTGCGCTCCGCCGTGCGTCGCGAGGGAGGGGTCCTGCGCGTCGGGAACCGGTTCGTCCCGGACGGGCGTTACCGCGAGGTCGCGTTCGTCGCGCTCGGGCATGCGGCGAACTCGATGGCGCTCGCCGTGCTCCACGTCTTCGGCGACCGCGTGACGCAGGGGTTCGTCGCCGGCCCGGAGGAGCCGCCGGCCGCGGTTCCGTTCCGCGCGGAGACGATCGGGGACGGCTGGGGCGGGGACGACGCCGCCCCCAAGGTCGTCGAAGCCGCCCGCGAGATCGCGAAGGGCCTCAAGGAATCGGACCTGCTCCTCCTCCTCGTCTCCCCGGGCGCCCTCCGGGCGCTGCTGGTCCCCCCGCCGGGGATCGACCGGCGAGGGTTCTCTGAGCTCCTGCGGGAGCTCCACCGCCAGGGGACGAGCGGGGCCGACGTCGCGGAGGTCGCCCGCGTGCTCGGGGCCGGGGGCGTCGGCGGTCGGTTGCTCCCGACGGGGACCCCGGCGGACGTCCAGTGCCTGATCGTCGACCGCGGGGATGGGCCGGTCGCCGTGGGCGGAGGTCCCACGTTCCCCGTGACGGACGCCGAGCGGCTCCACGCTCGAGCGACGCTCGAGCGGACGGGTCTCCTCGCCAGGCTGCGGCTGAACGACCTGGACCGCCCCGGCGACGGGCGATCCCCCTCCGAGCACCGGCCGGTCGTCGTCGCGGCGCCGGCGGACGGGCTCCGCTCCTCCGCCGATGTCGCCGTCGACAAGGGATGGACCGCGAGGGTCGGCGTGCTCGGCCTGAACGAGCGTCCCGCGACCGCCGCGGAGCGGTTCGTCGCGAGCGTCGAGAGCGTCCTGGCCTCCGAGCGCCTCGCACCGGGCGGACGCTCGAAGGGGTTCGTCGTCTTCGCGACCACGACGCTCGACCTCCCTGAGGGGGTCGCCGAGCGCCCTGCCTGCGAGGAGTTCCTCGCACGCGTCCGCGGAACGCTCCGGCGGAGGGAGATGAGCGTCGGGTTGTTCCGCACGTCGGGCCCCACCGGGCCCAAGCCGGACTTCGCGGGAGGCGCCGTCGGGACCCCGGGGGAGCCGGGCTCCGCGGCCCGTGCCGAGATCGCGCGGCCGATCCGGATGCGCTCCGGCATCACGGACGTGGGATTGGTGGTGGCGGCGGTCGTCCCCACGGGGGCGGGAGGCGGAGCGGTCGGCTCCCGCCCGTCCCGCTGAACCCGTGCCCCTACCCGCCGGAGGGCGCCTTCGACTCGCCGCCGGGGCCGGCCGATTCGAAGTGCCGCTTCAGCGCCATGTACTCGGCGAAAGAGATCTGGCGCCGCGCGCGCACCGCCCCGGCCTGGCGTAGGGAGGTGATCTGGAACGTCCTCAGCAGCTCAGGGACCGGCCGCGACGGCGGGAGCCTCGGCTCGGCCGAGAGCGGTACGGCCGCGATCGGGGTCTCGCCGAGCGCGAGCTGAGGGCCGGACGGCGCGGGGCTCACCGTGGCCGGGGACGGAGCTGCGCCCAGGCTCGCGAGCAGGCGCGCGTGCTCCGCCGACGTGATCTCCCCATCGGCGAGAAGAAGGTCGACCAGTTCGCGCTGACGCGGACGGTAGGTCTCCACCAGCTCCTCGAGGCCGCGGTCCGTTCGTCCGGCCGGGGCTTCCGCGATCGAGGGGCCGAGCAGTCCCTCGAGGTCGTGGAGGAGCTCGTCGAGCGCGCGCGAAAGCTCGGCGGGGGCAGGTCCCTCGCCCTCCCCTCCGACCTCGAAGGCGGCGCTCAATCGCGCGACCGAGCCCGCCGGCCCGCGCGCGCCGAGCGGGCGCTCGACGGACAGTTCGACGTGGCGCCGGCGCGAGGCCACGAGGTGGGACGGTCCGACCCGAAGAAAACGTACGCTGAGCACCTCGGGTCCGCCGGACCCTCGAGAGGGCCCGAGAGGTTACGCTCAGTTAGTTGCTATAGGGCGGTAACTATAAATCCGCCTCGCCGTTCCTCCCGCTCGAAGGACGTCGATGCATCCCGAGCGACACCGACACCCGTCCGCTGAGGCGACGGAGAGCTGCGACCGCGAAGGGGAGCAGGGGCTCTGTCCGGTGCTCGCGGCCGTGGGCGTGATCGGTACCGAGTGGCGGCTCGCCATCGTCCACCGCCTGCTCGAGGGACCGCAGCGATTCAGCGAGATCCTGAAGTCGAACGCGCGCCTGAACGCGAAGACGCTGAGCGCGACCCTCAAGTTCCTCGAGAGCCAGGGCGTGGTCCAGCGGACCGTCGTCAGCACGCGGCCGTTCTCGGTCGTCTACTCGCTCACGGAGATGGGGCTGGGTCTGGCCCCCGCCGCCCGGGAGCTGCGTCAGTGGGGGACACGCTGGCTGCTTCCTCGCCGCCAGGCCGCGTTGCGCGCAGGGGCGGCCGCCCACCGGACCCCTGTGATCGAAGGGGAGCTCCCCCGATTGGTCGCCGCCCAGTCGGAGTCCCGCGCGAAGGCCTAGGCAAGGACCTCGACCCCCCTCGAAACCCCTCCTCGGCGGAGGCGTTCCGCCCCCTCCCGTTCCGGGGTTCAAGTAGCCTGGCGCGGTCTTAGGAGTACAACCACCCAGGGAAGGCTCCCTCAGATCGCCCGAGGGGACGGTACCGCGTCCCAGGCGTGCGGGGCGCCTTCCCACCCGACCCCAACCCGATCACCCTCGGACTTGGGTACGCCACCGTTCACCTTCCATCGCGGTCGAAGCGCTCCTTGCCCCTCGACGGTGTGGTCGAACGTTCGATGCCTAGCCCGCTGTCGCCTCCGCTGTCCGCACGCCGGTCCGACCCTCCTGTCCGACCGCGCGTCCCGACCGCCTCCGAGGCGCACGCCCTTGACCCGCGAGCCGCGAGGCTGACCCGGCCTGACGGGAGCACCGTCCGGCGACCGAGAGGTCGTCCCGTGGCCCAGGCGCACTGACCCGCGACGTCGCTGAGAGGAGGAAAGGACCCTCCCGGCCGCCGACTGCGAGCGGACGCCCTGGCCGGATCGGCCGGTCGGTCGCCCGGCGCGGTATCGGCTCGGAGCGTGGCGCGTGCGGAACCGGCCGAAGGCTGCCGGGCCCGGGCATCGACGCCTCCGCCGCTCCCCGCGGGAGCGAGGAGGACAGGATAGGTGGAAACCTTGCCCGAGAACATCGGAGCTCTAACGCCGCGCCAACCCGTTCTCGCCGCCCCAGCGCCGAAAGAGCCCCCCGGGTCGACCCGGCGTCACCCTCCGCCACGCCGGCCTGGGCACGGAAAGAGCCCCCGCCACGGTCGGCCTCCCGCGCCGGAACCACCGGCCGACCCGTCCCCCCGACGGCTCCCATCCTGGACGGTGCCGCGATGACCGGCCGCGAGCCAGCCCTCACCCTCCGCGCCCCAGAAGACCGGGCGCTCCGGAACCGCCTCTACCGGGCGCTCGCCCAGGAGCTCGCCGCCGCACCTGGCCCGGCCGCCGTCGTCTTTGAGTCCTCGACCGGGACCGGGCAGCGCCCCCCTGAGCTGACGCTGCGCCCCTTCGAGCTCTTCGGGGCGACGTTCGCCGCCCCCGCGTTCCGAGCCCTCGGCGCGGAGCTCGCCGATCTGGTCGGATCTCTCGCGTTGGAGCCTGGCCGTCCGGCGACCACCTGGGTGATCGCACCGACCGAAGGCTCACCGTCGGTTTCCGTGCCGCCCGGGGCCTGGGACGTTCCGGAGGCGCTCGCGCTCCTCGGTCCGACGGGACGGCTCGACTTCCAGACCTTCTGGCTCTCCGGGAGGTCCGACGGCCGCCTGTGGGTCGGACGGCGCGTGCGGTTCGGGACGACGAGCGCAGAGGAGCTCGAGCTCCACGGGAGTTCCGTGGCCAGCTTTGCGGCGGCCGAATGGAGCCGCGCGACCGGGGTCCTATGCCGGGCGGGCCCGGCGCGGCGGCCCTCGAGCGACTGGGCGATGGCCGCCAGCCGTTCGCTCCCGAGGGCGGCGTGGCTGGCCGTCCCGGCGTCCCGGGCCGACCTCACCGCGGAGCCGGTCCCCTTGGGCGCTCCGGAGGCCCCGACGGAGGACGGGCACACCATCGCTCTCGGTGCGTCGGGGGCGGGCAAGACGACGTTCCTCGCCGACCGCGCCTCGCGGGCGATCCGCCAAGGGTGGGCGGTGCTCGCCGTCGACCTGCACGGCGACCTCGCCCCCGCGATCGTCGGCCGCCTGCCTCGGGAGGACCGGGAACGGGTCGTCGCGGTCGACGTGGACCGGCGGCCCGTCGTCGGGGTCGCCGCGCTCGCGGGCCGGAGCGACCGGGCCGCCGCTCAGTTCGTCGCCGCCGTGAAACGCCTGAGCCCGGACGGGAGCGACGTCTACTGGGGGTTCCGTCTCGAGAGGATCTTCGACGCGTTCGTCCGCCTCGTCCAAGAGTCGGGCGGGACCTTGGGGGACCTCTACGCGCTGCTGACCGACGTGGACCGACGGGAGGCGGCCCGGCTCAGCACCCGCGTGCCCGAGCTCGCTCGGTTCTTGGACGAGCTCGGGCCGATCGTCCGGCGAACGCCGGAGTTCCTGTGGGCCGCCGCCGCGCGACTCGCGAAGGTCGTTCTCATCCCCGAGCTCGCCGAGCTCCTGGCCCCCGCCGACGACGGCGTCCCGGTCGAAGAGCTTCTGGACGAAGGCCGGTCGCTCCTCGTCCGCATCCCGTTCGCGTCGGTCGGGCCGGAGGCGGCGGCGTTCGCCGGCTCCCTCGTCCTCGCGCGGAGCTATCTCGGCCTCGCCGCACGACGCGGTCCCGTGGGGTCGCACGATCCGATCGTGGTCGTCCTCGACGAGGTCCAGGGGCTCTCTCCGCGCCTGGTCGCGGAGATGCTCACGGAGGGGCGCAAGTTCGGCCTCCGACTTGCCCTCGCGAGCCAGTACCCCGAACGGCTGGCCCCGGAGCTCCGGCTCGCCGCGGCCGGGGTGAGCCGGAGCGTCGTGGCGTTCCGGGTCCCGCACGCGAGCGCCTCCGAGGTCGGGAGCTGGCTCGGCCTCGCTCCGATCGACGCGCAGAGGATCCTACCGGAGCTACCGGTCGGCCTCGGCGTGGCTCGCGTCCCGGGCTCGGGGGAGCTCCGGAGCGTTCCCGCCGGGGGGAGCGGGCCGTCGTCGGCCGATCGGGCGTGGGCCGAGGCGACGGCGCGAACGCTGGACGAGTTCCCGGCGACCCCGGCGGTGGACTCCGCAGACCTCGACGCGGCGACCGAACGGCTCCTTCTCGCGGTCCTCGCCTCGGACGAGCAAGGCTCGCCGGTCGCGGCCGGGCGGCTGGTCGACGAGGCGCGGGGGATTCCCGGTCCTCCCCTCGACCGCGCCGTGCTGGACGACCGGGCCGGTTCGCTCGAGCGGGGCGGCCTCGCGCACGAGGTCGCCGGCGCGTGGCACCTCACCCCGGCCGGCGAGCGGCGGCTCGGTCTTCGCACGGTGACCGGCGCCTCGAAGGAGAGCGCAGAGCACCGGGCGCTCCTCCTGCGAACGTTCCGCCTGTTCGCGCGCCACGGCCACCGCCTCGAGATTGTTCGGCAAGGTCGCTTCGACACGACCCTGCCCGACGCCCTCCTCCGCCAGATCCCGGACCGGTGTCGGAGCGGCTCCCCCCGCGAGCTTGCCGGGGCGATAGCCTCCGCCGAGCGAACGTGGGCGTGGAGGCTCTTCGGGGGCCGGGACGTGCACGTGGAGGCGGAGGTCTCCGGGGCGTTGCGGCCAGCAAGGGTGCGCCACGGCCTGGAGAAGGCACGGAGCCGAGGGGCGTTCCCGCTGTTCGTCGTCGGGGACGCGACAAGGGCCTCCCGCATCCGCCGCACGCTCAGGGCCGAGGGCTTGGGGCCCGGCCAAGCCCAGGTCTGGACGCTGCACGGCCCGAACGACACCGGGGGGAGGGCGGGCTACCCAGACGGTAAGCTCCCGGAGCGTTCTGCTCCACCATGAGAGAGTTCGTCGCCGTCGACGTCGGACCGGAGGAGGCGGGGGGGCGGAGGCTCGCCGCCTCCCACCTCACGCTGCGGTTCCTTGGCGAGGTCCCCCCCGAGCGCAACGGCGCGATCGCGGCACGTCTCGGCGACGTCGCCCGGGAGAGCCCGCCGTTCGTCCTCCGGCTCGAGGGGGTCGGCGCCTTCCCGAACCCGGCCCGGCCGAGGGTCGTCTGGGTCGGGGTGACGGAAGGCCGCCAGGAGGTCACCGAGCTCGCCCGTCGTGTCCGCGTCGCGCTCGCGGAGGAGTTCGGTCCAGAGACCGAGGAGTTCGTTCCCCACCTCACCCTGTTCCGCGTCCGCTCGCCCATGGACCGGACGGCGGCCGCCGAGCTGCTCTCCGGCACGCGCCCGGCTCTACCCCCGCGCGACGTCGCGGTCGACCAGCTCCTCCTCAAGGAAAGCGTCCTGGGCTCGCGCGGGGCCGTCCACCGGACGATCGCATCGTTCCGCCTGACCGGCAGCCCGTCCGTTCCCGCCTAGCCCACCCTGCCCGCGGCGTCGTTCGCATCGCGGGGGAGCCGGAGGCCCCGGAACGTCCGCACCGGCCGGGCCATCGCCGCGCGAAGCGGCGGACGCCGTTTTGCGGGTTTTGCCAGTTTCCAGCAGGCCGGGCCGTACGACCGTCACGTTTTACCGCCCCGGCACGTGCCCGCGGGGCCCGCGGCGCACGGTGCGGGCGGGGGTGGTGGCGACGGCGGTCCCGGGCCGATGGCCAATCCTCGCCGTGGCGGCGTTCTTCGTCCTCGGGGGTCTCGCGGCGGCCGCAACAGGACCTGTCGCTCCCCACGCCGGCGGCCAGGCCTTCGTGGAGGCGAGTAGTTCGGGGTCGTGTGGACTCCTGGTCTCGGCATCGGGGGTCGACGGGGAGCTGACCCTCGACGGTGGCCCCCTCCCTCCGAGCGCGACCGGCGGGGTGACGCTGACCTACACGTACGTCCTCAGTTACCAAACGGTGGAGACTCCGGGCAACATCCTCTTCGGCTCGGGTTGTGTTCGGGCCGGAGGCAGCGCGACGACCGCGGCGAACGGCTCGTTCTCCTTCAATCCCCCCACCCCGCCGACGAAGTGCACGCCGGCCAACGGCGCGGAGATCTGCACCACCTACGCAGGACCGTCGGCCCCGGTCGACGTCTCCCTCGCGGGGGGGCCTCCGACGGGCTACGCCGTCGCGGTCGCCGGCTCGTCCTCGCCCATCACGGTCACTCTCGTCTACCAACTCGCCAGCGTGACGGTCGTCCCGGGGGGATCGACCGTGACGACCTCGGCCGGAGCGCCGATCGGCTTCACCGCCTCGGCATGGACGGCGAACGGGAGCGCGACCGGGCTGGCCACGACGTTCTCCTGGTCCGTGAACGGGACCGGCTGGTCGTTCGACGGGCCGGCGGTGGGGCCGTCGGTCCATCTGACGGCGACCGACGGCGCCTCGGTCGCCGCCGTCACCGTCCGGGCGAACGCCTCGGTGGACGGCGTCGAGCTGACCCCGGTCGCGGCGACGGTCGACGTCGTGGCGATCCCTACCGAGATCGAGACCGGGGAGACGAACCGGACCGCCCTCGATGTGGGCGGGGCGATCGCGGTCCGCCTGACCGCGCTCGGTGCCGCCGGCTTTCCCTACTCGGCGTTCGTGGAGCCGGGACTCGGCCTGTCCGAAGTGGCGGCGCCCTGCCTGACCGGGCCCGCGACCGGCGGGGCCGTGGAGGTCGTCTGCGCGGCGAACGTCACTTACCCGTCCGGCGGCACGGCCCAGCCGACCGCGAACGTCACGAACGGCTACTCGAGTGCGAGCTGGAGGTTCCCGAACATCGCCGTGACCCCGCCTCCCGACCTGGAGGTCAGCCCCGCGGCGCCGGTCGGTTACGCGCTCACCCCGATTGCCATCACCGTGACGGCGGCGAACGGCTCGGGGGCACCGCCGTTCGTCCACGCCTGCCTCGAGGCTCCGCCCACCCCGACGACCTGCCAGGCCACGCCCGGCCCGGCGTGGTCCTTCTCCCCGACGTTCAGCCTGCCGGGCAACTACCGCGCGATCGCGTCGGCGGTGGATGCGGACGGAACGAACGCGTCGGTTGCGTTCACCGTCGAGGTCGTTCCTCCGCTCGCTCTTGGACCGGTCGCCACCTCGGGCCCGAACGTTACCGTCGATGCGGTGGTCGATCTTCATGCGACGGTCTCCGGGGGCGTTCTCCCGCTCCGCTACTGGTGGAACCTCTCCGGTCAGGCCGGTCCGCTCCTGGACGGCGACCTCTCCTCGGACGGGACGCTCACCGCGACGGACGTGCCGGCCGTCGCCGGCCCCATGGTGGTCACCCTCACGGTCCTCGACCGCCTCGGGACCGTCGCCACGAGCGAGCTCCTCCTCTCGGTCGGCCCGGCCGCCGCCGAGCGAATCGCCCCTTTTCTCGCGCCACCCGCCGGTCCGGTCGTGGTCGGCACCCCCGTCCCGATCGCCTGGGGAGCGTACGACGCCTCGGGTGCCGCCGACACGTCGTTCGAGGCGGCGGTCGAGCTCAGCGTAGGGTCGGCCACCGCCCAGCCTGAGACCTGGGTGAACGCTTCGGCGGTCGGCCCGCTCGCCCCTCTGGGTGGGGGCCAGTTCGGGGTCCCCGCCAGCGCCTGGGTCAACGGGGTCCTCGACGTCAACCTGACCGTGGGGACCGCGACGGAGGTCACGATCGGGCTCTCCGGGGCCGCGCTGCCGGGCGCGGTCGCCCCGATGAACCTGAGCGTCGAGCCCGACCGCGCGCACGTCCGGCTCTTCTCACCGACCGTCGTGCGCGCCGGGGCGCGGACGAACGCGACGCTCTGGTGCGCGGAGGACCGTTTCGGGAACCCGGTCCCCGGGGCGCTGCTCACAATCGACCTCGCCTTCGGCGGCGAGCGCGACGCCGTCGTGGTCGCGGCGATCGCCCTCCCGGGCGGCGGCAGCGGGGTCTGGATCAACTACTCGGCCCCGACCGGCGGGGACGGCCGGATCACGATCGTCGACGCGGCGGGCGCGGTCGTCCTCGGTCCCCTCTTCGTACCTCCGGCCCCGGGGGCCCTGTCCCCCGACCCCGCGGTCGAAACGCTCGCGACCGTCATCCCGGTGAGCGCGGCCGGTGCCGCGGCGTTCGCCGTCGTGCGGCGTCGGCGTCGCGCACGAGAAGCCGCGCCGGCCGAGGAGGAGCTCCGTCGCCTCGCCGAAGGACGGGCGAGGGCGGTGGAGTTGATCGGGAGCGCCGGCGCCCTCGACCTGGCCGGTCTCGAGGAGGTGTGGGGGCGGCCGGTTCCCCCGGCGCTCGCCGACTGGCTCGCGTCGCTCGTCGCGGATGGGACGGTTCGAGCTACGATCGGCGACGACGGCCGTGCGCGATTCTGCTTGGCCCACGGCCCGGTGGACGGGCCCCGGGTGACGTTCGACCCCGAGGCTCTCGATCGCAGCCTGAGGCACCGGGACGAGGTGCTGGGCGACCTCGGTACGGACCCTGAGGACGCCCCGCCATGATTCGGCCGGTGTCGAGATTCCCCCGTGCCGTCAAGCGGCTCTGCGAGGGTCGTCCCTACGGACCGCCGAACCCGATTGATGGGTCCTCGAAGCCGGCGGCTTGGACCCCTTAGCCTCCCCGACCCTCCTGTCCTCGGCCAGGGGCACGGGAAGGATCGGTCGATAGGCGCGTCGCCGTCGGAGGCCTCCGGGCCGGGCGCCGGGAAACGGCAGGGGCCGGAACGCGGAATCCCCCTGGCGCGGTCGGGGGTCCTGAGAGGAACCCATCTCGGAGAGGACCCCGCAGGCCCTTCCATCGGGGCGTGAGGACCCTTGACGCCTACTCCGGCTCGCGCCCGACCAGGTCGTAGTAGCGGTACGCCGCCTCGCCCGCACCGAAGCAGTAGCGGATCGTCGTGAACCGCTGCTTGAGCTCGATCACGCGGGTCCACACCTCCGCGGTGGGGCGGCCCTTGTGGAGGAGGTCGTCCATCAGCTCGGCGATCATCCCCATCTCCCGCTCCCCCATCCCTACGCGCGTCACCTCGGGGGTCCCGAGGCGGATCCCGCCCGGTTGCTTCGGGCTACGGTCGCCGGGAAGGAGGTTCTTGTTCGCGATGATCCCGTGGTCCGCCAACCGTCGCGCCACCGTCGCGCCGCCGCCCTCGCGGACCACGCGGACGGCGATCGTGTGCGAGCGCGTAAAGCCCAGCTCCGGCGCGAGCACGTCGAACCCGCGTTCGTACAGCGCCGACGCGAGCGCCCGTGCGTTCGCGACGGTGCGCCGGGCGTACTCCCGTCCGAACTCGAGGTGCTCGGCGAGGCTGACGGCGAGCGCGGCCATCGCGTGGAGATGGTGGTTGCTCGTCACCCCCGGGAACGCCCCGGAGCGAAGCCGCTGGAGGAGCGCCTCGTCGCCGGTCTCCGCGAGGAGGATCCCGTGCTGCGGGCCGGGGAGCGTCTTGTGCGTCGAGGCGCTCAGGACCGTGCATCCCTCGTGAAGGGGGTCCTGGAACTCCCCGCCGGCGATGAGGCCGAGGACGTGCGCTCCGTCGTACCAGCCGATCGCGCCGATCTCCTCGAGGGTCGGCCGGAGCTCGTCGATCGGCATCGGGAAGAGGAACAGCGACAGCCCGAACAGACAGAGCTTCGGCCGTGCGGCGCGGAGGATCTCACGCGTGCGGGCGACGTCGACTGTCATCTGCCGGTCGTCCCAGGCGTAGTAGACCGGCTTGACCCCCCGCAGGCCGAACGCTCCGAACGCTGCGCTCGAGATGTGGGCCCCGTCCGCGAGGCGGCTCGTCCCGACCGGCTCCCCGGGCTCGGCGAGCGCCTTCAGGACGGCGAGGTTCGCGACCGTCCCCGAGATCGGTCGGACGTCGGCGAACGAGCATCGGAAGAGACGCCGGGCGAGGTCGAGGGTGAGGTTCTCGATCTGGTCGACCTGTTCGTTCCCCTCGTAGTAGCGATCCCCGGGAACCCCCTCGGCGTAGCGGGAGTGTAGGTCGGAGATGAGGAGCTCCTTCGCATAGGGGGAGAGGAGGTTCTCGCTCGCGATCAGCGGGATCGCCCGCTCGAACCTTTGCGAGTGCGCGCGGGTGAGCTCGCGAACCCGGCGGACCACGCCGGCCATCTCCCCAGGCGCCGGTCGGTCGGGCGAGCCCCCCACCCCTTGGTTTCCACTGGAACGTTCTGGCATGGCCCCTCAGCTCCCCGCGCGGAAGGTGGGGGGCGAGCCGCTCATACGGATATAGGGAGCACGTTGCTCCGCCAGCGATGGCCAATTCCACCCGTCCGGAGCGACCGTGGCCGGTCCACCGTAGGTTCACGGTGACGTACCACGATTTGGATGTCCTGCGTCACCTGAACCACGCGGCGTACTTTCCGATGATGGAAACGCTCCGCTGCGAGTACTACCTCGACGTGCTGGGCATCCGTGATCCTGCGCGCCTCGACATCATCATCGCGGAGGCCGCTTGTCGCTATCTCGCTCCGGTTGCGTACGGCGACGAACTAGAGGGCGAGGTCGCACCGGTGCGCCCGCTCGGGCGCACGAGCTTCGTTCTTCTCTACCGGTTCCGGGACACCACGACGTTGGCCACCACGGCTCTCGGACGGACCGTGATTGTCACGTATAACTATGCCCGCGCGGCCAAGCGCGAGATTCCCCCGGGACGTCGGCGCCGGCTCGAGGCGGATGCGGTCGACCCGGTGGCGGCCGGCTGGGACGCCGCTCCGGTCCGTTCCACTCGCAAGGGTGGGGTGGGGGCCAGCGATGCTCCTGGGGCCGCTTCCAGATAGGCCGGCAGGGGCGGGCGGGGGACGCCGGCCCACGCGGCGCCCCGTGCTAGGCCAGCAGGATTGCCGCCCGAAGGGACCGCGCGGAGACCCCGCGCGCCCCTCGGCCCCGTCACCCCGCCAGCGTCGACGGGTCACGGTAAGGCTGCTCCCGTCAGGACCTGACCCGGTGCCCGTGATGGTTACCCGCTAGGGCGCTCCTCCGAGCACCCGTCGCGGGACCCGCGGCCCGACGGAACAGAGCGTCTACGGAGCCACGCGAGACGCGCGACCCCCTCGAACGTCGCTCCTGCCTGTCACCCCCGCTAAGGACGGTTTCGGTGTGTAAGGGGACGCCCAACCCCCCGGTCTAGCCTAGCGGCCGATTGGACCGCGGGGCCCTACATAGCCCTTCGCTACGTGGGACGCGGAGGGTAGGCGACGGGCCGGACGTCCCGGGAGAGCCGTAGGGCGACGCTGCACGCGAGCGTCCCGACGCCGAGCACGACGGCCCGGACGACGCCAGCGAGGACCATCACCCGGCGGCGCTCGTGGCGGTCCGCGAGCAGACCGGTCGGCCGACCCGGCGCGAAGTTCGAGGCCCCGAGGAGCGTCACGTCGAGCGACGCGTGCGCGCTCCCCTAGACGCGCCCGGAGAACGCCGCGGAGGCGACCGAGGCGCCGACCGGGGAGGCGAGCGTCCCTCTCCGCAGGCCGGTGGAGCTGCGGGCGCGGAACGGGCGCAACGGGTTCTCTGCGCCAAGGGTAGAACCGGACCGCCCGAGGTCAGCGGGCGGTACGGCGCCCGCCGCTCTCGGGGCGTGCCTCAGCGGATGTGCTCAAGGCTGAACGAGCCGAGGTTGAACGCGCGCTTGGTGAACGTGTAGCCGATCCAGCTGCGGGCTTGGGTCTCGCCGAGCCCACGCACCGCGAGGAACGTCTTCATCTGCTCGATCTTGAGGTTGAGCGAGCCGTCGACCATGTGCTCGAGGGTCTCGAGGTCGGCCTCCGAGTGCATGCCGCTCTCGAGCTCGTAGTAACCGACGGCGCCGTCGAGCTTGCGGCGCCCGACGAACGGCTGGAGGAAGCGGAACGTCGCGGACGTATCGAGGTAGGCGGTGACCGTCGAGACCGACTCGAAGATGATCCGGTAGGTCCGGAACTGCTCCTTGAGCTGCTCGGCGTAGCTGTCGACCGCCCTCGCGAGCTGCTCGAGGACCCCCCGGTCGGTCGAGATGAGGAAACGCACGCCGGCGGCCGAGCCGGAGGCGCCCACCGAGAGCGAGTAAAGGTCGACGAACCGTAGGAGCCCCTTGCGCTCGGCTTCGGCGGTCCCGGGAAAGAGCTGAGCCAGATCGTCGCGGACCTGGCTGTAGGTCTTGTCGGTCACGACCCAGATCGACGGGATACCTTGGCGAAGGCCTTCCACGGAGAAGAGGCGGGCCAGGACGTCCTTGCCGGAGTGCGCCGGGCCGTTGACGAGGAGCTGGGTCCCGGTGAGGAAACCACCGAAGAGGAGGTCGTCCAAGCGCCGGACGCCGCTGCGCACCCGCGCGGCGGCGGTCTCCGCGACGCTGTCGGCGTGGAGCTGGTCCGCGTCGGCCGCCGCGGTAACGTCCGTGAGGCGCTCGAGGTCGCGTGCTCTCTCGGAGAGGAGAGCCTCCCGGCTACGCAGCTCGTCCTCCTTCTTCGTGAGCTCCTGGCGGAGCATCTCCAGCTGGTCGGCCGCGCCCGGGGCGAGGACCTTGCCGGCACCGAGCTCGCGTCGCAGTTGCTCCAGGCGGCGCGCCTCGAGGTCGAGGGCGCGGCGCCGGCTCTCGAGCTGCTGGTCGTAGGAGGCGAGTTCCCTCTCCTTGAATTCGAGCGGCGACCGACGTCGCTCGAGGTCCTCGGAGGCGAGGCGGATCTCCTCGAACTTGGTCCGCAGCTCGTTCTCGCGCGCGACGAGGTCCCGGTCGCGCTGGGCGGCCTCCGCAAGACGGCGGCCGTCCTCGGTTTCGACCGTGCCGCTCGGCGGGGTCGCCCTGTGACCCCGGGCTTGGGCCTGCTCGGCCTCGGCGGTGAGCCGGCGCGCCTCTCCTTCGAGGTGAACGACCCGCCGCCGCAGCTCGGTCTCGCGTTCGATGTACTGCTGCTCGCGTGCGTCGAACTCCTCTCGCAACCGTTGCTCGAGTTCCGCGGTCGCCGGGCCCGAAGGGTTCGCCGAGGACGGGCCCGGCGTGATCGCCCCCGCCGGGGCAGGAGCCGACCTTACGGCACCCTCGAGGGACAGGAGTTGCTCCTTCAGGCGGGCGACCTCCTCTTCCTGGGCGCGGAGGGCGGCCTCGCGCTCCTTCGCCTCGCGCGAACGGACGTACTTGATCACGGCGATCGAGCCCCGTTTGACGTGCTCGACCTGGTCCTCGAGCTGCTTGCGCCGCGACCGCTCGTCGTACAGCTGGCGCTGGAGCTCCTGGACCTCCTGGATCATCGATCCCGGGTCGAACTGCTCGGTCTTCACGCGGTCGAGAAGTCCCGTGAGCCAGCGAACGACCGTCTCCTCGCGCTCCAGGACGGAAGTCGGGACACCGGCCCCGGGTGGCGGGCCGCTCGGAGCGGGCTCCCCGGCCGAGGGCGGAGTCGGGGCGGTCGGAGCGACGTCCGAGGCCCGGATCCACTCCTCCATCGCGCGGTCGTCCCCGTCGACCCAGCGTCGGAGGACGTCGGCGGAGACCTTGTCGTTCGGCGCGACCTTCGGTCGCCGTGACCTCTCGGTCCGTGCGACCGAGCCCACCCACCGCTCGACGATCTGCTCCGGATCGACCGGGGTCGGAGCCTTCGACCCGCTCGCGGGCGCTCCGGCGGCGGGGGCGGGATGGAGGATCGCCTCGCGGTCAGGCGCACCAAGGCCCAGCTGGGTGAGCTCGTCGGCGGACAGGGCCCGAGCCGCCTCTGCGCTAGCGTGACCGGCCTCGACCAGGCGGCGTGCGCCGTCGACGCTCACGCCGAGGGCGTGGGCCAGTTCGCTGGTGCGCGACGCCGCCGGTTCGGCGACCGCCGTCGCACCGTCGGCGGAACCTTCCATAGGACCGGGAACGTCCTTAGCGCGGCGGAAGCTCATAATACGTCCCCCGGACGCCCGCGTTTCCGAGAGCGTGCCGGTGGCCGGCCCCGCCCTCCTTTATACGTCTCGCCCTCCGACGGACGTGGACCCCACCTCCCGCGTCGAGCAGATCGTCCGGGACACCGTCGAGGTGCTGACCCTCGAGGAGGTCCGCGCGCTCGTCGAGCGGACCGACCGACCACGAGCGTACATCGGCTTCGAGCCGAGCGGGGCGCTCACGGTGGCGCACCTGATCACCGCGCGGAAGATCGCGGACCTCGCTCAGGCGGGATGCGACGTTACCGTCCTCCTGGCGGACTGGCACGCGTGGATCAACGACAAGCTCGGGGGCGACCTCGAGCGGATCCGAGCGGCCGGACGGTACATGCAGGCGGCGTTCGCGGCGCTCGGGGCTAGCGGGCCGGGGGTCAGGTACCGTTGGGCCAGCGAGCTCACCGCCTCCTCCGACTACTGGGCCCGGGTGGTGCGTGTCGCGAAGGCGACGTCGCTCGCCCGCACTCGGCGGGCCATGTCGGTCATGGGCCGCGCGGAGGACGAACCGAATCTCGACACGGCGAAGCTGTTCTACCCGGCGATGCAGGCCGCCGACATCTTCGAGCTCCCGGTCGACCTCGCCTACGGCGGGATGGACCAGCGTCGCGCTCACGTCCTCGCCCGGGAGGTCGCCCATCGCTACGGCTGGCCGATCCCGACCGCGATCCACACCCCGCTCCTCAGCTCGCTCCGCGGCGGGACCCGGATGGACCCGGTCGAGGGGACCATCGAAGGGAAGATGTCGAAGTCCGACCCGGGCTCGGCGATTCCCGTCCCGGCCGACCGCGCCGAGATCGAGGCACGTATCGCCGCGGCGTTCTGCCCGGCCCGCCAACTGGACGGCAACCCCGTCGTCGAGATCGTCCGCCTGATCCTCTTCCCTTGGGAGGGTCATCTCTCGGTGGAGCGGGCCCCCAAACACGGGGGGCCGGTGGAGTTCACCGGCGCCCTCCAGTTCGAGCGGGCGTGGGCCGAGGGGACGCTCCACCCCCTCGACCTCAAGGGTGCGGTCGCTGCGGCGCTCGACCGGCTCCTCGCGCCCGCCCGTCGCTATTTCGACGACCATCCGGAGATCTCCCCCAAGGCGTTCCAGGCCCCGCGAGAGGGAGGAACGCCCGCCTGAGGGCGCCGGGCTCGTGCCGCCCGGCCTCGCCGGGCGCGCGAGGGCCTCTCACCGCCGAGGTCTGCGCGGATCCGGCGGCAGCGGCCGGGACGTCGTTCGAGTCGTGGGCCGCGGTGCGGCCGCAGACCTTCGAAATCCTCACCGAGCTCGCTCCGTCCGACGCTCCGGAAGCCGCGGGCCGGCACCGTTAAGTAGGCGGGCTCCTCGGAGGGAACCCACCCGTGAGCCGAGGACCCTGCGGGGTTCCGCTGACGCGAGGAACCATGGCGCGACCGATCTACGTGCGGTTCGAGACCCCCGACGACCTCGTCGAGAAGGCCCTCCAGCTCGTCCAGGTGGCGAGCGAAACGGGCAAGGTCCGAGTCGGGACCAACGAGGTGACCAAGTCGAGCGAGCGGGCGGAGGCGAAGCTGGTGATCATGGCGGAGGACGTGGACCCTGTCGAGATCCTCGTACACGTGCCGATGCTTTGTGAGGAGAAGCGGATCCCCTACGTCTACGTCCCGAAGAAGCAGCGGCTCGGCCAGTCGGCCGGGCTCTCGAAGTCCGCGGCGAGCGTGGCGATCGTCGAGGCCGGCGAAGGCAAGGGGCTTCTGGACGAGCTCGCCGGCGCGTTCCCGACTTTGAGGAAGTGAGCCGCCCCGCGGAGCACGCGCGTCCATGCCCGAGGAGAAAGGCTCGCCGGCCGAGGTCGTCGAGCTCGTGGGCCGGACCGGCATGGCGGGGGAGGCGACCCAAGTGAAGGTCCGCGTGCTCGCCGGACGGGACCGCGGCAAGATCATCACCCGCAACGTCGCCGGCCCGATCCGCCTCGGGGACGTCCTGATCCTGCGCGAGACGGCGCGCGAGGCCCGCAAGCTCTCCGTCCGGTAACCGAGGAGCGATGGTCGCGAAGCGCCAGTGCTCGTTCTGCGCCCAGGAGATCGAGCCCGGCACGGGGACGATCTTCGTCAAGCGTGACGGCACGGTCTACCAGTTCTGTTCTTCGTCCTGCCGCAAACAGCAGCTCCACCTCGGTCGGATCGGCCACCGCTTCAAGTGGACGAGGGCCTACGAGCTCAAGCGCGCGGCCGAACGGTCGAGCGCCGAGCGGGTAGCGGGAACCGCCGCCGCGTCGCGCGCCCCGGCGCCGCGGGCCGTCGAAGGGCGGCCCGTTCCGTCGACGTCGCCGGCGAAGGCCCCTGCGCCCGAGGGGGCCGGGGCGACCCCGCCCGCCGTGGCGCCCGCGCCGGCCGCCGCCGCGACGCCTCCCGCGAAGAAGCCGAGGGCGAAGAGCCGGGCCAAAGCGACCGGGAAGGCCGTCGCCAAGACGGCGGCCAAGCCCGACACCAAGCCGTCCTCGGACGACGCGTGAGATCCCGAGCGGCCCGGCCCCTCGAACACAACTCGTAAGCCCCCCGGCCTCGACCCCCGGTCGTGGCCGACCAGCGGCCGTGGACCACGCCGAGCGCCCTCGCGGAGTACGTCTTCTGTCCCCGGGCCCACTTCTACCGACTTCACGGCGAGGCCCCCGGGTCCGTGGAGGCGGCCGCGGGGGCGACGTACCACCGACGACGCTTGTCCTCCGAACGGTGGCGTGACGAACATCGACGGATCCCCTGGCTCGCCGTCGTGGTCGGGCTCGGGTTCGTCGCGGTCGCCGTCCTCGTTACGGTCCTATGAACCTGCTCGTCCCTCTCGCCCTGGGGGTAGTCGGCGCCGCGTGCACCTTGGCCGGGCTCGCCTCGCTTCGGCGCCGAACCGCCGAGGAGCGTCTCGGATCGCTGGCCGCCGTCGACGCCGGGCGGCCGGCCGTCCTCCGGTCGATGCGATATCGCCTGGTCGGACGGCCAGACGCCCTCCGCCGCCGTTCGGATGGGGTCCTCATCCCGGTCGAGCTGAAGCACCGGCCCGCTCCGACCCGCGGTCCGTTCCCCTCCCATCTCGCGCAGGTCGGGGCGTACTGCCTGTTGATCGAGGATGCGACCGGCCAGGCGCCACCGTTCGGCGTGCTGCGCTACACCGATGGCGAGCTCGCCCTCCCGTGGGACGCGAGGTTCCGGGCCCGGGTCGTTTCGACCCTCGCGCAGGCGACCGGCCCCTACGACGGTCGTGCCGACCCGAGCCCGGAGAAGTGCGAGCGCTGCGTGTGGTCCCCTCGATGCGACGCGTCGCTCGCGGGTCGCCGTCAACCCCCGCGACGCACGCGCCGAGCGACGTAGACATCCGTTCGGTACGGGATTCGGATCGTCGGGCCGGCGCGCCTGCCCTCGTCCGCAAGGATGGCCCGGACCTCGGCCGCGACCTCCCGCCGTCGCTCGGGGCGGAGCGCGGCGACCACGCTCACGGAGAGGACCCTATCGACGAGCGTCGCGGGGCGCAGGGACTGGTCGTGCGAGAACGAACGCTGGTGCAACCGCCCGAAGCCATGGCCACCGCGTTCGAACGCGGACCTCCAAGGGCGCCCGGGGGCCCGAGCGGCCACCTCCCCCCAGCGCTCGAGGAGCTCGTGGATGCGCCGCGCGATAGGGGTCGTGGGCTCGCGGACGTTCCAGATCAGTCCGAGCTTGCCCCCGGGCCGAAGGACGCGCTCGATCTCCCGAAGCGCAGGGCCGGTCCGGAACCAGTGGAACGCTTGGGCCGCGACGACCGCGTCGGCGAAGGCGTTGGGGAGCGGGATCGCCTCGGCGACCCCGTCGACCACGAGGGTCGAGGGTAGTTCGCGCTCGAAGACGCGGCGCATCCCGGCGGTCGGCTCGATGGCGACGATCGTCGCCCCCGACGGCAGGAGGGCGCGGGTGAGCTTCCCGGTTCCGCTCCCGAGCTCGACAACGGTGCGACGGGGCCCGAGCCCGAGCTCGCGCACGAGGAACCGTACCGCGGCCCCAGGGTAGCCGGGCCGGCCCCGCTCGTACATCTCGGCCGCGCGGTCGAATCCGTGGACCTGGCGGGGGACCCTGGGCGGAGGACGGCTCATCGGGGTCGCCGTCCGAGATCCTTCCGGGGGAGCCGTCGGCGGGGGCGCGGCAGGACGAGCTCCGCCTCGTTCGGGGCGCCGAGGACAAGCGAGCGGCCGGCGAGGTGCTCCCGGCCGGTGTAGGCGCACGCGATCGCGTCCAGCTCATCGTGCGTGAGCTGCCGCCGCGCGACGTCGCCCGAGAACCCGAACCGAAGGAGCGCGCGTTGGAGATGCCTTTCTCCGTCGCCCTTCCGCGGGAGCCCGAGGCCGTCCTGGGTCCCGCCGGGATACCCCTCGATGACCGAGAGGCCATGGAAGCGCAGCTCGCCGGCGAGCGCCATGCCGCGCGCGGTCAGCTGCCGCATCGGCCCAAGGGTGAGCGGGAAGAACCGGATCCCGAGGGCCAGGAGCTCGCGGTCACACTCCCGCAGGTGTGGCGGGCCGGGGACGTCGAGCGACCGCCGTCCGAACGGGAGCGCGAGCGGGGCGTCCATGACCACGATCGCCGGTCGACAGGAGAGGACTTCGCGCACGATCTCCGAGTCCTCCCCGAGGACGCACGTCCGGGTCCGGAGGCCGGGGCCAAGCGCGCAGAAGCCCGTACGGCGCCGCGGACTTCCCGCGAGGTCGACCCCGACGGCCACCCGGCCTCCCCGCGGTCGGGAACGCACGTGGCCCTCCGGGGACATGCGGCCTCCAGGGGGCCGGTCGGGTAAACCGTTCGCCTCGCCGGTCCCCAAAGCTTTACCCACCTGGCCGGCTCCGCCGGCCGATGGCGGAAGGGAACGTCGAGCGGACCCTTGTCGTCGTGAAACCGGACGGCGTCCGGCGCGGCCTCGTCGGGGAGGTCATCGGCCGGCTCGAGCGCAAGGGGCTGAAGATCGTTGCCGCGAAGATGCTCCGGGTCACGCCGGAACTTGCGCAGCGGCACTACGCGGAGCACCAGGGCAAGCCGTTTTACCCGGCGCTCCTCGAACACATCACGTCGAGTCCCGTCGTCGCCCTCGCGGTCGAAGGTCGTTCGGGGGTCGCGGTCACCCGGCTCCTCATTGGCGGGACGAACCCCCAGCAGGCGGCGCCCGGCACGGTCCGCGGCGACCTCGCCCTGGGGATCACCCCCAACCTCGTCCACGCTTCCGATTCGCTCGAGTCGGCGGTGCGCGAGCTCGCGCTCTACTTCACCAAGAACGAGTACCTCACCTACTCGCGTGTCGGCGAGGAGTACTTCTAGGTCGATGGACCCGCCGGCCGAGGTCGGTGCGCGCGCCCTCCTCGCCGGAGGCCTGGTCGTCCACCCCACCGACACCCTCTACGCGCTCGCAGCCCGCGCCCTCGACCGGGACGCGGTCGCCAAGCTCGTTCGGGCGAAGGGCCGTCCGTCCGGCCGCCCGCTGTCGGTGGCGGTGAGCTCGGTCCCAGAGCTCGAACGCTGGGCCCGGCTCGAGCGGGGGGCACGTCGCTTCGTCCGTGACGAGCTGCCCGGCCCTCTCACCGTCCTTCTTCGTCCATCGGCCGAGGCCCGTCGGGCGCTGGCGCCCGAGATCGCCGGGGAGCCGACGATCGGCCTCAGGGTCCCGGACCACCCTCTCGCCCGGGAGCTCGCACGTCGGGCGGGTCCCATCGTCGCGACGTCGGCGAACCGCAGCGGCGAGCCTCCCCCGCGTCATCTGGCGGAGGCACGGCGCACCTTCGGCCCCGCGGTCTCCGCCTACGTCGACGGTCCACCTCCTCCGAGCGGCAGGCCGTCCACCCTCGTCGACCTCACCGGGGCGCGTCCTCGGACGGTTCCTCGCTCATGATCGCCCCGGAAACACCGCCCCCGGGGCTCGATCGATGGAGGGAGGCGGCCAAGATCGCCGCGGGCGCCCGTGAGCTCGGAATTCGGCTCGCGGTGCCGGGAGCTAAGATAAGGGAGCTCGCCGAGGCGATCGAGGCGTTCGTCCGGGAGCGGGGCGCCGAACCGGCGTTCCCGGCGAACCTCTCCCGGAACAGCGAGGCGGCCCACTACACCCCTGACGACGAGGACCACGCACGGCTGGCCGCCGGCGACCTTCTCAAGGTCGACGTGGGGGCGCACCTGGACGGGGCCATCGCCGACACCGCCGACACCGTCGAGGTCGGCGGGAGCCGCCGGCAGGCCCACTTGGTCGCCGCCGTGCACGACGCCCTGGCCGCAGGGGTCCGCGCGGTCCGAGCCGGCGGGGCGGTCGACGAGGTCAGCCGTGCAATCGCCCAGGCGATCCACGCCCGCGGGCTGAAGCCGATCCGGGACCTCACCGGCCACTCGATCGAGCGCTACGTCCTGCACGCCGGGAAATCGATCCCCAACGTCCCCGGCCTGTCGAACGCGCGGTTCGTCGAGGGGGAGATCGTCGCGATCGAGCCGTTCGCGACGAACGGCGAGGGACGGATCGCGAACGGGCCGTTCGGCCACATCGTTCGCTTCCGGCGTTCCCCTCCCGCCGACGACGCCGAGCTGGGGCGGCTCTTCGCGCGGTTCCGGACCCTGCCGTTCACCGTGCGGTGGGTGCGGTCGCCCGAGGAGAGGAGCGCCCTCGACCGAGCGCGGCGCCTCCTGCAGATGTACCCGGTGTTCGTCGAGCGGGGCGGGGGACTCGTCGCCCAGGCCGAGCACACCGTCCTCGTCGGCCTCGCGGGCGCCGAAGTGCTCACCACCGTACCCTGAGCCGGCCCCGCGTGGCCCCGGCGGTCGACGTTGCACGTCGCCGACGCCCGCGGGGGAGCTCGTCGATCGCCTTCGGGAAGGTCAGACCGAGGCGCTCGGGCGCCGCGCGCTCGAGCTCTGGGCATCTACGCGGGCCGGATCGAAACGGCTCCCTAGATGCCGGTCCGCTCGCGCCACGATGGCTCGCCGTGGCACACCCCGGGGGTCGCCGCGGTTCACGAGAGCGAACGTTATCCCCCGTGACCGTCCTCGGCCGGCATGACCAAGTCGAACCCCCCGGCTTCTGACGCCGCGCCGACGTTCGCGCGGCGGGGGAAGGTGAAGGAGGTCTACGACGTGTCGCCGACGGAGCTCGAGTTCCGCTTCACGAACGACATCTCGGTCTTCGACAAGCACATCCCGAGCGAGATCCCCTACAAGGGGGAGACGCTCTGTCGGACCGCGGCCCACTGGTTTGCGCGGTGTGAACGCCTCGGCGTCCGCCACCACTTCCTCCGCCTCGCCGGCCCGACCTCGATGCGGGTCCGGCGCGTCCGCGTCGTCCCGAACCCCCGCACCTTGGGTCCGTCGCCGAGGAGCTACCTCGTCCCGCTCGAGCTGATCGTGCGGTACTATGTCGCCGGCTCGCTCTGGGACCGGGTCCGTGCCGGGAAGGTGACCGCGCGGGAGCTCGGCTTCCCTGCGGATCGCACCATCGCCTACGGCCTCGAGCTGCCCGAGCCGCACTTCGAGGTGACGACCAAGCTCGAGCCGGTCGACCGGCTCCTCCCGATGAAGGAGGCGCTCGAGCTGGCCGCCCTCGACCGCGGCCAGCTCGACGAGATCCGCGAGACGATCCTCAAGGTCGACCGGGCGATGCAGGAGGAGATCGGCCCCCGCGGGCTCCTCCACGTCGACGGGAAGAAGGAGTTCGCGGTCGATGCGGAGGGGGCGCTGATGGTCGTCGACACCTTCGGCACCGCCGACGAGGACCGGTTCTGGGACAAGGACGCGTTCGTGCGGGGACGCCAGATCGACTTCTCCAAGGAGTTCGTCCGCCAGCACTACCGGCAGTCCGGCTATTACGACAGGCTCGTCCAGGCCCGCGAGCACGGCGCCTCGGAGCCGGCGATCCCCCCACTTCCCCCCCTCCTCGTCGACGAGGTGAGCCGGCTCTACACCACGGTCTTCGAGCGCCTCACGGGAGAGCCGTTCGCTCCCGCCGTCCCAGGCTCGTAACCGACCATCTCGGGCGCCGGAACGCGACGGGCCGCGCCCCCTTCAGGCAGCCCCGGGAGGGGCCGACCGTACCGGCACCGGGAGCCCGCCGCCCCCTACCCCCCGGAGCGGCCTCCGAGGGAGCCACCGCCCACCGTTCCACGCCCTCTCCCCGCACCCTTATCTTTCAGGGCGCCGCTCGAGCCGGCGTGCCATCGAAGTCCCCGTCCCATGCTTCCCCCGCCGCCTCTCCTCCCCCCGAAGAGCGTGTCGAGGTGCCGCTCGAGGACCTTCCCGGGGTCGGCTCGACGACCGCCGAGAAGCTCCGCGAGAGCGGCTACACCGACCTGATGGAGCTCGCCGTCGCCTCTCCGGGCGACGTCGCGGAGGCGGCCGAAATCGGGGTCGTGATCGCCCAGCGGATCATCGGCGAGGCGCGACGCCGCGCCGACGTCGGCGGGTTCGAGAGCGGCGCCACGGTCCTTGAGCGTCGCAAGCACCTGGGCCGGATCACGTCGAACTCGAAGGCCGTGGACGAGCTCCTCGGCGGAGGCATCGAGACCCAGGCGATCACGGAGTTCAGCGGCGAGTTCGGGACCGGGAAGACCCAGCTCGGCCACCAGATCGCGGTCGACGTCCAGCAGCCCGCGGCGCAGGGGGGCCTCGACGGCGAGGTCGTCTACATCGACACCGAGTCGACGTTCCGCCCCGAGCGGATCGTCGACATGGCCAAGGGGCTCGGGGTCGAGCCGGAGGCCGCGCTCGAGAGGATCCACGTCGCCCGGGCGTTCAACTCGAACCATCAGATGCTCCTCGTGCAGAAGGCACAGGAGCTCGCCCGCGAGAGGCCGATCCGCCTGCTCGTCGTCGATTCGCTGACCTCGCACTTCCGCTCGGAGTACGTCGGACGCGCCGAGCTCGCCCCGCGCCAGCAGATGCTCAACAAGCACCTGCACGAGCTGCTGCGCTTCTCGGACACCTACAACGCGGCGATCGTGGTGACGAACCAGGTCTCCTCGCGGCCGGACATCCTCTTCGGCGACCCGACCCGACCGATCGGCGGGAACATCGTCGCCCACGCGGCGACCTACCGGGTCTACCTGAGGAAGTCGAAGCCGCCGAAGCGGATCGCCCGGCTGATCGACTCGCCGAACCTGCCCGAGGGCGAGGCGGTCTTCTCGCTCACGACCGAAGGGGTCCGGGACTAGGGGGCTGCCCCGCCGCACCGCCGACCCGGCGGAGCGCGGTCGCCTTCACGCACCACCGCACGGGGCCCGGCCGAGTCGTCGATTAGAGGTCCCGCCGTCGATCCGGGGGGAAGTAGACCCTGTACACCTTGCCGACGACGGCGCGGATGGGGACGGGTCCGAACCGTCGGCTGTCCCGGGCGGCCTCGGCGTCGTCCCCCCGGACCTCGACCGTGCCCGCGGCGGGATCGACGGCGGAGACCCGCTTCACCAGCCAGCGGACCCGGCCCTCGGGGTCGGCGAGGATCACGACCTCGCCGACGGCCGGAGCCCGGTCTCGATACGACCGAGGGTCGACCAGGAGCCGGTCTCCTGGCCGGAGCGTCGGCGACATGCTCTCGTCCGCGACCCGCACGCGCCGGCTGCAGGCGCGCCGGCGGAACCGGCGCCAGGCGGAATCGTTTCCGGAGGGGACTTCCCGCAAGCTTATCCTCCGTTCGAGGTATCCACCACCGTGTCCGCCTTCCCCCGACTCCGCACTTGGGTGATTGAGCTCCGCGACGCCGTCGTTCCGCCGGAAACCGTCTACGCGCACTGCGACATTCCGTGCGGTATTTATGACCCGCACGAGGCGCAGATCGCGGCGCTGACCGTGATCCGAATGGACCAGTTGATCGCCGACCTTGCGCCGCCCGCCCCCGACGCGAAGCCAGAGGAGCGTGCGGCGTACGTCTCCAAGATGTCTCGCTACACCGCCGTCAAGGAGCAGCACGCCGAGCGGGTGAAGCTCGAGGTCCGTGTGATCTGGGGCGACTACTTCACGCCGGACCACGTGAAGCAGTTCCCGCAGGCCCACGAGCTGGTCTGGAAGATCCTGAAGCAGGCGTCGAAGTGCCGGCAGGGCACCAACCTCCCGGACGCTCAGGAGCTCCTGAAGCTCGTTCAGGAGTTCGCCGAGATCTTCTGGCAGACGAAGGGCGCGAAGACCCGTAAGCAGCCGTCCTTGCAGAAGTCCGGTGGCGAGCTGGTCGTACCCGTCCCGGCCTAGGCCGGCCCATCACCGGGCGGTCGGGATTTCCGACCTCGTCCCGCGGGACGGCCGCTCGCTCACGCCCGAGCGGTTCGTCTCGGTCGTTCGGTTCTAGGTCCGCCCGGTCGCGGCGGGGGACCCGCCGCCGGGCCGAGGATCCACCGGACCTACGGAGGGGTCGGCGGCGAAGGAGCGTGGCCGGCCGGTCGGGACGCCAGAACGCTCGACGGCGTTCCCCCCGCGCCGAAGCGGACCGTTTCCCCACAGCTCGGGCACGAGTACTCGCTGACCCCCTTGTGGCGGAGGTGGGTATGGCACCTTGGGCAGGGGATCGGCTGAGCCGTGACGTACGCCGCGAGGAGCTCCTGCGAGCGTCGGTCGCTGTAGACGGTCGTGGGGGAGCGGGCCGACTCGATCGAGGAACCTGGGGCCGACGGCCGTTCCCCTTCTGGGCGCGCCGTGGTCGCGGCCCTCGACGAGAAGAGGCGACCGCACTGCGGACAGACGTCGAGGCTCCCCGAGGTCGACGCGACAAGCGCCACGTGGCAGGACGGGCACTGGGCCCGCAACCCGCCGGATCGGAAGACCGGGGGCGGGGCGGCCAGCGTCGGGCCGAGGTCAACCTGGCGAGGGGGGACCGGGGCCTCGGCGGAGGTCGGCGGGGGGGCCGACCATACGACGGAGACCGGGGGTGCCCAACGGACCACGCGGCGTGCGGGGTCGTAGGCCATCAACGTCCCGGGTCGGGTCAGCTCATCGACGAGCAGCCGCTCGACCTTGCGCGTCCTCCAGGAGAGCGCCGCGGCAAGGCCGGCGACCGTCGTCTCCCGCAGGGACCGAACCGCGGATTGCAGCGCCTGACGGTCGTGCTCGGAGGGGCGGAAGAGGAGGCTCATCGCCAGGCGTCCGCACGAGGTTCAAAAGAATCTATCGCTCGAAGAGCAGCGCACGGCATCAGGTAGGCACCGACAGGACACGGTCGGTCTCGTGGACGGTGCCACCGGTCGCGTCCTGCCGATGCCCGAGGCCACTATGAGGATACCGCGGCTCTCTATATAGTTGACTCCAGCCCCGGAACCTGAACCTTGACCCCCTCCCGACCCCCCAGCGACCGAACGTTCATCTACCCCTTCCCGCCCCTCCGTACCCGGGGACCCTGCCGGCGGGAGGCGAGTCTCGGTTCAGTTCATGGTCGGCTTTTGGGGGCGCGGCAGCGCTCGGGAGGCCGCCCCCGGGCCTTCCCGTCCGCCCGGGGCCGATCAAATCCCGACGGTCCTCTGGGTGCCGGACGACGACATGCGGTTGCTCCTGCGGGGAATCCTCACGCTGCAGCACCATCCGGTCGCTCTGGAGCTGACGTCCGCCGAGGCGCTCCGCCGGTGGGAGCCTCCGCCGGTCGCCCTCCTGATCGTCGACGCGGCCTCCGGGGCCGAGCGCTGGCGCGAGGAGCTCGCCGACGCGCTCGGGACCCGGCCCGAGCTCCGTGCCATCGTTCTCCTCCCCCGTGGCCAGGAGAAGCTGGGACGCGAGGCGGAGGCGCTGGGCGCCCGCGCGACGCTCGCCTGCCCGTTCGCGGTAAAGGACCTGGTCGAGGCGATTCGCGCGGCGCTTCAGGGTCCACCGACCCCGACCAACGGCTGAGCCGGCGCCCGGCCGGCGGCCCGCTCGCCGAGGGTCCCGGCGCGGCGGACCCGGTCGAATCGGTGGAGCCCAGGGCCCGGACGATCATCTCCGTCGCTCGGGGGAGGGGTAGCCGTGCGACCTCGCCGAGCGTCGCCCAGCGTCGTCCCCGGGCCGTCAAGGGCGGGCGGCGGGCGGTCGCCCGGAAGATGTGGAGCTCGACGGTGAAGTGGCTGTAGCCGTGCCGCACGACCCCCACGTGCCGGAGCGGGCCGGCGAGGGCCCCGGTCTCCTCTCGGAGCTCGCGGCGGGCCGCCGCTTCCGGAGATTCTCCGGGTTCGATCTTCCCGCCAGGGAACTCCCAGAGGCCGCCGAGGAACCCTGAGCTCGGCCTTTGCTGGACGAGCCAGCGCCTCCCCCGGGCCAAGGCGACGACCGCCGCCCTCACGTGCGGTCGGGCCGGTCGGGCCGTTCGCCGGGGGAGCACGCCCGGATCGTCCAGTTCCTTGGCCGCACGGCAGCCAAAGGCGGCCGGGCAGACGTCGCAGCGGGGAGCACGGGGCCGGCAAACCGTTTCGCCGAGCTCCATGAGCGCCTCCGCGAACCCTCCAGGGTCCCCGGGCGGAAGCGCCCGCTCGAGGTAGGCGACGAGCTCCGAGCGGACCGACGCGACGTCGATCTCCCGCTCCTCCCTCGTCCACCGGGCCGCGACCCGAAGGACGTTCGCGTCCGTGGGGACGACCCGGGCCCCGTAGGCCAGCGCGGCGATGGCGCGGGCGGTGTAAGGGCCGACCCCGGGCAGATGCTCGAGCTCCTCGACGGTGCGCGGGATCCTTCCGCCGTGGACGGCCACGACCTCCCGGGCGGCGTCGTGAAGGCGGCGGGCCCGGGCGTAGTAGCCGGCCCCTTGCCAAAGCTTCAGCACGTCCGTCGGTCGGGCCCGGGCCAGGGCGAGGACGTCGGGGAAGCGGGCGACGAACCGTTGGAAGTACGGGGCCGCCTGTTCGACACGGGTCTGTTGCAGAAGCACCTCGGCGACCCAGATCCGGTACGGGTCGCGCGACACTCGCCAGGGGAGGGACCTATGCTGCCGGCGGAACCAGGCGAGAACGGCTCCCGCGGTGGTCCTCGGCGCGACCGCGCCGATGGGAACGGAACGCCGAGGCACGCGAGCTCCGCCGCCTGACGAAACGCATCCTTAAAACGGGCGAGGATTTCGATCGCCAGGTGGAGAACCTGTCGGAACGGGCGGCGATGGTCCGGGTCGACGACACTACCTTCGAAGCGGAAGTGATCCGCTCCCCCCTACCCGTGGTCGTCGACTTCTACGCCGACTGGTGCGCGCCGTGCCGGATCGTCCAGCCGACGCTCCAGGAGCTCGCCCTCAGTCTCTCCGGCCGGGTGAAGTTCGCCCAAGTCAACGTCGACGAGGCGGAGGTCGTGACCCGCTCCTTCGGCATCCACGCGATCCCGACCTACCTCTTCATCGAATCCGGCACCGAGAAGGGGCGCGAGGTCGGACCGATCGACCCGGTGGCGTTCCGGGCCATCCTGAAGCGCCACTTCGCGAAGGGCGCCAGCGCTAGTGGCGGAATACCCGCCAGCCGGTGAAGTACATCGACATCCCGGCCCGCTCCGCGGCGGCGAGGACCTCCTGGTCGCGGACGCTTCCGCCGGGCTGGACCACCGCGCGGACCCCGGCCCGGACCGCGATGTCGACCCCGTCCACGAAGGGGAAGAACGCATCCGACGCGAGTATCGCACCGCGGGCACGCTCCCCCGCGACCCCGCAGGCGAGCTCCACCGCCTTCACCCGGGTCGGCTGGCCGGAGCCGATCCCGACGGTCGCCGAGCCCCGGGCGAGGACGATCGCGTTCGACCGGGCGTATCGGACGACGCTCCACGCGAAGCCGAAGGTCGCAAGCTCGGGGGGCGCGAGCGGCGGTCCGGCGACGTGACGCAGGCCCGCGAGCTCGAGGGGCCGACGGTCGGCCTCCTGCACCAGGAGGCGGCCGAGCGCGGTGCGCGCGTCCCACCGCGGCGGTCCCGGGTGGTGGATCGGGATTCGCAGGACCTTGATCTTCGGCCGACGACCGAGCGCCTCGAGGGCTTCGGGCGCGAACCCCGGTGCGGCGAGGAGGTCGACGAAGACGCCATGGAACGCCCCGAGATCGTCCGCGCGGAGAGGCCGGTTCACCGCGACCGCGCAGCCGTACCGGGCGACGGGGTCGGTGGCGATCGCCGACCGGAGCGCCTCCCCGACGGTCGCACCGGTCGCCGCCCCGCAGGGGGTCGCGTGCTTCACGACGGCGGCCGCCGGGTCCTCGAACTCCTCGACCAGGCCGATCGCCGTCTCGAGGTCCAAGAGGTTCGTGAACGACGGCGACGATCCCTTCAGCACCTCCACCGGAACGGCCGGCTCGCCGACGGGAGGGGGCGCCGCGAACCCGTAAGCACGGGCCCGCTGATGGGGGTTCTCGCCATACCTCAACTCGAGTCGATCCGGACGGAGAATGAGCTCCGACGGGAACGGGCTCTTCGCGTCGGTCGCCTCGGACAGGCCCGACGCGATCGCCGCATCGTAGCGGGAGCACCGCTCGAACGCTTCGATCGCGAGCCGTCGACGTGTCGCTGCGCTGAGGCCCCCCTCGTGCTTGCGCAACTCGGCGAGGATGCCCGGGTACTGCGCCGGGTCGCACGCAACCGCGACCGCGTCGTGATTCTTCCCAGCCGCGCGGGCGAGGGCGACCCCGCCGATGTCGATGAACTCCTCCCGGTCGAGGGCGTCGGGAGCCTCGGCGAGGTGACGCTCGAACGGGTAGAAGTTCACGACGACCAGGTCGAACGGTCGCAGCCGGCGCTGGGTGAGTTCCTCGAGCCCCTGCGGGGTCCGCGGGGCGAGGATTCCCCCAAAGACGGCCGGGTGGAGCGTCTTCACTCGGCCGCCGAACCAGGCGTCGACGCCGGTGAGCTCCTCGACGGACTGTGACGGGCAGCCGGCCTCCTCGAGCGTCCGCCGAGTTCCGGAGGTCGCCCAGAGTTCCACTCCAAGGTTGGCGAGCCCCTGCGCGAAGGGAGCGAGGCCACTTCGGTCATGGACGGAAAGGAGCGCCCGTTTCACCCGGCGCTCCGGCCCGGCATCGGCTCCCACGCGCCCTACCCGGGCCGGGGAGGGTGGACGGATGATAACGTTCGCGGCGCGCGGTGGCACCGGCGCCGGAGGGCAACGAAAGACGTATGTAACCGACCCCGGGCTAGTGTACGTTCCCCGAGGAAAGCCGGTGCCGCATCGCGTACGCCCTGCACGGTGGTCGTCGCCTCGACCTTCGCCTCAGGTTGTCCGCCGCTCCGGGCGGTCGTCCATCGCGTCGCCGCATCAGGTCCGGCGGGCCCGGACCGGGAAGGCCTTGGGGGTCGCGCGTCCGGCCGGGCGGCCTCAGCGGTTCGTTCGGCGCGGCTGGCGTCGTCGGGGTCGGCGCGGCCAGGTCTCCGCGGTCGCGACGATCCTCGGCCTGCTGATGGTGGTGACGATGCTGGCGAACTACCTCAGCACGCAACTCCCGGCCCAGATGGGGGTCAATGACGCGAACCACGTACTGGAAGTGGAGAACCAAGTGGCGCGGCTGGCCGGGTCGATCCTGGCGGCGGCCGGCTCGAACGCTGTCGGGCGGGTCCTCACCCAGCCCATCTCGCTCGGCTCGGTCGGCGCGCCCCCGTTCGCGGCCGCGGACGGCGCATCGATCGGCCCGGGTGCGCAGGGCTCTTACCTCACCGAGTCGTTCACTGTGACCGGCACGTCGAGCTATGTCCCCCCGACGGTCGGGCCGGCCGGGGGCGCCACCTACAAGGCGTGCAGCACGCAGACCACGGCCTCACTGGTCTGTTCCACCTCCAGCCTGGTGGTCTGGAACTTCTCGAGCAGCAGTCCCACCGCCTACTCCATCACCACGTCAGGAGGACCCTACGACATCAACATCTCCGCTTCAGGAAGCACGATTGGCTATACCGCGAGCTCGACAGCTCCCGTGTACTTGCTCATCGTGGGGAACAACGATACCCTGACCCTCACCGTCAGCGGGACCTCGGACGTCATCCACATCGTGGTGATCGGGAACTACGACCAAGTGACGTTCGCGGCCGGCAGTTGGACCAGTTCGACCCTTACGATCCTCTTCGTCGGCAACTACGATTCCCTCCCGACCGGGACCCAGACCTTGACTAGCTCCCACCTCATTGCTACGTTCTACGGGTCGTACGACACCACAACCCTGGGGACGACCAGCCTTTCCTCGAGCAGCGTCAACGTCTACTTCAACGGATTCGCCCCCGAGAGCCCCTCGGCGACCTGTCCTGTCGACAACCTGGCGGCCTCTACCGATTCGGTCTCCGATGCTTCGGGCTCCGCCCAATCCGGGACACCTTACAGCGTGACGTACAACGATACCTCTGTCTCGAGCGGGACGTCTCCTCCCTCGCCTTGGACGGGGACGTTCGCGGAGCCGACACAGTTCCCCTGCCCGTACTACACGACCGTCACCATCCCCCAGAGGAGTTCGGGGGCAGGAGGGGCATCGTTCGTCGTTCTCCTGCGGAACACGTACACTCCAAGGGCGGAGGTGGCGTTCGACCAGGGGGCGGTGCTCTATGCTCAGCCGAGTGGGATGCCGCTGATGCTGGTCAACCCTTCCATCAGCTACTTGGGCGGCACGCTAAGCCTGTGGGTCCCGGAGTTCCTGGGGAGTATCGGCACGGAGGCGGGGGTCGGCACGGCCGAGCTTTCCGTGCGGCTCGTCTCGTTGCTGAACGTCAGCCTTCCGGCGAGGGGATTCTCGCTCTCCGGCACGACGTCGATCGCCGTGAAGACGCCGTTCGCGGCCGCGTGGACGTCCTACCTGAGCGGCACGTCGCTCGCGGGCCACACGGTGTGCGCTCCCGCGAGCTCGAGCGCCTGCAAGGGCCCGTTCACGTTCAACGGCCCGCTCGGCACGGTGTACGTCAACGTGACGGCGACCGCCCTCTCGATCCAGATCGCAACGTTCTCGCTCGCTGTGAGCTAGCGTCGCGGGGTCCTTTCGGGGGCACCGGGCCGGCCTCGCTCCGCGGCAGCGACCCAGGCCTTTGCGCCGACGAGCGTTCCCCACGTCCGTAGGGTCCGGAGCGGTCCCGAGCCCGAGGGGGTGCGCGCGGTGTTCCACGCCCGGCGTGCCACGGCCGCATCTTCCCTTGCCACCCTGATGACCGCCCGTGGCCCTTCGCTCCGGATGAGGCGGAAGGAGAGCCCCGGGACGCCAGCACCGACCAGGGCGTCGTGCAACCAAAGCCCCCACGGGGGTAGGCGGGAGGGAACGGGTTCGCCCGCTGCCTCGACCCCGAGGTAGCGGGCCCGCGGGCGCTCCGGCCTACCGGACGAGGTCGATGACTTCCTCGGACTCGCCGGTGGCATAGCCTCCCTTCTGGCCGAGGAGGCTGGTCGCGCGGACCCCGGTGATGATCAGGAGCACCTTGATGGTGTTCTCCATGTCGGGGGAGTTCTCGACCGAGCAGCCCCAGATGATGCGGGCGCGCTTGGAGATCTTGCCGCCGACCAGCGCGGCGGCCTTCTCGGCCTCGCTGACGGTCATCGTCGGCCCGCCGATCACGCGGACGAGGGCGCCGGTCGCGTCCTTGAGTTCGACCGAGCCGAGGAGCGGGGAGGTGAGGGCCTCCGTGACCGCCTCGGTGACGCGGTCGGTCGCGCTCTCGCTCTCGCCGAGGCCGATGAGCGCGACCCCGCCGTCCTTCATGACGGTCAGGATGTCGGAGTAGTCGAGGTTCACGAGCCCGGGCCGGGTCACGATCTCGGTGATCCCCTTGATCGCGGTCATCAGGACGGCGTCGGCGAGCTTGAACGCCGAGTCGAGCGGCATCCGGGGGACGAGCTCGAGGAGCTTGTCGTTCTGGATGACGATCGTCGTGTCGCAGACGCGGCGGAGGCGCTCGAGCCCGTCGCGGGCCTGCTCCATCCGCGTGGCGCCTTCGCCGGCGAACGGCAACGTGACGACGCCCATCGTCAGGGCGCCGGCCTCCTTGGCCAGGCGCGCGACCAGGTGCGCCGAGCCCGTACCGGTCCCGCCGCCCATCCCGGCCGTCACGAAGACGATGTGGGCTCCCGTGAGAAACTGGCGGAGCTCCTCCTCGTTCTCGCGGGCCGCCTCCTCGCCGATCTCCGGGCGAGCGCCCGCGCCAAGGCCCTTGGTCGCGCGGCGTCCGATCAGGATCTTCCTCGGAGCGTGGATCGTCAGCAGGTGCTTCGCGTCGGTGTTGATGGCGCACATCTCTGCGCCCTGGATCCCCTCCTCGACGCAGCGGTTGATCGTGTTCGACCCGCCGCCGCCGCAGCCCACGATCCGGATGTTGACCTTCAGGGTCTCCGCGAGCTTCGCGAGCTCCGCGTCATCGGCGTTCTGGTACGCCGGGGCGGCCGGCTTCCGTTCCTCGACCAGGCTCTGGTTCTCCTGGTGCTTCGCGATCGCTTCCTGGATGATGGACTTCATCGTCTGTTCCCGTCCTGTTTGTCAGACGAGCGTCATACGCTCTGCGCACCGATTCTGGAGGTCGCTACATAAACATTTGCGTGAAGCGGAACTTGTGACGCAATCACTTCGGCAAGCTCCATCGAATTACCGGCGGCGCGACCGCCGACGGATTTCGAGGCCGAGGGGCGAGACGCGTGTGCTGTTATGAGCGGCTGACCGGTTCCCGGGGTCGTGGAATCCTACTTTCGCAGCATCGAGGCCGGGGTCGACCGGGCCTACGAGGCTGCCGTGCGGGCCCGGGGGGTCGGCCTCGACCCGTTCCCTGTCCCCGAGATTCCACGCGCTCAAGATATGGCGAGCCGCGTCGAGAAGCTGCTCGCCCATCTCCACGTCGAGGGGATCGCGGGCGAGATTCGGGAGCTCGCTCGCACGCTCCCGAGGGAGGAGCTCGCCGTCGCGCTCGCCCGCCGCCTCGCTTCCGACCCGACACGGCAGGGCTCGATTCAGGACCGGGTCGAGGTCGCGCTGAGGGTCGGGCTCGCGGTCCTCACCGAAGGGATCCTCGTCGCTCCTCTCGAGGGGCTCGCGGAAGTCCGGCTGCGCAGTTTCGGGGCTTCGCCACCGTACCTCGAGCTCGATTACGCCGGCCCAATCCGGGCCGCCGGCGGAACCGCCCAGGCCCTGAGCGTCCTCCTCGCGGACATCGTCCGCCGCGACCTCGGCATCGCAGCGTACCGGGCCGAGCCCGCGGAGGTCGGGCGGTTCAAGGAGGAGATCCCGCTCTACAAGTTCTACCAGCATCTCCAGTACGTCCCCACCGCCGACGAGATCGAGCGGGTCGTCTCGCACCTGCCGGTCGCCATCTCCGGTGAGTCCACCGAGGGCGATGCGGAGGTCAGCGCCTTCCGCGACCTGCCCCGCGTTCCGACGAACGGCCTGCGGGGGGGTGCGTGCCTCGTGATCGCCGAAGGGCTCTGCCAGAAGGCTCCGAAGCTGAGAAAGATCGTCGACAAGCTCGGGCTCGACGGCTGGGGGTTTCTCTCCGAGATCGGTCGGCACGGCTCCGAGGAGGACGATGCACGCCAGCCGAAGTACCTCCAGGATGCGGTCGGGGGCCGCCCCGTCCTCGCGCACCCGAACCGACCGGGAGGCTTCCGGCTCGTGTATGGCCGGGCCCGCACGACCGGGCTCGCCTCCTGCGGGTTGCCTCCGGCGACGATGGTCGTGCTGCAGCATTTCGTCGCGGTCGGCACCCAGGTGAAGCTCGAGTACCCGGGGAAGGCCGCGGCGATCGGGTTGTGCGACCGCCTCCAAGGCCCGATCATCGAGCTGGAGGACGGCACCGTCACCGAGGTCCACGATGTCGAGGCGGCCGAGGCGGTCCTTCCCAGGATCCGCAGGATCGTCGACCTCGGCGAGATCCTCGTCAGTTTCGGCGAGTTCCTCGAGAACAACCATGCCCTCGTCCCGGGAGCCTATTCCCTCGACTGGCACGAGCAGGAACTTCGCGCGGCCGGCGTCGACGACCCGACCACGGCCGGCGCCGGCACATTCGGGGACGCCGTCCACCTCGCTCGGACGCGCGGGGTGCCGCTCCACCCGCGCTGGCTGCTGTTCTGGCACGACCTGACCCCCCCGGAGATCCGCGCCCTCAGCGAGTTCGTCGAGAGCGCGGGGCGGTGGAGGGATGGCTCGGTCGAGCTCCCGAGCGACCCGGCGTGGCGAGAGCTCCTGGTCCGCCTCGGCTTCCTCTTCCACCCTCTCGACGGAGACCGCCTCCGCGGCGACCCGGACCCGAGTGCGGCTCTCGTGCTCGGCCTGGGCCTCGAAACCGGGGGCGACGAGCTGCAGCGCCGCGTACCGCTCGAGCCGGTCGACGACGACCCCCTAGTGTACGTCAGCCGCCTCGCCGGGGTGACCGTTCGGGCGCGGGCCCCGTCCCGCATAGGAGCGCGGGTCGGCCGTCCCGAGAAGGCCTACCCCCGTGCCATGCAGCCGAACGTCCACGGGCTCTTCCCGGTCGGGGAGGCCGGCGGCCCGACCCGCTCGATTCCCGACGCCGCGCGGAAGAGCGCAGAGGCGGGCCTGCGGGTCGAGCTCGGGGTCCGCCGCTGCCCGACGTGCGGGAAGGGAACGGTCTGGAACCGGTGCGCGTGCGGCTCTCACACGGAGGCGACCGGAGACACCGCGGTCCAGCGCCTCCCGCTGACGGTGCTATGGAAGGAGGCGCTCGCGCGCCTTTCGCTCCCGGACGTGCCGAGCCCGAAGGGGGTGAAGGGGCTCACCTCGGTCGGGAAGGTCCCTGAGCCGCTCGAGAAGGTGATCCTGCGCGCGTCGCACCGGATCTCCGTCTATCAGGACGGCACCGCCCGCTTCGACCTCACCAACCTGCCGCTCACCCACTTCCGGCCTGCCGAGATCGGACTGGACCTCGCCCGCGCGCGCGAGCTCGGCTACGTCGTCGACCTCCGCGGGGCCTCCCTCACCGACCCCGAGCAGCTGGTCGAGCTCCGGCCGCAGGACCTGGTCGTCTCCCGCTCGTGCGGGGACTACCTCGCGCGCCTCGCCCGGTTCGTCGACGACGAGCTCGTCCGCCTCTACGGGCTCGAACCGTTCTACCGGGCGGAGGGTCGGGACGACCTGCTCGGGGCCACCGTCATCGCCCTCGCGCCGCACACCTCCGGCGCCGTCGCCGGGCGCCTGGTCGGCTTCACCCCGGCAGAGGCGTGCTTCGCGCACCCGGTCTTCCACGCGGCGAAGCGACGCAACTGCGACGGCGACGAGGACTCGGTGACGCTCCTGCTCGACGCTCTCCTCAACTTCTCGAACGCCTACCTTCCCAACAGTCGTGGCTCCAAGATGGACAAGCCGCTCGTTCTCACGACGCGGCTGGTCGCGACCGAGGTGGACAAGGAGGCCCAGAACGTCGACGTCGGTTCGACCTACCCGCTCGAGCTCTACCAGGCGGCGGCGCGCCGCAGCTCCCCGAAGGAGGTGGAGGGGCTCATGGACATCGTGGGCCACCGGCTCGCCTCGGACCGTGCGCTGGAGCAGTACGGGTTCACGCACGACACCGCACGGATCGCGGGAGGTCCCGTGCGCTCGGCCTACCGTGACGGGAGGTCGATGACGGACCTCGTCGAGCGGTCCTTCCTCCTGGCGACCCAGATTCGCGCGGTCGACCTCGCAGACGCCGTCACGCTCGTGCTGAACGCGCACTTCCTGCCGGACGTGATGGGGAACCTCAAGGGGTTCGCCACCCAGAGGTTCCGCTGCCGGACCTGCGGGACGACCTACCGCCGGCCTCCGCTCTCCGGTCGGTGCACGACGATCGGGCCGGAGGGGGCTCGTTGCGACCAGGAGCTCCAGTCGACCGTCTACGAGGCGAGCGTTCGCAAGTACCTGCCGCTCTCCCAGCGCCTCAGCGACCTCCCGGGGATCACGCCGTACGTCCGTCAGCGGATTCGCCTGCTCACGGACGCGCTTGCGACGCTCTTCCCCGCGTCGGCCGGTCAGAGGACGCTGGACACATTCGAGCGGCCGGACACCGCACGCCCTGGCGCGTGAGCGTCCCTCTCAGGTCGGCAGGGAATCCCCAAATACGCTCGACCCCCTCGCCGCCCCGTCGGGCTTGTGGGGTAGTCTGGACTATCCTGTTGGCCTTCGAAGCCAACGACCTGGGTTCGAATTCGCGGTCAGCGGCCGCGGCGGAACTCCCAGCAAGCCCGGCGCCGGGCTGTTCTAGCGGAAGTACCCCGGGGTCTGGGACGGCTCGTTGCGCTTCTCCTCTTCGGCCTTCGCCGCCTCGAGGATGTCGATCGCGAGGAGCGCCGAGAGCGGCACCAGGCGCACGCGACCCTGCTCCTCGCGGTCGGAGCTCTCCAGTTCGACCGCCAGGGCGTTGTCGCCCCCGATCGAGACGAGGCCGCGGAAGATGCCGAGAGAGACGATCGCCTGCTCCTCCGGTCCGGCGGAGCGGACGCGCACGCGGGAGCCCTGCGTGAGCGCGATGGCCGGGCGCTTCCCGCCAGGAGCGGGCGCGCTCAGCGGGTCCCTCGCTCGCGCCCCGACGCGCGCCCGGTCGTGGGGGCCTTCGCCGCCCCTTCGACCGGCCGTCGTTCGATCAGCCCCTGCAGGTGGTTCACCGTCTCCCGATACCGACGCAGGGCGTTCTGCGCGTTTGCCTCCGTGAAATCCCATGCGCGTGCCAAGTTCCCGTACCGAAGACGATAGCCTTTCCTGCCCTTGCCGTCGAGCGTCCCGGCGACCTCCTCGAGGAGGTCGAGCGCCTTGAGCTTGTTGATGTGGCGGTAGACGGTGGGCTTCGAGGTCCGGAGCACCGAGGCGAGCTCCTCGGCATACCACGCCCGGGCGGGGTCGGCCAGGAGGCACTCTCGGACGAGCCTCAGGGCGAGGCTTTGGGCGATCGGTCCCTCCGAACCGCGACCGTCCTCCCCCTCGGGCAGGTAGCCGATCATCCGCAGGAACTCCCGAAGGACCTCGTCCAGGTCGGCGATCGGGGTCAGTGGGGTGCTGTAACGCAACGACAGCTCGAACGGCATGCCCCTCCCCTTCCACGAACACTATCCCAATTAAAAAGTCAAGGCCACCGACCCAGGCCGACGGTGAATCGCCAAGCTCCCGGGAGGCCTGCGAGACGAGGGGTGACCCCGTTCCGCCTCCTCGTTCCCGTGACGGAGGCGGGGGCGCTCGCGTAGCGTCTGCCGGCCCTCGCCCATGCGATCGCCGCGGTCGGCTCCCCCGGCTCGGCGTCGTGCCATCGATCGAAGTGACGCTCCTCGAAGGGTACCCCGGGGCGGGCCCGTTCGGCGCGAAAGGTCACGGGGAGCCCCTGATCATCCCGGTGCCGGCGACGGTCGCTGCCGCGGTCCGCGACTCGGTCGGAGCGCACCTCACCGAGCTCCCGCTCTCGTCGGAGGGGGTCGCCCGAGCCGTTAAGGCGGTGCGGCCGTCCCTACCGGGCGATGTCGCTCGGCGTCGCTGAGATTCAAGCCCTGGTCGCGAACTACCCTACGACCCCGACGGTCGCGACCGTCGGCTCCCATTCGGCGCTCGACATCGCGGACGGCGCCGCGACCGAAGGGCTCCCGACGGTCGTTCTCGCGCAAGCCGGACGCGAGGCGACGTACACCCGCTACTTCCGGACCATCCGGGGACCCGACGGGGGCCGTCAGCGAGGCTGCGTCGACGAGGTCTGGACGTACCCCAAGTTCTCCGACCTCGCCGCGGCGACCGAGCAGGAGCGGCTCCGCCGCCGGGGAGCGATCCTCGTGCCGAATCGAGCGTTCAGCTCGTACGTCCCGCTCGACGTCATCGAGAGCGACTTCCGCGTCCCGATCTTCGGCAGCCGAGCGATGCTCCGGATCGAGGAGCGTACCGAACGGGAGAACTACTACACCCTTCTCGAGAAGGCGGGCGTGCCGACGCCCCGACGCCTCACCGGACCGGAGGCGATCGATCGGCTCGCGATCGTGAAGCTTCCCCACGCGAGCCGGCGGCTGGAGCGAGGGTTCTTCACGGTCGCGAGCCCGGAGGAGTACCGGGAGAAGAGCGAGCGCCTGATCGCGCGGGGGACGATCCTCGCGAGCGACCTCGCCTCCGCCCGGATCGAGGAGTACATCCTCGGGCCGGTCTTCAACTTCAACTTCTTCTTCTCCCCGCTCGTTCCTCGCACGGACGGCCTCGAGCTCCTTGGGGTCGACGAACGCCGCGAGAGCGACCTGGACGGCCTGGTGCGTTTGCCCGCCGCCCAGCAGCTCGCCCTGCCCGAGACCGCGAGGATCCCGGAGTACACGGTCGTCGGGCATGGGACGCTCACCGTCCGCGAATCGATCCTGGAGGAGGTCTTCCGGCTCGCGGAGCGGTTCGTCGACGCGAGCCGGGAGCGTTACCCGCCCGGGATTGTCGGTCCGTTCTGCCTGCAGACGTGCGTCGACCGGAACGGCCACCCGAGCGTCTTTGACGTCGCCGCGAGAATCGGCGGGGGGACGAACGTTCATCTCGGCGTCGGCCATCCCTACGGTAACGCGCTCTGGAGGTCCCCGATGAGTAGCGGGCGTCGCGTGGCGATCGAGCTGAAGCGGGCGGCCGCGCAAGGCCGCCTGCGTGAGGTAGTGACATGACGGAGGCCCCGGCCGCGTCGGCCGTCGCGCCCGCGCTCGAGCGCACCGCGCTGCACGCCTTCCACGTCCGTCACGGCGCGCACCTCGTCCCGTTCGCGGGCTGGGAGATGCCGCTCTACTACACGAGCATCCTCGCCGAGCACCGTGCGGTCCGCTCGGGGGTCGGGCTGTTCGATGTGTCGCACATGGGGCTGTACACCGTCGACGGCGACCACGGTGCGGAGCTGCTCTCCCGGCGGACGACGGCGAACGTCGAGGCGCTCGAACCGGGTCGCGTCCGCTACACGTTCCTCCTCGAGGCGACCGGGGCGATCGTCGATGACCTCCTCGTCTCCCGGATCGACAAAGGCTCCGAGCTCACGAAGCGGTTCGTGGTCGTGCCGAATGCCGCCCGAGCCGCGGAGGTCGAGGAGATTTTCCGCCAACACCGCGCGCCGGACACCACGATCCGCCGCTGGAACGGCCCCGTCGCCCTCCTCGCCGTCCAAGGCCCCGCCTCGCGCGCGCTCCTGGAGAAGCGGTTCGGCTGGGGGCTCGGGAAGCTCGGCTTCTACCGCGCCGCGTTCTTCCCGCGTTCGGGAGGGGCTTCCGGCGCCACGGGCCGGCTCGGAGGAGCGTTCCCGGCCGACCTCGCGACCGAGCTGCTCGTGAGCCGGACCGGCTACACCGGCGAGCTCGGCTACGAGGTGTTCGTCGGGGCGGAGGATGCGGACGCGATCGCCGAGTCGCTCGTCGCCGGCGGGGCGGTGCCGGTCGGCCTCGGCTGTCGCGACACGCTCCGGCTCGAGAAGGGGTACCTGCTCTCCGGCCAGGAGTTCCACCGAGACCGGACACCGCTGGACGCCGGGCAAGAGCGGTTCGTCGAGTTCGACCATCCGTTCGTCGGGCGTGTCGCGCTCGAGGAGGAGCGCGCGAAGGGCCCGCCGGTCCGCCTCGTGGGGATCGAGCTGGACGAGCCGGGGGCCATCCCCCGCCACGGCTCCGCGATTCTCGCGAACGGCACGCCGGTCGCCGTCGCGACGAGCGGCGGGCTCTCCCCCGGGCTCGGCCGCGGGATTGCCCTCGCCTATCTGCCGAAGGAATTCGCGCCCACCGGCACCGCGCTCACGGTCGAGGTGCGGGGCAAGTCTGCCCCGGCCCGCGTTGTCGACCTTCCGTTCGTCCCCGCCGCCCCGGTGCGCAGGAGTTAGCCTCGACCCGGCAGCCCCGACCATGGCCGTCGACTTCGAGCATCCAGCTTTCGTCGGTCGGCTCGAGACGATCGACGCGCTGCGCCGACGCTACGAGGACGCGCGGGCGGGCAACGGAGGCGTGACGCTCCTCGTCGGCGACACCGGGGTCGGCAAGTCGACGCTCGTCTCCGGGCTTGTCCGCGAGATGACGGCCCGGGGGATACGGGTCCTCGAAGGTGGCGCGGTCGCCGCGGACGCGCCGCCCCCGTTCCAGCTCCTGCGGGACGCGCTCGAGCGGGCGCGCGAGCCCGCCGGCTCGGCCGGGGGCCCGGACCGCTCGCTCGCCGCCAAGGTCCTGATCGGCTTCGCCCCGGGCCTCGAGGAGGTCGCGCGAGGGCCGGTCCGCGTCGAGGAGCGTATCCTCGCCGTGCTCGGCGAGCCGGACGAGCCGGCGGAGGGGCGGCGCGAGGCCATCTGGGAGGGGCTCGCACGGCAGTTCCGAGAGTTCGTCCGCCAGGGACCGACCGCCCTCGTCCTAGAGGACCTGCACCGGGCGGACGACCCGTCGCTGGACGCCATCCAGTTCGTGGCCCGGCAGCTGCGCGACCACGCCTTCTGGGTCCTCGCGACCGTTCGGCCGTTCTCCGAGCTCTCGCCGGCGCGCCGTGGACGCCTCGAGAGGTTCGAGAAGCAGACCGAGGCCCGAAGGATCGTGCTGCGCCCCCTCACCTCCGGGGAGGTCGCGGAGTTCCTCCACGCGAAGGAGCCCGAGCGGGAGTTTACCGACGAGGAGGTCGCCCGACGATACTCGGAGAGCGGAGGGAACCCCCTCCTCCTCCTCCAGCTCGACCGGCGGTTTCCCCGCCCTCCGGACACCGAGCCACCTTCGGGCGACGGCCTCCACGCGGACACCGGAGGATCGGTCGCTCCCATCGGGGAGGAAGAGGAGCGGGTCCTCGCCGTCGCCTCGGTCGTCGGGCCCGAGGTCCCGTTCGACCTCCTGCTCAAGGCGAGCGGGGAGGACGAGGAGCGGCTCGCGGAGACGGTCGACCGTCTGGTCGGTCGGGGGCTCCTGCTCGAGCGGCCGGGCGAGCGCCTCCTGTTCGTGAGCGACCGGATCCGTTCGGAGTTCTACGCCCGCCTCACCGAGACCCGCCGCCGCCTCATCCACCGGCGCGTCGGAGTGGCGCTCGAAGCGACCGGCACCGCCGACGCGTCGACGATCTACGCCCTCGCCCGTCATTTCGACCTCGGCCGGGTCGATGAGAAGGCGCTTCGCTACAACCGGGCCGCCGCCGTGATCGCCGCCGCCGCCCACGCCCCCGAGGAGGCGCGGCGGTTGCTCGAGCGGGCGCTCGAGAGCTTCCGTCGGCTGACCCCGGACGACTGGGCGGGAGAGACCGACCTCGTCCTCGAGCTCGCCCAGCAGGAGGATTTCGCCGGGGAGTTCCGCGACGCCGAGGCGACCCTCCGCCGCCATCTGGGCCGGCCGGGTCTCGCCCGCCGCGTGCCGCTCCCGCTACGCGCCCTCGCCGAGACGTTCCTCGCCCGGGTCCAGACCGACCTCGGCGACTGGAAGGGTGCGGAGGAGGCGACGGCGAGGCTCCTCGCGACCGAGGGCCTCGCCGGGCACCCCCTCGTCCTCATCGCGCTACGGCATCTCCGGGGAGAGGCGCTGTTCTACCTCGGCCGGTACGCCGAAGCGCTCGCGGAGCACGACGCCGAGCTCGCGCTCGCACGGGCAAGCGACAATCCACGGGCGGTCGCGCTCGGCCAATCGAGGCGGGCGAGCGTCCTCCGGATGCTCGGGAGGCTGGACGAGGCGCTGAGCGAGGGTCGCGAGGCCGGGGCCGCCCTCGCCCGGCTCGGCGATCTCCGAGGCGCGTCCTACTCCCGCATGTTCGTCGGGGTGCTCCTCACCACCCTCGCGCCGCAGGGGAGCTCGATCGACGAGGCGCTCGCGGAGTTTGACGAGGCGCGACGCCTCGGCGAGGAGGCGCACGATCCCCGACGCGTGGGCTGGGCGCTGTTCAACGCCGCGGACATCCTGCGCGAGGCGGGCCGCCGGGAGGAGGCGGCGAGCGCGAACGCCCGCGCCCGCGAGATCCTGGAGAGGATTGGGGATCGCTTCGGACTCGTGCAGTCGCTGATCATCTCCGGCAAGATCCATCTCGACCTGCGGGAGTTCGACCGGGCGGAGGCCGACCTTCTGGACGCCTACCGCATCGTGCGCGAACTGGGCGCACCGGCCGACGAGGTCGACGTCGTCTTGCGCTTGGCCCAGCTCTCGTTCGCCCGGGGGGACCTTGCCAGCGCCCGCCGGCGCGTCGACGAGCTCGCGCGGCGGAACCTCGCCGCCCTCCGTCCGGACGTCGCGGGGGAGTTCGACCGGCTCGTCCACGCGCTCGCGGAGGCCAAGGAAGCAGGGGGCGATGGCGCCGGCCGACCGGGCTAGGCACAGCGCCCTCGAGCGCCTCGTACGGACCGCCCTCGCCGAGGACCGCGTCGGCCGGGACCGGACCACCCGAGCCGTCCTGCCCCGCGCGGTCCCGGCCGAGGGTCTGGTCCTCGCCCAGCGGAGAGCGATCGTCTCGGGAACGGCGGCGGCGGGGGTCGCCGCCCGCGCGGTGGGCCTCAGGATCTCCCGGGCGGTCCCGGACGGCACCGCGGTCCGGCCGGGAGAGGTCGTCCTCTCCGTCCGCGGCGATGCGAGAGCGATCCTCCGGGTCGAGCGAACGATGCTCAACCTCCTCATGCACGCGAGCGGGGTCGCGACCGCGACCGCCCGGGCGGTCCGCGCCGCCCGAGGGACCCGACCCGCCCTGCAGGTCCTTGCGACGCGCAAGACGCTGCCCGGGCTCCGTGACCTCGAGAAGGCGGCCGTCGTCCACGGAGGTGGACATCCCCACCGACGGGACCTCGCGGACGGGATCCTGGTGAAGAGCAACCACCTCGCTTTGGTCGCGGTCGAGGAGGCGGTCCGGCGGGCCCGCCGGCGCGCCCGGCCGAACGAGCCGGTCGAGGTGGAGGTCCGCACCGTCACCGAGGCGCTGCGGGCGGCGCGCGCCGGAGCGGACGCCCTCCTCCTCGACAATGCGTCACCTCGCCGGGCCCGTTCGATCGTGCAGGCGCTGGTCGCCGCGGGGCTGCGCAAGAACCTCTCGATCGAGCTCTCCGGCGGGATTACGGCCGAGCGCCTCCCCCGCTACCGTTCGGTCGGGGCCGACACGGCGAGCCTCGGCTCCCTCACCCACTCCGCCCCTGCGGCGTCGTTCCACCTGCGCCTTCGGCCGCTCTGAGGTTAAGACCGCCCCCCGCCTAGTTGCGGTCAGGACCGATGTCGCTCGAGGCGGAGATCCGCGCGCTCAAGGACGAGCGGAACGCCGTTCTGCTCGCGCACAACTACCAGCGGCCGGAGGTCCAAGACCTCGCCGATTACGTGGGCGACTCGCTCTACCTCGCCCGTCGGGCGCGCGAGGCCGACCGGTCGGTGATCGTCTTCGCCGGCGTGAGGTTCATGGCCGAGACGGCGAAGATCCTCAACCCGGAGCGCACGGTCCTCCTCCCGGACCTGAAGGCCGGCTGCGGGCTCGCGGACGCCATCACCGCCGAGCAGGTCCGCACCTGGAAGGCGGAGCACCCGGGGGCCGCGGTCGTCGCCTACATTAACACCTCCGCCGACGTGAAGGCGGAGGCCGACTACTGCTGCACGAGCTCGAACGCGGTCAAGGTCGTCGAGCAGATCCCCGCCGGGCAGGAGGTGCTGTTCCTCCCGGACATGTTTCTGGGCGAGTACGTCCGCAAGAGGACCGGCCGGCCGATGCACCTCTGGGTCGGGGACTGCCCGGTCCATGCGAAGCTCCGGCCCGAGGAGCTCGCGCGCGCGCGGGCCGAGCACCCGGGGGCGCCCGTGATCGCCCACCCGGAGTGCGGATGCGCCAGCCAGGTCCTCCCGGACGTCGACCGCGTCCTCTCCACGGACGGGATGGTGCGGTTCGCCGAGGAGACCCGCGTCCCCGAGGTGATCGTCGCCACGGAGGTCGGGATCCTCCACCGGATGGTCCGGTTGAACCGTCGGACGCGGTTCACCCCGCTCGATAGCGGGGCGATCTGCCCCTACATGAAGGAGATCGATCTCGAGGACGTACGCGACTCGCTCCGCGAGCTCCAGTACCGGATCGAGGTTCCGCCGGGGATCGCCGCGAAGGCTCGCGGCGTGCTCGAGCGGATGATCGCGACCTAGGCGGGACCCTCCGCTAGAGGTGCGGCAGGAGCCGACCGACCCCGTCGTGGACCCACAGCGCATAGGCCTCGGCGAGGAGGGCGAGAGCTCCAAGGAAGACCACCCCGACCGCCGCCCAGGACGGCTTCCGGCTGAGGTAGAAGTGGGCGCTCAGCGGGTTGAGTCGGCTCGAGAGGAAGGACGTCCCCGCGACGAGGAGCACCAGCCCGAGCGCGGCGGGGGCGAGCAGCGAGTACATGCCGAGGTAGAGTCCGACGCCCACGACCACGACGGCGACCGGGATCGCGGCGTGCGAGCGCTCGGCCGGCCTCGCCTCGAGCCGATCCGAACGCGCGGGGCTGCGATACTCCCGCGAGAGCTCCCGGTAGTCGTCCACGCGAAGGGACCGCCCCCCCAGGTAGATGAGCCCGGGTGTCGACCCGCATCGGCCCGAGCGCGTCGACCCGACGAGGAGATGAGCACTGCGGTCCTTCTACTAGTCGTGCCGGCTCCCCGCCCGAAGCCAGGCGTGACCTCGAGCGCGCCCTTGCCCCCGGGACCCGCCGTGCCGCCATCCCCCGAGCGCAGGCTTCCCGAACCTCCCGCGTTCCGCGCTCATCCGCTGGCAGGGGCAGGTTCGTGCGTCGACTGCGGGACGTCGATCGCTCCGGGGTATGCGGTGCCCCGCTGCTGGGAGTGCAGCCGGCCGTTGTGCGCCGACTGTTTCTGGCGCCACGGGCTGAGCCCGGCCGACCATCGATGCGCCGCATGCGCGGCCCGGGGAAGCGGGCCCTCGCTCAACGTCTCCGGCGGCCGGATGGCCGCCCCAACGCGTTAGGCCCCTTACCGGGCAGGCCTAGGTCCACCCGACCGCCCAGCTCTTGCGTGTTGAGGACGTCCTCGCGCGTCGCGCCGGCCCTCCGGACGAAACCTAGGGCGACCGCGGCCGTGGGGTCCCCCGCGGGCGTGCCGACCTCGGTCGGAACGGCGAGGGCGACCCCGGACTCGCGCGCCACGCGGGCGACGATCGAGTCGAAACGCTCGACGCCCGGTCCTACCTCGATCGCCGCCGCGCACGCCCGGGCGAGCTCCAACACCGGCCGCGCCGCCTCTACGCTCCCTCCGGCATGCGCGACGAGCCTCACGGGCGCCGGGGGACGGCGCGCCGGGGCCGAAAAGGGTCCCTCCTCAGGGGGAACGGCGATGAGGTACTCCGCCCCCCACGCGACGAGGGCGTCGCCGTCGACCGACGAGAGGTCCCCTTCGACCTCGACCGCGGGGACCAGCCGGACGCCCTGGTTCGTTAGACCGCGAAGGCCGTCGAGCATCTCCGGCGGCGCCGCCCAGCTCGGCTTCCCTCCCCGTACCCTGGCCACGACGACCCCGACCGCTCGGATCGACCGCAGGCGGGCGGCCGCGACGAGCCGCTCCAGCTCGCGGGAGCCCGGCGAGGGGGAGAGGTGCGCGTGGAGCTCTGAGACGAGCTCGGGCGCTTCCACCAGGCGCGGGAGCCTGCCGACCGCCGCATCCGCGATCTCCCCCTGGTCCTCCCGGAGCTCCGGGGGAATCCAGGCGAGGCCGAGGGCACGGTAGACGTCCTGCTCGGTCCGTCCCGCGACCCGCTCGTCGCCGCGGTAGACACCGTACTCGTTGACCTTGAGACCGAGTTCGCGCGCGAGGGAACGAAGGCGGACGTTGTGGTCCTTGGAACCCGTGAAGTACTGCAGAGCGGCCCCGAACGCCTCCGGCTCGACGACCCTGAGGTCGACCTGGAGGCCGCGGGCGAGGACGACCGTCTCCTTCGTCGGGCCGCGCAGGCGGACCTCCCGCACCTCGGGGAGCCGCGAGAAGGCGTCGAAGACCGCCTCGGGCCGGTCGGCGGTCACGAGCACATCGAGGTCGCCGACGGTCTCGCGCGCGCGGCGAAGGCTTCCCGCTACGGCCACTTCGTGGACCGTCGGAACGGCCCGGAGCGCCTCGACGATCGACCCCGCGAGCGGCCAGGCCTGTTCGATCGGCACTCGGCCCGGAAGCGGGGCGGAGCCCACCACCCCCGACGCCGCCCGAAGCTGGGAGATCTTCTTCTCCGCAAACCCCTTGACCCCCGAAAGGCGGCCGGCCGCGATCGCCTGGGAGAGCTGGGCCGGTCCCTCGATCCCCAGCTCGGTCCAGAACCTCCGCGCCGTCTTCGGGCCGACCCCGGGAAGGCGCATCAGCTCGAGGACCCCGGCCGGGACCTGGGCGCGCAGGCGCTCGAGGTAAGCGAGCGAACCGCTCCGGAGGAGCTCGGCGACCTTCCCCGAGATCGCCTCGCCAACGCCAGGGATTGACTGCAGTTCCCCCCGGGCGGCGATCTTCTCCAGACCCTCGGGAAGCGCCTCGATCGACCGTGCGGCGCGGCGGTACGCCTCCGGTTTGAACCGCTCCCCGAGCAGGTCCAGCAGGTCGGCGATCTCCGCGAGAGTTCCGGCGACCTCCGTGTTCGAGACCACCGCGACCTCCCCTCGGTCGGTCCTTCAGCCAGACCTTGCCGCGCGGACGTCGAGCCACGACCGGCGACCGACCTCACGGAACCCGAGCCTCTCGTAGAGCCGAAGCGCCGTCGCCGGCTCCTCCCGGACGTAGAGGCCGGCGCGGGCGCCGGAACGCTCGGCCTCTTGGACGACCGCGGCGACGAGCGCCTGCCCGACCCCCCGGCCGCGTCGGGCCGGCTCGACGAAGACCCCTCCGAGGACCCAGATGCGGGGAAGCCGGACCGCCGCCCGGGCGACACCCACCAGGCGGCCGCCGTCGAAAGCTCCCCAGGTCGGCTCCGCCTCCGGGTCGAGGCCGACGTAGACCCCGAGGTCCGGTTTTCCTTGGGCTCGGACGAACGCCGAGAGCTCCGCCCGGTCCCCCCGGCCCAGACGGCGCACCGCGCCCTCGCGGCCTTCCACCCAGCCCGGCTCCCGCATCATCATCTTCAGCGGAGTACGTTCACATCCCGGGAAGGCCGACACCACGGCCGGCTCGACCTCCGGGGGGACCACCGCGAGGAACGGGGGCGCCGGGAACGCCCGGAGCAGCACCCCGACGAGATTGATCGCCCCGAACCAGTGAACGACCGGCCCGTCTCTCCGGCCGAGCCAGATAAGCAGGTAGCCGACCGTCTCCTCGCCGCGGACCGCGGAGGCGAACCGAACTTGGGACGGGGTCCGGTCGAGGTCCCAGAGCGCGTAGGCGTGCGTGAGCGGCTCGACGGAGGCGACGTGTTCGAGCCAGCGTCGGTCGATCGTCGGCCGCACCTCGACGGCGGCGGACACGGCCGGAGGAGGCCCCCGGGCTAGTTAGCCCCGCCGAGTCCGGTCCGGGCAACGGTAAATCCGCTCCCTGGTCGAGCTGGGACGTGGGGTCGCACCGTCCGACCGGCGACTTTCCGCGGCATCTCGAGGCGCTCTACGCGCGGTTCCCGTTCGACCGGTCGTACGACGATGACCCGATCTCCGAGGTCCGGCCCCTCGCGCGCGACCGGCAGCGGGCCGAGATCGCCGGGGTGTTCGCCTCGACGCTTGCGACCGGCAACACGACGGCGATTCGTCGTGCGATCGGCCAGCTCGCCCGCCTCGTCGACGGCGACGTGGCGCGCCTGGTCGAGCCCGGGTGGGCCCCCGAGCGGGCTCGTCGCCTCACGGGGTTCCGACACCGTTGGATCCGTGGCGACCAGCTCGACTACCTCGCGGGGAGCCTCAGCGCGTTCTATCGCGAGGAGCCGTCGCTCGAACGGGTGTTCGTCCGTGGGCTGGAGAACGGAGGATTCGCCCACGGGCTCGACGCCCTCGTGCGGGTCCTGAGGGGTGGGGCGCGCGGCGGGCATGGACCCGAGCCGCCGCGGGGATACGCCGCGCTCTTCCCGAGCCCGCTCGACCCTGGACACAGCCCTTCCAAGCGGCTCACGCTCTTCGTCCGGTGGATGGTCCGCCCCCGCTATCCGGATCTCGGCGTCTGGACGGCCGTCCCCACGGGGGAGCTTCGGGTTCCGCTCGACCAGCACGTCCACTGGATCGCCTACCACCTCGGCCTCACGGCGCGCAAGAGCCGCTCGTGGAGCGCGGTGGAGGAGGTGAGCGAGGCCCTGCGCAGGATCGACCCGCTCGACCCGGTCCGCTACGACTTCGTCCTCTGCCATACGGGGGTCTCCGGCGACTGCCCGAAGGAGCGGGACCTCTCCGTCTGCGGCCCGTGCGTCGTGCGGCCGGACTGCCGACTCTGGCGCCGGGGGTGGAGCGCCGCGTGACGGGACTCGAGATCGACGCGGGGCTCGCACGCCGCCTGCGGGACGCGGGCTCCGCGATGGTCTGGCGCGCCGCCGACGCGCCGGGGGGCGGGAGGGACGGTCCGGCCGCCCGCGTCGCGCGCCTCCGCGACGAGGAGGCGAGGGTCGAGACGCGCGAGGGAGCCTCCGGGACGACCGTGGAGGTCGACGCGGGCCCGGTCGGAGCCGTCGTGCTCCTGCTCGTGGCGGACCGACGCGGTCTCCCGTCGTCGCTGGGGTCGAGGGACGCGCGGCCCGGCTCGTCGTTCCCCCTCGGGTCGATCGTCGCCTCGTGGGGTGGCGCGGAGGTCGTCGCCGACGCGCGGCCGACCTTGCGCGACCTGCTCAAGCTCGCCCGCTACGCCCTGCCGTAGGGTCCAGGGGACGAGCGCCGGTGGGGGCCTACGAGCAGCCGCTGGTCGATCCGCAGACCGTGCACGCGTAGCAGGTCCCCGAGCGGACCATGATCCCGCCGCAGACCGCGCACGCCGGGGCGTCCTCGCTCGTCGCTCCGGCGGCCGGTCCGGCGGCGAACGTGTCCAGCGGGCGTGTCTCGAAGCGGACGCTTTGGGGCGTCGACGGCGGGCTCCCGTGGCCGTTGCCGTTGCCGTCCGAGGCTCCCTCGAGCCCGATCGACCTTCGCTCGTTCTCGGAGAGGAACTCGAGGGCCAGCCAGCGGGCGACGTAGTCGGGGATCGACTTTGCGAAACGAACCTTCGGATTGCTCGTCGCGCCGGCCGGCTCGAAGCGGAGGTGCGCGAGCTTGCGGACGAGGTCCTTGAGCGGCACCCCATGCTGGAGCGCCATCGACATCGAGATTCCGAGCGAGTCCATCAGGCCGTTGACGGTCGAACCCTCCTTCGTCACGCGGAAGAAAATCTCCCCGACCCGGCCGTCCGGGTAGAGGCCGACGGTGACGTAGCCGTCGTGCCCACCGACCTGGAAGTGGTGCGTCACCGCCTGCCGCTCGTCCGGCAGGCGCTCCCGAGACGGTCCGCGGGGACCGACCACCGCCGTCGCCTTCGATGCGCCCGTGTCGAACGGCTGGGAGGCCTTGCAACCATCGCGGTACAGGGCGACCGACTTGATCCCGAGGCGCCAAGCCTCGAGGTAGATCCGCTCGATGTCCTCGACCGTCGCGCTCGTAGGCAGGTTGATCGTCTTGGAGGCCCCACCCGAGAGGAACGGCTGGACCGCGCCGAGCATTTTGAGGTGGCCCATCGGCTCGATCGTCCGGGAGCCGGTGGAAGGCGCGAGCGCGCAGTCGAAGACCGCGAGGTCCCCTGGGTCGAGCCCCGGCGCGCCCTCGATCGTGCCGGCCCTCTCGACGTGCTCGACGATGGCCCGGCGTTCCGGCTCGCGGTAGCCCAAGGCGACCAGCGCCGCCGGCACCGTCCGGTTGACGAGGCGCAGGACCCCGCCGCCGACAAGGTTCTTCGTCTTGACGAGGGAGAGCTCGGGTTCGAGGCCGAGGGTGTCGCACCCCATCAGGAGGCCGATCGTCCCGGTCGGGGCGATCACCGAGATCTGGGCGTTGCGGTAGCCCCAGAGCTCCCCCGAGCGCACGGTCGTGTGCCAGCTCTCCGCGGCGAGGCGGGCGAGCGGCGCGATCCGGTGGTCGGAGGAGGAGAGCTGCTCGGAGGCGCGGACGTGCTTGCCCATCACTCTCAGCATCGGGGCGCGGTTCTTCTCGAACCCCGGGAACGGGCCGAGGCGCCGCGCAATCTCGCTCGACATGCGGTAGCCCTCCGCCGAGAGCAGCGCGGAAATCGATGCGGCGAGGGTCCGGCCGGCGTCCGAGTCGTAGGCAAGACCGAAGTGCATCAGGAGCGCGCCCAGGTTCGCGTAGCCGAGCCCGAGCGGGCGGAAGTCGTGCGAGTTCTGCGCGATCGGCGCGGTCGGGTAGCACGACGCGTCCACGACGACCTCCATCGCGAGGACCATCGTTCGGACCGCCCGGACGAACGTCGCGGCGTCGAACGAACCGTCCTCCGCGAGGAACCTCAACAGGTTGAGCGAGGCGAGATTGCACGCCGAGTCGTCCAGGAACAGGTACTCGCTGCACGGGTTGGAGGCGTTGATCCTCCCGGAGTTCGGGCAGGTGTGCCAGTCGTTCGTGATGTCGTCGAACTGGACGCCCGGGTCGCCGCACCGCCATGCCGCGACGGCAAGCTTGCGCCAGAGGTCGCGGGCGCGGAACGTCGCGGCGACCGCGTGGTCGGTCCGCTGGTACGTCATCCACGGGCCGTCCCGCGCGACGGCGTCCATGAACGCGTCCGGGATCCGGACCGAGTGGTTCGCGTTCTGGTAGGCGATCGAGGCGTAGGCCGAATCCGGGTCGGTCCCGTCAAAGTTGGACGAGTAGCCCTCGCGGATGAGCGCGAGCGCCTTGTCCTCTTCCTTCACCTTGGAGTCGATGAACTCGACGATGTCCGGGTGATCCATGTTGAGGATCACCATCTTCGCCGCGCGGCGGGTGGTACCGCCGCTCTTGATCACGCCGGCCATCGCGTCGAACGCCCGCATGAACGAGACGGGTCCCGAGGCGATCCCTCCGCCGGCGAGCCGCTCGTGGCTGCCCCGAAGCGGCGAGAGGTTCGTGCCGGTCCCGCTCCCGCCCTTGAACAAGCGCCCTTCGCTCGTGGCGAGGGCCAGGATCGAGTCCATGTCGTCCTGGACCGATTGGATGAAACACGCCGAGCACTGCGGCGGGTCCCGGACGCCGACGTTGAACCAGACGGGGCTGTTGAACGCCGCCATCTGCTGGACCATCAGATAGGCGAGGCTCTCCTCGAACGTCGTTCCCTCCACGAGGGTATCGAGGTAGCCGAGGGCGACCGCCTGCTGCGCGATCCAGTGGCAGACCCGCCGGATCATCCCGTCGATCGACGTCTCGCGACGGCCGTCGATGATGCGGAAGTACTTCGACGCGGCGATGTTGACGCTCGTCTCCGACCACGCCTTCGGCGCGCGGATTCCCTTCTGCTCGAAGATCACCTTGCCGTCCGCGCTCTTGATCGTCGCGTCGTGCGTCTTCCACTCGACCGTGTCGAACGCGGTCTTCCCCGCCGGCACGAGCCGGGGGAGCTCGATCGGCTCTCGACCCGGGCGGACGGCAGGACGCGTCGCCGCCTCCTCGCCCGCCACCGGACGCTTCTTCGCGGCTGCCATGACACGATTACCCGGAGGATGGGCCGCGCTCCCTTCCCGCCGCTATAGAGGTCCGACCGAGACCTAAGCCGTTGCCGACCGGGGGTCGGAACGCCCTCGGAAGACGGGCGTTTCGGGTCGGGCAGCCTCGGGACAGGACGCGGGGAGCTGGGCGCGGAGCACGCTGAAAACCCTCCGGGGCGGCGTTACCACGCTCCGGTATATCTGACCTCGGTCCGAAAAGTTGGTGACGGAAGCTGCTGGCGCCGCGCGAGGCGCCGAATCCGTTCCTCCGTAAGCCCCGGAGCGCACCGTGCTGCGCGGCTCTCCGTCGACCCCCCGAAGGTGGTCGGCGCAGCCTCGAGGGGAGACGCGCACGGGTCCGTTCAGTTCGCGTCGGACGCTGGAGGCGCCACCGAGGGCGGCGGCAGGAGGCGCGTCGTCCAAGGCATCGCCACACCGCCCTCGCCGCGGAAGAGGCCCTCCTCGGCGACCCCGAGCAGCGCTCCGCGCCGCTCGCAACGCCGCGGGCCGTTGCGGCCGGTCATCGTGGGCTCCCGAGCCGTGACGCTCTTCGAACGAGAAAAGGAACGGGTTGGACCGGATCGGCGAGATCCGGTATCGGAGGGGCCCCCGTGGGGGGCCCTCCCCGGGGGAACCGGTGAGGCTCCCTCAGGCGTTCTTCATTCGGGCGCGCGAGATGAAGCCCTTCTTGTCCAGGAAGTACATGTAGCCGTCCGCGCGGGCGATCTTCTCGGTGCCCACACGCGCCTTCCTGCCGGACTTGTTGAGTTTCGTGGGAGTCTTCCAGAGGTACCCGTCCTTCCCGAGGTAGTACAGGTAGCCCTTCTCTCGCTTGACCTGCTCCTTGCCTACGCGCTCCGCCATCGTCGTCCTCGACCGGCGGCAGGAGAGCACCTCTATTTGAACATGCTGACGGAGTTACGGCGGAGAAATCGGTTTTCCCTGACGTAAAACGACGCTCGGCCGAACGTCGAAGCGATAGCCGAGCGAGGAGGCCGACCCGACCGGGAAGACCGCGAGGTCGGCCGGCCGACCGACCTTGATCGTCCCGGCGTCGGTGAGGCCGATCGCGTGCGCGGCGTTGACGGTCGCCGCCGTCAGCGCCTCGGCGGGGGTCAGCCGGCCGGCGTGGACGGCGGCCGCGAGGACCCCGGGGATCTCCTCGACCCAGGTGTTCGGCGAGCAGTCGCTCCCGAGGGCGACCGGGACGCCGGCGTCGACCAGCTCGCGCGCGGGACTGCGACGCGCGACCGACGACGCGAACGCGGTGAGGGGAAGGACGACGGCGGTCACCCCGGCCACGGCGAGGCGCCGCCGGTCGCGCTCGGGCGTCGCGAGGAGGTGGTCGGCGGACGTCGCGCGGAGGCGTGCGGCCAGCCGCGCGCCCCCGGAGACGACGAACTCGTCGGCGTGGACCTTCAGGCCGAGACCCAGGACGCGGGCGCTCCGGAGGATCCGCTCCGCCTCCGCTACCGAGAAGAATCCGGGCTCGCAGAAGACGTCACAGAAGCGGGCAAGCCGACCCCGAGCGACCGCCGGCAGCGTCCTGCGGAGGATCGTCCGAACGTAGGCGTCCGGGTGCCGAGCGAACTCGGGGGGAACGGCGTGGGCGCCGAGGTACGTCGGGACGAGACGGAGGCCGGTCCGTCGTGCGAGGAGGGGGATCAGCCGAAGGAGCCGCAGCTCGCCGGCGTGATCGAGCGCGTAGCCGCTCTTCACCTCGACCGCGGTCGTCCCGGCGGCGGCCATCCGACGCAATCGCGCCTCGGTCTCTCGGAGGAGCTGACCGTCGCTCGCCTTGCGGGTCGCCCGGACGGTCGAGAGGAGTCCACCTCCGCGCCGGGCGATCTCGGCGTAGCTCGCCCCCGCGACCTTCCACGCGAGCTCGTCGGAGCGATCGCCGGCGAAGAGGACATGGGTGTGGGGGTCGACGAAGCCGGGGACCGCCGTCCCTCCCCTGCCGAGGACCGTTCGACCTCCGGCACGGAGGCGGACCTCGTACGGGAGTCGTCGCTCCGGCCCGACCCAGACGACGCGGCCTCGGTCGACCGCGACCGCGCCTCCGTCGATTGCCGTGAGGTCGGCCATCGCCTCGCCGACGCGGGGCACCGGCCCGCACGCGAGCGTCGCGACCGTGGCGAGGTCACGGACGACCAGCGCGGCGCGAATCATTTCACGGCTGGCGGATGAGGTGATCGAGCAGGTCGTGGGCCGCTGTCGAACCGGCGAAGACGACCTTGGCCTCCGCCTCGAGCGGCTCGAGCTCCTTGTAGCGCGAGGAGAAGTGCGTGAGGAACAGCGCCCCGACCCCGGCGAGCCGGGCGCACTCCGCGGCCTGTCGGGTCGACGAGTGGCCCCACTCGTTCGCCTCCTTCTCGAGGTCCGCCGCGGCGGTCGCTTCATGGATGAGGACCGTCGCCCGGTCGGCGAGCCGGGTGATGCCCCCGCTCGGAGCGCTGTCGCCCGAGTACACGACCGAGCGTCCCGGCCGCGGCGGCCCGAGGAGCTCCTCCGGCCGCACGAGGCGCTCGCCGACGCGTACCGGCTCCCCCGCCTCGAGCCGGGCGAAGTCAGGACCTCGGATGCCGAGCGCACGCGCCCGCGGGGCGTCGAACCGGCCCCGCTTCGGCCGCTCCTCGATTCGGTAGGCGAGCGCGGGGACCGGATGCTCGGCGGCCGCGGTGCGGACCTGATAGCCGTCCAGCTCGACCGTCGAGCCCGGCGCGAGGGCGTGGACCTCGACCGGGAACCGGAGCTGGAAGTACCCGAGACGGAGCGCGCGGCCGACCATTTCCTCGGCGTCGGGCGGCCCGTAGATGTCGAGCGACTGCTCTCGACGATTGAGGCACATGCTCTGGATCAGCCCCGGTAGGCCGAGGAAGTGGTCGCCGTGGAAGTGGGTGATGAAGATCCGTCGGACCCGCATGAACGACGCGCTCGACTGGAAGAACTGGCGCTGCGTCCCCTCCCCGCAGTCGAGGAGGACAAGCTCGCTTTCCAGGTCGAGGGCGATCGCGCTCGCCGACCGTTCTTTCGTCGGCCAGGACCCGGCCGTTCCGAGGAACGTGAGGCGCATCGTCGCGGGTCACTCGGGGGGAGTTAATAGGCAAAGGCCGCGCCCTCCCAACGAGGTTCCCCGGGCTTTGCCGCCCCGGGGACCATCCCGAGCCAGGGGCGAAAGGGGAAAAGGGGTCCACCGTTCGACCGGCGATGGTCGACTGGGACCGGGTCCAGGAGCTCCGCTCCAAAGGTTGGGACTGGGGCGATATCGCGAAGGACCCCAAGGTCGAATTCCACCCGGACGCGTCGGCCGGGAACCCGGGTCGCGCCCTGCGCGCGCTCTACCACCGTACCGGACGACGGGCTCAGCCCTCCGCGGCCCAGGAGGCCTCCCCCAAACGCGCGCGCAAGGAGGAGACGGAGCGGAAATGGACGTTGACGAGGTTCGGCTGGCTCTTCGTTCCCCTCGTCGCGGTCTGGTTTGCCCTCGCCTACGCGGCCCCCTCCCCGGTCGGCTTGCTCGTCCCAGCGATCCCCTACCTCGCCTTGGCCCTCGCGGGAGTCGCCCTCGTCTTGATTTACGCCCTCTGGCGGAAGACCGAGGGGCCCCGCTGGTCGGCCGTCTACCGCAAGACCGTCGTGAGCGGGGTCGTCGTGGGCCTGGTAGTCGCGGGGGGGGTTGGCCTCATCGGCGTGTTGGTCTTCGGCTGCCCGTACCTACCGCCGTCGTCCAGCCTCTCCAACGTCGAGAATTCGGGGTGGAAGGCCGTCCCGACCTCGGCCTGGCAGACGAACGGCATGCCGGCCGTCTTCTTTTACGGCGCAACCTGGTGTCCGTTCTGCGCGGCCAGCAGTTGGGCGGTTTACAAGGCGTTGACCGACTACGCCACGGTGGGGAACGTCCACACGACGTTTTCGGCCGTCGGGGACATCGGAGGCGGAATCCCGGAGGTCGTCCTCGCCGGCCTGTCGATCACGCCGAAGAACGGCCACGGACCGGCGGTCGACTTCCAAGCGGCCGAGGACGCCTCGGGCGTGGAGGGCAACCTCCCGGCGACCGCGAGCTGCTACCAGTCGGCGTACGTGACGGCGTACGCCTCTGGGGTTCCATTCTACGCCATCAACGGCCAGGTGGTCCATCCGGGCACGCTCGTCGATCCCTACTGCCTTACCCCCTGGAACCACGCCAACGGAACGGGTGGTCCGACGACGGTATTGAACGACGTGAACAGCGAGACCGCCGGTACCCCGTGGACTTGCGTCCAGGCCCAGGCCTGGTGGGTCATGGCCTTCATCGCCAAGTACCTCGGGTACAACGTGAACACGGTCAGCACGCTCGGCGGGTCCAGTGACTATGGTTGGTCCAGCGCCACCTTGAGCCAAGTCACCAACGACCTCAGCTCGATCACGTGAGGTCCAGATGAAGACCTCGAGCCTTCGCGGCGCGATCTACCTCACCGGCATGATCGGGCTGCTCGTCTCGATCTTCTCCGCGGCGGAGTTCTATACCGCGTCGCTCCGCAGCGTCTGCTCGATCAACCAGTTCCTCTCCTGCGGGGCGGTCGACAAGAGCGGCCTGACCACCACCCTCGGCATCCAGGACTACCTGTGGGGGATTGGCGGGTTCGTCGTCCTCCTCGTCGTGGCCGGGCTGGCGGAGCGCCGTCCTCGTGACATTCGCCCCGCCTTCGCCCTTGCCGCCCTCGCCTCGGGCGCGGTCGGGCTGTCGGCCTACTTCATCTACGTCCAGGTCGCCGAGATCCACGCGATCTGCATCGTCTGCGTGACCGCCGAAACGTTCGGCGGGATCCTTTGGATCGGCTCGCTCGCCCTCGCCGCCCGGACCGCAAGGAAGGCGGCCCGCGACCGATCCGACGCCGTCGGACGGCCGACCCCGACCGACCGGTCGAGCTGAGCGGACCCCTCCCTGCGGTCCGGGGGATTCCGCCGTCGCGCTTTCGTGGGGCGGTTATATACCCGACCTCGCTCGGCCCGCGCGGGTTTCCGAGATGGTCGACCAGTACGCCACTCTCGCCGCCGGGATTGCGATCGCGGGCGGGCTCATCGGGACGGGGATGGCGCAGTCGGGCATTGGGGCGGCGGGGATGGGGATCATCGCCGAGAAGCCCGAGAAGTTCGGCCAGGTCCTCTTCTTCTTTGTGATTCCCGAGACGCTCTGGATCATCGGGTTCGTGCTGGGGATCATCCTCCTGCTCGGGATCATCTGAGACTCGCACGGCCCTGAGGATGTCGCTCGAGAGCCTAATCGATGAGATTCGGGCCCGCGGCGAAGCCGAGCTGAAGGCGATCTCCGACCGGCGGGAGGGCGATCTCGCGAAGATCGCCGCCGAGCGCGACGCGCGGGTGGCTACGCTCCGGGCCGAGTCCGCGAAGGCGACCGACGCCGAGGTCGCCCGCGACCGGGCCCAGCGGGTCGCCGCCGCCCACCTCGCCGCCCGCCGCCTTCTTTACGAGGCGCGAGAGGAACATCTTGCGGACGGGTTCGCCGAGACCCGAAAGCTCCTTGCCGACCTCACCGACGAGGCGGAGTACGCGGAGATCCTCCGGAAGATGATCGCCTCCGCGACCGCTCGCCTCGGCAAGTCGGCCCGCGTTTCGGGCAGGGCCGAGGACGCCGCCCTCCTTGCGCGGCTCGCAGGCAAGTCGTTCGACGCTTCGGCACGGCCCATCCTGGGCGGCATCGTCGCCGAGACGCCCGACGGACACCGACGCCTCGACCTCTCGTTCGACGAGCTCTTGCGCCAGCGCGCCGACCGGCTCCGCGAGCTCCTCGCGTAGCCCTGAAGGCGATGGGCGGCTCTCCGTACGCGAGCGCGCTCGGCCGTCTCCAGCCGGGATTCACGGATTTCCTGACGAAGGAGAACTACGCGACGCTCCTTAACGCGAAGGACCCGGCCGACCTCGCCAAGATGCTCGAGACGAGCCCGTACGCCGACGACATCATCCGGGCCCGGACGACCCACCCCGGCAGTTCGATGCTCGAGGTGGCGATCAACCGCACGTTCGTCCGCCGTAACCGCCACGCCTACGAGGCGACCCCGTACGCGGGCCGGCGTGTCGTCGCCGTCTACCTCGGAAGGTGGGACATCCAGAACATCGAGCTGATCCTGAGCTCGAAGGCGTACGGCCGCCCCGTGACCGAGACGGAGGATCACCTCGTTTCGAGCCGGGACATCCCCGCCGGCCTCTACGCCGGCGTGATGACCCTCGACGACTTTCGTCAGCTGCTCGCCCAGCCGAGCGTCGAGGCGATGGTCGCCGCGCTCGGCCAGTACGGCTACGGGGCGACCGTGCTGCCGTTCCTCGAGGCGTTCGAGCGAACGCACGACATCTTCCCCATCCTCACCGCGCTCGACCGCCAGTACTATCAGGACGTGGGCACCGCCGCGAGGTTCTTCCAGGGGGACGAGTGGGTCGTCCGCCTGCTCCTCGCGAGCGAGATCGACGTGCGCAACGCCCTCCTGTTGCTGAAGGGCAAGCGCACGGAGCTCCCGCTCAAGGAGCTCCTCTCCCGCTGGATCGCCGGGGGCAGCCTTGGGGAGGACGTGATGACCGATCTCTACTCCACCCGGGGGGTCCCCGAGCTTGCCGAGCGTCTCGTCGAGAGATTCCCGTCGGCGGCGGAAGGGACCGAGGAGTTCCACGCGGCGGGGAACCTGAGCGGTTACGAGACCGCGTTTCAGCGGGACCGGGCCACGCGCGAGCTCAAGCGCCTGCGGACGTACCCGCTTTCGCTGGCCGTGATCTTCGCCTCCCTTCTCCGCAGCGAGATCGAACGGGGGGACCTGCGGCGCCTCGCGTTCGGCAAGCTTTACGGGCTTACGAACGAACGCCTCGGGAAGCTCCTGGTCGCGCCCGCGCTCTGAGCCGGGAGGCCCGGCCCCTGCGCACGCCAGGGCAGGGCGCCGGGCCGTGCCCTAAGGCTCGGGAGCGCGAACGATCGGGGCGAGCCGGCCCTCCCGGTCGACGGTCGAGACCGTGTGCGTCCTCCGAGCCCCGAACGGGCGGAACGGGCGCCCGTTCCCGGTGTAGAACTTCGAGAAGTACTCTACGAAGATCAGCCGCGCCCCCTGGATTCCCGGCTCGAACACCCCGAGGATGACGTTGAACGTCTGGCCGGCCAGGAGAATGACCACGCCAGTGAGGATCCACACCGGTTCGAGAGGTCCGCCGGCGTGGAACCTTCCGACGGCGATGGTGTTGATCACGAGCGCGAGGATGACACTCGCGAGCAGGATCCCGACCAGACGCGTGTAGGAGAGGATGTGGCTGACGACCTCGATCAGCCCGAGCATGCCGGTCTGGATCCCCTCGCCTCCGATCAGGAGGCCGAGGCCGAGGCCGATGCACACGTACCAGAGGTAGTCGATGGGATGCCCGCTGGGGCCGGCCGTGCGGTGGATCATGGCGAGACCGAAGAAGGCGACCCCGCACGCGAAGACGATCCCTCCCGATTTCGCGAGGACCCCTCGGGGGTGGTGGTGGAAGTGCTCCTTGAGCGCCCCGAACAGGAACCCGAGGACGACCATGCCGAGGCCGACGTAGCCCGCGAAGAGCAGGAGGTGGCCGACGTCGGCGCTGTTGTCCGGCTTGATTAGGGCGACGTAACCGAACACGGCGTGGAAGAGCCCGAAACCGAAGAACTCATCCCAGAACAGGCCGAGGCCGATCGCGATCGCGCAACCGGGCAGGAGCGCCCAGGCGAGCTGCTGCATCGCCTTCGGGCCCACGATCATCTTCACGAACCTCCGACCGGCGCCGGGGAGGCGGTGGGCCCCAGGGAAGCCGGCGATCATCCAGAGCGCGACCAGGAGGATCACGAGGCCGTAGCCCCAGTCGCCGAGCATGAACCCGAAGAAGATCGGGAAAACGATCGAGAAGACGAGGGTCGGGTCCCACTCGGAGGCCTGAGGGAGCGAATAGAACCGGACGAGGAACTCGAACCGTCGGACGCCGCGAGGGTTCGACATCAGCGTGGGCGGCTCCTCGTCCGTCGCCACCGTCGTGAAGTGGACCCTCCCGCCCGTCTCGGCCTCGATCACGGCCCGAAGACGCCCCACGTCCCGCTTCGGCACCCACGCCTCGAGGGCGAACGCGGAGCCGCTCGCGCCCAGCCGCGTGAGCACCTCGGCCTTGCGGTTCTCGACCTCGAGGGCCTCGACGACCGCCGCGACCTTCGGGTACCACTCCTGGGAGATCACCGCCAGACGGTCGCGGATCTCGTGACGCCGCTGCGCGATCTCCTCGCGCCGGGCACGGAGGCGCTCGCGTTCGTCACGGGCTGTGCCGTCGAGCTCGGGGATTGGGGCGAGACGGATCCCCTGCTGGAGGGCGGCCGCGGAGATGGCCTCGGTCGCGGTCGAGGGAACGACCAGCAGGAACCGCGCCTTCTCCCCGACCGGGCCGGTGAGGAACGTGGCGTCGCCGGACGCGAGGAGCGTTCCGCGCAGTTCGGCGACCGCGTCGGCCGGCCCTTCCCCGTAGTAGGCGCGCACGCTCCTCGAGCGCAGCAGGTCGAGCCGTTCCGGATAGAAATCGATCTTGTCGAGGAAGGCGGTCGTGTCGTCCGCGGCCTTGAGTTCGGTCTGGAGTCGATCGTCCTCCCGCACGAGGGCGCCGACTTCCGCGTCGATCGGCACACTGGCGGCCAGCGCGAGGACCTCCTCCAACGAGGCGAACCGACGAGGGGCGGGCGTGGGAGAGGGAGGGAGCGCCGCGACGAGGCCCCGGAACCGGAGGGTCTCATCGCCGATACGACGGAGCGTCTCCGAGCCACGCTCCGGCCCGAGCTCGGCGAGCACGGGCGGTGACAGCGGCTCGACCTGCGCGACGCGCAGGTCGTGAAGGACGGTGAGGATCCGCTCCTCGTCCGACCGCAGGCCTATCAGGCCGACCCTCTCCATCGCGACCGGCCGAAGCCCCATCGCACTCCTGTCAGTCGCTCGAGAACGGGTCGAGGACGGTCGCGACGATCACCGCATCGCGTCCGGTCGGGAGCTTTCCCTGCCCGGCGCGGACCGCCTCCGCCGCCTTGGCCCCTTCGAGATGGACCGCCTCCTCGTCCCGCTGGGAGGCGGCATGGGCGGCCTCGAGCCGGTGCGCCCGTTCCGACTCGAGCTCCGCGGCGACCGCCTTCAGCGTCGCGTCGGCCTCGTCGCGCGCCCGACGGATCGCCTGCTCGGCATTCTCCCGAGCGTCCCGCAGCCGCGTCTCCCACTCCTGTTCGACCGCCTTCACGCGTCGGAGCGCTTCCACGGTCGCCTGGTCGGTGGGGGGAGCCGAGGTCCCGGTCACAGTCCGCCCCCCACGCTCAACTTCACGGCGAGGACGAGGAACGCGACGAACGCGACGAGCTTCCAGAGCACGCTCGCCGTCCAGACGACGCCGAATCGCCGCACCGCAGGGTTACGCGGCAGCCGCACTCTCGGCCTCCTGATCCATCTTGCGCTTGACGGTCTTGAGCATGCTGAACGAATCCCGTTCCATCTCGTCGAAGCGGAACTTGATGTACCGCACGACCGCCTCCAAGCGGGGGATGAGGACGTTCTCGATCGCGCTCGCGCGGCGCTTGGTCTTCTCGATCTCGTGCAAGAGGCGCCTCAGCGCGTTCTCCTTCTCGGCGATGTCCAGGACGACCTCATAGATCTCCTGGAAACGGCGGACGGCCTCCTCGACGGAGGTCGGGAGGTCGAGGAGCGCGGTCGCCGGGAGCGGCACGAAGTTGCCCCCCTGGACCTGGGGCGTGCGCACGCCCATCACGTTCTTCGTCGCGACGGCGATCGCCGGGAGGTCCGGCAGCAGCATCGAGATGTTCTCCAGGCGGGTCGGACCCTCGATCGTCACCGCCAGACGAATCGCCTGGCAGCCCTGGGCGATTCGTGTGCGCAGGTCGCCGCGTAGCCGCATCGCCTCCTTCGAGATGCGGAAGAACTCGACGATCAGCGCGGAGCGTTTCAACTTCAGGAGGTTGAGGCCGCGCCTCGCGACGACGATCCGCCGCCTCGTCCGCAAGAGCTCGAGCCGCGTCGGGCGGACGTTCTCGATGGCCAACCCCCCACGCCTCCTCGAGCTCTACACACCGGCCACCGGCGGGTGGGCGCGGAACTGCTGGATGAACTCCGGGCGGATGCGCTTGAGCTCTGAGTCCGGGAAGTCGGAGAGAATCTCCCAAGCGATCTGCAGGCTCTCGTCGATCGTGCGATCCTCGTCGAGGCGTTGGAAGACGAACTCGCGCTCGTAGCGGTCGGCGATGCGCAGGTAGAGCCGGTCGACGGCGCTCAGGGCCTCCTCCCCAACGATTGCGGAAAGCGCGCGCTGGTCCTTGCCGGTCGCGTACGCGGCGAACAGCTGATCGGAGACCCCGCGGTGGTCCTCCCGCGTCCGGTCCTTGCCGATCCCTTGGCCCATCAGCCGAGAGAGGCTCGGCAGCACGTCGATCGGGGGGTAGATCCCCTTGCGCTGGAGGTCCCGGCTGAGGTACATCTGGCCCTCGGTGATGTAGCCGGTGAGGTCGGGAATCGGGTGCGTGACGTCATCCGCCGGCATCGTGAGGATCGGGATCTGGGTGATGGAGCCCTTGCGACCGTGGATCTTGCCGGCGCGCTCGTAGATCGTCGCGAGGTCGGTGTACAGGTACCCTGGGTAACCCCGACGACCCGGGACCTCCTCGCGCGCGGCGGAGATCTCGCGGAGCGCCTCGCAGTAGCTCGTCATGTCGGTCAGCACGACGAGGACGTGAAGGTCCTCCTCGTAGGCGAGGTACTCGGCGGCGGTGAGCGCCATCCGCGGGGTGACCACCCGCTCCATCGACGGGTCGCTGGAAAGGTTGAGGAACGCGACCGTCCGCTCGAGCGCGCCCGTCGTCTCGAACTCCCTGAGGAAGAAGTTCGCCTCCTCGCTCGTGATCCCCATCGCCGCGAAGACGACCGCGAACCCCTCCGAGGAGTTCCTCAGCTTCGCCTGGCGGACGATCTGGGCGGCGACCTGGTTGTGCGGCAACCCGGCCCCCGAGAAGAGCGGGAGCTTCTGGCCGCGCACGAGGGTGTTGTTGACGTCGATCGCCGAGATGCCGGTCTGGATGAACTCGCTCGGCTCCTCCCGGGAGTACGGGTTCATCGCGTTCCCGACGATCTCCCGACGGGTCGAGCTGACGATCTTCGGGCCTCCGTCGCGCGGCTCGCCGAGGCCGGTGAAGACCCGGCCGAGGAGCTCGCTGGAGACGGCGAGGGTCGCGACCTCCCCGAGGAACTTCACGCTCGTCTTCTCGACATTGATCCCCATCGTCGGGCCGAACACCTGGACGATCGCAAGCCCCTTGCGCGAATCGAGGACCTGCCCCTGGCGGCGCTCGCCGCTGGGAAGCGTGATCTCCACGATCTCTCCGTAGGCCGCGTTGTCGACCTCGCGGACGAAGAGCAGCGGACCCGTGACGCGATCGATGGTCCGGTAGTCGACCGGCACCTCCGGAAGCTCGGGGGCACTCTTCACGGCCTTCGCTCCCTTCGCGGCCATCAGCCACCTCCGGCCGCCGGCGCGACGGCGGCGACCGCCTGGTTCAGCTCAATCTCGATCTGGTCGAACTGGGGACCGAGCTCCGCCTCGGGGACCCACTTCATCCGCGAGAGCTTCGTCCGCACGGGGAGCTGCTGCAGCTGCTGGACGGTCGCCCCGCGCTCGACCGCCTCCTGCTCCCGGTCGCCGAAGGAGAGGATCGCGCGGAGCATGCGAAGCTGCTTCTGGATGGACGTGAACGTGTCGACCGGGTCGTAGGCGCTCTGCTGGAGGTAGTCCTCGCGCAGCATTCGGGCGACGTCGAGCGTCGCCTTTTCTCGCTCGGGGAGGGCGTCGACCCCGACGAGCTGGACGATCTCTTGCAGCTCGGCCTCCTTTTGGAGGAGCTCGAGCGCCTTCTGGCGGAGGGCGATGAATTCCCCGGACAGCTCCTCGTGGTACCACGGGGCGAGGTCTTGGACGTAGAGCGAGTAGCTCTGAAGCCAGTTGATCGAGGGGAAGTGCCGCCGGGCGGCGAGCGAGGAGTCCAGCGCCCAGAAGACGCGCGCGACCCGCAAGGTGTTCTGGCTCACCGGCTCGGAGGTGTCCCCGCCCGGCGGCGACACGGCGCCGACGACGGTGATCGAGCCGCGACGACCGTCCGGCGACAGGGTGACTACGCGCCCAGCCCGCTCGTAGAACTCGGCGACGCGGCGCCCGAGGTACGCAGGGTACCCTTCCTCGCCGGGCATCTCCTCGAGCCGGCCGGAGATCTCTCGCATCGCCTCGGCCCAGCGACTTGTCGAGTCGGCCATCAGCGCGACGTCGTAGCCCATGTCGCGGAAGTACTCCGCGATGGTGATGCCGGTGTAGACGCTCGCTTCCCGAGCGGCGACCGGCATGTTCGAGGTGTTGGCGATCAGCACCGTCCGCTCCATGAGCGGCTTCTTCGACTTCGGGTCGACGAGCTTCGGGAAGGTCGCGAGGACATCCGTCATCTCGTTGCCGCGCTCGCCGCATCCGACGTAGACGACCACGTCCGAGTCGGCCCACTTGGCGAGCTGTTGCTGGGTCACCGTCTTGCCGGACCCGAAGGGTCCCGGGATGCACGCGGTCCCCCCCTTCGCCACCGGGAAGAACGAGTCGATCACCCGCTGGCCCGTGATGAGCGGGATGTCCGGCGGGAGCTTCTGGGCGACCGGACGCGGGACGCGGACGACCCATCGGTGGGACAGATAGAGGGGGGTCGAGGTCGCTCCGCTGCGGACCGACCCGATTGGATCGCGCACCGTGAAGGTGCCGCTCGCCAGCTCCTTCAGCGTCCCGCGGACGTCCGGCGGGACGAGGATCTTATGGACGATGAGGCTCGTCTCCTGGACGGTCCCCAGGATGGTCCCCGGCCCGACCTCGTCGCCGACCTTCGCCGTCGCTTCGAACGTCCAGGGTTTCTTCTCATCGAGCGGCGGCGCGACCGTGCCGCGGGTGATGAAGTCCCCGACGCTCTTCTGAATCACGTCGAGTGGCCTCTGGACGCCGTCATAGATCGAGGTCAAGAGCCCGGGGCCGAGCTCGACGCTCAGCGCAGCACCGGTGTTCTCCACCGGCTCACCGGGCCGAAGGCCGGTCGTGTCCTCGTAGACTTGGACGGTGGCCGTGCCTCCGACCAGTCGGATGACCTCGCCGACAAGCCCGAGCGAGCCAACACGAACGACGTCGTACATCCGGGCCTCGTGGAGGCCCTCGGCGATGACGACCGGCCCCGAAACCCGCGCGATGACACCTGCCATGACCTTCTCGCTAGCTCGCCGGACCGAGGGTGACGCCGAGGACCCGCTTGGCGAACGCGTTGATGCTCTCGACATCGTAGCTGCCGGACGGCGTCGGGACGAAGACGACCAAGGGACGCAGCGAGGCGTCCGCGTGCGCCCGCTGAGCCTCGGACAGGAGCGGGCGGATCGCTTGGCTCGCGATGAGGAGGATGAACCGCTCGTCCGAGATCGCCTTCTGGAACTCCGCGACGCTCGTCTCCGGGGTGACCTCGACGACGTCCTTCAGGCCGATCAGGCGGAAGCCGATCGCCAACTCGCGCTCCCCGAGGACGACCGTCCGACCGGGGAGCATGGACACGTCAGGCACGGCTTGGTGGGCGGGATTCCACGGTATTTAAGCGCTCTCCGGCGCGCCTATCCGACAGCCCCGGACGCCCTACGCGGAACGTCCACGACGTCCCCCGGTGCGAGGGGTGCCGAGGTCGAGGGCCATCGCCCGGGCGAGCCGACGCCACGTCGCCGCGTCCTCGCGGGCGACCTCGCGCGCCCGACGGGCGAGCTGGGAGGGAGAGAGCGACCGCGCGGCGCGCTCGACCTGGAGGCCGACGAACTCGAGCGTGGAGCGGCGCCGGCCGCCGGGGACGATCCTGTAGAGGAACTGCGAGTGTCGCTTGGGGCCCGAGAGGTGCGTGTTCGTCCACGAACGCATCCGCGGTCTCAGGCGAACGAGCCGCTTCTTGGTCACCGTGCGCCCGCGCTGCCGCACGGTGTCGGTCAGGACGACCGCGCCGTCGGCGAGCTTCTCGATCCGCCGGCGCCCGTCCTGGCCCATCCGCGCAGGGTCGTCCGGGGCGTAGTCCGTCGCCCAGCGGTAGGCGACGGCCGCCGACGCCGGTAGCTTCACCGAGAACCGATACTCGAAGGTCACGAGCGGCATGACGCTCCGCGGCTCCCCCTCACTTGTACGTCGAGCGGTGGACGTGCTGTTCGTCGTCGGTAATCAGGATGCATTCGCCCTCGCATTCGAACAGGCACGCCTCGCAGACGATGCACTCGGGCCCGTGGATCGCCAGGGACTTCTCGCCCCGGAACTGGAACTTCGCGGCGACCGCCGCGTCGTCGACGACATCCGGCACCTCCTCGCGAGGTCGCAGCTCGAAGACGTTCGTGGGACAGACGTCGCGGCAGTGCGAGCAGCCGGTGCATTTCGCGAGGTCGATGTCGACCTGAACCATCGCCGACCGCCCCCCTCGACGCGCGTCCCCTCATAGCCTTGCATCGGAGGGACCCGGGCGACGTGGAACGGTCCCTCGCCGGGCCGTGACGCCCCGTCCCCCTGCCCGTTAACCCTTCGCGGTCGCTCGGGAGCGTGAGGCGGTCGTGGGGACCCTTCTTCTCGGCACGAGCGGCTGGGATTACCCGGAGTGGGTCGGGAAGGTCTACCCGGCGCGCGGGGCCTCCGACCGGCTCCGCTACTACGCGAGCCTCTTCCCGGTCGTGGAGGTCAACTCGACGTTCTACCGGTTGCCCGCCCCGTCCGTGACCGCGTCGTGGGTCCGAAGGACGCCGGCGCGCTTCCGTTTCGCCGCCAAGTTCCCGAGGACGATCACCCACGAGCTTCGCCTCGAGGGGACCGAGGAGGAGCTCGCCCGGTTTCTCGCGGTCCTCGCCCCGTTGCGCGACGCCGGCAAGTTCGTCGCCGCCCTCCTCCAACTGCCGCCGTCGCTCCCGTTCGAGCCCGGGAAGACCCGTGCGTTCTACGCGAGCCTCCCGAAGGACCTGCCGGTCGCGGTCGAGTTCCGCGAGCGCTCCTGGCTCGTCCCGGAGTCGTACGCCCTCCTGCGCGAGTTCGGCCTCGCGAACGTGATCGTCGACGGCCCCCACCTTCCTATCGCCTCCGAGGTGACCGCGTCGTTCGCCTACGTCCGCTGGCACGGGCACGGAACGAGGGTCTGGTACGACTACACCTACTCGGCCGCCGAGCTCGCCGCCTGGGTCCCGAGGGTCCACCAGCTCGAGGAGGAGGTCGAGGTCGTCTACGGGTTCTTCAACAACCACTTCCGTGGGGATGCCGCGGTGAACTGCCGTACCCTCGCCGAAGAGCTCGGCGTTCCGCCTCCGTCCTCCCTCGCGCGCCGTACGCTCGACATCTAGGCGCGCACGGGGAACGCGTCGTTCTCGGGTCTGTTTCACCGTCCCCCGCGCGGCCGCTTTAGAACGGACCTGGCGCTCGGGACCGGTGGGATGGTGCGCATGCTCGCCTCGCTCTCCATCGAGCCGGAGCTCCTGGCGGACGTCTTCGAGCCGCTCGGGACCGGGGATGACGCGGAACAGCTAGCCCCGTTCCGGCCGCAGGACCGCGCCCCGTCCCCTCCTCCGTCTCGCGCGACGCTCTCCACGACCCGTCGGTCCCGTCGGGACCGTGCTCGGCCGCTCCTTCCGTCCGAGCCCGCGCTGTTCCCGTGGATCGCGCGCCGGTTCGCACCGGGGGAGGTGACGATCTGGGTCGGTCCCTCGGTCGCCGTCGAGCCGCTCCTCGAGCTTCTCTACGTCGGGAGCGCGCGGGCGCGCGGACGGGTCTCGCTCCTCGAAGGGGCGAACCGATTCCACCCGTACCGCCTCGGGGAGCTCGGCCGTGCGTTCGGGGTCGATGCGCGCGAGACCGTCCGCAGGGTCCGCCTCGCCCGTGCGTTCACCGCCTACCAGATGGTCGCGCTCGTCGACCGGTGGGCGTTCGAGGTGCGCCGTCATCCCCCGACGCTCCTGGTCGGGCACGACCTTCCCGCGCTGTTCACGGACGACGAGATTCCCCGGGAGGAGCAGGACGGCCTCCTGCGTCGGATCGCCCGGGGCCTCGCCACCCTCCTCGGCAGGGTCGACCTACCGCTCCTCCTCACGCTCGGGCCGGACGGGGCCGCGGGGTTCCCCGGGCTCGTCGACGAGGGACCCCGCTGGTCGGACTACGTCACGTTCGCCCGCGGGCCGTCGTCGTTCCGCCTCCGTGCGCTGCGGGACGACGCCCGCCTCACGCTCGTCGCGCGTCCTCCCGGCCAGCTCGGGCTCGAGGAGTTCGAACGCGGCCTGTCGGCCGAGGAGGTGGTTGCGTGGGACGTACCGCCCCGACGTACCGCCAGGCGCTCGAGGAGCGGATGAAGCGCTGGGACGCCTTCGCGCGCCTCCTCACGACGCCCGAGGACCGCGCGGCGTTCGAGATCGTCCGCACCGGGGCGCGCCGCTACGTCGCCCAGGCCACCTACGTCGGGAGCCCGGACCTGCTCGAAGCGATCCTCCTCTCCGTCCTCACCGACCTCGCCGGGCGGCTCCGAACGGAGGCGCCCGAGTGGGCCGGCCGTCGCTGACCGTGGCCGGGGTGGCCCCGGGGCACGACGGCTGGCTGCTCGACATCACCGAGAGCGCGGACGGCCGCTCGGTCGTCCTCTGGGTGAAGGGACGTTCGGGCGGGCGGGTCTGCCGCACCGCGGTCGACTACCGCCCCCCGTTCCTCGTCACCGGGCCGCCCGACGAACTGCTCGGGCTCGTCCGTCGCCTCCGTGACGACCCCGCCGTCGCCTCCTGCGAGCTCGGCGTCGGCCGTCCGTCACTCTTCGACCGGCGCCGTCGCGCGCTCGTGCGGGTCGTCCCGAGGGTGAACCCCGGCCGGCGCGCGCTCGCCCGCGCGATCGATGCGAGCGGAGGCTACGCGACGTTCACGCTCTACGATGTCGACCTCGGCCCCCCGCAGCTCTACCACCTCGAGCACGGGCTCTACCCGTTCGCCCCGGTCGCCGGAAGTGGGTCCGCCCTGGTCGCGACCGAGCCGCCGGAGGCGATCGACTACCTCCCGCCCCCCCTGCGCGTCGCGCGGCTCGAGGTCCATCTCGCGGGGGAGCGACGGGGCCGGATCCCTCCCCCGGACGGCCGGATCGGCGCGGTGCGCGTGGGCGACGTGACGCTCGACGGGCCGGAGGAGGCGGTCCTGCGCGGGCTGGTCGACGAGCTCGCCCGCGCGGAGGCGGACGTCCTGCTCACCGACGGCGGGGACGAGCTCGACCTCCCGTGGCTCTACCGACGGGCGACGGCGTGCGGCCTCGGGCCGGAGGAGTTCGCGCTCGGCCGGGAGCCGACGCCGTTCGCCCCGGCGCGACCGGCCCGATCGTTCACCTCGTATGGCCGCGTCCTCCACCGCGCCGCAACGTATCCGGTCCCCGGCCGGTTCCACGTCGACCGGGCGAACTCGTTCCTGTACGACGACGCCGAGCTCGCCGGCCTGGTCGACGCCGCGCGCCTCTCCCGCCTCTCGCTCCAGACGATCGCCCGGCAGTCGCCGGGGACCTGCTTCACGGCGATGGAGATGGCCAACGCCCTCGCGCAGGGCGTCCACGTCCCGTGGAAGAAGAACCGCCCGGAGGGGTTCCGCACCGGGGAGACGCTCGTCGCCTCCGACCGCGGGGGGGTGATCCTCCTCCCACCGGTCGGGGTCCACGACGGCGTCGAGGAGTTCGACTTCACGAGCCTCTACCCGCACATCATGGTCCGCAAGAACCTCTCCGCCGAGACGCTCGAGTGCCGCTGCTGCCCGAAGAGCCCGCTCCGGGCCCCGGGACTCGGCTACCGCTCGTGCACGCGGCACGTCGGCCTCATCCCCCGGACGCTCGAGCCGCTCCTCGCCCGTCGTCTCGCCTACAAGGCGGCGCTCAAGGCCCCGAACCTTGCGCCGGAGGAGGCCCGGCGCTTGCGCCAGCGGATCAAGATGCTGAAATGGATCCTCGTGACCGCCTTCGGTTACCAGGGCTACCGCAACGCCCGGTTCGGCCGCATCGAATGCCACGAGGCGATCAACGCCTACGCCCGCGAGCTCCTCGCGACGCTCGTCGCGGACGCCGAACGGGCCGGCTATCGCGTGGTCCACGGGATCGTCGACTCGCTCTGGCTTCGCCCCCTCGATACCGCGCGGCCCCCCGACCCTGAGGAGTTCGCGCGCCGGGCGAGCGCGAGGCTCGACCTCCCGCTCGGCTACGAGGGTCGCTACCGCTGGATCGTCTTCCTCCCGGCGGTGACGCACGGCCTCGGGGTGCCGAACCGCTACTACGGCCTCTACGAGCACGGCGAGTTCAAGCTCCGGGGGATCGGCGGACGGCGGCACGACACCCCGACGTTCCTGCGCCGGTTCGAGCTCGAGGTCCTCGAGCTCTTGCGCGGCGCGACGGACGCTGCCGGGGTCCTCGAGCTCGTCCCCCGGGCGCTCGCCCGCGCCGACGTGTTCGCCGGCCGCCTCGCGGACGGTGCGTGGCCGGTCGACGAGCTCCTGATCGCCCACCGGGTCGGCCAGAGCCCCGAGGCGTTCGTGACGTTCACCGACTCGGTGGCCGCGCTACGGCAGCTCGCCGCCGCCGGTGCGCCCCGGGGGGCCGGGGAGACCGTGCGGTTCGCGATCCTCGACCGTGCCAGCCGCTCCTGGCGCGAGCGGGTCCGGGCGGCGGAGCTCCTGCGCGGCGACGAGCGCTACGACGTGAGCGCCTACCTCGAGCTCCTCGCGCGGGAGACCGAGACGCTCCTCGCCCCGTTCGGGGTCCGTCGCGACGAGCTGCTGTCCCGCTGGGGAGCGAGCTCGAGGCCGGATCGTTCCCCCTACCGTTCCGCGGAGGCCCTCCCGCAACGCGCGCTGGGGGTAGCGTGCGAGGGGTTTTCTGCTCGCTCTCGGTGAACGCGGCGTGCGCGCGCGGGCGACGGCGCATCTCGGCCGCCGGCGTCCCCCGGCCCGTTCGGCCAGGGAGACGGCGCGCGAGGCCGTGGTGGCGGCCCTGCGCCCTCGGGCCAGGGAACCGTCCCCGGAGACCCGACAGGCCGTCGCCTCGGTCCTCGGGGAGATCGGAGGCGCGGCGGCCCTCGCCGCGCTCCGTCCGCTCCTGGCCGACCGGTCCGACCGCGTCCGCCGGGCGGCGGTCCTCGCCCTCGGCCACGCGAGCGGTTCGACGCCCCGCGAGCTCGCCAGGATCCGCAGGTTCCTTCGCGACCCGGCCCCGCGGGTCCGAGCGGCCGCCGCCGTCGTGCTCGGACGCCGACGCGACCGGGCCAGCGTCCCGGCGCTGCTGGCGCGGCTTCGGGCCCCCGGGACCTGGGAGAAGCCGTCGGTCGCCGTCGCCCTCGGGAGGATCGGCGACCGTCGGGCGGTCGGCGAGCTCGTCGTGCTCGCGGCCCATCCGGCGCGCTGGCTCCGGGTCTGCGCGCTCCACGCCCTCGGGGAGATCGGGGCGCCGGAGGGCCGGCCGACCGTCCGGGCCGGTCTCGCCGACCCCGCATGGTCCGTTCGGGGGGCGGCCGCGACGGCCCTCGGCACGGTGGGCACCCCCCGGGACGCCCCCCGGCTCCTGGAGCTGGCGGACGACCCTCACCCCTGGCCCCGCCGGGGGGCGATCTACGCCCTGGGCCGCCTGCACCGGCGCGAGGCCGCCAGGAGGATCCGCGCGGCGCTCGTCGATCCGGCCCCGGAGGTGCGGGTCGCCGCCTGCTGGGCCCTCGGGGAGCTGGGGGACCGCTCGTCGCGACAGCCTCTCGCTAGGATCCTCTCGACCTGCCCTCTCCCGGCGACCTCGGAGGTCCCTGCCGCCCCGCCGCCCGGCCGCGGTCTCCCGGGCGCCAGCGCCGAGGGGCTCCTGTTCGAGACGACGGTCGCCGCCCTCGCGCGTCTCAGCGCGGTGCGGCCGGACCTCGAGGTCGACCGGGCGCTCGCCAACGCCGAAAAGCGGCTGCGACCGGACGCGCTCGAGCGGACGATGCACCCGGTGTTCCCCGGGTCGGGGCCGTCCGGACCGCCCCCGACGTTGCGGCAGCTGTTCGACGCCGCACGGTCCGCTCCGGGCCCGGGGGGTGGCCGCCGGTGAAGCTGAGGGAGTTCCGGCGCCGCGACGCCCCGCGGTTCTTCGAGCTCCTGCGGAGCCAGTTCCCGGAGGAGGAGGCGATGTTGGGGATGCGGCCGGAGGGGTTCGAGAAGATCATCGGCCGGCTCTACCGCCTGGACGTGCGGATCCTCCTCGGGGTCCTGCGAGGGTTCCACCGGTCGCCGTTCCACCTCTACGTGATCGAGGAGGACGGAACGCTCGGCGGGATGACCATGCTCTCGTTCGCGCCGCGGGCCGGCTTCCTCAGCACGGTCGTCGTCGCGCCGGAGTTCCGCCGGCGCGGGTTCGCCCGTCAGCTGATCGAGGCCGCGCGTCGGGAGACCGCGCGGCGGAGGCGGCCGTACGTCGTGCTGCGGGTCCTCGCGTCCAACGCTCCCGCGCGGGCGCTCTACGCCTCGGCGGGCTACCAACAGCTCGACCAGGAGGCGTTCTTCGTGCACGAGACCCCAGCGTCGTTCGCCGACCGACCGCCCACCGAGGCGATCCGCCCGTTCGCTCGCTCGGACGCCCGGGCGCTCGCGGAGATCGCGAACCGGGTGAACCCGTCGACCGTCCGCGAGGTCCTTCCGGTCCGCCCGCGCGACCTCTTCGGCGGAGGATGGGCGGACCGCCTCTTCGCCGCGGAGACGGCCGCCTGGGTCGTCGACCGCGGCCACGGCCCCGAGGCCCACGTCGCCGCCACGTCGACCCCGCTTACCGAAGCGGCTCACCTGAGCACGCCGATCGTGGGCGAGTCCGTGGAACCTCCGCTCGCGGCCGAGCTCGTGCGGACCGCAGGGACCTGGCTCGCCGCCCGCCGGCCGGTGCGCATCATCGCGAGCATCGCCGACGATCTGCCCCGGGGGCGCCGGGCGCTCGAGGAGGCGGGGTTCCATGACGCGATGGCGCACTTCACCCTCTATCGGTCCAGCCGCTAGACGGCAGGACCCGCCCCCCGCGGTCGACGTCTACCTCCTGCCGGCGGTCGTGGGCGGGGGGCTCGGCGACGTGGACGAGGTCGTCTGCGCCGGGAGGCATCTCGCGGCCGCGGGGTTCCGCCTCACCCTCTACCGACGGGCCGGCCGGCCTCTCCCTCCGGGCGTCGAGGGGCCGTGGGACTGGCCCCCGCACCGCCGCAGGACCTCGCTCCGCCCGCGAGCCCCGTGCGCGCTTACGGTCGCGCCGGCGTGGGGGATCACGGCCGCGCCTCCGAGGGAAGGGCCGCTCGGCCGTCCGGGTCCCTGGGCGGAGGAGGCGGTCGAGATCGAGCGCGCCTACGGGTCCGAACGGACGGCCCATGTCAGCCTGGAGGAGTTCGCCCGGACGCTCACCCCTCTCGAGGAGAGCGTCGAGCGGCTGCGCGAAGGCGGGGTCCGGTCACGTGAGATCCCCGCACGACTGGCCGAGGCGCGTGCCCGCGGCGAGGTCGCGGCCTACCGCAGGGCGTTCCGGAGCTTCCGGGCGTTCGACCGCCCCAATGTCCTGGGGGTCTTTGCGACGTTCCGCTACGACCGTCCGTTCGCCAGGGAGTTCCCCGAGGCCGTGCAGACCGGCCCCCTCTGGCCCGGCCGCGCGAACTCCCCACCGCCGGCAAGGGGCCGGCGGGAGTGGGTCTGGTACGCGAGCCCTGCGAGCGCGGAGACGATCGCCCCCGACGTCGTCGCGGGCCTTCGGAGCGTGGACCCCCCGCCTCCCCTCCTCGTCCGAGCACTGCGGCCTTGGACGGCCGTCCGCTCCGGCAGCCGCCTCACGGTCAGGACCGAGCCCCTGGACGCGGTCGCCTGGCAGCGCGCGTTCTGCCGGGCGAGCCTGAGGATCGTCACCGGGAGCCGCTCGCTGCTCGAAGCGCTCGAGATCGGCGGCCCGTTCCTCTACTTCAATGGGGTCCTGGGAACGGGGGCGGCGCGTCGCCGTCACCGGCCCGAGAAGATCGTCGAGCTCCTCGGGCTCGCGCGGGAGGCCCGGTGGCCCTCCGACCTGCTCGCGGACCTGGCCGACTTCTCGAGGGGACGCCGGGTGGCGCAGGTGGTCGCCCGCGCGGCGCACGGCGAGGGGAGCTGGAAGCGGTTTCCCCCGCCTCCGCCGCCTTCGGGGTTCGCTCCCGGGTTCGAGGACGCGGCTAAGGTCCTCGTATGGTTCGCGCGAAGCCTCGCGTCGACGGCAGGACCGGCGAGCGAGCTCGTCGCCCGGTTCCGGAGGTTCTCGCACCGTTAAGCGGGTGGTCCATCTCCCCCCCGTACGATGGCGACCGGCCCCACCAGCCCTCCCGCCGTCGCCCGGACCCTTGTCGGCTCGGCCCTTGCCCTCCGACGCGGCGAACACCTGGTCGTCCTCAGCTGGAACCACACGCTCCCGTGGGCCTCGGCGGTCGTCTCCGAGGCGCGACGGGTCGGTGCGCGTCCGGTGCTCTTCCTCGAGGACGAGTCCGCGTTCTGGCGGGCCGTCGACCTTTCCCGGTCGACCTCCGGTTGGACGGCGCTGCCCCGGACCGCGCGCGCGGCGCTCCACCAGGCCGATGCGCTACTCTACTTCCCGGGGCCGGCGGACCGGCCCCGACTCCAGGGCCTTCCGTCGGACCTGCTCGCTCCGCTGCTCGGGCACGACGATCTCTGGATCGCTCCCCGCTCGCGGACCGGGCCGCGGAGGCTGCGCTGCCTCCTCGGCTACGCGTCGGACGCCTCGGCCGAGTCGTGGGGGATCCCCGGGGCGATGTGGCGGAGCCAGCTGCTGCGCGGGATCTCCGAGGCGGATTACCCGCGGATCACCGAGGCCGGCCGGCGGGCCGAGCGGCTCCTGTTGACGGGCCGCGAGCTCCGCATCACCGGCGACGACGGGACGGACGTCCGGCTTAGGCTGAGGCGTCGTGCCCCGTGGCTCGACGATGGCCGCGTCGACGCCGCCGACCGGCGCCTTGGGCGTCTGGTGGCGACCTCGCCTCCGGGCCTGGTGGTCGTCGCGGTCGACGAGCGTTCGGCGGCCGGGACGGCCGTCGCGAACCGCCCCAGCTTCCTGCCGGGAGGCCGCGTCCTGGGCGGGCTGTGGGAGATGGAGGGGGGACGCCTGCGCAACTACTGGTATGCCGAGGGCGCGGAGGCGTTCGAATCAGAGTTCGCCGCCGCTCCCCGCGGCCGCGAGACCGTGGGGCTGTTCGGCCTCGGCCTCAACCGGGCGCTCCCCGGCGGGCTTCCCCACGCCGAGGACGAGGAGGAGGGCACGGTGACGCTCGCGATCGGGGGCAACTCGGCCTACGGCGGCGCGAACCGTTGCCGGTACCTGTCGTGGATCGCCATCGGCGGGGCGACCGTCGCGGTCGATGGGGTGCCGCTCTGTGACCGTGGCCAGCTCCTGTAGGCGGCCGGTGCGTCGGCGGCTGCGGCGAGCGTTCTTCGACCGGGCGACCGTGCGCGTCGCCCGCGAGCTCCTGGGGGCCCTCCTGACGGTCCGGGACGGTTCCCGTTCCCGCACCGTCCGCGTGGTCGAGACGGAGGCCTACGTCGCCGGCGACCCGGCGAACCATGCGTTCCGGGGGCGGACAGGGCGCAACCGCTCGATGTTCGGGCCGCCGGGGACGCTCTACGTCTACCGGATCCACCAGGTCGTCTGCGCGAACCTCGTGACCCGGCCGGGGGAGGCGGTGCTCCTGAGGGCCGGGGCTCCGCGGACGGCAGGCCTCCCGAGCACTTCGGGTCCGGGCCGGTTGTGCCGGGGCCTCGGGATTGGCCTCGCGGACGACGGGCTGGACGTGACGCGCGGCCGCCGCGTGGTCGTTCGGGCGCGTCCGCGCCGTCCTCAGGGGATCGCCGTCGGACCGCGGGTTGGGATACGACGCGCGGCCGATCGGCCCTTGCGGTTCGCGGTCCGGGGGGAGCCGGCCGTGTCCCGGCCGAGGCCTCCGTCCTGGGCGACTAGCGCAGCTTGGCCCAGGCGTAGCCCCGGCGCCGCGGGGAGGCGCCGAACCCGCAGGAGGCGCAGACGCCCTTCTGGCGGTGGAACGAGTGTCTCCCGCACCGGCGGCAGATGATGTGGACGATCTTTCCGCCGCGCTGGGATGGAGTTCCCTTCCCCATGTGACCCTCTCTACGGCGAGATGTAGACGACCGAGTCGCCACGCACGAGCGTGAGCCCGGCGTGGGGCGTCACGACGTCTTGCGCGACCTCCTCCGCGGAGGAGAGGATGAGGTTGAGGTGCTGGTCGAAGGCGTCCAGCACTCCGCGGAACGAACGGCCTCCCTTGGTCGAGACCAGGACCCGCTTGTGCAGGTTCTGCTCGAGGAGTTCGAGCGGCTTCATCGGGGAGGTCGGGGAGACGGGGTCCCCTTCTTAAGATTGCCGGAACCGTCGAGGGCGAGCCGGATCGCCGGGAGCCGGCTCAGCGCCTCCAACGCACGAGCCGCGGCTCCGCATGGGTCGCGGGCCGGGGCCGTGCGCGACGCCGTCCGCCGGATACGTTCGGCGATCGATGCGGCTGGGTCGGCAGCGCGCACCACTCGCATCCTTCCGGGAAGACGGCCCCTCCACCAAGGGACGAGAAGCGCGGCCTCCACCTGGCCGACGGATTCATGTCGTTCGCGGAACGCGCGGGGATGGCGCGCCGTGTCGCCCGCGGCTCGCGACCGCCGTGTCGTCGCCGCGACGGAGAGATGGGCCGTGAGGTCGGGGAGGCCGAGCCGCCGCTGCCGTGCAAGCGCCTGGGCGCGGCCGACGATGGTCCGGAACGATGCCGGCGTCGCGAGGCCGAGCACCAAGAGTCCGGCCGTGTAGCTCACCGGGTCAAGGAAAGGGGTGTCCGCGACGACCGTCCGTCCCGCGAGAGCCAGGGCCCAAGCCTCCTCGAACCTCCGCGCCTCCTCGTCCAGAAGGCGGAGCTCCAGGGCAAGGAGACGGTCCTGGGAAGCGAACCTCAGGCTCGGTCGGGGCCGGATCCGGTCGAACGCCTCGTCCACCCGGGCCCAGCCGAACCGGCGGGCAAGGGTCGCCGCCACCGTGCTCTTGCCGGAGCCGGAAGGACCGCTCACCGCGACGACGATCGCCCTCACCCGCGCCCACGCCCCGGGACGGGACCGCGCCGCTACGAAAAGGGTTCCCCGGTCGGCGGGGCCGCTATACGGGACGCCTGCCTCGTGGCCCACGTGCCCGAGGCCCCAGACCGTCACCGGTTCGCGGCGCGAGTGCTCGACTGGGGTCCCACGGCCGAGATCGCTCGCGAGCTCGAAGCGACCGACAGCGACCCGGAGGGCGTCGGCATCATGGCGCGCAAGGCGAGGATCTACCCGGTGCGGCTCGAGGACGTGCCGCTGAAGGCGGCCCCGATCCTCAAACAGGAGCTCCTGGCCGCGGGCGGGGACGCTGCGCACGCCCGGGGGGTGGCCGACCACTCCGTCGCGAGCTCTCCTGCCGTGCTCCTTGCCACCTGGGGGCAGTACCAGCGCATCCTGCCCAAGCTGAGGCGCCAGCCGTTCGGCCTCAAGGAGGTCGCCGACGAGGTCGACCGCGCCTTGCGGGCGTACGCCGGGAGGGGCCCGGGGGAGCTCGTCGGGGCCCACCGGCCCCTCCCGCTCGGGGCGCGCCCGAGGGTCCTCGGCGTGGTGAACGTCACGCCCGACTCGTTCTCCGACGGCGGGCGCTTCCTCGAGCCGGCCGCCGCCGTCGCGGAGGCGGAACGGCTCGTCACCGAGGGTGCGGATGCGGTGGATTTCGGAGCGGAGTCGACTCGCCCGGGGGCGACCCCGGTCTCCGCGGAGGCCGAGTGGGGTCGGCTCGAGCCGGTCCTTTCCGCCGTGGCCGACCGGCTCCGCGTACCGATATCGGTCGACACCCGCCACGCCGAGGTCGCGCGCCGGGCCGTGGACGCGGGAGCGGACCTCGTCAATGACGTCGAGGGCCTCCGTCACGAGGAGATGCGTCGCGTGGTCGCCCGGACCGGAGCCGCGGCCATCGTGATGCACATGCGCGGGACCCCGGCCACGATGCAGCAGGAGACCTCGTACGACGATCTCCGGCGGGACGTCTATCGCGCCCTCGCCGCCGCGGTCGATCGCGCCGAGCGGGACGGGATCGCGCCGGCCAAGCTCGTCGCCGACCCCGGCCTCGGCTTCGGCAAGACGGCCGAACAGAGCCTCGACCTCCTCGCGCACGTCGGGGAGCTGAGGAGCCTCGGCCTCCCGGTCGCGATCGGCGCGTCGCGCAAGTCGTTCCTGGGCTGGGCGACCGGCGAGCGAGAGCCGCTCGCGCGGGTCGACGCAGGGGTCGCCGCCGCCGTCTACGCCGCCGAGCACGGCGTCACCATCGTACGCACCCACGACGTGGGGCCCACGGTCCGGGCGCTCCGGCTCTGGGAGCGGATCGAGTCGGCCCGCCGAGCGCTTCCGGCGAGCCGAGAGGCGCGGGACGCCACCGAGCCCGATTTGTAGCGAGCGTGGCCGGCCGAATGCCCTCAGCGCCGCGCGAAGAGGACGGCGTCCTCGAGGTCGCGCCAGAGGACCTCGACCGGATCGAAACCGGCCCGCCGGAGCGCACGGAGGTGGAAGGAGAGGGGCACGTTCTCGCGGCGAGGGTGCTGGACGCCTCGTCGCTCCCGCTCCTGGAACAACGGCCCGAGCTCCGGGTCGCGCTCCGCAGCGTCCCACCACCGACGCCACGGTCCGCCAGGGGACCTCCACTCGGCCGAGGGGCTCGCGCCGCCGAACCGCTGGCGTCGCACCCGTTCGGCGAGACGGGCGAGCTTCGGCACGCCTTCCGCGAACGGGAGCCGGTCCCCGTCCAGGAAGATCCCTCCCCGCCTCAGGCGTCGGCCGAGGTCGCGGTAGAGCCGTCCGAGCCGCTCCCGGTCTAGCCAGTGCAGCGCCGTGGTGCTCAACGCCGCGTCGAAGCGCGGGACCGGGAGGTGTCGGTCCCAGCCTGGGGAGCCGAGATCCGCCTCGACCCAGCGAAGCCGCCCCCCGAACGTGCCGAGGGCACCTTGGCCGACCCGAAGGACCACCGGGTCGTAGTCGACCGCGACGCACCGCGCCTGGGGGAATCGACGCAGGAGGCGAGCCGAGAGCGCTCCCGGCCCCGCGCCGAGGTCGAGGGCGGTGAAGCGTGCCGGCAGGGACGCCGCGACCAGCTCGAGCATCGCCTGGAATCGTCGTTCGCGGTTCCGGTTGAAGCTCTCCTGCTGCAGCTCCCAGCCGCGGTACCAACGCTGCCAGCCGGCACGCGTCCGAGCCAACGTCGCCCGGAGCCGGACCGCGGGCTTATCGTGAACGGGCCTACGGGCGTGCCGACTCGGTAGCGTCCGCCGGAACGTCCTGCTCGAGGATGAGCGAGCCGACGTAGTCGCAGGCCGAGCAGTGGTAGACCTGGCCGAAGATCGACCCCGCCATCAGACTGATCCTCGCGGAGCCGCACTTCGGGCAGACGAGGATCGACCTACCCCGAGGTCGACGCGGCATCGTCCTCCTCGTCCTCGTCGTCGGGTTCGGCGCCCGGCTCCCCCCCGTCGTCCGGGAGCTCCGCCGACCTCGCCTTCCTCTCGGGGCCCTCGTCCGCGCCCCCGCCGGACGGTCCCGGCCCCGCCGCCGGTGCCGGGGCGTCCGGCCCCGCGTCGACGGCCGGTTCGAGGATGACCGCGTCCCGCACCGTGTCGCCCTCGTCCAGGCGGATGACCCGGACCCCGAGGGTGTTCCGCGACTGCACTCGGATCCCTTTGGTCGCGATGCGGATCGTCACGCCGCGCTGGGTGGTCACGAGGATCTCGGACGCGTCGGTCGTCGGAAGGACCGCGACGACCCCGCCGTTGCGTCCGCCGGTGCGGATCGTGCGGACCCCCTTGGCCCCCCGCTTCGTCTCGCGGTAGTCGTCGGTCCGGCTCCGCTTCCCGTAGCCGGTCGTCGTGATCGACAGGAGGGTCGGGAACCTCGCGCTCACCGGGGCCATCGCGACCAGGCGGTCGTCCTTCTCGCCGGAGAGGCGGACCCCGATCACGCCGTAGGTGGCGCGCCCCATGGGGCGGACGTCGGAGACAGGGAATCGGACGAGTTGGCCGGAGTAGCTCGCGAGCACGATCTCGGTCGCCTCGTCGGTGACATGGGCGACGTCGACCAGCTCGTCGCCCTCCTCGAGGAGGACCGCCTGGATGCCGTTGGTGCGGATGTTCTGGAACTGCCCGAGCTCGGTGCGCTTCACGAGCCCTCGCCGCGTCGCGAAGAACAAGGAACCCGCGCCACCCAGGTCACGGAGCGGCAGGAGCGTGCGGACGCGCTCGCCGTCCTTGAGCCGCGGGAGGAGGTTGATGACCGCCTTCCCCTTGGAGTGGCGACTCCCCTCGGGGAGCTCGTAGGCCTTGAGCTGGTAGACGCGGCCGAGGTTCGTGAAGAACAGCACGTCGTCGTGCGTGCGGGTCACGAACGTTCGGGTCACGAAGTCCTCCTCCTTCGTTTCCATTTGCACCAGCCCGCGTCCCCCGCGCCGCTGGCGGCGGTACTGCTCCAGCGGGAGGCGCTTGATGTAGCCGTCCCGGGTGACCAGCACCACGACGTCGCTGTCCGGGATCAGGTCCTCCAGCGAACGTTCGGTGAACGCCGGGACGATCCGGGTCCGCCGGGCGTCGCCGAAGCGGGCCTTGACGTCGCGCAGCTCGTCGGCGACCAGGCGGTCGAGGCGCTTCGGCGAGCCGAGGACCTCGCGGAGCTCGCGCGCGAGCGCCTCCTTCTCCGTCTTCTCCTTCTCGATGGCCTCGCGCTCCAGTGCCGTGAGGCGGGCGAGTCGCATCTCGAGGATCGCCTTCGCTTGCTCGCTCGAGAGCAGGAACCGCCCCATCAGGCCGGCCTCGGCCTGCGAGGTGTCCTTCGACCGCCGGATGAGACGGATCACCTCGTCGATGTGGTCGATCGCGGTGAGGAACCCCTCGAGGAGGTGGAGGCGTTCTTCGGTCTTGCGGAGGTCGAACGTCGACCGCCGTGTGATCGTCGTCCGACGGTGCTCCAGGTGGTGGAGGAGGAGCTCGCGCAGGCCGAGGACCTTCGGGCGCCCGTCGACCAGGCAGAGGTTGATCACCCCGAAGCTCGTCTCGAGCGGCGTGTGCTCGTAGAGCCGGTTGAGGATGATCTCGCCCGGTACGTCCCGCCGGAGCTCGAGCACGACGCTCGATCCGCTCCGGTCCGACTCATCCCGTAGGTCGGTGACGCCATCCAGGCGCTTCGACTTGACGAGGTCGGCGATCAGCTCGAGGAGGCTGGCCTTGTTCACCTCGTACGGGATTTCGGTGATGACAATCTCGTCCCGTCCGGCCCGCTCGCGGATCTCGGCGGCCCCGCGCAGGTGGAGCATCCCACGACCGGTCTCGTACGCTTCCCGTATACCGTCGGCGGACAGGTAGCCCCCGGTCGGGAAATCCGGGCCGGGCACCCGCTCGAGAAGCTCGTCGAGCGACGCGTCCGGCTTCTCGAGCAAGAGCAGGAGGGCGTCGACGACCTCCCCGAGGTTGTGCGGAGGCATGTTCGTCGCCATCCCGACCGCGATGCCGGCCGAACCGTTGACGACGAGGTTGGGGATCTTGGAAGGGAGGACGAGCGGCTCCTTGAGCGACCCGTCGAAGTTGTCGGTCCAGTCGACCGTCTCCTTCTCGATGTCGGCGAGGAGCTCCTCGGCGAGCGCGGAGAGACGCGCCTCGGTGTAGCGCATCGCCGCGGGCGAGTCGCCGTCGATCGACCCGAAGTTTCCCTGGCCGTCGATCAGCGGATAGCGAAGGCTGAACGGCTGGGCCATCCGCACCAGGGCGTCGTAGACCGCGACGTCCCCGTGGGGGTGGTACTTCCCGAGGACCTCGCCGACCGTCCTTGCGCTCTTGCGGTAGGACTTGTCGTGGGTCGCTCCGGACTCCCACATCGACCAGAGGATCCGGCGCTGGACCGGTTTGAGCCCGTCCCGCGCGAGGGGCAGCGCCCTCCCGACGATGACGCTCATCGCGTAGTCGAGGTAGGAGCGGTGCATCTCCTCCTCGAGAGTCCGGTCGCGCTGGCGCTCGACGACCGGCTTGGGAGGCGGGGCCGCCGGGGTCGCCGTCACGCGGCCGCCCCCGAGCTCCGCGGCTGGCGGGCCAGCTCGCGGTTCGCCGCCTCGAGGAACCGGTCCCGCGTTCCCGGCGGGATCGTCGCGCCGCTCGCGACCCGGTGGCCGCCGCCCTCGCCCCCGACCTCGGCGGCGGCCGTCCGGCAGACGGTCGCGAGGTCGAGGCCGCGATCGACCTGACGGACGAGCCCGCGGGCGCTGATCTTCGTCGGCCCTTCGCCGCCGTCGGAGAAGACGAACACCGGCAGGTCGCTCGGCAGCAGGTAGTTCATCGCCAGGCCGGCCTGCGTCCCGGCGAGCGCGGTCTCGGGGCTCTCGAACCAGCGGAGCGCTTCCATCGAGCGGACCCCCCCGTCCTCGATGCGCCGGAGACCGCGCAGCAGGCCGCTTCTCCAGTCCGCCTCGGTCGCGCGTGCCTTCTCGGCCGCCACGGGGTCGCCAAGGGCGTAGGCGACCCCGACACCGGGAATGCCGGCCCGCCCCGTGGCGTTCTGCAGGTTGGAGATCTCTTCGGCGTCCATCCCGAGGGCGGGGACGAACCATCGCTCCCCCTTGAGCATGGAGGCGAACTCGGGGAGGACGTTCGCGGCCCGGAGGCGGTCCTGGACGGCCCGCGCGAGCCGCTCCGACTCCTCGGCCGTCAGCTCGGTCGGTCGCCGCGCCGGGTCGACCCCCAGGTCGCGGACGAACCTCTCGGCCACGTCCCGGCGTCCGGAAATCCCTCGAACGTACGGGTCGACGCTCTGGGCGAGCGCCTCGGCGACCGATCGACCGAAGAGGGCCAGGCCCCGGCGGCGCTCGAGGAGCGAGCGCCGACGAGCTTCCTCGACCAGGGTGGCGTTCAACCCGCGGAATCCTCCGACGTGTTGGCGGTCGTGGATCGCTCCGGAGAGACCCCAGGGTGCGTTGTCCCAGTTGGCCGGGTCGAGGAAGACGGTGAACAGCCAGGCGAGGCTCGAGGCGGAGAGCTCGTTCATCCCGTCGACCCCCCAGTCGACCGGATTGACGAACGCCACGTGCTTCGGGAGCCCCGGTGACTCAGGCGCCCCGGGGTAGCTATGGTGGTCGAGGACGACCACCGGGTGCGGGTGCTCCGGGTAGAGGTCGAGCCAGCTCGAGCCCGTGTCGGTGACCACGATCGGGCCGGGGGTGCTGCGAGCCAGCGCGGCGAACCGCTCTCGCTCGACGCCGAACAGCGCGGTGGCTTGGGCCGGGTACCCGAGCCGGGAGAACGCCCTCAACAGGGCCGACGCGGCCGCGACGCCGTCGCCGTCATAGTGGTAGATTACCCTCCATCGCTTCGGGTGGCCGAGGACGAGTTCGCGGGCCTTCGCGAACTCCTCGCCGTACCGAGCGTGGGAAACGAGCGCCTCGGGACCCGAGGCCATCACTCCACCTGGAGCGCCGCGCCGGCGGCGGAGTACCGCCAGCCCTCCGGGATCCTCCGACGCTGCCGGTAGTACCGGGCCAGGCGGCGGATCCGTGATTCCATGAGGGTGAGCCCCCGTCGGTTCGCGAGGTCGGTGGGGTGAGTCGCGAGGTGGCGCTGGAGGTGGACGACGCGCTTGAGCAGCGCTTGGAGGTCGTCGGGAACCTCGGGCTTGACGCCACCCTCGGCGAGGAGCGTCGTGAGGCGCTTACCGGTGACGGCCCGGCTCGAGGGAACTCCTAGGCCGTCGCGCAGGGCGAGCCCGACTTGGGCCGCGGAGCGGCCCCCCTTCGCAAGCTGGACCGCCTGGGCCACGACCTCCTCGGAGGACGTCGTGACCCACTCCGGACGCGTGAGGGGGTACGGCCGGTGCGAGCCGGCCCGACCCTTCCGCCCGGAGTGAATGCGTGACATGGCCCCGCAACGACGGGCGCATGCTACTTAACGCTTCGTGGGCGGTGGTCGTATTCCGAGGCCGACCCTGCGTTCCCGGCGCCCCCGTGGGCCGAAGCGACCGCCGGCTCGGCCTAGGGGATTCGGTCGGACTTCTCGAGCGCCTCGACCAGGAACTGTTTGCCTTGCGACGTGATGCGGTACCGAGCACCCGCACCGCTCCGGCCGCGGCCTAGGCCGCCGGTACCCACCTCCGCACGGACGAGGCCGTTGCGCACCAGTAAGCCGAGGGCGAGAGGAAGCTTGACCTGCTTCTCGTCCACCGCCCAGAACCGGCGGAGCGCTCGGACGAGCTCGTCGAGGTCCAGCGCCTGGTCGCGGTCCCGCCCCTCGTGGATCGACTCGGCCCGGTTGAGCTGCTGCAGGATCGCCACGAACGTCGCCCGAACCGGGTCGGTCGGCCCGTCGGTCCCCATAGCGTGCAACTACGTCGGCCTCCCCTACATAATCCGCACGGAGGGGCGGCCGCCTGCAGGGCGGCCGCGCGATGGGCCGCCGGTCGGGCGTTTCGGGGGGGGCGCGGCGTCGGCTCCCCTCCCCACGGACCTTAAAGAACGGACGAGAGCTAGGGGACGTGGCGCGATGGTGTGTTCCTGCCGTACCCCGGGTCGCTGCCCGGTCTGCAACACCGCGGTCCGGGTCCCCCTCACCAACCTCGAGGGCGCCGCCGGCGCAGCGATTCTGGTCGACAAGTTTGCCCGACGCGACTCGTCGTCGTCGCGCGAAGGGCTGCGGCGGCTGATCGAGGGTTGGTCGGGCTGTCCGGCGTGCGGGCACACGATCCATGTCGAGCACTCGCGCTCGTGCGTTTCGACCGCGTTGACCGCGCTCGGCGTTCCCCCTACGGACCGCGAGGCGATCCTCGCGCGCATCACCTTCCCGGAAGGCTGAGGGCGCCGCCGCGATGCCCGGGACCGACGAGTTCGTCGTCACCCCCTATGAGGTGCGCGGCCGCGTCGACTACGACCGGCTGCGCGAGATGTTCGGCACACAGGAGCTCACCGCCGATCTCCTCGCGAGGATCCGCCGCCTTGCCGGCGGCGTCCTCCACCCGCTCCTCGAGCGCGGGATCTACTACACGCACCGGGACCTTGCGAGCCTCCTGGACGCGTTCGAGGCCGACCGGCCGTTCTTCCTCTACTCGGGACGAGGGCCGTCCGGTCCGCTCCACACGTCGCACCTCGCCCAGTTCGAGCTCTGTCGCTGGCTTCAGGAACGCCTCGGCGTCCCGATGTACATCCAGATCACGGACGACGAGAAGTTCTGGTCGCGCTCCGGCCTCACCCGGGAGGAGACGATCCACTGGGGGTACGAGAACCTCTACGACCTCCTCGCGCTCGGGTTCGACCCCAAGACGACTCGGGTCTTCTTCGACTCGAAATCGATCGCCGCCCTCTACCCGCTCGCGATACGGGTCGCGCGAAAGATCCCCTACTCGAGCGTGAAGGCGGTCTTCGGCCTCGAGCCGTCGACGAACATCGGGTGGATCTTCTACACCGCCCTCCAAACGGTCCCGTGCTTCTGGCCGTCGTGGGCCCAGCGGACGAGCGTGCCGTGCCTGATTCCGTGCGGGATCGATCAGGACCCCCACTTCCGGCTGACCCGCGACATCGCCGAGAGCCTCGGCTACCCGAAGCCGGCGCTCCTCCACAGCCGGATGGTCCCGGGCCTGCTGGGCGAGACCGCGATGTCGACGACCGGCGGCTCGCCGGAGAACGCACTGTTCCTGAACGACCCGCCCAAGGTCGTGGAACGCAAGGTGCGCAACGCCTTCACGGGAGGGCGGGCGACCGTCGAGGAGCAGCGGCGGTTGGGGGCGACGCCGGAGGTCTGCTCGGTCTGGGCGCTGTGGAAGAGCCGGTTCGCCGAGTCGAATGAGGTGTTCGCGCGGGTCACGGAGGACTGCCGCTCGGGCAAGATGCTCTGCGGGGAATGCAAGGGGCTCCTCCTCGAGCGGGTCCAACGGTTCTACACGGCGCACGCCGCCGCCCGCGAGAAGGTGAAGGGCTGGGCGGAATCGACGATCATCACGTCCGCGCCCGCGGGTCTCGAGAGCTAGCCGGCGGCCGGGCTAACCGATCTCGGGTCGTCGTGGGGGGCGCACCCTCTCCGGGCGAGGGGCACCGGCAGGGGGCAAGGCCGAGCCGGTCGGACCGTCGGCGTTCTCGTCCGCGACCACGGTGAGCAGCCGGAGCATCGGCCGGAACAGCGAGCGGGCTGCCCGCTCCGGGTCGAGCGTGAACGCCCGCTCGTAGGCGGCGATCGCCTCGTCCTCGTCCCCGAGAGCGAGCAACGACAGCGCGAGGTCGAGCCAGCTCTTCGCCTCGCGAGCGCCCTCCCGCTCCCCGGCCTCGTGGGAATGGTCGTGCGCGGGCGTGAGAGGAGGAGGCGACCGTCCCGGCGCCGACGGGACCTCCCGGGACAGGATGAGCGCCCGCTCGAACGCGGTCGAGGCGGCCGGCTCCTCCCCGGCCTCCGCGAGGGCCACCCCCAGGCGGTGCCAGGCGATCACGTCGTTCGGCTCGAGGGCGACCGCCCTGCGGTAGGCGCTGGCCGCATCGCCCCACTCGTCCCGGAGCGCGCGGGCAACCCCGAGGTGGAACCACGCCTCCCCGTTCCGAGGGGCGAGGGCGACCGCCTTCGAGAGCGCGAGCTCCGCCTCCGCCGCCTTCCCCAAGTGGGTCAGGGCAAGCCCGTAGTTCGACCAGGCCTGGGCGTCGCTCGGGTCCTCGCGGACGATGTCGGCAAAAGCGCTCGCCGCCCGGTCGTACTCCTTTTGAAGGAGGTATTGCACGCCTAGGCGGGACTGCTGGGTCATCCCGGCAACCCCGAGAGCGGATTCTCCCCCAAAAGCCTAGCGCTGGAGGCGCCGAAGGGGGTCGAAGACCCTCGGGGCCTCTTCGCGTTCCCGGAGCGCCCACGCGGGAAAGGAGGCGGTCTACGCGACGGTGTCGCACCCTGCCGTCTCGCTTATATCGCCCGCGAGACGTGAGTGGCGCGAGGAATCCGCGAGCCGGCCCAGATCGAGCGTCCCTTCGTCCTAGTTTTGCGACGAGTGTTCGCACGAACAGCGGTCGCTCTACGACTCCTCAAAGCGAAAGCGAAACGCGGACGAGGCGACAAGAGACCATGGTGGACAAACCCCTGACGAAAGTGCGCGACCTGACGCCGAACTCGAAGCAAGTGAACGTGCTCGCGAAGGTGCTGAACGTAGGTGAGCCGAAGGAAGTGATGGGAAAGTTCGGCGATCCGAGGAAGGTGTGCGAAGCCGTCGTCGGAGACGACACGGCGACGATCACCCTCTCGCTGTGGAACGAGCAGATCGGGACGATCCAGAAGGACGAGGTGGTCCTCGTCGACAACGGCTACGTCTCGCTCGTCCGGGGCCACATGCGCCTGAACGTGGGACGTTACGGCAACCTCTCCAAGTCGACCGAGGCGATGGGTGAGGTCAACCAGTCGCTCGACATGAGCCAGCAGGAGTTCGAGAGCGAGCGCCGCTCCTTCGGAGGCGGCGGAGGCTACCGTGACCGCGGCGGCTACGGCGGCGGTGGCCGCTACGGCAGCGGCGGCGGCGGCAGCGGTGGGAGCGGAGGCGGCCAAGGCCGCGAGCGCTCCGACTCGTACAAGCGCTACTAGGGGTCCTGCCCTAGCGACGCGCGAACCCCTTCCTCCCCTTTCCTTGGGCCCGGCGGCGGGCCGGGACCCCCTAAATACGTAGGTCGCTCTCCACCGAGGACGATGGCCGAGATGACACGGGAGCTCACGCTCTACATCCAGTCGAAGAAGACGGTGGCGATGTTCTTCCGCCCGCCGGCGAGACCGGCCGGGTTCGGTCCGAGCACCCAGACGTCCGTGGGGAGCGCTCCGACGGGTCCGGGCGAGGCGGAGGGGGGAATCAGCGACGAGCCCCCGATCTACTTCCTGTCGGACGACCAGTCCCGGGCACTGGCCCTGACCGAGGAGCTCTCGGTCCGCCGGGGCTACCAGCTCAAGGTCGTGGACGTCGAGAAGGTCGGCCGCCTCGAGCGGCTCGTGACCGAGCACCTGCGAGGGGTCCAGACGTTCCCGGTGCTCGTCGCGCCCGCCGGTCTCCGACTGGTCGGCGCCGAGCAGTTCACCGAGGAAAACCTCGCGGCGATGATGCCGACCGAGCTCCAGGGCGTCCGCGCGTTCACCTACGTCAAGATCAAGGGCGGGGACATCGACCGTATCCGACGGATGCTCGAGGGGCTCGGCGAGGTCAAGGAGCTCCATTTCCTCACCGGGGACTGGGACATCCTGGTCGTCCTCGACTTCCCTCCGAAGGTGACCAACAAGCGCCGGGTCCTCGACTTCGTGTCCGAGAGGATCCGCGGGATACCGGAGGTCCTCGACACGTCGACGCTCGTCCCCGAGCTCTCGGTGACGAAGTTCCCGTAGGGGCTAGCGTCCACCGCGCCGCCGTCGCGGGACGACGGGGATCCGGCGGGGGAAGGGTCGGCCGACCGGTGCCCCTCCGGGCTCGGGCGCGCCGTAGAGCGGCTCTACGGTGAGCGGGTGCTCCTCGAGCCAGGCAACCCCCTCGACGTACGCGGAGAGCGTCGCGAGGCTCGTGAACAGCGGGATCCCGAGCTCGACCGCGCGACGGCGGAGGACGTAGTCGTCCTCGAGCATCCGCTCGAACTTCTCCTGGGTGAGCGACGCCGGAACATTGAGGAGGAGGTCGATCTCGCCCCGGTCGAGCGCTTCGGTGACGTTCGGGCGTCGGTCCGACTCGGAGACCTTGTGCAGGATCCGGACGCCCCGCAGTCGAGGAACGCGACCAGCGGCCCCCCGTTGCGCGCGAGGAGGCTCGGCCGCTCGGGGGCGACCTGCCCGACCAGGTCCTCGTCGGCGTACGCCGGGGCTCGCGCGATCGACCGGGCGAGCTCGTCGGACGACGCGGGCCGGTCCCCCGACGCGACGTCGAGGACCCCCCGAAGGACCCCTCGGCTCCTCAGCTGCTGAGTAGGGCGTCTCGTGTCGATCCCGACGAGCCCAGGGACTTCCTCGTCACGCAACCACGCGTCGAGCGAGCGGTCCATAGCCCAGTGGTTCGGGCGGGTCGTGCCACGGACGACGACCCCCCGGACCTGGAGGGCGCTGCTCTCGAGGAGCGGAAGGCCGTCGGCGTCCAGCGCCCCCCGGCGGGGCGCGCCGTAGTTGCCCAGCAGCGGGTAGGTGAAGGTGAGGATCTGCCCCCGGAACGACGGGTCGGTCAGCGACTCGGGGTAGCCTACCATCACGGTCGTGAAGACGACCTCGCCGACGCACCGCGCGGTCGCGCCGAAGCCGTCGCCGTCGAAGCGGGTGCCGTCCTCCAAATAGAGGGTCCCCGCGCGCGGGCGCTCGGGCGCGCCGGACGGCACAGACCGGGGAACCCGAGGCCCAGCAGACGAGGGTTCGTCCATTAGACGTGCCATCGCTCAACCGCACGAACGCCGTCCCCCCCCCGCCCGTAGGGCGCGGTGAGCCGTCAAATCCCTCCGGTCGGTGCATTCAGCGTGCCCGGCCTGCCCCGGCTGCGCGACCGCTACGACCTCGTCATCGTGGGCGGCGGCCATGCGGGGTTGCAGGCGGCGACGAAGGCCGGGTTGCTGCATCGCACGGCAGCGATCGTCGACCGAGGCCCGAAGTACTCGCGGTCGTACTACGCCCCGAGGATGGACAACATCCCCGGGTTCCCCGAGGGAATCTCCGGCCACCGCCTTCTCGACCAGCAGGTCGCGGCGGTCCGGGCCCTCTCCGAATGGATCGATTACTTCACCCCGGCCCGTGCTGGCTCCGCCGCCCGTGACGGGGACGGCTACGCCGTCTCGTTCGACTGGCTCAAGCAGCCGCTGACCGCGCGCGGCCGCTCGCTCGTGCTGGCGATGGGGGTCGTCGACCGCATCGTCGAGGTCGGGGGGAAGATCGACCCCATCTTCCCCTGGGCGAACCAGGGGATTGTCGACTTCTGCCTGGTCTGCGACGGCCACGAGCTCACCGGGAAGTCGGTCGGCGTGATCGGACACGATGCGCTGGCCGCCCACACGGCGCTCGACCTGTTCGAGTTCGCCCCGAGCTCGGTCGAGATCCTCACCCACGGGAAACCCGCGGCGTTCGGCGCGACGCCGGAGGAGCGGCGGGCGCTCTCGGAGGAGCTCGCGCGTCGCCGCGTGGGCGTGGTCGAGGCGGCGATCTCCGGCTTTGACGAGATCCGCGAGCACCGCTTCGGGGTGCGGTTCGCCGACGGAACCCACCGGTCCTACGACCGTGGTTTCTCTGCGCTGGGCTGGTACGACCTGCACGATGCCATCCCTCGGTCGCTCGGATGCCGCTTCGATGCGGAAGGGTACGTCCAGGTCGACGAGGACTGTCGAGCGCTTTCGGCTACCGACGGTCGGCCGATTCCCGGCCTCTACGTCATCGGCGACCAGAAGAGCGGGTGGAACCAGATCCCCGAGGCGTGGGCGTCGGCGGAGCGAGCCGTCCTCCACGCTTGGGCGGAGTACCTGTAAGTGGTCAGGCCGATCGGGCCGCCGGGGCGGCCGTGAGGTAGCGGGTGAGCTCGACCAGGTCCCGTGCGATCGCGCTCGCCCCGGCCGCGCGGAACCTCTCGGAGGCCACGTCGAGGTCCGCCTTCTCGCTCGGGTCCGGAAGCACGCCGTAGAACCGCACGCGCGCCGCCGTGGCGCATTCGGCATCCAGCAGGTGGTCCCCCACGAACAGCGCCCGCTCGATCGGCACGCCCATCTCCTGGAGCAGCGCGAGGAGCGCCTCGGGCGAAGGCTTCGTCGGCCCTGGGGAGCTACGAGAGCGTAGGTATGCGAAGTAGGAACCGAGACCGGTGCGAAGGAGCGCCGCGCGGGCGAACGCCTCGGAGCTCCGGGTGAGGACGCCGAGTCGGAAGCCGCGCCCCCGCAGCCCTTGGAGGAGCGCCTCCGAGCCCGGGCGCGCGACGGTTCGGGGAAGCGCCTCGAGCTCGATCGCGTCGATCGCCTTGTGGTACTCGGCCTCGAACCGCCAGAGTTCGCCGTCCGGTACGTTCGCTGCCCGCATCGCCTCGCGCGCCGCCTCGACGATCCGGTGGACAGGTTCGTGGACCGAGAGCTGGCCCGGGACGACCCCGTGCCGCTCGGCGACGCGGACGACCGCCGAGCGGATCCGGCCAAAGTCGTGGTGCGACAGGACCAGGGTCCCGTCCAGATCGAAGGCGATCCCGAGGATCGGTTCGAGGAACTTCGGTTCGGACGACAGGTCGGGCATCCCCGGGTACCGCTCCAGGAGCTTGGCCCCGGGCTCACAATAAGGGTTTGGTTCCTACGGCGTGCTGCTAGCCAGCCCTGGCCGTCGAGCCGTCTCGCGACCGCCGGCGGGAGGAGGTCGGGCGCTCCAGCGTCACGACCGATTCCCGCAGCGCGAACGAACGTCGCTGGCCGCTCCGTCGCGTTCGGGCGACGTCGACCGAGACGATGTCGAAACCGAGGCGCTCGGCGATCCGGGCGAGGATCAGGTCCCCCGGGACGTACGTCCCGGCGAGGAGAGAGTCCCCGACGACGACCACGAACCGCCCGCGCGGGCGTAGCGCCCGGCGGACCCGCGTAAGGACTGGCACGAGGTCCGCGAAGTAGCGGTGGACGACCGCGTGCATGTCCTCCCGGCGGTACGTCCCTTTCCGACGAACGTTCTCCCGGATCCGGTAGAGGATCTCTCGGAGCCAAGGATCCGGGGCCTTGTCGAGGGGGACGTACTCCGCGGTCTCGGAGCGGGGGAGGTTATCGCAGGCGACCTCCGCGCCCCGCAGGGCACGCAGGTCGGCGTACGAGCTCGCATAGCCGAGCCAGGCCAGGTCGACCTTGTAGTTCATCACGTAGTCCATCCCGTTCACGTACGGCGGGCTCGTGATTGCCAGGTCGACCGACTCCGTGGGGAGCTCGAGCGACCGCGCGTCCGCGCGTTCGACCCGGGCCGGGGGCCCCCAGCGGTCCCGCTCGGCGCGGAGGGCGCGCAGATCGTCGGCCATCATCCTCGCGGCCTCGAGGAAGCGCTCCGTCGGGCGGGTCGGGTCGTCGGCGCTCCGCCGCCGGTAGCCCAGGCACGGCGAACGGTGGAGCCGGCTCGACGGGATGAGGATGCGGCCGAACGCGAGACGGGCGGCGTCCGCCGCGGGTCTCCCGCCGCGCGGGAGAGCATCGCGCAGGCGGAGCAGCTCGTCGAGGGCCTGCGGGGAGAACTGGCGGCACGTTTCGCGTAGGAACGGGAGCGCGCCGGCGCGTCGTCCGCGTGCGGCCCGGGCGCTCGTCTCCGCTTGGCGCAGGAGGAGCTCGCCGTCGAGCTCGAACGTGGTCTTCACCCGGGCGGCGAGCACCGCCGGGGCGAGCAGTTCCACGCCGATCGCCCTCCCGCCAGCACGGCGCACCTCGACCAGCGTCGTTCCGCTCCCCGCGAACGGGTCGAGGACGGTGGCGTTGCGACCGGACTCCGCGGCCGAGAGTACCCCGCGGACGAATTCGGCGGAGTACCCCTGGACGTAGGGCCACCATCGGTGGACCGGGAGGGTCTCGTTGGAGCGGAACGTGATCGGACCACGGTACTGTCCGATGGTGACGCCGTTCTCCTTCTGGAACCGCTCGTCGAACGCCCTCGGCTCCACGAAGTCGTCACGTTCGAGGAGAACGGCGTACGAGGCGAGGACCCACAATCCGCGCCCCAGGCGGTGGACCTCACCCCCGCGCTCCCACCGTTCCAGGGTCTGCTGCACCCGGGGCACCGGAACATCCAGGACCGAGGCGAGCTGGCGGTAGGTCGCCCCGATCGCCCCGGTCGCCCCCAGCGCGTCACGCAGCGCCATCGCCTCCGCCGGGGCGAGCCCTGCTTCGTCGGGAGGCACGACCGTCACGGGGCTCCCCTGAGCTGTGCCCTGGCGGTCGCTTTCTCCGGCGCCGACGCGATCCGCTCCAGGCTCGCGCGGAGGGACCGACGGAGCTTGCGTCGCTTCTCCCGGAGGCGCAGTGCCGGGCCCGAGTCGGAGAGGTCCTCCGGGACCGTCGCGAGGGCGACGTCCAGATCGTGAAGCTTGCCGAGCCGTGCCTGCAGGCGCCGCCATGAGGGTGGCGGCGGCCGATTGGTCGTGGACCGTGCGGCCACTTCGAGCGTGGCGAGATGCCGCCACTGGCGGATGCGGATCCTCAGCCGGTGAAGCCGCCTGCTGGTCGGGTCCCGTTGCGCCTTGCGATGGGCCTTGCGGACCCTCCCCTGGTGCCGCCGACGTTCCTCCGCGAGGATCTTGTGGAGCCCCCGGGTCGCATCGCCCCGGGGCCCGAGGTCGACCAGCCCCTTGGCCCGATCGAAGAGGCCGCCTTGCCGCTCGGTCCTCAGAAAGGCACGGAGAAGCTCGCGACCGGTGTGCGTGTCCTCGCGGAGCCGACCGAGGAACTCGTGCCAGAGGCGGAGCTCTTCGCTCCGGACCGTGGCCGGGCCCTCCGGGGTGAGGAGCGCGGTCGTCACATCGCGGTCCCGGACCCGGCCGACCAACCGTGCGAGGCGGCGCACCCGCCGCGAGAGCTCCTGAACGCTCTCTCTCTGGCGCGCCGGCACGAGGCGCGCCCAGACCGACAGGCCGCTCGCCAGGCGCCGCATGTCCCGGTGGATGTCGTGGATCTCCTCAGGAGAGAGGACGGTGTGTCCGAGCCCGTGTTCGATCTCCCGGTCGAGCGTCGTAAGGGTCCGAACGAGCGCCGATCTTAGGCGAAGCGGCCCGGCGGAGGATCGGCTCGGTTGGGCGGGCCGCGCCATCGCGTCCCGACCGTCCGGCGCTAGTTAGCGGTTCGGTCCATCGTTCTCAAGGACCCGGTTGAGCCCAACGCCTTTACACCGGCGCGTCTCACCCACCCATGCGGCGCCCGGGGTCGAGCTCAGCGTACGCCGAAAGTGAGCTGACCCGCAGCGTGCCGGCCTCGGTCGGTGTGATCGACCTAGGGTCGAACACCGCGAGGTGCGTCATCTTCGAGCCGTCGCCGGCCGGAACCGCCCGCCCGACCTACGAAACGAAGGAGTCGCCCCGCCTTGGCCTCGGGACCGGCCCGGACGGCTCGCTCTCCGAGGCGGCGGTCGCGCGTGGGGTCCACACGGTCCGGCGGTTCGCGACGACGATGAAGCAGCTCGGCGTCCGCAAAGTGATCGGGGTCGCGACCAGCGCGGTCCGGGACGCCCCGAACGGCCCCGCGTTCGTCCAAGAGGTCGAGCGGGCGACCGCGGTCCGCCTCAAGATCCTCTCCGGGACCGAGGAGGCGCGTTACGCCTACCTCGGGGTCGCGGGTACGCTGGAGCTGTGCAATGATCTCGTCTGCGACCTTGGAGGCGGCTCGCTCCAACTCGCGGAGGTGCGCGACGGTGCGCTGCGCAACTCCGTCAGCCTCCCCCTCGGGGTGCTCCGTCTCTCCCGACGGTTCCTCGAGCACGACCCCCCTAAGCGGAGGGAACGCGACGAGCTGCGCGAACACGTCCGCGCGGCGATCCGCTCCGCGGTCGAAGCGTTCGGCGGGCACCACGACCGCCTGGTCGTCGTCGGGGGGACCGTCCGAGGTTTGGCCCGGGCCTCGATCGAGATCACCGAGTTCCCCGTCCGTCGGGTCCACGGCTACCGCCTCTACGACCGGGCGATCGAGGCGATGGCCGAGCTGCTCGGCGAGATGCCGGCGAGCAAGCGCAGGTCCGTCCCCGGGATCGGCTCGGATCGGGCGGACGTGGTCCTCGCCGGGATCACGGTCTTCGAGGAGCTCGAACGGGCGCTCGGCCTCGACCACCTCCTCGTCTCGGGGGCGGGGATCCGCGAGGGGATGGTGCTGGAGGCGATCCGCGCGAAGCTCCCCGCCTCCGCCGAGACGCTGGTCGACCGCTCGGTCGCGGCCGCGAGCGCGTCGTTCGCCTTCGACTACGAGCGCGGGCGCGAGGTCGCCGAGGTCGCCGACCGGCTCTTCGGGCTCCTGGCCGGACGCTACGGATGGGGTCGGGGCGAGCGCCTCGCCCTCCGGGCGGCCGCGGGGATGCACGACGCGGGGGTCTCCGTCGATCTGTGGAACCATCCCCAGCACTCCTCCTACCTGATCCGCAACTACCCGATCTGGGGGCTCGACCAGCGGGAGATCCTGCTCGCGTCGATGACCGCGTTCCTCCACGATGGGGACGACCCCCCCTCCGTGTGGAAGAAGCGCTATCAGCCGCTCGCCGGAAGCGCAGAGGTGGCGACCGCGGTCCAGCTGGGAGCGATCCTCAATGTGGCCAAGACCGTCGCCGGACCGAGGACCGTGCTCTCGCTGGTCGATGGTGGCAAGACGCTGGCGGTGGCCTTTTCTTCGGGTGTCGATTCCGCCCTCCCCTCTCGCTGGCAAGAGCGGGTGCGTAAGGCGATGGAACGGTTCTTCGACCTCGAGGTCAGGGTGCGCGATGGGTGAGACCCCGAGCCCCGCGCACGGCTTCCCCGGCCGGCTCCTCATCTTCGAGGGGCTGGACGGGAGCGGCAAGTCGACCCAGGCCGCGCTGCTTGCGAAGTGGCTCGCCGCGCAGGGCTACCGCGTGTTCTCGACCGAGTGGAACTCCTCCGAGCTGGTCTCCGGCGTCATCCGGCGGGGGAAGAAGAAGGGACTCCTCACCCCGACGACGTTCAGCCTCCTCCACGCGACCGACTTCGCCGACCGCTTCGAGCGCAAGATCCTGCCGCCGCTCCGCGCCGGCTACCTGGTCGTCTGCGACCGTTACGCCCACACGGCGTTCGTCCGCGATGCCGCGCGGGGTTGCGACCCCGGCTGGGTCCGGACGATTTACTCGTTTGCACCCAAACCGGACCTCGCCTTCTACTTCCGCGTCCCGGTCGCGACGACCCTCAAGCGCAAGCTCGCCTCCCGCCAGAAGATCAGCTACTACGAGGCGGGCATGGACCTCGGCCTCTCCGACGACGTCCAAGAGAGCTACGAGCGGTTCCAGTCCCGCCTCAAGCGAGAGTACGAGCGGATCGCCGAGGCCGATCACTTCACGGTGATCGACTCCTCCCGCCCGGTCGAGGAGATCCAGCGGACGCTCCGCGACCACGTCCGCCCGCTCCTCGAGGACTTCCCGACGGGGGAGGCGCTGACCCATGACAGCTAGGACGTACGGGACGCGCCCGCCGGGGATGCCGAACGGGCCGTTGCGCGGTCGCCTGATCGTCGTGGAGGGGGCAGACAGTTCCGGACGGACGACGGAGGTCGCGCTCCTCAAGGAGCGGCTCGAGATCGAGGGCCACGCGGTCGTCGACACCGGCCTAAGACGGTCGGACCTCGTCAGCGCCGAGATCGACCGCGCGAAGCAGGGCCACACGCTCGGTGCGGCGACGATGGCGCTGCTCTACGCCGTCGACTTCGCCGACCAGCTCGAGAACAAGATCGTGCCCGCGCTCGCGGCCGGCTCGACCGTCCTCGCGGACCGCTACATCTACACCCTGATGGCGAGAGCGGTCGCGCGCGGGGCATCGCGAGCCTGGGCCCAGAAGCTCTACGCCTTCGCGCTGCGTCCGGACCTGATCGTCCTGCTCGAGGCGCGTCCGGAGATCCTCCTCCACCGGGCGATCGCGAAGTACGGGAGCCTCGACTACTGGGAGAGTGGGATGGACCTGTGCCTCTCGCGGGACCTGTTCGAGAGCTTCTTCCTCTACCAGGACCGCCTCTCCGCAGAGTTCGACTGGATGCGGAGGGAGTACGGCTTCGAGGTCGTCGACGCGAACCGCGTCCCGGAGCAGGTCCACGAGGAGGTCCTTCGCCTGGTCGCCCCGCTCTACGGCACCCCGTTGCGCGCGACGGCGGCCGTCCCGCGCGAGCCTAGACGTCCCGCTTCGCGAGCTGCTTCCGCGTGAACAACCAGACGAGGCGTCCGGCCCCCGGCTTCACCCCACCGGGAAAGTCGAGGCACGCGGCCCCGCCCCGGGTCAGGCGTACCACCGAGATCCCGTCCCCGATCAGTGCCATCCCCACGAACTCCGCGAGCGTCGGCTCGTGGCCGACGAGGACGACCTCCTCGCCCGGCCGCACCGACCGGCGCAGCCGGTCGAAGATCGGGTCCGGAAGGTTCCCGGGGGCGAGCTCGGGCCAGGTCTCCAGCCGTGGGGCGGACGGAAGCGCCCCCGCGACGATCTCGGCGGTCTTCGCCGCCCGGTCGGCGCCGCTCGTCACGAGGTGGTCGGCCGGGGAGACGATCCGGGCCAGCCCGCGCGCCGCCCGCCGGGTCTGGCTCCGCCCCTTGGGGGTGAGGGGGCGGCGATCGTCGTTCGGCCAACGGGTCGGGTCGCGAGGCTCGGCGGGGCCGTGGCGGACGACGACCACGCGAACGTTCCGGGGTGGACGGGGAGAACGACGCACAGGATGCCGGAAAGGAACAGTTCCCCTCCCGAGGTAAAACGGCTTCGGTCGAGCCGGTGCGCCTCGAAAGGAGGTCCCACCCCTCGGGACCTCTGAGGTCACCAGGGCACCGGGAGGGCGGCCCGACCGTGCGTCGGACGGACGGGGCGGGGGCTCCGACCTGACGTCGGACGCCGCCTGGCCCAGGCACGAACGGGGTCCACGAGACCAATGGCCTCGAGCGAGGTCCGGCCTGGGGTCGCGAAGGTTCGTCCTTCCCGGACGGAGCGGCACGCTGATCAGACCGCCGGGGCGGGCACCGCGGCCACCGTAGCGGCCATCCCTGGCAGAGAGGGGTTGCGAGGCACCCGGTCAAGGAACACCTGGGCGATGTCCTGGATGTACGCGATGGTCCGTCCGATCGCTTCGAACGCCCGGGCGACGGCGGCGGCCGTGGCCGGGGGCATCGAGCCGTCCCCGACGGCCGGGAGGACGCGCTCGGAGAGCGCGCGTCCGCTCGAGATGAGCGCCTCCCCCATGTCGAGGAGGTCGTTCGCTCGGGACCCGTCAGCGCCTAGGAGGACCTGCTCGAGGTGCCCCATCGCTTGCTGGTGGAACTGGCGGAGTTCCCGCAACGGACTGCCGTCGGACCCCAGGTCGGCGAGGCGGGGGCCGACCTCTCCCAGCGTGACCGCATGGTCGGCAATTCGCTCCAGGCTCCGGGCGACCGTCCAGGCGGCGATCGCGGGTCGGGTCCGCTCGTTCTCCGGGCGCTCGTCCAAGGCGATGTGTCGCTCGAGATACCAGGCCTCTCTGTCGACCTCGTCGTCCCTACGCGCCCAGCTCCCATCGTCGCCGAGGGGGAGATGACCCCAGCTCTCCACCGCCTCTCGGTGGAACGCCAGGACCTGCTCGCCGAGCCGAAGCAGCCCGTCGTCGATCCCCGCCGGCTCGTGGCCGACTGGTTCGGCGAGCTCGAGCAGTGGCCCCTGGTCGCGGACGATCTGGGGTCGCCGGGTTCTGCGGCAGAACGCCCGTACCACGTCACGGGTGCTGGAGGAGACCCGGGGCCTCTCGACGATCTCGAACCAGCTCGCCCCTCCCAGGTACGCCGAGAGCAGGCGGCGAAAGAGGTGCTCCGGAGGGTCGTTCCGGTCGACCGTCAAGCGCACGGTCGCGCCCGCGTCGCGCGAGCGCCCAGCCCGTGATCCACAATCAATCCCTCGGCCTTCGATGGAGGCCACGGCGAGCGGGGCCGGCGTACGGCCCGATCTTCGGTTCGACATACGGAAAGGCCGACGGCCCCATCCACATATATAGTGAATCCATTTAGAATATATCTAACAATATAGGTAAAGAAACTCAATCGGTGCGGCGGGCGGAGCCGCGTCCGTCCTCTCCGTCCCGTCGAACGAACCCTCAGCGGACGCTGACCCGGACTCCCGTGAGGAGCGGGATCCACATCATCTGCGGAGGGACCTTGTCCCTCTGCCAGTAGACGGCAATCACCTCGCCGAGGTGGTGGGCCTGCTCGAACGACGTCTGGTAGAAGGCGTCCTCGAGCGTGTACCGGCCGGAGATCCACGGGACCTTGACCCGGCGGTCGAGCCGGGCCTCTGTGAGATCGTCCATCAGACCGTCGATCGCCTGCCACGTCTCGATCCGGTACCGTCGCAGGTCCGAGAACGAACGAACCGTCGCGGCCCGGCGGTTCGGCTTGCGAAAGACCTCCTCCCAGCGGTCCTGGGCGGCGGCCACCAGCCAGGCCTCGTGCACGTTCAGGATGTGCACCAGGGTGTCCTTGAGCGAGCGATGGGCGATCTCGTGGTTCGCCACGGCCTTTCGCCAGCCAAGCCGTCGGACCGACCTCTCGAACGACTCGAAGGCTAGCCGGTCGTAGCGGACGAGGCGACGGATGGAATCCACACGGGACATCGAAGACCCTCGGCGAACGGACCGAGAGGTGAGCGCGGTATAACCTGGGCCACCGCGCGGGCGGACAACCTCCGCCTCGCATCCACCTCACCGGACGTAGGGTCGAGAAGGAATCGCCGATCGACACCTCGAGAACGGGCCGGGGTGCCCGGCGGCTCAAGGCCTCGAGCGCTTCTTGAGAACGTAGTCGAAGAAGCTGTAGACCGTGCCGTCGGCGGCGGTCCATCGCGCACGTATCCTCGTACGCTTCTCCGCCTTCCTGAGGCGGGAAAGCAACGCGCGGTTGAGTTCCTTCGCGTCCGTTCCGGTGACCGAGGCCTCCACGACGAACTCCCCGCCGGTCCGAGACACGGCCCCCGCCGGGAACAGCTCCTCGAGCACCACTCGGACCGCGGCGGGTTGGTCGCTGCTGACCCGTGCGGAGAGCTGGAGGCGAGCCTCGGCCGCGGGCCGGCCCCCCATGCCCCGCCGCCACTCCGACCTGGTACGAAAGAGTGTCGCTCACCGCCCCCTCGGGGCCTCGCCGGTCAATCCGATCGTCGACGCCGCCGATTCTATCGTAGGGTCCGTGCAAGGAACGACGTAGCTCGTTGAGCCCGAGGTGCCCGGGATGACCGCCGTGCTCCGGTGCTTGGGGGCTTCGGAGCCGGTCGGCAGCTGGAGCAGCACCACCACCGCGTTTCCACCGGGACCTGGGCTTCCTCCGGCCCGAAGGAACCGGGGTTCGACGACGCGCTGGTGGAGGGGCTCAAGGACCTCCCGTCACGACGCCGTTCGGGAACTTCCCGGTCGGACGGGCGCCGGTACCCCGGTGCAGAAGGGACGTGGGGATCGCAGGTCGGTGGGGGCGTCCCACGGAGAAGGTGGTCAGCTTCGCGAGGTGTCGAGCTCCCTCGCGAGCATGGCGCCTTCGGCCCGCCGAAGAAGCTCGGAGGCCGTGGAGCGGCTGACCGAGAGTCTCCGCGCGAGCTCCCTGAGTCCGGTCCGACGGGGGAAGGAGTAGTACCCTAGACGGTACGCCGCCTCGATCGCCGCGGCCTGGCGAGGTGTCGGGTTGCGCCGAGGGACGAACCGACGCACTCCGAGGAGTCGGGAGGCGGGACTTCCGGTCCGGGGTCGCGTCCGCCCGACGAGCCGGAGGGCTCGCCGGGTTCCCGGCAGCATGATTGTCCAGTGATCGGTCCGTTCGGCGCCGTCCGCCGTGACGAGCTGGCAGGTCAGGCAGGCCGCCCCGGCCTCGAAGGCGCGCCGGCAACCCTCGGGCACCGCACTGACGGCGCGGACGAACCTGCGGGTCGGGGAGACGGCGACCACCGTGATCTCTCTCGTGCCGTGCCGACGAAGAAGGTGCCGCTCGACCGCGTCGAGGTCCTCGGACGCCCCCGTGAGCTCGACGAGCTGGATCATCCGGGAGGTGCGACCTCTCAAGGGCCGGCACAGGTCGAGGCGAACGCGGAGCTTCCACCGCGCGGTGGCCTCCCGTAGCCAGTGGTCGGGGGAGTCCGAAGGGAGATCGACTTCCACGAGCTGAGGGTTGGACCGGGGACTGCGGACTGGCCCGCCAGAGGACCTTGGCGCGGTCCCCCGCGAACGCCGACGACCCTGGCGCGGGCGACGGCGTGACCCGCGCGGTGAGGCCATCGTGGGACGATAGTCGCTGCGACGGGATAACGAGCTCGCTTGCTCCCGCGGAGCCCCGACCGGGCCCGCCGTCGGGCGGGCGCGGAGCCCCGGGTTGGACGCGGATCGGCGACGGGGTCTAAGGGACTAGATCCACCCGGTCACTGCTTCCGGCACCTCGCGATTTCAGGATCGTGCGAAGAGGGAGGTGGGCCGGGGCGGAATCGAACCGCCGACCACCGCGTTGTAAGCGCGGCATCTTCACCACTCGACTACCGGCCCGAGCGTGGAGGGATCTCGCCCGTCTTGGCCCTGTCGGCCAGTTCGTGGCGGCGGTGGCGGAGGCGCACCGCGAGCCCATGGCGCAGGTCCCCGAGAAGCGGGCCCGGGAGGGCCGCTTCCCCGACGGCGGTGAGAAGACCGTCCTGAAAGAGACCGACGGAGTCCCCGACTCGGACGGAAGGGTCGGCGCCCAGGACCCCCGGCGCGAAGACGTCCCCTTCGAGCGAGAGGCTCGGTTCCACGTCGACCCGGGCGAGAGCGTCCCCGAGCCTCACCGCCCCGGCGACCGTGAGGTGGAAGAGGCCCCTTTCTTCCCGGACGGACGCGAGGTCGTGATGCCCGTCCGTCACCCTCTGGAACCACGGACGGCCCTCGAGGCGGACGGGGCGGGCGAAAAGCCGCTCGGCCGCCGACCGACCGAACTGGACGCTGGCGACCTCGCGAAGCTCTTCGGTGACGATGGCAAGCGGGCCGCCCGGGGCGGTCGGCGTGTCGTCGAGGCAGCGGATGAGCGTCGCGCGCAGTCGGTCGACCGACGCGGAGGCGGTCGGTCGACCATCGACGACCGTGGCGGGGCTCCGGAGACTGGGGGGGAGGGCGTCGAGGAGGAAGCCATACTCCTCGGGGTCGAGGTGGGGTACGACGTGGCGGTAGCCTCCGGCCGTCAGGAGATGGTGGAGCCCGCGCAGGACGATCTCGCGCTCCTCGGCGCTCCAGTCGCCCGTGACCGGAATGTCGTAGTTCCGGGCCGGTGGGACGTCCTCGAGCTCACGGGGAACGACCCCGATGGGGGAACTGACCGAGACGACGTGGACGCGCCCAGCCCCCCGTAGGCCGTTCCACGCGCCCTCGAGACGGCGGTGCGATGGCGATCGTCGGTACGGCTTGGTGCGGGAGCACGGCACGAGCAGGAGAACCGTCTTGGACGGCGGCGGGCGGTACCGTTCGACGAGCCGGTCGCGGAACCGCCGCATCTCCGGTCGACGGAGCGCCTCCGCGAGCACGTACGCATGCGTTCCTGCCGCGGTCACCGGGCTCCGGGCCTCGAGCAGGTCGCCGAGCAACCTGTCGGCGTAGCGCAAGAGCTCGACCATCGCGGGCTCGGAGGCGAGGTGGGCTTCCACTAACTCCCGGAGGGCGGCCCGCGCGAGGGCGGCATGGAGCTCGAGCGACGCGCGCCGGTAGGCCGCGCGCGCATGGGCCACGAGGGATCCGGGCGGGGAGGCGGCGCATGCCGGGCAGTCGCACCCTCGGTCGCCATCGGCCGACGGTGCCGTCCTCGGCCCGAGGGCGGAGTCCAAGAACGCGCCCGCGGCAGCCCTCAGCTCCCCTTCGGTAGTGTCGACCAGGTCGAACCCGAGGTAAGCCAACAGGGCCAGGCGGTTCGGGAGCGCGACCCGGGGACCCCAGAGGAGCGGCTCGGCCCCGACCTCCGTCCGGACCGCGCGGACCGTGGCGATCAGTGCCTCGCCGTCGTTCCAGAGGGCGCGGGCGTTCCCAAGGATGAGCAGTTCGGGGCGTGTGCCGCGGAGCGCGCGGAGGGCGCTGACGTCCAGGGGGGCGTGGAGGAAGACCACCCCGGCACCGAGGGGAAAGACCCCGCTCGTGGGCGGGGAGATCTCCGGGGCGAGGACCGGGACCTCGAGCCCGAGGCGTTGAATTCCATCGCCGATCACAATCCTGCGCGTGCCGGCACGGGACGGATCGGTGGTGACGCTCGGGCCCGCGCCGGTCTCGTCCGGTCCCAGGGCCTCGAGCAGCGTCGGCGTACGAAGACGGATCGGACCGATCTCGGCCGCTCCCTGAAGGGCCAACCCCTCCAGTCGCCCGCCCGTCCTCATCGCCGCGGTTCCGAGCGACGCGCGGTCACGGACGCGGTTCAGCCTTGGCGGGCCGGCGTCCCCGGCCCGGTCCGGGGCTCGCCGGGAAGACCCGCTCCCAGGCGGCGACCAGAGCCTCGCGCCGTTCGGCGCCGGCGTCGGCACGTCCGCGCCGGCCGAAGAGCGGGTCCCGCGCGTCGCGGACGCCGCGCAGGAACGCGGCAGGGTCCTCGCTGGCGCGCTCGAACCCGAACAAAGCGAGCTCCCGGAGGAAGCTCGAGCGGCCCCTCCAGCCGATCCTCCGACGGACCAGCGGGTTGAGGTGGCGCTTCGCGAGGCGCCAGACGTCGTTCGTGCTGCGGAAGTCCCGGGCGGATAGGCCGATCACGACCTGCGGCATAGGCCCCGCTGGCCGGTGACGGTGGGCGCCTCTTTAGCTCGATGTCGAGCGGGACCCCGCCGTCACGGCCACGGCACGAACACGGCGACCACGACGCCGGCGAGGTAGAGTGCCGCGAAGAGGAAGTGGCACTGGAACGTCGGTCGCACGTCCTGCACGTTCGACGCGAGCCGTCGGTCGGTGAGGACCACACCGATTCCGATGGCCACCAGGGCGAGGTAGTACGGCAGGCGGAGCCCTTCGGCCAGGCCGAACACGGTGAGGAGGGCGAGCGCCGTTCCGTGCAGGGCGGCGACGAGCGCGACGGAGCGCCGTGCCCCTAGGCGCGTCGGAAGGGAGTGGAGCCCGAGCTGTCGGTCGATCGTGAGGTCGCCGAGGCTGTGGACGGTCTCGAAGGCCGTCCCCCAGGCGAAGACCCCCCCGACCGCGAGCAGGGCCGCGAGAGGCAGGCGGGCGTCCAGCGCGACGAACGCCGCGGCCGGCGTGACCGCCTGGACGAGACCCAGGAAGGCGGTCGAAAGCGACGACACCCGCTTCGTGTAGCTGTACCCCAGGACAAGAGCAAGGGCGACCGGGGCGAGCGCGAGGGCGAGGGGGTTCAAGAGCCAGGCGGCGGCTAGGACGACCGCCGAGCTCAACGCGGTCGTGACGAGGGCGAACGCGGGGGAGAGGCGGCCCGCCGGGAGGGCGCGGAGGGCGGTCCTCGGATTCGCGGCGTCGAGCTCGCGATCGGTCCATCGGTTGAACGCGTGCCCTGCGTTCCGCGCCGCGACGAAGGCGACAACGATCAGGGCGAACGGCAGGAGCCGGGGAAGCCCCGCGGCGGCTACGAAGACGAAGGCGAGGGCGAACGGGACGTTGAGCCCCAGGGTCTGGATCTCCAGGAACCTGCCGAGCTCCCGGAGCCGTCCGGGCTCGGGCGGCGAGCTCACGGGTTCGAGCGCTTCCACAGTCGCTCGAGCGCCGGCTCCGCGCGCACCGCCCGTTCGGCCGCGGCGGCGGCCGCCGGGTCCGAGCGGACCTCCTCGGGCCAGGGGCGAGGGAAGCCATCCTCGGGCCGCTTGCGCGTCGCGTCGATCCCTACCTTTCCCCCATAGTTCGGGAGCGGGTTGGAGATCGAGAGCTGGTCGACCGGGCCTTCGACCACCTCGAGGTCGCGGGCCGGATCGGCCTGGAGGCCGACCCGGTAGAGGACCTCGGAGAGGTCGTGGACGTCCACGTCGTCGTCGACCACCACGATGTACCTTACGAACATCATCTGGCCAAGTCCCCAGAGGGCGTGCATCACCTTGCGCGGGTGCCCCGGGAACGCCTTGCGGATGGACACGACGGCGACGTTGATGAAGAGCCCTTCGAGGGGAAGGTTGAGGTCGACGACCTCCGGCAGGACGAGGCGGATCACCGGGAGGAAGATCCGCTCCACCGCCTTCCCCAGGACCGCGTCCTCGGTCGATGGCTTACCGGTGACGGTGCCCAGGTAGACCGGCCGCTCGCGCCGGGTCAGGCGCGTCACGTGGAAGACCGGGAACGGCTCGGGCGTGGAGTAGTATCCGGTGTGGTCGCCGAACGGTCCCTCGACGACCCGTTCGGCCGGATCGACGTACCCCTCCAGGACGATCTCGGCCGAGGCAGGGACGTCGAGGTCGATGCTGCGGGCCTTCACCAGCTCGACCGGCTCGGAGCGCAGGAAGCCGGCGAACGCGAAGTTCGAGATCCCTTCGGGGACCGGCGCGAGCCCGCTGAAGATCGTCGCGGGTTCGGCGCCGATCACGGCGGCCACCGGCATCCTCTCGCCGCGCGACGCCCACTTGCGGAAGTTGTTCGCACCGACCCGGTGGATCTGGAAGTGCATTCCGAGCGTCGCCGGGCCGTGCTGCTGGAGGCGGTAGATCCCTGCGTGGAGGGCGCCCGTCTCCGGGTCGCTCGTGATGACGATCGGGAACGTCACGGTGCGCCCCCCGTCCTTCGGCCAGCACTTGAGGATCGGTAGCCGACCGAGATCGACGTCGCTCTCCTCGACCTCCTGGCACGGGGCCGAACGAACGCGCTTCGGTGCCAGGGCCCGGACGCTCGACAAGGTCTCGATCGTTCCCTCGAGGTCCCGCAGGGCCCCCGCGATCCCGGCGGGAGGCCGCAGGCGCGTGAGATGCGCCACCCGTTCCGCGACCTCATCGAGGTCATGGGCCCCCAGCGCGAGCGCGATCCGCCGGCCCGAGCCGAGGACGTTCGTGGCGACCGGCATCGTCGAGCCGGGGACGTTCTCGAAGAGGAGCGCGGGGCCGTCGGCCCGGTGGACACGCTGGGTCAGCTCCGCGATCTCGAGGTCCCGGGAGAGCGGCGTCTTGACCCGCACGAGGTCGCCGCGCGCTTCCAGGGCTTGGAGGAAGTCGCCGAGAGATCGGAACGCCACGACCGCCGCCGAGCGCCGCCCGCTCTTAATCTTAAGTCGCCCCGGGTTATGGTTCGCCGAGGGTTCACCGCGGAACCTGGCCGGGCCGCGCCGATGCAGGCCGTGGCCCTCCGTTTTCGCACCGAGGCCCTCGTCCGGCTTGGGGTGATACCTTCTCGGCTCTTCGAGAAGTTCGAGGAGGTCCTCCAGGCCTAGGGTCGCTCCTCCGTCGCGCGGAAGGCCATCTGGTCGCGCGCTGGCTCGCCTCCCAGGGCGCGCCCTCGGAGGGGTACGCTCCCGAGCCGGAGGGAACGCCCTCCCACGAGCCCTAAGAGTGACGAGCGTTCGCGGGACCATGGTCGAACGGACCAGGATCGTCGCTGTCGAATTCGTTCCCGAGACTCCCGACGCCCGTCTCCCGACCCGGGCGACGGACGGGTCGGCCTGCTTCGACCTCGCGGCCGCCGCCTCCGCGGTCCTGGTCCGCGGGAGAGTGGAGCTCGTCCGAACCGGCCTCAAGGTCCGCTGCCCGCCCGGGACGTTCCTCGAGGTCCGGCCTCGCAGCGGCCTCGCCTCGCGCGGGGTGCTCATGGTGAACGCCCCGGGGACGGTCGATAGCGATTACTCCGGCGAGGTCCGCGTGCCGCTCACCTACCTGTTCGACGGGCGGTACCGGATCGAGGTCGGGGACCGGATCGCTCAGGTCCGGCTCGTCGGGGAGCGCCCGACGTCCTTCCGGAAGGGCAGGGTCGCGCCGGTCGCGACACGCCGGGGCGGCTTCGGCAGCACCGGCCGCTAGCGGTACTCCGAGAGCAGGCGCTGGACGCTCCGCGCCGTCGGCGGCGGGGGCGGGCGACCTCCTGCGATCTCCTGCTGCACCTTCTCGAGCATCGCGTGCATGCGTCGTTCGCGGGCGAACGTCGCGCGGTGGAGTCCCTCGTCCCGCGTTCCCTCCGCGACGAGGACCACCGCATGTCCTGCCCGGGCCCGTCCGGTGCGTCCGCGGCGCTGGATCGTGCGGATGACGTCAGGGATGGGCTCGTAGAACACCACGAGGTCGGTCGCCGGGATGTCCAATCCCTCCTCGGCGACGGAGGTCGCGACCAGGCAGTTGAGCTCCCCACGGCGGAACCGGTCGAGGGCCGCGACCTGGTCCTTCTGGGAGAGTCCGGGGTCGTCCCCGTGAGCGGCTTGGCCGACGAACCGCGCGGCCCGCACGCCGGGGTCGTGTAGCGCGTCCAGTTCGGCGACGAGGTGATCGACGGTGTCGCGGTACTGGGAGAAGATGATCACCCGAGCCTGGGGCTTCGCCGTAAGCTCGGCGCGCACCCGCGTGACGGCCGTGGCGAGCTTCGGGTGCTCCAGGGTGATCTCCGAAAGGCGGCGCCGGACCTCTTGGACGTCGGGGTCGCCCAGGAACGCTCGTTGGGCGGGCGTGACGCGACGACCGGAGGGGGCACTCTGGCGGAGGAAGAACTCCCTGAGCGCGTCGACCCCCTGACTCTCGATCAGGTCGAGGGCATGGAGGCCCTTCATCACAACCGCCTGCGCGGTCACGGCCTGCCAGAGGTTCGCCGAGGAAGGCCCGCCCGAGGCCCGTTCGACCGCGATCCTTCGGTGGAGTTGTTCGCCCACGGCGAGGACGGTCCGCCGGTTCACCTCTCCTTCGGCCAGCAGACCTAGTCGGGAGAGCGTCTGGGCGGCCCGCCCCAGCGCGGCCCGGAGAAGGATCGCCAGGTGGCGCACTTCCGGCGGGACCGGGACGACGACCGTCTCCACGCCAATCCCGTGCAAGTACGGTGCGACGTCCGGGCTTTGCTCGGTGCGGTACTCGAACCGCTCGATGCCGAGGTTGGCCCAGACCTCGCGGATCCGTTCGAGGCTGCCTCCGGGCGACGCCGTCATCGCCAGGACGCAGGCCCCGGGTCCCTCGCGGTTGGCCCGCGCGATCGCGACGTAAGGGTAGTCGCCCACGGCGCGATGGGCCTCATCGAACACGATCAGGGAGAACGTCGCTAGCGGGAACCCCGCCGAAAGGAGGTCGTTCGCCACGACTTGGGGGGTCGCCACGACCACCTGCGGTGGCCGCAGGAGCTCGGCCCGTCGCTCGGGTGCCACCGAGCCGGTGAGGACGAGCGGCGCGGGGGCGAAGAGGGTCCGCTCGGCCTCATGTGCATGCTGGACGACCAGCGGTCGCGTCGGCGCAAGGAACAGGATGGAGCGGGTCGGCGCCCGCAAGAAGCCCTCGGCCGCGACCCTCAGGGCGATCGCCGTCTTGCCGAGCCCGGTCGGCAGCACCACCATCGTGTTGTGCTCCACGGCCCCGCGGGCGATCGCCGCCTGGTACTCGCGATCCTCGAGAAGCCCAGGGCGGATGCGGGGATGCTCCACGGTCGTCGACACCGGGACCCCCGACCTTCCAGCGAGCGCGCCTTAATGAGCGCGCGTCTGCGCGCGGCGATGCTCTCGCCGGCCCTCGTCCTCGGCGTCGAGGGGGCTGCGGTCGCGGTCGGCTTCTACCTCGTGGTGTTGGTCATCTCGCTCGGCCCTTCGCTCCGAGGACGCTCGCTGACGTGGAAGGGGCGCGCCTACGCTGTCCGGGACGACCACTCCCCCTAGCGGGCGTGGCGTTCGGGTCCGCCCGACGTGGGACGGCAGGAGCTCGCGCTCGCGGTCCCTTCCAGCAGTTCCCCGCCAGGGCCGCGACGCCGGGAAGGACGTGGGGCCCCGTCGTGACGCCACCGGAGGTCGTGCCCGGTTCGGAGGTTTTTACCCGGAGGGTCCGGGGGACCACGGGGCCCCGATCGGCGGCGCGCCGCCGAGGTTATCCCGCCCGCGGGTTCTCGCGGCCGCCATGCCCGCCGGGGAACGCACCGACCCCCAACCCTCGGCGGCTCTAGGGGAGCTGACGTTCGATCTCGAGGCAGGAGAGCTCCGTCGTAGAGCGGACCTGCGCCTCGAACGGGCTCAACGCTCGCTCGACGCCATCGTCGCCGCCGCCGGCCCTCGAACCGTGACGAGCGTCCTCGAGCCCTTGAATGCGCTCCTCACCGACGTCTGGGACGCGGGGTCCCACGGGTCGTTGATCTTCTCGGTCCACACGCAGGCCGCCACCCGGACCGCCGGCCGAGAGGTCTCGGAGGCGGCGGACCGCTTCTTCCACGGGTTCTGCCTGAACGAGCGTGCCTACGTCGCGCTGGCGGCGCTCGACCTGTCCGGCCAGGACGCCGGAACACGGTTCGCGGTCGAGAAGATCCTTCGGGAGATGCGCCGCGAAGGCGTGGAGAAGGACGCCGCCACCCGAGAGCGGCTGCTCGCGCTGAACCATCAGATCGACGTCGTGGCGAACCGGTTCAGCGAGAACATCGCCAACATGGAACGCACCATCGACCTCGATTCTACGGAGGAACTGGCGGGTCTGCCGCCGGACTTCGTGGCCTCGCACCCCAGCGACGAGACGGGCAAGGTCCGCATCACGACCCGATACCCGGACTTCGGACCCGTCATGGCTTACGCCGACCGGGCTGAAGTGCGACGCCGTCTCCTCTACGAGTTCACGAACCGGGCGTATCCGGAGAACATACCGGTACTGGCGGAGCTTCTCGCTCTGCGGGGCGACTTCGCCCGCGTCCTCGGCTACCCCACCTTCGCGAGCTACGCGACCGAGGACAAGATGGTGCTGACCCCCGCGGTCGTCCGGAAGCTCCTCGACCGGCTCGGCGGCCTGCTCGCGCGACCCGCACGAGCCGACCTCGACCGGTTCCTTGCCCGCAAGCGGCGTGACGACCCGAAGGCGGCGAAGCTCGAACCGTGGGAGGCCCAGTTCTTCGGCCCGGGCTACTACGACCAGAAGATCCGGTCCGAGGAGTTCGGGGTCGACATGCGGTTACTGCGGTCCTACCTCCCTTACGGTCAGGTCCGGGACGGGCTGTTTGCCTTGTGCCGGGAGCTCTTCGGGATCGAGTTCTCGAAGGCCGCCGCGGAGGTATGGCATCCGACCGTCGAGGTCTACGACGTCGCACGGCACCACGAGCCACTCGGACGCATCTACCTCGACCTCGTCCCACGGGACGGGAAGTTCAACCACGCCGCGTGCTTCACCGTCCGCCACGGGGTGGCGGGCCTCCAGCTGCCGCAGTCGGCCCTGGTCTGCAACTTCCTCGATCCGGGGTCCCCGGCCGAGGTCGCCCGGCTCGAGTACGGGGAGGTGGTCACGTTCTTCCACGAGTTCGGCCACCTCTTGCACGCCCTCTTGGCCGGCCATCAGCGCTGGGCCTACAACGGTCTCTCCAAGCTCGAATGGGACTTCATCGAGGCGCCCTCCCAACTCTTCGAAGAGTGGGCCCGCGATCCTGCGACGCTGTCCCGGTTCGCGGTGAACCCGGACACGGGCGAGGCCATCCCGGCCGACCTTCTCGCGAGGTTGAAGGCCTCCGCCTCCCTCGGCCGGTCCTTGACGTGGCTCCGGCAAGTCGCGCTTGCCGCGGTCTCCCTGGACCTGTACACGCGGGACCTCCGCGGAAAGGACCTCTCCGAAGCGACGCGGGGGGCCTATGCTCGGTACGCCTCGGAGCCGCTGAGGACCGACTACCACTTCGAGGCGTCCTTCGGGCACCTGACGGGCTACTCGGCCTGCTACTACACGTACGTGTGGTCGGTGGTCATCGCACGCGATCTTCTGAGTCCCTTCTTTGCGCGAGGGACCCTGACGGACCCCGAGACGGCCGACCGCTACGCCCGAGAGATCCTGATGCCCGGGAGCGAGCGCCCCGCCGCCCAGCTGATCCGGGCGTACCTCGGCCGGGAGTTCAAGTTCGACGAGTTCGAGAGATGGGTCACCGAACCGGCGCGGGTCCCCGGCCCGCCAGCACCCCGCGCGCCCGGGGCCCCGTCGCGCCGGCCTCCGGCGACCCGGTCCAAGCGACGCTCGCCCGCGAAGAGCGGACCCGCGCGTCCACGGACCTCGCGATCCGGGCGATCGGGGTAGACCGGAACCCGCGGTGCCCTGATCGGGACGGATTTCGCCTCTCGCCGGTCATGGCCGCGGGCCCACTGCCGAGCGCCCCGGTCGTCGTCCGAAGGAAGATGGCCTTCACGAACGGGTTCCGCGCTCCTCGTCTTCCGGCCCGCGGTCGCCCTGACCGCCGTTCTGATCCCCACGGCGCCCACCGGTCCACCGGCCGTCCCCGACCCGCGGACGACCGCCGGGACCTACGCGGTCGCGCCCGGCACGATCCCGATCTTCTCGGGGATGCTCACGAGGTGCGGCTACGTGGTCGGGAACTTCACAAGCGTCCAGCCGTAGGAGGCGAAGGTGACGGTCTCGGGGTACCACTCGACCGGGTGGGCCGACCTTATCGAGAACGACCCCGGGGTTCCCACGTGGTCGATGCCCTCCAAGGGGAACGGGCGGGTCATCGTCACCGCGGAGCACGCCGACGCCTAAACTGTCGTCCTGGCGACCCGTGCCCGGCGTCGATTTCCCTCAAGATTACGTTGTACATCGCGACGGAGGACGAGTCGAGCGTCGGCGACGACGGCTTCGACTAGGACGGCGGGGCCGCCGAACCATCGACCGGCGCGGTGGGCGCCTCCGTCCGGCGGAGGAGCTCGGCGGGGATCCGGTCGACCAGGTAGACGGTCTTCCCCGCCCGCATGATCACGATCCCCTCCTCCTGCGCGCGCCGTACGTCCACTTCGAGAATGATCGGCTCCGGGGTCCGGACCTTCCCCGCGGCGACCGCGTCGAGCGCGGTCTTCGAGAGGTGGACTTTCTTTCGGTCGGACGGCCGCAGGCCGACCTCGAGGACGATCGCCGCCTCGTCCGCGGTCACCGGGTAATACAGGTGCTCCGGAATGTTGTCGGTTGGCAGGTCGAGGTCGATCTCGAGGGTGTGGCCGTACGTCGCACGGATCCGGTCGTCCCGCACCTCGTAGCGTCCCTTGCCGTCCGTCTCCGCGATCGCGACCAGATGCTGCGGGCGCAGCCAGCGGTAGACCGGATGCCGCTGCGCGATCGCGCGCGCGGCCGCGCCGAGCTCGATCCAACCGTGCGGGTCGACGCTGAGTCCGTAGCGATCCGGGAAGTGGCGCAGGATCCCGGTGAGAACACGCCCGAGGTGGTCGAGCTCCCGGTCGTTCAGGAGGAAACGGCCGCTCTGGCCGCACACCGGGCAGTTCTCGGCCCGGAAGTATCCGTGTTGAGCGCACTCCTTCAACATCGGAAGCGCCGGCTCGTCAGGCCTTGACCTTGTCCGCCTTCTTCTCGAAGTCGGCGAGCAGGTCGCCGTACAGGTCGGTAAGGTCCTTGAGCACACGCTTGAGGACCTGCTGGGGCTTCTCGCCACGGGTCTTCAGCTGGAGCGTGGGCCGGTCGAGGAACGGGTGCCCCAGGAGGTAGCGGGCCTCGACGATCTTCTCCTCGCGCTGGAGAGCCTCGACCAGCGGCACCAGGAGCGTCTCCTCGCCCTTCGGAAGCTCGATGCGAAGGAGGTCGTGCTCCTTCTCCACGACACGAATCTCCATGGCAGGCACCGGGAACGGTCCTCACCTGGGCACGGCTCTTAACGGTGGCGGCGCGTCCCGTATCAACCTCGCCGCGGGGCCCTCCTCTCCACCGAGCCTTTAACCTCCGGTCCGTGCGCCGTCCGTCATGACGCGCTGGCTCGTCGTCGGCGGGGGTGCCCGGGAACATGCTCTCGGCCTCGCCCTCGCCCGCGCCCAGGCCGAGGTCGTCGTCGTGAGCCCCAACGCGAACCCCGGCCTCGAGCGGCTCGCCCGAGCTTCGGCCCGTCTTCGCCTCGATCAGACCGAGCCGATCGTCGCGTTCGCGGCGAAGGAGGGTGTCGACGCGGCGGTCATCGGTCCGGAGGCCCCCCTCGCGGGGGGGCTCGCCGATGCGCTGCGGAAACGCGAGCTCCCGACGGTCGGCCCTGACCAGGCCGCGGCCCGCCTCGAATCGTCCAAGGTGTTCTGCCGAGAGCTGCTGGCCCGGCACCGCGTCGAAGGGCAGCCCCGGTTCACCGTCCTTTCCTCGGCCGACGCCGTCGACCAGGAGGTCGCCGCGTTCCCGGGCCCCTTCGTCATCAAACCAAGCGGCCTCACCGCGGGAAAGGGCGTGTGGGTCCAGGGCTCGGATTTCACCGACCCGAGGGAGGGCGTCGCCTACGCCAAGACGCTTCTCGTCCACGGGGCGAAGGCCCTCCTCGAGGAGAAGCTTGCCGGCGAGGAGTTCAGCCTGATGGCGTTCGTCACGGACGACGGGGTGCGACCGATGCCCGCCGTCCAGGATTTCAAGCGGGCCCTCGAGGGGGATCAGGGGCCGAACACCGGCGGTATGGGGTCGTACTCCCAGCGGGACCACCTGCTCCCGTTCCTTCGATCGGCCGACCGCGACCGCGCCCTCGCGATGATCGAGGCCGTCGTCGCGGCGCTCCGTGCCGAGGGGCTCTCCTACCGCGGGGTCCTCTACGGCGGGTTCATGCTGACGGCGGAGGGTCCGCGCCTCCTCGAGTTCAACGTACGCTTCGGCGACCCCGAGGGGATCAACGTCCTCACGCTCTACGAGGAGGGAAACTTCTCCGACCTCCTCCTCGGGATCGCCTCCGGCCATCTCGACCCGAACCTCCTCCGGTTCCGCCGTCGGTCGACGGTCGTGCGGTACCTTGTGCCGCCGGGGTACGTCGGCCGCGCCGCCGCCGGCGGTCTCCTGGAGCTGGACGAAGCGAAGATCGAGGCGGAAGGCGTCCATGTCGTCTACGGGAGCGTCGACGCCGCGGGACCGGCGACGGTCCGCTTGGGCACGAGCCGGGGGATCGCTCTCGTCGGAGAGGCGAGCGCGATCCACGAAGCGGCCTCGAGGGTCGAGAGCGCTCTTCGCCACGTCCACGGGGAGTACTACGTCCGGCACGACATCGGTACCCAGGCCGACCTTGCCCGCCGATGGGAACACGTCCGCCAGCTCCTTCGCCCGGGCTCCCACCCCTCGCCGTTGCCGCTCAGCGTGGCGCCTCCGGAGGCGCCGCCGTCGAGCGCGGGGCCTCCCGAACAGCTGAGCGGCTGAGCGGGAGCCTCGCTCAAGGGTAAAGAGCCCGCGCCCGGTGATCGCGTTCCCATGTTCTGCCCGAAGTGCAAGCGTCTGATGCGGCCGGACCGGGCCGTGCACGTCTGGCGCTGCTCCGGCTGTGGCCACACCATGCCGCTCGGGCGCGGCGTTGAGGTCGGCCGGTCCACGCCGGCGGCGCGCGAGGTCGCGGTCGTCGAGACGAGGACCCCCACGCTCCCGAAGGCCGAGGAGACGTGCCCGAAGTGCGCCAACGGCGAGGCCTACTGGGTCCTGCGTCAGACCCGGGGTGCTGACGAACCCGAGACGCGAATCTTCGAGTGCACGAAGTGCGGGCACAAGTGGAGGGAGTACCAGTGAGCCCTGGCGAGTTCCAGCCGGTCGCCAGGGCCTTCACCCCGGAGGCGCTCGGGCGCGCCCTCCGCCTGAGGGGTTGGGTCCTGCGGACGCGGTCGTCCGGCGGGATCCTATTCGTCCTGCTGCGCGATCGCACCGGTACGGTTCAGGTGACCGGGCGACGCGATGTGCTCGGCGCCGAGGTCTTCGAGGCGGCGGAGCATGTCCAAGTCGAGGGGTCGGTCGAGGTCGAGGGGACGGTCGCCGAGGACCGTCGGGCGCCCGGGGGCCGCGAGGTCCGGGCGACGTCGGTCCGCGTCGTCCATGCCGGCGAGCCGTTCCCGATCTTCACGGACCAGACGGAGGAGTTCCGCCTCGACAAGCGCCACCTGGTCGTACGCTCGCAGGAGCACGTCGCGACGTTCCGCGTGAAGGCCGAGCTCCTCCGCGCGTTCCGTGAGTTCCTTGACCGCGAGGAGGTTCTCGAGATGACCCCCCCGATCCTCTCCGGCAACGCCGCGGAGGGCGGGGCGGAGGCGTTCCAGATCGATTACTTCGGTCGTCCCGGCTACCTCTCGCAGACGGCCCAGCTCTACCTCGAGGCGCTCCTGTTCCCGAACGAGCGCGTGTACGGCCTCACGCCGTCGTTCCGCGCGGAGAAGTCGCGGACCCCCCGCCATCTCACCGAGTTCCTCAATCTCGAGGTCGAGCTCGCTTGGTGTGACCTGAAGGACCTCCTCGATTTCGAGGAGCGGATGGTCGTCGACGTCGCCCATGCGCTCGCCGAGCGCCGGCCCACCGAGCTCCGCGCCCTCGGCCGTCCGCCGGAGGAGCTGGCCGCCCTCGTGACGCCGTTCCCCCGCCTCAAGTACGCCGAGGCGATCGACCGCCTCGTGTCGCAGGGGTTCCCGGTCCGGTGGGGCAGCGACCTCGGGACCGCCGAGGAGCGGGCCCTCACCATCGAGGAGCGCGTCCCGTTGTTCGTCACCCACTTTCCTAGGGAGTTGAAGGCGTTCTACATGCTCCGCTCGGCGGACGACCCGCGCACGGTCGAGGCGGCCGACCTCCTCGCGCCCGAGGGCTACGGCGAGATGATCGGCGGCTCGTGCCGCGAGACCGACCTCGGCCGCTTGACCGAGCGCCTCAGGGAAACGGGGGCGAGCGTCGCCGAGTACGAGTGGTACCTGGACCTTCGCCGGCACGGGAGCGTCCCGCACGCCGGCTTCGGGCTGGGCGTGGAACGGATGCTCCGCTGGATCCTCCGGCGCGAGCACATCCGCGAGACGACGCCGTTCCCGAGGACCCCGTCGCGCCACACGCCGTGAGCGTCCTCGTCCCGAGAACGACCGGTCTCGGTGCCGCTGGGCAAGGTTCAAGTGGAACCGAGAGCCTAAGCGCTCGCTCGCTCATCGGGAGTCCCAGCGTGGCAACAGGGCAAGGGTCGGACCGGCGAGCCGAGCGCGTGCCCACGGCGACCGAGAAAGCCCCGACGGAGCTCTCCGTCGAGCGCGTGACGACCCAAGACGTCCCGGCGATCTGCTCGCTCTACAAGAAGGTCTGGGAATCCGAGCCCGGCCTCCCCGCCGACCTCATGAAGGCCTGGCAGCCCTCGCCGCTCGAGTTCACGAGCTGGATGGAGGGGGTCACGTACTTCGCGGCGAGGCGCTCCGGCCACCTGGTGGGGGTCGTCGGCTGCGAGCTCCGCCGGGGGGCGTGCCGGCTCGTCCACCTCGCGGTCGATCCCGAGGGGCGCCGGCAGGGGGTCGGGACCGCCCTTGTTAACGCTGCGCTCGACTGGGCGCGCCGGTCGACCGCCGCGGCCGTCTGGGCCAACCCGCTCGCCCGTTTCGAGGCGTGCGCGCACCTCTTCCTGAAGCTCGGGTTCATCGAGAGCGGCGTGCTCCACCGTCATGCGGCGGGGGAGGACGTCCGGATCTTCGAGCGCGTCCTCTAGGCCGACGGGCGCTGCCCGCGCTCCGGCGCCCCGGGGGAGGCCGCCGGAAGCGTCAGACCGGTCGCCTCCCGGAGCGCGCGCAGGCGCCGAATCCCCTCTTCCGGGTGTCCGAGGACGACCGCTCGAGCGGCGATGGCGAGCTCCCTCGCGTCCGCGTCGCCGGCCGGCCCGGGACCGCGGTCGGCGGCCAGCCGGTCGCCGAACCGGGCGACGTAGTCGGGCAGCGCCTCCGAGATCCGACCGACCGCGCGCGAGCGGAGCAGTCGGAGCCGCTGCTTCAACGAAGCCAGGTGCCCGGTCCTCAGCTCGCGCTCGAGCTCGCTCGCGACCTCGGCCGGCTCGCCGAGGTCGACGAAGCCCAGCACCTCGAGGTCCCGGAGGAACGCGAGGAGGTGCTCGAGATCTCCCCGGGCCTGGTCGAGGTGCCGCTCCTTCAGCGTGACCACGCGGTCGACCTGCTGGAACGTCGCGAGGGCCTGCGCGATGTCTCCGAGCTTGGCGGCGTGGACGGCATCCTCCACCTGACTGCGTTCGAGCCGACTGTCGACGGAGTAGGCCTCCAGACGGCCGATTCGGGAGCTCGTCCGCTCTTCCCAGCGATCGAACGCTTCGGCGATCCGTCGCTGCGCGAGCCGCTCGACACCCCGAACGACCTCGGCCCAGGGTTCGGGAGTGCGCGAGCGGCCGGCCACCTCCTCCGCCCACGCCGGCAACCTCGGCAGCTTGACGCCGAGCGGTTCCGCCGACTCCGACCACTGGGCGAGACGAGCCAGCCTCCGATTGAGATCCGTGGCGAAGGGGTTCTCCGTAGGTCGCCTCGCGGGGCGGGGGTCCCCCTCGAGCACGGGAGGAGTCGGTTCGGCGTCCTGGGGAGCGGCCGATTCGGCCCCCACGGGAGGGACCGGACCATGGCATGCCGGACAGACGCGCACCCCCGATGCGAGCGGAACGCCGCACGTCGTACAGGTCAGGGGAGGCTTCGCCATCGCCGTGTCCCGAGAAGGGGCGCGGCGGGCTTAAGTCGGAGCTACCGGGCGGCCTCGACGATCGTGCCGTGGGCCCCGGTATCGCGGGGGATGCAGGGGGTGAGATTTGAACTCACGAACTCCTACGAGACCAGGACCTCAACCTGGCGCCTTTGACCAAGCTGGGCCACCCCTGCACGACCCGCGTCGCGCCTACCCGGCCCGAGCGATAACCCTTTTGCGGACACCATGCCCGCGGTCGGTCGAGCGGCCCTCGTCCGTGGCGGGCCCGCCAGGGCACGGATAAAGGCCATGTAGGTCGAGCCGGTGCGGCCGACCCATGGACGATGACGTCACCCCCGGACCGATCGTCTTTATCGGCCTGAAGCCGACGATGACCTACGTCTTCCAGGTCGTAACGCAGCTGAACTCCGGCGCCGGGCCGGTCGTCGTCAAGGCTCGGGGGAACGCGATCGGCAAGGCGGTCGATGTGGCCGAGGTCGTCCGTCACCGGTTCCTCGAGGGCCAGGTCGAGGTCGGGCCGATCTCCATCGAGACCGAGCGCCTGACCAACCGCGAGGGGCGGGAGGCGAACGTCTCGTCGATCGCGATCTCGCTTACGCGGACCGTGCCACCGGGGCCGGCGGCGAAGATGGAACCCCCGGCCCCCTGAGCCGCCGCACGACCCACGTGCCGGCCCAGAGGTCTCCCACCCGCTGCCGCTCGCCACTGAGCGCGATCGCGGCGATCCCGACCGCCCCGGCAAGGCCGATCCCCGCGAGGACGAAGAGCCCGAGGCTGACGATCGCGAGCGTCCCGGCGGGAAGTCCGATTCCGGCGAGGGTCGCGTTCGAGGGGAACCCGTCCATCGCAATCGCGATCGAGAGGGCGAGCCCGATCGAGTACAGGGTCATGACCGGAAGGAGCGGGGCGTTCCTGACGAAGGAGGCGACGCCCCCGACCGCCTCGAGCGATCGGTCCTTCACCTCGATCCCGAGAAGGGCCTTCCCGACGGTCGCTCCGAACCAGACCTCGGCCACGGCGAAGTAGACGAGCGCGACCCCGACGAGCCCGTAGACCGCCGCGTTGAACGCTACTGAGCCGAGGACCGCGTCCAGGCCGCCCGGGGTGACCAGGACAATCCCGGCGAAGATCGCGGACGCGGCCACGCCGAGCAGGCCGGCGTCGATCGCGAACGCCGCTAGGCGCTGGCCAATCGTCGCGAATCTCGAGCTTCCTAACGCCTCCCCGAGCCGAACGAGCGCGCGTGCGGTGGCGTAGGCCCGCCACGATTCGCGCGGGTCGCTCGTGCCCGCGCGGGCGAGGCTCTCGAGGTTCGCGTGGTCGCTCACGACCCAGCCAGGGACCGCGAGGCCCACCCAGGGACGGGAGGGGTCCCGCGGCGCGCTCCCGAGGAGCCGGTGCGCTTGGAGGGCGGAGGCGGTTGCGGCGGCCGCGGAGGCGCTGACCGAGGGGTGGGTCGAACCGTCCGAAGCGAGCGCGAACGCCTCCCGAAGCCGCCGGCTCGGGATGGGGGGAGGCAGCGAGATGGGAGCACCGACCGGCGTCATGGGTCGGCCGAGGAGAACGTGCAGCCCCCAAGCTCCGAGGAGGCCCAGGAAGCCCGAGAGGTAGACCAGGTCGAGCGCCCCGGCCCCACCGACGACGTAGAGACCGGCCGGGCCGGTCCCGTAGAGGGGCGGTTGCCAGAGAACGTCCGCGCCGAGAATGACCCCCCATCCGGCCGCGAAGAACGCCACCGGAAGCGCGAACCCCTCCTCGCCGGGGAACCATCGTCCCGCAAGCAGCGCGGCAACGACCCCCACGAGGATGGGCGGGAGGAGAAAGTAGGGGAACGGCTCGGCGATCCCTACCCCGGGGATCGCCCGCGCGCCGGCGAACGTCAGAACGAGCACCGCGCTCGTGAGGGCGAAGATCCCCGCCACGGCCCGACCGTTCGCGTCGGAGCGGCGGGCCGAGAGCGCCGCCACGAGCGTCGTGGCCACCGCCGCGAAGAGGACGACCAGGCCAAGTTCCACCCCCCAGGAGCTCGTTCCGAGCGCGGGGCGAATGCGGGCCAACAGGCCGTCGTCCGCGAGAACGACCACGCCGAGGAGGACCACGGTCTCGGCGATGAGCGGGACAAAGAGTCGGGCGGCCCAGCGGCGGAGGGGCGGTACAACGCGGTCGAGCGCGACGACCGCGATCCCGAGGGGAAACACCGCCCCTGCGAAGCTGACCGCTAGGATGTCGCTCGAGACCGGCGCGATTGGAAGAAGGGCGAACGAAGCCAGGATCGCTCCGGGAAGCAGCAACCAGAACGCCCTTGGACCGAGGCCGACGCTCTTCGCGAATCCGGGGTGGCGCCACGCCAGGGCGAACAGCAGCGCCCACGCGATCCCAGGGATGGCCATCGAGACCGCCACCGACGAGATGTCGAACGCGAGGCCCCACGGACCGACCACGCTCGTCGCCCTCCCGACCGTCGGGGAACCGGACCCGGGCGGCGGCCTAACCTTTTTGTGTGGCCGACGGACGAGACCTACGGACGCGGGAAGGGCATCCCTTGGAACGGATCGGGGACCGAAGGATCGCGGCCCTGTGCGGTCTGCTGGGGGCTGTCCTGATCGCCCTCGACGGGCTCCTCGACCTCGTCCGGAGCGTCCTCTACCTCGCGATCGGCCGCGGCGGCCACGCCTATCTGCCGTTCGACCAGGGCGTGATCTTCCTTGTCCTCGGTCTGCTCGTCGCCGTGTTCTCGTTCCTTGGCGGGGTGCGCCGCGACGCGGGAGCGACCGTCGCGGGGGCCGTGCTGATCGCGATCGCGGTCCTCGGATGGGTGGCGCTGGGCCTCGGTTCCGGCCTCCTTTCCATCCTCGGCGCGATCCTTGTGCTGGTGGGAGGCATCGTCTTCCTGGCTAGCGGTCGGTGAGCCGGGGCGGCCTAAGGGAGCGGGAGCCAGCTCCTCGTCCCCACGCCGCCGGGGGGATGCCTATGGCCGGTCACGACGGGTCCTGCCCACTTCACCAGCGGCGATGCCGGGGACACACAAGCGAATCCCTTGGACCGCAGGGCCGATCCGATTTCGACCGAGAGCGCCCCGGGCCGGTCGCTGGCCGCCGAAGGCCTCCGCACCCAAGCCTTTTGACGGAGGTTCCCCTCGGCGGACCATGGTCGATTTTCGCATCGAAACGGACTCGCTCGGCCAGCGTAAGGTTCCTTCCGAAGCGCTGTGGGGGATCCAGTCGCTTCGCGCCCGGGAGAACTTTCCGGTGAGCGGGCTCGGCACCTCCCGGCACCTCAAGCGGGCCTACGGGCTCCTCAAGCTCGCCTGCGTCCGGGCGAACGTCACGAAGGGTGGCCTCGACGCCGAGCGGGGCCGGGCCCTTGCGCAGGCCGCCGAGGAGATGGCGGCCGGACGGTTCGACGACCAGTTCGTCGTCGACGTCTTCCAGGCCGGGGCCGGCACCTCGCTCCACATGAACGTCAACGAGGTCCTGACGAACCGGGCGCTCGAGGTCCTCGGCAAGAGCCGGGGCGACTACTCGACGCTTAGCCCCAACGACCACGTCAACCGCGGCCAATCGACCAACGACACGTTCCCTTCGGCCTCGCAGGTGGCGACGCTGTTCGCCCTCGCCGAGCTCCGCACGGCCGTCGGCACGCTCGTCGCGAGCCTCCACGCGAAGGGTAAGGAGTTCGCGAAACTGCCCAAGGGGGGCCGGACCCACCTCAAGGACGCGATGCCGGTGACGCTCGGTGCGGAGCTGAGCGCCTACGCCGTCGCCCTGGAGAGGATCGTCGAGGCGCTTCCCCCGGTCGAGCGCGCCCTTTCCGAGCTTCCGCTCGGCGGCAGTGCCGTGGGCTCCGGGGTGAATTCGGTGCCGGGCTTCCGCGCGCTCGCGGTCGAAGAGTACGGCCGGCTGACCGGCCTTCCCCTCCTCGTCGCGCGCGATCCGTTCGAGACGATGCAGAGCCGCTGGCCGCTCGGTTTCGCCTCCGCTTGGCTGAGGACCCTGGCCCTCGAGCTCGTCCGGATCGCGAACGACCTGCGCCTCCTGTCCAGCGGCCCGGCGACCGGCCTTGACGAGATCCGGCTCCCCGAGATCCAGCCGGGGTCCTCGATCATGCCGGCGAAGGTCAACCCTTCCGCGGCCGAGTGCCTGAACATGGTCGCCTACCACGTCCTTGGGGCGGATGCCGCGACGGCGTACGCCGTCCAGGCCGGCCAGCTCGAGCTCAACGTGATGATGCCCCTCGCGGTGTTCGAAGTGCTGTTCTCCGCGGAGATCCTCGCCAACTATCTGCCCGTGTTCGCGCGGAGCTGCGTCGACGGTATACGTGCGAACTCCGAACGGCTCGAGCAGTACCTGCTCGGCTCGAGCGCGCTCGCGACCGTACTGACCCCTCGCCTAGGGTACCTCAAGGTCGCCGAGCTGCTGCACGAGGCCGAGCGAAGCCATCGACCCGTCCGCGAGCTGCTCGTGGAGCGTGGGCTCCTTTCGGCCGAGGACGTCGAGGCGCTCCTGGGTGAGGCGGCGCTCCGCAAGCTCGCCGAGCCGGTTCCTTGAACGCCCTCGCGAGGGGTTAAGACGGCCCACCGTGCTTCGAGGGGCTCGGGCGATGGCGTCGGTGGAGCAGACGGCGGTCGCCCTCGGCAACCCGACGAGCGAGGAGTTCCGGCGCGCGGTCGGGGTGCTGGAGAAGGTCGGCCTGACGCAGTACGAGGCCCGCGCCTACATCGCGCTCGTCGCGCGGGGTGTCGGCGACGCGGCCGGGTTGGCCGCCGCGGCGGGGATCCCCCGAACGAGCGCCTACAAGGTCCTCGAGTCGCTCGCGAGCAAGGGCTATGCCCAACCGACGGGGGGCAAGCCGCTCCTCTTCCGGCCGACCCCCCCGCTCGACGTCGCCGAGACGCTGAAGGCGGCCATCCAGGAGGTGTTCGAGCAGCTCGCTCAGCTGCATCGGGTCGTCGCCGAGCACGGGGAGCCCCAGCTGGTCTACCTCCTTTCCGACCGCGAGAAGGTGATCGCGAAGATCGGCGACCTCCTCGATCAGTCGACGCGTACGTTCATCCTCACCACCCCTCAGGTCGCCGACCTGCGCGACGGCCTTGGCAAGAAGATCCAGAGCGCCGTGAAGCGGGGGGTCCAGGTCACGTTCGTCACGGCCGCTCTCCAGCGCCTGCCGGAGGGCGTCGAATGCGTCCCGCGCGAGAACCTTCTCGCGACCGAGGTCCTGGCGGACGGCGAGCATGCCCTCCTCGCAGCTCCCGGCCTCGACGCTTGCGGGTTCACCGACAACCCGATCCTGATCGCCCACCTCAAGCAGTTCCTCGAGGTCGTCCTCGACAAAGGGACCGAACCTCCGTCAGCCTAGGTCGTCGGGGGCTCCGAAGAGGATGACGACGGGCCGACCCCCGCCCGCCGAGAGGGTGCGGGAGCGGTTGCGCGCGGTGGCGGGCGACTCGGCCGCCGAGGCGATGCCCCGCGGCTACCAGCGCCTCGGGCAGGTGCTCCTCCTCCGCCTGCCGCCCTCGCTGCTCCCGTACGGCGGCGTCCTCGCGGACGCCTGGCGGCAGGAGCTCGGGGTCGAGGCCGTCCTGACCCACCGCGGACCGATTGACGGGGAGTTCCGCCGACCCCACCTGGAACGCCTAGGGGGCTCGTCGACCGAGACCGAGGTCGTCGAGCACGGGAGTCGCTGGCGCCTGGACGCCTCGAAGGTGATGTTCGCTGCGGGCAACCGCACCGAGCGCCTCCGGTTCGCTCACCAGGTCCAGGCTGGGGAGCGCGTCGCTGACCTGTTCGCGGGGATCGGCTACTTCACGATCCCGGCAGCGCGCGCCCAGCCCGGCGCACGGTTCGTCGCCGTCGAGAAGAACCCGGTCGCGTTCCGCTACCTCGAGGAGAACCTGCGCCTCAACCGCGTCACCCCCCAGGTGCGGGCGATGCTCGGCGACAACCGCGCCGTCCCCCTCGAACCGCGCTCGTTCGACCGGATCGTCCTCGGGTATCTGCCGAGCTCCCTCCCGTGGCTTCCGAGGGCGATGGAGCTCCTCGCCCGCCCCGTCGGGAGCGTCCACGTCCACCTCGTCGTCGACGCCAAGGACGCCCGACGGCGGGGCGAGGATGCGGTCGCCGCAGCACTCGAGCGCTACGACGCGACGGCCTCGCTCCGCGCACGCGAGGTCAAGCCGTACGGGCCGGGGAGGACCCACGTGGTCGTCGACGCGAGCGTGCGGGCGCCCTAGCGCGCGGCGACCGGGCGGCTCGAGAGCGAGCGCATCGCCTCGGGGAACGCGCGCGCGAGCCGCTCGATGTCGGCCGGGGGGTTCGAGAACGAGACCCGGACGAACCGCGAGCCGTGCCCGGGAGAAAGGTAGCTTCCGGCCCGGACGAAGACCCCGTGGTGGCGGAGGAGCTCCTCCTGGACCGCATCCGGGTTGGCACCGGTCCCGGCGATGTCGAGGATCGTCATGTTCGCCCGGGACGATTCGACCGGGATCGTGACCCCGGGGACGCTCCGGCCGATCTCGTGCACGCGGCGGCAGTTCTCGTGGGTCGTTCGGACGACGCGATCGATCCAGGTCGGCTTGCTGCGGAGCGCCGCGCGGGCGGCGACCTGCGCGAGGATGTTGACGCCCAGGTCGTTCGTGTTGAACCGTGCGATGCGCTTCGAGACCTCCGGGACCGCGGAGAACCCGCCGAGGCGCAGGCCCGCGAGACCGCAGTTCTTCGAGACCGACCAGACGGTGATCGTCTGCTCGGGCGCGAACTCGGCGGCGAGGGCGTGGCCCTCCGAGAAGTCTCGGTAGGTGACGTCGTTGACGAGGGTGAGGTGGTGGTCGCGGGCGATCTCGGCGATCGCGCGGACCTCCTCGCGCGGGTACCCCGAGCCGAGGGGGTTCAGCGGGTCGATTAGGAGGATCATCTTCGTCCGCGGCCCGATGTGCTCGGCGACCAGGTCCGCCGTGAGGCGGTACGGGGGCCGGTAGATGTCGACGCACACCGGGCGTGCCCCGGCGACCTCGATGAACCGGTGGATGATCAGGTAGCTCGGGTCGGAGGCGACGACCTCGTCCCCCGGCGCCAGGAAGGCCCGCATGATCATGTACAGCGCTTCGGTCCCACCGGCCGTAAGGAACGGCGGCGCCCCCGTCAGGCCGAGGTCCGCTCCGACGAGGTCGAGGAGCTCCGGGTCGCCGGAGCCAAGCGGATAGCCCTCGTACCTCCGTTCGGCGATCGCCTCCTCGAACGCCCCGCGCACGACGTCGGGCGGAACGAGATGGTTCGTGTTCTGGCTCAGCCAGACGATCTCGCGTCGGTGCGCATGCGCGTAGCGGAACGCGTCGAACGGCTCGCTCACGACCGTCGAGGGGGTTTCGGTCGCTTAACTCCTTGCGTCGGGCCCGCTCGACGCCTCGCTCAGGTACGCGGTGACGACCCCGAACGACATCCGGTACGCTCTCGTCCGTGCGAAGCCCGCGCCGGAGAGGGCCGCGGAGAGCTGCTCGGCCGCGGGGAACGTCCGCAGCGACTCGGGCAGGTAGCGGTACGGACCCTCTCGGTCGAACGCGCGGCCGATCAGCGGGACGGCGCGGTCGAAGTGCGCGTGAAAGAGCCGGCCGACGTTCGCCGAGGCCGGTTCGGAGACCTCGAGGGTCAGGAGCGTGCCCCCCGGTCGGAGGACCCGGCGGAGCTCGCGGAACGCCGCGCCCAGGTCGGAAAGGTTACGGGCGACGAAGGCGCTCGTCGCGATGTCGAACGCCCCGTCCCGGAACGGCAGCCGCCCGACGTTCGCGACCGCGTACAGGATCGGGGCGCGGCCCGTGCACCGGCGGGGCCCATCCTGGGCGCGCCGGACCATCTCGGCGCTGAAGTCGACGGCGACGATCCGGGCCTCGGGAAAACGGACGCCGAGCAGCCTAGCCAGCGCCCCGGTGCCACAACCGAAATCGAGGATGTCGTGGACGGGCGCATGGCGGAACCGTGCGAGCTCCCAGAGCGCCCGGGGTCGCCAAAGAAGATCCTGGCCGAACGTAGCTACGTGGTTGAACGCGTCGTAGCGGTCGGCGATCGAGCTGAACATTCTCCGCACGTCGCGCTCGAACGTCGGGAGACGACGATTCGGGTGGATCGAGCCGTCGGGCGCCGTCGGGCCTCTCGCGCCAGGCGACACGGTCCGTGCGTATCCGCGGGGGGCTTAACGGGATGGGTTGTCCGGCCCCTCAATCGAGGCGGCCAGCTCGCGCGCGTCGCCGGCAAGGTCGATCCGGAGCTCGTCCAGCCCGTTCGCTCGGGCTTCCGCGAGGAGCGTCCGGGCGGAGGCCCGGTCCCCGCGCACCGACGCGAGGCGGGCGCGGCGGAACAGCATCTCGGCCACCTCCCCCTTCATGCCCATCGCGCGGGCGTTCGCGAGCGCCTCGGCGTACTCCCGCTCAGCGTCGTCGTACCTCCGCTCCTTCTCCGCGATGATCCCCCAGATCATGTGGAGCTGCTGGCGGGCGAGGCGGTCACCGGTCGGCTCGAAGGCACGTTCGGCGCGGTCGCTCGTCTGACGCGCCAGCTCGGTCTCCCCCCGCTCCGCGCGCCAGTGGGCAAGGTTGAGCAGGCAGTAGCCGATCCAGACCGGCGAGCGCGATCGCTCGGCCGCGTCGAGCGCTCGGCCGATGTCCCGCATCGCCTCGTCGACCCGCCCAAGGCGGTGCTCGAGCACCGCCCGGTTCATCAGCACTCGGGCCGAGGCGTTCGGGTCGTCCTCTTGGGCGAACAGCGCCCCTGCCTTCTCGTAGAGCGCGAGCGTCTGTTCGATGAATTCGGGCCCCTGGGGAAGCGTGTTCGCGACGTCGATGAGGGCATGGCCGTGCTCGTGGGGCGTCCCTTCACGCTCGGCGATGGCGAGCGCAGCGCGCTGGTGGCGTTCGGCCAGTTCGAAGTCGGAGCGACGCCAGTAGAGGGTCCCGAGGACGCGGTGGGCGGCGAAAACGTCGCGCGGGCTGCCGACCCGCTCGAGCCGACCCGCCGCCTCGAGCGCGAGCGGTTCGGCGACCGTGTAGTCGCTCCGCTCGACCAAGGTCCAGGCGAGACCCAAGAGCGCGCGACCGAAGGGAAGGTCGAAGTTGGGCATGCGATTCGCGATCTTGACCGCCTCGCTCAGGGCCTGCTCGGCGCCCGGAAAGTCGCCGGTCTCGTCCATCAGGCGCCCGGCTTCGGTGAGGAGGCGGACCTCGAGCCGCCGGTCCGCATTCGGGAGCCGACGGGCGGCCTCGAGCGCCTGCCGGACGAGGGTGAGGGCGGTGTCGAAGGCGTAGGCACTCGCGGCCCGTTCCGCCGCCCGGACCCCGAACTCGATCGCCTTCGGGTCGTCGCGCCCCAGATAGTAGTGGCGCGCGAGCTCGAAGTCGCTCTCGCCTCCCCGAGCCTCGAGCGCCTTCGCCACTTTCCGGTGAAGGATCGCCCGACGCGTCTCCGTCACGCCCGCGTAGAGGCTCGCGCGGAACTCCTCGCTCGCGAACTCGTAGATCTCCCCGCCCCGCTCACGGAGGATGCCGCCGCGGACGAGCCGGTCGACGGCCTCGGAGAGCTGCTCCTCGGGGAGGTCGACCGCCGGCCGCAGCCGAGCGAAGCTGAACTCCCGTCCGAGCACGCTCGCGTAGGTCAGGACCCGCCGGTCGACCTCGTCGAAGGAAGCGAACCTTGCGAGCAAGGCCTCGGTGAGGCCTTCCGACCTCGCGGCGCGGCTCTCCGCCGGCCTCGAAACCCCGGAGGTGGAGCGGATGAGCAGCTCGGCGAACAGCGGGTGCCCGTCGGTCTCCGCCTGCCAGCGCAGGACATCCTCGGGAGTCGGGGGCACGCCGTCCCTCAGCCACGTCGCGAACTCCGCGAGCTCGGGGGAGGTGAACGGCCGGACCTCGATCGCCTTGAACGCCTCGTCCGCCCTCCACCGCGCAAGAGTGGGACGGGCCCGGACCGGCACCGCAGGGCCCGGGTCGACGCTCGCCACGAACGCGATGCCTCGGGTCGGCCCCTCCCGCGCGAGTCCTTCGAGGAAGTCGAGCGAACTGCTGTCGGCGAGATGAACGTCGTCGATCAGGACCGCCAGGGGGCGCTTCTGCGCGAGCTCCCGGAACCGGTCGAGGAACCGCACCCGCGCGCCCTGGAGGATCGAGCCCAGCCCCTCCACGGACGTCCTGCCCAGCGGCGCGAGGAGACGCTCGAGGTCGTCCTCGGCGTTCCCGGTGGCGTCCCCCTCCTTCGCACGCGGTCGGGTCGACGGTCGAAGGAGATCCTCGCCCCAGCCGCGGTCCTCGCTTCCTCCGGCGGAGTTCACGAGCTCCCGCACGAGGCGGAACGGCTCCGCCATCTCGCCCGGGAGTGCCCGGCCGCGCACGGGTACGAATCCCCGCGCCTCTGCCCTCGCGGTCGCCTCCTCCAGGACGACGGTCTTGCCGCTCCCCCCAGAGCCGACCAAAAGGATCGCCTTGCCCCGGGGTGTGCCGACGTTGTCGAACGCGAGCTCGACCTCTTCGACCACCTCCGAACGCCCGAACAGCGGGCGTCGTCGTGGGGCGTCCCGAACCCTCCCGAAGCTCATGGACGCGAGACCGACCTCCCTCAGTCGACCGGCGTGTCGGCGTGGGTGTCGCCGTCGGAGGCCTCCATCTTCTTCGGGTGCAGCCGGCTCGCTTCGGTCCGGTGACCGAGCTGCTGCTGGAGCTCGGTGTAAGCCCGCTCGAGACGAGGCGAGAGCTCGGTGACCTTGAGCTCGGTCGCTCGGTCGAACGCCATGCGCGCGCCGTCGAGGTCGTGGGTCTTAAAGCGCAGGCGGGCGAGGTAGAGCTGGGCGTCCGCCTCGTCCGCGCTCAGCCCGAGCTTCCGCGCGAGCTCGGCGGCCGAGAGGTAGGCTTGGGCGGCGTCATCCCAGCGTCCGCGTTTCTCGGCGATCCGGCCCCGGTTGAGCGTCACCTGCTCCAAGCCGAGCGCGTCCGCGAGACCCTCGAGCAAGCGACCGGCCTGGTCGTTGTCCCGTTCGGCCTCCTCGAGTTGGCCGAGCGCGATTCGGAGCTCGACCCCGGACAGGAGCGAGCGCCCGATCGCGCGAGAATCGTGACTCTGCGTGGCCGCCTCCCTGGCCCGCTCGAGCAGCTCGAGCCCCTCGTCCGGGCGGGTCTCGCCGACGGCCGTCCCCAAGTGATGGAGCGCACGGGCGAGCTCGGTCCAGTTCCGGGCGGTACGCAATCGCTCGACGGCGCGCTGGTACCACTCGATGGCGACCGGGCGGACCTCGTCGCCGAGGAGCGCGAAAGTATTGCCGAGATCGATCGACAGCCGCCCGAGCGCCGTCGGGTCGCCTCCCTGGGGAAGCGCCTCGAGCGCCTTCATCGCCTCATCCAGGGCGTCGCGATAGCGACCCCGCTGGAAGGCGACCCTCGCGAGGACCCGGTAGGCCTGGGCCTCGCCGTAGGGATCCGGATCGCCCTCGAAGAGCCGTAACGCCTCCCTCGCCCCCTCGACCGCGGCGTCCGCTTCCAAGCTCTCCCGCGCCACCTCGGCCCGGGCCAGCAGAAGCCGCGCGCGGATGTGCGGTTGCTCGTGCTCGACCGCCTCGAGCGCTTCTCGGTAGTGGCGATCGGCGGCGCGAAAGGAGCCAACGGAGAACGACAGGTCGCCAAGGGTTTCGGCAATCTCGGCGCGCTCCCCTGACCGCCCGTCGCCCAGGGAGTTGAGGTCGACCAGCGCCCGCTCGAGATGGTGGATCGCCACAACCGGCTCGTGGGCCGTTCGGGCGGCGTCGGCGGCCCGGCGGTTGTTGGCGTACGATTTCGCGACGACCTTCCCGAGGAAATAGTGCCGTCCGAGCTCGGCGACGACCTCGTCGGACGGTTCGGGGTTCGCCCGCTCGAGCGCCTCCGCGATCTTCCGATGGAGGACCCGCAAGCGGCTCTCGGTCATCGATCGATAGACGACCCCACGGTCCTCCTCCTCGACGAAGGCGAAGCGTCCCCCCCCGGCCCGCTCCCTCAACAGCCCCAGCCCGACGAGCCTCTCCAGGCTCTCGGCCAGCGGTTCCTCCTCCATCCCCATCGCGACCTGGAGGAGGTCAAACGGGAACTCGGCACCGATCGCGCTGGCGTAGGCGAGGACTCGGACCAGCTCGGGAGGAAGTGTCGAGAGAGGGCTCCGAGGTCCCCGGGACGAGGATGCGCTGGCGCTCGCGGTAGGGGCCATCCGCACCGTTCTATCGCGTTCGAGTGATTAAGGCCTCGCGCGGGGTCGAAGGTCGCGGGGACCCCCCTCCTCCAGGGATGGCCGAACGGCCCGACACCCGCACGGCCTTCGCGGCCTGCCCGCAAGGGTTATCAGACACATCCCGGCTCGGCGGGACCCGATGGCCGCCGAGGGATCCGACCTCACCGGGCCGAACGAGCCCGGCTCCCTGAGGCCCATGTCGCTCCCGCGCCGCCTCAGCTTCTGGGGGTTCGCGAGCCTCGTAGTGGCCGCCGTCGCCTTCTACCTCTGGTGGGGGCTCTCGTGGGGGGTCTGGCTCGACAACGGCGTCTACGCCGTGACGGCCACGCTGCTGCTGTTCGGGCTCGCAGGGATGTGGCTCACCCTCCCGAACCCGCCGGCTCCATCGACCCCGCCCCGGTAGGCGGCGTCCGCGGCCCGCCCCGATTACATCGGCTGGGCGGCGAACGCCACATGGACGCCGTCCGTTCGGTCGCAGGCGATGCAGGCGGTCGGGGCCTGGACAGGGAACGGGAGGGCCTCTTCGAGCGTGCCCAGGAGCGCCCCGTCGATGGCGTGCTCGACCGCGTGGCCGCACTCCTCCGCTCCGCACCAGCCGATCAGCCGCACGTGCTCCGAACCTCCGAGCTCGGCGAGGGTCGAGGCGGGGGAGATCGACTCCCGGAATCTCTCGTCCGCGCGGCGGGCCAGCTCGCGGTCGAACTCGGCGAGCCGTGAGGCGACGTCCGCGGCGAGCGTGGACCGGCCGAGCGAACCTTTGCGGCCGAGGCGGTCGACGCTGGTGAGGCGACCGCTCTCGACCTCGCGGGGCCCGACCTCGAGACGCAGGGGGACCCCGGCGAGCTCCCACCGGTAGTACTTCGCGCCCGGCCGCTCGTCCCCATCGTCCAGCACGACCCTCCGGCCCGCGCGCCGGAGGACGTCGGCGACCTCACCGGCGGCCGCCGCGACGGCAGCGGCTGCCGTGCCGGAGAGGACCGGAACGACCACGACCTCGTACGGCGCGACCTCGCTGGGAAAGACGGCCCCGTGCTGGTCGCCGTGGACCCCGACGATCGCCCCGAGAAGCCGTTCGGAGAGGCCGAACGTCGTCTGATGGACGTTCCTCTCCGAGCCATCCTGGGCCTCGTAGCGGATTCCGTACGGGACGGAGAAATTGTCGCGGTAGTGGTGGACGCTCCCGAGCTGCAGGGTGCGTGCGCCCGAGAGCGGGAGGTCAAAGGCGATCGTGTAGTGGGCGCCCGCGAACTTGTCCCACTCCGGCCGGCGCAGGGCGAGGTACGGCAGCGCGAACGCCGAGGCCATGCGGCGGAACGCGTCGAGGTTCGAGCGCACGCGATCGGTCGCGCGCGCCTCATCGACCTGGCACGTGTGCTCCTCGAAGAAGTGAATCTCGCGGACCCTGACGAACGGGCGGGTCGTCTTCGTCTCGTAGCGGAACGTGTTGACGATCTGGTAGACGTTCAGCGGGAGGTCGCGGTGCGACCTCACCCAGAGCGCGAAGATGGGGTACATCGCGGTCTCGCTCGTCGGCCTCAGGACGAGCGGGACGTCGAGCTCGGTCGTCCCCCCCCGGGTGACCCAGAAGACCTGGGCATCGAAACCTTTGATGTGCTCCTTCTCCTTGGCGAACTCGGTCGCGGGGATCAGCGCGGGGAACTCGACTGCCTGCGAGCCCGTCGCCTCGATCTCCCGGATCAGGACGCGGTCGAGGTTCCTCCGGGCGCGGAAGCCGTACGGGGTCCAGACGTTCATTCCCTTGACGCCGTAGCGCTTGTCCGAGAGGTTCGCCGCCTCGACGACGGCGAGGTACCAGTCAACGAACGCCGCGCGCTTGTCGGGGAGCTCGGCCATCGGACCGGGCGGACCGGCCCCGCGGAGTATATGACAGCGGGGTGACCGCCCCGCGGGCGCCCGGGGCTCCGGCCCGTCGCCCCCCGGGCACGGGACTTGGGCTACCGGACGAGTGCCCGACGAGCCTAGAGATTATCGTGCGGGCCGGCTCTAGCAGGTGGGCCATGCGTCTGGTCGTCTGTGTCGACCGCGACGACGACTTGGGCCGAAAGGCCCATGTCGACGGCCCGATCGTAGGCCGCTCGGACGTCGTCGACGCGGCGATCCGCCTGGGGACCGCCGACCCCGAGGACTCCGACACGAACGCGCTGTTCGCCGCGGTCGCGCTCACGGACGAGCTGAAGGGCGCGGGGGAGGATTGTGAGGTCTGCGTCCTCACCGGGTCGGCGAAGGTCGGGATCGCCTCCGACCGGCGCGTCGCCGCGCAGTTCGACCAGGTCCTGGACCGCGTCCACGCGAGCTCCGCCTACCTCGTTAGCGACGGGGCGGAGGACGAGTATCTCTTCCCGATCCTCGCTTCGCGCGTCCGCATCGACGGGGTGCGCCGGGTTTACGTGCGCCAGAGCCCGGGCCTCGAGTCGACCTACTACACGCTCGTCCGGGCGCTCAAGGACCCGAAGCTCCGGGCGAAGACGATCCTCCCGTTCGCGCTCGTCCTCCTCATCCTCGGCTTTGCCGCGGCCGGAGGAGTGCTCCTCTGGGGGGTGATCGGCCTCGCCATCGTCCTTGGGGTCTACCTCATCTTCTGGACGTTCGACATCGACGAGGCGCTGATCGACGCCGTGCGGACCGCGTCGGCCGACACCCGCCAGGGCTCCGTCGCGTTCGGCTTCGGTCTGTTCGCCGTCGCGCTCGTCGGCGTCGGGTTCCTGACCGGCTACAACCAGTACGTTGCGGGCGGGGGGGTCTCGCCGTTCGACCGCGTCCTCCTGTTCATCCAGAGCGGTCTCCTCTGGTGGATCCTGGGGGCCCTCGTCTGGGAGACCGGCCGCGCGCTCCGACGCATGTTCGCCCGCGGGCGGTTCCCGCGCTCGTTCGTCGTCGCGACGACCTCGATCGTCGGGGTGGGGCTGGTGAGCTACGGGATCGTCTACCTCGTGCGGTACCTGCAGGGGCTAGCGCCGGTCGCCCAGGTGCCGTTCCTCGCGGGCCTGATCGTGACGGGGCTAGGGCTGGTGATCGGGGCCGGAGTGATCCACCAGCACTTCCGCTCGCTCGCCCGGACGTCGACCCCGCCCACGACGGTCGGCTAACGCTGGGCGAGGACGCGGGCCACGTCCTGGACGGGAACGTCCAGGCCGCATCGCTCCTGGAGCGTGGCCCGGACCGCGTCGGTCCCCGGGGAGAGCGCCTCCGCACGCGCCGCGAGCGTCGCCAGGTCCTCCCAGTAGTTCCACGGGAAGACGACCCAGACCCAGGCGGACTGGGGGATCTCCTCGCCGAAGTACGTCGGGAGGAACTTCGAGTGGGCGATGTGGACGAGGGCGGCGGTCTCGACCGAGCGGGGACCGGAGGCCCTCACGTGATCGCTCGCCAGGCGGAGGCTCTCGCCCGTGTCCGTGATGTCGTCGACGACCAGCACCGCCGCGTCCGCGACGCTCCCGGAGAGCCCCTCGGTGAGCTTCGCCGCCCCATCTTGGGCCGCCGTCACGCCCCAATGCTGGACGCGGAGCGAGACGAGCCGGCGGACCCCCAGTCGGTCGGTCAGCAACCGGGCCGGGATCCACCCTCCCCGCGTCAGGCCGACGATCGTGTCGGGCAGCCTACCGGCGGAGCGGACCTGCCCGGCCACGGTGTCGGCCCATCGGTCGACCTCCGGCCAGGTGGCCCGCCGGCACCTGGGGAGGTCGGCCATCCCGAGAGCGGCCGCCTGTCTACGGGTAGAACCCGCGGGTGCGCATGGCGTCGACGACCCGCTGGATCGCAAGGACGTAGGCGGCGGTGCGGTTGTGGACCTTCCTCTCGACAGCGACCTTGTGCACGTCGGCGTACGACCGGACCATCACGCGCTCGAGGCGCTGGTTGACCTCCTCGAGGGGCCAGAAGAACCCTTGGATGTCCTGCGCCCACTCGAAGTAGCTCACGGTGACCCCGCCCGCGTTCGCGAGGATGTCCGGCAGCACGGTGATCTTCTTCTGGAAGAGCACGGTGTCCGCCTCAGGGAGCGTCGGGCCGTTCGCGGCCTCGGCCACGATCTTCGCCTGGATGCGGTCGGCGTTCTTCCCCGTGATCACGTTCTCGAGGGCGGCGGGGACCAGGATGTCGACCTTGGCCTCCAGGAGCTCCTCGTTCGACATCGCCTTCGCGCCGGGGAAGCCGACCACCGAGCCGTGCTTCTGCTTGTACTCCTCGACGGCGTGCGGGTTGAACCCGTCCGCCTTGTAGATCCCGCCCTTCGAGTCCGAGGCGGCGACGATGACCGCTCCCTGCTCATCGTGGAGCAGGTTCGCCGTGACGCTTCCCGCGTTCCCGAACCCCTGGACCGCGACCGTCCCGCCCTTCACGCGGACGCCCGCGTCCTTCGCGGCCTCGCGGATGGTGTAGGCGCACCCGCGACCGGTCGCCTCGCCCCGGCCCTCGCTCCCGCCGAGGGAGATCGGCTTGCCGGTGACGACGCCGGGCACCGAGTAGCCCTTCTGCATCGAGTAGGTGTCCATGATCCAGCTCATCGTCTGGCTGTCGGTGTAAACGTCCGGTGCCGGGATATCGATCTCCGGGCCGATGATCAGGCTGATCTCGCTCGCGTAGCGGCGGGTCAGGTGTTCGAGCTCGGTCTTGCTCATCGCCTTCGGGTCGCAGATGACCCCGCCCTTCGCCCCCCCGTACGGGATGTTGACCACGGCGCACTTCCAGGTCATCCAGGCCGCGAGCGCGCGCACCTCGTCCAGCGTGACCTGGGGGTGGTACCGGATCCCTCCCTTGCACGGGCCGCGGGCCATGTTGTACTGGACCCGGTGGCCGGTGTAGACCCGCAGGGATCCATCGTCCATCCTCACCGGGAAGTTCACAGTGAGCTCGCGCTTGGGGTGCTTGAGCACCTCGCGCATCCCACCGTCCAGGCCGATGAGGTCGGCCACGATGTCTACCTGTCGCTTCGCCGTCTCGAACGGGTTAACGGGTGAGCTTGCTTGCGGCATCGCCAACCTCGAACCGAAACGCCCAGCGGGACGGGATTACTTGAACGTGCCGTGGGGCCCGCGAAACCCCTGCACTCCTGCCCGACAGGCGTGCGTCACCGTAGGTCGGCCTACCTCGGCCGTCGTGGGAAAGGGCGCCAGCCGGCCTCCGGCATCGGCTTCGGTCCCCGGTCGGTGAGCAGGAGCGCCCCGCGCCCTCGGGCGATCGAGCCGATCCGGGTCAACCGCCCTCCCACCCCCCGAACCGCTCGCGTCGCGACGCCGAGCCGTCCGGGGGGGACCGCGGCGAGGAGCTCATAGTCACCGCCGTAGAACGCCGCCGCGCGACGCCGAGCGGCCGAACGGATTCTCCGGACCACGGGGGCGAGGGGTAGCGCCCCCTCGACCACGACGACACGAACGCGGCTCGCCGCCGCCAGGAGGCGGGCGCTTTCCGCGATCCCGTCGGAGGTGTCGAGCATCGCGTGGGCGTAGCGCGCGAGGACGACGCCCTCTCGGACCCGAGGCCTCACCCGGAGGAGACCGGTCACCGCGCGTTGGCGGGGCGCCCCGGCGCCCTGGAGGGCGAGGGCCGCCGCGCCTCCGCGACCGACCTCGCCGGTGGTGACGAGCGCATCGCCGGGCCGAGCTCCCGTTCGGCCGACCAAACGAGAACGCGGGGCCGCGCCCACCACGGTGCTCACGACCGTCCGCGTCGGGCCCGGTTTGGTGTCGCCCCCGAGCACGTGCGCGCCGAACCGTGCGGCCTCCGCCTCGGCCTCGAGGACGAGCCGCTCCGCCCACGCCCGGGGAGAGTCCCGCGGGACCACGATGGCCAGAAAGACCGCGAGCGGCGTCGCGCCCTTGGCCGCCAGGTCGGAGAGACTGACCGCGCTCGCGGCGCGGCCGACCAGGCGCGGAGGCGACGACCGAAGGAAGTGGGTGCCCTCGACCAGAGCGTCGGTCGACACGACGGCGACCGATCCGCGCGGGAGCTTCAGGGCCGCCGCGTCGTCCCCGAGCGGCAGGGGGCCACGCGAGCCGCTCGGGAGCGCCCGGACCAGCCAGGCGTGGAACGCCCGCTCGTCCATCGGGCTCGAGGCGGAACCGCTCCGTCGCGAGGCGGCCGTCACTTGTAGGGGACGAACTCCTTGCCGAGGAGCTCCCGCCCAAGGATGATCCGCATGATGTTGAGACCGCCCTCCGCCCCCACCAGGTAGCTCATGGTCCCGCGGAGCCCAAGCTCGAGACCAGCCTCCTTCGTGTAGCCCGCCGCGCCAAACCACATCATCACGCGCTTGACGCACTCGAAGGCGACCTGCGGGGCGGTGAGCTTGACCGACGCGACCGCGAGGTTCACCTCCGAGCGGTGGGACGTGTCCCCCTTCAGGGCATACTCGTCCAGCAGCCAGGCGGCGCGACGAACCTGCCACTTCACCGCCTCCACCTGGGCGTAGAGGTCGGCCAGCTCGAACTGGATCGCCTCGAACTTGCCGAGCGGCTGGCCGAACACACGGCGCTCGCGGATGTAGGCGATGCCGGTCTCGAGGGCGCGCTCGGCTGCCCCCACGCAAGCGGCGCTGACAAAGGTCCGGGCCACGCTGAACCCCTCCATGGCGTAGTCGAACCCGCGGTGCTCCGCGCCCATCAGGTACCTTTCCGGGACGGCCGTGTCGACGTAGGTCAGCCCCCCGGTCGAGATTCCCATGCGGCCCATATTCTCGAACTTCTGGGTCGAGATGCCTTCGGAGCGCGTCGGCACGTACAGGAAGTCGAACCCCCCACCGTCGGCCTTCGCGAGCGTGAGGTGACCTCCGCCCAGCCGGCGAGCCTCCTCGACGCCCGAGATGAACGCCTTCTCGCCCCGTAGGACGAAACGGTCCCCGTCGCGCCGCGCCGACGTGTGCATCCCCGCGAGGTCGCTCCCGCCGGTCGGCTCGGTCGACGCGATCCCTAGGAACGCCTTGCCCGCGGCGACCGCGGGGAGGACCTCGCGCTTCGCGGCCTCGGTGCCATGGCGAGCGAAGACGTACCCCCAGCCCGCCTCGAGGAGGAAGAAGACGGCGGTCGCCATCGAAGAGTCCCCGCGGCCGATTTCCTCGGCCGCGAGCTCGGCAAGGACCGCGGAGGCGCCCATCCCGCCGTACTCCTCGGGGACGGTCATCGCGAGGAGTCCGAGCTCCGCCATCGCGCCGAGGACCTCGGGGGGAATCGTCCCCGCGGCGTCGATCTGGCGCTCGTGCGTCCTCAGGACGCGGTCGCCGAACCGACGCACCGCCTCCTGGAAGGCTCGCTCCTCGTCCGAGAGCCGGAACTCCATGGGCCGCGGCCGACGGGAGCCCGAGGATTTAGCCTCGTCCAGCCGTGGCCGGGCGCGGTGCTCGGAGCTCACCGGCCCCGGGCCGGTCGCACCACCGGTCGAGGTTCCGTTGGAAGATCCGTGCCGGGGTGAACGGATTCGGAGCTATCGGCAGAAGGGTCGCCGACGGCGGTAACGGCGCGCCCACCCACCCCACCCGAACCCAGGTCACTCCTGACCCGTAGCACGCGGCCGCCCTCGTTGCGGCTCGATCGTCGTCGGTGCCCGCGGACGAGCCCCGGGAGCGCCGCATGCGACCACGCCGCGGGGTCGTGCTCCTCGGCTCTCGGGTCGACGAGAAGCGCGGAGGCAACCCATATATGGTGCGAGTAGTCGGTCGAGGCTGAGGAGCCCGTCCGAATGCCCGTCCGGGTCGCTGTCAACGGTTACGGGACCATCGGAAAGCGGGTGGTCGACGCCGTCGCGCGGCAATCGGATTTACGGCTCACGGGGGTCGCGGATATCCGGCCGAACTACGAGATCCGTACGGCCCGGGCCAAAGGCTACCCGATTTTCCTCGCCGGTACCGGAAGCGCCGAGGAGTTCCGGACCGAGGGCATCGAGGTCGCCGGCCGAATGGACGATTTGATCCGGGCGTCGGACGTCGTCGTCGATTGCACTCCGGAGGGGGTGGGCCGAGAGAACGCCAAGCTCTACCGAGAGGCCGGGGTCTCGGCGATCTTCCAGGGCGGGGAGAAGGCCGACGTGGCCGAGGTCTCCTTTTCCGCCCTCGCCAACTTCGACGCCGCCCGGGGCAAGAAACAAGTGCGAGTCGTTTCCTGCAACACCACCGGGCTTTCCCGAGCGGCCGCCGTGCTCCTCCCGGCGTTCGGGGTCGAGCACTGGGAAGCGACCTTGGCGCGGCGGGCGGCGGACCCGCGCGAGAGCGGCAAGGGACCGATCGACGGGATCCTCCCGTCGTTCAAGATCCCATCGCACCACGGTCCGGACGTGCGGACGGTCTTCCCCGATCTCTCGATTGTCACGACGGCGATGGTCGTTTCCACTACCCTGATGCATGTCCACGCCAATCACGTGCGCCTGTCGAGGCCTCCTCTTTCGGCTCGGGAGGTCATCGATCGGTTCCGCGCGTCCCCCCGGTTCCAGCTGTTCCGGGAAGGGGATCGGGTGGTCGGGACGCCGCAGGTCTTGGAGTATGGCCGGGACCGCAGTCCGGGCGGCCGGCCCGACGTGATGGAGAACGTCCTCTGGGAGCACGGGATTCACCTCATGGGGAAGGACCTGTACTTCTTCCAAGCGATCCACCAGGAATCGATCGTCGTTCCGGAGAACGTCGACGCGATCCGCGCGATGTTCAACCTCGCCGACGGCCCGACGTCGATCGCGATGACCGACCGCGCCCTGGGCATCGGCCGGTCGCCTCCTCCGGTGGCCGCTCGCGCGTCGGCGGCGGGCCCGCCCGCCCGGGGAACGTAGGCCCCAGCCCCCGAATCACCTTCTTATACAGGGCCTTTCTCGCGCGGCGCGGATGTATTACCTCGACCACCGACGCGATGTCGTGCGCATCCCTCCGGCGCGGCTCGGGCCCGAGCTCGCGGGGGTCCTCGTCGAGCTCGCCCAGCAGCAGTTCGAGGGCAAGCTCGTCGACGGCCAGAACCTCGCCGTGACGATCCGCGATGTGAAGCCGGTCGGCGAGGGGCACATCATCCACGGGGACGGCGGGGTCTACCAGGAGGTCGAGTACGAGGCGCTCCTGTTCCGGCCCGAGATCCAGGAGATCGTCGAGGGCTCGGTCGTCGAGATCCGTAAGTTCGGCGCCTTTGTACGATTCGGTCCGCTGGACGGGCTCCTGCACGTCTCGCAGATCATGGACGACCGGGTGAACATCGACGAGCACAACCAGCGCCTGGTCGGGGTGGAGTCGAAGCGCGACCTCAAGGTCGGCTACAAGGTCCGCACCCGTGTGGTCTCGCTCTCGCTCTCGGAGATTTCCCCCCGCGACAGCCGCATCGGGCTGACGATGCGCCAGCCCGCGCTGGGTCGGTTCGAGTGGATCACGGAGGCGCACCGCAAGGCGGACGAGCGGGGCGGCAAGAAGGGCGCGACGGCGGCTCCGTCGAAGAAGGTCCCGGCCAAGCCGACCACGAAGGGTCCGGCCGTCGCGAGCAAGGAGCCGAGCCGATGATCAACCTTCGGGCCTGCAAGAACTGCCGTGCGATTACCGACCAGGCGAAATGCCCCAAGTGCAGCGGCGAGGTCTCGCGCGAGTGGCAGGGATACCTCGTTGTGATCGACCCCGAGCGCAGCGAGATCGCGAAGAAGATGGGGATCCATGACGCGGGCCGGTACGCGCTCCGCGTCAAGTAACGGCCGCGTCTGGCTCGTGCCGGACGCCTTGCGACCGACGCTGGCCGAGAAGTACGGTCCGGTCTATTCGGGTGAGGAGGCCGACCGGCGCATCCTGGCGCTCCGGGTCTTCGGAGCGTGCGGAGACCGCGTCGTCGGGCGGGCCCTCGAACTCGGGCATCCCCCCCTGGTCGGGATCGTCGATTACAAGACCCGTCGCCGGGAACCGATCGCCCGTGATGCCTACCGCGCCCTCGGAGCGCGCCGGACGGTCCGCGTCGTGAACCCCGCCGGTCAGCTGACCGAGAGCCTGCGCTCGGCGGTCCGAGAGCTCATCACCGAGGGTGGCGGCTTGCTCGAGGTCGACGGTGAGGAGGACCTCGGCTCGCTCGCGCTCATCGAGTCGCTCCCTCTCGGAGCGACCGTTATATACGGCATCCCGGCTGAGGGGGTCTCCTTCGTCCTCGTGGACGACGTTGCGAAGGCCCACGCTCGGAACCTCGTCGCCCACATGGAACTGAGGAGGACCAACAATGGAGATTAGGATCCTCGAGGAGCGGACGAATCCGCTGCTCAAGCGCCACGAGCTTCGGTTCGAGGTCGCCCACGCGACCGCCGCCACTCCGACCCGCGACAGTGTCCGGACCGAGCTGGCCAAGGCGGTCCACGCGCCGAAGGACCGCGTCGTGATCGAACGGATGAGGCCCCGGTTCGGCACGGCCGTGGCCCGGGGCGAGGCGAACGTCTACGACTCGGTCGACGCGGCCAAGTCGATCACCCGGGAGCACATCCTCGTCCGCAACGGGCTCAAGGAGAAGGAGGCGAAGGTCGCGGCGCCGGCTCCCCCCGCGCCGGCCGAGGCTCCCAAGACGGAGGCCCCTGCCGCCGCCCCGGAGCCCGCGGCAGCCCCTGCCCCCCACCCCGCGAAGGCGCCCGCCGCGCCGGCGGCGCGCCCCAAGGACGCCCCCGCCGCGGACGCGACCGAGCCGCCGGAGGCGCCCAAGCGGGGCAAGGCCCACCCCAAGAAGGAGTGAGCCGACGTGGCGAAGGCCCGGGTAGGCCTGTACGACACCAGCGGAGAGACGCTGCGCCGGACGCACCTGACCTGCCCGAAGTGCGGTGCCGGTACGTTCCTCGCGGAGCATGGGAACCGGCGCTCCTGCGGCCGGTGCGGCTACTCCGAGTCGAAGTCCGCGCCGGCGCCCAAGGGCAAGGCGCCGAAGTCGTAGGGCCGCTCGCCGCGTTCATCTCCGACCGCGCCTTGGGACCGGCCGGCCTATGCCGTACGCGAGCGACAGGTCCGCCCGCCTGTACTACGACGATTCGTGCGGCCCCTGTCGGTTCATGGCGCGCGCCACGGAGGCGGTGAGCCGCCAGCGCGTCACCGCGACCCCGCTCGCCGCCCCGACCGCGGACGGGGAGCTCCAGCACCTTTCGTCCGAACAACGGTACCGGTTCGCCCACCTCGCCACGGGCGGGGCCCTGCGCACCGGGGAGGCTCTCCTCGCGCCCCTGGTCGGCCTCACGCTGGGATCGACGTGGGAGCGGGTGGTCCGGCGGGTCCCTCCTCTCGACCGCGCCTTGAGGTGGGGCTACGTCCACCTAGGGCAGTACCGACACGCGCACGGCCACGCCGCGTCTGCCCTCGGTTAACGATCCCGTTCGCTTGCTAGGCGCCTGGGCCGGCGCCACCGCCTCCGAAGGTAAGGCGCGAGGGTACGACCGGTGGCGGGCGCGAAAGAACTTAAGGGTCCGCGTCGGAAGCGGCGCCGTCCTTCATGGGCCCGTAGTATAGCTTGGACATCACGGAGGCCTCCGGAGCCTCAAACCCGGGTTCGAATCCCGGCGGGCCCGCTCCCGCCAGCTCTTGCCCCCTCTCGCTCGAGAGGGCGCTCCGGCAACATGGCCGCGCGGACCTCCCCTCGGGAAAGGCCGGTCCGCCGGGCGCGACAACCCTCAAGTAAGGCCGGTCCCGTCAGGACCGGGAGCCCGTGCCCGAACCGGAGGACGTCTCGGCGATCGACGGCGAACCCCTCGAGGGCGAGGCGGTGCATCTCGCCGACCGGATCGAGGAGGAACTGGAGCTCCTCGCCCGCAACGTCGACATCCTCGAGAAGCTCGCGAAGAGCCCTCCGATCGGGATCATCCGTCTGAGCGAGGCGCTGGAGCTTCCGATCCACAAGACGCGCTACTCGTTGCACCTTCTCGAGCGCGAAGGGGTGATCCAGCCGAGCGCGGACGGGGCCGTCGTGACGGACCGGGCGGTTGAGTTCTGGAGCTCGCTGAACCGTTCCCTCGACCGCATGACCGAGCTCATCCAGCACCTGAGGTCGCGAGCAGCCGAGCACCAGGGCCGCCTGCCCTCGAGCCGGAAAGGCTATTAGACCGATGCCGGCTCGCACGGACCGGTGCCGCCGTAGCTCAGCGGCAGAGCGATCGGCTGTTAACCGAAAGGTCAGCGGTTCGAAAGGTTCGCGGCGGCACGCCGCGCACCCCAAACTCCGCTCGGCGGCGCCTCTCCGTCATCGGTTGCGGGCCCGTAGCTTAGCCCGGCTTAGAGCGCCCGGCTCATAACCGGTCGGTCGACGGTTCAAATCCGTCCGGGCCCATCACGTCAGAGAAAGTGCCCTTTTCCGGGCAAGACCCCCCAGCTGCCCCCTTCTGCACGACGACCTACCCGAGCTCAACAGAAGCTACGCTTCGAGGCTCCGCTCTACCTACCTCCATCCCGCGGAGCTAGGGCCGGCGCAAGCCGGCCCAACCCATTCTACCCCCTTTTTCCGCTCCTCGCCACCCGCGAGGCCGGTTCGGAGCCAGACGCCCGGTGGTGCAAGGGGAGCGGCCGGGTCAGACAACCCGGTCGTCACCCCCCAGCCTGACGCCGAGTGCGAGCCCCGGTTCATCTGCGCCAGGTGCCGCGGCCCGATCCGAAGGAACCCGACCCTCCGGATCTCGTTCTGCGAGGTCTGCGGGCTCACTCAGGGCTTCATCGAACTCCGTCCCAAGCAGGGGTCGCTGCCCCTCTCGGCCATGCATCCGTTCCCTCTCCCGACCCCTGCCGCTCCCGCCCTCGGACCCGTCCCGTCCCGGGTCCGGCCGGGTCGTACGACCGTCCCGCCCGTCCCTGCCCGTGCCGTCCGTCCCCGCGGCGGGACCTCCCCCCCGTCAGTACGGCTGTGGTCACCGTCCCCAACCCGGGTCGGAGCCAGGTCCCCAAACCCGGGTTCCAACCCGGGTTCACCCCGAGGGAGGGGTCTGAGTGGCGGCCAGTTCGACCCTTCCAACCCGGGTTGACCCCGGGTCCCCGAGAGCCCTCTCCGCGACCGTCGCCCACGGGCCGGAGCGCCGCTGGGAGAAGGTCGGGGAGAGCGTTGTCGTCTCCGTTACCATTCCGGTAACTTTGCTGCGGTGGGCACGCGAAACCGACGTCGTACTCAGTCGGGTCCTGCGCGACGCACTGGACAAGCTACGGGGGGGCTCTGACCTCGCGAAGGTTGAGGCTGAACTGCGGTCCCACCAGGAGCAGGTTCGGATCCTGGAGGCTGCCCGGGATCGCCTGTTGGAAACCCGAAGGAACGAGGAGGCTGCCCGTTCCTCTGAGCAAGCCCGCCTTGATGCACTTCGGAGCGTGGCAGACGCCTACTACGCGCTCGGGAGGGACGACCCGAGGCAGTTCGGAAGGGTCCACAACCTGAACTGGCTGAAGGCGCGGACCGCTGCTGCTCCGGCCCTTCGCGGAACCCGTCCCGAGGAGGTCCTGAGTCTGGTCCTGGCACTTCACGGGGACTACAGACCCGAGGAGGGGCCGGCCTAATGCCTGCCTACCTCAACCTCAGCGACCTCTCGCGGCGCGAACTGGAGAACCTCCTCCTCACGGTCCACAGCGCCTACCTCCGGACCCTCGCAGCGATTAGAGAACAGACCGACCCCGCCTGGAAGCTCCGCAGAGAGGTCGAGCGGATCGCGCAGGAGACCACCGATCGCCGCCCGTTCGTGCGTGCGTTCGCCCGCTTCGAGGAAAGCCGCCTAGACCGCGGCCGGGCCGCCGCCAACGCCGCCCGGTGGGGTCGCTGGCAGGAGGTGGAAGCCTGATTCCCCGAGGTCTCCGACCGTCGGTCCTACTGGGACACGTCCTCAGCGTGCTTCGGGACCTTCCCGCGGAGTCGGTCCACTGTGTGGTCACGTCGCCCCCCTACTGGGGCCTCCGGACCTACGGGACCCCTCCCCAAGTGTGGGGTGGTCGCCCCGAGTGCATCCATACGTGGGAAACGGCCACCGTCCCGTCGGGGAACGGCCAGGTCACTCATCCCATGGTCGCCAGGACGCTCAACGAAGCGTCCGCGACGCGCTCCCCGCGTCTCTCGACATCCTGCCGCCGGTGTGGGGCCTGGAAGGGCGAACTCGGCCTCGAGCCGACGCCCGACCTCTACGTCGACCACCTGGCCGACGTCTTCGACGCAGTTCACCGCGTCCTCCGTTCGGATGGAACCCTCTGGCTGAATCTCGGGGACACGTACTGCACACACCCGGCAGGCCTCACGGGGTCCAAACGGTGGAAAACGTCCAGTCTCGCGGTCCGCGACCACTCGGGCGCCGAACAGGCGGGGTCGATTGACAAGCGGCCCCCTGGTCTGAAGGAGAAAGACCTGGTCGGGATCCCGTGGAAGGCCGCGTTCGAGCTCCAGCGGCGGGGTTGGTACCTCCGCGAGGATTGCATCTGGGCGAAGCGGAACCCGATGCCAGAGCCGGTCCGGGACCGACCGACCCGCTCCCACGAGTACGTCTTCTTGTTCTCGAAGTCGCGCCGGTACTTCTACGACGCCGAGGCGGTGAGGGAACCGCTCCGAGAGAGCTCGCTGCGGAGGCTTCGCCATCACCTCCCGAATCCGAGGGACAACCCGCGGTACCATTCCAAGCACCCGAGGGGCGACTACCGCCGGTTCCCGATGCTCGGCAACACCGACCCAACGGGGCGCAACCTACGTTCGGTCTGGCAGATCGCTACGCAGCCGTACCCTGGGGCGCATTTCGCAACCTTCCCCGAGGCACTGCCCGAAGTTTGCATCCGGGCCGGCACGTCTGCGAAGGGAGCGTGCGCGGCCTGCGGTACGCCTTGGGTTCACAAGGTCCGTGCAGAGGGAGGGGGCATCGGCCACGACTGGCACCCGGACAAGTCGCTCGCCCTCGGGCGGGGGCAGGGGATCGCTGCACCGGGCATCCACGACGGGACCTACCGCAGAATCGACATGGGGTTCCGTAAGGCGTGCGCCTGCCACACCCGAGGAATAACCCCTTGCGTGGTGCTCGACCCTTTCATGGGAAGCGGCACGGTCCTTGCGGTCGCCCGTCGGTTGCGAAGGCGATCGGTCGGCATTGACCTGAACCCGAGCTACACGATCCTCGCGCGAGCGCGCATCTCTGACGCCATTTCGGCCGCAGCCGAGACGGCAGAGGCGGCCTCGTGACTCGCGTGGCGATCTACGCTCGCGTCTCAACCAGGGAGCAGTCCACCGAGACCCAGGTCGCAGAGCTCGCGGCGTACTGCCAGTCCCGAGGCTGGACCGATGTCGCCGTCTTCCGGGACGATGGGATCTCGGGGATTCGGGACAACCGACCCGAACTCGACCAGCTCCGAGAGCGGATGCTGCACGGCGAGTTCTCCTCTATCGTTGTCTCGAAGATGGACCGGTTGGGTCGCTCGCTCGGGATGATCCTCCGCTTCTGGGACGAGGCCGACGCCGCGGGGGTGCGGGTGATAGTGATCGACCAGGGCATCGACACGTCGACCCCGGCGGGGCGACTCCAGCGCAACATGCTTGCCGCGCTGGCGGAGTTCGAGCGTGAACTCATCCTGGAGCGGACGCGGGCAGGGATCGCTCGAGCTCGGGCGCTCGGCAAGAAGTTCGGAGCGCCAAGGAAGATCTCGGAGGCGGTTGCCAGAGAGGTCCGCGACCGAAGAGGTCGTGGGGAGAGCCTGCGGTTGATCTCTCAGCGTATGAACATCAAGCTCGGGGGAGTACGTTCGGTGCTCAGGCGAGACCCTCTGCCCGGACGGCGGAAGTCAACCCCGGAACCGATATCCGACCAGCACCCTCCCGTGGTCGGTTCTGCTCCAGCTTGATCCGTCCAGGCCCGCAGCCGAAGACGCGCTGGAATCCGAGGGCCGACCTTCTACTCCTGTAGAACTCGACGCGGATCGATGCGCACCGAGCCCTTTCTCCACGACATACTGATGAACCCAAAGGGTCGTGCCATACGAGAATGGCTGAGCGAGTTTCGCGGGAACGGGTGGACCGCGTGCCGGGATACCTCTACTGGTTGGCACGAGATGGCTACCTCTGGAGAACCCCGACAAAGCTGAACACGACCGGCACCAAGTCTCGTGTCGGAACCGAACGCATCGTTCGCGAGAACGGGTACTTCTACTTTCTCGACAAAGATGGGTTCGTCTCGAGGGCGAAAATGAAAGCCGCCGGCCCTGAGCAAGTGGCTCCTAACACCGAAGTGACACACTTCTGCCCGTCGTGCGGTTATACTATACGTACCCATCTCCCGGCGAAGTTTTGCCCGCAGTGTGGTTCACCGGGCATGACAATCCAGTAAGCCGGCGAGCTTCTGCGGTCCTGCTCCACGAAAGGAGCGACCCGCCAGCCACCCCGTCAGAGTGTGGCGCCGCAGGACAGGCAGTGCATTGCCCTGCCGACGTTCTCGGACGGGTTCAGGGCGCCGCAGTACCGACAGTGCAAGAACGTCTGAGGCTTAGGCGTTGGGGGAGCATTCACATTGACGACGACCTGCGGGGCATGCTGGGCCGGTCGTGGGGCAAAGTCCTCCTGAGTTGTAGCGAACTGTTTGAAGGCAGGCTTGCCGCAATGGCGGCACACGAAGTCCACTCGAATGGTGGAAGTCACTGTTGGGGCACGCTCTTGGCGTTGAACAACATTCGATGTCGACTGGTTACCGATAGTTCCGACATGCGTCTCGCTACGGGTGACTACTCCGAACCCGCGCTGCTGACTCACGACTTTCCTAGAGACTTGTCTGAGCGTCCAGGGCCAATGACATGAAGGACACTTGGGGGCGTCACTGTAGGCCCAGGCACCAGCCCCGAGGATCATCAGGATCCCGATTATGCCAAGGGCGAGAACGATTCCGATGAACAACAGGAAGACGAAACCAAGGAACCCCAGAACCCAAGGTCCCGCTTTCATCGAGTGGGCCCCAGTGCGGTCGCATACTTGGGCGCTATGACTAAGGCCGCTGGGAGGCTTCCGTGGGACCTAGATCGGACCGACCAAGGTCTTGCTTCACATGCGAGAGGGCTTGCGGCCCAGCCTACGCGACTCGCACGTGACCGAACTCCACCCCCACAATCCTCAGTTGTGAACACGGGACCGACCGATGGGTTTGGATCGAACGGCTGATTTCGAGCTCAGTGAACCGAAATGTACCTTTCGCCCGGATGCGACCGAATCGTCAACCTCGGTCGACTAGGTCGTACAATGGCATTCTGGTCTGGAGAGTGTCCAAATCGATGCCGGTCGCCGAACAAGCACTACCCCATATCCACGGGAAGAGACTGGCTGTAGACGATACGCGGGACTGCTTGGTCGTGCTTGGCGATACGCTGTGGGGTAAAGAGGTGCGAGAACCGGTCCTCTAGTCTGTCTGCGCTCCTCGACGAAGCAGAACAACCCCCACGACATGCTTTGATGAGGTCACACTTACGGCATGCTTCCGGGAACTTGCGGGCGGCCCGATACTCTCCCATCCCACGCCGCCAAAGCTCCTCACGAGGAGAGGTCAGGAGGTTCCCGTTTACTCCAGAACTGCAGGCGCAGTACCTCAGGTCCCCCGACGGAGACACCGTGATGGACGTGAAGCCACATCCGCAAGCAGCAATCATCGGCCAACACGCACGGTCGACCAAGCAGAACGGAAAGCCGTCCTCGAAGGCGACCCTTATTCCGAGCTCGCTTTGGATACGAAGGGCCTGCCGGAAGACGTCCCGCCACTGGTCAACTGTCAGGTCAAACTCTGCCATCCGACTGGTCGCATCTCCGCTTGGCTGAATTCGGTGGAGTTGGACCTGGGCGATTTTGACGCCCCCAGCTACGACGAGCGATACGGCTCGGTAGAGCTGTTGATAGCTCGGGAGCAAGCAGTCGTACTCTATCCCAGTTCTTATCCCCGCGGTGCAGAGCTTCGTGAGTGTGTCTCGGGCCTTCTCAAACGAGCCATTCACACGAGTGATGCGATCGAAGGCACCCGTGTCGTCTCCCCTTAACGTTACATCGGCCCAGAAGCCATTGCGTACGAGGGCATCGCGATGAGAGTCGCTCAGAGCGAACCCGTTCGATAGGACCCCCCTGCTTTCGAAGTCAAGCCGACCCATGGCGTCACACACCTCCTCGAACCCGCGATAGAGAAAGGGCTCACCTCCAACCAAAACGACCTCTTGGACGCCCTCGTCTTTCAGAACGCCAAGCATTCGAACGACCGCATCTAAAGGAGGTACATTCGGGGTGCGATGGTTGAACTCTTCACCGACGTAGCAGTAACGGCAGAAGTAGTTACATCCATAGAGTAGCTCAAAGAAGGCGGTCCTCGGGGGCCCTATGGACGCCGCGCACACATCCGGTGCTGCTTGGGTTGTCAACTCACTAGGGCGGCTCACAATCATGTTGCGAGTACGGACCACACCATCTCTCCGTTCGCATAAAGGGGTTCCTAGGAACCGAGCTCACGGAGCGCCATGCGTGAATGCCCAGTCACCAGTAGTGCCTCTACCCTTCGGAGCCCTACATAGGGCTGGGTCGGTCGAAAGGGCGAACGGGGTGTCGCTTCGTCCACCGTAGCAAGCATGAAGTAGGCGCCTCCGAGGGACGGCCCCCCCTCACCTCCCCCTCCGGAGGCGCCAAGGTGGCTGGTGGGCTTGGCCACGCGTGCCGTGCAGATAGTTTATCGCCCTTCAGCGCTTCGACTGGGTCGTGCAACGCAAAGTTGCGCTCATTACAGGAGCGAGCCACGGCGTTGGCCGGGCCATTTCTATCGCCCTCGCCCGTGATGGGTACTCAGTAGCACTCCTGGCAAGGAGTAGGAGGGAGCTGGAAGTTACCGCTTCGAGGATCCGAAAGGAAGGCCGCGAAGCGGAAGTTTACGCCACAGACATCTCGCGGCCCGCGGACCTCGAGCACATCAAGGAGCCACTTGTTCGAAGGTTCGGGAGATTGGATGCAATGGTACACTGCGCGTTTGGCCATATTGGGGAAGACGACGGCAAGTCACTGCTCCATGTGGCCACATCGCAGCTTGAGGATTTCGGCCGGACTAGCGTCCTAGGTGCGTGGTACATCACGCGACTCGTCGCCCCCCTACTTAGGAAGTTCGGCGGTCGAGCTGTTTATGTGATTGCCGACTGGGGGCTTCCGCAGCACAATATCATGCTGACTACGGGACCTTCTTCACGAGTGCGAATTGGCTCCGAAGTGTTCGTCTCAGCGAAATACGCGGTTGCGGGTCTGGCTGTTGCGATGGAACGCTCTCTTGCGATTCCGACCACCGGGATATACCCCGGCATCATCGCCAGCGCGAGACAAAGCGCGCGTGGGCAGCGAGGCAAACAACGCTACTTTGACTTGGATGACCCTGAAGCAGCGATTGACGCTGAACCCGCGTACCGTCACGGATGGGCAATCCCGTTGTCGGACGTCACCGCATCGGTACTCCTTGCCCTTCACTCGAAGTCCTGCGTCCGGGCGATTTCGCTCAAGCCGCTTACCCCCGATTACGAGGGGCTGCATGCGGCTCAGTGACAGAGGTGCACGGACAGTTCCGCCGCCCTTGATTGGGTGGCGCCGGGGGCCTTAGGTAAGTGACGGACCCTCGGATCCTTGCGGCAACCGCTAAGTTTGACGCTGCGCGAGCGGCGGCCGACGAGGCTGAGATGAATCATGCAATTCACGAGTTGGACCCGTTCATCGACGTAGGGGATCCGGAAGGAATCGCGGATGCTGCGGTCATGCGCAGCAACCTGCCTTACAAACATCGACAGGACCTCAGTGAGCTCGACCGACTGCTGGAACTGATCTTCGACAACCGCACTCAGCTCAGAGTTGCCGACCAACCGTACAAGGCAAGATTTTGGTATGTCGTCTCCGCATTGTGCTTGAAGCTGAATGAATTCGATCGTGCAATCTATGCTGGCGAGCTTGCGACAGGCGCAACCCAGGAGTGTTCTGACATCTACATGCAGGCGCGCATCAAGGTGGCGTTGAGTCATGAAATGGCGGCCTTCGGGAAGCCCGGCAGCGAGGCCGAGTCCGAGCTCGCGACCGCCAAGACCGTCTACTCGGATATGCTCGAGCGTTGCAAGCGAACTAGCGGCCTCTATCTGGGCAACCTCGGGGAGATCCTACACGGACTCGCCCACGTAATCAACGAGCAGAGTGTTTGGAGTTCTCGATGGAAGCGTCGGGAGGTAGGGAGACCAGGCAAACCGGCGTCCGACAGTGCCTCCGCTCCGACAGCGACCAATGGAGGGCTTACGGGGCGCCCCCTCCTCGAAGACGGCCTGGCCAAGTTCGTGGAAACAGACTCAATGGGCTTGTTCCGCAATCAGGGTCCCCCGACCGGCCTCAGTGGAGTCCGGTTGGCGCGGATACTAATGGAACAAGCAGTCGCTGTTGAGGGGGAGGCAGAACAGGCGACCGAGCCGGGAGTCAAATTTGTCGTCTGCCAAGGAACTTTGCTTGCCGAGGCAAGTGACTACGCCCAGGCGCGCGACCACTACGCTAGAATCCTCGACCCATCAAATCAGTCCCGGACTCAGCCGGAGGATCGCGATGAAGCACACTTCTATCTCGCGGATGCACTGACCTGGCTAGGCGACAGAGAAGAAGCAAGGGAACATTTCGAGACCTTTCGGGATGGCTGCGTAAAGCGGAACGACTACGACGGCATCGCGCACTATCGTATCCTCACGATCGCAGACCGTATTCGAACAGCCGACGTGCAGCGGATCGCCGATGCGGACATCTCAGGCTGGCTCAACCAGCTGGACGAGTACACCCCGTCACGGTTCGCTATGCCGTCGATCAGGGAGTATCACGGACGCTTGAAGTCAATCCTAATGTTCATCCGGGAGGTTCGTCGGAGGCTATCGTCTGCGTCGGATGCATTCCGCTGGACCGAGTCGGATGTCGTACGCTGGGCGAATTCCTGCTGCATGAGATCCCCCGCGCTCGCGGTCCTCACGGATATGACTGAACCCGTGCAGGTCTCTCCGAAGACCATTCCCACCAGGGCGATTCATCCCCCCCTCACTTCTGACGAGACTCGCACCTTGCCAGGAGTGTATCTGGGTCAGTGGTCGAACACGCCACCAATTGGTCACTCGAACTTCGTAGGTATGCTTAGCCAATCTCACAGGTGTGTCACGGCGAACCGACAAATGGTCCAGGCGATAGGCGGCTCTGGTGATTCCGCGGGGTTCCTCTTCGCTGAGAACTCCGAGCAGGCTACAGTCCTAGCGACCATCGGGACGATTCTTTGGACAATCCGCACGGAGCTCGTCGAGCCATACTATCCGTTTGTGCTCGCCCCTGTTGAGCGAGCCCCGGTCTTCTCAGCCCAAGGAGGTGACGTCGGGTATGTCCATTCAGGGACCTCCTCCAAACCCTGAAGTGTCGACTCCCTCGACCCAGCGGCTTCTCGACGTTGTGAACTGGCTAGACAGGAGAGCGCAGGCATACAGGCACGAGTCCGAGCGTGCTCTTCGCGAAAACGTCGGGGTCGAGATACACACCGCCTTATGGAAGACGGCCGCCAAGACCCTCGCGGCCGACGGCAATACCTCGGGGGCTTGGTTCGCCTTTTTTCCTCTTCGGACCGTCCAGTCCGGGAGTGGTGTCACCCTCGTTTCGAGGACGGAGGCATCACTAGACCTCGAAGCCACTAACAGCGTATTCGGCCCTGGCGTTCACGAGAGCCTAACCGGACTTGTCGAGGAACTGAGAAGGGTTGATCCGTCGAGCCTGTTGGCTTGGCGCCGGGTTGACGTATCCCCCGCGCGCCTGAAGTCCGACACGGTAGCTCGTCGTGTGTCCGACGCGTTAAGGGCTGCGGCCCAAGGCATCCCACTTGGGTGGTCCGGAACCTGTGTCATCGCGCTACTTCAGCCTCCGTCTGGTTTCGTCGATTGGCATGGCATGGACGAGAGTTGGCTCCGGGGAATGACCGTCATCGCATCGCGTACATTGGGTTCTGATGAGAAGTGCAAGATGCTTGTCGATGAGTTGGTGGGCGCCTACGGTGACGTCCTTTCGAAGATTGAGAAGGCGGGAGAGTTCCGTCGGTCTCAAGGTGGAGCGAGCGACGGCACCGCGCGCGCCGACTCCCGTCAGCCTGCAAACGGAGGCCCTCCTAGGACCCCACACTCAATCCTAAAGGATATCGAGTCCGAGATGAGGCTCTCCCAACAGACTCCGGTTCGGGACAAGAAGTTTGACCCCCCGCGTGGCGACACCATTGTCTTTCAGTTGTCCCTTGAGAAGCCGGGGCCAATGGGCTTGGACACCTTCCAAGTATGGGAGGTGTTCGGTGAATCAGACTCCTATGACAGAGTGCGGGGATTCCTGCTCAGGTTTCACAGTGCATACGCGAATGGCGTCAGAACTGCGACTCTCGTAGTCCCACCACGACTCCCTCTTGGCTGGTGGATGGGGTTGATCGAGCACCTTCGCGAGTGCAAGTCTTGTCGGAGTTCCAAGGCCCTTAGGATCCGTGGTTGGGACGACGTTCCAGTTCGGCGCCCGGACCCAGGATCGGTATGACGACTTTCTTTGAACTGATATTCGAATCGGCGGTCGTGGTGGGCTCAATCTTCTTCGGCCTGTCGCCCACGCTGATGAATATTGCAAAACTCGGCATGTCAATGACGAGACGGTTCAAATTTACAGAATACCTCACTCTGGCCGACTTTGTGGCAATCGGCGTCGTGAGCCTCTCCGCCGTGTTCCTTCAGGACTACTCGAGCTACCGGGGCGCTGACACGGCGACCGTTGCGCTCGGCTTGATGATTGCCCTAGACCTTGGCCTAGTTGGAATAGGCTACATTGCGTGGGTCACGATGACTGTGGTCTCCCGAATTCCCAAGGACGAGCGAGTAGACTCAGGTATCGTCGAGTGACTATGGCGCTCTGCCCTACTGGAGCGCGGGAAGTCCTTCGTCGGCACGACTTGGCCTCCGTGATGATTGACGGGAGGTCGAGGTGACGACGAACGACTTCGATGCGCTGGTGGTAGGTGGAGGACACAACGGTCTAGTTTGCGCAGCATACCTCGCCCGGTCCGGGAAGAAGGTTGTCGTACTAGAGGAGCATGATGTCCTCGGAGGGGCGTGTCGGACAGAAGAGCTGTTTCCCGGGTGCCGAGTTTCAACCGGAGCGTTGTGGTCAGGAATGCTTCGCAAGCGGATTATCGATGATCTTGAGCTCAAAACGTTCGGCTATTCGACCATTCGCTTCGATCCCCAAGTCGTCTCGCTGCAACCAGACGGTGGCAGGATCACTTTCTGGAGGAACCGGTTACGCACAGGGGCCGGCATACTTCGACTCAGACCGCAGGATGCTAGTGGCCTCCTACGGCTCAGTCGCCTAACCAGAAAGGTAGTCAAAGCCTTGGATGAGCTGGCCTGGCAGTCGTCGCCAAGTCTGGCTCAAGCGCACCACGTGATAGCGAGATACGCGGGTGATGCGGCCGCGAAGGTCGTGCTTCGCTCCAGCCTAGCGGAGCTGCTAGACGACTACGTGGAGGATGAGCGAATAGCCGGTGCCCTTGCCGCTGCACCCGTATCAATTTCGAACGCGAGACCGTTCGCTCCATCGACTGCCTACCACTTCTTCTACATGATGTCGGCCGAGACCAACGGCCGCAGAGGCGAGTGGGGGTTCTCGGTAGGGGGGATGGGAGGGACAACGGAAGCACTCGCCCGGAGTGCGACGGCTTCGGGGGTGGTTATTCGGAGAGGAGCAAGGGTACGTCGTCTGCTAATCTCTGAGGGGACGGTCGTCGGAGTTGAGATCGAAGGGGGTCTACAACTTCGCAGCGACATAGTGATTTCGAACGCCGACCCAAGACGGACTTTCTTAGAACTGGTCGGTCCTTCCAATCTCTCAGCCCGCTTCGTTCAGGGCGTGGCGGAAACGCGAAACCAAGGAATGGCCACAGCCATTCATGCCCTGCTTGACCGGTTGCCCGACACAGTGATGCAATCAGGGAAAGGCGACAGGTTGGAGCCCTACAAGGGCGTCTTCGTGATCTCCCCATCCATTGAGTACGTTGATCGCGCCTACACCACGGCGACCAACGACGGAGTGTCGACCAATCCAGTGGTAACATTCTGCTTCCCGTCGGTTCATGATGTCTCAGTCGCACCTCGGGGATCGCACCTCTTGAGCGCTTTCGTACAGTTCACACCGTACGCTTCGAACGCACGCGCGGTCGCCCTGACCCAAGACACGGTTTATCGAAGAGTGATGCAGCTCATCGCAGCTCACTTTCCCAATATCCTTGAACGAGTCGTGGAATACACGGTCTTCACGCCTCGAGACATTGAGATGAGGTTCGGCATGAGCGGCGGCCATCCGGAACACGTCGATATGCGGCTCGACCAGCTCTTCGAGAACCGCCCGTTCCCCGACTCGGGTGGTTGTCATACGCCTGTGCGGGGCCTGTACCTATGCGGGGCCGGGATACACCCAGGTGGAACCGTTACCGGGATCCCGGGTCACAACACCGCCCGTCAGATTATCCAGGAGTGGAGCGCGCGGGTAGGCCGAGCTCGAATGTAACTGCTAGCTAGAGATGCCGGGAGTTGGACAGCGGTACCACCGGGCAATCACCTCTCAAACGTTCGTGTCGTTGGTACTATCGCGACCACTTACGACTCGAATCACGCCCTGGTTCGCATCAACTTCGAGCACCTGACCGGTCCTAAAAATCGTCGTGGCGTTGACCGTGCCGACAACACACGGCACTCGGAACTCCCGAGCGATTATCGCGGCATGACATGTCACTCCGCCTTCGTCAGTCACAAACGCCCCCGCCTTCTCCATTGCACCGACGTAATCGGGGGAGGTCATCCCGGCTACGAGAACATCACCCGGCCTAAAGTTAGACAGTTGGTCTGCGGTCTGGGCGACATACGCCCTCCCAGTAATCACTCCGGGACTGGCGGGAGTCCCACGAACTGTCCCAGGCTCATCCGCCTGGGTCGAGGGCCGACGATAGTCTCTAGCGACCTCAGCTTGGAGTTCGACCGCCTCGCGGCCAAAGGTGGTGGTGATGGCGCCGTTCAACCATACGATTGCGAAACCGAGTCGGCGAGCATCGATGAGTTCCCTTACCGGGATGACTTCCCCTCTGAGAAGTCGGGCTATTTCTGACGCGCTGAGCATGACAAGATCTTCTATCGAGAGACCTAGCCTCTTACTGGCCGTTTTGAGGATTGTGCTCTTAGAGGCATAGAATAGACTGTCCGACGCCTCGGTCGTATATGTTCGCAGGAAGATGAATTTCCGTGTTGCCTCGCAAACTCGCAGGGTCACCCCCGAGATCCGGTTGCTGGCTACGACATCACGGTACTCCTTCTCATTCGCAGTCCTGGTTTCCAGAATCCCTCGAATCCGAGCGTTCACATCGGTCGAAACCAAGTAGCGGATGCGGTCAAGGAATTCGTCGACGGAGAAACTGACGTCTGCTTCGCCATAGGGGTTCTTCAGCCAGCCGAATCTAGCAGCGTGCTCATGCACTAGGGCCCGACTTTCCGGTGAGGGCGTGTCTACCTCCTCTCCGGACTCCTTGATGTGCTTCGCAATTCTCAGTAAGGCTAGCGGTTCGTCAGCGTACGCGAGATCTCCGAGCGGCGGGCACCGCGCAATCTTGTTGAAAGCATCACGAGCGCCTGCTTCCGAGAGGTCGAGATCCGTACGAAGCCTCGTCTTCAGATCCTCTTCCAGATAGGCGTCCGGCCTCGTCAAGGTCGAAACGAACGACTTGGTGTAGTATACTGAGAACTCATCTATCGCCCGGGCGAGGTCGGAGTCAGAAAGGTGATCGAGGGGCATCTCCATGAGGCTCTTTCGATATGTGTTGAGCATCTCAACCACGCGGAACTCGCTCTGAGCGAACTTGTCGAAGAAATCGCTATCTCTCTCGAAGCGAGACTTCAGCGTTGAACTGATGTCCTCCAGGTCGGACTTCAGGTAGTATTCGTCACCGTTGAGGATGAGGTAGTTGACCATCGGGAGGCCGAAACCGAGTACCTCAACCTGAGGGGGGAGTTGACTGGCCCCAATCTGGGTTCCCTCCAAGAACCAATTGAAGCGTCGCGAGACGTAGTAAATCCAATCCCCCCGGTCAACAATTGACTGAAGTAACCCAGATGCCGGAGGCTCGGACGCACGAGGCCCAGCCGCAGTGATCGGCCGGCACTGTAGGATGTAGATCCGGTTGTCTGCCTCTGCCCATTCGATATCTACCGCGAGCTTGTAGTGCGATTCTGCTTCCAGAACAAGCCGAGCCAGTTCGAGCACCTTGCCGTCAGGTAGAGCCTGAGTCTGCGTCGGGGAGAACGCAAGGGAGGGCCCGGCTCCTGTCTGGCTTGGACTGGACGAGCCCGAGCGCTGAGGTGAGCCTAGATGCCTGCCAGTGATCGCCAGTGAATCCTTCCGGACTTCGAACCGGTCGGGCGTAACCTCACCAGACACAACGTGCTCGCCGAGTCCGAGGGCCGCTTCGATAACCATGAGTTGTGGGTCACCTGACACAGGGTCTACGGAGAACGCCACTCCAGCGGCGTGACTATCCACCATGGCCTGAACGATGACTGCCATGCTCCCTGGATCAGGTTCCAAGGCCGCCCGATGACGGTAGAGAAGCGCCCGTGGAGTGAAGGCCGAGGCCCAGCACTCTCTAATTCGGTTTAGCAACACAGACTCGGTGGTGTTCAGGTACGTGTCGTACTGTCCCGCAAACGTGTGCTGTGCCGAATCTTCACTGGGGGCCGAGGACCTCACGGCCACGCGGGTCAACTTCATCTCATGGAAACGACTCAACACTTCCTCGCCGATTTCGTTGGGAATAGGGGTGGACATGATGAGACTTTGAATGTGCCTGGATACATCAGATACTGCTGCTTGAGAATCGTAACTCGCAGAGTTGAGCATCAGCCGGATCCGGTCGTCGAACGCGTTCGCCCGACGAAACTCAACGAAGGCCGCAGAAACGACCACGAATCCGTCCGGAACTGGGAGCCTCGCATGGACTAGTTCACCTAGCGATGCTCCTTTTCCTCCGGCAACGGGGTAATCGTTAGCGGAGAGCTGGCCGATCGGGATCGTCCACCCCGGCATGCCGTGCGGATGGACAGGGAGTAATTGTCATTAACCGGTTATCGCACGAAGGACCGTAAGCCTGTGGCCCTTCGCTCAGTCCGGGTCTGGCCTCAATCACCGCGGGCGAACCATGTGAGGCTGGCCTAGCGGCGCCGATTAGGCGACCAAACATCTCCGAGGACCGTCCTGCACGCCGGGGACAGAGACCGACTCGAGTCCAATTCAGCACTCAGGATACGCACCCGGGTGGTTGGCCCTCCGTCAGAGATTGGACCGCGAGTGTGCGTCGCATTTGCTGGATTCGCTCCTATCCTCTAATCAGCTTCAGCACGGGTTGGAGCGTCTGTGTCAACTCGGCAGAACCCTTCACCGAAACGAGGGCGCCATCGATCGACTTGAGGAGGTCTTCCTTCGGCGAGTCGAGTACCAGTGCAGTCACAATCGATATTCGAACGTACTCAAGCAGCCTCCGGAGTAGGCCCGGAAGGTCGCCGAATTGCTTCTCACCACTTCGCCTCAGCTTCCCACTCAGATGGCCGCCGTGGACGTAGGCGCTCCTTACCCCGTAGCAGTATGCGACCTCCGCCTCTACGCGTCTGCCATCAAACCCCAGTTCCTCCATCACTCGCCCGACGCTAGTTCTCAACCGGAAGGAGAGCTCCCCGTCCTGCTTTGCCGGAAGATAGAGGCTCTCGAGCCCCATGACCGCACTAGCGAATCGCCGTTCCAGAATGGCGCCATCCCTGAGTAGCGCGTCGCAGTAGCGGCGGAAGGAGGTGGTAACTGGGGTGGGTTCGGATTCCTTCAGTCCGACTGGACCTATGGGAAGTTTGGTCCATATTGCCGAAGCAAAAGCCTGAAGTCTCGGAAGATCGGCTGGAAGTATCGTTGCCTGCTCGTAAGTATGTTCGTCAGGACCAGTCGTCAATGTCCCCATGTCTTCGTGCGCAGGGGCGGTCATCTCTTCGTGCACCCTCACGTAACGCGCGCTGGAAACGGCGAACAACCGCAATAGGGACTGTAGCCGCTCGACTTCGACACGCGATGCTGTCGGGGAGATCCAGTCCATCTCGAGCACCGCGACTGAAGAGACTGAGTGTTGCCGGAGTTCCCGACCCTCCAGCATTGCCATGTGTTCGTCTAACTCAGGTTGCAGGTCGTTTAACTCAGGACGTCGCAAAGTGACCTTAGTCTTCCCCACGAGAAGTTCCATGCCGGGCGACGCGATGAGGACTCCCCCGAGATTTACGGTGGCACGGGCTGTTGATGGCTGGCCGTCAACAACTGCAAATGCCTGTTGGAGCAATACCGGGGCTGCAGGGCACGGACGCATGCGATCCGCTAAGAGGGCGTCTGCCAAGCTCAATGTAAACCAATCGGTAACGGAGCGCATCCACCCCACTCGGGCCGGGAGCGCGGAGTCGGCAGAGGCGTACTCCGGCCAGGAATGCGCTTCCGTTAACACTTGGAGGCGGGCCCGCGTCCATGTTGGACGCACATCCACCGTTCGTGAGCTCTCGGAAATCTCGGGTCCGGTTTCGGTCAGTTTAGGGTTGACAGCCTTCCACTGGAAAAACACCTCAGGTGTCGCTTGCAAATGTCCTGACGATAGTCCCGCATCGATGAACGCAGTCAGGCGGTCTTGAAGTGGCGTCAGGACCGCGAAAACTTGCGAGTAGTTCCCGGCGCTAGCCGCCATGGAAGAAGACACCTCAGCCCGAGAACGCCCTCTCCCGTTGAGTCTTTAGGTCACAATCGCGACAGAGTAACCGCGTGTTCGCGTCAACGTATCCGTCCATCGCGTTGATGCGATCGAGGACGCTGCCAAGTCCGGCAGGGGCCAGAGGTTCGCCGCAAAGCGCGCACTTGCCGTCTTGGGAGATGAGCTTTCGACGCTTGAGGGACTTTCGTTTCGCCGGGCTGCTACGCTCGTCATATGTCAGCTCCTTAGCAATCTTCCTGCGGTAGGCGAACAGCAGCTCCGGCTCACCGCCGCTCAAGCCCTCAAGAGAGGCCCTGACCTGCTCAACAAGGGCGCGCGCCTTCTCCAACTCTTCGGCCGTAAGTTTCCGGGTCGGCACTGGCCCACCCATGCCGTCGAGCGCTTGAGCCTTCAGTGCGTCTTGATCCGCTTGGACCTGCGTCTAGGAGTGTGCGAAGAGGACTAAGCCCGGTCGGCTCAAGCCCCTACGAATCCGGAACACTGAGCCACTGGAGCAGAGGCGAGGGGGCTGCGGGTCAGCGACCCCCCTGGGCAATCGCTGAAATCCATGGCTCCCAGCGCTTGGCTGTAAGAAGGAGCATCGCCCCGGTTGCGACTCCAGCTATCAGGAGCACAACAGCGCCAACAATCAAACCGAACGCGTAAATGGCCAGGGGACCCGTCGCCGCAATCACGATGGTCAGGATGACACCCGCAAAGGCCCAGCCGGCCCTCGACACCTCCGGAACGTAGACGTGAACGGCGGGTGGGTTCACGGGAGGAAGTGTCACGCGGAGATTGATTGGCGTCGGATACTGCACGGAGGGGGGTGTGGAGCGTTTCCCCGTGCCAACTCGGTTGTCAGTGTCGGTCGAGGGGTGGGTCGCCGTTTGTGAGACCGGATGCAAATGGGCCGCCCGAGGATCGGTTCCTCTCGCTATATCGGCCATGGCTGGCGGCCCGCTAGGCAAAGCCGTGGACGCGAGGGTAGGCTCCGGCTCAGAGGCGGACTTGGACTTGCGTCTTGGACGTCGCGGTCTGGGGCGCATCTCGGCCCCGATGGCCTCGACGACCCGTTCGGCGAGGACCTCCCGGGACGCGCCCGACGGAAGCCCGAGATCTTGGCAGATCTCGCGGAGCCCATCCACGCGAATGAATGCGACCACCTCCTCAGGTTCAAGGTCGCCAGAGGCGACTAACTCGCCAATCAGCTCGTCCTTAGTCCTAGACGTGGGCAGGTCGTGCTCCCATGCAAGTCGCTTCACATCCTCGGCGTAGAGGTACCGGTCCATGATCTCAGCGAGGAGTGGCATTGCTCGCCGGACTCCAGTCGGTCATATTCATCTATCGAAGGATGTTGTCAATGAGGAACCGAGCCAAGACCGAAATCAGCCCATAGAGCACAGGGAGACGGCCCATACCGTGCCCCGAAGCCCGCTGATTGGAGGAGGACATTGGTCACGGGACGGTTCGGAGCGCGGGCTGCCGGCCCTGCGCTTCCGCGCGTGGCGCGCCAGACCCGAAGCTAGCCATTCTTCCTCGGCGGGAGGTGTGCCCGACAGTAGACCGGTCGCCCCGGGATTGGGATGAAGGGCACTTTCACGGCCGCCCCGCATGTGGAACAAACCGCGTCGTGGAGCTCACGAACGCCGCTGGACTTAGTGGGAGCCGTGTCAGGTCGAAGTTTGGGAAGGTGCGCTCGACAGTATACCGGACGCACTCCATCGGGTTGGAAGGGAAGTTGCACCGCGGTTCCACAGACCGAGCAAGAAGCGGTGACCGTACTGCCCGGGGCAAGCACACCCTGGACGCGAGTTGCCGGGCTCCCCCTTGCCTCAGGATCTCTCACGACGTTCGGGCTCAGGGTATCACTTCTCAGAGCAGCCGCGCCAACCCGTGCGTCTAGAATGGCCCTGCAATCAAGGCAGACGGACAGAGGAAGCGGATGGTTGTCCCCTGGCGCGCGTTTACCGTAGTGCGGGTGATGGAATGGTCGATGGCACTCCCGGCAAACTGCGTTGGGCTCCCCCACGACTGCTCCTGTCCACCGTTGCCTGCGAAGCTCTTGCCGCTCTGACTCCCTGACTCGTCGGCAGTCGCCACCGGTCAGGCGGATGATCCTGCCGCTCTCGACCAAGAAGTCTAGGAACCGGTCGTCGTCCATCTGCCATCGGGATGGGGCGAACCACTCGTGGGCGCGCTTCGTTGCTTCAAGTGCGGCAGTTTCCGTGACCGACGCGAACGGTTCCTTCTCGAGGGATTCGAGAGCGCGACAGAACGTCTGGACACCCGCACCTATGCCCCGTGGATCCCGGGCAATGTTTGGTCTGGCCGGTAGGGGAGGGTACTTCCCGAGCGGGTAAAGCGAGAAGCCTTGGTCCGGTTCCCGAACAAGTTGCAGGAAACCACTTTCGTGCGCCTGTTTGCAGAGCTCTTCGAAGTACATGGGAGAGCGACCCTTGCCGAACGCTTGGAGAACGGACTCCCACCGTCGAGAGAGGTCAGGATTGGTAACGATGGGACGCCCTGACCGGTCCACCTTGATGGATCCATTCGGGGTGAACTCGTGAAACATGCTCTCGGATGCGAACTCGACCAACGCCGCCCGATGAGGGTCGGAGATGGATGGATCCGCAGCAAGTGCTTCGACCTGGCGGCGAACGAGCTCGAACAACTCCCATGGCTTGTCGCGTGCATGGATGTCGAAGGGAAAGCAGAGCTGCGGCCGCTCCAAGAGGACCGCAGCGGTCGCATACCGCGCCAGTAGCGGATGCTCGACCATCAGGGCAACCTCCCTGCTGGTCTCCGAGCCGCGCTCGCGACCGTGGGCAAGAAAGTTGTCGCTCCCGATCAGGATACGGTTGTCGTCAAAGATGGCGAACTTCGCGTGGTTCGCCATTGGAGTCTCGCTAGAGCGGACGAATTCCTTCCGGACCTCGAGAATCCTATGTAGGACGTCCTTGGCTGCTGAGAGTTCCTCGAGGGTTTCCTTGTCATCGATTCTCCAAGCCGGGTCTTCTAACCCCCAGAGAATCCTGAGGCGCAGTTCTCCGGGGCGCAACTCCTGGACTAACGAAGCATCCAATCCAGTCTCGTTGAGGCGGTCGGTGGCAATCATGACGGAATGGCCTGCCGAGGACACCTGTTCTACGAGCACATCGCGAATGTCGTCGCCTCTCACGAGTTCGAGCTTGGGGGAACTGAAGTGCGTCCAGAGGGTGTCACGAAGGGCTGTGAGCTGCTCCCGAACTTTTCGCCAGTCTCGTACCTCGTGGACACCCTCCTCGAGGATCGACTGGAACAGGGAGTGCAACGCCTCGAGTCGGTGCCTTACGGGATCGCCCACCCTACCTTCCGTTGCGGTTAGCGAGCCCTGGAGCTCACGGAGCAGCGCGAGGGACGGCTCATCCGCCTCCTCGGAAAGAAGGCTGATGAGGTTCGTGGCGAGTGATTGCGACCGGCCTGCAATCGAGGCCTCGAGGTAAGTCGCGTGGGGAAAGCTCGAACCAAGGTTCCAGCTCCCGAGCATGAACCAAGAGTCGTCGTTGACCACGATTTTCTCGTGCGACCTGACGGTCGTGGGCCGGACCAGGACCCGCACGGATGGTAGCGCCTGTTCGGCAAGAAGCGCCTGGTAAGCGGCGGCGGTCTGCTCCCTGGCTCGGGAGTCCTCATCATTAGCGTGACCGTAAAGCAGGAGGAGAGTCGCTCCCGGGGGAAGCGTGCCGAGGAGTTCGGCGACCCACTCCGTATACTTAGGGTTCAGGAAGGAGGTTAGAGCGACGATATGCTTCCTTGTTGCTGCAGCAACCCGTCGGAATAGGTTCGCCTGCCGGACACTTTCGCCGACGCACACCTCTAGGTCTACTACGTCGGAGTTGGATTCAGTGGGGTCTGTCCATGAACTCGACCATTCGGCGCAAAGGTCGAGTCCCCGGGATGCGAGCAACTGCCGGGTTTCTTTTGTGACTGACTTCCATGTACTCCAACGGCTCTTTTCCCAGAAGTCGTCGATTCCCTCGAGAAGTTGAAGCGCTGGAGAACGTCCGAAACCCAGGCGCAGATCCCTTGTCTTGATTTTGAGCTCCAACAGCTGCTGGACCGATTGGCGCAGCACCGCCATCAGTGACTCGGGTGGATCTGCGCCGATGAGCCAACGTTCCACTCTCCCCTTTTCGTGATGCCGAATCGGAATCGCCACCTCTGTTGTTCGCGCGAGACTTACGGCCTCAACTCGATCCGCGCGTTCCTCGAGACTCCGCTTCCACGATCGGTATTCCTCGGGGTCCATCCGTCCCTTGGGGGGACTCATGTTCCGGACCAGCCTCCGGATATCCACTTCCCTCAAGCAGTCGACTGCTTGGCTTTCCTCGATACGCGACTGAATAGGAAGGTCAGAAGGGAGGGCTTCCTGACGCTCATTTCGGGCCACCCATTGGAATGGATGACAGTGACCCAGGACGAGATCGATTGCCCACGCCGAATCGAGGTGTTCCCCTGCCGCGGCCGAATCACGACCAGAACTCGTGAGGAGATCTCCTGACTCGCAGAAAACCGCCGTACCGCGGGCCACGCCCCTCAAGGTGAGCTCGGCCGTCATTGCGGCTGGGAAGGGGAATTCTCCCTGTCGGTGGCCCTGCACCGGCTGGGCCGATAGCGACTCAATGGCCACCTTGACTAGTTCCTCATCCGGCGGTCCACCCGTGAGTCGCAGCGTACCTGTGACGATGGCGACTGGAACTATCACACGGGAAGTCGGATCATCCATCACGGGCGCACCCCCAGCTGGTCGATGGTGACAATTCGCCCGTGTGCCTCGACGTAGCGAAGAACCTCGGCGAGGTACTTCATCTCAGGGTCGGGCGAGTGTGCCCGAATGTGTTCCGAGCAGCCGACTATCACAAGTTGGCGCCTCGCTCGTGAGAACATCACATTGAGGCGCTCGGGACTGATGAGGAAGCCCCAAGCGTTCCTCGCCGTCGCGAAGGGATTGTTTCGGACGAGACTCAGGATCACTAAGTCCGCCTCGTTGCCTTGGAAGCTGTCGACCGTTCGGACAAGCGACCTTGGGTCGATGCCTGCTAGTGCAGGGAGCTTGCTGGGGAGTCGGGCCGGAATCCCCGATCTGCCTGCCAAGCGGTCCACTTGGGCGTTGTACGGCGACAGGACTGCTATCGAGCCATCCGATGTGGCCGCGGGTTTGAGTTCGCGGACGAGTGAGGAGATGACGGAGAGTTCGATTTCACTGAATCGTTCGCCCGTGGGGTCCTCCCTCGCGCGGGGTTGCTTTCGGCTATGGGGAACATCCACCCAGACGAGCGGAGAACCGTCGAGAGCTGGATGGCGGAACAACGGTGAGCACTTTTCCCGAGGGCGCTTGTGCGAGAACTTCTGCGGATAGAATATCGAGCTGACCATGTCCGAGAGAACCGGTACCATCCGGTACTGATCTGACAGCATGAAGGACGGACAACCCGCATCCTGGAGCCGCTCGAACGGGAGGAGGTACGACCTGACCTCGTCCCAGGAAAAGTCAGGAGCGGCTGCGACTCTTTCGAAGAGAGCAGGGTTGTATTCAAGCAGCCGTTCGTGGCCTTCCTCTTCACCCCAAAGTCGCTCGATGTCGTTGATCGCTGCCGATACCTCATCGGCTTGGAAAGGGGGAAGCTGACGCTGATCGCCGATGAGCAGCGCGTTTCTGCCTTGGCCTAAGACCGACAACAGCTCCGAGGGGTAGCATTTCCCTGCCTCCTCCACCACCACGAGGTCGAAGGGCTCGGAGGTGCCCGAAGTCAGATCCTCGTGTACTGAGGCGGCCGTGGTCGTCGTGAAGAGAAGTTGGCTGCTTCGCTGGTGAATTCTAGCGAGTATTGGCGGAGGCTGACCCTGCCAGCGCTCCAGCGCTTGAGTCCAACCTACCGGTGTTCCTTCAGCGGGCTCCGATTGGACTAGCCTCTTGGCCCAAGCGGAGGAGAAACTGCTGTCAGAATCCGCGGGACTGGGGTTGGGGAGGTCCGCGGCGCGCTCGACAGTAGAGAATTGTGGCGCCTCGGTCCCGAGCCTAGATAGGACCCGGTCTCGCAGCAGTTGCAGGGCATTGTGCTCCTTCGCGCATACAAGGATACGCGCATGGGGGTCGCGCTTTAGCCACTCCTCTACGACATCGCAGGCCAGGTGCGTCTTTCCCGTTCCGGGGGGACCCTGGACACAGAAGATGCCTTCGTTCTCGACCACCGAAATCTTTAGGGGCTTCCGATCTTGATCTGACGGGGCCGCAGAGGACCCCCCGAACCAGCTTACGATCTGACGCTTCTTGCTCGCGGCCTGGAGAATGGATCGTTTCCGTTGCACGAGCGCGCGAGATCCTTCGGACCGGGGCCGCACCCATCCTCTAGGCGGAAACGGCTTCTTGTCAATAGGACGGATGACAAGGGCGTCCTCGTCGTCGTCGGGGGAGTTCAGGATGACGGCTCTTGCCCCGTCGTATTCGAAGGGGTCTGGGGAGTCGTTCGCGATAAGTTCGAGGCGTTCGCCTTCGCTCTCCCGCAGGAGGCTCTCGAATAGCGATGCAGCATTTGGCCGATGGAGATTCCCAAGGACGGGGTGGGGCGAAGACCGGTTCAGAAGAATGGTCAGGTTCTTGGTCTTCTCCTCGTTGACAACGGCTGGCTCCTTCACCGAGAAGGGGTAGACCATCTCGAACGCCGCGACCTCTTCCCCTTGAAGGGTGGCGAGAAGCTCGAGTCCCGTGTGGCTCCATAATTCCGATCGGGCTATCTCTTTGCTAATCGCTCTGATGCAGTCACGATCGTCCTTCTCCCTAGCTTGGTCGCTCTCGGTCAGCACGATGTCGAGGTTTGGTGGCGCGACCAGATCCCCCTCACTTCCACGCAAGGAGTACCCGACCCCGAGACCTCCATGGGGAAGACCTCGTTCGTGAAGTCCAGCAATCGTCCGCGCCAGAGCTGCTGAGGACCTGACCTCCCTCGGGGCAAGCGCTCGAAGTCCAGAGCTGCTCTGCGAGCTGGCCCAGCACCAGAGTTGCCCGGCTTCCAGCCACCACCTTCGAGGTTCCAGCACGGAGAGCCCGTCGGCCCAGGCGCCCCACCAGCGACGAAGGACAATCTTCCACATCCGCTGGGCAAGGTCGGAGTGAGCCGTACGCTCGGGAAGGGACGAGGTGATCAGCGCGCCATGGCTGCCGTCCGACTTGTCGCGAGCGGGAAGCACGCTGGTTAAGCCCGTGTTGACGCGAACAGAACATTCGTAGCGGTCGAACGGAGACATTAACGGCCAGATAGGATGATGTGGATGGGGGCCTTTGAACCTAGCATGGGCGGATCGGGGGCTGAGCACGATCACTACTCCCATGAGGATCGAGGCGCAAGACAGGCAGCCGACCGTCGAGAGGTGGCCCGTCAGAACGCACTGCGGGCGCTCGATCGCGCACTAATGACGAAGGAAGCGGGTTCACGGATTCAGTCTGCTTCCGACCGGACCGGGCGGAATCAAGACTTCAAGGCCCGGGCTATGAGCTCGGCCGCCCTAAACGAGGACCCCGATTGACCTCGATGGGCGCTTCGACGCCTCTCCGAGTGAACGCCCGAAGATAACGGGAAGATCCCACTACTTCCCAAGGGCTGTCTGGTCCATTCGTAACCGTCGCCGGGCACCGACGCTCGGGCGCATGCTCGCCTCCCGGACGTGAACTCGCTGGCGAGGCGAACGGATGTCTTGTTTCGATCGGACCGGAGAGGGCGTGAATGTGATCGGGCCCGGAGTCCGGGCAGACTCCAGGCGTAGACGCGCCGATGACCTCGTTCGATGCGGTGATTCCGAAAGTGGCTCCTCGGAGCCACTTTTCCACGTCAGTAATGGCGTCGGAGCCGCCCCCAAGCGCTTGAGCTTAGCTTACTACCGAGATCGCCTCCGAGACTGGGTTCGGCGGACCTTGCCGACGCGTCGTCGACTCACTCTCAGGTTCCTTGAGATCCAACGATCCGACTGACCCTCCTGCAGCGCGTTACGGATTGCCTCCTCGGACGCTGGACCTCGTGCCCGCTCGTGCCGCTCGAGTTCCTCGGCCTTCCGCAAGGCGAACTCTCGGGCGGCTCGCTCGGCCCGCGCCACGTACCGGATCCACTCTGGGTTCCCGCGAGGATCGTCCCACCGAAGGGGGTTCCACTCGCGGTCGAGGTACAGCCCTCGGTGGTCCGACCGGGAGTAGCGTGGCGAGAAGTGGCGAACATGCACCCAGGCAGCGCCCCGTTCGCCGTCCTCTCGGCGCTCGACCGTGATACGATACTTTAGGATCGACTCGCGGAAAGCCACGTCCAAGATCATCAGGTCCGGGATCGCAAGCACGGAAACGATGCCGAGCTTCCGGCCGATCAAGGCGGCCTGGACGAGCGCGATCGCCTCCTCGCTCATGAATCCCCGCGAGAGCAGCCCCAGGGCTGATTCGTCGTAGACCGCCACCTGACCGCGACGCAGTGTCCCGTAGAGGCGCAACATCTCCCGCGCGCTGAGGGCGACCTGGTCAGCCGAGAACCTCGGGTCCATGCGCCTCCCGATCTCTTGGGCAAGGGCGGGCTTGCCCGACCCCCGTTCTCCGTCGATGACGATCATGACGTCCCAGTCGTCCGCGAGCCGCCGTCGCCACTCACCGATCCAGTGCCCCCAGACCTCGGGCGCGGTGCGGACCCGCTCGGGCTCGACCGGGTTGTAGACCCGGAGCGCCAGCCCGAGGTCGACTACGGGTTCGTCGGCAGCTTCTCCGCGCTCCTCTCGAGGATCGACCATACTGAGGTTCTCAGGAAGTGCCGCGCCACCCCCGCCGCGAGCTGGGCCCGGAGCAGGTCGAACTCCGGGCCTTCCATCGCCAGGACCTCAGCGGACGCGGGATCCGCGAACATCACCTCGATGAGGTCCCGGTCCTGGGCCTCCTCGACCGACACGGGCGGGCCGACCTGGAGCATCTCCAAGTCGGCGAGAAGACTCGTCTGGGCGGTCATGATCGCCGTCTGCGCCCCGTGTTCGCGTGCGATCTTCGGCAGGTCCTTCAGGTGCCGAACCCAGCGCGCGTAGTTCACATTCCGATACTGGTCTAGGGCCGGGTGTCCCGCAATCCCTCCCTGGGTCACGTCGGTCGTCGACCCAGGCGTGGTGATGTCCCGCAGAGCGACCTCGGCCCGCTCGGCCCGCGCTCGCTCGGCCGCGAGCTGGGCCTCAAGCCCCTTCAACCGGGCGTCTTCTCGCGCCGTTCGCTTCGTCGCTCCGCCTCCTCGCGGTCCTTCCCGCGGGCTCGACGGGCATTGGCGACCTCTCGGTCGAGGCGGTCGTCTGGCTTGGGCCGGAACGTGCCTTGGAAGCCCCGCAGGAACGCCTCCAGCCGCGTCCGCGCCTCTTCCCGCGAGATTCGTCCGAGGTACCCCCGTAGCAGCTCCAGCTTGATCCGCGTCCGAGCGTGGTCTGCCTCGTTCGTCTCGAGACCGCGCATCCCGGCCACGAACCTGACGATCTCCCGCGCCTCCCGGGCGGCGAACTTCGCGGACAGTGAGCCTACGACCACGTGAGGCCGGAACCGACGCCGGGCGACCGTCAGGGTCCCGATTGAGGTCGAGCCCGTCTCCGGGTCGCGCACCGGTCGCACGACCGTGCGGGTCTCCTCCGTCCACCACTCCAGGTGCGTGTAAGCCCGCCGCGGCTGCCGAGTGGCGTCGTACCAGTAGATCCGGTCGATCCGCACGTCCAGGCGGCTCCGGAGGGCCCGGAGCGCGTCCATGCCGAACGGGTGGACCGCCAGCTCCTGCCCGTCCACCCGGACCAGTTCCAGGTCGATCGCGGGCAGCGGTTTGCCCCAGAGGACCCACCACGCCTCCCGGACCGTTTCTGGCGCGATCTTGGGGCCTCCGGGCTCGTCCACGACGGGCGTCGCGAAGTACGGGAACCGGCCCGACTCGATCCCGGTCGGTTCGAAGCCGATTGCCACCGACCGCACCGACCGATCCCAGAGGCGTGGGAGGTAGGGGAAGAATGCGAGGCCGATCGCCAACGGATAGAGCAGGGGCGAGACGACTCCGAGGAGCTGGTTCGTTGGGACGTACCAACCCAGGAACGCCGCGGTCGGGGCACCGATGACCAGGAAGGGCCACCAAAGCGGCCACCGAGGCACTCCCTTGATGCGAGCGACCAGCGCCTTGGCCACGAACAGCAGCGCCATCACGACGAGGACGGAGAGCAGCGACTCGACGGCGAGCGCGAAGTAGGCGCTCCCGGTCGTCAGCAGGTCCGAAAGCGAGCTCGTAGCCGGGGTCAGATGGGTCAGCTGCCAGGACGCTGCCCCAATCGTGACGACGAGGTCCTTCTGGGAACCGGTCGACGGCAGGGCGACGGTCGCCGCCGTCACAGTCCCCGCTAGCGCGGTGACGCTGAGATTCGACCACTGAACGTCCACGCGGACCGGAAGAGTCACCGACTCGACGACCGTGGAGTTGCCTCGCGTGACGTTCTCCTCGACCGTCTCGCTGCCCCAGACGAACTGTTCCGTGGTGATCTCGACCGGGACCGAGTAGGGCTCCCCGTTGAGCAGGAAGACCTGGAGCGAGGTGTCGTAGACCAAGTTCCCGTCGGTGAAGTACTGCTGCGAGAACGCGGTCGAGCCCTGGCCGTAGACATAGCCCCAGACCCCGGGCGCCACCGTCTTGCCCGGAGCCAGCCCCGGCTGGGCCGCGGCGGTTCCCGGGACCACGGAGGCGAGCAGGATGATTGAGCCTGCCAGCAGGGCAGCGACGAGGGGCGACCGCATCAGCGTCGGCGCCTTCGGGGGTGCTGGTGGGTCACTCGGCCAGCGCGACAGTCCCGGGAACACGGACCCGGATGGTGCCCGCGGGAGTGCCGATGCGCCCGGGCCTCTCGCTCTCGCTTGACCTTCCCTACCGTCGCGCCGTAGATGTAGTCGGCCCGCTGCTCCGAGTACCCCCGGGCGCCGTACTCCCGTTCGAACTGACGGCGTTCCTTATCGGAGGCGCCCAACCGGTAGAGGTGCCTCTCGGAATCGGCCATAGTGCCCTCACCGATCCTCGAGGTAGGCGAACGTCAGGGCACCGAAGACGAACAGGGCGCCCAGGATGAACAGGCCCAGGGACGTCCCGGTCAGCCGCTCCTCCGACAGGTAGAACGCGTAGACGCCCGCCCCGGCGAACACCACGCCGAGACCGAGGACGATGGCGTGGTGAACCTCCAGTGCTCCTCGCGAGTTCCGCTGTCGGAATCGACGCGGTCGAGATCCCGCGGCTCGGCCCAGGAAGAGCGGGGCCGCCACCCCCCGACTGCGACCTCCACCCGACGAGGCGAGGCGGTAGAGCACGTAGAGGACGAGTCCCACGACGACGACCGCCACCACGAGCAGGAGCAGCTCGCCGATCGTCGCGAAGATCCCGATGCAGGGGAGACCGAAGAACCCCAGGAACCCGCAGACGACCCCTCCGACCGTCAGGCCGCCTCCACCCGACGGCGGAGTCGGACATGCGCTCGAGTTGGCGGAGCAGAGCAGTTGGACCGCGGTGACGTTCACCGTGTAGACGCCGGCCGAGCAGGTCTTCGAGGCGACGCCGTTCTCAGCGCACGACTTCACGAAGATCGCGTTGCCGGCGTGACCGTGGGCTGCTGGGGTTCCGTTGGCCGTTCCGTTCCCGTTCAGCTGGAGTAGCACGAGAGAACCGTTGCCCACCCCAACGACGCCCACCATCAGCGGCGCATCGGTCGGAACCTCCCACGTCAAGTTGACCGGGATGTTCACCGGGGTCAGCTGGGGGAAGAGGAGCAGCTGCTTGTCGACGTACGACCAAGTCGTGGGCGACCCGAACGATTCCGTATGGTCCGAGCTGTTCTGGGGCGTACCGTTCGAGATGTAGACGTCCCCGACCGCGATGGTCTCGAGGTTCCCCCAGAACGTGCAGTTCGCGGTGCAGGGGACCGGACCCTTCTGGTAGGTCGTGGAGTTGAAGAACCGCGCCATGCTCTGGAGCTCGGCGAGGTAGAGGCTCATCGCCTCCGTGGAGTTCAAGTTCGCACACGTGCCCTTGTAGGCCGTGCCGCCGTAGATGCTCGCGTTGTCGATGCAGAGGCCGTCGGGGAGCGCCAGGGCAGGCGGCAGGATCGCGAACTGAGCGGGTATGGCCGCCGGGTTGGTGTAGCCTAGGTCTCGGAGGTAGGACCAGTACGTTTCGCCGGTCTGGACCGCATTGAACTCGAGTCCCGCCGTCTCGTTGTAGAGGGCCGATACGTTAGCCGTGCAGACGTACTCGCCCGGATAGCACCCCGACTGCATGCTCGCGCCGCCGACCGCGTCGTAGATGTCCTCGCCGAGTAGCGATACGGTGAACGCGCACGTCGAGACGGCCGGACAGAACGCCGCGCCGGCCGAGAGCCACGTGTGGTCCTCCTGAGCGTTCGCCTGGAGACTCGTGACGACTGCCGCCCCTCCCGAGACCGAGAACACCGTGTAGTTCGCGTCCTCCTGGGGGTCGGAAGAGCAGCCAGCCCACGTTGGCGTGGTCGTGGGCGTCGAGGCCCACCCCGAGAGCGAGAACGGCGAACCCGAGCATGCCCCGCCTCCGACAGTGCCGGGGTAGTAGGCGTTGAGCGCGAACCCCGAGGACGGGACGACGAGGTAGGTGTTCGCCGTTGTGGGCCGCACCCCGAAGGGGACGAACGTCGCCGGGATGGTGCCGCCGTTCAGGAACTTGAGCGGGTGGCCGTTCGCCTGGGCGAACTGGATCCACAGCTGGACGACCGAGTCGAGCTCGGCGAGCGCTGTGTAAGCGATCGTCCCGAGCTGGGAGGCGATGGTCGAGACGTTCAGGTCGAGGTAGGGGTTGAACGTGCTATTGCCGATCTGCTGCTCGGCCGCCACGTCGGCGAGTCGCCCCCAGAAGTAGTTGGTCGCCGGAAGAATCGCGTTGACCGCGGCGACCTCACCGAGGACCAGCCGGATCTCGTTGAAGGCCTCCGCGTCCGCGACCTGGAACGACTCGGTGTTGGTCGCATGGTTGAACGACTGCCCAAGGGCGTCTCCGAGAGCTCCGGCCGCCGCCCCCGCCACGCACCCGATGCCGGCACCCGGGAGGGCACCAATCCCTGCCGCCGCGGCACCGATCAAGCCCCCGACAACGGCGCCTGCGACGCACCCCCCGACAGCGGCTCCGAGGAGCTGACCCCAGTCGAACGCGGGGGCAACCGTGAACGCGGCCAAGTCGGCCGACCAGACGTCACCGGTCGACGAGTTCGGATCGGCGTTCACCTCGAGGAATCGTTCGACCGTCGCGAGCGGGAGAGACTGCACCCGCTGCGCGTCGGCCGGGTGGCCCCCAGCGAGCAGGCTCGATCGGAGCTGGGCGGCCAGCGAGGGATCGGAGGCAACGGTCGGCGTCGCACTGACGTCTGGGCTCGCAGCTGGAGCATGGATCGAGCCGCTGGCTGTTCCGAGGGCGCTCGGCAGCGGCGACAAGAAGATCCCTGCCAAGATCGCCGCCGCGAGTACCGTCGCGACCTCGGTGATCGTCTCGTGTCTCGCGCCCCTACGGACCCTCGTTTCGCTCATTTGCGGGAGGCCTCGCAGGCGAGCTGCACTCGGTGCCACCGGCCCGCGCGCGAGACTCACCTGAGAGTGGAGGTGTCCGGTATTTGGGTAAATCGTAAACGATAGTTACGACAGCAACGTGACACCTCCCGACCGGCCGACGCGACCACTCAGTGTCGGACGCAACGGGTCCGATTGTCCGGCACCGGCGAAGCCGGACGGGATCCTCTAAGGAACCGTTTCACGAACCCCGGGCGGGGGGTTGATAGGTGCCCGAGCGGAGTCCGGTGGTCCCAGAAGGGAGGTCCACGATGAATCGCTTCGACAGGGAGTACTGGGATGGCGCCCGAGAGATGGCCCTGATGTTCTACGAGTCGATCAAGGGAAGGAAGGACGTCCCGGACGACCTCAAGAAGCTCGCCGAGACAGCTCTACGGGAGACCGGCGAGCGTAGGAACCGCGACTTCCGTGAGGCAATCGGCGTGATGAGCCCAGAGCCGCGGCTCATCGGGGCCAAGTAGCTGACCGGCACGACCGGGTTCAAAGCGGCTCCTAGCGAAAACCGAGGTTCCACTTCAGGCGGTGTTCCTCCGCCTTCTTTCCGTCTGGCCTCGGGGGAGCGAAGCGGGGTCCAGGCGCAAATGTCAACGGCTTGAGATTAGAGTCCGTCCAAGAGGTGGGCCGAGCAAGACTGACCGTGCCGCTGGACATCGAGAAGAGGATGTGCCAAAGGGCATAAAAGGCGCACTACCCCGGCTCGTAACCCTTCCAGTAGCTCACTTCTAGTTTTTCGAAGATTCCCATGTCTGTCGGCACTAGCGTGCCCCGTACGAGCAACGGGAGTAGCTTGTCGGGCGGCACAAAGACCGCCGGAGTCGTTCCCTGAGGTCCGGCGATTTGAGTTGGCATTGAACCCTTGGGAAAGGGCAAACTTCTCCATCGCTGTTCGATAACGAAGCTGGACGAGAACTGTGAAGTCTCAATGACCTTCGAGAGAATCTCGATCTTGCCACTCGCCCCGGGCGTCAAGGCCGGAGGTTCGTCGACGTAGGGCTCCATGAACTGCATGTCCTTCTCGTAGGCGAGATACAGTTCCCACATCAGATCGGCGAGATTGCGACCTCCATCCGCGGTAATCGACTCCGCATCTGCGACCTTTAGCCCGAGCTGACGGGCCTCCGTTCTCAAGACTAGATGCTCGTGGAAGTACAGCTTCTCGATGAAAGCATCTGAGATTTGGTTGATCGTGTGTTCGTCCTTTACAGGGTCCATATGCAGGCTAAGCAGCTTCCGTGTATCGTCCCTGCTCTTCAGGTAGTGACGGTAAGCATTCCCTAGGGCCAACGGGCGAACGTCCTCGGGGAGATGGTCGAGAAGCGCTGCCAAGTTGTGCTCGTCCTTGATTTCGAACTTGTCCTTTATCATTCCGAGGAAACCGGCGATATCTTCCACTGAAATCCCGATAGGATGGCCTTCTGCTTCGGGATTGAACTCGTTGGCGACTTTGGGGTCGACGGGCGTAAGCATGCCCGAAGGTCCCATCACGATTTGGTCGGCACCCAGTGCGATCGAAGTCCCCGCGCTGGCTGCGAAACCTGGGATTAGAACCTCGTAGCCCTGACAGTAAGACCGGACGAGGTTTGCAGTCGCCCACGGAACCGTAGTGACTCCACCAAAGGTCACAAGGAACAGATCGATGGGCTTACCAGCAATCCTGGAAACCTGTGACCTTAGGACGCGAAGGTCGAACGGGTCCACGAGAGACATCACGTTCGGGCGCAGAGTAGTAACGTAGGTCAGGAGCTTTCGACCCCGGGCCGACTCTATGGCTTGGATCAGCTTCTTCCGTTCAGCGTAGGCCACGATGCGCGCAGAGCCGGTCAGGCCATCAAGGTTCGCTCTTCCACGCTCGCGCGAGTACGGCTGGCGACTCGCAGGTATTGACATGATTGACGGGGGAGATTCGTTAGAAGGGACGGCAGGCTCGAGGCAGTTCGAATCCAAACTCAGGGTAGGCTCTACTGCGCTGGAAGGCTGGAGCCCCGAGACGCAAGGGTCCGCTGCCTTGCCCGAATCGATGTAAGCATTCTTTGCGGCGTAGGGACCTCACCCCCACGTTTGAGTCGGGCCTCGATTAGGTCGCAGTACTCAGGAACTAGCTCGGCGCTCACCCAGTTCAACCCGAGGCGTTGGCATACTACGAGTTCCGACCCGGCGCCCCCGAAGAGAACGAGCACGGTATCTCCCGGCTTCGTGGTTGCCCGAAACAGTGTGGTTGTCAGTGCCTCAGGAATCTGACAGGAGTGGAACGACTTCGACCGGGAGACGTTCTTGACTAGGTTGAACTCGAACCACGACTTATCCTGCGGCTCGGACGTAAGCCATGAGTAAGGCATTCGCCCGGGGGACCCTCCCTTAATCAGGCGCTTAATGCGACGGTCAGTTGGGTTGAGATACGGGACTGCAACGGCCTCTTTGTAGAACCGATTTGCGCGTTGCTTCGTGCAGTGGAGGACTGTCCGGTGGGCAGTGGTAAAGTGGTTCCTCCCGTGACCGACGTTCGTGTGGTAGACCCAAACGTACTCGTTGACGGCGTGAAATGCACCGTCCAAGTAACGAACTCGTAGGTGGGCGTTGTTCTTTGGGTAATTGAGGATGAAGAAGTTCCCGTCGGGCTTCAGAATCCGGTGACACTCAGTTGCCCATTCTACGCATGAGTCAATGTACTCGGCAAACTTCCGGGTATAAGATCGCCCCTGGTATCGGATACCGACGTTATAGTCTGGATCTGCGAAGATGCAATCGATGGACTCGTCCGGCAGGGCGCGCAATACCTCTTCAATCGGGCCCCGATAGAGATGATTCAGGTATCTATCAGGAACGACAGCAAGCATGGCCTCAGCTCGGGGCGAGAACATACTCGCAGCTCTTCAAAAGAGCGATGGACCCCATATCTTCCGGATCGTTGAACGCGTACTCGTAGACCCTGATTCCTTCCCGTCGATCGGGTCGAGTGTACTGGAACAGGAAGAGGCAGCGAATCTCGAAGCTCCCTCCCAGCCGGCCCTTCATCTTCAGGAGCTTTCGATATGGCAGGTAGATTTGGCTGACGGCGAAGTCTTCCGGCAAGTCTCCTCGCTTGGCCTCAGCTATTGCGACGGTTCCATTCTTCTCAACGATGAAGTCCATCTCGATCTGAAGCTGTTCTACGCTCACTTCGGTCGAGCCCACTCTGTACGTGAATGTGTTTTCGTCCTTCTTCCGGGTACGCCCTGGGATGTGTATGCGCAGACCGGGGATCGTTCGGTCTTCGAAGAGAAAGTCGTGAATGATGCCTTGGTTGAAGACCACTGAGATTGTTCCGGACTCTCCCTCGTCAAGATTGTCAAGGATAGTTCGGCGGTACTTCCAGGGATCCTCGACTTTCTGGATGGGCTCAAGCCTGTGATACCCCACTGATATGGGGGAAACGAAGCGATGACGGGTCGGCACTCTTCTTGCTGGGTCTCGAAAGCGGGGACCCCCGAGGTGTACGATGAAGACGTCGTCAGCGCGTAGCTCAGCTGGCAGTTTGGCGGATGTGTCCAGCTTGGTCAGGTCGTATTGATTACCAAAGTCGACCCCCGTCGTGGTCTTGACCATGAGATTGTCGAAGACAAAAGGCGGACCGTTCAGTTTGATTGCTCGCCAGATTTCCACAAGTTTGTCATGCTTCTGACCGGTCATCGCAACTTGAACCTCTTAGGCGGATCAACCTGAACAACGACCTCAAGCTTCCGGGGTCGAAGTGCCTGTTCGCCCCACGACACTGCGTCCGGTGACCAACGTGCTGGTTGGCAGGCAGGCGCTTAACCGAGCTTCAGGGGTTGATGCCATGACTCGCCCAGTCCTCACTGATGAGGTTGTACGCCCGTCCCTTTCCGTCCTTGCGTCGGTTAAGCAGCGATATGAATGACCTAACCCCAGGGGTGGCGCCCTCGGAGACCAGATGGCCGGTCGTCGGTTGGCTACCAGCTTCGCTCAGAGCGTCCCAGTACATCAGCAGCTGGTAGACGTTCAAGGGCTGGCCCTGTCCCTTCTTTACCTCGAAAATATCGAGCTCCGTGCCGCGTGACTTCTGTTCCCACATGATGTCGACGTAGACACCGTTGCCGCAGTTGTAGTTCTTCTCCACAACATCGCCCGGCTTGGCGAGCCCTTTGATCTGAACGTAGAGCTCCTCTCGCAGATCATCTTCCGACTTACCGCCGCCGCGAGGAAGGGCGTCCTCCGGCACCTTTTCCCGCGCCTTTCCAGTGACCTTGTGCCACAAAGGGCTGTCGAAATCGATGGAGGTCTTGTTGTTCAGCGTTGGCAGGATCAGACCGTCCGCCGTGTCCAGGAGGATCTCTCCGGCTATGCCATTAAGCGTGGGGTGCCGATCGAGTTCCCAGACCTGACTGATGAGCCGCGTCGCGACCACTCTTCGCCCGATACGCACGTCTATTCCTTGAGACTCGGGGGCATGTCGATAGTAGTAGACCCTCTGGTTTGTCTTGGGTGAGTTCTTATCGACGATTCCGAGTTCAAGCTTGAACTTGTGGACCTTGCCTCCGATCGTTAGCGTGGCATCGTAGGTCTTCTTGCTTGCGTAGTCAGGCGCTACGGGATCGACCAGGTTCGGACTGAGCTTCCCGATAGAGGTGTAGATCTTGGCAGTAGCGCGTATCCCACCCTCGAGATAACCACGGTAGAAAACTCCCAAGTGCTCTCGAAGATACTCCATGACCCTGTCAAGGTCGTTGGGTGGCCGGCCACGTCTTTCAGCCGCGACGGTTTGAAGGTACGACAAGGGCAAGACAACCTCAACCCCTGTCCCCGTTCCCTTAACTGCCCACGCGGGCCACGAGGCGGCCTTGGCCCTGCGGATAGGAACCTTGAACGAAAGCGGGGCTTGGCACTCGTAGAAGAGATTGGACGCGAGTGCTGAGGAGTCACGGGTCCGGAAGACCCAGGGCTTGTTGGATAGCCTCTGAGCCTTCGACAGGACGTTCTTCAGGCCGAACCCATGTTCGTTCAGATGAGATCCCGAGTGCGGGGGAAAACCAAGTGTAAGCACCTCGTCCTTGAGCTTCTGGAGAGAGATACCCGGCCCGTTATCCCAAACTCCGAGGCGATAGAGTTCCCCGCTGCTCGCAAGGGGCGAGATGTCGATCCAGACCTCGGGATCGTCCGGCTTCGCCGCTAAGGCGTTGTCGATAAGCTCCGCGACCATGTTCTGAAGGTGGATCGGGGCTTGAGCAAGGCCACGGAACAGACCCTCGGCATTCGGAACGCCGTTGGTGGTCTCAGGCATCGGATTGCCCCCAGCGCGCGTTCGGGAAGGGGAGCCCCGATTGACTTCCGGGCGCGGAGCCTTGGATCCCGACGCCGTGATCTACCAGGCGTATCGAGCGGAGTCCAGAACCATTGAGTTCTCTCGCCGAGCTGATACCCCGAAGCACCGGCCGCATCTGTGCGAAGCTTGCCGCATCTGGACGTGTGTGACCCACCCCTACCGACACGAGCTCGTACAAATGCGCCATCGTCATGGGCGAAGGAGACTACCTGCTTCAAAGTTACCCACCATCCAGGACCGGGCGACCCAAGGAGCACGCGCTTCGCTTCCTCTCCCAACCAACATTCGACGGGGCCGACTACCGGCCTTGGGACTGTGATATAGTCGTGTGACTCGGCCCGCCCACGGGCCGGCCTTTCCAATCGCGCCTCGGGTCACTTCCTTGACGATGGCCCGCCGAGCGGGTGGTCCTTCTTCCACCGGTCGATCTTCTCCAGCACGGCCTCGCGAACGAAGTCTCCCAGTCGGTTGTAGTGGTCATCGGCGTCGATGACCCGAACGAGGTCCTCGTAGTACCCTCGCTCGATCCGACCGGCGACCGACACCTTCGGCAGGACCTTCTTCTTCGGTTTGGGAAGGGGAGGGGTGGGCGTCACTAGGGTAACGGCAGTACGCGAAGGAGCCATATACTTTGTGCCATTTCGTTACGTTCGATACGAAAGGTGCGGTACATGCGCGCGAAGGGGGTCGGCGAACTCGTCACGTTACGGAGCGGAAAGTCGGGTGTGCGGGTCACCCCCGACGCCGCCAAGGAGGCCGTGCGCGTCCAGCGGGAGACCTGGAAGCAGCTGGCGGCGCTTCGCCGACCCCTCATGGACTCGGAAGGGAATCTGGTCGCCTTCGAGTCGTTCGACCGCGTGGTTCGGAGGCTGATCGCTGAGCGGAAGGCAGACACCGCGCCTCGCGAGACGGCTCGGGAGATTCGACCGTGAGCGCGGCGGCCCTGGGCGCGCCGGCCTATCGCGGTCTTGCGCCGAACCGAGCGCTTGAGCCGGTCGGCCTCGAGACCGGCTCCTGTGCCATCTGTGGCCATCCCGAGGAAGCTCACGAACTGCTCCTGACCTCGGCGATCTCCTGGGTCATCTGCCATGAGCCAACCGACCAGGGGGAGTGCTTCCGCGTCCGCCACGCCCGGGGCATCGCCTTCGGGGCTTGTCGGAGGGATCCGTCGTGAGGTGCAGGCAGACGGGGAGGAGGCGCAGCGTGACGGCACAGCCAGCAGAAGACGTTCCATCCTTCCGAACGGCAGCGGAACTGAGAGACGAGGAACGCCGACTCAAGGCAAGGGCGCGAGGGACGTCGAAGGAGGGACTGGAGTCGCCGCCCCTATCGAACGTTCACGACCTTGTGGTATCGCCGGTCATCGGGATCGAGCAGGCGAAGCGGATCTGGAACACCTTCCTCGAATTCCGTGACACCATCCTGGGCGATCCCGCCTGCTACGACGAGATCGAGGGGGTTCGCGAGATGAACCGGACGGGGGCGACTCGCCTTGCCGTTCCCTTCGGCCTTTCGATCGAAGACCGGGGCATCGACGAGGGACGGGTCGAGCTCGCGGATGAAGGGACTTGGGATTACCGGTTCCGAGTACGGGTTCGGGTCAGCAAGGGAGGCCGCTTCGTCGACGGGGTGGGCTCCTGTCGCCTCTCGGAGATCAGCGAGAAGGCCGGCGACCTTTCGCGCCGCGAACACTACGCGCTGACCAAGGCGTGGACCCGCGCGACGAAGCGGGCCATCGCCGACATCCTCGGCGGAACCGAAGCGGAGCACCCGTCCTCCAGGGCCGCTGAACTCGAGTTCGAGGTCTCCAAGTAGATGTTCGAGCCTGCCGCTCTCTCGGAGGTAGTCTCCTTGCCTGAACTGGCAAGGGGATGGAGAGAACAGGTAGAGCGGTATGTCGAGAAGCGTAGCAGAGAGAGCTTGTCCCGAAGGTACGCCGTCCTCGAAACACGGCGCATCCTCGGGGGTATCGGCGGGGCGTTGGACAGCGCGGTGTTAGCATGCCTACCGGCGCGACTTGGCGACGCCCAGCTAGACCATCTGCTGAACGTCGTCTGGCGACCCTCGTTGGACGGAACCCGGGGCCTGGCCTCGAAGACGCGGCGGTACTACACGTGTGTCCTGAACGGGTTTCTGAAGGACGCCGGCAACTTGGCCCTGGAACGGCGGAAGCTGAAGTTCCCCAAAGGGTCGGTGCGGCCCAAGCGGGCCCTCACCGAAGAGGAGTCCGGGCGTCTCCTCCGGGTCGCTTCGGCGATGGGCATCGTCTCCCACGCGGTCGTCGCGCTGGAGATGACAATGGGTCTGCGTCGCTGCGAGGTCCTCAGGGTCTCGTTGGGAGACCTCGAGGACGGCGAGCTGCTCGTCCACGGCAAGGGTCGCGGAGAAGAGAAGCTACGGAGGGTCCCGTACCACCCGGAGGTCCAGCGGATCCTCCCCGAGCTGCTGGCCCACCGAACCCAGGTGCTCCAGGGCTACCGCGGGCCAGACGATGGCAGGGTGTTCGTCCACCGCGCGGAGGGGGGCGTTCGAGTCTGGAGCCGCAGCTGGGTCGACTCCCGGGTGCTGGAACCAGCGTTCTCCGAAGCGGGGATCCGCCGGGCCTGGAACCTCAATCACTGCCTGCGCCGCACGTTCGGCCGAACGATGTGGAAGAACGGGGTCCCCCTCGAGGTAGTCAGCCTGCTGATGGGCCACGAGGACATCCGGCAGACCCGAGGCTACCTTGCGATCGACCAGGCGGACATGGCCTCCGCGATGTCGGTCCTCGGACGCGTGATTCCACCGCTCGCGGCAGCAGGAGCCTGACCGAGACATGGGGCCGAAAATGGGCACTTTCCCCTATCGAGGCGGGCGCAAATCCGTCCGGGCCCACTCCGGCGGCGCGCGGCGATTCCCCTCGTGCGGGGGGAAAGAGAAGGAAAGGGTTGGAAGGTGCAGCGACTAACCGCACCCACACCCGCCGGAGCCGCAACCGCACCCGCCGCCCTCGGTACTCGTCGGGGGAGCCGGGACGTTCGGGGCGGTGATCTTGAACCCGGAGGTGTTCAGGTCCTGGACGTAGTCGATCGTCGCGCCTTGGAGGAGCTCGGCGCTCATGTCGTCGACCACGATCGAGAACCCATCGACCGGGACCACCTTGTCGCCGTTGCGGGGCCGGTCGAACGCCATGCCGAACGAGGGGCCTCCGCCACCCGCGCCGCATCCGCACCCGCCCTCCGCGGAACCGCAGCCGCAGCCTCCGCCACCTCCGCCGGACTGGAGGTAGACGCGCACGGCGGTCCCGGGCTTCTGACCCTTGATCAGCTCCCGGACCTGCTCCTTGGCTTCTTGGGTTACATCGAGTTGAAATCCACCGTTTTCGCTCATGCTTGGGGCCCTCCTCTGCTTCCCCTGCCGTTCCACAATGGCCCTAGTATAAAGCCCCGAGTCTCGTCGATCATGCGGAGAACGACTTTCCGCACGAGCAGGTCGCCTTCGCGTTGGGGTTGACGATCTTGAAGCCGGACTGCTCGAGGCCGAGCAGGAAGTCGACCTTCAGGCCGTCCAGGAGCGGGGCGCTCGCGCGGTCGACGACGACGGTGAGCCCCCCGTCGTGGTAGGCCACCTCGTCGCCGGTCTCCTGGTGGTCGAACGACATTCCGTAGGTCAACCCCGAGCAGCCGCCCCCCTGGACGTACAACCGTAGGGCCGCGCCCGGCTTCTGCTGTCGGTCCATGATCTTGAGGACCTGGTCGCGCGCCGCCAGAGTGACTTCGATCGAGACCATCGTTGCCTTCGGGTTCAACAGGTCCAGATGGGGGTAAAAGCGGTTGCTTACCCGGGGGGGACCAGCCCACCGGCGCGCGGAAAGGTCGTTATCTACCGCCTCTGGGTTTGGAGGTCATGTGTCGCCTCTTGGGCCTTCTCACCAGCCAGGACGACGCGGCGGAGACCTGGCTCGTCCGGTCGGAACGCTCGCTCCTTGCCCAATCGCACGCCTCGCCGGAGACCGCCCAGCGGGACGGCTGGGGGATCGCCTGGTACACTGAGGGTGGCCGGACCCACGTCGAGAAGGGGATACGAGGGGCGTTCGAACCGTCCGAGCAGGAGCGGTTCCTCGCCGCCGCCCGGGCGAGCTCCCCACCGTTGGTCGTGGGCCACGTCCGGCATGCGAGCAACCCGTTGGGCCTTCCGGCGGACCAGCTCCTCGGACCGGAGAACTCGCAGCCGTTCGATACCCACACCCGGCTCTTCGCGCACAACGGGGCCATCCCGTTCCCCCGCGAGACGCGCCCTCTCCTAGGGGTCCACGAACGCGATCCCCGGGGGGTCAACGATAGCGAGGTCCTCTTCTGGCTCCTCGTACGCCACACCGACGAGACGAACGACCCCCTCCGCGGCTACGTCCAGAGCGTCGAGGACCTCGTCCGCGTCTGGCAGGGATTAGGGCGACCCAAGGTCGCCGCGTTCAGCGGCCTCAACGTCCTGTTCACGCCGAACCCACAGGAGCTCTGGGCGTTCTGCCTGTGGACCGGGGACCACGGCCCGGGCCTCCTCGACCCGTCGCGCCGGTACTACGAGATGACCTACCGCGCCGGCCCCCACCGCCTCCTGGTCGGGAGCGAGCCGTTCGACGGCGAGCGCTCGGGCTGGGTCTCGATGCCGAGCGGCAGCTACCTGCACGGCGTTCGCCACGGTAGCTACGTCGAGCTCACCCGCGGCACGGTCCCGCTCCCCGCGGGGCTCCAGGTCGGGCCGGTCCCTGCGTAGGCCCGGGCCCGGGGCGGATGGTCGCGGCTCGCCGATCGCCGAGCGAGATGGTCTCGGGACCGGACCTCGGCGGAGGCTACCTCCACCAGCTTTCGCTCGACCGGCTCGAGGGAGCGACGACGTTCACCCACCACGCCCAGGAGGGAGGCCAGGACGCAGGAGGTCCCCCGCTCGGCGAGCTCGACGCCCTGGGCTTCGTACACCCGCCGTCGCCGTGCATGTTCGGCGGTCCGCGGTGCTGGCACCGCCGCTACCCTCTCCCGGTCACCGCTACCCCGAAGGTGCGTTTCGCCTACCAACGCCACCGGCTGGTTCTCGAGACGATGCTGAAGCAGGCCCACGGGCTCGCGCCCGTCCCGTTCGAGATGGCGCTGGCCGAGCTCCTGCGGAAGGTCGCCGGTCCACTTCGGGACGAGGGCATCGAATGGTACGTCGCGGGGTCGGGGGCGGTCCGCCTCGCTCGGGGCATGACCTCACCTCACGACATCGACATCGGGACGACCCGGGCCGGCGTCGACCGGCTGGGCGAGCTGCTCGCCGAATACTTGATCGAGCCGGTGGCGCCCACGGACTGGCCGGGGGGGCGCCTGGTCGTCGGGGGCCGAGCGTTTGTCGGAAGCCCCCGCGCGGGCTCACGCGTGGAATGGTCGGTCCCGCTCGACGGGCGGAAACCGCTCCGGTGGGAGGAGTTCGTGGGCGTCGCGGGGGTCACCCGGACGATCGAGGTCCCTGTCGGCGGGGAGAGGGTCCTGATCAGCCGGCCCGAGTACGCCCTCGTGCGCGCCGCGACGCGCGGGCGCGCGCAGGCGACCGACGCCGCGCTCGCGGCGATCGCGCGCGTCGGGGTCGACCGGGAACTGCTCGCCGTTCTCCTCGAACGCTCCCAGATCCCGGAGGCGGCGCGCGAGGCGCTCCGGGACCGCGCGCTCGGCTAGCCTCAGGATTCTGTCGACCGGCGGTTCCCGTCGAGCCCTAGCTTCATAGCCCGTCACCACCGACGCCCGCGGCGATGCTCGCCCCCCCGGTCGCCGCGCCCCTCGAGCACCTGACCCCCCACGACCTGGTCGCCTACTTCCGGTGCCCGCACGAGATGGAGCTCGAGAAATCCCGCAAGGCGAGGGGCACGACAGGCCTCCCGGGCCCCGTCCGCACCCCCGAGGACGTCGTCCCGCTCCGCCACTCCCCGCTCCTCTTCCCGCCCCTCGGCACGGTCCGGGTCACGCCGGGACGCCTCGCGTTCGGCCCGTGCGACCGCCTCGTCTACCGAGATGACGGGGAGGACGGCCTACCGGTCCTGTTCCCCCCCGAGCAGGTCCGCCTCGACCCGCGGTTCTGCGTCGGGCGCGAGAACCTGGTCGACGCCGCGCTCGGCCTCGCCGGGCGCCCGGACCTCGTCGTCGCGCTCGGGGAGCGCGCCCTCGTCCCGCTCGAGTACAAGGCCACCCACCTGTTCCTCGGCTACCACGAGGCGCACGGCCGGCTGTTCGACACCGTGCAGGCGATTGCTCAGTGCCAGCTGGTCGAGTCCGCGTTCGGCCGGAGGCCTCCCTACGGGATCGTCCTCTACGGGGATGCGGCCGGAGACGGACAGAACGAGGGCTGGGTCGAGGTCCCGTACGGGGACGCCGCGGCGGCCTGGCTGCACTACGCGCTCAAGCAGGTCCGCTCCGACGCCATCCGAGCGCCGGTACCGGCCGAGCGGAACTGTGGCGGCTGCGAACCGAACGCCGAGGGTCTGTGCCGATACGCCGCCAGCCGGTACGAGGGACCTCACCACCGGGCCTGGGCGGCGGGGCTGCGCCGCTAGGGCAGGCCGACTCCGAGATTGCGCGCCCAGCGCCGGGTCGGTCGAAAGGCCTTAATAGCCAGGTCCCCTAAAGCCCGAAGCCGCGCCACGGCGCTGCTGTTCGGTCGGCACATGCACCCGCAGAGGCCGGGGCCTCTCCGGGGAAGGGCGAGGGTCCCTTCGCCGTGCCGGCAAGGGACCGATGACGCCGATCACACGCGTTCTGGACGCTTGTCGAGCGTAATCAGTGTAGCTGACTCCTGTCAGTTGGGGAATGGCTAGGCTCGGGCGCCGATGAAGGTCGTGCCAAGCTGCGATAAGCGGTGGGTAGGCGCAAGGAACCTGTGATCCACCGATCACCGAATCGGAACTCCGGTCCCGCAAGGGACATTCCGAAAGGAAGGGGAACCCCCCGAAGTAAAGCATTCTAGTAGGGGGAGGACAAGAAATCAACCGAGATGCCGTAAGTAAAGGCGATCGAAAACGGCAGAGGACAAACCGAATCCCCGCCCGAAGAGGGCGGGGAGATGTGGAGTTGTGGACCTCCGTACCCGCGGACTTCCCAAGCCGAACGTGCCTGGAACGTCGGACCAAAGAGGGTGAAAGTCCCGTAGGCGAAAGGAAGAGGCGGGATTGGAGGTATCCTGAGTACCGTGCGTTGGATATCGCGCGGGAAGCTGGGAGGTACAGTCTTCCGATCCTAAATACGTCCCGAGACCGATAGTGCATTAGTAGCGCGAGCGAACGCTGAAAAGTACCTCGGAAGGGAGGTGAAAAGAGCCTGAAACCAGCTGACGATAAGCCGCACGTGGTCCCTAAGGAACGAAGCGGCCGCAAGGCCGTGGACACAGGATCCGTGCGTCCGTTTTGAATAACGGGCCAGGGAGTTTCGATCTATGGCGAGGCTAAGGCCCGCACGGCCGAAGCCGCAGGGAAACCGACAGTCCGCAACCCCGCAAGGGGCGAGGGACGGGGTGCGCTCGCCCGAAGTCATAGGTGGAAGACCCGAAGCCAATCGATCTAAGCGTGGGTAGGTTGAAGCCTGCCGAAAGGTAGGTGGAGGACCGAACCGGTGTTGACGTGCAAATCACTCGGATGACCTGTGCTTAGGGGTGAAAGGCCAATCTAGACTGGGAATGGCTGGTTCCTCCTGAAACTACTCGCAGGTAGGTCTCGGCCGAGCTGGCGCGGGATGTAGAGCACCGATTATGGGAAGCGGGACCGAAAGGTCTCGGCCTGTTGTCGAACTCCGAAGTTCCGTGCGGCGTAGACGCCGGGAGTGAGCGCGGCAGGGGTAAGCCCGCCGTGCGAAAGGGAATGCAACCCAGCCTCGTATTAAGGGCCCCAAGTGCCGGTTCAGTGTCATGCAAAGGGCGTCCGTGTTCGAAGACAACTGGGAGGTGGGCTCAGAAGCAGCCATCCTTCAAAGAGTGCGTAACAGCTCACCAGTCGAGGGCATGGGCACCGAAAATGGACGGGGCTAAACCGGCCCCCGATATACGGGCACGCCGCCCTATGGCGGCGATTGTGTAAGGAGGCGTGGTGCTCGGGTAGAAGTAGGGGCGTGAGCTCCTATGGACCGGGTTCCATCGAAAATCCTGGGAGGAGTAGCAGCAAAGACGGGTGAGAATCCCGTCCGCCGTAGGGGCCAGGGTTCCACGGCAACGATCATCCGCCGTGGGTTAGTCGAGCCTAAGCGAGTCCTTAGTCGGCACTCGCGAACGGAAACACAGTTAATATTCTGTGACCCCAAGGTCAAAGCGTCCTCGAGGAAGCCGGCCGCTAGGTGAGGTGGTCATATGTCAGCCTACTGATCGTCCGTCGCCCCGGGAAGTACCGTCATGGTGAGAACCGGGGGAAGGGCGATTGGGTCCCCGCGAGGGGGCTCTTGCCAATGCGGGCGGTCCGTGAAAAGTCGAGGACGGCAACTTGGGCTCGTACCGAGAACTGACACAGGTGCCCCTGGGTGAGAAGCCTAAGGCGTGTCGGCGAGAATTCGAGCGAGGGAATTCGGCAAATCAGCCCCGTAACTTCGGGAGAAGGGGTGCCAGACCTGAAGAGGTCTGGTCGCAGTGACCGGGGAGCTCCGACTGTTTAATAAAAACATAGGTGGCCGCGAGACCGAAAGGTTGTGTATGGCCGCTGAATCCTGCCCAGTGTCGGCATCTGAAAGCCCGGTTCAACGGGACGAAGGACCGATAAACGGCGGGGGTAACTATGACCCTCTTAAGGTAGCGTAATACCTTGTCGCTTAATTGGCGACTTGCATGAAGGACCAACGAGAGCTCTACTGTCCCCGCTCGGAAGCCGGCGAAACTGACTCATTGGCGAGCAGTCCAATGTCTTCCGTCTGAAAGCGAAGACCCCGTGGAGCTTTACTGCAGCCTGCGGTTGTGATATTAATCCGAATGTGTAGCGTAGGCGGGACTCGTTACCAGGGCGGGCCGCTAGGTCCGTTCCGAGAGGCCGATGAAACACCGCCCTTTCGGGTTGATATCGCTCACCCCGCAAGGGGGACACCCGTAGGTAGGCAGTTTGGGTGGGGCGCCACGCCCTCCAAAAGATAACAAGGGCCCCCAAAGGTCGGCTCAGGTGGGTCAGAAATCCACCGTAGAGTGCAAGGGCAAAAGCCGGCTTGACGGGAATCTGCCTAACGAGGATTCCCGATGCGAAAGCAGGGCCTAGCGAACCACTGTGCCCCCCCTGTAGGGGCCAGTGATAAGAGAAAAGTTACCCCGGGGATAACTGAGTTGTCTCCAGCAAGAGTCCCTATCGACCTGGAGGCTTGCTACTTCGATGTCGGTTCTGCCTATCCTGGTGGTGCAGCAGCTACCAAGGGTGGGGTTGTTCGCCCATTAAAAGGGATCGTGAGCTGGGTTTACACCGTCGCGAGACAGGTGTGTTGCTTTTTGGCGGAAGTGCAAGGGTCTCTGACGAGAAGGTTCCCACAGTACGAGAGGAACGGGGAATCGGCGCCTCTAGTCCATCAGTTGTCCGACAGGGCATCGCTGAGCAGCCACGCGCTACGGGATAAGGGCTGAAAGCATCTAAGCCCGAAACCCCCTCGAAAAAGAGAGACCTCTAAGGGCATTCGTAGAAGACGAGCTTGATAGAGCCGGGGTGTACGCGGAAAGCCTTCGGGCGATCCGTTCAGCCCGCGGCCACTAACGCCCGCAGCTACGTTACCTGGTTGCGCTCGGCAGTTACACAGAACGCGTGTGGTTTTTTTCCCCGGAACCTCCGCACCGGGCGGACGCCCGGAGGCCGGGACCGCGTTCGAAGCCTGGGGAGGCCCGGGGCGCGAGCCGTCTCACGCGCCCCCGGCGGTCACGAGGCGGACCCCGAGGACCTCCGCGAGCTTGGGAAGCTGAACGTCGACGCCAAAGAGGGCGACCGCCGCCGCTCGGCAGTGCTCGCGGAGGCGGTCGTAGCTGGCCGGGTCGTCCCTCCAGAGCCGGTGGAGTTCGAGCACCCGCGACGCGAACGCCTCCGTGTCGAACGGGGGGACGCGGCCCTCGGGATAGACCGCGCTCAGGTCCTCGAGACCGGGGACGGCGAAGCCCACCACGGGGATCCCGTGCGTGAACGCCTCCATCATGACTGCCGGGAACGCCTCGGCGCGGGACGTCATCCAGAGGACGTGGGCCTCCGCGTAGAGCCGGAGCAGCTCCTCCTCCGACACGAACCCAAGGTACCGGACGCGGCCCGGGAACTCCTCCACGAGCCGCTGCACCAGCGCGACGTCCCGGCCGGTGCCGACGACGGTCAGGTGGACGTCGGCCCCTGCGACGAGCACGCGGCGAGCGCCCTCGACCAAGAGGTCGATTCCCTTCTGCTCCCGCTCGAGCGGCCCCACGAAGAGGGCCTCGAACGTGGTGGCGCCCGAGGGGGGCACCGGCCCGGGAGGGACGATGGCGTAGTTGTGGACCATCGTCACGTTGTCGCCCACGCCGATCCTCGCGAGGGTGGTCGCCTGGTGCGCGTTGAGCACGTGCACCGCGTCGGCGCTCCGCAACACCTGGCGGTAGAGGAGCGTCCCCCAGCGTCTCCGTCCCCTGGTTTCGACCTCGGCCGCGAGGTCGTCCACCAGTGTCGGATGATGGAGTCCGAGGACGATCCGCTTCCCCAGCGCGCGGCAGAGGACGACCATGAGGGCGACGAACCGCGGCGTCGTCTCCATCATGTAGACCGAGTCCGCCCAGGCGAGCGCGCGGAGCAGCCTGCGGGGATCGAGCGGGAGCGGCGGCGCGATCGGGACCCAGAGCAAGCGGTAGAACTCCACCGGGAGCCCCAGCACGGCCGGGAGGGCCTCCAGGTCGAGGCGGTAGGGCTCGTTCGGGTCGACCTTGCTGAGCAGGCGCACCTCCACCCCGCGGGCGGACAGCTCGCGCCCGAGGGAGGCCGCCCACTTCTCCCCACCCCGGTAGGCCCGGACATCGAGGCCGGTAAGGATGACGAGCCGGGACGGTCGGGACCCGGAAGGGGCGTCAGGCCCTCGGGACACGGGAGGAGGCACCGTTCCCCGATTTTGAGCGTATCGAACGCCGTTCCGCCGCGGCGCCCGCGACGGGCCGGCCCGCTGGCGTTTAGACCGACCCACCGTTCCAGGCCTGCGCATGCCCAGCTTCGGCGTGGCGAGGAGTCACTGGCCGGTCGTCGCGTGGATTCGCCTCACGCTCCCTCCGCGACCGCCGCCGACCCTCTTGATGCCCGGGCCGCCGCCCCCGCCGGAACCGCCGCTCGAGATCCTCGAGCCGAACCCGGTCCCGACCGACCCCCGCAAGCGCGTCTTCGCCTACGAGGAGGAGCACGCCGCCTGGGTCGTGCGGCTCGTCTGGGACGCGGACGACGCCGGGACGCTCGAGGCCGAGTGCCGGGCCCCGATCTACGGCGGCCGACTTCCCCGCGAGGAGGTCACGGAGTTCTGGGCCGCGGTGAAGGCGCTCCTCCGGCCGCTCGGACCGCTGAAGGTCGACGGGGCCGACCCGAGACCGTGACCCGCGCGTCCCGCGGGCTCCGGGATAAGAGGAGGGCCGGGTTCGGAGCCGCGTGATCCGCTCCACGTTCCTCCATCTTCCCGGGATCGGTCCCGCCACCGAGGCCGAGCTCTGGCGACGCGGGGTCCGGGACTGGAGCGAGCTCGCGACCCTGGCCCCCCAGGCGGTCCGGACGTCGGCCGGGGGGACCCTACTCGCCGCGGTCGGCGCGAGCGAGCGGGCCTTCGCCGCGCGCGACGTCGCCTGGTTCGCTCGCCGGCTTCCCGACCGCGAGCACTGGCGGCTCTACCCTGAGTTCTCCGACGAGACCGCCTTCCTCGACATCGAGACGACCGGGCTCTCGCCGTTCGCCGGGATCGTCACGGTCACGACCGTCCATGGGGGAGGCAAGGTCCGCTCCTTCGTCGCGGGCGAGGACCTCGAGGAGCTGCCGGCGTACCTTCGGCGGTTCGCCGTCCTCGTCACGTTCAACGGGAGCCGCTTCGACGTTCCCTTCCTCCGAGCGACGTTCCCCCACCTCGTTCCTCCACCGGCCCACATCGACCTCCGCTTCGTCCTCTACCGGCTCGGCCTGAGCGGAGGGCTGAAGCGGATCGAGGCGACGCTGGGGGTCGGCCGCCGGGAAGGGGTCGAGGGGGTCGACGGGCTGCAGGCGGTTCGGCTCTGGCAGGACTACCGACGGGGAAACGCGGCGGCGCTCGACCGGCTGATCCGCTACAACCGCGCGGATACCTCGAACCTTGTCCCGCTCCTCGACCTGGCCGTCCGCGAGCTGAGCTCGCGATTCCTCGGACGTTCCGCGACCCCGGCGGGCGAGAGCTTGGCGACGCGGCCCCGAGGAGGCTAGCGGACCGCGATTGACTCGGGCTCGGACCTCGGCACGGTGGCCGGCGGGGGCCGGATGCGCAGGCCCGCCGGCGGCCGGGCGCGCCGTATCCGCTCTCCGGCGAGACGGCAGTACTCGGGCGAGACGTCGATGTGGAGGTAGTGACGTCCAAGCCTCCGCGCGACGGCGGCAACGGTGCCGGTCCCTCCGAACATGTCGACGACGACGTTCCCCCGGTAGCTGTAGAACTTCACGAGGCGCTCGATGAGCTCCTCCGGGAACGGGGCCGGGTGGCCGTGCCGCCGTCGCTCGGGAGGGATCGCCCAGAATCCGTCCGAGAACGTTTCGAACTCCTTCGCCCCGATGTCGGCGAGCCGCGGGTCCCCGTCGAGCTTCCAGCGCTCCTTGGAGAAGACCAGGACGTATTCCCACGAAGGAACGATGTGGGGGTTGGACGGGCTCCGCCAGCTCCCCCAGGCCGTGCGGCGTCCCATCGTCTGCTTGTACCAGATGATCTCCGTGCGCATGATGTAGCCGAGCCCACGCAGGTCGCGCGAGAGATCGTGGTGGATCGGCCGGAAATCCTTGATCGACGTGGGGGCGACGTTCAGGACGAACCTGCCCCCGGGAACGAGCGTTCGATAAAGGGCGCTCCAGACGCCGCGCAGCCAGAGCAGGTAGGCCTCCGGCGGGAGGTCGTCCGAGTAGCCTCGGTAGGGGATCCGGACGTTGTACGGGGGACTGGTGATCGCGAGGTGGACGCTCCGCGCGGGAAGTCCATCGAGCACCTCCTGCGCGTCGCCGCAGACGACGCGGTCGAACGGCTCGGCGGTGCCCGGCTCCGAGCGCGCGGAAGACATCGGGGGCGTAGGAAGACCTCACGGCTTGAGCGTTCGCCCCTCGCGGCGCCGCGGTCGGGACGGGCGGAAAAGGCGGAGGTCGAATCTCCGAGACATTAACCGTATAATCTCCGCGGGCAACATGCCGGCCGTTCCCATGCCCGTTGTTTTCGCCGTTCCGAAGGAGAGCGCCACCGGTGAGCGACGGGTCGCCGCGGTCCCCGAGGTGGTCGCTCGCCTCACGAAGGCCAAGCACGAAGTGCGCGTGGAGAGCGGTGCCGGCGCCGAGTCCCGCTACCCGGACGCCGAGTTCGCGGCCGCCGGGGCGAAGGTCCTGAGCGACCGGCCGGCGCTCTTCGGGGGGGCCCAGGTCGTCCTCCGGCTCCAGGCGCCCACGACGGCGGAGCTCAAAGGGCTCGCCGAGGGGACGATCGTCATCGGTCTCCTCAATCCCTCGCGCAACCTCGAGGGGGTGGCGCGTCTGCGGGATGCGAAGCTCACGTCGTTCGCCCTCGAGCTCCTACCCCGGATCACCCGCGCGCAGAGCATGGATGTCCTTTCCTCACAGGCCACGGTCGCCGGCTACCGAGCGATGCTCATTGGGGCCGAGCTGACGCCGAAGTTCTTCCCGATGCTCACGACCGCCGCCGGCACGATCCGCCCGGCGCGGGTCCTCGTCCTCGGCGCGGGTGTCGCCGGCCTGATGGCAATCGCCACGGCAAAGCGGCTCGGGGCGATTGTCGAGGCGTACGACGTCCGACGCGCCGCCGGTGAGCAGGTCCGCAGCCTGGGCGCGAAGTTCCTCGAGCTGCAGATCAACGCGGAGGGCGCGGGCGGCTACGCCCGCGAGCTGACCGACGCGGAGAAGGCCCAGGAGGCCGAGATGCTCGCCAAGGCCGTCGCCGGAGCGGACGTCGTGGTCACCACCGCCGCGATCCCGGGCCGCAAGGCGCCGATCCTCGTGAAGAAGGAGATGGTCGCGCGGATGCACGACGGCTCGGTGATCGTCGACCTCGCCGCGGAGACGGGCGGCAACTGCGAGCTCACGAGCACGGGTAAGACCATCGAGGTCGGAGGCGTGACGATCGCCGGTCCGCTCAACCTGCCGAGCCAGCTGCCGTTCCACGCGAGCCAGATGTACGCGCGCAACCTCGAGTCGTTCGTCCACCTCCTGCTCGACCCGCAGGGGTCGCTCGTCAGCGACTACTCGGACGAGATCCTCGCCGCGAGCCTGCTCACCCGCGGAGGCACGGTCGCCCACAAACCGACCGCCGACCTCCTCGCAGGAGGGAAGAGCTAGATGGCCGCGGACCTCTGGACGGCGTTGTTCATCGCGATCCTCACGGCGTTCACCGGCTACGAGGTGATCAGCCGGGTCCCGACCCTCCTGCACACCCCGCTGATGAGCGGGTCGAACTTCATCCACGGGATCGTCCTGGTCGGAGGGATCGTCGCGCTCGGCTTTGCGACGACCGATCTCGAGCGGGCGGTCGGCTTCGTCGCCGTCGTGATGGGGGCGATGAACGTCACGGGAGGCTACGCCGTCACGGAGAGGATCCTCGCGATGTTCGACCGGGCGAAGAAGGGAGGGACCAAGCCATGACGAGCATCGCCCAGTACATCGTCGACGCCGTTTACGTCGTCGCGATCATCGTCTTCATCCTCGGCCTGAAGGCGATGAGTTCGCCGTCCACGGCGCGCCGTGGGATCGTCTACGCCGGGGCCGCGATGCTCATCGCGGTCGTCGTGACGTTCCTCTCGCCGAACCTCTCGAACTTCGCGTGGATCGCCCTCGGGATTGCCATCGGTGGTGGCGGGGGTTACTACTGGGCCAAGGTCGTGAAGATGACGGCGATGCCGCAGATGGTCGCCATCTTCAACGGGATGGGCGGCGGGGCCGCCGCGGCGATCGCGGCCGTGGAGCTCCTGACGAGCATGCGGGGCGCGACCGCCTACCTCTCGGTCGCCGGGGCGATCATCGGGTCGATCTCGATCTCGGGGAGCGTCATCGCGTTCCTCAAGCTCCAGGACTGGATGCCGTCCAAGGCGATCGTCCTTCCGGCGCGCCAGGTCGTCAACTTCGCGGTGCTGATCATCGCGGTCGGGTTCGGCATCTACGCCGTCGGCTGGCTCCACGCGGAGTACCTCGCGCTATTCTACACGTTCCTGGTCCTCTACGGGATCCTGCTCACCCTGCCGATCGGCGGGGCCGACATGCCGGTCGTCATCAGCCTGTTCAACGCCCTCACGGGGATCGCGGTCGGCCTGGACGGCTTCGCGCTCGTCAACGGGCCGCTCGGGGACGCCGGCTACGCGATGGTGATCGCGGGCGTCCTGGTCGGGGCCGCGGGCTCGCTGCTCACGATCCTGATGGCCCGCGCGATGAACCGCTCGGTCGGGAACGTCTTCTTCGGGGCGTTCGGGGCGACCGAGGAGACCGGCGGCCCCACGGGGACGCTCCGGCCGATCGACGCGACCGACGCGGCCGTCCTGATGGAGTACGCCGGCGAGGTCGTCATCGCCCCCGGCTACGGGATGGCGGTCGCCCAGGCGCAGCAGAAGGTCAAGGAGCTCGCCGACCTCCTGGAGGCGAAGGGGGTCACCGTGAAGTTCGCGATCCACCCGGTGGCGGGCCGGATGCCCGGCCACATGAACGTCCTCTTGGCCGAGGCCGGGATCTCCTACGACAAGCTGTTCGACCGGGACGAGATCAACAACGAGTTCCCGTCGGTCGATGTGGTCCTGGTCATCGGCGCGAACGACGTCGTCAACCCGGCGGCCCGGCGCAAGGGAAGCCCGCTCGAGGGGATGCCGATCCTGGACGTCGACAAGGCGAAGACCGTCATCGTGATCAAGCGCGGGAAGGGCAAGGGATTCGCGGGGATCGAGAACGAGCTGTTCTACCAGGACAACTGCCGGATGCTCTACGGCGACGCGCAGGCGGCGGTCGGCCAGCTCGTCACGGCCCTGAAGCAGAGCTAGGTCGCCTTGCGGACGCCCCGGTCGCGTAGGGTTGGGGGCGGGCGGGGTCGGCCTCGCCGGACCCGACTCTCCCCCGGCCGTCCGCGTCGCGGTCGTCTTCGGCTACGGTGGGCAACCCTCAGCGACCTTCCGACGCTCGTGCGCCACCGTCGACGGATGTGGGAGGAGATCCGGGACTTCACCACCTCCGAGCTCGACCGGCACGACGTGGTCTACCGCCGGTGGGTCCGGGAGCTGATGGCGGCCGGCAGGTTCTCGGCGGTCGTGGCGGAGGAGCCGAGCGGTCGGGTCGTCGGCAGCGGAGCGCTATGGCTGATGCCGGCGCAGCCCCGTCCGGGTCCGCTCGGCCGGGGGACAATGCCGTACATCCTCTCGATGTACACCGAACCGGGCCACCGGGGCCAGGGCGTCGCCTCCCGGATCGTCCGGGAGATGATCCGCTGGTCGCGGGCCCACCGGTACGGCCGGATCGTCCTGCATGCCTCCCGCTTCGGCCGCCCGATGTACGAGCGCCTCGGCTTCGAGAACGGCAGTGAGATGCGACTTTCCCTCGACGCGCCGACGCCCCGACCACGTCGAACGGGTCGGCCGCGGGCCAGGCCCCGGCCGCGGTGAGCCACCCGGGGACCCGGAAGGAGCCCGCCGACAGGTTTAGGGTCGGAGAGGATTGGTGGGGGCGGGTTCTCGGTGGACGGCGCGAAGGGCCCCGGGGGTTCGATCGACGATCCGGCGGTCCGTCGCTGGCTTCACGACAAGTACGAACGGCTTGACGCCGAGGAAGGCAACCTCGCGGCGAGCCGGACCTCCTATTTCGCCGCGATCGGGACGGTTCTCATCACCGGCCTGGTCGTGGCGCTGAACTACTTCCTTTCCGATCCCAGGGTCCTCGTCCTGGTCGCGACGTTCCTCGCCGGGCTCGGCATCGTGATCTCGTTCACCTGGGCGGTCCTGCTGCATCGCACGCTCGACGCCCAGGCCATGTGGCGCGATTGCGCCGAGCAGCTCGAACGCCTTTGCCCTCCCGTGGCGGGCGAGCTCCCGGGGGCGATCACCTTGCGTACCGGCGCCACGATGGAGGTCGACCTGTTGCGTCCGTTCTCGGCCCACGCCCGTCGGTTCTCGCGGGACAAGGCGATCTCCTGGATGGACCGACTGCACCCCGGCGCCCTGACCGAGCTCCTCCCGATATGCTTCCTCGGGGTATGGAGCACGGTTCTCGTGGTGGTCTGGGTCTTCATCAGGTTCTGAGGCGCCGATCCGGTCACCGTGGCCCGATCGGGCACAACGGAGCCGCCGGAAGCCGTCCGGTCGCGATCGCCCGCCTCAGGGCGGCGTGGTCCTCCTCGGTCTGGTGGGCGTACGCCTCGGCGAACAGGGCGATCGCTTGGTCGAACGCCTCTCCCTGCCCGAGATACCCGGCAATCGCCGCCGCGTCCCCGGTGCGGGCGTGGGCCCGCGCGAGGGCAGCTCCGCACAGTTCAGCCTGCCCCAGGAGCTGCTTCGGACCGAGCGTCGTGAGGTCGCTCGCGAATTTCATGTCCCGCAGCTGACGCACGTAGAAGTCGCGCGCGTCCGAGCGGCCCCAGCCGAGGAAGATGTCGCTCGCCTCCTGGATGAGGCGCTGGCCCACGACGACGCGCTCGGCGTGGCTGCGGTAGGGGCTCCGACCGACGTAAGGTTCGTGGACCGAGGCGACCGCCTCCTTCACCTGGAGGAACAGCGGCTCGGTCACGTCCGTGTCGGCCAGGAACAGGCCGATCGCGCAGCGCATCCCGACGCTGCCGACGCCCACGACCTTCTGGGCCACGTCCACGAGCCGGTAACGGTCGAGGAGCGCGCACCGCTCCACGGGCAGAGTCGAGCGGTAGCGTCGGAATGCCTCCCGGACCACCGCCTCGTCCCCCGGCCGCGCGAAGTGGTGGAGGAGGGGGGCGACGTCGCGAATCCGGGCCCTCCCGCCGGCGACCCTGGCCAGGCGAGGGAAGGCATGGAAACCGGTCCGTTGCCGCGCCACCGGTAGCTCCATCCGGAAGAGGCGAAGACCTTGGGGCCCTACCTCGCGGCTCGCCTCGGCCAGGTCGAGGTGAGAGTACCAGGCGTCGAGGTAGCGCATCCGTGCCAGGGCTTGCAGACGGGTCCGATACGCCCTCGCCGCCGTCCGGCCGGCCTCGCGGGCGGACCTCCGAGAGAGCCCGTTCCCGCGACCGACCAGGAGAAGGCTGGCCGCGAGCCGCTTGAGGTCCCACTCCCAGGGTCCGGCGATCGTCTCGTCAAAGTCGTTCGCATCGAACACCTGGTCGCGCTCCGGGGTCGCGAACAGCCCGAAGTTGCCCACGTGGGCGTCGCCCACCAGCTGGACGCGCAGGCCCGTGCTCCGGGTGCCCGCGAGATCTCTCGCCATGACCCCGGCCGCCCCTCGCAGGAACCCGAACGGCGAAGCGGCCATGCGGGCGTAGCGGATGGGCAGCAGCTCCCGGACCTTCCCCCGGTCCCCGGCCACGAGAAGGTCGACCGGGTCGGCCCGGTCGCGCGGGGGGTCCCAAACCGCCTGCGCGGAACGCCGAACCCGATGCCGAAGCGCCCGACCGGCACGGTACCGTTCGGCTCGGGTCCGAACACGGGCGTCGCCGGAACTTCCTCGAGCGTGAACAGCCCGTGGAGCAGCAGCTCGGCCCATCGCCTCAGCGGTCCTCCGGAGAAGGACGGCGTGTCTTTAGGTTCGTCCCAAGGCGCATGGGGCCCTCGCCGGGTCCCCGGCGGGCTAGGCCGAGGCGTCGATGGCCAACGTCGGACTGCTACGGTTCCGAGTAGGCGCGGCCATGCCCCACTACCCCGGCCGTACGAATCTCGTCAAGTCCGGGTGCTGCAACCCCAGCGCGGCTCCGGGGACTCGTCAGCTCCCCGGTTCGAGGGGCCTGCGGGTCCCGAAGCGTTGCACCGAGGTATCCACCGCTCGCCCCTGAACCCCTTCGGTGTTCGCGCGGGGCAGGTCCGTCCAAGGTTCAGCCGTCATGGGACTACCGTATAGGTATCACCGCCCGGGTGGCTATGCCTGCCGTCCTCCGGGTTGACTGTGGACGGACTTATCTCCCCGCTGGGTGATACCTAAGACGATGGCAAGAATACGAATCGCGGGCTGCAGGTGCGAGCGGTGCGGCCATGTATGGACCCCTCGCCCCTCCACGGAGGGCGACCCGACCATCTGCCCGAAGTGCAAGTCGGCGTACTGGAACCGCCCCAGGAGGACCGGCCGGAGCGGGCGTTGAGTTCCACAGGGGGGGTTCTCAAGACTCCGCTCAAGGCACTCGGAGTGATAGGCCTCGGCTTCGCGACGGTGGTCCTCGCGATTCCGGACTGGGAGCACCTCCCAGAACTCAATTTCGTCGCGCCCGTAGTCTGTGTGCTCGGTACCTTCGTGCTCGCCCGCCGCTGGGGGCTGGCGGAGGATGTGCGGTTTCTGCGACTTTGGGTCGGTACCTCCCTCGCTTTCGCCATCGTGAGCACTCTGACCGGGCTGTTTAACAACATTACCGATGAGCCTCTCTCGATGCCGACGTTCGTCCACCTGTGGCCCAACCTCTATTCGGGGGCCACGTCCCTGACCGTGGTCCAGCACGGAGTCCTCGTAACCCGGACGTGGGAGTTCGTCTACCTGCCCTTCCTGCCGTTCTATCAGATCCCTGGCGTGAACTACGAGTACCTGATGATCGGGACTTGGGTGGCGACCCTCTACCTCGTCCGAAAGAACCGCGTCGGCCTAATCCTGCTGGCGAGCCCCTGGGTCGGGGTGATCGCGGCTAACGGCTTCAACGACTTCGTCCCTCTCCTATTCCTGACGCTCACCTTCGTGACGCTCCACGGCTACAAGTCCCGACTTGCCGAGGTAGTATCTCTCGGACTCAAGCAGTTCGCAAACGTACTCGTCGTGGCCTACTACGTTCTTACCCGGCGGTGGTGGCGGGCGCTCGAGGCCACCCTCGTCTCTGTGGCAATTGTGCTCCCGTTCGCGCTTATGGACCCGCCCGGGTTCTGGTGCAACGTGATTGCTGGGTGCGCCCCCGACCTCAGTTCCCGCCTCCAATTCTCAAGCCCCACGAACGGGCTCCTCTCCCACGCCAACTACGGCGTGTGGCCCCTCTACGTTTTGGGGATTTTCGGGCCGCGTTACGGGCTCGCGCGATTCAGATCAGTACTGGCTCGCCTACTTCCGTCGAGACAGGGCACCCCGCCATGACCCTCCGCAGTCTTGTCCGCCACGCCTGGTCGTTGAAGTGGCGATTCGCGGCCTACGCGATCGTCGGCGCGTCGGGCGTCCCCGTGAACCTCGCGGTATTCACGGCCGCCGGCCGGCTCCTCGGAACCGGCCTATACCTCCTCGCGAGCGCCCTGGCGTTTCTTGTGGCGTTATTGTGGAACTTCTCGTGGAACTACGTGTGGACGTTCCGTGGCAGGCGGCGTAGGTCGTTGCGAGCCCACCTCGGGTTGTATGCCATGCTTCAGGTCGGGGCCCTGGCGCTCAACCTCATTACGCTCTATGTCTGGGCTCTGCATTTCGGGAGCGGCGCGGTGCTCCTCGGCCAGTTCATTGGTGTGCTCGTCGGTTGCGCGTGGGGTTTTGGTGCAAACCTACGGTGGAACTTCTCGACCGGAACAAATCGAACAAAGCACGGGATCAAGGTGAGACGGCTGTGGCACGCCTTCGCCGACTTTTGGAGGACAACCTTCGGTGGGGAAGGACGCGACACCCCGCGGAACCCATGACCGGCCCCACCAAGTCACCGGTCCTTCCCTGTAGTGATTGCCACGGACCGAGCATGGCGCCCTGGCGCAGTTACTCCGTTTTCGGGCGGGGCGCGTAATCTGCCCCCGGTGTCACGGCTCCGGCCGGGAGCCTCCCCGGTCGGACTACGAAGATGCATGAGCACCCGGCCCGCCGAGTTGTGACACAGAGTAAGTCGTCCTCGTCCCCAGCCGAAATGTGACCGAGCCCGTTACGTCGGAGCCGTCGCCCCCGTGGGACCCGGGACTCGTTGCCTCCCCGGTCCCAAGGTCCTGCCTATCCCACAGTGGCACAGCTCCGCTCAGCAGGGTACGATGGGCGCGGCCAGATTTGAACTGGCGACCTTCACCATGTCAGGGTGACGTCATAGCCACTAGACCACGCGCCCGGCCGGCCGCCGACCGACGCTCGGCACTTAGCGATGTCGGCCCCGGTTCAACCGTAGCCGCCCGGAAACTGCCCGGGGTCCGGGTGCTCGGTCCACTGGTAGTAGCCCATCGACTGCCGCTGCGCCTCGGTCGACTCCTGACGCAGTCCCCCCTGGAACGATCCGTAGGCCTCGCGGACCTGCTCCTCGATGGACCGCGCGCGCTCGAGCGCCCGACGGACGTGCGGCGCGTCCACGAACTCGCTGCCGGAGACGGCGGCGAGGTCGCCCGCGGTCCGTATCAGCCCGCCGAGCTCGCGGAGCCGAAGGGTGAGGGCGTTGCGCCGACCGTCGAGCACCTCCGCGCGGCGTCGGGCCTCCTTGATCAGCTCGACGACCGCCGCGCGCGTCGCCGGTCGGATCCGGCCGTCGACGGCGATCTCCTGCGCGCAGAACTGGGCGACCCGTAGGCGGTTCGCTTCGGTGTCCGGCATCGTCGTTTCGAGCAGGACCTCGTAGCCCGAACCCGCGATACGCGAGCGCAGCGGGGAGAGGATCCCGTGCAGGTCCTGGATGTTGGCCGCGGCGACCAAGATGAAGTCGCACGGGACGCCGTCGACCCGGGTCGCGGCCCCGCCGGACTGCGGGTTGCGGCCGGAGATCGGGAACCGCTTCTCCTGCATCGCCGTCAGGATGTGCCGCTGGACGAAGCCGAGGTGCGGGAGCTCGTCGATGAACAGGACGCCCTCGTGCGCTTCGTGGATCGCCCCGGCGATCACCCGCTCGTACGGAAGGCTGCCGAGCTGCGGGTGGCCGCCGTACGGGTCGTGGCGAACGTCGCCTAGGAGCTCGGTCTCACTGGCGCCGGTCGCCATCACGAACGAGTTGCGGTCGAGCTTGACGAGGACCTTCCTCGGGCTTTCGTGCTGGAGCGTCCTGCGGCGTTCGAGCGCGCGCTGGTCGAGGACCTTGACCCGGTCCCCGGCCCGTTCGTAGGCGACGACCTCCTCCACGCCGTTGCGCAAGCGCGTCGTCCGGGCCGACTCCTGCGGGTTGCCCCCCGGGCTCACCGTCAGCTCGAGGATTCCCCCGACGAGGTCGCGGAACGGGTTCCCGCTCCCGGAGATGCCGGGGAGGACCTGCTTCAAGTTTCCGCAGCTGGGACAGTAGCGCTCGCTCGGGAGCGAGTAGAAGCTGCACCGCGGACAGCGGTAGCCGAGCCGCTCGGCGACCGACACCGGAGCGTCGGTCGGGGCGATCAGCTCCCCCTCGACCGAGCGGGCCGCTTCTCGCTCGCGGTGGACCTCGTCGCGGGAGGCGATCTCGACGGTCGGCCGCTCGGGGTTCTCGGGGTTGTGGACGACCCTCAGCTCGGACCGGGGGCGGTCGAGGTGGAGCGCGAGCGCCTGGGCGGTCATCGACTTACCGATCCCCGGTGGCCCCACCAAGAGGAGGTGGCGGTGCTGGTAGGCGGCGATGCGGGCGATCTCGACGGCCTTCTCCTGCCCGATCACTCGGGCGAGCGGGTCGGTCGGGATCGGGATGTCGCGCGTCGATTCGATCTCGTCGACCGCCGCCGGCAGCCGGTGGGTGCCCTCGGTCGCCATGCCTAGGTGGCGTACGAGGGGCGGTTCCGCTAATAGATTCGCGTCGCCGCCCTCGCCCCTCGGGGGCCCCTTCGCGGCCTCGCTAGCGCGACCCCGACGGGCCGCCGAGGTCGGCCCGCGTGTAGATCTTGACTTGGTCGGGGAATTTCCCGATGGGGCCGAGGCGGGTCCCGACGACCGTGCCGATCCCCTTCTCCTGGGCCACGTCGAGCAGGCGCTGGCTGACAATCCCGTCGAAGACGACCGCCTTCGCCGGGGTCGCGAGCTGGCCAATCGCCTCGATCATCTCCTTCACGGGCACCTCGCCGACGACCGCGTCGTTCTCCCCGACGAACAGGCAGCGGGAGGCGTTCTCGACGCCGTTCAGCAGATCGAAGTAACGTCCGAGCTCCGGCGAGAGCGGCGTCGCGGCCGCCGGGGGCGGCGCGACGGGTATGGGGACCGGACGGGGAGGGGCGCGGTCGCGGTCGTCCCGCCGAGGGGGACCTCCGCCGTCCCGCTCCTCGCGTCGCTCGCCCCGGCCACCAGAGTCGCCCCGCTCGTCGCGCGGCTCGCGGGTCGCGCCCGTCGACTCGAACCCGCTCATCTCCAGGTACTGGTTGATCGGGATCTTGTTCCTCAGGCACTTCAGGAGCTGCTTCTGCGTCAGCTCCTCGACCTCCGACCCGCGCGGCGCGCGCGCGACGAAGTCGATGTCCATCGTCTGGAGCATCTCCCGCAGGATCAGCTCGCCGGCGCGGTCGCCATCGGTGAAGACCGTGACGGTCTTGCCTCGCGAGAGGTCCTTCACCGTCTGGGGGACGCTCGTCCCCTCGACCGCGATGACGTTCTTGATCCCGCAGCGAAGCAGGTTCAGCACGTCCGAGCGGCCCTCGACGACGATCAGCGCGTCGGCCTGGTCGATGTTCGGCCCGGCCGGAAGGTGCTCCGTGCCATAGGTGGTGATCTCCTCGACCTGGACCGCGGCACGGACGGCCTCGGTGAGGTCCATGCCGACCCCCTTCGACCCCTCTTGGAGCTTGCCGAGGATCTCCTTCGCCCGCTCGACGACCTTCTGGCGCTTGGAGATGCGGATATCCTCGACGCTCACGACCTCGATCTTGGCCCGGCACGGGCCGATCCGATCGACGGTCTCGAGGCCGGAGGCCACGATCGCGGTCTCGACCTGGTCGAGCGACGACGGGATGATCACCTCGCCCTCGCTCTTGCCCTTGCGGCTGTCGATCTCGACCTCGATCCGGCCGATGCGGCCGGACTTCTGCAGGTCGCGCAGGTCGAGCTCGTCGCCGAGCAGGCCTTCGGTCTGGCCAAAGATCGCCCCGACGACGTCGGGTTTGTCGATCACGCCTTCGGCGTTAATGCGGGCACGAATCTGGTACTTGGCGGCGTTCGGGTCACTCGTCATGTCTTCGGTTTCTCCTGGTGAAGAGAAGGGCGTTCCGGGCGGGCCGCGGGGGAGCGGGCTACGTTCGAGCAGCGACGCCGGACGATGCGCGGAGGCGGCGACAGGAGTGCGGGGTAAGCATGAGTCGCTGTTCCGGATCTTCCGGCGGCGGTCGGAGGAGCCCTCCTCGCGTCCCCGGAACGTTCTTCTTCAGAGTTCACAGCCGGGAACCCTATTTAAGGCGACCGGGCGCGGCGGTCCCGCGTGCGAGCCGTCGTGGACGGCCTCCTCCGTGCCGCGGCCCGGTTTCGAGAGGCCGCGGGCCAAGTCGGGGTGGTGGATCCTGCTCGAAGCCGCCCCCGACCCTCCCACGGCCGTTAAGGGGGCCGGGCGGTAGGGGGTCCCGGTGCCTGCCGTCAAGGTGGAGTTCGTCTACAGCGGGCTTCGCGTCCGTAGCCTACCGCGGTCGCTGCGGTTCTATCGGCGGCTGGGATTCCACGTCTTCCGGCGCGGGACCATGGAGCACGGCGGGGTATGGGTCCAGTTGTCGTTCCCCGGAGCGGCCCAGCGAATCGAGCTGAACTACTACCCGCCGTCCTGCCGCTTCTACGAGCCGGTCCGCAAGGGCACCGAGTTCGACCACTTTGGCTTCCGTGTCTCCGACGTGGAGGCTTGGGAGCGCACGCTCCGACGGCGGCGCCTCCCGATTGCGGCGCGGGTCCGCGAGACCCACGAGGACCTCGTCTACACGCGGGACCCCGACGGCAACTGGGTCGAGTTCTTCGGGCCGGTCCCGCCGTAGGCCGTCCATTGTGGGTCCCCCCCAGGGAGCCGGCTCGATGGCTCGTCTGGAGCCGCTAGCGCGGGAGCGGGGCGACGGGCCTGCGATCCCCTGGCGGGTGGGGGCCCGGGGGCGCGGGCTCCTCCGCGTGTGACCTCAAGGCGAGCCGCCCTCGGCGCCCGGAGCCGTGTCGGACCCTGCCCCCCCTGGGGCGCTGCAGGGGAGGGTCCCGAGGGACCGGGGTCGACTGCCGATGCGAACGATAGTAGATTTATAGACGGTCCCCTAAGCCGGCACGGAGGATCCTCGATGCCGCGACGCGCTCCCCGCAAGGTTGCCGAGGTGCCGGAGCCCGGAACGCCCTCGCCGGAGCCGGAGCTCTCCGAGGACGACTTCGTGAGCTCGCTGCGCACCGAGCTTTCGAAGCGCCAGGAGGCGGCCAGCTCGCGGACCGGGGAGGACCTCTCGCACCGAGGCGAGCTCAACAAGCGGCTCCTCCAGGACCTGTGGGAGGTGCACAACCAGTTCGAGGAGATCAGCGTGCACCTCACCCTCGACCCATCCCAGACGCTGTTCGCGACGTTCGCGGAGTACCCGACGAAGTGGACGTTCAAGGAGAACTTCGATTTCGGCTCGGTCAAGACGATCGAGCTGGCCGACCGCGCGTCCGGCTGGGTCGGGTTCACCCTGCGGTTCTGGTACTATCGGACCACCGAGGGGTCCGGTCACCTTCGCGGCATCTTCGAGTGGTGCGACGGCGAAAGCTACCACCGCTACAGCGGCTGGATGCGGATGATGAGCCAGGCCATCCTCTACGACGCCGCGGAGGATTCTGTCAACGTGCGCGAGCTCCACCGCGTCCTCCGGGACGTGGTGGTGCAGTGGTACGCCGCGCATCTCGAGAAGAACCCGGCGACGTTCGTCGCGCACCTCAAGGAGAGGTACCCGAAGGGCGCGTCGTACTCGAAGGAGTCCTACCGCTGAGGGAGCGCTCGTCGCTCGTGGGCGCCCCGGGCGAACGAACGTTGAAATAACGCGGGAGGTCTTCGCGTCCGGGCGTCGGGGAGGGCCGAGCTTTTTCGCCCGAGCCGACGGTCCCGAGAACGATGGTCGCCCTGGGCCTGCGCGAGCATCTCGTCGCCTACTTCGAGGAGCACCACAAGCTCGTCGAGGCGAACGCCCTCATCCTGCTCCTCGACCAGGCTCAACCTCTGGTCGTCTCGCGCGACGTCGTGGAGCGCATCGGCCCCGGCTCGCCGGTCGTCACGCAGGAGGTCGTCCAGGAGGTCCTCGCCGAGCGGGCCCCGGCGGCTTCCCGTCGTCCCACGGAGAGGTCGCCCCCCGGGGCCTCGGCCGGACCCCCCGGCTCCTCCGGTGACTTCACCGTGGTCCGAGAGGGGTACTCGGCCCCGTCGAAGGCCGAGACGCCCATCGCCGGGTACACTCGCCTGTTCACCTCCCGGTACCGCCAGCTGGCCCCGATGGTCCGGAGCCGTCTTGGGCCCGAGAACCTCCGCAGCGTCCGCGACCTTCGGCCGGCGGAGGTGGTCCAGACCGTCGTCGGGATGGTCCGGGAAGTCCGAACGACCTCCAAACGCCACCACACGATCGTCACGCTCGACGACGAAACCGGCTCGGTCGAGGTCCTCGTGCCGCACGGGTCGCCCGCATCGCGCTTCACCTTCCTGCCAGACGAGGTCGTCGGACTGAAGCTCCGCTGGACGGGAAGCCGGGACCGCCTTCCGTCCGCGGTCGCGGTCGAGCGCCCGGAGGTTCCGGTGTCCCGGACGAGCGGCCGGACCAGTCGGCCTCGGCGGGTCGTCCTCCTCTCCGACCTGCATGTCGGGAGCAAGACGTTCCTGGCGTACGACTGGGAGGCGCTGGTCGAGTTCCTCGACGAGCGGGGACCGGCCCCGGACCTCGCCCGCTCGATCGACACCGTCGTGATCGCGGGCGACCTGGTCGACGGGATCGGGGTCTATCCGAAGCAGGAGCGAGACATCGCGATCCCGGACGTCGTCGAGCAGTACGCCGAGGTCGGCCGCAAGCTCTCCGCGCTGCCGGACCGCCTGACGATCGTCGCCGTCCCCGGCAACCACGACGCCGTCTCGCCGGCCGAGCCGCAACCCGCGCTCCCTCCAGGACTCGCGCGGTCGCTCGGGGAGAACGTGAGGCTCCTGGCGAACCCTTCGACGTTCTCCCTCGGCGGCACGCTGGTCACGGCGTACCACGGTCGGGGGTTCGACGACCTCATCCCGGCGATCCCGGGGGCGAGCTACGCCCGCCCGACGGAGGTGATGCGCAGGATGCTGCAGATGCGCCATCTCGCGCCGATCTACGGCAGCCGCACCCCCCTCGCCCCGACCGACCGGGACGGGCTCGTGATCGACCCGGTCCCGGACATCCTCGTCACCGGCCACCTCCACACCTACGGCGTCGACCGGTACCGGGACGTGCTCCTGGTCAACGCCTCGGCCTGGCAGGGCGAGACCGATTACCAAAGGATGCGCAACATCGTCCCGCATCCCTCCCAGGCGACGGTGGTGGACCTCCAGAACCTCGGCTACGCGACGGTCGACTGCACCGGGGGCAAGGCGGTCGTCCGGGGGCCGGCCGGGTGAGCCCATTCCCGGTCGAGCCGGCCCGGTCGACCGGGCCGATGCGCTTCGTCCTCAGCGCCTACCCGTCCGACGCGGCCGCCCGCCACGCCGTGAAAGGCGCCCTCGACCGACGCCTCGCCGCCTGCGCAAGCTCGATCGCGCAGAGGTCGACGTTCCTCTGGCGCGGTCGCCGCGAGACCGCTTCCGAGACGCTCGTCATCTTCAAGACCGCCCCGAAGACGGTCGGCGCGCTCCTCCACTACCTCGCCAGATCGCACCCGTACCGGGTGCCGGAGATCGCCGAGGTCGACGTGATGCGCGCGGAGCCGCGGTACCTCGCCTGGCTCTCCGGGATCGTCGACCCGTCCTCGGCGGGCGGCCCGCCCGGCCGCGCTAGGCGTCCGGCAGGACGGCGAGGCCGGGGAGCTCGAGCCCCTGGACGAACTCCAGCGCCGCGCCCCCGCCGGTCGAGACGAACCCGAACGAGCCGATGACCCCGAGCTCCTCGGCGACCCTCGCGGAGTCCCCTCCCGCGGCCACGTGGTAACCGGGGACCGACGCCAGCCGACCCAGGACCTCGGCGGTCCCGGCGGCGAACCTGGGGTCCTCCGCGAGGCCGAGCGGGCCGTTCCAGAAGACGGTCTTCGACCCGGCGAGACCGGTGGCGAACGCCGCCCGGCTCTTCGGCCCGATATCCTTCGCCACAGCCCCGGCAGGGAGCTGATCGGCCGGCAGCGCCGTCACCTCCGGGCCTTCGGGCCGCTCCACGATGAGGTCGGTAGGCAGGACGACCTCGGTGGAGGAGCCCTTGGCCCGGCGGAGGAACTCGTCGACCGCCGCCTCGACTCCCGTTTCGGTCGGGGTCGCCCCGAGATTCGCCCCCCGAGCGCGCAGGAACGGGAACGCGAGCGCGCCCCCGATCAGCAGGCGGTCCGCCCGGTCGAGGAAGCTCGCGAGGAGCGGGAGCTTGTCGGCGACCTTCGCCCCGCCGACCAGGACGACGTACGGTCGCTGCGGTCCCTCGACAAGGGGGGTCAGGCCACGGACCTCGCGCTCGACCAGGAGCCCCGCGACCGAAGGAAGACGGCGCGGGACCCCGACGGTGGAGGCGTGGGCGCGGTGGACCACACCGAACGCGTCCTCCACGAACAGCTCGCCGAGCTCGGCGAGCTGCCCGGCGAACCCGGGGTCGTTCGCCTCCTCGCCGGCGTGGAACCGCAGGTTCTCGAGGAGGACCGCGTCGCCGTTGCCGAGCCGGGCGATCGCCTGGAGCGCCGGGATCCCGACCGAGTCCTCGGCGAGGGGGACCGGCGTGCCGAGCAGGGCGCCCAGGCGGCGGGCGACCGGCCGTAGCGAGAGGCGCGGATCGCGCTGGCCGTTCGGCCGGCCGAGATGGCTCAGGATCACGGACCGCGCCCCGGCCGTCCTCAGGTGCTCGAGCGTTGGGAGGGCCTCGGTGAGACGCCGCTCGTCGGCGATCCCCCCGTGCCCATCCAGGGGGACGTTGAAATCGACACGGACGAGCACGCGCCGTCCTCGGAGCGCGGCCGAGCCGATCCCGCGTTTGGGCTTCACGACTCCTCCGACCGCCCGCACGGAAGGCGCTCTATCAGCGTTGCGCCGAGCGCCCGTGGCCCGCGAGCTCGCGGCGGACGCCGTCGATCACCCGCGCCGTGGCCGGGAGGATCAGCCCGTACGCGCGACCTCGTCGGAGGATCTCGCCCGAGATCGCGTCCAGCTCGGTCGGCCGGCCACGCTCGATGTCCTGGAGCATGCTGGAGCGGTTCTCGGCCGTCGCCCGGACGACCCGGTCGAGGTCGGCAAGCGCCATCTCCACGGTGAGGTCGATCCCCGACCGTCGGGCCACGGTGACGGCCTCGGAGAGGAGCAGCTCCGCCTCCTCCCGGGCGGGACCCTCGGCGAGGGCACCGTTCTTGACCCCGCGGAGAGCGGTCACGGGGTTGATGGCCGCGTTGACGGCGGCCTTGCGCCACAGCTCGAGTTCGAACGCCGGGCTGGTCCGCACGCGGAACCCACCCCGGGAGAATAGGCCGACGAGCGCTTCGACCGCCGCCTCAGCCCCCCCCGCCAGGGCCGGGTCGGGAAGGACGACCTCGCCCGTCCCGTTCGCCCGGACCCTTCCTGGACCCAGCAGGGTCGCCGGCACCGTGTGGACGCCGCGGACCAACGACACCTCGGGCCGCGCCCAGCCGGCGTCCCGAAGGGCGTGGCGGGCGACCTCCTCCATGCCGAGACCGTTCACGAGGAGCGCGGTGGGTGCGGGGACCACCGCCCGACCGAGAAGGCCCGCCGCGGTGGCAAGGTCGAACGACTTGACGGTCAGGAGGACCGCCTCCGCCCTGGTACCGGGGGCTAGCTCGGTCACCGCCTCGGGCCGGAACGTGCCGGGACTGATCCCTTCGACCGTCAGTCCGTCGGCTCGGATCGCGGCGACGTGGGCGGGCCGTCCGACGAGGAGGACCGCTTCGCCGGCAGAGACGAGGCGGGCCGCGAAGAGGCTCCCGACCGCTCCCGCTCCGAAGACGACGACGCCGCGCACGGACCGGCCCCCGACCGACTAGCCGAGCCGGCGGACGACCTCCGCGAGCGACGGCGGTCGGCCGAAATCGTGTCGCAAGAGCGTGAGGAGCCCCTCGTAGTAATGCACCTGTTCCCGTGCCTGACGGACCTTGAGGCGGAGGTACTCCTCCTCCCGCCGGAGGCGGGCGACCTCTTCAAGGAGGTCCCGCTCGTTCTCCCGCAGGGACTCGATCCTATCGGAGAATTGGTCGAATCGAGCCAAAGCCCTCCTCCCTGGCCGGGAACCGGCTACGAACACCGACAAACTCGTTGGCCGTCCGCTGGAGCCTCGACAGTTCCTCGCGGACGCGGCGCAGGCGCAGCTCGAGCCGGCGACGTCGCTCGAGGATCTCTTCCAGGGCCTTCTCGAGGGCCTCCAGACGGCCTCGCCACTTGTCCCGCTCTTGGACGCCGGCGATCGCCGAGTCGACGCGACCCATCCGATGGCGGAGGGGGCTGTCCGTGAATCAACCTTTCGCCCGAGGGGGGCGTCCGCCGGCACCGTTAAGCCCCCGGCGACCTCGACGCGCCGGTCCGACGGTATGGCGGCGCTCGGAAAGGTCGTCGTCCTCGGTGCGGGGAACATCGGCGGGTCGCTCGCCCAGCGACTTGCCGAGGCCGACCTCGCCACGGAGGTGGTCCTCGTCGACATCGTCGACGGTCTGCCTCAAGGCAAGGCGTTGGACATCGCCGAGTCGGCCCCGATCCTGGGCTTCTCGACGAAGGTGACGGGTTCCACGTCCCTGGACGCGGTCCGGGGGGCGGAGGTCGTGGTCGAGACCGCGGGCCTCGCACGTAAGCCGGGGATGAGCCGCTCCGACCTCCTCGAGAAGAACGCCGCCATCGTCGGGGCCCATGCCGACGCGGTCCGCACCAGCGCGCCCCACGCGGTCTGCCTGGTCGTGACGAACCCGGTCGACGTGATGGCCGCCTACTTCCGCGAACGCAGCGGACTGCCTCCGGTCCGGGTGTTCGGAGAATCCGGCACGCTCGACGCCGCGAGGCTCCGGTACTTCGTCGCGGAGGCGCTCGGGGTGGCCGCGCGGGACGTCACCGCGTTCGTGCTCGGGACCCACGGCGACACCATGGTCCCGGTCCTCTCGCTCTCCAGCGTCTCGGGGGTCCCGCTGACCCACCTCCTTTCGGCCGAACGGCTCCAACAGATCGTCGAGCGGACGAAGCAGGGGGGCGCGGAGGTCGTGAACCTCCTCAAGACCGGAAGCGCCTACTTCGCGCCGACGGCAAGCCAAGTCGAGCTCGTCCGGGCGATCGCCGGCAACGAGCACCGTCTCCTCTCCGCCTCCGCCCACCTCGACGGCCCCTACGGCGAGCGGGGGGTCTACGTCGGGGTACCCGTCATCGTTGGGCGGGCCGGCGTGGAGAGGATCATCGAGGTCGACCTCGCCCGGGCGGAGAAGGAGGCGTTCGCCGCCAGCGTCCGTGCCGTCCGCGCCGACCTGGAGATCCTCGCGAAGCTCCGGATGGGCAGGTAGACCACGATGGCGATCTCGGCGACGGCCCCCGAAGCGAGCACGGGATTCGTCGAGATCAAGCGGCGGCTCGCGACGCTAAGGTACACGACCGATGCGAAGGAGCGCGCCCACATCACCGTCCGCCCAGAGGTCTGCGCCCGGTGCCCCCACTCGCGGTGCACGTTCGCCTGCCCGGCGAAGTGCTACGAGAGGATCGAGGGGCGGCTGGTCTTCCGGTACGAGGACTGCGTCGAGTGCGGGACGTGCGACATCGCCTGCGACCAGGGTTCCGTGACCTGGACCCTGCCGCGCGGACCGTACGGGGTCCGTTACGCCTACGGTTGAGCGGCCCGGGCGCTCGGGGGCCCCCCGTGGCCCGCCCGGCCGAGCGGGATCGCGTTCCAATCTACGAACAGATTAAAGCCCCCGAGTCGGGCTCTCGCGCGCGGAGTACGTTCTACGCCGCCCGCGGCCGCCGCCTCCGCACCGCCAATCCTCTTCCCCTACCGTCCGAGGCCCTCCCAGGAGGCGGTCCTCCGGGAGGTTAGTGAGGTCGTCCGACGGGGAGGACCGCTCCTCGTCAATGCCGCGAGCGGCTCGGGAAAGACCGTCGCGACGATTGCTCCGCTGCTCGAGCACGCCGAAGCGGTCGGTCACCGGGTCCTCTACTTGGTCCGGACCCGAGCCCAGGAGGTGCAGGTGATGCGGGAGACCGCCACGATCGGCCACCGCCTGGAGCGTCCGGTCGTCGCGCTCGGGCTGGAGGGCCGCTCGAAGCGGTGCCTTCTGCTCGAGAACGACCCGGGGGTGAAGGGTGCCACGGCGGAGGAGCACGGCAAGCTCTGTGCCGACCGCAAGCGCGCGACGGACCGGGCGCTGCGCGGGGAGCAGCCGCTCGCGCCGCCCCGAGAGATCCCCGAGGACGGGGAGATCGACCTGACCGACCTGGACGGCTGCCCGTACTACGCCCGGGTCCTGGGAGCCGACCTGGACGCCCTCACCGAGACCCTCCGGAGCCCGCCGACACCGCCGCTCGAGTTCGAGAAGCTCTGCCGAAGCGACAACCTCTGCCCGTACGAGCTCACCAAGCGGCTCCTCCCCCGCGCCCGGGTCGTGGTCGCTCCCTATGCGTTCTTCTTCCACCCTCACGTCCGCCGCTCGCTCCTCGGCTGGATGGGGTGCGATCCGTCCTCGGTCGACCTGGTGGTCGACGAGGCGCACAACCTCCCGGAGTACCTTCGCGACCTGACGACCGTGGCGCTGCCCGAGGAGTCGGTCCGACGCGCTCGCGACGAGGTCGCCGAGCGCGGCGACTTCCAGCTGCCGAACGGGCCGAGCGCGACCCGGTTCTTCGACGTCGTGCGCGCGGCGATCGAGGAGCTGGCCCTTGCGCTCGTCCAGGGGGACGACGCCCTCCTCCCCAGCGGGGTCTTCGAGGAGGCGCTGCGCGGCGCGGTCGGGGGAACGAGCCAACGTCTGGACACCTGGCTCGGTGCGCTGGCCACGTGGGGGGAACACCTCAAGGAAGAGCGGAGACAGGACCGCCGGCTCCCCCGTTCCTGGGCCCACACGGTCGCGATCACCCTCCTCAGCTGGCCGAAGCTCGAACCCCCCCGCTACGCCAAGGTCGTGACGCGGCTGCCCCGGCCGGCGCTCGAGGCGTTCGCCCTGGACGCTTCCGAGGCGGCCCGGCCGATCCTGGACTGTCACGTCTCCGTCCACCTGTCCTCGACCCTCTCCCCCCTCGAGGAGTACCGCGACACCCTGGGGCTTGGCCCGCACAGCCGCATGGTCGACGTCCCCTCGCACTATCCGCGGGAGAACTGCCGTTACCTCTACGACCGGTCGGTCACGACCGACCCCGAGGAGCTGCGCGAGGACCCCCGGGCTATCTCGCACATCGCCGACCGGGTCGCGAAGGTCCTCGAGTCCCTACCGGAGAAGACGGCGGTCTTCTTCCCGAGCTTCGACCTGATGCGGCAGGTCCTCGAGGCCGGGCTCCAGTCCCAACTTCCTCCGAACCCGTTCGTCGAGTATGCGCACCTCCCGGCCTCCGACCTGTGGCGGTCGGTCGAGGGATGGAAGAGCGACCCCCACTCGTCGGTCCTCCTGGGCGTCGCCGGGGGACGCCTCGCGGAGGGGATCGACCGCCCGGACGAGGAGCTCGGAGCGGTCGTCCTGGTCGGCATCCCCTACCCGAAGCCGACCGCCAAGCGACGTGCGCTCGAGGAGTTCCTCGACCGCTCCGTCGGACGGGGCTTGGACTACACGAGTCGGATCCCCGCCGAGCGTGCGATCCGGCAGGCGTTCGGGCGGATGATCCGGTCCGAGGACGACCGCGGCCTCGCGATCGTCCTCGACCGTCGCGCCCCCTCGTTCGCCGGCGTCCTCCCGGGCCTCGAACCGATCGGCGACCTCGCCCACCTCTCCCGCGAGTTCTACGGCCGACGCGCCCGCTGGGCGAGCCCTCGGGAGCGAACGGTGGAGGAGACCATCGACCTCGGGGGCCGGCGTTCCGCTCCCGCGCCCGACGCCGGGTCCGCAGAGGCCGACGAGCCGCGGCTGTAGCCCCCCGCGACCCCGAGCGACCGACTCCCCCACGCCAACGTTCAAGTCTGCGTGCGGCACACGGTACGCCGTGATTATCACCCGGACCCCGTTGAGGATCAGCTTCGCGGGAGGCGCGACCGACCTCCCGTCGTTCTACCGCGTCCACGGCGGAGGCGCGGTGACGAGCGCGGCGATCGACCGCTACATCCACGTCCTCGTGAACCCGAAGTTCGACCGCTCGATCCGAGTGAGCTACTCGCGCACCGAGAACGTCGACCGGCTCGAGGACCTGCAGCAAGGCCTCGTCCGCGAAGCGATGCGCGTTACGGGACTTCACGAGGCCATCGAGGTCCACACGATCGCCGACATCCCGTCGGAGGGGACCGGGCTCGGCTCGTCGTCGACGCTCACGGTCGGCCTACTGAACGCGTTCTACGCCTATCGGGGGATCCTCAAGGAGCCCGCCGAGCTGGCGCGGGAGGCGTGCGACATCGAGATCGACCGGCTCGGGGGGATTCTGGGAAAGCAGGACCAGTACATTGCCGCCTTCGGGGGCATCCAGTACTTCGAGTTCCACCCGGACGACTCGGTGCGCGTGGCGCCGATCCCTCTCGCGACGAGCGACCGGGAGGCGCTCAGCAACCACCTTTCGCTCTATTACACCGGCATCACCCGCAAGGCGCAACCCCTCCTCCAGCGGCAGAGCGATCGCACGGCCGAGAACCTCCCTGCGCTCGAGCGAATGCGCGAGCTCGCCCGGGAGGCGCGCGACGCGATCGCCCATGGCGACTACGGTCGCCTCGGCTCGATCCTGGATGAGGGGTGGGCGCTCAAGCGGGGGCTCGCCAGCGGCATCTCGAGCGAGACGATCGATGCCCAGTACGCCGCGGCGAAGGCCGCCGGGGCCTGGGGAGGGAAAATCACGGGAGCGGGTGGGGGCGGCTTCCTCCTCCTCGTCCACCCCCCGGAGCGGAGCCATCAAATAGCGCAAGCCCTAGCTCCGATGGAGCGACTCTCCGTGCGGATCACCCCGGAGGGCTCGAGGATCCTGTTCGTCGGACGATGACCGACCTTTCCGGCCTCGACCGTTACGTCCGGACCTACCTGGCCGAGACGAAGTCGGCGCTCGCGGAACCCTATCTCCTCGAGGGCCTCCGCGCGGTCGTCCCCGTTCTCCTGAAGGCCCGGTCCGAGGGGAGGACGATCTTCTTCTTCGGCAACGGCGGGAGCGCCGCCACCTCGAGCCACATGTCGCAGGACCTCGGCAAGCTGACGATCGTCGAGGGGAAGAAGCGCTTCCGTTCCCTTTCGCTTACCGACCCGCTTCCCCTTATCCTCGCCTGGGCGAACGACCGGAGCTACGCGGAGGTCTTCGCCGAGCAGGTGAAGAGCCACGGACGCCCCGGGGACGTGGCGATCGGGATCTCGGGAAGCGGCAACTCCCCGAACGTCCTCCGCGCGCTCGAGGAGGCGCACAAGCTCGGAATGACCACCGTGGGGTTCATCGGGATGGGAGGTGGGAAGATGAGGCCGCTCTGCGACGTGGCCATCGTGGTCCCTTCCCAGAACATGCAGCACGTCGAGGACGCCCACCACATCCTGCTCCATCTGGTGACGGCGTACCTGAGGGACGAGCACCCCGCGCCGGACGGATGACGGTCCCGGTCCGAGACTACATGGTGCTCGAGGTCGAGCACCTCCCGTCCTCCACGACGGTCGCCGAGGCGATTCGGCGCCTGAGCCGCAGCCGTCACCACGGGTTGCCGGTCACCGACAAGGAAGGCCGGCTGGTCGGTTTCGTGAGCGCGAAGGAGTTGCTCCGACACGCCTCCGACCGCGAGATGCCCCTCGCCCAGATCATCCGGCCGGGGACGTACACGGCGAACCCCGAGACCGCGCTGGACGACGCGGCCCGGATCATGTTCCGCTTCGGCCTACGCGACCTGCCGATCATCGACGCGGAGGGGCGGCTCTGCGGGGTCCTGTCGAACCTCGACGTCGTCCGCTCGCACTTCGAGCGCGCCTCGCCCGTGAAGGCCGACACGCTCCGTCGCCTGATGGCGGAGCGCTACGGCCTCGAGTTCACGATCCGCCGCGGCCTCGTGCCGATCGACCACCTGACCCCGACGCAGTGGAAGGTCTTCGAGGACGAGCTCGAGGGACGGCGCTACGAGCTCGAGCGCGGGTTCGCCGAGCCGGTCCTCGTCGTCCGGAAGGGCGAGACGTGGTTGCTCGTCGACGGTCACCACCGCGCGCTCGCGGCGCAGGAGATGGGCCTGGCGCAGCTCCAGGCGTTCATCCTGACCTGCGACCGGCCCGAGGAGTTCGCCGGCAAGGAGACGGGCTTCGATCGCATCGCGGCGGAACACCACCTGCGGTCGATCGCCGACATCGCGATCGACCGTTCGGCCCATCACCCGCTGGTCGAGGTGACGACGCAGCTGCTGCGCCGGCTGGAGCCCGGCCTCGACGTGGCGGGCGACTCTCCGTAATCGCCGACGGCCGGCCCCTCCCGCGACGCCGGCTCGGCGGACGCACGGAGGAGGCTTTCGCAGCCGGGGTTCGACAGGAGCGCCGAGCTCCTTCCCTTCGTGGCCGTCGCGGTGTCGAGGGTCGCCGCGACCGTCCTGGTCCAGGGGCTGGTCCGCCCGCCGAAGGGACGCCGCCGCTGGGGGACCCAGCTCCTCCTCGCGGTCGTCGGGGGAGGGTCGCTCCGTAGGCCGCTTCCTGCCACGCGCAAGGCTCAAGAGCCGCAGCCTGCATGACCTACGAACCTCGTAGTAGGTTCGGAGAGTTGGAATGGCCTGGGGAACGCCGAATCGGGAACGTCGCGTGCTGAAAGCCGGTCACTCGTCGATTGCGGTCACGCTGCCGAAGCCCTGGGCCGAGGCGATGCACCTGCGGCCGGGGGACCTCGTGGTCTTCGACCAGAACGACGACGGCACCCTCTACTTGAAACCCGCGCCCGCGCCGGGGGGGAACGGGGGGGCCGCGCCGTACCTCGTCCAGGCCCAAGCGTTCGACACCGAAGGCGTCCTGGAGCGGCTGATCATCGGGGCGTACCGGGCCGGGCACGACGCGATCGAGATCCGGACCGACACCGCCCTCGGGCCCGAGCGGGTCGAGGAGGTCCTCCAGGCGGCCCGCGGGCTCCTCGGCGTCTCGGTGGTGGCGCAGGAACCGAACCGCGTCGTCCTGCAGAATTTCATCGACCCGTCCAAGTACGGGCTGCCGCAACTGGTCCAGCGCATGAAGATGATTCTGGTCGCCTTCCTGGACGAGATGGAGGAGGTCGTGCGCCGCCGCACGCGCAGCCGCCGGCGGGCGACCCTCGAGGAGGAGGCGAAGAAGGTCCTCTCCCTCCTCGTCCGCCAGCTCTTCCTTGCCAGCCGGGACTGGTCGCTCGCGCGGCAGATCGGAAGCCCCGACCCCCGCCAGTTGCTCGAATGGCGGGTCGTCGTCCACGCCCTCGAGGAGCTCTCCTCGTACTACGGCGAGGCGCTCGCCCTCCTCAACGAGGATGCCGACAAGCTCGGCGCGGAGACGGCGACCGGGCTCTCCGAGCGGCTTCCCGAGCTCCAGGCGCGCCTCAAGGACGTGGTCGACGCGTTGATGCACCCCTCGCTCGAGCGTGCGTGCGAGGTCTACCAGGGCAACGCGGGCGGGGGCCGCGCCGCGCTCGCCTCGCGTCGGAACTTCGCGCCGACCCGCGGGACGGCCTCGGGCCGGCTCGCGCGGCACCTGCTCGAGCGCTCCGGGTTCTGCGTGGACCTCCTGGCCGAGCTCGCGATCGACCGAGCGGTGGCGGCGGGGAACGAGACCGTGCTCGCCGCGGTCGCGTAAGGCCCCTGGGGTCCGCTCGGGGGGCGTCGGTCGACGCCCACCCCCTTCCTCGGCAGAGACCGCCCGGTGGCGACCCGAGCGAGCGAGCCTGCCCGGCCGTGACCCTGCTTTATCCACGTCGGGTCCGGACCGTTCGCACGAATGGGGTCTCCCGGTACGAACGCCATATCGCTCGACCTCGGGTGCTATTCCGGAGGGGTGCGATGTTCGACTCTATTGACGACTGGCTCGTCATCGCGGTCGTGGCGGGGGTCCTCTTCTACGGCTCGACCAAGATCCCCCAGCTCGCCCACAGCCTGGGCCGGTCGGTCGGCGAATTCAAGCGGGGAAGGCTCGAGGTGGAGCGGGAACTGAAGGCGGAGCAGGCCGCCCCGTCGGCCGCCCCTACACCCCCAGGCCCGGCCCGCTAGCGGAGCCGGCCAGACCGCGGGCGATGGGAGGGACGGCGGAGGGAGCGACCTATCGCACCCTCGGGGGAACCCCCGGGGTCCGGCGGGGAGGTCCCGGGTGACCGATGGGGGACCTCGAGCGGATCCTCTCGGTCGTCGCGGAGGCCCGCCGTCGCCTCGTTCGGGTCGGTGTCGTCCTCGCCGCGATCTTCGGCTTCGTCCTCTTCTTCAAGCTGGTACCAGCGCGGGTGGAGGTGCTCGGGGTCGCCGTACCGCTCGCCTACCCCTGGCCGAGCCCGTTTGACAACGTCACCGCCCAGGTGTTCCGCGCCCTGGTGCCGTTCCTGCTCCCGCACGGGGTGACCCTGCTCAACGTCGGGGTCGGCGATTCGATCGTCGCCCAGATGGAGCTCGGCCTCCTGATCACCCTGGTCGTGGGGATGCCGTGGATCGTCCACGAGGCCGCGGCGTTCCTCATGCCGGCGTTGCGGGCCAACGAGCGCAGGCTCCTCCGGGAGGTCGGGGTCCCGGCGAGCGTGCTGTTCGCGATCGGCTTCGCCACCGGGCTTCTCGTGCTGACGCCCTTCACCTACCGTCTCTTGTTCCTCTACGTCGGAGCGATGGGCCTCGCCCCGGTCCTCGGGGTCCAGTCGTTCGTCACGTTCACGCTGCTCTATTCGCTCGCCTTCGGGGTCGTCTTCGAGCTTCCCGTCTTCCTCTACGCCCTCACGCGCCTCGGCGTTGTCCGAGCCTCCGCCTGGCGGAAGCACTGGCGCGGGGCCGTGATCGGCTCGCTCGTCTTCGGGATGATCGTCACGCCCGACAACTCCGGGATCACGATGATCCTGATCGCGCTCCCGATGTTCGGGCTCTACCTCGGCGGGTCGTACTTCGCGACGCGCTGGGAGGGACGGCGGGACGCCCGCGGGCCTCCACGCGGGACCGTCGCAGGAGGGTGAGCCTGTGGCGCTGTTCTCGGACATCGACTGGATCATCGTGCTCGGTGTCGGCGCGCTCCTGCTCTTCGGCCCCGAGGGCGGGACGACCGTTCGTCAGCTGGGCCGATGGTACGGGAGGGCTCTCCGCTTGAAGCAGGAGCTCCTGAGCGAGGTCGCCCGCGCGGCGGACCTCCCCTTGCCGGCCGGCGGCGCGCCCGGTTCGCTCCGGGCGGCGCTCCTCGGCCTCGAGGGCGCCGACCCTCCCCGGATCGGGATCCCGGCGGCGGTCCGGACGCCTCCTAGGGCCCCCGTGGTCCCGCAACTCCCATGCCAGCTCCCCACGACCGGCGGGTACCCGGTGACGAGCTGGTCGATGACGTTCTTCGCGCCGACGCACGAGCCGAGGGAGCCCCGATGAGCGTGTTCACCCCGGACCAGATCGTACTGCTCGCCGAGGTGCTTTCGGTCATCCTGGGCCTGGCGATCATCTGGGCCGTATACTATGGGAGCGAGAACGCCGAACTCCCGGGGGGTGCCACCATCCCCGAGCGCGGGGAGGCCGACGACGCTTCCCCGGACACCTCCGGGAGGACCCTGACTTGAACGGCGGCTTGCCCTGCGGGACGAGCTGCCCACGGGGGGGCGGGTCCGGCTTCGAGGACCTGCGCAGCGCCCCGGTCGGCTACGTCCGTCGCGTCGCCGCCGTCGAGGGCGAGGTCGACGAGACGAGGCGCAACCTGCTCAAGCTCGCGGCGATCGCCGGCCTCCTCGGGGTCGGCGTCGGCGGAGCCGTCGGGGGAGCGCTCCAGTACGTCCGGCCCCCGGTCGTCGGGATCAGCTCGTACCCGAGGACGCAGCTGTTCGACGTGGACGGCTCGCCGCTCACCCTGGCCAAGGTCGGGGGAGTCAGCCCGACCTACATGGGGGAGTACAGCGTGGCGACGGCCGACCTCTACCTGTTCAACTATCCGTTGCAGAACGAGCCGAACTTCCTGCTCAACCTCTACCCGGCGAACGGCCTTGCGCCCTCCCCTTCGAACCCGGGCGCGACGAACGTTCCCGGGGGCATCGGGGACCATGGGTCGATCGTCGCCTACAGCGCGATCTGCCAGCACCTCGGTTGCCCGGCCCCGGCGTTGTCGTTCTACCCGCCGGGGACCTGTCCCAAGACGTTCGGCAGCCTCTCGTTCTACATCCATTGCTCCTGCCACGGCTCGACGTACGACGTGACGAACGCCGCCTCGAACCTGACGGGTCCGGCGGTCCTTCCGCTCCCTCAGGTCGTCCTGGAGGCGGACGCTTCGGGGAACATCTACGCCACCGGGATGACCCCCTCGAGCCCCCCGGTGAACGGCCACTTGAACACCCTCCAGGGCGACTACGGCGTCGGCTCGACCAGCCAGCTCGCGGGGGAGTCCCCGGTCATCCTCTGCGACTTCCCGACCTAGGAGGATGGGGCGGTGGAGTTCGGTCGATGGTACAACCGGAACCTGAACCGTATCTGGGGGTTCATCGAGGACCGGACCTCGATGCGCCGGTGGGCGGTGCGGCCCCAACCGGAGTTCTCGTTCAAGCCGTCGTACTGGACCGGGGCGTTCGTCGCGATCGCGTTCCTCTACCAGGCCGTCTCCGGAGCGCTCCTCCTCCTGTACTACCAGCCGAGCACCGCGACGAACGCGACGTACACCCCCTGCGGGCAACCGATCGGTACCCTCTCGCCAGCCCCGGCGGCGTGGTGCTCGACGTACTACATCATCCACTCGGTGCCGATGGGCTCGCTCCTGCTCTCCACCCACCTCTACGGCGCCTATGCGATGATCTTCCTCATGGTCGTCCACCTCTTCCGGGGCTACTACCTCGGCGCGTACAAGGCGCCGCGCGAGTTCTCCTGGATGGTCGGGACCCTCCTCTTGGTCCTCACCCTGGGGATGGGGTTCACCGGCTACCTGCTACCGTACACCCAGCTCTCCTACAACGCGACGAACGTCGGGCTCGTGCTGGCGCTCCGCCTCCCGACCTTGGGGCCGCTCCTCGGCCCTTTCCTTCTCGGCGATGGGACGTCGCAGAGCCTGCTCTCGAGGATGTTCGCCGCCCACGTGCTCCTCCTCCCGCTCGGCATCGCGGCGCTCCTGTACGCGCACATCGCGCTGTTCGAGTCGCACGGGATCGCGCCGCCCACCTCTTCCGACCCTCTTCAGCGCCGCCGATTCACCGACCGGGAGGGGAAGTCGCACGTCCCGTTCATGCCCCACATCCTGCTCTACCTGGCCAAGTGGGGGCTGCTCTACCTCGGGATCCTCTTCGGGATGGCCGCGCTGTGGCCGTGGAACCTGCCGACGTACGTGGGAAACCTCTCGGTGAGCCCCGGGGTCACCGAGCCGGACTGGTACTTCCTCTGGCTGTTCAAGCTGGTCGACTTCCAGGGCGTCACGCCCGTGATCGCGGTCGGGGCTGCGACCGCGATCTTGCTCTTCCTCCTCTTCGTCCCGTTCCTCGACCGGTCGAAGCGGACCCACCCCAGGGACCGACCGGTGTTCGTCTGGATCGGCACCTCGCTTCTGAGCTTCTTCATCGTCATGACCGTCTGGGGCGGAGAGACCCCGGGCGTGGAGATCGCCCCCGCGCTGGCCGTCCAGACCCTCGCCCCGATCTTTCTCGTCAACGCCGTCGCCATCGGGCTGTTCCACCGGCGATACATCCGCACCTACCGCCGCCGGCTCGCGGCCAGGGACCTGGCCTCGTCGGGTAGCCGGGTCCCCGTCGCTCCCCGGAGCCCATCGTCGACGCACCCTCGAGGTGGGCGCCCGTGAGCAGTCCGGAGGCGGCAGGACCGGTCTGGAGGACGGGGAGCCTCTGGGGCGTCCTCGCCGTCCTCCTCGTGGTCGGGGCGGTCGGCTCGGCGACGTTCGTCTACGGCCTCCTCGCGGTCCTGGGGGGCCACCCCCTCGGGGCCGTGGAGGCCGGGGTCGGGGTGGGCGTCGCCGTCCTCGCGTGCCTGTTCATGGTCGGGATCCTCTACCGGGTCGACCGGTATCGAGGCGCCGTGGGGCGGAGGGTCGAGCTCTTTGAGTGACCTCCGCGACGCCGACCTTGCCGCCCTCCGGCGGAGGACCCTCAACCGCTACGCCGCGGTGACGCTCCTGATGCTGTTTGGGATCGCCGTCCTGATCGCCTACGCGATCCGCCTGGGTCCCCTTACCAACCCGGGCGCGGAGCAGTCGTTCGGTTTCGCGGTCTCGCTCATGGCGCTGATGGGCGCCGTAATCTTCCACCTGGCCGACCGGACCTACCGGGTCTGGCCGCTCGGCCGAAGGTTCCGACCGACGCCTCCGGCGCCGATGACCCTCGAGAGCTGGGTCCGCTTTCTCAAGGTCCTGATCGTCGTGATCGCGCTCGCCGGGATCGCCTGCATCCTCGCGGAGCTGCTCGCCTGAGGCCCGGAGGTCGGCGCTGACGGACCTGCTCTCCGTCAAGGTGGAGGTCGCCCTCCTCGCCGGGCTCGCGGCGTTCCTCCCCGGCGTCGCCACGTTCCGCAGCGCGCGGCTGGTCGGGGTGGTCCGCACGTGGCCGTTCACGACCGACCATCGCAGGATCGGCCCGTAAGGTACATCACCCTCGGGATCGCGATCCTCTTCCTCGGCGGGATCGTCGCGATCGCTCGGTTCGTCCTCCCGCTCGTCCCGGCGCTCCTGGCGAACCTGAGCGAGATGCCGAAGCGCTGGGTGGACGGGGCCCGACGGGCGGCCGAGGAACGGCGGGAGCCTCCGTCACCGGCCTCGGGGCCGGACCCGAGCGCCGGCCTCGCCCCCGGTTTCTGACCCCCTCCGTGGGAACACTTTATCTCAGCCACCCTGCTGGTTCCGCGAGGATGACCGACCCCGAGCGCGTCCCGCCCGGCGACGACCGGTCGCGCGACGCCGAGACCGCGCTGCGTCGATTGGGCTACGCGCGGATCGAGCCGACCCGTCAGCCGCGCGAGCCTGGGGCGTCGTTCTGGGTCCAGGAGTCGGGCGTGCCGCGTCGAACGTTCCCGGTGTTCGTGCCGGCGAGGGAGCGCTCCTCCCTCGCCGAGGGGATCGACCGGTGGCTCGAGCGCGCCGGCGGAGGCCCTTCCCCGCCACGACGTGCGATCTTCGTCGCCCCGAGCGACGCGGCGGCCGAGGAGGCCTGGGACCGCCTCGCGCAGACCGGTCGGGCGACGATGGAGCACGACGTCTCGATCCTGGTCGTGCCTCCCGAGCCCGCCTCGGAGCGGGTGGGACACTTCGCCCTCCGCCGAGTGGGTGTCCAGGAGCTCCTGCGGGTCGTCACCGGCGTCGTCGTCGGACTGTTCCGCCACGCGCGGGAGGACGAAGGGAGCGGAGCGATCGACTTCGCGGAGATGCTGCAACTCCTGCGCGCACGGTTCGGGATCGACGTCCACCGCTCGCTCGGGGTCCGCAGCGACGAGGACGCGCTCTACGTCCTCTACCAGCTCGCCCAGAGGGACACCTACGCCCCCGGCGATACCGGCGCGAGCCTCCACCTCCTCGTGCTCAAGCCGACCGGGCCGGCGGCGCGCGTCCCTTGGTTCGCCGCCTAGCGCGACCCGCTCGAGCCTAAGGCCGTAGAACCGCACCCACCGGCGCCGGCGCCGAGGGCCGAGCCGACCTGCCAGGCTCCGTACCCGCCGTGCCCTGGGAGCCCCCCCGGCGACGGTCGGTCCGAAGGAGGGGAAGCGCGAGCTCCGGGGGTCCTTCTGGCTCGAGCTCCTGAACACGCTCCTCATCGCCGTGGCCGGCATCGTGACATGGTGGTCCGTCCCCTGGGACCTCCCCGGGACAAGGGTTATCTCGGCGGCCCCGGTCGCGGCGCCGCCGGCGGTGGACGGGGCCGTGGGGTAGCTTGGACCATCCTTCTTGCTTGGGGTGCAAGAGACTCCGATTCAAATTCGGACGGCCCCACCCCGTGCTCCGAGTAAACTAGGACGGCGGGCTGGGGCGGGGGATGGGAAGGCGGTTCGTTGACGAACGACGCCGCGACCCGTTCTACCGGGCCGCCCAGCGTGAAGGGCTCCGCTCGAGGGCCGCGTTCAAGCTCGAGCACCTCGACCGTCGGTTCCACCTCCTCGCCCCGGGCCGGCGCGTCCTTGACCTCGGGGCCGCCCCGGGCGGGTGGTCGGTCATCGCCGCCCGCGCGGTGGGCCGAAAGGGGTCGGTCGTCGCGGTGGACCTTCGTCCTCTCGCACCGATCGAAGGGGTTCGGTACGTGCGGGGCCGGGTCGGTGACCCCGCGCTGAGCTCTCGCCTCGGTGAGGCGCCGTTCGACGTCGTCCTCTCCGACCTCTCCCCGCGGATCAGCGGGGCGTACTCGACCGACCATGCGCGTTCGGTCGAGCTCGCCGGAGAGGCCTGGCGGCTGGCCTCTCACGTCCTCGCGCCCGGAGGTTCGTTCGTCGCGAAGGTGTTCGACGGCGAACTCGTCGCCGATCTCGAACGTGATCTCGCGGCCGCCTTCCAGCACGTGCAGCGGACGAAGCCGCCGGCGTCACGAGAGGCCTCGTCGGAGATCTACCTCGTCGCCCGGGGCTATCGCGCCGGTGGGTCGGGAGATAGAAATCGCGACGAGCGGCGTGGCCGAGGTTCCGCTATATAGCTACGGAGATTGAGGCCAACCCCTCGCTTGGGGCTTGATAGCTCGTGATCCGATTTGGACCGGCGGGGATTCCCCTTTCCTGTAAGGGGCGGACGCTCCGTGATGGAATCGCCGACGTTCACCATCTCGGGCTCACCGCGATGGAGATCCAGTTCATCAAGGTCAACCCGCTCACGCGACGTTCCCTCGACGAGGAGGTGAGCAAGCTCCCGCGCGAGATTCCTCAGCAGCTGGTGGTTAGCGTGGGCCCTTCCACGGAGCTGGGTGGCGTGCCGAGCCTCGAGGCGTTCGCCCAGCCTGTCCGCCGCCGTGACTCGCTCACGACGCTGACCTGGAGCCTCGCGAAGGACTACGGCGACCTCGAGCAGACGAAATCGCTCGCCCGCGGGCTCGACGTCGAGTTGACGCTGCACGCTCCGTATTACGTCGACTTCTTCGGATCGAACGACGCGCGCGAGCAGTCGACGCGCCAGATCCAGTGGAGCGGGGTCCTCGCCCAGGGGCTGGGCGCCCGTCTCGCCATCACGCACCTCGGCTTCTACGGCCCGGGGGACCGCCACGATTCGATCCAGGCGCTCACGGAGATCGCGACGGACCTCTCCGCCTGGCTCAGCAAGTTCTCGAAGGGAAAGGTCCGCCTCGCGATCGAGCCGAGCGGACACCCGGACGTCTTCGGCACGCGCGAGGAGGTCCTCGAGCTCGTCCGGAGGGCGAAGGGGACCGTCCCGGTCCTCAACCTCCCGCACCTCGCCGCGCGCGAGCGCAAGAGCTTCGAGGAGGCCGAGGAGCTCGAGCCGGTCATTCGCGAATTCGCGCGGGCGACGGACGGGCCGCTCTACCTCAATTTCTCCGGCGTCGAGTTCTACGGTCCGGGAGAGTTCCGCCTGACGCCCATCAAGCGCGGCCTGGTACGGTTCGACCCGCTCGCCGAGCTCCTCGCGGAGCGGGACTACGACGTGACGGTGATCTCGAGCTCGCCGCTCCTCGAGCACGACGCGATGTACATGAAGCTCCTCTACGAACGCGCGCTCACTCGCCGGTGGACGAGGCTCCACCCCTCCTCCGTCCCGAAACCCTCGGCGAAGGCGGGACCGGCGGCCCCGGTGCCGGTCCGGCCGGTTCCCGCGGCTGCGGCGGCCGGTCGCCCGCGCACGACCGAGAGCCAAGGCCACCGCCCGACCGCCCCGGCGCGCCCGGCCGAGCGGCCGCGCCCGCGTCCGTCCTCCCGTCGCGTGGCTCCCAAGCCGAAGCACAGGCCGAGCGACCGCCACGGAGGGGCCAGTGGCCGCCGACACTAGCTCGCCCACGTTCGTCCGTGCGCAGCGTTACATCGCGAGCCGCGTCAGCTCGGCGCTCGAGCGGGTGGCGCCGGCGCAGGTCACCCGGGCCGTCGAGATCCTGTCCAAGGCGCCCCAGACGTTCGTCTACGGCGCGGGGCGCAGCGGGATCGTCGGTCGGGCGTTCGCCATGCGCCTCGTCCAGGCCGGCCTGCGCGCCTTCGTCATCGGGGAGAGCGTCACCCCGATCGTGCAGCGCGACGACGCGGTGTTCATCCTCTCCGGCCAGGGGGAGAGCTCCACGTCGATTCAGACGGCGAACATCGTGCGCCGCGAGGGCGCCGTGCTGATTGTCGTCACCGGGCGGGCGACCTCGAAGCTCGCCCACACGGCGTCGCTGCTCTTCGCACTCGAGTTCCCGGACGAGCCGGAGCGAGCTCGGCTCGCCCCGCTCGGGACGCTCTTCGAGTCGGCGAGCCTGCGCTTCACCGACGCGCTCGTCGCCGAGCTCGTCGCCGCGCGTGGAGAGGACGAGGAGTCGATGCGGCGGCGCCACGCGATTATCGTCTAGCGCGGTCGGGGCGCCGAAACCTTAAGCAAGAGCCGCTTTCCCGGGCCCGTGCCCGCCTCCCGCGAAGCCCTCAGCCAGACGCTCGTGCCGGTCCCGTCCCGCTTCTTCGTCACGAGCGGCAAGGGGATCAACAAGACGAGCGAGCTGAACGCTTTCGACCTCGCGCTTCTCCAGGCGGGGATCGGCGAGCAGAACCTCGTCAGCGTCTCGTCGGTCCTGCCGATTGGGATACGCCAGGTCGACCGCGTACGGATTGCCCGCGGGGCGATCACGCACTGCGTGCTCGCGCGCCACGGCGGGGGGGAGGGCGAGGTGATCAGTGCCGGTATCGCCTACGCGTTCCGTTCGGACGGCGAGGGGGGCTACGTCGCCGAGGGCCATCTCCACGGTACCCAGAAGTCCCTGAAGGAGTTCCTCAAGTGGAGGATGGAGGAGATCGCCCACTTCCGCGGCGTCGAGCTCCGTCGCATCCGCTACCGGACCGAGGAGCTGGTGATCCCGATGGACCATTACGGGGTCTGCGTCGCGGCGTGCGTTTTCCTGCCGTAGGCCCGCGCGGGGCTACAACAGACGTCGCAGGAGCAGCTTGTCCTCGAGCGAACCGTCGATCGCCAGGCGTCGCGTCACCAGCGCCTTCATCGGGCCGATCTCCTTCGTGATGAGCCCCTCGAACGTCGCCAGGTCGGTCGCGATGGAGAGGTCGACCCGCGGGGGCGCCCCGGTCCGAAGGTTCGTCAGCTGGCCGTTGGCGAGGTCGACCGCGTAGCTTCCGGCCTCCCCGAGGTGGATCGCGATCGTCCGGGCGACTCCCCGGAGCTCGTCCGCCAGTGCCGGGGTCCTCTCGACCCGCCGGTTGAACCGGTCGACCAGCGACGCGAGCGTCTCCTCAACGGTCATCAGCCGTCCGTCCTGCCCCTCGGAGCCGTCCCCCGACCGATAACCCTTCGCGTCGTCGACCACGAGCTCCTGAGCCACGGCGGCAGCGGGGCCTCGCGGTGGACGACCCGACGGACGAAGCGAACGGTGACCGCGTCGGAGGGGTAACCGCTCCCCACGTCCTCCCCCAGGGCGTCGCCGAGCTGTCGGATCGCCCGGTCGCGGCGGACCTTGGCGACGATCGACGCGGCCCCGACCAGAGGGTCGATAGCGTCGGCGTGGTGGAACGCGAGGACCCGAACCAGGGGACCGGCGTGCCGGGCGACCGACGAGCCGAACCTTCGGGCGTTCGCGTCGCAAGCGTCCACCCGCGCCTCCGCCGGGGCGAAAGGGCGGGCGAGGGTCCCGAAGAGACGGGCCTCGAGGTCGTTCAGGCGGCCCCGCACGACGTGTCGGTCGATCTCCTCCGGGGACGCTTCGACCGAGCGCACGACGGCGCATCGCTCGAGCGACGCCAGAATCTCCTCCCGGCGCCTCGCGGTGAGCGTCTTCGAATCGCGCGCTCCCGTTGCGGCGACCGCCCCGAGCGAGCCGCGGGGAACGGCGACCGCCCCGACGACCAGGGGACCGATCCAAGCGCCGCGGCCGGCCTCGTCGATCCCGATCACGGTCGGCGGGGGCCGGCCCAACACGGTCGACCGAGGCCCAGCCTCCGTAAAGACCCCGCGACGCCGCAACGAGGGCCTCGGCTCCGGCGGCGCGCTGAAAGGCTCAAATAGCGGGCCCCTGTCGCCGGCCCCTCTCGGTGGAATTCCATGGGAATCTGGCAGGGCAGGTCGCGACGGAAGCGGACCGGGGGGCGTCTGCGCGCCATTCGCAAGAAGCGCCGGTTCGAGATCGCTCGGGAGCTTCAGATTGCCACCGTCGGCGCGGGCACGGTGAAGACCTATCGCGTCCGCGGCGGGAACGTCAAGCTGAGGATTCTCACGGCAACGACGGTGAACGTCTATGACCCCGCGTCCCGCAAGATGCAGCCGGCCCGTATCGTCACCGTCCGCGAGAACCCGGCGAACCCGAACTACGTCCAGCGCAACATCATCACCCGCGGCGCGATTCTCGAGACGGACGTCGGACTCGTTCGTGTCCGCTCCCGACCCGGGCAGGACGGGGTCCTGAACGGCGTGCGGGTCGCGACCCCCGAGAGCTAGCGCGGCCGGCGGGCTCGATGCCCGACCACTTCTACGTCTATCCCGCCTACGTCGAGAAGGTCTCGCGCGCGGCGGGGCGTCGCGTCCCCGCGGAAGACGGTCTCGCCGACGTCACGGCCGAGGAGATCGTCGAGGCGGCGAAGCGCCTCGGGACGAAGGCGGAGCTGGAGGCGGACAAGCAGTACCCCCGCCGCTTCTTCACCTACGGCGGCCGGGTGAAGGTGACGAAGAAGGTCGGCACCAGCAAGGCCGCGTTCCTTCGGGCGCTCGCCCGCGAGCTCAAGTCGCACCGGGCCCAGGGCCGGCGCCCGTGACCGACGAACCGGCGGCCGTCTTCGTCACCGGTACCGCCGGCGCCGGGAAGACGACGTTCGTGCGCGGGTTCGCCGACTGGATGAAGTCGAGCGGCTACGACGCCGGCGTGGTCAACCTCGACCCCGGGCTCGAGGGGGACGAGCTCGAGCCGGACGTCGACATCCGTGACTGGGTACGCCTATCCGACATCCAGGACGACTATGGCCTGGGGCCGAACGGAGCCCAGGTCGCCGCGGCCGACATGATCGCGCTCAAGGTCTTCGAGGTGAAGCAGGCGATGGGCGAGCTCCGGAGCGACTACATCCTGCTCGACACGCCCGGCCAGGTCGAGCTGTTCGCCTTCCGCGAGGCGTCGAAGGCGATCGTCGAGGCGCTCGGAGGGGACCGCGTGCTGCTCGTGTTCCTGTTCGATCCCGCGCTCGCCCGGAACCCCTCGGGGTTCATCTCGCTCCTGATGCTGAGCGCGACCGTCGAATTCCGCTTCCGGTTGCCTCTCGTGAACGTCCTCTCGAAGGCGGATGCCCTCGGCCCGGACCAGCTCGCGGAGGTCCTCGGCTGGGCCGAGGAGCCCGGGCGGCTCTACGACGCGGTGCAGTCGGGAGTCCCCACGCCGGACGTCCAGCTGTCGACCGAGCTGTTCCGCGCGATCGAGGTGATGGGACCGCTCGCGGGGCTCCTACCGGTCTCCGCCAAGGAGCGGACCGGGATGGACGGCTTCTACCGGGAATGCCAGCGGATCTTCGCCGGCGGAGAGGACCTCGAGCCGTCGCACGAGCCGACGACCGAGTGAACGCTCACTCCTCGGTGAAGAACAGGCCCATGCCGGTCGACGCGGCTTCTTCCTCGTCCTTGAGCCGTCGGTAGAGGCGCTCGGCCTCGTCCCCGCTCAGATGCGAGCCGACCGGCCCGAGGAGCTCCTCGAGCCGTTTCAGCGCGTCGGCCGACCCCTCCACGAGAACGACCGTCGTGCCGGCGGCCGCGCCGATGCTGGGGCCGTCCCGCACCTTCTGGCTCTGCCGGGAGACGAGGTCGTCCTTCAGGGCCGCGTCGAGGGCGGGCCGTCGGTCCGAGGGGACGGAGAAGATCGTCCAGCTCATCGTCCGGCCGACCTCGCGTCGCTATAAGGGCGTTCGCCGCCCACGACCTCGCGCCGCGGCATGGGGCCGGGCCCGCTCCCGAACGCGGCGTCATGGAGCACCCGACGCGCCCCCCCCCGAGAGGACTTGAGGGGTGCGGGCCATGGGCGAATGTGTACTCGACCACGGCGCAGTCGCCGGTCCTCCTCGTCGGGTCGGCGCATGTCGTGGATCTGACGGAGGCGATCCGCCGGACGCTGAGCGACCGCGTGCTGGACGGCATCGCGGTCGAGCTCGACGCGGAACGTGCGAACGCGCTCTTGGCCCCCGACGACGGTCGCCACCACGCGCGTGGGGTGCCGCTGATCGCCCGACTGTGGGGGCATATCCAGCGGCGTCTCGGGGCGGAGCTCGGAGGAGGCGGGGCCGGCGAGGAGATGAAGGTCGCGGCGCGCGTCGCCCACGAGCGAGGGCTCCCGCTCTTCCTGATCGACGATCCGATCCGCGCCACCCTGGCCAGGCTCGTCGCGCTCCTGCCCCTGCGCGAGCGGGTGAACCTTCTGGTCGGGGCGTTCGTGGGCCTGTTCGTGCCGACGCGGGTCGTCGCCCGCGAGATGGACCGCTACACTGAGGACCCCACGGAGTTCGCCTCCGAGCTGCGACAGGCGAGCCCGACGCTCGCCAAGGTGCTCCTCGACGACCGGAACGAGCACATGGCCGACCGCCTCGCCTCGCTCCGAGGGCGCGGCTACGGTCGGCTCGCCGCCGTCGTCGGAGACGCCCATCTTCCCGGCCTGAGCGACGCGTTGCGTCGCCGGGGAGTTCCCGTCGAGGCGGTCGCGTTCCGCGATCTACGCGCGGCTACAGGACCGTCATCGAGCTCTTCGTAGCGTCGTCGACGGCCTTCTCGAACGCCGTAACAAGCGCGGTGAGCTCCGTGCTGGTGTGCTCGTCCAGGCGCCCGGCGTCCGAAAGCTCGGAGACGCTCGGGGTGGCCGGCAGGCTCCCAAGCACGGGGATCCCGTACTCCTCCGCGACCCGGGCGACCCGGCTCGGCCCGAAGAGGTCGAGACGCTCGTCGCAGTGGGGGCAGGAGACGAACGCCATGTTCTCGACGACGCCGAGGAGAGGAACGTGGAGGTCGCGGGCCATATTCATCGCCTTCTTCACGATGAGCGCCGCAAGGTCCTGCGGAGTGAGCACGAAGACCATCCCGTCGACCGGGATTGTCTGGAAGACGGTGAGGGGCACATCGCTCGTGCCCGGCGGCATGTCGATGATCAGGTAGTCGAGCGGGCCCCAGTGCACCGAGCCGAAGAACTGGGTGATCAGCCGGGTGACGAGCGGACCGCGCCAGATGACCGGGGTCTGTTCGTCCTCGACCATGAACTGGGAGGAGACGACCGAGATGCCATTGCGGGAGGTCGCCGGCTCGATTCCCTCCCCCCGATCGAGCAGGGGCCCGGTGATGCCGAGGAGCTTCGGGATGGACGGGCCGGTGATGTCGGCGTCCAGGATCCCCACGGTCCGGCCGCGCCGACGGAGCTCGGACGCGAGGAGGGCCGCGACCGACGACTTCCCGACGCCTCCCTTGCCGCTCCCTACCGCGACGATGTGGCCGACCTGGCCCTTGTCCATCCGTTGGAGGAGTCCCCTGGGTCCCCGCGCCGGAGCTTCCGGCGCCGGATCCTGGGCGTGTCCCGGTGGGGTGCCGGCGCCCGGTCCGTGGCCGCTCATCGTCTTTTCACGGGACGGCGTTGATATATAACGGACGGGAACCTCACAGGACTTCCGAATCGATGAGCGTCGGCCGCTCCCCCGAACTGGATGAACTGTTCCGCCCCAGCTCGATCGCCGTCATCGGAGCTTCGAACCGACCGGGGAAGGTCGGGATGAGCCTCTTTAGGAACCTTCTCTCCTCCGGCTACCAAGGCATCGCCTACCCGGTCAATCCGGCGTGGAAGAGTGTCTCGGGCGTGAGGTGTTACCCGGACGTCCGCTCGCTCCCCGAGGCGCCGGAGCTCGGGATCGTCATCGTTCCTGCGCCCGCGGTCGCCGGCGCCATCGACGAGCTCGGACGCGCCGGTGCCAAAGGGGCCATCGTCATCTCCGCGGGCTTCCGTGAGGTCGGCGACGCGGGCGCGGCCCTGGAGGAGCAGGTCGTCGAACGGATCCGTGAGCACTCGATGTCGCTGGTCGGGCCGAACTGCTTCGGGGTGTTCAACACCGACCCGGCGGTCGGCCTCAACGCCACGTTCAGCGAGTCGCTCCCTCCCGTCGGCAACATCGCGTTCGTTTCCCAGAGCGGAGCTCTCGGCGCGGGGATCCTCAAGTACGGTGCCTCCGAGAGGATCGGCTTCTCGCGCTTCGTCTCCGTCGGCAACCGCGCGGGGGTCGACGAGAACGACCTGTTGACCTCGCTCGACCGCGACCCGCGCACCCGGGTGATCCTCCTTTACGTCGAGAGCCTCGCGAACGGCCGGCGGTTCCTCGAGGCGGCTCGCGACGTCACCGAGCACAAGCCGGTCCTCGTGATCAAGAGCGGACGGACGTCGGCCGGCGAGCGGGCGGCCAAGAGCCACACCGGCTCGCTCGCCCAGTCCGGTCGCGACCAGCTGTACGATTCAGTCTTCGCCCAGGCGGGGGTCCAGCGGGTCGACTCGCTGGGCGACCTGTTCCGACTCGCCAAGATCTTCTCGAGCGGGCTGGAGATGGACGGACCCCGTCTGGTCATCATCACCAACTCGGGCGGACCCGGCATCGTCGCCGCGGACGCCGCGGAGCGTCAGGGGCTGGAACTACCCCCGCTCCCCGAGGCCGAACGCGCGACCCTCGCCACGCGCTTGCCGTCGTTCGCGACCATCTCCAATCCCCTCGACATGACCGCCGAGGTCGACACGGACGAGTACCGCCGTATCCTCCTCGCCCTGCTCGGATCGAGCGAGTACGACGGAGCGCTCGTCGTCTCGACCCCCGCCGGGCATCTGTCGGGAGAGATGTTCGCGCGCGCGATCCTCGAGGCGAAGGCGACCACGAAGAAGCCGATCGTCGCCTGCCTCTTCGGGCTCAGCGACCTCTCGACCGAGGTCGCGTTCCTCGAGAAGCGCGGCGTGCCTACGTACACGTTCCCCGAGGAAGCGGTGGAGGGGCTCGCCGGCCTCGCGCGGTACCGGGCGTGGAGGACGCGACCGCACGAAGCGGTGCGCTCGTTCCCGGTCGACCTGGCGAAGGCCGAGAAGGTCCTCGGGCGCGCGAGGGAGACCGGCCAGACAGTCCTCACGGAGTACGCCGCTCGCGGGCTCCTCGAAGCGTACGGGGTCCGATTCCCGGCGGCGGCTCTCGCGACGACCGCCGAGGAGGCGGTCGCCGCCGCCTCTCGGATCGGCTACCCGGTCGTGCTCAAGGTCGCCTCGCCGGAGATCTCGCACAAGACCGACGTCGGTGGCGTCGCGATCGGCCTTGCGGACGCGGCCGCGCTCCGCGCCGCATGGGAGCGCATGGACCGCTCCGTCCGGGCCGCCGCCCCGCATGCGACGATCGACGGCTACCTGGTCGAGTCGCAGGTCCCCGGCGGAAAGGAGGTGCTGATCGGGTTCCAAAGCGACCCGAGCTTCGGGCCGATCGTCGTCTTCGGGATGGGAGGGATTTACGTGGAGCAGTTCCGGGACGTCACGTTCCGGCTCGCGCCGATGCGCCCGCTCTCCGCCCATCACATGATCGAGTCGGTGCGCGGCTACCCGCTCCTCCGGGGCGTCCGCGGCGAGACGCCGAGCGACATTGACGCCCTCGCCGAGGTGATCGAGCGGGTCTCGCAACTCGCGATCCAGCACCCGGAGGTCACCGAGCTGGACCTCAACCCACTGATTGTCCGCCCGGTCGGGCTCGGCGTCGTGGCGGTTGACGCGCGGGTGATCCTCGCTCCTCCTTCCAAATCGGAACCGTCGTCTTGAGCTCGTCGATCAGGTAGCGCGCCGCCTCGAACGCTTCCGCCCGGTGTGTGCACGAGGCTCCCACCACCACGGCGAGCTCACCGGCCCGGACCCGGCCCAGCCGGTGCCAGAGGAGGAGGCCGCGCGCGCGGAACCGTTGGCGGGCCGTCCGCTCGATTGCCCGGAGCTGGACGAGGGCGGGGACCCGGTCCACCTCGTAGTCGAGCGCGACCACCTTCGAGGCCCCTCGGCGGTCGGGCCGCACGCGTCCGGCGAAGACCACCACCCCGCCGCCCGGCCCCACGGTGAGCCACCGCTCGGCCGCGGCGACCGTCAAAGGGCGGCGGGTCAGCCGGACGACCACTAGCCCCCTCCGTACGGGGGGTGGACCACGAACTCATCGCCGGGAGACAACGCCTCGCCCAGGTCCGAGAGATAATGGTCGTTACGCAGGAAGCGGCTCACCCGAAGGGTTGGGGCGAGGCGCGGGTACGCCTCCTCGAGAGCGGCGACGAGCTCCCGGGCGCTGAGTCCCTGCTCAGGCACGGACCACGACAAGCGCGCACGGCCGATGACAAGGCGCGCCGTGGCGAAGAGGCGTACCCGGACCGAAGGGGTCACGGCGACGGACGACCACCTGGCTCCGTAAGCCTTGCCGGCTCACCGGCGTGGTTCGGAACCCCCGGACCGGCCGGTCGCTCCGGCGAGGGTTGCTCGGGGGGAGGGGATCTCCGCGCTCGGATCGTGATTGACGGTACCGGTCCGTGCGGGTTCGACCCCGGCCTGTTCCGCCGGAGAGCGGAGCCCGCGCAGGACCCTGCTCCGCCGAGAGATCGATGATGTCGCGACCTTCCCCTCCGCCGACGCGGAGGACGCCTTCACGGGGGAGGGAAACGACGACCTAGGGCCTCTTCGAGGCTCCGGAGGAGCCGCTCCTCGTTGGCCCGGTCCCAAGGGGACGGTGCGAGCCTGGGGGGGTCGACCCAGGTCGACGGTGCGGGGACCCCGAACGTTTCGAAATAATCGACCTGCCAATCCTGGGGGAGGGGGGCGCCGTCGGGCGGCAGCGCCAGTCCCGCGAGCGGGAAGGCGGCTCGTGCGAGGGTCCGAGCCACGCTGCTGGGCCGGTATCCCCCCCCACCGGTGACGACCAGCCTTCCTCCGTGCTCGCGGGCGAGCTCGAGGAACATGAGGTCGACCGCGGTGTAGCCGGCCGGGGTGTACTGGAGCTGCGCGAGCGGGTCCCCCCAGTGTCCGTCGATACCGTGCTGGACGACCAAGAGGTCCGGTCGGAACTCCCGAATCAGCGGAGGGACCACCCGTCGTACCAGCGGCACCAGAGCGTCGTCCCCTGCGCCCGGGGGCAGCGGGACGTTCACCTTGAGCCCGGCTCCATCGCCTTCTCCCGTCTCCGTGACGTGCCCGGTCCCGGGAAACAGCGTACGCCCGTCCTGGTGGAAGTCGATGTCCAGGAGCCGGCCGGTTCCGTAGAAACCGTACATGACCCCGTCGCCATGGTGGACGTCGACGTCGACATACGCCACACGGTGGCCTGAAGCAAGGGCCGTGGCGATCCCGACCGCGAGGTCGTTGAAGATGCAAAACCCGCTCGCGCGATTGCGATGGGCGTGATGGAGCCCTCCGGCCGGTGCGAAGGCGATGCCCCCTCGATCCAGAACTCGTCGGACGGCGAGGTCGGTCCCTGCGACGATCCGGGCCGAGGCTTCGAAGCACCCCGGGAAGGAGGGGGTGTCTCCGCTGTCGAGCGGCCACCGACTTCTGGCCGCGCTCGCGGCGCGGATCTGCGAGAGGTAGGCGGCGTCGTGGAACGTGAGCAGGGTGGGGGTCTCGGCGGGTCCGACCTCGCGTAGCCAGTCGATCGTGCTCCGCTGTTCCGGCGTAAGGGCGGTCTCGAGGAGGCGGACCGCGAAATCGCGACTGGCCTCGTTGAACGGGTGTCCCGGCCCAAAGTCATACGACCGAAACTGGGGGTCCCAGACCACGCTCAGGCCGGGGCCGGTCATCTGGGGCTCCCGAGAAGGGGGAATCGGCGATGGTCCGGTGGGGCTCGCGGTAGAGGAGCATCCCCCACCGAGGGCCAGGTCCCACGACCGCGGCGGGAACTCTCGGAGGGAGCGGTCCTAGGATGCGCCACCGCGGACATGATCATCCCGAGCCGTGCGGAGGCCCATCGCTCCGGCACGACTCCACAGGATCGGCGACGTGGGCGAGGTCGTGACGGCCGCGGGAGGGACCGAGGGGGCCGCCGTCCGTCACGTCCCGACATGGCCACGAGCCTGCGGTGCCCACCCTGGGCCTCAGCCCTTCGCCATCGGCATGGGCCGGTGGAAGCTCACGGAGAGCCGGTAGCTGCCCTCCGCGATGGTCGTCTCCACCGGCAGGCCGATCTTGTGGAGGACCTTCATCGCGGCGGTGTTGTCGGGAAGGATCTCCGCCACGAACCCCTCGACGCCACTGTTGCGGGCGATCCGCGCCAGGTACCGAATGAGGAACGACCCGATGCCGCGCCGCTGGTAGTCGTCGCGGACGACGTAGGAGACCTCGGCGATGTTGGTCGAACGGTTCATGAAGTAGCGACCTACGCAGATGATCTCCTCCCGCTCGGGCATCTGGGGATCCTGCAGGACCCCGACGATCGCCATCTCGTTGGCGAAGTCGACATGGACGAAGTGGACGAGGCCCCGATGGGGCATCGACCTCAGGGATTGGAAGAACCGTTGGTAGATCGTCTGCTCCGAAAGACGATAGAAGAGGTCCTTCATCATCTCCTCGTCCGTGGCCTTGATCGGGCGGAAGGAGACTCGGGTGCCGCCCGGGAACGTATGGGTCGTCGACCACTGCCCCGGATAGACCACGCCGATCTCCGGGACGTCTTCCGGGATGAACTTCAGTCGCTTCGCCTCCCGGATCAGGCCGGGTCGGAAGTCCGGGTGGGCGATCGAGATCAGGGCGAGAGCTCGCTCCTGGATCGTTCGGCCATGTAGGTAGGCGATCCCCCACTCGGTCACGACATAGTGGACATCCCCGCGGGTCGTCACCACACCGGCCCCGGGCTTGAGCTGGGCCGTGATTCGAGAGACCTTGCCGTCCGAGGCCGTCGAGGGCAGCGCGATGATCGGCTTGCCCCCGTTGGACCGCGCGGCGCCGCGCACGAAGTCGACCTGCCCGCCGATGCCGGAGTAGAAGTACGCTCCCAAGCTGTCCGCACACACCTGGCCCGTGAGGTCGATTTCGAGGGCGCTGTTGATCGACACCATGCGGTCGTTCTGCGCGATCACGAACGGGTCGTTGGTATGCGAGACCGGGTGGAACTCGATGAGCGGATTGTTGTCCACGAACTCGTAGAGCTTCTTCGAGCCCATGCAGAAGGCGGCGATGACCTTGCCCTTGTGGAGCGTCTTTCGCATGTTCGTGATCACGCCGAGCTCGACCAGGTGCATCATCCCGTCCGAGAACATCTCGGTGTGAATCCCGAGGTCCTTCTTGTCCTTCAGATAGTACAGGACACTGTCGGGGATGGTCCCGATGCCCATCTGGAGGGTCGATCCATCCTCGACCAAGCTCGCGATGTGCCTCCCGATGGTCCGAGCGATCTCGTCCGCCACCCCGACCGTGGTCTCCAAGATCGGGTAGTCGACCGGGACGAGAACGTCGATGTCGTCCGTGTGGAGGAACGAGTCTCCCAGCGCGCGGGGCATCTGGGGATTGACCTCCGCGATGACGAGGTGGGCGGCCTCCGTCGCGGGCTTCACCACATCCGTGCTCACTCCGTAGGAACAGTAGCCGTGGCGATCCGGCGGGCTCACTTGGATGAGCGCAACATCGATGGTGAACCGACCCCTTTCGAGGAGCCGTGGGATCTCGCTGAGGAAGATGGGGGTGTAGTCCGCGCGTCCCTGCGCTACCGCCTCGCGGACGTTCTGACCGATGAAGAGGGCGTTGTGACGGAAGTTGTCGCCCCATTTCGGTTCGACATAGGGCGCGATGCCCAACGTCATGATGTGGACGATCTCCGCGCCGAAGACGACCTCGGCGCGTTTCACGAGCGTCTCCACGAGCCTTTGCGGCTCGGCGGCCCCGGACCCGATGAAGATGTGGCTCCCGCTCTCGATCGTGCCCACGGCCGCGGTGGGGTCCCGGACCTTCTCCTTGTAACGCTGGATCCATTCGGGCGGTTCCGGTACGCTGACCGCGGGGCTCTCCGGAGCGTTCGCGCTCATGGAGAACTCCCTGCGAGCGGACGCTCGAGGGCCTCGAACGACGTTCCAACGGCAACCCGCCGGGGCGGAATCGAATGGTCGCGCACGGTGACCCCGAACCGGGCCGAGACCTTATTCGTGTTTCGTCAAGTGCGACGCTGTTCGTTTCGCCGCAGGCCTAACGGGCGTTCTCGGGGCTTTCCCGACCGCCGAGGTCGGCATGGCGGAGGCCGGGTTCAAGTCGCCACCGCGGGGGCGCCAAGTCCTGCGCCCGCCGACGACCCTACCGCACGCCCTTCCCTTCGCCCTGGCGATCTCGATCCCGACGTGCCGGCCGACGCCCCCCCGTTCCGACGGAGGGCACCGCCGGGCCTCGACTTCCCCGCTGCGGGAGCTTCGTCGAGGCCGTCCCTGGAGGCCCGGGTCCCGCCGACCCGTACCCTGGGACGACGTGGCCGGTCGTCACTCGCGCTGGCCGAACTCCTTGATGTCCTGAGGGGCGGCCTTGGTGACGACCTTCCCCTTCCCCTGGACGAGCACGCGGATCTGCTCCACGACATCCGGGTTCGCGAGGGTGGTGACGTCCCCGACGTCCATGGTGTTCGAGATCGCCGCCAGCACGCGTCGCATGATCTTGCCCGACCGGGTCTTCGGCATGTCCGGGACGAAGCGGACGGCGCTCGGTCGAGCGATCTTGCCGATCTCGCTCTCGACGGCGTGGATGATCTTGCGCTCGAGCTCCGGGCTCGGGGTGAAGCCGGGACGGAGCGTGACGAACAGCTCCGGCACTCGACCCTTGACGTCATCGGCGATCGGTACGACCGCGGCCTCCGCGACCTCCGGAACCGTGAGGCAAGCTGACTCAATCTCCTTCGTCCCGAGCCGGTGCCCCGCGACGTTGATGACGTCGTCGACCCGGCCTAGAATGCGGAAGTAGCCGTCGGCCGCTTGCATCGCCCCGTCGCCGGCGAAGTACGGCCAGTCGCGCCAGTCCTTGCTGTTCGGGTGCTTGTTGTACTTCATGAAGTAATTCTTCTTGTAACGCTCCGGGTCGCCCCAGATCGTCGTCAACAGCCCCGGCCACGGGTTGCGGATGCAGATGTTCCCGGCCCGGTTCGAACCCGGCGGGATCTCCTGACCGTTCTCGTCCATGATCGCGGGGTGGATTCCGGGCGCCCCCGGGCCCGCGCTCCCTGGCTTCATTCGGTCGATCCCAGGCTTGGTCGTGCAGAGGACGCCGCCCGTCTCCGTCTGCCACCAGGTGTCCGTGATGACGGCCTGGTCCCGGCCGACGACGTGGTAGAACCACTTCCAGGTCTCGGGCTCGATCGGCTCGCCGACCGTGGTCATCGACTTGAACTGGAAGTTGTACTTGGCCGGCTCGTCCGGCCCGAGCCGCCGCAGCTGTCGAATCGCGGTAGGGGCCGTGTGGAAGATGTTCACCCCGAGCCGCTCGGCGATGCGCCACAGCCGCCCGGCGTCAGGGAACGTCGGCACCCCCTCGTAGAGCACGCTCGTCGCGCCCAGCGCCAGGGGACCGTAGACGATGTAGGAGTGTCCGGTGATCCAGCCGATGTCGGCCGTGCACCAGTAGACGTCGGTGGGGTGGATGTCCTGGATCCACTTCGCAGTGCCCGTGACGTAGGCGAGGTAGCCACCAACGGCGTGCTGACAACCCTTCGGGCGTCCGGTCGTGCCGCTGGTGTACATGAGGAACAACGGGGCCTCCGACGGCATCGACACCGGTTCGACGCGCTTGCCCCGGTATTTCTTCAGCAGGTCGTTGACGATGCGGTCCCGGCCCTCGACGGGCTTGGTGGCCGAGAGGTACTTTCCGGGGTGCCGCTGCCAGATTAGCACGGTGTCGATCGTCTGCCCTTCGACCTTCGCGGCGGTGACAGCCGCGTCGGCGTTGGACCGATGGTCGATGAACTTCCCGCTGCGGTAGTAGCCGTCGATGGTGATGAGGACCCGACTGCCGGAGTCGGCCGCGCGCCGGCCGGCGGATTCTCCGCTGAAGCCCCCGAAGACGACCGTGTGGATCACGCCGAGCCGGGCGCAGGCTAGCATCGTGATCGGAAGCTCGGGGGTCATCGGCAGATGGATCGTGACCCGGTCCCCGGTTTTGAGTCCGATCTCGTCGCGAAGCAGCGCCGCGAGCTCGTTCACCTGGACGAAGAGGTCCTGGTAGGTGATCGCGACCGGGGCCTCCTCCTCCGGCTCGCCGACGAAGATGAACGCGGCCTGGTTCCGGCGTTGCTCCAGGTGCCGGTCGATGCAATTGTAGCTGGCGTTCAGCTTGCCTCCGACGAACCATCGGTAGAACGGCGCGTTCGACGCATCGAGGGTGGTCGTCCACTTCTGGTCCCAGGACAGGAGATCCCCGTACTCGCGAAAACACTCGGGGAAGTGTTCGAGAGAAAACCGCTCGTTGACCTTAGGGTCCTTGAGATTCGCCTGCGCGACAAACTTCGCCGGCGGGGAGAAGAGCTCCTCCTCCTTCCAATGCACGGCGATTTCGGCCTCACTGAGGTTCGACGCCGCTTCTCCCTTCTCGGGTCCCGATACCGTGCGCGCCATCTCTAAGGCTCCCCGGCGTGCCATCGTCGTTCGCTATTTACTGATTTCAGTACTCTACAGTCCACCCGGGCCCTGCCGGCCCAATGCCGAGGTCCGACACGAGGTCCCAGACCCCGTCGAAATCCTTCCCAGCTCCGATCCGAGGGACTCCAGCTGTCTCCATGCGACGGTCTAGCGCTCCTCGGGAATCCACCGTGGCGCGGGGCCTTCGAGGCGCCGGAAATCCTAGTTGTTCGGCGGGGATGGGACGCCCGGCTCCCCGCGCCGGGCCGGCGCCGTCGAGCTTCTTGCCGCGGATACTGTGAGCCTCGGGGCGCGGGGATCCATCTTGGAGCGTCCCCTGCGAACCATGGGCGCCAAGGCCGTCGGTTCGGGCTCGTCACGAAGAATTGTCGAAACGCCTTTCTATGCCAATAGGGCTGGCGCGCATCGTGGCGACATCGACCACGCCAGATGGCAGCAAGGACCCGTTCTGGGCGCCCGCAAGCGTCGTCGGTCTGAGCGGCTTTGGCTTGACCACGATGCTGGCCGGCGTCGCGATCGCCTCCAACGGACCCGACTGGGGCGTCAAGAACGCGGTGGTCTTCCCGATGGCCATGGCGTTCGGGGGGACCGCGCAGTTCGTGGCGGGAACGATCATGATGAGGCGGGGCGAGATCTTCCCCGGCTCAGCGTTCATGGCCTACGGCGCGTTTTGGTGGGCCTTCACGCTGCTCCTGAGCGGACTCATCACTCCCGCGCTCCAACCGACGGGGTCGTACGACGTCATGTGGTTCATGATCGTCTGGGCGATGTTCACGTTCTCGTTTGCCATCAACGCGTATCATCACGGCCCTGCGCTCACCTTCGTCTTCGCCAGCCTTCTTCTCGCGTTCATTCTGCTGGCCATCGACTTCGGCCTTGCCGGTGGGAGCAAGACGGTGAGCAGCGGGCTCTGGGAGGCCACGGGCCTCGTGACCTTCATCTGCGGGGCGGGCGCCTGGTACGCCGCGACGGGCATCCTGACGGCGGCCCACCACGGCGGAAAGAAGGTGCTCCCGTACTAGCGCGAGAGGACCCGCGGTCGGCCGTTCCGGACGACCCTGGGCCCGCCTCGACCTCCTTGGCCGACGGGTCGGGCCCCAACCATTTCCTTCTCGTTCCGCCTAGCTCCCGGCGGATTCCGGCGTTCATCCGGCCCGAGCCCGGTGTTCGATGGATCGGCCACACCGTCGGGGCCCGAACGCCGAGCCTCCTTGACCGCGAGCGTTGGCGGACCCGCCCTAGCGGAGACGCGCTGCCCTGCGCAGGCCGGCTCCGTCGGCCCCATTCGCCACGGCCGGACGATTCGTTGGGCGCAACGAACCGCGCTAGGGGGTCTCATGGCTGCTCTGACCGGCCGTCAGTCCGGGCGGGTTCGTTCCGTCTCGTTCGTGTCGAAGTGTTCAAGTAAGCTCGGGTTCACCCGAGCCGATTAATAGACGCTGACCTTGAATCAACTCGTGGGAGAGATATCTGTCCGCGTCGGCGGCCAAGCCGGCGACGGAATCGCCTCGATCGGCGAATCGGTCGCGCGGTGCTTCTCAAGGCTCGGCCTCCACGTCTTCGGCTTGAACTCCTACCAGTCGGTGATCCGCGGAGGCCACGTCTGGTTCCACGCGAGGGCTTCGGACCGCCGGATCTTCACCCAGGGCGATGGCGTGGACGTCCTCTACGCGCTCGACCGAGCGACGGTGGACCTCCACATGCACGACCTCCGGCCGGGCGGAACGGTAGTTTTCGACCCGGAGAAGTTCCAGGTCGCCGCCACCGAGGTGCCGTCGGGAGTCCGTCCCCTTCCCGTGCCGACCCTCGAGATCGCACGGAAGTACACGAGCCAGTCCATCCTGCAGAACGCCGGCGGGCTGGGCGCCATCGGATTCCTCGCCGGAATCCCGCTCGACGTCGTGCAGAAGGTCCTCGCGGATTCGTTCGGCCGCAAGAAGGGAGATGTCGTCGACTGGAACCTCAAGGCCAGCGACGATGGCTACCAGTACGCCAAGGCCCATACGAGCGTAGACGAACACGCCCTCGCGAAGCAAGGTCCGCCTCGGCTCTTGATGAACGGCAACCAGGCGACCGCCCTCGGATCCGCGGCCGGCGGATGCAAGCTTCTCGCGCAGTATCCGATGACCCCGGCGACCTCGATCATGCACTGGATGGCGGCCCATGCCAACTCCCTAGGGGTCGTCGTGAAGCAGGCCGAGGACGAGCTCGCCGCGGTGAACATGGCGATCGGTGCGTCGTACGCGGGGGTGCGAGCGATGACGGCCTCCAGCGGCGGGGGATTCTCGCTGATGGTCGAGGCCCTGGGGATGGCCGGGATGACGGAAACGCCGGTCGTCGTTGTCGATTCGCAGCGGGCCGGTCCGTCGACCGGGCTTCCCACCAAGACCGAACAGTCGGACCTCAACGTGATGCTCGGGGCAGGGCAGGGAGAGTTCCCGCGGGCGATTCTCGCCCCCTCCAACCCGAAGGAGGCCTATGCCGCCGCCATCGAGGCTTTCCGGCTCGCCGAAGCTTGGCAGACGCCGGTGCTCATCGCTCTCGACCTCCACCTCTCGGAGAGCTTCCAAACGGTCGACCGTGAGGAGCTCCCGAACCCCGGGCCGATCGCGTCGCTCGTCACCGTGAAGCCGAACGGCCAACCCTACCTGCGCTACCAGTACACCGCCTCGGGAGTGTCTCCCCGGGCGGTCCCGGGGCAACCCGGTCTCCAGTTCATCGCCGGCTCGGATGAGCACGACGAGCGCGGCCACCTCATCTCCGACATCCGGTCCGGCCTCCCGAGGTCGCTCTCCGAGAGGCGGAAGATGATGGAAAAGCGGATGGGCAAGCTCGAGGGCCTCGCTCGCGACGTTCCCGCACCCGTGCTCGAGGGGCCGGTGGACGCCCCTCTGACGTTCATCGCTTGGGGGTCGCCCGTCGGCGCGGTGCGGGACGCCATGGCCGAGCTCGCGCGCGGGGGAGTGACGACGAACCTCGTGAGGTTCCCCGCGGTCTACCCGATCGCCCCCGAGCGGATCGCGGCGACCCTGGGCCGGGCCCGGAAGACGTTGCTCGTCGAACAGAACTACTCGGGCCAGTTCGGCCGCCTGCTGCGCGCCGAGACGGGATTCGTCCCGACCTACCGCCTTCTCAAGTATGACGGGGAACCGTTCTATCCGCACGAGATCGTCGCCAAGGCCCTGGAGGTGAGTTCGGGTGGCGGACACTAGCGCTCAGGCCCTCTCGACCACGACGGGCCCCGCGCTCCCGGTGGTCGGGAAGTCCGAGATCCGCCCGACCTGGTGCCCGGGCTGCGGGGACTACGGCGTCGTCGCCGGCGTCGAGATGGCGCTGAAGAAGCTGGGGATCCCGAGCCACCAGGTCGTGGTCGTCTCCGGGATTGGTTGCTCGTCGAACCTTCCGCATTTCCTGTCGTCGTACGGGTTCCACGGGATCCACGGCCGGGCGGTCCCGATCGCCGAGGGGATCCGATGGGGGAACCACAGCCTGACCGTGATCGGAACCGGCGGGGACGGTGACGGCTTCGGCATCGGCGCCGGGCATTTCGTCCACGCGATGCGCCGGAACGTCGACCTCACCTACGTGACGATGGACAACCAGATCTACGGCCTGACGACCGGCCAGGCCAGCCCGACCTCGCGGCTCGGGGCCAAGACGAAGTCCACCCCCTTCGGCGTGATCGAGGTCCCACTCGATCCGATCGCGCTCGCGCTGGCGAGCGGGGCGACGTATATCGCCCGAGGATTCTCCGGGGATGTGAAGCACCTTGCCGAGCTGGTCGCGAACGGGATCCGCCACCACGGGTTCTCGTTCGTCGACGTCCTCAGCCCGTGCGTGACGTACAACAAGATCAACACCTTCGACTTCTTCCGCCAGAGGGTCTACAAGCTCGAGAGCTCCGGACACGACCCGTCCGACAAGGTCGCGGCCTGGCAGCGCGCCCTCGAGTGGGGCGACAAGATCCCGATCGGGCTGTTCTACCAAGTGGAACACCCGACGTACGAGGACCTCGAGGAGGTCCTCCACGCCGGTCCGCTGGTGCACCAGCGCGCCGGGAT